>Ga0335075_10000003_pt1 | contig 752227 bp, 704 predicted proteins | sample Lox_Sample_24_FD_206723 | JGI IMG/M metagenome (GOLD analysis project Ga0335075, IMG submission 206723) | Soil microbial communities from Loxahatchee National Wildlife Refuge, Florida, United States - Lox_Sample_2.4 | ecosystem: Environmental > Terrestrial > Soil > Wetlands | place: USA...
CGTACTGTCGTCCACGTCCCTTCTGGACCGGCTGCCCGCGGAGTATGCGCGCGGCGGCGTGACCCTCGAAATCGGCGGCATCCCGATTTTCCTCCGCTCGGGCGATGCAGAGTTCTGCCGGATGATCGAGGATCGCTACGCCGGTTTCGTGAACCCCTTCGCTTCGGCCGAATACGAGTTCGAAATCGACCTGAACCCGCCCTCGGAGCCTTCCGACGAAGACGCGCGTGTCTCAAAACATGGCGACGTTTGGTTCTTCGACCGCGGTGATTTCCACGCGGAATGGGATGCGCGCACGCGCCGCGGCTGGGTGCGCCAGGCGCCCAATCCCTATGCCATCGACACGGTGCTGCGCATCGTGCATTCGCTGGTGCTCGCCGAAGAAGGCGGTTTTCTCCTGCACGCGGCCAGCGCCGTGCGCTCCGGTCAGTCGTTCGTTTTCACGGGCATTTCAGGCGCGGGCAAGACCACGATGTCGCGTCTCGCGCCAGCCGACGTCGCGGTGCTGACCGACGAGATCTCCTACATCCGCCGCCGGGCCGACGGGTACCGCGCCTACGGCACACCCTTCGCGGGTGAGTTGGCGCGGGTCGGCGAAAATATTTCGGCTCCCTTTGGCGGTCTCTATTTTCTCGAGAAGGGCCCGGCGAACAGAATCGAACCAATCGACGACCGGCGCGCCGCGCGGGCGCTGTTGCGCAATATCCTGTTTTTCTCCCATGACGAGCGATTGGTGAAGCGCGTATTTGACTCCGCATTCGAGTTTGTCTCGAACGTCGCGACGGGGCGGCTGATTTTCACGCCGGACGAGCGTGCATGGAGGTTGGTCGGATGAAACAGCTATACATCGCGCGGAGCAGCGCGGTCGCCTCGCGCGTTCTTGACGGCGAGATCGTCATTATGTCCGCGACCGATTCGACGCTCTTCAGCCTGAGCGAGGTTGCGACGGTCATCTGGCAGGCCGCCGACGGGCACACACCGCTCTCGGAAATCGTGCGCGGGCGTATCTGCGCAGAATTCGACGTCGCGCCCGATGCCGCTTACCGCGATGCGGAAGCGTTCATCGACGACCTCGCGCGCCACGGAATCCTGCGCGTCTCGAGCGAGCCGATCGACGGGATCGAGCCCGGCGTAAGCGCCTCCCGTCTCGGTGCCGCGAGGCCAGCATGAGCCTGATGCAAAAGCTCAACGGCAAGGCCCTCCGCATGGGCATTCCGCTGAGCGTCCATCTCGACATCACCTATCGTTGCAACGAGCGGTGCGAACACTGCTACCTCGATCACGACGATCATGGCGAGATGACCACGGCCGAAATACGCGCGCTGCTGCGCGAACTCGCGGAAGCCAAGGTCTTCTTCCTCGTGATCAGCGGCGGCGAGCCGCTCGTCCGGCGCGACTGCTTTGAAATCATCGAGTATGCCCGCACGCTCGGCTTCAACGTGAAGCTCAAGACGAACGCCGTATTGGTCCGCGAAAAGGAAGCGCAACGCCTGCGGGAGCTCGGCGTCGAGCAGGTGCAGATCAGCGTGTATTCGCACCGTCCCGAGGTTCACGACGGGATCACCAAGGTTCCGGGCTCTCTCAAACGCACGCTTGCCGGAATCCGCCTGATGCGCGCGGCGGGACTGAAAGTTACGCTCGCGAACGTCCTTATGCGGAGCAATTCGCGCGATGGCGAAGGAGTCCGGGAAATCGCCGCTGAAGTCGGCGCGCACTACACGCTCGACCCCACGATCACGCCGATGATGGACGGGAGCACGTCCGTGCTCCAATACCGCCTTCCGGCGGACGAACTCCGCGCGGTGTTCAACGATCCGACTCTCGTGGGCGACGCCGAGAGTTTCTGCGCTCCACCGCCGCCGGTGGACGACGAAATCCGCGAAGGACTGCCTTGCAGCGCCGGCCACACGGCCTGCTACGTCTCGCCGTACGGCGACGTGTACCCGTGTGTGCAGTTTCCGCTGGCGTGCGGCAACGTGCGCAAGCAGAAATTCCTCGAGATTTGGAGAAGTTCGCCGCAACTCGCCGAGGTTCGCTCGATTCGTGGAAAGGATCTGACGACGTGCTCGTCGTGCGCGCATCTGGGCACGTGCACTCGCTGCCCGGGGCTCGCTTACATGGAAGGCGACATGCGGGGCTCCTCCACGGCCGACTGCGAGAAGTCTTTTGTGCGTACGGGGATCGCCACCGCCGGCATGCTCGCTCGTGCTTCGAGCGGGCGATCACCCTCCCATCGCGCGGCCCCCGGGCTCGTGCAGATTCAATCGAGCTGACAGGGCTATTTCGCTGGACGATCGCCGCCGTGGCGGCCGCCGTATTCCGCTTTGTAGGCGGCGAGCGCGTCCGCGATGATCGGCAGGGCGTGCGACGACGGCTGGATGTGCTCTACCTGCACGTCTTTCTTCTCGAGCTTCTTGTAATCCTGGAAGAATCTGCGAACCATCGTGAGCTTATGTTGGGGCAGCTCTCGGGCCTCGTGATACGGGTTGTACTCGGGATCGGCCGTAGCGACGGCGATGATTTTGTAGTCGCGGTCGCCGGAATCGATCATCGTCATCACGCCGATGGCGCGCGCGTGGACGATGGTCAGCGGCGCGACGGACTCCTGGCACAGCACGAGGACGTCGAGCGGGTCGCGATCTTCCGAAAGCGTCTGCGGGATGAAGCCGTAGTTCGCCGGATAATACACGGCGGAATAGAGGACCCGGTCCATCCGGATCAGGCCGGTCGCCTTGTCGAGCTCGTACTTCACGTTTGATCCGAGCGGAATTTCGATCACCGCGTCAAATTCCTTGGGCGTGCGCTTGCCGGGACTCACGTCGTGCCAGGGGTGGATCATGGTCTCTCCGTTGCGGTTGCGTGCCTCACAATTGTAGCGAATGGGCGGCGCATGCGCGCGCAATCCGCGCCTCCGCGGGTGCCCGATCGCTGTATTGATCTTTACAGCCGCGGATGGCATCTTCGTCTTCGTGGCCGGCGAAAGAACACATCACCAGGGTGGTGGCGCCGGCGCGACGCAGACGCTTTGCGTGAAGACGTCGCGCCGCACCGAGTTGAAGGACGTCACCCGTGAAATCGAGACGGCCGTGCGCGAATCCGGCTGCGCCGAGGGCATGTGCCATCTGTATGTCCCGCACACCACGGCGGGCGTGCTCATCAACGAGGGCGACGATCCCGCGGTGGCGCGCGATATCGAGGCGACGCTCGACCGCCTCGTCCCCCATCGCGGCGATTACACTCACGCCGAGGGTAATTCAGACTCGCACATCAAGACCGCGCTCGTTGGTTCGTCGCAAACCATCTTCATTGAAAACGGCCGCCTCGCGCTGGGTCGGTGGCAGTCCGTGTTCCTTGCGGAATTCGACGGCCCGCGCACGCGGGAACTCCGCATCAAGATTGTTCCGGACGCCGCGTAAGCGAGCAGGATCTCCTCGGCTGGCGTACAATTCTCGTAGATGCCCTTCAAATCCGGTTTCGTCGCAATCGTGGGCCGCCCGAACGCGGGCAAATCGACGCTCGTTAACACCCTGGTAGGCCGCAAAGTCGCCATCGTGTCGCCGCGTCCGCAGACGACGCGCAATCGCATCCAGGGCATCGTGAATCGCGACGACGCCCAGATCGTCCTGATCGACACGCCCGGTATTCACAAGCCCGACAGCGTGCTGAGCCGCCAAATGATGGACGAGGTACAGCAGTCGCTCGATGGAATCGACGTCCTTTCGTTGATCGTCGACGCCACCGCTGACTTCGGTGCGGGCGATCGGTTCGCGATCGAATGGGTGCAGCGCTTCCACGGTCCCGTCTTTTTGCTGCTGAACAAAATCGACACGATGCGCAAGGACCGGCTGCTTCCGCTGATCGAGCGCTACCGCACCGCGTTCGACTTCGCCGAAATCTTTCCCATCTCCGCGCTCACCGGCCAAGGTTGCGCGGACCTGGCCACGGGCTGGCTCGCGCGCTTGCCGGAAGCGCCGCCCTATTTCCCGCAAGACCAATTTACCGACCAGCCCGAGCGTTTCCTCGCCGCAGAAATCGTCCGCGAAAAGGCCATCCTTGCCACCCGGGAGGAGGTCCCGCATGCGGTGGCGGTCCTGGTCGACTCGTTCGAAGAAACGGACGCCCTGATCAAGATTCGCGCCACGATCCACGTCGAGAAAGAAGGGCAGAAGGGGATTCTGATCGGCAAGGGCGGCGACACGATCAAGAAAATCGGCACGCAGGCGCGCAAGGAGCTCGAAACGATCCTCGGCTCCCACATCTTTCTCGAGCTTTTCGTGAAGGTTCAGCCCAACTGGCGCCAGAAGTCGTCCATGGTCCGCCAGCTCGATTGGCACCGGCAGCTCGAGCAGCTCGGTGAGTTGCAGGAGGGAGAAAGCGAGCCCGGCTGATCAGCCGCGCTCTTACTGCCGAGCCGCCGCTTCGGGAAGTTTCGTCACGTCGAGCACGTACACCGTCTGGTCTTCAGTGAGCACGAGCAATCGCTTTCCATCCGCGGAGAAATGCGAATATGCGACCTCGCTCGGAAATGTGTAGTCGTGCTTCTGTCCCGGCGCCTTGAGGTCGACGAGCTCGAGGCGCCCCTCTTTACCGGCGAAGCTTAGCAGGCCCGTCTCGGCGGAAACGGCGGGAGCGGCCCCCGTGTCCTGCACCACCTGCGCGCCCGTCGAGAGCGACATGGCGCTCACGCGCTGGCCGTCTTTTTCCATCACGAGCCAGTCGCCCTCCGCGAACACCGAGTCGAACGTATCCGCGCCTCCGCCCGTTTGCACGAAGGCGGCGCCGATCGTCTTGCCGCTGCGCGCATCGAGCACTTCGAAGACGGAATCATGGTCGGTTACCTTGACTTGTTTCATCGCATTCTTCGCGGTCGGGTCATGGTCGGCGGCCTCTTTGCCGCCGCCCGTTTTCGCGCCCCAGCCAAGAATAATCCGGTCGCCTTGCGGATCCGTGTAGACCACCGGCGTGCTTTTGATCGATTGCGTCTGGCTATACGGGTCGATTTCGAACGCCCGCTGCCACAGTTCCTTGCCGGTCGCCGGATCGAGCGCGTGAATTTCGTAGGGGAAGCTCTTGCCTCCCATCGGCGGCATCGCGCCGGGCACGGGCGGTTTTACTCTGTGCGAGAGCAGGATGTTGCCGGACGAAATCGTTTCGTTCGAATAAGGAGTCTCCTGGAGTGTTGCGAGGTTCGCCGTTGCGCCTGTCTTCAGGTCGACGCCCTGAAGCGCCGATCCCGCCGGCGGAATGCCGGGCGTCCGCACGTAGCAGGTCTGTTCGTTGGGGCACCAGCCTCCGGTGAGCGCCAGGAAAGGAGCGATTCGCTTGCCCGTCTGGACGCTGTACACGCCCGCATCGCCGTCGATTCCGACCGCGATCGATTCCAGGCCCGGCGAGACCGCGGCCGTTCGCAAAAGCCCGAGCGGCGCGGCCGGAATCCGTATCGCGACTGGCGGCTGCGTCTGGCCCATCTGCGTAATCGTCAGGATGCCGTCGCTGCTGATGGACGCGATCAGCTTTCCCCCAACATCGTTTCCGCCCGCGGGGAGTTGCGCGACGACCTTATCCGTTTGCAGGTCGACCAATTTTGCGCCGCTCATGTCGAACGGCACGTCGATCACGTACTGCGGATTGCTCGTGGCGCTCAAGAAGCCTTTGAAGTCGAGCGTTCCCATCTTGTCGCCCGCGGGAAACGACAGCAGTTCCATGCCGTTCGTGTTCGCGAGACTCGCCGTCACCACGCGATCGGGAGCGACAAACGTCACCATGCCCATGTCGGCCGCCGAGCGCATGGATTTCGGCATTCCGACGGTCTTTTTCGTTTCAAGATCGACCAGCTCCGACGGTTGCTGGAAAAACTTGCTGCGCGCGACGATGTAGCGCCCATCGAAAGAGAAAATCAGCATGGGCGGCGCCGCCGCGTTGTCCGGCGGCATGAAATTGCTGGTCAAGAAATAACCGAAGGGCTCGGACCGCGCCAAGCCGAGGTGATACGGCGCAGGCGTTGGAAACGAGAAGTCCGGCTGCAGGCCGATGGTCTTGTCGAAAATCTGCTCGCCCGTGCGCGTGCGAAATACGCGCAATTCCGATTTGTCGTCGAGGCAGGCGTACAGGTCGCCGTCATTCGAAAGAGCGGCCGCGTAGCAACGCGCCCCGGTCCCAAGGGTTTTCTGCTCGGTCGCGCGCCTTTCGCTGATCTTGTACCGGACCACGAGCATGTTGCGCGTCGCGGCCACCAGGTCCTGCGAATCCGGCGAAAAGCGCATGGGCAGCACCTGGCTCGCTGCCAGGTTCAACTGCATCGCGATCGGGTGCGTTCCGATCACGTACGCCACCTCGTCCCCCTGCAGCAGCAGGCTTTCGCCGTTGGGACTCAGGCGCACTTCGCGCAGCCGGCTCATCAATAGCGGATTGAGTTGGGCTTTGCTCACCAGCCCGGGGATGTTCGCCGGGGGCGCCGAGGGCGCTTGCGCTCCGAGCCTTGACTCGAGCGATATTGCCAGAAGGCAAAGAAACACAGCCACGCAAACGATTCGTCGCCGTTGTCTCACGACCCACCCCGTGGATTTGCAGAATGAAGCGGCAAGCCACCCTGCTTGCGCGGAGCGAACCATATCGTAAGCCGAAATGAACCGCAAGTAAGAAGGTGCGCGCTACGAGGCTTTCGACGGTGCGATTCCGAGCGACCGCATTTTCCGGTACAGGTGACTTCGCTCGAGGCCCAGCGCCGCTGCGGCCTTCGTCATGTTCCAGCGGTTTTCCTCGAGCTTCCGCAGGACGAAATCGCGCTCGTAAGCCGATCGCGCTTCCTGCAGGCTTTCGTACGGCTTCTGTGGGCTTTTCGACGCGCCTCGGAAAAGCTCGGGCGGGAGGTGGTGCGGCTCGATTTTCGGCGACGGGCACATGATCACAAGCCGCTCCACGAGGTTCCGCAGTTCGCGCACGTTGCCCGGCCACGGGTAGGCGAGCAGCACCTCCATCGCGGGAGCCGTGAAATCCTTCGACTTCTTTCCGTACGCGTCGCAGAACTCGTTCAGGAAATGCGCCGCGAGTACCGGAAGGTCCTCGGTTCGCTCGCGCAGCGGCGGCACGTAGAACGGGATCACGTTCAGCCGGTAGAAAAGGTCCTCGCGAAACATGTTTCGGCCGATCTCGTCCTCGAGCTTCTTGTTGGTGGCCGCGATCACGCGCACATCGACGTTCACCTGCTTGTTCGATCCCAGCGGCTCGACCCGCTGCTCTTCCAGCACGCGCAGCACCTTCGATTGCGTCTTGAGGCTCATGTCGCCGACTTCGTCGAGAAAAAGCGTCCCTCCGTCCGCCTTTTGAAACTTGCCGACCTTGTCTTCGCTCGCGCCGGTGAAGCTGCCCTTGCGATGGCCGAACATTTCCGATTCGATCAGCTCCTCGGGAATGGCCGCGCAGTTCACTTCCACGAAGGGCATCGCGCTCCGCGGGCTATTGGCGTGCAGCGCGCGCGCCACGAGTTCCTTGCCCGTTCCGCTTTCGCCGTAGATCAGCACGCGGCCGTTCGTCGGCGCCGTCAGCGCGATTTGCTGGCGCAGCGCCTTCATCGGCACGCTCGCGCCCAGAATCTGGTGGCGCTCCTCGAGTTCGGCGCGGAGGCGCCGGTTTTCTTCCTCGAGGCGCAGGTACTCGAGCGCGTTTCGCGCCACGAGCACCACCTTCTCCACCGACAGCGGCTTCTCGATAAAATCGAACGCGCCGAGCTTTGTCGCGCGCACTGCCGTCTCGATATTTCCGTGGCCTGAAATCATCACGACCATCGGCGCGCCGCCGTGCTCCTGCATTCTTTCGAGCGTGTCGAGCCCGTCCATTCCGTTCAGCCACACGTCGAGCAGGACGAGGTCGAAATTCCGCCGCTTGAGCCGCTCGATACACTCCTCGCCCGACGCCACGGCTTCCGCGTCGTAGCCTTCGTCGCGCAGCAGCGCGCCGAGCGACTCGCGAATTCCGCTCTCGTCGTCGACGATCAGAATGGACGCTGGCATTTTCTAGCTCACCGATGTTCCCGCGGGCGCCGCGGCGGGCGCGACGGCAGGCTCGATGGCCGGAAATCTCACCACGAACCGGGTGCCCATCGGCAGGTTGTCTTCCACGCGAATCGTCCCGTTGTGTTCCGCCACGATGCGGCTCGCGATCGCCAGGCCGAGTCCCGTCCCGCGATCCTTCGTCGAGAAGTGCGGCAGGAACAGCCGCTCCTTGGCCGCCGGAGAAATTCCATGCCCGCTGTCGGAGATTTCTACCTCCACGGCGTCGCCGTCGCTGTCGACGCGCGTAATAACTCCCAGCCGCCGCAGCGACGAGCCTTCCATTGCTTCGGCCGCGTTGTCGATCAGATTCGCGATCACCTGGCGCATCAGCTCCGCGTCGGCTTTCACGGGAGGGAGCGCGGGCGCGAGCTCCGTGCGCAGCGCGACGCCGTCGAGCCGCCCGCGGAAGAGCTCGATCGCGCTCGTCACGATCGCGTTCAGATCCGCCGGAGCCAGCCGCGCGGCAGGGAACCGCGCAAACTGCGAGAATTCGTTCACGAGCGATTCGAGTGTCTGCACTTCGCGCTCGATCAGTTTCGCGCACTCGGCCGCCAACTTCTCGAATTCGGTCCGCGAACCGCCCATTTTCGCGGCCGCCGTGCGGTCGAGGTACCGCAACAGGCGCTGCGCCGAAATCTGGATCGGCGTCAACGGATTCTTGATCTCGTGCGCAATCCGCTGCGCTACCTCCTGCCACGCCGCCGTCTTCTGCGCGTGCAGCAGGTCGGTCAAGTCGTCGATCACCACCACGAAACCGGGATTCGCCTTGCGCGGTCCGAGCGAGCTGACGGTAACGGCCGCGCGCACCAGCCGCCCGCCGGCGGCAATCTCGATTTCGTGCGATGCCGCACCCATCCGCAGCGATCGGCGCATCAGGTGCAGCACGTCCCTCGCGGCGTCTTCTCCCAGGAGCTCAGGCAGCGTCCCGGCGCTCCGCGCGTAATCGCCCAGGATCGCGGCCACCGCCGTATTCACTCGGGCGATCTCGCCCGACGCGTTGAGCGACACCACGCCCGTCGGAATATTCTCGAGGATCGCTTCCATGAGTTGCCGCCGCCGCTCGCGCTCCTGGATGGCCTGTTCGAGGCTCTGCGTGAATTCGTTGATTTGCTTGCGGCCCTCGCCGAGCTGTTCGGTCATTCGGTTGAACGATCGCACCAGCATTCCGAGCTCGTCGCGTGCGCGTACGTCCTCGATGCGATGATCGAAATTGCCGTGCGAGATTTCGCGTGTCGCTTCGGCTAGAGCCTGAATCGGCACCGTCACTTCCTTCGAGAGGAAGAGGGCCACCCACGTGGTCGCGAACACCAGCAGCAGCGTGATCAGCATCAGAGCGGCCAGAATCTCCCGCTTGTACGCGCGCAGATGCTGCTTCTGCTGCAGATACGTTTCCGTCTGCGCCTGAATTTCCGCGTAGCGGTCGAGAAAGTCGTCCGGCAGGCGCCGCGCCACGTACAGCGTTCCTCCGGTTACCGGTGCGTTCCCCGCGATATACAGCAGTCCGTTCGCCTTCCACACCGGCCCGCCGCCGCGCAACGTCTGCAGGAATTGCGGCGCCAGCGCATTCGCCGGCGGTGCAAGCTGCGCCGCCGTCGGCTTGGCGATCTTCGGATCGGCAGCCGCGGACGCCGCGAAATCCTTCGAGGAAGTCACGGTGCCGTTCGGTGCGACGATCCACATGGCGTCCACCGCATGGCTCATCTGCAGGAAATTCTCGTCGGCGGGGCCATGCGCCGCCGCAAGCGCCGCCAGCCGGTTCAGGCGCTCCAGTTCCGATTGTCCGAAATGCGCCAGCAGGCTTTGGCTTTTCTCGTTGGCCGTTTCGAGCGGCCTCGGGAACCATGAATTGAGCGTCCGGTTCACGAGCGCGTAGCTGAAAAAGAAAAGAAACACGACAGGCAGCAGCGACACGCCCATCGCGCCCATCACCATCTTCACCTTGAATCGCGAGCCCATCTGCCCGCTGCGCCGTTCGGCCCACAACCGGACCAGGCTGCGCGTCAGAATCAACGAAAACACCAGCAACGCCGCGAAGATGAATACGGTCAGCGCAAATAGGATGACGAACGACGTGCCTTCTTCGATGTGGAGCGGCAGCGTCAGCGAGCCCAACGTGAATACGGCGGCCGCCAGCAGCACCACGACCACCCCGCCCACGGTCATCCACAATTGCCGCTTGGGTGGCAGTCTCATCTAGCGGCCCTCCTCGAGATAACGCCCGAGCGGGCACTCGCCGCACAGCGGTTCCTGGGGACGGCAGAAATTCTTTCCCGCATTTACGATCAGGGCATGAAATTCGTTGAACCGCTCCGCGTCTCCGGGGAATTGCCGCTCTACCATCCAGCGCATGTCTTCGTATCTCGCCTCCGGGGGCGCCCATCCGTGCCGCGAAAACATTCGCTTCGTGTACGCGTCCACCACAAACACCGGATGCTCTCCGGCGTACAAGAGGATCGAGTCTGCCGTCTCGGGCCCGATCCCGAAGACGCCCAGCAGTTGCTCGCGGAGCACGATCGTCGGCGTCGCGAACATGCGCTTGAGCGATCCGCGATATTCGGTCCTCAGGAAGGCGCAGAACGCCTTCAGCTTCCGCGCTTTTTGCCGGAAATAGCCGGACGGCCGGACGAGGGCCTCTAATTGTGCGAGCGGCACTCGCTCGATGGCCTGTGCCGAAAGGATTCGCTCGGCGCGCAGGTTCTCGATCGCCCGCGCCACGTTCGTCCACGAAGTGTTTTGAGTCAGAATGGCACCGACGATCACTTCGAAGGGTGACTTGCCCGGCCACCAGTGCTGCGGTCCGAAGGCTGCGAAGAGGGAATTGTAATATTCGTCCAGGGGTGGCTGGCCATCGCGAACGCGCCCGGGCGTGCGGACGCCTCTCCGCGTAGCTCTCGATTTATCGGCCTGGGAGCCTGTTTTGGGGCCAAAATTCATGCAAACTCGACGATAATGGCGGGAAACGGCGAAGTCAAGTCGAGTGTTGTAACTATGCAACACTCTGTGGCATCTCGTTCCTTGGGCCTCTCGCCTCGGGAACTTTTCGGCTGAACCACGAGCAGAAGTCAAGGCCGACGAATGACGGCGCTTCAGCCATTCTTGCGCTGAAACTCGCTCATGAAGCTCAGCAGCGCCTCGACCGCCTCCGGCGCCACGGCGTTGTAGAGCGATACGCGCATTCCGCCGACAGATCGGTGACCCTTCACGCCTATGAGGCTGGCCGCCTCGGCTTCCTTGGCGAACTTTTTCTCGGTCGCCTCATCGCCGCCCGCCACGCGGAACACCACGTTCATCTTGGACCGTGAGGTCTTCTCGACCGGGCAGCGATAATAGCCGCCGCTTCCGTCGATGGCGGCGTAGAGCTTGGCGGCCTTGGCTTCGTTGCGCTTCGAGATGCCGGTAAGGCCGCCTTCCGATTCGATCCAGTCGACCATGAGTCCTACGATGTACACCGCAAACGTAGGCGGCGTGTGATAGAGCGAGTGTTCCTTCATGTGTGTGCGGTACTGAAGGATCTTTGCCACTTTGTCGCCCGCCCGCTCGGCCAGATCGCGTCGCAGGATCGCGATGGTCGCGCCCGAGGGGCCCAGATTCTTCTGCGCTCCGGCGAAAATCAGCCCGAATTGCCGCACGTCGATCGGCTTCGAGGCGATATCCGACGACATATCCGCCACAAGCGGCGCCGCTCCGGTGTCGGGGATTTCGCTCCACTGGGAGCCCTCGATCGTGTTGTTGGTGCAGATATGGACGTAGGAAGCGTCCGGGGCGAGCGCGATCTCATTCGGCCTGGGGACGCGCGTGAATTTTTCCGCTTCCGTTGAAGCCGCCAGGCGATACTCGGCGAGCTTCTTCAACTCCTCGATTGCTTTCGCCGTCCACGCTCCCGTGTGCAGCACGTCCACGGGCTTGCCCGGCAGATACAGGTTCATCGGAACCATCGCGAACTGGCCGCTGCCGCCGCCCTGCAGGAACAGCACGGCGTAGTCCTCGGGAATGCTCAAGAGCCGCCGCAGCCCCTGCTCGGTTTTCTGGTTGATGGCTTCAAATTCGGGTGAACGGTGGCTCAACTCCATCACCGACATGCCGGAGCCTTGGTAGTCGAGCAGTTCTTCGCGAATGCGCTCGAGCACCGCGACAGGCAGCGCCGCCGGACCCGCGCCGAAATTGAATGCGCGCTTCACTCCGCGCGCGGCTACACCGGAAACACTTGTCGAACTCACGATCGGTGGACTCCCCGCTTCTGCGATTTACCGCGTCGTGCTTCTGAGCTTCACGCGGCAAGTTTCAGGATAGCAGAATCCGCCGACCTCGGAAAATGCGCGTGTTGGCCTGGCCGAACGCCGTGCGACTCCGAGCCCGTCCGGCCCAGCGTGTTCGCGCTATACTTCCGGCACCCGCCCGGATTCGAGTTTGCGGAGGTACGCTCATGGCAAAGCGACAGAATCGGGTTGAACTAAAGGGCAGCGAGCGCAAGGCCTTCTCCGGCGCGCATGACGCGGGGCCCGCGGATCCGAGCCAGCAGATCGAAGTCACCATATTGCTGCGGCGCGGTTCGAAAGCGGGCGAATTCCCGGGAGACGAACATGCGGGCACGCGCCTTCCCGGCGAGCGAAACTACCTGAGCCGCGAAGAATTCGCCCGTCGCCACGGCGCATCCGCGGCGGACATCCAAAAGATCCGCGGCTTTGCGGCGGAGCACGCCCTAAAAGTGGTCGCCGAGGATGCCGCGCGACGCACGGTCAAGCTCAGCGGCGCGGTGAAGGATTTCAACACCGCTTTCGGCGTAACGCTGCGCCGCTACGAGCACACCTCGGGGACATATCGCTGCCGCACCGGCGCGCTGACGATTCCCGCCGAGCTCGAGCCCGTGATCGAAGGTGTCCTTGGCCTCGACAATCGCCCTCAGGCGAAGCCGCACTTCCGCATCCGCAAAAACAAAGCCAATATTCGCGCCCAAGCCCCCTCCGTTTCGTATTCGCCGCTTCAGGTCGCTCAGGCCTACGCTTTCCCATCCGGCGCGACTGGTGCGGGCCAATGCATCGCTTTGATCGAGCTGGGCGGCGGCTACAATGCGGGCGATCTCACTTCGTTCTTCGGCAATCTCGGAGTGGAGCCGCCGAAAGTCACGTCGGTGTCGGTGGACGGCGCCGCGAACTCTCCGTCGGGCGATCCGAGCGGCGCCGACGGGGAGGTGGAACTCGATATCGAGGTGGCGGGTTCGATCGCACCGGGCGCTCAGATCGCCGTCTATTTCGCGCCGAACACGGACCAGGGATTCATCGACGCGATCACGACGGCAGTTCACGATGCCACGCTCAAGCCGTCGATTATTTCGATCAGCTGGGGCGGTCCCGAGAATTCCTGGACGGCGCAGTCGCGCAACGCGCTCAACTCCGCTTGCCAGGACGCCTCGACGATGGGCGTCACGGTCCTCGCCGCGTCCGGCGACAGTGGCGCCTCGGACGGCAGCGCGAACGGCGCCGCCACGGTTGATTTTCCCGCGTCGAGTCCTTACGTCCTCGGCTGCGGCGGCACCAAGCTGACCATCTCGGGCGCGTCGATCAAGAGCGAGCAGGCGTGGAATGAGCTTTCGCAGAACGAAGGCGCGACGGGCGGCGGCGTCAGCGAAGTTTTCGCAATCCCGACGTATCAGCAGTCGGCAAATGTTCCGAAGGCCGCGAACGGCTTCGCGGGCCGCGGGGTGCCGGACGTGGCGGGCGATGCGGATCCGGCGACCGGCTACAACGTGATCGTCGACGGCGAGCAGACGGTGATCGGCGGCACAAGCGCCGTCGCGCCGCTCTGGGCCGGCCTGCTGGCCGTGATCAACCAATCGCTGGCCGCCAACGTGGGCTACGTCAACCCGCTCCTCTACGCGACGAACGCGGAGGCGACCTTTCATGACATCACCTCGGGCAGCAATGGCGGCTACTCGGCGGCGCCCGGCTGGGACGCATGCACGGGTCTCGGCACGCCGGATGGGACGGCCCTTCTCAACGTCTTGCGAGGCACATCGAGCACCGCTTCGTAGCGAGCCCGCGCACCCCGAGTTCGCGGTTCGTGCTTGGGGCGTCCGCGCGCCGATTGGACAAAAGCGCGCGAGTGTGGCATAGTGTTTTTGCGTTTGTTGCTCTTGTAAAACCTTTGGAATCCTTGAAGGGACTGCAAGTTCACACTTGCCGTCCCTTTTTTTGTGGCCCGAGGTCGAAGCAGCAACCAAATAGCTCAAGAAAGAAAAGAGAAACAGAATTGAAGGAACAAGGAACAGTGAAGTGGTTCAATGCCAGCAAGGGCTTCGGATTCATCCAGCGCATGTCGGGTGAGGACGTTTTCGTGCACTTCTCCGCGATTCAGTCGGAGGGGTACAAGTCGCTCAACGACGGCCAGGCGGTTGAGTTCGAGGTGGTCCGGGGCCCCAAGGGCCTGCAGGCAGCGAACGTTACCGCTCTCTAGACCCACGAAGTGCGAGCCCGCCCCGTGCGGGCTCGCGCTGCTTTCAACTCCTCGCCTCTCGCAGCGTCCGAATCCGCCCTATCTGTGGACGATCCAGGGATGAATTCTCCCGCCTGAAGCATTCTACTCTTCATGAGGCTCGCCCACGCGCGGGCACGAAGAGGAGAATCAACAACATGAAAACGTCACGAGACGTTACGCTCGCCACGCTGGCGTGCGCGCTGTTGGCGTTTGCGGTGTTTGCGGTCGGCCACCGGGGGGCTAAGGCCGATGACGCGCCGCTCGCCATCCCGGCAGTCGGAACTCAGGCGCCGGATTTCACGCTCGAATCGCAGGAGGGACCGGTCGCCCTGCACGAGTATCGCGGCAAGTGGGTGGTCCTTTACTTCTACCCGAAAGACCAGACCCCTGGCTGCACGATCGAGGCGCACGGCTTTCAGGCCGACCTCGACAAATACAACAAGATCAATGCCGTCGTTCTGGGCGTGAGCGTCGATACCGTGCAATCCCACAAGGAGTGGTGCGCGAAGGACGGTCTGAATTTCAAGCTGCTCTCCGATGCGGAGAAGAAAGTGTCCGGGATGTACGGATCGCAGATGACGATTCCGCAGATGCCGCAGCTCGGGACGATTGCCGCGCGCAACACGTTTCTCATCGATCCCCAGGGCAAGATCGTGAAGGAATTCATCAAGGTGAATCCCACCGGGCACAGCGCTCAGGTGCTCGCCGCGCTCTCCGAACTCCAAAAAGGCGCCGCCAACTAGCGCCGGGAGGTCGAGCCGTGGTATCAATGGGGCAGGCAGGCGTTCTCCGACCCGTGCCTGCCTCATTCCCCGGAGCCGATCCACACAGCCGTGAGCGAGCGGCAGGACGAATTCGAGCTTGTGGCCGTACCGCATTCGCGGAGCCTGCTCCGCGTGGCGCGCCGCCTCACGTTCAACCGGGCCGTCGCCGAAGACCTCGTGCAGGAAACGCTCCTGCGCGCCTGGCGCAGCTTCGATCGATTCGAGTCAGGTACGAACGCGCGCGCATGGCTTTTCCGGATATTATTCAACGTGTTCTATGCGCAAGGACGCAAGAGCCGCTCTTCGCCCCTGCTGGTACCGGAGCCGATGCCGCGGCGGGAGGCGCGTCCGCAGAGCGCGGCGGGAATGGACTTTTCGCTGCTGGACGGCGCAATGCTCAGCGCGGCCCTCGACGACCTCTCCGAGGAGCACCGGGCGGTGATTCTTCTGGCGGTGGTGGAAGGCTTTACGTGCCGGGAGGCGTCGGAGATTTTGTCGCTGCCGATAGGCACGGTGATGTCGCGGCTGAGCCGGGCGCGGCAGTCGTTGCGAGAGGCGCTTGCGCCGGCGCCTAAGCTGGTGAGGGCGCAGGCGGGCGCGAAATAGCGATGATCGAAGGGACCCAGAGCCGGCGGAGCAAACGATCGTGATGGATTGCGAACAAGTCGCGCAGCTCGCACCGCTCTATTTGAGCGCGGAACTCGATCGCGAACGAGCGGGCGCCATTGATGCGCATCTTCGGTCGTGCCCCTCCTGCATGCGGGAACTCGAAGCGCAGGCGCAACTCGACGCGCGGATGCGGGAAGCGATCGAAGGCGAGCCCGTGGATGAGACTCCGGTGCAGGACTGGATCCGGGCCCGGATCGCCGCCGAACCGGCCGGCAGAGTCGCTTCGATCGCGGTGCTGCCGTCGCGACGCCCGGCAGCGAGGAAACGCCGGTGGATGATAGCGGCCGCGGTAGCAGCCGTCATGCTTCTGGCGATTGCAGGGTATCGCGGCTTGCTGCATCCGCACGTGGCGCGGGTTTATGCGGACGCGGCGCAGGACCATCAGCGCGAGGTAGTCAACCAGGTGCCGCGGCAGTGGCTCTCGGATCGGACGGCGATTTCGGCGCTGGCGCAGGGGCAGGGAATCGCGGCCACGGCGCCGCTGGCGCTCTCATCGGGTCCGTATCGTCTCGAGCGCGCGCGGCTCTGCTTCCTCGACGGCCTCGTATTTCTCCACGCCGTGTACACGGACGGGACGCGCGAGTTCTCCGTGTACTTGCGGGTGCGCGGCGATCAATCGCTGCCCGGCGCGCCGCACGAAATCGACAACGGCCGGATTTTGCACTGCTCGACGTTGGGTGCGGAGCAGGTCGCATCGCTGCAGACCAAGGGCCTCACGGTGGTAGCGGTGAGCGACCGTTCGTCAGGGGATGCGCTTGAGGTCGCGCGTTTGGCGGCCGAGAGGCTGTGAGTGGCTTGTGACTCGTGACTTGTGATTCGTGAAGAGCCGGCTGATTCGGCTTGCCCCAGGTTCGTGGATATCCCGCAGGTCCTCTCGTGCGTCTTCGTTGTGGTCTCCTCGATCCGCTGAGTTGGCGGGTCTTCTATTGTTTGTGTACTATACCCCTGCGTCAATTCCTTCCCTTTCGAGGCAGGCCATATGTGGCGAAGAAGCGTCGCTTATGCGGCTGTACGACTGCTCTTGTGCGCTCTTAGTGGCCTGTTTCTCCTGGCAAATGCGCAGCAAAAGCCGTTGGATGGGGGAGAAAGGGGCCGAAACCGGCGAATCCTGGACGACGCTTACAACGCCGTCAAAGATTACTACTACGACCGGAGCTACCACGGGGTCGATCTGAAGGCACTTCACGCGGAATACGCGAAGAAGGTGGAAGAGAGCGATTCAAACGGCCAGGCGTTTCGCATGGTCGCCGCCTTCCTCGCGAAGCTGAAAGACTCCCACACGTTTTTTATTCCACCGGGGCGGCCGTATTCGTTCGATTACGGATATCGGATCGAGATGATTGGAGACCGGTGTTTCGTGACCGCGGTGCGCCCGGGAACCGACGCCGAGGGGAAAGTCCACGCGGGAGACCAAGTCGTGCGACTGGACGGCTATTCGGTCAACCAGACGGACTTCGAGGCGTTGTCCTATTATTTGGGCAGGCTTGCCCCACAACCGACATCGGTTCTCGACATCGTGACGCCAAAAGGCGCGACGCAGGAAGTGCGAATCACTACAACATTCAAGAAGGGCCAGGAAGTAGTCGACGCATTCGGGCCAGTCCCGATCTCGGGGCAGGCGGGAGAGTACAGCCTTTCGCGGCAAGTCGTGGTGGGTGACGCGACATTCTGGAAAATGCCGGTCTTCATCGCCGAGGATTCGACGGTGGATCATCTGTTCAGCGTCGCACGGCAACATAAGACGCTGGTCCTCGATCTTCGCGGCAACCCCGGGGGATCGGTGGAAACGCTCGAGCGGATGCTGGGCTACGCATTCGATCGCGATGTGAAGATCGGCGACCGCGTCACGCGGGACGGGACCAAGACGCTGATCGCGAAATCGAGGCGGGGGCACGCGTTTTCGGGCGATCTGGTCGTGCTGATCGACTCGGGCTCGGCTTCCGCGGCGGAGCTTTTTGCGCGCGTGGTACAGCTGGAGAAAAGGGGAGTGGTGCTGGGCGACCGTTCCGCCGGCGCGGTGATGGAGGCACAGTTTCATCCTTACCGGCAAGGGCTGGCGGACGCCGTCTTCTACGCGTTCTCGGTGACCGAGGCGAACCTGATCATGAGCGACGGGAAGGGGCTCGAGGGGGTTGGAGTGGCGCCCGACGAGCGGATTCTGCCGACGGCGGAGGATGTGGCGTCCGGGCGCGACCCGGTGCAGGCCCGGGCGGCTGAGCTGGCGCATGTGACACTCGATCCGGTTGACGCCGGGAAAATGTTTCCCGAGGAGTGGGCACCGTTGTGAACGATTGAGGTTCATTCCGCGGGCGGGTGCGGTTGATGGCGTCAAGGGGCGGTTCAATTCAGGAGGTGGCGTCGAGAGGCCCTGGGGTTCGCGAGGCGTTTTGAGTCGAGACTGAGATCAACCGTCCCTGCTGGGACTGGGCGTGGCCGTGGACCCGGCATTCCGCTTGGCCTGCCTACGGCAGGCGAGCTCCATGCCGGGCTGGGTACACTCGCGCCTCCGGCGCTTGCGTGTGCCACGGAATGCGAAGTAACAATCGTGCTTCCGGCGCGTCGGGCGCGGCGGAATGCGAGCGGCCGGCAGGTAGTGTCTCAGTTTAAAATTTCTTGCAGCTAACGAGGCCAAATTATGGGATTGACCAGCAGGAATATCCCGCAACCAATGACGACAATTCCTAAGATAGGCAGAACTATGGCGGCAAATAAGCAGGGCCAGAAATTGAGATGATATAAGAAGGGGTTTTTGTTTCGATCGATTGCCCGCCGGCGCGATGTATCTCTGGCCCCGAGTGCAATTACTCCAGTCTTTAATGCGCGGCGAACGTTCTGGATTTGTAAGGCTCCAACGAGTATCGAAAACGGCCCTACACAGAAAAAGACAAGCAAGTTTCTCATCACAATATTTTCACACGTCAATAATATCATAACAGAGACTAAATTACAAACTGAGACACCACCGGCGGGCAGGCTGCCTTGACACTCCTTGGCTGCAACCTTAAACTGAATTGTTTCTGTTTGTTTCGCGGAGCGAATGGGGATGCTTCTCTCTCGGGATTACGTCGGGTACATGGCGAAAGAAGTGGTAAAGCGCCTGGTGGCCGGCAAGATGATTGAAACGAAGCACGTTGAGAATCTGACGCAGCAGGTGCGCCAGGTGATGGCGGACGAAGTGACGATCGAGGACCGGCTCAACGAGGAAGTGCGCGAAATATTGGCGCGCTATTCGGACGAGATGCGGCGAACCGGCGTGTCGTACCAGGAAATGTACAAGAAAGTGAAAGGGCAGCTGGCCCGCGAGCGGAAGCTGATCCTGCGTTAGAAAGAGATTGCCACCGGCGCGAATGAGGGCGCCACGACGACATGCGATTGACGCGAGAAAAGACGGTCCGGCTTTCCCACCGCATCATCGATTTTCTGGTTTCCAGCCCCGAAGTGGATTTCATCGAAGACCGCGACACGATCCGGCAGGAGATCGTGAACATCCTCACGTCGCTGCTGAAGCTCGAGGAGCAGGTGGACACCGAAGTTCGCGCGAAGATTGCCTCGCAGAAGAAGGAAATCCTCGAAGGCAGCGAAGAGTGGGACATCCTCTACCGGAAATACTACGCCGAAAGCCTCAAGCGCATGGGCGTGGCCGAAGTTCACGCGCACTGAAGCACCCGCCGGAAAAAAAATCACAGTCGAGATTTAACGAGGGACGATCAGATGCCGGTCCGCCTGGTTTCCCGGCCGAGAGCGCGCGCGATTGCCGGAAGCCAAGATTGCGATCCGTCCAGCATGACGTTGAAGTCGGCGCCGGCCAGGGCCGCCCCGTTCGGCGGATTGAGCGCCACGACGGGGACCCCGGCGTAGTTCGATTTGAGCCAGATGACCATGTTGATGCGGGTTTCACGGGATGGGGCGTCGTCGATCACGAAAAGATCGCAATGGTGGCCCGGGGCGAGGACGGCCTTGGCGGCCTCGCTTCCGCTGACGGCGATCACCTCGTAGCCGTGGTCGCGCAGGGCTTCGGTACGGGATTTGGCGAGCGCCTGATCGAAGCACACCTGGACGACAAGGGGTTTGACGCCGTCCTTCAAACAGACGTTTAGACGGCCGATGATTTCCTTCGACTCCAGGTGAATGGCGAAGCACTCGTTGGTCGTCTGGCGGCTGAGCTGCAGGAGATGGCGCCGGGCGTCGAGCAGGCCCGTGCCGTGACCCCGCCACATGGGCGCGCCTTCTACTATCTCGAAAATCTCGTATTCGCGATCCACGTTGTGCTTCCGGCTGCGGTCTTTTTTCGTTGCGCGGACGGTAAGATAAAACCAGCTCGATCACGAAGAGACACGACTGTACGCGCATCGGGGGGGCTGCAAGTGTTAGTATCATTTGATACTATAGGAGCATGGCGCAAAGAGACGTCCTCATGATCAATTGCTCGGCGAAGCAGGCGTCCATGGTGCGCGAGGGCGCCCAACGCGAGCGCCGCAGCATCAGCGCCTACGTCTTGAACGTGGTGCTGCGGGCGGTCGAGATGCAGGAGAAGTATCTCGCGCGGATCGATCGGCTGGCGCCTTTTCCGAGGTATCCGCTGCAACGCCCCCGGACGTGCATTCTGGTACGGTGTTCGCGCGAGGAAGGGAGCCGGATTCGCGCGGCAGCCATGCGGCGGGATATGACGATGTGCTCCTACGTGTTGCACACACTAGAGCGTTCCTGGCACCTGGGGGGTTGAGGGATCGGCGGGCCCGTTCCCAGCAGTCGAATGAGTGTGCCGCCGCATGCGCACGAGGGCGCGCCTCTCTTCAATAGGCGAAATGCCGGTCGGAGGAAGCGCTATTGCGGCTGATTCGTGGTGTCGTCCGGGCGCCGTTTGAGAGTGGGGCGGTCGCTATCGTCATCCGAACCCTGATCGGAGCCGCTGGTCGAGGTGTTGCTGCCGCCGGAGCTTGTATCGGCGTTGGGATCGCCGCCCTTATTCTGCGAAGTGCGCTTGCGCAGGGTAGGCTTATTGGGATTCTTGTTGTCGACCTTGATGTTGGCTTCGATCATCTGCAGGCGCTTCTTGACGCTGTCGAATTCCGACGTGGTGACGATGTACTGCGAGCGCGGAGGAAGGATCGTGGCGATTTCCTTCTGGACAGCCTCGATGCGATCCGGGGTCGGCGGGTGCGTGGAGAAAACCTTGGGGATCGTGCCGGGCTCCTTCTTCTCGTCCGCCTCGACCTTCTCGAAGAAAGCGACGAAGGCGTTGGGATCGTAGCCGGCCTTATACATGTACTGGGTGCCGAGGTAATCGGCTTCGCGCTCGTCGTTGCGCGAGAACTTGAGGAAGGTGAGCGGAATGGCGAAGTTCATGCCCTGGTAGATGGCGTATCCGGCCCAGCTGTAGGGGATAAAGATCATAGCTGGGATTGAGGCCATCTGCATGATGTCGCCCTTGGTGGCCTGCTTGGTGCCGTGCCGGGCGCAGACGTGGGCGATTTCGTGGGCCATGACGCCGGCGAGTTCGGCTTCCTCGTCCGCGTGCAGGATCAGGCCGCTATTGACGTAGAAGAATCCGCCGGGGAGCGCGAAGGCGTTGACGGTGTCCGAATCGATCACCTTGATGGTGAAGGGCACGCGGGCGTCGGAATTGCGGACCAGGTTCTGGCCGATGCGGTTGACGTATTCGTCGACCACGGGATCGTCGATGAATTTGGCGCTCTTGTCGACTTCCTGGGCGAGCTGCTTGCCCAGGGCGATTTCCTTTTCGAGCGAGTAAAAGTCGAGGCCCTTGCCGACGCTGCGGTCGCCGATCGCGCTGACGTCCGCTTCGCTGCCCGGCTTGACGTTGGGCATGGGCGTGTCCTGCGCGGCGAGTTGAGCAGGAGGCTGTGCGGAGTTGGCGTTCGAATCGGAGTTCGAATTGGCGGTCTGGGCGGCGGGCGTCGCCGACGGCTGCGAAGACGCGGGCGCGGTCTGCTGGTTCTGCGCGGCTACCATGGCAGGGAACATCACGAGCGAGGCGACGACGGCCATCGCCATGCACTGGGCCACCAGTGATTTCGTCATCGAAACCTCCGGGAAGGAACTCGCCCGCATTATACACCCCGCGGACGGGCAATCCGCATAGTCCCTTCGATGGCGTGGGGCGGAAAAGAGTTTTCCGGGGTGGGGGCCGAAGCGCAAAGGACGGGCGTAGTTTGGCCGGGCGGTTCGGTGGATGGTACGGGCGCGCGCCGACCCGGGGGATCGGCGTGAGCTACCGCTCGCGTAATTGCTGCTTCAGCCGGTCAATCTCTTCGCGAAGACGGCCGATGCGGCTGGCAATCGAGAACTCGTAGACGAAGAAGACGGCCCAGACGACCATCCAGGCGGCAAAAAGGAAATTGAAATTCTTCATGCGAGGCTCCTTGTGGGCACGGCATTGGCGTCGGCGGCGCGTTCTTCGGCCTTGAGGCGGAGTTCCTCGACCTCGTGGCGCATGCGCTCGAGGCGGTAGCGGTCGACGAGCATGAGCATCATCACCGGCAGGAGCGCGAAGATGCAGACGACCAGGACCTTGGCCATGGTGGGGTCGAGGCCGGCATTTTCGCCGCCGAAGATGACGGGCGCCGGATGCTGCGTGCGCCAGAGGCGGTTGGAGACGTACACGAGCGGCGCGTCGAGAAAGGCGAATATGCCGAAGACGGCGGAGAGGGTGGCCCGGCGCTGCGGGTCTTCGAGCAGGCCGCGGAGCAGAAGATAGGAGATGTAGAGCAGCCAGAGCAGGAAGGCGGTGGTGAGGCGAGCGTCCCATGTCCACCAGATGCCCCAGGCGGGCTTGCCCCAGAGCACCCCGGTGGCAAGGCCGCCGGTGCAGGAGATGACGCCAACCTCGACGGCGGAGACGCCGAGCCAGTCCCAATGGAGCTTGCGGGTGGCGAGCCAAGCGACATTGGCGACGAAGGCGATGGTCAGCGCGGTGTACATGGAGGACCACAGCGCGACGTGCATGTAGAAGACGCGCTGGATCGCGTGCATGGTGCTTTCGTCGGGCGCGATGAAGAGCGCCGCGTAGCCGGCAAAGAAAATCAGAGCGGAAGCCGCAACGGTGATCGAGAAGCGTTTCATGTCATCGCATCCATTTTCGCTCCGGTGGACTCACTCCTCGAGCAGGAAATCGCAGAGGAGCCAGGAGGCCGTCAGGAACACAATATCAAATCCGCCGAGAAACGTAAGCCAGGTGCGGTCGAGAGCGGGCTGCTGGGCGAAGAGCGACGAGGTGGCCTCGACGGCGGCGATCAGCAGCGGCGCGAGAATCGGGAGGAGGAGGAGCGGCAGCAGGAGTTCGCGCATGCGTGCGTGGGCGGAGACCGCGGAAAAGACAGTGCCCGTGATGACGAGGCCGAGGGTGCCGAGGGCAAGCACGAGCGCGAGGCGTCCGGCTACCGCGGCGAGAGGGACGTTGTAGAGCACGGCAAAAACGGGCACGAGCACGATTTCGGCGATGGCGAGAAACGTGAAATTCGCGAGCGTCTTGCCGAGCAGGATCGCGAATGCGGAGATGGGCGCCATGCGGAGCGCGTCGAGGGTCTGATTGGCGTGTTCGCGGGCGAAGGACGGATGGAGCATGAGCGACCCGGCGAAGAGGAACGCGATCCAGAGGAGCCCGGGGCCGTAGCGGCGGGAGTCGGCGGACGTGGGATCGAAGGCGAAGCTGAAGAGCACGATCACCACGAGGACGAAAATCACGGTGCCGGTAAGGAGTTCGCGGGTGCGAAATTCGAGCCGGAGTTCTTTGGCCAGAAGAATCGCCGCAGCTTTTGCAGTGCTCATCAAGCCTCCGCGCGCAGCGCCGCGAGGAGCGGCTTGGGATCGCCGCCGGGGCCGGTGTCGCGTTCGACGCGGCCGGCGGCCAGGGAGACGGCGCGCGTGGCGAGATCGAGCGATTCGTTGCGCGCGTGCGTGCTCATGATGACGGTGGCACCGGCGTCGCGCAGCTGCTGGAGAGTGGCGCCGAACCACACGAGCCCCTGGCGGTCGAGCCCGGCCGCGGGCTCGTCGAGCAGGAGGAGACGGGGCGCGTGGAGCAGAGCGCGCGCGATGGAAAGCCGCTGCCGCATGCCGCGGGAAAATGTGCGGACGATACTACCGGCGCGCGAGGCGAGGCCGGAGGCATCGAGCGCGGCGGCCACCCGCGCGGGGACGCCGTCGAGCGCGTACAGCTCGGCGAAGAGCGTGAGGTTCTCGGTAGCGGTGAGTTCGTCGTAGAGGAGCGTGCTGTGCGAGACCATGCCGATCAGCGGTTTCGGTTCGCCGGATGTGTAGCGCACGCTGCCGCTGGTCGGGTTCATCAGAAGCGCGGCGATCCGCAGGAGGGTGGTCTTGCCCGCGCCGTTGTGGCCGAGCAGCGCGACGAATTCGCCGGGCTGGATTTCGAGCGAGACGCTGCGCAGGGCCTGGAGCGGGCCGAAGCGCTTCTCGATTTTCTCGAAGGAGACTCCGAGGCTCGGCGCCGTTCGCATCGCCGAAGCCGGAGTCGCGCTGGTGGCGGACAAGGGAAGTGGTCAGCCTCGCACGAGCTCGCGCAGGGTGTTCTGCACGCGCTCGCGTTCGCGGGCGTAGTCCTCTTCGGAGATTGTACCGGCCTCGCGGCGCAATTCGAGGCGGAAGAGCGTGTCCTTGAGCTCGTCGAGGCTGCCGCGGACTTCGCGGTCGATTCCGGCGGCGGTGGCAGCAGGTGACGGCGAAGCGGGCCGGGCGGGCGGAGGCGAGATGGAGGCAGCCGGTGCCGGGGGCGCAGCCGGAATGGCGACCGCCGCTCCAGATGCGGAGGCGGCTGCAAACGTCTGCGGCTGGCGCCAGACATACAGCGCGCCGAGAACGAAAATCGCGGTGAATCCCGTCACGAGAATCCACTTCACGCTGTCGAGACGCGCGGGCAGAGTAGTGACGCTGGCGGTGGCCGCGGGTGCGCCGGAATCGGCGCGGGAGTTCACCGAGGGATTCTGCGAATCGTCGCCCGATGCGCCCGCTCCGTTGTCGCTGCTCTGTTGCTGCGGCGGGGGAGCGGTACCGGAGACAGAAACGTCGATCGGCGTGTCGGCCGCAACCTTTTCCCGCATGTAGACGCTGAAGCCCTGCTCGGTGCCGGCGGGCGCGAAGCCTCCGCCAGTGACCTGCACGGACGGCGGCGCGAAGACGGCGACGCGTTCAGCGCCGTACGGGGAATGGAACTTCAGCCGCGCCTGATTGCCGGGATAGGGCAAGCGGTAGGCGATTCGGACAAAGGTGTCACCCGGGCGGAACGGATAATCGATCGCCCTCTCGTTTTTCCCCTTATCGAGCGGATTTTGCACGACCGGCATCCCGCTGGTGCCGACGACCGAGGCGTCCGTAAACTGAGCGCCCTCGGGCATCGAAAAGAGGAAGGAGCCAGTGGGCCTGTAATAGGCAAGGGGAGGCTGCGTCTTGTTCGAGACGTTGTACTCCTCGCCGACTACGAGATCGCTTCCCTCCGGCTGCAGGATGATCGCGTGCGCGGTGACGGCGAAGGCGCTCGCCTTGTCCGTGGGATCGAACACTTGAATATCGACCGTGGTCTTGCCGGGCGTGGCCGGCTCGTGGTAGTTGACGCCGCGATAGACGGCGCGGATCAGCATGGGCCCTTGGCCGAGCGCCGGATTATCGAGCTGGTAGTGGCCCTGCGCGTCGGTCTTGGTTTGCGCGACCGGCTTCATCGTGCCCTGCAACTGGATCAGGATCACGTCGACACCGGCGGCGGGCTTGCCGTCGGTTCCGTTCGTCACCGTGCCGGTGACGGTTCCGGCGAACGCAGCGCCGGCGAGCGCGCACACCAATAGCGCCGTTCGCGCCGCCTGCGATGCCCACACCGGAAATCTGAAGGTTCTGGCTCTCAACTTTTGGCTCTCAACTTTCGACTCTCTTGTTCGCCGCGGCGCGCGTGGCGGGCGTCGGCGTCCCGCCGGTCAAGAGGTCCATTTCAGCGAGGACGCGGGCTGCTTCGACCTCGAGGGACTGTTTCGTTTCTTCATAATCGGCTTCCGAGAATTTGCCGGCGCGGAATTCGAAGCGCAGGTCGCGCAGATTTTCGTAGATGGCGTCGCGTCGCTCCATCAACTGATCGAGCTTGGTGCGGTGCGGCGCGGTATCGGAAGGCTCGATGCGGAGGTGAAAGATGAAAAGCAGCGTCGCAGCGGCGAGCAGCGCGCAGGCGATCAGGATGTCGACGTCACTCATCGGAATCCCTGTCGGAGGCGTGCCGCGCGCGCTCGATCAGTTCGGGCGAAATGGGCGGCCCCGAGGCCGGAGCGAGCGCCGCCTTGTGGTGCCATCGCCGCACGACCCATACGACGAGCAACAGCGCCACGAGGGGGAAGACGACGGGCATGATCCAGGCGAGCCAGTCGAAACCCGATTTCGGCGGCTCGATCAGAACGGTGGGTCCGTATTCCTGCACGAAAGATTGCAGAATCAGATCGTCCGAATCGCCGCGCGCCACGCGCTGATCGATTTCCTTGAGCTCGGCCTTGGCGGTATCGCAAGGGCCCGCGAAGGCGCCGCCGCTGTGGGTGCACATGCCTGCCGCGTCGTCGCAGCCGCCGCACATGCACTTCACGCGCTTGCCGAGCGACTTCGCCCGGGCCGATTGTGCGGGAGTCAGCGCGACCCCCGGCGTGTCGCCGGGAGGCGTGGCGTTCGGAGCAAGTTGCCGCGATTCCTGCTGAGATTCAGATGTCTGGGAATTGTCTTGCGCCCGGGCCGCGGGCACGGCGGCGAGCGATGCCAGCACGAAAAGCAGCGCCGTAGCCAACGCGGAGAAATTTCGGCGTCCAGGGAAAGAGGTTCGCCCGCCGGCCGGGGACCAGGCTCGATGTCTCATCTCGCGGGCGGCTTCAGTCATGCGAATCCGTTCGCCGAATCGGGGCTGCGACCGGCGACGCTGAAATGGGCTTCGGGCCCTCGCCCCACGCCGCTTCGGTGACGGGCCGCAAGACGATCGCGGCACGCCGGTTCGGCAGCATCGCGAGCCCCGTTCCCAGGACCACGACGATTCCGCCAAACCAGATCCATTTCACCAGCGGATTGATGTACGCGTGAATTACAGGCTGATTCGTGTCCGGGTCGCGTCCCGCATAGACGACGTAGAGATCGCGCAAGGGCGAGCTTTCGATGGCCACCATCGTCTCGGTGATCTGGCTCGCCGGGAAGAAGCGGCGCTCGGGATAGAGCATCATGTCGGACTTGCCGTCGCGAAAGACTTCGAGGGTGGCGCGCTGGGAGCTGTAGTTGTCGGTTGAGGTCTCGTCGAAATTCTGGCAGAGAATCGTGTAGGGACCGATCGTCAGGCTCTGACCGGGAGACATATTTTTCTGCAGGTCCTGCTTGAACGCGGTGCCGGAAATCCCGATGAAGATCAGCACCATGCCGAAATGGACGACGTAACCGCCGTAGCGGCGGGTGTTGCGCATGGTGAGGTCGCCGACGGCGGAAATGAGGTTGGTGCCGTCCCGCTGAGAGATCACGCGGGCGCCGCGGAAAAACTCCGCGAAGATCGTGAGAGTCACAAACACGGAGAGGATCAGGCAGATCAGCGCGTAAAAGTCGCGGAACCCAAACGCGAAAGCCACGATCCCGGCAGCCACGCCCGCGGCGAGCGGCCAGGCGAAATTACGCTTCAACGCGTCGAATGAAGTCTTGCGCCAAGCGAGCAGCGGGCCGATGCCGGTGAGCAGCAGCAGGAAAAGCGCGATCGGGATGTTCACTTTATTGAAAAAGGGCGGCCCGACGCTGATCTTGCTGCCGGTGAACCATTCGGAGAAGACGGGGAAGAGCGTGCCCCAGAGCACGGCGAAACACGCGGCCAGCAGAACCAGGTTGTTGAAGAGGAAACTCGATTCGCGCGAGACGATGGAGTCGAGCTGATTGTCGCTATTGAGATAATCGCGGTTCTTGTACCACGCGGCGAGGCACACCAGGAAAATAATCGCGAGGAATCCGACGAACCAGCCGCCGATCGACGACTCGGCGAAGGCGTGCACCGAGCTCACCACGCCCGAGCGCGTGAGCATGGTCCCCAGAATGCAGAGCATGAAGGTGACGAAGACGAGCCAGACGTTCCAGACCTTCATCATGCCGCGCTTTTCCTGCATCATCACCGAGTGCAGGAACGCCGTCCCGGTGATCCAGGGCAGCAGGGAAGCGTTCTCGACCGGATCCCACGCCCAGTAGCCGCCCCAGCCGAGCACCGCGTAGGCCCAGTGCGCGCCGAGCAGAATGCCGATGGTCTGAAAGCCCCAGGCGATCATCGTCCAGCGGCGCGTGATGTGGATCCACTTCTCGCCGGGATAGCGCCCGAGGAGCGCGGCCAGCGCGAAGGCAAAAGGAATCGTGAATCCCGTGTAGCCCGAATAGAGCATCGGCGGGTGAATCACCATTTCGGGATATTGCAGCAGGGGAGTGAGCCCGTTGCCGTCCGAAAGTGTGGCGACGTGCATGGCGCCGCCCGCGCCCACGCCGCCGAGCACGTGGAACGGGCTCGCGACGAAGTTATTCAGCGTGAGGAAGAATATCTGCACGCCCGCGAGAATCACGCCGACGTAGGGCATCAGCTCGGGATGCTTCTTGCGGTTGAGGAAGAGCGCGGAGAAGGCGTACAGCGCCAGCAGCCAGCTCCACCAGAGCAGCGAGCCTTCCTGGCCGGCCCAGAGCGCGGCGAACTTATAGAAGGCCGGGAGAGCCCGATTGCTGTGCTCGGCCACATAGGCCAGCGAAAAATTGTCGGTGAAGAAGAAATATTCGAGGGCGCCGACGGACAGGGTGATCAGGCCGAAGACCGCCATGCCCGCGTTGCGAGCGCTCTTGGTGAGCAGCGGGCGCCGCGTGACAATTCCCGCGATGCCCGCCCCGAACGCATAGACGGCCGCGAGAAAGGCGAGCAGCAGCGCGAACGAGCCGAATACATCCATCAAGTTCCCCCGAAGGGCCTAGCCCTGGCCGGTTCCCATCGCGGCGGGCTGGCCCGGAGTGGCCTGATACTTCGAGGCGCACTTGGCTTGCACCTGGTCCGCCATGAAATGACCGTCGGGCATGAGCCGTCCCTCGACGAGCGCCTGAGCGCCGTCCTTGAACGTATCGGGCAAAGGATCGGTGCCCGTATAGCTGACCGGCATCTTCTTTCCCTGTTCCTCGAGGACGAAATCGACTCGTCCCTCCACATGCTCGATCGATCCCGCCGCTACGTTGCCGGAGACCCGCATCCGCTGGTGCAGCGCGGCGCCGTGAAGCGTCGAGACTTCCGAGATCGTGTGATAGTAGGTTTTGCTCTGCGTGTATCCGGCGTAAGCCAAGACAAGCAATGTAGCCACAATGATTCCCGAGCCAAAGATGAACTTTCCGCGGGCTTTCATGACTTCACTCCTGACTATCGAAAGCTATGATTAACTCGCGATTCTAACACAGGCGGCGAAGGCGAGCGGAATGCGGATCATCCGCAGACAACATGCGGCATCAACGGAGTTTCAGTCTGAAACGGAGGGGCCGACCAACAGTGAAGCTGACAAGAGCAGGAGACGCAGCCGCGTGGCTCGGAATGGCGAGCCCGGAATCAGCCGACCTGCTCGGGCAGGGGCGCCGGCAGCACGGATTCGGCGGCGGGAGCGCTGTCGGTCCCGACGGAGACGGGAGCCGCGGGTTCGTCACCTACGTCGGGGATCTTGCCGAGCTTGGTCCGGAGACATCCGACGAGCTCCGGCGCCAGGCTTGAAATGTTCATGCCTTCGGAGACGATGAACTTGCAGCTCAAAATGGGTCGCGCCTGATCGTCGTCTGAAAGCTGGCAGTTCACCCGGCAATATTGGCACTCCTGATTCCAGCAGAAGCGCCCGTAGGGAATCGTTTCCGGGCTGATGAACTGGAAGGCGCGCAGCAGGGAGTTGCGCTCCGGCACGAGGAAGGTCTTGCCGAGGATCGTGATCTCGACGAGTTTCTCGTATGGCCGGAATACATCGCCCATCAGTGGTGATTCGCCTTGTGCCATTGGTGTGCCCCTCGACTGGAACCAAGCTAAATCAGCTGCCGGGCGTCGGCAACCGCCGGTCGCCCGAGACGTGCCCAATGCTCCAATGGACGAGAACGCGAGCTTTCGCGCGAGGAAACGGGCGGCGCGAGGAAGGAAGGGATCTGCGAGAAATTGTGCGAATGCGGGCTCAGGCCGCGGCCGCCAGGCGTTCGTAGCGCTCGTCTGCCGGGCGGGAGAGAATCAGGATCAACGTATAGACGCCGAGGATCAAGCCGAGCGGCCCCGTCACTAAACCCAGAAACCCCGCGACCATCGACATGCTGCGGCGCGAGCGCCAGCGAGAATGCGTGAGCATCGCGCTGCCGGCCATCAGCGAGAAGATTCCGGCGAGCACCAGGAGAGCGACGGCGAGCACGAGACCGAGGTGAAACATCGACATCCACGGATACGGATTCGGCACACGGTTGAGCAAGGCGCCCCACATCACCGAAAGAGTGTCCGCCTGCACCACGAGCCAGGCGACTTCGATGAAGCAAAGCACGCCGTAGAGCGCCCACAAAGCTCCGAGGCTTTTGCGCGGAGTGTCGAGCGTCGGTGCATCGGTTGGTGAAAGTAAAAGTAGCATGCGGACACGGTACGTCGCGCGGCTTCATTCGGACAATACGCGGATTACCCTATTTCAAGCGAAGAACTGCCCCATCCGGCGGAATTTTTCGTAGCGCTGCGCGACGAGTTGCTGCGGGGAAAGCGCCGAGAGTTGGCTGAGCGAATTGGCGAGGATGGGATCGAGAATGCGAGCCGTGGCTTCGTGGTCGGTGTGCGCGCCGCCCTCGGGCTCGGGAATGATGTCGTCGATCAGCTTCATGTTGAGGAGATCGCTCGCGGTGATCTTGAGGGCCTCGGCTGCGAGTTCGGCTTTTGTCGAGTCGCGCCACATGATGGAGGCGCAGCCCTCGGGCGAGATCACGGAGTAAACGGAATTCTCGAGCATGTAAATGCGGTCGCCGACGGCGGTGGCGAGCGCGCCGCCGGAGCCGCCTTCGCCGGTGATGGTGACGATGATGGGCACCGGGAGGCGCGACATCTCGCGGAGGCTGAGCGCGATCGCTTCGGCCTGGCCGCGCTCTTCGGCGTCGACGCCGGGATAGGCGCCCGGCGTATCGACGAAGACGATGATGGGCCGCGAGAACTTCGCGGCGAGCTGCATGGCGCGCAGGGCCTTGCGGTAACCCTCGGGCTTGGCCTGTCCGAAATTGCGCGACAGGCGCTGCTTGGTGTCGCGGCCCTTCTGGCTGCCGATCAGCATCACGGGCTTGCCGTGGTACCAAGCCATGCCGGTGAGCAGCGCCGGATCGTCGCCGTAGTGACGGTCACCGTGAATCTCGCTGAAATTTTCGAAGAGCAGGCGTATGAAATCCTCGGTGTAGGGGCGCTGCGGGTGGCGGGCGAGCTGGAGTTTCTGCCACGCGTCGAGGTGAGCGTAGAAGTCGCGCTTGAGTTCGTCGACTTCGTGGCGGATGCGCTCGATCTCCGCGGCGCCGGCGTCGGTGGGATCGGTGAGGCCGCTGAGCGCGGCGACGTCGCGCTCGAGCGCGTTGATCTCGAGCTGACGCATCTTCTGGCGGTCTTTGTCGGGAGATAGAGCGGTGGACCTGGATTCTTTCGGGGAGGCGGGTTGCGCCGAGGAGGCTTTGCCGCGGGCGAGCGCTCGTTCCTCCCGCAGCCGCCGAGCCCGGGCCGCGCGCAAGCGGCGGAGGCGCTCGCGCGCGAGTTTCCGCTTCTCGGTCTCTTCGCTCACTGCACCACCGCGACGGAATCTTCCCCGCAGATTTCGCGCACGCGATTCAAGAGATCCCCGTCAGCTTGCACGGCGCTCGATGCTTCGAGTGTGGCCTCGCTGCCGTCGTCGGTGACGAGATCAAACGTGACGCGGCAGCGGCCCGGGCGACTGGAAAAAAGCTGCTGGAGCCGGTCGAGAGCCGCCGGATCGATCGCGGCAAGCGAGACGCGCACGCGGAGCCGGCTGGGAGCGCCGTTTCCGCCGTTCACGCCGTTCGCGCCGCCGGCGATTTTCGCGGCCTGCTCGATCATGCGCTCGATGGGACGCGCGTCCGAAACGATCACGCGCGTGCCGACGTCCTCGACGGCCACGCGCCCTTTCACCAGGAGGGGCGTCGCCGTCTTGAGGATCGGCTCGAGCTTCTGGAAAGCCTCGGGGAAAGCGAGCGCCTCGGCCACGCCGCTGCGGTCCTGCAGCGTGAGAATCGCCCAGCGCGCGCCGCGCTTCGAACGCATCGGCCGCTGCTGGACGATAATGCCGGCGATCACGATGTCCTCGTTATTGCGGCGGCCTTCGATCGTGGAAATCTCGACAGCCTGCAAATCCTTCAGGCGCCCGGCGTATTTGTCGAGGGGGTGACCGGAAATGTAGAAGCCGAGCGTGGCGTATTCGGCGGCGAGAAGCTCATGCTCGGGCCACTCGTCGACTTCGGGGAGCACTTCGGGGGGAGCCTCGACCGGTGCGGCCGGCCCCCCGCCCATGAAGAGCCCGTGCTGGCCGCTCTCCTTGGCGCGCTGCGTCTTCTGCGCCTGCTCGACAGCACGATCGATCACCGCGATCATCTGTGCGCGATGAGCGCCGAGGCCGTCGAGAGCGCCCGCGCGGATCAGGCTTTCGAGTACACGTTTGTTCATGAGGCGGGCGTCGACCGCCTCGCAAAACTCGAAAAAGCGGGAAAAGCGGCCGAGTGTCTCGCGCGCCGCGAGAATGCCGCGCACCGTGTTTTCGCCGACGTTCTTGATCGCCGCGAGACCGAAGCGGATGCTGTCGCCGACCGGGGTGAAATTCATATCGCTCGAATTCACGTCCGGGGGAAGCACGGTGATTCCCATGCTGCGGGCTTCGTTGATGTACTTCACTACTTTGTCCGTATTCCCCGTTTCGGAGGTGAGCATCGCCGCCACGAATTCGACGGGGTAGTGCGTTTTGAGCCACGCGGTCTGATAGGCGAGCAGCGCGTAGGCGCAGGAATGGGACTTGTTGAATCCGTAGCCCGCGAATTCGGCCATGAGGTCGAACATCTTCTCGGCCTTCTTGGCCGGCACCTTGCGGGCCTGGCAGCCGACGAGGAACTTCTCGCGCTGCGCGGCCATCTCCTCCGGTTTCTTCTTGCCCATGGCGCGCCGGAGCAGATCCGCGTCGCCGAGCGAGAAGCCGGCGAGTTTGTTGGCGATCTGCATCACCTGCTCCTGGTAGACGATCACGCCCCAGGTCTCGGCGAGAAACTCCTCGAGTTCCGGCAGGTCGTAGGCCACCTTCTTCTTGCCGTGTTTGCGGGCGATGAAATCGTCGATCATGCCGCCCTGGATGGGCCCGGGGCGGTAGAGAGCGTTGAGCGCGGTGAGGTCCTCGAGGCGCGTGGGCTGATAGCGCTTGAGGATGTCGCGCATGCCATGCGATTCAAACTGGAAGATGCCGGTCGTGTCGCCGCGGGAGAAGATCTCGTAGGTCGGCTTGTCGTCGAGCGGCAACGTGGGGAGATCGAGCGTGACGCCGCGATTCTGTTGCACCAGCTTCACGGCGTCGTCGAGCACCGTCAGCGTGGTCAGGCCGAGGAAGTCCATCTTGAGCAGGCCGATCCGCTCGAGGGCGTTCATGTCGTACTGCGTCGTGATTTCGTCTTTGCTGGACTTGTACAGCGGCACGATTTCGGTCAGCGGCTGGGGCGAGATCACCACGCCCGCCGCGTGGGTCGAGGCGTGGCGCGCCAGCCCTTCCAGGCGCAGCGCCACTTCCACGAGCTCTTTCACGCGCTCGTCCGTCTTGCGCAGCGACTCGAGCTGCGGCGTCTGCTTCAGCGCGTCTTCGAGCTCGATATTCAGGGTTGCGGGGACGAGCTTGGCGATTTTGTCCACTTCGCCGAAGGGCATGTCCAGCGCGCGCCCCACATCTTTGAGGGCCGCCTTGGCCGCCATCGTCCCGAACGTGATGATCTGCGCCACGCTCTTCTCGCCGTACGTTTTCCGGACGTACTCGATCACCTCGCCGCGGCGGCGCATGCAGAAGTCGATATCGATATCGGGCATCGAGACGCGCTCGGGGTTGAGGAAGCGCTCGAAGAGCAGATCGTATTGCAGCGGATCGACGTCGGTGATGCGCAGCGCGTATCCCACGAGGCTGCCCGCCGCCGAGCCGCGGCCCGGCCCCACGGGCACTCCCTGGGCCCGCGCGTAGCGGATGAAATCCCACACGATCAGGAAGTAGCCGGCGAAGCGCATCTTCTGGATCATGCGGATCTCGGAGTCCAGCCTCTGCTCGTATTCGGCGAGCGAATGCCGCAGCAGACCTTCCTTGGCGAGCCGCTCGAGCTGCGGGACGCGCGTGACGAATCCTTCGCGCGCCACTTTCTCGAAGTAGGAATCCGCCTCCATCCCTTCCGGCACCTTGAATTCGGGGAAGGGGTTCGTGACGCGCTGGATCTTCAGGTTGCAGCGATCGGCGATCGCGACCGTCCGGCTGAGCGCCTCGGGCAGCTCGCCGAACACCTGCGCCATTTCCTCAGCGGTCTTGAAGTAAAACTGATCGGTGGCGAATTTCATGCGCTGCGCGTCGCTCATCGTCTTGCCGGTCTGGATGCACATGAGGACTTCCTGCGCGTGCGCGTCGGACTTGGTGAGGTAGTGGCAGTCGTTCGTGGCGACGAGCGGGATGCCGCTTTCCTTCGATAGCTTGACGAGATCGCGGTTGATGCGTGGATCGACCTCGAGTCCCTGGTCCTGCACTTCGAGGAAGAAATTGCCCTTGCCGAAAATGTCGCGCAGCCGGTAGGCGTTGGCCCGGGCCTGATCGTACTTCTCGCTGAGCAAGGCGTCGGCCACCTCGCCGCGGAGACAGGCCGAAAGGGCGATGAGCCCGCTGCTATGACGCGCCAGCAAGTCGTGGTCGACGCGCGGCTTGTAATAGAAGCCGTCGAGAAAGCCGGTTGAGACGAGCTGGATGAGATTCTTGTAGCCTTCTTCGTTTTCGCAGAGCAGGACGAGATGGTTCGAGCGCTCGGCATCCGCGCCGCGGTTCTTGTGGTTGTCCGGGGCGACGTATACCTCGCAGCCGATGATCGGCTTCACGCCGTGCGTGGTGGCCTTGTGGTAGAAATTCGCGGCCGCGAAGAGGTTACCGTGATCGGTAACGGCTACCGCCTTCATGCCTCGGCGCGCGGCTTCGGCGGTCAGCTCGCCGATCTCGCAAGCTCCATCGAGCAGAGAGTAGTCCGTATGCAGATGTAGGTGTACGAAATCCGGAGAAGCAGAGGATGCCATGCAGGGCCATTCTAACAAAAAATGCTGCGTCGCACTTTCTCCAAATTCGATCCTCCCATTCCTGAAACTCGGCGCGCAACTTTCCCCGCGGCGCGGGGTTTGATTTTCGGGTGAAGTCCGCCCGAGGGAAGCCATTCGGAGCCCTCGGCTCCGCAATGCAACCACGAGCGGGGCAAAATACTCTCATTAGCGTGGGCCTCCAGCGGCCGCGGGCGAGTGCACTCGCAGCCGGTTACTCGCGCGCGTTGCCGATGTGCTCGGAAGTCTCAAACTCAGGTGGAGGGGGAAGAGGGCCATGTCATTTCGTAAGTGCATTTATCTCGCCATATTGGTTCTGGCGCTGGGCGTTTCGAGCGCGCAGGCGCAATGGAGTTCGAGCGACAGTAACGGTTTCTGGCACCGCGGGTTCGAAATCACGCCGTTTGGCGGCACGCGTTTCGGCGGTGTGATCGATCTGAGCAACACGAACGCCCCGACGAACGTGGACTACCTCACGATCCGCAGCACTTGGGACTACGGCGCGATGCTCGACGTCGATCTCTTCCCGCACGCGCAGGCCGAATTCATGTGGAACAACCAGCCGACGGTCCTCGGCGAGCACGTTCCCGGCGCCGGCTCGACGCGCCTGAGCGAGGCCGATCTCGACATGTTCCAGTGGAGCTTCCTGTACGAGTTTCTGCAGCCAGGCTCGAAGTTCCAGCCCTACGCGGTGGGAGGCATCGGGTTCACGAGTTACAACACCAATGGGATCATCGGCCTCGGCAACGAGTTCGCGTTCAACCTGGGCGGAGGCGTGAAATATTTCTTCGATCCACATTTCGGGGTGCGCGTCGAGGCGCGCTTCTCGCCCTCGCGAACTACGCAGGGAGTAGGAGTCTATTGCGACCCGTTCTATGGATGTTATCCGGCGCAAGTCTCGAACTACGCGCACCAGGGGCAAGCGAACGTCGGCTTGATCTTCCGCTTCTGACGATGGATCAAGCAGACTACACCGGAAGAAGCTGCGCGATCGAGGAAGAAAAGGGGAGCGGCGGCTCGCGGCCGTCTCCCCGGGACCGAAGGCTAAAAGTCGCCCGATTCCTGCGTGTAGCTGAATCCCGGAAGGCTGGCGCTGGCGCCCACCTTTGAAACTTTGACGCGCACCGGCGGCTCATCCTCGGATCCCGCCCGGCGCAGCACTGCGTAGGTGGCGAGCGCTTCGTTGTAAACTTTCGTGACGAGAAACGCTTCCCCGCCATCGTCCTTCTTCCACACCTGTCCGACCTGAATCTTTTTCGCGCTCACGGTACGACTGTAGCCAGCTTCGCCCGGAGGCGTCAATACCGGAGCCCGGCGCGATTGCCAGGAAGAAGCGCTCGACGGCCCGGCAGCGCCCAGCGTCGCGGCTCAGCGCGCCGCGACTTCTTCCGCCAGAGTTTCGATAGCTTCCCCGAGCGCGTTTGTGGCATCTTAGGGACAGAGATGGGGAATGGCCGAGACCAAGAACATCGCCGTGGTGCTGTTCCAGCTGGGCGGGCCCGATTCGCAGGAGGCCGTCGAGCCGTTTCTCTTTAATCTGTTTTCCGATCCCGACATCATCAATTTTCCTGGTTCTTTTCTCGCGCGCAAGCCTCTGGCCAAGCTGATATCGAGTACGCGGTCGAAGAGCGTCCGCATCAAGTACGCGGAAATCGGCGGAGCTTCGCCGATCCGGCGGCTCACCGAGCAGCAGGGCCGAGCGCTCGAGTCCACGCTGCGCACGGTGATTCCGGCGCGCGTGATCGTCGCCATGCGCTACTGGCACCCGAACACCATCGAGGCGATTTCGCAGCTCGAAGCGGGCCCATTCGACGAGCTCGTGCTGCTGCCGCTCTATCCGCACTATTCGTTCGCGACGACAGGCAGCAGCTTGAAAGAGTGGAACCGCTTTTACAAACCGAGAGTGCCGGTCCATCTGATCGACCACTTCTTCGATCATCCGGACTATATTTCCGGAATCGTCGAGCGAACCAACAGCGTGCTGCGACAACTGGCGCGGCCGCACGACGTGCACATCGTCTTCAGCGCGCACGGGCTGCCGATGGCGCTCGTCGAAAAGGGCGATCCATACCCGAAGCACATCGAGGCGACCGTGAAGCTCGTTTGCGAGATGGGCGCGTGGCCCAACCCTCACACGCTCTGTTTCCAGAGCCGCGTCGGGCCGCAGAAGTGGCTGCAGCCGCCGCTCACCGGAACGATCGAAAGGCTCGCACAGGAAGGCGTTCGGCGCATGCTGGTGATCCCGATTTCGTTTCTCACCGAGCACATCGAGACGCTCCACGAAATCAATATCGAGGCGCGCGAGCAGGCTGAATCGCTCGGCATCCGCGATTTCCACATGATGCCCGCGCTCAACGACTCGCCCCTGCTGATCCGCGCGCTCGCCGACCTCACGCTTCGCGCCGTGGGTAACCGCTCCGGCGTCGCCTCCCTCGCCATCTAAATACACGGAAGCGTAAACGTACTGTGAGGGCCGCGAAACGCGGCCGCGCGCAGAATCGCGCACGCGGAGGAGGGCCACGCATGATCGAAAAAGTGACAGGTCTGCCGGAGGGAGTCGACGGCGTGAAGGCCGTCGGAAAGGTTTCGCGGGAGGATTACGAGCAGGTGATCGTGCCGCTCTTCGATGAGGCGCGCCGCACCGGGCGTCGCCTCCGCTTGCTCTACCAACTCGGGCCGGAGTTCGAGGGCTTCACTCCGGGCGCGGCGTGGGAGGACGCGAAGATTGGACTACAGTCGCTGCGGATCTTCGACGGCTGCGCGGTAGTGACCGATCTCGGCTGGATTCGCGAGATGACGCGCTTCATGGCCTTTCTGATGCCGTGCCCCGTGCGCGTCTTCGGGAATCTGGATCGGGACAAGGCTAGCGCGTGGCTCGCGGCGCTGCCCGAGGGCCCCGCCGTGTCGCACCGGTTGATCCCCGAATCCGGCGTGATCGTTGTGGACGTGCGCGAGGCGCTGCGCGTGCAGGACTTCGAGGCGCTCGGCGCGACCGCGGATGCGTGGATTGAAACGCACGGGAGCTTGCAGGGTCTGGTGATCCACGCGCACGAATTTCCTGGCTGGGAAAATCTCGGCAGCATGCTGTGCCATTTGCGCTTCGTGCGCGATCATCATCGCGACGTGAGGCGCATCGCGTTCGCCGCCGACACCCGGCTCGCGAACGTCGCGCTGGTGCTTGGCGAAATTTTCACGAGCGCGGAGGTGAAAAGCTTCACGTACGACGATGTGGATATCGCGATTGCGTGGGCTTCGAAGCCGGCCGCAGCCGCCCGGGGAGCCGCGGCGCAACCCGCGGCGAGCTGAGGACTCCGCGAGAACCAGCCACCCTGGCCTCTCACGAATCACGAGTCACCAATCACGAATCGCTGCCGTTAACCCGTGTTATAACAAAGGCGTGGAATTCGGGCTCACCGACGAGCAGCAGCAACTCCGGCGCACGGTGCGGGAATTCGCCGAGGGCGAAATCGCTCCACACGTGATGGAGTGGGACGAAGCGTCGCACTTTCCCTCCGAAATCATTCCGAAACTCGCCGAAATGGGATTTCTCGGCGTGATTTTCCCCGAGAAGTACGGCGGGGCGGGGATGGGCTACGTCGAATACGCGATCATCATCGAGGAGCTTTCGCGCGTGGACGGCTCGGTCGGCATCATCGTTGCCGCGCACAATTCGTTGTGCACCAATCACATCTTCAAGTTCGGCAGCGAGGAGCAGCGGCAAAAATACGTCGTGCCGCTCGCGCAGGGGAAAAAGCTCGGCTGCTGGTCGCTGACGGAGCCCGAGGCGGGGTCAGACGCAGGCGGGACGCGCACTGTCGCGACGCGCCAGGAAGGGCCCCCAGGTCGCGGGCAAGGCGAGCCTGGGAGATCAGACTGCTGGACGATCAACGGCTCTAAGACGTTCACGACGAATGGGCACTACGCCGACGTGTGCGTGGCGATGGCGGTGACGGACGCGGCGAAGAAGCATCACGGCATCTCGGCGTTCATCATCGAGAAGGGAACTTCCGGGTTTCGCCCCGGCAAGAAGGAAAACAAGCTCGGCTTGCGCGCGAGCGACACGAGCGAGGTGGTGTTCACCGATTGCCGCGTGCCGGCCGGGAACCTGCTGGGGCGCGAAGGCGAGGGATTCGTCAACTGCCTGCAGATTCTGGACGGCGGGCGCATTTCGATCGCGTCGCTTGGGTTGGGTATGGCGCAGGGCGCGTATGAGTGCGCGGTGCGCTACGCCAAAGAACGCAGGCAATTCGGCAAGCCGATCGCGGAATTTCAGGCGATTCAGTTCAAGCTGGCGGATATGGCGACGCAGGTCGAAGCGGCGCGTCTGCTGACCTATCGCGCGGCGTGGCTCGCGGACCAGGCGATCGCTTCGGGCGCGGCGGATGCGCGCATCACGCGCGAATCGAGCATGGCGAAGCTCTACGCCGGAGAAGTAGCCGTGCGCGTGGCGAACGAGGCCGTCCAGATCCATGGTGGCTACGGCTTCATCAAGGACTACCCCGCAGAAAAGTATTACCGCGACGTGAAGCTCTGCACCATCGGCGAAGGCACCAGCGAAATCCAGCGCATGGTGATCGCCCGGCAGTTGCTGGGAAAGCAGTAAGGCGAAACTCGAAATACGAAATTCGCGAAAATCGGTCGTCACTCTGAGCGCAGCGAAGAATCTCTCTTCTTTTGACTCCGGGCTGTGATCGGTCGGATCGAATCAGTTCACGGAGTGAACGGAATCGATCGGGTATAGCGTGACCGAGCAGCCGCTTGCTTCCGAGCACATCACGAGAGCGCGCCGGAGGATGCGCGCCGAGCTGTCTTTCGGAAACGGCACCTGCAAAGGCGCAGCAGTGAGGGTGGAGGCGGCGGACTTAAGTTCCTCGGAACCGCTGATGAATTTCACCTCCTGTAATTTGGGTCCGGGCGCGAATAACAGAAAGAATTCGGCCTCCGCTGAGCCGGGAACGATGCGTGAGAGCTTGAGCGTGCGCATGTCGGTAAGCTCTTCGCCCGGCGCGTGGTAGATCTTGATCGGCTTTCCTCTGGGGTGGTCTTCTAAAGGGGTAGGGGCCTCGCCGGAATCGCTGCCGAGAGCTTGCAGGCGGGTATTCACGGCGTCCTGCTCGTTGCCCTGAACCCTGCGCTCAGTGGTCGCCAGAGCGAGGCGGTACAAGCGGATCGCGTCCTGCGTTTTGTGCTCCTTTTCGTAAACCTGGCCGAGATGATCGGCTTCATCTCCCCATTGGGATAAGTCGAAGGCCGCATTGATGAGATTTTCGGCGTCCTCGAGATGGCCGAGACGAAACTGGACCCAGCCGAGAGTGTCCCAATAGGCCGAAAGCCTCGACGGGTGCGCCACGTCGTTCATCGAGAGAGCTTGCATGTCGATGATTTGCGAATCGTGCTCTTCCTGCGCGACTGCCTTCTGCGCGTAGTCGAGAGCTTCGGGGAGATCCTGGTTCGCCTCGGCGAGCGTCCACGCGACGTTGTTGTAGACGAAGGCCGGGCCCGGCTTCTCCAGGGCGAGCGCCTGCTTCAAGGCGGCGTGGCCGTCATCCGGCTTGCCGGTAAGAATGTATGCGGCAGCGAGATCGGACGCCGCAAGGGCATTCTTGGAGTAGGCCTTGAGCGCGGACTGAAGGAGCGGGATCGCTTGCGCATACTGCTTCTTCCCGACAAGCAGGTGACCGAGGTTCGCGGGAGCGTCGGGATCGTCGGGCGCGACCTTGAGCAAGGCCTGCCAGGCCTCGACGGCCGCGTCGTCCCGGTGTAGGGCCGACATAGTGAGAGCGAAAACCTTGTAGAGAGCGGGCTGGTTGGGGTCCGAGGAGATGGCGCCGCGGAAGGACGTTTCGGCCTCATCCGGGTCGTGCGTGAATGCCTGCAGCTCCGCAAGGCGTATCCAGGCGCGCGTGAATTTCGGATCGGCGGCGACCGCCTGCTTCAAGCCGGAAACGGCGCTGTTTGGGCCGAATTGCCGGACGGAGGCCATCGCATCGCTTTCGAAGGTGTTTGCAGCTGGGACGGTGCTGTCGGGAAGGGCGTTGAGCGAGCTGGCGAGGTACCGGTTGCTATCCGCGAGGGATTCGAGCGGCGGAGCATTGGTGGAGGCGACCTGCACGTAGCCGTCCACGTCTTTTTGGATGCCCTCGACAAACTTCTTGTAATCCGCGTTCTCCGCGACAGGAACTTCGCGAAGCTTGCCCTTCATGACCCGACGAACGACGAGGGTGTTGCCTTCGCGAGAGTACGAGGCATGGTATTCCGCATAGTCGCGGACAAGATCAACGTTGGGCAACGGCGTGGGCGTGTAACCGTCGGGCAGTTCGACGCGCGTATCGGATTCGCTCACCATGGGCGATCCGAGGAAGATGGGGTCGGAAGGCGCCGCGTCATCGTCCTGCGTGGGCATATAGAAAGGCAGGCCGGGGGCAACGACCTGGTGGTCAGCCCAGTCGGGATAATCCTTGCGAACGTACGTATAGGAAAAGCGAAAAGGAGTGGACGTCGCTTCAGGCGAAGAGGCGGTTACGTTGCTGACGGTACCCGCGAACCCCATGTTCCGGGAAACTTGCTGAACGAGGTCGTTCCACTGCGCCGACGACAACTGCCGGAAAGCGGCACGCATCAGCGGCTCGAGGTCGTCGCGGTCGGTATTTTCCATCTGCGCGGTGAGCGTGCCATCCGCGGCAAGCTTTGCGTCGACCTTGAACACGCGCACGGCGGGCTCGGGAGGATCTGCGGGCGTAGTCATGATCTGCGCGGCGCCTCCGGGCGAGATGACGAGAGCCTGCTTGTCGCGCAAAACCTGCAGGAGGTAGCCGAATGTCGTGACCTCAGGAGTGGTATCGAGCCAGAGACCGCTCTTTCCCTGCGGGATGTATCCGATCACGTGGTCGAATTGAGCCGGAGAGGGCACGTCTGGATCGAGCCGGTTCGTAGTGCTGATGAGCACGGGATCGGCCTGTATGCCGGCGGCCTGCAGCAGAGACGCCAGCAAAGTCTGCTTGTCCTTGCAGTCGCCGAAGTTATTCGAGAGGACGTCGTCGGCGGCGTGAGGCTGGTAACGTCCGATGCCGAAGTCGATGCCGATGTAGCGGTAGTGCGTGCTGACGAAATCGTAGATCGCGTGAAGCTTGGCGGAATCGTCCGTGAGTCCCTTGGTGAGATCGGCAGCCTTGGCGCGGACGGCTGGCGAAGGCTCAACGCGATCTTTCTGGAGATTCCAGTACCAGCTCGCGATTTCGTCCCAGCTTTTGAAGCTGGTGACTTGCACGTCCGACGAGGGATTCAGCCCAAGAGTTGCGTCGAGAAGGGCACGTCCCTTTTTCTTCGCGGGCTTCGAACTCAGATTCGAGCCAGTCCAGGCGTAAACGCGACGGCCCGAAACCAGGGCAACCGTCTGCGTGGCCTGCGGCCCCTTCACCTTCACCGGGCGATCGGCGGGAAGGCTGATTTCGAGACGCTCGTCGAGAACGATGCCGCTTTTGTCGAAATTGTAGTCGAACCAGAATTGCCCCGGCGCGAGCGGTTTGGTGGATGTCCACTCCGCCTGGAATTCGAGCACGTCGCCGGGGCCGAGGCCCTTCACTGCGACGTGCTTCACACGGAGATCGCTGTACAGGGGCGCATCGCGGGTGATTTCAGCGTCGAGATCCTGAATGTTGTCGGGCGGGGTGACCACGACGGTGCCATCCGGCTTGCGGACGCGCACATAGTCGATCTCAAGCGTCGAGGTGCCCGATTCAAACGGAAGCTCGATGAGTCCCCACTGCTGCACGCCGGCGTCGTTTTGCACCCGGATTCGCGTCGTTTGCTGGCGGACCGAGGTGCCATCGTCCTGAAACGCGACCTTCGACGACATCTGCTCGATGACGAACGGCTCCTGTGAATAATCGGCCTTGGCGGGAGGCGCGATTACCGGGGCTTGCTGCGCGAATGCGGGTGTCACGAGAAGGCAGAAGTAGAGGCAGAAAGCCAGGACAGGGCGGCCCAGGGTCTCTTTCATGGATGGACCCTATATAATCTCAGCTAATCCAAAAAGCAAGAAGTGCCTTGGGAAGCATCACGGGGAAGTCACCACGCCTCGAGTTATCCCTGATTGATCATGAAAGTGGCCGTCTGATCGAGGAACGTGCGCAGGTAGGACTCGATGTCGGCGGGAAGGGCGGCCTCGGCGAAGGCGTTGTTCATGAGCTGCATCCAACGGTCGCGCGCGGCCTGGTCGATGCGGAAGGGCATGTGGCGGGCGCGCAGGCGCGGATGCCCGCGTTCCTCGATGTAACGCTGGGGACCGCCGAAACGGAAGATCAGGAAATCGCGCAGGCGAATTTCGGCGGCGGCGAGTTCGCCCGGCGGATACATCGCGCCGAGAATGTCGTCGTGCGGCACCTGCCGGTAGAAGGCGGCGACGAGGCGCGCAAAACCGTCTTCGCCGATGCGCGAGTATATCTGGGTTTCGTCCATGAGCTGTTCATTCTAGCGTGTCGCCGCGAAGCGTAAAGCCGGCACGTTGCACGGGCGCGGTGCTGCGCGGGGGCTAGGAGAAAAACTTCTTCAGTCGCTCCCAATAGCGTTCGTGCCAGCCGGAATCGAGGCCCGCGAATTTGCCTTCGGGAAAGCCGGTGTGATCGAGAATCACTCTGGTTCGGCTGCCCATTGCGGCGAGTTCGAATTTCGCGATCGAATACACGCCAGGACTCCAGCTTCCGGGGCGCCACGCCTGCACGATGCGCTGATCGGGAACCAGTTCGACGTTGCGCCCCGTGATCTGGCCGCCGAACATCGAGAACGCGCCGCCCGGGGCCGGGTCGATCGTGGCGGCGGCGCCGGAAAACGCCGCGAATTGTTTCGAGTCGAGCAGCGGCGCGTAAATGCGATGAGGGCCGGCGGGCAAGTCGACTTCCTGATGCAAAGATGTGCGCAGTTTGTCCGCCCCGGCGCTGGGCGGCTCGACCATCGCCTGCGCTGTCTTGCCCCAACTCATCGCGCCGGTGGCGATGCTGCCGAAGGTGGCGATCGCAAGTCGCGAGATGATTTGTCGTCGAGAAGGCCCGGGGACAGCTTCGGCTGCGTCATTGCGCTTGTTCATGCCATTCTCCTTGGTGCAACGTTCGTCCCGCACGACGGCCTGGCCTCCGCTCCTGTTCGAGCGCCGGATGGAGTCCGTCCGCTTGGCGGTTAAGCGGTGGATTCGATCCGACGATCCGGGATGAACCAGATCATGGCGTTGACGACGTACAGCCCGATGGCGATCCACGGCCGCACGTACGCGAGCGCGATTGCCACCAGATACAGCGCCAGCGACACTTTGCTCTTCACGTCGGCGCCCACGGCGCGCGCCAGCCGCGAATCCGGTCCATTGCACGCGATGATGGCACGCTCGAGGGCGATGTATGAAATCGACGACATGGCCAGGATGATGCCGTAGGAAGCCGTGGGCGCGGCCGCGAACTGCGTGGAGTCCATCCACCGGATCACGAACGGCACGAGCGAAATCCAGAACAGCAGAAACAGATTGGCCCACAGGACCGCGCCGTTGACGCGCTCGGTGGCTTGCAGCATGTGGTGGTGATTGTTCCAGAAGATGCCGACGTTGGTGAAGCTCAGCGCGTAGGCGAGGAATACGGGAGCCATGGGGCCGAGCGAGGAAAAGGTCGCACCGGAAGGTGCCGCGAGTTCGAGCACCATGATCGTGATGACGACGGCGATCACTCCGTCGGTGAATGCTTCGAGACGCTCCTTGCCCATCGCGTTTCCTCACGTGCGACACGAAGTCCTCGCATCAGAGCACGCCGGGGAAATATGTTCAAGCCCGGCGCAAGAAAGTTTGTAAGGTTTCGGCGGTTGCCGAGACTACCTGTTTTGAGCGGGAATTGAGCGCGACACGAAGGGCGAGGGTATGCGGAAGCAAAGTCCAGGCGAGGCGTTCACGGGTACACTTTGGCCACCCGGGGCCGATCCTGCACGCAGGCGCAAGGCCGCATCCCGAAGATATCCGCGGAGCAAACGAATCCCGTGAGCGAGCCCATTCCTGAAACGCCGGACGAGCGGTTCAGCCGCATCCTGCGCGAGTACGGGCCGGCGCTCTCGCGTCTCGCTTTCGGTTACGAGCGGGTGCCGAGCGTGCGGGAGGAGTTGATGCAGGAAATCGCTCTGGCCATCTGGCAGGCGCTGCCGCACTTTCGCGGCGAGTGTTCGGAACGGACGTTCGTCTACCGCATCGGGCACAACCGCGGATTGACCCACGCGTGCAGGCGGCGTCCCGAGCACGAGCCGCTGGACGACCTGCCGCAGCACCTCGAGCCGGTCGACCGCAAGCCGCATCCGGACGCCGAAATCGCCAAGACGCAACAGCGCGACCGTCTGCGTCTCGCGATTCAGGGATTGCCGTTGGCATACCGCCAGGTGGTGATGCTGATGCTCGAAGAGCTCTCGCAGGCGGAAATTGCGGAAGTGCTGGGACTGACGGAAAGCAACGTCGGAGTGCGGCTGAACCGGGCCCGCAAGGCATTGAAGGAAGCACTGGGAGCGATGGCGTGACTTTCGATGCAGAACTCGAGGCGTGGCAGAAGGAATGGCGCGACCAGACCGAGCCCTTCCCGATGCTGAAACGCAAGATTCGGCGGCAAAACCTGCGGATCGCCGGGGCCGTGGCGGCCATTGCGGCGTGCCTACTCGTCTCGACGATCGAGGCGTTCCGAACGGGAAATGCCTTCGTGGCGGGGCTCGCTACGGGCGTCGGGTTCGCCGGAATCGTGCAGGGCGCGTATGCGTGGCGGGCACGGCGCGGCGCCTGGAGACCCGCGGCGCAGACCACGGTGGCGTACGCGGAATTGGCGTACAAGCGCGCGGCAGCCACGGCGCGGACCACGCAATTCTCGTTCCGCTTTCTGCTGATCGCCGTGACGGCCTATGCGGGGATCGTCCTGTGGCACTGGAAGACGTTTTCGGTGGCCTACGCGTTGATTTTGGTGGCGATGGTGATCGAGGCGTTCTGGCTGAACCATAATCGCCGGCGCGCGGCGCGGGGTGTGGAAGAGTCCAGGAAGCTTTGGGACCAAACGCGGCAATTCTCGAATGCAGGAACGGAGGAAAGGTAGGAACTCATGCACATCGTATCTTTGATCGCCGAAGTGGCACTGGCGGCATTCGTGGTCACCGAGGTCGTGCGTTTCGTGCCGCGATACCGCCAATTGAAAGAAGCGGTGGCGAGCGGCGACGCGCAAGCGCGCACGAAGATTTATCGCGAGGCGCTGTTCTTCGAATGGGTGAGCGCTCTGCTGGCGATGGCCTCGCTCGGCTTTGACTGGACCAAGCTGAATCCGGCCGTGCTCGGCCTGGCGGAGTTCGGCGCGATTCGGTCCCTCACGAACGGCGGCGACGCGGCGCGTGGCGCGGTGGTTGGCGTGGCGATCGGAGTGGCTGCGGGCACCGCAGGGATGATCGCCATGCGGCTCAAGGCGAAGAGGCGCGGGGCGGTGAGGCCGGTGGGTACGGCCCAGCCTTGGTGGCGCAAGCTACTTCCGGATTTCACGGCGCTGCTGCCCGTCACCAGGCAGGAGCGCGTGCTGTGGCTGCTGGTATCGATCAGCGCCGGCGTATGCGAGGAAGTGGTGTTCCGCGGGTGGTTGCTTAGCGCGCTACACGGGCAAGCCGGACTCAGCGGAGCCGCGCTGATTTTCGCGGCTGCGGCAGCCTTCGGCCTCGCTCACGTCTATCAGCGTGCGACGGGCGTGATTCTCACGGGGCTCGCGGGCGCGCTCTTCTGCATTCTCTACGTGGCGACCGGCTCGTTGCTGGTGCCGATCGCGCTCCACGTGCTGGTCGATGCGCGATTCGCGATTCTGCCCGCGCCCCGGATGGAGAAGGCACAGGCCTCCGAGTCGTACGCCTGACCGCGGCTCTTAAGCTGCGCCACAACCGCAAGAAAGATCAAGACAGGCGCCGCAGCCTTCGATAGACTGCGGCGCCATGGCGCTTGTACGCAGCCTCCTTGCTGTGATCGCAGGAATTGTGGTGTTGACCGCCACGTCGTTCGCGGTGGAGGCCGCTCTCGATCCGCTCCTCATGCACGCCTTTCCGCGGGCGCTGCCCAATCGCGCGGCGCTCAGCTACAACCTTCCGGCAAGCATCTTGCTCTTCGCATACACGGCCGCATGTATCGCCGCAGGCGGATACGTGACGGCCTGGATCGCGCGCCGCTCTCCGGTGTGGCACGCGGCCGCGATGGGGCTGGTGCAGGAAGGGCTCACGGTATGGGCGATGGTGTCGTTCGGGGACATCGCGCCGCGCAGGAACTGGATCGTCACGCTGATCGTGACGATCCCGATGGCGATCTGCGGCGGCCTGTTGGGCGCAAAGTGGCCGAGGGCCGGAAGCCGAATCGGCGAGAGGAGCGCAGCATGACCGTCCGATCGCGGCGAGCGGCGCCTCTCAGGACAATTCAGCCCGTGCTGGCGTACGCCGCGAAGCACCTCGACGGCGACGTCTCGCTGGAAGCGTTGGCCCGGCACGCGGGCCTTTCCGCATTTCATCTCCAGCGAATATTCTCCGCCACTGCCGGCGAGACGCCGAAGCGTCTGACCTTGCGCCTTCGGCTTGGGCGGGCCGCCGTGATGCTGCTCGCGAGCGACGATTCGATCCTCGATGTGGCGCTCGCGTGCGGCTTTCAGAGTCATGAGGTCTTCATTCGTGCGTTCCGGAGGCGATTCGGGACCACGCCGAGCGCGTACCGAGCGCGCGGATTCGCGCCCGCCGCGAATGTGGCGCAGGCCGGGTTGCACGCCGCCGTCGTGGAGCAGATCGGCCCGTGCGTGGGCCTCTTTCACATCCGCGAGAGGGAAGAACACGGGAGGGACGAGATGGCGTACGAAATCACGAAGAAGACCCTGGCTCCTCAGCCGGTGCTGGTGGTGCGCCGGCGCATCAAGCCGAGCGAAGTGGCGAGTACGCTGGCCGAGGCGCTGGGAGTCGTGTTCCTGCACGCGCAACAGACGGGCGCGGCGCTCGCCGGGCAGCCGTTCACGCGATACGTCGAGTGGGGCCCCGGCATTTGGACGATCGAACCGGGCTTGCCGGTGGTGGCGCACGGAAAGGCGTCGAGTGGCAACGAAGGCGGCGTCCGCGCGGAAACGCTGCCGGGCGGGGCAGCCGCCGTCATGACGCACACGGGTTCCTACGACGGCTTGAACGCGGCGCACGCGGCCGTACAGCAGTGGATCGAGGAGCAAGGCCTCAAGCCCGCCGGGGCGCCGTGGGAAGTTTACGTCACCGATCCCGCCGACTTCCCGGATCCGAAAGACTGGAAGACGGAAATTTTCTGGCCGCTCGCGGGCTGATTGGGCCCACGTCGCGAAACGGAGAAACGCAATGAGCACGTATGTGCTGGTCCACGGCGCGTGGCACGGGAGTTGGTGTTGGAAGCGGGTTCGCAGGGCGCTCGTGGCGCAAGGGCACGAGGTGTTCACCCCGACGCTGACGGGCGTCGGCGAGCGTTCGCACCTGCTGTCGCGCCAGGTCAACCTCGAAACGCATATCGGCGACGTGGCCAACCTGATTCGCTGGGAGGAACTCTCGGACGTGATCCTGTGCGGACACTCGTATGCCGGCGTGGTCGTGAGCGGCGCGGCAAGCCGTGTCCCTGGGCAGATCGGAGCGCTCGTTTACCTCGACGCATTCGTGCTCGAGGATGGACGATGCCTCCTCGACGAAGTGCCTCCGGACCAAAAGGCCATCCATTCGGAGCGAGCGCGACTTGAGGGCGGCGGCTGGAAGGTGCCGCCGATCCCGGCCGCCGCGTTCGCGGTGAACGCGAAAGATGCCGCCTGGGCCGACGCGCAATGCACGATGCATCCGCTCGCGTGTTTCGAGCAGCCGCTGCGCTTGGGAAAAGCGGCCGGCGTGAAAGACGTGACGTATATCCTCGCGACCGGTTACGCCGATTCGCCGTTTCCGCCGTCCTACGAGCGCGCGAAAGCCAGAGGTTGGAAGACGCTGAGCCTCGCTTGCGGCCACGACGTGATGCTCGACATGCCCGAAGAACTCACCGCGATCCTGCTGGATGTCGCGTCCCGCAGGGCCGCCGCGGGCGCCTAATCACAGAGCGTTCGACCCCTTCCTTGGAATGTTGAACCCTCGCCTGTTAAGTTTCCGCGCTGGATTCCACACCTGCTAGGCTAAGACAGCACCGCATCAAGCAAGGATGAGTTTGAGGAGACGGCGATGAGGCTCGGAGAACTGGCGGAAAAGCTGGGGTGCGCGGTCGAGGGCGACGCGAGCGTCGAGATCACAGGCGTCGCGGGAATTGAAGAAGCCGAGACGGGCGAGCTGACCTTTCTCGTGAACCGCAAATACAAGGCGGCGATCGAGACGACGCGCGCGTCCGCGATCCTGATCGCGCAGAACGAGCCTCGCCCGCGCGTGGCGGCGCTTCGGTCCGCGAATCCGTATCTCGATTTCGCGCGCGCCATCGAGCTGTTTCATCCCACGCCGATATACGCTCCGGGCGTCCACGAGACTGCGGTAATCGCGCCTTCGGCGAAAATCGGCGTCGGCGCGCACATCGGTCCGTATTGCTACGTCGGCGACAACGTAACGATCGGCCAACACGCGGTGCTGCACAGCTTCGTCGCGATCTATCGGGGAGCGCGCATCGGCGACCATTTCTTCGCGCATTCCCACGCATGCGTGCGGGAGGATTGCCGCGTCGGCGACCGCGTCCTGCTCCAGAACGGCGTTGTCGTCGGCAGCGACGGCTTCGGCTTCGCGCGCCAAGCCGACGGCCGCTGGCACAAAATCCGCCAGGCCGGAATCACCGTGATCGGCGACGACGTCGAAATTCAGGCGCAGAGTGCGATCGACCGCGCCACGGTCGGCGAAACGCGCATCGGCCGCGGCACGAAAATCGACAACCTCGTCCAGGTGGGCCACGCGTGCAAAATCGGCGAAGACACTCTGCTGTGCGGACAGGTGGGCCTGGCCGGCACGACCAATATCGGGAACAGATGCATCCTCGCCGGGCAGGTCGGATGCGCGGGGCATCTCACAGTCGGCGACGGCGCGGTAGTCAGCGCGCAGAGCGGCGTCCCCTCGGACGTACCTGCGGGCGCGGTCTACTCGGGATATCCCGCCATGGACAATCGCGCCTGGCGAAAGTCGGTCGTCGCGTTCAACCGTCTGCCAGAAATGCAGCGCGAGCTGCGCGAGCTGCGCGAGGAACTCGCGCGCATGCGCGCGGGGAAGTGACGCTGTCTGCGCAGGAATGAGGGGCGGGTTTCAAACCCGCCCCGACGTGCAAGGCGAACAGGCCGCGCCTTGAAACGCAGCTACTTGCCGCGAATTTCGTCGATGGCGCGCCGGAGCACTCCGATGATCCGTTCGCGCTCTTCGGCGGAAGCGTCGAGCTTGTCGTAGAGCGCCGCCTTCAAGTCCTCGCGCACCTTGCGGAATTCGACGCGTGCCTGGCGCCACTCGTCCTTGATATGGCGTCCCGGATCGCGTCCCTCGTCTTCCTCTTCCTCGTTTTCGCGATTGAAGCGCTTCTGGAACTCGGCGATCCGGCGGCCGAAGCGCGCCAGATGGTCGAGCGTTTCGTCGACGCTCGCGCGATTGGCTTTGAGGTGCGCGGCGCCTTCGTCCGTGATGCGGTAGAGCTTCTTCGTCCCTTCGGCCTCCGAGGCGGCGAAGCCCATTTCTTCGAGATACGTAAGCGCGGGGTACACCATTCCCGGGCTTGGCGTGTAGATGCCGCTGGAATGCTCCTCGATAGCCTTGATGATCTCGTAGCCGTGACGCGGCTTCTCGCTCAGTAGCGCCAGGATGATCAGCTGAAGGTCCCCCGAGGCAAGCATCTTGGCGGCGCGCATGGCGGGTCCGCCGGCAAAGCCGCCGCGAAAGCCTCCGAAGAAGCGATGGCGGCCGGCAAAGTGTCTACGGTGCGGGTAGTCACCGCAACTCCATTGTTTGTAATGTTCTTGGTACATGCAAGCTCCTGTTGTCGAAGATCTCTCGACATCGGGAACTATATCGTACGATATAGCGCGTGTCAATGGTCCTGTGGGGCAATTCACCCGCTGCGCTGTCGCTTCCCAGTGGCTTCTCTTCGAAGCACGGTTTCTCAGACGGTTCGAGCGGAGGAGGCTGCATCCAGGGACGGGCGGCGAGCGCGAACGCGCAGCACTTTGCGCTGATTCGCCTCAAGCACTTCGAATCGAATCCCCGCCAGTTCGAGGGTTTCGCCGGTGCGCGGGACGTGCCCCGCGACGCTATTGAGGAGCCCGGCGAGCGTTGTGGCGTTCGAGTCCCCGGCGAGCGCGTCGAGCTCGATGCCGAAAAGCTCGGCGAGCTTGTCCACAGGGACGCTACCCCGCAGAACCATCGCTCCACTCGATTCCCGGGCCACATCAGGCACGGGACGGTGATCCTCTTCCGCCATCTCTCCGACGATTTCCTCGACCAGATCCTCAACAGTGACGACCCCGGCGAGCAACCCGTATTCGTCGATCACGATCGCCATTTGCTGATTCTTGCGCTGCATTTCCTTGAGCAGCTCGGAGCCGAACTTCGTCTCGGGAACGAACAAGGCCGGGTGAACGAGTTCGCGGACGGTGCGGCGCGACGCATCGCGGTCGGGAATCTCGAGCATGTCTTTGGCGACCACGATCCCCAGCACGTCGTCGAGCGATTTGCCGTAGACCGGCAAGCGCGAGAATTTCGTTTCGACGATTCGCTCGCCGAGTTCCTCGATCGAGGCGTTCGCGGGAATCGCGACCACGTCCGGTCGCGGCGTCATGACGTCCCGGACGCGCTTTTCGCCGAACTCGACGACCTGCTCGATCAGGCGCGCTTCGTCCTGCTCGATGATGCCTTCCTCGGTAGCCGCGTCGACAAAAGCCTCGATGGCCTGCTGGTCGGCGACGGGCGCGCTCGGTTCCTCTTCGGAGAGGCGCAGGATGGAAGACAGAAGATTCAGCACCGAATAGAACGGCCAGGTGAGCCACAAAAGAAGGCGCACCAGCGGTACCAGCGGCGCGATCCAGTTTCCCCGCGCGCTCGTCAGCAGGAGAAACGGCAGGAACTGCATCGCGATCATCACTTCGGCCGCGAGGAAGATGACGATCTCGATGCCGAATTCCGCGCGGCCCGGAACGGCCGCATTGACCGCGAGCGCGGTGACCGCGGCAAGAAACACCAGCCATAGACGCGCAACGAGGCTGAAGGCCAGTGTGGCGCGCGCGCGATCGAGCTTGAAGCGGGGCTCGATTTCGGACTCGAAGATCACCACGTGGTCGCGAATCCGCCCGGTCGACACTCGCCCGACTTCGCGGTAGACGCGGTCGAGATAGGAGACGACGATCAGGCCGACCGTAAGGGCGAGCACGCCCAGCGTGTAGGCGAGGATGATCATGCTCTAGCCGAGCCCCAGGGCGCGGCGAAGGCGGCGCTCGCGACGGTCCATTTGGCCTGTATCGGTCTCGTGGTCGTAACCCATGAGGTGCAGGATGCCATGAAGGATGAGGATACGCATCTCGTCGTCGAAGTTGCGGCCGAGGCGGCGGGCGTTGCGGAGCGCGACGCCGGGCGCGATCGCGATGTCGCCGAGATAGGAATCGGGGGCGAGGGAGCGCGTACCGCGGCGCGGACGGGCGTTCGCGTCATCCCCGGCGCGGAAGGACAAGACGTCCGTCGGCCGCGGTTTGCCGCGGTAGGCGCGATTCCAGCGGGCGATTGCGGCGTTGGTGACCAGGCACACCGTAAGGGAATCGGCGGGCAGCCGCAAGGCGCGGCGAGCCCGGGCGAGGAACTGCTCCAGGTCGTCAAGCGGGACACGGACGCGGCGCTGGCGGTTCAGGACCATCGGTGAATGCTGCAAGCACGGGTCTAGCGGCTGCGAGATTTCTTCGAATGCTGAGACTTCGACTTCGCGTTCTCGGCATGACGCGCGGCCGCGCTTTTCTCGTGCTTGGCGCGAGCAGCCGATCCAAGGGCTTGCGCGGCGTGATGTGCAGCCAACGGGGCGGCGTCGGGAGCCTTGTCGGCGGGCTTTCCTAGGATCGGTTTGCCGGCCGCGGGAGGCGCTTCGCTGCCCTTGCCCTTCTTCTTTTCTTTTTCGGGCTTCTTCTTCACTTCGTCCTTGATGCCGGCGAGATCGCGCAGAATGCGCGTACGGTCCTCGGGAGTCTTGGCCTTGCCGCGCAACTGGAGATCGAAGAGCTGATCGAGAATCTTGTCGAACTTCGGTCCGCGCGGCACGCCGAGAGCATCGAGTTCGGCGACGGGAAGCGCGAGTCGCAGGGGCCGCCATTTCTGGATGTAATTGCGAATCTTCGACAGCGCGCGCGGATTCGGCAGCTCGACTTCGATGAAGGCGAGCGTTTCCGGGGGCAGGGAAGCGAGATACGCGTAGGCGTCGCGGGGAGCGTTTGTCTTGCGGCCCTTGAGGACCTTCACGACCTTCTGGGCCTCGGGAATCAGGTCGGCGATCGCGTCGATCTCCGCCGAGCGGTATTCCATGTTGCGCAGCGCGGAGGCCATCTCGCGGGCTTTCAAGCGGCCGAGGGTGTAGGACGTCACGGCCAGATGCAGCCGGGGCCGAAGCCCAACCGCAAGATAATTCCCCCGGATGCGCGCGAGCTTGTTGAGACTGTCGTAATCGGGCTTGCGGCGCTGGAGATTGGGGTGGATGGCCTCGAGGAGGTCGTGTTCCTCCCATAGCTTGAGCCCGGCGACGGGATTGTCCTCGCGCGCCAGGGCGCGCAGCTCGTGGCCCACCTCGGCGCCTTCAAGATTCTCGTGCAATCCGCGCTCGATAGCCAGATCGAACCATTCCTGCGTGCGCGACTCCAGATTGAATCCCATGCGCGCGCTGTACCGAAGAATGCGCATCAGGCGAATCGGCTGGTTGGTGAAGGCGTGGATCGAGAGCGCGCGCACTTCCTGGCGCTCGAGGTCGGCGAGACCGTTCGTCGGATCGAGCAGCAGCCCGCGGGACTGCGCGTTGAGGGAGATGGCGATCGCGTTGATCGAGAAATCGCGGCGCCGCAAGTCCTCCATGATGCCCGCGAAGCGATACTCGGGCTTGGCGCCGGGCTTTTCGTAGACGTCGTCGCGGGCCGCGGAAATCGACCCGTCGGCGTCGCCGGCGAAGGCCATCTCGTAGTGGCGAAGCTTCTCGCTCTCCCACGTCACTTTCGCGCCGCCCTTTTCGAGCTCGCGCACCATGCGCACCGGATTTCCCTCGACGGTGAAGTCGAGATCGCGGATCGGCTGCCCGGAGATCAAGTCGCGGACGGCTCCGCCCGTCAGATAAATGTTGAGTTCGAGCAGCCGGGCCAGCTCCTGCACGCGCTCGAGGGCCGCGCGTTGCTCCGGCGAAAGCCTGCTTTCGAGCAGGAACATGTAATCAGGCATGAGGTCGTGCGCCTCCTGGCAGTCCCGCGTGCCGCGTCAGAATCATGCGCGCGGGTGGTGCGCTTTGTAGACGTGCTTCAATCTTTCCTCGATCACGTGCGTGTAGATTTGAGTCGTCGAGATGTCCGAGTGGCCGAGCATCATCTGAACGGAACGAAGATCCGCGCCGCGATCGAGCAGGTGCGTCGCGAAACTGTGCCGCAGCATGTGCGGCGTGAGCGCCTTGCGAAGCCCGGCCTGGCGGCCGTAGGCGCCCAGCAGCTTCCAGAAAATGATGCGGTCGAGCTTGCCGCCGCGCTTGTTGAGAAAAAGGTAAGGAGAGGAAGCGCTCCGCAGGAGCTTGGGGCGCGCCTTGCGAAGATACTGCCGCACGATGGCGAGCGCCTGCTTGCCCACGGGCACCAGGCGCTCCTTGTCGCCCTTGCCGACGCAGCGAAGGCATCCGGGATCCATTTGAATGTCGTCGACGCGGAGGCCGCAAAGCTCGGAAACGCGCAGCCCGGCCGAGTACATGATCTCGATCAAGGCGCGGTCGCGCAATCCGACCACGGTGCTCGTGTCCGGCTGCTGCAGCAGCCGATCGACCTCCTCGATGCTCAGGAATTCGGGCAGCGATTGCCGGAAACGCGGCGATTCGATGGTGGCGGCAGGGTCCTCGGCGATGTAGCCCTCGATCAGCGCGAAGCGGAAAAAATTGCGAATGCTGGCCAGGTGACGCGCGACGGTCCGGCTGTCGAGCTGCCGGTCGTAGAGCGAGGCGAGGAAATCGATCACGTCGCTGCGGGTGATGTCCTTGGTCTCGCATCCCCGCTCGGCGGCGAAGGCCGCGAATTTCAAGATGTCGCGCCGGTAGGCCTGGACGGTATTGTCCGAAAGCCCTTTTTCGATGCGCACGCTGTTCAGGAATTCGCGAATGTGGCCTTCCATCTAAACCTCACCCGCGGCGAGCGGAGCCGTGCCGGGCTCGCTGCGCCGCAGAAGCTGCCAGAACTCGCGGAGCTCTTCGCACCGCAAAATCCATGCCAGACCGAAATAAGCGGCGGTCGATGCGAGAATCACGGCCGCCAGTAGCCCGATCTGCGTCAATAAGTGCCCGGCCGCCGCAAAACCCGCAGCGCGGATTCCGAAATAGGCGAGAGCCGCCATCGCCGCCGCGCATACGCCTATCTTGATGAGCGACGCGGCGAGTCCGCTTGCCCCGAGCGCGCCATACCGCTTGCGAAACAGAACGAAGAGCGCCCCGAAATTGAGATAAGCCGTAAGCGAGCTGGCCAGCGCCGGGGCGCCGTTCGAGAGCGAGCGATAAAAGAAAAGAAGGAAAATCACGTTGAGCGCGATATTGATTCCGAGCGCCCAGGCGCCGACGCGCGCCGGCGTCCACGTGTCCTGCGTCGAGTAGTACATCGGTGTGATCAGCTTGATGGCGGCATATGCCGGCAGGCCGAGCGAATAGAACAACAGCGCGTGCGCGGTGAGAGACGTCGATTCGGCCACGAACTGCCCGTGTTGGAAGAGCACTTGCACGATCGGCCGCCGCAGCAAAATCAGCCCCACCGCCGCGGGAATCGTGATGAACGAAACGATCCGCAGCGAGAAGCCGAAGGTGTGCTTCATGTCGTCCCACTTGCCCGCAGCAATTTGATGCGACATCGTGGGCAAAATCACCGTGGACATCGCAATCGCGTAGCTGCCCAGAACCAGCTGCATCAGCCGGTCGGCCACATAAAGAGAGGTGATGCTGCCGGTGGGCATGCGCGGCGACGTCGCAAAAATCGTATCGACGAAGAGGTTCACCTGATAAACACCCGTGCCGAAGAACGCCGGGCCCATCAGCCGGCTCACTTTGCGCACGCCCGGATCGGCGAAGGAAAGTTGCGGGAGAAAACTCATGCCGCGACGCACGAGCGCGGGAACCTGAATGAAGAACTGCGCCGCGCTCCCGACGATCACCCCGACGGCCAGCGCCACGGCGGGCGTCCGGAAGTCTGCGGGTGCCCATCGCAGAATCGGCCGGTAGAAAACTCCGAATGAAAACGCAATGAAGATGAGATTGAAGAAGATCGACGTCGAAGCCGGCAATCCGAACACTTGAAAGCTGTTGAGAATCGCGGTCGCCAGCGCTGCCAGGCCGATGAAGAACACGGCGGGAAAGATCAATCGATTGAGATAAATCGCGAGCTCCCAGTGCGCGTGCCGCCCGCCGAGAATCGTGTATATATAAACCACTTGCCGGGAAAAGATCACGGCGAGCAGCGAGACGACGGCCAATAGAATCGCGAGCCCCCAAAACACGCGCTGCGCGAAGATCCAGGCGTCGCGACGCGGCCGATTCCGAAGATAATCGGTGAATACCGGAATGAACGACGCCCCGAGCGACCCTTCCGCCGTCATGCGGCGTATCATGCTTGGAATGCGGAAGGCGAGGATGAAGGAATCGGCGGCGGGCGACGTCCCGAGAAGAAGGGCTACACGTTGATCGCGTAAGTATCCGCAAATCCGGCTGATAAGGGTGACAAGGGTTATGACGGAGGCCGATCGAAGGATCTGTCCTTTGTTGGTCAATCGGCGGAGACTCCAGAGCTAACCCTTTAAACACCAACAAGTTGACACTTCCCGGAGAGACGATAACATAACGTGAGCCAAGATAGCAACTGCGGGCCGTCGAAAACGCCCGCAAGGCGATCGCAGCCGTGAAAACTCGCGGTCCATCATCGACTCTTAAGAAAGTGGTGGTGCTCGGTCTCGACCGCAGCTCGGAGAAGGGCTATTTGAACCCGGGAACTCTCGGGCACACCGAAGCCATCGATCTGCTGACCCTCGATGGCGAACACCAGGCGATGGAACTCGATCAGGTGAAATGCGTCTACTTCGTGCGCGAGTTCAACGAGCGGTTCGAACTCGAGCGAAAGACGTTCTTAAGCCGGCCCAAGCTGGACGGTCTCTGGGTGCGCCTGCGTTTTCGGGACGACGATACGATCGAGGGCATCGTTGCGAACAACCTCCTGGACCTGCTCGACACCGGCGTGCAGCTCATCCCTCCCGACCTGCATGGCAATGTGCTTCGCATGTTCATACCGCGCTCGGCGCTCGTCGAACTCAAGGTGCTGGGGGTGGTGGGCGTGGCGCGCCGATCCGCTCGCGCGACCCGCGCAATTGCCGCGGTGGCCGAGGCCCAGTCGAAGCTCTTCGGCGAGTAGCGCTTCTGCCGGGAGCCTTTCTCAGCAAAATTCGCGCTGTGGCCAAATTGGCTCTTTACACTCCTGCGATGTACTCTATATTGGCCTGAGAGACGCGGCCAATGTTGCCACTCCACTTACAACCCGAGAGTCACATTCCACTGTACGTCCAGCTGCGCGACCAGTTGCGCGCGCTGGTGCACTCGGGGGAACTGCGCGCCGGCGACCGGATTCCCGCGAGCCGCGAGCTGGCGAGCCAGCTCGGCGTTCACCGCACGACGGTCGCTAACGCCTACGCGGAACTCGAATCCGAGGGTCTGATACAGGGGCACGTCGGCCGCGGAACCTTCATCTGCGGCATGCCCCTGCGAAATTTCTCGCCGCCGCCGCGCACCAACGGCAATGGCAACGGCCACAGCGGCTCGATGCGCTGGGAGGCGCTTTTCGCCGACGACCGCGCGGAAGAAAGCCTCAGCCGGATGATGCCGCGCGTGCCGGCCGGCGCGATCGCGTTTACCGTCGCGCGTCCGCCCGACGAAACGTTTCCCCTCGAGGAGTTCCGCCACTGCGCGAATGCCGTGCTGCGGCGCGAAGGTCGCCGCATTCTGCAGCTCGGATCGACCGATGGCTACGAGCCGCTCAAAAGGGAACTCATCGGCCAGTTCCGCACCGAGGGCCTCAACGTCAAGCCCGAACAGTTGCTGATCACCGACGGCTGCCAGCAGGCGATCGATCTGATCTGTAAGGCATTCCTGCGTCCCGGAGATTCGGTGGCGCTCGAAAATCCGGGCTATCCGGGCGCGATCGCGATTCTCGCCGGCGCGCGGGTGCGGCCGCTGCCGGTGGGCGTCGAGCCGGACGACCAGCGCACCGGGCACGTCGGCCTCGATATCGACGCCCTCGAATCCGTGCTGATGCAGAATCGCGTGAAGTTCATCCTGGTGACGCCGGATTTCCACAATCCCACCGGTACGGCGCTGCCGGTCGGGCGGCGCCGCGCGCTGCTCGAACTCGCGGCACGCTTCCAGGTCCCCGTGGTCGAAGACGGAATCTACGCGCGGCTGCGGCTGCGCGGCAATCCGATCCCGTCGCTCAAGGCGCTCGATACGGTGGGCAACGTCCTTCACATCGACAGCTTTTCGAAGACCGCGTTTCCCGGGCTGCGCGTCGGCTGGTGCATCGGCCATGAAAGCGCGATCGAGAGGCTGCGTCTCGTGAAGCAGACGACCGACTTGCACACCGACCAGTTCTCCCAGTCGGCGATGGCCGAGTTCATGCACCGGGGCTATTTCACGAAGCACCTGGCGAAGATGAAGAAAATATTTCGGAGCCGCCTCGAAGCAATGGAGCAGGCGCTCGAAAAGCACGCGCCGGAGAACACGTCGTGGACCAGGCCCGAGGGCGGGATGAGCCTCTGGGTCACGCTGCAGCCGGGTTTCGACGCAGGTGAGCTGCTGATTCACGCCCGCGAACGCGGCGTCGTCTTTCTGCCGGGGCGGCACTTTTACTCCCAGCATCCGCAGCCGAATACCCTGCGGCTAGGCTTTTCGGCGCTCGACGAAAAGCGCATCGCCAAGGGCGTGGAAACATTCTGCGATCTGCTCAAGAGCGAGCTCCGCAAGCGCGAACGCGGTGCGAGAAGCGACCCGACGGCGCGCGTGGCGCTCGTATAGGCACGGGACGGGAGAAGCTTGCCGGTGCTGCTGAAACCGAATGAGGCGAACCACTGCTTTGGCTGCGGCGGCGCCAACTCGCGCGGCATGCAGCTCACGTTCGAGCAGGACGATGCGGCGCGCCGCATCCGCGGTCTTTTCCGGCTGGGGGCGGAGTATCAAGGCGCCGCGGGTTTTTTGCACGGCGGGATCATCGCCACGCTGCTCGACGAAGTGATGGCCAAGGTGAGCCGCTTTAGCGACGAGCAGGCCGTGACCGCCGAACTGACGGTCGAATATAAGCGGCCCGTGCCCGTCGATGAGGACCTCGTGGTGGAAGGCTGGGAAGTGGAGGCGTCGGAGCGGCACCGCTTCCGCGAAGGCGAGATTCGGGATGCCTCGGGCGTGGTGCTCGCGCGCGGGCGAGCCAGGTTTGCCGTGATCGATCCGGCAAAGTATCGCGCGAACGCGACGGCAAGCCGTGCAGACAGGCAGCGGCCGGGCCGGTCGTAGAGCGGCGCTGTTCGCCGCGCAGGGCGCCTGTCCCAAAGCGGACTGTGGCGGCGGCTCCTTGGCCCGAGGCACGAAGCGCCGAATCGTGGGGCGCCGCCTTGGCCTGAGGGCCTGAGGCACGAAGGCGCCGGATCGTGAGTGTAGGGGCGCCGCTTGCTGCGCCCCGCTACATGCAATGCGCGACCGAGTGCGGCGCGAAAACTAGAATTCGATCCGCGGCAGCACGAGCGGCCGCGCAAAAAAAAGGAGCAACAAATGGACTTGATGAACAACAGCTTGTGGCGCGTGAAAGTCGGCCTGGCCGAAATGCTCAAGGGCGGCGTGATCATGGACGTCACCAACGCCGAGCAGGCCAAAATCGCCGAGGAGGCCGGCGCGTGCTCGGTGATGGCGCTCGAGCGCGTCCCTTCCGACATCCGCAAGGAAGGCGGCGTGGCGCGTATGGCGGCGCCGCGCGTGATCCGCGAAATCATGGACACGGTGTCGATTCCCGTGATGGCCAAGGTGCGCATCGGCCACTTTGCCGAGGCGCAGGTCCTCGAAGCGCTCGAAGTCGACTACATCGACGAGAGCGAAGTGCTGACGCCCGCCGACGAAGAGCACCACGTCTGGAAGCACGGCTTTAAGGTGCCGTTCGTTTGCGGCGCGCGCAATCTTGGCGAGGCGCTCCGCCGCATCGCCGAAGGCGCAGCAATGATTCGCACCAAGGGCGAGGCGGGCTCGGGCAACATCGTCGAAGCCGTTCGCCACATGCGCGCCATCGTGGGCCAGATGAAAAAGCTCACCACGCTTGGCCAGGAAGAGCTGGTCCACGAGGCCAAGGAACTCGCCGCTCCCTTTGAACTGGTCGAATGGGTCGCCAAGCACGGCAAGCTGCCGGTGCCGAATTTTTCGGCGGGCGGCGTGGCCACTCCTGCGGACGCTGCTCTCGTGATGCATCTCGGCGCCGAAGCGGTCTTTGTCGGCTCGGGCATCTTCAAGTCGACCGACCCGGCGCAGCGTGCCCGCGCCATCGTGAAAGCCACGACGCATTACAAAGATCCGAAAGTCGTCCTCGAAGCCTCCGAAGAACTTGGCGAGGCCATGAAGGGGCTCGACGTCCGCCAGCTCGAGGAGAAGGACCTGCTGCAAACGCGCGGCTGGTGAGAAAAGCAGTGGCTAGTGACAAGTGGCTAGACGAAGCTCTCTGCGTCCTCTGCGTTTCTGCGGTGGGTTCTCGGGTTTAGATTTACACGTAGCGCCGGGTCCTTCCGGCCCGGCATCTTGGTTTTGAAGTTGCTCCGTGGGCTCTGTGGCCGTTCTCAGTGTCCTCTGTGTTGAGTTCAGCTTCGCGACCGGCAAGCATTCAGCGACAATGACGACGGAACCAAAAATCGGAATCGTAGCAATCCAGGGCGATTACGAAGCCCACGGCAAGACGCTCGACCGCCTCGGCGTCGCGCACCGTTTCGTCCGCACGCCCGCCGATCTAGCCGGTCTAGCGGGCGTGATCCTTCCCGGCGGCGAGAGCACCACGCACCTGAAAGTCATGCGCGAAGAAGGCCTCTTCGACGCCCTCAAGCAGTTCGCGAAACATGGCGGCGCCTTCTTCGGCACGTGCGCCGGCGCCATCCTGCTCGCCCGCGAGGTTCACGGCCCCGCCCAGGAATCGCTCGCCCTGCTCGACATCGCCATCCTGCGCAATGGCTACGGCCGCCAACTCGCAAGCGACGTCCACATGAGTGCAACCAGGCTGCGCGAAGAGCCGCTCGAAATGGTTTTCATTCGTGCGCCGATCATCGAGTCGGTTGGCAAGGGAGTGGAGGTCCTCGCGGAAGACGCCGGCCATCCTGTGCTCGTCCGGCAAGGACGCATCCTCGCCTCCACCTTCCACCCCGAGCTAACCGACGACACCTCCGTCCACGAATATTTCCTCCGCCAGATCAATGGGGCCCGTGCGGCGACGGAAGGATGATTGGATGAAGAGATAGGTTCAGCTGCAGTCTACTCCAACCTCATAAAACGGGCCGGTGCACCCTTTAGGCGGCGACAGCTTCCCATAGCGCGCCTTCCCGTGTTTGGAGCAAGATGTTGATTTTCCAGAATCCCGGCCGCGGCGCCGTGCATCGGACACAATGACCGCACCCACGATCTTCGGTCTATTTGAGAACTGCTGCGAGGAGCAAACGATGAGCAAAGAAACGAATCTTGCGACCCTGGGGAAGTTTGCCGAGGCGGTGAACACGGGCAAGTTCGATCTCTTCAACGAAACGGTTTCCACCGAGAATGTCGATCATGATCCGGCGCGCGGCCAGGTGCCGGGCCCCGAAGGTTATCGCGCATTTTTCTCGGGATTACGGACTGCATTCCCGGACCTAAGTGTGGCGCTCGAAACGCTCGTTGCCGACGAGGACTCCATAGCGATCGCCTACACCATCACCGGAACGCAGCAGGGCTCCTTTATGGGAATTGCCCCCACGGGCAAAAAAATCAAGATTCGCGGCATGCAAATATCAAAGTTCAAGGACGGCAAGATGGTAGAGCGCTGGGGAAGTTCGGATGAGTTGGGCTTGCTCCAGCAGTTGGGCGCTTCGGTGGCATTCGGCGCTCACGCCGGCGCCTGACGAAGTCAGCCTCCCGCGGATCGGTCGCCGGACGAGGGCGCCCGACAGTTCCTCCTTCTCCGCGAACTCTGTGGCCGTTCTCGGTGCCCTCTGTGTTTGGTCCGCGCTCGTGATGGGCAGGATCGGCGCGAACCTCGTCTCGGGTTGTTCGCGTGCGGTCACTGTTTCGGCCGCACGTGGCAGGGTTTCTCCGTGAACTCTGTGGCTGTTCTCGGTGTTCTCTGTGTTTAGTGCGGCTTCCGCGATGGCAAGGACTCAACGAAGCGCACGACGGATCAACGGGCTTGTAGCTGGTGCAGCCGACGTCGTTTCTCAATCGTAGTATTCCGTGCCGAGACGCGTGATCAACTCCTTGCCCAGCGCGCTCTGTGTTTGGTCCGCGCGTGCGATCGGCGCGAACCTCGTCTCGGGTTCTCCGCGTCCTCTGCGTCTCTGCGGTGAACCCTTCGGCTTCCCGGCTAGTCGTAGTATTCCGCGCCGAGGTGCGTGATCAGCTCCTCGCCCATCATCCAGCGCAAGGTGTTTTTCAGTTTCATTAACTGGATGAAGAGATCGTGCTCGGGGTAGAGCTCCTTGGCGCACATCGGCGACTTGAAATAGAAGCTCAGCCATTCCTGAATCCCGCGCATCCCCGCTCGCTTGGCGAGATCGAAAAAGAGCGCCAAATCGAGAACGATCGGCGCCGCCAGAATCGAATCGCGGCACAGGAAATCCACCTTGATCTGCATCGGGTAGCCGAGCCAGCCGAAGATGTCGATGTTGTCCCAGCCTTCTTTGTTGTCGCCGCGCGGCGGATAGTAGTTGATGCGCACTTTGTGCGTGAATTTCCCGTACAGCTCCGGATACACCTTCGGCTGCAGGATGTACTCGAGGGCGCCCAGCTTCGATTCTTCCTTCGTCTTGAACGACCCCGGATCGTCGAGCACTTCGCCGTCGCGGTTGCCGAGAATATTCGTCGAAAACCAGCCGTTGAGCCCGATCATGCGCGCCTTGAATCCGGGCGCGAGGACAGTCTTCATCAACGTCTGCCCGGTCTTAAAATCCTTGCCGCCGATCGGGACCTGCTTCTGCTTCGCGAAATCCTCCAGCGCCGGAATATCCACGGTCAAATTCGGCGCGCCGTTGGCGAAAGGCACGCCTTCGCTGATCGCGGCGTAGGCGTACAGCATCGACGGCGCAATGGCCGGATGGTTCGCCTTCATCGCTTTTTCGAACGAGCCGAGATCCTGGTGCACCGCCTCCGGCTTCATGAACACTTCGGTCGACGCGCACCACACCATCACGAGGCGGTCCAGCTTGTTTTTCTTCTTGAACTCGCGAATGTCGTCGCGGAGCTGCTCGGCGAGATCGAACTTGTTCTTGCCCTTCTTCACATGCGTCCCGTCGAGATTTTTCACGTAGTTCTGGTCGAACGCAGCCTTCATCGGGCGGATGGTCTTCAGAAACTTCTCGGCTTTTGCGAGATCTTTTGCGTCGAGCACGCCGGCCTTCGCCGCCGCCTTGTAGGCATCGTCGGGGAAAACGTCCCAGCCGCCGAAGACGATGTCGTCGAGCTCGGCCAGCTTCACGAAGTCCTTGATCTTCGGGACGCGCGACTCCGTCCGCTTGCCGAGGCGGATCGTGCCCATCTGCGTGAGTGACCCCACCGGCGTCGATTCGCCGCGGCGAACCAGCTCCGTTCCGGCCATCAACGTCGTGCTGACGGCCCCCATCCCCGGCGTCAGCACGCCGAGTTTCCCTTTTGGCGGAGCAATACTCACGGGCCTGCGCATGCAACGTCCTCCTTATGTTCTTTCGGTGGAAATTGGCGCTCGCGTAACCCGGCGCGATGCGCCGGCCCTGCGACGGGCCAGTTGGATCGAAACAAAGATCATGCGGCATCGGCCGATGATTTGCAAACCGCATTGTTGCATGGCCGCGAGCGGCCCCCCGCGTTCTTGAGCGCGGCGAGCCCCCGGGAACGCAGGTCGAAGGGAAAACGGTGCCGGCGGATTTTGGAGTTACAATGCGAATATTCTGGAGCCTCAGGAGGCGATCGCGTGGGCCGAAGAGTCGCGGGGATTCTCCTTCTCTGTGCCGCCATCCTTGCCTCGCTTGCCCTGTCGATGCCAAGCCTGCATCGCAAATTATCCGCGCGGGATTTGCTCCGCGAAGCCGCCCGCGAGGAAGGTCCATTGGGCGAAATATTCGAGCAACAGGCGGCCCAGGGATACTACGACGACGCGCTGGAAACGGCCCGTGTATACGCATCCGGTCTTCCGTCGCGGGCCCAAGCCCACGAACTCAGCGGCCTTGCCGAACAGTTGATCGAGATTCGCGCCGAGAACGGCGATATTCAGGGCGCCACGCAAATGGTGAAACAGCTCAGCGGCTCCGCGTTGGGGCCCGACGGACCCCAGGCAATCAGGGATATCGCCAGAATCCAAGTCGACCGTGGCGATTTGCGCGGCGCGCTCGCCACCGTCACTTCTCCCGCCGACACCGATGAGGTGATCGAAGAATTCGGAGAACTCCAAATCAGGAACGGTGATTTCGAGGGCGCGCTCAAGACCGCGGCGCAACTCAACGACCGCTCCGCCTACGACTTTTTCTACGCTATCGGCGACGCCCTGCGCCTGCGCCGCGAGCCGCAGCGATTGCGCGAGCTTGCTTCGGGTATGCCAGACAGAAAACTCGCCGCTGAACTCGTCGACGCGGCGCGAATCACGCTGTGGCCCCACATCGAGGTCCGCACGATACAGTTGACTCCCTGCGATACAGCGTGGATCGACGGAAACGCCGGCAAATTCGCCCAAGCTTACAATCTCGTCGAACACAACAACTGCCGCTATTCCGATATCGCCATCAAGCAATTCCCGAGCGACCCCGCCGCAGCCGAGCGCGAATTGCGCACCAGCTCCGACAAAGCCGACATCGTCCGGGGACTAGCGAACATGTCCATCGCCGCCGCCAAAATGGGCGACGTCACCAACGCCATGCGCCTCATGGGTTCGGCCCGGCAGGTGGGCGGCTGGCAGAGCGACTGCTTGGAGTGCGTGCACGAGATTGCCTGGGCGTGGACCCTCAAAGGTCAGCCGGGCGTCGTGGTGGAATGGGCCCGTTCGCTACCGCTCGCTGACGCAGAGCGCGGCTGGGCACTCCTCGGTGTGGCCCAGGCGCTCGCACATCCCCGGCCGAGATAACCCCGCGCCCGCCGGTCCGCGCGTTGAGGAAACACCAGCCGCGAGCAGGGCAGCGCCCACGGGCACTCCGGCGACGCCGCTAGCGTAGTGTACGGCAGGCCGAAGCAGCCGCCGAAAAGCGTCTCACTGGCCGGTTTCTTTGTCCTTGTCCACGTCGGTGCCGACCAGCGGATAGTGCAACTGTTCCCAGCGCGTGAGCCCGCCCTCGAGCGCCTTCACCTTGGCGGGATCGTAGCCGAGTTGCTGCATCTCCAGCACGAGCGGAGCGCTGTCCTCTTCGTGCGGGCAGTTGCAGTAGAACACGAGCATCTTGTCGCCGGGCAGCGCGCTCAGGCTCTGATCTTCGGCGCTGGCATCGGTCGTCGGATCGTACGTAATGTTCACGGCGCCCTTGATGTGCTCGGCCGCGTAGCTCTCGGAATCGTCCGTATCGACGATCACCACGCCCTTGCCGTCCTTCACCATCTGCTCGACGTCCTGCGCCGTGATGCGCGGAGCCTTCGGAAACGGCAGCGCCCCTTTCGCGGGCGTGGAAGCGTCGCCATTCGTTTTTGCCGATGAGCCAGAGCCGGTCTGCGCCGTCGCTCCCAAGGTCGCCGGCACAGCGGCGAATGCCGTCACCAACAGCCCCATGAACGCGATGCCCGCAAAAGTTTGCGCCTTCATTGCGAAACCCTCCAAGCGGCGCCCGGCACGGAGCTCGCGCTCCGTGCCGCACCGTTGCCTCGATTCTACATCCAATCGTCGATCGACACGCCCCGGCGTATGCCGTAGTCCGTGACGAACCACATCGTCTGCACGCCTCCCCCGGCCACCACCACGTGGATCGCCCGCGGGTTGGTGAACGGCTTGATCGGCGCGTCATCCGGCAGTTTTCTCCAGCTGGCGTAAGGTTCCAGGCCTTGCAGCGCCAGCGGAACAGCCGTGCTCTGAATCACGCCGTTGCCCCAGTACGAACCCGCCGTCTTCGTGATGTTCTGCGAGAACCACTCGCTCAGTTGTTCCTTCGTCTTGAATCCGTGAGTGTCCTTCAGCAGCCCCGCCACCGTGGGATCCATCACGACGGTCGCCGACGACCCGGACGCGCAGAACGAGCTCATGTAGTCCCGCATCAGGTAGTGGGTCGGGTAGATGCTTTGGCTGGCCCCCACGCTCGCGATCGCGCTCCAGCCCGTGCCGACGGTGAGGACGTTTTCACTCCGCTTGAAACCCATCTGCACGTGCAGCGGATCCCACCCTTCGGGTAAAGACTCCTCGTTCTCGCCGTAGCACATGTTGTTGTATTGCGCGGTGTTCCCCAGGGTCTCCCACGCGTTGACGTTGTTCCGCAGATCGCCCGCCGTCTTCGACATCAGCGTGAACGCGCGCCCCACGACCGCGTTCGACCTGTTGTACGGTCCCATCGCGTTCGTCCCGCAGTTGAACTTCAGCTTGTCGCGGATCGGTCCGCTGATCAGCACCATATTCGCCATCGAACTGGTCGAATTGCCGAAAGGCGCCTGCGTCGCGAGCGCGAGTATCACCGGAAAGTGCTCCGGCGAAGCTCCAGCCATCACCGCGTTGATCGCCACCTTCTCCACCGTCAGTGGACGCGCCCCGCCCGTGATGTTGATCGTCTTGATCACCTCATCGGGCTTGTGGCTCGTCCCTTTCAGCATTTCGGTGACGCGCTTTTCCGTCGGAAGCATGATGGTGTTGAAGTCGGTCCATTCCTTTTCTTCGAACATCACCCGCAGATTGTCCTCGCTGTCTGGCGGAAGCAGCCTCGGCTCCACGGATTCTTCAGGCGGCGCTCCCGATATCTTTTCCTCCGCCGTCAACGGATCGGTCAGCGCGCCGATCACGGCGGTCATCAACGGCCGCCCGCTCAGCATGTCCTTGCCCGTCACGTATCCCACGTCCACGGCCTTCGGCTGCCCGGTGAAGGGGAATGGCACGGACACGTACCGGATCGGCATGCCGGTCTGATATTTCGCTACATACCCCGTCGCGTAATGCACGATGTTGGAGGAGGCGATACCAATGGCGGAAATCTTGCACTGCATTTCAATTTCTTTTGCCCAGCGGCTCACGGCCGCGCAGCAACCGTTTCAACCGGCGACGCCCACGATCGCAGCGTCGGCTTTGCTGGCGGTGATATCCTTCAGCAGCCCCGGATCGGCCCCGAACATCCCTTCCGCCGTCACTTTCACCTTCGTTTTCACGCCCGAGTAATGCTGGTTCAGCCATTCCGTCATCGCTTCGTAGAAGTAGTTCGCCGCGTCCGGCCCTTCCCACGATAGGTTGACCATGTAGATCGTTTTGTTGTTGAGCGTGTCAAGCGGTGCCACCAGCGGCACCCGCTCCGCAACCTTCCCCGCGATTGCGGGATTCATCACAGTTATCAACTCGCCGCCGCCGTCGTTGTCGTGCGAATGCCTCGAAATCGACTTCGGAGCCGTGTGTGCGTAAGCCGGTGAATCGACCACAAGGGCCGGGCTAACGCCAAGCAGCGCCAGCATCTTTCGTCTATCCATTGTTTCCCCCCTTATCATTCGACTCGCGATTTCCCTCCCCAGGGATGGACCTCACCGGGATTGTACGCCCGTGCCGCCCGGCCGGCGCACAATCTATATCAACTCGGCCGAATTCGCCGCTGGTACCCCAAGGTGATTCCCGTCACGTTGCCCCGTGACTCCCGCCACAGCCCCCGTCCTCCCGACGGGTTACAAGATCACTCAGGGAGAGACATAGGAAGAGCGGCAGGAAGTGCTGGATCTCTCAGTGGGAGGCAGCCATGCACAGCGCGAATATCGAAGTATTCGATGGGGCGGTTTGGCAAGGGCACGCCATCCACTCGGATCCCCCGCAGACTCTCGCGCAGGCGCAAGAGACGTTCCTCAAGGGAATGCTTGATATGCCGTCGGCGCACGATACCCGAAATCCGCTCGACCTTTTCGTCTCGCTTGCCGTGCACGTCATCGTAGTCGCCGCCGTGATTCTTGCGCCGTTGATGTTCACTCAGGTTCTCGACGTGCACAGCTTCGAGGCTGTGTTTCTGGTCGCGCCCAGGCCTCCCGCCGCGCCACCGCCGCCTGCGGCAGCCCAGGTGGCACGCAGCGCGCGGCCCCTTGCACGACTCACGGACGTCTCGAAACTGGTCGCTCCCGCCGTGATTCCCGCGAAAGTGAAGATCGTGGCGGACCAGGCGGCGCCGGACCTCGGCGACGGGATTCCGGGTGGCGTTGCCGGCGGAGTAGCCGGTGGCGTGCTCGGCGGAATCATCGGCGGAGTGGCTGATAACCCGAAAACGATCGCGCCTCCCGCGCCCCCGCAGCGACGAATCGTTCGAGTCGGAGGCGACGTGAAGCCGCCGATTCCGATCTCCACTCCCAACCCGCGTTATCCCGCAATTGCTCTCGCGGCCCACATCGAAGGGATTGTGGTGATCGATGCGATCATCGACGAGCAGGGCAACGTTGTGGAGGCGAGGGTCGTCGACGGTCCGCCGCTCTTGGTCGCGGCCGCACTTGAAGCCGTCACGACGTGGAAATATCAGCCGACGTACCTCAACGGCCAACCGGTGGCGCTGAAGACCCACGTACAGGTCGTCTTCCGGCTGCACGCGTGATTAAGGCGTCGAGGGCTTAGGCTCGGGTTCGGCGGGTGCGGCCGGCGGCTTCTTCTCCGGAGCCGCGGCCACGGAGAAGTCTGCGGCCAGCTGTGCGAGCGCCGCATCGAGCGTCACTCGGCCTTCGAGCCGCGGCTGCCAATCCTTGATGAGCGCCGCGCGATATCCTGTCTTCGAGTTCTCCACCCACAGCGCAAAGCGGTCGGCGTACGCCGTGTAATTCGGGTAAAGCTGCTGCACGAAATATCCTGTCGTGAACCACAGCATCAACTCGGAAAGCTCGGGCGGCGGATCTCTCTTCGCCCTCTCGTAGGCCACTTTGACGTTCGTCGAAATCGGTTCCAGCATCGCGTACGAGGCCGCGTGGAAAAGCACCTCGAGCCCGGCCGTCTCCTGGTTCCCGCCGTCGATGCTCGAGATCGTGATGCGCGTCGGATGCAGGGTCGTGTACGAGCCCGAGTAATTGGCGTAGGCCACCACGTCCACGCGCACCGGGCGGTCGGGCCACGGCGTCTCGAACGCCGTCGAAATCTGTTGTGCGAGCGTTGACCCGTGATCGTCCACCAGCGGCATCACCGCCTTGATCCACCGCTGGTTCGACGTATCGTGCAGAAGCCACCAATGCGTCCGGTAGATCGGGGCGGCGGAGTCGAGCACGGAAATCAGTTTGGGATCGAGATCGGTGCCGTCTGCGGACGTATCGCCCTCGATGTCTTCGAGTCGGTTCTTGATCTTGATCATGTCGGGATCGGACGCTAGGTCGTGCCGCAGAATCTTCGCCCGGTAGTAAACCAGCGCGTCCGACCACGCCTTCGACTCATCCTCTGAGAGGCCCGCCGCCATGCTCGCGTCCGTGGACAGTTCCGCCTCGTGAGGAGTGCCGTGAGGTCCCGCCGTCGCGATCGCGGCCTGCTCGTAGAGGAAGAGGTGCAGGTTCACCCAGAAGCCGCTGTGAAACTCGAAGAGGTTGCCGGCCGAAAAAACCGGGATGAAACCCTGCCCTTGGCGGGCGCCAGGATTTCCCGGCGCACGCGCGGCTCGCGCGTTCAGAGGAAGCGCAGCCCATGACACGGCAAAAACGAGCGACAAAAACAAGCGAGGGACCAGGCGGCGGGCTCCGCGCGGCCCCGACATCACGCCGAGCCCTCGCGCAGCAATTTCTCCACGCGCTCGATGTCCGCCGGCACGTCGACGCTCACCGCGTCGTATTCCGTCTCCACCACTTCAATGCGAAACCCATTCTCCAGCCAGCGAAGCTGCTCGAGTTGCTCGGCCCTTTCCAGATCGCCCGGCGGCAGGGTGGGGAACTCGAGCAACGCATCCCGGCGGAAGGCGTATAGGCCCAGATGTTTCCAGTGGCGCACAGCCACGTGTTCCGAGCTCTCTCTCACCCACGGAATCGGGGCGTGCGAGAAGTAAAGCGCGTTGCCGTCGAAGTCCCGCACCACCTTGGTGACGTGCGGGTCCATGATGTCGTTCTTCTCGGTGATCGCGGCGCACGCCGTCGCGATCCGGATCGCTTCATCTTCGATCATTGCCGCCGCCACGGCATCGATCGTCCCAGGGTCGATCAGTGGCTCGTCGCCCTGCACGTTGACGTAGATATCCGCCTCGCGCTGCACGGCCACCTCGGCCACCCGATCGGTTCCGGTACGATGATCCGAGCGGGTAAGGACCGCCTGGCCCCCGAACCCCTCGACCGCCTTCTTGATGCGCGCATCGTCGGTCGCCACCACCACGCCCGTCACTAGGCGCGCTTCACGGATCCGCTCCACCACGTGCTGGATCATCGGCTTACCCGCGATCGGGGCTAGCGGCTTTCCCGGGAACCGCGACGAGGCGTGCCGGGCTGGTACAACGGCGAGTACCCTGGCTTGCGGAGCTTTCGAGTCTGCGGGAGGCGCCATGGCGGAAAGGCCCTTTCGACCGTTGAGAACAAGTCATACTAACACGGCGTGAAGGAGCCTCCTCCTACGGCGAAAATCGATTGTAATATCGGCGAGGCCCCCCTTGTTTTGCCCTTGACGAGTGGTACAATCCCGGCCAGAGGCGTATGGGGGTTCCTTGAAGCACCGCGCCGCGCTGCCGGTCTGGAGCATAACCTTAGCGCCAGTCTGTGCGGTTCTCGCCTTCTCGCTCTTCTTCCTGTCGAGCCAGGCCGCCTTCGCTCAGGAAGCCCCGGGCCCCGAAGTTGCGCCTCCGCCCACTCCCCAGATCAAGAAAGGTCATCCACTCCGCACCGAAACGGACATGACGCTCGTCGGCGCGTCCGTCACCGACCCCCTGGGCCGCCTCGTCACGGGACTCGAACGTGAGAATTTCCGCGTATTCGAAAATGGCGTCGAGCAGGAAATCCTCCAGTTCTCCAGCCAGGACGTTCCCGTCTCCATCGGCGTCATCTTCGACATGAGTGGAAGCATGTCCGACAAGATCGACAAGTCGCGCCAGGCCGCCGTGCAATTCTTCCGTACCGCGAACCCGCAGGATGAGTTCTTCCTGGTCGATTTCAACGACCGCGCGCAACTCGTCAGCGAGTTCACTTCCAGTGTTGACGACTTGCAAAACCGCCTGCTCTACACCAGCGCGCACGGCCTCACCGCTCTGTATGATGGAGTCTATCTCGGCCTCAGCCAGATGCGTGGAGCACACAACGCCAGGAAAGCTTTGCTCATCATATCGGATGGGGGAGATAATCACAGTCGGTATTCGGAGAATGAAATCCGCAAGTTCGTGCGCGAAGCGGATGTTCAGATTTACGCCATCGGCCTCTTCGAGCCGGACGGCGGGCCGACTCCGGAAGAGCGCAGCGGGCCTTCGCTTCTCGAAGACCTGACGGAAATGACGGGCGGCCGCGAGTTCACCGTCCACAACCTGAATGAGCTTCCGGATATCGCCACAAAAATCAGCATGGAGCTTCGCAATCAATATGTCTTGGGATATCGATCGAGCAATGGGGCCCACGATGGCTCTTGGCGCAAGATCAAGGTCAAACTCCGCCCGCCCAAGGGGCTCCCGCCTCTCTCTGTTTTCGCGAAAAGCGGCTATTTCGCGCGCGGCCATTAGCGCCTTTTCGGCGGGTCTACTGTTCGCCGGCCTGCTCTCGTTCCTCGTTGCTCCTTCGGCGAAAGCGCAGAACCCGATTCCGCCCATCACCGCTCCCAACCTTCCTCCGCCTCCGGACGAGAATCCGCATGGGCACGCGCTGAAGTCCGACGTCGACCTCGTCGTTCTCCACGTCACCGTCACCGACCAAAAGGGCGAGTTCGTCGAGAACCTGACCCGCAACGAGTTCCAGGTCTTCGAAGACAAGATTCAGCAGAATATTTCGATGTTCTCGCGCGACGACATTCCCGTCACCATGGGCCTGGTCATCGACAACAGCGGCAGCATGCGCGAGAAACGCGCCCAGGTGAACGCCGCCGCCATGACGTTCGTCAAGACCAGCAATCCCCAGGACGAAGCCTTCGTCGTCAACTTTAACGACGAGTATTACCTCGATACGGACGGCGATTTCACCAGCGATCAGCGAAACCTGCAGGACGCTCTCGCGCGCATCGATACGCGCGGCAGCACCGCCCTCTACGACGCCGTGATTGGCTCCCTCAATCACCTCAAAAAGGGACACAAGGACAAGCGCGTCCTGCTCGTCGTCACCGACGGCGACGACGATGCCAGCCGCATGACCTTCGAGGACACCATCAAGTCCGCCGAAGAATCGAACGCCACCATCTACACGATCGGTGTCTTCAGCCAGGACGATCTCAAGAACGACAAGAAGATGGTCCGGCACTCCCGAAAAGTTTTGACCGAGCTCGCCGAAGCAACCGGCGGCGAGGCGTATTTCCCGGCGAACCTCGACGAAGTCACCCCGATCTGCGAGCAAGTGGCCCAAGAGATTCGCAATCAGTACACCATCGGCTACTATCCCACCGACAGCTCGCGGGACGGCACCTTCCGCTCCGTACAGGTGCGCGTGTTCCCCCCCAAGGGCCTCGGGAAAATCATGGTCCGCACGCGGACCGGGTACTACGCCCCGAAGGCCTCCGCCGCCGGGGACTAGACGTACTCGGCCTGAAAGGAAACTCCCACCGTACGAACCTTCCGTTCACATTGCGTTCATGCCGTCAAAATTTGTCACTTTATGCGCCTGATTGCAAAAGGTTTAGCTTACCTCCCCGGCATTAAAGTGGACCTTGAACTGCTCCCATTCTCCGCATGAAAAAGACCCTGGGTATTGTTGCGATTTTGCTTGGAATGGCATTAGGAGCGGCTTCTGCCCACGCCGATACTTTGATGACTCTCACCGGCGTAGGCACGGGTAATTCGCTCGACGGCATCTACACCGGTCCCTACACGGGCACGGTGGGCGGCGTGGCAAACACGCCCGTCATTTGTGACGACTTCGCGGACGACTCCTACATCGGTGAGTCGTGGTCCGCAACCGTCTCGACGGTTGCCAGCCTCGCGGGCAACGTGCGGTGGGGATCGGAAACGAACGCTCAACAGAATTACGAAATCGCTGCGTGGCTCGCCGAGACGCTGGTCTCGACCACGAATGCCACCTCTGCTGAAGACATCTCCTACGCCATCTGGCTCGCGCTCGATCCCACGGACGTGCAGAACTATCTCGCGACCTCTGACCCGGCAACCCTGAGTGCGGCGGAAGGCTGGATCAATACCGCGGAGACCGCGATCACTTCGCAAGACTTGACCGCGGCGGACTTTGCCAACGTGCTCGTCTACACGCCCGTGCCGGGCACGGCCGTGAATTGCAACGGCGGACCCTGCCCCGCGAATTCGCCGCAGGAGTTCCTTGTCGTGACCCCGGAGCCGAGTTCGATCGTGATGCTGCTGATCGGCCTGATCGCGGTTCTGGGCTTGGCCCGCAGGCGACGCAGCTCGATCGCGCTGGCCCCGGCAAACTAACCGCTTCGCTGCGAGGGCCGGAGATCCCGGCCCTCGACCTCTTCCTTCCGGCTAATCTCCTCAGGCGTTGACGGAAATGTTCGGTGAAGTACTCTGCGTGGACGAACCGCTCTGCCCCGTCCCACCGCCGCCCTGCAAGGACTGAAAATCTTGCTGCAGCGACGCGTACGCTTGCTGCGCGTTCGAAAGGCTGCCGGCCTGCAACGCCTGCCCCAGCGCCTGGAATTCCTGGTTGATCGCCGACGCATTCCCCCCCTCTCCGCCGCCGTGATGATGATGAAAGTGCGCGCCCTGGCTCTGCAAATCCTGCTGAACGGTCGAGAAGTCCGATTGCGCCGCGGACAGATTCCCCGCCTGCAGATCCTGTGAAAGCTGGCTGAACGCGTTCGCCAGCGAGTTCGTTCCGTTCGCCGAACCGTTCGTGCTCGAAAACGGGCTTCCCGGCGGCGCGTTTTGTTGCAGCGTCGCAAAGTCCGTCTGGGCGGCCGAGAGATTTCCCGACGCCAGGTCCTGACCGAGCTGCTGAAATTCCTGCCTGAATTGCTGTCTCGGATTCTGAGTGCTCTCCGTTTGAGAAGTGAGGGCGCTGCTTATCACGCTGCTGAGGATGCCTGAAACCGACATGAGTATCTCCTTTGGGCTGGCCGCGTTCTCCCACGTCAACATCGGCATCCAATTTGGAAGCTTGAGACGCCGCCGGTTTCGCCCCGCGCAGGATCCATGCAGGGACGTTGCCAATCGCGACGATCGACGACGAAGCCGTAATAGTCGCCGAATCTGCAGTTTCCGCGGCCTGCTCTCCGTTCCGTCCCCGGCGCCTCGACGAGCTGCGCGGGAGTTGCCGGTCACACGCGGCAACGCTTGCCGGGTTTTTCGCTCTCGCGTCAGGTATCATGAAACGAGATGAGGAGAAGCTCCATGAAGCCGCGCAAACGCCTCGTTTCCTCGATTGGCTTTCGTCTCGCGATCGTCACGCTGGCGATCGGAATGTTTGGTTCGGCCCTCGATGCGACTTTCGCCCGCACACGGCCAGCCGCAACCAAAGGCGCCCTGGACGAAGCGCAGGTGATCGCGCTTCAGAAGAGATTCCAGAAGGCAAGCGTCGCGGCCGACCTGCCCGCGCTCTCCGCGCTGATGACCGACAACGCCACCGTTATTCACGGCAATGGCCTCGTCCAGACGAAAGCCGAGTACATCAACTCCATCACCAGCGGCAAGATGAAGTTCACCTCCTACGAGCTGAAGAACGCGAAGGTGGTCTTCTTCAAGGACGGCGCCGTGCTGGTGGGTGTCGCCGATCTCGGCCTGGCCTCCTCGCACGGCGCGCCGCACAAGCTTCACCTGCGCGTTTCGAGCGTCTGGCTCCGCAAGCTCGACGGCTGGCAGCTCATCTTGAGTCAGGACACGCCGCTCGGCGCCTCTTGACAAGGTTCCCCCCGAGGAGTCTATTGCGTCTTAATAGAGGCAGTGATAGGGGGGAATATGAGCGAGGCAACGCAACGAAAGCGCTCCACCGACGGCAGCGCCTACGGTAGGCCCCTGCAGCATCCCGATTACGAACTCACCCAGGTTGGCCCAGGCACTCCCTGCGGCGAACTCATGCGCCGGTATTGGCAGCCCGTCGCGGCATCCGCCGCCGTCACCGCCCGCCCGCAGCAGGTTCGCATCCTCGGCGAGGATTTGATTCTCTTCCGCGACAAGCGCGGGCGCCCGGGCCTGCTCTATCCGCGCTGCATGCACCGCGGCACCACTCTCTTCTATGGCAAGGTTTCCGAAGAGGGAATCGCCTGCTGTTATCACGGCTGGCTCTTCGATGTCGAGGGACGCTGCCTTCGCCAGCCCTGCGAGCCGGATGGCGGCAAGAATCTCGATGTCGCCCGCCAGCCCTGGTATCCGGTCGAAGACCGCTACGGTCTTGTTTTCGCCTACATGGGCCCGCTCGATAAGAAGCCGGCGCTGCCCCGCTTCGACATTCTCGAAGATCTCGGCCCCGACGAGGAAATTCGCGCTTCGGTCGGCGCCTTCGGATCAACCGGCGACAACAGCCTTCCCATCGCCCCCTACAGCTGGTTGCACATGAACGACAACGTGATGGACCCTTATCACGTCTACGTGCTGCACTCCACCTTCACCGGCGTGCAATTCGCCGCGCAGTTCGCGTTGATGCCCAAGGTCGATTTCTTTCCCACCGAAAATGGCGTCTGCTACTCGGCGAAGCGCAAGCTCGACGACGGCCGCGAGTACGACCGCATTTCGTCCTGGATCATGCCCAACATCATGTCCGTCCCGAATCCGATCGACATCACCCAGGTGCGCTCCAACATGATCACCTGGTCGCTCCCGGTCGATGATTCGCATTTCACGATGGCCACCGCCTCCCGCATGCCCAAGGGCGCGCCCGACTTCTTCGGTAGCGGCAACGGATTCCGCATGAAAGGCAAGCTCTGGGGCGAAATGAACGAGGCCGAGCATCAAGACACGCCCGGCGACTACGAAGCGCAAGCCGGCCAGGGCCCGGTTTCGCTGCATTCCGAGGAGCACCTCGCCTCGAGCGACCGCGGCATCATCATGCAGCGTCGCATGCTGAAGGCTCAGATCCGGATAGTCGCCGAAGGCGGCGATCCCGTCGGCCTCAGCTTTGACGTGGCGCCCGCACCCGTGAAAGTTCGCTCCGGCAATTTCTACAACGCGCCCCAGCCGGCCTAGCGTCGCCGCACCCGTAGCGCCGGCGTCCCGCCGGCTCTTTCTCCTTGCGGATGCCTATTTTTCGCGTCTCGAAAAGAAGCGCTCCAGGCCGGTCTTCACCCAGCCCGGTCATCCTTCGCGAAGCGGAGCAATTCTGGTCGGCCTCGCGCGACGCCCCCGCCGGCTCGCGTGAACACACCATGATGTAGCGCTGCCGTCCTCCCCGGCCACTCGCGCGCAACACCGGGTGGAAGCCCGAGTGCGCGCCCTGCGCGCGCCAGGCACGGCGCGATGCGCGCAGCTCCGGTTGGAAAAGCGCGAAAGCGCGACGGTTCACCGGCTGGAAGCGTGGGCCTTCAGGCCCTCGAAAAGCGCACACGAAAAAGAGGGGCTTTAGCCCCGGGCCATGGGCCCCGGCCCCGCGCCATCATCCCAAGTGAATCGAAGGCTCTCCCTTCTCGACGTCGCACGATGATGTGGCGCCGCCGTCCCCGCCGGCCACTCGCGCGCAGCGCCGCGTGAACGCTCGAAAGCGCGACGGTCCACCGGCGTAAGCGCGGGCCTTCAGAGTCGTGTCACGATCATCGCGTCAGACGCCTCATCTCGAAGTCAGATTCCTATTTCTTGATTCTTCCCCAAAGCGCCGGAGGCGCGATTGAAAATAGCCCGGCACGAAGCCGCCTGCCGCCAAGGCAGGCGCAGCGCAGTGCCGGGACCTCGCACAAAAGAACCCGAGTCCCGGCAGGGACGATTGACCCGCAGCGAATCTCTCGGCCCCGCACGATCATCGCCGCGCATCCAACGATTTGCTTTTCGAATTCTGCACCTCCGCGTATAGAATCGCGGACGCAACAGGGGAGGGGATCGATGTCGCCTTCGAAGAATCGTTGGATTGCAACGCTCGCGGCCGCCGCAATTCTCGTGGCTACCGCCGTCACGGCGCTCGCCGTGCGCGCAAACGCCCAAAGCTCCGTCCAGGACGAGGTCCTCGCCGCGCAAAAGAAATTCACCGATGCGTGCGTCGCCGCCGATGGCGCCGCGCTCAATAGCCTCATGGCCGACGACGCCGAGTTCATTCACGGCAACGGCGTCATGCAATCCAAATCCGAGTTCGTCGACGCCATCACCACCGGCAAACTGGCCGTCTCGCAGTATGACCTGCACGATCCCAAGGTCATCCAGTTTGACGGAGGCGCGATCGTCACCGGCCTCATCGATTTCGGTTTCAAGCCGCCCGCCGGCTCCACCAACCCGCCGCTCGTCCTGCATTTCCGCGGCTCGGCCGTGTGGCTGCATTCCGCCTCGGGCTGGCACCTCATCTTCGATCAGGACACGACGCTCGCCGCCCCGCGCCAGGCGCCTCCAGCGCATTAGCTTTAGCGCGATCGCCCTGGACGCGTGAATGCGCGCGAACGTAGCGCCGGCGTCCCCGCCGGCCACACGCGCGCAGGTCCGTGTGGCAGCGCGAAAGGGCGCCCTTCGCGCGCCAGGCACGGCGCGATGCGATGCGCACAGCCTCGCGTGGACGCGTGAATGCGCGACGGTTCACCGGGCGGAAGCGTGGGCCTTCAGGCCCTCGAAAAGCGCACGCAAAAAAGAGGGGCTTCAGCCCCGGGCCATGGGCCGAGGCCCAGCGCCGTCATCCCGAACGAAGCGAAGGCTCTCTCCCCGACCTCGCGCGACGGTCGCGCCAGACGACTCGTCTCGAAGTCAGATTCCCTGTTTCTTGATTCTTCCCGCAAGCGCCGGAGGCGCGATTGTACTCAGCCCGGCACGAAGCCGCCTGCCGCCAAGGCGGGCGCGCCGCAGTGCCGTGGGCGCACAAGAGAAATCGAGTCCCGGCAGGGACGATTGATCCGCCGCGAACCTCGAAACTCTAGATCTGCAACTTGAACTCCTCCTGCGCCTGCGCTGTGTCCTTGCTTCATCGTTCGCTTGTCACGAATTCCTCCGCGAATCTCCTCGAAACCATTCCGCGCAACCATCGCGCAGCATCGGTCGTCTTGCGCCTCCTGCGTACCGGGATAAAGGACTTCCCGCCTTTCGATCCGAAGCCGCTGTCAGAAAATTTTGCCTTTTCCCAGCGCGATGCATAAAATGAAAAGTCCTCACGGATCGGGAGACGGCCCTGCCGGCCGGACCCCGAGGCAGGCATGACGAAACGTGGCTGAAGAGCTTCACCCGAGCGATCGCGCGCCTGGCGCGGCAACTGGACAATCACAGGACTGATGGCGGCGAACTCCACTCCAGCTTCTCGCGCTGTGTACCGCTTCGCGGTAGCCACGGCCTCGATGACGGTGCTCCTGCTCACGGCGGGCGCGCTCGTCACCAATAACGACGCGGGCGATTCCGTTCCGGACTGGCCGCTCGCCTACCACAGCCTGATTCCTCCCCTCGTCGGCGGAATTCGCTTCGAATACTCGCACCGCGTCGTCGCTGGAATCGTCTCGATCATGACCCTGGTCCTGGCCATCTGGATCACCGCCAGGGACCGCCGCCCGCTCGCCAAGCGGCTCGGCTGGATCGCGGTGGCGCTGGTTCTCGCGCAGGCGATTCTCGGTGGTATCCGCGTCCTTGAAGGCGACCCCATCGTCTCCGCAACCGCTCACGCTACGCTCGCGCAGATCTTTTTCATCACCTTGGTCGGCATCACGCTTTACCTCAGCCCATGGTGGCAGAGCGACCTGCCGCAGTTCGAGGACTCGCGTTCGCCGCGCGCCACGGCACTCGCCTGGTGGACCACCGCCGTGATTCTCGTGCAGATTCTCCTGGGCGCGGCTTTCCGCCACGGCGCGCTGGGAATCACGCCGCACCTGGTGGGAGCCGGCGCCGTCACCGTAATGATCATCTGGACCGGGCGCGTGGTAAAGAGCCGCTTCCGCGAAGTGCCGGACCTGCGCCGCCGCGTCATGTGGCTGCACATGTTCTTCGGAATACAGATTCTGCTGGGATTCGCAGCGTGGTGGGCGATGACGTCGGGAATCGCCGCCGTCCAGCCGACGTTCCTTTTTGTGACGCTCACTGCGGCGCATGTGATCGGCGGCGCGCTGACCATCGCCGCTTCCGTCCTCCTGGCGCTCACCTGCCAGCGGCTGACGCGCCCCGCAAGTGCCGCCGCGGTCGCTCCTTCGGCCGAGGGCGTGGGAGCCGCGCGATGAACGAACGCGCCGAGCCGATGACGAGTTACGACAAGCCCTGGGCCTACGTCGTCCTCACCAAGCCGGACGTCACCTTCCTCGTGGTGATCACCACGGTCGCCGGATTCTATCTCGGTTCGACCGGCGCCATGAACTGGGCGCTCCTCCTCAACACCGTTCTCGCCACGATGCTCGTCGCGGGCGGCACCGCTGCGCTCAATCAATACATCGAACGCGAGATGGACGCCGTCATGCGCCGCACGGCCGCACGGCCTCTCCCGTCCGGCATCCTGCGGCCGCGCGATGTGCTCGTCTTCGGCGTTGGCACGATCCTCATCGGCGCCCTGTGGCTCGCGGTTGCGGTCAACGTTCTCTCGTCCCTCGTCGCGCTCGCCACCTCGCTGCTTTACCTCGGCCTGTACACGCCTCTGAAAACGCGCACCCCGCTATCGACCGCCGTCGGCGCGATACCCGGTGCTCTGCCTCCGCTGATCGGTTGGGCCGCCGCGCGAGGATCGCTCGGCTTGGGCGGATGGGTGCTCGTGGCGATTTTGTTCTTCTGGCAGTTTCCCCATTTCATGGCCATCGCCTGGATGTACCGGGAAGACTACGCGCGGGCGGGAATCCGCATGTTGCCCGTGGTCGATCGCTCCGGCGACTCCACGTTCCGCCAGATCGTTTGCACCTCGGCGATTCTGGTGTGGGTGAGCGCGCTCCCATCGGTCGTGGGGATGGCCGGCAAACTGTATTTCTTCGGCGCGCTCGTGCTCGGAATGCTGCTGCTTCAGGTGGGGCTCTGGGCCAACCGCTCCCGGACCAACGCCCGCGCCAAATGGCTGATGCACGCGACGGTGGCGCACATTCCGCTGCTGCTGGCGTGGTTGATCCTCGATAAACTGGTTAACCGATAGTCATGGCGTTCGCATGGCGCTAGCCGAACTGCTGCCGCTGCGATCGCTGCCCGCCGTAAATGCCTCGCTCAACGCCGTCTGCGCGCTGCTTCTTGTCATCGGGTTCCTGATGATTCGCGGAGGAAGAGTCGCAGTCCACCGTTTTTTCATGATCGCGGCTTTCTGCTGCTCCGCGCTGTTCCTCGTCCTGTATCTCTATTTTCATTTTCACGCGGGCGTGATTCGCTTCGGAGGGCAGGGCTGGATTCGCCCGGTCTATTTCACGCTGCTGCTGACGCACACCGTCCTCGCGGCGGTCATCGTCCCGCTGGTTTTGATTACGCTCTCGCGAGGCCTGCGGGCGAAATACGCAAAGCATCGCGCGATCGCCAAGTGGACGCTGCCGCTCTGGCTTTACGTCTCCGTGACGGGCGTGATCGTCTACTGGCTCCTCTACGTCGCTTACAAGCCGATCTGGCCCACCGGCAAACTCCAAGGGCTCTGAAATTCGGGAAGCGCCGCTCATGGAGCTGCGCCTCCCGCCTTCTATCGCTCGATACTTCCCCAGGTAGTAGTCCACGTTCGTCACGACCCTCACGGTCTTCATCAGGCTGGCGTCGGGATTTGCGCTCCACCCCGCGGGTTGGTCCGAATCGGCCGGCACGCCCGAGTTCGCTGCCAGAATCGAGAACACGCCTTGGGAGGCCTGCCGGATCGTGCCCACCGAACTGCCTGCATCCTGTGCGAAGCGCTCCGCGGCTGCACGCGCGTTTCGAGTGGCTTCGGTGATCATGTCCGGCTTGATCGAGTTCAGGCCGTTGAACTTGTATTGAATTCCACCGTTTCCGCTGTCGTTCGACGAGAGGACGATTCCTTGCTGCACCATGTCGATTGCTTTCTGTGCTGCGGCCGCCACTTGGTCGACCCGCGTCGTTTGTACGGTGATCTGCTGAGTCACGATATATCGGTAGGCTGCCTGCTGGCTGCCGTACCGATTTGCCTCGGTATCGGTGACCTCCACGATTCCTACGCTGATTTCCGACGGCTGAATGCCTTGCTGCGCCAGGAACTTCAGGATGATGTGTTTGTCGGCCTCCGCCTTCGAATACAGCGTCGGCAAATCGTTTCCCACTTCGTTGTAGTTGATCGGCCAGATCGCGAGATCGGCTTTCACGGTCCGCTCGGCCAAGCCTCTCACCGAGACGTACCTGTCCCCGAGCCGCGTCGCCTTGATTTGCGCACCCAAAACCCAACCGCCGACGATCAGCCCCACTGCGAGAAACGCTCCCAGCAGCGCGGCCTCCGGCCGGCTCTCTCGATTCGAGTCGTCCATGTTTTTCCTTCCCTCTGCGTGTTCGGCTGTCAACAGAAAGCCGCGAAATCGCGGCTGAAGATGAAGAAACGCACGTGGCATTCCAGACGCGACGCGCGGCTGGCGGTCAGGAAGGGAGCTCCTTTTCGAAGAATTCCGTGCGTCTGCAGGCGCGTACGGGCCAAAAAACGCCTGCGCTGGCGGACGCGTTGTGGGAGCTGTGCTACGCGCGAGGCAGCCGATACACGCTCGTGATTCTTCGGCCGACCTAAACCAAATGTGCTGCACTCAGGATGACGACCCTCATCGGGGCGTCACTTATACGAGACCACCGCCTGCCCGTTCTGAATCTGGATGTCGCTGATCCCGTCGGGAAGCTTCATCTTGTCGCGATTTTCGGGTGACGACATCAGCTTGTCGACCGCGGCGTCAAGCACCGACTGCGGCAAGGGAAGGGAACCGAGCTTGCCGTCCACCGGCTCGAACTTCAAGTAGCCGTCTTCGGTCACCAAATGGCCGTCGAGATCGAGCGACATATCCTTGCCGTGCAGGTTGAAGATGATGTGCGCTTTCACGAGGTCGCCGTCCATATCCACCTTCACGTCTTTGACGGCGGATTCCACCTGCGCCTGCGTGAGCTGATCCATGGCGCCGGAAGCGCCGGCGCCTCCCGCGCCGCTGCTCGGCGACGCGTCACCCGCCGGCGTGCCCACAGGGGCGTCACCCGCTGTATTCGCCGGCTGTGATCCCTGCATCTGCAAGTTCTGCTGCAAATAGGAATTCAGCTCCGTGCGATCGATCGCCACCTGCGCGGGCTGGCCCGCGGCCTTCGCCTGATCGGCGGCCGCGAGCTTCTGCTCGACACGTGCCGCTGCGGCTGGATCGTACGGAACGTTGGGCTCCGGCGACTTGCGGAGCACCATGATGAGAGCCATGGCCAGCGCTCCGGTGCACACCCAGCCGAGGCCCTGATAAATGCGCTTGCCGATCGACTCGTCGGCCATAGATTCCTCCTACGGTATAAAAGCCACAGCGAAACGCCTGCGGCCCTCCCAAAAGTCTAGCAGGGCCAAGCTGCTGGGCTGGTTTTCCGCTTGGCCTGGGGCGCGAAGTGCTTACTGCCCGACGGTACAGTTCCGCGTTGCTTCGGATTAGTACCGATTGTTGCGTCAAAGCTAATAGCGGCGAAGAGCAGGCCGCTTCCCGCGACGTTGACCCTAACTCGCGCCTCCCATACCTTGAATTCAGCGCGTTCCCGGGGTGTGGTGGCAGTTGGTCCGAGTTCGATCCCAAAAAGGTTCCAATGCTCCAGTTGTCTTCCATCGCAGCGGCCACGGGTGCACCGGCGACGCCTCCGGCGTCTCGTTTCTTGCGTGCGCTGCGCCTGGTGATTCCGGCGCTGCTGGCGCTGTCGCTCGCATCGGGCCTGTCCGCACAGTCGCAAACGGACAGTCAGGCGCAGATCGACGCCGCACTGGCGGATTTGCAGTCGATCAGCCCCGTGCCGATCCTCTCGGGCGGCCTCGCGTACAACACTTTCTTTGAGGGCGGCACGCCGCATCTGCACCCGCTCGTGTCGCCGGTCGTCCTGATCCCGCTCGGGCAGAACTGGCTCATCGAGTCGCGCGACACCTTCGAGATCGATCTCGCTCCCGAACCGGGCGAGCCCGACTACAAAGGCTACTTGCAGAAGGAAGTCGATTACCTCCAGCTCGATTACATCCTTAACTCGCACGCCACCATCACCGTGGGCCGTTTTCTCACGCCTTTCGGAATCTACAACGAACGCCTCTACCCGGTGTGGATCCGCGACCTCCAGAGCGACCCGCTGATCCTGCCGATCTCGACCGGGCCGAGCGGAGCCGGCACGGGCGCGATGGTTCGCGGCGGGTTCAACGTGGCGCCGAAGGTCGAGATCAACTACGCGACCTACTTCTCCACGCTGAGCACCTACACACCTCTCGACTCGTCTCGCGAGCTCGGCATGCGCGCGGGTATCTATCTGCCGGGGCCGCGTCTGGAAGTCGGCGGGTCGTATCAGCACTTGCTGCAGGACGACCGCTCCAACGCTTTCGGTTTCCACTTCGCCTGGCAGCCGCCCGCGCTGCCGCTCGACATTCGCGCGGAATACGCGCGCTCGGAAAATGGCAGCGGCTACTGGATTGAGTCCGCCTACCGGTTGAGCCAGGCGCCCGTCTGGCAGCACGCGCTGCGGCACGTGCAGGTGGTGGGCCGGATGCAGCAGTTTTACGTTGGGCGCGTGCCGGACGACGATCTGCCCACCGTGAACACGAACGTGTTCGAGTTCGGCGTGAACTACTACTTTCGCGACGATCTCCGCCTCGTCACCAGCTATGGCCGCCAGTTCGCTCCGGACAACGGCAACATGAATGTCTGGACGGTCGGCGTCACCTATCGCCTTGCCGTTCCCGTAGGCCACGGAGACATTCAATGAGCGCGCGCCGCGCTTTCGCCGCGCTCTTGCTGGCCGGAATGTCTTGCTGCTGTGCTGCGGCAAACGCCCCTGCGCAGCAAGGGAGCGGACCGGAGCCGAAGCTCGCCAGCGCCAAGGACCCGGCCTCGAGCGTGCCTGCGGTGCGGCCGGCCGCCGGAGCCAGCGCGAACTCCGCCGCAGCTCCCACGCTCCCGGCTGCCGCGAAGCAAGAAGACGCAGACGCGCTTCGGATCGAGGGAGAAAAGCGTTTTCGCGCCAATTGCGGCCGGTGCCACCAAGCCCCGCACAAGCTTTCGCCGCGCATGATGGCCACTGCGATTCGCCACATGCGCGTTCGCGCCACGATCACGGACGAAGACATGCGCGTCATCCTGAATTACATGACGCAGTAGCTACGGAGAGTCCCAAATGTACGGTTCGAGAGATTGTGCAGTCAGCCGGGCGTTGCTGGTGAGCGGGATGGCCGCTGCCGCGCTGTCGCTGGTTCTCGCGGCGCGGCGCGTGGAACCCGGGCCGGCGCGCGTGATCGAGATTGTTGCCGACCACGATAGCCGTTTCCGCATCGACGGCCAGGAGTCCCCGACGATCACGGCGCGCGCCGGCGAGCCCCTCGTGCTGCGGATTACGGCTCGCAAAGCGAAAAATCGCAATCGCGACGGTTCGATTCACGGCTTCGCGCTGCTTCACGCCAAGGATCGCTCGAAGGTCCCCGGCTGGGATTTTCTGCTGAAGCCCGGACTCCAGGACTTCACGGTCACGGCGCCCACCGAGCCGGGCGATTACGTGGTCGTCTGCACGGTGATCTGCAGCGACGATCACGAAGGCATGAACATGAAGTTTGTAGTCACGCCGTGAAGCGCGGCGGGGTTCGGGTCCAGACGCAGCGCCGGGCCTTTATGGCGACACGAAGCTCGGCGAGCGGGATCGATATTCCGGCAACGAGGAGCAACGAATGAAGAGCAAGATCTCGGTTCAATTTCTGGCGGCGGCAATCGCAATCGCGATGACGGCTGTGCTGGTGCTGGCGGCGCTCCGCGGCGGAATGTCCGCCGGAGAGCGCGAGCAGCTTTTCCGGGGCGAAATCTCCGACTCGCAGTGCGCGCTGAATGTGCATTCGCTCAGCCGCTCGCATGCGGAAATGCTGAAGAAGAAAAACATCGGCACCACCAACGCCGAATGCGCGCGCTACTGCGTGAAATACCTCGGCGGCGTCTTCGTGCTCTCAGTGAAGGAGAAGGTCTACAAGCTGGACAATCAGGAATTGGCCGACAAGTACGCAGGGCAGAAAGTCCGGCTCACCGGCGTTCTCGACGCGCAGACGAACACCATCGCGGTCCGCGACATCCAGCCGGTGAACTGAAGCGGTCCAAGCGTTCTCCGGAGGACCGGCGCGCCCGCGGGGTGCGTTGCTATACGAGGCGCTTGGACATGAGGATGGCGTGGCACTCGTAACCCGGCTTCAGCGGGATCGACAGGTGAGCATCGGTGCCCGTCTCGACGTACCCTAGCTTGCGGTAGAACGGCGTGAGTTCCGGACGCAGGCTGAGCACCGTGATGTCGATGGCTTCGCATCCGCGATCGCGGCAAAACTCCTCCGCGGCCTCGACCATCTTTCGCCCGTAACCGGCCCCTTGCTGCGCCGGATCGACCGCCAGCATCCCGAAATATCCCCGCGTTCCTCGCACTTCGACATAGACGACGGCGGCGATGCGGCCGGAGCCGTCCTGCGCCACTAGCAGATTTCCGTCTCGCATCATTTCCGCGAGTCGCTGTTCGTCGATGCGCGTGCCTTCCACGAACGTCTCGACGGTGAACGCCGCATTCACCAGCGCGATCACGCGAGGCGCGTCGGCGGCGGTCGCAAGCCGCACGCGGATCGCGGCGTACGAGCCAGCGTCGGCACGCGGTTCGTTTGTCATGTGCCAAAGTATAGCGGAGGAAAGAAGGGGCTGCTTTGCGTCTCTGCGCCGTCCTTCGCGTGCGGGGACTAAGAACGCACGCCGACGCCGAGCCTATTGATCACCGCTTCGGTGAATTGCGCGGTTGTCGCCGTGCCGCCGACGTCGCGCGTGAGCGACCGCCCCTCGCGATAGACCTCATGCAACGCCGCGTCGACCCGCCGCGCCGCCGATCCTTCGCCAAGGTGGTCGAGCATCATGATCGCGCTCATCAGCAGCGCCGTCGGATTGGCGACGCCTTTGCCGGCGATGTCGGGAGCGGTCCCGTGCACCGCTTCGAAGATGGCCGCCTCCGCGCCGATGTTTCCGCTCGGCACGACGCCAAGGCCGCCGACGAGTCCCGCAGCGAGGTCGCTCATGATGTCGCCGTACAGATTGGTCAGGAGCAGCATGTCGAATTGCGATGGGTTCAGGACCACCTGCATGCAGGCGTTGTCGACGATCAGTTCCTTGTACTGGATGTCCGGGTACTCGGCTGCGACGGCGCGCACGGATGAAAGGAACATTCCGTCGGACAGCTTCATGATGTTGGCTTTATGGATCGCGTGGATTTTCTTGCGCCCATGCTTGCGCGCATACTCGAAGGCGTAACGCGCGATCCGCGTGGAAGCCCGCTCGGTGATGATTTTCAGGCTTTCGACGACGCCGGGAACCACGGTGTGTTCGAGCCCGGCGTACAAATCCTCGGTATTTTCGCGGATCAGGACCATGTCCACATCCTGATAGCGGCAGGGAGCGCCTTCGAGGTTCTTCACCGGGCGCACGTTGGCATAGAGATCGAGCGCTTTGCGCAGCGCCACGTTGATGCTGGGCGGGCCGCTCGCGACGGCCGTGGCCAAAGGCCCCTTGAGCGCCACGCGATTCCTGCGGATCGATTCGACCACGGCAGCCTGAATCGACGCTGCGCCCTGCTGGTGAATGTCGCCCTTAGCCTCGGTGTCTTCCCATTCGATTTCGACACCGGCGGCCGCGATGATCTCGCGCACCGCGCTGGAAACTTCGGGGCCGATTCCGTCTCCCGGGATTGATGTGACCTTGTGTCTCATGGGGCTCCTGGCAAAAGGACATTTTAGGGTGCGGTACCGGGGTTGCACAACCGGGATTGAGCGCCGTGGTTCGGCTTCGTAACTCAAGGTAGGAGACCAACTGCGCGACTCGGGCAGCCGCTGAAAGCATCTTCTAAATCCACCCCAGGGGGTTGGAGCTTCAGCTCCGACATCAGGGCGCAAGAAACGCAGGGCTTTTGCCCCTGAAGATATTCCGAGGCTTTGGCTCGCGCATTCATGAGACAGCTCCTAGTCTGGTTTGGGCGGTCGCAGCAAATCCGGCAGATCGATCGCGAAGCCGGCCTGCACTCCGACCCGGGGGCTCGCGATGTATTTGCCGCCGAGAACGCCGAAGGCCAGCCCGAGTCCGTCGCGCAACTGGTATTGGGCGCCGACCATGCCTTGCAGCTGGCTGCGCGCGAGTTGATCCTTGTCGGCGATGCCACCGTAAATTTCGGCGCCGAGCGTGAGCCGCGGCGTGAAATCGTGCAGCAGGGAAGCGCCTCCGGTGTAAACGTGCCCGCGCGTGTTTTGAGTCCCCAGGACGCCGGTGCTGGTATTGCCCGCGAACAAGAAACCCAGGTTCGTGTTGATGCGCGTCTTCGGCGTCAGGGGCTCCTGGATGATGAAATTGAGCCAGTAGTCCGTCAAACCGGATCCGAGTTGCTGCCGCACGTTCCCGGTGGGAACTTCCACGTAGAGGCTGGCGCCGAGGCCCGGCGTGCGGGAGCCATCCTTCGGCGGCCGGAACTCCCACTTGATTCCCATGTTCGTGTCGCCGGTTCCCTCAGAGCTCGGGATATCGATCGCGCGGTCGATGTAGAGATAAGGGGCGTCGACGTCCAGTTCGAGGTGGAAGGGCAGGCCGACGTTCAGTCTGAAATTGTCCGTGTTCTGACGAAGGTTCGGATATTCGTTGCTTTGCAAAGCATCGAACTCGTTGAAGAATTCGAAATGCCATTTCCATGGGGCGGTCACGGAAGGGTCGTCCGTGTAAAAGGGCAGTTGCGCCCGCGCCGGCCTGGCAAGACACAGACTGCAAGCGAAGAGACACAGCACGAGCGGTAATCGGAACGCGGGACGCAAGGTGCGGCATTCTACCGGGCGAGGCGAATCCGAATGTTAAGACTGTGTTACCGGCGGGGAGCGCCCGGGCTCGGGCGGGGCCAGTGAATTTCTACTCGGAGGCTGACTCTTCTCTGGCAGAACCCCCTGTTGTATCCTGCACGTGCTTCAAGGCGAACTTCCGGGACAATAGCGAACCTGAAAGGAGACGTGCATGAAAATGCGATTTCTAGCCGCTTTGCTCGTTGCCCTATGCGTAGGCCCTGCCGCCGTGGCGCAGATCAACATGCATCAGCCGGGTCAGCTAACGCTGCCAGCCAAAATCGGAGTCGTCAACCTCCGTGTGGCCATCCTGGGGACGGCGGAGGGCAAACAGGCGGCCGCTCAGTTCCAAGTGCAGTTCGCGTCTCGCTACGCCGAACTTCAGAAGCTGCAATCGCAAATAGAGGAAGACCAGACACGCCTACGCAATGGACAGGCAACCCTCGCCGACCATGCCAAGGACGAGCTCTCGGAGCAGATCGCACTGATGGAGCGGAGCTATCAGCGCAGAGTTCAAGACGTTCAGGACGACGCCACTGACGCGCAGCAAGAGATTGCCGACCGAATCGGCCGAAGGATGGTCAGCCTTTTGAATAACTATTCGGCTGACAACGGGTACGCACTAGTCTTGGATAGCTCGTCGCCGCAGACTCCCGTGCTGTTCGCTGCAAATGAGATCGATCTAACTCAACAACTCATCGTGCTCTATGACCGGAGTTATCCGGTGAAAGCGACTGAATCGAATCCTGCGACGCCCAGATAGCCAATGGCTCGTGCTTTCTGGCGGAGATCCTGATGCGCCAAGGAATCGGTGATCGGCGAGGGAGTCGGTATGAGTGCACCTGGCGGGAGTTCCTGGCACGAATCGGCGGTGTCGCGGCATGGGCGCACTCGCGGGATTCGCAGGCCTTTTCCTTCGCGCGTCGGGGCTCTTGGGATTCACTCGTCCTTTCAGCGGGCCGGGGATGAGGGTCGCCGGCTCCTTCTCTCGGAAGATCTATAGAAAGGATTTACGTGGAGAGGTGTGACGGTCGCGCATCCATTTTCCGGCGTCCGGCACGAACTGCTCGCTGAACTGCTCGCTGATTCGGGTCGTCAGGGTAAAGCGTGCTGCCAGGTTTCGATTGCCGGCTCAGCGCGTGTGGTCACTCCGGAAGTTGGGCAATGGCAACTTCTCGACTGGCCCTGCGCTCGCACCGTCTACGTGCCAGTGATCCCCTTGACGATCCTCTGAGCCTCAGCCTTCGTGAATTTCCCCGTAATCTCAGCCGAAGCATCGATGGGCGACCGCAGCACAGGAGCCATGACCACCCGGCCGTCCAAAAGGATTGCGACCGGTTTGCCCATGTGTCCGGAGGTGGCAGCGCGCATTTTCTGGGTCCCTGGGGCATTGAACTCGATCATGATGCTGTAATCGCTTCCCCTGGACTCCAAGCGTGCGGCAGAGATGTCACCATTTGTTACGACGACTTGGTCATGAAGGTAAACCATGCGGTCGGTTCCAACCACTCTCCTCTCCAGCAACCCCGGAGCCGGCTTCTGTTCGGCGAGTCTTACCTCAAAACGAACCGCTGCGTGCACGCTGCCGATCGCGGGCGACCACATTCGCTCGCTTGCGAATAAACCGAGAATCACAATCGCGGCGAATACGGCCAGAAACCTTGCCTTCGACTTCGAGCGAATATCTTGTCCGCCTCGGACGCGACCGGCAGCCGCAAGCACGGACAGCCTTTGCACCTCGAACTGCTCTTGAGAGAGTACCGGCTCATGCCGAATGGGATCGGCATTTTTCAATAGTTCGCTCACGTTTTGCATTTTTTCTCTCCGCTGCTAGTTTCCAACACCCTTGCCAGCTCGCGTTTGCCCTTCGAGAGGTGCCACCTGGTTGTCATTTCCCTGATGCCGAGAAGGGAAGCGACCGCCGGGATGCTTAGGCCCTCTAATTCGCGCATCACCAGGACCGCCCGGCGCCGAGGCGATAAGACGTCGAGCGCCCGCCATACTGTGTCCCTGGCAATGAGCGACGCCTCAAAGCTTTCGCTCCCACGCGCCTCGTCCGCAATTTCGCTCCGACGGTTGCGAGTCCTCGCCTTGCGCCACTCATCGCGCTGCGTGTTAATCAGCACCCTGACCAGCCACGCCTCCTCGTTCGCCGCGCCGACCGGTATCGATCCGAGTGACCGGGCCGCCTTCAGAAATGTTTCCTGGACTAAGTCAAGCGCATCATCCCTGCTGCCAGTAAGTCTTCTCGCCAGGCGGTTGAGGCGATCGGCGTGAGCGTCGAACAGAACGGCAAGGCGTTCGAGGGAGTCCCTCACTTTGGCGACGGGAAGGGCACGGAGAACATTCATTTCGCTCATATCTACCCTATTAAACGTTCGAGCCTCCCGGTATGTTGGCCGCTACCTCTCAATTCTTGAACAAGAGGCTCGGTCAGCCGTACGCTGGTGGCACCCAAAGGCCTTTGTGTAGCAAAATGCCGCCGGCCCTGGCATTCATGGAGGTTTCTATGCGCGAGACAATCGTTGCGGGGAGCAGGCCCGGCTGCGAGAAGTCGGGACGACGGCAGTTCCTGGAGGGCTTGGCCGGCCTCTCGGCCCTTGGTGCGGCGGCGAGCTTCGCACCGGGACTAGCGGCAGTCGACGCAGCCTCGGCGCAGACCAGCGTTGTCCCCGCCGGGCCAAACGCCGCAGCCCTCGCTGGCACGCATTTGATCCTGCTAGGCACGCGGGGAGGGCCGGGCGTCGACCTCGCCCGCAACGAGACCGCGAGCGCCGTGGTCATCGACGGCGTTCCTTATCTCGTCGATTGCGGCTATGGCACGTTGCGGTCCCTCGTGGCGTGCGGCCTCGGCTATGCCCAGATCGCCACCATCTTCTTCACGCACCTCCACGACGACCACACCTCGGATCTCGCCGCTCTCCTCACGCATCAGTGGACCGGCGGGCGATCGAAGCCGACCGACGTTTACGGCCCGTACGGCACCGCAGCGATGGTCGAGGGCGCTCTGGCATTCTTCAAAGCCAACACCGAAATCCGCATCGTCGACGAAGGCCGCACCACGCGCCCCGAATCGCTCATCCATGGGCACGACCTCGCCGCCACCGATAAGCCCGCCGCCGCTTTCCGGGACGACCGCGTCAGCGTCACGTCCGTCGAGAACACGCATTTCCCCGAGCGCTCGAAGGCGAAGATGCCGTACCGCTCGCTTGCGTATCGCTTCGACTCCGCCAGTCGCTCAATCGTATTTTCCGGCGACACCGCCTATTCCAAGAATCTCGTTGATCTCGCGCAAGGCGCGGATGTGTTCATCTGCGAAGTGATGGACCAGGCCATCCACGACGAAATGGCGGCCCGCGCAAAGGCCGAGGCTGACAAGGGCAATCCCGACAATATCTACCGTCATATCGCCGACACGCACTGCACCCCCGCTGATGTGGGTCGCATGGCGTCGGAGGCCCAGGTCAAGCTCGTGGTGCTCAATCATCTCGTGCCGGGAACTAGCGCTCCGGGGCGCCCCGAGTTTCCGGTCACCTCGTTCATCGACGGCGTCCGCAAGGCGTATTCGGGCGAAGTCATCGTGGGCCAGGACCTGATGGTGATCTAGGGGCGATGTGGCCGTCACCGCGCCCCGACTGTGAAACCGAATGACGATTTTGAAGATACGGCAGGCTCGAAGTTCTGATAACGGCGAACTCGCGCGGATGCGCGCGATGCTTTGGCCTGACGCGTCGGTCGAGGAACATCGGAAGGAGCTGGACGCGTGGATGGCGAATGCCGGAAGCCTGCCGAGCACGATTTTCGCCTGCGAGGGCGACGGTCCCGCGGCGCTGGCCGGCTTTATCGAGGTCGGCTTGCGGTCGCACGCGGACGGCTGCGATCCGGCCCGCCCGGTTGGCTTCGTGGAGGGCTGGTTCGTCGAGGAGAGGTATCGCCGGCGGGGAGTCGGAACCAAGCTCATGCGGGCCGCGGAGGAGTGGGCAAGGGCGCGCGGATGCCGGCAGATGGCGTCCGACGCCTTGATCGACAACGTCACGTCGCACCGGGCTCACGAAGCTGCGGGTTTTGAAGTGGTCGATCAGTGTGTCCACTTTCGCAAGGCATTGTAGGCAGATGCCTTTCACGAAGCGTTATCGGCCTTGCCTGCATCTGATATAATGTCTCTGGGATTCTGGTGTGCGGGGCAGCAGGCTTCCGCGCCTAACCTTTGGAGGATGCGAGAATGGTTCAACTTACGCCGGTAGCGGTCACGAAGGTGAAGGAGATTTTGGCGGCGCAGACCCCGACGCCCACGGGCTTGCGCGTGGCCGTGGTTGGTGGCGGTTGCTCGGGCTTCAGCTACCACATGGCCTTCGAAAACCAGATCAACGAGGCCAGCGACAACGTCTACGAATTCGACGGCCTCAAGGTGCTGATCGACCAGATGAGCGAGATGTATCTCGACGGCGTGTCGATCGACTACATCGAGACGCTCGAAGGTTCGGGCTTCAAGTTCAATAACCCGAACGTGAAGAGCACCTGCGGCTGCGGCAGCTCGTTCACTGTCTAAGCGCCGCTAGCGCGTGCGCGGTGCCGCGGCTGTCGGTTGGCGACGCACCACGCACTCTGCCACATTCTCCCGGCTCCCGGAGCGAAGGTTTCGGGAGCCTTGTTGTTTCTGGCGTCGAGGAAGTTTGACGGGAAAGGTCTAAGTGTGGCGAGGCGCTCTTTCGCGCGGCATCTTCGTTAGCGACCCGCTGAAATTCAATTACCCAAGACCATGACGCTAACCTCTCCGATCCCGCCCTCCCAGATTGAAAAGCCCCGCCGCGCCCCGTATGCTGTTTCCTTCCCATGAAGATTGCGCTGGCTCAGTTCAACCCGACTGTCGGCGACTTTGAAGGCAACCGCGCGCGCATCCTCGATATGGCGCGAATGGCCAAAGCAGGCGGCGCGGACATGGCCGTCTTCTCGGAGCTCTGCCTCTGCGGCTATCCCCCGCAGGACTTGATCGAGCGCCCCTCGTTCGCCGAGCGCAACCAGAAGGAACTGCGCTGCCTCGCGGAACAGACCGTCTTGCCGTTGCTCGTCGGTTTTGTCGGCAAGGCGCAGGACAACACCGGCAAGCCCGTCGCGAACTCCGCCGCGCTCGTCGCCGGCGGCAAAATCCTCTTCGAGCAGCGCAAGATGCTGCTGCCCACCTACGACGTTTTCGACGAGAGCCGCTATTTCCAGCCCGCGCACACGCAGGACGTGTTCGCGCTCGGCGCCGATTCGCTCGGTATCTCCATCTGCGAGGACTGCTGGAACGACAAGAATTTCTGGGTCAAGCGCCTCTACGAACGCGATCCGGTCGCCGAGCTGGCCGGGAAGGGAAGCACCCTGCTGCTCAATATTTCGTCTTCGCCCTACACGTTCGACAAGCGCGCCTTCCGTCTCGAGATGCTGCGCGCCACGGCCAAGCGCCACGGCCAGCCCTTCGTCTACGTCAACCAGGTCGGTGGCAACGACAGCCTCGTTTTCGACGGGTCGAGCGTTGCCTTCCGCCCCGACGGCACGATCGGCGCGCTCGCCAAATCGTTCGACGAGGACCTGGTCTTTTTCGACACGATTACTGGCGAGGGCGACATTCGCCCGCAGATCACCGACGAAATTGAAGCCGTTTATCGCGCGCTGGTCGTCGGCACGCGCGACTACGTCCGCAAGTGCGGATTCAAGCAGGTTGTGATTGGACTGAGCGGCGGCATCGACTCATCGCTGGTCGCCGCGATCGCCGTCGATGCGCTCGGCCAGGAAAACGTCACCGGCGTGGCCATGCCGGGGCCGTATTCATCCGAGGGCAGCCTGCGCGATGCGAAAGTGCTGGCTGAAAATCTGGGGATTCGGCTGGTCACCATGGACATCAACGACGAATTCCGGAGTTACCGCAAAACGCTTGAGGCGACATTCGCGGGCCGGGCCGAGGACGCGACCGAGGAAAACCTGCAGGCGCGCATTCGCGGGAACCTGCTGATGGCGCTCTCGAACAAATTCGGGTCGCTCGTGCTGAGTACGGGGAATAAGTCGGAGATGGCGGTCGGATACTGCACGCTTTACGGAGACATGGCCGGCGGCCTCGCCGCAATTTCCGACGTCCCGAAGACGATGGTCTACGAGCTTTCGCGATTCGCCAACCGCGCCTGCCCGCGGATTCCTGAGAGCGTCTTCAGCAAGGCGCCCTCCGCCGAGCTGCGCGCGAATCAAACCGACCAGGACAGCCTGCCGCCCTACGACGTCCTCGACAAAATCCTCAAGGCCTACGTTGAAGACGTGCGCTCGCCCAGCGAGATCGCAAGCGAATACGGATTCTCGCTCGAACTGGTGCGGGCGGTAGCGCTCCAGGTCGACCGCAACGAGTACAAACGCAAGCAGGCCCCGCCGGGATTGAAGGTCACCTCGAAGGCCTTCAGCGTCGGCCGCCGCTTCCCCCTCGCACAGAAGTATTCGATTTAGCGGATTTCCCGCGGCCCCTGGGTCTCCGCAGCCTTGTGGCCAAGCCCTGCTTCCTCAAATGCCGAGGACAGTTGCCCAAGTGTAGGCAAGCATTCTCCGCGCCCTCTGCGTCTCTGCGGTAGATTCTTTCGCCCGGAACCTAAACCCCCAGCACGTTCACCAATTCCCGCACGGATGCCGAGGACTTATCCAGCGCGGCCTTCTCTTCAGGCGTCAGTTTAATCTCGATGATCTGCTCGACGCCCTTCGCACCCAGCTTCACCGGCACGCCGACGAAGAGGCCCTTGATCCCGTATTCGCCTTCGAGATACACCGCGCAGGGCAGAATCTTCTTCTTGTCCTTTAGGATTGCTTCCACCATTTCGACCGCAGCCGCTGACGGCGCGTAATACGCGGAGCCCGTCTTCAGCAGGTTGACGATTTCCGCGCCACCCTTGCGCGTGCGCACGATGATCGCTTCAAGTTTTTCTTTCGAGATCAGCTCGGGGAGGGGAATTCCGGCAACGGTTGAATACCGCGCCAGAGGGACCATGTCGTCACCATGCCCACCCAGCACGAACGAATGCACATTCTCAACCGATACATTCAATTCGCGCGCGACGAAGGTGCTCATCCTGGCGGAGTCCAAAACGCCCGCCATCCCCAGCACGCGATTTTTTGGAAAGCCGCTGATCTTGAAAGCCGCCTGGGCCATGGCATCGAGAGGGTTCGTCACGATTATCAGGACCGCGTTCGGCGATAGCCTTGCCAAAGGTTCGACAACGGCTTTCATCACGTCGTAGTTTGTCTTGAGCAAATCATCGCGGCTCATTCCCGGTTTGCGGGGAATGCCTGCCGTAACGACAATCACGTCGCTATTGGCCGTTGCGCTGTAGTCTCCACTCTTGGTCGAGATTCCGGTAGCATGAGCATCGGTGCCGAGAATCGGCGCGGATTCGGCCATATCTAAAGCTTTACCTGCAGGCATGTCGTCGACAACATCCGTCAGCACCACGTCCGCCAACCCCGCATCATGTATCCGTTGAGCTGTCGTCGAGCCGACAAATCCCCCGCCTACCACCGTCACTTTCTTTCGCATTCGCACGTCTCCTTGAATATGGCTGAATGATTAGGCGCAGCAAGCGCCCACACAACCCATACAAAATGATCGGAAGTGCGGCTCGTTAGGATTAGCGGCCGACCGGAGCAGGCGCCTGCATGTTTTCGATGATCGACGTCGCAAACTCCGTGGTGCTTACCTTGGTCGCGCCCTTCATCAGGCGCTCGAGATCGTAGGTCACGCGCTTTTGCTGGATCGTTCGTTCGATGCCGCGCTCGATGAGCTGCCCGGCTTCCTTCCAGCCCATGAACTCGAACATCATCACGCCCGAGAGCATCACCGAACTCGGATTGATCACGTCCTTATCCGCATATTTCGGCGCCGTGCCGTGCGTCGCCTCGAAGCAGCCGTAGCCGTCGCCGATGTTCGCGCCGGGCGCCATCCCCAGCCCGCCGACCTGCGCCGCACACGCATCCGAAATATAGTCTCCGTTCAGGTTGGGCGTCGCGAACACCTGATACTCGTCGGCGCGCGTCAGGACCTGCTGGAACACCGAATCGGCAATCCGGTCGTTGATCAGCAGCTTCTGCTTCCATTGGCCGCGGCCGTGCGTGGCATAAATTGAATCGAGCGTCTGCTTTACCTCGGAGCTAATCTTTTTCTTGAAGTCATCCGTGGCCTGTTCGAGCCCCGGCTCGATCAGTTCGGCGTTTTTCTCGATCGAAATGTTCGGGTCGCTGTCCTTGTTGCCGATGATCCAGCTTTCGCGCTCCGTCACGACCTGCTGCCGGAACTCCTCGACCGCCAGCTCGTAGCCCCAGTCGCGAAACGCGCCCTCGGTGAACTTCATGATGTTGCCCTTGTGCACCAGCGTCACCACGCGCCGTTTGTTTTCGAGCGCATGCTGGATCGCCCGCCGCACCAGACGCTTGGTGTTGCCCGGAGAGATCGGCTTGATGCCGATGCCGGCGTGTTCGGGCAACCGCTTGTTCGTGCCCTTGAGCATCTCGTTGTTGATGAAGTCCGCGAGTTTCTTCACTTGGGCGGTGCCGGACTTCCACTCGAGCCCCGCGTACACGTCCTCGGTATTCTCGCGGAAGATCACCACATTCATCCGCTCGGGGTGAAGCATCGGCGTCGGCACGCCCTCGAAATACCGCACCGGCCGCACGCACGCGTACAGATCGAGCAATTGCCGCAGCGCCACGTTGAGCGAACGAATCCCGCCGCCCACCGGCGTCGTCAGCGGTCCCTTGATCGCCACGCGGAAATCCCGGATCGCGTCGACCGAATCCTGCGGCAGCCAGTCCCTGAATTGATTGAAGGATTTCTCGCCCGCGTAGATCTCGAGCCAGGCGATTTTGCGCTTCCCGCCGTACGCCTTCTCGACCGCCGCATCGAACACGCGCTGCGACGCCTTCCAGATGTCCCGGCCCGTGCCGTCTCCCTCAATGAACGGAATGATCGGGCGATCCGGCACACGAAATTCGCCGCCGCTGTACTCGATCACCTGCCCGTCCCGCGGCACCGCAACGCCGCTGTATGAACTCTTCATCAGTTGCTGTCTCCCTGGACTGTGGCCACTGGCCGAGATGACTGGCCGGAAGGGTTCCGGCCGGACCGATAACCTTAGCACAAGTTTCGTCCGGCGGCGCGCGCCTCTGCCGTGGAAACGAAGGATTTCCGGCGTGGAAAACCGCGCCCTCGCGCCCCAGGAAAAATCGCGAGCGCGGGAATATTTCGGGCCCCGCGCCGGTCTGTACGTATGAGGCGACACGTGAGGTGGGAAATGGCGCGAGCAGAGCAAGCCTGCCCCCGTCTGTCGCTCGAAGGAAGGCTCGAGCAAAAGGAGATCCTCGTGGGTGACATGATCAAGGAAAACTTGAATCCCGACGGCATCGATCGCCGCGGGTTCCTCAAGTGCATGGCATGGGCGGGAACCGGCACCCTGTGCGTGATGCAGGGCGGGGTACTGAGCTCTTTTGCGCTGGGCAATGGCGCGAACCATAGCTCCGCTCTCGCCAAAGCCGATTTCGCGTTCGCGCAAATAAGCGACTCGCACATCGGCTTCAACAAAGCCGCGAACCCCGACGTCACCGCAACGCTTCGGGAGGCTATTGCCAAGCTCAACGCGCTGCCTGAGTCGCCCGAGTTCGTGCTCCACACCGGCGACCTCAGCCAACTCTCGAAGCCCGACGAATTCGACACCCTCGAGCAATCCTTGAAGGACGTGCGCGCAGGCCAGATTTACTACGTCCCTGGCGAACACGACGTGCTCAACGACAACGGTGCCCAATTTCGCGAGCGCTACGCCAAAGGAACCCATGGCGACGGTTGGTACAGCTTCGATCATCGCGGCGTCCATTTCATCGGCTTGGTGAACGTACTGAACCTCAAGGCCGGCGGCCTCGGCTATCTCGGCCCCGACCAATTGGCGTGGCTCAAGGATGACTTGAACCACCTCAAGCACAGCACCCCGATCGTCGTCTTCGCCCACATCCCCCTGTGGAGCGTTTACCCCGCGTGGGGCTGGGGTACCGACGACAGCGAGCAGGCGCTTGCGTACTTGAAGAAGTTCGGTTCGGTGACGGTGCTCAACGGCCACATCCATCAGGTGATGCAAAAAGTCGAAGGCAACGTCACATTCCACACGGCTATGTCGACCGCCTTCCCGCAACCCGCCCCGGGCACGGCCCCATCCCCAGACCCGATGAAGGTGCCCGACGACCGGTTGCGCAGCGTGCTCGGCATTCGCGACGTGAACTTCGTGCGCGGCCGCCACACCCTCGCCGTGGTCGATTCGACGCTGCAGCCCGACCCAACGGCACCGTCAACCGCAGTCAGCGGGGCAAGCCGGTGATCCGGCGTGCTCTGGCCATCGGCTGCCTCTGCGCCCTCTTGGCGCTCGCCGCCGTCGCGTGTATGAATGTTCGAGCGTACGCCGACGACGCCATGCCGCAGCCGCTGAGCGTCACCATCGACAATTTCAGCTTCAACCCGAAGGAGATCACGGTGCCGCAAGGAACCACCATCACCTGGACAAACCGCGACGATGTGCCGCACACCGTCACCAGCACCGAGCAAAAGTTTCGCTCGAAGGCGCTCGACACCGGCGACCAATTCTCGTTTACCTTCAACGACAGCGGAACCTACCCTTACTTCTGCTCGGTGCATCCGATGATGACCGGCAAAGTGATTGTCCAATGAAGGGAAGCGTGGTGAAGTAGCGCCTATGCCAGAGGAGGTCCGGGGCCCGGATTTCGAGCGCACGATTGTGCCGCACCTCGATGCGGCATACAACCTCGCGCGCTGGCTCGTTCGAAACCCGCAAAACGCCGAGGACGTGGTGCAGGAGGCATGTCTCCGGGCCATCAGATTCTTCGGCGGTTACCAGGGTGGCGATGCGCGCGCGTGGCTCCTTCGGATCGTCCGCAATACCGCCTACACGTTTCTCGAGAAGAATCGGCCGTCCGAACTGTCCGAGGAGTTTAATGAATCACTTCAAGTGGATCCAAAGCCCGACGCGGAGACCAATGCCATCAAGACCATTGAATCCGCGCAGCTTCAAGCAGCTCTTGAAGGCCTGCCCGTGCGATTCCGTGAGGCGTTGATCCTGCGCGAACTCGAAGGCTTGTCGTATAAGGAGATCGCGGAAGTGATGAACGTCCCGATCGGGACCGTAATGTCGAGCTTGGCGCGAGCTCGCTCCCAGCTCAGGGAGTTGATCGCGAGCGCGCGCGAGAGGGAGGTGCAGCGTGGCCTGCGAAGATAAATCCTCAATGCTGCACGCCTACCTTGATGGCGAGCTCGATCTCGGGCGCAGCATCGACTTTGAAGATCACTTGAAGTCATGCGCCGGGTGCGCGGAAGAACTCCGCGGCCTTCGGGAACTGCGGCGGAGCATCGGCTCGCACCCGCTTTATCATGGTGCGCCGCCCGATCTCGCGGCGAAAGTGAGAATCGGCGTGGGCCTCGCGCCGGCCGCCGTCGTGAATCGTCGGGCGATCCACGATGACCGGGCGGCTTTACCCGGCCGGCGCCTGGTCGAGTGGCTGGCTATCGCGGCCGCCGTGTTGATCGCCGTTTGGGTCGGCACGCGCTTGTCTCCGCGCATTCCCGCGCCCGGCGCGCCCAACGTCTTCGCCGAGGAAATCGTCGCGAGCCACATCCGGTCGCTGCAGCCGGGGCACCTCTTCGATGTTGAGTCCACCGATCAACACACGGTGAAGCCGTGGTTCGACGGCAAGCTCGATTTCGCGCCTCCCGTGCGTGACCTGGCCGCGCAGGGGTATCCGCTGATCGGTGGGCGCCTCGATTACGTCGGCGGGCGCGATGTCGCCGCGCTCGTTTATCAGCGCCGCAAACACATCATCAACGTGTTCGTCTGGCCGGCTTCGTCGGGCGACGCGGCGGAGACACCCGGCGCAATCCGCGAGCAGTCTCTGGACGGCTACAACCTGATCCGCTGGCGGCAGGGCGACATGGATTTGTGCGCCGTGTCTGACGTCAGCGCCGATGACCTGCGTGACTTCGCGGGTCTGCTCCAGCAATGAGCCCCGCTCACGCAGAAGTGAGGCAACTTCATCGGTGATTAGCCCGAGCCGCGAACATGAGGGATTGCTTCAAGCATGCAGTGGATCTCACTGCTTCGGGAAATCCTGTCAGTAGAACTGGAGATGTCGGCCGGGCGACCGTACCCCATCGAATCAAGTTCGATGCGATGGCTCCAGCCGGCTCCTTCCTCGAAAGTTCAGTCGCGAAGAATCACTTGAACTTTTCGGCAGCCGCGACGATCGGGTGAAATAACGCGAGTACGACTCGAGATGTCGGCCAGTCGACTCGAACGCCCAGCATCAACCACTACTTGATCCCGCCAACACGCATTCTAATACTCCGAGTAATATGCCGGCCGCTTCGCCGACGTCGCAAACATCTTCACCAGGAGCATCCCCAGCAGGAATCCTCCCACGTGCGCCCACCATGCGACGCCGCCCATCTCCGACATGTGCAGCGATGCCACCCCGCTCACGAATTGCATCAGGAACCACAGTCCGATGAAGATCACCGCCGGCACTTTCCACAGGAACCAGATGATCAGCAACGGCACGAGCGTCAAGATCCTCGACTTGGGGAAGAGAACGATATACGCCCCGAGGACTCCCGAGATCGCGCCGCTCGCGCCAATGGACGGCACATGCGATCCCCATGAAAACGCCACTTGCGACAGCCCCGAGCCGACGCCGCAGATCAAATAGAAGAGTAGATAGGGCACTGGCCCCATGCGATCTTCCACGTTCGCGCCGAAAATCCAGAGGAACCACATGTTCCCGATAATGTGCAGAAATCCGCCGTGCAGGAACATGCAGGTGAAGAGCGGCAGCAAGGCCTCCTGGAACGTATAGTGGCGGCCGGCGAGCGCCAGACTGATTTTCGCAGGCACGAGACCGTAGCTGTTGATGAAGGCGTCGCCCGCGGGGCCGGGCAACGTGAGCTGATGGACGAAAACTGCGATGTTGATGCCAATAAGCAGCAGCGTCATCACGGGGAACGACCGCCGCGGCGTCATGTCCTTCAGCGGAATCATTAGCTGGGTGCGGCGCCCAGTCCAGAGCCGCGCTCCGATTCGGGGCTTGCGGCGTGCGCGGCCTCTCGCAGTTCGGCTGCGGTGTAGGCCAGCTCGGAGCGTTCGGCCGTGCGTCGAAGCTTCTGGATTTCGGCGAGCGGAGCGATATTACCGCGTGCGCCCGGCGCCATGCAATTGAGCGCTGCGGCCGCGCAGGCGAATTGAAGTATCTCTTCAACGCGGTGATTGCGCGCCAGGCCATAGGCGAAGGCGCCGTGGAAGATGTCGCCCGCGCCGGTCGTGTCGACCGCTTCCACCTGGAAGCCCGGGCACAGGAGAAATTTCTTCCCGTCCCACGCGAGCGCGCCGAGACGCCCCAGTGTCGCCGCTATCAAGCGACACCTGAACCTCTCGAATATCTGAGGCAGAGACTTCAAGAGATTCTTTTCACCCGTCAATCGTTCAGGGAAGTCTTTCGATGTTACGGGATAATCGGTATGTTCGAGAACTGCTTCAACTCCCGGGTAGCGATTGTCGAAGTCGCCGATCACCTCAAGTTCTTCTTGCTTGGCCCATCGCGCCGCTGTGGCCGACGCTTCCGTATCGTGCCCGTCGATCAGTAGGATCCGCGCGTCCCAGACCCACTCGCGCTTGAGGTCTCCCGGCCATAAAGCGATGCTTGCATCGCGCTTCCATAGCACGGTGCGTTCTCCGGTCGACTCATCCACGAGGATGTAGGACGTCTGGCTCTCGCGTCCCGAGGCCACGATCCACCGGGTGTCGACCTGCTCGTTCTCCATCTCATCCATCTGAAGTTGTGCTGCGGCGTCCTCGCCCACTTTCCCGACGTACCGCGTCCGCAGTCCCCATCGGCGGCATGCGACGATCGCGCTCGCCACTTGCCCGCCCGGCATCATCTCGGACGAGATCACCTCGACTTTCGAGTCGAGCGCAGGGAAGTGCGGCAGCCGGATGATGGTATCGGTGGCGTTGATGCCGATACCCACCACGTCGACGGCCTTCGGTGATCCGGGTTTCGCGTCGTGCGCGTCCATACCAAAACACTTTATCGGAGCGCACCTGATTTTCAAGCGAAGGGATTACGTAGTTCCACCTTCTTTTAAGGGGGATGTGAGCCGAAGCGCCGCGCGGCTCGGATTGACGGCGGCGAGGCGTTTAGCAATTGCGCGTGTTGCGTGGCTGTGATAAAAATTTTCTTCCGGTGCATGTGGCTCACGCGGATCGTTCCGGCCCTATGAAGTGGTTCATTAGACAGGCGAATCACACGGTCGCAACGCGCGCGAGCGGTCCACCTGCCCGTCGGCGAGCCGACACTTCACATGCCACTTCATGAATCTGAGGCCATCGTGCTCCGAAGCTATCCGCTTGGCGAGGCGGACCGGCTCGTCAGTTTTCTCTCGCGCGCCATGGGACGCGTCCGCGGCACCGCCGCCGGAGCGCGCCGCCCGAAGAGCCGCTTCGGTTCGACCCTCGAGCGCCTCTCGCATATCCGCATCTGGTTCTTCGAAAAGGAAACGCGCGACCTCGTCCGCATCAGCCAGTGTGAAATGATCGAGTCATTCTTGGATGCCTTTGCCGACTACGCCTCGAGCATCGCCCTCGCCCTTTTTTCCGAGATCACCGAAGCCGTGCTTCCCGAGCGCGAAGCCAACGACGCGAACTTCCGTTTGCTCCTGCTTTCCGCGCAAGCCGTAAAGCATTCGCGAAAGCCGGAACTGCCCCTTGCGTATTTCGCTCTTTGGACCGTGAAACTCGGCGGTTGGTTGCCGTCTCTAGATCGCTGCGGACGTTGTGGCAGGGCATTGCCTTCCGGTGCTGCCGCATATTTCTCGCCTAGCGCTTCTGCCGTCGTTTGCGGGGAGTGCCGGCGTCCCGGAATGCGCGTCCTCTCGCCGGCCGCCCTTTCCCTCGCGCGCAAGATGCTCGCTGAGCGCTTGGATCGGCTTGGCGATGGCGCCGATTCCAACGGCGCTCCGCCGCGCGCCATGCGCGAACTCACCGAAGCGATGCTCGATGTCATCGAACACCAGATCGATCGCAAACTTACGTCGCGAGAACTCCTGGAGTCACCTGCTTGAAGAATCGCTTGAAGTCCACGAAGTCGAAAGCTGCGAAGCCCGCCGCGCGCAAGGGCCTCACGTTTCAGGATCTTCTATTCAGACTTGGACAGTATTGGACCAGCCGCGACTGCATCCTGCAGCAGCCATACGATGTCGAAGTCGGCGCCGGCACCATGCACCCTGAAACCTTCCTGCGCGTTCTCGGCCCAAAGCCCTATCGTGTCGTCTACGCGCAGCCAAGCCGCCGCCCCGCCGACGGACGTTACGGCGAAAATCCCAATCGCCTCTACAAGCATACGCAGCTTCAAGTAATCCTCAAGCCCTCGCCGCCCAATATCCAGGATCTCTACCTTCAGAGTCTCGCCGCCGTCGGCATCAACCTGAAGGAGCACGACATTCGCTTCGAAGAGGACAACTGGGAATCGCCCACTCTCGGCGCGTGGGGTATCGGCTGGCAGGTGCTGCTGGACGGCCTCGAGATCACTCAATTCACCTATTTCCAGCAGTGCGGGGGAGTCGACCTCGATCCGATCTCCGTGGAACTGACGTACGGCCTCGATCGCATCGCCGCGTACCTGCAGGATGTCGAGAACGTCTACGACGTGATGTGGTCGGACACGGTGAGCTACCGCGAAGTCCGGCTCGCCGAAGAAGAACAGTTCTCCGCCTACAGCTTTGACCATGCGGACGCCGTGTCGACCCGGAAGCAGTTCGACCTGGTGGAGGCCGAAGCCGCGCGCCTGCTCGCCGAATACGGGAAGCTCAAAGGCGCTGCCGTGCGCCGGTTCCCGGTTCTCGAAGCGTATGACCTTACCTTGAAATGCTCGCACCTCTTCAACGTGCTCGACGCGCGCGGCGCGATTTCCGTCACCGAACGCGCCGGCATGATCGGCCGCGTCCGAAAGCTCGCCACGCAAGTCGCCCGCGCCTGGCTCGACCAGCGCGCCATGGTCGAGGGAGGCGCAATCATCGCTTCGTTGGCCGAGGTCACGGCATGAAGAAAAACCTGAAGCCCATGCCGAGGCCCACCGCTTTGAAAGTAAAAAATGAGAAACTCCGCGCCGACTTGCTTTTCGAGATCGGCTGCGAAGAGATTCCCGCGGGAATGATCGCGAAAGCCGCGCAAGAGCTTAAAGCGATTCTTGCGAAACAGCTCTCCACCCACGGATTGGTCGACGAGCCGACAGTTGAAGGTGCGATTCAAGTATTCGGCGCGCCCCGCAGGCTTGCAGCGATCGCTCGCGGACTTCGAGTAAAACAGGAAGATGTGGTCCGCGAGATCACCGGTCCGCCCAAGTCGGTCGCGTTCGACGCGGCCGGTGAACCGACGCGCGCTGCGCTCAGCTTTGCCGAGAAGCAGGGCGTTCCTCTCTCAAAGCTTTCCATCGTCAAGACGCCCAAGGGCGAGTGTCTCGCCGTAAAGCAGACCGTCTATGGCCGCCCCGCCACCGAGATCCTTTCCACGGCGCTGCCGCTGGCGATTCGTGAAATCAGCTGGCCGCGCTCGATGTATTGGACGGGTGCCGAAAGCCCCCGCTTCATCCGCCCGATTCGCTGGATCGTCGCTCTGCTCGATAATAAGGTCGTCCCATTTTCATTCGCCGGGGTTCACTCCGGCCGCGCCTCGGACGGCCATCGATTTCTCGGCAAGCGCACGATCCCCCTCGCGGCGCCGGTCGACTACGCGGCGAAGCTCGAGCAGAGTTTCGTCATCGTCCGCCCCGAGGAGCGCCGCAAGAAAATCGACGCGGAAATCCGCTCGCTTACTGCGCGGAAAGGACTGCGCGCGCACGAGGATCCGGTTCTGCTCGACCTCGTCACCTATTTGAACGAATACCCGAGCGTGATCCTCGGCAGCTTCGATCCTTCTTTTCTGGACCTGCCGGAAGAGATTCTGCTGACCGTGATGCGCGGCCATCAGAAATACTTTGGCGTCGAGAATCGAGCCGGGGAACTCGCCCCGCATTTCCTCGCGGTCATTAATCTCCCGCGTGATCCCAAAGGACTCGTACGCGCCGGCCACGAGCGCGTGCTCCGCGCACGTTTCGCCGATGCACAGTTTTTCTGGAAGACCGACCAGCGCATTCCGCTCAGCGACTATTTGCCCAAGCTCGCCGCCGTCACCTACGAGCGCCGTCTGGGCAGCTACGGCGATAAGGTCGAGCGCATTCGTTCCCTCGCACGTTGGCTCGCCGAACAGTTGTTCTCAGGCGGCATCGCCCACGCCGATGTCGCTGGATCAGATCGCGCAGCCGAACTCGCGAAATGCGATCTGGTGACCGAAATGGTCGGCGAGTTTCCCGAACTACAGGGAATCGTCGGCGGCCTCTACGCCGGCGCTCAAGGCGAGCCCGAGGAAATCGCATGGGCGGTCTACGATCATTACAAGCCTCTCGGACTCGACGACCCCATCCCGCGCAATCTCGCGGGCTGCGCGGTTTCGCTGGCCGATAAACTCGATTCTCTCGTCGCCTGTTTCGCCGTCGGCGCGGTTCCCACGGGTTCAAGTGATCCTTTCGCTTTGCGTCGTGCCGCCCTCGGCATCGTGAAGATCATCCTCGAGAAGAAACTGCCGATCTCACTCTCGGCCATGATCTCCGCCGCCGCCATCGCCCTGCGCGAGCACGCGCCCAAGCTCGAAGCATCCCCCGAGGTCGAGCGCCAGGCTCTCGATTTTCTCCTCGAGCGTGCGCGTTACATCCTCCGCGAGCGCCGCGGCTTCGCGTACGACGAAATCAACGCCGCCTTCGCGGCCGGCACGGACGACCTGGTCGACGCCGTCGAGCGCATCGCCGCTTTGCGCGCCATCCGCAACACCAAGAACTTCCCGCCGCTCGCCGCAAGCTTCAAGCGCATTCGCAACATTCTCGAAAAGTCCGCCGCCAAGGGTGACAAAGGCCAGGCAACCGTCCGCCCCGAACTATTGAAAGAAGCGCCTGAACTTCAGTTGTACACCGCGGCGCAAAGAATCGGGGACGAGGCGGCCGTTCGCAAGAAGGAAAAGAAATATCGGGTAGCACTTGAGAAAATTTCCGAGCTGCGTCCGTCCGTCGATCACTTCTTCGACAAAGTTCTAGTGATGGCTGAAGACGAGGAAATCCGGCGCAATCGCATTGCCTTGCTCGGCTCATTGTTAAAGCAATTCTCGACGATCGCGGATTTCTCCGAACTCGGCGCCGAGGACTCGAGAGACTCTGCTCAAGTAGCGGTTCATGCATAGAGCGCGTCGCTGAGGCGTTGCTTGAGTTGTGGGCGCGCCGACGAATTCCGGACGCGAAATTGAAACGGCAACCTGAGATCTGCACGAATTGAGGAGCCCAATGAAATACGTTTATTTCTTCGGAGCGGGGAAGGCGGAAGGCACGGGAGAAATGCGGGATTTGCTCGGCGGCAAGGGCGCCGGTCTCGCTGAAATGACGCGCATCGGCTTGCCCGTCCCCGCCGGCTTCACCATCACCACCGAGACCTGCGATTCCTATCTCAAGCACGACCACAAGTATCCCAAGGAGCTGCGCGCTGAAGTAGCCAAGCACGTTGCCCGCCTCGAGAAGCTCACCCGCAAACGGCTTGGTGACGCCAAAGACCCGCTCCTCGTCAGCGTTCGCTCTGGGTCGGCCCGGTCCATGCCCGGCATGATGGAGACCATCCTCAACCTCGGCCTCAACGACAAGTCCGTCGAGGGCCTCGCGAAAGCCACCAAAAACGACCGTTTTGCCTGGGACGCGTACCGCCGCTTCGTGCAGATGTATTCGAGCGTCGTGATCGGTCTTCCCAAAGATGATCTCGAAGCGCGCCTGCGCAAAATGAAAGATTCGCTAGGCGTGAAGGACGATACGCAGGTTACCGCCGACGGTTGGCGCACGCTCGTGGCCGATTATAAGAAGTACTTCCGCGAGAAAACCGGCAAGGACTTTCCGCAGGATCCGATCGAGCAGTTGTGGGGCGCCATCGGCGCCGTCTTCGAGTCCTGGATGGGAGAAAAAGCCGTCACCTACCGCCGCGTCGAGAAAATCACCGGGCTGCTCGGCACCGCCGTCAACGTCGTGCAGATGGTCTTCGGCAATACCGGCGAGGATTCCGGCACAGGTGTCTGCTTCACCCGCGATCCGTCCACGGGCGAGAAGACCTTCTTCGGCGATTTCCTGCTCAACGCCCAGGGCGAAGACGTCGTCGCCGGCATCCGCACGCCGCTGCACCTGAGCGAACTCAAAAAAGTGATGCCCAAGGTCTACCAGCAGCTCGAGAAAGTTCGCGAAAAACTTGAGAAGCACTATCGCGACATGCAGGACATGGAATTCACCGTCGAGCGCGGCAAGCTCTACATGCTTCAGACCCGCACCGGCAAGCGTTCGCCCGCCGCGACGTTCCGTATCGCCGTCGACATGGCCAACGAGAAGCTGATCAAAGTTGAAGAAGCGCTTGAACGCGTGAAATCGGAGGACATCGAGCGCCTGTTCTACCCGGTCCTCGACTTGAAGATTCAGCGCTCCGAATTGGCCAACCGGAAAATCGCCGAGGGAATCAACGCCGTTCCCGGCGCCGCAGTAGGCAAGGCTGTGTTCACCGCCCACGAAGCCGAAGAATGGGCCGCGCGCGGCGAGAAAGTGATTCTGATCCGCCGCGAAACCAGCCCCGAGGACGTTGGCGGCATGTACGTCGCCCAGGGCATTCTCACCGCCACCGGCGGCAAGACGAGCCACGCCGCCGTCGTCGCGCGCGGATGGGGGAAGTGCTGCATCGTCGGAGCGGAAAAGCTCAATATCGACGCCGCTGCCAAGAAACTGAGCGTCAACGGCCGCGTGGTCAGCGAAGGCGAATGGATCACGCTCGACGGCGGCGACGGCTCCGTGTATTCCGGCGAAATCGGCCTCGTGCGCCCCGAGCCTCCCAAGGCTTACGAAACATTGATGAAATGGGCCGACAAGATCCGCAAGCTCGGCGTCCGCACCAATGCCGACACGCCCCACGACGCTCGCGCCGCCCGCTTGATGGGCGCCGAGGGCATTGGCCTTTGCCGCACCGAGCACATGTTCTTCAAGGATTTCGAGCACCCGGAGAAGAGCATCGAGCGCCAGCAGGCCATCCAGGAGATGATCCTCGCGGACGACGTCGAGGCTCGCCGCAAAGCCCTCGCGAAACTCTTGCCCTTCCAACGCCGCGATTTCACCGGCATCTTCGAGGCCATGGACGGCTTCCCGGTCACCATCCGCCTGATCGATCCGCCGTTACATGAATTCGTTCCGCACGACGCAGACAAACAGGCCGAGCTCGCTAGGCGCATCGGCATTTCCGCCGAGACTGTCCGCCGCCGCGTCGAGCAGCTTCACGAAGCAAACCCGATGCTCGGTCATCGCGGCTGCCGCCTCTCGATCACGTTCCCCGAAATTCTCGAGATGCAGGTACGCGCGATCATCGAAGCGGCCATCGACTGCAAGAAACGCGGCATTAAAGTGTTACCTGAAATCATGCATCCGCTCACGCTCGACAAGAAGGAGCTCAAGATCCTCGAAACAGCCACGCGCCGCGTCGCGGATGAGATTATTTCGCAGTCTAAAGTGAAACTTGAATATCTCGTCGGCACGATGATCGAACTCCCGCGTGCTGCGCTGCTTGCCGACCAGATCGCCGAAGTCGCCGAATTCTTCTCCTTCGGCACCAATGACCTTACCCAGACCACCATGGGCCTTTCGCGCGACGATGCCGGCCGTTTCCTGCCAATCTACGTCGATCAGGGCAAGGCCGCGATTTTCAAGGAGGACCCGTTCCAATCGCTCGACACCGAGGGCGTCGGCCTGCTGATCAAGTGGGCCATCGCGAAGGGCCGCGAAACGCGCCCCAAGCTCAAGATCGGCATCTGCGGCGAGCACGGCGGCGACTCCGAAAGCGTCAAGTTCTGCCACCAGGTCGGCATGAACTACGTCAGCGCGTCTCCGTTCCGCGTCCCAATCAGCCGCTTGGCCGCGGCACAAGCCGTCATCGAGGAAAAGAAAAAATCCAAGAAGAAGAAGTAGTAGCCTCGACTGCCGCTGGCGTTCTTCATCGAGGGGCCCCGTAGGGGCGGGTTTCAAACCCGCCCACGTTCGCGCCCCGCATTTCGCTCTGAGGGATTTAGTGGCACAGACAATCCTGTCTGTGCTCTTGTGTGGCGCCACGGATGACCGTACGGGACGAGCACGAAGAAGGAATCGTTCGGGCCTTCATTTCCTGCATTCCCGGAAAGCTCGCCTACTTCGAGCCTGAAAATGACCCCGATCGCTGCATCCTCCAGGCTTGATCGCCAGGAGCTGGAGCTCGCTGGTCCCATTCCGAAATCTCAGATCTTTAAATCTCAAGTCTCCGATCGCGCCTAGGTCTTCGCCACCAACAATTCCTCTCCGCTGTCGGGCGGACGCAACCCGTCCCTCCGCCCCGCGAAATACCGCGCGGTAAGATCCCGCGCTGCCACGTGCCTCGCGTCCCGAAACCCGGCTTCTCTCGCCAGCGCAACCATCTCCTCCGGCGCGAAGAAACTGAGGAAGGGCGTCCCGCTCGCCCGCGCGCCACGTTCCGCCATTTGCAGCCCCGGACGCACCTCCGGCGCGGCCATTTCCATCGGCACGAGAAAGCTCATCGCCAGCGTTGATCCCGGCGCAAGCCCAGCCACTTCGCGCAACGTCGCCGCGACCGCATCTTTCGTCAGGTACATGCTCACACCCGTCGACGCCACCACCGCCGGCCGCCCGCCATCGAAGCCCGCCGCAGCCAGGCGTTCCTTCCACGACTCGTCCGCCTCGAAATCGACCGCCACGAGCCGCAGCCACTCCGGCACCCCGTAGCCGAGGTCAATCAGCCGCTGCCGCTTCCACGCCTGCGGCCCCGGCTGGTCCACTTCGAAGACGCGCAATCGCGACGCGACGTCCGGCTTCCGCTGCGCGAACGTGTCCAGCCCGGCTCCGAGGATCACGTATTGCTCGACGCCCCGTGCGGCCTCTTCCGCCACCAGATCCTCAATGAACCGGGCGCGCGCCACAATCGACGCGCGGAAGAGTCGGGTCGCCTGCGGGTCCATATCTCCACGCCCGCGCCACCCTTCGTCCGGAGCCGCCAGCTTGAGACCGATTTCGTCTTCCAGCACGTGCGGCGGCGGATCGAATTCCGCGTGCAGCGCTCGCCACAGCGCAACGCGCACTGCCGTGTTGTCGGGAGCAACCGTTAGTTTGTCGCGCATCTCTACGTAGGCATCCGCAGGAAGAAATACACGCCGAGGAACCCGAAAATCGCGTCCGGTGCCCAACCGGCAAGCAACGGCGGCAATTGTCCGACCGATCCCATCGCCTCAAATAGCGCGGACGTCGCCCAATACACCACGCCGATCCCCACAGCGACGGCGAGCCCGCCGATCGCCCCCCGCGTCCCGGTAAGGAACGCGAACGGTGCGCTTAGGAACACGATGATCGTTGCAATCAGCGGAAACGCGAACTTCTTCTGCCACTGCACGGAAAGCCGCGCCGTGTCGAACCCCGCCTGGCGCAAGCTCGCGATGTATTCGCCGAGTTGCCGCCAATTCATCTGGTAATACTGGCGAACCTCGCGCCGGAAGTAGCTCGGCGGCTCGGTTAATTCGGGCAGGGAAGTAGCGGTGAACGGCTCGTAGCGCGTCACGTGTCCGTCCGCGTCGAAGTCGCGCACCCAGCCTCCGGTCAGCACCCAGATGCTTTCGCTCGGCTCCCAGGTCGCGCGCGTCGCATAAATGCGCCGCCGGATCTGAAACGTCGCCGGATCGAGCTCGAAGACGTTCAATCCTCCGAAGAGCTGCCGGTCCGAATCGAAGAGCTCGTAGTTATAGATTTTCGAATGCTCTCCGAAAATCCACTGCCGCGCGGGCTGCAGATATGTCTGCGCCGGCTTGCCCTTGATGCGGTCGCGCAGCGCGTCCTGCCGCTGGTTGGCGTACGGCAGAAACGTGTCGTCCAGCAAAAACATCCCGCCCGCCACCAGCGTCGAGCAAAGCAGCAGCGGCAGCACCAGCCGGTACATGCTGATGCCGCTCGCTTTGAGCGCGATCACCTCGTTGTTTTTTGCCAGGATCGCGAGCGTCACCAGCGTCGCCACCAGCGTCGCCAGCGGCGCGAGCTGATAGACCATCAGCGGCACCAGGTAGCGGAAATAATTGAGCACCGTGAGCACGCCGATGTGGTTCCGCGTGATATCGCCCAGCAGGTCGAAGAGCGTGAACGCGTCGAAGATCAGCACGAACCCCGCCAGCAGCACCAGCAGGTAGTACGAGAACTGCTCGAAAAGATAGACGTCGATGAGCATCGGGAAAGCCATCGTGCTCTCCGGGCGCTCTTCCGCTCGAATCAGCGCCGCCGTCTTCAGCGACGCCAGCGCGATCGGACCATTCGAAACCGGCGCGGCCATGCCGACCGCCGGCGTCAGCGAGACTGCCCGCCCGCTGCTGTTCCCATTGGCGGGTTCCGCCCTTCGCGTGTATTTCAGCCACACCGCTTCGATCCACGCCACGATCGCGTTCGGCTTGCGGATGTTCTCGATGCGGCTCAGGAAAAACACGCCGGCCGCTGCCGTCGCCGCATCCGCCGCCCAGACGCCGATCCACGGCCTCACGCGTCCGATCTCGGCCATATGAATTCCGTAGACGAAAATGAAGTAGTACCCCCCAATCAGGACAAGCGCCAGAATCAGTCCCGCCGCGCGCCCTCCTCGCCGCGGACGCACCCCGATCGGCACACCCAGCAGCGCGAAAATCAGGCACGCCGCCGGTACCGCGATGCGCCGCTGAAACTCGATCCGGTCTTCGCGCCAGTTGGGTCCGTTGTCGGTCAGGAGCGTGTGAGTCGGTCGCTCGGCCGTTGAGAGCGGGGTGTTTTTTGCGGCGGTGGTCGCCGCGGAGATGTCGACCGGGATGTCGTTCTCTCCGAACGTGGTGACGTTGTATCGCTTTGGATAGCGCGGATCGTACGAGTGCGTGCTGCCCCTGCCCAAGTGCAGCTGGATTTGCCCTTCCGACGGTCCGCTCATGATGAACGCGTTCTCCGCCGTCGTCACCGAATACTCGTTCGACCCGGGCTGCGTATCGCCCGCCGACCGGAATCCGAGCATTCCCGAAGTCGCCAGGAACACCCCGCGCCATCGCGTTGCGGCGGCTTCCACATCTTGCACGTATAATACGACGTGCGGAAATCGCTCATCGAACACGCGAGGCTGGACCGAAAACGATGCTTGCGACGAGAGCAGCTTGTCTTCGAGCCCGCGCAGCGTCCGCAGCGAAGCCGGGCTCAGCCAGAAAGTGGTGGCGAGGGTGATGCACGTTCCGGCCAGCGCCACGAACCCGATCGGCACGAGCAACCGCCGCAGACCCACGCCCGCCGCGTGCAGCGCCACAATTTCGCTGTCGGCGGACATCCTTCCCAGTCCGATCAGCACGCCCACCAGCACCGCCATCGGCAGCGTGAACGCCAGCGCCGGAGGCAGCGTGCACAGAAAGAGCAGCGTCACGGTTCCCACGCCGCCCGAATGTCGCACCACCAGGTCCATCAGCTGGACCAGCCGCGGCACGAAAAATACGAATGTGAATACGACGAGGCCCAGCAGGGCGTGCGACACTACTTCGCGGCAGATGTATCGATCGATCAGGCGCATAGCAAGCGCTGCGTCATTCTAGCATTGAGATGCGCCAACCGAACGCCATGCCAGCCGTCTTTTGCCGCAAAGCGCAGCTCTTGCCATCGTCGGGCAGTTGGCTAAGGGGGTTAAGGTTTAAACGCAGCGCCGGGTGCTTCAGCCCGGCAGCCTTTGCGCGCGGTCGCCGTGTCGTCCGCAATGCAGAAACCGTGGCGCCTGAGGCGCTCGGCCGCCGTGCCGCACTCAGTGCGAGGCGGCCCCAGCGTGGGCCGACCGCGGTTTGCACGGTCAGGCCGGTTCTTGGTTTTCGGTGGGGCCTTTTCACCCTGACGAACGAAGCGCAGGCCCCCGAAAAGGTCGCGCAAAAAAACGCTTTTAGCGGCGGGGAATTTTCGCTCGGGACGCAGGAGGCATCACACAGGTGAGTCGCGTAAATCTCGTCATTCTCTGGCACATGCACCAGCCCCAGTACCGCGACCCCGCCACCGGCCGTTACCTCTTGCCGTGGACGCGTCTCCACGCGCTTAAAGACTACTGGGGCATGGTCAAGGTGCTCGAGGAATTTCCAAGCGTCCACGCCACCTTCAATTTCGTCCCGCTCCTCGCCGAACAGATCGAGGAATACGCAAGCGGCCAATTCAAGGAGCCCTGGTTCGAGATCGCCTTCACTCCCGCCGAACAACTGACCTCCGACGACAAGCGCGAGGCCCTCGAGCGCGCTTTTCAAGTGAACGACAATTTTCTCTATCGCTGGCCGCGCTTCGCCGAGCTCCAATCGCTCTGGCGTTCGGCTGGCGTCGAGGCCTGCGTCGCCCACTGGAGCGCCCGCGACTGGCGCGACCTCCAGGTCCTTTCGCAGCTCGCCTGGATGGACGAGGAGTACTTGGCCAAGGATCCGGCCCTGCGCGCCATTTCCGAGAAAGGCCGCGACTTCGACGAGAGCGACAAATCCACGCTCCTCGAGAAACAGCGCGAGCTGCTTGCCGCAGTCTTGCCCGAATATCGTCTCGCGGCCGCTCGCGGCCAAATCGAGATCTCGACCACTCCCTATTACCATCCGATCTTGCCGCTGCTTTGCGACACGGACATCGCCCGCGTCGCAAATCCGCACACGCCTCTACCGCAGCCCCCTTTTCGCTATCCCCAGGACGCTCGCGAGCAGCTCCTTCGCGCTCGCCAATTTCACGAGCGTACCTTCGGCCATGCGCCGGCCGGCCTCTGGCCCTCGGAAGGCTCCGTCTCCGATCAGACGCTCGAAATTGCCATGGAACTTGGCTTCAAATGGTTCGCCACGGACGAAGGCGTGCTCGGCCGCACGCGCAACATCGGCTTCTGGCGCGATCCTGCCGGCTACCCGGAAAATGGGCCCGAGCTGTATAGCCCGTGGCTCTTCGAACGCAGCGGAAAGGGAATGAGCGGCTTCTTCCGCGATCACTACATTTCCGATCTCGTCGGCTTCGTCTACAGCCGCATGGGCGCCGAAGCCGCCGCCGACGATCTTCACCGCCGCCTCCGCGCCATCGGCGATCGCGAGCCCTACGGTCGCACCGCCACCGTCAGCGTGATCCTCGACGGCGAAAACGCCTGGGAATATTACCCGGGCAACGGCCGCGAATTTCTGCGCCAGTTCTACCACCGCATCCAAGCCGATCCCGATATCAACGCGCTCACCGCCAGCGAAGCCATCGAGGCCGCGCCGGACCAGCCGCGCCTGCAGGGAATTTTCCCCGCCTCCTGGATCAATGCGAATTTCGACGTCTGGATCGGCCACGGCGAGGACGTCCGCTCCTGGGAACTGCTGCGCGACGCGCGCGAGGCCTACGAAAACGCCGCCGCCCGCGCCGCCCGCATGCCCAGCAAGCGCGTCCCGCCCGTGAAGTTCAACGAAGAAGGCCACGGTAAGCGCGCCTACGACGCGATCCTCGCCGCCGAGGGCAGCGATTGGAACTGGTGGTACGGCCCCGAGCATGGCTCGGCCAACGATGCCGAATTCGACGCGCTCTACCGCAAGCATCTCACCGAGGTCTACAATGCGCTCGGCGAGCCCGCGCCCGACGCTCTCGCGCATCCCATCAAGCGCGCCCCCGAACGCGGACGCCGCGAGCCGCCCTCCGCGTATCTCGACGTGAAGGTCGACGGCCGCGAGAGCAGCTACTTCGAATGGCTCGGCGCCGGCTTCTACGCCACCGATCGCCGCACCTCCGCCATGCATGGCCGCGAGTACGTGCTCGGTGACTTCTACTACGGTTTCGCGCCGGCCCAGTTCTTCCTGCGCGTCGATCCCATCGCCGAAGCCATGGCCGAAATGTCCGAATTCCAGCTTCGCCTCACGATGTGGGACTCGCGCGAGACCCGCATCACGCTCAGCGTCGATCGAGGCAAACTTGGCTACATCGTCGAACAGGGCGGCGTCTGCCTGCTGCACCCTGAGTCGGTTCTCTCTGCCGCTTACAACAGGATCGTCGAAATCTCGCTCGCCCGTGAACTCTTCGATCTCCGCGGCCGCCGCGAGCTCCTCCTCAGCGTGGCCCTGTGGAGCGGCGGCCTCCCCGTCGACGTCCTCCCGGTCGAAGGCATGCTGGGCATCACCCTCGGCGAAGACAACTTCGCCTGGCCGCCCGAGTAGTTGTAGCGCCGGCGTCTCGCCGGCTCTTCGCTTTGGCGTGGAATTTAGGGGCGCGTGTCGCGGACTCTTCGGCCGGCCCCCCAGGCGGGAGCGCGAGTCTTTAGAGTCTGTGTGGCAGCGGGGAATGGCTTTCAGCCACGACGTAAGCCGTGCAAAACGAGGACGGCTTCAGCCGCGGGCTTTTTCGTTGCGGTCCGAGCTCGATGCCGCACGCATCTCAGCCCCAGCCGCGGAGCGGCGATTGTACCGAGCCCGGCACGCAGCCGCCTGCCGATCAGGCAGGCGCGGCGCAGTGCCGGGAATCCCCGCCAAAATCCAAAGCCCCGGAGGGGCGATTGATACTCCGCCGCCCCGCGCGTTCACCCGCGCAGGCCGAAAACCTCCTCCGCATTCGTCTGATACAACTTCTTCTTATCCCCATCGCTGATCGGCAATTCATCCGTGACCCGCACCTCCTCGGGCACGAACTGATACGGATAATCCATCGCGTACATCACGCGCTCCGCGCCGAGCACCTGCTGGCAATACAGAATTGGCGGCGCCCAGGCCATCCCGCTCGTCGTCACCCACACATTCTCTTTCAAATATTCGCTCGGCTTTTTCGCCAGCTTTTTCACCTTCGCGTATCGGCCGGACGCCACGTTGGCGCGATGGAAAAAATCGATGCGGAAGAACCAGTAGGGAAGCCCCTCGCCGAGATGTCCCACCACCATCCGCAGCTTCGGGAACCGGTCGAACACCCCGCTCAGGATGATCCTCAGCAAATGCAGGCTCGTCTCTACCGCAAATCCGTAAATCGCGCCTTCGAGTCCCCATTCCGCAAACGGCGCGTACATCCCTCGCGACGGCGTGCTCGGATGCAAATAGATCGGGACATCCAGCGCCTCCGCCGCCGCGAAAATGTCCCAGAATTTCGGATCGTCGAGATATTCGCCGTGCGTGTGCGAATTGATGATCGCACCCCTCAGTCCGAGCGTACGGACGGCGCGTTCGAGTTCCTTCGCCGCGCCTCCCGGATTTTGCGGCGCGATCGCAGCCAGGCCCGAAAAACGATCGGGATGCTTGCGAATCGCCTCCGCCAATTGGTCGTTCGAAGAGATCGCGAGCGTGGTGGCCGTGTGGGCCTCGAAAATCTGCACGCCGGGATTGGTCAGCGAAAGGATTTGACGTGCGATGCCGGTCGCGTCCATGTCGCGCAGGCGCTGCTGGCCGAGATCGGCGATGCGCGATGCAATGCTCTGCGCCCGAGGGCTAGGCCCCAGAAAATATCCCCACTGGCCGACGAATCCCGGATCAAGGTTACCGCTTTTTTGCAGGAGGGACCGCCAGAGTTCGAGCAGTTCCGGCGTGGCAAAGGCTTCCTCGGTTGCGATCCGCAGGTAGGGCGCCGAATTGCTGGCCGCATTGTCCGCCGAACCCGGACTCACTTCGCGATGCCCATCGCTTCCGCGAAGGCCTGGCGCACCTCGGGCGGCTGGCCCGCCTGAAAAACGTAATCCCGCAAGTGCCCGCCCGCCAGCGGATGCTTTTCGAGTTGCGCGAGGGTCATGCCCTCGATCAGGTTTTTGCGGTCCGCGATCGGCAATCCAATGCAACGGTTGACGTCGGGATCGCGCACGGTCGCCTTCGGGTCTTCGCCCCGCGCGATCGCCTCCAAATCTTTCAGGAACCGCTGCCGCATCATGATGATTCCCTCGTCGCTCAGCCCCAGGTGCTCCTGCGTGCGGTCCGAATTCACTCCCTGGCCCACCCATGCGACGAAGTCCTGGTTCATCACGTGGCTCGAAATCAGCCGGCCGCTCTCGGCCTCCCGCACCGGGCCTCGCCACGCCGGAATCTGCTCCTGCACGTACGGCTCGCGTTCCTTCGGCACCCGCGTGAAGCACCACGTGACGCTGAGCGTGTTTTCGTCGTCGATCGGCACGCGCCATTCGAAATGGTCGCCGGTAAAGAGCGCGTTCGGCCACAGGCAGACCCGCCCCACCTTCCACATCGGGTCGTCCTCGCTCATGCCCTCGCGAATCCTCCGGTAGACGATCCCGTAGTCGAATTCCTCGAACGCCAGCTTTAGATGCCGCGGCGAATACGGTCCCACCTTGTCCTTCAGCCGCACGCTCCAGTTCATGTGCATCCACTCGAAATGCAGCGGGTCGACGGAATTCTCCTGGCACTGGAACCAGTTGCACGGCACATCGGCGAAGACGATCTGCACGAAACCGTTCTTCCACGTGAACGGCTCCCACGTCGGCACCAGCGGCGCCGGCTGCGGTCCCAGATACGCCCAGATCAGGCCCGCTTTCACCTCGACCGGGTACGCCTGAATCCGCACCTTGTCGCGAAAGCGCGCTTCCGGCTGCGCCACGTCCTCGTACGGCTGCTCCATGCAGCGGCCGTCGCCGTCGAAAAGCCAGCCGTGATAGTTGCATCGCAGCCCGCGCTGCTCGACGAATCCGTACGACATGTCCGCGCAACGGTGCGGGCAGTGCCGCCCCACGAGCCCGAACGCGCCGCCGAGGTCCTTGTACAGCGTCAGATCCTCGCCCAGCACGCGCACCGGCTTGATCGACTCATTCTCGAATTCGCTCACCCCGGCGATCGGCATCCAGTAGCGCCGCAGAAGTTCGCCCATCGGCGTCCCGCGGCTCACGCGCGTCAGCAGTTCGTTCTTTGCCGCATCCAGCATTTCGCGCGCATTCTATACCCGATTTGCGGCCAGCCCCAAGCCCGGCGCCGGTATGCCTCGCCTGCCCGGCCGAAATAACACGGATTGACTTTCGGGCCCGTTTAGCGGGATAGTCTCGGCATTCCCTCTGTCGGGAATTGCTTCACAAGCTTACTAATGGTTGTTGGCTCGGCTGCACTTGAGCCGCCCAACCCGGAACCCCAGATCCTTCCGGAGGAGGGCCTAAATGAGCAGGACGTCGCTGTGCGTGTGTATTTCCGCCGTCTGTGTCCTCGCGCTCGCCGCGAGCGACACCCGCAGATTCCTGAATTCGCCTCCGTCTCAATCGCCCTTCGCCTTCGCGCGCACGCTCGCTCGAATGCCGTTCGCCACCATCCCTACTCGTACTGCGCCATCGCGGCCCGCGAGGGTTTCTCCCGCCGCTCCGCGCGCCGCTGCCTTCTCGATCCCATTCGCGTTCGAGCCCAACGTGGGTCAGGGCGGCCCAGGCGTAGCATTTGTCGGCCGCGGCAAGGGATTCGCTCTCTCTCTCTCCCGCCATGAGATCGCCATCGAACTCGCGCGCTCACCGCTCCGGACGGCTTCGGCCGCGTCCCCTCGAGTATCCTTGCGCCTCAGCCACTCTTCCGGCTTCGCGTGGCAGGGCCGCCAGAGGCTACGCAGCGAAACCAACTACCTTCTTGGCAATCGCCCGCGGGACTGGCGCACGCACGTCCCGCGCTTCGCTCAAGCCATCGCCGCAAATGCCGCTCCCGGCGTCGACGTCGTGCTCTACGGCAATGACGGCGGCATCGAATACGATCTCCGCGTCGCGTCAGGCGCCGACCTCTCCCGCCTGAGCCTCGCGATTTCCGGGGCCGATTCCGCCAGTCTCGCGCCCAACGGTGACGTCCTTCTCCAGGCAGGCGGCGTCGAACTCCGCATGAAACGCCCATTCGTCTACCAGCAATCCGGCGGAACGCATAGCGCGCGCAAGCCTGTCGAAGCCTCCTATATCCTCGAAGCGAACGGCTCGCTCGGTTTTCGCATCGGCTCGCACGATCCGCACGCCGATCTGATCATCGATCCTTCGATCTCCGTCGCCTACGCCACATTCCTCGGTGGCGCCGGCGCGGAATCCGCGGCGAGCGTCGCACTCGACGCGGCGGGCAAGGTCTACGTTGCGGGCACCACGACCTCCGTCGCCACATTCCCGGGTCCGCACCACGCGCTCGGTCCCGGCGGCGGCACTTCGGAATTCTTCGTCGCCAAGATCGACCCGACCCTCACCGGCGCCAATTCGCTCGTCTATCTCACGTTCCTCGGCGGCAGCCAGTCGCAAGATGGCGGCGTGATTGCCGCCACCAGCGGCGGCAGCGTGGCCATCACCGGCACCACCACCTCCGCCGATTACCCAGTCACCGATTCGAGCCTTCCCACCAACGCGCTCGCGACGGGAAAAGGAAACGACGTCGTGGTGAGCGAACTCGATCCCACCGGCAGCACCTTTGTGTTTTCCACCATCTTCGGCGGCAGCGGCACTGAATCTCAAACCAGCAGTGGAGGCATCGCCTTCGGCCCGTCGGGCAGCGTCTACATCGCTTCCGACACGGAGACCACTCCGCTCGATACGTCCTCGCCCGATCTTCCGGTCACCAGCGGTGCGTACGCGTCGACGTGGGACACGCAGAGCAGCGACGGCTTCCTCGCCATCTTCGCTCCTCCCGCCGAGTCCGGCGGAGCGCCCACGCTCAAATACTGCTCCTATCTCGGCACCAACGCCCTCGGCCAAGTCAGCGTCGGCGGCATCGCCGTCGATTCCACCGGCAGCGCCTACATCGCCGGCGGCGCGCAGAACGCCACCACCGCCTTCCCGTTCACCAACGCGTTTCAAACGTCCGTCGGCGGCGGCGCGGATGCCTTCGTGATGAAGATTGCACCCTTGTCCCAGGGGCCCACCGATCTCGTCTACGCCACCCTTCTCGGCGGAAGCGGCGATGATCAGGCCCAAGGGATCGCGCTCGACGCGAGCCCGAATCCCACGGCGTACGTCACCGGCGTGACCGACTCGCCCGATTTTCCGACGCACGGACAGGTGGCAGCGTTCAGCACCACGCTCAATTCGAAGGCGTCGGCCAACGCGTTCTTCTCGGTCGTCGCCCAGAGCGCCACTGGACAAACCTCTCTGCTCTACTCCACATATTTCGGCGGATCGACCGCCGATGCGGGAGAGGGCATTGCCGTGGTGGCTCCCAACGAGGTGTATGTCGCCGGCACAACTTCTTCCTGGGATGTTCCGTGGCACGACAACGTGCAGCCGTTCAACGGCCAGGCGGTCGCCTTCGTCGCGAAGTTCGATCCCACGTCCGCGGGCGCTGCTTCGCTCGTTTATGCAACGCCGCTCGGCGGAACGTCCGCAAGCAGCGGAGGCGGCGGTGCGGCAGGCAATGCAGTGGCGGCCGACTCGTCCGGCCACGTGTATCTCGTGGGTGGCACCACCTCGCCCGATTTTCCGACGGCGATCACGTCGAGCGGCAGTCCTGTGAACGGCAGCCAGTCGTCCTGTTCGAGCTGCTGGAGTTCGCCTCCGGTCACGGATGCTTTCCTCGCTGAATTGCTCGAAAGCGCCACGCCCGAGCCCGCCGTCACCTTCAATCTGCCGCATCTGAATTTCCTGGCGGCGCTCTCACAGCCCGCGGGACTCACGAACACCGGCGACGCGCCTCTCAATATCACCAGCGTCTCGATCACCGGCTCCAGCACCGGAGACTTTGTGGTTCTCGGTGAGTCGTCCTGCACGTCGCGGACAGTCGCGCCCGGGTCTTCGTGCTCCTTCGGCGTGCAGTTCACGCCGTCGGTCTCGGGTTACGAAACGGCCATAGTGAGCGTCGCCGATAACGCGCCCGGTAGCCCACAGGAATTCGAGTTGCTTGGCGCGGGCCCGGGCCTTGCCGCTCTGCCCGTCAGCTTGAACTTCCCACCGCAAGCCGAGAATACGGCGAGTGGCGCGCAGCAGATCACGCTGACCGTTGTAAATCCCGTCGATCAAACTCTCACCATCGACTCCTCGCCCGCGCTCGGGGGCGCGAATCCCGGCGATTTTCAGCTCGGACCCGGCGGTGTGATGTGCAACGTCGGCAATCCGATGAACCCCGCGAGCACGTGCCAATTGAGTGTCGCCTTCATCCCGCAGGCAGCCGGATCGTTTCAATCCGAAATCGACGTTCCCTATCACTTGAAAGGAAATCCCGGGCAGATTCTCGTCATTCCCCTTACCGGCAGCGCGTCGGCCACGCTCTCCGCCTCGATTTCCGTCGCGCCGAGCGTCAACTTCGGCAGCCAGCTCGCGCAGACCTCCGGCTCGCCGCAGCCCATCACGATTACCAACACCGCGACGGGATCGAGTGCCGGCCCGCTCGTATTCAGCGGCGTCAGCGACGAGGGAACCAACGGCAGCGATTTCGACGTGGCGAGCGATACCTGCACGCAGGGCAGCGTGCCTCCCGGCGGCACGTGCACGGTCCAGATATCGTTTCGTCCGCTGCCTGCGGCGACGTGCGGCACCGAGGCCACGCGAAGCGCCACCCTGATACTTACAGACAACGTGCCGGGCAGCCCGCAGCACGTGGCCCTCGCCGGCACGGCCGAAGATTTCTGTTTCAGCGCGCCGACAGGCCAGGCTGCGAGCTCGCCGGTTCCCCCCGGAACGCCCGCCGTGTATAACCTCGAGGTGACCTCGGCGGCGGGATTCACCGGCACGGTCGCGCTCGCCTGCTCGCTCCAAAACACGCTCACCGAAGCGACATGCTCCCTCTCGAATTCCACGGTCAGCGTCAGCCCCAGCGCGCCCGGCCAATTTACGGTCAGCGTCGGGACCACCGCGCCCACCAGCGGCGCATCCGCCTTCCCGCCGAAGAGCGAGCCACCAGGCCGGATCAATCCGGTCGCGATTTTCGCCGCCATCGGCGTCGCGCTGGCCTTCCTGCTGATTCTGGAGAGAAAGCGTCGGGGGGGAATCTTCGCGCCGCGATTGTATGCGATGGGAACGTCCGCGACCGGAATACCTGCGGCTCGAACGCGCATCGGTACGCGCCGGGTGCGGATCCTGCGAGCAGTCCAGGCAAGCGCGCTGCTTCTCGCGCTCTCCGTCGGGTTCTCCGCCTGCGGTGGAGGCGGCACAGCGAGCGATCCGCCAGCGTCCGACCCCGGCACGACGCCGGGAACTTACACGGTCACGGTGACGGCCACCTTCACGTCCGGATCAACTACGGTGACGCGCACCGTCGCTCTTCCGCTCACTGTGAACTAGCGCGCCGCGCCGCACGCACCCTGACGGGGCTAGCCGACGCGCTTGGTCATCGCGTAGGCGTCGAGCCCGCCGGGGTAATAGTCTTTTCTCACGCCGCGGATGCGATATCCGTGCTTCTCCCAGAAAGCGATTCCCGCCGCGTTGTCGACCGCCGTATCGAGCCCAATTTCGGTGGCGCCATTTTCCGCGAGCCTGCGTTCCGCCTCGGTAATCAGCAGCGAGCCGACGCCGTGCCGCCGGTGTTCCGCGAGCACGTCGATCGTCACGATGTAGCCCCAGTCGTCTTCATGCGCCGTGATGCAGAATCCCGCGATTGATTTTGCGCGATCCTTCCTTTTGTTCGCTCCAGTGGTCCCCGTCGCCCGAGCCTCCGCCACCACGCACTCCGCACCAGGGAATCGCAGATAGTTGCGAAGCTCGCGCCGCGAATATGCGATCGCGGCCCGGTAGCAGACCTGATCGATCTCGTACAGCGTCTCGAAATCGTCGGGATGGTAGGTTCGCAGCGTATACACGAGTCTCCCGGTGCTTTCCCGATTTGGAACGGCCGCGTCCGGCCGGCGAGCTGGTCTCTTCAGAGGCGCGCGGAGCATAAGCCCGGATAAGGCGCCAGAAGCGGATTCCTAGCCCCGCTTAGACCCGTGTAGGCCCCCGACGGACGCAACATCGTTGTGCCCGTCGGAGCAGATTTTGCGCGCGTCGTCAGACTTCGAGAATGACCGGAAGGATCAGCGGGCGCTTCGAAGTTTGTTTGTTGAGGTACCGTTTCAGGTCCACGCGAATCTTTTCCTTGATCACGCTCCAGTCCATTTTTTCCTCGGCGCTCGACTCTTCGATCGTCTTCAGGATCACTTCGCGCGCTTTCGTCAGGATGGACTGTCCGTCGTCGCTCGGGAGGAAACCGCGCGTCACGATTTCCGGTGAAATCTCGATGCGTCCCGTGTGCTTGTCGATCGCGATGATCGGCACCACGACGCCGTCTTCCGAAAGATGCTTGCGATCGCGGATCACCACGTCTTCCACTTCTTCAAGCGATCCCGAATCGACCATCACGCGGCCCGCCGGCACCGGCTCCCGTTCGTAGGCGCGTCCGTCCGCGGTGAATTCGAGAGGGTGCCCGCTCTCGAGCAGGAAAATCTGCCCGGAAACGGCCCCTACCTGCTCGGCCAGCGCCGCGTGGCGGAAGAGATGCCGGTATTCGCCGTGCAGCGGAACGAAATATTTCGGCCGCACGAGCTGCAGCAGGATTTTCATTTCCTCCTGGCTGGCGTGGCCGGAAACGTGGATCGGCGCGGAGCGCCCGCTCTCGTAATAGACCAGCACGCGGCGGCGGAAGAGGTGGTCGATCATGCGGAAGATCGCTTTCTCGTTTCCGGGGATGATGCGCGCCGAAAGGATCACGGTGTCGTTTTCGCCGAGGCTGAGCAGCCGGTGATTGTCCACGGCGATCCGCGAAAGCGCGGACATCGGCTCGGCCTGCGTGCCGCTCGCGAGTACCACGAGCCGCTTCGGATCGTAGCTGCGAATGTCCTGCGGGCGCACCAGGCTGCCGTCCGGGATACGCAGCCGGTTGAGTCCGTGCGCGATCTCGATGTTGTCCACCATGCTGCGCCCGACGAACCCGATCTTTCGGCCCACCCCGCGGGCAATGTCGATCACCTGTTGAATGCGGTGCACCGAGCTTGAAAAGCACGAGACCACGATTTTTTCGGGCGCGGCGCGGAAAAGTTCTTCGAGGCGCACCACCACCGCGCGTTCGGACGGCGTGAATCCGGGCCGCTCGACGTTGGTGCTGTCGCTGAAAAGCGCGAGCACTCCCTCCTGCCCGTAGCGCGCGAACGCGTGCAGGTCGAAAGGCTTTCCGTCGACGGGCGTGGGATCGATCTTGAAATCGCCGGTGTGGATGATCACGCCGACCGGAGTGCGCACGGCGAGCGCCACGCAATCGATCGTGCTGTGTGTCACGTGCAGGTACTCCACTTGGAACGGGCCGAGCGTGGTCGTTTCGCCGGGAGAAACTTCGTGCAGCCGCGCGGAATCGAGCAGCGCGTGCTCCTCGAGTTTCTTGCGCACGAGAGCGAGCGTGAACTTCGTGCCGTAGATGGGTACGTTGAGGTCGCCGAGGATGTACGGGACCGCGCCGATATGGTCCTCGTGCGCGTGCGTAAGGATGATGGCGCGCACCATGCGCTTGTTCTGTTTGAGATAGGTGATGTCGGGAATCACGATGTCGACGCCGAGAAGCTCCTGCTCGGGAAACATCAGTCCCGCGTCGATCACGATGATGTCGTCGCCGCAGCGAAGGGCGAGCATGTTCATGCCGAACTCGCCAAGCCCGCCCAGCGGAATGGCCCACAACGAAGAAGATGTGCTCAAGATTATTTTTGTCCTAGAACTTCACGGAACATCGTATCACAGCGCGGCGAGGCGGCAGGCGAAGCGCTCAAAAAGCGCGCGCGGTAGCCGGCGATGTAATCGCCGCAGGGCGCGAACCCCGTTTACCGCAGAGACGCTGAGGGCGCAGAGAAAGCCCAGGAGACTGCCGTCGGCGCATCGTTACGGCCGGGAAAATTACTGCTCGGTGGCAATGGCTTCTTCCACGTGCTTCCGCGCGGACCCGATGTGCGCGAGGATGCGCCCTTGCAAGCCCTGCGCCGAGGGATCGTCTTCTTCCTTGGCGACTTCATCGTGGGCGCTGTCGAGGACTTTGCCCGCTTTGTTGAGGCGCGGAATCCAGCGCAGGTGCGAATCGATGCCGGGATGGTCGTTGATGTCTTTGCCGTCGTCGATGCCTGCGGCCTTGAGTTCGCCGATGGCGGCGTCGATTTCGGCCATGGCCTGGCGCTCGGGATCCTGGATGCGTCCACTGTCAGGATTCGAAATCAACGCGCGCGCGAAACGCAGATCGTTGAGCGCCTTCAGATAATTGGCGTGGCGTTCGGGCGCAGGCCGCGCGTTCGCGAACGACGCAAAGGCAAGCACGAGCGCCAGCGCGGCCGCAGCGACGGCAAATTTCTGCATGATCCGGGTCATGGGGAGTCTCCTCAGGTTGTCGGGGTTTCGAGCGCCCATACTGTAGCACCGACCGGGCCGGAAAATAAGATCGTCGAACCTAAACGCCGGCGTACCAGGCGTAGCCGGCTTCGGGGGCAGCGGAGCCGAGGCCTTTGCCGAAGCGCTTGATGTCGTCGGTGACGGTGAGGTGCGTGATGAATTTCACGCTCTTGTAGCCGAGCTGCCGCGGGACGCGCATGCGCAGCGGGCCGCCGTTGCCGACGGGAAGATCGTTGTCATTCATGGCGTAGGTGAGAAACGTTTGCGGGTGCATGGCTTCGTCGATGTCGATGCTGTCCCACCACTCGGGCTCGATCGAAAAGTAGACCACGTAGCGCGCTTGCGGGCGCACGCCGGCGAGATTCAGGACGTGCGAGAGACGCACGCCGGTCCACTGCGCCACGTAAGACCATCCCTCTTCGCAGGAGACTTCCGTGATCTGGTTGTTGCGCGGGAAGCTGCGCAGCTGATCGAGCGAGAACGCGCCTGGGCGGTCGACCAAGCCGTCGATGGTGAGCCGCCAATCGGCGAAGCCGCCGGCCTCGAGGTGCTTGAACGCGTCGCTCGGTGGCGCCATTTCGTTGGGGAACGGGCGCGGCGAAATCATGCTCGGCGGAAATTCGCGGGCCAGCGAGTGGCGCGCGAAAACGCGCTGGAAAGCGTAGTTCAGAGTCTCGCCGGGGCCGTAGATGCCGCCGTGATCGGGCGGGACGAGGCCGTACTCTTCGGCGAGGCGCGCGGCTACATCGAGGCCGGCAGCGCCCGCCGCAACGGCGAGACCGCCCAGGATGAGTTTACGGCGCGAAGTATTGGTCATGTGCGCTCCATAGGTGCGGCGGCGGTGTCGGCGCGGCCGGTGATCATCGCGCGCGTCCGGCTCCAGAATCCGGCGAGAAAAATCATGAGGATGTGAACGCCAAGAAAGAGAACCAGCGCGATCGAAGCCAGAAAGTGAATCGTGCGCGCAGTTTGCTTTCCGCCGAGCAGGATCACCGACGACGGAAACGCGGCGGTGAACGTGGGCGACATCGCCAGGCCCGTCCACACGATCAGGGGGAAGAGAATGAAAATCACGAAGAGGTAGGCGAGGCGCTGCAGACCGTTGTACGACAGGGCCTCGGACGGGTGGGGACGCCGAAATTTCAGATGGTCGATGACCGCGGCCGAAAGCGAGCGCCAGGAAAGATGGGCGTTCGTGGGTAGCAGATTCTTGCGAAAGTGCCCCGCGAAGAAGCCGAAGATCGCATAGAGCAGACCGGTGAAGACGACGAGCCATGCAGCTTCGAAGTGAAGAGCGCGGCTCCAGCCGTTTTCATCCGGCATGACGTAGTTGTAGCCGGTCGGCACCAGATTGCGCGACGCGGGAATCGGGATTTGCAGCCACGGCTTGGTCAGATCGTTCCCGGTCTCGCCCCAATAGAAGCGCGGGTGAGAGATCAGGATTTCGATTCCGGTGGTCAGCAGAGCGAAGAAGCACAGCGCGAAGATCCAATGCGTGATGCGGACGAGGGCGGCATGGCGCGCGCGAAAGTCCGTTTTCGCTCCGGACGAAGCGGCGGCTGCCGCTCCAAGCGGTGCGCGCGCCGGCTGCAATGTGGCCATCGTGGGCAGGCCTCCTGGAATATTCGGGGCCGACTCGATGGCTGTGATGGTAGCACCTTTGGCATTGGAATGAGCCTTGAAGTCCCCCCAAGAAGCTAGTTGCAATGCGTCCAGTCTTCATCGGTATAAAAGACGACGGCATACCATTCTTTTTCCAAGCGCTTCACCTCGGGTACCTCGCAGGGTATGCCGTAATACTTTCCTGGGCGACCGCTCCTCGCCGCGGCGGAAAGCGAATCGGACGGGTCGAAAACCAGATAGGCAGTGGTATCCCCCGCGGGGACGATTCCCCATCCATCCCACTCGATGTGCCTGAAATATCCGGGCTTCGAGGGCGTCTCTGCCATTACCTCGGCCTTGTATTTGCGGGACCAAATCAGCCAGCGTGTCGTCGTGCGCATGGCGAAGTCGTATTTCTGGACCAAAAGGAACATAGCGACCACCGTCAGCCACAAAACAGGAACGGTAGACAGTAGCGTCAGGCGGCTCTGGCGGCCCCCAGGTGTGACCGCGAAGATGATGAAGCCGAGGCTGACCAGAACGAGAGCGGGGGCCACGAACAAGATCGACACAAAGAATTCGGAGTCCTCGGCCCAGAACGCCATCGCAACATAAACCGCGATGACGATCAACGCTGCACACAACGGCATTCTCCAAGTGAAGCGGCTTGCCGCGGGTGTCGAATCGGCCATTGAAACCTTCCGAAAGGATTACGCAAAAGCGAGATGACACGATCGTAACCTACCATGGGATCCGGGGAAACCGTTCTATGACGAGTGCTGTACGATCCGTCACCCGCGCCAAGCGCCGCGTTTTCGAAGCCTGCTGGATTCGACATCGGCGTCGAAAGAATGCGGCTGCCGCGTTCGCAAATTGTGCAAAACGCCTATAGAATTACGGGCGCATGAAAAAAATCGCGATATTGGGTTCGACGGGCTCGATCGGGCGGCAGTGCCTGAGCGTGGTCGATTCGCAGCCGGGGCGCTTCGAGGTGGTGGCGCTGGCGGCGGGCTCGAATGTGAAGCTGGTGGCCGAGCAGGCGCTGCGGCACAAGCCCACGCTGGTTTCGGTGGCGACGGAAGCCGATGCTGCCGAGCTTTGCGCGCGCCTCAAGGAAGCGCGCGGGAAGAGCGCGGACAAACCGGGGGCGCCGCTGCCGGAAATTGCGTTCGGCGCGGAGGGAATCGAGCGGGTGGCGACGCACCCCGAGGCGCGGATGGTCGTCTCGGCGGCGGTCGGTGTTGTTGGATTGCCCGCCACGTACAAGGCGATCGAACTGGGGCGCGAGATCGCGCTCGCGAATAAGGAAGTGCTGGTGGCGGCCGGCGAAGTGGTGATGGCGGCGGTCGAGCGGCATCGCGTTACGCTGCTGCCGGTGGATAGCGAACACAACGCGATTCATCAGTGCCTGCGCGCGGGCGAGCACCGCGAAGTGAAGCGGCTCGTTCTCACAGCATCAGGCGGGCCATTCCGCAAGACGCCGATTTCGAAGCTGAGCAAAGTGACTCCGAAGCAGGCGCTGGCACATCCGAACTGGAACATGGGGCGACGCATCACCATCGATTCGGCGACCCTGATGAATAAGGGCTTCGAGGTGATCGAGGCGTGCTGGCTCTTTGGCGTGGGGCTCGACAAAATCAAAGTGGTGATCCATCCGCAGTCGACAATTCACTCGATGGTGGAGTTCGTCGACGGCTCGATCCTGGCGCAGCTCGGCCCGACCGATATGCGCATGCCGATCCAATACGCGCTAACTTTTCCCGACCGCATCGCATCTAACCAGTGTGAACTCGATTGGGCGGGGTTGAAAAAGCTCGACTTTGCGGAAGTTCCGGCACGAAAATTCCCTTGCTTGGAGCTTGCGAAGGCGGCGATTCGCGAGGGAGGGCCGCTGCCTTGCGCCCTGAACGCGGCGGACGAGGTGGCCGTGGCGGCGTTTCTCGAACGCAGGCTGCCGTTTCTCGGGATCGCCGAGATTGTTCGGGGCGTGCTCGAACACATGCCGCGCAGCCCGCTTCGCGGTATCGGCGACGTGATCGCGGCGGACGGGGAAGCGCGCCGGCTGGCGCATCTCGAGATCAAAAGATTGTCAGGGCGCGGCGCGAAACGGCGCGCGGAGTAATGCGCCAAGCGGGAGCAAGATGGTATGCTTTTGGGTACCTGCTCGGCCTGGGACACGTTTCCAAACGAAGACGATTTTTGTAGAATGGCGTATCGATCAAATCCAATCCTGACGAGTTGAGCGACCATGGAAGCTGTCAGTTTCTTGCGCGCGATTGTCGCAGGCGCCGTCGTTTTGGGCGTCCTGGTTCTTGTCCACGAGTGGGGACACTTCATCGCCGCAAAGCTCTGCGGCGTCCGCGTGGACGTGTTCTCGATCGGCTTCGGCAACCGCCTGTGGGGCGTGAAGCGCGGCGACACGGATTACCGGATCAGCGCGCTGCCGCTCGGCGGCTACGTCCGCATGGCGGGCGATAATCCCGTCGAAGAGCGCACCGGCGCTCCCTACGAATTTTTGTCGCGCCCGCGCTGGCAGCGATTCCTGATCGCAATCGCGGGACCCGCCACGAATATCGTCCTCACGTTTCTCATTCTGTGGGGAATTTACGCCACGGTGAGCATTCCGTTCGTGCCGCCCACGATCGACCAGGTGCAGGCGGGATCGGCCGCCGAAAAGAGCGGGCTGAAATCGGGAGACGTGATCCTCGCGATCGACGGCAAGACCGTGAAGACATCGTCGGAGTTCGTGGACGCCGTGCGCGCCTCGGGAGGGCACGCCGTCGAATTTTCCGTCACAAGGGACGGGAAGAGCCTGCCGCTCACCGTCACTCCCAGATTCGAAAAAGCGCCCGACGGAAAAATGACGTGGATGATCGGAGCGGCCGTCGAATCGCAGGCGGGCGCGAGCCCCGAGGGAGTGGTTCGCGGAGCCGGACACGCGGTGCGCGAGACGATTTACGAGACGCGGCAGATCGGCACGGTTCTCGTCGGCCTTTTCAGCGGCAAGGTTTCGGTGCACGATCTGGCGGGACCCGTCGGAATCGTGCAGCTTTCGGGCGAAGCCGCGAAATCCGGCCCGATGACGCTGCTGTTCCTCACCGCGGCGATCAGCTTGAATCTCGGTTTGCTCAATCTGCTCCCGATACCGATTCTGGATGGCGGGCACGTCCTGATGCTGGCGATCGAAGGCCTGCTGCGCCGCGAGCTGAGCATCACGTTCAAGGAGCGGTTCGTGCAGGTCGGGCTGGTTTTCCTGCTCAGCGTCTTCGCTTTCGTGATGTACAGCGACATCTTGCGCGTGATCCAGTCTCGCGGGCACTAACCTCAGCGGGGCGTCAGCCCGCCGGCGACTTAAATTCTTCTGGTATACTGCTTCGCATACGACTATGTCCGTCACTCCACATCGCGTTTCAACCGGCGAGCGCATCAACGCTCAGGAACCGGACGGGAGCCTTCAGCGCCAGCTCCGCGAACGCGGCATTCGCCTGACGAAGCAGCGCCGCGTTGTCGTGCAGGTGATGGAAGCCGCCTCCCGGCACATGGACGCCGAGGAGATCCTGGTGAACGCGCAGCAGATCGACAAGGGGATCACGCGCGTCACCGTCTACCGCACGCTCGATCTTCTGAAGCGCCAGGGACTCATCGACGAGCTCGACCTGCTCCACCTGCGCGGGCATCGGCACTACTACGAAAGCCACGGCCCGCGGGACCACATCCACGTCGCGTGTATCCGCTGCGGGAAAGTGCGCGAAGTCGAAAGCCCGCTCTACGAGGATTTGAAGCAGCAGATTTCGCGCGATTGCGGGATCGAGATTACGATCGCGCGGACGGAAGTGGGCGGGATCTGCGACGAATGCCGCGCCAAGGGCCACGACGCGTCGTCGATTTCACACCACCACTAGAAGCTCGACGGTTCGGCCCGATTCCCGCGCCTCGCTACCTCAACGCTGCCGCGAAGTAGCGGCGCGCCTCCTCGATGTCCTTCAGCACCTGGCGCCGCAGCGCGTCGGGACCCGGGAAGCGCTGTTCGTCGCGCAGCCGGGTCCAGAATCGCACTTCCATCGGTCCGCTCGTAAGCGTGTCGCTGAAATCGAAGAGGTAGGACTCGATGGTCACGCGCGCGCCGTCGAAGGTCGGGCGCACGCCGACGTTCGTCGCCGCGCGATACGCTTTGCCGCCGGCGGTCACTTCCGTGGCGTACACGCCGTTCTTCGGCAGCGTTTCCTGCTCGGTCGCCAGATTGAGCGTCGGCACCACGAGCTTGCGGCCCTGGCCCGTGCCGGTGCGAATCTCGCCCGCCAGCGCGTACGGCCGCCCGAGCAGATGGCGCGCGTCTTCCACGCGTCCTTCGCGCAGCGCGGCGCGGATCGCGGTGCTCGAGACTACGATGCCGTCCTTTACCACGGGCGGCAGCGTCTTCACGTCGAACCCCCAGCGCTCGCCGAGCTGCACCAGCAGGCGCACGTCGCCCGCTTGCTTGTGGCCGAATCGGAAATTGCCGCCGACCAGCACCGCCCGCGCGTGCATCGTGTCGACGAGAAATCGCCGCACGAAATCCTCGGCGCTCACGCCGGCCAGCTGCAAATCGAAGCGCAGAACAAAGGCGATATCGACTCCCAGAGCTTCGATCGCGGCGAGCCGCTGGTCGAGCGTCATCAGCAGCGGCGGCGCCTCGGCGGGACGAAGCACGCGGGCGGGATGCGGGAAAAACGTGAGCACGGCGGATTTGCAATTGGCCTGGCGCGCGAGTTCGCGGGTCGCGGCGAGGATTCGCTGGTGACCGAGGTGGACGCCGTCGAAATTGCCGATCGTGACGACGGTCGGCCGGCTCGCGCCGCCCGGCCCGCCGGAAAGCGCGGCCCAATCCCCCTCGGAATGCAGCACCGCGAACGCCATCAGAGTGGCACCTCGAACTCGAGTCCATCGTATGCGAGACGCACATTTTCGGGTAGGCGCGCGTTCGTCTCCGCGTGGCCCAGGTCGTGGCAAATGTGCGTGAACCAGGCGTGCCGTGGCTTGAGTTCGCGCACCAGCGCGAGCGATTGCTCGACCGTCGAATGCGTGGGATGTGGCACGTAGCGCAGCGCGTCGAGGATGAAATGGTCGAGGTTCTGCAGGAGCGGCTTGGAGCTCTCGGGCACGCGGCTGAAGTCCGTGAGGTAGCCTACATCGCCGAGGCGGAATCCGAGCACGGGGCTCGACCCGTGCATCGCCGGCACCGGAATGATTTTCGCGCCGAAGAGCTCGAAGGGGCCTTCGATCTGGTGCAACTCGACGAGCGGCACGGTGCTTTCCGCCGGCGCTTCATCGAAAATGTAGGCGAACTGGCGCCGCAGCAGCGCCAGGGTTTCGGCGGACGCATACAGCGGAACGATCCCTTTTTGCTTGAGATTGTAGGGACGGATGTCGTCGAGCCCGAGGATGTGGTCCGCGTGCGCGTGCGTGTAGATCACGGCGTCGAGACGATCGATATGGGCGCGCATGGCCTGGTAGCGAAAATCCGGCGTCGTGTCGATCACTACGTTGCGCCCGCCGTACGTCAGCAGCACGGAGGGGCGCGTGCGCTTGTCGTGCGGATCGGCCGACTCGCACACCGCGCAGTGGCACGCGAGTGTCGGCACGCCCATCGACGTGCCCGATCCCAAGACCGTCAGTTTGAGTGAAGACATGAAATCGCGGGAAGGGTCGCGCACCTGAGGTCCGGCCTCGCCCGGTGGCCTGTCCGTTTCGGCCGCCTAGCGCTTGGCGGGCTTGTTGGCCATGGCGTCCGCCGCCGCTTTCGAGAGCTCCATGAACGTCAGCTTCAGGCTGCCGAGAACCTCGATCAGCAGATCTTCATCCACCTTGGCAAGGTTGCCGCGCGTTTTCTCGCGCAGCACGTCGAGCATGTCGATCATTTCGCGCGCGCCTTCAAGATCGAGGAACGGCTGTCCGGTCCGCGGATCGGCCATGCCGCCGAGCATCGCGGCGGCGTTGCGCGTGAGAAAATCGACCAGCACCTGGAAGCTGCGCGAAGCGGGAATCGCGTCGGCGCCTCCGGCCTCGGGTGTCGCGCCGTCGGTTGCACCGGCCGGAGCGCTCGGAGCGGCCGCCGAGGGAGCGGCAGGCTTCGGTGAACCTTGCGATTGGCTGGGGGCGGCGTTCTTGCGGGTTTTCGCGGCCTCCTCGTCGCGACGCTCTTGCTCGACCGCATCCTTGCGGAGTTCGCCGTCTTCGGTGAAGAGCCGCCGGTCGACTACCTTGAAGCCTTCGTCTTGCTTGGGGTCGGGCACGTGGTGTCCTCAGAGTTGCGTGAAGCTTGAATTGAAATTCTAGCATCGGCGTGAGTGGGCCACAAGGCGCTCGCCGCGACGGACCGGAACGCAAACGAGTAGCGGTTGCGGCGCGCCCCGCCGGCCTGTACATTGGCCTATTTCGGGGAGGATCGCAAACGGTCATGGCGAAGCGAAAGAACCGAAATAGGACGGCGAAACGCGCCAGCCGCGCGGCGAAAGCCGCGGCGAAGGCGAAAGGCCGGGCCCCTGCCCCGCGGCCGACGGCGAAGATCCGGATCACGCCGCGCGACCGCAAGGCGGGCGCGTGGTTCGCGAAGCTGGTGGCCCTGCAAGCCACGCTGCGCGGGCCTGGCGGGTGCCCGTGGGATCACGAGCAAACGCACGAATCGCTTCGGCGCTTCCTGATCGAGGAGGCGTACGAAGTGCTGGACGCGATGCAGAATGCGGACCCTCATGAATTCGCGTCCGAATTGGGCGACCTGCTTCTGCAAGTCGTGTTTCATTCGATCCTCGCCGAGGAAACCGGGGCGTTCACCATCTCCGACGTGATCGAGTCCGTGCACGCGAAGATGGTGCGCCGCCACCCGCACGTTTTCGGCCGGGTCAGCGCGAAGACGTCCGGCGAAGTGCTGAAGAATTGGGAGCAGATCAAGCGCGAGGAGCGCGCGGGGGCGGGGAAGGCCGCAGGCGAATCGCTTCTGGCGGGTGTACCGGCCTCGCTGCCGGGCTTGCTCGAAGCGTATCAACTAACGCGCAGCGCGTCGCGGATCGGCTTCGATTGGGAGAACCTGGCAGGCGTTCTTGAAAAGCTCGAGGAAGAGAAGCGCGAGATTCAGTCGATCGTCCCGGCGCGGGACGAGGCTGCGAAGAAAGCCGGACCGCAGAGTCCCGAATTGGCGCGCCGCATCGAGGAAGAGGTTGGCGACCTGCTCTTCGTCGGCGTTAACGTCGCACGGTTTCTCGGCGTCGATCCGGAGATCGCGCTGAAAGGCGCGAACCGGAAATTCAAGCGGCGCTTCCAGTGGATGGAAGCCGCGGCCTCCCGGGAAGGCGCGCGGCTGGCCGATCTGCCGCGCGCGCGGATGGAAGCTCTCTGGGACGAGTCTAAAGCCCGCGATACCGCGGCAAAGGCGCGCTGATTCCTGCGTCGGCGCTTCACGGCCGCATAAGTTCGCCTCATATTTTTCCCAAACACTATAAATTGGACGCAGCAGCTCCGCCGCGGCTTAATAGTCGTGCGAGGAGGCCGGTCCGATGACGCCGTCACCCGAAGTGAATCTGTGGCCCTCACCCGAGCATGCGCTCGACTATCTCCGCCGCGCAGATGCGGTGCCCCACCGTGTGGAAGGCGAAGCCACGTTGCTCGAATTCGTCCCGCCAAACCCGAAGCGGGTCCTCGACCTGGGCAGCGGGGCCGGGCGGCTGCTCGCGCTGGTGAAAGCGGCACGCCCGAGCGCGAAATTCGTGGCTCTCGATTTTTCGCCCACCATGCTGGCCGAGCTCGAAAGGCTTTTCGGCCGCGAGCCCGGCGTGACGATCGTCGAGCACGATCTCGACGACCGGCTCCCGGAGATGGGCGCTTTCGATGCCATCATTTCGAGCTTCGCGATTCATCACCTGCGGCACGACCGCAAGCGCTCGCTTTACGCCGAGGTCTTCGGCATGCTCGAGCCGGGCGGCGTCTTCTGCAATCTCGAGCACATCGCGTCGCCGACGGCTCACCTCCATGGCGCGTTCCTCAAAGCGCTCGATTGGGAGGACGAGGACCCATCGAATAAGCTGCTCGATCTCGAAACGCAGCTGCGCTGGCTGCGCGAAATCGGCTTCGAGGAGGTCGACTGCCATTGGAAGTGGCGCGAACTGGCCCTCATCGCCGGTGTCGTGCCGCGCCGATAACGAAGGGCCTCTCACTTTTTTCTCGCGAAGGCGCGACGAACCCGGCTGCAGTTGGCGCGAAATCCCGTATACTTTCCTTCACCGAAAAATGAGCTCGCCGCGCGCCATTCCGGAGATCGTGGTACGCCACTGCACGACGCTCGAGGAATTCGAGGAGTGCGTGCTGATCGAGCACGCCACCTGGGGCAAAGACATCTCGGTCGTGTCCTCGATCTTCGTGGTCGCCTTTCACACCGGCGGCCAGGTGCTCGGCGCGTTCGACGGGAAACGGATGCTCGGTTTCACGCTCGCGCTCCTCGGCATCCGCGACGGTGAGACGTTTCTGCATTCGCACATGACCGCCGTCTTGCCGGAGTTCCGCGACTCCGGCATCGGGCGCCGCCTCAAATTATTTCAGCGCGAAGAGGCTCTCAAGCGCGGCATCAAGCTCGTCGAATGGACGTTCGACCCACTCGAATCCAAGAACGCTCATTTCAATCTCATGCGCCTCGGCGCGGTGGCCCGCCGGTGGATTCCGAATTGCTATGGCGTTACCGAGAGCCCGTTGCACGGCAGCCTGCCCACGGACCGGCTGGTGGCCGAGTGGCGGCTTGATTCCGGGCGCGTGAGGTCGATTGTCGCCGGCGATCGCGAGCCGGTCAGCGGCATGGCGAAGCGCGTCGAGTTCCCGTCGGATTTCTCCCGCATTCGGGACACGGATTTGGACTCAGCCAGGCGCATTCAGTCCCGCGTGCGAGACGAGTTCACAACTCTGCTGGAAAAAGATTACGTTGCGACGGGCCTGGAGACGCGCGATGGCGTCGCGAGCTACATCCTCGAGCCGCGCGCCGAGGTCGCCGAGCTGCGCCTTCCGGAATGGACGGATCACTAGGGAACACATGCGAATTCAGAAAATCACGCTCCGTGAGATTCACCTCCGGCTGCTTTCGCCGTTTCAAACGAGCTTCGGCACCACCGACTTGCGGCGCATCCTGCTCGTCGAAGCCGACGCCGGCGGCGGTGTCACGGGCTGGGGCGAGTCGACGGCCGGCGAGAATCCATTTTATTCGTACGAGTCGATCGATACGGCGTGGTACATCCTGCGCGACTACCTTTGGCCGATCGTCCGCGGCAGGGAAATCGCCGCGGCTTCGGAAGCCCTCGCGCTGTTCGCGCAGGTTCGCGGGCACAACATGGCCAAGGCCGCGCTCGAAACGGCGCTTTGGGATATCGAGGCCAAGCAGAAGAACGTGCCGCTCTCAAAACTCCTCGGCGGCACGCGCGCCGAGGTTCCCTGCGGCGTCTCGATCGGCATTCAGCCGGCCCTCGACCGGCTGATCGCGAAAGTGCAAGAGGCGCTGGCGGCCGGGTATCAGCGGATCAAGATCAAAATCAAGCCGGGCACAGACGTCGAGCCCGTTCGGACGCTGCGCGAACGCTTTCCCAGCGTGCGTCTGATGGCCGATGCGAACTCGGCGTACACGCTTCGGGACGCTCCATTGCTCAAGAAACTCGACGCCTTCCATCTCATGATGATCGAGCAGCCGCTTGGCTGCGACGACATCTACTCCCACGCCGAACTCCAGCGCCAGCTCGACACGCCCATCTGCCTCGATGAATGCATCCACGACGTGGAAAACGCGCGCGCCGCCATCGAACTCGGCGCCTGCAAGATCATCAACATCAAGCTCGGGCGCGTGGGAGGCCATACGTCCGCGCGGCAGGTGCACGACGTCTGCCAGTCGCATTCGATTCCGGTGTGGTGCGGCGGCATGCTCGAATCGGGCATCGGCCGCGCCCACAACATCGCCATGTCGTCGCTGCCGAACTTTTCGCTTCCCGGCGACGTCTCCGCGAGCAAGCGCTACTGGGCGGAAGACATCATCGATCCCGAGGTCGAGGTGTCGCCGCAAGGGACGATCCGCGTCCCGACTGCGCCCGGCATCGGCTACGCTCCGCGCGTTGCACGCATCGATTCCCTCACCCAGCGCCGCGAAATCCTCGAGTAGACGTTGCCGTCCACGCCAATCACGGAGCATTCCGGCTCATCCGCCCCGCCTCAAAGCTCGCACCGCCCGAGCGGCGTGCTTCTTGGGGCCACGCTGACGCTGATTCTGCTGCTCTGGTCGGTGAACTACACCGCGGGAAAAATCGCGCTCCGGCACATGAGCCCGTTCACGCTCGCGCCGCTCCGGATCGATTTGGCGGCGGTCCTGATGCTCGCGCTGCATTTCACGCGACGCGACCGCGCTCGCTTTCAGCGCGGCGATTTCTGGACGTTCGCCTACCTTGCATTCCTCGGAGTGGTGCTGAACCAGGGCTGCTTCATGATCGGCCTCGGCTACACCACTTCCGGACGCTCCGTGCTCGTGAAGGCGCTCGGGCCGATCCTCATCCTGGTCCTCGCGCGCGCCATGCGGCTCGAGACCTTCAGCACGCCAAAAATTGCCGGCATGGCCCTGGCCTTCTGCGGCGTGATGCTGCTCGAGACGGAAGGCGGCGCCATCGGCCATACGTCCGCCATGATCGGCGATGCCATCACCTTCGTCAGCACGCTCGGCTTCGCGTTCTATAGCGTCCTCGGGAAGCGCGTGTTGAACGCGTCGCGCATGGGCCGCTACGACGCGATTTCGATGAATACGTTCATCACCGTCGCGGCGGGCATCATGGTGCTGCCGGCGGCAGTGCAGCAGGGAATCGCGCTCGATTGGAAGAGTGTCGGCTGGACGGGCTGGGGAGCCATGGGCTACATGTCTCTCGGGAGTTCGGTCGGGGCGTACACCCTCTTCTACTGGGTGCTGAAGTATCTCGACGCGTCGCGCGTGGCTGCCATCAACTACGTCCAGCCCTTTCTCGTGATCGTCCTGTCGGTCGTATTTCTCGGAGAGCACCCGACGGGCCATCTGATTTCGGGCGGCGTGCTGGTGCTTGCGGGCGTGTATCTCGTCGAGAGAATTTCGTCGGGCGGGGCGCGCCTGCGGGAAAGCGAAGACCCGGCGGCATAGGCCACCGGGCCCCGGAAATGCCTGCGTTGCGATGAATGAACGAAGCCGGGAAAGCTACTGCGCTGCCGGCGCCGTCATCTCCAGGTCGATCTGAATCGCGAGTTCGTCGCCCACCATGCCCGGATCGGCGGCCACCCCGAAATCCTGTCGGTTGATCGTCAAGCTGGCGGCGGCGCCGCGGCGCATTCCGCCCGTGCGGCTCATCGGATCCTTGCGGGGGTCGCTCAGAGCGCCTACGTTGAGCGTCACTTCTTTGGTCACGCCGCGGATGGTGAGATTTCCGGTCACCTTGTAGCCGTCCGCCGTCTTCTCCACCTTGGTCGACTTGAACGTGATCGTGGGATACATGGCGACGTCAAGGAAGTGCTCGCTCTTGAGGTCGTTGTCGCGCATCGCCACGCGCGTGTCGATCGAGTTCGCGTCGATCGTCACGTCGACGCTTGACTTCGACATGTCCTGGTCGTCGATCTGCACCGTGCCGTTGATTTTCGTGAAGTCGCCTTGCACGTTCGAAATCCCAAGGTGGCGCACCGTGAATTGCGCGTTCGTGTGATTGGGATCGAGCGTCCAGGTCGTGGTCGCCGCAAACGCCGGGACCGCCAGAATTGCAGCCAGTCCGAAAGCCATGACAAACTTCTTCATCTGTGCCTCCTAGAAAATCGCTGAAATTTTCAGTCGTTCGCAACGACGTACCGCGGCGCGAAGCGCCTTCGCCGCTTCGCCGCATGGGACCGGGCCCCGCGGCCCCAGTCCGGGCGAGAGTATATACCAGGTTGCGCTCGCGCCGCATGGACGAGGTCGCGTGTTTTTTGCGGCACGTTGACACGCCTACGGGCGCATGCTACGTTCCGCGGCGGAATGGCGGAGGCGACATTTTCGCGGCCCAAGCGCGTCGCGGTGATCCCCGGCGACGGCGCCGGGAAGGACGTGATCCCCGAGGCCGTGAAAGTGCTCGAGGCGGCGGCCGCCAAAGGTGGTCGCAAGATCGCGCTCACCGAATTCGACTGGGGCGCGGACCGCTACTTGCGCGACGGCACCACGCTTCCGGCCGGCGCGCCCGAAATGTTCCGTCGCGAGTACGACGCGATTCTTCTGGGCGCGCTCGGCGATCCCCGCGTCCCCGGCAACCAGCACGGCGCGGACATCCTCCTCGGCCTGCGATTCAAGCTCGACCTGTACGCCAACGTCCGCCCCTGCGTCCTCTTCGACCGCCGCCTCACGCCGCTGAAGGATCGCGCCGAAAAAGACATCCAGATCACGGTCTTCCGCGAAAATACCGAGGGCCTCTACGTCGGCATGGGCGGATTTTTCAAGAAGGGAACTCCGGACGAAATTGCTACGCAGGAAGACATCAACACGCGCAAGGGCGTCGAGCGCATTCTCCGCTACGCCTTCGAATTTGCGCGCGAACGCGGCTTGAAGCGCGTCTGCATGAGCGACAAGGCCAACGCGCTCGCCTTCGGCCACGATCTCTGGCAGCGGGTGTTTGCCGAAATGCGCCTCGAGTATCGCGAAATCGAGTCGAGCCACATGTACATCGACAACCTGCTGATGCAGATGGTGCGCGACCCAGCGCAATTCGACGTGATCGTCACCTGCAATCTTTTCGGCGATATCGCGAGCGACCTCGGCGCGCAACTCGCCGGCGGCATCGGCCTGGCGCCTTCGGGCAATATTCATCCCGGCCAGGTCTCGATGTTCGAGCCGGTCCACGGATCGGCGCCGGCGATTGCCGGCAAGAACATCGCGAATCCCATGGGCGCCGCGCTCGCCGCCGGCATGATGTGCTCGCATTTCGGGTGGGACACCGAAGCCGAGCGAATCGAGAGCGCCGTCCGCGCCGCCATCGTCGCCGGCAAGACGACCGCCGACCTTGGCGGGCCGCTCGGCACACGCGAAGTGGGGGACTGGCTCGCGAACCACGTTTCCCGCTGAACGCTCCCTTTCGTCCCGCGTGCCACGCCTTCCGTTTTGCTCTTCGCGCGTTTTTTCTTTATCCTGTTGGTGACTTCCTGAGATCGCGGGGCGTTTTACGGAGGACGTATTCCGATGTTGTGTAGAAATCTGTTGTTAGGCGCTCTCGCGCTTTTGCTCGCAGCCGTGCCGTCGGTGGGCCAGACGGCGAAGCCCGCCGCGGACCCCGCGCCGGCCGCGGCTCCGTCGCCCCAAGAGGCGGCCCTGCTCAAATCGACCGAAGCGTACGTCCGCAAGCTTTTCGCCTGGGGTCCGCAAATCAAGGTGACGCTCGGGCCGCTCGCGCAATCGTCCGCTGCCGATTTTTACGTCGTGCCCGTCGAGGTCACTCTCGATAACCACAAGGAAAACGGCGAAGTCTACGTGAGCAAGGACGGCAAGACGCTGCTCCGCGGCCAGATCTACGACATGCACGCGAACCCCTTCGCCGACAACGTCGCCAAGATTCGTCCCGATGGCAGTCCCTCGAAGGGCCCCGCCGATGCGAAGGTGACCGTCGTCGAATACGCCGACTTCGAATGTCCGCACTGCCGCGAACTCTACGAAAGCTTGCAGGGCATCGAGGCCAAGTATCCGCAGGTGCGTTTCGTCTACAAGAACTTCCCGCTTACCACGATTCATCCCTGGGCCCAGACGGCCGCCGTCGGTGCTCACTGCGCCTACGAACAATCGCCCGAGGCTTTCTGGAAAGTGCACGACGCGATCTTCAACGATCAGGACGCGATTTCCCCCGACAACGTATGGGAGAAACTCGTGTCGTTCGCATCCGAGGCTGGGCTGAATGCGGACACCTTTAAAGCCTGCCTCTCCTCGCCGGACGCGCAGAAGGCCGTCGATGCGGAACACGCCGAAGGCGTGGCGCTCGGCGTCGATAGCACGCCGACCGCGTTTGTCAACGGACGTCCGCTTGCCGGCGGCGATCCGCAGACCCTCGAGCAGTACATCGATTTCGAGCTTGCGGCGCAGGGCGAAGCGGCGAAATAGCGGACCCGCTCGGCGGGGAATCGCGTTCAAGGCGCGGCCGCCCCGCGGATGGGCCGTTTGCGCCGCCGCGCGCACCGATTGCCCCGTTTGGGAATCCGCCTCATCTGGTAGACTCGAATCCTCCCAGCCGACCTCTCGAAAGGAATATCCCAGATGAAGTTTTTCATGACCTTCTTGTTGCTCATGGCGCTCGGCGTCGCTTCCAGGGCGGACACGATCGTTCTCAAGAATGGCGACCACCTCACCGGCACGATCGAACATTCCGACGGCAAGCAAGTCACCCTGAAGACCGACTACGCGGGCGAGATCAACGTCCAGCTTTCGGCGGTCGCGCAAATCACCTCGGCGGCCCCGGTTTTCGTCACGACGAAGCAGAAGAAGACCGTCAGCGGCAAGCTCGCGATGGAAGGCACGAATCTGGAAGTGACCACTTCGAATGCGGGCGCCGTGCAGGTGCCGCTCGGCGACGTCACCAGCGTTCGCTCGGAATCCGAGCAGACGGCCTACGAGCATTCGCTTCATCCCGGATTGATCGAGAATTGGAACGGCGCCGCCACCATCGGATTCTCGCTCGCCCGCGGCAACAGCAACACCACGAATCTTTCGATCGGTTTTACCGGCGATCGCACCACGCTCAACGACAAGATCGCGACCTACGCCACCTCGATCTACGCCTCCGACAATACCCCCGGCACCGGCGGCGTGACCGCCGACGACATCCGCGGCGGTGCGCGCTACGACCACAACCTCGATCCCCTCGCCTTCGCTTTCGGCAGCGTCGACTACGAATACAACGAGCTGCAGGATTTGAATCTCCGCTCGATCTACAGCGCCGGCTTTGGCTATCACGCGATCAAGCAGCCGAAGATGACTCTCGACCTGATGCTTGGCGGCAACTATACACGCGAGTCATATTCGCCCAACGCCGAGACTCCCGCCGTCCAGCGGAACATCGCCGGCGTCACCGTCGGTGAAGATTTCATGCGCCAGTTCGGAAAAGTCTCGACACTTACCGAGCAGTTCCTCTTCTATCCGGATCTCTCGAACACGGGGCAATATCGCTTCGCCTTCGACCTGGGCATCGCCACGAAAATAAACAAGTGGCTCGGGTGGCAGACGACCGCCAGCGACCGGTTCCTCAGCGACCCGATTCCCGGCACGCTGCGCAACGATCTGATTCTGACCACTGGCTTGAACGTTTCCTTCAAGGATTAACGAGCGGAGCGGCAAGACATCAGGGGCAGCCGCGGGAACGACGATGAGGCCGGTTCGCCCCGCGCAACTCGCGGACGTAGCGCGCGATCCGCACCAAACTCGCGGGCCGCCCGCTGCCTGCCTCGTCGCCGAAGTATCGTGGCCATTCGATGTCAGGGAAGCCCATTCGTGTCGCCTGTGCGGGAAGGTGTTCGCGCCGCAACTTCGGCTCGCGGATCGCCAGCTTTTGCGCCGCCGCGTAAACGAGGCCGTGCTCGATCTGCCGCCACGTGTATCCCTTGAGCTGCTGCTCGATTTGGTTCCAATCGGCGGGCGTAAACGCTGCGCTGCAGATCTCGCGCAACAGGCGCAGTTCGACATCCGCGGCGGACGGGACCGAACGTGTTAGCCGCGGGCGCGCACTGCGCCGCTTCGGGGAATTAGGCATCGCGGGATTTTAGCTTCAATGCTGCGGGGCGAGGGACACAAAGGGCGGCGGCGCCGCCCTCGAACTCTGCGAACGATCAGGCGGCGTTGGTCGTGGCGACCGGGCGGACGAAGTCGATGCGATCGATGCTGGCGGCGATCCCGTAAATGGGCGTGAGTTCGCCCTCCACAGCCGAAATTCGCAGCGCTTTGGCGCTCGCTCGGACCAGTACCGAAGCTCCCCGCTCTTTGTCTGTAGGCAGCGCGAAGGTCAGTTCCATACCGGCACCCGGATCCACCGACACGCTCGATTGGAAGTAGATCCCGGACCGGGAAATGTCGCGAAGCTGTGCGGTGTGAAACTCCGCCGGGCGCTTCCGCGAGATGCAGACCTGCAGCGGCAAGTACACTTCGTAACGTCGAGCTTTTCTGCGCTCACCCATGCGAACCCCCCAAAACCATGGTATCTGCACGACCCGGGCCACCGCAAGGCCCGCAAGCGGCTGCTGAATATACGTGACTTAGCCTGTCCCGTATCGGACATTTTGACACGGATCAGGGAAAATCTTCCTGGTATAGGAAATAGCTACGCTGCCAACTCATCCCGGTTCGGTGCAGCCGGGCTTTCTACTGGACAGGCTAGATGACCGGATCGTGAAGCACCGACTGGCCCTCGGCCTCGGTCAACAGGCCCTTGCCGATCAGGAGCTGGACCAGCCGCACTACCGTTGCGTGCTCGGCGCCCGACAGCTTTGGCAGGCGTCTGTCGTGCCGCAATTCCTGTCGCATCTCGACCGGGGCAATATACCGCCCGCCTGTGAGCTCGGTCAGCCATGTTTCCAGGTGCTTCTGCTGCGTGTTGTCGAGAGATTCGAATCCGATGCCCATCCCCAGCCCGTCCTGGGAATAGACCACGGTGCCCTCGCACTGGAAGTGCGTCTGGCCCTTGCGGACGCTCACATGAACCTGCGAGCCCACGGGCAGCGGCGACAGCGTATCGACGAAGCAGCCGCCCGGCCCGAGATCCGTGGTTCGCGTCGAAAAGCGCGCGCCCGACGAAAGGTCGACTACTTCCGCCGCGGCAGTGAAAACGTGGCGATCCGCGCCGCGGCGCTCGGCTTCCTTTGTGGCAGCTTCGCGAGTGGCCCCACCCGAGGAGTACTTCTTCTGTTGCGTCTTTTCGTGCATCGTCGTCGCTACCTGCTTTCCCGTGTCATCCTTCGGTATTCGTCATTCCAGAAACGGCGGGGACCAACGGCTGGCACTTGAACGGTACTCGTTCATTGTCGCCAGCGGCCTCGTCCCCGACAAGCCGAATCCCGGCCGGATTGCCCAAAGGCCAAAGCCCCGCCATCTCAAGCGGGGAACGAATCGGTCCAAAGGCGGACACCCACGCCCCGGCTCCCGATCCAGCGATGCTCCACTCGGACCACGGACCCGAAGAACCGCTTCTGCACCGGTACACTGTCGCCGTAAGGGAGCGTAACGATCAGCTTCATCCCGGGCGCGTAGTGCATCTTGGACGTCGTAAAATAGAGGCCCTCGTTGTGGAAGTCGACCACCTGCCCCAAGTCTTCCTGGTCCGCCAGGTCGCCGTCCGCCGGGCGCACGTGGAGTGCGAGCTCCACCTTCAGCCGCTTGCGGCGCCGCGCCTCGTGCCGCAACGTGCGCGTCCAGACTCCCTCCGGATTATGCGTGGACCACGTTCCCAGGTTCATGCGAACCGTCAATCGCGAAGTCATTGCCTTCTCCCAAGACACCTATCCCCGCAGGCACGCCGGCGCGCTGAGTCCCTCCCCAGGGTTTGAATCAGCGCGCCTGAAACGTGTGCTTACCGGTCGCGCCCGACTTGGAGCGATTCGCCGCGCCCGGTTTTCGGGATGCCAATTGGCTGATGATCGGTGATACGCAAAGGAAAGCCAGGGCCGCCAGGATTGCCAGCATCAAGTAGACGATCAACGCGCCCTCCTCTGCTTTCGATGCAAACGATGCACGGGGCGATCCACTCAATCGCGTCCCGTAACTCATTGAATGCGTTGGGGAAGCTGAAAGTGCATAGGCTATTGCAGTGTCCGGAGCGGAACATCCGTGGCCTTTGCAGCACGCTCGGTGAATAAAGTTTCCCTGGCGGGTACTGGGACTCGTCCCGGTACGCCGCCACTCGAAAAGTCGTTCGGAGAGGCTGGCACCGACGCGCATCCGGCCTTTTTGCCACACGCGCGTTGCCCGCACGCCCTGCGGAAACCGTTCTTGACATACCTGACTGCTGAGGATAAGTTACTCGTGACTGACGGTCGCGCCCATCGGGCGCGCCCCAGGAATGGCTCAGGTTACTGGACGCACACACGTGAAACTTAACGCAAGCCGACTTCGACTCGAAATCGTAGTAGTAGTACGGCTTGTATCCGCGTCTCTGCCCGGAGGGGATGACTGAGCTGAGTTACACGCAACCGGAAAGCTCAAGAAACCCACCCGCCAGAGACGCTGGCAAGGTGGGTTTTATTTTTTGCGGCTGAGGGAGATGAGAAATGGGCAGTCAAAAAGAGTCGGGACGCAAAGAGTCCGGCAAGGAAGCGACAAAAACATCCGCCGGCGAGGCAGCCCAGGAGTCGATGATCGGCGCGCGGATCCTCTGGGAGTGTCTCGAGCGCGAGGGCGTGAAGACGGTATTCGGCTATCCCGGCGGTGCGATCCTGCCGGCGTATGACGCGCTGCAGCACAGCTCGATCCGCCACATTCTCGTACGCCACGAGCAAGGCGCCACGCACATGGCCGACGGCTACGCGCGCGCCACGGGCGAAGTGGGCGTCGCGGTTGCCACCTCGGGGCCTGGCGCGACCAACATGGTCACCGGAATCGCGACCGCGATGATGGACTCATCGCCGATCGTCTGCATCACCGGGCAGGTCGGCAGCAAGCTGCTCGGCTCGGACGCCTTCCAGGAAACCGATATCACCGGCGTCACCCTGCCGATCACGAAGCACAACTACCTCGTGACGCACGCGGACGAAATCGCGCCCACCGTGCGTGAGGCGATGTATGTCGCGAAGTCAGGGCGTCCCGGACCGGTGCTGATTGATATCACCAAGGACGCGCAGCAGGGAATGGGCAGCTTCAACTGGAACGACGCCGCGCCGAAGATGCGCGGTTATCGTCCCGACCTGTCGCCGGCGAAAGCCGAGTACGACAAAGCGCTGAAGCTGATCGCGGAGTCGAAGCGTCCCGTGATTCTTGCGGGCCACGGCATTCTCGTTTCGGGCGCCGGGCGCGAGGTGCAGGCGTTTGCCGAAAAAACCTGCATTCCCGTGGCGATGACGCTGCTTGGCCTTGGAGAGCTTCCCGCTTCGCACGTGCTGAACCTGGGCATGATGGGCATGCACGGCGAAGCGTGGGTCAACAAGACGATTCAGGATGCCGATCTGCTGCTGGCGTTCGGCATGCGTTTTGACGATCGCGTTACCGGCAACCTGAAGAACTACGCGCCCAACGCGAAGAAGATTCACATCGAGATCGATCCCGCCGAGATCAACAAAAACGTGAAGGTCGACGTCGCGCTGGTCGGCGATTTGAAACATATCCTTCAGGAACTCTTGCCGCGCGTCGCTTCCGCGGATCGCACCGACTGGATCGAGCACATCCACACGCTCAAGGGCGATACCGCCGTCCGCGACATCCAGAACCTGCAGGACAACGGCCACCTCTATGCCGCGCACGTGATCAACGACCTGTGGCATGAGACGCGCGACCGCGACACGATCATCGTCACCGACGTGGGGCAGCACCAGATGTGGGAAGCGCAGTACTACAAGCACGAGCATTCGCGCTCGCTGATCACGTCCGGCGGCCTCGGTACGATGGGCTTCGCGCTGCCCGCGGCAATCGGCGCGAAAGTCGGGCGTCCCGACGCGGACGTGTGGGTCGTGGTCGGCGACGGCGGCTTTCAGATGACGATGGCGGAGCTCGCCACGATCGTGCAGGAAAATCTGAAGGTCAACATCGCCATCATCAACAACGGTTTCCTCGGCATGGTCCGCCAGTGGCAGGAATTCTTCTACGAGCGGAACTACGAAGCCACGCCGCTGCTCAATCCGAACTTCGCGATGCTCGCCCAGGCTTACGGCATCAAGAGCTCGGTCGTGCAGAAGCGCGCCGACGTAGTTCCGACGGTACGCGCGGCGCGGGCGCACGAAGGCCCCATGCTCATCGACTTCAAGGTGGAGCAGGAAGACACCGTGTATCCGATGGTGGCGGCCGGCGCTGCCCTGCACGACATGATCCGGCGGCCGAGCCCCATCGTCGAAACCGCGCAGGACGAATAGGCCCCCGAGCGGGCGGAAAAAAAGAACAGGAAAACGATGCTCCATACATTCGTGGTTTACGTCGAAAACAAGCCGGGTGTGCTCTCGCGCGTCGTGTCGCTGTTTCGCCGCCGCGCTTTCAATATCGACTCGCTCACCGTTGGGCGCACGGAAAAGCCGGACGTCTCGCGCATGACCATCGTCACCGAGGCGGATGAAGATCAGGCGCGCCGCATCGTGGCGAATATCTACAAGCTCGTGAACGTGCTGCTGGTGGACGACATCACCGGGCAGCCCTCGCTCGTGCGCGATCTCACCATGATCAAGGTGAAGGCGACGCTCGAAACGCGCTCGCAGATTCTCGAACTCGCGACCGTGTTTCGCGGCAAGGTGCTCGACATCGCCGCCGAATCGATCATCGTCGAGCTGACCGGCGGCGAGGAGAAAGTCGACCGGCTGCTCGAATTGCTCAGCCCCTTCGGACTGATGGAAGTGGTGCGCACCGGAATCGTGGCGATGCGCCGCGGCGTATCGAAATCGCCGGCGCTCGCATCGAAGTCCGCGGGGCCGGTCGTCGTCGACGACGATACCGTTTCCTACTCCGTATAGCCTTCCGCGAAACAAAAGCGAACAAACGGTACAATAAAAGGGGCATCCTTGATGCCTCTGGCGGGGGCTTAGAGGCGTCTTCGGCGGCGCATTTTGACGCCTCTCGCCGTTCTCGCGCTGGGCCGCCATTTGGCTCTCGGCGGCGTGACGCTCCGAGAGCCCCGGAACGGGGCGTAAGGTCGTAGCCCACCGCGTGAGCCGTGGGACCCAGAAGGATGCGAGTTAGCCTGCGGAGCGGGCGATAGAACCATCCCAAAGCAACTTCTCGTCGAAGGGTACGCGGGCCGTCGCAACAGCGCCACGAACTCCTCGTGGAACGAGACGCGCCGGTGGTGTTCCTTCTGCGTGCGGATGTAGTTAGGTGCTGAATACAGCGTGAATCAGAAGATTGTGGAAGCTGTGAGGCATGCTCTTGCGCCCGCTTCGCGGGCTGGATGCGTCTATGCGTCGGCCCCCACGGCTTGCGCCGTGGGCTACCGTATATCACGCGCTTCGCGCGTTTTCCAACGTTTCAGGCGGATTTGCGCTTGGCCGCTGACGCGGGCTTTGCGGTGCCTTTCGCGGCGGGGGCCGCGTCCGGCTTGGGGCGCAGCGCGGCGAGGAAGTCGGCGAGCGGCAGCGTATTGATGACGTCTTTCTTTTCGATCCAGCCTCGGCGAGCGGTGATCACGCCGTACTTCATGTACGTCAGGTTTCCCGTCGAATGAGAGTCCGTCGAAATCACGATTTTGCATCCGCGCTGCTTGGCCATCCGCAAGTGCACGTCTGAGAGATCGAGGCGGTCGGGGTAGGCGTTCGCCTCCATGGCGACGCCGGCGGCTGCAGCGGCGTCGAGCACCTTTTCCATGTCGTAGGCGAAGGGCTCGCGCCGCAGGATCAGCCGGCCGGTGGGATGGGCGATGATCTGCGTGTAGGGATTCTCGATCGCCGCAAGGATGCGGTCGGTCATCTCGGCGCGCTCGAGATTCATGTAGGAGTGGACGGAGGCGACCACCACGTCGAGCTCAGCCAGCACATCGTTGTGCAAGTCGAGCGAGCCATCTTTCTTGATGTCGACCTCTATTCCGGCGAGCAACCTGATTCCCGGGACGCGTTCGTTGGCGGCGCGAATTTTCTTGATCTGCGCGAGCGTGCGCTTCTCGTCCATTCCGTTCGCGACGGTGACGGCCTGCGAGTGGTCGGTGAGGGCGATGTATTCGTAGCCCAGCTCGCGCGCAGCCTCGCCCATTTCCTCGATCGAGTTGCGTCCGTCGGAGGCGGTGGTGTGCATCTGGAGGTCGCCGCGAATATCGCCGAGCGCGACGAGGTGTGGCAGCGTTCCGCTTTCAGCGGCTTCGAGCTCGCCGGCCATTTCACGCAGCTCGGGTTCGATGTAGGCGAGCTTGAGCTTGGCGTAAATCTCCGCTTCGGTTTTGCCGGCCACCGCGCGGCCGCCCTTGAGCGTGGTGAGCGCGTATTCGTTGAGCGTCCAGCCCGTGTCGTTGGCGCGGCCGCGCAGGGCGACGTTGTGCTCGCGCGAGCCCGTGAAATAGAGCAGCGCGGCGCCAAAGCTCTTTTTTTCGAGCAGGCGGACGTCGACTTGGAGGCCGCGGCCGAGGATGAAGCTGACTTTGTTTTCGCCGCGCGCGAGATTCTGGTCGATGCCGGGATATTTCAGGATGTGGTCGGCGACGGCGTCGACGTCTTTCTGCTTGTCGCGGCCTGGACGCATGGTCACCAGCAGATCGAGATCGCCGACGGTCTCCTTGCCGCGCCGCAGCGAGCCCGCCGGGGTCACCGACTCGACCGCGTCGCCGGCCTTCGCGATGTATTCGACGAGCCTTTGCGCTTCGTCGTCGGCGACATTCAGGCGCACACGGCCCGAGCCGGAAAGATTCTTGAACTGTTGCGTCGCTTTCAGGATGTTCTGTTCGCTCTTCTCGCCAAAGCCGGGCAGGTCGCGGAGCTTACCCTCCTCTGCGAGTTTTTGAAGTCCCTCCACCGTACCGACCTTGAAGTGGCTCCAGATGAACGCGACCTTCTTGGGCCCCAGCGATTGCAGCGAGAGCAGGTCGAGCAGCGTGGGCGGATATTTTTTCAGAAGCTTTTGGCGGAGCGTGTAGTCGCCGGTCGCCAGGATTTCGCGGATGTGCTCGGCCATGCTGTCGCCGACGCCGGGAAGTTCCTTGAGCTTCTTGTCGTCTTTGGCGAGATCCTCGACGCGCTCGTGGATGCTGTAGAGCAGCTCGGCCACTTTTTCGTAGCTGCGGTAGCGGCCGATGATGGCGCCGTCGATTTCGAGCAGCTGCGCCGTCTCGCGCAGGATGCGTGCGACCTCTCGATTTTCCATTTGTGGCGAATTATACGACAGGTCGAGCCTGCCCGTGGAAGCCCGTGCGATGGTTATCGTTTTGCGAGGCGGTTTGGAAGCGGCATTCAACGCAGAGGACGCAGAGGAGCGCAGAGTACACGGAGACGCGTTGCCGTCCTAATTTCGGAGCTGAAGCTCCGACCTCCTAAAAACCATGGAGATTCGGCCAGAACCCCGAATCTCGTCCTGCACGCGATCACGCCAAGCAAGGCGTGGTAAAGCAGATCCCTCACCCCGCCGCGGGCGGGGATTCGGGATGACAGCGCGCGTGGTTAGTGGCGACCTGTAAAGAGTTCTCCCGCTACTTTTTCGCGAGGAACTGCGCGTAGAAGAGGATGCCGGCGACGGATTTGGCGTCGCGGATTTTGCCGCTGCGAATCCAGGCGAGCGCTTCGCGGAGCGGCAGGATGCGGACGGTGATTTTTTCGTCGTCCTCGGGCCGCGGGGCGCCTTTCGTGAGGCCGGTGGCGAGGTAGATTTCCATGCGCTCGCCGAGCAGGCCCGGAGAAGGGAAGACGTCGAGCAGATGGCGGATACGCTTGGCGGTGTAGCCGGATTCTTCCTCGAGTTCGCGCTTGGCTCCTTCGGCGAAAGTCTCGTTGGGTTCTTTGTGGCCGGCGACGAGCTCCCAGAGAAATTCGCCCGCGGCGTGGCGGTATTGGCGGATCAGCAGGATGCGGCCGTCGGGGAAAACGGGCAGCACGACCGCCGATCCGGGGTGCTCGATGATCTCGCGCGTGACGGTGATGCCGCTCGGCTCGACAACCTGCTCGCGCTTGAGCGCAAACACGCGGCCCTGAAAAATCAATTCGCTGCTGAGAATTTGTGCTTTACGCGGCTTGCTTTTCGCTGTCACTGGCACGTATCTCCCGATTAGGCAATAAAATCCCTATGCAAACGCCACGCAGCCACGAGATTCAATCGATGAGCTCGTTGAAGCCGCGGCCGCTCAGGATCATTGGGACGCACTTTTCCACGCGCGCTACCCGCGTCTTCGCCTGCTTCGCGCCCGCCACGTGAAAGAGGTACGACTTCCGCCGTCCCGGCGTGAGCGCTTCGAACGCCGCGCGCAGCTCGGAGTCCGCATCGAGCCTGGCCTGCAACTCCTCGGGGACCGCATAGTCCGAAATTTTCTTGAGGGCGACCTTCTTCCCCGACTCCTCGACCTCGATGGCTTCGTAGATGTACTTCCTCAGTGTCGACTGCATCGCCGTAATTTCTTTGAGCGAGGTGAATTTAATCCAGCGGCCGGCCTGCGCCTGACCGATCCTTTGGAGGATGTGCTTCGGGTCTTTGAGCAGCGCACCTTTGAAGAACGAAAACGCGCACGATTCCTTCAGTGGGATGACGATCGCTATGTTTTTCCCAAGGTAGGTGAAGCAGGGCTTGCCCCACTTGATCTCCTCGATCAGGTCGCAGTCGAGCGCGATCTTTCTCAGCCTAGCTGCTTCCTTCTGCCACTTTTTCGCGTACGGTACTTGCACCGGTCCCCCCGTGTACTAGCTCGGCCGTCTCGCTGTCAGCATACTGGCACCCGCCTGAACAGGGCGCGGCGGCGCATGTGCGTCAGCCTCGCCTCGCCGCCTCGATAGCGGCGATGTCGATCTTCTTCATCTTCATCATGGCCTGAAACGCGCGCCTGCCTTCATCGCCGCCGCTCGCAAGCGCATCCGTTAGTGCGCGCGGGGTGATCTGCCAGGAGAGTCCCCAGCGGTCCCTGCACCAACCGCACGCGCTTTCAGCGCCGCCATTGCCGACGATCGCGTTCCAGTATCGATCCGTCTCCTCCTGATTGTCGGTCGCGACTTGGAACGAAAAGGCCTCGCTGTGCTTGAACGCCGGGCCGCCGTTGAGACCAAGACACGGAATCCCCACGACGGTGAACTCCACCGTCAGCACGTCGCCCTGTTTGCCGCCCGGGAAGTCGCCCGGCGCGCTGTGAACGGCGGTCACCTTGCTGTCGGGGAAGGTGGCGGCGTAGAAGCGCGCCGCCTCATGCGCGTTTTTGTCGAACCAGAGACAGATCGTGTTTTTCGCTTTCATATTCATGGCTCCCTATACCGCGTCTATCTTACATCGGCTGATTCGTCGCGTGCGCTCCGTGTCGGTCTGCCGCCCTTCCGCTCGGCCGAGCGAGTCCCGTATACTCAGGCGAATGCCGATGAACACGATCATCATCGACGACGAGCGCCCGGCGCGCGACGAACTCGGCTTCCTGCTGAAGGGCTTTCCCGAGGTCAACGTGATCGCGCAGGGCAAAAACGGGCTCGAGGCCGTGGCGCTGATCAAGGAGCACGAGCCCGATCTGGTGTTCCTCGACGTGCAGATGCCGGGGCTCGACGGCTTCGGCGTGATCAAGCGGCTCGTCGAGCGCAAGATCAAGCTGCCGCAGATCGTGTTCGCGACGGCGTACGACCACTACGCGCTCCAGGCGTTCGAGGTGAGCGCAGTCGATTACGTCCTGAAGCCTTTCGACAAGGCGCGCATCGCCCGGGCGGTGCAGCGCGCGCGCAGGATGGTCGAAACGAACAGCTCGCCGGTCGACAGGCTCGAACTTCTCGTGGGGCAGCTCGGCGCGAGCGCCCCGCAATCGAAGCCGCAATTGCCGGTAAAACTGCTGGTGAAAGCCCAGTCGCGGATGATCCTGGTGGACGCCGAGGACCTGATCTACGCGTCGATTCAGGACGGCGCCATCACGATTTTCGCCCGCGAAATCGAGGGCGAATCGAATTACCGCACGGTGGAGGAACTGGCCGCGGCGCTCGATCCCGACGTTTTCTGGCGGCCGCACCGGTCGTACCTGGTAAATATCAACCACATCAAGGAAGTGATGCCGTGGTTCAAGTCGAGCTACATGCTGAAAATGGACGACAAGCGCGCGAGCGAGATTCCCGTGTCGCGCGCGCAGACCAAGCGGCTGCGGGAGCTGCTGAAGCTGTGAAGTGGAAAAGAGAAAATAGAAAATGGGCGGGGTTGAAAGACGGCGCACCGCAGAGGCGCAGAGGGGCGCAGAGAAGGCAGGGAAGCAGGGAAGCAAGGAAGCAAGGAAGCAAGGAAGCAAGGAAGCAGGGAAGCAGGAAGAAAAGCCGGGAAGAAAAGCCAGGAAGAAAAGCAGATCCCTCACCCCGCCGAAGGGCGGCGCGGATTCGGGATGACAGGGCGTGCGGTGTTGCGCTGAGGGCAGGCGCAGGTGTCGCGCTCAGCCGTCGATCCGGGCGAAGCGATTCCTTGCCGCGGACGGCGATTTGCTCCTGGGTTGTCCGGCTCTGCGGTCTCTGCGTCTCTGCGGTGGTCTTTCGCCTTTTCTCGCTCTCAACTCTGAACTGTCAACTTTAGACTTCTGTGCTAGCATCGCTCATACATCACTTTTCCGATTCGGGGAGCCGTACCGCAGAGTGGCAAAACAGAAACGAGTCTTAAGCGGCATGCGGCCGACCGGGCGTCTCCACCTCGGCCACTTCTTCGGCGCTCTTTCCAACTGGCTCAAGCTGCAGGAAGAGTACGAGTGCTTCTTTTTCGTAGCGGATTGGCACGCGCTGACGACGCACTACGAAGACACGTCGTCGATCGCCGACAACACGCTGCAAGTCGCCACCGACTGGCTCGCGGTAGGCCTCGATCCCGCGAAATCGACGCTGTTCGTGCAGTCGAGCGTGCTCGAGCATGCGGAGCTGCACGTCCTGCTGTCGATGATCACGCCGCTTTCGTGGCTCGAGCGCGTGCCCACCTACAAGGAGCAGATCGAGAATTTGAAGGACCGCGATCTCGGCACGTACGGCTTTCTGGGCTACCCGCTGCTGCAGTCGGCGGACATCGTCATCTACGATGCGGATTTTGTACCCGTCGGCGAGGACCAGGTGCCACACGTGGAAATCACCCGCGAAATCGTGCGGCGATTTGACACCCAATTCGGATTCGAAATCAAAAAGGAGTTCTTTGGCGACTCCGAGGCGCAGAAGCGCGTGATGGCTATCGTGACTCCACATTTGGAGAAGCCTCTTGACGACACCGAGGGCGGCCTCAAGAGAGCTACAGAGGCGATCCACCGAACGCTGCGAAGGGCGGTCGGAGAGTGGGGTTTCGACAACTTTCGCGAAAAAGTGGGACGTGACGGCAAGTTCTTTAAGCTCGATCCGGTTCTGCGCGAGCCGGGGCATTTGCTGACCGAAACGCCGAGGCTGCCGGGGACCGACGGGCGGCGGATGGCAAAGTCCTACGGCAACGCGATCTGGCTGAGCGATACGCCCGACGAGATTCGCACCAAGGTGCGCAACATGATGACGGACCCACAGCGGCAGCGGCGGACCGATCCCGGGCGGCCGGAGATTTGTCCTGTGTTCGCATACCACAAGCTGTTTTCGCCGGCCGAGACGGTTGCGCAAGTGGATCGCGATTGCCGCACGGCGGCGATTGGATGCGTCGATTGCAAGAAGATGATGGCCGAAAACCTGGTGAAGTGGATCGAGCCAATCCAGGCGCGGCGGAAAGAATTCGAGGCGCATCCGCAGCAGGTTTGGGATATTCTCGACGCCGGCGGGAAGAAGGCGCAATCGGCCGCGCGCCGGACCATGAAGCGCGTCCGGAACGCAATTTTCAAGTGGGACGAGGCACGGAAGTAGAGCCCGCGCAGGCAGGATTGTTCTGTGCCGCTGAAAGCACTTGAGGTAGAGTCACTTTAGGAAGCGAATGGCGTCGCCCTATCGCATCAATTTGCCGGTGTATGAGGGACCGCTCGATCTCCTGCTCGATCTGATCCGCAAGCAGGAGATGGACGTCCACAATATTCCCATCGCGAAAGTCACCGAGCAGTACCTCGACTATCTCCACCAGCTCGAAAAGCTGGATATCGATGTGTCCGCCGATTTCATCTACATGGCCGCGACGCTGATTCACATCAAGTCGAAGATGCTGCTGCCGGCCGATCCGCTGGCGGGTCCCGATGCGATCGAAGACCCGCGCGACGAGCTGGTCCACCGGCTGCTCGAGCACGAGAAATTCAAGAACGCAGCGCAGTTGCTCTATCAGAAGCAGCAGATCGAGGATCACGTCTGGTCGAAGCCGGACCGCGCGCTCTATACCGGCGACGCGATCGAGGGCGAGTTGGTCGTGTCGCTCGTCGATCTCGTCAAGACCTTCCAGCAGATTCTCGAGCGGCGCAAGGAAGTGAAGAAATTCGAGCTGCGCCACGAGACGGTGACCATCGCGCAGATGATGGACCGGCTGCGGCGGCAACTGATGCAGGGGGACGAGCCCGTGTCGCTGATCGCGTTCTTCGATCTTTGCGAGACGCGCAACGCCATGATCGTCGCGCTGCTGGCCGTGCTCGAAATGGTCCGCATGCAGGCGATCATTCTCGTGCAGTCCGACCTGTTCGAGGATATTCGTATTCGCAAGCACCAGATGTTCGACGCGGTGTTTGCCGGGCCGGACGCGATGTCGAAGATCGAGGAGCAATATCTGTAAAGGCCGAAATCGAAACTGGAAATTCGAAATTCGGAAAAGCGAAAGCAGATCCCTCACGCTGTCCGCGCTGAGGCCCGGACCGGTGCGGGATGACAGGTCGCCGCCCAGAGGGACGAAGTTCGTGAAACGAGGGTCGTGAGATTATGACGCCACAGGAAATTCAGGCGGCGCTGGAAGCCATCATCTACGCAGCGGACGAGCCCGCGACGCTCGATCAGATCGCCCACGCGCTCGGCGTCGAAAAAGCGGAAGCCCGCGCCGGGCTCGACTTGCTGGTCGCCGCGTATCAGACGGACGATCGCGGCATCGAGGTGCGCAAAGTCGCCGGCGGCTGGAAGTTCTATACGAAGGCGCAGCATCACGACGTGGTGCGCAAATTCATCAAGAGCCTGCAGCCGCCGCTGCGGCTCACGATGCCGGCGCTCGAGACGTTGGCGGTGATCGCCTACAAGCAGCCGGTGACCGTGCCGGAAATCAACGAGATTCGCGGCGTCAACGTGGGCGGCGTGATCAAGACGCTGCTCGAGAAGCGCCTCATCACCACCGCGGGGCGCAAGGAAGTGATCGGGCGGCCGATCCTCTATCGCACGTCGAAGCAATTCATGATGCGCTTCGGGCTGTCCGATCTCGACGAGCTGCCGAGTCTCAAGGAGTTCGAGCAGTTGGCGCAGGCCGCGCTTGATTCCGATGCGGGTATCGCGCCGGCGGAGCCGGGCGATGCCGTCGCCGAAACGCCGGCGGAGACGGCGCCCGCCGAATCGGCGGAGGCGGCTGCGATTCGCGAATCGGGCGAGACGAACGATCTGGCCGAACTCGGCGAAGACAGTCCGGAAGGCGCGCCCGAGTCGGCACCGGAAGATTCGCATCCTGAACCGCGCGCCGCCGCGGCCGGCTCGTCCGAGCAATCCTAGAGCTTCGCCGGTCGCTTTCCCCCACGGAAGCCGCACGACCGTTGCGCCTCCGCATCTGCCGGTGCAATCGGGCGACCTACTTAGGTTGCGCTACAGCATCCGCCTGATTACATCGAGCAAGCCATTTCGCAATGCTGGGCCCGGGGCGAGCCGCGAAACACCGACGCACAGCAGCAAACGCCGCGGTTCGTCCCCGAAGCGGTGTTACCAAGCGAGGAGGGTTCCATGACAACCAGAAAAGGCACGAGAGCCTCGTCGAAGTCCGGCCACAGCGGCCACTCGACGAGCGGCGGCACCAGCGGTCGCCACACGAATCAAGGGAGCACGCGCGCCGGAAACGGCCGCACCAGCGAAAAGGAACGCACCGAGAAGAGCGCGGGGCAGCACGTGCCGCGCGCGTCGACAACCAAAGTCGAGGAAACCGACATCGACGAGGCGGAATCGCCGTCCCGCACCCGGAGCGGTCACGACGTGGGCGGTGACGAAGAGGAAGAAGATACGACGATCGAGGAAGACGAAACGCTGGATTAGCGTCGAGGCGCGATTCAACGAGCAACGAGGCCCGGCCGGCTCCTTTGCGGGACCCGGCCGGGCTTTTTCTGTTTCAGCCGGCGTGCTTGTCCAAGGGGCCCGCGGGTTGGGGCGACTGATACACGCGGCCCGCCGCTTTTTGCTTTTCCATGCACTCGGGATGGCCGCAGCGGCACGGGCCGTCCGGCGAGTGTTGCGCGCGTCTGCACGCGGCGCTGCAGAACTCATCTTCCGTCTCGACCAGACATCGACAGGGAGGATGAGCGCAGCGCATCAGGGTTTCGGACTGCATTGGTCCCTCCTTCTAATCGTCCGCGTCCCGCGGCGGTCGCGTCTATCGGGTGGCTGCTGTAGGACTTTGTGATAGGGCGCCGAAGTGCGTCTTTAGCGTTATCTGGCACTGACAATTGTGATAAAAGGCTAGGCGTGATTCGGACCCGAAAATCCATTATTGTCGCGGCAGCCGGCTTTTTCCTGGCAGTGGGCGTGAGCATCCCGCAGCAGCGGCCACTGGTTCTTGCGAACTATCCGCAGCAACCTCATCCCGCCACGGGCCAGCCGCCGGCCGCGCCGGGCTCGGTGACAGTGAGGACGCGGCTCATCACCCTCGACGTGGTGGCCACCGATTCGCACGGCAAGCCCGTGCGCGACCTCAAGCAGGGCGAATTTCAGGTGGTCGACGGACACGCCGGCGAGCAGAAGATCGCGCGCTTCGAATTCATCGACGCTGCCACGCGGGCGGCGGCCGCCGCCCAGCCCGGGCCGCTTCCGACCGGGCCCCACATCTTCTCGAATTTCGAAACGGCGCAGCTGAAGGTGCCGCCGACCGTGATTCTGCTGGACGCGTTGAACACCGACATCACCCTGCAGTCCCAGGTCCACCGGCACATGGTGACGCTGCTGAAAACATTGCCGGTGGATACGCCCGTTGCCGTGATCACGCTCGGGCACGAGTTGCATATCGTCCAGAACTTCACCACCGACCCGGAACTGTTGCGCCAGGCTGTGGACGGCTCGCTGCGGGCGCTTTCGGTCCCGGGCAATCCGCAGGACGATTCCGACAGTGCTTCGAGCCGCGTGCTCGCTGCGAATGGCGGCGAAGTCACCCAGCAGGTTCAAGCCCTGCAGGACTTCGAGAACACGATGTACCAGGAGCAGACCACCGTACGCGTCGATGAGACCGTCGACGCAATGCTGGGGCTGGCGAAGTTCCTGGGCGGCTATCCCGGGCGGAAGAACCTCGTATGGATCTCGAGCGCGTTTCCCTCGTGGATTGCGCCGCAGGGCTCGCCCGCGAAGATTCCGGGGCAGGAGTTCATGGCCAGCGCCGATTATTCCGGAAAAGTCGACCGGGCGTCCCAGGCGCTCGCCGACGCGCGAGTGGCGGTCTATCCCGTGGATGCGGGCGGCCTCGAGACTTCACCGATTTACAGTACGGCCCAGAATCCGCAGATGCCGCGGCAGAACCTCAGCGACAGCCTCGCGGGGCAGATCTCGCGGCAGCAGGGAGAGACCGAAGACTCGCAGGCCACGATGAGGGAAATCGCCGAAGGCACGGGCGGGCGGCCCTGCTTCAACACGAACGATCTGTCGGGGTGTGTCGAATCCGCGATCGATGATGGCTCCTCGTATTACGAGATCTCCTACTACCCGGAAAACGTCGATTGGAACGGGCACTTCCAGAAGGTGACGCTGAAGACGACCCGCCACGGGGTCCGGCTCGCCTACCGCCGCGGCTACTACGCGATCGACGGGACCAGCTCCGGGCGCAAACCTCCCGACGAGCTTTTGAAAGAAGCCTGCATGGGAGCGCTGCCTTCGACGGGAATCAGCATGACCGTCGAACCCGTGGCCGGACCAGAGCAGGCATCGACGGCCTCATCGGGCGTCCGCTACCTGATCGCCGTTTCGCCGCGTTCGCTGAGCCTCGCGCCCGCATTGACGGAAGGCGGCCCGCGGAAGCTGAGCCTGCGCATGGCGGTCTGCGACTACGATCCCCAGGGCAAGAGCTTCGCGTTTTTCCCGCGCGACCTTTCCATGCAGGTGACCGACACCGTCTGGAACGGGCTGCAGCAGCGCGGCGTGCGCAACATCTTCGACTACAGCGCCAAGCCTGAGGACAACCGGCTGAGGTTCGCCGTGCTCGACGTGCCGAGCGGCGCGACCGGCTCGGTCGACGTCCCGGCACACCCCCGCGATTTCGGCACGCTGCCACGGGAAGCGAGCGTGACGCCCAACGGGCCCAGCGGAATGGCGCCGGGACTCGCGGGCACTTCCGCTCCGCCCGCGCCGCGCGAAGTCGTAACCGCGCTGACCTTTCGATCGAGTTTAGGGAAAACGGGCAAGCTCGATTGGAGCACGGGGAAGGTTTCCTACGGGGGCGAACTCGGCGCGCAGCTCGGCGCCGAGGGCTTCTTCGAGAAATATTTCGGAGGCCAGTATCGCTGCCAGGCTGGGAACCTTGTCTCGAGCGACCCCAATTCCACCGCGCCGCCGAGGCTCGGGCTTGTCCTGCAAGGCGCGAACGGCGCCAGGCTGCTGGTCGATTTCACGGGCACCGAGCCGCAGTACACGGGCGACCTGCAGGTTGACCCGGACGCGCGCGCCTTCTTCGAACAGGTTTGGAAGCTTTGCCACTGCCAGGAGCCCTAGCCGCATAGAGCTTCGCCGCTGGTCGGTTTTCCGCTAAGCTCCCTACATGGAAGAACGTCTGCAGAAAATCATCGCGCGCGCTGGCCTTGCCTCGCGGCGGCGCGCCGAGGAAATGATCACGTCGGGGCTGGTGACGGTGAACGGTCAAACCATCACCGAACTCGGCACCAAGGCCGACGCTTCGCGCGACCACATCAAGGTGGCAGGGAAGCTCATCCGCGCCGAAACCCGGCACGTCTACCTCGCGCTGAACAAGCCTCCCGAAGTCGTCGCGACGATGAGCGATCCCGAGGGGCGGCGCTCGCTCCGTGACTTGCTGCACGGCATCAGCGAGCGTGTCTTCCCGGTCGGGCGGCTGGAATACCACGCGCACGGGCTCGTCCTTCTGACCAACGACGGCGAGCTCGCCAATCGCATCCTCAAGAACCATCGTCTGCCGCAGGTCTACCACCTCAAGCTCAAGACGCTGCTCACCTTCGCCGAGATCGAGAGCCTCTCGCGGGCGACCGGAGCGCGGATTTCGCGGCTGCGCGGCAAAGACGCGCCTTGGTATGAAGTGACGCTCTCCGACACGCGACGCGACGCCCTGCGCAACAGGCTCTTCCAGACGGGCCACCCGGTCGAAAAGATGAAGCGGGTGGGCATCGCCAATATCGATCTCGCCGGGCTCGCGCCGGGCCGCCATCGCGAGCTTTCGCCGGGCGAGGTAGCGGGCCTCGAGCGGGCGCTCGACGGGGAGCGTCCTGCGACTCCCAGGACCAGGCCGGCCAAGCGCCCAATTCGCAAACACGCCCGCTAGACGCGCTTTCCTTCCCTCCGATTTGGAGTATGATGAGGTCACCCTTGGGCGGGGGATTCCCTCAGTCAGGGTTTTTGGGGACCAGCATAGGTTCAAAGGGCCGCCGTGCGTTTGCCCGTGCGAGCGCGCGACGGAGAGGCCTGTGCCGCCACATGCTCGCGGGCTCTAGGGGAAGCGTCCGCGGAAGCCGCTCTGTCAGCGGCTCAATCGAAACGCACCGAAAGGACGTCCATGAATAGACCGATCGAGAATCCGAACCTCGGAGCGGGCCGGGCGTCCGACTCCGGAGCCGTCGACCCCGCCAGCGAGATTCTCAAGACCAGCCGCACCATTGCCGTGGTGGGGCTATCCAACCGGCCGCACCGGCCGAGCTACGGCGTCGCGCAATATCTGCAGTCGGCGGGCTATCGGGTGATCCCGGTGAATCCGGCCGAGACCGAGGTTCTCGGCGAAAAGTCCTACGCGCGGCTCGAAGACATTCCGGAGCGCGTCGATATCGTCGATATTTTCCGGCGCTCGGAATTCGTGCCCGAAATCGTCGACGCGGCGATCCGCATCGGCGCTCGCGGCGTCTGGATGCAGGAAGGCGTGATGCACGCCGAAGCCGCCGAGCGCGCGCGCCGCGCCGGCCTCTTCGTAATCATGAACACCTGCATTTTGAAGGAACACATCAAGCGTTTCCGTCTCCACTAAACCCGCCGTGGCGCGTGCAGCCAGGGCCTTCGACTGGCTTTGGCCCGGCGCCATCGGGGTTGATTCACTCGAGCGGGAAAACCTTCAGGACGCGCTTGCCGGGGACGGTCACCGCAAGCGTACGGCCGTCCGGCGCGATGCGGAAATCGTGAAATTCGAGATCGTGCAGCACCGGAGTGAACGAATCGTCCCGCAGCCCGACCCACACCAGATCGTTCGATTCCTCGAGCGGCCCTCTTTTCAGCAGGACGCGATCGTCGTTGTTGCCCCATTCGAACCGGCCGAGGCCGGCGTTCGCCTTGATGCGCTTCGAGGGATTGTCGACGTCGATCACTTCGATCGTGTCTCCATCCTCGAAGAAGCCGATTTTCTTCCCCGACTTGGAGACGGCAAGCGAGCCGTTGTAATTGTCGATGGTGGCGAGTTCGGTCACCGCTTCGTGGAGCAGGTCGAGGGAAAGGATCGTCAGGCGCCCTCGCAGGCTCAGGTTTGAGCTGACGGCGAAGGCCCGGTCGCGCGCGGCGTCCCAGATGACGGTGTCGAACGTGTGGCCCTCGAAAAGCTGGCGCGTCTGCCCGTCCGAGGGCCGCACGCTCGTTATGGTGTAGGGCGGCGCGAGGCTCAGGTAGACCACCGTCTGGCCATCGGCGAGCCATGTGGCGTCGGTGGCGTCCTGGATGAACCGGTCCTTCGACCCGGCCACTTTGATTTCGTTGCCGTCGTCGTCGAAAAGCGCCACGGCTTTGCGCCCGCCGACGCTGAATACGTCGGAATCGTCCGAGCGGTCCTCCTCGCCCTTTTTCTTGATGTGCGGATGATAATCCGGCGGGGGCTCCTGCATCGTGATACTCGCCGCGATATGTTTCGCGTCGGGCGCCCACGCGATCGTGTTGACTACGTAGCCGGAGGGAGGCACGACCGGCATGAATTTATCGACATCCACGAGCCGCTTGCCCCGGCCGGGGCCGGTCGCGACGTCGATTTCGTCCCGCTCGATGATGAGCTTCTTCACTCGCTTGAGCTTCGGGACGGCGTAGACGATCTCATTGTGCGCGGAGATGTCGAACGCCTGGCAATCTTCGTCGATTACCATTTTCGGATTGTCTTGCGCCAGCGCTCGCGCGGCGCCGAGCGTGAGAATTCCGGCCGCCGCGAGCAGGGGAATCAACGCGAAGCAGCGCGCGGGCAAGCGGCCCGGCCATTGAAAGAGCAACTGGATGAGAAAGCCCGCTGGAGTTTCGTCCACGCCTCGCCGCTTACCCCTCATTTCTCCCCTTTGTTTTGATTCGACGAATCTCTTCCATGCGTTGCCGGATGCGCGCCTCGAAGCCCTGATCGGTGGGCTTGTAGTAGACGCGTCCGGCGAGGCTCTCGGGCAGGCAGGTCATGTCCGTGACCTTTTCCTCCGCGTCGTGCGCGTATTGGTAGCCTTTGCCGTAGCCGAGGTTGCCCATCAGGCCCGTGACCGCGTTTCTTAGATGCAGCGGAACGGGCTCCGCGATGGTCCGCTGCAAATCCTCGCGCACCTCGCCGTAGCCGGTGTAGAGCGCGTTTGATTTCGGCGCGAGCGAAAGATAGACGGCCGCCTGCGCGAGCGCGAGATTGCCCTCGGGCGGCCCGATGAAATCGAAGGCTTCCTTGGCGGCAATCGTGACGCCGAGCGCGCCGGGTTCCGCGAGGCCGATATCTTCGCTCGCCATCCGTACCATCCGCCGCGCGATGTACAGCGGATCCTCGCCAGATTCGAGCATGCGCGCCAGCCAATAAAGCGCCGCGTCGGGATCGGAATTGCGCACCGATTTGTGCAGCGCCGAGATGAGGTTGAAATGCTCCTCGCCCGCTTTATCGTAGGGAAGCAGCTTTTTCTGCAACACGTCTTCGAGGCGCGCTTCGGAAAGGACGCGCCGCCCATCGGCGGCCGGCTCGGTGCCGAGAACGAGCGCTTCGAGAGTGTTGTATGCCGAGCGCGCGTCACCGTTGGCGAGAACGGCGATGCGGTCGAGAATGTCGTCGCCGGCCTCGACCTGCTCCTTGCCCAGGCCCCGGGCGGGATCTTCGATCGCCTTGTGCAGCAGCGCGACGACCTGTTCCCTCGAAAGCGGGTGCAGGACGTAGACCTTCATCCGCGAAAGCAGCGGCGCGATCACCTCGAACGACGGATTCTCCGTCGTCGCACCGATCAGCAGGATATTTCCGGCCTCGACGTGCGGCAAAAATGCGTCCTGCTGCGCGCGATTGAAGCGATGCACCTCATCGATGAAGACGATCGTGCGCCGTCCGTACCGGCGCATGCCTTCGGCCTTGGCCATCACGTCCTTGATTTCCTTGATGCCGGAAAGCACGGCGCTGAAGGGAATAAACTCCGATTTGGTCCGCTTGGCGATGATGCGCGCGAGCGTGGTCTTCCCGCACCCGGGAGGGCCCCACAGGAGCATCGAACCGAGCTCGTCGCGTTCGATTTGCGTGCGGAGCGGTCTGCCGGGACCCAGCAGCTCTTCCTGGCCGATGAATTCGTCGAGCGTCTGCGGGCGCATGCGGTCGGCGAGCGGACGTCCCGCGAGCGGCTCTTCTTCCGGCTCGATTGCGCGAAACAGGCCCATGCGCTCCTAGTCCTCGCCTTTCGCGGCTCGGGCGCGCTGCCGCGCCGCTTCGTAGAGTACGATCGAGGCCGCCACGCCCGCGTTGAGCGATTCGACCGCATGCGCGGTGGGAATCGAAATCACGGCGTCCGCGGCGTGCGTGATTTCGGAGGGCAAGCCCGCGCCTTCGTTGCCGACGAATACGGCGGCCGCCTCGCGCCAATCCGCGCTGAAGTCGTGGCCGTTGCTTGCCGAACTCGCCGCGTAGATTCGCACGCCCGCGATGCGCAGCTGCGCCAGCAAAACGGGAATCGCCATCCCGCGTACCAGGGGCAGCCGCAGCGTCGAGCCCGCCGAGGCACGCAGAGCTTTGGGCGACCACGGGTCGGCGGTGCCGCGCGTGGCAACCGCGCCCGTAGCGCCGAATGCCTCCGCCGACCGCAGGATCGTGCCGACGTTTCCCGGGTCCTGAATCGCCGCCAGCACCACGACGAGCGGCGAAGTCCCGCGCGACGCCCCCGCGCCGTGCAGCACGTCGTCCAATTGCCACGACGGTTGCCGAAAGAGCGCGGCCACGCCCTGGGGCGCTTCCGTGCCGGACACGCTCTCGAATAGTTTGTCCGTGGTGCGCAGAATCTGCGAGCGCGAGATGCCTGCTTCGCTCTCGCCGGCCGCCTTCAGCACGCCCGCCGCGTCGCGCTCACCCGACTCGCTGACGAGCAGGGCCTCCGCCTCGAGCCCCGAGCGCAAGGCCTCCTGCACCAGCTTCGGGCCCTCAACCCCGATCGGGTCGTTGCGCGCGAGGTCAGGACCCTTCCCGCGCAGGGCGCCGCGGAAGGATTTGAGCCATTTGTTGTCGCGGCTGGTGATGATGGTCATGACGCTCGATCCGGATTCCCAAATCGTGCTCTGATGCAAGCGTAGCAAACGCGATGGGCGGCGTAAATCGCTGCGCCCGGAGCACATGGCGGCAAATTCTTGTGCTGGTTCATCTTGCGCCGTCGGCGGCCGCTATGGTAAGTTGCAGAGGCACTCAGGAATTTGTCCGCGAGCGAACCCTTTGGCCGTCGAAGTCCTCAAAATTTCATCGGCAGCGCCCGACCGGCAGGTAATTGACTACGCCGCAAGTTTCATCCGGCGCGGCCGTGTGGTTGCGATCCCCACGGACACGGTCTACGGGCTCTCCGCCGATCCGTTCAACTTGGCGGCGATCGAGCGCGTGTTTCGTGTCAAGGGACGGCCGGAATCGCAGGCGCTACCCATCCTGGTGAATTCCGTCGAGCAGGCGATCACGCTGATGCGCGATGTTCCCGACGAATTTCTCACGCTCGCCAACAAGCTCTGGCCCGGCGCGCTGACGCTGGTCGTCGGAGCGACACATCGCCTGCCGCTGAAAGTCACTGGGAATACGGGAAATGTGGCGCTTCGATGGCCGGACTCGCGCGTTGCATCGGCGCTGATCGAGGCGGCCGGCGGCCCGATCACCGGCACGAGCGCGAATCTTTCAGGCTATCCGTCCTGCACGAGCGCCGGCGCCATCATGGAGCAGTTGGGCGACCGGCTGCCGCTGATTCTCGACTCGGGCGACACCGGCGGCACGCTTTCATCGACCATCGTGCGCATCGAGAACGACAGCTGGTTCGTGGCGCGTGAAGGCGCGCTCCCCGAATCGGAGATTCGCAAGGCGCTCGGCACGAGCCCCTCCTGATTTTTCCGCTGCCTGCCGCTCGCAACCTCTCTTAGTGAATCTCCGCCGTGTCGAGGAAATCGTATTCGCCGGACGGCGCGAGCGTAATGCCCGTCACGCGCGTGCGATGGACGCAGACGTTGTCCACGTACCACAAATCGATATAGGGCTCGTCTTCCGCGACGATCTGCTGAATTTGCCATAGGATCGCCTTGCGCTTGTCGCGGTCCATTTCCACTTTTTCCTGGTCGATCAGCGCGTCGAGCGCCGGGTTGCGGTAGTGGCCGCGGTTCGCGCCGAGCGGAGGCATCCGCTTCGAATTGAAGACGTAATCGAAGATGTCCGGATCGTTGTTCGCCCCGACCCAGCGCAGCGTGTAGAGTTGAAAGCTCCCGCGGCCGATATCCGCCAGAAACGTCGCGGTTTCGAGCGGACGCAGATCGAGCACGACGCCCACCCGCCGCCATTCGCCCGCGAGCGCTTCGCTCAGCAGGCGCGCCGACTCTTCCGTCGACGTCTTCATCGTGATGTGGAAGCGCACGCCGTCCGCGCCGCGCGGAAACCCCGCCGCATCGAGCAGCTTTTCCGACTGCGCCGGATCGTAGGGATACTGCTTCACGTTCGGATCGTACGCCCAGTGATTCGGCGGCAGCAGGCTTGCGGCCGCGCGCGCCTGGCCGCGGAGCAGGTAACGGATCAGCGATGCCCGGTCGGTCGCAAACGCGAGCGCCTGGCGCACCTCGCGATGCGCCAGAATCGGGTCGTCGAAATTCATCGCGACGTACGCAATCACCGTCCCGGGCTGGTCGTCCACCGCGATTCCCGGCTCCTTCCCGAGCGCCACCACCATGTCCGGCGTGAGCGACGTCACTCCGCCGATGTCCGCCGTGCCCTTGCGCAGTTCGAGCGCGCGCGTGATCGCGTCCGGCACCACGCGAAACCGCACTTCGCGGATCTTCGGCGCGCCGCCGAAATAATCGGGATTGCGATCGACTACGACGTCTTGGTCTTGCGTCATGCTGACGAAACGGAATGGGCCGGTGCCGACCGGATCGCTCGTCGGTGTGTGACCCGAACCCGCCGGAACGATGCCGAGCGCCATCGCCGTGAGATTCCACATGAACGACGCGTAGGGCTCACTCAGATGAAAGATCACGGTGTACGCGTCGGGCGTCTCGACCGATTGGACCATGGGAAACGTGCCGCGCTTCACGGATTTCACCTCGCCCGACATCAGCGAGTCAAACGTATATTTCACGTCCGCCGAGGTAAATGCACGTCCGTCGTGGAATTTCACGCCGTGCCGCAAATGGAAAATGTAGGTGCGTGGATCGGGCGTCTCCCATCGCTCCGCGAGGTCCGGGACGATATTCATCTGCGGGTCGAGCTTCACGAGCCCGTCGTAAATCAGACCGTCGATGTGCTGCGACTGCGCGTCGGTTCCGATGCGGGGGTCGAGATTGGTGGGCATCGACTCGATCAGGAAATCGACGGTTCCGGGGTCGCTCGCGCGCGCCGCCTTCCGGCAGCCGCCGCCGAGTGCCGCCACCGCGAGTGTCGCCGCCAGCGCGAAAATCGCCGGACGACGGCCCCGCGCGGATTTCGTTTGAAGTGGATTCCGGTGGGTGCGCAAAATTCAGCTCTGAGGCCCGCTGCCGTCGTGGCCCGGCCGCCTCCGGCTTCTGGCGGGCCCGCCTGCTGCTTGCGGCGCGTGCACGATCTTCCCGAGCACGGCGGGATGCCGCGCGCCGGTGGCCGAAGGAACGTTGCTCGGCCGCCCGTGATACGTCTCGTAAGCCAGCGCCGCGAAAGCGAACGCCTCCTTCGCCTCCGGCGGCACGCCGAAGCGGGTCGGCGGAATGATCTCGATCCCCGGAATCGCCGCGGCGAGCTGCGCCATGATCAGGGGATTCCTCGCGCCCCCGCCGGTGACGATCAATTCATCCACCTCGGTCCGCGGCAGGATCAGCCGCCGGAACGCGTCGGCGATCGAGAGTGCCGTAAACACGGTGGCGGTGCGCACGATGTCTGCCGGGCCGGCGTGGTGCCGGTGCCCCCAAGTGAGTAGTTCGTGGGCGTAAGGCTGCCCGAACTGCTCACGGCCGGCCGATTTCGGGGGCTTTTTGCGCAGGTATGGTTCGCGCATCAAGCGTAGCAGCAGCTCCGGAATCGTTCGCCCGCTCAGCGCGACGCGTGCGTCGCGGTCGTAGGCGGCGCGTCCGCGCGTCACTTGCTCCACCAGCGCGTCGATCACCATGTTGCCCGGGCCGGTATCGAAGGCGAAGACGTCTTCGGGCCGCGCTCCCCCGGGGATCACCGTGACGTTCGCGATTCCCCCGATATTCAGCGCTGCTCGGCCTTGCTTCGGATCGCGATACAGCAGGTAATCCACGAACGGCACGAGCGGCGCCCCTTGCCCGCCCGCCGCCATGTCCGCGGGGCGGAAGTCGCCGACCGTCGTGACGCCCGTGCGCTCCGCGATCACGTTGATTTCGCCAATCTGCATCGTCGAGGGCGAGCGCACCTTACCCTGAATCCGCGCGCTCGTGCCGAGATGGAATATCGTCTGCCCGTGCGATCCGATCAACGAAATCTCTCTCATCGGAACGCCCCACTTCTTCGATGCGGCGAGCGCGGCTCGCGCCAATTCCTCCCCAAGAATGAAATTCAGCTCGCTGATTTCCGCCGTGGTGGTCGGCGCGCCGTTGGCGAGCCGCAGGACCGTCTCCCGCACGAAGGGACGAAACGCCACGTGGTGATGCGCCTCGAATTCGGCCGTCACGTCCGGAGGCGCTCCGGATATCTCCACAAGGGCGGCGTCGATTCCGTCGGCCGAGGTTCCGGACATCATTCCCAGCACGCGCATCGCCTTGCTCATGGGTGTGGCCGCCGGATTTTCCGGCGGTCACGGATCACTGTAACTGCTTTTGCAACGCCGCGAGTAAATTCAGCGCTTCGAGCGGCGTCAGCTTGTCGATATCTGCACCCCGTAGCTTTTCAAGCACCGATTCGTCGATTGCGGTGAAACTCGCTTGCCGCGGCGCGGGCGGAGCCGAACCCGGCGTACCATGCTCGGAAAGCTCTTCTGTAAGACGGTTTTCCTTGCGTTCATGTTCCCGAAGAATTTCGCGCGCCCTCGAAATCACGTCTCCCGGCAAACCCGCGAGGCGCGCCACCTCGATTCCGTAGCTTTTGTCCGCGCTGCCCGGCTCGACCCGGCGCAGAAACACGACGTCGTTGCCGGCCTCTTCGACCGACACGTGCACGTTCTTCACGCCCGGCAGCAGTTGCTCGAGTTCCGTCAGCTCGTGGTAGTGCGTGGCGAAAAGAGTTCTCGGCCGCGCCCCCGCGTGCAGCGACTCCACCACCGCCCAGGCGATGGAAAGGCCGTCGAAGGTCGCCGTGCCGCGCCCCACCTCGTCGAGCAGGACGAGGCTCGCCGCCGTCGCCGTATTCAGGATCGCCGCCACCTCGCTCATCTCGACGAGAAACGTCGAGCGCCCGCGCGCCAGGCTGTCCGACGCGCCGATTCGCGTGAAGATCCGGTCGAGGATCGGCAGCTTCGCCTGCACGGCCGGCACGAATGAGCCCGCCTGCGCCAGAATCGAGATCAGCGCCGCCTGCCGGAGGTACGTCGATTTGCCGCCCATATTCGGGCCGGTGATCACCAGCAGAAATTGCGAGTCGTCCCCGAGGTACAAATCGTTCGCGACGAATCTTTCCCCGCGCTCCTCCAGCAGTTTTTCGATCACGGGATGCCGCCCGCCCGCGATCAGCAGCGCTCCCCGCGGACCTTTCCGCGATAGGGCCTTCTCGGTGAATTCGGGCCGGGTGTAATTGCGCGCCGCGGCGATCCGCGCGAAATTCACGAGCACGTCGAGCTGGGCGATGGCCGACGCCGTGCGCCGCAGCCGGCCCGCTTCGCGCGCAATCGACTCGCGCATCTCGGCATACAGCCGCCGTTCGATTTCGAGCACGCGCTCCTCGGCGGTCAGCACCTTGCGTTCGTACTCCTTCAGCTCCGTCGAGGTGAACCGCTCTGCGTTCACCAGCGTCTGCTTCCGCTCGTAGTCCGCCGGGACGAGCGCCAGATTCGGCTTTGACACCTCGATGTAGTAGCCGAATACCTGGTTGTAGCGGATCTTGAGCGACCCAATGCCCGTCCGCCGCCGCTCCCGCTCTTCCATCGCAGCGATGATTTGCCGTCCCTCCTTCAGGATCGTGCGGAGCTCGTCGAGCTCGCCGTGAAAACCCTGGCGAATCACGCCCGGTTCGTTGGGCAGGGCCGGCGGGTCGTCCGCAATGCCCCGTGCGATCGTGTCGCGGACGTCGGCGAGTTCGTCCATCTGCTCCTTCAGCGCCCGGAGCCTGGGGCCCACGCAGGATCCGGCGGGAGCGGGCGTTCCTTCGCTGTTGCCGCCGCGCAGCAGGTTCCCGCAGACGGCCAGGGCCCGCAGCGTCGGCACGATTTCGAGCGACGTCCGCAGGGCCAGCAGATCGCGCGGCGTCGCCACGCCCAGCGTCACGCGGCTCGTCAACCGTTCGAGATCGAGGATGCGCTCGAGCTCCCGCCGCAGCTCCTCGCGTGCGATGGTCCGCGACTTCAGCTCCTCGACCGCGCCGAGCCGGTCCTCGATTTCGCCGAGCGCGATCTCGGGCCGCAGGATCCAGCTGCGCAGCAGTCGCGCGCCCATGCCGGTCGCGGTCTCGTCGATCGCGCGCACGAGCGTCGACGACGGATCGTCGCCCGCCGCGGGCTCGACCAGCTCGAGGTTTCGCGCCGTCACCTGGTCGAGGATCATCGCGTCCTGCTGCTCGTAGTAGACGATGCGATCGAGGTGCTCGAGCCCCGTCCCCGCAGGCCGCAGCGAAGGAATCGCGCTCGTGTCCTCCGGCTTGCGCGCGCCGATCGCCGAAGTCTCGCGCAGATAGTGGACGATCGCTCCCGCCGCCGCCGTCGCCTGGGGATGCGCCGCGAGGCCGAACCCGTCGAGCGCCGCCACGCGGAAATGCTGCTGCAGCTGGCGGACCGCATAGTTGCCCTCGAAGATCCAGTCGTCGAGCGGCGTTTCGATGGCCCCTGACCCGTTCGCGTGCGCGGGCGCGGCGGCAGGGAAGAGAGTGGTGGGCTGCGGCACCAGAATTTCGCGCGGATGGAGGATGCCCAGCTCGTCGCGGAGCCTCGCCTCCGCTTTCTCGCCGCTGAATTCCGTGGCGCGGAAGTCGCCGGTCGAGAGGTCGACGAACGCGAGGCCGACGCGCGCGTCATTCGCGCGGCTGGGCGCGCGACCGCCGGCGCCGGCGGCCTGCGCCGCGCCGCTGCGTGCCACTGCCGCGAGGAAATTGTTCTCCTTGGGCTCGACGAGCGACGCCCCTGTGGCCGTTCCCGGCGTGAGGACCCGGATCACTTCGCGCCGTACGATCTTCTTCCCCGGGCCCGGCTCCTCCATCTGCTCGCAAATAGCCACCTTGTGCCCGGCGCGGATCAGGCGCGCGATGTAGTTCTCGGCCGCGTGATACGGCACGCCGCACATCGGCACGGCCTGACCCTTCTCCTTGTTGCGCGCGGTCAGCGTGATCTGCAAGACGCGCGATGCCAGCACCGCGTCGTCGTAGAAGAGCTCGTAGAAATCGCCGAGGCGGAAGAGCAGCAGCGCGCCGGGATGCTGTCTCTTGACGGCGTGGTACTGCTGCATCAAAGGTGTAGTCGGTTCTGTCATCGCGTTTCGACGCCCGGCAGGAATGCGATTATGCGGGCACGGCCCCGGCTTGGCAAGCGCGATGGACGCGGAGATTGGGCGCGCCCCGGACGTCGCACTCTGCCGGCGACGCGTCGCGCTATACTCATCGAGATCCGCGATGACTCGCCGCGCCCGCACGATTCGCGAAATCGAGATCAAGCTTCGTGTCGACGACTTGCCTGCGCTCATTCGCAAGCTGAGGCGTCTCGGCGCCATCTCGCGCGGGCGCGTGCTCGAGCAAAATACGCTCTACGACACGCAGGCCGCCGACTTTCGCAACCGGGGCCGCTTGCTCCGGCTGCGCATCGAGACGCCCGCGCCGGCGAAGTGGGCATCCGGCGGCCAGCGCCGCGCCATTCTCACATCGAAGGCGCCTGTTCGCGAACCCGCGCGCTCGCCTTACAAGGAAAAGATCGAGACCGAGATGGCGGTCGACCGGCCGGAGCGGTGGCCGTCGGCTTTGCGAGCTCTCGGGCTGCGGCCGGGGTTTCGCTACGAGAAATACCGCACCACATTCCGCCTGCCGGGCTTACACCTGGACCTGGATGAAACACCTGTCGGCGTTTTCCTCGAACTCGAAGGCGCGAGGCGGTCGATCGATCGCGTGGCGAGCGCACTCGGTTTCGCACCGCATGAGTACATAAACGGAACGTATTGGGATTTATATGCAGCCGATTGCCGCCGGCGCGGGCGCAAGCCTACCAATATGCTTTTTTCGACCTAAAACCTCTTTCACAACGCACTCTAGGCTTGACAAAAATTCCGTATGCCTTTACTAGTCAAGGCGGGCATGCGCATTTTTATGGAAGCGCGTTCGTCCAATTCGGAGCCAGGGAGCAGCCGTTCCGCCGGTGTGGCGCTCGAGACCCGGCAGGAGCCAGCCGCTTTCCCGCTCGTTTTCGTTCACTTTCCGGACGCGACCCGCACGCGGGCGCGCCGGGACAGGGAGGCGAGGCCCGGCCTGAAGTAGCGCGAGGCAGTTTTCATGGTCTGCCCGTGGCCGGATGCATCGCCGGTCTCGGGCATTTTTTTTGTCCGGGTTCCGCGGGCTTCACCGGCCTGCCAAGGAGCCGCTTATGCTGCACGCAACGGAAGTGCTCGGCGCCCAGGCGTACGATTCCGCGGGCAACATCGTCGGGCGCGTAAAAGAGATGTTCATCGTGCCGGAGGAGCAGGCCAACCGGATCTCCCGGCTGCTGCTCGCCCGCGGCCAATACCGTTCGCTCGTCGCGCGCCACGATCAGATCGCCGCCGTCGAGCCCGGCCGCGTGAGGCTTACCACGGACGAATCCGCCCTCGAACTCTATCAGCCGAACGAAGCGTGGCTGGCCGTCCGCAAAGACCTGCTCGATCAGCAGATCATCGATACCAACGGCCGCAAGGTGGTGCGCGTGAACGACGTCGACCTCGCCGAGCAGCCCACCAACGGCAACGTCGAGCTGCGCATCACCGAGGTCGACGTCGGGCTGCCCGCCGCCGTACGCCGCCTGCTGCAGGGCGTCGTGCCGCCGATGGCCATCCGCCGCATCCAGAGCAAGCTGCCGCCCCGGACCATCCGCTGGGAGTTCGTAAATTTGATCGAGCCCGATCCACTGCGCCGCGTCAAGCTCCGCCTCTCGAGCCAGAAGCTCGAGGCGCTGCATCCCGCCGATCTCGCCGACATCATGGAGGTCCTCTCGCCCGATGAGCGCCAGTCGATCATCGCCTCTCTGGACGAAGAGACCGCCGCCGAGACGATCGCCGAGCTCGACAAGCGCCTCCAGACCCAGGTCGTCGAAAAGCTCGACCCCGAAAAGGCCGCGGACATCATCGAGGAGATGAGCCCGGACGAAGCCGCCGACCTGATCCAGAGCCTCGAACCCGCGAAGTCGAAAGAGGTCCTCGAAGAGATGGAACGCGGCGACGCGCAGGAAGTGCGTCAACTGATGCGCTTCGACGAGAATACGGCCGGCGGCATGATGACCACCGAACTCGTCGTCGTCGGCGAAGACGCCACCCGCGGCGAAGTGGTGGATTTCATCCGCTTCCACGAAGTGCCGCAAGACCAGCTCGACAACGTGATCCTCATCAATCGCGAGGCGGAGCTGGCCGGGGTCGTGCCCCTTGCGAGCCTGTTGCTGGCCGATGGCGAACAGCGCATGGGCGAAATTCGCTTCGAGCCGCTGCTTTCCGTGAAGGCGGATGCGCCTGACGACGACGTGTTCGAGCTTTTCGACAAGTACAACTTGCGCAGCCTGACCGTCGTGGACGCCGAAAGCCGTCCCATCGGCTCGATCACGGTCGACGACGTCGTCAGTCGCCTCTGCGCCAGGAGATAGATCCGGCTTCGAGCCGGCGGCTTTCCAGGTTTAGAACGCAAACGCCATGAGCATGTGGACCACAGTCTCGAAGCGGTACTCGCACGTCGCGGAGCGCGGCAAGGAGTTCAGCCGCCGCACCCGCACCGTGCGGCGCAGGCTGGCGCTATTTCTCGCGGTCGTGGGTCCCGGGCTGATCACCTCCAACGTGGACAACGACGCCGGCGGCATCAGCACATACTCGGCGGCGGGAGCGCAGTTCGGTTACACGCTGCTCTGGTCGCTCATCCCGATGACGATTGCTCTCTACGTCAGCGGCGAGATGTGCGCCCGCATGGGGGTGGTGACCGGCAAGGGCCTCTCGGACTTGATCCGCGAGGAGTTCGGCTTCCGCTCCACGTTTTTCGTGATGATCGCGGCCCTCCTCGTCGACCTCTTCAATACGGTTGCGGAATTTTCGGGCATCGCCGAGGGCGGGGAAGTCCTGCACGTCAGCCGCTACATTTCCGTGCCGATCGCGGCGATTCTCGTCTGGCTGCTCGTGGTCTACGGCACGTACCGGATGGTCGAGAAGATTTTCCTGGTGGCCTGCGCGTTCTATCTTTCTTACGTGGCTTCCGCCGTGCTCGCGAAGCCCGACTGGATTTTCGCCGCCAAGCAGACCGTCATCCCCTCGGTGCAAATGAACGCGCCTTACCTCTTGATGCTCATCGGGCTCGTGGGAACCACGATCGCGCCCTGGCAATTCTTTTACATGCAGGCGGGATTCGTCGAAAAGCGCGTCGGTCCGCGTCAGTATAAGCACGCGCGGTTGGACGTGCTGGTCGGCAGCATCTCGTGCATGGTGATCGTGTTCTTCATTATCGTCTGCTGCGCCGCCACGCTGAACCTCCACGGTTTGACGAACATCTCGAGCGCCAAGGAAGCGGCGCAGGCGCTCGTCCCCCTGGCGGGGAAGTGGGCGGGAGGACTTTTCGCGTTCGGCTTGCTGAATGCGTCGCTTTTCGCCGCGTCGATTCTCCCGCTCTCGACCGCGCACGTCATCTGCGAAGGCCTCGGCTTCGAGGCCGGCCTCGACCGGAAATTCAAGGAAGCGCCGACCTTCTACTCGCTCTACACGCTGCTGATCATTCTCGGCGCCGGGATCGTCCTGATTCCCAGGGCGCCGTTGTGGAAGATCCTGCTCTATTCGCAGGTGGGCAACGGCATCTGGCTGCCGGTCGTCCTGATTTTCATTCTGCTGCTGATCAACCGCCGCGACCTCATGGGCGACCACGTCAACGGCTGGACGTTCAACATCATCGCCTGGGCCTCGAGCATCATCATGATCGTCCTGACGCTGGTGCTGGTGTACGTCGCGATCTTCAACCCCTCCGCCGCCGGCCTCACCGGCGCGCTCGCCCACCCGCACGCGCCGCCCTGGCACGCCCTCACCTCACTCTGGCGCCGCGCCCACCACCCGCTCTCTGTCATGTAGGTGCTTCGCCACGCTAACGTTGTTCCCGACTGCAAGGGCGGAAGACGGGTTGCGCGTCCTTAGTCGCTATGCTACTTTCGCTTGCGAGCATTTTTTCTGTGCGTGCATAACCTGCATCCTTTGAGCGATTTCCGGTGAAAGCCAGCGAACTTCTAAAGCCCGCCAACCGCGAGGAAGCGGAACTTCTCGAAAAGCTCGACGCGAAGCGGCTCCCCGATCACGTCGCCATCATCATGGACGGCAACGGCCGCTGGGCCGAGCGCCGCCACCTGCCGCGCATCGCCGGCCATCGAGCTGGCGTGAAGGCGGCGCGCGGCGTGATCGAGACGTGCGCGCAGCTCCATCTGCCGTGCCTTACCCTCTACGCCTTCTCGCTCGAAAACTGGCGCCGCCCGCAGACCGAAGTCGACTTCCTGATGCGCCTCCTGCGGGATTACCTGAAGCGCGAGCTGCCGCTGATCCACAAGAACAACATCCGCATGCTCTTCATCGGACGCTCGGCTCACCTGCCCGAGGGCGTTCGCAGGGACATCACCGAAGCCATGCGCTTTACAGAAGGCAACACGGGCATGAAGCTCGTGGTCGCGCTCAATTATGGCGGCCGCGCCGAGCTCACCGACGCGTTCAACGCGCTCTTCGACAAAGCGCGCTCCGACGGCGACACTTCTTTCCGCGCCCACGAGGACGACATCTCGAAACATCTCTACACGGCCGGCCTCCCCGATCCTGACCTGCTCATCCGCACGAGCGGCGAAATGCGCGTGAGCAATTTCCTGCTCTGGCAGATCGCCTACGCCGAGATTTACGTCACCGACGCGCTGTGGCCCGATTTCTCCCGCGCGCGCCTGCTTGAGGCGCTGGTCGAGTATCAGAAGCGCGAGCGCCGCTATGGCGGCCTGGGCGCGCCGCGCGCCCGCTCGGCTGCAGCCGGCCGCGCCGAAACGGCCGATCGCGAAGGCCGTCCGGTGCGGAGCTAACCGCTCGATGCTGGTCCGCATTCTCACCGCGCTCGTTCTGATCCCGGTCGTCGTGATTCTCGTCTGGTGGGCGCCGCCCGCGATTCTCACGGTCGCTGCGGCGATCGTCGCCGTGATCGCGCTCGTCGAATTCTTCGACCTCGGCGAGCGCATCGGCCTGCATGCGTTCCGCAAGTGGACCATCTTCTGCACCGCCGCCCTTTTCTACGCGCAGCATTCGCTCGGTCTGGTCGAGTCGCATAGCTTGAGCGGGGGAGTCTCGATCGTCCGCGATGCGGCCGGCGGCACGCTTTCGATCGACGCCGTCCTGCTGATTTTCATCTTCGGCGCCGTTGCCATTGGCCTCGGCACGCGCCGCTCGCTGCACGACGTCTTGCCGGGCGTCGCCATCAGCTCGGCCGGACTTCTTTTCATCGCCTTACCGTTTACCTACATCGTGCGCATCTCCGAGATCGAGCGCGACGGCCGGCAGCTCGTCCTCTTTACGCTCGCGCTCGTCTGGGCGGGAGACATCTTCGCCTATTTCGTCGGGCGATCCCTTGGCCGCCTGCCGATGGCCCCCGCGCTCAGCCCCAAGAAAACCTGGGAGGGCGCTTTTGCGAATGTGGTGGGCTCGCTGCTCGTGGCGATTCTTTTTGCGAAGTGGATGCAGATCGATACGTCGGAGCTGCTGATCACCGCAGCGTTGGCCAATATCGCCGGGCAGGCGGGCGACCTGATCGAGTCAGCCTACAAGCGCGGCGCGGTGGTGAAGGATTCGAGTTCGCTGCTGCCGGGCCACGGCGGCATGCTCGACCGCATCGACAGCCTGATCCTGGCGAGCCCCATTGTCTGGATCGCCTTCCAATGGTTCTCCTCGCGCTAGCGCCCAGTGTGAGCGGACGAAGAGAACGACGTTGTAGCTCAAAGGTCTTTCGGCCGGATCGAAGCGCGGGACTTCACTCCCGCGAAAAGCGGCGCGAGAGATTTGCGGTCGTTCTAGTTCCGCGATCCTGCGAATAGCCGCGCGATCAGCACGAGCAGCACCGCCCCGACCGTCGCCGCCGCAAGACTCCCAAGAAATCCGGCCGCCGAAATTCCCAGACGCGTGAAGATCCACCCGCCGATCACCGCACCGATCAGGCCGAGGATCACGTCGACGAGACATCCGAACCCCCGCCCGCGCGCCAGGTGTCCCGCGATCCAGCCCGCCAGCAGCCCGATCACGATCCAGCCGATGAATCCGTGCAGCGACACGCCGATCAGATAAACACGTTCATCGAGCAGAGCAATCCATGCGGGAAGATTCATGGGTCCTCCGGTTCTTCCTCACGCGTGCGAGCGGCTTACTCGCGGCAGAAAATGTATCCCAGGGATTTGTAAACGAGTTTCGCGGCCAGGAAGTCCGACGCGTGCTCGCCCGGCAGCGGCATCAGCTCGACCACGTCCATTCCGACGATTTTCTTGTGCTGCGCCACGGCGCGAATCAGCGACGTCACCTGGTGCCAATCGAGCCCGCCCGGCTCGGGCGTACCCGTGGCCGGAATAATCGATGGGTCGAAGCCGTCGAGGTCGATCGTCAGGTAGACGTTGGGGCTCAGGTCGCTCAGCACCTTCGCGATCCAGCTCTTGAGCGGCGCGCGAACGATGTCGTTGGCCCAGTACACTTTCGTCCGCAGGTGCGGAATCGCCTGCGCCTCTTCCACCGAAAGCGAGCGGATGCCCACCTGCACCGCCGGGCAGAATTCGAGCACGCGCCGCATGGCGCAAGCGTGGCTCGCGGGATTGCCCTGGTATTCGTCGCGCAGGTCCGCGTGCGCGTCGATCTGCAGCACGCTCAGATTCTTGTATTTCTTCGTGACGGCCGAAACGAGCGGCGGCGTGATGCTGTGCTCGCCGCCAAGCGCCACCGGAAACTTATCGTCGTCGAGCAGCCCGCACTCGGCCGTGAAAAGTTCGGTGATCACTTCGTCGAGCGTGCCGTCCATCGTGTCGATCGGCGGCAGCGTGTGGATGCCGATCTCTTTGTACGGTTCGAGCTCCAGCTCCTCGTCGTAGAGCTCCATGTTCTGGCTGGCCTTCAGGATCGCGGCAGGACCGTTGCGCGTGCCGTGCTCGTACGTGGTGGTGCGCTCGAGCGGCACCGGAAAAATCACGGCGCGCGAAGTCTCATACTGCGAGTGCTCGTCGGACAAGCCGCCGAAGTTGTCCGGTGGCATGGGGGTGTATCGGCTCATGGCGCTCCGCTATTCCTTTTGGGAAGTATACTCTGCTACGCCCGCAGCCTCAGCGGGAGGCTTTGCGTCGAGGGGTATGGCCGGAATCCAAACGGCTGCTGGGCCCTGCAAGCTGCATAAATCAATCGTCTTCGCCGACCAGAATCGCCGCCGCGAGCACCGTCGTCCACAACCCGCGCTTGTCGCCCACGGCCGATTGGGTGATATTCATCGTCCGGACGATCTTGTTCGAAATGCGGTAGACCTCTTTTTTCTCGTCCCAGGAGAGGTCGGGATCGAACTCGACGTTCAGCGTGGTCGCCAGCATCTCGGCCGCAAGCTCTTCGGTGTATTCGCCCGCCACTTCTTCCGTCTCGCCGAAGGAATGGTGCTCCGAGAGATAGCCGTACATCGATTTGTCGCTCGGCAGCGCCAACCCCACGCCCGCCGCGATCAGCCGGTGCGGCTCGCGCGTCTGATTTTCGCTGATCACCGTAAACGCCACCTGGCCCGGCTTGATCAGCTTCAGTCCCTCGCTCCGGGAGATCAGCTTGCAGTGCGGAGGAAAAATCGACGAAACCCGGACGATGTTGCAAGCGGCAATGCCCGCGTTGCGCAGCGCGAGCTCGAAGCTCGAAAGGCGCTCGCGGTGTTTGCCGGTTCCCTTAGTGAGGAAGATTTTCTTCGCGACGAACGCCATGAGCTTTCCGGCTTGCGGTGTCTCCCGTATTTCGCGTCAAGAGAAGAAGATGATGTTGCGAACGAAAATTAGCAAGCACGCTGAATGATGTCAACTCATTTCACGCGGGACGATTACAGCCAAGTGAAAAACCGCTTCGGAAATCGCTCGCCCGCACCGGAATCGGCCGCGCTCACTCTTTGTTGCAGATCAGCACGCACGGCGCCAGGGTGTCGGCGATCGTTTTCAGCTCGCGCAACTGCGGATACGTGAAGTCCGCTCCGGCGTCCGCCGCCGCTTTGCCCTTGCGCGATACTTGCAGCACGCCGATTACCTTGTGTCCCACCGCGATTGGCGCGCTCATGATCTTTTGGATGGGGTCGCCGCGCTCGGTTTCGCTGATCGGAACGCCCTCGAACACCGAGGCGTGTGGCACCACCGAAAAGTGGTTGATCAGCTCGGATCGCTTTTCGCGCGCGGTTCTGGCGGCCAGCGCATTCGTGCTCGATAGCGGAATCTGCCCGATCACCCGCAGCCCGTCCGGCGAGAGAAACCGCAGCGACCGCTCGTCGGGAGTCAGCGCCAGGATCGCGACCTCATGCGCCTGGACGCCAAAGTTCTTCCCGATCAGTTCGATCGCCCGCTTCAAGGGGACCGACCCGCCGTCCGCGCCATCGCGGGACTGTTCGGCCACCCACTTTCGCAGCTCTCCGATTTGTTCGCTGGGCATAGGAACGTCTAAAATCGAATCTGGGCGCAGTCTAGCATGTTTCGTTTTGGGCCAATGCAACCCCAATCGAGTGTGTTGTCGTGAATTCAACGGCCCGCCGCACTGCAAACATGTGGTTTAATCGGGTTGGGGAATGCGACCGGGAAGGGGGCCGCTGGGCAGATGGCTGAGGCGGAGCTGAGCGTATTGCGCGATGTCTCGGCGCGGGCGCGCGACTTGCACTTTCGCTCGCTCGTCATCGATACCCACGTCGATACCACGCAGCGCCTTTTGGCCCGCGATTTCGATCTTGGCGAGACGCACGCGGACGGCTCGGTCGATATTCCGCGGATGCGCCAGGGCGGCGTCGGCGCGATTTTCTTCGCGGTCTGGATTCCCGGCACCGTCACCGGTAGCGGAGCGGTACAGCGCGCTCTGGCGCAAATCGATGCCGTCCGCCAGGGCGTCATCCGCCACCCGACGGACCTCGCGCTCGCGAGAACGGCTGCGGACATTCTCGCCGCTCGTGCCGCCGGAAGGATTGCCGTCCTGCTGGCCGTCGAGGGCGGCCATATGCTGAATCACGACTTGGGCGTGCTCCGCCAATACGCTGAACTCGGCGTTCGATACATGACCCTCACGCACGTGCACAACACCGACTGGGCGGACGCCTCGACAGCCTCTCCCGCGCATGGCGGCCTCACCGATTTCGGCCGGGATGTGATCCGCGAAATGAATCGCCTCGGCATGGCGGTGGACGTCTCGCACGCGTCGGACAAAGCCGCTGCCGACGCGATCGCAACCAGCGGCGCTCCCGTGTTTGCGTCCCACTCGTCGTGCCACGCTCTTTGCGCCACGCCGCGCAACCTGCGCGACGATCTGATGCGTGCCATCGCCGCCAAGGGCGGCCTGATCCAGATCAACTTTCACACCGCCTTCCTCAGCCAGAAGATGCGCGACGTCGAAGCCGCCAATCCGCGCCTGCACGAAGAGATCGACACCGAAGCCGACCGCCGCAGTGGCGGAGATAGGACGCGTTCGCTCATCGAGGGCAGCAACGTGGTGCGAGAAATGGTCGCCCGGGGCAGGCTTCCGCGCGTCGACTGGACCGATATCCTCGACCACATCGACCATGCCGTCCGGATCGCGGGCGTCGATCACGTGGGCCTCGGCTCCGATTTCGATGGCGCGGACATGCCCTACGGCATGGAAGACGCGTCGCATCTCCCGAGGATCACCGAGGCGCTGCTCGACCGAGGTTATTCAGACGACGATGTTCAGCGGATTCTTGGTGGCAACGCCCTGCGCTTCCTGCAGAATGTGGAGGCCTTTGCGAAGCCGCCGCTGCCAAATAACCTATGAGAAAAACCATGAGAGGGACGCTTGCAATGAAACGTTTTGCCGCTCCGCTGTTGCTTTGTGCCGTTACCGCACTCGTCTTGGCTGTTCCCGCATTTCCGGCGACGCAGGCTCCCGCCGCGCCGGCCCACAAAAGCACCACCGCGACGCATTCGAGGACAAACATGACCACTGATCCCGCTTTGTTGCATCCCGCGACCCTGAAGGCCAAGGCGCCGGAGACTTACGACGTGAAATTCGTTACCACGAAAGGCGACTTCGTCGTGCAGGTGCACCGTGCCTGGGCGCCGCTCGGCGCGGACCGCTTCTACAATCTTGTGAAGCACGGTTTCTTCACAGGAGCTCCTTTCTTCCGCGTGGTTCCCGGCTTCATTATCCAGTTCGGTCTCACGCCCGACCCGGCCGTGAACCGCGCGTGGCAGAGCGCCAACATCAAGGACGATCCCGTCACGCAGAGCAACAAGCCCGGCACTCTGACGTTTGCCACCGCCGGACCCAACACGCGCACCACGCAACTCTTCATCAATTTCGGCAATAACACGTTTCTCGACGGCCAGGGCTTCGCCCCGTTCGGCGAGGTCACCGAGGGAATGGACGTGGTCAAGAATCTCTATAGTGGCTACGGCGAACGCCCCGACCAGGGCGCCATCACCTCGCAAGGCAAGGCGTACATCGAGAAAAATTTCCCGAATATCGACAGCATTAAGAGCGCGACGGTCGTTCCCGCCGCCTCGGAAGCTCACTAACGACTCAATGGATCCCAACATAGCCGGCATTCGGGTCCCGCCCCTTCCGCGAGACCCGCAACCCAGCCTTGCGTCGGCACCCGCGGCATGAGCGAGACTCGCGTCGACAATTTCGGCGAGGGCTCGCTCGTTGCAGCCGCCGCGCGCGGCGGCTCCCTCAGCGCCACCGCCATTCTCGCCGGCCTTGCCGCCATCAAGCTCGCCGCTCAGCTTGCGGGCGTCGAGCACTACGGCTTCTTCCGCGACGAGCTCTACTACATGGCCTGCGGGCAGCACCTCGCGTGGGGCTACGTCGACCAGCCCCCGCTGATCGCCCTGGTGGCATGGATCGAGCGCCACATTTTCGGGAATTCGCTCCTTTCGGTGCGGTTGTTGCCGATCCTCGCCGGTGTTGCGGTCGTGTTCCTCACGGGAATTCTCGCGCGTGAATTCGGTGCCCGGCGCTATGGGCAGTTCCTCGCCGCGAGCGCCATCCTCTGGGCCCCGGCCTATTTCGCCTTCGACAGCTTCCTTTCGATGAACGCCTTCGAGCCTCTTTTTTGGCTCCTCTGCGCCTGGATCGTCGCCCGGATCGTGAAGGGCGCCTCGCCCCGGTGGTGGCTCGCCTTCGGCGCGGTGGCCGGAGTCGGAATCGAAAACAAGCACACGATGATTCTCTTCGGCTTCGCCATCGTCGCCGGGCTCATCCTCGCGGGGGAGGGGCGCCTGCTCCTCTCGAAGTGGATTTGGATCGGCGGCGCGATCGCGCTCCTGCTCTTTCTCCCGAATTTGGTCTGGGAAGCCCGCCACGGCTGGCCGCAAATCGAAGTCGTGCGCAACGCGCAGCTCTATAAGAACATCCCCATCTCGCCCCTGCGTTTCCTCGCCGATCAGGTCCTCTTCCTGAGCCCGGTGGCGCTGCCGATATGGACGGGTGGCCTTGCGTGGCTGCTCTTTGCCGCCAAGGGCAGGCGGTTCCGTTTTTTCGGCGTCGCTTACATCGTCGTGGTCGCGGTTTTTATCGTGCTCGACGGCAAGTCGTACTACGTCCTGCCGGCGTACCCGATCCTGATGGCGGCCGGCGGAGCGGCGATCGAAGATCTCGTCGAAGCGAGCGCATGGCGCTGGCTTCGCACGGCGCTCCCCGCGCTGCTGGTCGTCGCTGGACTCCTCGCGCTGCCGTTTGGCGTTCCGGTGCTTCCGGTCGACGCCTTTCTCCGTTACTCCGAGGCCTTCCCCTACGCCAACTCCGTTAAGACCGAGCGCGACGCGGTGGACGCTCAGCTCCCGCAGCTCTACGCCGACATGTTCGGTTGGGAGAACATTGCCGACGGAGTCGGTCAGGTCTACCATGACCTCCCCGCGGCCGACCGCGCCGGCTGCGCGATCATGGCAGGGAACTACGGTGAGGCGGGCGCCATCGACTACTACGGTCCCTCGCTCGGCCTGCCTCCGGCTATCAGCGGCCACAACGCCTATTTCTACTGGGGGCCGCGTGACTACACCGGAGCATGTGTGATCGTCTTCGGGGAGCGCTCCGCCGAATTCACGCGCTACTTCCGCGACGTTCACCTCGCCGCCACGATCGTCAATGCCCACACCATGCCGATCGAGTCGTCGATCAACGTCTACGTTTGCCGCCAGCCCGTCGCACCGCTAGCCGCGCTGTGGCCTCATTTCAAGATGATCATTTGAAGGCTGTGATTGGTGATGCGTGGGTGGGGAATGGTGACTTACCGCCCTGCGTTCGCGTCGCCCGACGCGGCCGTGCCGGCATTCCCCGGCTCGGTGGTTCCTGATTACCAATTTCGCGTTTCGATTTCCGGCTTCTTCGTCTATGGCCGTGGCGCCCGCTTCGAGCTGAACACATCGCGCTCGAGTTTGGTGGCATCAAGCCCGCTTTCCGCGAGCCTCTTGGTGATCTCCGTGCCGTAGGTGCGCGCAATGCATAGCAGGACGCACTCGCTCGTCAGGATCGGAATCGACCGCTCCGGCGTCCGGTCGTAAAACGGCGTGATCGTTTCGGCCTGCTTCAGAACAGTCGTCAGCGCGTCCGACGGCTTCGGTTGCGGCTCTCCCGACTGCGCCTTCAGCAGCCGCCGCAACGGCTTCCACGTCCGCGCACGCCGCTCTTCCTTGCGCCTCTCGCCGTCGTAGTACTCGATCCACGCGTGCCAGCGCTGCGGGCTCATCTGGCAGATCCGCTGCAGGAACTCCTCGATCTCGTCCTGGCGGTCGTCCGCCCAATATTGCGATAGCCGCTCCCAGTCGCAGATGTACATTCCCGCGAGCAGGTCCGCCACTTCCACCGTCCGCGAGGCGCGGCTCTTAGCCAACATGTTCGCGAAATTTTCGGCCTGCGTCAGGTTGAGCGTCAGCCGGTGCGACGGCAACGCATGGCCGTTGCCATTTCCACTCGCCCGCCTGTCGCCCCAAGCCGCATCGCCTTGGCGGCCAAAGAGTTTCATGTCGTGGATAACCCCAGCCGAGTGTACCAGATTGCCCAGGGATCACGTGTTCCGCCTGATCGGCTGTTGCCCCGCCGCTCATGGCTCGGGGCGGCCCGGGGATTCCTTCGGATCGCGCGCACACTCCCAAGGCGAAAGAAAACACCCGGCGAAGCTCAAAAAACGGCTGCGGAAAGTACTGTCCATTTGGAGAGCGAAGTGCTAGAAATACGCAGTTCCAGGCTCAACTTAGGCGGAGGGCCCATGTCTATCCGTATTTTCCCGTCCATACTATTACTGCTTGCTGTCTCCTGTATTCCGCTAATGACAAAGGCGGACACCTTCGATTTCACCTTCTCCACCGCCAACGGCGCCTTTTCCGGCTCCGGCGTCTTCAACACCTACGCCTTCGCCACGGACCCGACCACGGGTCAACCGATTGCATATGATGGATTTTATATTTCCTCTCTCGATGGCGAGGTCAACGGAGTTCCCATGCTCCTCGACCCCGGCACTCCCGGCAGTTCGATGGACTACTTCGGCCCCATCCCGCCCGTCCCCGACGTTCCGCTTACTCTCTTCACGGAATACAATTTCCTCAACGGCTCGCTCGACTTTACGCTCGGCGGGCAGGACTTCTTCATCCACGACAACGACACCGGCCCTGCCGCTCTCGAGGGCCTCAACCTCTACGGGCCCGGCATCGACGATCTGATCACGATGACCGTCACCCCGGCAGCGGAGCCTTCGACGCTGCTTTCGCTGCTCTTCGGCCTCGTTCTCGTGTTCGGCTTCGCCATCCGGCGTGCCGCCGGCCGGGCCGCATCCTAGAGCGAATAGAGCGAACATCTGTTCGCTGGCGACCCCGGTCCGCAAGCGCTCGCGCAAGACCCATGGAGGAAATGGAGCGCCGGGAAAAGATTGCTGCGGCGCTCCTTATCTCGTGATGCAAAGCTAGCCGCCTAAGCGGCACGACTCCGCGCCGCCGGCACAACAACCTCCACGCGCCCGGTCGCCACGTCGTACACCAGCCCCGAAATCATCCACGAGCTGGGCAGCGCCGGAATCGCCCGCAGCGCCGCAACGTCCAACGCAACCGCCGCGCGGGGATCGAGCACCGCTTTTGCTTTGACATCCGCCTCCGGCACCCGAAAATACTGCGCGAGCATCGCAGTCTCGCCAGCCAGACGAGTGATCCCGCAATCTGTGTGCTGCAGAACGATGAGGTGAAACTCCCCGCCGCCTCCCGGAATCGCGGCGGCAACTTCACCGATGCGCCCCAGCAGCCCCAACTGCTCGAGCAGTCCCGGCGTGATTCGGCCGCCGATATTCCGCATCACCACCGCCTCTCCCGGCTGGATTCCCAGCACGTGCGCCGGATCGACGCGCATATCCGCGCAGCCGATGATCACCGCCTTCACGTTCGGCAGCGCCTTCGGCAATGACGGCGGCAACGTCCCCGCGGCCGATTGCTGCGCCGCGAACTCTTTATTGCGTTCCAACAGGCTATCAAGAGTGCTCATCTCTATTCTCCTCGGAAGAAGTCGCGCGACCATCCGCTCGCGTTTTCTCAATCGGAACGGCCGGGCATCCCATTCGATGATGCGTCCCGCGCGCGAGTTTCAGCGTCCTGGGAACGCCAATCCTTGCCCGCCGAATTCCTCAGGCAGGTCCCGATTGGCGCTTTTTCTCTTTTGTACCAATGGCGCCGGCAATCTGCCGGTGCTCCGAGCGGCCACTCGAGTCGCTTCAAGGTTTGAACGTAGCGCCGGGTGCTTTAGCCCGGCACTCTCGGCCTCACGCCCGCCACGCGGTAAAACTCGTCGCGCTGCGGGGCGCATTCCAGGTGCGCACGCACGGGCGGGCGGTTTTCCGGTCGTAGGGGCGCTGCTTGCCGCGCCCTTCGGAGCCGAGCCTGCGCTCCGGCGAGCCTGCCCAAGACGCAACGTTTCGCGTGGAAGCGCAAGCCCTTGGTGCACGCGCGAAAGCGCGGCGGTTTGCCGGCGGAAGCGTGGGCGATCGAGCTTTCGAGGGGGGCGTGTTTCCGCGGAGGCGTGGGCCGCTCAGGCCCTCCGAAAGGAGAACGCTGCGAGGCGCTTAGGTTGAGGGTTAGCGAGCTTGCACGCACAGCCCCTGAGTGGACGCGCGAAAGCGCGGAGGCTTACAGGTGGAAGCGTGGGCCTTCAGGCCCTCGAAAAATGCGCCAATATAACCGGGCTTCAGCCCCGGGGTTTCCATGCCACTCGCCCCGCAGGAACTTAGAACCTTCTTCGTGACCTCGGTCACGGCGAGCCATCGCGCAGTCCTGCAAACAACGGAAATGTCTTCGCTGCTGCTGGAAGTCCTGCAAGAGAATCGCAAACAGAAGCGATTTCTCCTGCACGAATTCGTAATCATGCCCGACCATTTCCATCTTCTGCTCACTCCCGCGCCCGACGTCCCCCTCGAGAAATGCGTGCAGTACATCAAGGGCGGCTTCTCTTTTCGCGCGAAAAAGGAACTCGATTTCCGGGCGGAGATCTGGCAGCAAAGCTTCACCGAGCATCGCGTCAAAGACGCTGCTGATTGTGAGCGTCACCGTGAATATATCTGGCGGAATCCCGTGAAGCGATTTTTGACTGAAAAGGCAGAACTGTTTCCACACTCCTCGGCCTACCCCGGCGCGCAAATTGACGCTCGACCCCCGTGGCTAAAGCCACCAATCTAAAGCTCGCTTTTCGAGGGCCTGAAGGCCCACGCTTCCACCTTTCGCGCTTCGCGCCCGGCGGGCTCTTGGTGCACGCGCGAACGCGCGGCGGTTTACCGGTGGAAGCGTGAGGCTTCAGCCTCGCGGAAACGCGAATAGCAATAATGGGCTTCAGCCCCGGGCTTTCTCGGCTCGCGTTATAATGTGCTCGCGGTCACCCCTCCGCACACAACCTGAGAAATTCCACCGACGCACAAATTTCCACAGGGGCGCTCCGGTTGACAGGCCGGCATTTACTCATCGAGAATGTAGGTAAGCAAATTCGGCGAGGGAAGGCTAATGAGACCAAGTCTTCTACTAACCCTTGCTGCTCACCGTCTTCTCCCGTCCGGTTTGCCCGAGAGATTTCGGACCAGCCAGGCCAATGCGTATTTACATAGACGAAGCCGGGAACTTCCTACCGCCGACCAGCCGGCCGTATTCGTTCTCTCTCGTCCTGGCTTTAGTGATCCCGTCGGCGTGTGAAGACGCCCTATTTTACGACTTCCTGCGGGTGCGAGATTTGTGGCCGGCACAGCAGGTTGAGGTAAAAGGTAGCGCGCTCGACGAGCAGCAGGCATCAGAAATCATCGAATTAGTCGACAAATATGACGTCCTCATCGAGTTCATCGGTATCGATACGGCCACTCACAGCGACGACGTTGTCTGCGATTTTAAGACTCGCCAGGGCGACGCCCTTACGCAGAACCTTAGCCCCGAACATCACCCCGACGTTGTCAATGCACTCACGAACCTTCGCCGCTCGCTGCGCGAGATGCCTAATCAATTGTTCTTGCAGGCGTTCCTCACATGGGAACTGATTTGGAAGACGATTCAGGCAGCAACGCTGTACTACGTTCAGCGTCAACCACCCGAGCTCGGCGACATCGCGTGGATTGTTGATCGAAAGAATCCTTCGCTCACTGAAATGGAGCGCACATGGCGAAGCCTAATCCTCCCTCTGACAGAGAACCGTTCCGCGAAGGAGCCCCTTGGGAGACTCGTAGGCGCCGACTACTCTTATTTCTCACGATACGAACTCGACCCGAACGATCTGGAAACGGCTCGACACGTAGCTTGGCTGCGGGCAAAATTCGGCATCGCGGCCAAGGACTCCGGATACATCGACGCCCGACGGCTTTACAGCGAGCGACTTGATTTTGCGGATTCACGCAATTCACTCGGACTCCAGCTCGCGGACATGCTCGCCAGCACCTTACGCCGGGCTCTGAATGGAAAGCTTCGACTCGAAGGCTGGTGGAATCTCGGCAATCTCCTCGTTCGGACCAGTGATACCCGCTTGATACAGCTTGGACGGGCCGAGTCCAGTGCTGAAGTTCTACATGACCCACACCTCAGAAACATCTGGAACAGAGTCCTGTTAGGAAACAAGAACATGCTAGTCGACTGAGCATCCAAGGTCACCGGCTCCCACACGACCATCTGTTCAGAAGCTTTCGGCTAAATATCGTAATACAGCTCGAATTCATATGGGTGCGGCCGCATCCGCACCGGATCGACTTCCTTCTTCATCTTGTATTCAACCCACAAATCGATGAATTCCTTCGTGAAGACGCCGCCCTTCGTCAGGAACGCGTGATCCTTCTCGAGCGCCTTGAGCGACGCGTCGAGCGAGCCCGGCACCGACGGCACATTCGCCAGTTCTTCCGCCGACATATCGAAGATGTCCTTATCGAGCGGGCCTCCCGGATCGATCTTGTTCTCGATGCCGTCGAGCCCTGCCATTAGCATCGCCGAATACGCGAGGTACGGATTGCACGATGGGTCGGGCGGACGAAACTCCAGCCGCTTCGCCTTCGGGTTTGCCGAGTACATCGGGATGCGCACCGCCGCCGAGCGATTGCGCCGCGAGTACGCCAGGTTCACCGGCGCTTCGTATCCCGGCACGAGCCGCTTGTAGGAATTTGTCGAAGGCGCCGCGAACGCCACGATTGCCGCCGCATGCTTCAGCAGCCCGCCGATGTACCACAGCGCCGTCTGGCTCAGCCCCGCGTACATATCCCCCGCGAAGAGCGGCTTGCCCTTGCTCCAGAGCGACTGGTGCGTGTGCATCCCCGAGCCGTTGTCAGAGAAAACCGGTTTCGGCATGAACGTCACCGACTTGCCGTACTGATACGCCACGTTGCGCACCACATACTTGTACTTGCACATGTTGTCCGCCGCGCGAATCAGCGTGTCGAACTTGAAGTCGATTTCAGCTTGCCCCGCGGTCGCCACTTCGTGGTGATGGCACTCGACGTTGATTCCCACCTCCTGCAGCTTCAGCACCATGTCCGTGCGCATGTCCTGGAAGTGGTCCATCGGCGGAACGGGGAAGTAGCCTTCCTTGTAGCGCGTGCGATAGCCGAGGTTGTGCTCGGCGCGGCCGGTGTTCCAGCGGCCTTCGTCCGAATCCAGGAAGTAAAACCCGTGCTGCGGCTTGGAATCGAAGCGCACGCTATCGAAAATGAAGAACTCCGCTTCCGCGCCGAAAAACGCCTGGTCGGCGACGCCGCTCTTCTGCAGATAGTCCTCGGCGCGGTGCGCCAGGTTGCGGACGTCGCGCTCGTAGGGCTTCCGCGAGAGCGGATCCTGCGCGTCGCAGATCATGATCAGGGTCGGCGTATCGCGAAAGGGATCCATGAAGGCGGTATTGGGATCGGGGATCAGCAGCATGTCGGACTCGTGGATCTGCGCCCAGCCGCGGATCGAGCTCGCGTCCATGCCGAATCCTTCATGAAACGCTTCCGCCGTGAGCTCCTGGATCGGATAGCTGACGTGCTGCCACACGCCCGGCACGTCGATGAAGCGCAGATCGAGGATCTTGGCGTTGTGCTTCGAGGCGTATTCCAAAACGCTTTTCGGGTCCATCAGTCCTCCCCGCCGCAAAGGGGTGCGGTCATATGTGGGCGATAAATTCGCGGCGAAGGTACCCCAGGGAATCGTCCGCCGTCAAGCGGGACATGAGCTGCGTCCTGGGCTGAAACTTTCGCAGCTGCACGCGCGCCGAAGTTCCGGCGGTGGCGCGCTTGTAATACTCAGCTGGATTCTCCGAGGGCCCACACCGGACGGTTTCCGCAGTCGCGCATCGTGATCCAGCCGTGCGGCTCGTTCACGATTGAAAGTCGGCGCTGAAAATCTTCGAGCTTATTGGTAATACGGAAGAAAAACAACATGCCCCTTGCGAGAAAGACGACCGAGCGATCTTTAACCTTTTGATTCTCCTGTGGCAAAAAGAACGTCATCCGATTTAGTAGATCGGAGCACACGACCACTTGTAACGATGCGTTCAGCGGCACAGGTGATTCGCCCAACAGGTACTTCCTGAGTTCTTCGTTGTATTTCTTCCCAAGCCTGATCCGTATTTTCTCGCCGTCTTCTTGGTCCCAAGTGTGAACTGAGGCGCGCCAAAAGACACTGATCGCAAAATACGCTATTTTTCCGCGATTTACCGTGGGTGTATCGCCCAGAGCATAGGCCTTCCAGTCTCGCCCCGCTCTCGTTGGGGCAACGCTAGCGAGAACGTCCATGAGCGGAAATTGTCCGTTCCGCTTAGTTAGCAGCCGTAGCGTGTAGTCCTCGCCGTTCCTGCTAAACAGCTGCTCGCATTCGCGGCAGAGAACGTAGTCCTTCGTTTGGTGAGAGGACTGTCGGCCCCCGCGGGCGGTCATGAGGTACGGGTCCTGATTACCGTGCGTACCCGAACCGCGGGCCATCCGATAGAGCGCCCGAGGCATGAGATGGCTCTCTTGAAGATCCTTCTCCCGAAGACAGAGCTTACAGATTCCGCGGCGCACAGACTGATCTCCGCTTGAGGTGGTTTTTCAGGCACCGAAGAGATCTTCGGCTGATACCGGCACAACATCTGCAAAGCCCGCTGATGCACCGCTTTTTGAGTCGCTGAGATCACATCGAGCGCACCGGCATCTCCACGATGTCGTCCACACCCATGACTTCTTTCACTACGAATCCTTCGGCATATTTCACGCCGATCATGCGGCCGAAGTGGCGCGAGAGAACGTCCATGCGGTTCTCGAGTTCGTCGAGGGGCAGCGAGACTTTCGACTTCTCTTTCCTGGCCGGCCGAAACTGCGATTCGTAGGCAAGAATCGCGCGGCGGCGGCCTTCGAACTGGCGGGTGATGTCGACGGCAAAGGTAGGGCGGACATCCGCATAGGAGGCCGCGTAGATAATCTTGAACGGCCGCCACGCTTCGCCCGCGAGGTCGTAATTCTTCAAACCCGCCACGAAGCAGGCTTCCCAGCCGAGCGTGGCCGCCGTGTAGTGATCCGGGTGGCGGCCCTCCCAGTAGGGAAGAATCACCGTATGCGGCTCGAGTTCGCGGATCACCCCGGCGATCGCCGCCTTCTGCTCGTCGCAGACCCGCAGGTGCGCGTCCGGCAATCCGAGGTTCCGGCGCACCTTCGCCCCAAGAAACTTCGCCGCTCGCGCGGATTCCCGGAGGCGCGTTTCGGGCGTGCCCCGGGTGCCGGTTTCGCCTCGCGTAAGGTCCAGGATGCCCGTGGCGTAGCCTGCCTGGGCCATCTTCAGCATCGTGCCCCCGCAGGTTAGCTCGACGTCGTCCGGGTGCGGGGCAATCGCAAGCAAATCGAGCTTCATCGGTTCCTCCAGGGTCGGGGCGGGCCCGGCCTCGCGCCGCCCGTATTCCAAGCGCCGATCAGGCGCCAAAAGCGCGCAATATGGGCCGTATAAGCCTTCATAAGGGAGCTTAAGTGAGCAAAGTCCTTGCTCTCTTTACGGCAGATCGTGCGGGCCCTTTCCGCCCGCAGATCGCCGCACCCGCTACGCTAGCACAGCGCGGAAGAATTCGGCGAGGAGCCTCCTGCACTCCCGTCGACCCGCCGGGGTGTCGGCCGGGACATATTACTCTCAGGTAACTCCGCCGAAACGCCGCCTCGCATCGCGCCCCGGTTCCCGTAGAATACGGTCGGGGCGAACGACTCCATCTGCTTCTCGATAGGCACCCGTTCTTTCGGCACCGCATCGCACGAGGTTGGACGCTGTGAAGCAAAATCGCAAGACCCGCAAACCGCGCACGCTTGCGTCTCGGCACAAGCGCATGGAGGACCAGATCCACGTCCTCGCGCAGGCCGTGGAAAACAGCTCCGAGATGATCGGCATGACCGACCGCGAAGGACACTTCACCTTCGTGAACGAGGCGTTCTTTAGGTCGCTCGGCTACTCCAAGGAAGAAATGCTCGGCCGGCACTTCGCCATCGTTCACGGCAGCGCCAATCCCAAGGAGATCATCCGCGAGATTGGGAGCAAGTCCCTCGAGAAAAAGGGATGGCGCGGGGAGTGCTTCTTCCAGCGCAAGGACGGGACGGTCTTTCCCGTGTATCTCAGCGTGGGCCCCATCGTCGACCGGCAGCGGCGCGTGATCGGCGGCTTCGGCCTGGCCAAAGACATCACCGCGCGCCGCGCGGCCGAGGCCTCGCTGCGCGAGAGCGAAGAGCAGTTCCGGCAGCTCGCCGAAAACATCCACGAAGTCTTTTTCGTCGTCGCGCTCGATCCCGTGCGCTTCGCCTACGTCAGCAACGCCTTCGAGGAAGTGTGGGGCATGTCGCGGCAGGAGCTGTATCTCCGGCCCAGCGCGTGGATCGACGTGGTCCATCCGGACGACCGCGAGCGCGTCTCGAACTTCTTTCTGCAGTCCGCCAGCGGCGTCGCGATCGACATGCAATACCGGCTCGTCCGCCCGGATGGCGCACTGCGGTGGATCAGCGCGCGAACTTTTCCCGTGCACAACGAAAAAGGCGATCTCCATCGCGTGGTGGGAATCGCCGAAGACATTACCGTGCGCAAGGAAGAGGAAGCCGCCCTGCGGGCCGCGCACCAGAAGCTCCACGTCGCACTGCGCGAGTCCGAGCAACGCGCGAAAGAGGCGAGCAAGCTCTCCGAGCTCGTCGATGTTCTGCAATCCTGCCAGAGCGTGGAAGAGGCTTACCGGATCGCGGGCGGCGCGCTGCCCCGCATTCTCACCTCCGAATCCGGCGCGCTTTGCATTATCAGCGCGTCGCGCAACATCGTCGAGACGGTCGCTTCCTGGGGACAAGCGTCTACGACCGAAAAAGCCTTCCCGCCGGATACTTGCTGGGCCCTGCGCCGCGGCAAAATCCATCAAGTGGAAGATTCGAGTTCGCCGATGCGCTGCGCCCACGTGGAAGGCTCCGTCGGCGGCTACGTCTGCGTGCCGCTCGCGGCGCATGGAGAAACGCTCGGCGTACTGTATATCGAGAGAGCGGCGCGCACGTCGATCCCGGCAGGACTTCTGCCGGAGGACCAGATGGCGGCTCTGGCCCGGCAGGGAAGCGCCATCGGCGAACGCATGTCGCTCGCGCTCGCAACGCTCAGGCTCCGCGACGTGCTGCGCAGCCAGTCGATCCGCGACCCGCTGACGGGACTCTTCAACCGCCGCTATATGGAGGAATCGCTCGAACGCGAGCTTCGCCGCGCGGAACGCAACGGGCAGTCCGTCGGCTTCATCATGCTCGATATCGACCACTTCAAGCATTTCAACGACACGTTCGGCCACCAGGCCGGCGACGCGCTCCTGCGCGCTCTCGGGGACCTTGTGGGCGAACGCACCCGCGGCCAGGACGTCGCCTGTCGCTTCGGAGGCGAAGAATTTTCGCTGATCCTGGCGGGAGCATCGCGGGACGCGGCTCATAGGCGCGCGGCGCTTCTGCGCGAAGAGGTCAAGCGGCTCGCCGCCACGCATGCCGGCCAGTTACTCGGGAAGATCACTCTGTCGTTTGGCGTCGCCGCATATCCGGGAGACGGCAGCACCGCCGAGGAAGTGATTCGCGCCGCCGACAAGGCGCTCTACGCCGCTAAAGCGGCCGGCCGCGACCGGATCATGCTGGCTGGAACCGCCCAGCCACCGTCGACCGTCGCTTCAAGCGACGCCGCGATCAAGGCAGGCTGAAGGCGATGAAAATGTTTCCCGCCGAAACGAAGATGTACTGCTTCCCGTCAACCTCGTAGCTAGTAGGATTCGAACGCGCCGCGTGTCCCATATAGAATTGCCACAACGGCTTTCCCGTATCGGCGTCGAGAGCGAAGAAATTGCCTTCCTCGCTTCCGCTGAAAACGAGCCCTCCCGCCGTCGAGAGCACGGGCACCCACGCCGGCGCGAGCAGCTTGAACTGCCAGCGCAGTTTCCCGGTGGTGGCGTCGAGCGCGCGGATCGCGCCGTAGGACTGCTCGCCGACGAGCGCGCGAATGCCGCCCCCACCGACGATTCCTTTCGGCGGCCCCGGCTCGATCTCTCCCGTGCCCTTGATGAAATAGGCCCCGGTTTCATGCGCGCTCACGTAGAAGAGCCCTGTTTGGGGGCTATACGACGGAGCCGTCCAATCGACGCCGCCGGTGAGGCTGGGGTAGACGAGCGTGCCGGCGCCGAGGGTCGGCTGCTGGTCGGGCGCGAGGATCGGGCGGCCGTTGGCATCGAGTCCCTTGGCCCACGTTTCCTTCACGAAGGGAACGCCGGTGATGAACTTACCGTCCGTGCGATCGAGGACGTAATAGAAGCCGTTGCGATTCGCGAGCGCAAGGAGCTTGCGCGGCTTCCCGTCGATCTTGGCGTCGAAAAGGACGGGCGACTCATCCGAGTCCCAATCGTGATTCTCGTGCGGCGAAAACTGGAAATACCATTTCAGCTTGCCCGTGTCCGGATCGATCGCGAGCATCGAGCAGGTGTAGAGATTGTCGCCGGGTCGCTCGTCGTCGTTGAAATCCGGGGCGGGATTTCCCGTGCCCCAATAGACAAGATTCAGCTCCGGATCGTACGAGCCGTTGTTCCATGTGGTCCCGCCGGCGCTTTCGGCAGCGCCCGCACCCCAGCTTTCGGCGCCTGGTTCGCCCGGGCGCGGAGTAATCCAAAACCGCCAGAGCCGTTTGCCGGTCTTCGCATCGTACGCGTCGAGGAAGCCGCGCACGGCGGCCTCGCTGCCCGCAACTCCCGCGATGATTTTCCCGTCGATCGCGAGCGGAGGGCCGGTCATCGCGTAGCCCATCGCGTTGTCGGCCACGTGGACGTTCCAGAGGACGGCGCCGGTCTTGTCGTCGAGGGCGATCAGGTGGGAATCGACGGTGCCGATGTAAATGGCATGGTTGAGAATGGCGACGCCGCGGCTCGTGGACTGAAGGCCGATCGCCACAGGGTGTTCCGGCAACTTCGGCGAATAGCTCCAAATCTTCAGGCCGGTGCGCACGTCGAGCGCGACGACGGTGCTCGGCGGCTCGACGATGTACATCACGCCATCGACCACGATCGGCGAGGCCTCGATCGTGCCCGGATGGCTCGTCTGATAAATCCACGCAACTTTTAGCTGCGAGACGTTCTGCTTGTTGATCTGCTTGAGCAGCGAAAATTGCTGGGAGTTATAGCCGCCGCTATACGTGAGCCAGTTTTGTGGCTCGTTTTGCGAGTGCAGGATACGTTCGTAGGGAACATCCTGAGCGAATGCGGCGCTCCCGGATACGAGAACGCACGCCAGCAACCACGAAAGAAGGCCGTACGCGGTAATTCTCATTGGGCCCCTTTCAAACTCGCGAGGTAGGCGACCAGGTCGTTCACCTGCTCATCCGTGAGCTTACCTTTGACGCTGGGCATCACGCTCTTGCCCGGCTCTTTGTCCAGTGTGCGGAGATCGGCCTTGCGGAACGACAGGAAGTTCCCCTTGACGTCCTTGATGACGATCCGAAAAGAGTCTTCGGCCGCCCGCGTGCCGTCGTAGGATTTTCCGTCTTTCGTGACCACGTGAATGAACAAGTAGTCGAGCTGTCCCCCGGACTCGACGAAGATGTGCTCCTGGGGCAGATCCGTGCCGGGGTACAGCACTGCGTTCTTCAGATAGCCGGCGCCGCGGACGGAACCGACCGATGTGAGTTCGGGGCCCGCGTCGCCACCTTCGCCGGCGATGGTATGGCAGGAGGCGCAGCCGCTCGTATCGTAGACGTTTTTGCCCTTGGTTGGGTCGCCGGTAATTGCGGCAGCGTCCTTGTGCTGCAGCGTTAAGAGGTAATCGACGATCTGCTGAATCTGCGCATCATCGAGCTGACCGGCGAAGGCGGGCATTCCTCCGCCGCCCATGCCATTCTTGATGATTGCCTTGACAGGATCAGCGCCGAGGCGAAGTGGAATGCCTTGAATGTTGGGGCCCATCGCGCCGCCGGCGTCCAGGCCGTGGCAGGTGGAGCAGCGCTGCTCGAATAGCGCTTTGCCTGGCGAGGTGGTTGCGGGTTGTGCCTGCGAATCCTGCGATTGCGCGTGTGCTCGCGCAGCCGTGGCGGATGCGCCTGCCACTGCGCACGAGAAAAGCAAAGCAGCGGAAAGCCACTGCGAAGTCATGTCGTCCCCCAGGCAAATGCACAACCGGTGTAGGGCAATAGCACCGTTCGACGGGCGACGTCAAGACTTGTCCGGCTTTGCAATGAGCATCTAGAGCAGACTGTCGAGGAGTTGCTGCGCCGGCGCCGTCAGAGATGACGCCGGCTGCGACGTGATCACGCGCCCGTCGCGCAAAATATCCACCTCGAGAATGAACGCGCCCAATTCGACGGCGCCCGCGAGTGGATTGTCCTGGTTCAGCGAGTTGACGGCGGCGTCGAGCGGCACAGTCAAACCGGCCTGGACGAGCGGCGGAAACGAGAACGATTGCACCGTGGCGATGAGGCTGTAAGTCTGCACGGCCTGGTTCAGCAAAGCGGACTTGAAGTATTCGAATGCGCCGATGTCGCAGAGCGGCCCTTGAGGCCGCGGCACTCCCCTCTGATCCGTCTTGACCTGGTTTCCATTCGTGTCCGTGCAGGAGCCGGGCGGAATCGCATTGATGGCGTTGCTGGTGGAGAGCAAGGCCACGGTGTTCGTCAGGCCGCCGTTATCCTGGAGGCCGTTCGGATCGAGGCCGACTGGAGTGTTATTTACGTCCCCGGTTTGAACGAGAAACTCGGCGCAAGTGGAATCGTCTGCGAGGTTGTAGCCCTGGGAAACGACGTTTATGCCTAACTCGCTCACGGAAGAAGCGAGAGGCGAACAATTTGCCGGCTCCCCATCCACTGCATTATCGGCAAAGATGGAGTTCTTCACGGTCAGCTGAGGGCTGCCGGCGGCAAAAGCGTCGTCAAACAGAGAAATCCCGCCGCTGTTTCCGGCGATCGTCACGAAAGTGAGGCTCATGGCGCCCCCCGAACTTATTCCCCCTCCGCTATCGACCGTGTGGACGGTGTCGTCGATCACTTCCTGCGTGGTGTTGCCCCAAATGGTGCTGTTGACGATGGTGAGTGAATTGTTGCTGGAAGAGCCGCCGTTGAAGATGCCGCCGCCCGTCGCGGCGCCTATCAGTCCGGCGAACGTGACGTTCGTGTTGTTATTGATGGTGCTGCCGGTGATCGTCATCGCGTTGAAATTAACGATGCCGTTGCCTCCCTGAATGCTGGAATTGCCTGAAACGGCGCTGTTCGTCAGCGTTACCTTGGCCGTGTTGCCCGTTCCCTGGTCGTTCATGATGCCTCCGGCGGCCGAGGCAAAATTCTGCGAAATGTAACTGCCGGTCAGGTTCACCGTGCCGGTAGAGTTGTTGTAAATGCCGCCGCCGTAGCCGCAGCTGATGGTGACATCGCCCCCGCACTCGAGTTGTTCTCCCCCGATCGCCGAGTTGTTGGAGATGTCGCTGTTGGTGATGTTCAGAGTGCCACCATCGTTGTAAATGCCGCCGCCATATCCCGGTTCGCCGTTGGTGGTGCCCGCGACGTTGCCTTCGATTCGGCTGTTCGTGATGTTCAGCGTGCCGGAATTGAAGATGCCGCCGCCAAGCTGGTTGCCTACAGCACAGAAAGAAACGGTGCTGGACTCGAGATTCAGAGTGCCGGCGTTGAAGAGACAACCGCCCAGAAGGTAGCTTCCATGCTCGAGAGTGACTCCAGAGATCGTGACGACGGCTCCAGCATTGACGATGAAGATCCCGGTGCCGTCGCCGCCGCTAACGACTAAAGCGGACGCGCCTGGACCGGTGATCGTCACGTTCGTTCCGAAACTGATTGGACTGCTCAGCGTAATGGTCGCCGGGTTTGTGAGACTGAAGTCGATCGTGTCGCCGTTTGAGGCGCTCGCAACCGCATTTCGCAGCGAGCCGGAACCGCTGTCGCTGGTGCTTGTGACCGTCCACGTGGCGCCCAGAGCGCCGGAGCCGCCGAGAAGAAACAGCAGGCCGATCAGGGCCACTTTCAGCTTCGACGGAAGCCTCCAAGAGTCTGCCTCGGAAGGATCGTAGCGGGAGCCTGTGGGGGTTGTGCTGGTATGGGCCATGAGCGCCTCCTTGGGTCTTCGGAGCCGACACATTTCCTGACTAGAATTCGTCGGCCTAGGGAATTTGGCGGATCGTACTTCAGTTCGGCCCGGCGTCCTATAGGAAAATTCGGCGTCTGGAGCGCAAGAGGTTGCGCGCAAAGACACCACTCGCTGTCACTCGGGGATAGACGCAATCGCGAGAGAGGAGCGGAGATTCGTGTGTTTTCGGCGCGGGCTTTGCTAAGGTGTAGGCCGCCTGATGGGGAGGCATGCAAATGGCGGGAAAGCTGCTGGAAGGACAGGTGGCACTGGTGACGGGCGCGGGGAAACGGATCGGGCGTAGCGTCGCGCTGCGGCTGGCGGCGGAGGGCGCTGCGGTGGCGGTGAACTACGCGACGTCGCGGGAGGGCGCCGAGTCCGTGGTGCGGGAGATCGGCGCGGGTGGTTCGCGCGCGGTGGCGATGCAGGCGGACGTGACGAAGCGCGCCGACGTCGAGAAGATGTTCGCGGCGGTCGAGAAGGAATTCGGGCGCCTCGATATTCTGGTGAACAACGCGGGCGCTTTCTTCGAGGCGAAATTCGAGGATTTGACCGACGAGCAGTGGGACGGCATCCTCGACATCAATCTCAAGTCGCAGTTCCTGTGTTCGCAGGCCGCGGCGCCGATCATGAAGCGGCAAGGGCGGGGGCGGATCGTCAATATTTCGTCGCTCGGGGGGCTGTTGCCCTGGCCGAGCTACACGCACTACTGCGTGTCGAAGGCGGGATCGATTATGCTGACGCGCTGCCTGGCACGCGCGCTCGGGCCTGAAATTCTGGTGAACAGCGTCGCGCCCGGCACGATTCAGTTTCCGGGCGAAGCGCCCGACGAGGAGTACATCCGACGGGTGCCATTGCACCGAACGGGCAAGGGCGACGATATCGCGGGAGCGGTGATGTATCTGGCGACGGCCGATTTCGTGACCGGGCAGATCCTGGCGGTGGATGGCGGACGGCTGCTGGTGTAAGCAAAGCCTCGGGCCGGGTGCGGCGCGAATTGCGACACTGACCGCCAAAGGCTCGCGCTTTTCCCCGAATGCGACAGACGTGCCTGGTCGCGAATCCTGCCCCATAAGCGAATAGGCAATCGTTAGGTTTTGGTCATTGGATGGTACTTCCGTACTGCTAGGTTCTTCCTGCATAGGCTGTATCCTCCCTTCGAGCTTCTCCGGCCTGAACGGAAGTGGCGGGCCGTCTTCAGATTGACCGGTCGTTCACCGAAGCATTGACTGTGATGGGATTTCGCGCCACGACGCGCGCCAGGACTGAAATTTGTGGGAGCCGGGAGGCGCACATGTCGGGCAGCGGTCGCCACATCCGCATCTTGAGCGGGGTAAATTGATGAACGGGAACCGCCACAAGCTCCGGCTTCTGTACCTGGCGCTGTGCACGTGCCAGCTTGTCGTCACCGGACTCGGCCTCGCGGTGGCCTACCAGGTGCACCATTCCTATTCGCGCAACATCGATTACGAGCGGTCGGTGAACGATGAGCACCGCGCGGTCAGCGAGCTGCAGTCGCTGGCGCGGGTGGCTTCGCCCGAAAGCTTCGAGCTGGACGATGATAGCGGCGGCTTTTCGCAGTTCTCGCAGATCCGCTATTCGGCGGCGCTATTCCTGCGGAAGGTGAAAGCGCTTCGCGACGAAGCGGACACCGACCCGCATTCGCCGCTGGTCCGCTCGCGCGCCGATCTCGACGTGTTGACGACGCAAATGAGCATGGTGGCGCAGCAAAGCCAGCTCGCCGGCGTGGCTCTTGCCGCGCACAACGTGCCGGAGTCGCGCGCCCACTTGACATACGCCGACCGCGCCGCGACGCACGTGCAGACGACGCTCGGCGACATCAGCCAGCAGATGTCGAGCGCGAAGGACGAAGTGCTCGCCCGGGAAAACATCGAGGCCCGGCGCACGAGCATGATTCTCATGCCGCTCTCGATCGTGGGGATTCTGCTGGTGCTGCCCGCGGTGCTCTACGCGCGGCGCCTCGACAGCAACATCTGGGGATACGAGGCGCAGCTCGAAACGGAGCGGACGTTGCTGGAAGAACGCGTGTCGTCGCGCACGGCCCAATTGCGCGCGGAGATCGAATCGCGCAAGGCGATGGAGGCCTTCAACGTCAGCCGGAACCGGCTGCTCGAAAAAGTGGTCGAGGACAAGAACCTGGATGAGGTGCTGATCGAGCTGGCGGATGCGACTTCACAGTCGGTTCAAGGCGGCCGCTGCGTGATTCTGCTCGGCGGCAGGACGCGCGCTCCGATCGGGCCGAATGTCCCGACGGACATCGCTTATTTCTTGCAGCGGGTGCTGCACGGCGGGTGGGATTTGCTGGCGGGAGAGGACGCGCTGAACCGCTCGGTAGTTTTTGTGCGCCGCCTCGATCCGAAGACAGGCGACGACTTCGCCGAGGTGTGGTCGGAGGGCTTTCACGGGCTGATGGCTGTGCCCATCACAGACCCCGGGCAATCGCGGCTGGGTGTGATCGCGCTGCTTTTGCAAGACGATCGCGAGCCGCATCTGGCGCGGGAGGTGTTGCTCTCCGCAAGCCGCATGGCTTCGGTCGCGCTGGAGCACGGGCGCATGCAGAACGAGCTCTTCCGGCGCGCGCACCACGACGCGCTCACCGACCTGCCGAATCGAGTCTTGTTCGAGGACCGCCTGCAGCAATCGGTGGCTCGCGCGGCGCGCCGCAGGGGAAGCGTGGGAGTGCTGTGCATCGATCTCGACGGTTTCAAGCAGGTGAACGATCAGTACGGCCACCAGATGGGAGACTGGCTGCTGCAACAGGTGGCGGCGCGTCTCACGTCCCACCTGCGCGCGACCGATACGATCGCGCGGGTCGGAGGCGATGAGTTCGTCGCGGTTCTCGACGATCTGCGCGAAGTGGACAGCGTGGCCAAGGTGAGCGAGTCGTTCATCCGCCTGCTTGCGGAGCCTTTCACGTGCGGAACGACCGTCCTGCGGACCACCGCGAGCATCGGGGCGGCGATCTTTCCGACCGACGGCGATTCTCCCGCGGAGCTGCAGCGCCACGCCGATCTCGCGATGTATCGCGCGAAGGAGCGGGGACGCAATACCTACCAGATGTTCTCGGCCGACCTCGGCGAAAGGCTGGCACGGCGGAGGCAGATCGAGCGGCATTTGCAGGAAGCGCTCGAGGGCGAGGGATTCGAGCTGTGCTACCAGCCGATCTACACGATTTCGCGCTCACTGGTGGGGCTCGAGGCGCTGGTGCGCTTCCGTCATCCGGAGCTGAAGCATATCTCGCCGGGCGAGTTCATTCTTGTAGCCGAGCAGACGGGGCAGATTTCGTATATCGGCGAGTGGGTACTGCGCGAGGCGTGCCGGCAGGCGCGAGAGTGGCAGCGCTCCGGGCTGAAGCCGGTGCCGGTAGCGGTGAACGTCTCCGCGATCCAGCTCGCGCGCCCGGATTTCGCGAGGCACGTGGCCGGGATTTTGCGCGAGACCGGGCTCGAAGCGCAGTGGCTGCACATCGAGGTGACGGAAACCGCGATCATGAACGATTTCGAGGAGGGCGGGCGGCAGGTGCACGCGCTGGCGGAGCTGGGCGTCCGCATCTCCATCGACGATTTCGGCACCGGCCACTCGTCGCTCAGCTACATCCACCGGCTCCCCATTGGAACGCTCAAGATCGACCGGTCGTTCGTGCAGCAGATGGTGAGCTCGCAGGAAAGCAGAGCGATCGTGCGCGCGATCATCGCGATGGCTAAATCGCTCGAACTGCGCGTGGTGGCTGAAGGAGTGGAGACCGAGGACCAGCTCGCGGCGCTCGCGCGAGCCGGCTGCGAGGTGGCCCAGGGATACTTCTTCGCGCGACCGCTCGATCAGTCTTCGGTGAGTGCGCTTTTTGCGCCCTGCACAACGATGCCAACGCCGGACGCGGAATATACGACGCAAGTGTGAGCGCGCGTTTCATTCCGGCACTCGAAGAATCCCAAAATTCTTGTTCCCAAAACATGCGTTCTCGAATAATCTAAATTGTTTGGGCGACTCGTCGTGGTCGCCATGGAGGACTAGACTCGGTGGCGGAAACATCAGCGGCAAGGCCCGCGAGCGGTTTTGGAAGTACGCTTCGTCGTGATGCGTGGTGGGTCGAGAACCTGCCTTTTATCATCGTGTTGAGCGCCTTTGGCCTATACACCACGTGGCGCGCCTTCGAAGGGACTTATTACTACGTCGCGCCGTATCTCTCGCCTTTCTATTCTCCGCTGATCGATCCGCAGCACCATTGGTGGCCGTTTTCTCCCGCGATTCTGATTCTCGGCGGGCCGCTCGGTTTCCGGCTCACGTGTTACTACTATCGCAAGGCGTATTACCGCGGCTTTTTCCTCGATCCGCCCGCCTGCGCGGTGGGAGAGCCCAAGCGTTCGTACAAGGGCGAGACGAAGTTTCCGTTCATCCTCCAAAACGTGCACCGCTACTTCTTCTATATCGCGGTGGTCTTCGTGGCGTTTCTCTGGTACGACGCGATCGTTGCGTTCGATTTCGGCGGCAAGTTCGGCATCGGCGTCGGCTCGCTGGTGATGCTGGTGAACATCATCCTGCTGACGACATACACGTTCTCGTGCCACTCGCTGCGAAGCCTGGTGGGCGGCAAGCTCGACTGCTTTTCGTGCGCCACGCTGGGCCTGCCGCGGCACTCGGCCTGGAAGGGCGTGACGAAGCTCAACGAGCACCACATGTTCTGGGCCTGGGTGAGCATGATTTCCGTCGGGCTCACCGACTTTTACATCTACCTGGTCGCTTCGGGCGCGATCAAGGACATTCGACTCCTGTGACACCTGCTGCGAATTACGAGACTCACGAACATGACGTGCTGATCATCGGCGCGGGCGGCGCGGGCCTTCGCGCTGCAATTGAGGCGCTTGCACAGGGAGCGAGCGTCGGCGTCGTGTGCAAGTCGCTGCTCGGCAAGGCGCACACCGTGATGGCGGAAGGCGGCCTCGCGGCGGCCATGCGCAACGTCGACAAAGCGGACAGCTGGCAGACGCATTTCCGCGACACGATGCGCGGCGGCAAGCTGCTCAACAACTGGCGCATGGCGCAACTGCACGCGCAGGAAGCCCCGGACCGCGTGCGCGAGCTCGAGCAGTGGGGCGCGCTCTTCGATCGCACGGCGGACGGCGAAATCCTACAGCGGGCGTTCGGCGGGCATACCTGGAAGCGGCTGTGCCACGTGGGCGACCGTACCGGCCTCGAGATGATTCGCACCCTGCAGGATCGCGGCGTCTCGCTTGGCTTCGACGTGTACATGGAGTGCACGATCACGAAGCTGCTGAGAGATGGCGACCGCATCGCCGGCGCGTTCGGATACTGGCGCGAGAGCGGCGAGTTCGTTGTCTTCAAAGCCAAGTCGATCGTGATCGCCACGGGCGGCATCGGCAAATCCTGGAAGATCACGTCGAATTCGTGGGAGTGCACCGGCGACGGCATGGCGCTGGCCTACGACGCGGGCGCCGAATTGCTGGACATGGAATTCGTCCAATTCCATCCGACCGGGATGGTCTGGCCGCCGGGTGTGAAAGGCCTTCTGGTCACCGAGGCCGTGCGCGGCGAGGGCGGCATCCTGCGCAACAAGAATGGCGAGCGCTTCATGGAGAAGTACGACCCCAAGCGCCTGGAGCTTTCGACGCGCGACATCGTGGCGCGGTCGATCTTCACCGAAGTGCGCGAGGGCCGCGGGAGCCCGCACGGGGGAGCGTTCCTCGACATCTCGCACAAGCCGGCGGAGTACGTGAAGCGCAAGCTGCCGAGCATGTACCACCAGTTCAAAGAGCTCGCGGACGTCGACATCACCAAGGGGCCGATGGAAGTGGGCCCGACGTGCCATTACGTGATGGGCGGGATTCGCGTGGACGCCGAAACGGGCCGCGCGTCGATACCGGGACTTTTCGCGGCGGGTGAGGCGGCCGGCGGAATGCACGGCGCAAATCGGCTGGGAGGGAATTCGCTCTCGGATCTGCTGGTCTTCGGGCGGCGCGCGGGGTTGAGTGCCGCGCAACATTCCAAGCAGGTGGCTGCGCCGAAGCTCGACAACGCGCAGATCGAACAGGCGGAACGCGACATCCTCGCGCCGTTCCAGCGTGCGGGCGGCGAGAATCCTTATAAGATCCACGAGGACTTGCAGGAAACGATGCAGACGCTCGTCGGCATCTTCCGGATCGAGGCGGATCTTCTGAAAGCCCTCGATGAAATCAGCAAGCTGAAGGCGCGCGCGGCCAACGTGCATTTGACCGGGTCGCGCACCTACAATCCCGGCTGGCACCTGTCCCGCGACTTGCAGAACATGCTGACGGTTTCCGAGGCGTGCACCCGCGCGGCGCTCGCGCGGAAGGAGAGCCGCGGGGCGCACAGCCGGCTGGATTATCCGAAGACCGAGGACGCGTGGGGGACGAAGAATCACGTCATCGTGAAGAAGGACGACGCGATGAATCTTTTTGAGGTGCCACGCGGCCCGATGCCCGAAGAGTTGCAGCAGATTCTGGCGGAAGACAAGTAGGCCGCAGCGCCGGCGTCCCGCCGGCCTTAGTAGTGGAGGCGATGGAATGGCGGAAGTAACGGTCCGGGTATTTCGTGGCGACAGCGAGACCGGCAAGCCTGTCGATTACAAGGTGCCGCTCAGCGAGGGCATGGTCGTGCTGGACGCGATCCACTCGATTCAGGCGAACCAGGCGCCCGATCTCGCCGTCCGCTGGAACTGCAAGGCCGCGAAATGCGGGTCCTGCTCGGCGGAAGTGAACGGGAAGCCGCGCCTGATGTGCAAGACACGCATGGATTCGCTGCCGCTCGATCAGCCCGTCACCGTAAATCCGATGAAGTCGTTTCCGCTGGTGAAGGATCTCGTCACCGACGTTTCGTGGAATTACAAGGTCAACAAGAAGATTCCGGCGTTCCAGCCGAAGCCCGGCGTGGAATGGAAGATGTACCAGCGCGATGTGGACCGCGTGCAGGAATTCCGCAAGTGCATCGAGTGCTTCCTTTGCCAGAACGTGTGCCACGTGCTGCGCGAACACGACAAGAAGCAAGAGTTCGGCGGGCCGCGCTTCTTCGTGCGCGCCGCGGGGCTCGAGATGCATCCGCTCGATGATGCGAACCGCGTGCCGCTGCTGAAAGACGAGCTCGGTTTGGGCTTCTGCAACATCACCAAGTGCTGCACGGAAGTCTGCCCCGAAGAAATCCACATCACCGACAACGCGATCATTCCGCTCAAGGAGCGCGTGGTGGATCAGTTCTACGATCCGCTCACGATGCTCTTCCGCAAGATCGGCGGCAAGTAAAACCCACCGCAGAGACGCAGAGGGCGCGGAGGACGCCCGCGGCCAAAGGCGGTCTTTCTTAACGCACCGTTTCGCGGGCTAAGGGCCCGCTCCTCTTCCACCAAGATAGAAGTTGCGCGTCGCGCGCCGCTACATCGACGGTTTGTCGCCGCGCTTCAGCCACGCGCGTATCACCCGGTCGAGTTCGTCGTTGCCGGTGGGGAGCATGGCCGGTTCGAACGACGAGCCTGCTTCGAGCAATAGCGTCAGCGTGCGGACGTGATCTTGCGGATGGCCCGTCTCCCAGCCGTGCAGCGAGCCGTGGACGCAGGCATTGAGCGGGATGCCGCCGAATTCGTTCAGTTGCTCGAGTGGCGGATGCGGGTCGAGTGACAGCAGCATCGCGGCAATATCCGCGTATCCGTGGAAGCTGGCACGGTCGAGCGGAGTCGAGCGGTGCATGCCTGGGACGTGAGGGTCGAAGCCGAGCTCGAGCATCAGGCGCACGGTTTCCGGACGATACCACCAGGCTGCGGCGGCCATCAGGCCCCGCGCGTCGGGCTCGAGGTCCTTCGCGGAGAACGGATGGAGGGCGAGTTCGCGATGGGCACGCTCGCGGTCGCCGCACCAGAGCGCGTCGAGAATGCGTGCCTTGGGCGAAAGCTGCGACACGATGAACTCGGCGACCTCCGGGTGCCCGAACTTGCGAGCCACGTCGGCGGGTGTGAGATCGAAGCCGAGCGTCCAGCCGTAAATGTGGCCGCCGGGCGCGCTGAACGGCGGCTTATTCACGCGCGATTCCGCGCACCGCGGATTGTCGCGGAGGTTCCGTTCGACGAGGCTTCGATCGCCCATCCGGGCGGCCGCAAAGATGTCGACTTCGCCGCCGCGCGCCGCCAGGAAGCGTGCGATTTCCTCGTCGGCGATCAGATACTGGAGCGGCGTCGAGCCGTGATCGACGTCGCGAGCACGCAAATCCGCCCCGTTGTCGAGCAGCAGCTCGGCGATGGCTCGCGTGGCCGCGCAGTGCAACATGGTCTTGCCGTCGCCTCCGGGCCGGTTGACGGAGGCAGGATCGGCCTCGAGGATTGATCGCACCTCATCGTACAAGCCGAGCGAGGCAGCGGCCCATGGAGTGAGCTTCGCGCCGCGCTCGATGAGCGGCTTGGCTTCCTCGACCGTCAGATTCGATTCGAGGATGCCGAAGCCGCCGGCCCACCAGGTGGAGCGGGCGTTGATGTCCGCGCCGTGCTCGAGCAGCACGTCGACTAGCGGCAGATTCCGCTTGGCCTGGTGGATGGCGGGAGAGTCGAAGTCGAAGCGCGGCTCGTTGATGCGCGCGCGGACGTCGGCATTCTTCTCGAGCAGCTCGCGCGCGCTTTGCGGATCCCCCTCGCGAACCGCGATATCGAATAGCTCGATGGGCGACTTGGTGAGCGATTCGATTTTGCGTTTCATCGCCGCCCAGGAATCGAAGCCGTAGCCCCGCGCGATCGCAAGCTGCGCGTCGTGCAGTTTCATGGCGTCCGGATCGGCTATGCCCGGTAAAAAGGTCCGCACGCGCGCGAGCGCATCGGCATCGCCGGACCAGACTTCGCGCAGGAGGCGCTTTGCGAGTTTTTGTTGCTGTTCGAGGCTGGGGCGAGCGGGAAGCGGTTCTACGGAGAAGCGTTTCATCGCGCACCGCCTTGGGTGGCCGCGAGACGAGCAGAACGGCAGTGAACCATGACGAAATCCTCCTTTACAGCGAGCCCCGGGTCCGCGTGTCTTGGGGCGAAAGAGGTTCGTCTTCGAAAATCGGGTGAACCTTGATGCAGGTGGGAGAATCCCTGTCCGCGGACGAGTTGCGCCCTGCCGGCGCAACAGGAACAGTACAGGATGAGAGGTCCCGAGTCAAACGCGGCTATCGAACGTTGCTCAGTCCATCCAGCCGGCGCGAATCGCGCCACTCGCCAGCTTTGCCACCAGATCGCGGTCTGCCTCGAGAAAATCCAGCTCGGGCAACTCTTCCGGCCTGCGCCATTCGATGCGCTCGAATTCGAGATTTTGAAGCTCGGCCGCCGGCGCGCGGGCGGCAAAGAACACGAGCTCGAATGGCGCGCCGGTGGAGGCGTATTGATGCCGCAGCCGGTGAACCTCGGGCCCGATTTGCGCGGTGACGCCGAGTTCCTCGCGCAGCTCGCGGGCGAGCGCGGCCTGCAGCGTTTCCCCCTGTTCACGCTTGCCGCCGGGGAATTCCCATCGCAGCTCGAAGTTCGAGCCGCGGCGTCGCTGGCACACCAGGAGCTTGCCTTGCCATTCGATCAATGCGGCAACGACGGTCAGCACTCGGTGTCCTCATTTGTGGCGACAGGCGTTCGCCAAAGTGCGCGGGATCGGCCCCCAAACAAAAACGCGCCGGAAGCTTTCGCTCCCGGCGCGCTGTTGCCGAAATCGAGCTACTGGTCGGCTTCGACCTTCTTCAGCGAAGGTTTCGGCAGTTGCCAGAGGAGTTTCAGGTCGTCGGCGCCATTCGGGTAGAACTGAGCCGACTTCTTGCCGGACGGCATCAGGATGATGTCGGCGCGGCGGTTGTAGGCCAGCCAGTCCGTACGCTTCGCACGCTCGTGCGACTTGGGCGGCTTGGCCGGATTGGTGTCCTCAAGCTCCTTCACGGTCGCTTCCGGCATCGGCTGATCCTTGCCGTACGCGGCGGTCTCGACCTTGTCGGCAGAGATGCCTTGCTCGACGAGGTAGGCCTTGATGCGCTCGACGCGGCGTTCGCTCAGGTCCTGGTTGTAGGGCTTCGAGCCGCGAGCGTCGGCGTGGGCCTCGACCGAAAGCTTGGCGTCCGGATCGTACTCGAGATACTTCTTGAAGCCGTCAGCGAGCGTCGAAAGAGCTGCCTGCTGGCTCTTCACGAGTCCGACCTGCGGGTGCCGCTTGTCGGGATAGTCCGTGGGATAAAAGATGCTCTGCAGGGTGACCGTCGGAATCGGCTCAACCGATCCGACGATGTGAACGGCGGCCGTCTCGGTGGCGGAGCCGCCGCAGACGTTCGTCGCGTTGAGCGTGTAGTTCTTGTTCTCATCGATGGTGCGCGCCGGCTGGCCGTCGGGAACGGGCGTGGTGTCGGCGGGTTCAGGCTTCTCGGTTTCGCTGCCGCTGGCGTCGACCTTCTGGCCGTCGACGGTAACGGAGTCGGCGTTGGAGGTCTGCCACGTCAGAGTAGTGGAATCCTGCGTGATGACTTTGTCGCCGATCTTGCGGTAGTGGACTTCGGCCGGGTTCGCGCTGATGCTCGCGTCAACCTTCGTGTTGACGTTCACCGTCGCGCTGTTCTTCACCGAACCGCCGGGGCCCGTCGCCGAGAAGTCGTATGTCGTGGTCGCGTGCGGCGACACCGACTGGCTCCCGCTCGGCTGCACCGTGCCGATGCCGCTGATATTCGCATCGACCGCTTCCTGCGTCTGCCAGTTCAGGGTGGAGGATTGCCCGCAATTGATGTTGCCCGCGGACGCGCTGAAGTTGCCGGTGGTCGGAGCGACGGCAACAGTCGTGCTGGCCATGCCGGCGGTGAATCGCGGCACGTCCTTCATCTTCTCGCCGCGGCTCCAGGCAACCGTCTTCTGCTTATTGTCCTTCATGTAGACGACGGTTTTCTTGTCCGCCACCACGTTCACATCACCGGACCATACCGTCTTGCCCTGGTGGGTGACCGTGATGTGGTGCGTCCCGGGCGGCAACAGAAGGTTCTGGTGCCAGATCCAATCGTTGTTGAATTCGTCCACGTGGCCGACGAAATAACCGGGCGTAGTGCCATTTGAGAGCACTGCAGCGCGCGGGTCGCCTTCAATGATGACGAGCCCGAAAGGACCGGCGACCTTGCCGCCGTACGGATCGAGCTTCACGTCGAGCGGCGTCGACTTGCCCGCTTCGATGTTCACGTCCTGCGTCGAAATCTTGTATCCGTAGTTTACGACCACCACCGTATGTTTCCCCGGGCTGAGGGAGATCGATTGGCTTCCATCGCGGATGGCATTCCCGTCAACGAATACGTACGCCTGCTTTGGCGTCACCTTGATCTTCAGTTTTCCATCCTGCGCGAAGCCGGTAGTCGCGACTAGCGCGATGGCCAACGCGAGGGTGAACAAGTAAGCGAGTCGTCGCATCTGGAATTCTCCATTATTCTGTAGGCGGATTATTTACTAATGATTCGTTCGCTCGCGCCCTGACGAGAGAACCTAGGCTAGGGAACAATAAAAGTATCGCCTAAGCCTTATCCTGTCAATCAGATTCAAACCAATCGCGAATGGTTGCGCGAAAACTTTCGGCCTCCTATTTTCGGGCTGCCGTATACTTGGCACGTGTTCAACGAAATAATACTCGGGCACTTCCACAGCCCGCACAACGCCGGCGACTTATTAGACGCCACCGCCACAGTGGAGGTGACGAACCCCGTCTGCGGCGACGTGATCCGGCTCGCGGCGCGCCTCGAGGACGGCCGCATCGCCGCCGCGCGATTCAAAACGCAGGGGTGCGTTGCCGCCATCGCATCGAGTTCGGTTCTTACGGATATGCTCGTCGGCAAAACCGCGGCCGACGCCCGCCGTATTACTTCACAGCAAGTCTCCGAGGCTCTCGGAGGCCTGCCGCCGGCGACCTTCCACGCCGCGCAGCTCTGCGCGGACGCCGTGGCGGCTCTCGCGCGCAAACTCTAGGCGCTACTCGGGGCTCGAGTGCGTGATGGCGTGTTTGAGCGTTTCGGGATCATTGAGGTTCAGCACGATGCCCTTTTCTTCGGTTGGGACTTCCACTACATCGGCTTGGTGCGCCCACACCACTTGTCGTGCTCCGACATCCGGCGACGCCGCGAGCAGTTCGTTGTAGAGCGACGCCCGGAAAATCACGGGATGGCCGCGGCGTCCGCGATACGCCGGCAGTACGACCGCCTTGCCGCTTGCATCGAATTCCGCGATCAATTTCGCGACGAGTTCCGCGGAAACGATCGGGTGATCGACGGGGCAGAGCACGAGCCCGGCGGTTTCGTTTTCGGGCAAGCTTCGGATCGCCGCCTGAATCGACGAGAGCTGTCCCTGCTCCCAATCGGGGTTGAGCACGACCACGGCGGGATCGAGTTGCAAGCGTTCGCGGATTTTGTCCGCGCCCGCGCCCAGCACGACGCGCACGATGCCGACACGCGGATGTTTCACCACATTGAGCAAGTGACCCGCGAAGGTCGTGCCGCGGTAGGGAATCAGCGCTTTCGGCGAGCCCATGCGGCGGGATTCACCGCCGGAAAGGATGGCTGCGGCAAGCGGCCGCTGCGCAACGGTCGCCGCGAGCGGCTTTTCATCGTGAGCCGCGGCGCTCATTAGGGATCAGTCGTTGTGCGCGGCGGCGGCTTGCGAGAGCCGAACGGACTTGTGCGGCAAGCCAGCGGCGTTGCGGCGCACGGCGATTAATTCCGCGGTGATGCTGACGGCGATCTCTTCGGGCGTAAGGGCGCCGATATCAAGGCCCACCGGCGCATGAACGCGGTCGAATTCTTCGGGCAGGTAGCCTTCCTTTTCGAGCGCTTTGTACACCGAGAGCACCTTGCGTTTGCTGCCGATCATGCCGATGTAACGCGCCTCGGTGCGGACGGCCCACGCCAGCACGCGCATGTCGTCGCGATGTCCGCGGGTGACGATCAGGAGATAGGCCGACCCGTTGGGCGCGATCTTGGCGAACGCCTCCTCGTACGTGGTATAGAGCTTGTCCGCCATCGGGAAACGCTCGGTATTCGAGAAGGCCTCGCGATCGTCCGCCACGGTGACCGAAAACCCGGCGCTGCTCGCGATGCGCGCGACTGCCGACGAAATATGGCCCCCGCCGAATATGTAGAGCAGCGGCTGCGGCAGGATCGGTTCGACGAAAATCTCGAGCGTGCCGCCGCAGATCAGGCCGGAGTCGTACGCCGCATCCTGATTCAAATTGAAGGTCATTTTGCGCGGCTGCTCCGCCTGCATCACTTCTTTTGCCGCTGCCCAAACCTCGGCTTCGACGCAGCCTCCGCCGATCGTGCCTGCGATCGAGCCGTCTTCGCGCACCAGCATCCGCGAGCTCTCGTAGCTCGGGATCGAGCCGTTGGTGTGGACGATCGTCGCGAGGGCCCCGCGCTCGCCCGCGCGCCGCATCCGCACGATTTCCTCGAATAGGTCGATCGCCATGTCTGAAGCCTCAGCGTACGTCGCCCCGGCGGGGGATGTCAATTCGATGTGCGGCTTGTTTCCATTGGGTTTTCGCGACGTGCCGGGGCATGCTACGCTCGCGCCATGGCGTGTCGCGTTGCCCGAATCGACCACGTGCAGATCGCCGCGCCCGAGGGGTGCGAAAGCGCCGCGCGGGAATTTTACGGCGGCATTCTCGGCCTGCGGGAGCTCGAGAAACCGCCCCTGCTGCGCGCCCGCGGAGGCTGCTGGTTTGAGTGCGGCGACCGCCAGCTGCACATCGGCGTCGAAAAAGACTTTCGCCCGGCGAAGAAGGCGCATCCGGCCTTTGGCGTGGCCGACTTCGACGCCTTGCGTGACCTCCTCGCGAAACGCGGCCCCATACTCAACGATGAAACGATCCCCGGCACGCGCCGCTTCTACGCCGACGATCCCTGGGGCAACCGGCTTGAATTCGTCGAAATACTGGCATAATCAGGGCGCATGCCGCGACAAACCACCAGTGCTTCCCGCGAGGACTACCTGAAGGCCATCTGGGAGATCGTCCAGGAGGAGCAGGCGCCGATCAGCGCGCGGCTGGCCGAGGATCTTGGCGTGACGCCGCCGGCCGTGACCGCGGCGCTCAAGCGCATGGCTCGCGACGGCTATCTGCGCGTGTGGCGCGACGGCCGCATCGAGCTTTCGTCGAAAGGCAAGGCCGAGGCGCATCATCTGGTGCTGCGGCACCGGCTCGCGGAAAAGCTGCTCACCGAAGTAATCGGCCTCGAATGGTCGCGCGCGCACGAAGAGGCCGAGCGCCTCGAACACGGCATTTCACCCGAGGTTGCGCGGCTGCTGCTCGAGCGCTTCGGGCGCGACAGCCGCTGCCCGCATGGCGTGCCGCTCTTGGGCGGGATGTCGCACCTGCGCAAGAAACACGGCGCGGCGAAGCTTTCGGAATCCGCGCCGAGCCATTCTTACGAAGTCCTGCGCGTCTACGAGAAGGACCCTGCGTTCCTCGCTTTCCTCGAGCAGCGCCACCTGCGGCCCGGTGCGCGCATTCGCGTTCTCGAACGCGAATACGACGAGACCATGGCCATCACCGTCGCGGGACACGGCTCCGCGCGCATCCACCTCGGCAAGCCCGCCACCGAGCGCATCTGGGTCCGCCGCGTTGCGTAGTGGCGGCGTCACGCAGGCTCTTGCGATCGTGATACGCTTGCGCAAACCTGAATGCTGAACGCTTTGCGCTACTACTGGATCATCTCGAAGGGGTACCGCCTGCGTCCGTGGGCATCGCCCTACATCCAGTGGCGGCTCGAAACGTTCTTCGGGCACGATGCGGCGCAGCTCGACGCGCGGAAATTCTTTCGCCTGATGTGGCGCGAGCGGGCGCGCATGGAGCATTTCCTCGAATGGGTCGCCGACCGCCGCCAGGCGTCCTCGCTTTACCGCTGAATCCCGGCACGTTTTTCCGATACGCTTTTCCGTTTGAATGGGAGTAACCTCTGGGGCGTTCGGGTGAAATGCGGGCGCAGGAAGCAGCGCCCCTACGGCTGAACACCGGCAATCGCATCGACGTATCCGGAGGTGGCCATGGCGAAATCCAAGAAGGATGCCGTCAATCGGCGCGATTTCCTGCGGACGGCCGCGGCCGGCACCGCCGCGCTCGTTGCCGCGCCTGGCGCAGTGAAGGCGGCAACGCCCGAGCCTCATGTCAAAGCCGGCGCGCCGCCGCTCTTGAAGGCGCCTGCAGCCGACGGAACGCCCAGCGTCGATGTTCTTACCGTCGATCATCCTGGCTCCGACTTCATGGTGGACGTTCTCAAGTCGCTCGATTTCGAATATCTCTGCGCGAATCCCGGCAACTCGTTTCGCAGCCTGCACGAATCGCTGATCAATTACGGCGGGAACACCAAGCCCGAGTTCATCACCTGCTGCCACGAGGAGTCGTCCGTCGCGATGGGCCACGGCTACGCAAAAATCGAAGGCAAGCCGCTGCTCGTGTGCGTGCATGGCACGGTCGGCTTGCAGCACGCCTCAATGGCGATTTACGACGCGTTCTGCGATCGCGTGCCCGTCTACATCATCCTTGGCAATTTCTCCGATGCGGGATTGCGCTTCGGGCAGGTCGATTGGACGCACAGCGCGCAAGACCCCGCCGCGATGATCCGCGATTATGTGAAATGGGACGACAATCCGCTTTCGCTCCAGGCGTTCGCGGAATCGGCAGTGCGCGCCTACAAAGTCGCGACCACTCCGCCGATGATGCCAGTGGCGCTGGTGGCGGGCCACGAGCTGCAGGAAAATCCCGTCCGGGACGGCGCGAACCTGAGCGTGCCGAAGCGCACGATCGTTTCGCCGCCGGCGGGTGAATCCGGCGCCGTTGCGGAAGCGGCGCGGTTGCTGGTGGCGGCCGAGAGTCCGGTGCTGGTGACCGATCGCGTCGCTCGCACCCCCGCAGGCCTCGCCGGGATGATCGAGCTTGCCGAACTCTTGCAAGCGCCGGTCGTCGATCGCAATGGCCGCATGAACTTCCCCACGCGCCATCCGCTAAGTCACACCGAGCGCGCCGGGGCAACGGTTGCAAGCGCCGATGTAATCGCCGGCCTCGAACTCACGGATTTCTGGAGCACGGTGAACTCCGTGCACGGGCAGGTGAATCCCGAATTCCGTCCCGTGACCAAGCCGGGCACGAAGCTCATCAGCATCACCGCCAACGATCTCTACCTCAAAAGCAACTATCAGGATTTCCAGCGATATCAGCCAGTCGATCTCGCGATTGCGGCCGACGCGGAAGCCACGCTTCCCTCGCTGATCGAAGCGGTGAAGATGCAGCTCACCGATGAGCGCAAGCGCATGTTCGCCGATCGCGGCGCAAAGCTCGCAGCGCAGCATCAGCAGGCAATGCAGGCCGCGCGCGATGCGGCCACTTCGGGATGGGACGGCAGCCCGATCAGCACCGCGCGCGTGTCCGCCGAATTGTGGGCGCATCTCAAGGATGAAGATTGGTCGCTCGTCTCGAACTGCCAGTTCTTCAGCCGCTGGCCGCTGCGGCTGTGGGACTTCAACAAGCATTACCATTACATTGGCGGGGAGGGCGGATACGGCGTCGGCTACGGCGCGCCCGCGGCTGTCGGCGCGGCGCTCGCGAATCGCAAGCACGGCCGCCTCACGGTGGCCATCCAAAACGACGGCGATTTGATGTTCGCGCCCGGCGTTCTTTGGACCGCCGCGCACAGCCGCATCCCGCTGCTGATCATCATGCACAACAATCGCGCGTACCATCAGGAGCTGATGCAGATCCAGATCATGGCCGACCAGCACAATCGCGGCATCACCCGCGCCGGCATCGGGAACACGCTCGTCGATCCGGCAATCGACTATGCGAAGCTCGCGCAGGGAATGGGCCTGCACGGCGAGGGGCCAATCTCGGATCCGGGCGATCTCGCGGCAGCGATTCGGCGTGCGATCGAAGTCGTCAAGGGCGGCAATCCCGCGCTAGTGGATGTCCTCACGCAGCCGCGCTAGATCCTGGGAACGAAAGGAACCCCGCGTGAACACAGCCCATATAGATGTTCCCACGAAAAGACGGGCCGTAGGGGCGTTGTTCGCTGCGCCCGTGGCACTGGCGTTCGCTATAGTGCTTGCTCCGTCGTTTAGCTGCGCCAATATCCAGGCACAAACGGCACCCGCGAGATCGCCCGGACCAAAAGATGCGCCGGCCGGCGACGCGCAGGCGGGCAAGCGCGTCTTCACAAGCGCCGGTTGCGTTGCGTGCCACGGCGTGCAAGGGCAGGGAACCTCGCTCGCGCCGCGGATTGCTCCGCCGCCACTCGAGCTCCCGGCGCTGATCGCGTACGTGCGCCAGCCCAGCGGAAAGATGCCGCCCATTCCGGTGTCGACCGCCTCGGATCAGGATCTTGCGAACGTATATGTGTTTCTGAAATCCGTCGCGCCGGCGCCGACGGCGAGCGAAGCGCTCAAGGGAAACGCCGAGAACGGCAAGCGCCTCTTCGCTGCTTACGGCTGCTACGAGTGCCACGGCCATCAGGGAGCGGGCGCCGCCATCGCACCGCGCATCGGGCCACCGCCGATTTCGTTCGCTGCGCTGCTGCGTTACGTCCGCGCGCCTAGCGGGCAGATGCCGCCGTACACGGCAAAGGTCGCCTCCGACCAGGATTTCGCCGATATCTACGCGTTCCTGAAGACGTTTCCGCCGCCCGCCCCGGCGTCCAGCATCCCGCTGCTGAATCAATAGGACGCCTGCCGGCTTCCTTTCTCCTGCACCGAACTTGTCCTTCGGTACAGTAGTTCCGCGCCTCGCTTCGCGCCACAATTGCTGAAGCATCAGCCCGACCGATCGCCATGCGCCGCATTTCGCTCATTCTCGTGGTGGCGGCTGCGCTCTTTCAGGCGCGGTGTGCGGGTGTGACCAAAGGCTCCTCCGGCGGCTCGGGCAGCAACGGGACGCCGCCGCCGGCAATCGACGTTTCGGTATCGCCAAATTCGGCGAACGTGCGCGCCGGCGCCGCGCAGTCCTTCAGCGCCAGCGTCACCGGAACATCCAACACCGGCGTTACCTGGGAAGTTGACAACGTCGCAGGCGGCAGCGCGGCGACGGGAACGATCAACTCGTCCGGGGTCTACACGGCGCCTGCCGCGTTGCCGGCTCCGAACAGCGTCACAATCGAGGCGGTGAGCGCGGCGGACGCAAGCGCGAGCGGCGACAGCAGCGTCACGCTGTGGAATCCCACGCCGGTGTTGAGCAGCATCGCGCCGACTTCAGTTTCCGCCGGCAATTTCTCGCTTTCGATCACCGGGCGCGGTTTCGTCAGCGGCGCGCAGGTGCTGCTCAGTGGCACGGCGCTTGCCACAACGTTCGTATCCTCGATGCAGCTCACCGCGAGCGGCGCCGAAAACTCCGCCGGCACGTACGCGATTTCCGTGATGAACCCGAATCCCGGCAGCAGCACTTCGAGTTCGCAAAGCTTGCAGGTGACGTCGTCCAGCAGCGGCCCGCCGCCTCCACCGCCCTCGGCGTGCAGCTCGATGTCCGCTGGACAGGAAGCAAGCCTCAACGGTTTCGTCCCGTTTCCGTCCGATAGCTTGTGGAATAAAGATATTTCGTCGGCGCCGGTCGATCCGAATTCGACAGCGATCATCAATTTCATCGGCGCGAACGTTCCGCTGCATCCCGACTTCGGTTCCGGCACGTACGCCGGCTCGATCATCGGCATTCCGTATGAGGTCGTCGATGCATCGCAGGGGCCGGTGACGATCAACTTCACCGCGTATGGCGACGAGAGCGATCCCGGCCCGATGCCGATCCCGCTGAACGCGCCGATCGAAGGCGATCCGAATCCGAGCGGCGACCAGCACGTGCTCGTTCTTGACAACTCCAACTGCTGGCTCTACGAGCTGTACGACGCGCAGCCGAGCGGTTCGGCGTGGAACGCGGGCTCGGCCGCCGTCTGGGATCTCGCCGCGGATGAGCAGCGTCCTTACACATGGACCTCCGCGGATGCCGCCGGTTTGCCGATATTCCCCGGGCTGGTGCGCTACGACGAAGTGGCCGCGGGCCAGATCAACCACGCCATCCGCTTCACGCTGCAGTCGAGCCGCGCCGCATTCACTCCGCCCGCCTCGCACTGGGCCGCGAACTCGACCAACGCGCTCGCCGCTCCCATGGGCATGCGCTTGCGCCTGAAGGCGAGCTTCGATATCTCGGGATTTTCCGCCGCCAATCAGGTGATTCTCGCGGCGCTCAAGAAATACGGCATGATCATGGCGGACAACGGCTCTTCGATGTACATCAGCGGCGCGCCAAACGACGGCTGGAACAACGACGACCTCCACAATCTGACCGGCGTCACCGCCACCGATTTCGAGGTGATTCAGATGACGCCGGTGTACACGGCATCGAATATTCCGTCGGGCGCCGCGCCGGCGATCGCGAGCTTCATGGCGAGCGAGCCATCCGTTTCGGCGGGCACGCCCGTTACGCTGAGTTGGAGTGTGAGCGGCGCGTCCTATCTGATCGTTTCACCGGGGATCGGCGCGGTGCGCGGTACGAGCGCGACGGTCACTCCCTCGCAATCGACCACATACACGCTCTACGCGACGAATGCCTTCGGCCGGACCACGGCCACGGTCAACATCACGGTTCACTGACGCGGGCGTACGCGCGTCAAGTGCCGGTGAGGCTGTAGAGCAGCACCGCCAGGACGATCAGCGTGACGCCGACGTAGAGCCAGTCGCGCTCCACCCCGAACGCCACCACCGAAAAGGCCACGCGCGCCACGGGTGTCGCGATCAGGAGCAGCAAGCCCAGTTGGATCAGGCCGCGTCCGTGCAGGGAAATCGCCTCATCGAAAATTCGCGAGACAGTGCGGAGGTCGGAAGGCTCGCCGCGGAATGTTTTGTACTCCGGCTGCGTGTGGCCGTACTTCGCGACGTATAGGACGCCTCCCGCAAAAACGACCGCCGCCGCGAGAATCACGCCCACGCGCAGTAAATTGCCGATGATCTTCTCGACGCGCTCGTCGGTCCATTCATGCGCCTGGCGCTGTGCGGGTGCCGCCATTAGAGCTTCCCCCGGATTCCCTGGAAAATCATTTCGACTGCCACCGCCGAGATGGCAACGCTGAAGACGACTCGCAGCGTGTGCACTTTCGCGTGCGGCAGAATCCGCGCGCCCAGCAGCGCGCCAACGAGCACTCCGAGCATCACCGGCATCGCCATCCCCGGATCGAGGTAGCCGCGATGGAGGTAAATGCCGGCGCTCGCGGCCGCCGTCACGCCAATCATGAAGTTGCTCGTCGTGGTGGACACCTTGAACGGGATGCGCATGGCGCGGTCCATGGCGAGCACCTTCACCGCCCCCGAGCCGATTCCGAGAAGCCCCGAAAGCACGCCGGCGATCCACATCAGGCCAAAGCCGGCGGGAACTCCGGTGACGTGATAGGCGCGCGGTCCCTCCGGCGTCGGGTAGTGGCCGTCCAGGCGGAGCAACCGCGCGAAGCGGCCGGTGTCTGGCGCGGCCAGGTCGGGGGGCTGCGCGATCGACGCCCACGCCGAGTAGAGCAGCACCACGCCGAAGATGATGGCGATCGCCGCCGTGGGAATGCGTGTGGCGAGAAACGCGCCGAAAAGGGCGCCGATGGTGGTGGCGATTTCGAGGAACATGCCGACGCGCATGTTCGAGTAGCCTTCTTTGAGATAGGCCGCGGCCGCTCCGGACGACGTCGCGATCACCGAGACCAGCGAGGCTCCGATCGCGTAGCGAATATCGACGTGAAAGGCGAGCGTCAGCAGCGGCACGATGATCACGCCGCCACCGAGCCCCGTGAGCGACCCCAGCAAGCCCGCGAGAAACGATCCCGCCGCGACGAGAAGAGTGAATTCGACCGTGGACACTTTTTATCGTTCGGGCCGCGCGACGCCTTCAGGTGATGCGCCGCGGGCCGCCGTGCCGAGATCGCCGCGATAGGCTTCGACGAGCCGCTTCCGCAGCTTTTCCTTCACGCTTTCCTCGACGAAGGCGGCCCGCACACCAAGAAGATTCGCGTCGAGCAGCTCCATTGCGGTCCAGCCGAATGTCTCCTCGAGGCCGAGGTATTCTCCGGCGAGGGTGGCCGGAGTCAGCATGCGCGTGTCCGTGTTGATATTGAGCGGCACGCCCGCGCGATACAACCGGTCGACCGGATGGTGCTCCCACGCTTCGATCGAGGGAATGATCTGAACGTTCGACGACGGGCAAATTTCGAGATGAATCCGCGCATCGCGCAGATGCTCGACGAGCCCCGGGTCCTCGATACTGCGCGTGCCGTGGCCGATGCGCGCGGGCTCGAGCAGGCGGAGCGTCTCCCACACGCTCTCCGGACCGAGCGCTTCGCCCGCATGCGCCGTGCGGTGCAAGCCGCGTTCACGCGCGTAGCGGTAAGCGGCCACGTGCGGGCCGATGGGGAAGCCGGCTTCGTCGCCCGCGATGTCGAGCGCGACGACGCGGCTGCCGCGAAACTGCTCGACGAGTTTCGCTGTCTGCAGGCTCTGTTCCTCGGTGAAGTGCCGCAGCGTGCAGAGAATGAGGCGCGCCTCGATCCCGGTTTCGCGGATCATGTCTTCGGTCGAGCGGTCGACGACGCTCACCACCTGTTCGGGCGTGAGTCCCTGCTCGAGGTGGAGCAGCGGCGCGAAGCGCAACTCGACGTAGATCACACCATCGTCCGCGAGCTGGCGGAAGATGTCCTCGGCCACCAGCCGCAGCGACATCTCGCTCTGCATGAGGCGGAAGCCCTTGTGCGCTCGCGAAAGGAATTCGGCCAGGTCCGTGCAGCGGGTGGGCGCGACGTACTCCGACTGATACTCTTCGCGAGTGACGGAGGGCACCAGTTCCGAGACAGCCGCGAAACTGAGCGAACAATCGAGGTGAAGGTGCAGCTCGATTTTCGGGAGCGCTTTCAGTCTCGCCCGGGCGGTCATCGGCGATTTCGCGTCAGACATACGCGAGCGCCTGCTCGAAGTCGGCGAGAAGGTCGCGCCAGTGCTCGATTCCGACCGAAACGCGCACGAGACCGTCGGTAATGCCGGCCTGGGCGAACTCCTGTTCGGTGAATCCGGAGTGCGTGGTGGTCTTCGGGTGGCAGGCCAGCGATTCCACTCCGCCGAGAGAGACGGCGTTGCGGGCGATCTGCACGTGGCGCAGGAACTCGAAGGCCGCGGGCTTGCCGCCGCGCAGTTCAATCGAAAACATGGCGCCGGGATAGTCGCACTGCGCCTCGAAGATGCGTTTCTGCTCGGGATCGCTGATGAGCGTGGGATAGATCGTACGCTTGATCTTGGGATGACCGGCGAGTTGCTCGGCGATCCGCTGCGCGTTCTTGCTGGCGCGGTTCATGCGCAGGCCCACGGTGGGCAGGCGCCCGCTGAGCATCCAGCATTCGTCGGGCTGAAGGATCGTGCCGAAGAGGCCGCGCGCGGGGCGAAGCCGCGCGACCATGTCCGGATTTGCGCCCAAGATGATTCCGGCGAGCATATCGCTGAATCCGGAAAGATATTTCGTGCCTGAGTAGACCACGAGATCGGCTCCAAGCGTCAGCGGATGCTGAAACGCGGGACCGAGCAGCGTGTTGTCGACCATGACGATGGGCCGCGCCTGGCCGTCCGTCAGCCTGAGGGCCGCGACGCTCGCGCTGGCCTGTTTGATGTCGGTCACGATCAGGGTCGGATTCGCGGGCGTCTCAATCAGGACGGCGCCAAGGCTGGAGGCGGATTCGATCGCGCTTGAAAGCAGATCGCCGCGTCCCGCGACCACGGGAATGCCGGTGATGCCCCATTTCGAGAGATGGTCCTGAATGAAATGCTGCGTGCCGCCGTAGATCGGAACCGTGTAGACGATCGATTGCCCAGGGCGCAGAAACGTGAACAGCGACGTCACGATCGCGGCCATCCCGGAGTTGAATGCGACGGCGGCGCGCGCACCCGCTTCGAGGTTCACGATCTGGTCTTCGAGAATTTCCGCGTTGGGATGGTTGAAGCGCGAATAGATCAGGTCCGTCGTTTCGCCTTCGGCCATTTTCGCGCGGCCGCTGGCGACGTCGAAGGCCCGCTCGGCGGCCTCGGGGCTGGGGAAGACGTAGGTCGAACTACGAAAGACGGCCGGGCGCGCCGAGCCGACCGAAAGACTCGGATCGAAGCCCTGGGTCAGCACTTTCGTGGTGGGGCGCAGGGGCTGAGATTCGCGGCGGTCACGATCGCCGGGCGAGCTGGGACTCATGAGGCGGCCTCCTCTCGAAGCAGTTTTCGCGGGCGCGGAAGGGTGCAGCGACCGTGGCGATCAGAAATTTCGCGGGCGAGCGTTTTCGGCGAGTTCGGTCGAATTCTAGTCGCCAACTGCCGACTAGAAAATCGACGTACCGGAGACAGGAATGCCGTGGTGGGAAGAGATGAAGAAGGCGTGCGACGTGTGGAGCAACGACAGCGCGCAAGAGCGCCGCGCGCGCCGAAGACGCGGGAGCTTCGCCGAATTGCCGCCCGGGCCGCCATGTTCGCTTCCGTTTTCAGCGTAGCAGCGCGCCGTGCACTGTCAAGGGGGACGTCAGTCTGGTTTCGGGACAGGTGCGCGCACCTGTTCCGAGGCGCCTGCGAATGGCGCGGAGAAAGCAAAGATAAAACGGACGAGCGGCGGCCCTCCTTAGACGGCTGCGGCTTTGACGCTTTCTTTTACCGCCGTTTCGCCGAGGAAACCTTCGACCTTTACCCGAATCGCATCACGCATGCAGCGAAGCGCCTGTTTCGTCTGATCCGGCGAAGCCGTGCCGGCCGCGGGATCCGGAAGATCCCAGTGCAGCAGGTGCGGCGTGAAGGGGAAAATCGGCCGGCGCTCCCGGGCCATGTCGGAGACGGTGATGACGAAGGAAAAATGTTCCTTCAGGAAATCACCCACCGGTTTGCTTTTCTGGGTGGAGATATCGATGCCCACTTCCTGCATCACTTCGATCGCGAGCGGATTCAGCGCGTCGGCTTCGATGCCGGCGCTGGCGGCGATTAGGGTGTCGCGCGAAAGCGCGCGGGTGAATCCTTCGGCGATCTGGCTGCGCGTGGAGTTTCCGGTGGAAAGGAACAATACTTTCGGCTTGCGTACCATGAAATCCTCCTGTGCGAGGACCGGGCGGCCACGCCGAGGCGGAGCCGATGGTAAGGCTCGGTACGCGCGCGCACAATCGGGGAAACCCTGCATGGCGGCCTAGGCGGGTGGGCTCTTTCGTAATGTGGCGGCAACGAGAGCGCGATCAAACGCTGGATGCGCGTTGCGCGGCTTCAAAGCCACCCAAGTAAATCGCGAGAATGGTGAGGTCGCATTCGGGGGCGTATAATTGAGGCAGCGGTGAGCCACGTGCAAGACCTCAAGATTCTCGGCGAAACGTCCAAACTGCACGAAGCGCGCTGGTGGGAGCCCGCCTCGCCGGCGGGCGGGCCGGGAGCGAGCGGCAGGGTGCACTGCTACTTGTGTCCTCGGCACTGCCACATCGGCGAGGGCCAGGCCGGATTCTGCTTCATACGCGAAAACCGCGGAGGCACGCTCTACAGCCTCGGCTACGCGCATCCGGCGGCGCTGCAGATCGATCCGATCGAGAAAAAGCCGCTGAACCATTTTCTGCCCGGTACGCGCGTGTTTTCGATGGGAACGGCCGGCTGCAACATGGGCTGCTTCTTTTGCCAGAACTGGGGCATTTCGAAATCGCGATCGGACCAGGCTCGGTCGGCGTACGTGCCGCCGGAGGATGTGGTGGCGCTGGCGATCCGCAACGGGTGCCCTTCGATCGCATTCACGTACAACGAGCCGACGATTTGGGGCGAATACGTGATCGACATCTGCCACGCGGCGCGCGAGCGGGGAATTCGCACCGTGATGGTGTCGAACGGCTACATCACGCGCGAGGCGTTTCACGACATCTACGACCACATCGACGCGGCGAATATCGACCTGAAAGGGTTCACGGAGAATTTCTACGGGCGCATCACGCTCACGCATCTTGCGCCCGTGCTCGAAACGCTGAAATGGCTGAAGAACGAGACGAATGTCTGGTTCGAGATCACGAACCTCATTATTCCGACGCTCAACGACGCGGCGGACGAGACGCGGGCCCTGGCGGAATGGGTGCTCGAAAATCTCGGGCCGGACGTTCCGGTGCACTTCACCGCGTTTCATCCGGACTTCAAGCTGCGCGACAAGCCGCGCACGCCTCCCGAGACCCTGCACGCGGCGCGCCGCATCGCTATGCGAGCGGGGCTGCACTACGTCTACGAAGGAAACATTCGCAGCGACGGGGCCGATACGGCATGCCCGGACTGCGGGACGATGCTGGTCCGGCGGTCGTGGCACGACGTCCGCGAGATGCATCTAAAGAGTGGATGTTGTCCGAAATGTGGGCTGGCAATTCCGGGGCGCTGGACAAACGCGAACGAAACCGCGGCGCCGGGGATGGTGCGGCAGGCTGAGCGAGCGCTCGGCGAACGGTACGACGATTTGAATCTGTGATGGCGGGGAGAGTTAGCGGCCATCCGGCCGCGGAACGAGCAGCGATGCCGCGGCGGTGACCGCGAGGATCAGCACGATCACGCCGAGCGAGGCAGCCGTCGGAATCGGGAAGTGGTCTCCGACGAGCATCTTCGCTCCGGTGTAGAGCAGGATGACGGCGAGGCCTTCGTGGAGAAAGCGCAGCCGCGACATGATCTCCGCGAGCGCGAAGTACATCGCGCGCAGGCCGAGGATGGCGAAGACGTTGGAGGAGTACGCGATGAAGGGATCGCGCGTGATCGACAGCACGGCCGGGACCGAATCGGCGGCGAAGACGACGTCCATCACCTCGATAGCCACCAGCGCCACAAAGAGCGGGGTGGCGGACCAGCGCCCGCGATCGCGGATCCAGAAGCGGTCCGTGCCGTCGGACGAGCCAACGGGCACGATTTTGCGCAGCAGGCGGATCAGCCAGTTGCACTCGGCGCGCGGCGCTTCCTTCCCGGAGCGCAGCATATTGGCTCCCGCGACCACGAGAATCGCGCCGAAAAGGTACGTGACGACGTGAAAGCGATCCAGCAGCGCGACTCCCGCGAGCACGAACGCCAGACGCAAAACCACGGCGCCGACGATGCCGCTGTAGAGCACGCGATGCTGGGCGCGCGGTCCGACTCCGAACGTGCGGAAGATAATCAGGAAGACGAAAATGTTGTCCGCGCTGAGAGATTTTTCGAGCACGTACGCGGTGAGATACTCGACGCCCGCCTGGCGGCCGTGCGAAAGGAAGAGCCAGAGTCCGAAGCCCAGCGCGAGAGCCACCCAAGCCGCGCTTTCGAGCAGCGCGTGCCCGAGAGTGACGCGGTCGGTCTTCGGACGAAACACCACCAGGTCGGCGACGACTGCGGCCGCAACGAGCACGCCGAAAACGACCCAAACACCGATCGACTCTCCACCCACCTTGGCCGGCTCCCGTCGCGTAGTGATGGTTGGGACGAGTCTACACTGCGCGGATGCCCGCGGCGAGTGGTCCGCATGAGAATCGAACGACTGCCGATAAGAAGGACGTGGAACACATGCGCATCGTAGACAAAATGGGAACGCAGGGCGCTCCACTCGTGGCAGCCGCGTCCTATCTTACGGAGCAGCACTACGACGAGTACACCACCGAGCAGCACTCCGTGTGGGCCGAGCTGGTGCGGCGGCGGCGTCCGCAGCTCGAAGCGCACGCGTGCCGCGAATATCTCGAGGGCTACGAATTCATCGGCCTGGAAAACGACCGGCTACCTGACCTGAGGGCCATCAGCCGGCGCCTGCAGCCGCGCACCGGCTGGAGCACGACGCCCGTAAGCGGATTTCTCCCAAGCGACGCGTTTTTCGAGATGCTCGACGCGCGCATGTTCCCGACCACCACCTGGCTGCGTAGCCGCGACTCGCTGGCGTATACACCCGAGCCGGATATTTTCCACGACGTCTTCGGGCACGTGCCGATGCACGCCCACAAGGTGTTCGCGGATTTCCTGCAGCACTACGGAAGCGTTTGCGCGCGGATCAAGGACGCCGAGACACTCGAGCGTCTCGGGCGGTTGTTCTGGTACACGGTGGAATTCGGGCTGATCCGCGAGCGGGGAAGCGTGAAGGTCTACGGGAGCGGTGTGATCAGTTCGCACGGCGAATGCACGAACGTCATTGAAGGGGGCTGTCAGGTGAAGGACTTCGACCTTGAGACCGTGCTGAACACACCGGTGAAAGTCGACCACATCCACAGCCTGCTCTTCGCCATCCAAAGCTTCGATCAAATCTACGAAGCGATGCACGAGGCTGAGCGGCGGCTGCTCGGCAAGTCGTAAAATCGCGCGGCAGCTGCACCCGCGCCCGGCGTTCGTCAGCGTCGTCGCCGCTATCGCTTATCGCTCCAGGTGTTGCGCTCGCCCTCGTCCGGATCGACGCGCCACTGCGTCCCTCCTTGATCGGACAAATCTCCGCGTTGGCTGCCGCCGGCGTTGGACCCTCCCTGGCGGGAACGTCCGCGATTTTCCGCGGCCGGGTCGATCTCGGGATGTGAGGACTCAAACGACTCTTCTCCGCCGGCAAGAACGACCTCCGGTGCGACGAGCATTTCACAGTGCGGACAGTAGAGCTTGTCCGGGATGAGTGGCGCGCCGGTGCGCTTGTCGATCGCACTCGTCTCGTCGTGGAACAGCACCTTGCCGTGGCATATGGGGCAATAGCAGGTCAAGTCGGGCATCGCGTCTCTCCTGGGGCCACGATGACACGCACGCCAATCGAAACAATACGGGGAAGGCTGTAGCCTCCGGAGATAGCCGAATGCCCGGAAGCGCCATGGGGTGATTCTTGGCGGATTTACCGGGCGTTTGCGGTATGGACGGCCTGATGGACATTCTGTCACAAAGGGTCGAGCACGCGCTCGATTTTCGACGGACAGGGGGAAGCTATGTTGAGAAGCAAAACGGCGATCGTTGCGGCCATTTTCGCGATGTTTGTCGGCACGGCCGGCGTCGCACGCGCCAATCAGGACAAGACGGACGTTGTCGAGCGGCTGCAGAGCGCCGCTCAGGTGCTCCATGAATTGGACAACGCGCCGGACAAAGGGATTCCGAATTCGGTCTTTAAGAGCGCCAAATGCGTGGCAGTGGTGCCGAGCATGATCAAGGGCGCGTTCGTCTTCGGCGGCAAGCACGGCCGCGGCGTCGCGACATGCCGCCTCCCGGATGGAAAGTGGAGCGCGCCGGCGTTCTTCACGATCACCGGCGGCAGCTGGGGCTTGCAGTTCGGTGTGCAGGATGTGCAGCTCGTGATCATGGTGATGACGGATGAAGGAATGCGCCATCTGCTCAACGCCAAGTTCCAGATCGGCGGCACGGCGTCGGCCTCGGCCGGGCCCGTGGGGCGCAACGCCTCCGCCGGTACCGACTGGAAATTCAACACGGACCTCCTGACGTACTCGCGATCGAAGGGACTTTTCGCCGGAATCGACCTGCACGGCGCCGAGATCGAGCGCGACGGCGACTCGACGATAGCGATGTACGGCAGAGACGTTTCGTCGAATGCGGTGCTCACGGGCAAGATTGCACCACCGGAAGCGGCGCACGTGTTCCTCGCAGCCGTGCGCGATTCAGCGATGCATCACGAGAATCAAAACGCGGAGAACCGGTAGCGCGGGCGTTGCGAAAGAACCAGTGCGGCAAGGGAAGCGCCGGTCGCCGTCAGGGAACTGTTCCCAGGCGATCCGGCGCGTTGCCGCGTTTAGACGCGACGACGAGCGTCACCTCCCGGGCCCGCGCGATTTGGCGCGAGCAACCGATACGCTGCGGCGGATCGAGCGGGACCGTCGATCTTCAGAGCCTCGGGTTACCCGAAATCTTTTCCCGGGTTGTCGACCCCGAACTGCCGGGCGTACTCGACGGTGAGCCGCTGCCAGCCGCTGAACTTCATCGCGTCGGCGCCGACGATACGCCCGAGAGGTGCGCCTGCGAGAAGGCGATCGAGCACCTCAAGGCAGATGTGCCAGCCCGCCGCGCCCCAGGAGATAAATCGGCGGTCGATGCTGTGCCAGAGCGTCAAGCGCGTGCCGCCGCCGAGAGACTCGAGCTGCCACCGAATGTCCTTGCCCCACCACGTGTACTCGAGCACCTTGGGAGCTTCCGCGCGCGCCACCCGCGTTTCGGAGACTTGCGGAGTGGGCGATCCTATCGAAGTGAGGATGACAGGTCCGACGGCTCCCAAGCTGCGGTCGGCCTCAAACGGAGCCCATTCGCGCAGATGGGCGGGATCGGTCAGCGCCTCCCACACTTTTTCCGGCGAGTGGCGCAATTCCCGGACGAGCACGAGCGTCCACTTGTCTCCATCTTTTTCTATCTCGGCGCCGCCCGCCGGACCCGGCGTGTACTGCTCGCGATCAGCCACCTGGGTTCTCCCTAGTGAGAGTGGCGCGCCAGCTGCGTGAGCTGGATGATATTGCCGCAGGTGTCTTTCAACATGGCGATGGTCGAACCGGTCACGTCCGTCGGCGGCATCGTGAATTCAGCGCCGCGCGATTTGATCCGCTCGAAATCGCCCTTGATGTCGTCGGTGAAGAACATGAACGCGGGCTGGCCCTGCTGAAAGAGCGCCTGCTGGTAGGTTTTCGCCGCGGGACTGCTGTTCAGCGCGAGTTGCAGTTCCACGCCGTCGGGTTCCTCGGCCGAAGCGATCGTCAGCCAGCGATAGGGGCCCTGGCTGAAATCGGTCTTCTTCACGAAGCCGAGAGCTTCGGTGTAAAAGCGCAGGGCCTTGTCCTGGTCGTCGACGTACAATGCGATCACCTTGATTTTCATCTCGTTTCTCCTGTGCGTCGGTCGCGGGTTCGACCGCGTCGTTTTGTTTTTGCGTTGTTTCCCACGATATTCGATGGTTCCATGCGATCGAGGTGGCGTTCCAGAGCGTCGAGGTGGGCGGACCAGAACTTACGGAAGGGAGCCAGCCATGCCTCGACTTCCTGAAGCGGCGCGGGATTCAGCCGGTAGAGACGCCGCTGCGCGTCCGCCGTGGATTCGACGATTCCCGCGTCCCGCAGGACGCGCAGGTGCTTCGAGACGGTCGGCTGCGGCATATCCAGCCGGCGCTCGATCTCTCCGACCGACTGCTCCTTCGAGACGAGCAGGCTGAGGATCGCGCGGCGGTTGGGTTCGGCGATGATTTCGAATACGGAGTCCATGCGTTTGATATACCGCACAGAGTATATACGTGTCAAGGCATGTAGACGCGGTCAGGGCATGGCTTCCTTCCATCCGGCTTTCACGAGAATGTAATTCATCGGGTAAGACGTCGCGAATCCCACGATCATGGCGAGCTGCATCATGAACCAGTACTGCGCCTGGTTGGCGCGAAGATGCGGAGCCGGGAAGAACACAAAGTAGGTGAGCGCCATCCATCCGTACATCCCCACCTGCCATGCGGTGATCGAGAGGGTGTCGGCCTTGATCGCCGCCCGGATTCCCGGCAGAAACGAGAGCCCCCGCATCGGCGCGATCGTGAAGTACTGGAAGGCGACTCCTAGCGTCCACGCAAAGATGTAGTCAATCGCGAAGCTTGCCGCGAGATCGGATCCCAGCAGCCTCAACGCGAGTGCGAAAACGAGAAACTCGGCCCCGAGGTCGCCAAGCGCGCAGCCCGCGCCGCAGTGGCTGGTGGCGATGGCAATCTGCGGCGGCGTGGGATGCTCCGTCGCGTCCTTCATTATTTTTTCGCGCTGCGCTTCGGGCATGGGGCGCTGGAAATCTTTCGCCGCGGACCGGCCGCGACGGAAGTAAGCCCAGAGCGCGAAGACGCTGCCGTAAAGCGGCGTAACAGGCCACACGACGTTCATGATGCCCATCTTCTGCGGGTGGCGGACGACGTCGACCAGAATCACGGCAGAGCAAGCGAAGGCAATTCCCAGCGAAGCCCACGAAATAACCCCAAGCATGCCGCACCTCGGCAATCCGTATCGGCGGACCCGCCCGGTGGGCGCGCGGACGACCCTCCTCCAGAGAAACACGTCGCCGGACGAATATCCACGGAAAAGGTCCCAGGGACTTCGCTTGAAAGCCTGGAGTAGCTGCCGGAGATTGCGAAGGGTTTAAGCTGCGAAAAGGCGAAAGAAGGAAGCATTTCTGCTTCCCCATCAACAGTATATCGCGCCTCGGGGGGCTTGCGGCAAGCCCTGGCCGTTGGCGCATAGTTGCGGACCGAAGCCGAAACCCCAACCTTACGAAAATGGGAGGGCGCATTGTTGCCGATGAGTCGTTCGCGAAGAGAGGTCCAGAACGATCATGCGGTGGTGATCGTCGGGGGAGGCCCCACGGGGCTGATGTTGGCGGCAGAGCTGGCGCTGGCGCGGGTCGACGTCGCCATCGTCGAGCGGCGCCAAAACCAGGAGCTTCGCGGTGTGCGCGCCGGTGGTTTGCAGGCCCGCACCATCGAGGTCCTGGATCAGCGTGGCGTCGCCGACCGGTTCCTCTCTCAGGGGCAGACAGTTCAGGTCGCCAGCTTTTCGCTGATCCCTCTGGATATCAGCGATTTCCCAACGCGTCACAACTACGGGCTCGCACTCTGGCAGAACCACATCGAGCGCATCCTGGCCGAATGGGTGGCCGAGCTGCCGGTGAAGTCCTATCGCGGCTGCGAGGCGACCGGCTTCGCGCAAGACGACACCGGCCTCGACGTGGAACTCTCGGACGGCAGATCGTTGCGCGCGAAGTATCTGGTCGGCTGCGACGGAGGCCGCAGCCTCGTTCGCAAGCAGGCCGGAATCGAGTTTCCGGGCTGGGAGGCATCGACGAGCTACTTGATCGCGGAAGCCGAGATGGCCGAGGAGCCGGCTTGGGGCGTCCGTCGGGGCGCGAACGGGGTCAATGCCCTGGGCAAGCTGGACGATGGCAGGCGCATGCGCGCCGTGCTGGTGGAATCGGACGTCGGCAAAAGCGACGAGCCGACGCTGCAAGAGTTCCGCGACGCGCTTATCGCGGTGTACGGAACCGATTTTGGCGTTCGCAACCCCACTTGGTTATCGAGATTTACGGACATGGCGCGGCAGGCGGCGACGTATCGGGCGCGACGCGTCCTGCTGGCCGGGGACGCAGCGCACGTCCATTCGCCCGCGGGTGGCCAAGGGCTCAATATCGGTGTACAGGATGCCGTGAATCTGGGATGGAAGCTCGCGCAGGTGGTGAAGGGGACGTCGCCCGAAAGCCTGCTCGACACCTATCACGCGGAGCGGCACCCGATCGGTGCCCGCGTGCTGCGCCTCACGCTGGCGCTCACCGCGCTCGGCCGCGGCGACGATCGCACCGAAGCATTGCGGGAACACATGTCCGGCATTTTGCGCATGGACGAGCCGCGCAAGCGGTACGCGGCCATGGTCTCGGGCCTCGACGTCCATTACGAACTCGGCGAAGGGCATCCGCTACTCGGACGCCGCATGCCCGATCTCGAGCTCATGACGGCGGGTGGACCGCTGCGCGTCTTCAGTTTGTTGCACGATGCCCGGCCCGTGCTGGTCAATCTCGGCGAACCCGGCAGCATTGATGTCTCTCGCTGGGCCGGCCGGGTTCAGTCGATCAACGCCAAATACGGTGGTGCCTGGGAGCTTCCCGTGATCGGCGAAGTATCGGCTCCAGATGCAGTGCTGGTCCGGCCGGACGGATACGTGGCGTGGGTGGGGAATCGCGGCCAAGCCGGGCTCGTTCAAGCCCTGACAACATGGTTCGGACCGGCGGCCGCATAGCGCGAGCACTCTTCCAGAATCGTTCGCAATTGAAAGGAGCCGGGAAGCTGCGTGAGTCATCCAACCTCCGATTCTCTCGGGACGCACGGTCACGGAACCAAAACGGAGGGCGCGATCATGAGCAGCAAGCCGAAACTCGCCGGGCAAACCCTCGTGGTGATAGGAGGCAGCGCCGGCATCGGGCTCGAAACGGCCAGGCAAGCGCGTGCGGAGGGCGCGGACGTGATCCTCACTGGACGTGATGTTGGGAGGCTCGAGCGCGCCGTGAACGAGATTGGCGCGCTGAGAAGCGTGGCGTTCGATGCAGCGGACGCCGACCGCGTTGACCGGTTTTTCGGCGAACTGCCTGCGCCGGTCGACCACGTGCTCGTGACTGCCGGAGGTCCTTACTACGCGCGGCTGGTCGACATGGACTTTGCCGAAGCGGGGCGCCACCTGGAAGCGCGCCTTCTCGTGGCGATGCGGATCGCCCGCCAGGCGATGCACAAGGTGCGGCCGGGAGGCACTCTGCTGTTTGTGTCCGGAGTTGGTGGCCGGCGGCCGAGCGCGGGCCCACTCACGGTGGCGCTGACGGCTGCGATGCCGGCGCTCACCAAATCGCTCGCGCTCGAGATCGCACCAGTTCGTGTCAACTCGATCGCGCCCGGCTTCGTCGACACATCGCTTTCGGCGTCGCTCCTGGGCGGTCAACTCGATGCCCGCCGCGAGGAACTGCGCCGCAGCCTGCCGATTCGGCGCGTCGTCGGCCCAGCAGACGTCGCCGCACTCGCCGTCCACATCATGACGAACTCAGCCCTCACGGGCGCTACGTACGACATCGACGGCGGCCAGCAGCTGATCGAATAAGCTCGCCAGGAAGTCTGCAAGCACGCCGTCGTGACTCGCTTCTGCTCCGCGCGAGGCGTGGGAGAGAAGCCGGCGAACGACACGGTCGGAGAGACGGTCCGGCGAGGCGGCCCGGCATTGCTGCGGAAAGAGAAACGGGAAGGCAACAGGCGCTCACTCGGACGCAGCGCTCTTATCAGGCGCGTCCGCTCCCAAGCGAGTCCATTTCGCGGAAAGAATGGCGGGGACGACGAGACTCGAACTCGCGACCTCTGCCGTGACAGCGCGGCGTGAATTGGTTTTACAACAACTTACAAAGACGCGGGGACTGCCAAACGCCGCAGAAGTCGCACAAGGATACACCGATTGTGGGTTGAGTTGTGGGTTGGAAAATCCGCCCGCGAGACCCCTGCCCTCTTCCGTCAGCGACTAACCCTTGCACAGTTTCTCCCTAACGAACCTTTGCGATCGCACTTCTTCACGAGCGCACATCTGAAGGTGTGCACACCGTCACAGATGCAGGAGTGCAGATCACCGAAGCCTGCGAGGCAAGCCCCCTCCCCTGCCCGGCAAGAAAACTTCGGCCTGCCATCTCGTCAAATCTTCAAGATCGCACTTCTGCACAACTTCTCATCTGCACTGATGCAAGTCTGAATGTGTGCACGCCCAACGAAAATCAAGAGTGCAGAAAATAGAAGCATCAGGGATGCAGCATTGCACACCAACAAAAATGCATAAAAGCAGGGGTGCAGAAATGCAGGAGAACAAGACATCAGGAAATCACAAACACAGAAAGGCAGAAATGCAAGATTGAAGGAAACCAAAACACCAGAAATGAAGGATTGATGTTGTGAACATCAGATTCAAAAACTCACAACGTCAAGTGTGCACACCTGCGATTATTCAGCATTGAGTAGTTGCAGCTCTGCACCAAGCTCACACTAATCTGTCGCGACCAAGCCACCAAGCTTGACATTCAAGAGGACAGACATCATTGGTTCAAGTGTGCACACCTGATGCGATGCACACATGAAGGACTGAATTTGTGAAAACTGTTGCTTTGATAGCCCAGAAGGGTGGGGTAGGTAAAACCACGCTTGCCATTAATCTCGCGGTAGCCAGCGGATTAAAAACGGCTGTCTTCGACCTTGACCAACAGGAGAGCGCAGCGATCTGGGCAGACCGCCGCCAGACCGACAATCCTCACGTCGAATTCTTAACCGAGCGCCGCCTAGCGGACGGACTACAGGCCGCGGCACGGGGTGCGTTCGAGCTGGCGATCATCGATACGCCGCCCGCCGCAGGTCCGCAGGCTCTCACAGCAGCGCAGTCGGCTAACCTCATTCTTATTCCTTGCCGTCCGAGTCTTGTTGATCTCGACGCCATTAAGCGAACGGCTCAACTTGTGAAATCTTCCGGCATCCCTGCATTTGTTGTTTTCAATGCCGCGCCGCCCAGCGCCACCACCTTGCTTGAGGACGCTCGCGCTATTGCAGAAGGGGCGGGGCTCAACGCCGCTCCAGTCATTCTTCGCGAGAGAAGCGCCTACCGTGCCTCATGGCCACTCGGAAAAGGCGTGGTTGAGATAGAGCCCGACAGCAAGGCAGCCCAGGAGTTGCTTGAACTGAAGGATTGGGTTCTTGCACAGCTTCAAATGTGCACACCTTCAACCTCTGAAGACATAAAGGAGGCTTCCAATGGCTAGACGCTCCATATTGGCGCCAGCGCGCCAAGAGAAACCTGCGACGCCCGAACCGGGTCCGGTGATCCCATCATCACAAGTCGTTCACGAAGCAACGCCGGAGCCCACGGTCAAGCGCGCGACAAGCGTGAAGCCCAGTCGCATTGCCAAACTTCATCTGGGCGGATACTACAATCCCGATGATCCAAGCGTGATTGCCTTCCAGAAGCTCGGCATTGATCTTCGGAAATCGCAGCAGGAGATGATTCACGAAGCGATTCGAGACTTCGTCGCGAAACATGAGGCATCACGCGCGTTCAGCAATTAGGCGCTCTGTTCCTCCAGAAACGCTTCAACGTCCTCGTCTGGCGCTCCGGCTTCGCGCATAGCTTCAGCCGTCCGCCGAACTTTTTCCATCGAAGGGGAGGGGAGACCACCCTCCAAACTGATGGGCTCGGCTGTTTCGACCTGTCCCCGCAGTCGCGCCATCCGACCAACTTTGCTGCGATTTCTCTCTGCTATGGCTGCTCGAAACTCATCCCCGGTCTTTTTCCACCAGGCGACCGTAACCGAGTCGATGGGAGCGCGTGAATGCAACCGCCCTAATTCAATCTGGACTCCCATATCAGACAGCCCGTTCACTTCGAGGATTGCAGGGTCGATTACTTTCCGCTGAAAATTATCCGCTCTCGCGTAGGTTTCCGGGGGCACTCCTAACAATTCGCGGAACCGCTCAATCGGAAACGTCTCAACGCTACGATCCATATTCGCCCGCAGCTGAAGAAGCTCGTAGAGCGCGATGGCGTACTTGCTCGTCATCGAACATACAATCTCCGCCTTGATCCTTCCCCATCTGCCCGATGTCTCCAGTATGGGAGCAAGTTTGCGCGGCAGCCCATATCGCAAGGTCGCCCGCGTCGCGAGTTCCTTTGCGGAAACGTCGAAGAAATCAAACAAGCCGGTAATCACGACGCGTTTTTCCGATCCTGGCTGTCCACTGCCAGATTCAGCCATATAAGCCACATTCACTTTGACCGACATCAGCCGATTCAGGCTATCCCGCAGGCGATCACTGCTCTCATGCTTTGAAAATGACTGCCGAATCGCACTGAGCGGAATTTCCCACTCCGCATTCGGATCGAGCAAGCGCCCACTGTCGTGTGCGTTCTGGTAAAGAAGATTGAGAATGGCGCGATCACTTGCCTCAAGCAGATGCGTGCCGGTCATTTCAATCAGCTCACCCGGCTTAGGAAATCCGTGATAGTTAGTTTTTTGTTCGACGGTGAGGCTCATAGGGCCGAGAAATACACTCCTCCTACCGCAAGTCAAGTAGTGATAGGAGACATTTCGGCCCGTTTGGTAGGAGATCGTAGCGCCACCGAGAGGTCTTCCGATTGTTGTGCAACTGATCGCCCGCTTGGTAGGAGACGTGGCCTTGCCCGTTTGGTAGGAAACCTCCGTCGCCCGTTTAGTAGGAAACGTGACGCAATCTTATGGGTCAGTTCGGCATTTTCAATGATTCTTGGTGAGTTCTGCCCATTTAGTAGGAGACACCGCCCACTTGGTAGGAGACATTACTTCGCTACCACGCCCGTTTAGTAGGAAATCGCTTCTGCCCATTTAGTAGGAGACCCAGAGAGTATCGACGAACGAAACCACAGGATCGCAAGTTTGTTCGTGAAATCCGCCCACTTAGTAGGTAATCTCCGCCCGATTGGTAGTGAATCGCCGCCCCTTTAGTAGGCTCAAACCGCCCGTTTGGTAGCAATAAGGCTGCTAAGACGCTGTTCCGCAAATTTTTTTCTCACCCTGAATATGAATTTAAGAGAAATTGAATCTTTCTGGTGTGGATTGTTTCCTACGTCTCCTACTTGGAAGCTCAAGCCCATACCAGGGCTTTCGCTTCCTATGGAAGGGCTTCTACAAGCCAGCCCTTCCATACTCATGACCTTTTGCAAGCACTATCTCAATAAATTCCCATCATCACAGATCAACCGGTGACGTAAAAATTCGTTGCTACTACTGCTTTGGCGACTTCAAGCCATCCAGGCTTTCAGTCGCCTAGTCCAAAGCCCACAGCAATGTCCGAGCAACTGGAACGGAGACGCTATGAAAAAGATAAAAGCGGTTGGGTCGGGGGTCGGACAACACAGGCGACGGTCGATCAGCCACTCATACGCGGATTCTGAAGTACCGCAGGAACGTGTTTCGTCGCAGGCCACTCTCAAACAACCAACGGGCGTAATTTATGCGTGCCCAACGGAAGGGACGAGGATTGCCTGAACCGCTTTGTCCGGCCCCCGGCCCAACCGGGCCGGGGCTATGAACCACTCAGGGCGTTGCCGGGTGTACCTCCCGGCCGATGGCCCAGATGAAGCCCGACAGCTCGCGCGCCACCGCAGTCACCGCGACTGTCGGTTTCTTTCCGCGCGCCTGAAGTTTGCGGAACCGCTGACACAGCCGCGATTGCGCTTTCCATGCGATGTCCCGCACCCGCTTCGGCAGTTTGTTAAGAATCGCCATTTTGTCCGCGGCGACCCGGGCCGGATATTTATAGGACCATGCCGCCTCGATAAGCGTCTGTCTTGCATCGCGACTTCCGGTCTTCGTAATCCTGCCGCGTGCGACGTTGCCGCCGCTGGAATATTCCGAAGGCACCAATCCGACATAGCCCATGAGTTTACGCGGGGTCTCGAAGCGGCTCATATCGCCGATAGAGGCGACCAGGGTGACGGACGCTATCGTGTCGAATCCGCGCAACCCTCTCAGTGCCCCGACCAGCGGACCCATCGACCAGCTCGGAATCATGTCGTTGATACGCCGCATGAGACCATCTCGCCGCTCCTGTGCCGTCTGAATCGCCTCCATATAGTCCTGGAACACGCACTGGTGCGCGGGTTGCTCGAATACCTGGCTTGCAAGCCACTTGCGATGCACTCCGTTCCAGTTCTTCGTTCCCGGATAGGTGCGCCCGTAACGCAGAAGGAAGGCGAGGAGGTGCTGGCGTGCGCGAACCAACTCACGCGTGGCGTCTATCCTTGAACGCACCAGGTCCCGCATCGCCTCGTGGACTTCATCAGGCACCCATACGGCGGTGAGATCGCCCGAACGATGGAGGACGGCAAGCTTCTGGGCGTCGCGCCGGTCGGTCTTGACGCGATCCCCCGGCTTCGTGGGAATCCGTGATACGGCAGCCACCAGGCAGCCATGACCGAGGCCCTTCAGAGTGCGATACACACCGTACCCGCAGCATCCCGCCTCGTAGCAAAACTCCAGCGTCTCGCCATCCCCACTCAATCGCCGGGCCAGCTTCGCCAACTGTTCCGGTGTGTTCGGAATCGTGCCGACAAACCGGACAGGTGCTTCGCGGCATTGCTCGGCTATCGCCACCGCAATACTCTCCTTGTGCACGTCCAGGCCGATGTACAGGGTCTTTTGCATACGTCCTCCATAAGGTTGATACCGCCCCCCGTGTTTACAGAGAGCGGCGCAATCATAGAGAACTGCACCGCTCTATCTACGAAGCGCGCAGCAAAAGGTCATACTGACAACCATCCCAGCAACGACGTTGCACGAAATTGCCAAACCACTACCGACAAACACCGTGGATAGGAATGCTGCAATGAAAATGAGACATGGGCAAATTGAGAGGGCAGGGGGAACGGATATATTTCTTGGTAGAAATCGCCGCCAGGAAACACAACGGAGGGCAACCAGCTATGTTTGACACCACCTCGGTCTCTCTGAATCCCAACGTCTGCAAACGCCCTTCGGTCACGATCCTGTCAAGGACGCTGCGCGCCGCTCGCGCGGTAGCGCCTTGGCGCTCTCCCTGACAGGCTCTCCGCTGCGGGCCGTGGCTGGTCAAGGCGGAATGAGATATTCCGCCGCGTTTCGGCGGCAAACCTCCGGCTTGCAGGCCATTTCCACGCCAGCTTGGCGGCTTGGCCAATCCCCGCACGGCAAACCTTGTATGATTTCAGAGGCAATGATAGTTTTTTTGCTTACGTGAATACCATTCCGAGTTTGTACCCAGGACACTAGCCCACTATGGCGCGTCTCGAAGATCTGATCAAAGACATCGCTGACGCGCGCCTGCGCACCCAGATAGCCTCCGAAGTCGGAAAGCTTAAGGCCAGGAAGAAGTTCGGTCTCGTCTTCGAGCAGCACCTGCCGGAAATCGTGCAGCTGCCCGGCCTGCCGGTTAATCCCGGCGCCAGAGTCGCAAAGCGCACCGACAAGAGCGCCGGATTCTTTCTTGTGACTGGCGTGGTGAATGGGAAAAAAGTTTCGATCATGCCGGAGAGGGGAGGGGCTGAAGAAGTCGCCCTCAGAAGCGAACTCGTCGTCGTGAAACGCTTCGGTGAGCCGATGTATCCGGCGCTCGTTCCGGTAGAAGCCATAGTGCGCGCGCCCGGCAAGCCTTTCCACACACTCATCAACGCGGACAATTTCCATGCGCTGCAGGTGCTTCTCTACTGTTACGAAGGCAGTGTTGACGCAATCTACATCGATCCCCCGTACAACAGCGGAGCACGGGACTGGAAATACAACAACGATTACGTTGACCGGGCCGATCAGTACCGGCACAGCAAATGGCTGTCGATGATGAAACGCCGCCTGGAACTGGCGAAACGCCTTCTCAGGCCGGACGGCGTGTTGATCGTCACCATCGACGAGAACGAGGTAGGCCATTTAAGCGTGTTGCTCGAAAGCATCTTCCCCGAATATTTTCGCCACATGGTGAGCGCGGTCATAAACCCGAAAGGCACGGGGAAACTCAATTTCGCGCGCGTGGACGAATATCTTTTCTTCTGCGTCCCCAATCTGGGGAAAACGAGCGTCATCAAAGGAATTCCCACAGACTCCGGACTGACGGGCGCCCCCGGCGAAGGCGCGATGTTTTACCCATCGTCGCAGCCGCACCTTGAGGGCATGGAGACCGACGACGAAGGCGAGGATGCGGAAGATGAGTTGGAGAACGGCGAAGCGGAAGATGAAATCGACATCGACGAGTTAGAGGACAAGGATCTGCCGTTTCCCCCGGAGGAAATCGGCGAATGGGAATTGCGCCATGCGCGCCGACGCGGTAGCGAGTCGAGCTACCGCCACCAGCGCCAGAATCAGTTTTATCCGATTTACATCGACGTGAAAAAGAAAAAGGTGGTGCGGACGGGACCGGCGCTTCTGCCACTCGACAAGCACCCGAAGGCCGAGAAAAGCAACGGCCTGCTCGCGATCTGGCCCATCGACAAGGACAAGAACGAGCGCTGCTGGCGGTTCATCTCGCCCAAAATGCAGGAACTGATCGACGCCGGGAGAGTCCGTCTTGGCCAGTTCAACGCCGCTACCGACAGCTGGACGCTCAACATCTGGGAGCGCAAGCCCGAATCGAAAAAGCTCAAGACCGTCTGGTGGAAGAAATCACACGACGCCGGCACGCACGGAACGACGCTGCTGCACACGATTCTGGGTCGCAGGGCCAGCTTTCCGTTTCCCAAATCCATTTATTCCGTGGCCGATGCGCTCGCGGCCGTTGTCCGCACAAGGCCTGACGCGCTGATCCTCGATTTTTTCGCGGGCTCGGGAACCACCCTGCAATCCACGTGCATGCTGAATACGATTTACGGCGGTCAGCGGCGCTGCATTCTGGTGACGAACAATGAAGTCGATGCCAAGCTTTCGGCCCGACTGGAGAAGGACAGCGTCGAGCCGGGCAGTGCCGAGTACGAAAAGCACGGCATCTGTGCGTCCGTGACATGGCCGCGCGTCCAGGCAGTGCTCACGGGACAGCGCAAGGACAAATCCAAATTGCCGGGCCGATACCTCGATGGCCGCGCGATGAGCCTCGGTTTCGACGAAAACGCCCAATACTTCAAGCTCGATTTCCTTGATCCGGCCGATGTGGGACGCGGCGAACGCTACGAGGCCATCCTGCCGATCCTGTGGATGATGGCGGGAGCCGCGGGCGAACCGGAACTAACCAAGGGCTCGGGCAAGTATCATTTTCCCAAGGGGAGCCCGTTCTGCGTGCTGCTCAAGGAGGATCACTTCAAGGAATTCTCGGCAAAACTCGCAGCACGACCGGACATCACGCATGTTTTCCTCGTGACGGATTCGGTCGAGGCGTTCTACGAAATGTCGGGCCAGCTCGGCCGACGGAAACGCTCGGTGCAGCTCTACAAATCCTATCTCGATAATTTCAAGATCAATCTGGAGCCCCGCAATGCGGATTGAGCCCAAGGACTTTCAGGACGACGCGGTCCACCGGCTCGCCGAGGAAATCGACGCGGCCAGGCGCGAGATCGACCGCGGGCGTCCGCAGGCGGTGGTGCTTTCCTCGCCCACCGGATCGGGCAAGACCGTCATCATGACCCTGCTCATGGAACGGATGTGGGCGGGGCACGAATCGCTTGCGGCGGACCCCAACGCAATCTTTCTGTGGCTGTCGGACTCGCCGGAGCTGAACTTGCAGAGTAAAGACAAGATCGAGGCCGCGTCCGACATCTTTCCGCGCTCGCAACTGGTCATTATCGACAACAATTTTGACCGCGAGAGGCTTTCTCCCGGCTACATTTATTTCCTGAACACGCAAAAGCTCGGCGTCTCCAGCCTCCTGACCAAGAACGGCGACGGCCGAACCTGGACCATCTGGCAGACCATCGAGAACACCGCGAAGGCCTCGCCCACCCATTTCAATGTCATCGTCGATGAAGCGCATCGCGGCATGGGTCAGAGCGCCCGCGTGGAAACCCAGACGCGGACAATCGTGCAGCGTTTCATCAAAGGCGCACCCGAGGTAGGTCTGTCGCCTGTCCCGCTTGTCATCGGCATGAGCGCAACTCCCGAGCGGTTCCACCGGGTGCTTGAGGGCGCGCAGAGGATTACACGGCCTGTCGATGTCAGCGCCGAGGACGTGCGCGAGTCAGGGCTGATTAAGGATCGCATCATCCTTGATATTGCCGAGGAAGATCAACCGGCAGACTGGACGCTGCTGCGTGATGCTGCGCAGCGGACCATTGAGTACGGCAAGGAATGGAAGCGTTACTGCAAGGCCCAGGGCATCACGCCCGCGGTCGAGCCGGTGCTCGTCGTGCAGGTCGAGGATGGCACACAGAAGGAACTGACACGCACCGACCTGGCGAAAGCCGTCGAAGTTCTTGAGAAAGTCTATGGCCGGTTCTCGGAAGGAGAACTAGCCCACTGCTTCCAGGAAGAAGGGGATGTCGCAGCAGCTGGCTACAAAATCCGAAAGATCGACGCCTCGAAAATTCAGAACGATCCTGTCGTGCGCGTCGTGTTTTTCAAGATGGCCCTGACCACCGGATGGGACTGCCCGCGTGCGGAAGTCATGATGTCCTTCCGGCGCGCGGCGGATCATACGCTGATTGCGCAGCTGGTGGGCCGCATGGTGCGCACGCCTCTGGCACGGCGAGTTGAGGACGACGAATTTCTCGGCAGCGTAGCTCTCTTCCTTCCGCACTACGATGAGGACGGCCTGAAGGCTATTGTCGAGAAACTCGAAGATCCCGACACCGGCTCCCCGGTCAAAGTGGAGCGCAAGGCTGATCTCGCGCTCTACAAACGGGCGCCGGACAAGGCCGATTTGTTCGAGGCCCTGGCCAAGGTGCCCACCTATGTGCTCGACAACACCCGCCGGCAGGCCAACACGCGCCGCCTCCTCTCGCTCGCACGCAAGCTCACGATGGACGGGGTTGATCTCGACGCTTGGCCTGAGGCTAAAACGCTCGCGGTCGAGACGCTCAAGCTCGAAGCCGCCCGCCTGAGTAAGAATCCTGAATTCGCGGCCAAAGTCAGCGGCAAAGCGAAACTCAACATCAAGGAATTCAAGGTCGAGTTCGGCGAGCTGCGCGAACTCAAGGAATCCAGAACCATCGCCGTCGAGGTGACGCCCGAGAACATCGATGATCTGTTCGTCCAGTGCGAGAGCATCCTTGGCGAAGGCCTGAAGGACGAATACTGGCGCCGTGTGCATGATAAGGACGAGCCCGACCGCGCGAAACTGGAACTGTTCTGCGTTCTCCAGGACCCCGCATCGCTACGTACGCTGCAGGAAGAATGCGGCAAGCGGATCGACAAGCTCTTCGAGCAGTACCGCGATGAGATCAACGCGATGACATCCAGCCGCCGCGAGCAATACGCCCGCATCGGCAGGCAGGGGGCGGACCCGAAGGCCGAGACGATTCATGCGCCGGAGCTGCTCGAGGTCGCCAAGGAGTCGCCGCGCTGGGACGGCCATCTTTTCGTCGATGACGCCGGAAAATTCGGCTGGAAGGCGAACAACTGGGAAGAACCAGTTCTTCGTGAAGAGATGAAGGGCAAGGGCTTCGCAGGTTGGCTGCGCAATATCCCCCGAAAGCATTGGGCGCTGTGCGTGCCATACGGGCAGGGGGCCGCGAAACCGATGTACCCCGACATGCTTGTGTTCCGGCGCGAAGGGAATAAATTCAAAATCGACGTGTTCGATCCGCATGACGAATCGCGCGGCGATGCCGCTGAAAAAGCGGTAGGCCTCGCTGAATTCGCGCGCAAGCACGGCGCGGCGTTCGGCCGCATTGAGTTGATCCGCCTTGCAAACGGAAAGATCGAGCGCCTACGCCTGCATCAAGAGTCCATCCGCGATAAGGTGCTCAAGGTGACGGACCTCAAGCACCTTGCTGAGTTGTATGCGCAGCACGGTTGAGCGTTGACACCCCAGTGTCAGCTATATAAGCTGACACTCATGGAAGGCATAGGCCCATACATTCGTAAACGCCGTGATGAACTTGACCTTTCGTTACGGGAATTTGCAAAGAAACTGGATTGCTCTCCGGCATTTATCTCCGACATCGAATTGGGACGAAGGCATCCATCAGAGGAAGTGTTGGCCGAAATGGCCCGAGTCCTCAAGGTGAAGGTGGAAGACCTTCGAGCGATGGATGTCCGGGCGCCGATAGACGACATCAAACGAATCACCCTGGATGACCCCACCTTCGCTTTGGCTTTCCGTAGCGTCATCGACAAGAAAATCACTGCGGACGAGTTACTGGAATTCGTAAAGAAAAAGGAGCACGAGAAGCGAGGCAAGGAAAAGAAATGAAGACCTACCGCGCCAAGTCAGGTCCGTTTTCCGAGCGGCCTCACTTTGACCCGAGCGAGATCGACCGGATTTGCGCCGACGAGCTGCGGAAAGAGGGCCTCTATCCGAATTGCCCCGAGGCCATACGCATTGATCGCTTTGTCGAGAAGCGTTTTAACGTAGTACCGCAATATGAGGATTTACCCAACGGCGTCCTGGGATTTACAAAATTCACCAAGAAAGGCGTCGAGGCGATAGTGGTTGCAACCGCGCTCGATGCCGAGAAGGGTAAAGTAGCTGATCGCCGCGTGAGGACGACGCTCGCGCATGAAGCCGGCCATGGCCTATTGCACGCCTACCTCTTCGCGCTTGATGAAAAGCCCCTCCATCTCTTCGATGCCGACAGCCACTCCGATCACAAGATTCTTTGTCGCGACGTGCAGGGCGAGGATCGGAAAAGCCGGGCCTACGATGGGCGCTGGTGGGAGTTTCAGGCAAACCGGGCTATAGGCGGTCTCTTGTGCCCCCGAGCGCTGGTTCAGGAAGCTGTCAAACCTTTCCTTGTGCCGAGCGGTTCCCTCGGCGCGGTTACCCTCGATGAAAAACGCCGGGAAGAGGCAGCGCGCGCACTTGCTGACATCTTCGACGTAAACACCATCGTCGCGAAAATCCGGATCACTGAACTCTACCCGGCCGAGACAGGGCAGCTCAGGCTGTAGCTTTTTTTTTGTTGACAGTGTTCGCAGTGTCCGCTTACACTGCGCTCTTCGGGGCAACTTGCTTATTGCGTGGCGGAAAGGCAGCGGCACATTCAGGCGAACTTATGGAACTTACAGACACCCAGCTCAATTATTTCGTCAACAACCGGCTCAAACTGCCCAAAGGCAAACGCGCCGAGTATCTCGCCCAGGTAGACACGCTCATTGCACGTTTCTCGGCGGCGGCTGAGGGCGATAAGCTCATCGACATCAAGAAATTCCTCAAAACCGGCTCTCTGCGCAAGGGCACGGTACTCCGTCCAAGCGGCGATATCGGTGTAGACGCCGACGTGGCGGTCTTCCTGAACGCGAACGGGGCGACCGGCTACGATCTCGCCAACCTACACAACCGCATTCGGAAGCTCCTGGTCAAGATTTACCCCACCAAGAAACCCGAGGACTTCACGGTCCAGCCGCGGACTCTCGGCATCGAATTCCTGGTTTCCGGTCTGGAAATGGATCTCGTGCCGCTCGTAGTCATAGACGGGCCCGGCGACTACGGATGGCAGCCCTCATCACAGGGTGACGCGCCGGTCAAGACCAGCGTGACAAAGCAGCTGGAATTCATCCGCGCCAGGAAGGACGGATACGCGAATTTCACCGCGCTCGTGCGGCTGCTCAAGTCATGGCGGAACTTCCAGGACCTGGGCGATAGTCTCCGCTCCTTCACGATTGAGCTCATCGTCAGCCACCTGCAGGACACGCAGGGCGCTCCGGCCTCGCTTGAGGCCGGGTTATTGCGGTTCTTCCTCTACGTGGCGGACTCGCAACTGAAAACCCCTATCTGCTTTAAGGAGTGCGGGACGCCGAAGTCCTTCCCGAAGGATCGGGTCGTGATACTCGATCCGTGCAACGTGGACAACAATGTTGCTCGGAAAATCACGGACCAGGACTGCAAGGAGATAGTCGAAAAATGCCTGGCGGCGTGGGAAATTCTGACGCACGGACGCAACTATGACGGCAAGATGCAAACCCTTGAACTATGGAAAGAAATATTTGGCCGGTCATTTGTAATCGAGGACTAAGACATGTACACGGAATCCGTAACCCAAACTTTTACTATCGCTGATATCGGAAAGGTCATCGACTGCATAGCGGCTGATTTGGACATGATGGCGCAGGCCACGCAGCTGCTCACACGCGAGCAGGTAAAAACCTATGCCGCAGATGTTAAGGCCATGGCACAGAGCGGTTATCTACTGGAGGCCAACATCGTGCTTTACGATGCGTCTCGCGAGCCAATACGCGCAGCCAAATATGAGGTGGCCAGCGACGGCTCCCTGCTAAAGGCGCAACGGCCAGGCAACAATCTGTGGCCTCGCACTCCGGGCGGCGAGCTCGGAGTCGTTGTCCGTTATAGTCAGAAATGGCTCAATCTGACAGACACACAGCGGGCCGCTTTCAAGAAAACCCTATCACCGGGATGGACCACCTCTAATACGGATCTGTCATTCCCGAAGTTGACGCGTTCGGTCGATCGTACTTACGTCAGCAACGGGTGGGGTGTGACCAAGATCGTTTATCAATGATTTCAAGGGCAAAATAGATGAGCGAAGTGATTGAAAAGGGCGCGCTGTTCGAGCTGGAGCTCGATCTTCCCAACGACAAGATCGCGGCGGCCACCAAACGGCTCGTAGGCTTTGAGAACCGCTACCAGAGACTCCACAGGGATCTGCGCCTGCTCGCCGATCCGCAGGAACTTGCCGACTGGAGCAAGAAATTCCATCACAAGGAGTTGCCAGTCTGCGCGGCGGTATCGGAACGATACCCGCTGGTCATCTTTGCCGGCGACGTGGGCACCGGCAAGACGGCGACGGCAGAGGGCGCGTGCGACAGGCTAGCGCGCGAGGCACGCAAGGAAGCGATGTTGTTCAAGCTCAGCACGCGCGTCCGCGGCTCCGGCAAGGTCGGCCAGATGAGTACGCTGCTTAATGAAGCATTTGATGTCGTCGCCAAGCAAGCGGGAAAAACCCGGCAAGCATTCCTCATCATCGATGAGGCGGACTCGCTCGCGGCGACCCGCGAAACAGCGCAGAGCCATCACGAGGACAAAGTCGCCGTCAACACCATCATCCAGAAGGTGGACGACCTGCGCCGTCACTCGGGAAGGATACTCGTGTTTCTCTGCACGAACAGGGCAGGGGCGCTCGACCCCGCCATCGTCCGGCGCGCGGCTCGAACCGAAGAATTCGCGCGGCCCAGCGAGCAGGAGCGCGAAGAGCTTTTCCGCTTGGATCTGGAGGGGCTGAATATAAAGGACCAGACGATCCACGAGCTGGTGCGTCTCACGGGCGCGCAAGACGGCCAGCCAAGCTTTACTTTCTCGGACCTGCGTTCCAGACTTCTGCCCGACGCGCTTTGCCGGGCCTTCCCAAGCCGGGCTCTGACAGGGGAAGATCTGATACATGCCGCGAAAGAAGTACGGCCTTCTCCCACTGTGAAAAACGGATGACGCCCCCGGCCTCCCTCTCTCCCGCAGCGGCGCTGCCCCTTTTTGGCCGCCGAATTCAGATCGCCGGTTCGGCCAATGGGAAAACCGACCCTACGCTCATCGGCTACGCGCACCAGGTCGTGACCAGTCTTGTGAAAGGCATCATGGCAGCGGGCGGCGGAATTGTAGTCGGCATCGGAAGAGAGCCTCGTCCGGATGGGTCTGCGCCCGACGCTCCGAGCCTCGTGTTCGACTGGACGGCACTTGAAACCGCCGCGGCATGCCTGAAACATGGATTTCCTGCTTGGCCCGCCGAGCCGGGACTGCCCATCGTTGTCGCTTCTTCAGAGAAAGCGGTAGCGGAGATTCCGGACAGCCGTCGGCCGTTATACGAAGAATTGTTGCGCAGCGGCTTGGTTCACGTGGAGTCGATAATGGCTGGCTCCCGCGCAGCCGTTTTTCTCCGCCAGCGCCAGGCGATGTTTGGTGATGCTTTAGTCATTCTTGGCGGAGGCACCGGCGTTGAGCATTCCGCTGATCTGTACCTGTCCCGGCGAAAGCCCGTGGTACCTCTTGATCTGGCGCTCGGTGCCAGCAGAGACGATGGCACAGGCGGTGCGATGCGCCTCGCAAAGGAGGCGAGAGCGGAACCTGCCAGATTTTTCCGGTTCAGCCCCGCTTATGCAAACGCGGAGGGCGCGGCACTCGCGGAGATCGCCACGCGAAACGGTGCAGCAGCAGCGTCCGATGTCGCCAACCGAACGGTAATCTTGCTTACCAAGGTTGCGCGGCCCACAGCATTTTATGTGCGGCTTCTCAACCCCGATCATCCCAAATTCAAGATTGTTGAATCGTTTTTCCGTGAAGTTGTCGATCCGGTCGTCGAAGAAGCCGGAATGCGCCGTCTTGAAATGGGCGCCGACAAGAACGAGTATGCCTTCATGAACGTGGCCATTTTCGAGGGCGTGCATTTTTCTTCAGTTGCGATTGTCGATGTAACAGGCGAACGACCGAACTGTTTCATCGAACTGGGCTATGCCCTGCGTGGAGGCCGCGTACTCGTAACGGCTGAGGACGGCACAAAGCTTCCGTTTGACCAGGAAATGATACCGTGTCACTTCTGGAAGCCCGGCGACTCCGTTGCCGACAAGAAACAGGCTTTGGTTGATTTTTGGGAAAAGAACATCAACAGGCCACCGATTGTAAAGAGCGCGTAACTAACCGCGGAGGTAGGGTGCAAGAAATCTACATATCTGTGGATGTTGAGGCTGCTGGGCCTGTGCCCCCTGCATTCAGCATGCTTTCGCTCGGCGCAGTCGTTGTGGGCGATCCCAAAAGGACTTTCTACGTCGAGCTGAAGCCCGTGAATGACAAATTCGTGCCCGATGCGATGAAGGTAATTGGGAGAACGCTGCAGGACTTCACGAAGAGTGGCCGCGACCCGAAAGCAGCAATGACGGCCTTTAGGGACTGGATAGTAAGTGTTGCGAAAGCCGCAGCGCCTGTATTGGTGGGGTTCAACGCGACTTTTGATTGGGCCTTCGTTAACTTTTACTTTCACGAGTATCTGGGTGCGAACCCGTTCGGATTCGGCGGCATCGACATCAAGTCCTACTACATGGGGATGACGGGTTGCGCATGGGAAGATACCCGGTCGAGCCGCGTCAGGTCGGAGTTTAAAGGCCCATCGGCGCACACCCATAATGCACTCGACGATGCCATTGAACAGGCGGAAATGTTTCGCCGTATGATCGCAAAAGCGTCGAAGCCGTGAGCAAAGAATGGTCAAAGTCTCAGCACAACTTAAGAAATTTGAACAGCAACGCGCCAGGCTCACTTCCTTTCTCAATGAAGATCCGGCTAAGGCACTCGCCGAAGCTCGCATTCTCCCGCCAGGGCCATCGGCAAAAAGCAAGCTATTCATGCACCTCAAAGCAGGCATCTTCATAGATGCTGGAGCCGCTCTCAGAGATAAGAAAGCCGTCGAAGATGGCATTGCCATTTTTGAAGATCTCCTCACAATCCATCCTGACGACGACGTATCCCGTTACAACGCAGGGAATGGATTCATTGCACTGGCGGATTTGCAGCCTTACACCGGAGTTGATTGGTATCTGCAGACGGCAGTGATCAGGCAAAAGGCGCGGTGGCAGTTCCAACGGGCAGCGTCAAGCGACAAGCAGCGACACGTCTCCTCTCAAGCGTGGACTAACCTTGGTAACGCCTTCCTGAAGGCATATCGGTGGGTTGAGGCATACGATGCGTACACCCGGGCGCTTCAACACGACAGCGCCAACGGCGTTGCTTCCACTGGGGCCGCAAAGATTCTCCTGCGTTGCGTAAAAAGACGAATCGGCAACGCAGCAATTCTTCGTTCAGTTGCTGCCCGTCATTTGAGTATCGCGAAAGAACATCCCGAAAGAATCAAAGAATTGATTGGCCCACGAGGTTACGCAAGTCTCGAAAAGTTGATACGCCAGCCGCTGGCGGCCGGCGAAATGCCTAAACTGGACCGCGCCACCGACTATGAAAAATTTGTAGCGCGCCATAGGCTTGCGCTATCTCCGACCATCGAGGGACTCGACTGCTCGCTGAAACGCTGGGATTCTCTTCGGATTCAATCTTTCACTGAGACTTCGGCAATCTCGGGTGTGCCTCCATTATTCGCGATGTTCAACGTGCTGAAATCCGATTTTCTGACCGCTCGTTATCTGGCCTTTAAGGCGATCTCGGAGAAACTGCCCGACAGTGGTTTCTATTCCGACACGCTGGATTATGCGATCTACGGCGTTGCCCCGTCGATGCTTTCACTGGCACAGCGAGCCTGCATCGACGTGTTGGACAAAATAGCGGTTGCTACGACTGAGCTTTTTGCCATTCCCGGCCCCTCGAAAAGTGTGTATTTTTCCAATCGATGGCTCGTCGCGAAAAAAGGACAGCCGCTCGCCTGGGATACGGCCATACGTTCCCAAATCGAAAAAGGCAACACAGCGGTGCTCGCGCTGGCTGAGCTTTCCGTGGATGTTCGCGAGGATGGCGCCCTGCACGAGAAAAAGGCTTATCGTCACTCTTCCACGCATCGATTCACGGTGCTTCATGATATCGGGTGCAAGCCGAGCAGGCCTTCCGATTCCGTTGAACACTGTAGCCTTTCGGACTTCGAATCGCAGCTCGTCGAGAGTCTGCAGCTGGCGCGGGCTGCAATTATCTATTTCGTGGAGATGACATCGATCCGTGAAGCTGCTCATAAAAGGGACAAAGGGCTTGTCGGGGTCATGAATGTGCCCAGTCACCATTGGATTCGCGGTGAGGGTCAGGAAGCACCTTTCCCTCAGTAATCGCCTGCGTTGCATCTGCGCATCACTCGACCAAATTTACATTAACGATTCTCGATGGCGCTTGGCCCGATCCTCAGCACGTGATAATCCGGTTTATCACGTGGTGGATAACACCCAGGCCAACCCCACGAAAATTTACGGACGTTAACTAATTTGACCCGAAACTTGTCACAACCAGGCACAGCCCATGTGGAAATTATCGATGCGCGGCGCGCGCGGCACTCCATTTGAAGATGTTGGCAGCTTTCCCAGCATCGCCAGTGCCGCGGAAGCGATTTGCAAAATGGAGAACAAAAGCAACGGCTGGGTGTTCTTCAACGTCTCCGTCTACACGCTCAACGAGGAGCCGACATCGGATGCGGAAGTGCTCGCTCATCTGAGCTATCAGGGTCGCGCACACTATTACGAGCTGCAGCGGAGCGCGAATTAGATGGCGGATGCAGATGACCTTCCGATTCCAGCTCCGGCGCAACTACCCTCCGTCGTCGCGCAGCTTGCTGACATTCCCGAAGAGGAAATCTGGCTCGCCAAACAGAAAAGCGCCCGCACGCGCCGGGCCTACAAGCTCGACGTGCAGCACTTCATGCGGACGCTGCATATCACATCCTGGGACGAGCTGCGCCAGGTGGACCACCGTGCCGTGATTGCCTGGGAGCGCATCATGCGCGAAATCGACGAAGCGGAACCGTCCACCATCCGCCGCAGGCTCGCGGCGCTGTCGAGCCTGTTCAAGCACCTCAAACAGCATCACCACGTTGAAAACAATCCCGTGACTGACGTGGAACGGCCGAGCATCAACCGGCGCGAAGGATCGACGCTCGCCTTTTCCAAAGCCGATGCGGCGAAAATCCTCAACACGCCCGCCGAAGATACGGTTGAAGGCCTGCGCGACCGCGCGATACTTTCGGTGGGCCTGCAGGTGGGCCTACGCCGCGCGGAAATCGCCGCGCTAAGCGTGGAAGACTTGCACCAGAACCGCGGATTTGACTCCCTGTGGGTCGTCCGTAAAGGCGGACGACGCGACGGGCTTGCCATCCACCCCAACACCGCGCAGCGCATCCGCGCCTATCTTGATGCCGCCGGACACGGCGACGACCTTGACGGGCCGATGTTTCGCCCGGTGCGCCATAACCAGAAGGCCAAGGAGTCGCGCCGCCACATGGACCCCGACGCCATCGACCGCGTGCTGCGCAAGCATGCGTCGGCCATCGGGCTCACACGGGGGTATTCGGCGCATTCGATGCGCGCGACGTTCATCACCACGGCACTCGAAAACGGCGCGACGCTCGACGACGTGCAGCGGGCGGCAGGTCATGCCGAGCCCGGCACCACCAAGCTCTACGACCGCCGTGGCTATAATCCGGAGAAATCGGCCAGCTTTTTTGCTACATATTAAGGATATGTCGTCAACCAGCTTGGAGGTCCGTCATGGCCGGCGCTGATCCCCTCAAGCGTATTACGCTGCTGTACCATTTTACGGATCGGAGGAATCTGCCTAGCATCCGCAAGCATGGAGGACTCTATCCTGCGACTAGGCTTGCAAAAAAGGAGATTGAGGTTCCGGCCCCGGGAGGAAATGATTGGAGTCGGGATGCGGACGGAATGAAAGGCGTGGATGCATACGTTCATCTGTGTTTCCGGGCCACGCATCCTATGGAGTATGTGGCCCGCAGCGAGGGTCGAATCGGGGACACGATTTTTTTGCAGATTCATCCTGACGTGCTTACATGGGACGGCGTCATGTTTACCGCGGACGTGTCAAACAAAGCAGGCGTCGAGCTTCATACTATCGAAGAAGCCAGAAAACTCATTGACTTCGAAGTACTTTACACCCGTACCGATTGGAGTAATGCGGAGATTCAGAGGCGCCTGCAACAGGCGGAAAAATGCGAAATACTGGTGCCGAAGAAAATCCCGTTGGACTTGATAAGGAATCTTCCCAATGGCTGAGCGTCCCGTTTTCATACCGGTTTCCGGAAGTCAGGAGTTGGTAAAGGAAATTTTCTTCAACTTGACCTGGAATCCTGGCTTTGCTCCGGTGCAAAAAAAGAAGAATGTCGCAGCGCTGCACGAGGCGGCCGCATTGTCTGGGTGGACTTCGCTTCTGGAGATCTCCTCTAAATCAGAACAAAAGCTGGGGCAGCATCTGAGCGCTTTCCATCTCAAAGTCCAGGCGGACGGCGTCGGAGAGATAAAGCTTGAGTGCGCCTTTCAGGGAAGCAAAGTCTTTGAACGAGGGGGCCCCTACACCGACCTTTATCTTGTCGATCCAAAGGATGCAAAACGCGATCTACGCCTTCAGGAGTCCGGACGCCTCAGGGGATTTAAGTTCAACAGCTTTTCCTTCGCCCTTGAGCCCAAAACTATTTTCTATGACTGGCTATACGTCAACGCCATCTATCCGCATCGTGAATGGCTTGAGCGACTCTACAAGTACGCGGGATTTACTGACATTGAGTTCAATCCCGCCAAATCGATCAATTGCCAGGCGCGATCCTGCGCCCTATTCGTATCACTCATGAAGAACAATCTGCTTCATCAAGCGGTTAGTTCGCCACAAGTATTCACAGACCTAATCTCGCAATACGACTACCACCCGCAACTGAGAAATGGGAACGGGCAGGACGCATTTTTCTGAGTAGCTGTAAAAAAAGCTCCTCGTGTCATATTCACTTTAATCACGACTACAGGTCCTTTAACGAACCTCGTTGTTGGTCGATTGCTGCCAAACCGTTGTTTATTGCGTCTTCGTGAGGCTTTCCAAGTGGCATTACGAACGGCTTAATTCCGATGAGAAGGCCGTAGGTTCGCTCAATCACCGAATGGGCAACGATCACTGCCTTCTCGCGTTTGTTGCGTTGCCGCCGAGCATCGAATGCTGCCCAGATCGTGGCTCCCACACCGACGATGCCAAGAAGTAAGCCGATGATTCCTAACCAAGTATCTAGTCATTTTCGTCTCTGCGAGATTGGCTGAGCAAGCGATCCGGCGCCTTCAGCTTCGAGCCATACTCGTTTGAAATTGCGTGTGATAACGTCCTTTATCACACGCTAGTCTAAGCCGACAGGACAGAGTAGGGACACGAGGTTTTCAACACACACCTGATGCGGGAATGCCACAGAGTGGCCGTCCCATAACCTCTTTATCGGAAGTCAGATTCACTTTCGACGCTTATGGATTGCTGCCACCCACGTGGTCAGCGCATCAATGTCTGCCTTGAGTTCCGCAGGCGCTGGTACGGGCGCGCGAGCTGCGGCGGCCTTGTCGTGACCAGGCAGCCATGTCGAACATTTTGTCATCGCCGTCTCAACGGCCTTGCAGTCTTCTGGAGTAATGTCGGAAATCTGCGCAATCTGTTGCGTCTGGACGCTTGGCCTATAGCGCTCGACAACGCCACCCAGTAGGACCTCTTCGAGACCACGTTCCCACGCTTCGCGCAACAGGCCGTAGAGATATTTGGCGTCCTTCTCGTAAGCGTCTTGATGCCCGTCGCGCGAAAGCTTGGCGGCATCCTGCCAACACTTGTTCAGATATCCGATCTTCTTCTTCACGGGTAGCGCAACCCACGGCAGCTCTTCCTCGCACACTCCCGCGCCCTTAGAAAGATTGCGAACGTGTTGATCAAGCGGTTCCACGCCGAGATCATCGGCGTATTGCCTGAGCGTCAACAGGAAGACCACGTCATGCGTGAAGACTATGACTTGTCGGGTTTTCGACTCCTCAACCAGCCTTCGAGCTACGCCGTTGCGCCACTGAAAATCAAGAGAAGACACCGGATCGTCGAACACAATGCCTGACGGGTCATCTGCCGTGCTGAGTTCCGCGAAGAACGCAGCGATGGAAAGGCAGCGTTGCTCGCCTTCGCTTACCACCTTCGGCAGTTCGACGCCGGGGGCGCGTGTCAGGGTCAGCTTGTGGTAAAAGACGCCATCCGCCCCTCCAAGCTCCTTGAGTTCCACCTCGACGTGCCGGAACGCGAGCCTGCCTAGTTCCTCCTGAAAACTCTTCTTGAGCTTCTGCGACACTGTCGTTTTCGTGACGGCTGTGCTCTTGGCGGTTATCGCCTGGGTCCTCGTGTCGTCGAGGCACAGTCCGTAGGCCGCGAATTTCTTGCGGCGTTCGATGTCATCGAGCACCGTCTGCCGATGCGCCCCGAGCAACTTGCGGGCGCGCAGTTCCTGCGCTTCGGCCATCATGCTCTTGCGCGCCTGGCCGTTTGAGCTGGTGCGCAGCGTCTTGATCCTTTCGTCGATCTGCGTGGAGAGCGCCTCTGCGTCCGAAACGGCGGTTATGAGGGCGGGGCAGTCAGAGGCTAGGTCCTTGTCGTCACTGAGAGCCAGAACAACAGCCACCCGCCGTCTCTCATTCGACGCCAGTGCCGCTGCGATGGCATCCGCCGCGGCCTCATGCTCGATGCGTACCTCCTTGAGCGTTTCCTCAATGGCCTCGGCCGTCGTCTTCAGATCGGCAAATGCCTTTCGCCGCCGTGCGAAGTCTTCCCGGATCTGCCGGAGTTCGCGTTCCACTGTCGAGGCGACGAAATCCTCGAATTGCTTGAGTCTGTGGGCCGTCGCGTGGTCGAGGTCCTGCTGGCAGAGTACGCACCGCGCGCCATCATCAACCATGGGAAACGGCTTGTCTCGGTAGGCTTGCTCTTGCGAGAAGCGGCGTGCCGTCTCCCAAAGCGCCGCCCACGAATCGGTCCCTGTCCCTGGCAGGAGCCCTTGCGGAAACGTGGCGTTGCGCAGACGCTTGGATTCCTCGCTCTTGCGCCGTCCCTCGGTTCGCGCATCGAGAACCGCGTTGACGGCCCCCTCGGACAGTGCCGCCTCTACATCCTTCAGATGACGAACAAGCGCCTGGGTGCGCCCCGCACGAACGGTTAGTTGGCGAATCAGCTTCTCGGGGTCGTTGGCTTGCAGGTCAAGCAGCGATTTCTCCAGGAGATCGATCCGGGCTTCCTCCTCCGCCGAGAGTCGCGCGAGCGCCTCGACAGCCTCCGGCTTCGTCAATGAGCTGACACTCGCAAGAAAGCTGGCGACAGCGGTGCCTTCCGGAATTGCTGCCTGCACGGTAACAAGGGCGTTCGCGCCAAGCGCGCGCTGTTCGGATTCGAGTCGTGCGCGAATCATCTTGCATGCCTTCACTAGCTTGTCGAAGAGATCCAACCCAAAGGGGCGGAAAGCAACGTCGGTCTTTTCCGTGAGATAGACAGCGGCGCAGTGCGTGTCGAACACGCTCACGCGAGAGACAAATTCGTCTTCACCACTTCCGCCCCATTCGCGTGGATCGGTTTCCGTGCCGACCTTGTACTTAATGGCGACGACGGGTGTGAGAGGCGTCGTGCCGGACACCACATTGCCAAGAATATTCTCTTGTCCACGCGCCCTGCACGCGCTCTTGAGGATTCGGATATAGCCCGTCTTCCCGGCGGCGTTGTCACCATAAACGACCGTGAGGCCCGAACCGAATTTGAGTGTCTGATCTTCCGCCAGTGCGTTGACACCTCGGTGGTGGAAAATCGAGGCGAGCGAGACGGGCGCGCCCACTGCCTTGTCCGGCACGTGTTCCTTGCTGAGAGGTAAGGTGTCCTGTTGTTCCGCAAGACCGTGCGCGCTCTTGCAAATCTCAGAGAGCGCCATAATATCTTCGTCGGTGAGTTCGCCCTGCAGCACGAGGCGGCGCAGCGCGTCCCGTTGCCAGATAGGGCGGTCTTGTGACCATTCGAGAATTTCTTGCAGTACGGTCATGCTCTCCTTACCGAATCAGCGATACCTCAATCAGATGGCATCTTCCCCACGCTCTTTCCACTCCTCATTGCTTATTAGCGTCGAGCGGACAATTTTCAGATCTTCGCAATCTCTGATGGACCGTAGGATTCGCTTCACGTAACGGGAGAGACTTGAATGCATCCACGGGCTAAGCGTGATCTTCTCGACGCATGAAAGTGGAATTGAAATATCCAGTTTCGGCAGCCTCTTCTTTTTTGATTCAAAGATAATCCTGAATTCGTCCTCGTGCTCATACGCGTGCCTCTTAAGAAAGGGCAGATCGGCAATCTTCAGGTCTTTTTGACGGATCTCATCAAGCATCATGTACTTCACAGCACGCTTGCGTATGCCGCCGTGCTTATTCACGGCCGCTAACAGTTTTTCCCGGCCAAATTTGATGCACACGCCGCCAGGCCCCGGCGCGAACACACTCCAGTGATGGTATCGCTCATCTGACTGCATCAAGCACAGAGCCAGCACGGATTGGAGGTTGCGTTTTTCCTTATAAAGCGTGAGGTAGTGGGAATCATTCTTGTCGTCCCACGTCGCAGGGTCGAGCAAGGTTATTTGTCGCCTGTGGAGCAGATAAATGAGGGCAGTCAGATCTGTGTAACGCCGAAGATATTCTGTGCTCATGCTTCTTCCATCCGGCAGCACGGAACTTTAACTTCTTCAATCCATTAGCAAAAGGAATAAATTTAGGGTCTTCCTATCAGTCGTGTTGAGAACGGCCTTATTTCTCGAAAAAGTCAGCCTTATCCCTGTCCACTTTTCACGATCAGACTCGTAGACCTCCCTCGCTTGCTTCGCATCCTTGCCCGTCCACTTGATCTGCGTACTCTTCTTCTCGGCCATAATGGCAGGCATCTTAATCCGTGATTGTGCTTTATCCCTGCGAGTTCAAATGTTTATCGTGAATGACAACGTCCTTTATCATTTACTATCCTGAGGTCATTTCAAGGGCAAGAGAAATCGTTCACGACGACGGAGCAGCCCCGCGCAAACCAATTAAGCGCCGAAGGGGTTGCGGAGTCGCCGTCGCCAGACGGTCTCTTTAAAGCGCCTTGACCCATCCACCCGCTGGGCGTAGTTTGCGCCCATGCTTCGCAAGATTCATCCGATCCGCGATAGCGTCACGTCTCTTCCGCTTGCCCGTTCGTCAAAGCTCGCGCTGCCGCTTTATATGTGTCGCCCGCGTGCGGGATTTCCGTCTCCGGCCGAGGATTATCTTGAAGGCAAGATCGACCTCAACGCCTACCTGGCCGAGCATCCAGCCGCGACTTTCCTCGTGCGCGTTGAAGGCGACTCCATGACCGGAGCGGGCATTTTTCCGGGCGACATCGCCATCGTGGACCGCTCGCTCGTCGCATCCGACATCAAGGCTATGCACAACAAGGTCGTGCTCGTCGTCCTCGACGGTGAATTTACGATCAAGCGTCTGTGCGTTAAAGGAAAAACGGTTGCGCTCATGCCGGAGAACGACAAATACGAACCTATTGCCGTGAGCGAAAGCAGCGACTTCACAATCTGGGGCGTCGTCAAACACGCCATACGCCATTTCTGAGGTGCTATGTGCGGGCGCCTCTCTTCAAAATCGCAGCGTGAGGTAATCGCCAACCTCTACGATGCGACACTCAAACTCGACGCCTACGTTCCTTCGCACAACATCGCGCCGACCGAGAGAACTCCCATCGTGCGCGAGGGCGCTGATCACCAGCGCACCGTCGAGCTTGCTACCTTCGGGATTCTGACGACGATTCCGGGGAGGCCGCCCTTTAATCGCATCAATACGCAATCGGAGAAGGCCGCGGATAAAAAGGATTTTCGGGAACGGCGCTGCGTCATTCCCGCTGACGGCTTCTATGAATGGGAAAAGATCAGCGACAAGGAGAAGCAGCCGCACTACGTCTACCCGGCAGAAGGCCTGTTTTCTTTCGCGGGCGTTTGGAAGGATACCCTCACAGGCCCAGCCTTCTCGATATTAACTACCACTCCCAACGAGCTGGTAGGAAAGTTTCATCACAGGATGCCCGTCATCCTGGGCCACAACGCCGTCTCCCAATGGCTCTCGCCCGATTCCGATCCCAAGGAACTCGTTGAGTTTTTCCACCCTTACCCTGCGAGCCTCATGCGCGAGCACAAGGTGAGCAAGGCCGTGAACAACCCGAGAAACAAGGACGCCTCCTGCATCGCGCCGATATGAGCCATGTTCGCACTCGTTGACTGCAATAATTTCTATGCATCGTGTGAGCGCGTCTTCCAGCCGCAGTTGGAGAAGTGCCCCGTCGTGGTGCTTTCCAATAACGACGGGTGCATCATCGCACGCAGCAACGAGGCTAAAAAGCTTGGCATCGGCATGGGCGAGCCGTTCTTCAAGGTCCGGCCCCTCATCGAGCGGCATGGCGTCGCCGTGCGCTCCAGCAATTACGAGCTTTACGGGGATATGTCGCAGCGGGTGATGCAAACACTTATGCGGCTAACGTCGGATGTCGAGATCTATTCCATCGACGAGGCTTTCTGCGACCTCACGGGCTTCCTGCACCTCGACCTTGAAGCCTATGCCTGGGAAATAAAGGACACCGTGAAACGCTGGACCGGCCTGCCCGTGGGCATCGGCATCGGCAAGACAAAAACACTCGCAAAACTCGCCAACAATGCCGCCAAGAAATCGGACGGTGTAACCGTCCTGCAGACCGAGGCGATCACGAAAGCCATTCTCGCCATGACGCCCGTGCGCGATGTCTGGGGCATCGGCAGGCAGTACGACAAACTCCTGGAGAAGTACGGCATCCGCACTGCCTATGAATTTGCCCAGGCGCGGGATTCCTGGATCAGGAAGCACATGCACGTCACCGGCTTGCGCACGGCGCAGGAACTCAGGGGCATTCCGTGCATTCCGCTGGAGGAACAACCCGATCCGAAGAAGAACATCGCCATGTCGCGCATGTTCGGCCGTCCCATCACCGAGTTGAAAGAACTGGAGGAAGCGATTGCGATGTACGCGACGCGCGCCGCGGAGAAACTGCGGGGCGAAGGCCTTCACGCCAACAACATGCTCGTCTTTTTCTATACGAGCCCGTTCAAGGAGGGATTCACGGGAGCGAGCCTCGCCATCAGCCTTCCGCGAGCGACGAGCTACACGCCCGACCTCGTGCGTTATGCGACGGCGGCCGTCCGGCAGGAATATCGACGCGGCAACGCCTACATCAAGGCGGGGCTCATCCTCTCCGAACTCACCTCTCCCGCGCGCGAGCAGCTCACCCTGTTCGATCCCGTAAACGACGAGAAGCGCATCGCCATCATGCAGGCGCTCGATACGGTCAACCGGAAGTGGGGGAGAAACGCGCTCTTCTACGCAGCTTCCGGTACACAGAAACGCTGGAGCATGCGCCGCGAGCGGAAATCGCCGTCCTACACGACGCGCATCAGCGACCTCCTGAAAGTCGTCTGACAAGCCGCTGTTCTTTCAGCGTTATCCACTCGCCGCCCCTCTCATCAGCTTCTCTTCGTTGACGCTCTCATCCCCTCGTTTTGAAAGCAGTCCTTCCCTTGGGTGTCCGGCCCGAACCGTTTGCTTCCGACTTCTGGCCGGTCGCGGCGTCCTGTCAACGGCGCTGCCCGCTCCGTTCGCTTCGCTCCCGTGTTGGCCGTTTCCCTTCCCACGAGTGGGTGCGGTGACAGGACGCCTCGTTGCGCCCGGCCTGCCCGTCTCCAGCGGTTCGGAATTAACCGGACCCAAAGGAGAACAGGACATGCAAAACGAGAGACAGGATGTTTACACGCGCATCACCGATAAGATCGTCGCCGACCTGGAGCAGGGCGTCAGGACGTGGATGAAGCCCTGGAACGCGGGCAATACGTCAGGACGCATCATGCGGCCGCTGCGCCATAACGGGCTTGCTTACTCGGGCATCAACATCCTCATGCTCTGGGCGGAAGCCGTCGCGAAAGGCTTTGGCTCTCCCACCTGGATGACCTTCCGGCAGGCGACCGAGCTTAACGCGCATGTGATGAAAGGCGAGAAGGGCTCCCTCGTCGTTTACGCCAACTCGATTACGCGCACGGAGGAGAACGAGAAAGGCGAGGACGAGGAGCGCGAGATTCACTACATGAAGGGCTATACCGTGTTCAACGTCGAGCAGATCGAGGGACTGCCGGCGGCCTATTACGCAAAGCCCGAAATCACGATCACTCCCGTCGAGCGCATCGCGCACGCGGAGTCATTCTTCACCGCAACCAAGGCCGACACCCGCTACCGCGGCGACCGCGCCTATTACAGCGCCGACGGCGACTACATCCAGATGCCGGTGATCGAGGCCTTCCGCGACGCAGAGTCCTTCTACGCAACGCTCGCGCACGAATCGGCGCACTGGACCAAGCACCCTGCCCGGCTCAATCGCGAATTCGGTCGCAAGGCCTGGGGCGATGAAGGCTACGCGCGGGAGGAACTCGTTGCCGAACTGGCCAGCGCGTTCCTGTGCGCGGATCTGGGCCTGACTCCGGAAGTGCGCGAAGACCACGCCGCATACATCGCGGAATGGCTGAAGGTCCTGAAGAACGACAAGCGCGCCATCTTCTCCGCCGCGTCGCACGCACAGAAGGCCGTGGATTTCCTCCATGGCCTCAATCCCTCTAGCGCGCAGCCTGCATCAACGCCTGAATAATCTGCGCAGGCATCTCGCGGCCCGTGACGGAGTTGTCCGCGTTCACGGTGAAGAGGATGCCCTTGCCGCCGTCCTCCATTGCGATCCATGAACCCGTATTGCCCGGAGCGCCCTGCGCCACTTTCGGGCGGACGACCTTGTAACTCGCTTTCGTATTATCCGTGCGCGTGAACGTCAGCATGCCGTTCTGAATCGCGGCTCCACTACCTGTAATCGCACCGGGAACTGCCCCTTGAGCAGGAATTCCAGAGCCTCCGAAAAACGCCGCCTGACGGCTGGTATCGGGAGTCACTACTTTGGGCCCCGTCTGCTTAGGCCCTGTATTCTGAGGAGTGTTATTCGCCAGCAGGAAATCATCTTTTAAATTGTGCATGGAAGCCAGTACGCTTTGCGGTATATCTTTATCTTTTTCATAAACCTTTTTCAGGCTGTTTTCCTTTAGATTCCACACATAAATATGGCCATCCTCGTTGTTCATAAACCATGAGCCTTGCTCATTCCAGCCCATATAATGCGCTTGATGACCCGAAGGCACTTCCGGAGTCGTGAAAATCACCTGGGGGCTGCCCTTGACATAATTGCTCCACTGAATCTTGAGCCCCCTCGGAGAGGTTAACCCGGGCAAATTGGGATCGTCCAAATCATTCGCGGGTGCGGGAGTTCCCGGCTTCGGCCCCGTTTGCTTGGGACCCGCATCCTGCGGCGTGCCCTTCGTAGCGGCGAACGGGTTATTTTTGAGGGAGGCGATTGCTTCCTGGGGGATTTGCTTGTAATTCTTATAGACCATCGTGAGGCTGTTCTGCCTGAGGTTCCAGACATAGATTTTGCCGTCATCCGCGCCCACGAGCCATGAGCCCTGATCGTTCCAGCCGAGATAGGTAGCGCCGTGGTCCTGCCCCGGCATGATCACCTGAGGATTGCCTTTGTCATAGTTGTTCCACTGAATCCTGAGACCGCCCGGAGAAACTAGGCCGGGCAAATTGGGGTCCGCGTTGGTATCGGCCTGCTGCGCCCGTGCAGGGCGAGGAATCATGACTACGACGAGTACAACGGCGGCGGTGAAACTTGCGATGCGGTTCATGTCAGCCTCGAAAATCGTGCGAGATTAGAATCCTACAAATTGACTATAATAATCAAGTATTTGGTTATGGTGCGCCTGTTTTTGGAGCCCCGAGGATGCCCATGCTAGCGTCGATTTTCAGTGAAACTCGTCAACGGCAGGCAGTTACGGGCGGCGCGCGTCCTACTGGGGTGGGATCAGACGAAGCTTGCCGGCTCCGCGCGCGTGGCCATCGGTACGGTGCGCCGCATGGAATCCTTCGACGGCGCAATCCACTCGCAGACCGGCACCCTGCTCAGGGTGCAGCGCGCGCTTGAGAAAGCCGGAATTGAGTTTCTGGATGACGACCGGCCTGGCGTGCGTTTGAAGCATGCGCAGCGGCGCTCCGCTCGTTGATCTCTTTCTCGTCAGGCAGATGCACCTGGAACAATCCCCAGCTCCCGTTACAGCGCAGCGCGTAGCATTGCCCGACGCCGAGTGACGTTAACGGCCGGACTTTGAGGATATGCGGCCGTCCCTGCACGGGCGGCAACGGGATGCGCTCCGCGAGATTCTCCTTCGTCTGAATATCCGGCGTCCGGAAATAAAGCGCATTGCCGCAGTTATTGAGCAGCATGTCGAGCGCCACCCGGTTGCGATCCCCCTGCCCCAGCTTGTAAGCCATCGATGCAATCGACTGCGTTGCAAGCACTACGCCCGTGCGATAGGCGCGGCATCTATCCAAAAGACTCTGCTCTCCGTCCTCCGTCCCGCAGGTCAGGAACCTGTGCGCCTCATCCACGACATAAAAGAAAGGCCGCACCTTGTTCTCGCGCTCGAATGCAAAAGCAAAGAATCTTGATTTGAGGCACCTGCCCACCATGTCGGCGACCGGCGACGTGCCCTTGGGCACATAGACGACGAGATCGCCGTCATTCAGCGCATCGGCGACCGACAGCCTCACTTCGTCGGGAGGGGGCTCCAGCGGATTGACCGAAACGCAGGCCGCAAATTCCTCCGAGGCCATATCGGCCAGGATGCCGTTGACCATCCAGATCACGCCGGAGCGCGTCCCGTGATAGAGCCGGTTGAGCGAAGACAGCCTTGCCGTCATCTCGCCGGGGACGCCCATCTCCGTCGCCGCGGTGACGTAGCTGTCGAGTGCAAAGCGGTCGTCCTCTCCCGCACAGATATTGAGCAGCGTGCCGTGCGGCCTGAAGTAGTTCTCCGCGCAGTAGTCCAGAGCCGGGAGATAGCTCGCATAGCGGTCATCCTCGGAGAGGGAGTGCCGCATCCGGTCCCACAGGCATTCAACGGAGCCCTTGTCGCGCTTGTGCAGATACATCTCAATCGCCACGAAATCGCGCAATACGGTAGCGGCCTGCAGGTTCCAGGAAGGCTCGCGCGTGCGCGCCTGGTCCTGCACGAAGAAATCCGAATGCTGCAGAATCAGATCCATCGCCTCGAAAGCGTCGAGCTTGTTCAGATCCCGCCCCTCAAACAAATGCAGCACCCGGCTTCGTCCCTCCGGGACTCCGGCGTGGCGCGCCGTCCCATTGGTAATCTCTATTACCCTGCGCCCCCTCGCCTCTTTATTGACGATCTCTCCCAGCTCCTCCTTCGGGTCCACCACCAGCACCGAAGGCTGCAGATCCTCTGCCGAATCGGCCCGCCCTACTTCTTTGGCGTAGCTTTCGTACAAATCCTCTTCCGGATAACGCAGGATCGCTTCCAGCAGCCGCATCACGGCGGAGACGCTTTTGCCGCTGCCTGTCTCGCCCGTAATCAGGAAATGCCGGGCCATTTCAGGAGCGGCGACGCATTCCTCCTTGCCCAGCAGCTCCCGCCAGCCTGGGATACGGAACTTCGGATGCCCGCTATGAAAAGGAAAAGGCGTGCTCATAGGGATTCCGTCTCACAGATGCGGTCGATGAGCTTCAACTCAAGTGCCTGCTGCGGCGAGATAAATCTTTCCTCGCGCATGAGCCGGGATACTCGCCTGCGGTAATTCACCGCGTCGCCGGCATCCTGACCTGTATGTTCCGCCAGCAGATCGACGAACCAGTGATCCCAGCGCTCAAGCCTGCGCGTCACCACACGCAGTTGCGCGACGGTGTGCGCACCGTTCTCGCGGTAAACGGTCCGCACGGAGTGATAGAGCAAACGGCTGCGCTTGCTGGCCGTGCGATGGCCGAGCGTCCCGAAAGAAAGCAGCATCGCGGCGGCAGAAGCCACTTCGTTCATCCCGAACGTGCGCAGCACCCTGCCGTCGCCCCTGCGCCAGGGTTCAAGCGCATGAACGAGATAGTGCAGCGCGTCGGCGTTGCCGCCCGGCGAGTCTATGTGCAGGTCAATCGTGCGGAACTGGTAGTAGTTGTGAAGCAGCTTGATTTCATCAAGCAGAGCGTAGGCGACCGTCATCTCGATTTCCCCGGTGAGGCGGATGACCGGGACAGATGCATCGAGTGTGGTCGTAATAGGCATCGCAAAACGTCCGACGCCCGCGCGAGACAGTCAACCAGCTGAGAAGCCAAAAAAATCTCGCACGGTGAGCAAGGATAGATCGAATCTGCCCGGAAGGAAATCGTGAACAGTTGATCACCCGGTAACCCTTGATCAAGGGGCTACCACTAACGCCCTGATCTTCCGTCTTTCCCGTTTGCCATTCGAGATTGCAGATGACTTTTTCAACCGGAATAGTATGGGTAAAACCTCCGATTAAGATTCGTTACGCCTTCCACGCTTCGCATCCACACCAATAAAACGGGGAACACTTCATGCGCGCGAAAAGGAACAGCCGTCTCCTCTCCACTCTTGCGCGCTGGACGAGTCCTGCACTCGCGGTTGCGATTGGACTTTATTTCGGTGCGCAAGGCCCTGCGTATTCGCAGATTGAGAGCAGGAAGATTTCCCCTCCCTCAGTCGCTTCTTCTTCACTTCCTTCTATCGGCAAGCTATCCAGCGATAAACCGGTGAAGCCCAAGGCTCCCGCGCAAGTCGAGCTTTCGCCTCCTCCACCGATCAAATATTTTCCCGGACTTGAGGAACCGCTCGTAGCGACGGGCAGCGTAACGGACGCCGAGAGCAAGGATCTCGATGTGGCACTTAAGGCGTTCCACGATGCGCCTGCCAAGGCAGGACCGGAAGGCGATTACGACGACTATGCGAAATCGCTCATCGCCTTCATCAACGCGCATCCGAACTCCAACTGGAATTCCGCGATTAATCTCGACCTGGGCCTCGGCTACTACCACTCCGGCTATTACAGCCGCTCGTTCGGATATTTAGAGACTGCCTGGCAAACGGGCCGCAATGCGACGAATCCAATGGCGCGTCTCATGGTGGACCGCGCCGTGGCGGAGCTTGCGCGCATGCATGCAAGCGTCGGACATGAGAAGGAACTCGACGCGGTGCTCAAGGATGTCGGCAAGCGCCCCGTCGGAGGCGTTGCCGTTCAGATACTGCAAAATGCGCGCTGGGGTCTGTGGACCTTCCGCCATGATCCGGGCGAGGGCTACCTTTGCGGGCCGCAGGCGCTCAAGAATGTGCTTGTCGCCCTGAAGGCGGACAAGAAGCAAATCAAGATCGCGGACGATGCGCGCTCCGGCCCGCACGGCTTCTCGCTCACAGAGCTTGCGAAACTAGCGGACAGAACCACCCTCAAATACACACTCATCCACCGTGATGCCGGACAGCCCATTCCCGTGCCCTCGGTCATCAACTGGAATGTGCATCACTACGCGGCCGTCACCGGCAAGCAGGGCGCGGCCTATTGGGTAGCCGATCCGACCTTTGCGGATACCGGCAGCAAGGTGCTGACCACCAAAGCGATTGATGCCGAGAGCAGCGGGTATTTCCTGGTGCCTGCGCAGGTCATGAAAGCCAATCCGAAAGCCGGATGGCGTGTCATAGCTGCGAATTCCGCCGAGGCGAAGGCCGTTTACGGTATGGGAGATCCCAGTTCGAAAACGCCCGCGAACAGGCCCACAAGTCCGAACAGCTGCCATGGAACGAACAACACGGGCAGCGCTTCTAACGGTCAGCCACCTTACATGGGAAGCAGCAACACCTCCGGAACGCATCCGCCGATGTGCACAGCCAGCGCAATGTTAATTTCAGCGGGTCTGAGTTTGACGGATGTTCCCGTGGGCTATGCGCCGCAGGTGGGCCCGTCTGCCTATACAGAAATTTTCTACAATGCGGCTGACGAAATGCAGCCCGCCACGTTCAGCTTCTCAAACCTGAGCCCGCAATGGACGCACACCTGGCAGGCCTATGTGACGGACGACCCCGTACATGCCTACAGCTCGGTCACGCGCTATGTTTCGGGCGGCAGCGGCAATCTATACAACATGGGTTATAACGGCAGCACCGGCCAGTTCGCCGGGGACCTCGACGACAACTCCCAGATGTTCCGTGTTCCTGCTTCCGGCTCCGTCACCTCCTACACGCGCACCATGCCTGATGGCGGCACGGAGACCTTCGCGCAGTCCGACGGCGCGACCAGCTATCCGCGCCGCATGTTCCTCACCAAAGTCACCGATCCGCAGGGCAACAGCCTCACGATCAATTACGACAGCTCGTTGCGCGTGACATCAATCACCGATGCGATGGGCCGCAGCACCACCTTCACCTATGGCTTGACCGCCTATCCGCTGCTCATTACCCAAGTGACCGATCCCTTTGGCCGCAGCACGCAGCTCACCTATGACACGAGCCAGCGGCTCATCTCTATCACCGATCCCGTCGGCATCACGTCGAGTTTCACCTATTCGGCCACCGAACCGACCTTTGTCACCAGCCTCACCACGCCCTATGGAACAACCAACTTCAACAACATCCCGAACCCCAACGATCCGGTGGAGAGCCTCACCAGCTCGCTCACCATCACCGATCCTCTCGGCTACACGGAGTTTGTGTATTTCTATTTAAACCCGAGCATCACGCCCTCCACGGTTCCCTCAGCAGAAATTCCCTCGGGCATGAACACGGACAACGGGCTTCTGCAATGGCGCAATACCTATTACTGGGACAAGCATGCGGCGGCTCTGGGCGTCACGATGACGGGAGGCCAGGTGACAGCGGAGGATTACACCAAGGCCGTGATCTATCACTGGTGCCATGACGGCACCGTCCTTACAGCGCTCGGCAGCACGCAATGCAGCATCCAGCGGCCACTGGAAAACCGCATCTTCTATGGCTGGCCCAACCAGGGTTATTCGTATGCGCAAGGGACGCTGAACAGACCTGCTGTTATCGGGCGCGTGCTCGACAGCGGCGCGAGCCAGTTCTTCAAGTACACCTATAACGCATTGGGAAACCGCTATATCTTTGTCGATCCGCTGAACCGCGGGAATTACAACTACTATGCCGCCAACAGCCAGGACATGACCGGGGACTATAACGCATACGGTTACAAATCCCAGTGGGGCAGCTACACTTCGGCGCACCGGCCGCAGACGTACACCGACGCGTCGTACAAGGTTTGGCATCTGGCCTGGAACACAGCGGGCCAGATCAGCACCCTCACCGACCCCAATTCAAACGTGACGACCTGGAACTATGACGCTTCCGGCCGTCTCTCGAACATCGTCAACGCCCTGAGCAACACGCAGGTTTCCTATACCTATGACTCTGCCGACCGCGTGCAGACGAAGACGGATTCGGAGGGCTACGTTCTTACCTACACCTACGACAATATTGATCGAGTGACATCGATCACCTATCCGGACGGCACGACGGATTTGTATGATTACACGTTCCAGTCCGGGCCTTACGCCGGAACGCCCAGCCTTGAATTGCGCAAGCATACCGACCGCCTCGGCCGTGTGACGACCTACGGATACGATGCTGATCAGCGCCTCACCTCCGTCACCGAGCCGACGCAGGGCAGCTCCACACGCACTACGAGCTACGATTACTACGAGAACGGAGTGCTGAAGGACATCACCGACGCCAACGGCAACGTGACTCACTGGGACATCGACATTGAGAGCCGTCCCATCCACAAGATCTACGCCTATGGCACCGCAAGCGCGAAGACCGAAACTTACACCTACGAGAACACCACCAGCAGGCTCAAATCCATTACCGATGCGCTCGGGCAGGTAAAAACGTTCACCTACGATAATGCCGACGAACCGACAGGCATCACATATACATCGACGGTAAATCCGACGCCCAACGTCACGTTCACCTGGGACACCTATTTACCGCGCATCACGAAGATGACCGACGGCACCGGCACGACGACGTACAACTATACGGCCATAGGGACGAACGGGGGCATGAAGCTCTCCTCAATCGTAGGGCCGTATACGAACGACACGGTGGGCCTTACCTACGACGCCCTCAGCAGGCTTTCAGGCAGAACAATTACAGGGGGAAACGAAACTTTTGGTTATGACGCACTCAGCCGCCTGACGAGCCACGGGACACCACTTGGAACTTTCACCGACACCTATCTTGGGCAGACAAGCCAAATGACAGGCCAGTCCGTTACCAACAGCAGCACCACGGTTTCAACGAACTGGAGCTATGACACGAACACAAACGACCGGCGGCTGATTGGCATCACCAATAGCGGCGTCACAAGAGGCTATGCGCTCTCTTACCTCAACGGCAGCACACAGAATCCTTACGATATTCAGTCCATTACCGACACAGCTGCATCTGGCCACCCTTGGGCCACCCAGACCCATTCCTATTCGTATGACCTGATAGACCGGCTGCTCACCGCAAACGCCATCGCGCCGGGGAACTTTAGTTATACCTACGATGCGCTCGACAATGCCACTACGGTGACGACGCCCTCCGGTACGGTCACGCCTGCACCTACTTATAACGGGTTCAACCAGCTGAGCACTTGGGCCTCAAACTCTTACTCCTATGACGCCAACGGCAACACCGTCTCCGGCGACGGCGTAAAGACATACAAATGGGATGCAGAAAATCGGCTGATCGAGATCGACTACACGGGAACCAGCAATAAAACCACCTTTGCTTACGATGGAATCGGCCACAGAACCGTCCAAGCCGACACCATTAGCGGAACCACGACGACAACCCATTATCTGTGGTGTCCGGAAAGACAACGCCTGAGTAATTCCGGGTTGAATGAGGCTGATGCTTATGAAGGCATGAAGAATTTGGATTCGTTGATACCTGACGGAATCACCCAAGCGGAAGGGGGCTTTCTCTGCCAGAAGCGCGACGGCTCGGATAACGTTTTGCGCCGTGACTTGCCGGAAGGCGAATATAACGTCAGCGGTGGCCAGAAGCTGGTATACATGCCCGATCAGCTTAACTCGGTGCGGGATGTGCTGGACGCAACAACCGGCAATCTGGTGCAGAGCTATGATTACACGCCCTATGGCGCAGTCGCCAGAAGCAGCGGCAGCACGCCGACTGACTTCCAATACGCGGAACTGTTCTATCACCCTGTAAGCGGACTCAATCTCGCAACTTACCGCGCGATGGATGGTGTAACAGGGCGCTTCATGAACCGCGATCCGAACGGGGAAGACGGCGGTATCAATCTGTACGGCTATAGTGGCGCTAACCCAACCAACTTTAACGATCCTTCGGGACTCTGTGATGGCAGTTGCCCGTTATATGAGATTTTGTTTTGTACTAAGGAACACACCAAAGGCGCACGTCCATCTACGCAAGGAGATCACGAAAAAGGGCAGAAACGCAGAAACACTGACTATGGTGGAGAGAAAGGGGATGAAAATAGGCCCCAATACCCACGTAGACCACCCGGTGGTAAAACCCCTAAAGGCGGATGGCCTCCCAAATCGAATAATTAACTGACTCGATAGTGGCGGGGGCGCTGATTCTCGGAGACTGAAAGATGGATAAAGGACAGACGTTGTACAATCGTGCCCTAAAAGGCGCGCAACAGAAGAAGCCGAATTTTGCAAATGTTCTTCGTAACCTGAATCTAGCGTTTGAATTAGGCAACCATCACGCAGCATGGGCCTTGGGAGCATGGTACTTAAGGGGAGAACATGTAAAGCAGGATATAAAAAAAGCCGTAAAGTTACTGCGGTATGCTTCGGAAGCAAACATCCCCGATGCCATGTATGACTTGGCCGTATGCATTGAAAAAGGGCAAGGCATAAAAAAGGATGAGACGCAGGCTTTTGAGCTATATCTTAGAGCGGCCCTGAGAGGGTTCAAACATGCCTTTGTTGAAGTTGGTCGGTGTTATTACTGGGGCATCGGCATTGCAGAGGATAAGCATGTTGGAGAACTATGGTTCGACCGTTCCAAAGAGATCGACGCCTTCAGAAGCGACGAGGACGAGGAAGTACCGCGCAAAGCAGCAGAGCTAAAACTGGTAGTGCATAAGCCTGAGAAATAATCCCCGCGCCAATCATCGTGGAAGTGGCCTTGGCAGCTAAAGAAGAAAGCACGACGGGCAACCTATCGCGCAACTATGGCTGGGGGCTTTCTACTCCAGTGGCCAGGGAGTGCCAAAGGACGATGTTCAGGCTTATATGTGGGTAGATCTCGCCTTGAGACAAGGTCTAAAGCGAGCAGGCCCCCCCTTGTTGAGATTTCGAGATCGTTGAGCCCAGCCCAAATTGCCGAGGCTACTAAGCTAGTCGTTGCATGGCAGGATCAACATTTGGCTCCGCAATGAATTCTGCAAATTTGCAATCTTGGCGTTACTTCTGATTTATCCGCTTCTTCTCTCGGCCTTTCTTCTCCTTCCACGATCCCACCCCGCGCTCTCGCTTGGTTACGGCGACGTAAGCGCGCGTCGCGGTCACGTCAATTAACGGATTTTCCCCTGCGCTGTAGTGCGCGCATTCCTCGCGAGACAAAATCCTATGACTTGCCCGCTGTTCCGCGCGCTGTTTCCGCGCCGTCAGCGAGATCGCATTGGGCGGTCTCCGTCAACTCTTTGAAGTAAGGAGACTATATATGGCTGTAATCGCAACTTTGAAACCCGTTGAGGCAAGGCACGCACCGAATGGTTATTCGACCGCGTCCATACCGCTCAACAAGCTCGTGCCCTGGGACGGCAATGTAAGGAAGATAAATGCCACGGAAGACCTTGAGGAACTCGTCGCCTCGATTGAAGCGCATGGCATCCTGCAATCGCTTGTGGTGAAGAAAACGAGCCGCGGCAAGTTTTCCATCATCGCCGGACGGCGTCGCTATCACGCTTCCTGCATCCTCGTGGAGCGCGGCAAGATGGCCTTCGATGCTCCGGTGCCGTGCCAGATTGTTCCTTCGGGCGCGGACTCCGCTGAAATCTCCCTCACGGAGAACGTGGTACGGTCTCCGATGCACCCGGCGGACCAGTTCGAGGCATTCAGCGCACTGGTGGACGACGGCTCGACGCCGGCAGACATCGCCGCACGTTTCGGGATCTCCGAGACAGCGGTGAAACAGCGGCTCAAATTGGCGCGTGTCAGCCCCACTGTGTTTGAGGCATACAAGGACGGGAAGCTTTCCCTGGAGCAGGTGCAGGCATTCACGGTTTCGGACGACCATGCGGCACAGGATAATGTGCTGGAAAATCTTTCGGAATGGAACGACGATGCCGACACGATCCGCGACTCGCTTACCGAGAATGACATCCGCGCCAGCGACAAGCGGGCACGGTTTGTCACGGTTGCCGCCTACGAGGAAGCAGGCGGCGCTGTCAGGCGCGACCTGTTTGCGGAAGATGACCAAGGTGTCTTTCTGCTCGACTCTGCGTTGCTCGACCGCCTGGCGCTCGAAAAACTGCAGGCCGAAAGCGAGAAGGTCAAAGCCGAGGGCTGGAAGTGGGTTGATGTTGCGCTCGACATCGACCACTCCGAGATGGATTTCCGGGTGCTGCGTCCGCAGCCAGTGGCTTTGTCGGACGACGAAGACGCGGAACACAAGCGACTCTCGGAAGAGTACACGGAACTGTTCGACCAGAGCGACGAGCCCAACGAGGAAACGTCCGAGCGGCTTGAAGCAATAGAGGAACGCATCGCGGAACTGGAAGACCGTGAAAAGTCTTACACGCCCGAGACGCTTGCCATCGCGGGCGCGATTGTCAGCCTGCGCTACAACGGCGAGACCGAGGTTCTTCGCGGGCTCGTGAGGCCGGAGGATGCACCGGACGAAGACGAGCGGAGCTTTGTATCCTCCAACCCCAAGGAGCGTTCCGAGTATTCAGCCAAGCTTGTGGAAAGCCTCACGGCGGCAAAATCGGCGGCGATTGGCGCGGCCCTGAGCCAAAACCCGTCCGTCGCGCTTGCAGCCGTCGTGCATGGACTCGCAATCAGCGTCTTCGGTTCCTACTCCGGAGATGCGCGCCTGCAGGTTCGGGTTGAAGTGAGAAGCTATGACGACAACTCGAAAGGCGCAAGCGAGCTGAAAGACGCTTACGAGAAGTGGTCGGAACAGCTTCCGGGCGAAGAAAGCGCACTGTGGGACTGGTGCTTAGAGCAGGAACAGCACACTTTGCTGGATCTGCTTGCGTTCTGTGCCGGTTGCGCCGTGGATGCGGTCACGTCGAAATACGACTCCAATCCCGACCGTATCGCCCACGGCGACGCGCTCGCTGCCGCTTTGAATCTCGATATGAAGCAATGGTTCACGCCCACGGCGGAGAACTTCTTCAAGCGGGTCGGAAGGCAGACCATCGTCAACGCCATCAAGGAGGCGACGGGCAAGCCCTCCAAACGTTCGTGGGAGAAGATGAAGATGTCCGAGCTTGCGGCGCTTGCCGAGCGCGAGACCGCAGGCAAGGGCTGGCTTCCGCAACCTCTCAAAGGGTAAGGGAGGCACCCATGACCGCTACGCTCAAGGCGCTTTTTTCCTTAGGCCAGGTCGTCAGCACGCCCGGAGCAATCCGGGCGCTCGCTGACGAAGGCTGCGATGCGTCCGATCTGCTCAGTCGTCATATCAGTGGCGACTGGGGCGATCTCTCCGAGCAAGACAAGGGAGAAAACGATCTGTCGCTCAACGAGCGATTCCGGCTGTTTTCCGCCTACGACTTGCCGAAAACGAAGGTCACAGTCTGTGTCATCACCGAAGCCGATCGCTCGGCAACGACGCTCCTGTTGCTCGACGAATACTGACAGCGGCTTCCACTTGGGGCGGCGGTGATGCCGCCCCGTTTTTTTTTGTCAGCCTTGTCCCGGCGGCCTGGTCGCTCCCATTTGTGCCCGCAAACGCCCTACCCGCCAGCAGCGCCTTGGCTCTCATCGTTCCATCTGCGAATTGTTGCCGATGCAGCGCACCTTCGCGTCCAGAGCAGCCGCGCTTCCTGTGATTTCCGCGCCGTGTTTCCGTGTCCGGGTTTGCTTTTCATCGGCCGCAGGCTCCCGCTTCGCCCGTGACATGGCGTCTCTCAATCGCCGCAGCCGCTAGTCCTTGAAAACAAATCCGATTCAGCCAGTCTCCTTTTGCCTAAGAGACCGCTGCTTTCTCGCTCATTTACGGCGACGTAAGCGCGCGTCGCGGTCACGTCAATTAACGGATTTTCCCCTCTCGCTGCGCTCGATTCCTCGCGAGACAAAATCCTATGACTTGCCCGCTTGTCCGCGCGCTGCATCCGCGCCGTAAGCGAGGACGCATAAAGCGGGCTCCACAAACCAAAAGGAGAAAGACAATGGCTATCATCGGAAAATTCACCAAGGACGGCGCAGGCTACACCGGCAGCATCGAGACGCTCACCATGCGGGCGAAGCTGACGCTGGAGCCCAACACCCAGAAGAAGAGCGACAAGGCCCCGGACTTCCGGATCATCCACATCGCGGAGGGCTTCACCACCGAGATCGGCGCGGCCTGGATCAAGACCGCGAAGAAGAGCGGCGCGCAGTACATCTCACTCTCGATTCACGACGATCCGAGCCTGACCGAGCCGCTTAACTGCCGTCTGGTGAAGACGGGCGCGGAGAACGGGCACACGCTCTACTGGGATCGTCCGGAAGAGCGCGCCGAGGCCGACAGGGCCGCGGCGTAACTCAAGCGGGGCGGCGGCAACGCCGCCCCCTTTTTTCTGTTCATTCAACGACACCATTGCAAGTTGTAAGGAAGCTCCTATACTTCACTCGCACTTATCACGAGAGGAGCGTCCACACCGCGATGTTCAAGCGCCTGGCGCATTTGTTCTCCAAAAGCAGCGTTGCCTCAGACGCCGCGCGCCAGCCCTTTCTTCGCTCCTCCGTCTCCCTCGGAAACCTTCGCAGGAGCGCGATAGCGAGCAGCATTTTATCGGCCCCGGTGCTGATTGAGGAAGCATCCTGGTATGCGGACCAGCAGTGGAAGTGGACGGGCGTTGCGCTTGCGGGCGAACTCGCGTCAGAAGGTTTGTGGGCATGGCAGGTCCGAAGGCAGCAGGAAGAACGCGAGCGCGGCCGGCAGGTCTGAAAACTATCCCGCTTTCTTCACCGCTTCGCTGCCATTCGTCATTTCAACGGCGCGCCCGCCGTTCTTTTCCAGCTCACGCAGCCAGTTGGGCTTCTGGCCTTTCGCGTTCCAGACCAGCTCAGGCTTTGCCGGATGCCGGTAGAGACGCCCGCCGCGATAGGCGGCTGCACGGCGCGCGGATTTTCCCGCAACCGATTTAAGGCTCAGGCCCACGGATGACAGCAGCGTCCTTGCTTCCGCGAGCGCGTGTTCCTTGCGCTCGCGGTCGCGCGTCTTGAGCATTTCCTGCGAGCGGGCAATCACTTCCCGCAATTCCTCGTCGCTGAGTGCCGCAAGCGTTTCGTTTGTCATGCCGCCTCCCGGTCCCGCACCTTGATGGATTCGATGAACATCTCGCCTTCCTCCGCCAAATCGTCTTCGACCTCGTTGCCTTCCCGCAGGATGCTGAGGCGCTGCAGGCGGAGCATGTCGCGGAGCTTATTGCCGAGATTCCGGCCGCTTAAGACCACGACGCAATCGTCGAAGACCAGCTCCCATTTGCTGCCGCCTTCTGTTTTCCTGGCGGTGCGGAACAAGGAGTAAGCGAGCAGCAGCTCGTCGCCGTCTTTCTTGATGATGACCAGCATCGCCGGATGCGTGCGCGCCTGGCGCTCGCTTTCAACGGACATGCGCGATTCGGTGTCCTCCGCAGGTTGCTGATCCTTCTGGATGATTTTGCTTACGACGCTCGCATGTTTAGCGGTCATAGTGCTGCTCCCTCTGCTGGATTACACGTTGCTGCCACAGGCCGCGCGACGCAATCGCATCGTAGGCGTCCTGCATCCTGTCCCTGAAATACCGCGCGAGGCGGCGCATATCGAGGCGCTTGCGTTTCTTCGGGGCCGCGTCCGATTCGCCTTTGAGCAGCTCGGTCGCGGACATGCGCTCCGGCGATTTCTGCACCGCTGCCTTAAGCTCCTTCGCGTCCTCGGTGTAGATCTTGACACCCAGCTCGCCGCGCGAGACGGAGACATACCATTGCGCGCGGTTCGTGGCCTTTAGCGATTCATCACCGACGGCGATGAAAACACGCTTCACCGTCTTGCCCTGCGATGCGTGCGACGTATCGACATAGCCGTGGGCGATATGGCCGAAGTCTTTCGGCAGGACTACGCCGTTGTCGAGCCTGATGTCGCCTTTTTTGGTGAAGCCTTCGACGGTGAAGATGTCGCCGTTGTTAAGCCGGTGTTCCTTATCGCCGGGGCGGCCTTCCACCTTGCCGTACCCGTTTTCGGTGATGCGCAGGCGCTCACCCGGCGCAACGGCGAGATTGCGCGTCTCATAGACGCTGAAGCGTTCCGCGTGGTCGAGCGGAAGCGAGGCCTGCGATCCGTCCTGGCGCAGGATGATGACGTGGCCCATCTCCTGTTTTAAGACCATCGCAGATTCGCCCTTCGCATAGCCGCCTGACGTTCCGCGCACTCCGTTCTTGCTCTTGCGGGCTCCCGCCACCGCCTTGTGGAACTTCACGACCTGTCCCGCGCGGTAATTACGGGCGTCGCCTTTTTGCGCTCCCGTCCAGTGCGTGTTGCGCCGCGCCTTGAAGAAACATTCATGGCCACCGAGCCGGTTCTTCTGCTTCAGCTCGTCGCGGATGTCGGCGGTGATGTCCATGCCCTCCGCATGCGTCGGCGCAATCACGAGCGCCGTTTCGCCGTCGCCGACCGCATCCATGTAATCGTCAACCAGCATCCTGCGGCGCTGCTCGCCCGTGGCTTCGACAATCGCGCCCATTTTCTGCAACAGTTCAAAGCCCTTTTCTGCGCCCTTCGCCGTGCCGGTGCTGATCGCCTCGACCGCCTTGCGGTAGTCGCTTTTCTTCTGGCGGCGGATGTGGGTGAGCGTTGCAATGTCGAGGCCCGCTTCCGATTCCAGCAGCCGGAAGGCGTCGCCGCGCGCTACCGCCGAATGCTGCTTGTAATCGCCCGAGAGAACGATGCGGCTGCCCAGTTCTTCGGCCAGCCGGAACACGCTGCGCGCGTCCTTGCTACTCATCAGGCCCGCTTCGTCTATCCAGAGCACCTGACCCTTGGCTTGGTTCTGGAGCTTCTCGTCCACGAGCAGCTGCGCGACCGTCGTCGCGTTCTTGAAGCCGTCCTTATAAAGGACGCTGCGGGAGGCCTGGGCGGACGGTGCAAAGACCAGAACCTGCTGCCCGCTGTTCTCCTCGATGGCGGCAACAGTAGCCTTCATCATCGTTGTTTTGCCCGTGCCCGCGGCTCCGCGTATTCCAACGACGCGGTCGCGGCTATGCAGGACGTGCAGCGCGGCATTCAGCTGCTCGCCTTCCAGACTGCCGACCTTTTCCACGTCCTTGCCGAAGGGATCGGCTTTGCCCCTGCCCTCGCGCACGAAGCCGAGCATCTGCAATTCTTCCGTGCGCACGGCGCGCGTGGTCACGAGCATTTCGCCGAAACGTTCGCGGCGGATGATCTCTTTGGTTTTCACAGCCTTGTCAATCGCTTCGGGCAATACGCTGCCCACGCCGTAGCGCAGCGCTTCCCCCTTCAGGCGCTTTTCCGAGGTGACGGACGCCCGCTCGAAGCAATGCTCCACCGCATAATCCATCGCCTGCCTCGCATCCATGGCGCTTGCCGCTCCGCCGCCTCCGCCCGGCTTTCCACCCATCGCCGTTGCCAGCGCAACGCGCTCCTCATGCGTGAGCCGCTCGTTCCATTCGCGGCGCAGCTGCGGCTTGCCGACTCCGGCCTTCTTGTTCTCGCGGTTGCGGTAGCCGATGGCATGCTTGCCTTCGGCGGTGGTGACGCCTTTCTTTGCCGCCTTCTCTTCAATCTCGTTGCGCCGCCGTGAGAACTTGTCGATGACGGACTCGGGCACGCCGGCGATCTCAAAACTCAGTCCCGCGCGCTCCGTCTTATAGCCGAGCGCATTCAACGCATGCGCAAAGCGTGCGTCGAACGCAGCCTCGTAGTAGGGCGCGTCGCGTTTCAGGTCGCCGAACTGTCCCGCCTTGAATCGTCCTTCCGCATCGTCCCAGGTGACGTTATGCGCAAAGACATGGGCGTGCAGGTGCGGATCGGGCTTACCATCCACCGGACGCGACGTGAAATGGACGAACTCGGCCCAGACCATATTGCCGGTCACGCGGTCTTCATCACGCCCGTTCTTTCGCACGCGCGTTTTCATCTCGGGCTCGATTTCTTCCATCGTCTCCCTCACGGCGTCGCGAAACGCGGTCAGGATGCGCTCGTCGCCCGACAGCTCGTACATCACCGACACCGACTTGGGCGCGGAGAAGGTGAAGTCGTATCCGGCCCGCCGGTTCGCCTTCTGCCGTGGCGTTAGCGTCTCGCCGGTCTTCGGGTTGAGGTTGTCGCACAGGGCGAAGTAGCTCTCCTGTTCCACCTGTCCGGAAAGTCCGAGCCGCTCCGCAGCACGTCCTCCCCAGAGTCCGGCAATCTCCTGGCCCTCGCTGTAGTAGTCGGAGCGCACCATGCTCTTGCCAAAATATTGTTTGGCGGCGTCTGCGTTCTGGCTTGGAGTGACTCGCAGCATGTGTTGCCATTTCTCATCGGTGGGCAAAAGCAACTAATGGTGTGCATAGCCGATTCTGACCACAACCGGAAGCGTTTTTTCGCGTCATGCTAGAAGATCCCTACCGGTACATGCGTCTCCCCTATGCAATGCATAGGCGCATGAAACCGCAGCCGCGAAACCGCCGCTTCCTCGTTGCAGGCCGCATCGGCCCACCGTGATTGCCTTGCAACAAACCGCTCGGCAGAAATGTCACAACGCCCGGACAGGAACACGGGCGGGCGGAAGCAAAACCGATTGCCGGGATTGCATTGTGCGGCTACATTTCCGCGGTCATGAATGCGCGTCCAACAGCTTCCCGTTTCCAGCATGAACAGGGGGCATTGCCCAGTTCGCAGGAGATGCTTGCCGCCCTGAAGCGCTGCCGGGAAATCCTCCAGCGCAACCGAATCCTTCTGGTCAAGCTGATAGATCCGGAATGGGCGGGTGATGATCGCGTCTATATCGACGCTCACTTCAGGATGCTGAAGCTCGTCATGGACCTGCAGGAGAAAGTCGGAACCATCGCCGCCGCCTGTTAGTGAAATCGTTTTATCCATGCATCACCGTCCTGCCTGAAATGTGCAAATCCTGATTGCCGTTAATACTCATTGCCGCTATTCGTTAATCTGTGGAAAGAGCGGGTGGTGTTTATGGCTCCCAACACTGTGTCCCTGCCCGTCCCTTTCCACACCAATTCACCGGGATTTCGAGGGAGCCTTTTCCACCTGGGTAACTTCCTCGGCCTTTCTCGCGAAACGCTCCAGCGCGCCGCGCTTGTTGCGCTTCGGCGTCAAAGGGTCTTCCTTCGGGCGCACGGGAGTTTTCGGCTCCGTGCGCCCCTCTTCTTTGGACTTTTGGTTATTCATCAGCGTGACCTCGATTCGGGCTTGATGGATTGATGCGGCGCATCGTTGCCGCCGTATTTGAGTGCGGGCGTCGGAGCAGGCGCGCCCGTGCCGAGCGACGCCTCCTGCTTCACGCCGTTATTTGCAAGCGACTGACCGGCCTGTTTCGCTTGTGACAACGCTTCCGCGGGCATTGATTCCTGCGGCCTTCCGTATTTTTCCGCTGCCGACATGACATATCACCTCGTGCTTTCTGGCGCCGTTTGTGCGCCTTCTGCTGCATCGAGCACTGCCTTGAGTTCGGGGGAAAGATTGCCGAAGGCTTCCTTGAGTCCCACGTCGCTGCGCAGCAACTCGACGTTGCTTTCGGCGACGAGCAGGCCGTTGGTTTCGCTCGCAGGCCTGCCGGCGAACGCCTTGCTCATGCCGTTCGCCTCAATCTCCGCATCGCGGATGTCGAGGATGGCCTGGCGCTGGTTGTAGTAGACGATGTGATTGTTGATGAAGAGGGAGACGCCCGCGATCATCAGCCAGAGGCCGGGAAGCGTCGCGATACCGGAAAGGAACCAGCCAGCGGCAATGACGAGGCCGGGCTCGGCGAACTTGTAGATCGTTTCCTGCGAGAAAGGCAGCGGCAGGATCGACGTGCCCAGATACATCGAGTGCCACTTGATGCCCGCCTTGTTCTTGCGCGCAATCTCGCGGCGGTGGTAGATGCTGAGTCCCACAAAAGCGAGCCAGAACAGACGCATAATCGGCGCGCCGCCGATGCCGATATGCAGGAAGCCTGAGGCCAGTGCCGCAAACACCGTGCCCAGGAACGTGAAGTTCGCAACGATGGTGTAGCCAAAGAAGAGATTGAGCCAGCCCAGATACCGCTCGCCGAAATCCTTCCTGATAAACGGCACGATGCTGACCGCGCAGCAGCCGCTCACGAAGCTTAGGAACGTCAGCACCCACTCGCTTTTCTGCCAGACGCCCGTTCCACCGAATAACGACTTGCTGTCCTGTATGAGTTTCATACGCCCTCCTTGTGAGCGCCTTTACATCGGAAGACCGTTAGTTCCTCTCGCCCCGCCTTCGCCTTCTTCAGGGCTTCGGCGTGGCAACTGGGCTCATTCCCACCGTCACGCCGGGAATCTGCTGCCTGAAGGCGCAGCGCTGCCAGGGCTGCGCTTCGTTTGCGGCAAAGGTCGCGCCGGTCTGGTAGACAATCGCCTCAGTGACGAAGCCGTTCTGCGGCCCGCCCTTTTTGAGCGTGGTGAATTCCGAGGGGAGGACCTTCTTGCCGATGGACTCGCCGCCCCCTCCCCGGCCGACTCCCGTCTCCATCGTTCCGTGCCAGTTGGCGCGCGCCTGCACCTCTTCGGAAATCATGTCGGAGGCCCACTTGTTGGTTTCCGGATCGCCGTTCGCGTGGAAGATCTTCGTGCCCATGTTCCCGAGAAACGCATCGACGCGATGGCGTCCCGCTTCGCCGCCCATCGCGGCCAGGTAATTGGGTTTGTTCTGCGAGATGAGAACGGAAGCGACGCGCGCGCTTCGCGCCGTCGCCAGAAAGTCCGGGGTGTAATTGCAGACCAGCTCGTGGGCTTCATCGACAAACCAGAACACGGGCCGGGGTGAGGCTTTTACGTCACGCTGCTCACAGGCGATTTGCCACAGATAGGTGAATGCCGACTGCACATAAAGACCCGCCTGCCCGTAGACCTTGGTGGGCAAATCCAGAACGATGATCGCGCCGTCAAATGTCAGGTCCGGCACAAAGGTCGTATCGCCGTCGAACAGGTCCGCCATGTGTCCCCGCAAAAGCACGTCGGCCATCACGGCGTAGGTCGCAAGGATGGAGCCGCGCGTATCGTTCGGGAGATCCGGAAATTCCCGCAGGAAATACTTGGCCGCCAGCTCGAAATCGCTTTGATCGCGGTCGCTCTTTAGCTTTGCGTCCGCTTCCTCGATGAGCCGGTAGCACAGCGAGCCTTTCTGCCATTCCTCGTTATGGACTTCGTTGTGAGAGCGAGGTGCGCTGGTGATGACTTCGTGCAGCATCGCCATCGTGACTTCGCCGCGCGCCGCGATGCAGACTTCCAGTGCATTGCGCAGGATTTGTCTTAAGGATCGTTGCCAGAACTTGTCGCCCTGCCCGATGCTCGCGCGCTCGCCACGCTCAGCCGCCTCGACAATCGTCATCATCAGCGAGACGAGCTGCTCGATGCGGCTGCCCACGACGCCGGGCCGCTTCAATGCGTAGCGGATGAGATTGCAGCGCCAATCATTTGAAGGAGAAACGATAATGAGCGAGTCCGAGCGGCCCGTGAGCTTTGCATAGGCTTCAATCAGCTCACGGTCGCCGGGCTTCACGCAGCAGACCAGGCCGCCCATCCCGATCTGCAGGTACTTAAGGAGAATCCACGCCGCCGAGCCTGTCGTCTTTGCCGCGCCCAGTTCGCCGAATATCGCGACGGACTCTACGGCGTTCCTGAGCGTGAAGGCATCGGAACCCGACCACTGAAAGAGCGGGAAGTCGAGGTTCCAGGGATCGCGGCCCTTGAACATCGCCGAGACCGGAGGCTCGGTACAAACAACCGATTTGGACTTGAGCAAATCCCAGAGGCTCATGGCAGTCTCCTCTACCCTAGGGTGCTATCGCGCCGGGCGCAGCGAGATGCCGATGCGTTCCGGCGGTGCGCCGCCAAGCACTGCGAGAAACTGCGTGGGATCGAACGTGAGCGGTGATTTGCCGTCTGCGTCAGAGATGGCCGCGTCCGGCACCATCAGCTGCAGGCGTGTCTTCATGTAGCCGTCCGGCAGGTAACGGACATAGAAGCCGCCCGGCATCTGCGCCCAGGTGCCGCGCAGGACCGGCTCGCTTGCCGCCGCATCGACGTTGAATGCGGGGATCGCGGCCTGCTGCTGTTGCTGCATCGCTTTCCATTGCGCCATCTGCTGCGCAGCCTTCGGATCTTTCGCCATGCGCTGATTGAGGAGGTTCATCAGGTTCTGCTCAACGGCCTTGGCCTGCGTTGCGCCCTGCATCTGCGCGATGATGTCCTTGGGCAGTACGCGCACCGCAACCTGCTGATAGGCGGGAGGGATCTTTTCCAGATCTTGGCCCTGCACGATGTAGAAGAGGAGCTGCTGGACATCGCCCTGGACCACATCCGGGTGAAGCTCGATTTGTTTCAGGACGGCCGCGACGATTCTTGCCTTGGTCCCTTTAATCGGAGCGGGATAGTAGCCCGCGGCTTTGCTGCTATTGGGATCGCCCGGATCGAGCGTGTAGCTCTGCACGTAAGCCTCATACATGCCAGCTTTCAAAATGAATGAGCCGTCGTCAGTTCTGTCGAGGCTCATCAAAGGCTTGAACGCCTTGGGCTCGAACCCCGGCGGCAGCGTATCGGCGTGAATCGTGTCGGCGAAGCTGGTGGTGATGGAGAGCTTCGAGTCTGGAACCGCGACCTGAAACGGCCCGTTGCTTTGCGTCTGTGCCTGGCAGGCGAGCTTGGCAAAGCCCGTCTTGTTATCGCACTGGGCGAAGGCGCCCGCAGCCGACAGAATCAACGCGCCGGCAATGCCGGAGATCCTCATGAATGAACGCATGTTGTTTTCCTCTTGAGCGCAGGCACGGCGGAACGGGGGAGTGGTCCGCCGTGCGTTTGGATTTGTCCCTTGGGACTGTTGCGCTCATGGCGCGAGGATGGAGGAAAGACGGAAGCCTCGAAAGATAAGCGACGTTAAACGCGATTAGGCGCTATGCGGCATAATGACCGGATCGGTCATGGCGAACGCGGAAGGCGTCAATCCGGCAAGGCACGAAATCGAGCGCCAGCTTGAGCGCATGCTCGCGCATCCGCTTTTTGAAGCACGGGCGAAACAGGCGCGCATCTTCGCGTTTCTGGTAAAAGGCGCTCTCACCAGGAGAAAGATCGACGAGAAGGCACTTTTCGTAAAATTCTTTACGCTAGAGCATTACAAGGACGGGACGACGCATGTGCGCACCAATGTCAGCTACGTGCGCAAACTCCTCAAGGAATACTATGCGGGCGACGGCGCCAGCGATCCCGTCATCATCACCCTGCCCGCCCCCTTACGCAGCAGCAAAAGGAAGAAAAACTACAAGATTGTGAAGCGCCCGGCCGGACAAGCGTACAGGCCGGAATTCAGCTACAACCCGCGCGCTCCCATCGCCAAGCAGTTCGCAATTGCCAATCACTTACTCCGAGGCAGTCCCGAACAGGTCGAGCGCGCCTTGTGGAAGTTCAACGAAATATACAAAGCAGAACCGGGCCATCCCGATGTACTCCTCGGCTTTACGGAAACCGTCGCCTGCCAGATGCTCATCGGAGGCGTCTACAGCGAGGACCTGCGCGTGCACGTCGTCGCCGGAGGCCTCAAGTGGATTGACGAACTTGATCGTTCGACCGCCGACGCATGGCGCATGCACAATGTGCGCGGCCTCCTGCATTTTGTCGGCGGAGCGATGGACAAGGCGAAGAAGGAATTTGGAATCGCTCTAAGGCTGGACCGAAGCGCCACCATCAGTCGCGGATGGTACACGCTTTTCCTATTTGCCACGGGCAAGGAGCAGGAGGCTACGCGGCTATATGCCCTTGTTTCCGAGGAAAACGTGAGCAACGCGCAGACCCAAGCCGTCTATGGCCTGTATCTCTCAACAGCGAAACGATTCGAGGATGCCGAGCGCGCCTTTGAGCAATCGCTTGCGCTTGACCGCAACTGCTGGCCCGCGCATTACGGACTCACGCAGTTATATCTGGAGACCGGGAAGCCGGAGAAGGCGCAGGAGCATGCAAAACGACTTGAGCAGTTAGTGGAGCCTGCGGAGTACCAAGACTTAAAGCGAAAGATGAACGCTATCTCGCAGGGGCCAGACAGTGGCAGAGTCGTCTAAGCAGCGCTCGTCACCACCAGCCACTGGAGATCGAAGCGCGCAGTAAACAACCCGATCTGCGCATAGGCGCGCAGGCTCTGGGGTAATTCGTTCTGCTGGGCCAGGCGGTCCAGCGTCAGCAAATCGTCGAAGAAATGCGCGCCCAGGGCGTCCGAAGGCGCTTCCGCGGCCGCCGCGGCCGCGATCACCTCGCGCGCCGTCACATCCAGCCATGAAAGGTCCCCTCGTTCATAGCCCTTGCTCGCACGCGCCAGTGTCCGGATGCGATTTATCAGCGGCGCTTCCTCGATATTTTCAGGATCTGGATTTGCCGCTCCCGTCGCGCCGGGCGACCAGTAATACCACGCATCGTGCCCTTTGAGACCCTCGGCCGAGGGAAAGGTCGAATTCTCGACAATCGTCCCTTGCCTCATGTGATCAAATAACGCGGTGTTCGTGTGAAAGACCGCCGACGCATAGGCGACGTGCGCGTGCCCTTTGGTTTGCTCCGCGAGCGATTCGAGACGTTTTTGCTGATGATCCGTCAGGCGGAACGACCAGAGCGGCACGCCAACTCCACCCAGATTCTTCAAAGCCCTGGGCCTTCTGGGGTAGAAAGTCGGCCGCTTCGCCTGCAGAAACAGATTCAGGCGCACGTCCGGGAATTCTTGTTTTGGATTGCGCGGCCCCAGGGGCCAACTCAGACTCCCGAGCAGCGTCCCCGACGGCGGAGCCGAGTATCCGACTGTCTGCCATAGGAGGGCGTTCGCAGTGTAGAGGCCCGCGTCGAAGCCTACGATTTTTTCCAGCACCTGGCCCGGCGTGTAGACGAATGAATTTGCGCGCTCAAGCTGGTTGTAGAGCGGCCATTCATAAGTCTTTTCTGCAAAATCGGCTGGGATCACGACTGCCTCTGACGTTAGCACAATTCTTATTTCTTCACTTACATCGGGTCAATGCAAGGCACCATCTCGCCGTTTAACCTCGCTTATCTTTCGGCAGGACGACGCCCCCGCGCAATATCGCGCGTAAGGAGCGTCACATGGACACAAAACAAAAGAAGATCATCTGGATAGCAGGCATCGCGATTGCGGCTTACTACCTCGTCCCGACTTTCATCGATACCGCGCGGCAGCAGGCCGTAATCCGCCAGCAACAGGCGGCCATTGTTGCAAAGGCGCAAGCCGCAAGAGCAGCGCAGCAAGCGGCTCTCGCCAATCCGCCACAACCTACCCCGCCGACACCGGCGCAACAAGCCAGCGCCCTGACTGGCATCTGGCAAGGTCAGGCCCTCGTCGAGCACATGGGCAACTGCAACATGAAGCTTGAGCTGCGCGGCGCGCCGGAGCCGGGCAAGGTCGCAGGATTCCCGGTGCTTATCTGCATCCCGATGCCGATCACCAGCCCTTCGCCGGAGAAATTCCTGACGCCGTCCTCCGCGATATTGAGTGGAGTCCCAAGCACGACCGGCATCGACTTCACCGTGGACAAGGTCACGAGCAAGGGCGGAACGTTCTGCTCCTTTACCTCCTTCACCGTGACGCCGTTCGGCAACGATCAGCTGTCTGCCGAATGGAAGCAGGACGTGTGCGGCAACGGCCAGATGCTGCTCAGGCGAATCGGAAGATAGACTCATGCGCGCCGCGCTCGAAACCCAGATGCAATCGCCCGAGCGGTTCGTCTCGGCCGACGAGGCGGCGCGCTTTCTTTCCGTCACAAGACGCTATGTCCTTGAACTTGCAAGAAGAGGAATCGCGGGAGCTTACTCTGTGGGCACAGGAAGTCAGCGCAGGCTTTGGGTGTTCCGTCTCTCCGAGCTTGCAGCAGCGGTCACGAAAAAAGAATCCCCCGCACCGATCCACAAAATCAAAAGAATGTGCGATCCTGCCTCCGGCAGTCCCCGCTGAAAGGACACCATGTCTTATCAGCGAGGATCACTCAAGAAAGTATGCCGCAAGGAAGGAGAAACCTGGATGTTGCGCTTCCGGGTCACGAGCGCGGAAGGAAAACGGGTCGAGCACACGTTGCCTGTCGGACTTGTCTCGGATCTTCCGAAGGATAAGGACGCCTGGCGCGAAGTGGACAGACTCGGGCTTGGAGTGCGCATCAACGATGCTCCCGGCCCCGGCCGCGTGTCGTTCGAGTTTCTTGCGGAGCATTACCTGAAGGCCGATTTCGGCAGCGATGCCGTGCGGCCGAAGTCGGTCAACACCATTCCCATCGTTGAGCATTACGTCCGCGACTACCTCACCCGTCGCTTCGGTGAGCAAATCGCAGACGACATCAAGCCGCTGGAAATCCAGAAGTGGCTGAAATCCCTCAACGAAAGCAACGGACTTGCCTGGACGACGGTGAGTAAGATACGGGGCATCATGCTCCGCATCTACAAAATCGGCATCCGGCACGAGCATGTCTCAAAGAATCCCGTCCTGCACGTCGAGACGCGCTCAAAGTCCACCTACCGGGCCATCATCATCACCCCAAGCCAGACGCTTGCGATCCTGAAATCCCTCCCCTCGCCGCTTCACTTCGCGTTGGTGCTCACCTGCGCTGCAACGGCGCTTCGCGCTTCGGAGCTGCTCGCGCTGCGCTGGGCCGACGTGCTTTGGGCAGAAGGGCGAATCAGAATCTCAAAACGCTGGGCCAAGGGTAAAGACGGAGAAACAAAAACCGACGCATCGGACGGCTATGTCCCGATGCACCCGGTTTTGGCCGCACATCTTCGCGCTTGGCAGAAAGAAACGCCGCACGCGAAGGATACGGACTTCGTGTTTCCGTCGATGAGTGCTGACGGCAGGGCGCCGCTCGATGCCTGCTCGTTCGTGAAAAAATATCTGCGCTCCGCTGCAAAAAAAGCGGGCGTGCAAATCGCGGACGGCCAGCGGTTCGGGCTCCACAATCTTCGCCACTCACTTAGCAATTGGCTGGTGAACAAGGCGAAAGTGGAACCCAAAACGGTGCAGGGACTCCTGCGTCACAGCAAGATACAGACGACGCTGGATCTCTACACGCAGGAAGACAGCGACGAAACACGGGCGGCACAGGGGGAATTCCTCTCCGCCGTGGGGATGCATGCAACGATTAACTAGCTGTGGGTTGGATTGTGGGTCGGAGTTTTCCGTGTCACGTCGGATAACTCCTTGTAAATGAATGGCGGGGACGACGGGACTCGAACCCGCGACCTCTGCCGTGACAGGGCAGCGTTCTAACCGACTGAACTACGTCCCCGCTAGATGACTCCAGATGGTGGGCGATCTCAGATTTGAACTGAGGACCTTCCGGGTGTAAACCGGATGCTCTAACCGCTGAGCTAACCGCCCGACGACTCATCGTAGCAGAAGCCCCGCGTCCAAGGCTAGACCTGAGAGCGAATTCGCCGTCCTGTGGCGCTCCCTCGCGTTTAAGTCTCCCCCGCAATCACCCGATGAAATTACCGGGACAGATCAACCGACTGGCCCTGTAACTGTACGTTAACCTGTACTTAGGTACAGGGACAAAATTTGTACCTGTACTTCGGTACAGGCCTCGAAAGAGGCGCAACGGATGTTAGCTGATTCACCACGCGAGTGGAGCCTGCCCCTAGTCCGGCGACGCCAACATGCTACGCTGACGTTTCCAGCGGCGTGGTCCTAGTACCGCGGACGAACATCTATGTCTTCCCGGCTTGGCGAAATTCTGGTCAAGGACAGCCTGATCTCTCAGGATCAGCTTAAGCAGGCGCTCGACTATCAAAAGAAGAATGGCGGCCGGCTCGGAACCTGCCTCGTGAAGATGGGGCTGGTCAGCGATGACGACATCACCGCGGTTCTTTCGCGGCAATACGGCGTTCCCTCCATCAACTTGAAGTTCTACGAGGTCGACCCGGCCGTGATCAAGCTCGTGCCGCAGGAGACGGCGGTGCGCTACCAGATCGTGCCGCTCTCGCGCGTCGGCTCGACGCTGACGATCGCGATGACCGACCCGACGAACGTCTTCGCGATGGACGACATCAAGTTCATGACCGGCTTCAACGTCGAGCCGGTGGTCGCCTCCGAAACCGCGATCGGCGAGGCAATCCACAAGTTCTACGGCGAAGCGGAAAGCGTCGAAGAGCTCGACAAGGTCATGAAAGACCTGACGGGCGAAGATACCGACGCGCTCGAACTGGCCAGCGAAGAAGCCGAGATGGACTTGGCCTCGCTGTCGAAGGCCGCCGAAGAAGCTCCGATCATCAAGCTCTGCAACCTGATCCTTACAGATGCCATGAAGCGCGGCGCGAGCGACATCCACGTCGAGCCCTACGAAAAAGAGTACCGGGTGCGCTTCCGGATTGACGGAATCCTGCAGAACGTGATGGCGCCTCCCATGAAACTCAAAGACGCCATGACGAGCCGCATCAAGATCATGTCGAAGCTGGACATCAGCGAGAAGCGGCTGCCGCAAGACGGCCGCATCATGATCAAGTACCTCAAAGACGGCAAAAAGAAAGAGCTCGATTTCCGCGTCTCGACCGTTCCGACGCTCTTCGGCGAAAAAATCGTTCTCCGGCTGCTGGACAAGGAAAACCTGCGGCTCGACATGACGAAGCTCGGTTTCGAGCCCGAGTCGCTCGCGAAATTCGAGAGGCAGATTCTGAAGCCCTACGGCATGGTGCTGGTCACGGGCCCCACGGGGTCGGGCAAGACGAACACTCTGTATTCGTCCGTCGCGCGCCTGAATACGCCCGAAACCAACATCATGACGGCCGAGGATCCGGTCGAGTTCCAGCTGCCCGGCATCAACCAGGTACAAATGAAGGAGCAGATCGGGCTCAACTTCGCATCCGCGTTGCGCGCCTTCCTGCGGCAGGACCCCAACATCATCCTGGTCGGCGAGATTCGAGACTTCGAGACGGCTGAAATCGCGGTGAAAGCGGCGCTCACCGGCCACTTGGTGCTTTCGACCTTGCACACGAACGACGCGCCTTCGACGATCAGCCGCTTGATGAACATGGGCATCGAGCCGTTCCTTGTGGCGACTTCGGTGAACCTGATTTGCGCGCAGCGCTTGGTGCGCCGTATCTGCGTGCAGTGCAAGGAGCCGCTGCAGATCCAGTCCCAAGCCCTCATCGAGGCCGGATACACGGAAGAGGAATCTTCGAAGGTGGTGGTGCAGCACGGGAAGGGATGTGCGGCCTGCAACAACACGGGCTACAAGGGGCGCGTCGGCCTCTACGAAGTAATGGAGATGAGCGACGAAATCCGCGAGCTGGTGCTCGTCGGCGCGTCGGCGCTCGAACTCAAGAAAAAGGCGCTCGAACTGGGAATGATCACTCTGCGGCGTAGCGGACTCATGAAAGCCGCGGCCGGGCTGACCACGATGGAAGAAGTGCTGCGAGAGACTGTTCTGTAGTTGGAGGAAAAGATGGCTGGAATCACGCTGAGCGAACTCCTGAAGAAGATGATCGAAATGGGCGGCAGCGACCTGCACCTTTCGACGAATACCGCGCCGCGCATTCGCGTCCACGGCAAGCTCCGGCCGCTCGATATGCCGCCGCTGACGGCCGCCGACACCAAGGCGCTCGCCTACAGCGTGCTGACCGACGTGCAGAAGCACCGGCTCGAGGAAAATCTGGAGCTCGACTTCTCGTTCGGCTTGAAGAGCCTGGCGCGGTTCCGCGGCAACATTTTCCACCAGCGGGGCGCCGTGGCCGCCGTCTTCCGGACGATCCCCTGGGAGATCAAGGGATTCGATGCGCTGGGGCTTCCGCCCGTGGTGCGTTCGTTGTGCGACAAGCCGCGCGGTCTTGTGCTGGTTACCGGTCCCACGGGCTCCGGCAAATCCACCACGCTCGCGGCGATGCTCGACAAGATCAACAACGAGCACGAAGAGCATATGATCACGATCGAGGACCCGATCGAGTTCCTGCACAACCACAAGAAGTGCCTGGTCAACCAGCGCGAGGTCCACTCCGATACGCACTCCTTCGCGAATTCGCTCCGCGCGGCGCTGCGCGAAGACCCCGACGTCGTGCTGATCGGCGAAATGCGCGACCTCGAAACGATCGAATCCGCGCTGCGCATCGCCGAAACCGGGCACTTGACCTTCGCCACGCTCCACACGAATTCGGCGGTCTCAACCATTAACCGTATTGTGGACGTCTTCCCGGCGCACCAGCAGCCGCAAGTGCGCGCGCAGCTCTCGATGGTGCTCGAAGGAATCCTGTGTCAATCGCTGCTGCCGCGGGTCGACGGCCGCGGGCGCGCCATGGTGATGGAAATCCTGATCCCCACGGCCGCGATCCGCAACCTGATCCGCGAAGACAAAATTCACCAGATCTATTCGGCCATGCAGACGGGCACGGGCACCACCGGAATGCAGACTTTCAATCAGAGCCTCGCCAACGCCTTCTCCCAGAAGTTAATCACTTTGGAAACGGCGCTCGCGAGATCCTCGAATCCGGACGAATTGCAGGATTTAATTAACAGAGGGGTGACCTCGCCGCCTGCCGGCGGCCGAGTTCCAGTCCGACGGTAAGGGAAACAGGGGAGAGGGAGGAGAGAGATCATGCCGGTCTATACCTATCGGGGGGTCAACCGCGCGGGCGCGACGGTCGCGGGCGAACGCACGGCCAACAACAAGAACGAGCTGGCGGCCATGCTCCGTCGAGAGCAGATCAACGTCAGCAAGCTCTCCGAAAAGGGCCGGGAGTTCAACGTCCCGACCTTCGGAACGGGCGTCGACGAAAAGGAACTGGCCATCTTCACGCGCCAGTTCTCCGTGATGATCGACGCAGGCTTGCCTCTCGTCCAGTGCCTGGAAATTCTCGCGGGCCAGCAGGAGAACAAGAGTTTCCAGAAGATTCTCAATGGCGTGCGCGCCTCCGTCGAAGGCGGCACCACGCTTTCGGCGGCGATGAAGCAGCACGAAAAGGTGTTCGATCCCCTCTACTACAACATGGTGGAAGCGGGCGAGACGGGCGGTATTCTCGACACCATTCTGCAGCGCCTTTCGACCTACATCGAAAAGAACGTCAAGCTGAAGCGCGCCGTGAAGTCCGCCATGATTTACCCGATCTCAGTGCTGGGTATCGCGGCGGGCGTGATCATCCTGTTGTTGTGGAAGGTCGTGCCGATTTTCGTGACTCTCTTCAACGGTCTGGATGTGAGCCTGCCGCTGCCGACGCGAATCGTGATCGGGCTCAGCCACTTTGTCGGCAGCATCTATGGCTTGCTGATTCTGGTGTTTTTCATCGGCGCCGGCTTCGCGCTGAAATTCTGGTACGGGACGCCGCAGGGCCGCATGGTCATCGACACGCTCATCCTGAAGATGCCCGTTATCGGCAACGTTCTCCGCAAGATCGCGGTCGCCCGCTTCACGAGGACGCTCGGAACGCTGATCTCCAGCGGCGTACCGATCCTTGAGGGCCTCGACATCACGGCGCGCACCTCCGGAAACGCGGTGGTGGAAAGAGCGATTTCCCAGACGAGAAAAGCCGTCGAAGCAGGACGCTCCCTCGTCGAGCCGCTCAAGGAAACGGACGTTTTCCCGGGCATGGTGACGCAGATGATCGGCGTTGGCGAACAAACGGGCGCGATGGACGCGATGCTCCAGAAGATCGCGGACTTCTACGAAGACGAAGTCGACGCGGCCGTCAAGGACATGTTGACCGCCATCGAGCCGATCATGATCGTCGTCCTCGGCACCGTCGTCGGAGGCGTCGTCATTTCGATGTACATGCCCTTGTTCTCGCTGATCGGCAAGCTGGCCGGACGCTAGATCGCTCCGCCTGACTGCACAGAGAAAAAGTAGCGTTCCTTCGGGAGCCGGTACCGAGCGGCGGCCTAAATGGCCTTCGGGCCGCCGGCTTTGGCTGGGGTGGCAATCGACGACTTTCAAATGGAATTGACCGCTAGCGCGAGCGAATGGCTCCCCTGGTTGGGGCGAGTCCGGTTTCTCATCATCACCTTTCTTCTGGCGGTGGTTGTCGTCGTGCATCAGTTCACCCCGGTGAAGTTCGCGATCGGGGTGGTGGTATCGCTGTGCGGCATCTGGTATGTGCTCGCCAGCATTTACGTCATTCTGCAGCGGGCGCTGCCCGGCGCCGGCTGGCACGGCGCGCTGCAGATGGTTCTCGACGTCAGCCTGATCACCGGCATCGTCTATTCGAGCGGCGCGCAGGACAGCTACTTCGTCTCGCTCTACCTGCTGGCCATTCTGATGGGCAGCATTCTGTTTTCGCGCCGGGGCGCGTTCATGGTCGCGGGCTTCGCGTTCATCTCGCTGGGCTGCGCCGTGGAAATGATGTTTTATGGGTGGATCCCGCGTTCCACGGCCGCGATGCCCGCCGCGAGGGCTCTCGAGACGTGGCTCGCGAGCAATCTTTTTGCGTTTTTCGCGGTCGCGTATCTCGGAAGCCTGCTGACCCAGACGATTCACACCAAGGGCGCGGAACTCGCGCTGAAGAGTGAAGCGCTGAAGGATTTGCAGGCCTTCAACCAGGACATCATCGAATCGATGCGCGGCGGCCTGCTCACGACCGATCTCGAGGGTCGCATCCTGCTGATCAATCGCGCCGGCGTCGAGATCACCGGGCACGGCTTCGGCCTGATGCGCGGCGAGAACGTCGCCGATGCGCTTCCGGGCTTCTGGCCCGTCGAGGTCGATGAAAACGGAAACCCGCTCGCGATGCGCAAGGAGATCGAATTCGTCACGCCCATCGGCGAGACGCGCTTTCTGGGCCTGTCGATTTCGCCGCTGCGCACCGCGCAGAACCAGGCTAGCGGCTTCGTGTTCAATTTCCAGGACCTCACGGAATTGAGACGGCTCGAACGTGAAATCGTCACCAAAGAGCGCATGGCCGCGCTGGGAAGGCTCTCCGCCGGAATCGCGCACGAGATCCGGCAGCCGCTCACCGCGATGACCGGAGCGCTCAAGGAACTCGTGCGCCTCGCACCGCTCGAAGACGACGACAAGAGGCTCGTCCAGATCGTGAGCCGGGAATCGCAGCGCTTGAATCACATCATCACCGAATTTCTCAACTACGCCCGCGAAAAGTCGTACGCCTTTACCGACGTCGACGTCGCCGCCCTCATCGAAGAGACCCTCCTGCTGCTCGAGCGCGACGCGAGCAGGGCGGGGAAGATCCGGTTCGAGCGGAACTTCGTGAGCCGGAATCTGCGCGTGCGCGCGGATCGCGACGCGATCAAGCAGGTCTTCTGGAACCTCTCAAACAACGCGTTGCGGGCCATGCCCGACGGCGGAGTGCTTTCCGTCCGTCTCGAGGCCGCGGGGCCGGAGTGGGTGCGCATTTCGATACAAGATACGGGGGTTGGGCTCGATCCGAGCGCTTCGTCGCGGATCTTCGAGCCCTTTCAATCCGGATTCGCAGGAGGCACGGGACTTGGGCTCGCGATCGTTTATCAGATTTTGCAGGCGCACCGTGGACAGGTGCGCGTCGAAACCGAAAAAGGCCGGGGCGCCACGTTCATTGTTGAGCTGCCCCGGGCGGCCGCCGCTCCCGCCAAGGCCTCGCCGCACGCCCGCAGCGAGGACGCGCTCCTGCGTCCAGCGGGGAGGGCTTAGCTGATGGCTCACCTGCTCATCGTCGACGACGAACGCTCGATCTGCGAACTGCTCGAGATCAGCTTCCGCAAGGAAGGCCATCGCGTCGAAACCGCCACGAATGGCGAAGCCGCCAAGCGCAAGCTCTCGTCCCAAATATTCGACATCGTCGTCTCCGACATTTGCATGCCCGACATGGATGGTGTCGAGCTCTTGCGCTATTGCAAGGAAGTATCGCCCGCCACGATCTTCCTGCTGATCACCGGCGTTCCCACGATCGACACCGCGATCGACGCCGTGAATTTCGGAGCCGATCGCTACGTCATCAAAGGCGATCGTCTGCTCGACGAGCTGCGCCCCGCGATCCAGCAGGTCGCCGAAAGCCTCGCTTTGCGTAAGGAGGCCGGCTACCTCCGGCGTGAACTCCGGCGTCTCACCGGGCTCGATCACATGATCGGTACCGCCCCGAAGATGCGCGCGATCTTCGAGCTGATCGAAAACATCGCCCCGCAATCGAGCCGCGTCCTGATCACCGGCGAAAGCGGCACGGGAAAAGAGCTCGTCGCTCGCGCCATCCACGAAAACAGCGCCCGCGCGAAGAACCCCTTCATCACCATCAACTGCGGAGCTTTCCCGGAAACGCTGCTCGAGTCCGAGCTCTTCGGCTACATGAAGGGCGCCTTCACCGGCGCGAACGAAAACCGCCGCGGCCTGTTCCAGGCGGCGCACGGCGGCACGCTCTTCATGGACGAAATCGGCAACATGAGCGTCACGATGCAGGTCAAGCTCTACCGCGTTCTGCAGGAAGGCAAGGTTCGCCCGATCGGCAGCACCGAGGAGTCGGATGTCGACGTTCGCGTGATTGCGGCTACCAACAAGGACCTCGAAAAAGAAATCGCCGAGGAGCGCTTCCGCGAGGACTTATACTATCGGCTCAGCGTGATTCCGATTCATCTGCCGCCGCTGCGCGAGCGCCGTGAGGATATCCCGCTTCTGGCGCGCGAGTTCCTGGAGCGGTTCTCGAAATCGATGTCCAAGACGGTCGACGGAATTGAGCCCGAGGCGATGAGGCTGCTCGAAGTGTACGAATGGCCGGGCAACGTGCGTGAGCTCGAAAACACCATCGAGCGGGCCGTCGCGCTCGAGAGCAAGCACAAGATCACCACGGACGCGCTGCCGGAGCGGATCCGCACCCACTTCCAGGAGGCGATGCCGCTCGCATCCCACAATGGGAATGGCACCGCGCTCCCGGAGGAAGGCCTGAACCTCGAGGCCCACATCCAGAAGATCGAGCGCTCCTATTTGCTCGCGGCGCTCGAGCGGTCCGGCGGCGTACGCACGCAGGCAGCCGAGCTCCTGAAAATGTCGTATCGCTCGTTCCGGCATTACGCGAAGAAATATGGGGTTTAGGCCGCCGATGTCCACTCTCAGAGCTCACTCTAGCCGTTCGACACCCGTCGCGCCAGGGACTCCGTCCATGGCCCGTTTCGTCATTCGGGGTAGCCAAAAAACGTCAAGATCGCGGTCTGGCGCTGCCGCCGCTGAGCGGCCAACCGGCGTGTCTCACCGGAGCAGCCCCCGCATGCCGCTGATTCCACAGGTGATAGAGTCCTGTATGCTAAGGGTAAACCAACTTCCGGGCTCTGGCATCTCCCTTGCGATATATCCGGGCGTAGCCCCCCCAGGGATACGAAAAGAGATTATGAAAGTCCAATTCGAGGAGAAGAGAATGAAGAAGAATCAAAAGGGTTTCTCGCTTATCGAATTGCTGATCGTCGTGGCGATCATCCTGATCATCGCGGCCATCGCAATTCCGAACCTGCTTCGCGCCCGTATTTCCGCCAACGAGTCTTCGGCGGTGGGTTCCACGCGCACGATTGTCACCACGGAAGTTCAGTATTCGACGACCTACGGCACGGGCTTCTCGCCTGACCTCGCCTCCTTGGGCGGTCCGGCTGGTTGCGCCCCGGCTGCGGCCACTGCTTGCTTGATCGACCCCCAGCTGACGACCGGTTTCAAGAGCGGCTATAACTTCCTGGCCGTTCCGAACACGGGTGCGGGCACGGCGGTTAACCCCTACAGCGGTTTCGAGGAAAACGCCACGCCTCAGAGCGCCAGCACTGGCTCGCGTGCCTTCTGCGCGGATCAGACGGGCGTCATCCACTATCAGCTCGGCACTGCGGCGATCGGCACCGGCGCGGGAACGTGCTCCGGTCTCCCGGCCACCCAGGTCCTGCAGTAAGTCGTTTCGGAACCACAAAGAGGGGGGAAGCCCAGCTTCCCCCTTTTTTTTCAGTAGCGGTGCACGGCGAACCGAGATTCAGAAGTAGGCACTTATCGAAGATCAGAGATTCATCGATTTCCGGGTAGTAGCTGGCGGGCCCAGGGAGAAACAAGATCGAGGAGCGATCTCAGCCATGCGCGGTATGACTCACGCTGACCAACCAAAAGCGCAACGAATCGAAAGCGGATTCTCGCTGATCGAGCTTCTGGTTGTGGTCGCGATCATCCTGATCATCGCCGCGATCGCCATCCCGAATTTCATCCGCGCGAAGATGGCTGCCAACGGCGCGGCTGCAGCCGAGACGATACGCACCGTCACAACGGCTTCCGTGATCTACTCCACCACGTGGGACAACGGCTATCCCCCGAGCCTTGACGCCTTGGGCGGACTGCCTCCCAGCGCAGCTTCCTGCGACGCGGCGCAATTGATCGACCCGGTCGTTTCGAGCCCGCCGTACCAGAAGAGCGGATATATGTTCACGCTGCTTCCCCAGGGGGCGGCCGTTACCGCGGCCCCTGGATGCACGGCCGGTTACTCCGCCTATCTCGTCGCCGGCAAGCCTGCCACCACCAATTCTGGCACCGATAGCTACTGCAGCAACGAGCCCGGCGTCATCCACTACGACGTCACTGGCTCGGCGATTGCTGATCCTGCCACTTGCGACGCGCTTCCCGAGCTTCAGTAGTCCTTTCGCGCCCTTCGATTCATCGACCCCCGGCCACTCTCCTAGCGAACTTCTGTTAATCTCGATCCGATGATCAGCCTTTTTCTTGTGCTTCTTTCGCTCGTCTCAGCCGCGGCCGCTCCCACGCCCGGTGCCGTGCGAGATCGCCTCGAGAATCGCTACCGGCATGCCAGCACCCTGAAAGCGGTGTTCTTCGAGCGTTACAGCGATGGCAGCGGGGACGTGCAGGCGGAATCGGGCACTGTTTATTTCTCGCGTCCAGGACGCATGCGCTGGGAGTACGAATCGCCCGAGCCGAAGCTGTTCCTCGTCGACGGCAAGAACGTCTGGTTCTACGTCCCCGCGGACCATTCGGCAAGCCACGCCAAGCTCAAGGAAAGCTCCGACTGGCGCACGCCGATCGCTTTACTCGTTGGCAAAGCGGATCTGTCGCAACTCTGCCGCAAGCTCGAAGTGGTCAGCGGACCCGGCGCGCAGGCCGACGGCGCGCCCCTGGCGCCCGAAGACGTCGTCCTGCGGTGCGTTCCCCGTGGTGAGAGCGCCGAGGTCGCGGCGAAACAGGCGATTTTCCTCGAGGTCGATCCCGAGGGCTATCTCACGCGCGTCGTAATCCACGACGCGGGCGACATCACTACTGAATTCCGTTTCGGCAATTGGCAGGAGAACATCCCGATCCCCGAGGCGAAATTCCATTTCCAGCCGCCTCCCGGAGTTTCGATCGTCGACGAGGAATCGCTTGCCGGCGAAGTGCATTGAGGCATTGATGGCGTGTTCCCGCGGCGAAAGGCCCTGCGCTAGCCGCGAAGGAACTCCGTCGTTTCCCTGAGGAAGAGATCGAGCTGATCGTGATGAAGCCAGTGGCCTGCGTTCTCCACGCGCACCATCCGGCAGTTGCGGATCACCTTGCGGCGCGGATCGGTGTCCGGCACGCCGAGAAAACTCTCGAGTCCCCAGAAGAGCAGCACGGGGCAGGTGATCTGCCCGAAGAGCTCCACCGAGTCGTCCATGCGATGCCCGTACGGCGGGAAGAGCCTGGCGAAATTGTCGAATTTCCACACCAGCGATCCGTCCGGCTCCCAGTTCGTCCCGTGAAGCGTCAGGTGCATAGCTACTTCATCCGACAGGTGTGAGTTCGCTTCCTTCATGCGCGCGATCGCCGCTTCCAGGCTCGGATAGCTTTTCTGTTTGCGCTTCTCGATATTGCGCACGGATTCGATCCAGTATCGCAGTTGCGCGGAAGCGGGCCCGTGCACGCGACTTTCGGGTGGAGCGCCCAGCCCTTCGATGGAAACTGCCTTGTGCACCCGGTCGGGGTACACGCCGGCATACTGCAGCACGATCCCTCCGCCGAGCGAATGCCCGATCAGCCGCACGGGGAACTCGTTGATCACGTCGAGCAACGCCGAAAGGTCGAGCACGTGCTCGGCGAGGCTGTACATCGCGCCGGGCGCCCACGCGCTGTTGCCGTGCCCCCGCAGATCGAGCGCGTAGACGTGATAGTGCTCCCGCAGCGAACGCGCCACCCAGTCCCAGTTGCGTGCGTGATCGAGGCCGCCGTGCACGAGCACGAGCGCGGGCTTGGCGTCCTGTCCGTAGTCCCAGAATTGGAGTTTCAGGCGATCGGAGTAGAAAAAATGTGAGATGGGCTCCATCGAGTTGGGCAAGCCGGACTCTATCACACTGCCTTTTCGCCTTCGATTTGATTCTCGCGGCCATCCCGCGCCGGCGCATTGCCGCGAATCTTTTGTGCTCGGCCGCCGGGGCCATACAGCCTTTTAGCCGTTGTCACATCCAATTAATGGTCTGTTTTCCCGCCTTCAGCCCGGGTCGGGACGGAGTATGCTAGAGTCTGCTCACCGCCCCCGGGAGGCGATGAGCCCTTCAAAATGGCCGAATTTGTTTGCAAAGTCGGGGATACGACCGGCCGGGTCTACCAGCAGGTGGAGACGGCGCAGTCGGAGGACGAAGCCAGACAGAGGCTCGCGGACCGCGGCTTCTACGTCTTCTCGGTGCGGAGCCAGCTCAACATTCTGGCGCACCTCGGGCGCGCGCGCAGCGAACACGCGATTCGTCCGCACGATTTTCTCATTTTCAATCAGCAGTTCCACACGCTGATCAAAGCGGGCTTGCCGATCCTGAAGGCGCTCGATCTGCTGGCCGAACGCGTTTCCGCCGTCCGCCTTCGCCCCATCCTGGCCGAGGTGCGACAGCGTGTGCGCGACGGCGCGCTTCTCTCGGAAGCGTTGGCCGCCCAGGGATCGTTTCCTCCGGTCTACGTCACTGTAATCGCGGCGGGCGAGCGCAGCGGCAACCTGACCGGCGTCCTCGAGCAATACATCTCCTACCTGCGCGTCAGCACCGGATTCCGCGGCCGCCTGCTTACATCGCTGATCTATCCATCTGTGCTCGTGATCACGGCGGTTCTGGTGGTCACGTACGTCGTCACCTACGCCCTGCCGCAATTTGCCGCGCTGTACCACGAGTTGAACGTGCCGCTGCCCACGCCCACGCGCGTGCTGCTCGCGATCGCGCTTCCTTTGCGGACCTACTTCATCGGCCTCGTGATCGCCCTGATTGCCGGCGCCGCCTTCATCTTCTTTTGGACGCGCTCCGATCGAGGCGCGCTCGCCGTCGACCGCATGAAGCCGAAGATTCCCGTTCTCGGCGATATTTGGCTGAAAGCCCAGGTGGCGCAGTTCGTCCGAACTCTCTCCACCTTGCTCGCGGGCGGCACGCCGCTGGTCCCCGCGCTGCATACGTCGGCCGCGGCGATCGGCAGCAAGTTGGTGTCGACTTCGGTCGAGCAGGCAGCGGACCGCGTGAAAGAGGGCCAGGCGCTGCACGTCAGCTTGGCTGAGACCCGGCTTATTCCGGGACTGGCGCTCGAGATGATCGAGGTCGGCGAAGCCTCCGGCGCGCTGGCCGCGATGCTCACGAGCGTCGCCGAATTTTACGAAGAGGAAGTGAGCACGAGCCTTGAACGATCGTTGTCGCTGATTCCCATCGTAATTTTGGTGGTCATGGCCGTTGTGGTAGGCTTCCTTTTGATCTCGCTGTATCTGCCGATGTTTTCGCTGCAGGTCAGATAACGAAGGGCACGGGTACCCATGGCGACTGCAAGCAACAATTCGATCACCGGCGCACCCGCCAACGACGCGGCCGAGCGCGAACAGGCGCGCCGCCTGGCAGAACGCTATCGGTGTCCTTTCATCGACCTCCTCGAGCAGCGCATCGATCCGGAACTCGTTCGCAGCATTCCGGCCGAACTCATGTTCCGCTACAACTTCGTCCCGCTGGAATCCCGCGACTCCGTGCTCGTGGTCGCCATGGCGGACCCCAGCCAACTTCAGCTCACCGACGAACTCTCGCTGCTACTGAACAAGCGGCTGCAGATCAAGGTCGCCACGGCCTCGCAGATCGGCGACCTGCTGAAACGCACCGAGCAGTCTCAGCGCGTGCTCGACCAGGCCACCGAAGGATTCACGCTGCAGGTCGTCGACGATGAGGAAGACAGCGAAGAGAACATCTCGATGGAGAAGCTCACGCGCGATACGGGCGAGAGTCCCGTCGTGCGCCTTGTCCACACGGTCATCTTCACCGCCCTCGAGCGGCGCGCAAGCGACATCCACATCGAGACCCGCAATTCCGAGGTCGTTGTGAAGTATCGCATCGACGGAGTGCTGCAGTTCGCCATGCAGCCCCTCGCCAAGGATTGGCACGCCACGATCCTCTCCCGTATCAAGGTGATGAGCGAACTCGATATCGCCGAGCGTCGCGTCCCGCAGGACGGCCGTTTCCGCGTCCGCTACAAGGGGCGCTTCGTCGATTTCCGCGTCTCCATCATGCCCTCCGTGCACGGAGAAGACGCCGTCCTGCGCGTCCTCGACAAGGAAACGCTCAGCGAAAAATTCCGCAACCTCACGCTCGACGTCGTTGGTTTCGACCACGAGGAAGTCACTCGCTTCCGCCGCTACATCCGCGAGCCCTACGGCATGGTGCTCGTCACCGGGCCCACTGGCTCGGGCAAAACGACCACGCTCTACGCCGCCATCAACGAAATCAAGAACGACGAAGACAAGATCATCACCATCGAGGACCCGGTCGAATACCAGGTGCGCGGCATCACCCAGATTCCTGTGAACGAAAAGAAGGGCCTCACCTTCGCGCGCGGCTTGCGCTCGATCTTGCGCCACGACCCCGACAAGATCATGGTCGGCGAAATCCGCGACCAGGAAACCGCGCAGATCGCCATCAACTCCGCGCTCACCGGCCACCTCGTTTTCACCACCGTCCACGCCAACAACGTGACCGACGTGATCGGCCGCTTTATCAACATGGGCGTCGAGCCCTACAACTTTGTCTCCGCCCTCAATTGCATCATGGCGCAGCGCCTCGTCCGCGTGATCTGCGACAACTGCAAAAAGAAAATGACGTACGCCCCCGAGGTCCTCAAGGAATCCGGCCTCGACCCGGCCGAATGGGCGCAGGTGCCCTTTGCCGAAGGCGCGGGCTGCCTGGAATGCTCCGGCAGCGGCTATCGCGGCCGCACCGCCATCACCGAGCTCCTCGATCTCTCCGACCGCATCCGCGAGATGATCGTCGACCGCCGCCCTACCTCCGAAATCAAGCGCGCCGCCCGCGACGAGGGCATGACGTTCCTGCGCGAATCCGGCCTGCGCAAGGTTCGCTCCGGCATGACGACTCTGCGCGAAATCAACAAGGTGACCTTCCTTGACTAGCCTGACCGGCACGCCGAATCTCGAGAGCCAGTTCTTTCAGATCGGCCTCGTCCGCCGCATCGACCGCTGGTTGCATGCGATGCCTCATCCAGCGGTGGTCGTCGAAATCGCTCCCGGCCAGGTGGCCGCGGCGCGTTGGGGCGCGGGGCACGGGGAACTCGAAGACGTCGTGGTCGAGTCGCTTCCGGCCGGATCGGTGATGCCTTCGCCGGTGGAAAACAACATCACGCAGCCGGATGCCGTCCGTGGCGCTCTTCGCCGCGTACTCAATCGCATTCCCACGCACGGAGCCGCGATCGCGGTTCTGGTGCCTGATCCCGTGGTGCGCGTCTTCATCCTGCCGTTCGAGAATCTTCCGCGGCGCGCGGACGAGGCTCTGCCGCTGCTGCGTTGGCGGCTGAAGAAAAGTGTTCCGTTCGACGTCGAAGAGACCGTGGTCTCGTGGATGCGCCAGGCGGCTCGCGACGGTACGCTCGAGCTTGTCACCGCGGTCGCCCGCCAGCGCATCGTCCGCGAATACGAAGAGATCGTGGAGTCCGCCGGCGAAGTCTCGATCGGCGTGCTGCTGAGTTCTACTCTGGCTTCGCTGCCGCTTCTGGAAGAGCGCGGCGCCACCTTGCTGGTCCGGCTCTCCGGCAAGACGCTGACCACGGTGATCGTTCGCGAAGCCAATCTCTGCGTCTATCGCTCCACGGACATGCCGGCCGATGTGACCCTGCTCGATCCGCAAGTCGTGCTCGACGAAGTGTTCCCGGCGATCGCCTATTATCAGGACAATTGGGAGAGCCCCGTGGACCGCGTTCGCTTCGCCGGATTCGGCGCGCGCGAACAAGTTTTTCGGGCCGCTCTTTCGTCCGAATTGAAAGTGGCCGTCGGCTCGATGAGCGAGGCCGAAGCCGCGCAGACTCTGAGCGAGCCCGCGCAGGACCTGATTCGTCACGGTCTCGACGCTCTTGCCGGCTGGAAATTGAATGCCGGCTCGTAGCCGGCCCCGGGGGATTCGCAAGGAACCGATATGAAGCTGCACCTCAATCTGACGACTGCGCCGCAACCGAACAAGCGTCCTTTCTTCGCGGGCGCCGCCGTCCTCGGAACGGTCGGCGCTCTCGCGCTGCTCCTGCTCTCGCACGCCGCCTATCGCGCCTGGCAATCGAGCCGCGACCTTCATTCGCAGATTTCGAGCTTGCAGGACACGATTCACCGCGACCAGATGCGCCAGCAGCAGCTCCAGGCCTATTTCCGCAGCCCCGAAGCGAAGCAGATTCTCGACCGCTCGGCTTTTCTTAACTCGCTGATCGACGAGCGCAGTTTTCCGTGGACCAAAATCTTTATGGATCTCGAGCAAACTCTTCCGCCCGGTGTGCGCGTCGTAAGTATCGCGCCTCGCCTCGTGGACCGGCGCGCCGAAGTTACCCTCGAAATCGGTGCCCTCACCGACGAGAGTAAGGTTCAGTTCCTCGAGGCGATCGAGAAATCCAACGCCTTCTCCGGCATGGTCGTCAAGGACGAGCGCCATTCCGATCAGCCGGGAAGCGACCGGATCAGACTCCAACTGACGGTTTGGTATTCGACGACATGACCACCAACGGCAACTGGACAACCTGGAAGCGGTCCATCGGGCTCGCCCTCGCGCTCCTGCTCCTTGCGGACGTGGCTCTGGGCGTTTTCCTGTGGAATGGCTCGCGCCAGGGCCCCGAAGCGCTCACCGCCCAGTGCAACGAGCTCGCGCTGCAGGCCAAGCTGCTGAAGGCTGACCTCAAGCGCGGCGAAGCCATCCGCTCGTCCTTGCCGCACGTCGGCGCCGATTGCGACAAGTTCTATCAGCATTCCTTTCTCGACGCGAAAACAGGCTACTCGGATATCGAGTCCGATCTCGTCAGCATCGCGCACGACACCAACGTGAAAACGCCCGCGATGTCGTTTCAACAGAAGGCCATCGAGGGCCGCGGCGTCACCCAGGTCTCGATCAGGACCGCCGTCGACGCCGACTATCCGTCCGTGATCCGGTTTATCAACGGCCTCGAGCGCTCGAAGAATTTCTATCTGGTCGACGGGCTTCACCTTACTTCGGCCAGCCCGGGCACCATACGCCTTGAGATCGAGATGCACACCTTTTTCAGGACTTGATGATGTCGAAGCGGAGTGAAATCTACGTGCTGGCCGGGCTGCTCGTCGTTTTGGCGGGCGTGCTCTACTACTATCTCGGGCCCAGCGACGTTTCGGCCACCCCTAGCGTCGCGGTCACCGCCAACACGAAATTCCAGCCGCTCGATGTCCAGGAACCCGAGCTGCGCGTGGACTTGCTCGCCAAGCTGCAGAAGCTCGAATACACCGGAACGCATCGCAACATCTTTGTTGCCGAGCCCCCGCCGCCGCCCGCGCAGGCGCAGGTCGAGAACGCGGTCGAGCGCTTCGTAGGACCGCGGCTGCCGCCCCCGCCTCCCCCGGTGCAGGTGCCGGGCCAGCTCTTCGGATACGCCGCCGAGCCTTCCAGCGGTCATCGCGTCGCTTTCTTCTCCGAAGGCGACGACGTACTCGTCGTGGCCGAAGGCGCCGAATTCCTCGGCCGGTTCCGGCTCGTGCACGTCACCGACAGTTCGGCCGACGTCGAGCAAATCTCCGACGGCCGCCACGCCATCGTTCCCATGGTGCAGCCTCCCACGGGGGACCAATAGTGACCAGGCGCAGCCAATCCGCTCGGTCGTCGCAAGGCGCCGTTTCGCGCCGCGCTTCCGAGTCAGGCTATGCCTACGTGATGACTCTCGGCATCATTCTCGCCGTGATTATCGGTTCGCAGGTCGTGCTCCAGAATCTCGTCACGGAAGGCCGCCGCCAGCGCGAGCAGGAGACCATCTGGCGCGGCAATCAATGGGCCCGCGCCATCCGCCTCTACTACCACAAGACCGGACACTACCCGCAGACGATCGACGACCTCGAGACCGGCGTCCCCGACGTCCATTTCCTCCGTGCCTCCGCCGTCAAAGACCCGATGGAGCCCGACGACGGCTCCTGGCGCTTCATCTACGTGAATTCCACGGGACAGATCATCGGCAGCGTCCGCTACGCCACTCTCCAGCAGATGGCGCTGCTCGATTTGAACAACGGCAAGCTGCCGGGAACGCAGAGCCTGCTGCCGGGCGCCGTCTCTGCCGCAAGCCTCTCGTCGATGCCCACCGACGGCAGCGGAGGCATCTTCGGTTCTTCAGACAGCTCCACAAGCTCCGGCAGCTCGAGCTCTGGCGATGCGAGTTCCACTGGCGGCTCCAGTTCAACCGGCGGAAGCCAGGCGCAGGGCGGCAGCGCAAGCGTCGGTGGGACGAGCGGCCAGACCCCGGAAGGCACCGCACCTCCATCCGGCACGTCCGCGCCGAATTCGTCCTCGCCGGGCGACAACTCCGCGGCTCCGGGAGGACAGCAGAATCCGGCTTCGACGGCGATGCCGTCTTTCGGCCAAGGCCAATCGGCCGGCGCTTTCGGCTCATCGAGCCCCGTCGGCCAGAGTCCGAACCCCTTGGCACAGGTGCTGCAGCTGCAGCCCACGGGGCCGGTCGACGGCCCGGTGATCGGCGCCTTTCTCACCGGCGTCGGCGTCCCCACCGCGATCGACCAAAAATCAATTCGCATCTATCACGGCGGCAAGAAGTACAAAGACTGGGAATTCATCTGGAATCCGCTCGAAGATCAGGCGCAGGCCCTTCAGCAGGGTCTCGCGGCGGGACAGTCTCAGGGCGTGCAGCCCGGTCAGGCGCAGCCGGGCCAGACTTCAGGCTCCGGCACAAGCCCGTTCGGCGCCTCGCCGGGCGCTGGAGCCACCCCGTTCAGCATGTCGCCCGGGGCGGGCTCGACCAACACAGGCGCTCCCGGCTCGACCAACCAGCAGCAGTAGCACGCCCCTCGCGATGCTGACCGATCCCACTCCCGATTCTGGCGCTGGCACCGGCATGCGTCTCTACATCGCCGTCTCTGCGATCGTCCTTCTGGTCGGCCTTTCCTACGTCGGTTGGGTCTTTTGGTCGCGGGCTCATGAGGACAAAGTGCTCGAGCAGCGCGCCGCAGAGCAGCGCCGCGAGCAGGACGCACAAGCTGTCGAAAGCATGGGCGGCAACCGCTTCGAGATTCTCTCGTTTTACGCCAGCCCGGGCGTGGTCAGCCGGGGAGACTCATCCGATCTCTGCTACAGCGTCTCGAACGCAAAATCCGTCACGCTCGAACCGCAATCGAGCCCGGTCTGGCCGTCCTACGAGCGCTGCGTCAGCGTTTCTCCGCGCAAGACCACCACCTACACCCTCACCGCCACCGACGCAACGGGACGTCCCAAATCCGCCACCGTTACCGTCGAAGTTCAGTGAGCGCGCGCGAAGCGCGTATCTGGTAGATTCTCACTGCGCGGCAACACTTCGGGCGACGGCGCCGCGTGAAGGAGCGTTTCTATGAGGGCAGCGGCATTCTGCATTGCGGTCGTCGTTGCGTTGGCAGGGTGGTTTGCCTCCCCGGCCGCCGTTGACGAACCGGTTCGCCTTGACTCCGGCTTGGTGTCCGGCATCGCGGGCTCGGACTCCGGCGTCCGCGCCTTCCTTGGAATCCCATACGCCGCGCCGCCGGTCGCAAATCTCCGCTGGCGCCCGCCTCAGCCCGTGGCGCATTGGGACGGTGTCCGCAAAGCCGATCAGTTTGGAGCCGAGTGCATGCAGCCCGCGTTCCGCGGCGCGAGTCCCGCGGCCAATCCGCCGAAGATGAGCGAGGACTGCCTTTTCCTCAACGTTTGGACTGCGGCCGCCTCCGCCCGCGAGCGGCGTCCCGTCATGGTGTGGATTCATCCCGGCGGCTATCAAACCGGCTCCGGAGCGTCTCCCGTCTACAACGGAGAAGCGCTCGCCCGCAAAGGCGTCGTGGTCGTCACCATCAACTACAGGCTGGGCGTCTTTGGATTTTTCTCGCATCCCGAGTTGACTGGGGAATCCGAACATCACGCGTCGGGCAACTACGGCTTCATGGATCAGGTCGCCGCGCTGCAGTGGGTCCAGAGAAACATCGCCGGATTCGGCGGCGATCCGCATCGCGTCACCGTCTTCGGCGATTCCGCCGGAGCGGCGAGCATTTCCGTACTCATGGGATCGCCGCTCGCGAAAGGGCTATTTCAGCGGGCGTCCGGTCAAAGCGGTGCATGGATGGGCATCTCCCTCGCGCCCATGCGAACGCTCGCGGAGGCGGAGCAAGCCGGCGTCAAAATGGCCGAAGCGTTGCACGCCCAGTCGCTCGCGGATCTCCGCGCCATGCCTGCCGAGGATTTGCTGAAGAGTGGCCGTGGCGGCGGCCCTGTGATCGATGGCTGGTTCATTCCCGAAGACATCGCAACGATATTCGCCGAGGGTAAGCAGAACGACGTGCCGTTGATCAGCGGATCGAACCAGGACGAAGGAACATTCTTCCTTCAGCCCACCACGGCACAAAAGTTCATCGAACGTTCCCGCGCGCGTTTCGGCGATCAGGCGGATGCCTTTCTGAAACTATATCCCGCGGATTCGGACGAAGAGGCAAACGCGTCGCAACTCGCCGCATTCCGCGACGAGCTGGCGTTCGTGAATCGTACCTGGGCGCGCGCGCAAGCTCGGACCGGTCACTCGAAAGTGTTCCTCTACTACTTCACGCACCAGCCTCCGCCGCCCCCCGGCTCGACTTCTCGCGGCGGCTTCGGTTCGGGCGCCACTCACGGCTCCGAAGCCCAGTATATTTTCCAGAATCTGCTGCCGCCTCGCGCATGGACCGACCTCGACCATCAAGTTTCCGACACGCTGTCTTCGTATTGGGTCAACTTCGCGGCGAACGGCGATCCCAACGGAAACGGTCTGACCACGTGGCCGCCCTTCAATGAAACCAAGAGCAACCGGCCGATGGTCCTGGGTGATCGAGCCGAAGTCGGACCGCCGCCAAACGCTGCCCAACTCGCCTTCTTCGAGCAGCTCTACGAAAAGGAGCAGGGAGGCGCGCGCTAAGCAAATGACTACAAAAGAAGCGAAAGACTTCCTTGTACAGCAGGTGGCCGAGCAAGCGGCTCTGGAGAAGGTCTCTGTTTCCGATCTCGAGAAACGAATGATGTTCTTTACAGAAACTGATTCTGCGTCCTGCGAGAACCCCATCGATCTGAACACGGAATTTGAAGAACAGTACGACACCAAAGAATATGAACTCAAGATTTCGGGCCTGCTCCACAGCGCTCACAAGCGCGTTAAGCGCGAGGATGCTGCAAACCTTCGCAGCTGGGAAGAAGCCGTCCGGACCCTCCGCAAAGGCGATCACTACATTCTCGTCTTGTTGGACGTCAATTCCGAACTAGCGAGGCCGGTTCTGCGGATCTGGGTGACCCTTGCATGGGGTGTGGGGTTGTCAATCGCCATCGTAATCTTGTTAATGCTGGCCATTGTTCTCGACCACGTCTTTCACAACCCGAATTAACACCCTGGCCGGGCAACGTCCGAGCGTTACCCGGAAACCGTCCCGCTACCGAGGCTTTGCAAATTCCGGCGCGAAAGCGCAAAATGAAGTCGTAACGCCACGGCAGGGAATCAGGAGACGCGATCCACATGGCCGTTGAACTCTCGAAGGGTGTCACGCTCGAAAAGCCCGGCGAAGACGAAAATTTCCTCAAGGACGAGGGTATTCTCCTCGCGCAGCTCGACAAAGTCGTCAACTGGGCTCGCCGCAGCTCGATCTGGCCGATGTCGTTCGGGCTGGCCTGCTGCGCGATCGAGATGATGTCGATGGCCGCCTCGCGCTACGACATTTCGCGTTTCGGCGCCGAAGTTTTTCGCGGCTCGCCGCGCCAGTCCGACCTCATGATCATCGCCGGCCGCGTCTCCCAGAAAATGGCGCCGGTGATCAAGCAGCTCTACGCGCAGATGCCCGAGCCCAAGTGGGCGATTTCGATGGGCGCTTGCGCCACTTCCGGCGGCGTCTTCAACAATTACGCCATCGTCCAGGGCGTCAACCAGGTGATTCCCATCGACGTCTACGTCCCTGGCTGCCCCCCGCGTCCCGAGGCGCTGCTCTACGCCGTCTTCCAGCTCCAAAAGAAGATCGACCGCGACCGCGGCAGCTTCCTCCGTTCCCTGAACATCAGCAAAAGCTGACCATCCGACGAGCCCGCCTGCCGCAGGCAGGGATCACCACCCTGAGGGCGGCGCTTTTGCTTCGAGTCGCCCGAAGGGTCTCTCTTCACGATCCGGCGAGCTCGCTCGCCGCAGACGGCGATCCCCGTGAATCCGTCGGGGGCAGTCAGCTGAAGAGTTTCTCTTCGCCCGAGCGAGAATCGACTAGGTGCCGCTGCCTTCATCTCAACTGTCCACTCCGGCCCTGAACTCCCAACTCTCGATTTTCTTTTCCCCAGCCGCGGAGCGGCGCCTGTACTAAGCCCGGCACGCAGCGAAGCGAAGTGCCGGGTCTCCTTGGCCTGAAGGAGCAGCCCCGGGAGGGGCGGTTGAGACACCCGCCGAGTCGGAATCGCGGAGCCCTCGCTCCGCATCCAATCCGCCCGATCGACCCAATACGACCAAAAACCGGAGGACCTCTTATGGAACACTACGGCGGCAAAGAGCTGGCAGCGGCGTTTCGCACCGTGCGCAAGAACACGATTCAGGTTGCAGAAGACATTCCCGAAGACAAGTACGGCTTCCAGCCCGCCCCCGACACCCGCACCGTCGCGCAGACCCTCGCGCACATCGCTTACTCGCCGGAATTCCAGTTTCGCATCCACGGCGGCAAAGTCAGCGAAATGTCCACCGTGAATTTCCCCGAACTCATGCAAAAAATGGCTGCGGACGAATCCAAGCCGCGCACGAAGGCAGAACTCATCGCCTCGCTGCGCACCGAGGGCGACAGGTTCGCCTCGTTCCTCGAAACCCTGCCCGACGCATTTCTGGCTGAAACCGTGAACATGGTCCCGGGCGGCACTCCGGCTTCACGCACTCGCTTCGACATGCTCCTCGCGGCCAAGGAGCACGAAATGCATCACCGCGCCCAATTGATGCTCGTTGAGCGCATGGTCGGCGTCGTGCCGCACCTGACGCGCCAGCGCCAGGAGTTCCTGGCCCGCGCGCAGAGGTCCTAGCGAGCTCAATCGGCGGCGCGAAGCCGCGGAACGGCGAATGTACCCAGCCCGGCACGTAGCCGCCTGCCGATGAGGCAGCCGCAGCGCAGTGCCGGGTCAGGGTGCCTGACGAAGCCGAGCACCGGAGGGGCGATTGAAATCTCGAAGGCGGCCCGTTCGTGTCTCTCAACTCTGAACTGTCGACTGTCGACCCGTTTCCCAAACCGTCGCGCTGCCGCCTTCCAACTCCACTACAGTGCCCGGCGCAAGCTGCTCGCGCCGCACGTATCCCATGCCGATCGCGCCGGCTGTCGGCGAAAGGGCAGAGCTTGTGACGAACCCAACCTCGGCGCCGCCCACAAGCAGTTTCGTTCCAGGCGCAGGCGGCGCGGCGCTCGAAAACTTCAGCGGCACCCGCTTGCGGTTCACGTGCCCGCGCGAACGCACCCGCTCGACAATCTCTTGCCCCGTATAGCAGCCCTTGTTGAAGCTGATGTGCGTCGTCTCGATCGCCGCCTCGTGCGGAATCATCCCGTCGTTGAAATCGGCAGGGAACCACGGCACGCCCGCCTCCAGCCGTAGCGCATGAAACGCCGCCATCCCGATCGGCTCGCCGTCCATCGCCCGCACCTCGGCCAGCATTTTCTGCCAGAGTCCCGGCAGATGGGCACGCGGCCCAATGATCTCGGCAGCCGTTTCGCCGAACTCGGGGCGCCCCACCGCCAGGCAGGCCGCGCCGTCAATCGCAGCCTCCTTGACTGAAAAATCAGCCGACCCGCCGATCGCTATGCCGCACGCCTGTTGCATTGCCTCCGCCGCACGCGGGCCCGCCACACCGAGCGCCCCCCATTGATCGGTCAAATCCTCGATGGTCACCTGCGATCCGATTACATACTTCTTCAGCGTCGCGAACGTTGGCTCGCGCCGCGACGCATGCGTCAGCACCAGCAGCTTCTCCGGCAGCGCGTACACCTCGAGCTCCGCCAGAATCCGCCCCTGCGGATTCAAGAGCAGCGCCAAAGTCCCGCGCCCCTCCACCAGCGCCTTGATGTCGTTCGACGAAATGTTGTGCAGATACTTCACCCGATCGCGCCCGCTAAGCGTAAAAATCGCCTGCCAGTTCGCGTCGAATAGCGCAGCGCTCTCCTTCGCGGCCCGGTATTCGCGTTCCACATCCGAGAACGATTCCGGCAGCACGCATCCCTCGTATTCCGCCAGCTTCGCGCTTGCGGCCCGATGCATCTCGATCAAGGGTGTTTCCACGCTCAATATTCTCCCGTGCCGATTTTATCAGATGCCGTGAAGCCCTCGCGCTTTCGCACCCCCCGCTCTGTTTGGCGCCGCGTCTCCGTGGCCCTCTGTGTCTCGGCGCTCTCTGCGTAACGCTTTGCCGTTGACTTTGCTTGGGGCCTCGCTCATCCACACGCCGCGCCAGTCCACCTATGCTAAATTCTGAATAGAGATGATCACCCTCGGCGCATACATCCAGGTGCCTTTCTGCCAGACGAAATGCACCTACTGCAATTTTCACACGGGCGTAGTCTCCCGCGACCGCTACGAGCCCTACGCCGCGGCTGTCTGCCGCGAGATCGACGAATCCACCGCCTATCCCGGCCATCAGATCATCGACACGATCTACTTCGGCGGCGGAACGCCGAGCCTCCTGGCCCCGGCCACCCTCACCCACATTCTTGACGCGCTCCGTAAATCCTATCGCGTGGAATCGCATGAAACCACGCTCGAGGCCGACCCCGAGACGATCTCCCCGATCAAAGCCGCCGCATGGCTCGATTCCGGCTTCAACCGCATCAGCCTCGGCGCGCAATCCTTCGACGATCGCGAGCTCCAGGCCGCCGGCCGCATGCATCGCCGCGAAGACATCTTCCGCGCGATCGAGATCCTTCGCACCGCCGGCTTCCGCAACATCAGCATCGACCTCATCGCCGGCCTCCCGCACGAGACACGCGAATCCTGGGAACGCTCCGTCAGCGAACTCCTGCGCATCTACCCCGAGCATGTCTCGATCTACATGCTCGAAGTTGACGAAGGCAGCCGCCTCGGCAAGGAAATTCTGTCCGGCGGCCGGCGGTACAGCGCCGACACGATCCCGAGCGACGACGCCCAGGCCGACTTCTACGAAGCCGCCTGCGCGCGGCTCGCCGCGGCCGGTTACAACCATTACGAGATTTCGAATTGGGGCGTGCCGGGCAGGGAATCGTCGCACAACCTCAAGTACTGGCGCCGCCAGCCGTATCTCGGCTTTGGCGCGGGCGCGCACTCCTTCGACGGCCTTTCGCGCTGGGCCAACATCCACGATCCCGTGCGCTACGTCAGTTGCATCGAGCGCGGCACTTCCACGCGCGAACTCCTCGAAACGCTCAGCCCCATACACGCGCTCCACGAGGAATTTTTCCTCGGCCTTCGCCGCCTCGAAGGGATCGACCTTGCCCGCATCGAGCGCGAATTCAACGCCGACCCCGTGCTCGCCACGCGCCTCGCCACCCTGCAACAGCGCATCGACATGCTGCGCGCCCACGGCCTGCTCGACCTCGAAGGCGGCCGCCTCCGCATCCCGCCCGACCGCCTCACCATCTCCAACGAAGTTTTCCTCGAGTTGCTCGGCTAGCGCATCCCAGGCCGTGCTGTCATTCCGAGCGGAGTCCCGCGCGCTCTCGGTTTTCCCGGGGTTTCTGCGGGCGCGGGACGCAGCGAGGAATCTGCCTTGCCGGGCCCGGGCCCGAGGCCGGAGGCGTCGCAACTCGATCTTTGGCGCAAGCCTGCGGATTTTTCTGAGGTGTAAACGTAGCGGCGGGCGCTTCAGCCCGGCAGTGCTTCGCTTTTCTCTGCGGCCTATGCGTCTCTGCGGTGAGTTTCTTGTCTTTCGGAGCTAGTTCTCAAGCCCGAGCGAGCGAATCTTGGTGAGCAGCGTCTTGTACGAAACGCCCAGCTTCTCCGCCGCCCGCGTCTTATTCCACTTCGATTCGCGCAGCGCATTATGAATTTTGAACCGCTCCACGTGCGCCACGGCGCGCTGCGACACTTCATCGAGCGGCCCTTCCCACAGGAACTCGCTCTCGAGCATCCCTTCCGGCATTTCGTCGGCGTCGGGTTTCGCCGCGGGAAGCTGCAGGCCATCCGCGTCGATCTCCGGCCCATTTGCCAGAATTGCGGCGCGTTCAATGGTGTTCTGCAGCTCGCGAACGTTCCCGGGCCAGGTATAGCCTCGGAGCCTCGCGCGAGCATCCTTGGTCAGCACCAGTGCGGGCTTGCGAAACTCGCGCTTGAAGCGTTCCAGAAAATATTCCGCCAATAGCAGCACATCATCTCCGCGATCGCGCAGCGCGGGCACGGTGATCGGCACGGCGGCAATCCGGAAATAGAGATCCTCGCGGAAGCTTTTGTCCGCCACCGCCGCGCGCAAATCCTTGTTCGTCGCCGTAAGGATGCGCACGTTCACTTCGATCTCCTGCGTTCCTCCCACGCGCTCGAACCGCCGCTCCTCCAGTACGCGCAGCAGCTTCCCTTGAATCGCCGGCGGCAGGTCGCCGATTTCGTCGAGGAAAAGCGTTCCACGATGTGCCAGCTCGAGTTTGCCGATTTTACGCGCGCCGGCGCCCGTGTAGGCGCCCCGCTCGTGGCCGAAAAGTTCGTTTTCGACCAGCCCCTCGGGAATCGCCGCGCAGTTCAGCGCTACAAATGGCGCTTCCGCCCGCGCGCTCAAGTGATGGATCGCCCGCGCGAACACTTCCTTTCCCGTTCCGCTTTCGCCCAGCAACAGCACCGTCGAATCCGTCGCTGCCACGCGCTGCGCCATCTGGCTCGCTTCCTTCATCGCCGGATGCTCGCCGACGATCCGCGGGAAACCGTACCGCGCCGCGTATTCCTCGCGCAGCAACAGATTCTCGCGCAGCAACTCCTGTTGCCGCGCCGCCCGCTCCAGCAGCAGCTTCAGATGATCCAGATCGACGGGCTTCTGGATGAAATCGAACGCGCCCTCCTTCATCGCCGTCACGGCCTCTTCCACCGACCCATACGCCGTCACCAGAATGAATGGCAGCGTCGGCTCGACGCGCTTCGCCTCGCGCAATACGTCGAGTCCTGAATTTCCGGGAAGTTTCAGGTCCGAGAGGACCAGTTGGTAGCGCCGGTTGCGCACCTTATCGATCGCGGTGTTGCCGTCCGGGGCCTCGTCGACCACGTACCCCGCGCGCTCGAGCGCCTTGCGCAGCATCGCGCGCAGCTCGGCTTTATCCTCGACAAGTAGAACCGGTTCCATCGTCGCGAAACTCTAGCGGGCCCATCCGGGATCGCCGCCCTCTTTGTGAAGCTCTTCCTCGGCATCGGCGATCGCCTGTTTGTCCGCGTCGACTTTCTTTTTCTGCTCGTCGATCGCGGAAACCTTTTTGTCGTACGCCTTGCCCAGCGGCGCTTGGCTCGATTGATCCTGCACGGCCTTTTGCGGATCGCCGCCGTAGTACTGCAACATGCTCGTCGAGGCCTCGCGCTGCAGCACATCCAGTTGTGCCTGATCCTGGTCGAGCTGGTGGTGGAGATCGGCGAACTTGTCGCGCCACTTCTGCTCGTCGCTCCCGGAGGCGGCTGCCGTGGCCGGCGCATTGCCCGTCTCCTGCGGGTTCTGCGACGTATCCGTTTCGCTCGCGCCTGCGGTCGAGACGCCGCCTTGGCTCGGAATATCGTCGTTCGTGTAGACCTTCGCCGCTTTCGGGGCGCTCTTCTTTTCCTCGCGCGCCTTGCGTGCGGCCTCAACAAGTGGATCCGGTTGCGAAGCCGGAGCGGGAGTCGCCGTCTGGCTTGCCTGCGAGGATGTCTGATCCTGTTGGCCGGCATGCGCGACCGTCCAACCGCCGGACGCAAACACCAGCACCGCCGCGCATACGCGCAAAGTCGTGCGCATGGTACGCCTCCTCGGCGTATGGGGATACGCCTGCCTTATTCTAGATGCGGGCCGCCTGTGAGGGGAACACCGATGGGCTCGGCTCCTGACGCAAAGGTAACCACAGTATAAAGTCCGCCCCGGCGTCCGCGCGGTTACGCGCTTCGATACTCCCGCCGTGCTGCAGGGCCACTTTTTGCACCACCGCCAGCCCCAGGCCCGTGCCGTCGGATTTCGTGGTGTAGAACGGCAGGAAGATCTTCGGCAGGTCGCGCTCGGGGATGCCCGGCCCGTTATCCGATATGCAGATGCGTTGCCAGCGTCGTCCGCCCAGGTCTTCCATCGAACCCGAGATCATGATCCGCGGCGTGCCGCCGGCCACACCTGCGGCTTCGGCGGCGTTGCGAGTGAGGTTCACGAGCGCCTGGCGCAGCAGCGCTTCGTCGCCGGGCAGCTCGACGAACGATCCCTCGCACTCCACCCGGCAGGCCGGCTTGGCCTCGCGCAGTTCCTCGGCCACCCGCTCGATCAGCGGCTGCATGGCCACCGTTTCGTAGCAGATTTCGAGCGGCTTCGCGAAGCGCAGGAATTCGGTCACCACGTGCGTCAGCGCCCGCGTCTGGTCCAGGATTCGCTCGGACGATTCCCGGATATCGCCGGGCTTCGCTTCGCCGTGGATCATCTGCGCGTAGCCCGAAATCGTGGCCAGCGCATTCTTGAATTCGTGCGCGATGCCGGCGGACATTTCGCCGAGCGCGGCGAGGTTCTCCTTCCAGCGAATCTGCTTCTGCAGCGCCGCGAGCTCCGTCAAGTCGCTCATCAGGCAAAGCGCCCCGCTCACCTTCGCGCCCGGCATGGCCTGCTGCCCCGGCGCCGCTCCTTTCGCCAGCCCCTTGGACCGGTAAATCGGCGAAATCGTCACGCCCAACTGGCGCACCTCGCCATCCGCCGTCAGATGCTGCACCTCGCTGCGATGGAATGTCTGCCCCTCGCTCAAGCAAGCCGAGAGCATCTGTGCCAGGTCGGAATCAGGCCCCAGGATTTCCTTGTACGACCGATACCGCACGGGTCGCACGCCAAGCGCCTCCTCGGCCGCGGGATTGGTCGAACTGATCGCTCCCGTCGCGTTCACCAGCAGCAGCCCGGTCGGCATGTTTCGCGTCACTTCCTCCGTCAGCCGCTCCGATTCCTGCGCGCGTTCCTGCGCCAGAAGGTGCAGCCGCGCGAGCTCTTTCTCCTGCGCGCGAAGCTTCTCGATCACGCCGTGCATCGACGCGGCCATGAACGCCGACGCGTTCTCCGTGTCCGCCTTCGGGCTCGCCCAATCTCCCGCGGGCTCCGTGGACTGGCTGCGGATGAATTTCCGCAGCAGCAGCACGAACACCATCAGCGCGATGAATACCACCACCAGCGTCGCCACGGTGATGTAGAGACCCGGCGCGGTGAGCGCCTGGTGCATGGGCGGCAGTGTCGGCTTCATCGCGGATTCTCTCTCTGCATCAACGCACCATCAGCAGCGATTGGTACCAGTTCACGACCTGCGTTCCAAAGAACGCAGCCAGCAATGCCGCCATCCCCAGGAACGTGCCAAACGGAAGCTCGTAGTTCGAATCCTTGCGCCGCAACAGGATGTACGCGACGCCGATCAGGCTGCCCAGCAGCGACCCCGCGAAGATCGTCAGCAGTGTGCGCTTCGGCCCCAGGAACGCGCCGACCATCAGCATCATTTTCACGTCGCCTAGCCCCATACCCTCGCGCTTCCGCAGCCGGAAATAGGCCTCCGAAACCAGCCACAGAAGTCCCGCTCCCACCGCCGCTCCCAGAATGGCGTCCACAAAGGAAATCACCGGCTCCGGAGGAGGGAAGTCGAACATCCGTTTCGCGAGCCACAGCGCGGTTCCGTCCGCGGGCCGCGTGAAAAAGCTCAACGTCAGTCCCAATCCGAGGCCGGCGTAGTTCACCACATCCGGCAGGATCCTCTCACGCAGGTCCGTGAACACCAGCACCACCATCACGGCCGAAAACGCGGCCCATTTCAACGCTTCGAGACTCAGCCCGAACGCGAAGTAGCAGCCCAGAAAGAGCAGCCCCGTCAGCAGCTCCACCAACGGATAGATCGGCGAAATCTTCGTCTTGCACGAGCGGCATTTGCCGCCCAAAAAAACGTAACTCAGCACCGGAATGTTGTCGTACGCCCGGATCGGCGCTCCGCACTTGGGACATGCGGACGCCGGCATCACGATCGACTTTCCCTCTGGGATCCGCACGATGCATACGTTCAGGAAGCTGCCGATGATCAGCCCGAAGAGAAACGCGAAAACGCCAATCAATATGGGAGAAATAGGGGCCACTCCCTGAATTTGCCACATCCGCTCCGCCCCCTCAAGCCGCCCCCAAACGACAGTTGCCCCACTGCTAACGGCTCCGACAGCGGCACGGACAATCCTGTCCGGGCCCCCCGGCTGTCCGGTCGAGTCCCTGCGTTCTTGCCTCGGTGCCTCCTTGCTTCTTTTTCGCCCGTGCTGCGCTCCCGGCTATACTAAACACGTGCCGTCCTCCAAAATCAGGCGCCCGACGAAAACACATCCGTCGAGCCGCGCGATCCGCATTCGCCCGGCGACCGCCCGCGATATCCCCACGATCGCCCGCCTCACCCGCGAGCTCGCGAAATACGAACGCCTTACGCACGAACTTCGCCTCAGCGCGGCTCGCCTGCGTCGCCACGGCTTCGGACGCCGCCGTTACTTCGAATCGTTGCTCTGCACTTCCGCGGGCCGCCCGATCGGCTACGCCACGTACTATTTCGTTTACTCCACATTTACCTGCAGCCCGGTGCTCTTTATCGAAGACATTTTTGTGTTGCCGGAGGAGCGCGGCCAGGGCGCGGGCAAAGCCATGATGCGCGCTCTCGCGCGAATCGCACTTCGCCACCGTTGCGACCAGATGCAGTGGATCGTTCTTGACTGGAACAAGCCGTCGATCGAGTTCTATCGCAAGCTCGGCGCTCGTCTCGACAGGACCTGGCTAGTCAACCGCCTCACCGGCGGGCGCCTCCGCAGCCTTGCGCAAGGTCGAGGCGTCTGATTCGCTCATGGCCGGCTGGTACGCACAAAGAGTTCTGCGCTACGAGCAGATGCGCTTCGATCAGGAACCGAGGCGCAGCAAGCTGCCCTTCGAATGGGGTCTGGAGCACCTCGGCGGCGATCCCGGCGCTCCTGATCCGGCAGCCGCCCTCTTGGGCCTTGTCGACCACGCTATCGCGCACAGCGACGCCTGGTACGACGCGCCGCCCGCCGCCGACTACAAGCTCGAAGACGGCGTCCTCACCTTCACCAGCGCCATCGCCTCGCCCTGGCCCGAAAACAATCGCGTTTACGGCCAACTCTTTCGCGCCGGCAGTTCGGGTCCTGCCGTCGTCGTTCTCGCCCAGTGGAATTCCCGCTGGGAAGAGCAGCAGAGCGTCTGCCGCTGGCTCAACAAGTGCGGCATCACCGCCGTCAAGGTGAGCCTGCCGTATCACGACCGCCGTGCGATTCCGGGCCATCCGCGCGCCGACCATCTCGTCGGCCCCAACATCGGCCTCACCATCCAGGCGAATCGCCAGGCCGTTCTCGACGTCCGCCGCACCCTCCGCTGGCTTGAATCACAGGGCTATGACCGCCTCGGTATCCTCGGCACCAGCATCGGCTCGTCCATCGGCTTCATCACCATGTGCCACGAGCCCGCCGTGCGCGCCGCCGCTTTCCTCCACGCCTCCACCTACTTTGCCGACGTCGTCGCCGCCGGCCTCACCACGAAAAACGTCTGGGAGCAAATCGCACCCGCCGTCTCGCTCGACGAAATCCGCCGCTACTGGATGCCCATCAGCCCGTTCCCCTACATCCACAAGTTGCGCGGCTCCGGCAAGAAGATGTTCGCGATCGCGGGCCGCTACGACCCCACCTTTCCTCCCGCGCTCACGCAAGCTCTCTTCGACAAAATGCGCGACGAGCGCGTCCCGTTCGAGAAACTCTGGCTCCCCTGCGGCCACTATTCCCTCGGCGTAGCGCCCTTCAGCTACGTAGCCGGCTATCGCTTCGGCCGCTTCCTCGCCCGCTCTCTCAACGGCACGTAGCGCCGGCGTCCTCGCCGGCTCGTGCAGAATCTCGCCTCGGATTGTCCGCGTTGGATTGCCGCGCCCGACAGGGGTTGTAGGGGCGCTGCTTGCTGCGCGATTGCGCCTGCCGACGGTCGGGGCGCTGCTCGCTGCGCCCCTTCCGAGTCCGTGCGGCAACTCGCCGTGCGTAGCTCCGGCGTCCTCGCCGGCCAGTCCTGCGCCCCCTCCGAGTGGACGCCCGCATACGCGACGGTTTACCGGTGGAAGCATGAGGGATTCTTTTGGAGGTGGCGCCAAGCCGTGCCCGCGCTGTCATCCCGAACCCCGCCCGCAGCGGGGTGAGGGATCTGCTTTACCGCGACTTGCTTGGCACAAGCGCCAGCAAAGACCAAATCTCCACGGCTTTTAGCGGGGCCTTCGGGGCCCCTGTGAGAACGTGCGCCCTTGGTCGGCAACGCAGGGGCGCCGTCGTCGGAGCCTGTGCGACCGTCGCGCTTCGCGCATCCACGAAGAGTCCGTGCTTGAGCTACGGTGGAAGCATGAGGGATTCTTTTGGAGGTCGCGCCAAGCCATGCGCGCGCTGTCATCCCGAACCCCGCCCGCAGCGGGGTGAGGGATCTGCTTTGCCACGACTTGCTTGGCACAAGCGCCAAGTGCCAGCAGGGACTAAATCTCCACCGCTTGCAGGGGTCGGACCAATGACAGCGGCGCCTAAATCGTCCGCCACGCCCCACCGCGCCCAGGATGTGTTGTCAGGCAACTCGGCAGTCAGAAACGGGTTGCCCCCCAAGGGGAAAAAATCGCGCCCTATTTCCAGCCCTGTCGTGGAGAGAAATACTGCCGGACTCAGGCGAGATCCCGAACGAGAATCAGCGGTGCAGCCTGCCGCCTCTGCGCTCCGGCTCCCCAGGGTCCAAGCGCCGGAGGCGCGATTGTACCTAGCCCGGCACGAAGCCCGCCTGCCGGCGAGGCGGGCGGAGCGAAGTGCCGGGTATCCGGCGAAGAGCAGTCAGTCCCGGACGGGACGATTGAAAGCCGTCCGAGTCCTGGCGTGAACGCCACATCCCTACCGCAAAATCTCGCTGAACTTTCCCGCCTCAATCGCCCCCGCCACCGCCTCGATATCCGGCGCGAGCGACCGGTCCGCATCCACCTTCTTCGAAATCGCGCGCACCACGTCGTACGCCCGCCGCGTCTCCGGCCCCGGTCGCAGCGGCGCCAGCAAATCGATCCCCTGGCACGCCGCCAACGCCTCGATCGCCAAAATGCGCCGCAGGTTCGCCAGCATCGGCGCGAGCCGCCGCGCCGCGCTCATTCCCATCGAAACGTAATCCTCCTGGTTCGCCGACGTGGGAATCGAATCGACCGAATGCGGCGCCGCCACCACCTTCATCTCGCTCGCCAACGCGGCCGCCGTCACCTGCAAGATCATGAACCCCGAATTCAGCCCGGCCTCCGCCACCAGAAACGCTGGCAACTGGCTCGTCTGCGGGTTCGTCATCTGCTCGATGCGCCGCTCCGAAATCCCGCCCAGCGTCGCCAGCGCCACCGCCATCTGGTCGGCCGCCATGGCCAGCGGCTGCCCGTGAAAGTTCCCGCCGCTGATCACCTCGCCCGTCCCCGACTCCGGATCGGCGAAGACGAGCGGGTTGTCCGTCGCGCTGTTCAGCTCGATCGACACCGTCGCCCCCACGTGCGCCAGCGCGTCGCGCACCGCCCCATGGACCTGCGGCGCGCACCGCAAGCTGTACGGGTCCTGCACCCGCGGATCCTTGATCGGCGACCGATGCGACTCCCGGATCTCGCTCCCGCGGTTCAGCCGCTCGATATTCCGCGCCGTCACCAGATGACCCGCATGCGGCCGCACCTGCGCGATCCGCGCATCAAACGCCGCCGGGCTCCCTCGCAGCGCGTCGAGCGAAAGTGCCGCCGCCACATCCGCCGTATCGACCGCAATCTCTGCCTCGCGAATGGCCAGCGCCAGCAGCGCCAGCATCCCCTGCGTGCCGTTCAGCAGCGCGAGCCCTTCTTTCGCTTCGAGCACGAGCGACGCAATACCCGCCGCCCGCATCGCCTCGCCGCCCGCAAGCCTGCGCCCCTGGTACACCGCCTCGCCCTCGCCGATCGTCACCAGCGCCAAATGCGCCAGCGGAGCCAGGTCTCCCGACGCCCCCACCGACCCTTGCGACGGAATCACCGGGTGCACGCCGCGATTGAGCATCGCGAGCAACGTTTCGGCCACCAGCGGCCGCACGCCCGAAAATCCCTTCGCCAGCGCGTTCGCGCGCAGCGCCAGCATTGCCCGCGTCACCGCTTCGCTTAACGGCGCGCCTACTCCGCACGCGTGACTCCGCACTAAATTGAGCTGCAAGTGCCGGATTTCCCCGTGCGAAATCCGCGTCGACGCCATCTTCCCGAATCCCGTATTCACGCCGTATACCGGCGCGTCCGAATCGATCAACCGCTCGATCGCCGCGCGCGACGCCTCCATCCGCTCGCGCGCCGCCGCGGCAAGCTCCGCCGCAGCGCCATCGAAAACAAGCTGGTGCAGTGCTCCGATTGTCAGATGTTCGCCGTCGATTTGAACCGATGGCATCGCGGGTGGGCTCCGTCAGGAATCCGTGGCTTCCTGCGTGCCGAGAGGGAAGTACGCTCGATACTTTTCCGGCAGCGCCTTCGGACGTCCCTTGCTGTCGCAGATCACGTGCAGCGTTTCGCCGGTCGCCACCAGCTCGTCCGAGCCTTGCCGAAAGATCTCGTACCCGAACCGCACCGTCCGCCGTTGCGATCCCGTCACGCGCGTCCGCACCGTCAGAAGGTCGTCGAATCGCGCCGGCCGCTTATACCGGCACGACGCCTCGGCCACCACAATAAAGCTGTCGTCCTCGATCTCCATCTGCTTGTATTCGAATCCCGCCTGCCGGCAGAATTCCACGCGCCCGATCTCGAACCACGTGAAATAGTTTCCGTAGTAGACCACGCCCATCTGGTCGGTCTCGGCGTAACGCACCCGCACCACCGCGTCGACGTAGTCTTTCATCGCGTGCCGAGCCGCAGCGACACCGACAGCCGGTCTCCGATCGGCAGTTGCACCGACAGGTACCCGTTCCGCTCGAGCCCCACGTAATCCACGTATTCCTTGAGAACGCTCCCCGCCGAACTCAAATTGTCCGCCACCACCAGCGCCCCCGGCCTCAGCCGCCGCTCGAAAACCTTCAGCACCGGCAGGTACAGTTCCTTCCAGCCGTCGATGAACGCGAAATCGACCGCGTCTTCAAGCCCGCGCAGCGTCTCCCGCGCATCTCCCACTCGAATCTCCACCACGTCTTGCAATCCCGCTTCCCGCAGGTTCTCGGCCGCGTGTCGAGCCTTCTCTTCATTCAGTTCCGTCGTCACCACTTTGCCGCCGCCGTTGTCCCTCACCGCGGCCGCCAGGTGAATCGTCGAAATCGCAAGCGACGTCCCGAATTCCACGATCGTCCTGCACGGATACGTCCGCGCCAGCACGTAGAGCAGCCGTCCCACATCCCGCGGCACGGGAAGATAGGCCCTCTTCAATAGCTCGGACCGTACCTTGAATTTCTCCTCGGTGTGGATCGCATCCGTCACCGGATTGGCGGCGTCGAGCGCCGCCTGGTCCACCTTCTTTGCCTGGTGATACAGGCGGTCGAGCACCGTCTGCACGATCGGAATCGTCAGCGTGCAGGGATGAGCCATCGGCGCTTCGCGTGTAGCCATTTCAATCTCCCGTCGACCATTTCGGGGCCCGCTTCTCGAGAAATGACGCGACCCCCTCGCGGAAATCCGGAGTCGACCGAATGTCCGAGTTCGTTTCGATCGCCGCCTCCAGTTCCGCGCGGATCGCCACGCGGTCGAACCCGATCAGCAGTTTTTTCGTCTGCGCCACCGCCGTCGGGCTAGCGGCCAGCAGTTGTCCCGCCCACTCGCGCGCCCGCTCCATTAGCGACTCGGCCGCCACCACTTCGGTCACCAGCCCGATCCGGTAGGCCTCCGCAGCGTCGATCACACGCCCCGTCAGCAGCAGGTCGCGCACGTGCGTGTCTCCGATCCGCCGCCGCAGGAAAACCGACACCAGCGCGGGCGTGAATCCGATCCGCACTTCCGTGTATCCGAACTTCGCCTCGGGCACCGCCAGGACGAAATCCGCCACCGTCGCCAGGCCGCAGCCGCCTGCGATCGCCGGCCCGTTCACCGCCGCGATCAACGGCTTCGGAAAGCTGTACAAGCGGTACAGCAGCTTCGTCATGCGCCGCGCATCCTCGAGATTCTTCTGCTGCGTCTGCCGCGCGAGATGCTGCAACTCCGTCAGGTCCATCCCCGCGCAGAAAGCCTTGCCCGCTCCCGTCAGGATCACCACGCGCGCGGGGCTCGACTCTGCCTGGTCGAATGCGCCCAGCAGGTCGACGATCATCTGCGTCGAAATAGCGTTGCGTTTTTCGGGGATCGTCAGGGCGATCGTTGCAACCTGGTCGTCTAGTTGGAACGTCAGCGTGTGGTAGCCCATCTTCGGCGCTCCGGCGCTAGTTCGGCTCGGCGACTGCGGGATCGTGCGCGTACTTTTCGCGCAGTTCATGCGTCATCGCGCAAGCCACCGCGAGAGACTTCGTGTCGATCCCGGTGGCCACGCCGCGCGCCGCGAGCGTAGCCAGCACGGTCTCGGTCGGGATATTGCCCACCAGCGCGTCGCCCGCGAAAGGGCAGCCCCCCAGCCCGGTCAACGCCCCGTCGAACCGCCGGCACCCCGCTTCGTACGCGGCCAGCACCTTCTCGGCTGCTCGGTCGGGCCGGCTGTGCAAGTGAACTCCGATCTCGACTCCCGCCACACAGTTTTTCACGTCCAGGTAAAGGTGCGCAACGTCTTCGGGCGAAGCCGTCCCCACCGTATCCGCCAGCGATACCGTGCGCACGCCCACGTCCTTCAGCCACACGAGCGTGTCCTCCACGATCTCCGGCCCCCACGGCTCGTCGTACGGATTCCCGAACGCCATCGAGATGTACACCACCAGCCGCTTCTTCGCCGCTTTCGTGTCTCGGTAGAGCCTCTCGACCAGCTCCCGCGACTCCGCCCGCGACATATTCGCGTTCGCCCGCCGGAAATACGCCGACACCGAATACGGATACCCGATGGTCGTCACGCCCGGCGCGGCCAGCGCCCGCTCGAGCCCCTGCGCGTTTACCACGATCCCGATGATCTCCGGCGCTTCGCCTGACGGCAATTTCACCCGGCTCAGCTCCTGCATCACCGCCTCGCTGTCCGCCATCTGCGGCACGTGCTTCGGCGAAACGAAACTCACCGCGTCGATGTGCCGGAACCCGAGCGACACCAACTGCGTGAGGTAGCGCACCTTCTCCGCCGTCGGAATCACGTCCGGCAACCCCTGCCACGCATCCCGCGGGCACTCCACAATCGTCACATCACTCATAATCGGTCTGTTCCTGGCCCCTTTTCGCGAGTCTCAGGTTTCAAGTCACCCAATCGACTATCGCAGCGAAATGTAGCTCAGGGCCGCCTCTGCCCTGAGGCCTTTGACGGGGTCCCAATCCGGCAACCCTGCCACGCATCGCTGGCATTCGACGATTCGCGGGGTTTCAATCCTCGCCGGCTATGTTTCATCTATCCAACCACGCCGCGATTCCGAACCCGCGCGCCAAGCGCCGGAGGCGCGATTGTACTTAGCCCGGCACGCAGCCTGCGGTCGGCGAAGCCGACGCAGCGCAGTGCCGGGAACGCATAGCCAACCGCACAAGTCCCGGAGGGACGATTGATCGCGATCGCTCTCGCGTCCTCGTACTTCAACCCTTGAACTCTAACCTCTCACGTCTGCAAAACCCCGGTCCGAAACTCCGCGACTTCCGGATTCAGCGCCGCGCACTCCAGCGCCTCGATCAAAGCCTCCCGCGTGTGCGCCGGATCGATGATCGCATCCACCCACAACCGTGCCGCCGCATAGCGCGGGTCCGTTTGATGCTCGTACGTCGCGCGAATCGACCGGTGCAGCTCCTTTTTTTCCGGATCGCTCAACTTCTTCCCCTCGCGCTCGAGCTGCTTGATCTTGATTTCCACCAGCGTCGACGCCGCCGAATCGCCGCTCATCACCGCATACCGCGCTGTCGGCCACGCAAAAATGAACCGGGGATCGTACGCCTTCCCGCACATCGCGTAGTGGCCCGCGCCGAAGCTCCCGCCGCAGATCACCGCGATCTTCGGCACCACGCTATTTGCCACTGCGTTCACCATCTTCGCGCCCGCGCGAATGATCCCGCTCCATTCCGCTTCTTTGCCCACCATGAACCCGTTCACGTCGTGCAGGAAAATCAGGGGCACCAGGTTCTGGTTGCAGTCCATGATGAACCGCGCCGCCTTGTCCGCCGACTCCGTGTAAATCACGCCGCCGAACTCGACCCGCTTTTCGCCCGTGCCGGGAGCCGCCACCGTTACGCTCTTCTTCTGATTCGCCACGATCCCGACCGCCCACCCGCCGATTCGCGCGTACCCGCAGACCACCGTCTGCCCGTATTCCGCCCGGTACTCGTCAAACCGGCTCCCGTCGACGATCCGCGCAATCACTTCCCGCATGTCGTATTGCTTGCCCGCCTCGCCCGAAAAAATTCCGTAAATCTCCTCGGCAGGGAACTGCGGCGGTTCGGCCGGTTTGTGGTCGAACGGCGCGGCCACTCCGTGCCCGACCTTGTCGACCAGCGCCCGCACGCGCGCGATGCAAGCTTCGTCGTCCGGCTCCCGGAAATCGACCGTCCCGCTAATCTTCGCGTGCATTTCCGCGCCGCCCAGCTCTTCGGCGGACGTTTTCTGTCCGATCGCCGCCTGCACCAGCGCCGGGCCTGCCAGAAAGAGTCCGCTGCCCTCGGTCATCAGGATGTGGTCGCACATCACCGGCAGATACGCCCCGCCCGCCACGCACATCCCCATGATCGCCGTAATCTGCGGAATCCGCATCGCGCTCATCACCGCGTTATTTCGGAAGACGCGCCCGAAATCGTCCGCGTCCGGAAACACGTCCTCCTGCAGCGGCAGAAACACGCCGGCCGAATCGACCAGGTAGATTGTCGGGATGTGGTTCTCGATCGCGATATTCTGCGCGCGAATCACCTTCTTTGCGGTAATCGGGAAAAACGCCCCGGCCTTCACCGTCGCGTCGTTCGCCACGATCATCACGCGCCGCCCCGCCACGCGCCCCAGCCCCGTGACGGTCCCTCCGGCTGGCGCGCCGCCCCACTCCTCGTACATCTCGTAACCAGCGTAGATGCCGAGTTCGAAAAACTCGGTCTTCGCATCGATCAGCTTCGCGATGCGCTCGCGCGCAGTCAGCCGCCCCTTTTTGTGCTGCGCCTCGATGGCCTTTGCGCCGCCGCCCTGCCGGATCGTTTCCTCTTCGTTCTTGATCTCCGCCACGCGCTCGATCATCGCCCGCATGTTCTTCTCAAACGCCGCCGACTCGCTCGCGTTCTTCGTTGTGATCTCCGCCATCATCCTCCTCTGCGCCTCCAACCCTGAGCTGCAGCCAAAGGGTGCGTTTCTGCCGTGGAAGCCTTTTCTCGCTCCTTACCCTGCTGCGTTCCCGATCGGCATCTCCGTGCTCTCTGTGGCAGCTCTCGGTGTCCTCTGTGTTGAGTGCAGCCGCGGCTCCTGCAATCACGACACTATCTGCCTCGCGATCTCGCTGTTCTCTGCGCCCCTCTGCGTCTCTGCGGTGCGTTCCTTTTCTGGTCGTCGTGCATTCGTCCTCGTCGTCTCCGTGCCCTCTGTGCTCCTCGGTGTCCTCCGTGTTGAGTGCGGCCGCTGTCCGGCAAACACGTAATCGATCCGTCTCGTGCTCCCGCTTTTCTCCGTGCCCCTCTGCGTCTCTGCGGTAATGGGTTTTCTGCTTACCGCGCCACCGCCGAAGCCAGGAGGTTCTCTTAACTCTCAACCCTCCCGCGTACCGCGCGCTCCCGGATAAAATCGACAATCGCCTGCGTGGTCGTGCCCGGCAGAAACACTTCCGCGATCCCCGCCTTCTTCAGCCCCGGGATATCCGCCTCGGGAATGATTCCGCCGATCAGCACGGTGATGTCCGTCATGCCTTTCGCGCGCAGCAATTCCATCAACCGCGCGCACAGCGTATTGTGCGCGCCCGAAAGAATCGACAGCCCGATTACGTCGACGTCTTCCTGCGCCGCCGCCGAAGCAATCATCTCCGGCGTCTGCCGCAACCCCGTGTAGATCACCTCCATGCCCGCGTCGCGCAACGCCCGCGCAATCACCTTCGCGCCGCGGTCATGCCCATCCAGCCCCGGCTTCGCAATCAGCACCCGTATCTTCTTCTCCGCCATCTGATTTGTCGCTTTCGCGCGTATCCTGCAGTTCTGCGCTTGTCTCTGGCTTTTCTCTGCGCCCTCTGCGTCTCTGCGGTGGATTCTATTCCTTGTAGTCGTTCACAAGCCGCCGAATGCCATCCTTCAGCACAGGCACATGAAAATTGATGAGTAGTCCGATCTTGCAGCCGGACAAGCGAAGATACGTTAGCACGATTGCATCATGGATTGGCGCCAACGCCTCCACCGCCTTCAATTCGACCACGACCCGCCCATCGACCACCAGATCGATCCGATATCCGCATTCGAGCTTCGCGTCCTTGTATACGACGGGTACCGCCTTCTGTCGCTCAAACGGGATTCCCCGCAAAACGAACTCGCGCGCAAGACATTCCTCATACGCCGACTCGAGCAGCCCGGGACCCAGCATGCGATGCACTTCAATCGCAGCGCCGATAATTTCATGTGTAAGCTGATTGTCTTGCATAGGCGTTCTTTCGGCGGGGAATTTAACACAGAGGACACCGAGTCGGCACAGAGCAAGCCGAGGAGACTCAGGTAATCGCCGCCTCCTCATACACCCCAAACACGCCGCGCATCGCGTCGCAAATCTCCCCGAGCGTGGCGTACGCCTTCGCCGCCTCATACAGATACGGCATCAGGTTCTCGCTCCCCGCCGCCGCTCTTCGCAGCGCATCGAGCCGCCGCGCCACCTCCTCATTCGACCGCCCTGCGCGCAACTCCCGCAGCCGCGCCTCCTGCCGCCGCGCCACCGACTCATCGATCTGCAATATCTCGATCGGCTTTTCATCCGCCACGTAGGCATTCACGCCCACGATGATCTTCTCCTTGCGATCCACCGCCATCTGATACCGGTACGACGCATCCGCGATCTCCCGCTGCGGATATCCGTGCCCGATCGCCGCCACCATCCCGCCCAGCGCATCGATCCTCTGGATGTAGTCCCACGCCCCGCGCTCCACTTCATCCGTCAGCGCTTCGACGAAATACGCCCCGCCGAACGGATCGGACGTATTCGTCACGCCCGTCTCGTACGCCAGGATCTGCTGGGTGCGCAGCGCAATCGTCGCTGCGGCCTCCGTCGGCAGCGCCCAAGCTTCATCGAGCGAATTCGTGTGCAGCGACTGCGTCCCGCCCAGCACCGCCGCCAGCGCCTGCACCGCCGTCCGCACCACGTTGTTGTAGGGCTGCTGCGCTGTCAGCGAACATCCCGCCGTCTGCGTGTGGAATCGCAGCGCCCACGAACGCGCCTCCTTCGCCCCGAACCGCTCGCGCATCACCCGCTGCCAGATTCGTCGCGCCGCTCGATACTTCGCGATTTCCTCGAAAAAGTCGTTGTGCGCGTTGAAGAAAAACGACAGCCGCGGCGCGAACTCGTCGATCCCGAGCCCCCGCGCCAGCGCATGCTCCACGTACTCGATCCCGTCGCGCAGCGTGAACGCCAATTCCTGGATCGCCGTCGATCCCGCCTCCCGGATGTGATACCCGCTCACCGAAATCGAATTGAACTTCGCCGTGTGCTTCGCGCCAAATTCGATCGTGTCCGTCACCAGCCTCATCGACGGCCCCGGCGGGTAGATATATTCCTTCTGCGCGATGTACTCCTTCAGGATGTCGTTCTGCAGCGTGCCGGAAAGCTTCTTCCAGTCCGCGCCCTGCTTTTCCGCCACCACGAGGTACATCGCCCAGATCGCCGCTGCCGGCGAATTGATCGTCATCGACGTCGTCACGTCCGCCAGCGGAATCTCCGCAAACAGCGCCTCCATATCCGCCAGCGAACTCACCGCCACGCCGCACTTGCCCACCTCGCCTTCCGCCATCGCGTGGTCCGAGTCGTATCCCATCAGCGTCGGCAAATCGAACGCCACCGAAAGCCCCGTCTGCCCCTGTGCCAGCAAATAGCGGAACCTCTGGTTCGTGTCCTCCGCGCTGCCGAATCCGGCGAACTGCCGCATCGTCCACAGTCGGTCGCGGTACATCCGCGGATGAATCCCGCGCGTGTAGGGAAGTTCGCCCGGCAGACCGATGTCGCGCCCGGCATCGTCTCCGGCGAGGTCAGCCTCGGTGTAAATTCTCTGAATCGGGTAGCTTGAAACGGTGGTGAAATCGGCGGAACGATCAGGTGACTTTGCGAGAGTGGGCTTCAGCGTCTTTTCTTCCCACTCCCGTTCGGCTTTCGACGCCTTCCGCGGAGTCCCGGCCGCTCGCTCGCCGCCGGTTCCGCGCTCTTCGTCTCCTGCCATTGGCTGTACCTAGCCCCCGGGCTGAGCCTTATGAGTCCGTGTGGCCACTCGGCGCACGTAGCGCCGGCGTCCCCGCCGGCTCACTCCTGCGCCTGCTCGTGGCGCAAGCGCGATTGCGCCACGCTTTGCCGGTAGAAGTCTGAGCCTTCAGAGCCCGTGTGATAACCGAGATTCTTTGTAGGTCGTGCCTTCCAGCCACGACATGAGCCGCGCGAGATCTTCACGGGCTTCAGCCCCTGAAGTTCCCGAATACGGTTGCCACAGGGACTCTTATGCGTTGCGCTGGTGCGGGCGCGCGAGGGGCGTTGTTGGTCCTCTGCTTCCTATGCCTCCTCCGCCTCCTGCGCTTCCTATCTGTATCCCGAGACGCCGCTGTTGGGATCCACCGTGCCCGGAATATTCGGCGCCTGCAGGACGTGTCCGTTCGTCACATCCGCCAAAGTGATGTTGTGCACCTCGAGCGTCCGCCCCATCGCCTGGTTGAAGTTCAGCTCCGCCTCGATCAAGTTGATGCGGTCCCGCAATTCCACGCCCTCGGCCGCCACCAGCAATTGCTCCTTCTGCACGACCGTGAACGCGTTCGTCGACCCGAGTTGCAGTTGCTTCACCGAGTCGTCGTAGCTCTGCTGCGCGTAAATCCGCGCCTCTTGTGCCGCGGCGATGGCCGCCCGGTCCTGCTCGAGCGTGATCAGCGCCTGCCGCACGTTCAGCAGGATCGTGTTCTGCTCCTCTCGATACTGCACCTCTTGTTGCCGCTGGTTCAACTGCGCCGTCGCGTTGGCCGCCTGCGCCGCCCGGTTCCGTATCGGCAGCGTGATGTTCAGCCCCACCTCAAACGACGGATAGTTCCCGTTGATCATCCGGTCCCAGTCCTCGCCCAGCCCGCTCCGGAAGATCGACGTGTTCACCGTCGCCGCCGATACTTCGGCCGAGTACAGATCCACCGGCATGCCCGTCGCGTCCACGATCGGAGCCGCCAGGTCGGCGGCGAACGCCGTCGGCGTCGTGGTCGTCACCGTCTGTTTTCCCGCGAGGCCGATTGCCTGATACTGCCCGTAGAGATTCACTGTCGGCAGCAGGGCGTTCTGCGTCGCCTTGATCTCGATTCCCGCGTTTTTCAGGTTCAGCGCGTCCTGTTGCAGCTCGGGCCGCTTCTGCCACGCTTCGTGGACCGCATCCTGCAGCGAAATGTCTTCGGGCGGCGGGTTGAAAATCGGCGTCGTCGGAACGATCTCGATCCCCTGAAGCTGCGCCGCCAGCGCATCTTTGGTGATCGCCACCAGCAGCGTCGTCTCATCCAGCAGTTGCGTCGTCTGCGCTTGCACCAGCGCCTGCTGGTCGGTCGCCAATTGCGATTGCGCCGTGATCACGTCGAGCGGCGCCATCGTTCCGATCTCGAGCTGCTTCTTGTTGTTCTCGTAGAGCTGCTGATCCGCCGCCACCGCCACCTGCTCCACCTTCACGTTTTCCCGCGCGTACACGAGTTCCCAATAGTCGTTCGCCACCTGCGTGATCGTGGTCATCACCTGCTGCGCGAACTGCGACTCGCCCACCTTCACCGTGTTTTTCGCTTCGAGGATGTACCGCTCGTTCGGCAGCTTCCCGAATCCGTTCAGCAGCGGCTGCGTGATCTGCAGCGTCAGCGTCGACTGATCGTAGGGGTTGAACAAGTCGAATCCCAGGTTCGTCGATGCCCGCGTGTTGTCAAACGTCAGTTGGAACTGCGTGCCCGTCACGAAATTCTGTGTGTACTGGAAATTGGCCACCGCCGAGTGGTTGATGATGCCGATCGGCACCGTCGCCGACGGAGTCGCCGAGCTCGTCGGCGCCACGCCGACGAAAAACGGGTTGTTGATCGGTTCCGTCTGCTCTTGCAGGTACAAGTTGCTCGTCACCGTCGGATCGAACCGCAGTGGCCCGTTCGCGCCCGACTGCGCCAGCAGCAGGTTGGCCTCGTCCTGCCACGGAACGTATTTCTCGACCGCCAGCGCCAGGTTGTTCTCGAGCCCCAGCGAAATCGCGTCCTCCAGGCTCAGCATCAGCTTGCCGTTCTGGATCAACTGCCCGATCCGGGGCGTGTTCGTCAGCTCCGGCTCCGGCAGCGTCTTCTGCTTGTAGGGCGCAATGACGTTCGGAAACCACGTTTGCCCCTGCGAATAGTCCGGGCCGAACTTCAGCGCGCGCGCGGGTGACGGCGGCGCTCCTTCGCTCGTCGCGGGCGGCTCGTACATCGGCGGTGGTGTGGGCATCTGAACCTGCCCCGAGGTTTGCGAGGTTTGTGTGCCTTGCGCGGGAGCCTGCTGGTCCTGCGCGTACACCGGTGAAGCCACCAGCGAGGCGGCCAGGAACACCGCCACCGCTGCGTGCGTAAACCTTCCACTCATATCTTTTTCCTCTCCGAAGTGCGGTAACTCGTTTGTCTGCGCAAGGTCTAAGTACTGAAACGTGTGCCAACCCCAATTTGTTTCAGAAAACCATCCGGCTTCGTGCTTCCGCAAGGAGGAGGCACGGCATATCCCTTGTCTTTTGACGCAGGGACAGAAAATCGGGCGTTCGGGCATTCCCGCTCCCATGCCCGCGGCGCGTTCAAAATGCGGAAGCGAAAGTGTAACACCCGCCCCACAGGGTGACAATTAACTCATTCCCAGGCCGTTTCCCCCAACCTGTCCGCATCATCGCCCCCCTCCGGTCCGGTCTCCTTGCCCTCCGTGCCACGTTTCCATCTTCAGATTGACCGGCCCAGTCTCCGCGCCCTCCGTGCTCCTCGGTGAACTCTGTGTTTAGCCCGCATTCTAATCCACCCCGCCCGCCATCCCGCGCCGACCCCGTCCCATCCGCTCGAGGGTGCCCAGGTCGTTCCTCACAGCGTCTCCGCGCTCTCTGTGCTCCTCGGTGAACTCTGTGTTTAGCCCGCACTCTGATTCACCCCGCCCGCCAATCCCCGCCGCTAGCCGCCCGTCTCCACATCGGCTTCGGAATGTCCCGCGCGTCGCCCGTCAGCCTCGCAACGTTCAGCCCGCCGTGCCGCGTTTCCATCTTCAGATTGACCGGCCCAGTCTCCGCGCCCTCCGTGCTCCTCGGTGTACCCCGTGTTTAGTCCGCATCCGAATCCACCCCGCACGCCAATCCCCGCCGACCCCGTCCCATCCGCCCGCCCGAGGGTGCCTAGGTCGTTTCTCACAGCGTCTCCGCGCTCTCTGTGCTCCTCGGTGAACTCTGTGTTTAGCCCGCACTCTGATTCACCCCGCCCGCCAATCCCCGCCGCTAGCCGCCCGTCTCCGGCTTCGGAATGTTCACCGCGCCGTGCCGCGTTTCCATCTTCGATTGACCGGTCCAGTCTCCGCGCTCTCTGTGCTCCTCGGTGTACTCTGTGTTTAGCTCGCACTCTAATTCACCCCGCCCGCCAATCCCCGCCGCTAGCCGCCCGTCTCCGGCTTCGGAATGTTCACCGCGCCGTGCCGCGTTTCCATCTTCGATTGACCGGTCCACTCTCCGCGCCCTCGTGCTCTTCGGTGTACTCTGTGTTTAGCTCGCACTCTAATTCACCCCGCACGCCAATCCCCGGAGCGGCGAGGCTCTGAAACCTCCGTCCCATTTTCCGTTTTCAATTTTCTCTTTTCCCGTCCGCTCCATGGTAGGGTTCTACGCATGTCTCTTCTGCATGTCGTTATCCTTGCCGTGGTGCAGGGTCTGGCGGAACTCCTCCCGGTCTCGAGCTCGGCCCACGTAGTCATCGCCGAAAAACTCATGGGAATGGATCCGTCATCTCCCCAAATGACGCTGCTGCTTGTGATGCTCCACACCGGCACCATGTTTGCCGTCATCGTCTACTTCTGGAAGCAGTGGCTGCGCACCTATTTCCAGACCGCCGAGGCCTTCAAGACCTTCGCCGTCCAACTCATCGTCGCCACCGCTCTCACCGGCATAATCGGCGAAGGCTTCGTAAAGCTCATCGAGCACTTCGGATTTCACGGCATCCCGCACGCAGAAGTCGAGCAGCTTTTCAGTCACCTCGAACTCATCGCCCCAGCCCTCGCCGCTGCGGGCGTGCTCATCATCATCGCCGGAATCTACGAGAAGCGCCGCCCTCCCGTCGCGTCCCGCAACGACGGCCTCGGCATGCCGCAGGCTTCGCTGATTGGCATCGTCCAGGGTCTGTGCCTTCCGTTCCGCGGCTTCTCGCGCTCCGGAGCGACGATCTCCACCGGCCTTCTCGCCGGTGTCTCGAAGCAGAGAGCCGAGACGTTCAGCTTCGCGCTCGCGGTCGTGCTCACTCCCGCCGTCGACGCCCGCGAACTCTGGCGCCTGATCAAGGCCGACCACATCTCCGGCGGCGCAGCGCTCACCACGGCTCTCATGCCCAGCGCCCTCGGCGCGTTTTGCGCTTTCCTTGCGGGCCTTCTGGCGCTTAAATGGCTCAGCAAGTGGCTCGAAAGCGATCGCTGGTATATCTTCGGAATCTATTGCCTGGCCGCCGCCGTCGCGGTGGCGTATCTGCACCATCTCGGATACTGAGTCTCGGACACCGGCAAACGGATGCGACGCCGCCTGAAACAATCTCGGCCATCGTTTCGTAGAAAAGAGGTGGGCACCGCTCGCATTCTTCGCCTGTCGGCTCTCGCGCTGGTGCTTGCGCTCTTCCTCGCGCCGCGAGCCCTCCACGCTCAATCCGTCGACCAAGTCGCCGCCCAGGCCAGGCACGGCTACGTTACCGACCTCGCCGGCGTCTTGAGCCCGTCCGCGAAATCCCAGCTCACGGCCCTCTGCACCGAGGTCGACCAGAAGACCCAGGCCCAAATCGCCGTCGTCACCATCAGGTCGCTCGGCGACCAGCCTCTCGAGGATTTCTCCATCGATCTCGCGACGAAGCTCGGCGTCGGCCCGAAATCCGATCGCGGCATCCTGATCCTCTTCGCCGTCGACGATCACAAGTACCGCTTCGAAGTCGGCTATGGCCTTGAACCCATTCTGCCGGATGGCAAGGTCGGTACATTCGGCCGCCAGGCCGTGCCGTATTTGCGCCGTGGCGATTACGATTCGGCCATCCTTCTCGTCACCCGGCTCGTTGCGGATACCATCGCCGCCGACCGCGGCGTTAGTCTCGCCACGCCATCCACGGTGCATCTGCGGCGACCTCAAAACGTTGGTATCTTCCCGGCGATCCCGCTCTTTCTCATCTTGCTGATGGTCTTCATCGTCGTCAGCGCGATCCGCCGTGCCGCGAATCCCGCGGCCGCTTCGCGCTACCGCCGCGGCGGTGGCGGCAACTGGTGGATCGGCCCGATGATCGGCGGGATGGGCGGTGGCTTCGGTGGAGGTGGAGGCGGAGGCGCTGGTGTCGGCGGTTTTGGCGGAGGTGGCTTTGGGGGCGGGTTCGGCGGAGGTGGTGGAGGCGGCGGCTTCGGTGGCTTCGGCGGCGGCTCATTCGGCGGCGGCGGCGCCAGCGGCAGCTGGTAGTCGTAGCGCCGCAACGCAAGCGCGCCGGTCAAAGGTTTAAACGTAGTGCCGGGTTCTGTAGCCCGGCAGGTCCCTGCAGCGCACCACGGGAGGTAGCTTCGTCGCGGCGCAGATCGGCCCCGTGTTAAGGCCGCGCGCAGTTAGGGAGCCCATGTGAGAAGGTAAGCGCCCAGGCTCCTTGTGGCCGCGCGAATGCGCGACGGTTTGCCGGTGGAAGCGCCGGGCTTCAATCCGTGTTAAGGCCACGCGCAATAGGGGAGTCCACGTGAGAAGGTAAGCGCCCAGGCTCCTTGTGGCCGCGCGAATGCGCGACGGTTTGCCGGTGGAAGCGCCGGGCTTCAATCCGTGTTGAGGCCACGCGCAATAGGGGAGTCCACGTGAGAAGGTAAGGCCCAGGCTCTTTGTGGTTGCGCGAACGCGCGACGGTTTGCCGGTGGAAGCGCAGGCCTTCAGGCCTGCGAAAAAGTTGCTGGATTAACGGGGCTTCAGCCCCGGGCTTTTCTCACTTCACGCACGAGGAAACTCAGACTCATGGAAGAAAAATTCAGCGAGCTCATCGACTGGCTCAAAAGCGCCGCCGCCACCAATCTCAAGGCCGTCGTGCTCTACGGCTCCGCCGTCGCCGGCGATTTTCACGAGCAAATCTCCGACCTCAACATCCTGCTCGTCGTCGAACAGGCCGGCTCCGCCGAACTCGAAAAGCTTCACCCCATCGCCGCCTGGTGGACCAGAAAAGGCAATCCACCGCCCATCGTCTTCACCATGGACGAACTCACTCGCTCCGCCGACGTCTTCGCCATCGAACTCTTCGACATCAAGCGCCACCACCGCATGCTCCACGGTGCCGACATCTTCGAGAATTTTGAGATCCCCATGGAACTCCACCGCCTCCAGGTCGAGCGCGAGCTCCGCACCGCCTGGCTTCGCCTGCGCGAATCGATCCTCACCGCGCCCCAGAAAGCAGCCATCCACCTCCAGCTCATGGTTCGCTCGATTTCCTCGTTCTGCGTGCTCTTCCGCCACGCACTGATCGCCCTCAAGCATGGCGAAGCGCACACCAAGCGCGAAGCGGTCGAAGCCATGGCCGCCATCACCGGCGGAAATCCCGCCGGCTTCCAGACGGTCCTCGATTTCAGGGCGGGGAAGATCAAGGAGAAAGACGTCGACGCCGAAGCCACGCTCCACTCCTATCTCGAATTCGTCGAAGTCGTCACCAACGAAGTCGACCGGCGCCTCGACGTCATGAAATAGCGCGCCTCGAAACTTTCGCGCTCGCCGTTCGTATTGTTCTTTAGGGACCTGCCTTTGCCTGCGAAGCGCGGGCGCATTACATCTGAATCGGGTCGCGGCCTTACACGTTGGTTCGTCGTTCGCTGTGTGCTAGATTGCTCGCCGGAGGAAGCCCATGAAGGTCGACGTTATCATCCTCATCGTACTGATCGTGATCGCGCTCATCGTCGGCGGCGCCTACGTTTCCGCGCGGAACCACATGGTCACGCTCAACGAGCAGATCAAGTCCGATTGGGCCCAAGTGGACGTCGTCCTCCAGCGCCGCGCGGATCTGATCCCGAATCTCGTCAACACCGTCGAAGGCTTCGCTGCCCACGAAACCACGGTATTCGATGACGTCGCCAAGGCTCGCACGCAATACCTCAACGCGCAGACCCCACCCGACAAAATCGCCGCGAGCAATCAGCTGTACGCCATGGAGCAGAAAGTCCTCGCGCTCGCCGAAAATTATCCGCAGCTCAAGTCCAACCAGAATTTCCTTCAGCTTCAGGACGAACTCGCTGGCACCGAAAATCGCATCGCCGTCGAGCGCCGCCGCTACGACGACGCCATTCAGTCCTACAACACCTACATCGGCCTCTTCCCGAACAACATTTTCGCCGGTTGGTCCGGATTCAAGCGCAACGAGGCGTATTTCAACGCCCCGCCCGAAGCGCAGCAAGTGCCCAAGGTGCAGTTCCCGGCCCCCGCGACAAACTGACCTCTCACAGCAGTCCCACGCTCGGTACCGGCCCCGAAAAAGCTTCGGGGCCTCGATCTCGCTCCGTCAGCATCCTCCCTCCCCGCACGGCGCCGAAGTTGCGGCTGTAATCCACCCAACACGCTGGCGAGGCTGGGCCGGCACGCGGCGAATTCGCGCCCTGAGCGAAGAGCGTTGGGGCGCCGTCGTCAGTAGTCCGCCACGCCACCCGGCACGCGCGGAATCGGCGTGGCGTGCGAAGACCGCCCGAGGCGCGGTCGTAATGATCCGGGACGCTTGCCGCCATCCGCAGAAGTCCGCATCCGCGTGAGCGCCGGAGGCGCGGTTGTAATTAGCCCGGCACGAAGCCCGCCTGCCGGCGAGGCAGGCGGAGCGAAGTGCCGGGTACCAGGAGCAAAAACGACAAGTCCCGTAGGGACGGTTGACCCCCACCGCGCGTCGCGAAATTTGCCGCGCGAATCGCTCCAAATGCTTCCGAAATCGCCCTCGTAAGCCCGCTTAAGCTTGTTTTCGGGAGCAAGCTCTTTGCTCTCTTTACGACAGATTTTGCATGGCGAAAATCCGGCGAATCCTCGCAAACGCCGCCGGCGCGAAAGATCGAACGCGTGTTACGCCTTTGCGAAATTCCGGCGCGTGCCTTGACCCGCGTTCGCTGCCGCGATAGGCTGACGTCAGGTCCCAATCAACCGGATGAAACAAACCGTACGAATCGCCGGAGGCATCAACGAACTCTTCGGCACCCTGGACGAAAACCTCAAGTTCTTTGAGTCCGCTCTTCGCGTCACCACGCACCTGAAGGATCACGATCTCGAGATCGAAGGCGCCCCCGAGCAAGTGGAGCGCGCCACGCGCATCCTCGGCGCGTACAACGACCGCATCCGCGAAGGCCGCGTCCCATCAAGCCAGGAAGTGAAATCGCTCCTGCGCACGGCCGCCGATGAACCGACCTCGACGCTGAACGGAGCCTTCTCTCCAACCCGCACCAAAGCTCTCGGCAAGAAGAGCGTCGCGCCCAAAAGCTCCAACCAGCGCCGCTACATCGAGGCCCTCGAAACCTACGACATGGTCTTCGCCATCGGCCCGGGCGGCACCGGCAAAACCTATCTCGCTGTCGCCATGGCCGTGCAGGCGCTCCTCTCGAAGCAGGTCAACCGCATCATCCTTGCGCGCCCCGCCGTCGAAGCCGGCGAGCGACTCGGCTTTCTCCCCGGCACGGTGCAGGAAAAAGTCGATCCCTACATGCGCCCGCTGTACGACGCGCTGCACGATCTCCTCGAAGCCGACAAGCTCGAGCGCTTTCTCGAAAAGGACATCATCGAAGTCGCCCCGCTCGCCTTCATGCGTGGGCGCACGCTCAACGATTCCTTCGTCATTCTCGACGAAGCGCAGAACACCACCAGCGAGCAGATGAAAATGTTCCTCACGCGCCTCGGATTCAATTCCAAGGCCGTAATCACCGGCGACGTCACGCAGATCGACCTTCCCGACCGCCGCCGCTCGGGATTGGTCGAAGCGATCGACGTTGTCGGCAAAATCGAGGGGATCGCGCTGGTCTATTTCGACGAGCGCGACGTCGTGCGCCACAGCCTCGTCCAGCGCATCATCAAGGCCTACGACGAATACGCCGGCACGCCGCCGGCCGCGTCCAACGGCCCCGCAAAATCCTCCGCTCCGGCGCCGAATTCATCGAGCGAAAATCCGCGCCGCGACTAGAAGCCATCGAGCCGTCTCACAAACAGGGTTCGGGGATCGGAGCTTCCGAGTTTTGACGTGACGATCGCGCCGAACGCTCATCTCGAATTCAGATTCCCGAGCCCTTGATTTTTTCCCAAGCGCCAGAGGCACGACTGAAAATAGCCCGGCACGAAGCCGCCTGCCGTCAAGGCGGGCGCAGCGCAGTGCCGGGACGCTGACACCGAAGAATTCCAGTCCCGGCAGGGACGATTGACCCGCCGCGACTCTCGAAATGAATCCGTCCCGTGAGGCACATTTATGGGGTGGCTTCCAGCCACTCGGGGTACACTCGCCAATCCGCTTGCGGCGCAGCAGATGCTCGCCATGACGACCACGACTGAAAACTGGGCCTCGCAGATTCGCGCGGGGGACGTCCGCGCGATTTCCCGCGCCGTCTCGGCGATCGAAGACCGCGCGCCCGAGGCCGAGCAACTGCTGCGCCTGCTGTTTCCTTTTACCGGACGCGCCTCCCGCATCGGCGTCACCGGCGCGCCGGGAACGGGCAAGAGCACGCTCGTCGACCGGCTCGCCGCGCACTACCGCGCCGAAAAGAAGACGGTCGGCATCATCGCCGTCGACCCTTCGAGCCCGTTCACCGGCGGCGCAATCCTCGGCGACCGCATCCGCATGCAGGGGCACGCCACCGACGAAGGCATCTTCATCCGCTCGATGGCGACGCGTGGCTATCTCGGCGGCCTCGCGCAGGCCAGCGGCGACGTGGCGCTGCTGCTCGACGCGGCCGGGAAGCAGCGTATCGTCATCGAAACGGTCGGCGTGGGCCAGGGCGAAATCGAAATCGTCCGGCTTGCCGATTGCACCGTCGTCGTGCTCGTGCCGGGAATGGGCGACGAAGTCCAGAACCTCAAAGCAGGTTTGATGGAGATCGGCGACATCTTCGTGATCAACAAGTGCGACCGTGAAGGCGCCGCGCGCTTCGAGCAGCAGCTCAGCGCGATCCTCGAGCTGGTTCCGGATCGCGAAGGGTGGAGACCGCCGATCGTGCGCACGGTCGGGACCGAAAATCGCGGCGTCGGCGATCTCGCGCAGCACATCGAGATGTTTCGCGCCCACGCCGAAGCCGCGCCCAACCGGCAGGCGCGCGAAGTGGCTTACTGGAAAGAGTGGTTGCTGCGGCTGCTGCAAGCCCGGCTGCTCGAGCGTGTGGCCGCCGGCCACGTCAACGGCGCTGAGTTCGAAGCCGTGGCCGCTGAAGTCGCAGCCAGGAAACGGGATCCTTACACGGTGGTCAACGACCTTCTCGCCCGGGCCGGACTCGCCGGCAAGGCCTGATCTCCGCCCGTTTTGCGTACGCTATCGGCGCCCGCGGAAAAAACGCGCTCGCCGCGCGTTCCTTGCGCCTTGACAATCGAGTCAGCGTCCATATACGGTATCCGTTTGGGTGATGGGCTTCAGGCAAACCAGTGAGTCGCGACGTTTTTAGGCGCCTTGGGCCTCGCAAATTTTAAGATTCAGCAATCATCCGTCTTTGCCGGGAGGATATAGGAATGCCGCACAAGTTGACGAACATGCTCTCGCGTGTGCCAAGCGACATCGAAATCGCCCAGGCAGCCACGCCGATCCCGATCGATCAAATCGCCGCCGAGGCGGGCATTCTTCCCGAAGAACTCGATCTCTACGGAAAGACCAAGGCGAAAGTCCACTTGGACATTCGCGACCGGCTGAAAGGCAGCCCCAACGGCAAGTACGTCGTGATCACGGCGATCACTCCCACGCCACTCGGCGAAGGGAAGACCACCACGACCGTCGGTCTGAGCCAGGCGCTCGGCGCTCATCTCGGCAAGAAAGTGTTCACGTGCGTCCGGCAGCCCAGCCAGGGTCCTACGTTCGGCATCAAGGGCGGAGCGGCCGGCGGCGGCTATAGCCAGATCATCCCGATGGAGGAGTTCAATCTCCACCTTACCGGCGACATTCACGCGATCACCGCGGCCAACAACCTGCTCGCGGCCGCCATCGACTCGCGCTGGTTCCACGAGAGCACCCAGAAGCCCGAGGGACTCTTCGATCGTCTCTGCCCGCCCGCGAAAGACGGCAGCCGCCGTTTCTCTCCGGTAATGCTCCGCCGGCTGAAAAAGCTCGGGATCAACAAGACGAATCCCGACGACCTTACGCCCGAAGAGCGCCTGCGATTCGCGCATCTCGATATCGACATCAACAGCGTCACCTGGCGCCGCGTCACCGACACCAACGACCGCATGCTTCGCCAGATCACCATCGGCCAAGGCCCTGAGGAAAAGGGATTGACGCGCGTCACCGGCTACGACATCTCGGTGGCGAGCGAAATCATGGCCATCCTCGCGCTGACCACCAGCCTCGCCGACATGCGCGAGCGCCTCGGTGCGATGGTCATCGGCACCAGCAAGGCCGGCGAGCCGATCACGGCCGACGACATTGGAGCGGGCGGCGCGCTCACCGTCCTGATGAAGGACGCGATCCAGCCCAACCTGATGCAGACGCTCGAAGGCACGCCCGCGTTCGTGCACGCCGGGCCGTTCGCGAATATCGCCCATGGCAATTCGTCGATCGTCGCCGATCAGATCGCTCTCAAACTCGTGGGGCCGGACGGATTCGTTCTCACCGAGTCGGGCTTCGGCGCCGACATCGGCATGGAGAAATTCTTCAACATCAAGTGCCGCTACAGCGGTCTCGTGCCGAATTGCGTTGTGCTGGTCGCGACGATCCGTGCTCTCAAGATGCACGGTGGCGGCCCGAAGGTCGTCGCGGGACAGCCGCTCAGCCCGCTCTACACCGAAGAGAATCTCGAGTTGCTCGAAAAAGGCTGCTCGAATTTGACCAAGATGATCCAAAACGCCCGCTACTTCGGCATCCCCGTCGTCGTCGGCATCAATCGCTTCCAGTACGACACGCCGGCCGAAATCGAGCTCGTCCGGAAGAAAGCGCTCGAAGCGGGCGCGAGCGATGCCGTGATGGCCAATCACTGGGCGCAGGGCGGAGCGGGCGCCGTCGAGCTCGGCAAGGCCGTGATCGCCGCCTGCGAAAAGCCCAGCAACTTCCAGTTCCTCTATCCGCTCGATATTCCGATTAAGAAGAAGATCGAGACGATCGTGCAGAAGATTTACGGCGGATCGACGGTGGAGTATTCGCCCGAAGCGGAAAAGAAGATCGAACTGTACACGCGTCTCGGCTTCGACAAACTGCCCATCTGCATGGCCAAGACGCACCTCAGCTTGAGCGCGGATCCGACGCTCAAGGGCGCTCCGACGGGTTTCGCGATTCCCATTCGCGATATCCGTGCGAGCGTTGGCGCGGGCTTCCTCTATCCGCTCGTGGGAACGATGAGCACGATGCCCGGTCTATCGACGCGCCCCGGATATTACGAGATCGATCTCGATCTCAAAACAGGCAAGGTTATCGGCCTATCCTAGACGCTCTCGCATGAGCCCTCATCGAGGTCGAAGCTCGAGCGGACCCATGCCAGGCGCCGGAGACGCGGTTGTAACTAGCCCGGCATGAGGCTTGCCTGCCGCGAGGCAGGCGAAGCGGAACGCTTGGCGTTTCAATGGCCGCCTGGCGCTCCGGCCCACCATCGCCTCAGCGCTACCATCGCCCAGACCGCTTCGACAAAGCCGAAGGGCCACGCGCCCTGCAGGAAGCCGTAGACTGATCCGAGCCCGCAAGCCGCCGCAAATCCGAGAATGAACCAGCGGCTGCGCTTTTCGAACGCATAGCAAAGCAACATCGCGGTCACCGCAAACAGTCCAAACAGGCTCAGTCGGGTCAATCGACGCTCCGGGGCGCGAGACGCGCCGGTCGAAGCCTATCACCCGGCAAATAAAGAAGGCGTAAGGCCCGGCGGCCTTGTTCGCCGCCGAGGCGTACGATAGAGTAGCGATTGCTCTCACGGCGCGAAAAAGCGGGGAATATGGCGGGAACGGACGTGGAAACGCGCGAAGTCCTGATTCGACGCGCCGAAATCGACAAGCGCGTGCGCGCCGTCGCGCGCCAGATCACCCGCGACTTCAAGGGCGAGCGCGTTCACCTGATCGGCGTGCTCAAAGGCGCCTGCATTTTCCTCTCCGACCTCGTGCGCGAAATCAATCTCGAAAGCTCGATCGACTTCATCGCCGTCTCCAGCTACGGCCGCGGCAAGGAATCGTCGGGCCAGGTGCGTGTCCTCAAGGATCTGGACAGCAGCATCGCCGGCCTCAACGTGATCCTCGTGGAGGACATCCTCGATACCGGCTTGACGCTCAGCTACCTTTTGCGCGTGCTGCGGCAGCGCCGGCCGAAGACTCTCCGCGTGGCGGCGCTGCTCGACAAGCCCTCGCGGCGGCTCAAGCCCGTCGAGGCGAACTACGTCGGCTTCAAGATCCCGAACGAGTTCGTCGTCGGCTATGGCCTCGATTACGCCGAGCGCTTTCGCAACCTGAAGGACGTGTACGTCCTGCATCTCCCCGAAGACGGAACGCACTGACCGGCCGCCCGCTCCGTCGAACGGGCCTACCCCTATCCGCCGCCAATTTGGTGTAAGAATGTTTGCACGCAGGCAATCTATCTGGCCGGCGCAAATTTTCGGCCTGTTATAATGGTTCGACTCGGGGTCGCGCCGCGGGATTCGGGGATCTCGCAGGTGATCCGCAGTCGTTGTGCGAAACAGGGGCGAAGGACCTGCGCGGATCCTCCTCAATGGACTTGACTGAAATCAACTCGACGCACGATATCCCTGCGGAGACGCTCGCCGTCCTCGCCGAGATCGGGCATGAAATCAATGCGTCGCTGAATCTCGACGAGGTGCTCGCCAACGCCGCCGCGCAGGTGAAGCGCCTCATCGACTACGAAATCTTCGCCGTCCTCCTGCCCGACGAAGGCACCGACAATCTCTACATCCGCTTCGCCATCGGCCATCGCCCCGAGGTCGTGGAGCACTGGCGCATTCCCATGGGCGACGGCATCATCGGCGCCGCCGCGCGTCTCGGCCAGGCGATTCGCGTCGGCGACGTGCGCAAAGACCCGCGCTATCTTCCCGCCGCCGAAGAGGTCCGCTCGGAGATGGCGGTGCCGCTGATCGTGCGCGGGCGCGTGATCGGCGTGATGGACATCGAGAGCCGCCAGCCCGACTACTTCACGCCCGGCCAGCAATCGATTCTGACGCTCGTGGCGAGCCGCATCGGAACGGCGGTCGAGAACGCGCGCCTCTTCCAGAGCGCGCGCAAGCAGGCCGAAACGCTGATGCTGCTCAATGAAATCGGCCGCGAAACCAGCGCCACGCTCGAGGTCGAGGAAGTGCTGCGCCGCGCCGCGGAGATGACCAAGCGTCTCATCGACTACCAGATCTTCAGCATCCTGCTGCACGACGCGCACGCCGGCGTCTTTCGCCATCACGTGACCGTGAAATTCGGCCAGCGCGTGCAGGAAAAATCGACCGTGCCGGAGCATGAGGGCATCGTCGGCGCCGCCGCGAAGCTGCGCCGCCCGATCGTGGTGCCCGACGTGTCGCTCGATCCGCGCTACCGCATGCTGAATCCGGAGACGCGCTCCGAACTCGCCGTGCCCATGATTTACAAGACGCGCGTGATCGGCGTGATGGACCTCGAGAGCCCGCAACTGAACTACTTCACGCCGGACCACGTGCAGGTGCTCTCGATCCTCGCCTCGCACCTCGCCATATCGATCGAAAACGCGCGCCTCTACGAGCAGGTGGCACGCGACGAGAGCCGCATGGAGCGCGACCTGAACGCCGCCCGCCGCATTCAAGGCGCGCTGCTGCCGCATCTTCCGGGCGAAGAATTCGGGCTCGATATCGCCGCGCGGGTCGTCTCTTCGCGCGAGCTGAGCGGCGATCTCTACGACTTCCTGCGCTACGGTCCGCAGGACCTGGGCATCGCGCTGGGCGATGTGAGCGGGAAGGGAAGCGCGGCGGCGCTCTACGGCGCGGTCGCGGTCGGCACGCTGCGCAGCCTCGGCTCGCTCAAGCCGCGCCCCGCGAACATGCTCCGCGCCGTCAACGGCTTTCTCGGCGAGCGCCTGATCGAAGGCCGGTTCATGACGCTTTGCTTCGCTGCGTGGAATCGCCGGCGCCGGCGCCTGCGCGTGGCCAACGCGGGCCAGGAACAGCCGCTGCTCTGGCACGGCGGCAAGTGCGAGAAGATTCCGCTCTCCGGGTTCCCGCTCGGTATTTTCGAGGAAGCCACCTACGAGGAGCGCAGCTACATTCTCGATCCGGGCGACGTGGTGGTGCTCTACTCCGACGGCATCGCCGACACGCAGAATTCCGCGAACGAATTCTTCGGGCACAAGCGCGTGGCCCAGATCATCGCCCAGCACGCGGCGCTCACCGCCGACGCGATCGCCGATCACGTGCTCGAAGAGGTCGACACGTTCTCAAACGGGCAGCATCCCACCGATGACCGCACGCTGCTCGTTCTGAAAGTGCGCTAGCCCCGGGGGGCGGCGAAATGCCGGCAAATTTGCGCAATAACGTGGGCATCCATGATGCCCCCAGCGGGCGCCTAAACGGCCCCAGATCGCCGGGAAAAGCCCAGTTTGGACGGCTTCTCAGGCCGCTACCGTTCACCCCAACGCAATTTGCTTCGCAGAATCTGGAAATAGCTCTTGGTGGGCGGGCGGAGCAGCGCCACGCGTTTGGCGGACTTCGTGATCCGCACGCGGTCCGCCGGCGCAAGCTCCAGGCTGATCTGGCCGTCGAGCGCCACGTACACCGGCTCCGACGTGGCAGTGAAGTCGAGGTCGATGCGCGACGTACTCGGCACGACGAGCGGCCGGTTGGTGAGCATGTGCGGGCAGATCGGCGTGATGATGAATGCGTCGAGGCTCGGGTCGACGATCGGTCCGCCGGCGGCGAGCGAGTAGGCGGTCGATCCGGTGGGCGTCGCGACGATCAGCCCATCGGCGCGGTAGCGCCCCACGTGATCGCCGTCCACGTGAACGTCGAAATCGAGCATCCGGGCGCGCGCGCCTTTGTTCGCGACCGCGTCATTGAGCGCGCATTGGACTTCGCCGGGCTCGCCGTCGCGCCGGATCTCCGCGTCGAGCATCATGCGATCGCTGGTGCGCTGGTTGCCCGCGAGGACGTGTTCGAGCGCGGGATAGAGCTCTTCGAGCGTCACGCTGGTGAGGAAGCCCAGCCCGCCCAGGTTCACCGCGAGGATCGGGACGTCGTGCCCGCCGAGCGCGCGCGCCGCCGAGAGCAGCGTGCCGTCGCCGCCGAAGACGATCAGGAGGTCGATTTTCGCGCCCAGCGCGCTGCGTGCCAGCACCGGCTCGCCGAGATCGAGGCAGCACATGTGGGTTTCTTCGTCGATGAATACGCTGACTTTGCGCTCGTGTAGCCACGCGATCAGCGGCGGCACTACGGAAGCCACCAGGTCGCGGACAGGTTTGCAGATGATGCCGGCTGCGCGGATCATTCGTGTGCTCGCCATTTTATTCTACCCGCGGCGCCGCGCGTGGAGAAAATACTCCTGATTTCCCTCGGCGCCCGGCAGATGGCTCGGCCGCACGCCCAGAATTTCGAGGCCGGCACCGGCCGCCGCCGCGCGCACGCGCTCGACCGCCTTTTCGCGCGCGGCTTCGTCGCGCACGATCCCGCCTTTTCCGACGTCGCGCTTTTCGAGCTCGAATTGCGGCTTGATCAGGATCAGGAGGTCGCTCCCCGCGGGCGCGATCGGAAGAAGCGCGGGCAGGATTTTCGTCACCGAGATGAATGAGACGTCCATGACGATCAGGCTGGGCGGCTCGGCGATCTCCTCTGCGCGCAGGTAGCGCGCGTTGCGCTCAACGGCTGCCACGCGTGCGTCTTGCCGCAGCTTCCAGTCGAGCTGGTCGACGCTGACGTCGACGGCGAAAACCTTGCGCGCGCCGCGCTGCAGCAGGCAATCGGTGAATCCGCCGGTCGAGCTGCCCACATCGAGGCAAATCCGGTCGCGCGGATCGACGCCGAAATCATCGAGAGCGCCTTCGAGTTTCAGGCCGCCGCGGCTCGCGTAGCGGAGCGTTTCGCCGGCGATCTCGATACGCGCGTCCGTGCGCACCTGCGCGCCCGCCTTTTCGACGCGAACACCGTTCACGCGGACGTGGCCCGCGAGCACGATTGCTTGCGCTCTTTCGCGCGAAGGCGCCAGGCCGCGCTCGACGAGCAGTACATCCAGCCGGGATTTGCCTGGCTTCGCCACTGTATTGAGAAGCTGTCTCGCGAAAGGCGCGGCGCCGACTAAGAGCGGCGGGCGACCAGGAAGGCCGCGAGCTGGCGCAACCGCGAGGCGCGCTCGCCGTAGCCATCGAGTTCGGCCAGAGCTTTGGCTTCGAGTTCGGCCGCGATCGCGCGCGACTTCTCGATTCCGTAGAGTGCGGGGTAGGTCGCCTTCTGCTGCGCCTGGTCTTTGCCGGCGGTTTTCCCGAGCGCCGCGGACGATTCCTCGACGTCGAGCAGATCGTCGACCACCTGAAACGCCCAGCCGATGTTGTCGCCGAAACGGCGCAGGCGCTCGACGTCCTCGGGAGGCGCACCACCCGCAATCGCGCCCGCCACGATCGACGCGCGAATCAGCGCGGCCGTCTTCGAGCGATGGATGTATTCGAGCTCGCTCGGGCCCACCGCCTTGCCCCCGGCCTCGACGTCCGCCACCTGCCCGCCCACCATTCCGTTCACGGTTCCCGCCGCGGCCGCGATTTCGGCGATTACGCGCACGCGACGTTCGGCTTCGAGCGGCGACTTCGCCAGCGTCTCGAAAGCGAGGGTCAGCAGGGCGTCGCCCGCAAGAATCGCAATGGCCTCGCCGAATACTTTGTGGTTGGTGGGCTTGCCGCGGCGCAGGTCGTCGTTGTCCAGCGCGGGAAGGTCGTCGTGGATCAGCGAATAGGTGTGAATGAATTCGAGCGCGCATCCGGTATGGATTGCGGCGTCCACCGTCTGCGCGAACATCCGCGCCGATTCCAGGCACAGGATCGGGCGGATGCGCTTGCCGCCGGCGAACACGCTGTAGCGCATGGCGCGATGGATCGAAGGCGGCTGGGTGCTGTCCGCGGGGAGAAGAAGCTCGAGCGCCGCTTCGATGGCGGCATGGTCCGCGTCGAAAAACTCGGGAAGTTTCATGCGGTCGGGAAGGGCGGCATCGAGTGGCGGGACGCACGTACGCGCGCCGCGCGCCTGGCGCTACGATTCATCTTCGGGCTGAAAAGGCTCGGCGGCGATCTTGCCGTCCGCCTTCTTTAGCAGGATTTCGACGCGCCCTTCCGCCTCTTCGAGCTGCTTCTGGCATTCCCGCGAGAGCTTCACACCCTCTTCGAAGAGCTTCATCGCTTCGTCGAGCGAAAGATCCGTGCCCTCGAGCCGCTTCACTACTTCTTCAAGGCGGGCGAGCGATTTTTCGAAGCCGCCCTTTTGAGGGGGCTCGACCGCCGCTTTGTTGGTTGCTGAATTCATTGCATTCCTTCGATCTGAAATTGCTATTCACCGCAGAGACGCAGAGGGCGCACAGAAAACCGGCGCCTCGCTACTGCAACGTCTTCAATCTGAAACTTCAGATTTCAGATAGCCCGCTACCGTTGGCAGCGCGGGCACCAGAACGTGGGAACGCCTGCCCTGCACCATACGTTGAATCGTGCCGTCGCCGCGACGGCACTTCTTTCCCGCGCGTCCGTACACCGCCAGGATCGTTTCAAGCCCTTGGAACCACCAGTTCGGATCGCGAAAGTCCGGCGCGGGATGAAGGCAGCATTCTAGCGCACGCCGCAGAACGGCAACAATCCCCTTGTGAAGGCTTCGCGCGGCGTCACCCGTGATGCGATTGGCGGGCCGCTGCGGATTCAGGCGTGCCCGCCACATGGCCTCATTCGCGTAGATATTGCCGAGGCCCGCGATCTTGCTCTGGTCGAGCAGTAGCGCCTTGAGCGGACGGCGGCTGGCGCGAAGAGTCGCCGCGAGGCGAGCAACCGTGAATTCGGGCGAGAGCGGGTCGACGCCCATCTTGCGAATGCCGGGCACCTCTTCCGGCGCGCCGGCCCATTGGACGCGTCCGAAGTGGCGCCGGTCGACAAACCCCAGGGTGCCGCGGCCCAGTTCGAACGCGACATCAATGTGGCCGCTCGTCTTGCGCTGCGGGAACCAGATGAGCTGGCCATCGAGCTTGAAATGCAAAATCAAGCAGCCGCGATCGAGCGGCAAGAGCAGGTATTTGCCGCGGCGGCCGACTCCCTGAATCTTGCGCCCGCGTGCGTTCTTTTCGAGCAGAGCGGCGGCGCGGCCGGCGCCGCGCCCCGATGTAGGCCGCGCCGCGATCGCATGAATCACGCGGCAGCGCAGAATAGTTCGTCCTTTGACGAGCGGACGCAGCGCGCGCGCCACCGCTTCGACCTCGGGCAGCTCAGGCATCGGGCAGGGAAGTGCCGGCCCAGTCGGGCAGATGGCGGTACATGTCGTCCCAGGTCTTATGCGCGCGCAGGGCCGCCACCACGACCGGCAGCGGATCGGCGAGAATCTCGGGAAAGAGCCGCTCGTCGGGACACGTGATGGGAAACGCGAGCCGCTCCACGGGCGGAGTGAACTCGGCGTCGACGCCCGGCTTGTTTCCGCGGGGATCGATGCGATACCAGCCGTATTCCGGCAGGTGAACGGCGTTCAGGCCGTGGAGCGTGTAGGGCGGACCGCTGTCATCCAGGCTCAGGCGCTGGTAACAAAAGCCTGTGGGAATGGCGTTCGCGCGCAAGAGGGCCGCGAGCAGATGGCTCTTCGCGTAGCAGTAGCCGGTGCCCTCGGCGAGAACGTCCGAGGCCCGGCAGGTGACCGGATTTCGATGGAAGTCCGAGCTGTGCTGGATGTGGTCGCGCACCCATTCGAAGCAGCGCCGCGCGATTTCGACGGGGCCTGGCGCGCCGGCGGAAAGCTCGCGGGCCTTGGCGAGCACGCGAGGCTCCTGCCAATCCACGGTTTCCGTTGCCCGCAAAAATCGCTCCACTAAATCCCCCTCGAAGCGCCCGGCCTCGCGCTTGCGTCGCACTCCGGCTGGGAGCACAATCGCGGCATGACACTCGAATTTACCACTTCCTACCTGAAAGACTCGACGGAGCTGCTGCAGCATTATAAGAAGCTTGCCGAACGCGCCATCGCGCAGACGCCGGACGAAATGCTCACGGCGACCTGGGACGCCGAATCGAATTCGATCGCCACTATCGTGAAGCATCTTTGCGGCAACATGCAGTCGCGCTGGACGGACTTCCTCACGTCCGACGGTGAGAAGCCGGGGCGCGACCGCGACGCCGAGTTCGAGGCCCCGCCGCAGACCCGGGCGGAGATTCTGGCGCTGTGGGACAATTCCTGGAAGATCGCGTTTGACGCGCTCGCGCCGCTCACGGACGACGACCTCGGGCGTACGATCCGCATTCGGGGCGAGCGCCACTCCGTATTGCAAGCGATCCACCGCCAGGTGGCGCACTACGCCTACCACATCGGCCAGATCGTCTTCATCGCCAAGCATTGCGCCGGCGCGCGCTGGACGGCGCTTACCATTCCTCGCGGGAAATCGGCGGACTACAACGCGCGCGTGAATGCGGGCACCGTTTCGCAGCGCTGACTTCCGCATCCTCGCGCGAAGAAACACCGTCCGAAGCGGGCCTGCCGCGGCCGTGGATGCCTGATAGAATTGCCTCCAATGGCCGCTTTTTCGATCTTCGCGTCCCGCGCAGCTCTTAGACGTGCGGTCCTCCGCTCGGAAGGCCGCGCCGCCCGATGACGCCGCTGCACCTCTTCGGCATGCTGTTCCTGATCGGCGTGAACGCCTTTTTCGCCGCCGCGGAATTCTCGCTCGTCGCCGTGCGCCTTTCGCGCGTGCGGCAGTTGGTCGAGAAGGGCGACCCGCGCGCGAAGATCGTCGAGCAACTGATCGGCGATCTGGGGCGCGTCGTTTCGGGCGTGCAGGTCGGCTTGACGATCGCGAGCCTCGCGCTCGGTTATCTCGGCGAAATCACGCTGGCGGCGCTCGTGCATCCGTTCGTCCAGGCGTTCACGCGCCCGTGGGCGCCCATCCTCGCGCACGCCATCGCGCTGGTGGTCGTCTTCGGATTACTCACGTTCCTGCAGGTCGTGTTCGGCGAGCTCGTCCCGAAAGGCCTCAGCCTCGCGCGAGCCGAGCGCGTCGCCCTGCTGATCGCGCGGCCGTTTCATTGGTTCCTGCGGACGTTCAGCTGGGCCATCGACCTCTTCGACACCACGTCCGAGAAGATCGTGGGCGCGCTCGGGATCGTGGCGCCTCACAGCCATACGTTGGTCCGGTCGATCGAGGAGCTCGAAGTGATGGTGCAGCAGGCGCGCGATCGCGGCGTGCTGGCGGACCGCGACGCGCAGTTCGTCCAGAACGCGATCGAACTCGGCCAGGTGCAGGTGCGCGAGATCATGATTCCGCGGCCGGACGTCCACGCTCTGCCCGTAGGCGCGGGCCTCGACGAGGCCATGCGGATGTTCGCCACCACGCAGCGCTCCCGCTTGCCGGTGTACGAGGGGTCGCTCGATCACATTCTCGGCTTCGTTCACATCAAGGACATCATCTGGCTGCTGCTCGATCGCTCGCGCCCCGCCGAGGAGGAACAGGCGCCGTCGCCCTTCGATCTGCGGAAGCTCTTGCGCGAGGTGCTGATCGTCCCCGAAACCAAGCCGGCCAGCAGCCTATTGCTCGAATTGCGCACGCGACGCATCAGCCTGGCGATGGTGGTCGACGAGTTCGGCAGTATTCTCGGGCTGGTCACCATGGAGGATATCCTCGAGCAGATGGTCGGCGCGATTCACGACGAATTCGACGTCGTCGAGCAGCCGCTGAGCCTTCCCGACGGAGGCATGATCTTCGACGCGGCGATCAAGGTGCGCGACCTCGATGCGCAGTACAACATCGCGATTCCGGACGATCCCTCGTACGAGACGATCGGCGGCTTCGTCCTCAGCCGGCTCGGCTTCATCCCGCGCGGCGGCGAGAGCTTTGAGTCCGACGGCTATCTCTTCACGGTCACCGAGATGGAGCGCCGCCGCATCTCGCGCGTGAAGATCAAGCCGATCCGCTCGGCCGGGCCGTCGTTGGTTCCTCCGCACGCGCCCACGACCGCGGCCCCCGCGGCGGAGCACAAGCACGCCGCATCGGTGAGGGGGCGCGGGGCGAAATGATCCGCTACCTTTCGGTGCGAGTCCTGCTGGCGCTGCCCGCGCTTTGGCTGATCGTAACGATGGTTTTCCTGCTCGCCCACATCATCCCGGGCGATCCGGTGCAGCAGATGCTCGGGGAAGGCGCGCGCGCGGAAGACCTGCAGCAGCTTCGGCATCAACTCGGACTCGACCGGCCGATCTCCGCGCAGTACGGGCATTACCTGGTGGGCGTGCTGCACGGCAACCTGGGCGAATCGTTCCGCTTTCAGGAGCCGGTCACGCGCGTGGTGCTGTCGCACTATCCCGCCACGCTCGAGCTGGCTTTCGTCGCGTTGCTCGTTTGCATCGCGATCAGCATTCCGGCGGGCATCTACGCGGCCGAGAGACGCGGCACATCGGCGGACCACGCGGTTGGCGTCTTTACGCTTTTCGGGCTTTCCGTGCCCAATTTCGCGCTGGGGCCCGTGCTGATTTTGATCTTTTCGGTGGTCGTCGGCTGGCTGCCGGTTTCGGGACGCGGCGGGCCGCTGCATCTCATCCTGCCCGCCATCACGCTCGGCGCGGCGCTGGCGGCGATCCTCACGCGGATGGTGCGGAGTTCGGTGATCGAAGAGCTGTCGAGCGACTACGTGCGGACGGCGCGCGCGAAGGGGCTGTCGGAGTCGCAGGTGCTTTTCCGCCACGCGTTTCGCAACGCGCTGATTCCGATTCTGACGATTCTCGGCTTGCAGTTCGGGACGCTTTTGGCGGGCGCGATCGTTACCGAGACGATTTTCTCGTGGCCGGGCATCGGGCGGCTGGCGGTGCAGGCGATCTCCGCGCGCGACTACCCGCTCCTGCAGGGCTGCATCCTGCTCATCGCGGTTTCCTACGTTCTGGTGAATCTGCTGACCGACGTCGTCTACGCCTTCGTCGATCCGCGGGTGCGGCTGCAATGAGCGGACTTCGCGATTTTCTGCGCCAGAGCGGCCCGGGGCGATGGGGCCTCGCGCTCGCGGTGCTGCTCGTTTTCGTGGCGATCGCGGCACCGCTGCTGGCTCCGTACGATCCCACCGCGCAGAATCTGCCCGCGCGCCTGCTCGGTCCGAGCGCCGCGCACTGGATGGGCACCGACGACCTCGGGCGCGACATCCTGTCCCGCATCATCTTCGGCACGCGCGTCTCGATGCTGGTCGCGGTGAGCGTCGTGTTGGGCGCAGGCGGGCTGGGGCTCTCGATCGGCGCGCTGGCGGGCTATATCGGCGGCTGGTTCGACCACGTCGTCAACGTGATCCTCATCAACGCGTTTCTTTCGTTTCCCGGAATCCTGCTGGCGATCGCGTTCGCGGCGTTTCTCGGCCCCGGCATCGACAAAGTGATCCTCGCGCTGGTGATCACCGGCTGGGCCGGCTACGCGCGTCTCGCGCGCGCCCAGATCCTGCAGGCGAAGGAAATGGAGTACGTGCTCGCCGCACGGTCGCTCGGCGCTTCGCCGGCCCGGATTTTGTTGCGGCACTTGCTGCCCAATATTCTCCAGCCGCTTCTGGTGCAGGGAACCATCGCCATGGCCGGCGCCATTCTGGCCGAATCCACCCTCAGCTTTCTCGGCGTCGGAGTGCTCGCGCCGATGCCGAGCTGGGGCGCGATGCTCAACGACGCGCGCAGCCACCTCTTCGACGCCCCGCACATGGTGATCTTTCCGGCGCTCGCCGTGATGGCGGCGGTTCTCGCGTTCAATCTGCTCGGCGACGCGCTGCGCGACTGGATGGACCCGCGCATGCGCTCGTACCTCATCGTCACCTCGCTGGCCCGCTGAAATAAACGGGCGCAGCAAGCAGCGCCCCTACGAGCGATCGCTTCACGGGCTGCATGCGCCTGCTCGTCGGCTCCCACGGCTTGCGCCGTGGGCTACCGTATTTCACGCGCTTCGCGCGTTTGAGGGCATGTCGCCGCGAGGCCAGCGATAAATGCGTGGACCCTGAAGGTTAGGAGAGTTCGACGGTGACTTCGGCGCCTCGGGCAATTCCCAGCGTGCGCGCCGCGTTGGCCTTGTTCACCGAAATTTCGAGGTAGCCGCTCGAGCCGATCACTCCGATGGCTTCGCCGGCTGCGCCCTGCGCGAACGTCGGCACGACTTTGCTCACCACCGCGTTGCCCGTGCGAATCACGAATTTCCCGTTGCCGCCCGCGAGCGCCGGGACGTCCTGCGGCGTCAGGTTCGTCATCGCATTGCCGAAATGATCGACGCGGAGGACGATGCCTTTCACCGTGTTGCCGGCCGCCTTGGGCTTGGGAATCGCGAATCTGACGAAGTCGGTGATCTGCTCGCCGAACGCCGCCGTCTGCCATGATTTCGATAGCCACGCCGCCACCGGCGCAAAGATGTCGCGTCCGTGAAACGTGTTGCTGACCGGCGCGCGGAAATAGTGCTCGGAAATGATATTCCACACGTAGAGCGCTTCGGCCTGGTCGTACACCGCCGAAAGCACGCCGTTATCGGGCGCGACCATGTAGTGCTGGTCCGCCGCCACCAGGATCGGCCGCCGCGCCGTCCCCACGCCCGGATCGACCACCACCACGTGAATCGTCTTCGGCGGAAAATATTTGTAAGCCTGCGCGACGGTCAGCGCGCCATCCAGAATGTCGTGCGCCAGCACTCCGTGCGTGATGTCGATGATATTCGCTTCGGGATTGATGCCGAGGATCACGCCTTTCATGACCCCGACCAGGTGGTCGTTGGTGCCGTAGTCCGTCGTCAGCGTAATGATGGGCCGCGCCAAGGTTCGCTCCAGTCGAGCGCCGCCCGGAATCACTCCGTCGGGGGCGTATGCTCGAAGCTAGCGAACCCTCGCACCGGTGTCAAAGCCATCCGCTCGCGCTGCCACGAGTGAGTAACGCGCCGCGCGACGTCTCATTCCTCGTACAGGTTGATTTCGCCGACGCCGCCCGCGACGGTGAGATTGATCGTGGCAGGCGTCTTGCCGTACGCCGCGTTGATGTACGCATCGCCGTCGCGCTCGAGGCCCGGCGCGTTCACCGCTCCGATGCCGCCCGAAGCGGTCACGCGGACTCCCACGTCCTTCGGCAGCCGGATCGTGGCCGATCCCACGCCTCCCTGGATCGTTGCGTCGAGGTCGTTCTTCCGCGGCCCCGTGAGATCGAGATGCACCTCGCCCGCGCCGACGTGCACTTCGAGCCGGCTCAAGTCGACGTCGCTCATCTGCAGGTTGCTCTGCCCGGCGCCCATGGTCAGCTTCAGGTCGATCGGGACGCCGCCGCCCAGCCGCAGGTTCCAGTCATCCTCGCGGTTTCCACCCCAATTGACGTGGTCTTCGCTGTTCTGCGTGATGTCCAGCTGGCCGTGATCCCCGGACACGGTGTAGTCGATTCTCGGCTTGCCGACGTAGTCCTCGTAATCGAAGGAGGCATCGAGCAGCTTGTCGGAACCGCCGGTGAGCGTCACCGACCCGGCGGGAATGTCGATGTCGGCGGTCACGCGTTTGGCGCCCTGCAATTCGACGGACTGGGCTTCATGCAGCGTGCGCCCGTCCCAATCGCGCCCGCGGTCCCAGCGGTGTTCCCACGTCCAATCGTGGAAGGGCCTTCTCGCATACCAGGAGTGGTCTCCGCCATACCAGCCGAGCACCGCGAGAAGCACCAGGCACAAGAGTACCGCGATGGCCGTCGCGGAAAGAGCGTGGCGCCGCGTGCCGTCCGGCTCGCGGTTCCAGTAGTAGTCCGCGATTTTTCCGATCCCCACGAAGATCAGCAGCAGCGGCCAGAATCGCCAAAATACCCACCACGGATCGAATTCCGGACGCACCGTCCCCATCAGAAACAGCACTCCGATCCCGATCAGGATGATCGGGCCGACGATGGACCTTCTCCGCGGGTAGCGAAACTCCGGTCCAGCGCCCCCACCTCCGGTAACCGGCGACCCGGCTGTTGTCATGATCAGCTCCTGTCAACAACTCCTGCAGATAGATACGTCCAGTGCGAGCGAAAAGTTCCAGCGTGAACCACCCCGGTCGCCTCGACGTCGTCCGTGATTCACGTCACGCGGGGACCCTGCCGATATCACGTACTGCAGTTGGCCCCGATTCTAGACTAGCCCCGTTTATTTTCGGAGGAGGTTTGCGACACATGAAGCACCCAAAGACGATGAAAGCGGCCGTCGTTGAGAAATTCGGCGCTCCTATGGTGATTCGCGAAGTGGATGTGCCCACGCCCGGTCCGGGGCAGGCCCTCGTCCAAGTGATCGCAAGCGGCGTCTGCCACACGGATATCCATGCGGCGGACGGTGACTGGCCCATCAAGCCAGCGCTGCCTTTCATTCCGGGACACGAGGGAGCCGGCATCGTCGCGGCGATCGGCCCCGGCGTCGCTCATCTCAAGGAAGGCGATCGCGTCGGCATCGCCTGGCTGCACAGTGCCTGCGGGCACTGCGACTTTTGTCTCGCCGGATGGGAAACACTCTGCCAGGAGCAGAAGAATTCCGGATATTCCGTGAACGGCAGTTTCGCCGAATACGCACTGGGACAGGCCGATTACCTCGGCCGGATCCCCAAGAATCTTTCGTTTTCCGACGCAGCTCCGATTCTATGCGCGGGCGTGACCACGTATAAAGGCCTCAAGGAAACGCAGGCGCGTCCCGGCGAATGGGTGGTGATCTCGGGCGTCGGCGGGCTCGGTCACGTCGCGGTTCAATATGCGAAGGCCATGGGCCTGCATGTGGTGGCCGTGGACCTGGGGCCGGAAAAGATGGCGCTGGCTCGGAAGCTCGGCGCCGAAATCGCCATCGACGCGTCGACCCAGGATCCGCCCAAGGAAGTGCAGCGGCAGATCGGCGGAGCCCACGGCGTGCTGGTTACCGCGGTGTCTCCCATCGCCTTCAAGCAAGCGGTCGGGATGCTGCGCCGTGGCGGGACGTGCGTCCTCAACGGCCTCCCGCCGGGTGAATTCCCGGTGTCCATCTTCGACGTCGTGCTCAACCGCTACACCATCCGGGGTTCGATCGTAGGCACGCGTCTCGACCTCGATGAAGCTCTTTCGTTCGCCGCCGAGGGCAAAGTCAAAGCGACCATCCAGATGGAATCGCTTGAGTCGATCAACGACGTCTTCACGCGCCTGAAGAAGGGCAAGGTGAACGGCCGCATCGTCCTCGATCTCGAGAAAGAGTCCACCCGGAACCACGAAGGCGAACTCGCGCACGCCGGGAAATCGACCCGGTAGCCCCGGGCGGCAATCGCCTCTGCGGGAAGGCGGGAGTGGTTGCAGCGCCGCCGCTCCCGGCGGGAATTTGCCTCGCCTTTTTACTTACTCTTTGCTACAGTGCCGCGCCAAATAAGCCCCTATCCTCTGAGGCGGAGGTTCGCGTGGCCACTCTCGATCTGCGTCCGCTGTCGCTCGGCGAGATTCTCGACCGCACGTTCTCGCTCTATCGCAACAACTTCCTCCTGTTTTTGGGTATCGCCGCGATTCCGCAGTTGCTGATTCTGGCGTTGCATCTGGGGCAGCTTCTCCTCACCGGGGCCGTCGGCACAACGGTGATCGACCGAAGTCGCGCGCCCCTGGCTGACGGCACTGCCGCGGTCTTTGGCATCGCCTCGATCGTCGGCATCATCGTGTACCTGGTGGCCTATCTTTTTGCGCAGGGTGGCGCCGTCTTCGCAGTGTCGGAACTCTATCTCGGCCGGACCACGACGATCGGCCAATCTCTGGGCCGCATGCGTGGTAATACGGGCAGCCTGCTGGGCGTCACGTTGCTCAACGGCATTTGCATCCTGGTCGGCCTGATTCTGTTGATCATCCCCGGCATCTGGCTCGCCTGCCGGCTGATTACCTGCGTCCCCGCGGCACTGCTGGAGAATCTCGGCGCTCGCGATTCGCTTGAGCGCAGCTATCGCCTCACCGAGGGCAACGCCGGACGCGCCTTCGTGATTTATCTCGTCTACTTCCTGATGGCGATCATTGCCGGAGCCCTCTTCGCGTATCCCGCGGAGTTCATGATGGTGCTATCCGTAAGGACGCACCCGGAGTCGCTGCGCATGTGGGCCGCCCTCGTGCAGGTCGGAAACTCGATTGCCGAAACGCTGGTTACTCCGATCCTGCTCATCGCCACCGCGGTCTTCTACTACGACCTCCGCGTCCGCAAGGAGGCCTTCGATCTCCAACTCATGATGAACCCCAATGCCGCCCCGGCTGCCGGCGCTCCGCCGCCTCCCGGCAGCCTCCCGTCGATGTTCTCCTGACTTCGCCCGGTGGTAACGCCACCGAAACCTGCTGCGGTGGAAATCCGCGCCTGCTGCCTCACGCGCAGCGTCTAAGGTGTCGATGGAATCCTGAAGGAGAGCGTTTATGAGCATCGAAAGGCGCCGCGCTCCTCGCTACCACCTCGTAGCCGATGCCGAGATCATCAGCCCATCGTCCGAAACGCGCTTCGGGGCGCGAACCTCCGACGTGAGTCTTGTCGGTTGTTTCATGAACACGAAATTCGCTCTGCCGCCGGGAACCGAGGTGCGACTTCAGCTCAAGTACGACGAATCCACGCTGACCACGAGCGCCACGGTGGCGCGTTCGGAGCCGTCGATGGGATTCGGGGTGAGCTTTACGAATATGAAGGACGCGCAGAAGACGCTGCTCCAAAAGTGGCTCCAGGAGTTGCGCTGACAAAGCAAGCGGCGCACCCGACGCACCCTCCCAAGCCGCCCCAGAACCCCAAACGTACGGGACGCCGTTCTTGTACCTATCCCGCCTCGCCGTACACCACTTTCGCGTGCAGCATCGTGCTAGTCTGAAGCGTGCTGCTATCAAAGCGAGCCCACAAATCGGCCAGACCGCGCGGCGAGCACGGGCCACGGTTCGTCTCGATCGCCCCGCTCCGATGCTTGCAATTGCGCCGGATCTTGCTAGCCTAGGTGCGGGCGTCGGCCGGATTCTAATCGACAATCGGGCGATTCGGAATCGGCGTAACTCGCTGAAAATAAAGGAACGGTGTACATTCTAATCGACACGGTAGCGCGGGGTCTGCAAAGCGCAAGTCCGCGCCAATCCCGCTGCCGACTTTGAGAATTTGAGGCTTCGAACATGGCGGTCTATCTCGATTACAACGCGACGACTCCGGTAGCTCCGGCGGTTCTCGAGGCCATGTTGCCCTTCCTCGGCGACAACTTCGGCAACGCCGGCTCGGTTCATTCCGCGGGGCAGCGCGCCCGCGCCGCCGTCGACGCAGCGCGCGAATCGGTGGCCGCGCTCATTGGCGCGAAGCCGAGCGAGATCGTCTTCACCAGTGGCGGCACGGAGGCCGACAACCTCGCCGTCTTCGGCACTCTGGCCGCTTCCGCCCGGCCGCGCAAGCATGTGATCACCACGGCAGTCGAACACCACGCGATCCTGCATAGCTGCGAGGAACTCGCCCGGCAGGGAATCGACGTGACCGTCGTGCCCGTTCGCCGCGGACCCGAATCGCAGGGCGTGGTCGATCCCGAAGAGATTCGGCGGGCGCTGCATCCGGAAACCGTGCTCATTACCGTGATGCACGCGAATAACGAGCTCGGCACGATCCAGCCCATCGAGGAGATTGCCCGCATCGCGTCCGAGGCCGGCGTCCGCTTTCATTGCGACGCCGTGCAATCCGCTGGCAAGGTGCCGCTCGACGTGAATCGCCTGGGCGTCGATCTGCTTTCGATTTCCGCGCACAAGTTCTACGGGCCCAAGGGCGTGGGCGCGCTCTTTGTGCGCACCGGAATCAATATCGCGCCGCGCGCCTTCGGCGGGCATGCCGAGCGCGACCGGCGCCCCGGCACCGAAAACGTTCCCGGGATCATCGGCATCGGCAAGGCCGCGGAAGTTGCCCGGAAGCTGCTCGCCGAGGACTCCGCGCGCATCGCGCCGCTGCGCGACCGGCTCGAATCGGAGATTCTCGCGCGGATTCCCAGCGCGCGCGTGAATGGCGATCCGCGGCATCGCGTGCCCAACACCACCAACATCTCGTTCCCCGGCGCGGCCGGCGAGGCGCTGCTGATCGCCCTCGATCTGCAGGGCGTCGAGTGCTCGACGGGCGCCGCCTGCTCATCCGGCTCGACCGAGCCTTCGCACGTGCTCACCGCCGCGGGGCTTTCGCGCGACGATGCGCGGGCGAGCCTGCGATTCAGCCTCGGCCGCCCGACCACCGCCGCGGAAATCGACCGCGCCATCGGGATTATTCCGGGTGTCGTCGAACGCATCCGCGCCCTCTCGCCGCACGCGGAGGCCGCCGCCCCTGCGCGATAGAGCCGAAATGACCGACGCCGAAATGACCAACACAGCTCAAATCGATCTGCCGGGTGATGTCGCCTCAGGAGCAGAAGGCCGAAACCGTGAGTCGACTGCCGGCGCGGTCGCGGTGGCTATGTCGGGCGGTGTCGACAGCTCGACCGTTGCGGCCATCCTCCGGCGCGACGGCCGGGACGTCGTGGGACTCACGATGCAGCTGTGGAATCAGCGCCGCTTGCCGCAGCTTCAGGGCGACGGGCCCGCGCCGCACCGCTGCTGCTCACTCGATGACGTGTACGACGCGCGCCGCGTGGCCGAGCACCTCGGCATCCCGTATTACGTGATCAATTTCGAGCGCGAGTTCGAAGACACCGTCGTGCGTCCGTTCGTCGACGACTACCTCTCCGGGCGCACGCCGATCCCTTGCACGCACTGCAACAATCACGTCAAGTTCGATCAGCTCCTCACGACGGCCCGGCAGATCGGCGCCGCGCGCATCGCCACCGGCCATTACGCCCGCGTGCGGCACAACCGCGAAACGGGACGCTACGAAATGCTTCGCGCCGTCGATGAAAGTAAGGATCAGTCTTACTTTCTCTTCGGCCTCACCCAAGAACAGCTCGCTCGCGCGGAATTTCCCCTGGGCGAAATGACGAAGCAGGAAGTGCGCGAGATCGCGCACCGCCTGGCCGTTCCGGTAGCGGAAAAGCCGGAGAGCCAGGAAATCTGTTTCGTTCCCACGGGAAATTACGTGCGCTTTATCGAGAGCTACTTGCAAGAGCAGGGAAGGAACTCCTCGGGAGGCGTCGACGGTGCCGTCGCGCTTGGAACGTTGGGCGAGCCGGGCGAAATCGTTTCGACGGCAGGCGAAGTGATCGGACGCCACAACGGGCTGCACCACTACACGGTCGGCCAGCGCCGCGGCCTGGGCCTCGCGGCGGGGCATCCGGTGTACGTCGTGGCGCTCGACCGCGAAAACAATCGGCTCATCGTCGGCGAAGATGGCGAGCTTCGCCGCGCCGAGTGCGAAGTCCGCAATGTGAATTGGATTCCCTGCACGGCGCCGGAAGCTCCCGTGCGCGCCAAGGTGCGCATCCGCAACCGGCACGTGCCTGCGGAAGCGGAAATTACCTCTCTCGACGCCGCCACGGCGCGCGTCGTCTTCGACGAACCGCAGCGCGCCATCACGCCGGGGCAGGCGGCGGTCTTCTACGACGGCGACCGCGTGCTCGGCGGCGGCTGGATCTCGAAGTAACCTCAAGAATCGATGCGGAAAGGCGGGGGATCGCTGAAGCGGGAAAACGCTTCAGATGAAGAGTTCTTCGTCTTCGGTGGCCGCGTCCGGCTGCGGGCGGCGCTGATCGCGGATGAAATCGATTCCCGCTTTCACGCCCTTGAGGACGGCGGACACTTTATTGATCGGCTCCCAGACCTTGCTGCGCAGGGTCGACCCGGTATCCTCGAGGACTTCGAGGGTGCCGGTGAGTATCTGGTCGGCGCGGATGATCTGCAAGCGCAAGCGCTCGACCGCGTCGGTGAAGACGCGATCGACCTTTTGGGCCTGGCTCCGAGCGACGCGAGTGACTTCGGCTGCGTCGCCCATGATGCTGCGGATGCGATCTTCGGAATCTTCGAGGATGCGGTTGGTGCGGGTGAGGATCGGGTCGATGCGCGACTGCATCTGCGTGGCGATCTGGGTGAGGTTCTTGATCGCGGCCTGCATCTGCATGAACATCGCCAGCAAGATCCCCATCTGAATCACGATGGCGATCGCCGCGATTACGATGAACGCTTCAATCCAGCCGGACATGAGGCACCCGCCGCTGCTTCAGGATGCTTTCGCTTCGCGCTTGTACGTTTCCTTACCGGCTTCGACGGCCGAGGAGACCGTGGAGGAGATGGCGTCCTTCTGGCGCGCCATGATTTCCTTGCTGCGCTCGATCAGGTCTTCGGCGCGTTCGCGGAGTTCGCGGGCTTTTTTCTGGGCGTAGTCGCGGCCTTCATCGGCCTTCGACGTGAGGTATTCGCGTGTCTCTTCGCCGGACTTCGGCGCAAAAAGAATTCCAACAAGCGCTCCGATGCCCAGCCCAACCAGGAAGAAGCTCACCTTCGAGCCAACGTTGTCAGCCATCGACCACCTCCAATTGGACACTAGCATAGCACTTCCGGCCGGGCAAGGGTGCCAAAGCTGTACTTGGCGGCCGGGAATTACGTTACCGGTGTTTTTTCGCCGCGCAGAGCATCGAAAACGCGCTGGGCCTGATGACGCGGAATCTCAGCGGCCAGATCCTCGACGCCGAGCTCGCGCAGGCGGGCCACGCTGCCGAAGCGGCGCAGCAACTTCTGCGCCGTGCGCTCGCCGACGCCGGGAATCTCGATGAGCGCGGTGCGCAGGCGGCGGCTCGATCGCCGCTGCCGGTGGAAGGTGACCGCGAAGCGATGCGTTTCGTCGCGAATCTGCTGGATCAGGTGCAGAACGGGCGAATGGCGGTCCAGGACGATCGGCTCGTTTTCGCGGCCGAGAACATAGAGGATTTCCTCTTTTTTGGCGATGCTGGCCAGCGGCTGGTTGATGATTTCGAGTTTTTCGAGCGCTTGGGCGGCGGCGTGCAACTGGCCGATGCCCCCGTCGATCAGCACGAGGCTGGGCATGGGCTTGTTCTCGTCGCGCAGGCGGCGATATCGGCGGTCGACGGCTTCGCGCATGCTGGCGAAATCATCGCGCAGGATGCCGGCGGCTTTCTCCGGGCCCTCGGGCATGGCATCGCCGCGAATGATGAATTTGCGGTAATCGGATTTTTTCATGCGGCCGTCTTCCCAGACCACCATGGACGCGACCGTGTCCGATCCCTGAATGTGCGAAATATCGAAGCATTCGATACGCTTCGGCGGCTCCTCGAGACCCAGCGCGGCTTGAAGGGCTTCCGCGATGGCCTTCGAGGTCGGTTTCAACACCCGGAATCGCTGGGTGAACGAATGCTGCGCGTTCTTTTCCACAAGCTCCATGAAGGCATGCTTCTGCCCGCGCTGGGGGTTGAGGATTTCGACCTTATGCCCCGCGGTTTCGCCGAGCACTTCTTCGAGCAGCGGGCGTTCCTCAAAGTCCATGGGCACGTGGATGTAGCGCGGCAGATAGGCTGCATCGAGATAGAGCTGCTTGAGCAGCGACGGAAGGAATTCCTCGGGGCGCAGTTCGTCGATATCCTCCCAGTAGAAATCGCGGCGATCGACCACGCGGCCGCCGCGCAGATGAAAGAGGTTGACGGCCACCTGCGGCGGCTCGGCGTACCAGGCCAGGACATCGGTGTCGTCGCCCTCGGCGGCCGCGATCTTCTGGCGCTCCTCCATCTCTTCGAGCGTGCGAAGGAGGTCGCGGTAGCCCGCTGCTTCTTCGTAGCGCTGCTCTTCGGACGCGGTGGCCATGCGCTGCTTGAGGCTGCGCGTGAGATCGTTGCGGCGTCCTTCGAGGAACATCCGGACGTCCCGCGCGGCTTCGGCGTAGCGCTCGTCCGCGACAAGGGCGGCGCAAGGACCGAGGCAGCGGTGGATGTAATACTGCAGGCAGGGGCGGGGATGCAGGCGCGAGAGATCCACCGTGCAGGACGGGACGAGGAAATGCTTGTGGATCAGGTGGACGAGGCGGTAGGCCAGACTCGCCGGGAAATAGGGCCCGAAGTACGTCGAGCCGTCTTTCGCGAGGCGCCGGGTGACGTAGACGCGCGGATATTTCTCGAACGCCGTGTACTTGATGTAGGGATAGGTCTTGTCGTCGCGCAGCAGGATATTGAATTTCGGCTTGTACTGCTTGATGAGGTTGTTTTCGAGCGCGAGCGCTTCCTTTTCGTTGTCCACGACGATGTAATCGAGTTCGGCGATTTCGCGGACGAGCGAGCCCGTCTTGGCGTTGTTGATCGAGCTCGACTCGAGAAAATAGGAGCGTACGCGGCTGCGCAGCGAGAGCGCCTTGCCCACGTACACGATTTTTCCGGAGGCGTCCTGAAACAGATAGACGCCGGGCTGGGCAGGCAAATTCGCGACTTTTTCTCGGAGTTCCATTTTCGGCGCGTTACAATGAGCGGGGCGGACGTTTCCGGCGGGACGAGCGCCCGTCGCGTACAACTTCTATCATAGCAAATCGCTCTAAAGTGAACGGAGAAGCGATGCGGCGCGGATTGGCGGTTGCGGTGCTCATGGCGTTGGCGCTGCCGGCGTGGTGCGCGCAGAATCCGCCATCGTCTTCGTCATCCTCGTCTTCGTCATCTTCGTCCTCCTCTTCGTCGTCGGCCAAGCCATCCCGAACCGCGGCGCAACCGCGCGAAATCGCCACGTTCGACCCGCCAAACGCCGAGAAGGACGTGGACGTAGCCAGCTTCTACATGCGGAAGGGCGACATGAACGCCGCTATCCCGCGCCTGCAGGAAGCCGTCCAGTTGAAACCGCACTACGCGAAGGCGCGCCTGATGCTCGGCGAGGCGTACGAAAAAGCGCACGACAAGGACTCCGCCCGAAAGACCTACCAGGACTACCTCAAGGAATTCCCGCACGCTTCGGACACGAAGAAGATCCAGAAGAAAATCGAGAAATTGTCGGCGGAGTGAGAGCTTTCGCCAGCGATCCGCGGATCCAAAAGAACACGGGCAGGATTGCCTGTGCTACTGATTCTCACGCAGGGAAGCGGTCGAGGAATTTCATCGCGCGGTGGTAGTCCGCGAAGCGCTTTTCCTCCCGGCGGAATTCGGCGGAGTGCGACTCGCGGCGGCATCGCGCGAACCGGATCGGGTGCTTCTGGTGCAGCATCTCGTGGTACAGCACGTACGCGACGACGTATTCGGGAACGCCGGGGCGGTCGAGCTGGCGGTTGATGACGATCTGGTTCAGCGCGGGATCGAAACAGCCGAGCTGCGATCGCCAGGCGCGGCTGCTCCATCCAAGGCGCGGCCGCGAAAGGGCGCCTTCGAAGTAGTGGTGATTCAAGCGTTCGAAGAGCGGCGCGAGATCGTGATGCGCGCCAGTGGGTTCATGCGGGGCGCGGCGCGCGCGGCGCTGCCGCTGCAATAGGACGCGGCGGCGCGTCGAGCGGGCGTAGGAGAAGCGGCGATACACCTCGACGAGATCTTCGGGCGGCCGGCGGCGGTACAGGCGACCGAGCAAGATCGCGGCAACCGCTTCGACCACGCCGCGCGAGGCCGTCCGCAAGGCGTCCGAAAGGCGCACGCGAGCAGTGCCTTCGCGAAGGCGAATCGTGTGGGTGAGGTCCGTATACGGATGATATTCGACGAAGAATTGCGGCGGGCGACCTTCGCAGCCGAGCCGGGTGTAAATGCGATGAAAAATCTGGGCGCCTCCGGGAACGATGCGCCGGCGAGCGCCGCGGGCAACCGCTCGCCTCACTGCTTCCTCCGGACCGGCGCCGGCAGCGCGGTCTTTTCGGCCGTTTCGGCGTCGGAGATGGCGTCCTTGGTGCCGTCGATGGCGTCTTCGAGCGTGTCGCGATAATCGTCAAGATCGGGCGCGCCCTTGTCCCATTTCTCGAGCGTCTCGAGAAACTCCTTCTCCTTGGTGTCCATCAGCTTCAGGGCGTCGCGGATGTCCATCTGCTTGTCCTTGGCGACCTGGATCTGGTCGGCTCCATCGTCGATGCATCCGGCGTATCCGTTGAGCAGGCCGTTGAGAATCTCGCTGCGGCGTGCTTCGGGAACGGTGCGCTTCAGCTCGTAGTCGAATTTCTTGAGCCGGTCGTCGGCGAAAGCGACGTAGAGCTTGATGCGCGCGGCGGGCGTGTCCGCGTCGCGGATTTTGTCGGCTTCGTCGTCGCTGAGGTAATCCTTGGGCGTAAAGTCCTGCGGGCGCGGCCGGGCGACGGCGGTGCGGGCCGCCAGGAGCGCGGCGAGCGCCAGGCCGGTGGTGAGCACGATCGACGGTCGCGTTTGGAGACTCACGGCGCTATCCCTCTAACGGCCGCTCTTCGCTGCAGGCGCGCCGGGCGACGGGCTCCCGGGGAAAAGCTCCTGCACCAGGTGGTCGTTGATTTTCTGAAGTTCGCTGCGCGCGGCGGCGAAGTCGGGTTGTTGATCGGCGGTGAGCCCGGCAAGGATTTCGTCGAGCCGGCGCAGCGCTTCCTGCACCGAGATCTGTAATTGCTTGAAGCCCGAATCGTGCCTCGCGGCGTTGATTTTCCTGGCATCCAGCGCCTCGATGCAGGAGCGGACCTGATCGCGGTACTGAGTTACGATGCGGGCGGCCGCGGCGACGTCGCCCTGGCTCACGTCCTTCTCGATCTGCTCGAACTCCTCGGGCCCGAGGCGCTGCATCAGCTTCGCCCGGTGCACCGCATCCGTCTCGCGTTCGAAGCGCGCCTGAAACTCGGCCGCGGGATTCTTCTGGTCCTCCGCCCGGGCGACGCCGAAAAGCACGGGCGAGCACAGCACCACCGCCGCCACAAGGATTCTCCAGGCGCGACCCGGTTCACGCAAGGCGCTACCTCTTTTTCTTGTCTCCCACTTCGCGCTTGAGTTCCCGCACGCGCGAGGCGGCAGCGAAGTACATGTCGCTATTCTGGTCCGTATTCAACTGCAGGAAGTGCTCGTACGCGTCGAGAGCCGGGGCCAATTGGCCCAGTTTATCGTAACAACTGGCGCGAATAAACCAGCTGGGAACCGGTAAATCCCTCTGCTTGGCGAGTACGTCGAGAGCCTGCAGCGCGCCGGCGTAGTCTCCGGCCTGGTATTCGGCGGTCACCAGGTTCGCCAGCACGTCCAGAGCGCCGGGGCGAAGATTGTAGGCGGCGACCAGCGCGCGCGCGGCGTCCGGATAGTCTTTCTTGGCGAGATAGACTTCGCCGAGCTGCGCGGGGATGCTCGGATCCTTCGGTGCGAGGATTGCGGCTTTCTGCAGCACGGGTATCAGGTCGTCCCAATGCTTCTCCTGATAGAAGATGTGCGCGCGCATCTGGAGGGCGCGCAGGCCCTCAGGCTTGCCCCCGGCGGCGCGATCGAGTTCGGCGAGTGCATCGTCGTATTTTCCGAGATCGATGAGGAGGGATGCGCGGTCAAGGCGTTTGGCGGCGTCGTCCGGATGCGCCTGAAGGTAGGCCGCCAGCTCGGCGGCGGCCGGCTCGTCCTGTTTCTGCGCGATGAAGCACTGCGCGAGATCGAGATGGATCGCTGGAGTATCGGGGCCATCGGGACGCAGCGCGAGCGCGGCGCGCAGCTCGGGTTCGGCGTCCGCGGGACGCTTCGCCTCCAGGAGCGCCTGGGCCAGGTCCACGTGCGTGTCGAAGTCTTTGGGGTCGAGCTTTTCCGCGGCCTGATACTGCTCGATGGCGGCGTCGAACTTCCCGCTGTGTTCGAGAGCCATTCCGAGCAGCCATTTCGTGCGGGCGTCCTGGGGAGCCAGTTCCGCGGCGTGTTGGAGCGGATCGACGGCGGCGGCGGGGTCCGTCGGGAGCAGGGTGAGCCCGAGATTCTGATACGCCGGGGCCATCTTGGGATCGTCCGGGGCGAGCGAGACAGCCTTCTGGTATTCGTCTTTCGCGTCGTCGGGGCGGTGCAGCGCGGTGTAGACGTACCCGAGATTGAAGTGCACCTCCGCGTCGTCGGGTTTCTTCGCGAGATAATCCTGATAATTCTGCGCGGCGGATTCGTAGTCCTGGCGCTCGATGGCGGCCTGCGCTTGGGCGAGAAGGCGGTTCAGGGCCTGCGCTTCGGGGTCGGCAGGCGCATGCTTGCGCGAAGAGGACGCCTGGCCGCCGGCGGCGTGCGCGAGAAGGATCAGCAGCAGCGCGGCGAGAGCGGCGCGAGTCTTTTGTGCCCGCATGGGATAAGAATGCCGCGCGGAAGGCCGCGGCGCTACACCTAAATCTTGTGAGCGGCCTCGCGGCTGCCGTTGGTTGCGGCGAGAACGCGAGCGAGATATTTGCCGGTGTGCGACTGCGAATTTCGCGCCACCTGCTCGGGAGTGCCCGCGGCGATCACGTGGCCGCCGGCATCGCCGCCCTCGGGCCCCATGTCGATCACCCAGTCCGCGGATTTGATCACGTCGAGATTGTGCTCGATGATCAGCAGGGAGGCGCCTCCGTCGATGAGCTTGCGAAAGGCGGTCAGCAGCTTCTGGATGTCGTCGAAGTGCAGGCCCGTGGTCGGCTCGTCGAACACGTAGAGAATGCCGGCATTTTCCTGCCGGGTGAGATGCGCGGCGAGTTTCAGCCGTTGCGCTTCGCCGCCGGAAAGCGTGGTGCCGGACTGTCCGAGGCGAAGGTAGCCGAGGCCGACCTCGTCGAGAACGCGCAAGCGCGAGGTGACTTTAGGATGCGCGGCGAAGAAGGCGAGCGCCTCGCGGACGGTGAGTTGCAGCACGTCGTGAATGTTCTTGTCCTTGTAACGCACGTCGAGCACGCTGCTCTTGTAGCGCGTGCCGCGGCACTCCTCGCAGACCAGCTCGACATCGGCGAGAAAGCGCATCTCGACGGTGACCGTGCCGTCGCCCTGGCAAGCTTCGCATCGGCCCCCGGGAATATTGAACGAGAAATGGCCCGCGGTGAAGCCGCGCTTCTTGGCCTCGGGAATGGTGGCGAAAATTTCGCGGATCGGGTCAAACGCCTTCAGATACGTGGCCGGATTCGAGCGCGGCGTGCGGCCGATCGGCGACTGGTCGACCATCTCGATGGCGGCGATCGCGGCGTCGCCCTCGATGCGGTCGCAGAACTCGCGCCAAGCGCCGCCGTTGCGCTTCGTGGTGAGAGCTTTGTAGAGGACGTCGTAGACGAGCGTCGATTTGCCGGAGCCGGACACGCCGGTGACCGCGACCAGCATTCCGAGAGGAATGGTGACGTCCACGCCCCGCAGGTTGTGGCTGCGGGCGCCGAGAATCTTGAGGAACTTGCCCTGGGGCTTGCGCCGTCGAACGGGAATGGCGATGCGCAGGTCGCCGCGGAGATAGCGCCCGGTGAGCGACTGCGCGTCGGCGAGAAGCTCGTCGCGCGTGCCTGCAAACATGAGATTGCCGCCGTGTTCGCCCGCGCCTGGGCCAAGATCGAGCACGCGGTCGGCGGCCAGGATCGTGTCGGGATCGTGCTCGACGACGAGCAGCGTGTTACCGAGATCGCGCAGGCCCTTCAGGATGTCGATCAGGCGATTGGTGTCGCGCGGGTGCAGGCCGATCGAAGGCTCGTCGAGGACGTAGAGCGCGCCGACGAGATGCGAGCCGAGCGAAGTGGCCAGCTGAATGCGCTGGGCTTCGCCACCCGAGAGCGTGGAGGTGAGGCGGTCGAGAGAGAGATAGTCGAGGCCGACTTCATCGAGAAAGCGCAGGCGCTGCTGGATCTCTTCGAGCACTTTGTCGGCGATCACGGACTCGGATTCGCTGAGGTGCAGATTGTCGAAGAACGGGCGCGCCTCTTTCACCGTCATCTGGCAGACTTCGGTGATCGACCGGCCGGCGATACGAACGGCGCGAGCTTCGGCGCGCAGGCGGGTGCCGCGGCAGTCGGGGCAGGTTGCGTAGCCGCGGTAACGGCTGAGAAAAACGCGAACGTGCAGCTTGTATTTCTTGCGTTCGAGCCAGGCGAAGAAGCCTTTCACGCCGGGGAAGTCTTCCCTCTTGTCGCCTTCGAGAATCGCTTCGCGCTGAGCGGGAGTGAGATCGCGGAAAGGGACGTCCGTGGGGATGCCCCTGGCGCGGGCGAATTTGCGCATCTCCATGGCCAACTGGCGGTAGCGCGGCTTGGTCCAGGGGTCGATGGCGCCCTCGGCGAGCGATTTGCCCTGGTCCGGGACCACGCGATCGAGATCGAAATCGATCGTATTGCCGAAGCCCTGGCAGCGCGGGCAAGCGCCGTAGGGATTGTTGAAGGAGAACAGCCGGGGCTCGGGCTCTTCGTATTTCGCGCCGCACTTCTTGCATTCGAAGCGCTCGTTGAAGACGAGGCGCTCGGGCGGCGCGTCCGGCTGCGCCGCGGACGCATCGCCCACGAATTCGAGGATCGCTTCGCCGCGGCCCTCGCGGTAGCAGATCTCGATCGAGTCCATCAGGCGCGAATGAATTTCGGGCGAGAGCACCAGCCGGTCGACGAGGACGTAAACGGGCTTGGCGAAGTCGACGTCGAGCAGCTCCTCGGGAGCAGCGAACTCGAAGACTCGCCCCGCCTGGTAGAGGCGATTGAAGCCGCGCTTGCGCAGGCTGATGAGCGTCTGGCGGATCGCCTCAGGCGCGGGCCGTGAAGACTTGCGCGCGCGGGCGGCGTGGGCGGACTGCGCGGCGCCGGGCGCGGGCTCCGGAGCCAGGTACAGCTGGAAGAGCACGTAGAAACGGCGGCCCTCCGGCAGCGCAAGAACGCGCGCGGCGATTTCGTCGAGCGTGTCGCGGCGAACCTCTTCGCCGCAATTCAGGCAGAACGTGCGGCCCACGCGCGCGAAGAGAAGGCGCAGGTAATCGTAGATTTCCGTGGCGGTAGCGACGGTCGAACGCGGATTGCGCGTGGAATTCTTCTGGCGGATGGCGATCGCCGGTGCGATCCCGGTGATTTCGTCCACGTCGGGCTTTTCGATGCGCTCGAGAAACTGCCGGGCGTAGGCCGAAAGCGACTCGATGTAGCGGCGCTGTCCTTCGGCGTAGAGCGTGTCGAATGCCAGGCTCGACTTGCCCGAGCCGGAAACGCCGGTCACCACCGTGATGGCGTTGTGGGGGATGGTGAAGTCGATGTTCTTGAGGTTGTGGACGCGCGCGCCGCGAACGCGGATCTCCTCGACGGCATCCGCCCCGGGGACCTGCAGGTCGCCCCGCACAGGCATGGGTACGCTCGGCCGGGGGTTCACAGTGGGCTTCATTGGGTACGCCTAAACCTCAAATTATACGCCGGGCGGCAAGTGGCGGCAAATTGCGCGCGGGAACAGAGGTGGATCAGCGAGATGCAGCGGAGCCGTCGATTGAGCTACACTTGACTAGCCTCGGGGGGGGCGGGCCGCGACGGCGTCCGCAAAGCCCGGGATATCGAAAAGTGGGACATGGCTAAGCGACAAGACAAAGCGTGGCTGACTCGCGTACTCAGCCAATCCGCGCAGGCGGGATTCCGGCGGGCGTACCAACAGGTGCGCATCGACGAGGTAAAGTATCTGCGGCACGTGCAACGCGCGCATCGCTTGCCGATACAGTCGTGGCAAGAGATGTTTTATCTCGGGCCCGAGGTGATCAACCCGATCGCCACGAGCACGATTGCGGGCGCGTCGAAATTCGCAGCTCTTGAGGGCATGGGCCTCGGGTTGGGTGGATTCTTGTCGGCGGTGCCGGATATGGGCATCCTCGCGGCGATCACGCTGCGCATGCTCCAGAAGCTAAGCCTGCTCTATGGCTTTGAATACGCCAGCGACGAGGAAACGGTGGCTCTGTGGATTGCGGCCGCGAGCGCCGCGGGAGTCGATCTGGGGCGCGATTTTCTGGAGAAGCAGGCGGTAGAGCGCGTGGTGCCGCGCCTCGTGGATCAGGTTGCCGTGAAGGTCGGAGCCGAGGTCGCCGAGAAGTGGGCGGGACGCATCGTCCCGGTGGTCGGCGCGGGCGTGGCCGGCGCGGTCAACTACTACTTCGTGCGATCCTGGGGGCGCCGCGCGCAAAAGCATTTCCTCGAACGGCACCGCCTCGTTCTGGCGCAAGAGGCTCGCGGCCGGCTGCGGGCCTCTTCGGTCCCGGTGCTCCTTCCGGCGCCCGAGCCGAACGCGTAGCTATTTTCCGGCGGGGCGCTCGAGCGCCGCGCGATCCCACTTTCCCAATTCCGCTCCCGCCTCGTAGGTGCTCTGGAGGAAGTCCAGGAGCATCGATTTCGGATCCGGCGAATTTCGCACCGCGTCGTAGGGAAGCAAGAACTCACCGGTTTTCGCCTCGTAGAAAGCCTCCGCCGGTCGAACCGTAGCCGTGCGGAATCCGGCGGGCTCGGGCGCGCAGTAACCGTAAAACATGGGCGCGTCGGAATATCCCTGGCCCGGCCACCATCCGCCGCTGCTCACTTCGTGAGAATAGGATTCGCGCGTCCAGACGTCGGCCCCCGGGCGATCCGGCGCGCGGCGGCCCGAGAAACGCGAAACGGCGAGATCGAAGCTGCCCCAGAAGAAGTGCACGGGGCTGGCTTTGCCGATGAAGCGGGCTCGAAACTCCTGGCAGACGGTCGCGACGCTGGCCAGGATGCGCCAGCAGCGATTCGCCTGTTCGGGATCGTAGGAGGCGTGCTGCGTGTCCTTGTCGAACCGGATCGGGTTGGCGATTTCGACCGGCATCGGCCAGATCCTGGCGTTGATTTTGAGCGACGCCAGAATAGCCATGAATTCGCGGTAGAAATCGGCGACGGTGCGCGGCGCGAGCGCCATGGTCTTCATTTCGCCGCGGCTGGTGGCGAACCGCAGCACGTGATCGATGAAGTCGAACTCGATCGTGCAGATGCCGAGCGAATAGGGAATCGGCGGAGTCATCAAGCCGCGCGGGCTCACCTGAAAGGCGATGGCCCAGCAGTGGTTGAGATTGGGGCACAGCGCGAGCGCGACCTTGCCCGGCATCTGCGTCCACATGTGAAGCGTGGCGCGCGTGTCTTCCCATTCGGCGAGGGGTAGAGCGGGCCAGGCTTGGTCCTTCGTGAGCGCCGATAGTGCCGCCGGAGCCTGAGCTTGTGACATGTGTGCCTCCGTCCCAATCATAAACCGCGAATCGCAGACCGCCTCTGCGCGGACGGGTATGGTAGAACAGTCCAATCGACTTATGCACGCAATCGCTGCACCGGGCCCGATGACGGAGGCGGATCGCCGTCGATCCGCGACGCGGATCCGGCGCTTGCGCCGCGCGGAGCTGCCTATCGACACGATCGGGCTGGCCCGCTTTCTGCTGGGCAAAACGCTGGTGCACGATTTGCCCGCCGGGCGGCTGGCCGGGCGGATTGTCGAAACCGAGGCCTACCCCATTGGTGACGCCGCCGGGCACGCCTTCACGGGCCACTCGCGCGCGAACCACTCGCTCTTCTTGCGGCGCGGGCACGCCTATGTGAGATTCACGTACGGTTCGTGCTGGCTGATGAACGTCTCGAGCGAAATTCCGGATGTGGGCGCGGGCGTCTTGATCCGGGCGCTCGAGCCGCTCGCGGGCATCGCGGTTATGGAGAAGAACCGCGGCACCACCGTGCTGCGCGATCTCACCCGGGGACCCGGGCGCCTCGCCGCCGCGATGGGCATCGACAAGCGCCTCGACGGCGTGGATTTGTGCTCGCCGCAAAGCGCGCTGTGGCTCGGCTCGGCAGACCGGCCGCCGCGCGCCATTGGCGTGACGATCCGCATCGGCATCACCCGCGCCGCGCACCGGAAGCTGCGCTTCTACGAGAAGGGAAACGCGTTCGTGAGCGGGCCTGCGCGCCTGCGGCCGTGACTCGCGCCGCAGGCGCCGCCTCACCGCCGCGCGGCGACGATTCCAACCCGCGCTACGGCTGGATGTTCCGCGCGTCCTTCACGTCCTGGCGGACCTGCATCGAAACCACGGAGTAGGAGCGCTCTTTCTTGTCCCCTTCGGGATCGAACAGGTACAGCTTGTCTTTGTGAATGCGGAATTCCACCATCTCGCCCACCGGCAAGAGGACCGGGTGCTTCGCGTCCGTCGGCCGGATGTGGTACGTGATGTGGTCGCCCTGCAGCACGTACTCCTGGCACAGGACTTCCTCCGTTGCCTTATGCGATGAATCCGTGCCGATGATCTCGCCGGCGAGCGTCTTTCCGGACTTTTCCGCGGTGCCGCAAGCGGACGAATCCATCGACAGCAGGGTGCCTTTGTCGTAGCTCGGCGCGTCTTTGGCGAACGTAGCTGGAGCCAGGACCACGAAGAGCGCCGCGATAGCGATTCCAGTCTTCATAAACAAACCTCCGAGAGATGTATGCTGGGCCACGCTATAAATGGGTCCCGGCGCCCTCGATTGATAGCCCCCCTGTCCCGGACTGTCTCATCAGTGACCTGTACCAAAGGACAGGTTCGACTGTGACAACCGCCCCTCCCGGTTACATTGACGCTGGCACGCTTCGAGGACACAGTGGAATAGCACTCTCGGAGGATTCATGCGTCTCGTTGCGCGTTATTGCGGCGTACTATGCGCCGCCGCGCTGATGTTGCCATCGGCCCAGGCTGTTCAGCGCAAGGTAGTCGGCGTCGTGTCCCAGACCGACCGCGGCCATGTCGATTCCGCGGACGCCGTCTCGGGCACCAACGTCTACGACTGCGACACGCTGGAAGCCGAGCAGGGCGGGCAGATGCGCCTCCAGGTCCACGGAGGGCAGGTCGATATCGCCTCCGGGAGCGAAGGTCAATTGCAGGGCGGGCTGAACGGCATCGACGTCTACGTCAGCCGCGGCACCGTGGGCTTCTCCGAGATGGCGGGCGGCGCGATCGAGATCGTCACGCCCGCGGGTTACGTTCGCGCGGCCAACGGCCAGGCAGCCGCCGCGCAAGTAACCATCACCGGCCCCACCGAAATGACGATCACCGGCGAGCGCGGCGATCTCGTCCTCGAAAACGGCGGCGAACTCAAGACCATCCCCCAGGGACAAACCGCCCGGGTGAGTTTCGCCGAGGGCAGCGCCCCCGCCTGCCACGCCGAAGAGGATTCGCAAAATCAGCAGCAGGGAAACCAGAAGGGCTTCCGCCGCCCGCTCGGATTTTATCTGCTTCCGGCAGCCGCCATTGCGGTGCCCGCCATCCTGCTGTGGCACCACGAAACCGAAAGCAAGTACAGGCCGTAAAAGCCTCGCCACAGACTCGCGCGCCGGCATCCCCGCCACCGCTCCAAAGTGGCGCACTTTCTCGCGCATTCGTCGCTTGAATCTGCCTTATAGGGCACTTCCGGCGTTTAGAATTTGACACTTCGGCGCTCTCCGGCGATTCTATAAGCCCCTTCCTCGCGGAGCGTTTTCGTCTCCGCAATCCATCAATCAGGATTTCGATTGCTCGAGCGCCGCGCATCGATTGGCGGCCGCGGAGGAGACGAGAGCATGTCGTCCAGCACGACCTATCCCCAATCGCGAACGAGCGCCGAGCAAGCGCGTTCCTCGGCCGCCTCGCCTCCCGCAGCCGAGCATCGCAAAGCGGACCGCAACGGTTCCGAGTCCGTCGAGGCCGAGCTGCAGGCCTACCGCCGCATGGTCGATCGCGTCGTGGAAGTCACGTCGCAAGCGGCGCAGGGCAATCTCGAGGCGCGGCTTCTGCGCACCGGCGACGATTCCAACGAATCGAAGCTCCTGGCACGGTCCGTCAACCACCTCCTCGACATGACGGACGCATTTCTTCGCGAGGCCGGCGCCGCGCTCGAACACGCGAGCCAGGGCAAATTCTTTCGCCGGGTGCTGCTGCGCGGAATGCGCGGCACTTTCCGCCACAAATCGCAGTTGATCAACAGCGCCACGCAGAAGATGGCGCGAAACTCGGCTTCCTTGAAGCAGGTCGAACAGCTCGTTTCCGATTCCGCGGCGATGGCGCAGGGCGCCGTGCGGGAAGCCACCGACGCCGTCGGCATCGTCAAGCGGCTCGGCGAAGCGTCCACGCGAATCGGCAACGTGGCGAAGTCGATTTCGCAGATCGCGTGGCAGACGAAGCTATTGGCGTTCAACGCCAAAATCGAGGCGGGGCGCGCCGGCGAGGCGGGCCGCGGCTTCGACGTGGTGGCGCAGGAGGTGAAGGAATTGGCCCAGCAGACCGCCGTCGCCACCGACGGCATCGCCAAGGAAATCACCGCCATGCGCGAAGAGGTGGCGCGCACCACCAGCGCCATCGACGCCATCAGCAAGACCATCGCGCAGATGCAGAACGTCGCGGCCACCATCGAGCGCGCCGTCGTCGAACGGAACACCGAGGCCGCGCAGGGCGCCAAGGAGATGTCCCGTGCGCGAGCCTAGCATCGTCCCCACCGCCGTCGAGCGCTTCTTTCCCGAGGACGAAATCATCGTCAGCAAGACCGACCTCAAGGGCCACATCACCTACGCCAACGAAACGTTCCTGAATATCGCGGGCTATGCCGAAGAGGAGATTCTCGGCAAAGCCCACAGCATCATCCGCCACCCGGACATGCCGCGCTGCGTCTTCAAGCTCCTCTGGGACACGCTGCAGGCCCGCAGCGAGATTTTCGCCTACGTGAAAAACATGTCGAAGACCGGTGACTTCTACTGGGTCTTCGCCCACGTGACGCCCACCTTCGACGAAAGCGGGCGCACCATCGGATACCACTCCAGCCGCCGCGTTCCCGACCGCGCCCAGGTCGAGCTCTTCGGCAGCGTCTACGCGCAACTCCTTCAGGAAGAGAAACGCCATGCGGACTGGCGCAAGGGCATGGAGTCCGCCGGAAAGATGCTGCTCGACATGATTGCCGCGAAAGGAATGGCCTACGAGGAGTTCATCTTTTCCGTCTGACACGATTCCTGCGCCGGACGCGGGCTACGCCGTGGGGCGCTGCGTCGCAAGCCTGCCGCCGAATTCTTCCATGCCCGCCACGAACCAGATCTGGTTGCCGCGATTCGATTCGAGGACGAACGCCCGCAGCGCCGAGCTGCCTTCCACGTGGCTCGAGATGTCTCCCACGATCGCGACGCGCATTTTGTAGGTGGCGAACCTCGAAAGCACCGCGCCCGCCATCCCGTTCCGCAGCTCGAAGAACCCCTCTTCCAGCCGCTCCGTCGGAATCACCACCCATTGCGCTTCGTGTCCCCAGGCTTCGCCGATCAGTTCCACAGCGTCGCGGTCGGTGCGCAACTTCTTCCCGTCCGGCGCGCACAGCAGAATTTTGGTCCCGCGCAGGGTCTGAAGCGTTTCCGGCATCGGCCTGCGATTCTACCGCGCAGGGCTCCGCCGCGACAGGGAAGCCGCGCTCCGATCGTTCGCTGGCGCGCATCCAATAGGGTGAGCGGTCCGTGAAGCGGCTGGGGACGCGGCGAGGGAGCGACTCACATGGAAACGACTCATAGTTTCTTCGAAGATCATTACGAGCTCATTCTGGACGTCTGGCATATCGCGCTGCTGGCAGCGCTGATTTTCTTTTTCAATCTGGTTACGGGCGTTCAGATCGGCCTCGCGATCGCCTGCGGCATCGCGCTCATCTGGGTGTTCCACCTGCGCGCCAATGGCGAGCCTCCGTGCGGCTCGGAAGTCAGCGGCGAACCCGTGGCCCGCGGCCGCGGCGGCTTCGAGCCCGAAATCAAGGCGTGATTGGAGTGGTGGGGAGCGATTGGCGCCCGAGCGATTGGGGTGGTGCCGAGGGGCAGAGTTGAACTGCCTACGCCGGCCTTTTCAGGGCCGCGCTCTACCGGTGAGCTACCTCGGCACCGGAACAGCTCTCGATTTTACGGAAAAGCGGTGGCGCAGGAAAGAGAAAAGCCTGAAAAGCCGCCTCGGGTATTCCCGTGGCAACCGACGCGCAACCGAGCCCAGCCCGCGATGCGGGCGACAGAACATCAGCGTTTGTGTGCGCCACGCGATCCGAAGTCAATGCAGTTAAGACTGACCCGGGAACCACTGCCTGTGCGCGTCCACGCTGCTTGCGAATCCCGCCGCCACCAGAAGGTCGCGCCAATCGGCCTTCGCGAGGGCAATCGCTTCTTTCAGTTTATCGATTTGGCCTCCGCTGAGTTTGAGGGCCGCAAAACGAAATCTCTCCAGCTTGTATTCGTCGAGATCGTGAAGGAACGGGAGATTGTTCCCGCATTCGCACGCGAGCAAATCGGTGACTTCGCTCCACGTTTCGGGTGGAAAGAGCGCCTTGACGCGCAGCTCGGTCTCGGGACTGAGTCGCGGCTCCGCCAACTGGCGCTCACTGCATGGATTCGTCGAATTCGCGCATCCAATCTTTCTTCTTGAGGACTTCGCGGGGCTTGGAACCGTCGGCCGGGCCGACGATGCCGTCTTTCTCCATCAGATCGATCAGGCGCGCGGCGCGGCCGTAGCCGATGCGCAGGCGCCTTTGCAGCGTGGACGTGGAGGCGCGTCCCATCTCGCAGCAGACGCGCACCGCATCCTGGTAGAGATCGTCGTCGACTTCCTCGCCGTCCGCGCCGTCGCCGCCGGCCATCGCGTTTTCATCGCGCGGCGGGCGAAGCAGCTCTTCGTTGTAAACGGCCTTGGCCTGGTCGCGCCAGAAATCGCACACGGACGAGACTTCGGACTCGTTGACGTACGGCCCGTGGATGCGATGCAGCCGCGAAGAACCGGCCGGCAGGTAGAGCATATCGCCCTTGCCGAGCAGCGATTCGGAGCCGTTGGCGTCGAGAATCGTGCGCGAGTCGACTTTGCTCGCCACGCGGAACGAAATGCGCGCGGGGAAATTCGCTTTGATGAGCCCGGTGATCACGTCGACCGAGGGCCGCTGCGTCGCGAGGATCAGGTGGATGCCGACCGCGCGCGCCATCTGCGCGAGACGCGTGATCGATTCCTCGACGCCGTTCGTATCGACCATCATCAGGTCGGCCAGCTCGTCGATCACGATCACGAGGTAGGGAAGCGGCCGGTGCTCCTCCTCGGAGTTGTCGAATAGCGAGAGCGACTGGTTCTTCTCGAAGGTGCGATTGTACTGGTCGATATTGCGCACCGAGCGGCCCGCCAGCAGCTTCAGGCGGCGCTCCATTTCGCGCGTGGCGTTGCGCAGCACGTTCGCGGCGACCTTCGGGTCGGTCACGACCGGCGTGAAAAGGTGCGGGATATCGGCGTAGAGGCCGAGTTCGAGCTGCTTGGGATCGACCAGCACCAGCTTCAATTCGTCGGGCGTGGCCTTGTAGAGCAGGCCCATCAGGAGTGAATTGAGGAAGACGCTCTTGCCGGTGCCGGTCGAGCCTGCGATCAGCAGGTGCGGCATCTGCGTGAGATCGGCGGCGCGGATGCGGCCGATCAGGTCCTTGCCCATCGGCAGCGTGAGCTTCGAGGGCGAATGCGAAAACTCGGGCGCCTCGATCACGTCGCGCAGCGCGATCACTTCGCGGCGCGCGTTGGGCACTTCGATGCCGACCGTGGATTTGCCGGGAATGCGCTCGATCAGGATCGACTCGGCGCGTAGGGCGAGGCAGAGGTCGTCGCCAAGGCCGGTGATGCGGCTGTATTTGATGCCCGCTTCCGGCTTGAACTCGAACGTGGTGACCACCGGGCCCGGGTTGATCTGCGTGATGTGCCCGGAGACGTCGAATTCGGCGCACTTCTGCTCGATGGCGCGCGCGCATTCCTTCAATTCGGACTCGTCCATTTTTTCGCTGCGCTCGGCGTTGTGCAGCAAGTTGCTGGGAGGCAGCTTGAACGCCGTGCGGCCGCGCGCCACTTTCGGCTCCACGGCTTTCTTCGGCGGCGCCACTTCGGGCTCGTGGAACTTGATGACCGCGGGCCCGCGCTCGGCGCGCATGGGCTCGGCGCGCTGATTGAGTTTCTCTTTCTCTTCTTCCTCTTCGTCGGCTTCCTTGACCGCGGTGCGGCGATTCGTCTGGTTCACCGGGGGACGCCCGGCGATCTTGATCTCTTCAACGCGCTTTCGCAGCCGCGCCGCTTCGCGCTCTTCGCGCCAATCCTTCAACTGCGCCATATATTTGCCGACGATGCCCTCGGGCGCGAGCGGCTTCTTCATCCAATCCGCCGCCGCATGGAACGAGAAACTCGTCGTGAGAAATAGAGCCGCGAGAAGCGTCGCGATGGCCAGCAGGTTCGCGCCAACCACCCCGAATCCGGCGCGCAAACCCTCTGCGAGAACCGTGCCGAGGAGTCCGCCGGGCGGCAAAGCCCCGCGGACCGCCGGCAGATGGACCAGCGTCATCTCCGCGGCGAGCGACGTGAGCAGCAGCCCCGCGCCGATCATCTTGGCGACGGGCGCGTCGATCGTGTGGCTGCGGAACCAGCGCAGCGCAACCGCGCAGATGGCGACAGGGAACAGGAACGCAGCGTAGCCGCCGAACTGGAACACGAGGTCCGCGAGGTGCGCGCCCACGGGCCCGATCCAGTTGCGGACGGGCGCCGTGCCGGCGGGGCCGGCGGACACGTTGAACGACGGATCGAGCGGCGAATACGAAAGCAGGCTCAGGGCGAGGAACACGGCGAGGCTGAGGCCGATGAACCCGATGAGCTCGTTGAAGCGCTTGTTTTCAGTTGGCGTTAGAACGCGCACGAAAGTCTCCGTTTAGCTTTGATGTTTCCGGAAGGCATCGAGAACCGTGGGAAACACCAAGCTCTCAAGACACAGCAGGGGAAGGCTCTCGCACCAGGTGGGTCGCGCGGGCGCTAGCGCGCGGAGCCCATGAGGAGGAACGCGAGTGCGCCGATGACTATAGCAAACAAGCTCGGCGAGTGAATAGAGAACTTTGGCGAGTTTCAAGCGGGTTGTGCAAAACGGAAAGGGCCGTGGCACGCGCCGAGGCGCGAAGGCGATCGGCCAAGGCCGGTCATGGAACGCTCAGATACTGCTTGAGATACCTGGCGGCCGTCGCCGGCCGCAGGGCCGGGGTTGATTTCCGGCAAGTCGTATCGTAGCTTGAGACAAATGGGGAAGGTGATTGCCGTGGTGGCCGGCGCGGCTTTTGGGTATTGCCATGGGTAAAAGCGTCACTCGCTACTTCCTGGCTGTCGCGGCAGCCGCTCTGGCGTTGATTTTGCGAAAGCTCCTCACGCCTTTGCTCGGGCACCAGAATCCATATCATACGGTCTGGCTCGCCGTCGTTTTTTCGGCGTGGTATTGCGGATTAGGTCCGTCCATCGTCACGACGGTGCTCACAGCGGTCGGCGTCGATTACTGGTTCCTGTCGCCGACGAGATCGTTGGAGATCGCGGACCAGACGGATTGGTACGGACTGGCGGCGTTCGTGGTCTTCTCGGGGGCGATTATCGCGCTCGGCGAGTCGAACCGGCGCGGATTCGCTGCGCGGTCGCGGCTGGCGGCGATTGTCGAGTCGTCCGAAGACGCCATCGTCAGCAAGAACCTGAACGGGGTCGTCACCAGCTGGAACAAGGGCGCGGAGCGCGTCTTCGGCTACACGGCCGCGGAAGCCGTGGGGCAAAACATCACGCTGATCATTCCCGCCGACCATCGCGACGAGGAAACCGCGATCCTTAGCCGGATCCGAAAGGGCGAACCCGTCGAACACTTCGAGACGGTTCGAGTGCGGAAAGACGGCTCGCACGTGGACGTCTCTCTCACGATTTCGCCGATCCGCGATTCCACCGGCCGCATTATCGGCGCGTCCAAGGTCGCCCGGAACGTGACCGAACGCAAGCGGGTGGAGGAAGCGATCCGCGAAGCGGAGATCGCGGAGAGGCTTCTGAAACTCCAGGACGAAGAACGCCGGCGCATGGCGCGAGAGCTACACGACGGAGTGGGGCAGCTCCTGGCCGCGATGAACATGAACGCCGCGGGGATCGAGATGGAAAAGCCGAACCTCAGCCCGGAGGGAGTACGCGCCGTCGATGAAAACGCGAGGCTGATCGAGCAGGTGTCGTCGGACATTCGCACGCTGTCGTACCTGTTTCATCCGCCGATGCTCGACGAGATGGGATTGCCTTCGGCGCTCGCGTGGTACGTGGACGGATTCGCCGAGCGGAGCAAGATCGAGGCGAGGCTGGAGGTCCCTACGGAGTGGGAGCGGCTGCCGGAAGATTACGAGCTGTGCCTCTTCCGGATCGCGCAGGAGTGCCTGACGAACATCCACCGGCATTCCGGGAGTTCGACCGCGACCGTCAAGCTGATGCGGTCGCCCGTGGAGGTCCGGCTCGAAGTGACCGACAGAGGAAAGGGAGTCGATCCGGACACACAGGCGAGGATCGCGGCCGGAAAGACGCCCGGAGTCGGCCTGCGCGGGATGCGCGAACGGATCAGGCAGTTTGGCGGCAACGTGGAGATCCGCTCGAGTCAACAGGGAACGGCCGTGATCGCGACGCTGCCCTACGTCGAGTCCGCTGAGAGCGCGACCAGCCGATAAGTTTCGAGACACAGGCGGACACCGGAGCCGCGTGCCGCGCGGATGAAACGCGCAGCACGCAATCGCGACGAGCCGCTCGGCGGCTATTTCGCCGGGTAAGTCGGATATGCCGGAAGGTCCGGCGGACGCGGCGGCAGCTTCTTGGGGTGCTCGTTGATCTGCTGCATCACGACCTCGATAGCTTTTTCGAGCTGCGAGTCGTGGCCGCTCATCACCTGATCGGGCGTGTTGTCGACGACGATGTCGGGATCGACGCCGTGATTCTCGACGATCCACTGGCTCTGGTCGTTGTAGCGCGCGAATTCGGGGCGGGTGATGTAGCCGCCGTCCATCAGCGGAATCTCACCGCGAATGCCGCGAACGCCGCCCCAGGTGCGCGTGCCGATGAGCGGGCCGATTTTGTAGTACTTGAAGAAGTAACTGAAGATGTCGCCGTCGGATGCGGCATATGAGTTGGTGACGCACGCGATCGGGCCGTCGAATACGACGTCCGGCACCGTGGCGCCGGCGAAGTTGCGGCTCGCGTCCATGCCGCCGAGGATGCGGCGCAGCCGCTCGAAGATCAGTTGATCGACGAAGCCGCCGCCGTTATAGCGGACATCGATGATCATGCCTTCCTTGCGGATCTGCGGGAAGAATTGCTTGACGAACTCGTTGAGGCCCGCAGCCTCCATGTCCGGCAGGTAAACGTACCCCACGCGGCCGTTGGTGGCTTTGTCGACTTTCTCGCGGTTGGTGCGGATCATGTCGAGCTGGCGCAAGCTGAACTCGCTCGAGATGGGCTTGACGGTCACGTTGCGCGAGCCGTCGTCGGACGGTTTGGAATTGACGGTCAGCGTGACGTTCTGGCCTGCCGTGTCGATGAAGAGCTCGTAGGGATTCTGCGGCACGCGGAGCGGGCGTCCGTTGACCGCCAGCAGGTAGTCTCCCGGTTTCACGTTCACGCCGGGCTCGGTAAGAGGCGACCGCAGGGCCGCATCCCAGTTTTCGCCCGGATAGATTTTCTTGAAGCGATAGTAGCCGCTCGCCGCATCGGCCTCGAAATCGACGCCGAGAGCGCCGACGTTGATCGGATGAAGGTCGGGCATGTCGCCGCCGCCCACGTAGGTGTGCGAGTTCGAGAGCTCGCCGACCAGTTCACCGAGGACGTAGGTGAGATCGTAGCGGTCGCCAAGGTAGGGCAAGAGCTGCGCGTATTTGTCACGCTCCTTGGCCCAGTCGACGCCGTTCATCTCGGGCTCGAAGAAATAGTCGCGTTCCTGGCGGTACGTCTCGTTGAACATCTGCTTCCATTCGGCAAGCGGGTCGACTTCCGCGCGCATGCCGCTGAGATTGAGTGCGCCGTCGCCCGCCTTGTGCGGTGCGCCGCCCGTCGGAGCGGCATCGACGATCCCGAAGATGTTGTCCGTGCCGCCCGCGGCGGCCTCGGCCGGACCGCCTCGAGGCGCAGCGTAGAGAAGCTTCTTGCCGTCGAACGAGACGGCAAAACTGACGGCTCCCTCGACGAGTACGGAATCCTTGCGCTCCTTCATGTCGAATACGTGGACCGAGAAGTCCTCGCCCGGCAGGGGGCCGGAAAGCCCGATCACCGGCGCGGAGACGTAGTAGACGAAGCCCTTGGCGGCGCCGAGGGTTTGAAGGTTTCCAGGCGGAGTCGGCAGGGCCACGACGCGGTCGATGATTCCGTCGAGGTCGATGCGGAATGGCTCGTTGGCCGCAGACGTTGCCGCGGCCGGGGGTTGACCGGCCGGCTGCGCCGGATTCACGTTGGGCTGCGGCTTTTCCGGTGTTTTCTTTTCGGGCGTTTCCGGCGCGGGATTGCCCGGCGGATTCACCTTGAGAACGTCGGGACTCTTGACGGTCACTTCGTCGCTCAACGGAGCGAAGGGCGAGGGCGTATCGGCGCGGAGAGTGACGGCGAAGACGCGCGCCGGCACCGGATTCGAGAATTCGAAGTCGTAGACGCCGATCACTTCGTTGTAATCGCGCGTCGACAGGAAATAGAGATACTTGCCCTCGGGATCGAAGATCGGGTTCCAACTGTTCGTGAAGCTGGTGGTGACCGGCGAAATCTTCTTGTCTTCGAGCGAGTAGAGGTAGACGACGCCGTTGAGATTATCGGCGGCCTTCGCGAAGGCGATCCACTTGCTGTCGGGCGACCACGAATAGTCCGTGAGATCGGCATATTTGCCCTGGTCGACGAGGACGGGCTTCTTTTCGTCGACGTTGACGTAGAAGAGACGCAGGGATTTGTCCGCAAAGGCGAGCTTCTTGCTGTCGGGCGACCAGATGGGCTGCAACCGGTACATGGTGCCGTCGGTGGTGATGCGCGTTTCCGCGCCCACGCCATCCTGCGGCTTCAGGTAGAGCTCGTACTCGCCCGAGCGGTCGGACAGATAGGCGATCCAGCGTCCGTCGGGCGACCAGACCGCGTTCATTTCGTTGATGCCGGGAGTCTGAGTGAGATCGCGGGTGCTGCCTTCCTTTGCGGGAACGGTATATACGTCGCCGCGCGCGCTGAATACGGCGCGCTTGCCATCCGGCGCGATGTCGAAGGCGGTGATGAGCTTGCTGGTATTCTCCCAGCGCGGGCGAGTGGCATCGCTATCGCCGGGCAGATAGACGGTGATCTTGTGCGCTTTTTCGGTGGCGAAGTCAAAAACGTAGAGATAGCCGCCGTTCTCAAAGACGATCGAGTCGGGGCCCATGCTCGGCCAGTTCACGTCGAATTCGGTGAAGTGGGTGAGCTGGTGCATCTGTTTTGTCTTCGTATCGTAGGCCCAGATGTTCATGCGCTTGTCGGGGCCGCGGTCGGAGTCGAAATAGACCGTATCGCCGTGCCACATGGGAAAGGTGTCGTTGCCGTCGAGGTCGGGGACTTCTTCGTAGTGGTTCGTCTTGAAATTGTAGAACGAGATCTGCTGCTGCATGCCGCCGCGGTACCGTTTCCAGGTGCGGAAATTCCGGAAGATGCGGTTATAGGCGATCTCGTCGCCGTCCGGGGAATAGGACATCACGCCGCCCTTGGGAATCGGCAATTGGACGGGGAGGCCGCCGGTCACGGATACCGTGTAGGGCTGGCCGAACCAACTCGCATATGTCGAGCGCCGCGAGAGGAAGACAATATTCTTGCCGTCCGGGGTCCAGGTAAGAATCTCGTTGTTGGGTCCCATGCGCTCCGGGAGGTGGACGGAATCCGGCAGGAAGGTGAGCTGCTTGGGGTCGCCGCCCTCGGCTGGAATCGTGTAGACCTGGAAATTGCCGTCGTATTGGCCGGTGAAAGCGATCGTTTTACCGTCGGGCGAGAATTTCGGGAAGATTTCGAGGCCCGGGTGCGTCGTGATCCGGCGCGCGATGCCGCCGCTCGAGGGCACCAGCCAGAGGTCGCCGCCGTAGCTGAAGGCGATCGTATCTTTGTAGATGGCGGGGAAGCGCATCAGGCGGCCTTCCTGCTGCTGCGCGTGGGACGTGACTCCGAGTGCGAGAAACAGGACCGGGACAACAAGGACTCCAAGCAGCGCGCGACATGTACGGTTCATCAACCTCACCCTCCGGGCGGATATTCTAGTACGGTAGACGCCCGAATAATCAAAGAGTTAGTTGAAAATTGGATTTGGAGGCGGCTTGGGGAGGCGGCGAGAAGATCCCTCGGCGGGGCGACGAGGCAAATTGAAGTTTTGCGCCGCTCCTGATAGCTTCGTTTTCCTGTGCCTTGGTGGCGAATACGGCTCGATGTGGGGACTCGGTGAAGCTCGGCGAACTCGAATTTCACATGTTTTCGACGGGACGCGTCCTGCTTGACGGCGGCGCCATGTTTGGCGTGATCCCGCGCACGATGTGGGAGAAGAAGGCGGCTCCGGACGCGCGGAACCGGATCACGCTTTCGATGAACTCCTTGCTGATTCTGGCGAACGGGAAGCGGATTCTGGTCGAAACGGGCGCTGGGGACAAGATGAATGCGAAATTTCGGGACATCTACGGCCTCGACGGGCCGCACCTCGACGCGGGCCTGCGAACGTACGGACTCCGCCCGGAGGATATCGACGTCGTGGTGAACACGCACCTGCACTTCGATCACTGCGGCGGCAATACGCGCGTCGAGAAAGACAATGTCGTGCCGGCGTTTCCCAACGCGCGGTACGTGGTGCACCGCGGCGAATTCGATCACGCCATGCACCCGAACGAGCGCGATCACGCGAGCTACGTCGCCGAAAACTACGCTCCCATCGGATCGGCGGGATTATTCGAGCTGCTGGAGGGCGACCAGAATCTCGTGCCGGGCGTCGATCTGGTGCGCGTGCCGGGGCACACAGCGGACATGATGTGCGTGAAGCTGACCGGCGGAGGCAAGACGGCCTTTCTCTTCGCCGATCTCGTGCCGACGACGGCGCATCTCCCGCTCGCGTGGATTATGGGTTACGATCTCTACCCGATGATCACGCTCGAAAACAAGAAGCGCTGGATTCCGGCAGCCGTGCAGGAGGGCTGGATCGCGCTTTTTGCGCACGACGCGAAAGTTCCCGCCGCATACCTCCGCGAGCGCGACGGCAAGTGGGAAGCCGAACCGACGGCAGTCGATTAGGGCTCGCTCGCGCGCATGGGCTCACGCACAATCATTTGACCGCAGAGGCGCAGGAGACGCAGAAAAACGTAGGGAACGATCCTGCGTCCATCGAATCAGGCGCAGTCGAGGAGGAAGCAAGTTCGACATGGCAAAGTCCGCGAAGCGAAAGGCGAAGAGTGAAGCGGTAAAGATCGGCATCATCGGCGGCAGCGGCCTCTACGCGATGGCCGGGCTCACGAACACGCGCGAGGTGCGCGTGAAGACTCCCTTCGGCAATCCTTCGGATGCGTTCGTGGTCGGCACGCTCGAGGGCCGGCGGGTGGCGTTTCTCGCGCGGCACGGGCGAGGGCATCTGCTTTCGCCGAGCGAGATCAATTACCGCGCGAATATTTGCGCGATGAAGATGCTGGGCGTCGAGCAGATCATCTCGGTCGGCGCGGTCGGTTCGCTGCGGGAGGATCTGGCGCCGCTCGACTTCCTGGTGCCGGACCAGTTCTTCGACCGCACGCGGGGACGCGCCTCGACGTTTTTCGGCGGCGGCATCGTGGCGCATATCGGATTCGATAAGCCGACTTGCCCCCGGCTATCGGCGCAGCTCGCGGCGGCATGCGACCGCGCCGGCGTCAACGTCCATCGCGGCGGCACGTACGTCTGCATGGAGGGGCCGGCATTTTCGACGCTCGCCGAATCGCAGGCCTACCGGCAGCTGAAGTTCGACGTGATCGGCATGACCAACCTCACCGAGGCGAAACTCGCACGGGAGGCGGAACTTTGTTACGCTACGTTCGCGATGATCACCGATTACGACTGCTGGCATCCGGGGCACGATGCCGTGACGGTCGACACGATCATCGGGTACCTCAACAAGAATTCCGAGAACGCACAGAACTCGATTCGCGAGGCGGTCCGGGCGTTGGATGACGAGGGCGGCTGCAAGTGCCGCTCAGCCCTGGCGCACGCCATTCTGACCGACCGCAAGCGCATCCCGGCGGCCGCGAAGAAGCGGCTCGCGCCCATCATCGGGAAATACTTGTGAACGATTTCCGTCGCGCCGAAGGGAATTCGCCGAATTCCTGAGGAAATATTCGCGGTACGCGGCCGGTCCTTGAAGACCGGCCGACAACCGGGGCTGACGTCGCCCGCCAGCCCCTAAAACATGGAGCGCCCTTGTCACTTCTGGTCGTAGGATCGGTTGCTTTTGACGCTATCGAAACACCCCACGGGAAAGTGGATCGGACGCTGGGCGGCGCGGCAAGTTATTTCGCGCTCGCGGCGAGCCATTTCGCGCCCGTACGGCTGGTGGGCATCGTCGGCGAGGATTTTACGGCGAAGGATGAGGCCGTCTTTCGAGGCCGCAAGATCGATTTGACCGGGCTCGAGCACGTGCCGGGGAAGTCGTTTTTCTGGTCGGGGCGTTACAGCCAGAACATGAATGAACGCACGACGCTCGCCACGGAGCTGAACGTATTCGGCTCGTTCCGGCCGACGCTGCCTCCGGCGTATGTCGATTCGCAGTTCGTTTTTCTCGGCAATATCGACCCCACGCTGCAGAATTCCGTGCTGAAGCAGATGCGCAAGCGGCCGAAGGTCGTCGGGCTCGACACGATGAACTACTGGATCGACGGGACGCCCGCGCAGCTGAAGGAAACGCTGAAGCACGTCGACATCCTAACAATCAACGACGACGAGACGCGCCAGTTGACCGGCGAGCACAATCTTTTTCGCGCGGCCAAGCACGTGTTCAAGCTCGGGCCGAAGACGCTCATCATCAAGCGCGGCGAGAATGGCGCGCTGATGGTGCACGACGGATTCGTTTTCTCCGTGCCCGCGTTTCCGCTCGAAGAGGTCCACGACCCGACCGGCGCCGGAGACACTTTCGCGGGCGGATTCATGGGCTACCTCGCGAGCAAAGGGCGAATCAACGACCAAACGCTGCGCTCCGCCATGGTCTACGGCTCCGTGCTGGCCAGCTTTACCGTCGAGAAATTCGGCGTATCGAGGCTGGCGAAGGTGACTCGCAGGGAAATCGCCGCACGGGCGCGGCAATTCGCGAAGCTCACGGCGTTCAAACTGTAGGGCCGGGCGCGGCGAAGCGATCGATGGACGGAAAACCTTCCGGCTCGTGGCCGAATCGAAGTTGACGGGTGTGCGCCGGAATGCTATCACTCTTGCTCGATCTGCAGGGGGATGTGCAAGCATCCGGTGTGTCCCTCGTTTATTGTTCCCGATTGCCCCACGACCGGCGGCAGCGGGATCCCCGTTGAAAGATTGGCGATAGCAAGTTTCAAGGAGGCGGGATTGAAGCGTTCGGGTTGGAGCGCGCTGGCGCTGGTGGCAGGCATCGCCGTTGTGCTGGGAGGCTGCGGCGGGAGCAACGCGCCGGCCAACAACGCCACGCCGATCGTTTCGAACCTGTTTCCGTCCAACATCACGGCGGGCAGCCAGGGTTTCACGCTGGCGATTACCGGCTCGGGGATGATATCAAGCGCCAAGGGCGTGACGTTTGCGTACTGGAACGGGTCGCCGCGTTCCACGACCTTCGACCTCACCACCAATCAGTTGCTCGTCACGATTCCGGCTTCCGATCTGGCCACGGCGGGCTCGCCGCAGGTCACGTTGTGGAATCCGCCTCCGGGCGGCGGCATGTCGCAGGTGGCAGCGACTTTCACGATCGAGCCCCTGGCGGTCAACGCGCCCACGATTACGAGCGTGTCGCCAACCAGCGCGACGGCCGGCGGACCCGATTTCACTCTGACGATCGACGGCACGAATTTTGCGGCCGGCGACGTGATCGCATGGAACGGCGTGCCGCTTACCACCTCCGTCAGCGGGAACATGGCCACCGCCACGATTCCCGCGCCCGATATCGCAGCCGTCGGAACCGGCAGCGTCACCATAAGCACGCCGGGCCTGATCGTTGCGGCGCCCTCGGTCGCGTTTCCGATCACCGGGTCGAATAACCCATCGCCGAGCGCCTCGTCGCTTACGCCCTCCAGCGTGACCGCCGGCGGACCGGATTTCGAGGCAGTGATCAGCGGTTCGGGTTTCACCATGAGCTCGGTTGCCGAATGGAATGGCGTGCCGCTGGCCACCGCCTACGTCACGGCCTCGAAGCTCGTGATCCTGATTCCAGCCACAGACACCGCCTCGAGCGGCGCGGCCCAGATCACCGTGACGAATCCTGCCCCGGGCGGCGGCACTTCTTCGCAGATCGCGTTCACCGTCAACGCGTCGAGCTAGCGCCGGGGTTTCGGCCGCGCCCTCCTGCGTTGCATCCCGCGAATCTTTGCGTTTCCCGCTTGTGGACTCGCCTGCGCAAATTCCTTATTCTCGAATTCGCGTATGCCCCAAGTTCTAAAACCGCGCGCTTTGCGCCACGGCGATCAGATTCGGGTTTTGTCGCTTGCGAGCCCCGTGCAGGAAGATCACCTGGAAGCCGGGTGCAGGGAACTCGCACGGCTCGGATACGTTCCGAAGGTGGATCGCGGCCGGGCGCTCGCTCGCGAGAGCTTTTTCGCGGGATCGGCCGGGGAACGCCTCGCGGGTCTGAAAGAGGCTCTCGCCGATCCGGCCACCCGTGCCGTCTTTTGCTCGCGCGGCGGATACGGCTCCAACTACCTGCTCGAGGCGCTGTCTCTCGCGCCGGCGCCAAAAATCTTCCTGGGATCGAGCGATTTGACGTCGCTCGAGGTTTTCTTGTGGCAGAAATTCCGCTGGGTCACGTTTTATGGGCCGATGGTCGCGTCGAATTTCGATCGGGGATCGGGTGCTCCACATGGCTACGATTGCCCGAGCCTGATGTCTGCGCTCACCGAAACGGGCCAGGGCTGGCAGATCGATCTGCGCGGCTCGGCGATGGTCCCCGGACGAGTCGAGGGCGCGCTGCTGGGCGGCTGCCTCACACTCGTCGAAACCTCGATCGGCACCCCCTGGGAGCTCGATACGAAGGGCGCGGTGTTGCTGCTCGAAGATCGGGGTATGAAGCCGTACCAGGTCGACCGGGCGCTGATGCACCTGAAACAGGCGGGCAAATTCCGCGGCGTCGCCGGAATCATCCTGGGCGACTTTCCCGATTGCGCGCCACCGGAAGGCGGCGAAACCGTCGAGGCGGTTGCGGGACGAATCCTCGCTCCGCTCGGCGTTCCGATCGTGTGGGGGGCGCCCATCGGGCACACCTCGCGGCCCGCGCTGACCGTCCCGCTCGGCGTACGCGTCGAGCTCTCAGCCGCGAGCGGCGGCGCTCTGAAAATTCTCGAGCCGGCGTGCATCCCGTGAGACGACCATGAATCGAGCGACGCGCACAGCATGAGCACATCACTTGCAAAACCACGCGTAGGACATATTCACCTCCTGGGAATCGGCGGATCGGCGATGGCGCCCGTGGCCGGGATGCTGGCCGAGCGCGGCTTTCGCGTCACCGGCTCCGATACGGGCGTGTATCCGCCGGCTTCGAACCTGCTTCGCTCGCTTGGCATCACGTGGCATGACGGGTACCGCGAGGAGAATCTCAGCCCGGCGCCCGATCTTGCCGTGATCGGCAACGCGATTTCGCGCGGCAATCCCGAGCTTGAACGGATCCTCGACGACAAGATCCCGTACCGCTCGATGCCGCAAATTCTCGAGGATTATTTTCTGCCGGGACGCAGCTCCATCGTGATCGCCGGAACCCACGGCAAAACGACAACGACCGCGATGCTCGCCTGGATTTTTCACACCGCCGGCCGCCGGCCCGATTTCCTGATCGGCGGCGTCGCCCCTAATTTCGGCGACCGCAGTTACGGCCTCGGCGGCGGAGAAGAATTCATTGTCGAAGGGGACGAATACGACACGGCGTTCTTCGACAAGGCTCCGAAATTCCTCCACTACCATCCGGACGAGCTCATCCTCACTTCGCTCGAATACGATCACGCCGATATTTATCCCGATCTCGCCTCGATCGCGCTGCAGTTCCGGCGGCTCGTGAATCTCGTGCCGCGGCACGGGCGGATTCTGATGTGGGGCGAAAGCGCCGAACTCCGCGAAGTAACCTCGAAAGCCTTTTGCCCGGTCGAAACGTTCGGGCTCACGCCGCAATGCGACTGGTGCGCGGGCGACATTCTCTGGCGCGACGACGCCACCGAGTTTCGCGTCGCGTACAAAGGCCGCGAGGTTACGTGGGTCCGCATACCCGTAGCCGGTCGGCACAACGTGCTCGATGCGCTTGCCGCCGTAGCCTTGGCCTACGGCCGGGGTGTCGAATGCGATGCCATCGATCGCGCGCTGGCCACCTTCCAGAGTGTGCGAAAACGCATGGAGATCAAGGGCGAGGCGGGCGGCGTGCTGGTAGTGGAGGATTTCGCGCATCATCCCACAGCGATCCGCCTTACGCTCGAGGCCGCTCGCACCCGCTGGCCGGGGCGCAAGATCTGGGCGGCCGTCGAGCCGCGATCGAACACCATGCGGCGCAAAATCTTTCAGGACGCGCTGCCGGACGCGCTCGCGCTCGCGGACGCCGTGCTCTTCGGTCCCGTGAATCGCGCGCAGTTGCTGGCGGAGACCGACCGCCTTTCGCCGGAGGCAATCGCCGAAGCCGTTCGCGCCCGTGGACGCGAGGCTACGGCGTTTTCTTCGTCCGAGGATGTCGCCGCGCATCTTGCGGCACGCGCGGAGTCGGGCGACCTGGTGCTGATCATGTCCAACGGCAGCTTCGACGGTCTCAGCGCGAAACTTCTGGAGAGATTGCACGCGGCCGCCGGTGCGCGTGCATGACGGGACGCCGGGGCCTGCCGCATTTCGCCTTCGTAATGCTCGCTCTTCTGGGCTTGCTGCTCGCTGCGCGGCCGGCGAGTGCGACCGTCGCTTATCGTGTTTCGCTCGATCATCCGGGGCGGCATCGCTTCGGGGTGTCGATGGCGATTCCCGTGGCAGGCCGCGACGTCACCGTCGCCATGCCCGCATGGAATGCGCTGTACCAGATCAAGGACTTCGCGTATCGCGTGCGCGACGTGACAGCTGTCTGCCGCTCGGTCAATGCCGTTCCGGCTGTCGTGCGCGCACTCGATAAGCAGACCTGGCGCATTTCGCTCTCCGGCCCGTGCCAGCCCGGCGATCACAACACTTTCGAAATTCACTACACGATCGAATGGGACGAGCCCGGCCCTTTCAATTCACAGCTCAACGACCACCACGCCTTCATGAACCTCGCGGAGATTCTGATGTATCTTCCCGACCGCCGCTCCGAGGACACTTCCGTCGCCTTCGACGATCTGCCGGGCGGCTGGCACACCGCCGCAGAGTTGCCGGCGGGGCCCGGGGTGAATTGCTACACGGCGGCGAGCTACGACAAGCTCGTCGACGCGCCCGTCGAGGCCGGTAAATTCGATCAATTCGCGTTCGACGACGACGGCGGGCATTTCCGCGTGGTCGTCGACTCGTCCAATGGCGATTGGGACCGCCGCTCGCTCGAAACCCAGCTTCGCCAGATTACGGACTACGAATTGAAGCTCATGGACGGACCGCCCTTCGATCCGCCGCGGAGGGAGTACACGTTCTTCTTTCATATCGGGCCGGACGACGAGCTCCAGGGCGGCGGCATGGAGCACGCCAATTCGACCGCCATCGCGATGCGTTCCGTCGATACTGCCATCCCCATTGCGGCGCACGAATTTTTCCACGTGTGGAACGTCAAGCGAATCCGTCCGCAGAGCCTCGAGCCCGTCGACTACTCGAAGGAGCAGTACACGCGGGCGCTCTGGTTCGCTGAGGGCGTAACGAGCACCTACGCGTCATATACTCTGGTGCGCACGGGCCTGTGGGCCACCGATCAGTTTTACGCCGACCTCGCTTCGCAAATCGGCGATCTCGACGCCCGACCCGCGCGGAAATGGCAGAGTGCGGAGGAGTCGAGCCTCGACGCGTGGTTCGAGAAATATGACGGCTACAACGAGCCGGACCGCAGCATCTCGTATTACAACAAAGGCCAGATTCTCGGCGTGATGCTCGACCTCGCGATTCGCGATGCGACCGACAACCACAAATCGCTCGACGACGTGATCCGGCGTATGAACGTCGAATACGCGCAGCAGGGCAGGTTCTACGACGATAGCGCGGGCATCCGCTCGGTCGTCGAGGAAGTCACCGGTAAGAGCTTTGCCGATTTCTTCGACCGGTACGTTTCGGGCACGGACGATATTCCGTACGCTCAATTCCTCGCCATCGCCGGGCTGCAGCTGAATTCCGATATCACGCGCCGCGACAAATTCGCCTTCCAAGTCGGCGCCTCCTACGGCATCACCGAAATCGATCATCCAACCGCCCGCCAGCGCCGGATTCTCAACGGCATCCTGCACGGCACCACGGATTAGCATGGCAGCCGCGCGCACCTTCGCCGCCGGATTGCTTACGTGCTTGGCGGTGCTTCTTGGCCTGCCATTCCTCATTCTCTGGACATGGATTACTCGACAGCCGGATTCCATGTACCGGGTATCGATGAGCTTCTGTCGTTTCGCCGTTCGGCTTGCCGGAATACGCACGCGCATCGAGGGCATCGAAAACATTCCCTCCGGGGCGTGCATCTTCGCGTCGAACCACGCTTCGAATCTCGACGGCCTGGTCCTGCTGCCGGCGATTCCGCGGCGCGTGGCCCTTTTGGCCAAGAGGGAATTGTTCCGGCTGCCCGTGTTCGGCCTGGGCATGCGGCTCGCGGGATTCGTCCCGATCGATCGCAGCGGAAGGCAAGCCACGGCCGGAATCGCCACGGCGGTTGAAACTTTGAGGCGCGGGCTTTCCATATTTATCTTTCCCGAGGGCACGCGCAGCCCGGACGGTCGCTTGCAGCCTTTCAAGAAGGGCGCTTTTGCGATGGCGATCGACTCCGGCGCGCCCATGGTGCCGGTGATGATCGCCGGCACCCATCGTTTGCTGCCGCGCGGAGCTTGGATCGTTCGTCCCGGCGAGGTCACGGTGCACTTCGCGCCGCCCGTAGATGGCTCGGCTTACATCGTGAAAGAGCGCTGGGAGCTGCTGGAGCGCGTGGGCTCGGTGATCGGCGCTGCTTTGCCGCCGGACCAGAAGCCCGAGCGGCGCCGCGCCCCTCGTCCGGGGACTGCCTGATATACTCGCCGCCTGTGCCCACCAAGCTTATCCACGAAGTGATTCCGGTCGGCTTGCTGCAATGCAACTGCTCGATTCTGGGCGATCCGGAAACGCGCGAGGCGATCGTCGTCGATCCGGGCGACGACGTGGACCGCATCCTCGAAATTCTGCGGCGCCATCGGCTGAAAGTGCTCGCGATTGTGAGTACGCACACCCACATCGACCACGTGGGCGGGCTCGCGCAACTGCATCGCGCGACGGGAGCGCCGGTGCTCTTTCACGAGGCCGATCTGGCGCTCTATCGTGGCCTCGACGAACAGGCGCAGTGGCTCGGCGTTCCGACGCCGGAGACGATGCGGATCGATGACTTCGTTAAAGAGGGCGATACGCTGCGCTGGGGCGGTTTCGGGGCGCATGTGCTGCACACGCCCGGGCACACGCCGGGAAGCATCAGCCTCGTCGTGCAGCCGACCGCGGTGCAGACGCAGTCGATCGCGGGGAGAGCGCCCGCGAACTCTGCGGCACCCGCCGGCGTCGATGCTGCAGGCGCGGTGCTCCTGGCCGGAGACACGCTATTTCAGGGCAGCATCGGCCGGACGGACCTGCCCGGCGGAAATTATCGACAGATCATCGGCTCGATCCGCGAGAAGCTGCTCGTGCTGCCCGATCGGCTGCTAGTCCTGCCTGGACACGGCGACACGACAACCATCGGCGAAGAGCGCGAGTACAATCCGTTCCTGCGCTAGCAAACCAGCGTGTTGCCTTTTCGGAGCGCCGCACCAATCTTTCGCGTCCTCGTGGGGTGAGCCGAGGCGCACAATCACGGCCGTGGATCGAGCGCCGCACGCAAATCCCTCTCGAAGCTGGACCCGCCTCGACGGCGTCGACCTGCTCAGGGGCCTCGCCATCTTTTTCGTTCTGATGAACCACGTGAACGTGCGCCTGTTCCTCGCGAAGGTCCCGTACACGAGAGGCATTCCCGCCCGGCTCGTGGATTTGCTGGTGCACAACGGCGACGACGCGGTCCAGATTTTCTTCGCCGTCTCGGGCTTCCTCATCACTTCGATTGCGATTCGGCGGTGGGGCGCGCTCGCCAAGGTCAGCGTGCGCGATTTCTACCTGCTGCGCTTCGCGCGCATCGCGCCGCTGCTGCTCACGCTGCTCGCAGTTCTCAGCATACTGCAGGCGGCGCACGTGCCGGCGTTTATCGTACCGGCGGACCGGGGCGGGTTCTGGCGCGCGCTGTTTTCGGCGCTCACCTTCCACGTGAATCTCTCCGAGGCGCATTGGGGCTATTTGCCGGGCAATTGGGACCTGCTCTGGTCCCTTTCGGTCGAGGAGATGTTCTACCTGTTCTTTCCGCTGGCCTGCGTGCTGCTGGCACGCGCCAGGGGAGTACCGCTGCTTGTGCTGCTCGGCGCGCTAGTGGCGCTCGGGCCAGTGGCGCGCACCGTGTTTTCGCACGGCAATCCGCTCTGGATGAACCGCTCCTACCTCGGAGGCATGGATGCGATTGCCATGGGCTGCCTGACGGCGATTATTCTCGCGCACCGGATGCCGTCGCGAGGCGCCTCCGCGGCCTGCGGCGTCCTCGGATTCGCCCTGCTGGCGGTAATGCTCGGCGCCTCCCGGTGGATGTGGCAGGTGGGGATCGCGCGCCACGGTATGGAGATGACGATCGACGGGGTCGGCACGTGCCTGGTGATCGCATGGGCGGTGCAGACGCGCTGGCGCGGCCCGCGTATTCTCAGCCCGTTGCTCTTGCTGGGCCGCCGCAGCTACGAGATTTATCTCACGCACATGTTCGTCGTGTTCGCGCTGCTGCACGTCTTTGTCGCTGCGGGGAAGCCGCTCGCCGGCGTTCCCTGGTTCTTTATCGGGACGATTCTCCTTGCGGCTCTCGTGGGCGAGATCGTGGCCCGGTTCTATTCGGAGCCGATGAACCGCAAGCTGCGCCGGCGCTTCGGCGATGGCTCGGACCGCCTCGGATCGATCGTCGACGCCGCGAAGGGTCCGCTGCCGGTCGACGCTGCGTCGGCATAGCGCACCGCCGCCCGCGGTGGTATCTTCGCGCTCGCTTGAGCCGTCCGCTCGGAGGCGCAATGAACAGATCCCCGGTTGGCATCCTGCTCTTCGCGTTGGTGATTCTCGCAGCGGCCCCGCTGCATGCGCTGCCACCGGCCAGCGCCGCTAAGCACGACGCTTCGCTTGCGGCTCGCATCCAGCGACTGGAGGACATCGAAGAGATTCGCGTCCTCTTGACGAACTACGGTCGCTTTCTCGATGCGCATGATCTGGTCTCCTACTCGCACCTCTTTGCGGAAGACGGCGAATGGGTGGGCGGTTTCGGCTCCGCCAAAGGGCCCGCAGCCATCCAGGCGCTCATGGAGAAGAACCTGGGGCCGGTTCCCGCGCGCAAGCCCGGCTCGACGTTTCACATCCTGACGAATTTCATCATCGACGTGCATGGCGATACCGCTACCGCCTGGTCCCGGTGGCTTTTCGTCACCACCGGGCCGGACAACCGGCCTGTCCCCGCGATGGGAGGACATTACGACGACACTCTGGTGCGTGAGGATGGCCACTGGAGGTTCAAGCGCCGAGTCGCCGTGAACGATATACCGCGATCCGTCCCGGCGCCGCCAGCAGCAGGCAAGTGAGGCGGCAAACTACCTAGTTCTAGGACTATGTGTTGCGCGGCTTGGAACACGGTCCTTGCGCTTCGCTTTACTCTGTTGTCCGCGCCGCTGGATAATCACGCCGTCGTTCAGAGCTTTGGCAGTCGCCGGCGGAGCAGCTTGCCTGATTGCCCGCCTTCGAATTAGCGTTTCAAATGGGTGCAGTGTGCTTTTTTCGGTTTATACTTACGGCATTCCCGACGGAGCACCGGGCCCATGCATCATACATTTTGAGTTCCAGATCGCAGCCGCTCAGGGCCAAACTCTCTCGCAGTTCTCATTGGCCGAATCCCGCGGCGCGTGACCTTTGCGGGGTGATGGAGATATGAGACGTTCCGATTTGGTTCGAAATGCAGGGAAGGGGAAGACCGTGCGTACATCCCAGATTGTATTCGGTGAACGGCAGCATCTGCTGCGCGTGCTGGATTCCGTCGAGCACAGCGCTTTGCCTGTCTCGCGCCTTGAGCAGGAACGCCGCGTGATCGAGCAACTGATCCACGAGCGTACACAAGAACTCAATCGCATTAATCCCGGCTGGGACGAAAAAGTCGGCACCGTTCTTAGTTCCGAAGTCCGTCCCGACGCGCTCGACCAGCTATCGCGCCAGGCGCCGAAGGAAGATTACTATCTGTTGCGCCTGATCAGCGAGCACCCGAAAGTCACCGCCAAGACGCTGGGACGGCTTTCGCACCATCCGTATTCCGCGATCCGCGAGAATATCGCGCGGCATCCGAACAGTGACGCTTCCACGCTTTCACGGCTCAGCCGCGACCGATCCCAGCCGCTCTGGTATCTCGTGGCTTTCAATCCCAATGCGCCCGCGCCGCTGCGCAAGAAGTTGCAAGAGCGCATGCGCCGCCTCGGCGAAAAGACGGCGACTCAGTAGGACCTGTTTAGCGAGCCAAGCACGTTCCGCCCGCCGCCCGGAAGCCTCATGGAGGAGTCCGGCGGTAGGGCGCAACGGGCACGGCGATATTGGGCGGGCGGTAGACGTAGCCAACTACAGCGTCAGCCGATATTGCTGCGCCATCGAACTGCGCCGGCTCGAATGTCCATCGCAGGGCCGCTTCCGTCGACGTCTTCCCAAGCGAAGGTCCCCACACGGGCGTGGCTTGCCTTACCGCGCCTTGCCCGTTCACGAGAACATTCAGGATCACTGCGCCCTGCGCCACACTGTTGATCGGATACGCTGCCCACGAGGCCAGGGTTGTCTTCGGCGGCAGAAAGCCTTCCGAGCCCGGGGAGGGGATCTGCAGTTCCTTGCCGAGCGCCGGCGCAGCCGCTCCCGTCAGGCGGTAGTCGCTCGGATTGAACACCACGCTGACGACGATCGTCGACGCAACGCCTTTGCCGTCCAGGGTAGCAGGCTTGAACGTCCACTTCGGAATTGCGAGCAGGACGGGCGACGTCAGCGACGGAATGTCGCGCAGCGTTACGGTACTCTTGATCGCGCCCGAACGGTCGAGATTCACGCCGACCACGACGACTCCCGCCGCGCCGCTATTGATCGGGTAGACGATGTCGGAAGCCGTCGCGAGACGCGGCGGCGAAAACCTCTCGTGCCTGTCTTGCGCCTGCAGAATGCGGCACGCTACTGCCGCGGAAACGATCGTCAAGGCGATCAGCGTCGGGAACGCGAGGAACCGCGCGCTACGAGTCATCGAAGCCCTCCAGCGAACTTATCGCCGCCGCAAGCGCTGGATAAATCGGGAGCCATGGGCGTTAGTGGCTCGGCTGAGTCTTATTTTCCACTTTGCCGGCAGCGTGCTTGGTCGCTTTGGCGGATTTATGGACGGCCTTCTTGGTGCCTTTCTTCGTGGCGCTTCCCGTCTTTTTTGCCGCATTCTTCGCGTCGTGGCCGGCGGAGTGAATATCCTGCTTGGCTGTCGTGTCCTGGGGTGCCGCGCGCAGCACTCGCGGAGCCAGCGCCATGCACAGCAAGAGGCAGAGACTGCCGATTGCGATCGCCATTGTCATTTTCATTATTCCCTCATGATCGTGAATCCCACTGTTTCGATGATCGGCGTGCGAACACCCGGGTCCCAGAGCAAAGGTTAGCGGGCGCGGCAAAATCCATGAATACCGGGATGAGTGGAAAAAAACGGAAGATATGCCGTATTCGCGGCGAGTGCCGGCTGGGGTTCTGCCGCTGCCGATAGGCTAGCGCGCAGCGGACATCGCCAGCTTCGACGTGATCTCGCGCACGTAATTTTGTGTCTCGGCAAAGGGAGGCACGCCGCCGTAGCGGTCGACCATCTCGGGCCCGGCGTTGTACGCTGCGAGCGCAAGCGTGAGATTGCCGCCGTAGCGCACCAGCAGATCCTTGAGGTAGTGCGTGCCGGCGTCGATATTCTGCGCGGGATCGAAGACGTCCACCACGGAATAGCGGGCCGCGGTCTCGCGCAAGAGCTGCATGAGCCCCAGCGCGCGTTTGCGGGACACGGCTTTCGCGTCGAAATTCGATTCCGCCGCGATCACCTCGGCGATCACCTTCTCATCCACCCCGTGCTTCACGGCCGCGGCGTGGATCAGCTTGGCGTAGCGAACGCCGAAATCGACGTTCGCGGGGGGTGGGGCGGGGAATTGATCCTCGGGTTCGACGTCGATCAACTGCTCGGAGGCGATGATAACCGTGCCCCCGCGGACCGTCAGCACGACGTGATCCCCTTGCTGCTGATAACCGGTGATGTGCAGCCTCATTCCGTTGCGCAGGACGGCGTAGTCCGCGCGAGCTGCAGGCGCGCCAATCACGCAGGCGATGGCTGCGAACAGCATCGCTCCAAATAAGTTCTTCCAGGTCATTCCGTTCGTTGTCGCTCGTCGCGCCCGGCTATTTATGCCCAGACTGCCCCGCAGGATTTGCGGGCGGACGCTGCCGGCTCGCCGGCGGCACAATTCCATTGTCTCGCAGATACTCGACCATCTGGCCGTAGTGATCCATGGCGTGTGTGCAACCGAAAATCACGGTCGCGGCGGGCGTCCGGAGAAAGGGGGTCGGCGGCTTCTGCATGGGGACGAAGGCGTTGTCGGCGTTGATCGTGGCGATGGCCTTGTGGCCCAGGGCAAAGGAGTCTTTCAGGTACTGCATGATCTGAGCCTTGGTCTGAATCGAATCGGGCCCGTTTTCAGCTTCGAATTGCGACGCGGGGGTGGCGGGTGGCTGGCCAAGGATGCCGCCGTAAAATCGGTCGTTGGTCGTCGCGATGTGCTTCACCTGCTGCGCGAAAGTCCGGACGCCCTTGAATTCTCCATTTGTGGGGGCGAAGGAGTATTTGTCTTCGGGCATGGCGTCGGCCAGGCCTTCGATTTCGTGTTCTTCAATGGTGAGCTGCGTATCGAGAACGGATGTGATCGTGGCGGGCTTGTCGGACATCGGCGAACGCCCCATCGGAGCGCCTTGCTGCGCGCGAGCCGGCCCCGCGGCCAGAAGCCCCGCCGTACACAACGCTCCACTCGCAATTGCGATAACCAGCTTCATCTGATTCCCCCTTTTCGATCAACTTCACGCGTTGCCATCGAACGCATACGCGCGAATCGCGGCTGCCACCCCGCAGTCGTCGTTGGAGAGGGTAACCCGCCAGCCGAGCGATTTCAACTCAGCCACGGCGTTGCCCATGATGACCGGCGTCCCGGCGAATTCGAGCATCTCGCGGTCATTCCAATTGTCGCCAATCGCCATCACCTCGTGCGGCTCGATGCCGCGCATCTTGGCCCACTGGGCCAGCGCGGTGGCCTTGGTGACGCCGCGCCGCAGCACGTCGAGCATGGACATGCCGCGGTCCTCGTACTCGGTCAGGGCCAGCGTGTATTCGTGTCCGCGGTCGTGGAGTTCGAGCGTGCGCTTGACGGCCCGAATCCTGTCGCATGTGTCGATGAACATGATCTCGACGGGATCTTCACCGTCGAGGCACGCTCCAAGCGGGTCCACCTCGGCCACCTCGTGGAGGTGGCGCCGGAGGTAGGGCCCCATGAACGGGCCCTCCCAGTCGATTCGCTCGAAAATTACCTGGCGCTCGGCGGGACGGTCGAAGATCACTCCCTGGCCGCGGCGGAATTCGGAGGTCGCGTCGATCACCTGCCGCGCCGTCTCGACCGGCAGCAGGGAACGCAGGTGCGTTTCACCCGAGCTCGACTTTACGAGCGCTCCGTTGCTGACGATGAGATCAGCCTCGCACGGAAGGCCCTGCGCGATTCGTCGCGCTGGGTGAAACCTGCGCCCGGTGACGATGACGATCTCGATCCCCCGGTCAGCGGCTTCCTGAATCGCCTGCGCATTCTCGGCCGGTATCTCGCCACGGCTATCGAGGAGCGTTCCGTCGATATCCGTGGCAATCAGCTTGATCGGCAAGTAGAACCCCTTAGAAAGGCTAGCACCCGGCGGCCCGAAAGGAAAGCGTCCCGCCCGCGACAGAATGCTAACTGCATAAAGGCACGATACTTAGTGCCAATTTGGCGCCTCGCGGGCCACGCCCCCGCTCTAAGGTGTTTCACCCTGTACGAATCAGTTATCTACTTGATTGTGTGTAGGGGGTCCAACCCTTAGTCTGGTTTCACTACACGACGAACGGGAGCTTTGCCGGTCGTGAAGTTGAAACGTCGAGTGGGGACCGATCGCACACCCCGAGACCTTCTTTTCTCATTCGACGCTATTGTGCGACCGGCAAGGCTCCTGCCCCTTCCTTCGTAGCCTCCAAAGCGTACTGACCGGACTAGAGTCGGCGGCGAGTTCAGTCAGAAAGGGTGCGGCCCTTCGCTGCAAATGTGCAGCGAATTGCTCGAAATGCGCAGCCCCTTGCAGATACCCGCTGTCGATGGCGATAAGTCCTTTCCTGGAAAGGGCGTATCCCGCTTAGATTGGTACCCGGGTTGCACGGCAGAAGGCAAACTTCACGCGTGGTGCACAACGATGGCCGACCCGGGAGGAACCATGCAAAGGCTGAAATACGCACTTGCCGTCGGCGGGCTACTAATCGGTCTGATGGCACCAATGGGGCTCCGCGCCGACGAGACCTACACGTACACGGGAATGCCTTATACGAGCTGTAATGGCACCGACGTCTGTGATGGCACAACTCCGGCGCTAACCATTACCTTTACCGTTAACGATGAAGGCGAGTTCTTGTTGGATGTGGGCGACGACTACGCGGACTTTGCACCCTTTCTGACCAGCTTTTCAGTTACCGACGGGACCGGGCTATCAATCACCAACGCGAACGTCCTTCCAGGGGATGCGACATTTCTGCTCGCGACGAATGCTGGAGGCGCCATCTTCGCTTGGGACATCAACGTTGACTCGGTGAATTGCTTCGCTGGCAGTAGCTCGTGGTCGTCGTCTAGCAATTTCCCCCCAGGCCTTCCGACCAGCGACGATTCCGGTTGTTTTACGCCCGGTCCGCCCGGTGGTCCTTTTGGCAACGGAGCCAACACCAACGATGCAGGCACCTGGATGATTGGAACTGGCACGGGAACGGGAACGGGCGGAGGAACGGGCACCGGCGTTCCGGAACCGTCCAGCATGTTTCTGCTAGAAGTCGGCTTGCTGGGGTTGGGAATCCTCCGATTCCGCCGGAGCGCTAAGTCTGATCGAGCGTCTTCCGCCCCAAAGTTGAACTAAGTCAAGACACACCCGAGCCGCATACCTGGCGGGAACTCACAAGCCTTCGACGGACTGCCACTAAACCTCAAAAAGACGCCGCAGGCCCATGTAATGGGCACCTCACGGATTCTTGAAATCGGCAGTGCTTAGCCTGTATGATAAAAAACACTTCAGTTCTGCGACTTAGTTCGGAGTGGGCGGCTAGCTCAGTTGGGAGAGCATCGCGTTCGCAACGCGGGGGTCGGGGGTTCGAATCCCCTGCCGTCCACCAATTTCATTTCGCCAAAAACCAAAGACGCGCAGTAGGCCAGGGCGAGTTTGGGCGGAGGACTCCGTCTGAGCCGCAACGCCATCGTCGAATGTCAGGGTAGACTCCTAGCCATTTGACATGTCAGGCCCCACGATCTCCTGATCCCACGGATATGGGAACTGCGGGAGACACTCACGGCTTATGACGGAGCCTACGTAGCGCTTGCGGAGCTGGTTGATGCTCCGCTGGTGACCTGCGATGGGAAAATCGCCTCTGCGCCCGGCCATCACGCCCGTGTGGAGGTGATCTAGCACCGAGGGTGCGCACTCGACCTTCGGAGACCAGTGCCGGTCGGACCACTCCCGACGGCCGGGAGGTTCCAGGGTGCCGAGGGCGCTGATTTTACAAATTAATTTGCGCCGGGCTCCGCGGTTTGGATTATATTCCGCCTATGCAGGGCGCTGGGAGCCAAGCCGGGGTTCCCGACGGCGCAGCAGCCAAGCCGCGCCGGGAACAACTGTCCACGTCCGCGTTTTCCGGTTCCTTCGCGCCGTCTGCCTTCCGATTCTCCCTTTTCCGCTGGCTTCTCGTCACGGGCGGCGCTCTCATGCTCGTCTTCGGAGCGACGTCCGCGCTGGGACAAGTCATGCCGCCGCATCCGGTAACGACGAGTCCCGCACAGCCGTTTCCGACCGGCAACGGCGGTGCCGAGGGATCGATCGGCGCCGGTGACACATTCCAATCCGACCTCTGGACCCAGCCAGGCCTGCCGACCGCCCTGATCCCATTTGACGCGAGCTGGATGCTCGCCGCCGAATCGTGCAATTCCTGGACGGAGTGGTCGTCGCACAGTCCCACCGTGAGCGTGGCGAGATTGGCGGTGCCGGGCAAAGCATCGAGCGAGTACCAAAAGGGCTGTGGGGACCTGAAGGACAAGAGGCTGAGTGGCGCCGAAGCTCACGAACGCAAAGCCATCGAGCTGTATCCCAATTACGCCGCGGCCTGGGTCGTCCTCGGACAGATTTTGGAAGCGGAGAACAAGCAGAAGGACGGGCAACTCGCGTGCTCGCAAGCGCGCAGCGTGGACCCGGATTACGTGGCGCCCTACTTGTGCCTGGCGAATTTCGCGGCGAGCGAGGAAAACTGGAAAGAAGTCTCAATCCTCTCCGGGAGCGCGCTGAGCCTCGATCCAGCCGGCAACGCGTATTCCTTCTACTACGCGGCCGACGCGGAATTTCACCTGGGTGATCTGACCAAAGCGGAGAAGGACGCGCAGAACTCGCTGACGCTCGATAAGTGGCACCATCTGGCGACGGTCCACCTGCTGCTCGCGGAAATCGACGCGGCGAAGAAGGACTTCACCGGCCAAGCCGCTCAGCTGCGGGAATATCTGAAGCTCGAGCCGAATTCAGCCGATGCCGCCGGGATCAAGGGCACGCTGGCCAAGCTCGACGCCAAGGATGTAAAGACAACACCTCAAGACGCCGCCACGTCGGCTCCGAAGTAGCCGGAACGCTCAGCACACCTCGCGACTTTGTCCCGCCTAGGGGTTCGGATTACCGATGTCGCTGCTGTTCTCGCGTTGCGCCACGACCTTGCGCGCGGTGGCGTAGAGAGCCTTGGCCTGCGGCAGCGATTCGATCGCTTTCTGCAGTTGCGGATCGTTGTCGAGCTGAACCTTGTAGCCTGCGTCCAACCCGAAAACGGTGGTGAAGATCTCGCGCTTGATTTCCCACTTCAGCCAGGGCGTGTTCTGCTGAATCTGGTCCGGCGTGAAGGGAATGTGCTGCTGCGTGAGGTATTTTTCGAAGTCCGTGATCACGGCGTCGTCCACCTGGAAGTCGCGGGTGACCTGGCGATTTTCGCCGAGATAATACCGCGCGAAATCGCCCACGCCGGCGGGCAGGGGATAGAGGACGCCGCGCTCTTCGATCAATTCCTGGAACGGATCGGGCTTCGGCTCGGCGACCACCACGTCCGGAGTGATGCCGCCCTCGCCGAACACCTGGCGCCCCGTATCGGTCAGCTTCACGTCGGGCTTGCGCGGGCGCTGCGGATTGTAGTGATAGTCGTAAAGCGTCACGTTCTTGTAGTTGCGCTGGATCAGGCGGCCGCTCGGCGTGTAGTAACGCGCGGTGGTGAGCAGCAGGGCCGTGTCTTCGCTCAGCGGAAATTGCGTCTGCACCAGACCCTTGCCGAACGTGGTCTCGCCGACGATCAGCCCGCGATCGTGATCTTGAATCGCGCCGGAAACGATCTCAGAGGCCGATGCGCTCTGGCCATTGACCAGGACGACCAACGGAACGTCGATGCCCTGATTTCCCTCCACGGCGTAATACGGCCGCTCCGGGGACGAACGCCCGCGGTGCGAAACGACGAGTTCGTTCTTGTCCAGGAACAGATCGGCCATTCCGACGGCCTGATTCAGAAGGCCGCCGCCATTGTCGCGCAGGTCGATCACCAGGCCATCGAGCTTCGACCAATCGAGTTGCTTGAGCGCCGCCTTGAGATCGTCGTCCGTGGTTTCGTTGAACGTCGAAACGTGGACGTAGCCGATGCCCGGCTTGACCATTTCCGAATACTCGACGCCGGGGCGGGGAATCTCGTCGCGGACGACGGTCACTTCGATGGGCTTGTCCCATCCTTCACGGCCCAGAGTGATGTGAACGGGAGTGCCCTTGGCGCCCTTGAGCATATCGGCGACCTGATTCGTGGTGAGTCCCGTGCAGGTCTTGCCGTCGACTTTGAGAATCGTGTCGCCGGGACGAATGCCCGCTTTGTAGGCAGGGGAGTTCACGAAAGGCGCTTGCACCACGGTCTGATTGTCGCGCTGCTCGACGATCATACCCACGCCGTAATACTTTCCTTCCTGCTCTTCGCGGAAGAGGGCGTACTGCTTGGGATCAAAGAAATTCGAGTGCGGGTCGAGAACGTGCAGCATGCCAGGAATCGCGCCGTCGTAGATCACCTTGTCGGTATCGACCGGATCCGCGTAGTTCCGCTGCACCACCGAAAGAACTCGCGTGAAACTCTTCACCGAGTCCTGTAAGTCGTCTGAATTGGGCGAGCCGGCGGACGTCGCGGTTGCCGACGGACCGTAAAAGCCTCCCAAGATTGCAGACACGGCCAGCACCAAAATCAACAGACCGATTCCGCGCGCAGCCGACCCCGAAGACTTTGCCAATTTCGATCGTTCCATACCGCCTCTTTCTGCCCCCTCGGCTGAGCAAAAGTATAGCATAACCGCTTGTGGCGCCTTTTTCGGCGGCGCCGTCGCGTTTCCGGGCGGAAGATTGCTGTCGGCGCAGGCGCGCGCCGGAAGATGCCTGCGATCAGGCGCGCGCGGCGACGAGCGTTTCGGCCATTTTCTTGGCGAGCACGTCGACGCTCGGATAGGAGTAGGCTTCGACGAAGGTGTGCTCGGACGGCTGCGAACCCTCTTTCAGGGCGCGCGCGAGCATTTCGACGGCGCGGTCGAGCGTCAACGAGGTGACCACGGAGGCGCAAAGCACGCCTTGATCCACGAGCGGGCGGCTGCGTTCCGATACTCCCACGCCTGTCCGGGGCAGGGCGAGCCATTTCGCAAGTTCCGCGCCGGAGACGTTGGCTTCGAAGGCCTGGCCGGCCCCGGTAAGGAAGTCCGTATTTTGCGAGACGATCAGCTGCGTGCCCTCGGGCCGTTGCTTGGTGAGATTGAGCCACGAAGAGACTGCGCCGCGCGCCCCCTCGGCGGTGGAAGAAAGAACCTTGAGGCTGCGGACCTCGACATTCTTCGGCTTCGTGCTTTCCATTCCTGCGGCGCGCTTGGTGGCCCACCAGCTCATCGCGGGTCCACGCAGATAGAGAACGGTGCCGCCTCTCGGCAGAGCCGCGGCGATCTGCTTGCCTTGGAGTTGGCCGACTTCCATGTGGTCCTGCGAGATCTGGAAGACGGGAACCTTGGCCGTCTTGCGGAGCGGGCCGATATAGTCGACGTGGGCGTTGCTCACCACCCAGGCGATGCCGGCGGCCACCGCCGCCTCGGCGACACGCGGGAGTCCGGCGGCGCTGACGGGTTCCATGATGATGGCGTCGGGCCGGGAATCGGAGCGAGATTGAACGAAACTGAGCAGCTGCTGGCCCTGGGCCACCGCGTCCATTTGCGCCGTCACGACTTGAAGTTCGATGCCCGCGCGGCTGGCGGCTGCTCGAGCCGCCGCCGTTTGAGCGCGCAAATAGATGGTTTCGCCGGGAACCGATAGAACGACGCGGAACTTCTTCACGGGGCCGCCTCCGACCGAACCTCGATTATAGCGTCCGGGGATTTCGCGGCGGGAGTTGTTGTAGGCGCACTTGATGTACCGGATAACACGCCTTTACCCGCGGCGTTAAACCGGCGCAGTCGATCGAGCGCGGCTTTTTTCGGCGCGCGGGCCGGAGGCCGGCGAGCGTGCAACTGCGCTAAGATCGGGAACGCGGCGACGATATCCTCGTCCATAAACGATGCCGGAACTCCCGGATATTTCCGCCTACATCAGCGCGCTCGAGCCCCGCATTGTGGGGCAACGGCTCGAACGCATCCGGCTCGCGAGCGTTTTTCTGCTACGGACCGCTGAGCCGCCGATTGCTTCCGTGGAGCGGCGCGTGGTGCGCGAGATTCGGCGAATCGGCAAGCGGATCGCGATCGGCGTCGAAGGCGGTCTATGGCTCGTGCTGCACCTGATGATCGCGGGGAGGCTGCACTGGCGTCCGCCGGGAGCGAAACTTTCGGGCCGGCAGAGCCTCGCGGCGTTCGATTTCCCCATGGGCTCGCTGGTGCTCACGGAAGCCGGGACAAAGAAGCGGGCATCTCTGCACGTGCTGGCGGGCGAGCAGGGACTGCGGTCGATCGATCCGGGCGGGATCGAGGTTCTCGAGGGCGATCTCGGCGCATTTCGCGCCGCGCTGACGACAGAGAACCGAACGCTCAAGAGAGCGCTGACCGATCCGCGCTTGCTTAGCGGGATCGGAAACGCGTATTCGGACGAGATCTTGCACGCAGCCCAGTTGTCGCCGGTAACGTTGACGCACAAGCTGAAGGATGACGACTGGGAGAAGCTGTACGCCGCGACCCGCGAGACGCTCGCTCTCTGGATCGAGCGGCTCCGCGCGGAAGCGGGCGAAGGGTTTCCGGAAAACGTGACGGCATTTCGCAAGCAGATGGCCGTGCACGGAAAATACGGTGAGGCGTGTCCCCGGTGTGGCGAGAAGATTCAAAGGATTCGCTACGCGGATAACGAGACGAACTACTGCGCGGTATGCCAGACGGGTGGAAAGGTGCTGGCGGACCGAAGCTTGTCCAGGCTCCTGGGAGCGGATTGGCCACGCACGCTCGAGGAACTCGAGGCGCTGAAGAGGCGCTAGCTCTTGCGGCGAATCGAGGCAGCCGAGGGAAAGCGTTCTGGGCGCCACGCGACGCTAGAAGCCGGCATCAGATGCTGTGGGCGCCGGGGGCGGGCGCAAGCGCGGAATTTGGACGGGCTTCGCTGGTTGTACACTTGATGCGAAGATTCGCCAGTGAAACGAGAGACGAGTTGAAATACCGAATCGAGTGCGGCACCGCGAAAAGGCTCCGCGCAGGGGTGTGCGCGCTCCCTCTTTTTCTTCTCGCCTTGCTCGCCTGCCCGCTGCCGACCCGCGCCTACGCCGTACTCGCGCACGAGGCGATCATCGACAGCGCGTGGGTAACCAACATACGGCCCTTGCTGCTGAAGCGCTTCCCGGACGCCACTCCTGCCGAACTCAAGGAAGCCCACGGATACGCGTACGGCGGCGCGATCATCCAGGATATGGGTTACTACCCGCATGGGAACAAACTCTTCAGCGATTTGACGCATTACGTCCGCAGCGGGGATTTCATTCAGGCGCTGCTGCGCGACTCAAAAGATCTCGACGATTACGCCTTCGCGCTGGGCGCGCTCTCGCACTACGCCGCCGACAACGAAGGGCACAGCATCGGCGTCAACCGGTCCGTTCCGCTGCTGTATCCGAAAATGGACGAGAAATACGGCGGCGTGGTCACCTATGAAGAGAATCCGCTCGATCACGTGAAGACCGAGTTTGGGTTTGACGTGATCGAAGTGGCACAGGGACGTTACGCCTCCACCGCCTATCACGATTTCATCGGCTTCGGCGTCGCGCTCCCGCTACTCGAACAGGCATTCAGGGAAACCTACGGGCTCGATCTGAAGAGCGTCCTCAGCGACGAGAACAAAGTCCTCGGGTCCTATCGCTACGACGTGAGCCGGCTCCTGCCTAAGGCAACGCGGATCGCCTGGACGATGAAGAAAGACGACATCCGTCGCGACCAGCCCGGAATCACCAAGCGAGAGTTCCTCTACAACATCAAGCGATCGAGCTACCGGAAGTATTGGGGCAGGGACTATCAGCCGCCGACGCTCGGCGAGCGATTCGTAGCGTTCATCGTGAAGATCGTACCGAAGATCGGCCCGCTGGCGGTGCTCGAACTCAAGACGCCGACTCCGCAGACCGAACAGATGTTCGAAGCCAGCTTCAATGCGGCGCTCGACCACTACCGGCGCCTTCTCGGCGAAGTCGACGCAGGGCATCTCGATCTGCCGAACGACAATTTCGACACCGGCACCGTCACCGGCCCCGGGCAATATTGGATGAACGACGAAACGCAGGCAAGGCTGCTCGAGGCCCTCGCCCAGGAGAACTTCATCGGCGCCTCGCCCGAAGTCCGCGCGGAGCTGCTGCACTTTTTCGGCGATCCGAACGCGCCGTACTCAATCAAGAAGAAAAAGAAGGAATGGGCCAGGGTGCAGGCCGAGATCGCGCAGCTGCGGCAGGAAACGCCGGAGACCGTCGCGTCCACCGATTCCTTGTCCGGGCGATAGCGAAACCGCACCCGGACTTGTACCCGCGCCGCGGCCCACGCGCGTCCCTCTGTTTGACACCGTTCCGACCCTCTTCTATTATGCGAAACAGGAGCTGTGACGCCGTCAACAGGGCCTGAAAATGCTTAGCATTCCGCACCTTATCGTGATTTTCGTGGTGGCCCTGGTGGTGTTTGGGCCGGAGAAGCTGCCCGAATTGGCGCGGAATTTCGGCAAAGTGATGGCGGAATTTCGCCGGGCGACGGGCGATCTGCGCACCACGTTTGAGGGGCACATGCGCGACCTCGAGCGCGAGGCCGAGACGCGCCGGATCGTGCCGCCGGGCGGCACCGCGACCCAGACTCCGACACAACCTCCGCCCGCCCAGTCGAATGCGACCGGGCCGCAGCCGGTGCCATCCGCGGCGCCCCGCGCCGTGCCCTCGCCAACGCCCGACCCATCACGCGGCAGCGCGGACGCCGCCGCAGTCGAGGCAGGCGTCGTCGACCCGATGCAGGATCCCTTCCTCGCCGGATACGACTTCGACGAGCCACGAAAACCGGAACCGCCGCCGGAACCGAACGGCAGTTCCGCGACCGCAAAGTCTTCCGAACCAGACGAGAAATCTCCGGAAAAAGTGTCTCAAAAGTGAGCGATGGCCGCACCCGTCCAGCCTGAACGACTTCTTCGCGAGCGGCCGGAAAACGAAGACGCCGGCGGCGCGATGTCGTTTTTCGACCACCTGGTAGAATTGCGGAAGCGCATCGTCAATTCGCTGATCGCCATCGGCGTCGGCATGATCCTGGGCTTCGTGGTCTCGAAGCACTTCATCAACTACGTGATCCGGCCGGAAATCGACGCGCTGCGGAACAACCATCTCCAAGACATGCTGATCTACACGGGCCCGGCGGAGCCCGTCCGGCTGATCATCAATTTGAGCTTGTATCTCGGCATCGTGATTGCGATGCCGTACGTGCTCTATCAAATCTGGCTTTTCGTCGCGCCGGGGCTGTACAAGCACGAGCGGCGCGCGGTGGCCGGCTTCATCCTCTCGTCGATGGCGCTCTTCTTGTGCGGCATGGCGTTCGGCTATTACATCCTGCTGCCGCGCGTGCTCACGTTTCTCATCGGATTCACCAGCGACATCCCGATCAAGCCCTTGATCAGCATCAACGAGTATTTCGACTTGATCCTCGTGGTGCTGGTGGGTCTAGGCGTGATTTTCGAGCTTCCGGTGCTGATTTTCATTTTGTCGATCTTCGGCATTGTGACGCCGAAGTTCCTCCTGAAGAATTTCCGCTACGCGATGCTGCTCATCACGCTCGCGGCCGCAATCGTCACGCCGACGCCCGACGCCACGACGATGATCGTCTTCATGGCGCCGATGGTGATCCTGTACTTCGTCGGCGTGCTGGTTTCCTACGTGGTCGTACGCCGCAAACGCGCCCAGGCCAAAGCCGAAGCGGGGAGCGCGAGCGCTTGATGCCTCTGCGAAAGGCGCTTCTGGCGGCCGCGCTCGCGAGCATCGCTACTCTGCCGGTCGCTTGCGGGCACGGCGCGACTACGCCGAATACCGCGGCAGCAGCCGAGCCGGCATCGCCTTCTTCGGCCAACTCGTCTTCCTCGGCCCCATCCGCGCTGCCCGCGATCGCGCCGTCGGACGAAGCGCTCCCGGCTTCGCAAACCGGCGGATTCGACGGCGCAGCAGCCTACGACTACACGGCGAAGCTGGTGGCCTTTGGCCCGCGCCCGCCCGCCTCCGATGCGATCCACCGCACGCAGGACTACATCATCGCCCAGCTGAAAAGCTTCGGCTGCCCGGTCGACACGGACGACTTCCACGCCGAGACGCCCATCGGCACGCTGCCGATGAAAAACATCATCGCGAAAGTCCCCGGCGCCGGCCACGGAATCATCCTCCTGCTCACTCACTACGACACGCTCCGCCTCGATAATTTCGTCGGCGCGGACGACGGCGGCTCGTCCAGCGGCCTCATGCTCGAAATGGCGCGCCTGCTGTGCGCCGCTCCCAAGCGCAAATACGCGGTGTGGATCGCGTTCCTCGACGGCGAAGAGGCCCAGGTGGTGACCAACGGCGTCGCGCAGTGGACCGACGCCGATAGCGTCTACGGCAGCAGGGAATTGGCCGCGCGGCTTGACTTGTCGGGCGATTTGAAACGCGTGCGCGCCGTCATCCTGGCGGACATGATCGGCCAGAAAAATCTCCACATCCTGCGCGAGTCCGATTCCACCAAGTGGCTGACGAATCTGGTCTGGTCGACCGCCGGCCGGCTGGGATACTCGAGCATCTTCCTCCCGTCGGAAACGCAGATTTCCGACGATCACCAGCCGTTCCTCAAGCGCGGCGTCCCCGCCGTCGACATCATCGATTTCGACGATTACGCCAACGCCGGCTATTGGCACACGCCGCAGGACACCATGGACAAGCTCAGCCCGCGCAGCTTTTCGATCGTGGGCTACGTGATTCTGGAATCCGTGAACGAGCTCCAGAGATAATCACCAGGCTCTTCGGGGGGCGCGGAGCAATCGCGCCGGCAGCGTGATGATCGCGGCAACCAGGTCGAGCGCTCCGCCCACCGCAATCCCAACCAGCCGGAATGGCAGCACGATCAGCCACACGATCGGGTAGAGCACCAGCGCCACCAGCGCCAGCGGCCAGCACAACACGAAAAGAATGCACCAAAGCACGAACGTCAGCATCGCCTCTCCGCCTCCACTCTAAATACGCGCGCCGCGATGAATTTGTTCCGCGCGTCCTTCCGTATCCTCCGCCCTTTTTGCTACATTCACCTATCGCATGCCCACCATTCGCGTAACGAGTTCTTCCGGACCTTACAGCGTGTACTGCGCCTCCGGCGCGCTGGCGCGGTCGGCGTCGCTGGTCGGAAAGCTCACGGACTGCACAGGCATATACCTCGTATCGTCGCCCCGCGTTTGGCGGCATTGGGGCCGGCCCCTGGCCAAGCTTTTCGGCAAGTCCGCGCGCGGCACGATCCTGTTCGACGACGCCGAGGCCGCAAAGCGGATTGCGACGGTCGAGGGCATCGCGCGCGATCTGGTGCGTGCGGGCGCGGACCGTCGCGCCGTCGTGGTGGCTGTCGGCGGCGGCGTGGTAGGCGATGTCGCCGGTTTCGCGGCGGCCAGCTATCTCCGCGGCGTGCGCCTCGTGCACATTCCGACCACGCTCGTCGCCCAGGTCGATAGCGCGATCGGCGGAAAGACGGGCGTCGATCTGCCCGAGGGGAAAAATCTCGTCGGCGCCTTTTATCCGCCGCGTCTGGTGATCGCCGATCCGGCGACGCTCGGCACGCTCCCGCACCGCGAGTTTCGCGCCGGGCTCTATGAGGTGATCAAGTACGGCGTGATCGCGGACGCCCGGCTCTTCGATTTTCTCGAGCGCCGCATGGACGCCATTTTGCGGCGCGATCCGAAAGCGCTCGCGTACATCATCCCGCGCTCGGCCGCGATCAAAGCGCGCGTGGTGAGCCAGGACGAGCGCGAAGGCGGCTTGCGCCAGATTCTGAATTTCGGCCACACGCTCGGCCACGCGCTCGAAACCGCCACCAACTACCGCCGCTTTCTCCACGGCGAGGCGGTCGGCTGGGGAATGCTCGCCGCGACGTTGCTCGCGCTCGGGACCGGACGCCTGCCCGAAAGGGACGCCGAACGCATCATCCGGCTGATCGCCAGCGTCGGACCGCTGCCGTCGCTCGGGAAAATCCGCGCCATTCAGCTTCGCCCGATTCTCGCGAGCGACAAGAAAGCCCGCGGCGGCCGCGTCCGCTGGGTGCTGCCCCGACGCATCGGCAGCACGCAGTGGGGCATCGAGGTCGCCTGGCCCGTTGTGGCGCGCGCGTTCGCCGTCTTGCCCGCCATCGCCGAGACGGCCGGGCTGGGGTAGCCGTCGCCCCGCTGCGGCTATTTCACCTTTCGCAAAATCTGTACTTTCGGCCAGTCGCCACGAAATCGCGCGTTCGAGTAATCTTCGCTTGGCGATGTTGAGACTCGACTACATTTCCTGCGTTCTGACGATCATCTCGACCATACTGGTGGGTAAGAAGCTGTGGCACGGTTGGATTGTGGCGGCCCTGAACAGCGTGATCATCTGCCTGATCGGGATTCAGACCGCGCAATTCGGCTTCGTCCCCGCCAACCTCTTTTGCCTCGGTCTCTACGCGAACAACCTTTCGAGATGGCGCCCGAAGTAGGACGCCCCCCTTTTCTTTGCCCTGCGACCATACCTGCATGTAGTCTTAGAACCGGGGTGCTACTCCCATCCAATTGATGTCCGCCGCGCAAAAATCGCCGCCGTTACCCGGGACGCGCCCCGAAGGTTCGCGCGATGAGCGCGAGGCCTCCGCGCGCGTGCGCGAAATGTTTACGCGCATCGCCCCCCGCTACGACTTCCTGAATCATCTGTTGTCGTTCTCGCTCGACCACCTTTGGCGCCGCCGCACGGCCCGCCGGTTCGCGGAGATTCTGCGGCGGCCCGAAGCGCGGGTTCTCGACGTGTGCTGCGGCACGGGAGATCTCGCGCTCGCGCTCGATCGGCTGCGGCCGCGCGCCGTGCCGGGCGCCGCCATCCCCCGGCCGATCGTCGGCAGCGATTTCGTGGAGCCCATGCTCACACGCGCCCGGGAGAAAGCCGGAGAGGCAGCGCGGCCGCTGGAGTTTGCCGCGGCGGATGCGTTGCGGCTGCCGTTTGCCGGCGCGAGTTTCGATCTCCTCACGACGGCGTTTGGCTTTCGCAATCTCGCGAATTACGAAGACGGGCTGCGCGAATTCGCGCGCGTCCTCAAGCCGGGCGGGGAAGTGGGCATTCTCGAATTCACCGAGCCCTCGGGCGCCATGGGCGGACTTTTCCGGTTCTACTTCCGGCGGATTCTCCCGCGCATCGGCGGCGCGATTTCCGGAAACTCCGAGGCGTACAGATATTTGCCGGGATCGGTGGCGAAGTTTCCTTCGCCGCCCGAGCTGTCCGCCTTGATGGTGCGGACTGGATTCACGAACGTCCGCATCGCGTCGTGGAACTTCGGCAGCGTCGTGCTGCACTCGGCCCGCCGGGCGTAAGCCCTCATCCCAAAAACCTTCGCCCTCGGAATGAGGGTGAGCTAGAGTAAGGGCATGTCCGAAATCATCGAGCGATCCATTGTCGATTTGCGAAGCGATACCGTCACGCGGCCCACGCCGGCCATGCGCCGCGCGATGGCCGAAGCCGAAGTCGGCGACGACGTCTATGGCGAAGATCCCACGATCAACCGGCTGCAGGAGCGCGCCGCCGAGATTTTCAAACGCGAGGCCGCCCTGTTTTTCCCCTCGGGCTCGATGGCCAATCTCACGGCAATTAAGACGTGGACGCGCCCCGGCACGGAAGTGATCTGCGAAGGCCACGCGCATATCTACCTCTACGAGATGGCGGCGGTTTCGGCGATTGCCGGATGCATGCCCAATACGGTGCCGACGGCCGACGGCATTCTCACCTGGGACGCGATCGAACCCGCGATCCGGCCCCACATCTATTACCGCGCGCAGACGGCGCTCATCGAGATCGAAAGCTCGCACAATATGCACGGGGGCACCGTCTATCCGCCCGCGATCATCGACGATATCTGCGAGCACGCGCACGCGGCCGGCATTCCGGTTCATCTCGACGGCGCCCGCATTTTCAACGCGGCGGCCGCGCTCGGCCGCAGCGTCGCTGACATTACGCGAAAACTCGATTCGGTCATGTTCTGTCTGTCGAAAGGGCTCGGCGCGCCGGTTGGATCGATGCTGGTGGGTTCGCGCGACTTCATCGAGAGGGCCCACATCACGCGGAAACTGCTCGGCGGGGGCATGCGACAGGCGGGCGTGCTCGCGGCGGCCGGGCTGATCGCGCTCGAGGAGTCGCCCAAGGGACTCCATCGCGACCACGAGAACGCGCGGTATCTCGCCCAGGGCTTGGCGCGCCTGCCGGGAGTGGCGATCGATCCCGCCAAAGTCGTGACCAACATCCTGATCTTCGACGTCACCGGTACCGGGCGCACCGCTGCCGAGATCTGCGCCGCGCTCGCCACGCAGAATATCCTCGCGGGCCCCACGGGGAAGCACTCCATCCGCATGGTGACCCACTACGACGTCGACCGCGCCGGAATCGACCGCGCCCTCGGAGCAATCGCCGGGATCGTTACCGAGCGCGTCGCTACAGCCTAGCGAATTATCGCTCGAAGGCGTGCGGGCTGGAAAAAGTTATCCAGCCCGGGGAAATTTTGCGCGCCGAGGGTGGCTTGCGCCGGTGCGGGGCCTCGCGCGCGGAGCCCCTCCACAAGCCCGAAAACCTAAGTCGCATCCCATCAGCGTCCGCGCCATTCACTCAAACAGCACATCGCCCGGATAAACACCGCGCCCACTCCCGACTTCGGCCAAATCGTTGCGCTGAGCTCCGGCGACTTTCCGCCGCACCCAGCCGCCGCGGCATAACTCGGGGGAAGCAATGGCTACAAACGTCGTGCTGGCTGAAGCACCGATGGGTATCGAGAAGAGGCTCTGGCAGGCAGTGATCGTGACCGCGATTCAGGAATGGATTTCGGGACCTCTCCGCAATAAACGCAAGGCTGAAGAGTATCTCTTCCAGGACGAGAAAGACTTCCCGATCGTGTGCCAGTCCGCCGGAATGGACGCGGGCCGCTTACGCGCCAAGCTCAACCGCCTCCTGCGCCAGAATCCAAATCTCGCTGCGTCCGCCGATTTCTGGAGCCGCCCCGGCTCGCTGTAACGCGCCGAAATCTGCTCTGCCTTCCCGCAGATGCGAACACGCGGCTCCCCACCGCCACCGGGAGCCGCGTGCTTTTCGCCTCGCGCCGCGGTTCTTCTCGACAGCGGCGTTTCGGCGGCGTAGAGTTTACTCATGATCCAATCCATACACAAAGGCGTGGAAATCGAGATGGAAGCGCATCAGTTGCCGCACGGCCTATGGCGGTGCGACTACACGCTGATCACGCATCCCGCACGAACTCGAACGTTCCATCGCGGGGAGAAGGAATTCGACACGATGGACCTGGCATACGAACAGACTTTGCAGGAGGCGCGCGACGCCATCGACCAGCAAATAAAGGGAAATCCAGGGACGGACATCGAAAACCCGCCGAGGCAAGTGCGTATTTAAGAAGCGTCCCGGTCAGGTCGGATCGAAAATCTTCGGCGTCCTCGCCCGGGAAGGCTCTCTCAGCACGGCCGTAATCGCTTTGTGCAGCTCCGCCGCCGCCGATCGCTTGCTCACGCACGCATCGGCGCCGATCAAACGCGACAACTCCACAACCGTCTCTGAATCGTGCATCGATAAAAGAACAATTTTGGTGGCCGGCGAGACGAGACGGATCTGTCGAGCCGCTGCTGTGCCACCCATGATGGGCATGCTCAAGTCCAGGACAACCACGTCGGGTTTGAGTTCCAGGACCTTATCGACGGCTTCCTGGCCATTCTCAGCCTCGCCGCAAATTTCCCAGGCTCCCTGAAGCAGGCGAATGAGTCCCGCGCGGACAACTTCATGATCATCGACAAGCAGAATTCTGGGCAACGTTCTCAACTTTCATTGCGAGATGGCTGGGCGCCAACTTTTCATACTTAAGCAGACCGCACGCGCCGTGCTATACCGGATTCCCTGTAGTGAGGCTTAGGCGCAGGAATCTGCGTCGGTGGGCGCGGTTCCGGCAATCGCCCCCTTGGGAGGGACCCCGGAGCTGGGCAACGCCTGCAACGCAACCGCATCCTACATGGCGGCACGCTGCGGTCTCTGGGCAGGGAGGGATGATGCGAAGCGCGCTGGTCTTGTTGGCAAGCTCTCTGGGACTCTCGATGATCGCCTACTGGGTCGTGCTGGCGCAGGCCCCGGGCAGCGAGACCGTCCCGCCGCAGGTAATCGAGATTTCCGCGAAGAAGTACGAGTTCACGCCCAGCGAATTCCACGTACCTAAGGGCTCGCACGTGGAGCTGCGGGTTCATTCCGAAGATGCCACCCACGGCGTGAAGCTCGATCCGTACCCGGAGGGCGCGACCGACAAGGGCGCCCCCGGCCTGGTCTTCCAGCAGCCGGACGAAAACGGCAAGGTTAAGAAGGGCGTCGATCAGGTTGTCGACTTCGTCGCGCAGGAACCCGGCACTTACGACTTCAAATGCGCCAAATTTTGCGGATTCGGCCACGACAAAATGAAGGGCAAGCTGATCGTCGATCCGTAGCCGCCCCCGCGACAACGGGCGATGGAGAAGTGCCGAGTTCTAGCGCTGGAATTCGACCGTGAGAGTCATGTGCGTGGCGGTCGGCTTGCCGTTGAGCGTGGCCGGCTCGAAGAGCCAGAGTCCGACGGCTCCTTCGGCCGCGCTCTCGAGGGCTCGCGGACCGGACAGCACCTTCATCGATTTCAAATTTCCCTTTTCATCGATCAGCGCGTCGAGTTTCACCACGCCTTGCAGATCCAGGTCCTTCGCCCACGGCGGCAGGCTCGGCTGATATTGCGACACGATTTTCGCCGGGACGAGTTCGGCGCCGGCCAGCCCGTTCCTGCGGATTTTCTCGCCGACGGGCTTCTCGGAATCCAGCCCGTTGGAGCTTTCCTCCATTTTGCTCGTCAGGCTCATCGAGGGGCCTTCCGTCGTCCTCGAGGCTCGCACCGCCCGCGGCTCCTCTACGGTGGCACTCGGGCTCTTCGCCATCTTCGCCGCGGGCACCTGTGAAACAGTCGGCGCCTGAATCTTCGGCGACTGCTGCGCGGCGACCGCCTGCTTTCCCGGCTTCGTCGGGCCGACGGTCTTCGCCACGGCCGGCTTCGCGTGCGACGGCAGATGCGGCATTCGCGCCAGCGCGGACAGTGGCTGGCGCGAGCCCGGATACAACATGCCGGTCACGTCCCACGCGACGCCTAGAGCCGCGCCGATCACGATGCACGCCACGACCGCCAGCGCGATCGTGTTGTTCCTGACGGTGAGTTCCCGGATCGCGTGCCAGCGGAAGGCCAGCGTCGAAAAGGCCCTCTTGCTTGCCGGGACAGGGATCGCGTCATCCGGCGACGGATTTTCGGCCGCAGCTTGCTCGGCTTCCTTCTGGGCGCTCTTCGCAGACGCGCGCTTGGCCAGAGCGCGCGCGTATTTGGCGACGATTCCGGCGAGTTGCTCGGCGTCCTTGGCGTCGTCGACATGCGAGACGCTCGGTGCTTCGGCCGGAGCTTCGCCATTCGCAAGAAGAGCGGAGAAGCCGGGGATCTCCTGGTTCTTGGGGACCTCCGCGTGAGCGGCGCCTGCAATCGAGGCGGCCTCTGGCTCGGCAGCGGGAACGCTGGGCGGAGGCTCCACAGTCGGAACCGGGGCCGGGCTCTCGGCGCTCATCACCGGCTCGGCGGCCGGCGTGTTTTCGGCAACAGGCGCGCTTTCAGCCGGTGGAACGATCTCCGCAGGCGCCGCGGCCTGCGCCTGCATTGTCGCGGCAGCGGGCGCCTCCTGGGGCGCCTCGGGAGTCTCGGGAGCTTCGGGCTCGGCCGCGCCCGCCTCTCGCTGACCATTCCAAAAGTCCGGATCGTGGATAGTGAACTCGATATCGGTACAGCCCGTCTCGCCGCGAGGCGGAGATTCGATCACGCGACACAGAATTTCGCGACCGGAGAGCTCGTTGCGCAGGAAGAGGGATTGTCCTTGGGCGACTCTGGCCTTCAGATTGACCGCCGCGCCGATGTCGAAGATCAGCGTGGTTTTCGTGGTCTCGGTGAACAATTCGCGGCGTTCAGTTCCGTCGACAATCTGCGATCCCTGAATCGTGACCGGAATCTCACGGGCAACCACCTGGGCGATGTGAGCGGAGTCAGACATTCCTCGTCCCGTTTGTCGGAAATTGTGGCATCGGCAATTTCGTCCCCCGACGTGAACACGTCTTCCAGGCGCGCATCTCGGGCGCGCGCAAGCGCCGTGTCCAAACGCCTATGCCAAGCTTTCCTGCAGCTATATCCTGCAATTCACGGGAGTTGGCAACAATAGACCCTTAGTACTAAATTCCACCGTAGCAACTGTCCTTTTCGCGGCCGATCGGCCGCCCCTGCTGATTCGACGGGAGATATTTCGGGGATATGAGTGGGCGAAGGCTCCCAACACGCGCCGATTCTGGCTAACCGCGGCCAATAAACGGCATTTTCGTCGCCATAATCGTCATGAACTGCACGTTGGCGTCCAGCGGAAGCGATGCCATGTAGACGACGGCTCGCGCCACGTCGGCGGGATCCATGGTGGCCTCGAGCGCGATTGCACCGTTCGCTTGCGGAACGCCGCGCTTCATCCGATCGGCCATGTCCGTTGCGGCGTTGCCGATATCGATCTGGCCGCAGGCGATGTCGTATTTCCGGCCGTCGAGAGAAGTCGATTTCGTCAGGCCGGTGACGCCGTGCTTCGAGGCGGTATACGGAGCGGAATTCGGCCGCGGAGCGTGCGCGGAGATGGAGCCGTTGTTGATGATCCGGCCGCCGCGCGGGTCCTGGCTCTTCATGATCTTGAATGCTTCTTGCGTGCAAAGAAACGTGCCGGTGAGATTCGTGTCGATGGCGGATTTCCACCGTTCGTAGGCCAGATCCTCGAGCGGGCCACCAATCGAGATGCCGGCGTTGTTGAACAGCAAATCGACGCGGCCGAAGGCTTCTTTCGTTTTCGCGAAAAGCTCGCGGACGGCGGCGGGATCGGTAACGTCCGTGGGCACGACGAGCGCGCGCGAGCCGGCCTGCGTCACCTCTGCCGCGGCCGCATCCAAGGATTCCTTGCGCCTGCCGGCGAGAACCAGCGAGTAGCCTTCGCGCGCAAGGGCCGCGGCGCTGAATTTGCCGATGCCGCTGCCCGCTCCTGTGACGATGGCGATCTTCGACGAACCGCGAGACGAGTCCATGAGTGCCCTCCGCTGCAAGATCATAAATCAAACAGGGGACTTCGGGCTCCGCGGAAGCAGGTTGCCATCCCAGGCAGGAGCGGATAGAGTTCGCGACACGCGCGTGGGGGAGGTCTTATGGACGCATCGACGGGAGCTTCGCAGTCGGGAACGGCGGCCGGAGAGCTGGGATTCTTGTCCGCGCTCGACGCGGCCGCAGCTATTCGCCAAAAGAAAATTTCGTCGGTCGAGCTGACGCGCCTGGTTCTCGAGCGGATCGAACGTTTCGATCCCGCGCTGAACGCATTCGCGTACCGGATGAAGGAAGATGCGGTGGCGCGCGCGAAGCAAGCGGACGAGATGCTGGCGCGCGGAGAATCCCTCGGCGCATTTCACGGTGTCCCCATCAACGTGAAGGAGAGCTTCGGGGTGGCGGGCCGCCCGTGCACCTGGGGCCTGCCACCGTTCAAAGATTCGAAAGCTCCGCGGAATTCCGCTGTGGTCGAACGACTGCTAGGCGCGGGAGCCGTGTTGGCAGGCGCGACGAACGTGGCATTCAATCTGGGCGACTGGCAGTCGTACAATCCGGTCTACGGCACAAGCAACAACCCGTGGGATTTGAAGAGGACGCCGGGCGGGTCCTCCGGAGGGTCGGCGGCGGCGCTGGCGGCGGGCCTTGGGTATCTCAGCGTCGGCAGCGACATTGCCGGCTCGATTCGCGTGCCGTCACATTTCTGCGGGATTTACGGTCACAAGCCGACGCTCGATCTCGTGAGCCAGAGCGGGCACCAGCCAGCCGGAGCGCCGGGCGCCCCCGGATTTTCCACGCTGCTCGCCGTCGCCGGGCCGATGGCGCGCTCGGCGGCCGATCTCCTGGCGGCGCTGAAGGTGCTGGGCGGTCCATCGAGTTGGGATGCCAAGGCGTGGAAATGGGAATTGCCGCCAGCTCGCGGGAAAAGTCTGAAAGAGTTTCGCGTCGGCTACGTGCTGGACGATCCGATGGCGCCTCCGGCCCCGGACACTCGCGCCGTGCTCGAAAAAGCGATCGACGCGCTGGGCCGCGCGGGGGCCAACCTGAAGCCGGGATGGCCAGCCGGATTCGAGCCACGGGCGCTCCTGGAGACCTACCGTTACATGTTGCTCGCATTCCTCGTGAGCGCGGCCCCGCCGGAGGCGCAAGAGGAGCAGCGACGAGATTTCGAGGCGATCCTGGAACCGGTGGCAGCGCGAAATCTCACGTCGTTCACTTACTGGCAGGCACGTAATGTGGAGCGGGTGCGATTCAGGGCTCAGTGGCAAAGCTATTTCAACGAGGTGGACGTGTTCCTGTCGCCGGTCAATTTCACGGCGGCTTTTCCGCACGATCACAGCGAGCCGCAGCAGCGACGCTCGGTGGCCACAACGAGCGGGCCGCGAAGCTACATGGACGGCTTCGCGTGGATCAGCCCCGCCAGCCTGACGGGATGCCCGGCCACCGTCGCTCCGGCCGGTCGCACCGATGCGGGCTTGCCGGTGGGAATTCAGATCATGGGGCCGTATTGGGAAGACGGCACCACGATCGCATTTGCCGAACTCTTGGCGCGCGAGATCGGAGGGTTCGTGCCGCCTCCGGGCTACGGCGCCTGACACATTTTCCAAACGGGCTTCTTCGTGGGCTTCCCCTCTCTGTGGCAGACTCCCGACCGTCTTGTTAACATGAGGAGTTGCACGGAAAGGAATTTTCTCTCTTGAAGATTCGGCCCGCTGTTTCAGCGCTCGCAATTATTCTTGGCTTCGCAATCACCGGCTGTAGCAAGAAAGACAACGAAAACGCTTCTCAACCGCCAGAGCCGACGGCCGTCGTCGACCCGGCAACGGCGGGGACCATCACGGGGACCGTCACATTCGAAGGGACGCCGCCGGAATTTCGCGCGATCGACATGAGCGCCGAGGCTGCCTGCGTGCAAGAAAACCCCAAGCCGGTGGTGCCGGCGATCGTGGTCCTCGGCCCGCACGATGCGCTCGCGGATACCGTCGTCTACGTCAAGTCGGGGCTCGGGGCCTATCGCTACGACACGCCGGCCGATCCCGCCGTACTCGACCAAAAGGGCTGCATGTACGTGCCGCGCGTGCTCACGCTACGCACGAATCAGCCGCTTGAGATCAAGAACACCGATCCGGTGACGCACAACGTCCACCCGATGCCGCGGGAAAACAAATCGTGGAACCGTTCGCTGCCCGCGGGCTCCGAACCCTTCATGACGAAATTTCCGCATCAGGAGTTGGCGATTCCGGTGGTGTGCAACATCCATCCGTGGATGCGCGCTTTTCTCTTCGTTTTCGACAACCCGTTTTACGACATGACGACGAAGACCGGCAGGTTTGAGCTGGAAGGACTGCCACCCGGGACTTACACGATCGAAGCGTGGCACGAGTATTTCGGGACGCTCGATCAGACGGTCACGCTGGCGCCCAAGGAATCGAAGGCGATTTCGTTCCAGTTTTCCCGCACTCGCTGAGCTTTCTTGTGGAAGCTACGGACAGGGGGCAGGCTGGCCGTCGGGCATCGTTTGCGCGCGAGGGGCGTTTCCGATAAAATTTGCTACAGGATTCGCTGTACGGGCGGATCTCTGAGGGAATGGCAGAGACACAACACCGAATCACCCTGGCCTTCGACGCGGCCGACGAGTATCGTCCCGAACCGCCTCCTGAACCGAAAATCCCAGCATGGAAAGACGGCAGCCTGCGCGTAGGCATTCACACGTCCATCGCGGGCGACGTGAAGGGTGCGCTCGAATTGGCGCACGGCCTGGGCGCGAACGCGCTGCAGATTTTCTCGTCGAGCCCGCGGATGTGGGCGCGCGGAAGCTCGCGGATCGCGGAGGCCGAGGCGGCCGCATTTCGCGCGCGGCGCGAAGAGCTGGCGCTGGGCCCGCTGGTGATCCACGCAAATTACCTGATCAATCTCGCGTCGCCGAACCCGGTGCTGCGAACGCAATCCGTGCAAGCCTTTTACCAGGAAATCGTGCGGGGCATGGCGCTTGGCGCCGATTTTCTGGTGGTCCATCCGGGCAGCCGCCTGGGCAGCCCCGTTGAGGCGGGAGTGGCGGCGATCGCGGAATCGCTCAAGCAGGCGACGCGCGGGCTGAAGCTGAGAGCGCTGCGAATTTTACTCGAAAATACGGCGGGACAGGGAACGTGCCTCGGCTCGCGATTCGAGGAACTGAAGGCCGTCCTGGAGGCGTGTCCCGACCTGCCGCTCGGCGTCTGCATCGATACCGCGCATCTGTTCGCGGCGGGATGGGATATTCGCACGACGGAGGGCCTGGAGTCCGCGCTGCGGGATATCGACGTGACCGTGGGGCTCGATCGCGTCCACGTGGTGCACATGAACGACTCGAAGGTGGCGCTCGGGTCGCGCGTCGACCGGCACGAGCACATCGGGCGAGGCACAATCGGGCGCGAGGCGTTCGGCGCGATCCTGAAACATCCGCTGCTGGCGGGGCGCGCCTTCATTCTGGAAACGCCCATCGACAAACCTGGCGACGACCAGAGGAACGTGTCGGCGCTATGGAGGCTCACGGGACGCGTGGTGCGGGGCACCGGCGACGGAATGAAGCCGCGCCGGCGCAAGCGCATCGAATCGAAAACGCGCGCCAAGACTCGAGGAAAGACAAAGGCAAAGGCGAAGGATTAGCACAGAGGGCACCGAGACGGCATCGAGAGCACGGAGAAGCGCAGGGCGCGAGATGGCGCAGACGAGAGTTCCGGAGATTCAGGGAGACCGCAGAGTGAGCAGCGACTACGATCCGCAGCGTATCGAAGCGAAGTGGCAGAAGGCGTGGGAAGAGCAGGAAGCGTTTCGCGCGATCGACAACGACGCCTCGCGCGAGAAATATTACCTGCTCGAGATGCTCCCGTACCCTTCGGGGACGCTGCACATGGGCCACATGCGGAACTACACGATCGGCGACGCGGTCGCACGGTACAAGCGGATGTGCGGCTTCAACGTGCTGCACCCGATCGGATGGGACGCCTTCGGCCTGCCCGCCGAGAACGCGGCGATCAAGCGCGGCGTGGCTCCCCGCGAATGGACCAACGCGAACATCGCGCAGATGAAGGCGGTGTGCAAACGATTCGGCTTCAGCTACGACTGGCGGCGGGAGATTTCGACGTGCGAGCCGGAATACTACCGGTGGAACCAGTGGTTTTTCCTGCGGATGCTGGAGCGAGGGCTGGCGTATCGGAAGAGCAGCCGCGTGAACTGGTGTCCACAATGCCAGACGGTGCTGGCCAACGAGCAGGTGGTCGACGGGTTCTGCTGGCAGCACGACACGACGCCCGTGGAATCGAAAGAGATCGAGCAGTGGTTCCTGCGCATCACGAAGTACGCGGACGCGCTGCTCGAAAGCATCCCGGAACTCGCGGAGGGATGGCCCGAGCGGGTGCTGGTGATGCAGCAGAACTGGATCGGGAAATCGCGCGGCACGCGGGTGCGGTTTGCGGTTGCGGACATGACGGCCGCGCCGATCGAGGTGTTCACCACGCGCGTCGACACGATTTACGGCGTCGCGGCGGTGCTGCTTTCGCCGGCCCACCCTCAAGTGCCGGAGCTGCTTGCGGGAGTGCGGGGCAGCTCGGCGATGGAAGCCCAGCTCAAGGCGATGCAAGCCAAGAGCGTGAAAGCGGCAGACATCGCGACGGCCGAGAAGGAAGGATTTTTCACCGGGCGCTTCGCGCTGAACCCGTTTTCGGGCGAACGCGTGCCGATTTGGGTGGCGAATTTCGTCCTGGCGGAATACGGGACGGGCGCGGTGATGGCGGTGCCGGCCCACGACCAGCGCGATTTCGAGTTTGCGGAAAAATATCATCTGCCGGTAAAGGTCGTCATACAACCGCTGAATGGACCGCCGCTGCGCGCCGATCGCATGAACGAGGCCTACACGGAATACGGGCGGCTCGTCGAGTCGGGGCCGTACATCGGGCTGGCGTCGCAACAGGCGATCGAGAAGATGGCGGCGGACGCGGAGGCCGGAGGGTTCGGGAAGGGCGAGACCACCTACCGGCTGAAAGACTGGGGCATCTCGCGGCAACGGTACTGGGGCACTCCGATCCCGGTGGTGTATTGCAAGAAAGACGGAGTGGTGGGCGTGCCGGACGACCAGCTACCCGTGCGGCTGCCGGAAAATGTGACGCTGACCGGCCAGGGCCAGTCGCCGCTGGCCAACGTCCCGGAATTCCTGCACACCACGTGCCCGAAATGCGGCGGGCCGGCCGAACGCGAGACGGACACGATGGACACGTTCATCGATTCGTCGTGGTATTTCTACCGCTACACCGATCCGCACAACGATGCCGCTCCCTTCGACAAGGCGAAGGCCGCGTACTGGTTCCAGATCGATCAGTACATCGGCGGCGTGGAGCACGCGATTCTGCACCTGATTTACTCGCGATTTTTCTGCAAGGTGATGAACGAGCTGGGGCTGGTGAACCATCGCGAGCCGGTGAAGCGGCTTTTCTCGCAGGGGATGGTGCTGAAAGACGGCATGAAGATGTCGAAGTCGAAGGGGAACATCGTCGGCGCAATCGAGATGGCGGACAAATACGGCTGCGACACGGGACGGATGTACACGCTCTTCGCGGCGCCCCCGGAAAAAGATCTCGAATGGAGCGAGCAGGGGATCGAAGGCTCGGCGCGATTCCTGAACCGCGTCTACCGGCTGGTGGAAAAGCACGCGGGAGGCCTGCCGGCCGAGCGCATCGATTTCAACCAGCCGACCGACATGGCCAAGGCCACGCCGAAGGAAAAGACACTGGTGCGCAAGACGCATCAGACGCTGAAGCGCGTGACCAACGATTTCGAATCGCGCTGGCATTTCAATACCAGCGTGGCGCTGATCATGGAGCTGGTGAACGAACTTACGGCGCAGGAGCCGCTCGACCGGGACATCTCCCCGCTGATCCTGAAGCGCGTGCTCTCGGCTTTGATCCTGATGCTCTCGCCGATGACGCCGCACATCGCCGAGGAGCTCTGGGAAAAACTCGGGAACACGAGCGGGCTTTCCGTGGAGAAGTGGCCGCGCTATCGCGAGGACCTGACGCGCGAGGAGCAGATCGAGGTCATCATCCAGATCAACGGTCGGGTGCGTGGGAAGATACTTGTCGAGGCGGAGCTGAGCGAGGAGGAGACGCGCGAGCGCGCCGTGAACGATGCGCGGATCGCGCCGTTGATCGCGGGGAAGCAGATCGTGAAGATCGTCGTGGTGCCGAAGAAACTGGTGAACATCGTCATACGGTAGGCCGGCTTTCGATGCGACGGCTTGGACGCAAACGCATGCGCACGGAGGAACCATGGCGGAGGGCGTGGCAGCGGTGCAGAAGGAACTGGGAGGCGCGGTGAGCACGCGACACGGAATCGTGGTGCTGGATTTCGGCGGGCAATACACGCAGTTGATTGCACGGCGGATTCGCGAGCAGCAGGTGTTCTCCGCGATTCTGCCGTGCACGGCCACCGTGGAGGAAATTCGTGCGCAGGAGCCGGTGGGCCTGGTGCTTTCGGGCGGGCCCAGCTCCGTCTACGACGTGGACGCGCCGGTATGCGACCCGAAGGTGCTGCAGCTCGGCGTGCCCGTGCTGGGCATCTGCTACGGGATGCAGTGGCTCACGCGGACGCTCGGCGGGAAGGTCGAGCGCGCCGAGAGGCGGGAATACGGTCCCGCGGAGCTGGGAATCGAGAAGGAGTCGCCGCTCTTCAAGGGCTTCGCCGGGCGGCTGAAGGTATGGGAAAGCCACGGGGATCACGTGGTCGGGCTGCCGGCGGGATTCCACGTCACGGGACGCACCGAGAATGCCGTCGCGGCGGTGGAGGATCCGGCGAGGAAATTCTACGGAGTCGAGTTCCACCCCGAAGTGAATCACACCGAGCGCGGCACCGAGGTGCTGCGGAATTTCGTTTTCGCGATCTGCGGAGCCAAACAAAACTGGAACCGGGCGGGATTCATCGCCGAAACGGTCGAGGGGATTCGCCGCCAGACGGAAGGCGCGCGGGCGATCTGCGGGCTGAGCGGCGGCGTGGACTCGACGGTTGCGGCGGTGCTGGTGCACCGGGCGATGGGCGACCGGCTGACGAACGTGTTCGTCGACACGGGACTGCTGCGACGCGACGAGTTTCAGGAGACGCTCGAGATGCTGCGGGAGCGGCTGGGGCTGAACGTCGTCGGCGTCGACGCGTCCGAGAGGTTCCTCGGCAAGCTGAAGGGCGTGTCCGATCCCGAGCAGAAGCGCAAGATTATCGGCAACGAGTTCATCGCGGTGTTCGCGGAGGAAGAGCGGAAGATCGTGGCGGCCTCGCAGGGAGGGCTGCCGGTGAAATTCCTCGTGCAGGGCACGCTGTATCCGGACGTGATCGAGTCGGTGTCGGTGAAGGGGCCATCGGCGGTCATCAAGTCGCACCACAACGTCGGCGGCCTGCCGAAGGACATGCCGTTCGGGCTGATCGAGCCGCTGCGCGATCTCTTCAAGGACGAGGTGCGCCAGATCGGCAGGGAGCTCGGGCTGCCGCAGGAAATCCTGGTGAAGCATCCGTTCCCGGGACCGGGCCTGGCGGTGCGGCTGCTGGGAGACATTACACCCGAGAAGCTCGAGACGCTGCGCGGAGCCGACGCCGTGGTGGTCGACGAGATCCGGCGCGCGGGGCTATACGAAAAGGTGTGGCAGGCGTTTGCGGTGCTGTTGCCCGTGCGCAGTGTGGGGGTGATGGGCGACGGCCGGACCTACGGCTATACGATCGCGGTACGAGTGGTGGATTCGCTCGACGCGATGACGGCGGATTGGTCGCGCTTGCCGCTGGAAGTGCTGGAGAAGATCTCGGTGCGGATCGTGAATGAGGTCCCGGGAGTGAACCGGGTGGTGTACGACATCAGCTCCAAGCCGCCGAGCACGATCGAGTGGGAGTAGGGAAGTCGAGGCGGCCGATCTACCACCCTGGCGCGGCGTCGGCTGGGCGATTTTGCCCTTGAGATTCAGGAAACGCCGGTGTAAGGATGGCGTACACTGATAGCGAGGGGTGCGCCGAAAGGTCCCAGCCGCCAAAATCCGACCCGGCGGACACACCAACAGCATGTGGATACTTCAGCCAGAAAAATCGACCCGCCCGCGGAGAAAAACTCCCCCCCGGAACTCCGCTAGCGGTTCGCCATCTTCTGGGCCATGTACAGCAGCAAGCGACGGTCGGGCTCCTCGATACGGCCAAGGAGACGACGGAAGCGGCCCAGATAACGAGCGTCTTTTCCGGTGCTGCCCCACGCGATATCGTCCGCACTCTTCCGCTTGGGAAGGTTCGGAAGCTCGGGCGGTTCTTCGCCGTCATAGAAGAGCTGGTAGAGCGGGACTTCCATGGCTCGAGCCAGCTTTTCGAGAGTCTCGATCGCCGGAACGGTGTGACCGTTCTCGACGCGCGAGATGTAGCAGCGAAGCAGTCCCGTGCGCTTTTCGATGTCGCCCTGGGAAAGCTTTTTTGTTTCACGTAGCAAGCGAAGGCGTTCTCCGATTATCATGGCGGGTATTGTTGCATGAAGTAGTGACGCTCGCAAGAACGAACTCAAGGAATAAGACTGTTTTAGGCGAAACCGGGTAAGGATGGCAAACGTCTCAAAACACATGGCAGCAACCGCCCCGGCGATGGCCGTCTCGCTCGATCGAGCGGGCCGGCACGAAGAGGACCGTGAACTAGTACGCCTATCCCAGGGCGGGAGCGAGGCGGCATTTGAGGACCTGGTGCGGCGGCACCAGCAGCGCGTGTTTGCGCTGGTGAGCGGTATCCTTCGGCGGCCGGATGATGTGGAGGACGTGGCGCAGCAGGTTTTCTTGAAGGCATACCTCGGTATAAAGAGATTCGACCAGAGGGCGGCCTTTTCGACCTGGCTTTACAAGATCGCGGTGAACGAGTGTTGGGATTATCTGCGGAAGAAGAAAGTGCGGCCTCTTGTGTACGAGGCCGATCTATCGGAGGAGCAGGTATCGCGGCTGGACGGAATCGTTTCCGCCGACCGTCCGCCGGAGGGCCCCAGCGACCGCGCCGAGGCGCGAGAACTGCTGGAGCGAATGCTGGATACGCTGCCGGACCAGGACCGGCAGCTGCTGCTCCTGAAAGAGGTGGAGGGATTTTCGGTGCAGGAATTGGCAGAGATTCTCAAGCTCAACGTCAACACGGTAAAAGTGCGACTGTTCCGTGCTCGCGGGCGAATCATGGATGTGTATCGACGGAGAATAGCGCAGGGCAAGAGAGCCGGCGCGGCTTCGTTAGCTGAAAGGAAGGCGTAAGCCATGGCAAGGGGCAATGGGGCAAAGCATGCGGCGTGTCCGAACTACGAGCTGGTGCTGGAAGACTATCTCAACGGCGACCTGACGGGAGCCGAGGCACAGCGGGCGGCGGCGCATCTCTCGTCATGCGCCGGGTGCGCGGATGCCTGGGAGCGGGCCATCGGCAGCACGGCGCTGCTGCGGGCGGCGGCGCGCGCGGGCGATCCGGGTCCAGCCTTCTCCACCACTGTGATGGCGCGGATTCGCGCCGCGGAAGAGGAGCGTGGCGCCGAGCGCGTGGGCTTCTGGCAGCCGTTCGTGACTTTCGGCTGGCGCTTTGCGATGACAGCCACCGTGGCGCTGGGCCTTCTGGTGACGTACGACGCCGGGTGGGCGCGGCGGCCGCAACCAAATACGGCAGCGGCACGTCCTATCGTGCGGGACCTTTTTACTCCCGATCCGGTGAGTGCGCCGGCCAACGGCGATGAAGCTCTGATAATGGTGGCGGAAAGCAACCATGGCAACCACTAAAGCGAAGCGAGAAGCAGCGGCTCTCTTTTTCGTCGTGTTCCTGCTGGGCGTCCTGCTCGGCGGAGTGGGCGTCCATTTGTGGGGCGAACGCGTGTGGGGCGGCTCGGTGCCGGTCAATACGAATCCGACCCGCGCGCAGGTGATCGCGCAATGCACGCACGAGCTGCAGCTCACTCCGGAGCAGCAGAAGCAGATGGTCGCCATCATCGACGACACGCGCGCGAAGTGGGCGGCGTTGTACGCGCCGCTCGATCCGCAAAAGGAGCAGATTCGCATTGACGGCCGCGCGCACATTCGCGCGATCCTGACGCCCGAGCAGCAGGTCCGGTTCGACGATTTCATGCATCGCATCGACGAACAGCGGAAGAAAGACGCCGAGCGCCAGGCGGCTGCGGCAGCAGGGCACTAGCGGAATCGCCCGGGAATCGCTCCCGGGCGCCCTCCCGACCAACCTCCATGGACGAACGCTCGACGACAGCACAGGCTCCCTCCGGCGCCGGGACCGGCGGCAATCGCGGCGAGCCCACCATCCGGCTGGAAAACATCATCAAGACGTACGACCTGGGTGAAGTGCAGGTGCACGCTTTGCGCGGCGTTTCCCTGGAGATCTATCCCGGCGAGTTCGTGGCCGTGATGGGCGCCTCCGGATCGGGAAAATCGACCCTGATGAATATCATCGGCTGCCTCGATAAGCCGACGCGGGGACACTACTACCTGGACGGCAAGGATGTCTCCGGCCTGACGAAGCGCGAACTCGCCAAAATCCGCAGTCAGAAACTTGGATTCGTCTTCCAGCAGTTCAACCTGCTTTCGCGAACCTCAGCGCTTGAAAACGTCGAGCTGCCCACGATCTATGCCGGCGTGGCGATCGAGGAGCGCGAACGGCGCGCCCGCGAATCGCTCAAGCGCGTGGGTCTGGCCGAACGCGAGGGCCACTTTCCGTCGCAGCTTTCGGGAGGGCAGCAGCAACGCGTGGCGATCGCGCGCGCCCTGGTGAATAATCCGTCGCTGCTGCTGGCCGACGAGCCGACGGGGAACCTCGATAGCCGCACGAGCGTCGAGATCATGGACATTTTCCAGAAACTCAACGACGAGCACGGCCTCACGGTGGTGATCGTGACGCACGAGCCCGATATCGCGCAGTACGCCAAGCGCGCGCTCGAGTTCCGCGACGGCAAGATGAAAAAGGACGTGATCATCCAGAACCGGTCGATCGCGTCCGAGGTGCTGCCCACGCTTCCGTCGGTCGACGAGGATCTCGTCGGTGACATCGGGGTGGAAGCGCCGAAGCCCACGAACGGCAACGTCACACCATAGCTCCCCCTTTCCCGCTTTCTGGCCGCCCAAGTTTCACCTACACTGAATCGCTTTGCGCTCATCCTTCATCAGATTCGAGGCGGCGAGCCGCCCGCCTCGAACGAGGGCGGCTAACCCGAAGTCTCTTCCGTCCAGAAAGGTTCCATCATGCGAGCAGACATAGTGCCGGGCGCTGTTTTCCCCGATTACGAACTCACCGATCACACGACCAAGCGGCGCAAGCTTTCGGAACTCCAGGGGCTCGATCCCATGATTCTCGTGCTGAGTCGCGGCTTATTTTGTCCGAAGGACCGCCGGCAGGCCGAAGGGCTGCTCGAGTTGCATCGCGAAATGGAAGTGGGTTATTGCCGCCTCGTAACGGTGAGCACCGACAACCTGCTGGAGACCAACGAAAACCGGAGCGGTGTCGGAGCGCACTGGACTTTCCTGTCGGACCCGGCACGCATGGTGCAAAAGGACCTCGACATTGCCGAGTACACCGACCCAACTCACAATCCGATGATCCCGCACACGATCGTGCTCGAGCCGGGTCTCGTGGTATACAAAATCTACGAGGGCTATTGGTTCTTCGCGCGCCCGACGATCGAGGAGTTGCGCCACGATCTGCGAGCGGTGCTGAAGAAATGCCGCCCCGACTGGGACATAACCGATCCCGCGCTCAAAGCGGCGTGGAGCCGGGGAGAAAAGAATCGCTTCTATCCGTACGGTAAGACCTACGCGCAGGTGTTCAGCAGCGGAGATGAATAACCGGGCCGCGAGGCCCGTCTAGTATCCTCAGAACTCCCAGATCCGCCGGCCATGCAGGCGTCCCGGCTCGCCCGTCCGAAAGAGTTGCTGGATGGCGCGCTCTCATAGTAGTGTGCTGCCATACCGTAGCAGCCATCCAAGCAGAGGCGGAGGCCCAAGCCCATGTCAGTCCAGGACGAAGAGAAAGCTCCCGTTAACGGAGAGATTCGCGAAGGCGCGAACGTCGACAAGATTCGCGACATCCTTTTCGGGTCGCAGATGCGCGACTACGACAAGCGCTTCGTTCGGCTGGAGGAGCGCTTGGCCAAAGCGTCCGACGCGTTGCGCGACGATCTGAAGAAGCGTTTCGATTCGCTTGAGTCGTTCGTGCAGCAGGAGGTCGAGTCGCTTCATCAGCGCCTGCGCACCGAAAAAACGGAGCGCGTGGAAGCGCTGAAGGAACTGACGCGGGAAACGCGCGACACCTCGAAGGCGATCGAGAGCCGCCTGTCGCAACTCGACGAGCATCTCGTGGCGGCCCAGGGCGACCTCCGCGCCCGGATCCTCGATCAGTCGAAAGCGCTGCTCAACGAGATCCAGAACGCGCACCACCAGATGGAGTCCGCTCTCGAGCGCGAGGCGGAAACCCTGCGAAACGACAAGACGGACCGCGCCACGCTGGCGGACCTCCTGACCGAAATGGCCTTGCGGCTGCGGGGCGAACTCGAACTGCCGAAATAGCCCGGCATTCTTTCGCTTCAATCGGGCGCGGACCGGCTTTCTCAAGCTCGCAAGGATGAACTCGGCATCCTGAAATCTCATGGCAGACGACCCCGTAATGAGGCTTCCTCTCGATCCTGAGGAAGACGTGTCGGCCGACGCCGGTAAATCCTTCGAAAAGCTGCGCCACCTGATTCTCGCGCCCGAGCAGGAAGATCTCGCGCGATTGCGCGAACGCGTCGAAAATCCGGAGCAGCGGGCCAGCGACCTCAGCGCCGTGCTGCCGGAAGCGATCCAACTCCGGCGGCAGCGGGGCGGCGAAGAGGCTCTGGGCGCGGCTCTCGCGCCCACGGTCGAATCGGCGCTGCGCGAGTCCGTCCGGAAGGATCCCGCCACTCTCGCCGACGCTCTGTTTCCGGTGATGGGCCCTGCGATCCGCCGCTCGATTCTGCAAACGCTCCGCCAGGTTTTCGAATCGTTCAACGAAGCCATGGAACAGAGCCTTTCGCTGCGCGGCATGCAGTGGCGTTTCGAGGCGCTGCGCACCGGGCGGCCCTTCTCGGAAATCGTGCTCGTGCATAGCCTGGTCTTTCGCGTCGAGCAGGTCTTTCTGATTCACAAGAGCACGGGTCTGCCGCTCTCCCACGTGGTGGCGCCTTCGGTGGCAATGGAGGACCCGAGCCTGGTGTCGGGCATGCTTTCCGCCATACAGGACTTCGTGCGCGACTCATTCCACTCGCCGCAAGGGCAGGCGATCGAAAAGCTTCAGATCGGTGAGCTCGAGGTGTGGGTGGAGGAGGGGCCGCACGCGGTGATCGCCGCCGTGATTCGCGGCATGGCGCCGGCGTCGTACCGCGAGGTGCTGGTCGAGGCGATCGAGCGCGTACACCGGAAATTCGCTCAGCAACTGCAGAAATTCCAGGGCGACACGGCGCCCTTCGCGGCGGCCGCGGACGACCTCGCGCCGTGCCTCGAAACAAGATACCGCGAGAAGCGCAGCCTGCGACCGAAGCCTTATACGCTCGTGTTCGCGTGCGTTCTGCTGGCTTTTCTGGGGGGATGGTTGGCGCTGCGGGCCTGGCAAAATCACCGCTGGCAGGCCTACGCGGAATCGCTGCGGCAGGAACCCGGAATCGTCGTGACGTCGGCCGGGCGCCACGGCGGCCGCTTCGTGATCAGCGGGCTGCGCGATCCGCTCTCTTCCGACCCTCAGGCGCTTCTGCGTACGACGGGACTCGACCCGCGCCAGGCTGAATTCCACTGGGGCTCCTACTACGCGCTCGACGACCCGATCCTGCAGCAACGAGTCGCAACGGCGCTGAAGCCGCCCGCGGGCGTAAACCTTCGCGTGGCTGACGGAGTGTTGCACGCAGAGGGTGTGGCGCCCGATGACTGGGTGGCGGACCTCCCTTCGCGCGCGGCGCTGATTCCGGGCATTCGAAGCGTGGACGCGCCGCACCTCGTCAGCACGACCGAAGCCGAAATGCAGCGCCTCGCCGGCACAATCCAATCGACTGTGCTGCGATTCCCGGTGGGAAGTCCCGACCTGACCGCCGATCAGGCTGCCTCGCTGAAGACCCTGGCCCCGGAAATCACGCTGCTGCTCCAAAAAGCCGCCGTACTTCACGAAAGCGTGACGGTCGAGATTGTGGGCCACAGCGACAGCACAGGCCCCGAATCGACGAACCAGCTTCTCAGCAAAGATCGCGCCGAAAATGTCATGTGGCGGCTGACGGGCCAGAGCGTGCCGCGCGACTCGCTCGCTGCGCTGGGCGTCGCCTCAACCGAGCCTCTTCGCCCCGAGACGGACGACGAAGCGCGCCAGTACAACCGCAGCGTGACATTCCTTGTATCGAGCCCAACGCCGGGCGTCGCCCCGGGCGCCGGGCCTGCCCCACACTAGCTCATGCTCCAAAAGAAAATCTGCATGCTGGGCTCGTTCGCGGTGGGGAAGACGAGCCTCGTCCGGCGCTACGTCGAGAGCATCTACTCGGATGCCTATCACACAACAGTCGGCGTGAAAATCGACAAAAAAGTGGTGCAAGTCGGCGCGCAGGAAGTCACTCTGGTGCTCTGGGACCTGTACGGCGAGGACGAGTTTCAGAAGATGCGCTGGTCGTATGTGAAAGGCGCCTCCGGCTACCTTCTGGTGGCCGACGGCACGCGCCGCGCGACGTTCGAAAAGGCGCTGGCGCTCGAAGAGGGCGTTCGGCAGGCGGTTGGGTCGCTGCCGTTCATATTCGTGCTCAATAAGGCCGATCTGGCATCGTCGTGGGAGATCGACGCGGACATGGAAAGGCAACTCGTCGACAAAGGCTGGGAAGTGATGCGGGCCAGCGCGAAAACCGGTGAGAATGTGGACGCGGCGTTCCGCAGGCTTGCCGAAAAAATGCCCGGTGCATGATGTCGTCCCTGATCACGGAACTGCTGCAATCGATGGGCTACGCGCTCTGCGAGGATCGCGCCGGCCGCCGCTTCGCGCTGCTGTACGATCCGCCGGCCTGGTTCCATGAGGTCTGGGGGCATCAAACGGCGGGGAATCTGCTTACGCTGGTCGACCGGTCGCCGTTTCTGGATGCGTTCCTATCCGAAGCGAAAGAACACTGGAATTCGGACGCCGCGACGCCGCTCGCTTCGGGCATTTGGGTCGAGAAGGTGTCGGGCGGCCGCGAAATTCCGCTCGAGGCCCGCGCGTGGCGCGTGGACGGCAAGCGCATCCTCTCGATTCACAGCCCGCGCGAAAACTTCGAGGAGCAGTCGCGCGTGCTGCAGACGGCTCGCGATTCGCTGCTGGTCCACGAGCGCCTGCTGAAGGAAATTCAGAAAAAGGAAATCCTGCTGCACTGCATCATCCACGATCTGTCGCAGCCGCTGGCGGCGATGCGGGGCTGCTTCGAGGTGCTGGCGAGCGAAGCGGCGTCGCCCTCGGCGAAGCGCCTGATCGAGCTCGGCAGCCGCCAGTCCGATCGCCAGGACGCCATGATTCGCGAGGTGCTGCAGGCGTTTGCGATGGATATCGATTCCGCGATGGGAGCCGCGGAAGCGGCGGCCACCGCGCCGAGTATGCTCGAGTGCGCGGACGAGACGGTTGTGGCCTTCGCGCCGCTCTTCCAGTCGCATGGCGCGAAAATTCGCGTGCATCCGCGAATCGATCGCCGCGCACTATGGATGGTCAACGGCGAAAAGTCGCGCCTCGCGCGCATCTTCGCCAACCTGGTGGAGAATGCGCTGCGCCACGCGCCCAAGGGGTCGCTCGTCACCATTCGTCTCGAGGACGACCCGGGCTACGTGAAAGCTTCCGTCGAGGACGCCGGCCCGGGCCTGCCGAAGGACTTCAAGCCCTCCGAAGCGTTCGCGCTTTTTTCGAAGGGCAAGGAGGGCGGCGGAAAAGCCGGCCTCGGGCTCTATTTCTGCCGCATGACGGTCGAGCGCTGGGGCGGCAGCATCGGCTGCGAATCCTTGCCGCATCGCGGTGCGCGCTTCTGGTTTCGTTTGCCGCGGGCCGCGCGCGTCGAGCCCGCCGCTTCACCTTCGCAAAGCGCGCCGAGACGCGAGCCCAAACCCCGAAAGGAAGCGCACGATGCGCCAAGGGTCCCCGCGCGCCTGCGGGTTCTCATGGCGGACGACGATCCCGCGATCCTGGAGTTAAACGAAACGCTCGTCGCGCGCGAGGGCCACGACGTCGTCGCCGTCGAATCGGGCACGGAAGCCCTCCGCGCGCTGGCCAAGCGGAGATTCGACGTGGTGTTTCTCGACGAAGAAATGCCCGGCATGAGCGGCGTCGACGTCGTCAAGAAGATTCGCGCGAGTGAGGCGCCGGGCGGGAGCCGTCAGGTGGTTTTCGCGCTCACGGGCAACTCCACCCGCGAGGATCGTTCGCGCCTGCTCGCCGCCGGATTCGACGCGTGCTTCAGCAAGCCGTTTCGCGCGGAAGAACTGCACCAGGCGGCCGCGCGCTTTTCTCTCGGCGCCCCGGCGCCTGCCGCGGCGAAGACAACCGCAACCGCGGCGCCCTCGTCCATCGATCCCGCGATTCTCGCGCGCGTCGGCGGCGACGAGAAGCTGCTTCGAAACATCACGCGCACGTTCCTCAAGGACTGCCCGGCGAAGTTTGCCGCGATCGAGCAGGCCGTCGCGCGCCGCGATGCGCCCGCGCTTGCCTCCGCCGCCCACGCTCTGAAGGGCGCCGTGGCTATTTTCGACTCGGGCGAAGCGGTGAAAAGCGCGCGCGACCTCCAGCAAATGGGCCGCCAGGGCGACCTGGCGAACGCCCCGGGGGCGCTCCAAAGGCTTGATGAAGCGCTTGCCAGCCTGAATGCGAAATTGAGAGAATATGCGCCCCCGGCGAAACGACGTCCTTCCGCTTCCGTCCGGGGCAAACATCCCGCGCGGAAATCGCGCCACCGTGCGAGGCGTGGTCCCCGTCACTAACGATTTCCAGGCGATTGCAGCCGCGCGCAGGAGCCCGCTGATGCCCGAGATCCTCGTTTGCGACGACGACCTGACCACTCGCCAGATGCTGCAGGGCATTCTCAAGTCGGGCGGGTTTGGCGTCGCGACCGCCGCCGACGGGCAGGCTGCGCTGCAAGCCCTGCGCAAGAAGAAATTCGATCTCGTCCTGCTCGATATCTGGATGCCCAAGATCAGCGGCCTCGACCTGCTCGAACTTCTTCGCGAAGAACCCTACATTCCCAAGATCGTGGTGATGACCTCCGACCAGACGTCGGAAACGCTCCTGCGCGCGCTGCGCGGCCGCGTCTTCCAGTTCCTGGCGAAGCCGGTCGAATCCGAAGCGCTGCTCACGCTGGTCAACGACGCCCTCTCGGTAGAACCCACGTGCCCTCCGATCGAGGTGCTTTCGGCGACGACGAGTTGGGTCGAGCTGCTCGTGCCGTGCGAACGTCTGATGGTTCACCGCGTGCAGAGCTTTCTTTCCCGCCTCGAATCGGACTTGCCGCAGCAGCAGCGCGACAGCATCGGTCTCGCGTTTCGCGAACTGCTCAATAACGCGATCGAGTGGGGCGGACGCCTCGACCCGAACCAAAAAGTTCGCATCTCGTATATCCGCACGGAGCGCGCCCTGCTGTATCGCATCGACGACCCCGGCCCGGGCTTCCGTCCCGAGGAATTGAAGCATGCCGCCATCAACAACCCCGAGGACGATCCCCTCGCTCACACGCAGGCGCGCGAGGAAAAGGGGCTGCGTCCGGGCGGCCTCGGGTTGCTGCTCACGAAGTCCCTGGTCGACGAACTCGTCTACAACGAGGCGCACAACGAAGTCGTCCTGATCAAATACCTCTAAACTCCGACTTCACGCCGCCGGCCGACGCCCGGGCGGAAACCTTCGCGCCGCGCTTGGCAAACTCGCGCAAACAGCATATAAACGACGACCGAGGAAACCATGTCACGGACCCTACCTTTGCTCCCCACCACTCTGGTCGGCTCGCTGCCGCAGCCGGAATGGCTGATCGATCGCCAGAAGCTCGGCAACCGCCTGCCGCCGCGGGTGCGCCTGACGGAATTGTGGCGCGTGGCTCCCGAGTTTCTCGAGCAGGCGCAGGACGACGCCACGATCCTCGCCATCCGCGCCCAGGAACGCGCCGGGCTCGACATCATCACCGACGGCGAGATGCGCCGCGAAAGCTATTCGAATCGCTTCGCCACGGCGCTCGAGGGCGTCGACATCGATCATCCGGGGCAAACGGTCAGCCGCTCGGGAAAACTCGACATCGTGCCTCGAATCACCGGGAAGATCCGCCGGAAGCATCCGGTCGAAGTGCGCGACGTCGAATTCCTGCGAAAGAACACCGACCGCGCCATCAAGATCACCGTGCCCGGCCCGTTCACGATGTCCCAGCAGGCGCAGAACGATTACTACAAGGCCGAAGAAGAGATGCTTGCCGATTACGCCGCCGCCGTAAACGAGGAAGTCAAAGACCTTTTCGCGGCCGGCGCCGATTTCGTCCAGATCGACGAGCCCTACATGCAAGCCCGCCCGGACAAAGCGCGTCAATACGGCCTCACCGCGCTCAACCGCGCGCTCGATGGCGTCACCGGTGCCACGATCGTGCATCTGTGCTTCGGCTACGCGGCGCTCGTCCACGAGCGCCCGACGGGCTATTCGTTTCTGCCGGAGCTCGCCGAGTCTCGTGCCAACCAAATCTCCATCGAGACTGCGCAATCCTCGCTCGATTGCTCCATCCTCACTAAACTTCCGGGGAAAACAATCCTGCTCGGGTCGCTCGATCTCTCGACGAACGACGTCGAGAGCGCCGAAACCGTCGCGGCGCGCATCCGGCGGGCGCTCCCCTTCGTGGACGCAACCCGCATCATCGTTGCGCCCGATTGCGGGATGAAGTATCTGACGCGCGACGCGGCCTTCGGGAAGATGAAAGCGATGGCTGAAGGCGCGCGGATCGTTCGCTCGGAACTGCAGGCGAAGGCAGCCGCGCAATCTTCCTGAGATCTCCGCTGAGTCGTTCGAGACCATCGAACTCCGCAAGCGAGTCCTTCACGAACGCCCGGTAGCTCCGCGCGGCCGCCCGGAATACCCGCCCGTGCCCGCGCCACACCACGCACGTGGTACCCAGGAGAAACAACCGGTGCGCCCGAAATACGAGCCAATCGAGAGCGCGCGCACGCCTCGCCGCGAGCCGCGCCAGCATCGACGATTGAAAGCGCAGGTGCGCCGCCTCATCGTCCAGAATCTGCGCGCAAAGAGCGCGCAGCAGCGGGGAATTGGTGGCTTCGCCAAGCGCCCGATAGTAAGGAACCGCGATGATTTCGGCGGTCACCAGCACGCGCAGCGAAAGTTCCAAACCCGCGAGCACGCGGAGCTTCCGAAAAACGGAGTCCACCCAATGCTTGCCGATCGGCGGAATGCCTTCGCGCCGCATGAAACGAAGCAAGTGCCCGCTGTGCCGCTGCTCCTCCCGGATGAAGAGGGACAGCGCCGCCACGAACGCGTCGTCGGCTGCGTCGCGGGCGAACTCGCCGCCTCGCTTCAGCAGTCTCTCTCCGCTGGAACCCTCGCCCAACTGAAACTGCTGGATGGAGGCTTGGATCGCGTTGCGTTCGGCGGGCGTCAGTCTGTATGGGTCGCCCCAGGGCAGGGAATCGGCCGCCTGGCGCTTGCGGTCGAAGTAGTCGCGCCAGAATTGGGACTGGGAACTGTGATTTGAATCGAGGTCGCTCAAGGAAGCCTCCGCATGAAGTACTTTATTACACAAAGTACACTAACACGCGAAAGCCGCTGCGTCCACTCCTGGTTTTTAGAACGGGATATCTTCGTCCGAGATTTCCGGGCCCGCCGGACCCGGCTCGTCCATGCCGCCCGCATCGAAATCCGGCTCGGCGGCCCGGCCATGTCCGCCGCCCATTCCCGCGCCCGGAGCCGCTCCGGCTGCCGCGCCTTCGGCGCGCGAGGTGAGCATGCGCATCACGTTCGCGACGATCTCCGTCGTCGAGCGCTTCTGGCCGTCGCGCTTGTCTTCCCACTGGCGCGTCTGGATGCGCCCTTCGATGTACACCAGCATTCCCTTTTTCAGGTACTGCTGCGTGATCTCGGCAAGCTTGCCCCAAAGGACGATCCGGTGCCACTCGGTGCGCTTCTGGCGCTCCCCCGACCGGTCCTTGAACGTTTCATCGGTCGCCAGCGTGAAATTCGCCACCGCTTGGCCCCCCGAGGTGTAACGCGTCTCCGGATCGCGTCCGAGACGCCCGACTAGAATCGCCTTATTGACGGACATGGGCGAGAGTATAGCAGAAGCGCGGCGGCGATGCCTCAAATCGGGGCGCCGAAAAGCGCCCGAGCCCGACACACCCATTATCGTCGCATGTACGTCCAAGTACAGGAACGTGCCGTGTGCGGCCGAGCCGGGGCGGAGGTGGAGAAAGCGATGAGACCGATACTCTTGGTGTTGATTTTGGCGGCAGTGATTCCCGCGGCCGGCGGATGCAAGGAACCCGCAGAGAGTCATATGTGGTTATTCTCAGGCGCTGCCGCTTCAAGGGGCGACGCGTTGATGGTGGACATTTCGGCGACGGTTCCCAACCAGCGTTATATCGCCGAGAGCCACAAGATCCAAATCTTCACGTCCGAGTCAGGGTTGCAACACGCCTGGGAATCCGCGGTGGCTTTCTGCGGCACGCTTCAGTGCGAAGTGGTGTCGTCGAGCGTTACGGCGCGGACACCGGAGTCGGCTCCGTCCGGCGATCTTTCCGTGCGCGTTGCTCCCAGAGACTTGGACAAGCTGCTCGGCTACGTGACAAAGCTGGGCATCGTCGCGCGGCACATGACAAACCGCGAAGACGAAACGACCGAGGTGGTCGACACCGACGCCAAAATCAAGAACCTTACGAGCTTCAGAGACAGCTTGCGAGCGACGCTGGCCAAGCCTTCCGCGACCGCCAAGGATCTCGTGGCGATCCAGCAGCAACTCACTGACACGCAGTCGGAACTCGACAGCGAGACCGCGCAGCGAAAAATCCTGGCTAACGAGACGGAAAAAGTAGCAGTCGAAATATCGTTCATGTTGGAGAGCTACGCCGGTAACGCCCGGGGATTCGATCGCATCCTGAATGCCTTGAGCGAGTCGGGAGATCTTCTCGCGGACAGCACCGCGTCGTTGATCACCACCGTCGTCGCGCTCTTGCCGTGGCTGGTCGTGATCGTGCCGGGCGTCTGGCTCCTTGTAAAAGCATGGAAAGCGCTAAGGCGGAGACGCGCCAGAAAGACGCCCCCTGCGACGACCGCCGTTGCGCCCTAAGCAATGCCTTCGGCTATTTCGCAGCAGAACCTCGATCCGTGCCCGAGCCGTACGGAACCGCGGCAGTGACGCCCTGGATCTCGTGGATCTTTCCGGCTTCGATTGTACAATTCGGGCCGAGTCCGAGGCTGGACGGCCTGCGAAGCCTGAAAGACGGCGACCTCGGACGGCGTAATACGACACGAGCGCGTTTTGATGGAATCCGCGCACAAAATCGGGCGCAAGCCGGTTCGGCAAGAGGAGGGAAGAGCGATGGCGGAAAAGGTTCAGAATCTCGAAAATCACGCGAAGACGGTGCCGGCGTTCCACTTTTTCGTGTTGCCCGTCCTGGCGCTCAACTTCATTTCATCGATCGTGGCCGTCTTCCGTGCGCCTTCGTACTGGACGGTCGTGTCGCTTCTCGTGTCGATCGCGCTGGTTCTCCTCGCGCTGACCGCGCGGATGTTCGCGCTCGCCGTGCAGGACCGCGTCATCCGGCTCGAGATGCGTCTGCGGCTGCAGCAGTTATTACCGCCGGATCTGCACGCGCGCATTCCCGAATTCACCGTAAACCAACTCGTCGCGCTCCGTTTCGCCGGCGACGCCGAGCTGCCCGTCCTCGCCCGCAAAGTCCTCGAAGAAAAACTCACCGACCGCAAAGCAATCAAAAAACTCATCTGCGATTGGCAGCCGGACTACCTCCGCGCCTAGGAAAGCCGTCCAGGAAGCAGCCGATCCGAGGAACGCGCGCGTGTAGGATGCGTCCGCGGGCCCGACGTGCCCGCCCCGCTTCCTGGTGGACGCGAACGCGCGATGGTCTCCCGGTGGAAGCGTAGGCCTTCAGGGCCCGTGTGAGAACCGTTTACGCTGTGATCTCGGGAGGCAACTCAGCCGCGGAGCGGCGGTTGTCATTGGCCCGGCACGCAGCGCAGCGAAGTGCCGGGTAACGCTAGGGGAGCGGTCGAGCCCCGGAGGGGCGATTGAACCCGCCACTGACGACGGTCTACAGGCTGCCCAAAAACGCGCCCAACAAATGCGGCTTAGGCTGTCAGCGGGCCGTCGGGTGTGACGAAACGCCCATCTCGCGCAGCTTCGACGCGGCGCGGCGCGACTCGTCCGAGCCCGGGAAACGGCTGACCACGCCGCGAAGATCGCGGATGCCGGCGGATTTTTCTCCGAGTTCGAGCTCGGCCATGCCCTTCTTCAGCAGCGAAGCGCCCAGCTTGAAGCTGTGCGGATACCCCATGAGCACCTGCTCGTAGGCCGCGATCGCGCCCCTGAAATCGTTCTGCTGATAGGCAATCTCGCCGAGATAGAACTGCGAATTGGAAGCCAGGTCGTTGGTCGGGAAAAACTTGATGTAGTCCGAGAATTCCTGTCGCGCGAGCGTGTAGTTGCCGCTGGTGTAGTCGCGCAGAGCGTTCTGATAGAGCGTGTCGGCGGAGATTGGCGGCATGTTGCCCCCACCGCCGGGCGCCGGCGCGTTTTGCGCCGGAGGCGCTGAATTCATCGTGTTGGGGTTGCCGGGAGCCGGCGCTTGACCCGGAGCATTCGAATCGGGCGCGCCTTGCGCGGCTCCGGGGGCCCCGCCGGCCGGGGCTGAGCTGGAAACCTTCGCGTCGATGCTTTGCAGCAGGTTCTGCATGTCGGTCAGTTGCTGCGAAAGCTTGCCGACGCGCGACTGAATGTCCTGTACGTTGTCGGAGAGTCCCTGCGTCTGTTGCGTCACCGTGTCGAGGCGGGAACCGCTGTTCGCCGTCGAGTCCTGCACGGTCTTCTGCAGCGCGTCCATCTGGCTGTTCAGCTTGTTCACGGAATCGAGCGACTGCTGAATCAGCGTCCGCAGCGTGGCGTTGTTGCTGTCGACGGCGCTGCGCAAATCCGTTTGCCCCTGGAGCAGCTGGTTCACCGTCTGTTGCAATTCGATCATTTCTCGCGACACGGCGCCCGCCGGCTGAGGCGCGAGGATCGCTCCACCAAGGGCTCCAAAAAACATCGCTGCTACCGCGAGCACGACCCATCGTATGCGCAAAGGAAATCCCTCCTGACGAAAAACGCGGCCGCCTCAAGCAACGGCCCATTTGAACAGACCGTCGGCGAAGGGCGGGCCGGACTGGGTGCCGGCCCGCTCCCCGCAATCGGGTCTATCCTGCTCCTAGTGTGCCAGAACGAAGTGATCCCGGCGATTCTGCTGCCAGCAATCCTCGTTGTGCTCGGTGCAGAAAGGCCGTTCCTTGCCCCAGCTCACGGTTTCCATCCGGTCGGCTGAGATGCCGAGCGAGATGAGGTAGTTCTTGGCCGCCTGGGCGCGACTTTGGCCCAGGGCGAGGTTGTATTCGGTCGAGCCGCGCTCATCGCAATGTCCCTCGATCGAAATGTGGACTTGAGGATAGGAACGCAAGAATTCCGCATCCTTCGTCAAGACGTCGCGCGCGTCGCCGCGGAGCTCCGCCTTGTCGAGATCGAAGAAGACGTCCTTCACGTTCTGCTCGAAGAGCTCGCTCACATTCGCCGGCCCGGATGGGGCGGGGGCCTCGGCGGCGGGAGCGGCTACCGTCACTTGCGCGGACGCCGTGGCGCTGCCGCCCGGCCCGGTCGCCGTGATGGTGTATGTGGTCGTTTGAGTCGGATTGGCAGGAGTCGAGCCTTGAGGCGCGACTTTGCCGATGCCGGGCTCAATGTCGAGGTCGGTGGCGTTGGTCGACGACCACGACAGCGTCACCGTCTGTCCCGGACTCACCGAGGCAGGCGAGGCGTTGAGCGTGACCGTCGGCTGCGGCGTAGGAGCCGGAGCTGCCGCCGGCGGCGTGGCCGCCACGTTCTTTTTGCAGCCCGAAATGAAAGCCGCAAAAACAAACAGGCTGAAGAAAACTGCATACGTTCGAAAAGTACGGTGTTGCATGTAGTGCCTCCTTCGGCTTCCCGCGAGGGCTTAGCAGGAGGGCCGAGAATGAACTGGTACTGATGGGACCTGTGTACGAACGAAAAGAACCATGCACTAAGTGCGACAACCTTCGAGCCGCTGATTGCACGGCGCGAATCTCGAAAAGCAGACGATCGGCGTTTGTTTTTCCCCGAGGAGCGCGCCTATCGCTGCGACCAACTGGGCGACTCACTTTGCCCTTGAAACGTTAATTGCCGCGGTTGGCTGCCGTCGGCCAACATGGTCCAAATCTGGCGCGTGCCCGTTCGCGTCGATTCGAACACCAGATGACGTCCATCGGGCGCCCAACTGGGCCGCTCGTTGCGGGCTTCGTCCTTCGTCAGCTCCACAAGCTGATGAGAAACGATGTCCATTACGTAGATATCGTAGTTTCCGCTCGGCCGTCGCCAGCTAAATGCGAGCAATTGTCCATTTGGTGACCACGATGGATCGATGACGTAGCCCATGTCGGGCAGATCGATCTTCTGCGCGTTCGATCCGTCGGAATCGGAAAGGTAGAGTGCCGGATCTCCCGCGCGGTCGCTGACGAACACCAGTTGCTTGCCGGTCTTCGGATTCCACGTCGGCGACGTCGCTACTCCGGCCCCGAACGTGACGCGATGCAGGTGCGTGCCGTCGGCATTGGCCACGTAGATCGCCGGGTCGCCGTTGATGCTCGACATGAACGCGATCTGCTGCCCGTCGGGCGACCACGCCGGGGAGCTGTTCGTCCCGCGAAAGCGCGGGAACGAGATCAGGCGGTTCGACGCCATGGAGTAGATGCAGATCTGCGCCGAGGTGACGCCACGAAATGGCACGTAGCAGGTGAATGCGATGCGGCTGGCGTCGGGGGACCAGCGCGGCGTGAGCGAAATGGAATTCAGGTGCGTGATCTGATGCTGGTTCGCGCCGTCGTAGTCCATCACCCAGATTTCCTTGTTGCCGCTCCTCCCGCTGACGTAGGCGATCTGCGTCTGCGCGATGCCGGGTTGGCCGCCGCTGAGGACCGCGATGATGTCGTCCGCAAACTGATGCGCCATGCGGCGCGCATCCTGCTCGGTGGGCTGTCCGCGATAGATTTTCTGCAGCGCGAGCGGGGCCGTCGGGTTATGCACGTCCGAAAGATAGCCCGCGAACGCCATCCCCGAGCTGTCGAGGCTCAGGCTGCCGTAGGCAACCATGTATGCATTGGCCGGCGCCGCGGACCAGTCCGCGGCCTTCAAGTCGCTCGGCTGCCCGGGATCCGTCAGCGGATAGAAACTCGGGCTGACCAGATCGAGGATTCCGGAATATTCGAGATCCGCCCAAAGCACATCGTGGAAGACCTTCGGGAGCGGGGGACCGAACGTGGAGCGGGCGACCGTGTCGGGAACGGCGAGGCGGGCTTTCGATACGCCGAGGCCCGTTCCGGTCTTGAACCAGTCTTGCGCGGCGGCGGGACGCGCCGAAAGAAGTGCTGCGAATGCAATCAGAACCACAAACACCGGAGAGGATCGTAATTTTCGTTTCATGAGTCCATGCCTTTGATTGAGCTGCCTAAATAATCAGCGATGATAGTCAAAATAAAACTCCACATTTACCGAAGAACCCGAATACGCGGCCGGCAGGCGATCGAGCGGGCTCGAAGCGTTCACCGCACGCACGGCGGAGTTGTCGACCGAATAGTCGTTGCTGCGCTGCGTGAGCTGGACGTTGGTCACCGTCCCGTCGCGCAGGATGGTGAACGTCACGACCACGCGAGGAGCGTACGCGACGCTCGGGTCGACGGTCGACTGCAGCCAGTTGCTGCTGATGCGCCGCTGCACCGCCTCGACGTACCACGAGAAGCGCGAGCCGAAATCTCCTCCGCCGACTCCGCTGAAAGCGAGTCCCCCTTGCGTCGTTCCGGCGCCCATGGCGAACGACGTCACGGGAATCGTCGGCGTGCCGCCGCCTCCGTAGGGAATCGCGTTCGGCGGAGGCGGCGTCGGATTCTCGAGCACCTTCGACGGGCGCGAAATAATTTTCGGGGGCTTGTTCTTTTCGAATTTCGGGATTGGCACGGCGTCGGGCGGCGGCTTCGGCACCGGCGCCGGCTCGGACTTGAACAGGCCTTTCGAATTGTCGACTACGCGGCTCGGCGAGACGACCTCGGGGCGGGGAAGCGGGATCGCCGGCACGCTGCCGACGAGCCCGACGGTGGTCGAGCCGCCGGGACCACCCCAGTTCTCTCCGCGATGCGTGAATGCCCACCATCCGGCCACCACGCAGTAGGCGAGAATGGCCAGGTGCAGCCCGACGGACGCAAACACGTACGGCTTCAGCGTCTGTCCCGGCTGCGTTACCGCTATCGTCGACATTTCATTCCCGCGATTTCACCCGATCAGGGCGTCTGAGCAGGCTCGTTGAGCGGCTGCGTCACCACGCTGATGTTGGTTATGCCGGCCTGCCGCAGCGCGTCGACCACGGTGGCCCAGCTTCCGAAGGGCACCGTTTCGTCGCACCGCAGGTAGACCGCCTGCGTTTTCGGGTCGTGCGATTGCGCGATCACCTGCTGTCCGATGTCGTGGATGTTCACCGGCTTGTCGTTCAGGTAGACGCGCTGCCCGCGGTCGATCGTGATCACCATGCGGAACTGCGTGAGTTCCTTCACCGTCTTCGTTTTCGGCACATCCACGTCGATTCCGGATTGCAGGATCGGCGCCGTGATCATGAAAATGATCAACAGCACGAGCACCACGTCGATGAACGGCACCATGTTGATTTCCGACAGCGTGGTGCCGGTTTCGTGTTGGACTTGTGGCATCTAAGCGCTCGGCGGGTTGGGCGTTGTGTAAAGGGTTTCCACCTTGGCCACGAATTCCGCCGCGAAGCTATCCATGCGCGATGCGACGGACCGAATGCCCTGCAGGTAGTGGTTGTAAGCAATGAGTGCGGGAATCGCGGCAGCCAGGCCCGCCGCCGTGGTGATGAGAGCTTCGGCAATGCCCGGCGCGACAGCGCGAAGGCTGGCCGTGCCGGCGTCGCCGAGGCCGGTGAAGGCGTCCATCACGCCCCACACCGTGCCGAAGAGCCCGATGAACGGCGACACGGAAGCGATCGTCGCGAGCGTCGACATCCCTCGCTCGAGCCGCCGCACTTCATCGCCCGCCGCCACGCGCATGTCGACTCCGATCGCGTTGGCGTTTTTCACGCGGCCGCCGTGCGGATTGCCGCCCGAAAGCTGCGATGAGAGTTCGGCGTAGCCCGCGTCGTACACGGCCACCAACGGCGTGCCGCCAGAGCCCGCGCGCAACGCCTTCGGATTCGGCAAGCCTCCGCCGGCGCGAAACATCTGCAGAAAGCGGCTGGTCTTGCGGTCCAGGCCGCCCAACTGCGCCCACTTTTGCAGGATTAGAGCCCAGGAGAAAACGGATAGAACGAGAAGAATACCGAGGACGACGCGGGCCAAGCCGCTCGTTTGTTCCAGGAGTGTGAGCGGATTGGCAACTAGGACGAGCGCCAGGCCAGAAATAATTTCCTCCCCACGAGACAGATTTTTGCCGGGCAAAACTACCGTAGCACACGCACTTATACGGGTCAAACCAATGGGATGCAAAGATTTGGCGATTTGCTGCACACGGCAACACATTTCTCCGCACTTTTTTCTCCTGCTTCACGCGGTCGCGCCCGTCCTGGGCATCTCGTTTTGCCTCCATGCCATCTGTGGTCCAGGCCCGGGCGGGGATGGCTCGCGGCGCCGCGAGTACCCGATCGGATTCCTCCGCCCGGGGGCCCAGCCTCACACGATCACGGCAAGGAGAAAGAACATGAACGCCAGCAAACCGAAGGCGCAATTCGGGGTACCCAGTTCACGAAGGAACTCGATCCGCACGCTCTCGCTGGTGGCCGCCGCACTTCTCGCGAGCGCCTTGGCGACGCCGCTGATGGCGCAGGATGACGACCGCAATCAGCCGTTTCTCCCCACACCGGTTCGCAGCGTCTCGACGATGCCGGCGAACGGCGATGTCAATCCCTACGGCGTGGCGTTCGTCCCGCCCGGCTTTCCGGCGGGGACGGTGGTTCCCGGCGACATCCTCGTCTCGAATTTCAATAACAGCCAAAACCTGCAGGGCACTGGGACAACGATCGTACGCATCCCTGCCGCCGGAGCGCCTTCCGTCTTCTTCCAGGGTGCGCCTCCGCTCGGCCTTTCGACCGCCTTGAACATTCTCCGCAAGGGATTCGTGCTGGTTGGAAACTTCCCGTCATCGGATGGCACGTGCGGAAATTCCACGGCCGGCTCGATTCTCGTCATAAACAGCACGGGCCAGCAGATCGCCAGCATCACCGATCCTTCGATCGACGGGCCGTGGGATTCGGCGCTCTTCGACGGAGGCAACTCGGCCAAACTCTTTGTGTCCAATGGGCTCAGCGGGAAAGTTTTCCGGCTCGACCTGAGGGTCACGCCGGCCGGCGTCACACTCGAAAAAGCGACGCAGATCGCCTCGGGCTATCAATTCCAGTGCGATCCCGTTACGTTCGTCGACGCGCCCACGGGCCTCGTGTACGACCCGGCACGGGACGTTCTCTACGTCGCGTCCACCGTCGACAACGCAGTCTTCGCGGTCGAGGATGCCGGCAGCACCACCCACGATCGCGGCACGGGAAGGATGATCTACCAGGACTCCGTCCACCTGCACGGAGCGCTTGCCATGGCGATGGCGCCGAACGGCCACCTTCTCGTGAGCGACAACGACGCAATCAATTCCGATCCCAACCAGCCGAGCGAGATCGTCGAGTTCACGATCGGCGGGAAATTCGTCAAGCAGTTGCCCGTCGATCCGAGCCAGGGCGGGTCGTTCGGGCTTGCGACCGAGGTGCTGCGAAACGACGTAGCGGTTTTCGCGGCGGTGGACGACGTGACCAACACGCTTCTGATCTGGAACGTGCCGCTGCCCTAGTTCTCGCTGCGCATGGCAGAATGCGCAACGGGCGCCCAGCGCCCTCGCCGGTTCCGCGGGGAGCCGGCGGGGGACACGGGCTATACTAATGGTGCGAGGCACGCTCTCACGCGCGTGCCGCAAGCGCTTTGACAAGACGATGACCACCAGCCCCGCGACCGGCCCGGATCTGCGCGTCGCGCGGGAGCCCGCCGAACGCGTTTTCCTCTCCGCAGAGTGGCGCAACCTGGTGATGCTGAATTACGAGATCGATCGGGCGCTCGTGGCGGCGCACGTTCCACGCGGCACCGAGCTTGATTCTTTTCAGGGGAAAGTGTTCGTGAGCCTCGTGGGATTCCGCTTTCTGCGCACGAAGCTTTTCGGCTTCACGCCGCTGCCTTTTCACACCAATTTCGACGAAGTGAATTTGCGCTTCTACGTGAGGCGCCGCGACGGAGGGGAAGAGCGGCGCGGCGTGGTTTTCATTCGCGAAATCGTGCCGCGCTTCGCGGTGGCACAGCTCGCCAGGCTCGCCTACGGCGAAAACTACGCGTGCCATCGCATGCGGCACACGGTCCGCATCGCCGGTGAGGCCATTGCCGCCGAATATCAGTGGCAAGTGGGAAACGCGTGGTGCGGCCTGCGCGCCGAGTCCTCGGGCGCGCCGGCTCTCGCGCAGGAAGGCAGCGTCGAGCAGTTCATCACGGAGCACTACTGGGGCTATTCAGCGCAACGCAACGGCGGCTGCGTCGAGTATCACGTCTCGCACGAACCGTGGCGCGTCTGGAAAAGCACGCAAGCCGCGTTCGAGGGTGACGCCCAATCCTTGTACGGCGTCGACCTCGGCCGCGTTCTGCTTGGCCCGCCTGACTCCGCATTCATCGCCGACGGCGGGCCGGTGCTGGTCTTCAAAGGTCGCGTGATTTCGTAGCCGTCACGACAAGCTGACGCCGGGCCGGCTCCGATACCGAGATGTGAACTGCGGAGTACTACCGGCGGCCCGACCGCTCCGGCCTGAAGTTCTGCCACTCGCGGATCTGTTCGGAGACTTCCGCCTTCTCGCGCTCGGTCGTCGCCGCGTCCCAGCGGCGCCGAAGCTCTTCGAGCTTGGCTTCCACAAAGCCTGCGCGGCCCGTTTTCTTTTCCGGCTTGTCGCGGTATGCCATGTTTGTGTGACTCTCCTTTGATTTCGCTATCTGATTCGAAGTATGGCTATTGCACCCGATGATCTAAGAACGGTTATCACCTGTTGATTATACCCTGTTGGGGCCCCTGCGCGCTGAATCCTGCAACCGAATTGAGGCTTCGGCAATCAAAAGGAGTAGGATAGGACGCAGCGCGTCGTTTTGCGCCTATCGTCACGGGCCATCTGCAGTGGAGGTGCCGTCATGAAAAGATCCACCTTCGCAAAAGCATTCCTCGCCGCAATTGCTTCCTTAACATTGCTTGTCTTTATGCCGAATGCCGCCTTCGCCCAGCGCGGCGGCGGACACGGCGGAGGAGGCGGCTTTCATGGCGGTGGCGGCGGTGGCGGTTTCCATGGAGGCGGCGGCTTCCACGGCGGCGGCTTCGGTGGCGGGGGCATGCGGTCATATTCAGGCGGTGGACGCGGCGGCTTCGGCGGCGGCATGCGCTCCTACGGCGGCTCGCGGGGCGGGTATGCGTCGCGAGGGTACGGCGGGTCGGCCTACCGTGGCGGCGGATTCGCATCGCGGGGCTACGGTGGCTATGGTTCGCGCGGTTCGGGATTCGGCGGCAGATCGTTCTCCGGCGCCAACGGCCGCCGCTACGGCGGTTCGCGCTCGTCTGGCGAAGCAAGCCGCTTCGGTGCACGTAATGCGATCGCCGATGGCAACTGGCATTCGTTTGGCGGCGGCCGCACGATGAACGCCTCTGCTTCGGGCTTCCGTGGTTCCAATGCCCGCAATTCCGCGATCAGCGACGGCAACTGGCACTCCTTCGGGCGCTCCGGCGGTAACTTCGCGGGCGGCTCGCGATCGTTTGCTTCGCGCGGCTCCTTTGCCGGCACCGGACGCAACACGTTCGCCGGCGGCAACCGGTTCGGCGACACGGGCTACGGGCGCGGCTTTGGCGACCGTGGCTTCGGCGACCGCGAAAACTGGCGCGGCGGCGGTTGGGGTAACGGCTGGGGCCGCGGCTACGGCTGGCACAGCGGTTGGGGAGGTTGCTGGGGCTGCGGCTGGGGTTGGGGCGGCTTGGGTTGGGGCTGGGGATTTGGAGCCGGCTGGGGTTGGGGACCGTACTGGGGATTTGGCTGGGGTTATCCCGGCTGGTACGACCCGGCGCTCGTCTGGGGCGGCTACTACTGGAATCCTTACTGGTATCAGCCGTGGAGCTGGGACGACTACGATTTCAGCTACTATTCCGATAACGCTCCCGACGATTCTCCTTACAACTCCGTGTATCCGGGCCCGGACTACTCGAGTTCGCCCGATTCGAGCTCGCCGTATTACGGATCGCCCTACGTGGGAACTTCTTCTCAGCCCGCGAACTACAGTTACGTCTCCCCCGCGCCCGGCGAAACGTATTAGTTTCGCCGGACCGGCATCTTCGGCGTTGCGCAACGCAGTTTTTGCGCGAGTCGCAACCTCCTAAGGTGTTCGCTCGACTTTGCTCGCCCGCGCCGTGTGCTACACTGCGATCAAGGTCATGAGCAAGCCCTTCGATATCGGTATCGAAACGCTCGCGGCCGGGTCGCAGGCTGCTGTTACATCGGCGGCTGCCTCGGTGACGCCGACGAACGCCAACGATTTTCGCGCGAGCGACCTTCCCGTAGCGGTGCCCAACGGCAAAAGCTTCTATATCGAGACCTTCGGCTGCCAGATGAACGCGCACGATTCGGAAAAAGTCGCGGGCGTTCTTCTCGAGCGCGGCTACCGCGCCGTCGACACGATCCTCCAGGCCGATCTCGTGCTCTACAACACTTGCAGCATCCGCGAAAAGGCCGCGCAGAAAGTCTTCTCGCGCCTCGGCGAGATACGCTTCGCCAGCCCGCGCAAGGTGATCGGCGTCCTCGGATGTCTCGCGCAGCAGGAAGGCGAGGAGATTTTCGAGCGCGCTCCGTGGGTGAGCCTCGTCTGCGGCTCGGCGAGCTATCGCAAGCTGCCGGAGCTTATGGCGCAGGTCGAGGAAGGCGGACGTCGCGTCAGCGGCCTCGATCTCGAGACCGACGAGACCTTCGAAACCGAAATCACGCGCCGCGACAATCCCATTCGCGCCTACATCACCATCATTGAAGGCTGCGATTACGCCTGCGCGTATTGCGTTGTGCCGCATACGCGTGGTCCCGAGCGCAGCCGCGCGAGCTACGCCATCCTGGCTGAGGCCCAGCGCCTCGCCGACGCCGGCTACACCGAAATCCAACTGCTCGGCCAGACCGTGAATTCCTACCGCGATCCCTCGCCGCGCGGCCTGAATTTTGCCGGATTGCTTCGCGAAGTCGCGGCCGTTGACGGTATCCGCCGCGTCCGCTTCACCACTTCGCATCCCAACGATTTCGACCGGGAGATCGTGCGGGCGATCGACGAGACGCCGGAGCTCTGCGATCACGTTCATCTGCCGGTGCAGTCCGGGTCGACGCCCATCCTTCGCGCCATGCGCCGCACCTACACGCGCGAGGAATATCTCGAAAAGATTTCGTGGATTCGCTCCGCGCGCCGCGCGTTCAGTATTACTTCGGACATCATCGTCGGCTTTCCAGGCGAGACCGAAGACGACTTCGAGCAGAGTCTCACCCTGCTCGATGAAGCCGGTTACGACGGCGTCTTCTCCTTCAAGTATTCGCCGCGACCGAATACCTCGGCCGCCAGCATGCCGGGCGCGATTTCCGAGGCGGAGCAGGGAAGGCGCCTCGCGATTTTGCAGGACCGCCAGCGCGGGATTCAGGTCGCGCGCAACGAATCGCTGGTCGGCGGCACGTTTGAAGTCCTCGTCGACGCGCGCCACGAATCGCGCAATCAGTGGTCGGGACGCACGACCAGCAACCGCATGGTAAATTTCACTTCGCCGCGTCAGTCGCTTTTGGGAGAATACGTCCAAGTGAGGATCACTCGCGGGAGCGCAAACAGCGTCGCGGGCGAGCAGGTGCTTTAGCGGGAACCGAATTCACAACGGAGGGCCACATGGAACTTGAGGTCAAGATCAGGGGACTTATGATGGACCCGATGACCAACATGCCGGTGGTCGTCCTGAAGGAAACCCAGGGCAGCGGCGTCCTGCCCATCTGGGTCGGCGTCTACGAAGCCAACGCCATCGCCCTCGAAATCGAGAAAGTCCAGACGCCCCGCCCGATGACCCACGATCTGCTCAAGAACGTCCTCAACGGCCTCAACGTCCACGTCCAGCGCGTCGTCGTCTGCGATCTCAAGGAAGATACCTTCTACGCGCTCATCTGGATGGAGCGCGACGGCCAGATCATCTCTATGGACTCGCGCCCGAGCGACGCGCTCGCCCTCGCGCTGCGCCTCGATTGCCCCATCTATGTCGAAGATCAGGTGCTGAAGAGCTCCAAGATCACCGGCGCGACCGCCGAAAAAAGCTCCAACGAGGAATTGCGGAAGTGGCTCGAGAATCTCAACGACGAGGATCTCGGCCGCTATAAGATGTAGCGTCTCGCACGAAGGGCATCGCGTAGAGGCGGGTTTGAACTCGCCCCTTTTTCTTGCCTGGCGCTAAAACCGAATCAGCGAGAGATGGTGCACCTTCGAGAGCAAGTGCCCTGCGAGTCCCGAGACGGCGTCTTCCGTCGCATGCTGCATCATTCCCGGCCTGAGGCTCTTGCGCATCGCCGCCAGCGCGCCGAATAACATTCCGTACGCGGAAATCACCACGATCGCCTTCGCTCCCTGATACGCATGCGCGGCCCCGAAAATCACCCCTTGCAGAATCACGGCGGCCGCGACGTTCTGCGTCAGCGCCAGGCACTGCCGCTGCAGGTATCCTCGGAAAACAAGTTCCTCGCAAAATCCCGCGCTCGTCGCCAGCACCACCCACACGATCATCTCCGGCACGGTCTGCGGCAGGAGAAAACTCGCCGCCTCGTTTCCGTTGAAATGCAGCACGTACGAAAGTCCGCCGACCACGGCGAGGACCACAAGCCAGAACAGAAAAGCCACGCCGACATCCGTCCAGAAATCCTTCCACCGCGCCCATCGCCCGCCGATCAGGTTTCGCAGCGGCACGCGGCGCAGCCACACGCCAAGCCATACGTAGCCAAAAAGGAATAACTCGTAGACCAGCGTTGAAATGTAGAGCGGTATCCGGCTCGGCAGGTGCGACGCCGCTTGCGCGAAGCGCGGCATCGCTTGTAAGCAGGCGATTCCCAGCAGGAAGGCCACGAAAATTAACGTGTGCCACACCGGCGCGACGGCGCGTATCTCTCCGGGCGGCGTTTCGTCAGGTGGCTGGGGAAGGGAAACGCTCTCGGTGCTCGCCATGCACGCCTTTCATGGGTTGCACACGCCTCTCGGCATGCAAGCGCGAGTGTAACAGGTGCACCCTGCGCGGCCAAGCCGCCGTGGTGCTCACGGACAGAATCCCCGGCCCTCGCTTCGCGGCAAGAGCCGGGGCTCGCATCAGGCCGATGCGCCGACGCTCGCGCCCTTGATGAACGCGAGCAAGTCCGCGTTGACCTGATCCGCGTGCGTGGCAGGCATCCCGTGCGGAAAGTCTTCGTAGACTTTTAGCGTCGCCTTCTTCAGCAGTTTCGCCGCCATCGGGCCCGCCGCGGCGATCGGCACGATCTGGTCGTCCTTGCTGTGCAGCACGAGCACCGGAATGTCGATCTTCTTCAGATCCTCGGTCGTGTCCGTTTCCGAGAACACCTTGATGCACTCGTAGTGCGCCTTGATGCTTCCCAACATGCCCTGCAGCCACCAGTGCTCGCGGATGCCTTCGGAAATTTTCGCGCCCGGGCGGTTGAAGCCGTAGAAGGGAATCGTGATGTCCTTGTAGAACTGCGGCCGGTTGGCGGCGAGCGCCGCGCGCAACTGGTCGAAAACCGCCAGCGGCGTGCCCGTCGGATTCTTCTCAGTCTTCAGCATCAGCGGCGTGATGGCGCTGATCAGCGCCGCCTTCGCTACGCGATTCGTTCCATGGCGCCCCAGGTAACGCGCCACTTCGCCGCCGCCCGTCGAATGCCCCACGAGAATCGCATCCTTCAAGTCCAGTTTGTCGAACACGGCAGCCAGATCATCGGCGTAGGTGTCCATGTCGTTCCCGCCCGAGGTCTGCGTCGATCGGCCATGACCGCGGCGGTCGTGCGCGATCACGCGATAACCCAGGTTCGCGAAGTGCAGCATCTGGCCGTCCCAGTCGTCCGCGGTCAGCGGCCATCCGTGGCTGAAGACGATCGGCTGTCCCGTGCCCCAGTCCTTGTAAAAGATCTCGGTTCCGTCCTTAGTCGTCACGATCGGCATGGAGGCTCTCCTTTTCTTGTTTCGGGTAGACGGCTGTCGGCAGGCTTGTGTGCGTCTCCGTTGCGATAGATGAGAGAGCGCGGTTTTCGATGCAGACTAAATTCCGGAGTGTCCGGCGGTTGCGATGCGTGGGCTTCGTCAGGTTTTTTCCGACGGGTTATACGTTAGTTCATTTCTCATGTAGAAGAACTTCTCCTTACAGTTCGGGCACTCGCGCTCGACTCCTTTCGGCGCAATTTCGGGTTTCGCGGGCAGGAAGTAGTCCTCCAGCGTTTCGCTAATCCGAGAATATGTGAAGGACTGCCCGCACCCCTTGCAGATCAACCCCCAACTCGCCATTCGAAAGAGCCCCCCGTCGCACGTCCAATCTATCCACGCCGGGCGCGTTTCAGGAATACCTCTGATACTGTAGGACTGCTTAGTGCTTATGATGCATCAGTTGAATGATGGCTCAGCGCACGGAAAGCCTCCCCCTTGCGAGGCTTCTGCTGCTAGATTAATCGTGCAGAAAAGCTCATGAAAGCGAAGGCATGAGAGCAGCAGTGATCCGCGAATTCGGGCCTCCCGAAGTAATCGCCCCCGCAGACGTTCCGGCGCCGCAGCCTACGGACGGCCAGATTCTCGTGCGCATCCAAGCCGCTGGGGTGGGCCCATGGGACGCGCTCATCCGAGAGGGCAAGGCGGTTGTGGCGCCGCCGCTGCCCGTGATCCTGGGCTCCGATTTCGCGGGCATCGTCGAAGCCACCGGCCCAGGCGTCTCGGGATTCAAGCCCGGCGACGAAATCTACGGCGCCACTAACGAGCAGTTCATCGGCGCCTATGCCGAGTACGCCTGCGCCTCCGCGAAAATGATCGCGCACAAGCCGCGCACGCTCGACTCTGTCGCCGCAGCTTCCGCGCCCGTCGTCGCCGTCACCGCCTGGCAAATGCTCTTCGAGTACGGCCACGCGATCGCAGGCCAGACCGTGTTGATCCATGGAGCGGCCGGGAACGTCGGCGCATACGCCGTCCAATTCGCGAAGAACGCCGGCCTCCACGTCGTCGCCACCGCTTCCTCGCGCGACATCGACTACGTCCGCGGTCTCGGCGCCGAAAGGGTTCTCGATTATCACGACGTCCGCTTCGACGAAGTGCTCGATCCCGTGAACATCGTCCTCGACACGGTCGGCGGGGAAGTCCGCGAACGATCGCTTCGCCTCCTCGACACCGACGGCCGGCTTATCTCGATCGCCTCGCCTATTCCCGAAGACATGGCTCAACGCTACGGCCAGCGAGTCGCATTTTTTCTCGTTGCCGTCACTACCAGCCGCCTGGAAGCGATCACCGCGCTCTTCGACAGCGGCGATCTCGCGGCGCAGGTCGGGACCGTCCTGCCCCTCGCCCAGGCTCGCCTGGCGCACGAGATGCTGGCCGGAGCGCCGCACGCCCGCGGCAAGATCGTTCTCAAGATCTGAGGGGGGAGCCGAGAACGCAGCCCCCTGATGGTCTCTGGCCCGGAACCGGTCGATGTTTCGCAACGGGGCATCGGCTTCAGCGCTCCCCGCGCCGCATCTCGTCTTCAATTCTCAGATTTCTCTTGCCTTTGCCCGCGCACACTAGGTACATTGAGCCTACTCGTAGCGTCGCGGTCACTTCCGGGCTCTACATTTTGCCTCGAAGGCGCGCTGCGGGTCTGAGGGGCAAGGGTTTGACCTGCGTCCTGGCAATTGCCAATCAAAAAGGCGGCGTCGGCAAGACCACTACATCCATCAATCTCGCTGCCGCTATCGCCCTCAAGAAGAAAAAGACACTCCTGATCGATCTCGATCCGCAAGCCAACGCCACGATCGCGTTCTTTAACGCCGACGAAATTCAGACCACCATGTACGACGTCTTCGCCGATCAGCGCGTGGAGATGGCCAAGGTCATTCGGCCCACGAAAGACCCGAATCTGTTCCTCGCGCCAGGCCGCCTCGCCCTCGCGCGTCTCGAGCAGCAGCTCGCCGGGCAGTTCGACGCTCCTTTCCGCCTCAAGGACGCGCTCGCGCCGATTCTGAAGGATTTCGAATACATCGTGCTGGATACGCCTCCGGCGCTCGGCATTCTCACGGTCAACGCGCTGGTCGCATCCACGCACCTGCTCGTGCCGATTCAGGCCGCCTATTTCGCCATCGAAGGCACCGACGATCTGCTCGAAACCTACGGCCGGATTCGCGCGCGCCCCAACCCGGATCTGAAAGTTCTCGGCGTCGTCATCACGCTCTACGACAAGCGCACCACCATCGCGCGCGACACGTACGAGCAGATTCGCGCCGTCTTCGGCGGCGCTCTCTTCAAGACGCGCATCACCAAGAACGTTCGTCTCGAGGAGAGCCCGGCCTACAAGGAAACCGTATTCACCTACGCGCCGAAATCTTCCGGCGCTGAAGACTACAAGAAACTGGCCCAGGAGGTATTGCAACGTGTCGAAGAGGATCGGGTTGCCCGTCACTCTCAAGATGCGGCATGACGCGCATTACGTAGAGACACTTACCAGCTTCAGCGGCGCATCCGTCGGGCGCATGATTCCGATCGACAAGATCCGGCCCAATCCCGATCAGCCGCGCAAGACGATCGGCGACGTCCGCGAACTCTCCGATTCCATCAAGGAAAAAGGCGTGCTCGAGCCGCTGCTGGTCCGCTTCGTGCCCCACGAGGACACCTACTACATCATCTCCGGCGAGCGCCGCTATCACGCCTCGATGGCCGCCGGCCTCCACGAGCTTCCGTGCATCGAGAAAATCGCCGACGATGCCGAAACCCTGGAAATCGCGCTGATCGAAAATCTCCAGCGCAAGGATCTCACCGCCTTCGAGGAAGCGGACGGCCTGCAGCGCCTCGCCGATCAGTTCGACTACACGCACGACGACATCGCCAAGAAAATCGGCCGTTCTCGCTCATCGGTCACCGAGACGATGTCGCTGCGCGTGATTCCCGACGAAGTCCGCCACACCTGCGTCGAAAACGGGATCACCTCGAAGTCTCTGCTTCTTCAGGTGGCCCGCCAGCCCACCGAAAAGAAGATGCAGGAAATCGTCCACCGCATCGTCCAGGGAAATCTCACGCGCGACGAGGCCCGCAAGGCACGCAAGGAAGAGATGGAGTCCGCGCCCCGGCCGCAGCCTTTCGTTTTCGACTTCGAGTCCGAAGACGGCGCCTTCCGTCTGCGCTTGCAGTTCCGCAAGAGCCACGTCAGCAACGAAGAGCTCGCCGCCACGCTGCGCGCCGTCCTGCGCCGCCTCGAATCCGGCTCGCTCTCGATCTCCGCCGCCTGACGCGAGCCGCGCTCGTCCCATCATCGCGCGCGCCGTTGCTCCCCCGGCGTGAACTTCAAACGCTGACCCGCCACCGCTAAAGGTGCCCTCAGCCCCCCGCTTGGCCTCTTGGCTCGGTCGGCGCGGTGGGTAAATTTCAGTTCGTCGGCGGCGTCGCCGAAGAAGCCGTCGTCGCGGGCGCCATGGTCGCGGCTCGGATCGACGCAATCTGCTGGTCAACCTTGTCCGCTTCTCCTTCGCGCCCCAATCCCCGCAGCGCTTTCGATTCGCTCGCGAGCGTCGTTACGAGCACCGGGCTATTGCCGCCGTATTGCTTCTCGAGCACGGCAAGCAGCCGCTGGTCCCACACGAGAGACTGGTTCGGTTTCTCCCAACGATCGTAGAGTCCGCACAACGCGGAAAGCGGGATAAGCATGTCGATATTATCGGCACCGTAGAGCGACTCGTCGATGCGTTCCGCCCGCAGCAGAAAAGGCTCAGCCTTCGCATACTCCTTCTGCGGGATATAGGCTCCGACGGCGGTCACCAGGCTGCTCGCGACCTTGTCGCTCCCTTCACCGAAGGTCTTTTCGTCGATGTCGACCGCCTGGAAAAAGTACTTTTCCGCAGACGCATAATCCTTCTGCGCAAGCGCGTTGAGACCCAGGGACTGATTCGCCTCGGCGGCCGCTTGCGACTCCGGACCGTATAGATCGACGGCCGCCTGCAGTTCGCGCTCCAACGCGGCCTGCGCCGCGGGCCAATCCTGTCCCATACAGTTCTTGCCGTAGAGGTCCAGCGAGGTAACGAGGCGCTGATCGTGCGGCTGAATTTTCTCGGCCAGATCGACCGCCGTCTTGAAGTCCCGGCGTGCCTCGTCGAAGTTCCGCTTCTGGTCCGCCGCCCAGCCATCCCTCATGGCCGCGTCCAGTTGGTCGGAGATTCCGGACGAGGCTTCGGTCACATGGACCCGGTTCTCGAGATCGTCCGCCTCGCGCGTCTTGCCCGCTGCTTTTAGTGCTGCGAGATGATCGTCAAGCCGCCGTTGAGCGTCTTTGTATTCCTGCTGAGGATCGCGCTCGTCGCTCCGTCGAATCCTGTCGCGAAACTCTATGCTCGAATCAGCGAGAGCCGCATGACGGTATTCTTCGATGGCCGCAGCCCAATCGCCTTTCTTTTCGAGCGCAGCGGCCAGCCGCAGCATCACCTGCAGTTGCTTCGCGTCGAGTGCGATCGACTGCGTGAACTCGCCGATAGCCGCGTCCAGTTTGCCGGCCCCTTCGAGCGCCTGGCCGTAGAGGTCGTGAATGTTCGCGTCGCCGGGCGCGACATTCTCCCCTTGCTGTAGCCGACTGATCGCTCCGGCAAAATCACCTTTCTTGATAAGCGCGCGCCCGGCTCCGCGGTAAGAGTCGATAAGCGTCGGGTCTAGCTCTTGGGCCTTGGAGTACTCCGCCAGCGCCTCGTCGTAGCTCTTCTGTTCGTCGAACACGTCCCCCAAGTCCGCGTGCGGCATGGCGTCGGTGGGATCCAGCTCGATCGCTCTCTCATACTCTGTCTTCGCTCCGGCGAAATCCCAGGAACCGTAAAGCGCTTGCCCCAGCCCCACGTGGCACATTTCCGCGTCCGGGTAGAGCGCTTCCAGGGCGCGGAACTCCTTCACCGCTTCCGCGTAGTCCCCGTTTTGCATCAGTGCTGCTCCCAGGTTTTGGCGCGCGTCGTATCTCTGAGGGGCGATGCGCTCGACCTCGCGGTATTCACGAATGGCCGATTGGCGATCTCCGGCGTCGTTGAGTTCGTAGGCGAGATTGTAAGCCGCATCGGAGTCGCTCGGGTCTAGGGAGAGAGCTTTTCTGAATTGAACGATCGCGTCCTTGTGATCTCTTCGCGACTGGTAGGAAACTCCCAGGTCGTAGTAAACGACCTCGTAATCTGGTTTTGTCCGCAGGGCCTCGTCATACTCGGCGACGGCGGCGTCATGCTTCCCCAAATCGTCAAGCGCGATCCCGGCGTCTCTGTGAGCTTCGGGGTTATCCGGGGTCAGCACAAGCGCGGCTCGAGCTTCTCGGAGCGCCCCTTCGCCGTCTCCCGTGTGGTGCAAGATGTAGCTCAACTTCGTGTGCCCCTCGGGAAAATCCGGCCACTGTTGCAGAACGGCTTCGTACACCTTCTCCGCCTGTTCCCATTGCTCTGTCCGGCGGAGCACCTCGCCCATCACGAAGCCGGCCTCCGCGCTGTGAAAGCTGGCCTGCAGCACGGCGCTCAGTTCCTGTGCCGCGTCCGGATACTCCTTGGCTTTGATCTCTTTGCCCGCCTCGCTCAGATGGCGGAGCAAATCCGTCTCCTGCGCCTCGCTCGTTCCGCCGGCCGCCGCGATCTTAGCCGAGTCCAGCGCCTGCAGAATTGTCGGGTCGGCCCCCGCATCCTTCAGTAGCGACCGGTACGCATCGTCGGGCCGAAACGCCAGCCCATCTGCGCGGATATCCTGGACCACGTTTTCGGGCAGGGCACTGCCGGCCACCAGCGCAAGCAGCTCAGCCGGTTCGAGTGGCTTCGCGGCGGTCGTGGCGTCGGCTCTTACAGGCGACACCCACGCGCACAAAACCAGTGCCATCGCAATCCGAGCCAATGGTTTACACATGGAAATCCTCCGTCCGGGGGCGGTTCACTCCGAACCCACGTTACCAGACGGTTTTTTCCCTGTCGGTACTACGGACGAAGAGGTGCTGCCTAAGAAGAACCTGTCCTAAAGGGTTAATCGAGGCGTTGCAGAGGCGCAGTCGGGCTCCGACTGGGGCGCTGTACGCGCTGCCCGTCTGCCATGCTCTCGATCTCTAACCGGCCCGCTTTTGTGCCCTTTCAGCGCGCCGCTGTGGGACTTGTCCCAACACCTTCGTTTCCGTCTTTCGCGCCATCAGCGAATTGTAAACCTCGTCCAAGAACGCATCGGTGTTCACGAAACTCCCCGAATACTTCTGCCACGGCGCGAGAATCTTGTCGTCCTTCATCTGTGCGAGCGTCTTGCCGTCCGCCAGGGCCTTCTCGACGGCCGCCGTCGTATCCTTCAGCATCTGGTCGTACGCCCGCAGGTCGTACATCGATGCGAGCGCGCCGTGTCCCGGAATCACTTTCGTGTCCGGCGGAAATGCCGCCAGCGCCTTGTCGCACGCGGCGATCATCCCCTGCACGCTGCCACCACCGTTGATGTCGATGAACGGAAATCCGTAGCGCACGAAGATGTCGCCCATGTGCAGCACCTTGTTCGTCGAGAAGAAAACCACCGAATCTCCATCGGTGTGCGCCGCCGGCATGTGCCGTACCTCGACCTTCTCGCCGTTCAGGTAAAGGTCGACGCCCTGATCGTACGTGATCGTCGGCAGTGCGTCCTTCGGCTGCGGGGCCTGCTTGACGTCGATCGAGCCGCCCGGCCCGTTGCCGATCGAGCTGCCTTGCTCGAGTCGCCGGCGCAGATTTTCGTTCGCCAGGATCGTTGCGCCGGCGTCCGCGAACGCGGCGTTCCCGTTAGTATGGTCACCGTGATAATGCGTATCGACCACGAATCTCACCGGCTTGTTCGTGATCCCGATGCCGGCGAGCGCCGCCTGGATCTTTCCCGCGAGCGGCGCGTATTCCGTGTCGACGATCAGGATTCCGTCATCGCCGAGCGACGCCGCGATATTTCCGCCCGCCCCTTCGAGCATGTAGACGTTGCCCGAGACTTTCGTCACCTTGATCTCTACCTTCGAGAAGTCCTGCCGCTGCTGGCCCCGCGCCGCGCCCACGGCCAAAATCAGCGCCGCCATCAACCACACCGGCGGAAAAAGTTTGCGCATCGCCATCTACCTCGATTCGAAAATGCATCCTCAAAGCGCCCGAATTTTATCACCGAAACCGCCGCAGTCTCCCTCCGCTGCGCTCCTCCGCGCTCCCGGCGTCTGTCGCATCTTCTTTTCGGAGTGCACCATCCTAGCTTCGCGGTGGTATTCTGTTCGTGTATGGAACTTTCGCCACAGCAGCTCGGCTTTCTCGCGCAGCTCAAGGGGCGCGGCTTCGACGTCGTCGCATTCCCCATGTACGAGAATTTTGTCGGCGTACGCAAAGGCAATGTCGGCGCGCTCCTTGCGCCCAGCAGCGGCAATGGCTTCACTCTCTATGGCGAACCTTCCTACCTCGTCGCCGGTCAGCTGAGCGCTCGCACCATCCAATCCGACGGCCACTGGTTCGTCCGCAAGAGCGACAAACTCCCGGTCACTCCCGAGCGCACCGCCGAACTCGACTCTTTTGCCGCCGAGCTGGCCGACGCGCTTCTCCCGATCGCCTGAAGCCGGTCTTATCCGAGCATAAGCAAACGATATTGGACACGCCTCGCGGGGGTGCGTATCGTTTTGTTCGGAGAGAAATCGCCATGACCCGCCTTCGCCAGCCGGCGCAACATCAGAACGAACGAGACGACGCCTCCGGCATCCACGATCGCGTGAGCGCGCAATTCGGCGCCGCCGCGGCCGCCTATACCACGAGCCCGGTCCATGCGGATCGCGACGCGTTGCGGAGAGTCGTCGAACTCGCCAAGCCGGTATCTACCGATCGCGCGCTCGATATCGCCACCGGCGCGGGACACACGGCGCTCGCTCTCGCCCCTTACGTCGCCGAAGTCGTCGCCTACGATATGACCGAGCCGATGCTGCGCGAAACCGCTCGCAACGCTGCTGCGCGCGGTCTCTCTAATGTCGCCACACAGCAGGGAACCGCCGAATCGCTGCCCTTTGCCGCCGCAACCTTCGACATCATCACTGCACGTCAAGCTCCGCACCACTTCGCCGACGTGCGGGCCGCGCTGCGCGAGATGGCACGCGTCGCGAAGTCCGGAGCGCGCATCGTCATCGTCGACAGCACGTCGCCCGACGACGCGTCCCTCGCGCGCCAGTGGAATCACATCGAAAAGTTGCGCGATCCGTCGCACGTCCGTAATTACACACCGACCGAGTGGCGCGAGATGATCGCCGCCGCGGGCCTGCGCGTCACGTTCGAAGAGCCAGGCTTCGCCACCGAAAACGGCCGCCCCATGGATTTCGCCGCATGGGTCGGCCGCATGAAGACTCCGCCCGACGTCGTCGACGAATTGACGCGGTTGTTCCGCGCCGCCTCTCCCGAACTTGTCGCCGCGCTGCGCATCGAAATCGCCCCCGACAACGCCATCCTCTTCTGCGTCCCGCTCGTCACCCTCGCCGCCACCAAGGCCTGACCTCGCCCTTCGCGTTCATTTTTTCGATTTCAGCCAGGATTCGCGCCACCGGACGCGAGCTCGCCCGCTGCTGTTCCAAATTGCATCACTGAAAAAAGTGCCGCTGATTGTCACCAGGCTGTAAAGGTTTCGCCTTCTGAGTCGATTCATCCTGTGACGCCTTTGCCGTCCGATTTCACGTCGGATTCCGGACCCGAATGAAACTAAAGCTCAGGAGGCTTGAATGCCCAGCCGGATGTGCCGCTCGCGACTCAGTCGCATCTCGATGAACGCAATCGCACGGGCGTTCGCACCGTTGCTCCTTTTCTTGGTTCCGACCGGTCTCTCCGGTGTCGCCCGCGCCGCGGACGGCGGCTCGCCCGCTGGTTCGACGACCGCCGCGCCGAAGAACGACGCAGCCACTTCTGCGCCCTCGGCAGCCACCACGCCCGCGTCAACCGTTCCCGCGGCTTCACTGCCTCAACCCGCATCGGCGACCGTCAACGCGCAGCTCCTCGACCGCATCGCCGAACTGGAAGCGCGAGTTGCCGAGCTCGAAGCTCGCGAGCCTTCCGCTGCTCCCGCTTCGCCTCAGCCCGTGGTCGCGAGTCTCGCCTCGCCCGCCGTCGTCCCGGTTGTCCCGCCCTCCACCGGCGCCGCGCCGGCTCCCGCCGCGCCCGCTGCTCCTCCGGATCCCGATATGGCCGATGGCATGTCGCACGACATGACTCTCCCGGGCGGTCCCGTCCTGAAAATTCGAGGTTTTTTTGACTTCAATTTCGGCTTGGGCTCGATCGCAAATCCCCTGGTTTTTCCCATCATCGATGGAGGATGCGGCACCTGCGGAAACCCGCTGACGCCGCCCCACAGCACTTTTCAGGCGGGCGAGTTCGACCTGTTCATGACCTCGAAGCTCTCCGACGATTTGAGTTTCCTTACCGAGGTCGTCTTGGGTCCCGACGTTACGAACGAGTTTGGTCCCGACATCGAGCGCTATGCGTTGACGTACAAAAGGAACGACTATTTCTCCGTCAGCGCCGGCCGTTTCCACACGTCCATCGGGTATTACAACACCGCCTATCACCACGGACTCTGGTTCTCCACGGCCGAGGGTCGGCCGATCATGTATCTCTTTGAAGATAGCGGCGGCATCCTGCCGGTTCACATGGTGGGTCTGGATTTTGCCGGAGCCGTTCCCAAAACCGACAAGCTTGGCCTGCACTGGATCTTTGAAGTGGGCAACGGCCTCGCCTCAAATTCCAACGTCGCCGAGGCAGTGCAAAACTTCTACTCGGATCGCAATTACAAGGCCACCAATGTCGCGGGGTACATAAAGCCGGAGGCTATCCCCGGACTCCAAATCGGCGGCTCCTGGTATCACGATCATCTCGATCCCAGCGGAGTTCCCATGGTCGCCCAGAACATCGAGAGCGTTTACATCGTCTACCTCACTTCCCAGTGGGAGTTTCTCAACGAAGCGGTTCTCCTTTCCAATCACCTGATCGGCACTCCGCAGACGTTCCGAAGTCCCATGGCCTACGTCCAGTTCGCCAGGAAGTTCGGCATATACAAGCCTTACTTCCGCTACCAGTACGTGAACGACGCCAATCGAGATCCTGTAAACCTGCTCAAGGGCGAATACTACGGGCCGTCCGTCGGAGTCCGGATCGACTTCGAGGAGTACGCGGCTTTCAAGCTGCAGTACAACCACCTTTTCCAGAGCAGCCAGCTGGCGGGCAATGGCCTGGACGCGCAAGTCGCCTTTGCTTTCTGAAAAGCCGTTGTTCGTACGGCCGGGAATAGCTCTGTTCCAGACGGAGGAATTCATGTCGAGACGAGCAGCTTGGTATCTGGCGGCGGGTATGTCCTTCGTTGTTTCCTGTGCGGTTTCGCCAGTGCGAGTCTCGGCGGCGGGCGACGACATCTCGATCATCGTCAACAAATCGAATCCTGCCGGCGATCTCTCGGTCGCCGACGTCCGCAAAATCTTTGTCGGCGATAAGAGCACCTGGTCCAACGGCAAGCGCATCACCGTCCTCATGCTCGCTCCCGGAACTCCCGCGCGCGACGACGTCCTCCGCGACATCTACAAAATGTCCGAGGGCGATTACGGCAAGTATTTCCTTCAGGCCGCTTTCACCGGCAAGGTTGACGCGCCTCCCAAGGACGTCGCCTCGGACTCCGACGTCAAGCAGGCCGTCGCCGCCAATCCCGGAGCGATTGGCTACGTCAAGAGCAGTGATGTCGACGATTCCGTCAAGGTCGTGCTGAAGGTCCCGTAAGACGCGCCGCGGCCCGCGGTAAGGAGTCCCTCACCCAATGCGACTCACCATCAGCAGGAAACTCTATGGACTGGGACTCCTCGGTCTCGTCTTCACTCTTGCCACCGGAATCACGGGGGCCTGGGGAATTGGCCGTGTCGCCACCGGCATCGGCGACGTCAGCAGCATAAGCTCCGTCATCCGCGATCACATTCAGGCCAGCGTCTTCCTCGATTGGAGCCGCACCGACGTTTCCAAAATGCTGACGACCTCCGGCGACGCCCAGTCGAGCGCCCTTTCCGAGCTCCAGAATCATGAAAAGCTCCTTCAGGACAAATTGTCGCAGGCCCAGTCGTCGGCCAAAGGTACCGCCGTCGCTTCCACCCTCGATAAGGAAGCCGCCCTCGTCGCTCAGTATGTTCAGATGGCGGATAAAATCGCCGGCCTGCGCTCGAATCCTTCCGCAGCGATGGGGCTCATCGGCGGCTTTCTCTCCGGGTACCAGGATCTGCGCAACACGATGGACGCCACCAACGACGACTTGCAGGCCCGTGCGAAGCACACCGAAGACCAGGCCAACTCCATCGTCAGCCGCTCGCGCCTCACCATCCTGCTGTTCTGCGTCGTCTCCTCCGCGCTCCTTCTGGTCATCGCCTTTTCGATCGCCCGCCAGATCACCCGACGCCTCTCGGGTGTCGTCGGAAACTTCCAGCGCTTCGCCTCGGGCGACCTGACGCAGCATGTCGACGACGCCCGCTCCGACGAGCTCGGCGAGATGGCCCGCTGGTTCAATCAGGCCATGGAAAAATTCCGCGCCACCATCTCTCGCGTCGCCTCCAGCGCCGCCGGCGTCACCACTGCCGTCGAAAAGCTCAACTCCGCCAGCGAGCAGATGAGCGCCAACTCCGAGGAGACCTCCAGTCAGGCCCGCGTCGTCTTCTCCACCACCGAGCACGTCACCAGCACGCTGCAAACCGTCGCCACCGCCACCGAGCAGATGAACACCAGCATCAGCGAGATCGCCAAGAACGTCACCCAGGCTGCTACCGTCGCCGGCCAAGCCGTCGAAATTGCCGGCGCCACCAATCAGATCGTCTCCAAGCTCGGCGATTCCAGCAGCGAGATCGGCGCCGTCGTCAAGGTCATCACCTCCATCGCCCAGCAGACCAATCTGCTCGCCCTCAACGCCACCATCGAGGCCGCCCGCGCCGGTGAAGCGGGGAAAGGCTTCTCCGTCGTTGCCAACGAAGTGAAGGAACTCGCCAAGCAAACCGCCAAGGCGACCGAAGACATCGGCGTGAAAATCAACGCCATTCAGCTCAACACCAGGGAATCCGTCGACGCGATCGGAAAGATCACCGTGATCATCAATCAGATCAACGATATTTCTCGCACCATCTCCGCCGCCATCGAGGAACAGAACGCCACCACCAGCGAGATCACCCGCAATATCTCCGAGGGAGCTCGCGGCTCCGGTGAAATCTCCTCCAATATTTCCGGCGTCGCCGACGCTGCCCACAGCACCTCGCAGGGCGCGCGCGACGTCCAGAAGGCCAGCGCCGAGCTCCACGACATGTCCGCAAACCTCAAGAACCTCGTCGGCCAGTTCAAATACACCGGCGCCGACTCCACCGGCAACGGCCACTCCGTCCCCGCCTGATCACCTCCCGCCCCGCGCGATAAAGTCTTCGCGGTCGGCGCGTGCCAGCCTCTGAGGCATAAACCACTTCAACTGCTCATCGGATCGCGCAAAGCCGCAACGTCGACTAAGGGGCGTCCCCTCACACGCTTCCTCTGATGAGCCGTTCGCATGCAAGCAACGCTTGCGACTCCTCTCCAGATATGGCAGTGTGATTCTGGAGGATTGTAGTGCAGACGATGAACGCCAACCTGTGCAGGTCGCCCCTTGTCCCCATTGCCAGTCCGGCGCGTGCCGCCGAAAGAGGTTGGGCTATGCGTCTCAGCGCGCTTCACATCGCGCATTTCTAATCGACAATCGGGCGATTGGAAGTCGCTGTAACTTATTGAAACGAAAGGATTGGTCTACCGTCTAATCGACACGGCTTGGAGAGGCTGGCAGGACCAAAGTTCTTGCGGCCGCCTCGCTTTTGGGCAGGCTTTCTTAGCCTTTGATTGAGGACTACGAGAGACGCGGGCAGACAAATTGAAGACGAATCGCGAACCACGAATCACGAATCACGAGTCGCACGCCACAAATCACGAATCGCCTTACGACGTGATTTGCATCGGCGCAGGCCCGACGGGCCTCGCCTGCGCCATCGAAGCCAAGCGCGCCGGGATGACCTCCCTCGTCATCGACAAAGGGTGCCTCTGCAACTCCCTCCAGCACTATCCGACCAACATGCTGTTCTTCACCACGCCCGAGCGCATGGAAATCGGCGACCTCCCGATGACTACTGCCGCCGGCAAGCCCACGCGCGCCGAGGCCCTCAAATACTACCGACGTGCCGTCGAACACTACGGTATCGAGACGCGGCTTTACGAAGCCGTCGGGCAGATCGAAGGCGAGGACGACAACTTCACCGTGCATACCCGCTCCACTCATGGCGGCTCGCCGCATATCTACCGCGCCCGCAAGATCGTTATTGCCACTGGCTATTACGACCTGCCGAATTATCTCGGGGTTCCTGGCGAAGAACTACCGAGCGTCTCGCACTATTTTACGGATTCGCATCCATACTGGCATCAGGACGTCGTCGTAATAGGCGCCAAGAACTCGGCCGCAGAAGCTGCCCTCGATCTTTTCCGTGCCGGCGCCCGCGTCACGCTCGTTCATCGGGACGCCGAACTTGGTAAGAGCCTCAAGTTCTGGGTCAGGCCCGACATCGAAAACCGCATCCGCGCCGGAGAAATCCAAGCGCTGTTCAAAACCCGCGTGACGCGCATCGAGCCCGGCCAGGTCTGGGTCAAAAACTCCTCCAGCCACGAAAAGGCCATCCCCGCCGAACACGTCTTTGCCATGACCGGCTATCACCCGGATTTCGAGTTCCTTGAACGGCAGGGAATCAAGCTCGATCCGCAAACCCGGCGCCCTCAGTGCGATCCGGAAACCCTCGAGACCAACGTGCCCGGCATCTACGTAGCCGGCGTGGTCGTCGGCGGCCTGCAGACGGGCGATATTTTCATCGAGAATGGTCGCTTCCACGGACGCCAGATCGTCGCCGCCATGGCAGGCAAGGGACGCATCGCCGAACCCGCTCCCGTCGCTCCGCCCGGCGAGTGAGCGCGAACGCCCGGCCGCCGTCACAGCGAGTGGCTGCCAAGAATTGGGGAACGGAATGGCGTGAAATTTGCTAAAGTGAGGTTCGACAACCCATGCCATCGATCGTAGGAGAAGTCGCCGAGACGTTCGTCACCCTCGTGAAGGGTTTCAGCGTCACTCTGCGCGCGATGTTCAGCAAGACTACTACCGAGAACTTCCCGGAGACCGCGCCCACTGTCCAGCCGCGCTACCGCGGCATTCACGTCCTCCAACGGGACGAAAACGGCCTCGAAAAGTGCGTAGGCTGCTTCCTTTGTGCCGCCGCGTGTCCTGCGAATTGCATCTACATTGAAGCTGCGGAAAACACTGACTCGCAGCGCATCTCCGCCGGTGAACGCTACGCAAAAGTCTACAACATCGACTACTCGCGCTGCATTTTCTGCGGATATTGCGTCGAGGCTTGCCCCACCGACGCCATCACGCACGGGCACAGCATCGAGCTCGCCCCCTACGACATCAACGCGCTCATCTATCGCAAGGAGCAGCTCCTCGAGCCCTGGCCCCCGCGCGGCTCCGCCGCGTCCAAGCCAAGCTGACCGCGTCGTCCTCGCGTCACGACACACAAAGCCCGGCCGCTGATCGTCTCTCTTGAAGAGGCGTGACTTGCGTCTCCGATTCTCAACCGCCACGATCGAACCCTGACTTCGCGTCGCGCCCTGGAGATCTCACACCTCGCACAGCATTCGCCGCCCGCGTTCGGTCCCCGCCCTCTCCGAAGCTCCTCGCCGGCGCCCTGCCGATCCTCGGGCACCGGTCCTCGATTCGTCGCTCCTCCGATTGTTACCACGCGCGAACCTCCGCTGCGTGTTGCGCTAGCTGCACCGTTCATCTTTCCGTTTTTTTTGCCACCATCGCATGGTTCATCTCTGCTCTCCGTAAACTTTTTCGTCGGCAACACACCCCACTCACCCGCCGGCGTGCTAATGAATATTGATCCCGGCGGACGGGCGCTTACTTCTGCTCATTAGCAAAGTTGAAGCGCACACGACAAACGATGCGAACGCCGAGATGGGATAGGAGTTGATGCGAAGCACGACATCAGAGGCAAACCGCGCGCCCGGCATGCACACGAAAGACAATCATGGCGCCGGTGAATGTAGATTGCGCGTCGGCGTCCGTTCGATTTCCGTGAAACACCCCGATGCGAAGGTCAATGCGAGCCACCATGAGAAGCGGGGCTTTACACGGGGATTGCGGGACACACCTTCCGAGCGAGCGCGGCGAACCGGAACCCGCAACAATCGCATGACAACAAGAACTCTTGCACCAGATTTGTGGGACACGACTACGGAGCAGATATGACCAAACGGAATCCCCGGTTGAGATGAGGCCGAGTCTTTTGCATCGGATTTGTGGACACGAATCCCGAAGCAGATGCGACGAAGCGGATTCCCGGGCGAAACGAACGCGTGATGCCTACGGTAGATTTTGGGGGAACGTTTTCCGGAGCGGGTGTGACGAAACCTAGTCCTAGCTGAGATGAGAGCAAGACCCTTTTGCGTCGCATTTGTGGGGCACGATTTTCTCAGGGAGATATGACGCAACCCGAATCCTGATCAACATGAGAACACGTTTGCACCAGATTTGTCGGACGATTTCCCAACGGGCCAAAAGTGGGCGTGGGATGCGGAGCTCTTGAAATGAGATCCCCTAGACAGACCAGCTCGCGCCACAGCGGCGTCGACACAGAGCGATGCTTCTTCGTTTGCAAAGAGAATCTCTCGATCGGCGGGAACCGCCTCTCCAATCGGCGCTCCAAGACTGAAGCGCGAAAAACCAGCACGTCGCGAGCCGGGGCCATCGGGCATCGCGGGCGGGACCAGGGGCTGCAGTACTCTGCTTTCCGGCGGGAGCGTGTTTCTGCGCGCCGCTCCGCATTCTTGCCGCGCTTCGCTGCAAGTGAAAGCATTCAACAGAGAATGACGGGCCCGGCAAATCTTGCCCGTCGAGAAGAAAGTAGTCGTACAACTGGCTTTCGCGCTGCATCGCCGAAATGCCCACATTTGGCCGAACAGCCGACCGAGCAAACACCTCTTACTCGCCGACAGCACTGGCTCGACGCATCTGTACGTCGGTCTCGCAAACGCAGAGCGCTTTTTCGCGCTCACCAACGAAACGGGCGGCCCTCTCCAACACCGGCTTTTGCGGAACGTAATCGGCGATGGCCAGAGCAAGCATCACAGACCCGTGCCAAGTCGCGACGGCTGATATCTCCGCCCTCAACGGGAGTACGGAAATTCTGCCGCGCGGAAGAAATCTCCGAGTACCACCTCCTCGCCAACCTAAGAGCGACCTTCCGCCACGCCGACATTGGAGCAACAGGCGGGAGAGCCCCGCATGCATTTCCGCTTCGACCCACCGGTCGACCAACGACCGAACCTCCTTGCGTAGGTTCGCAGCATGGCTCATCCGCGAGATTTCGAAAGACTCGAGGCTTGCGACCGAGCACGCGCCTAAGTAGTCGAGCGCAAGGACGAGTATCGCCCAGGGGACGCCCCCATTGTTTTGCTTAGTCCCCGGCAGACAGGGAGGGAAGTCGCGCGGCCAGATAACTAAACAGATAACGTCCTTCAACAGTACCTACACAGTACGCGTGGGTACTGCTTCTTGGAAGCGTCGTTCCTCGATTTCACCGGCCACGAAGGGAGACAGATCAGAAGAGCGAGAGGTGCAGAGATGAAACCGGGTCTCAAACTGCGAAGGGAAGCGGGGCTGGGAGCGACCATTCCGCGCGGCTGGCGGATGGCGTGGTACGAGCCGAGGCGTCGCGTCGGAGTCTATTATCCGCCGCCGTTGCACTGGATGCTGCACATGTTTCGCGAGTTGGCGTATCGCATGCGTGTCGCTCTGAAGGCGCCGAGCATGGAGCGCGCCGACATCGCCGCGATTCAGCAAGCTGACCTCGAACGCCAGCGCCTGGCGGACGAATACGCGTCCGGCTACCTGGCCGGCTGGCGGGAGTGCTTCCAGACCTGCCTCGAGGCCGTGCAGCAGGAAGTGGCGCGTGTCGACGAAATCTGGGGCTTCGGCGATCTCCTCACGGCGCCCAATAAGTCGGATCGGCATAACTAACATCTGCCGCGAGCGCTCCGTTTGGCCGTCGAGGCAGACTGCCCGATTTCAGGTCCGCGCCGCGCTCGCGCTGCAGTGCCCTGCGAGGTCCTATGAAAGCTACAGAGGTCTTCGACACATGCTATGGGCGCTATCGTGGCCTGCGTCAGTGGGTGAAGGATACATCGAGCACCGTGCGGGCGGTCAATCTGGACCTGCCGTCATCGGGCTACCAGTGGAGGCCCGACCGGGCCCGCGCCTGCGAATACATAGCCGACTTTGAACGCATTGGCCGCCGGGCGCTATGCCGCCCCGAATGGAGAGGACGACTCAGACTGTTCCACACCTATTTTGTCCGCGGCGTCGAGTACCGGCAAGCTGTTCGACTAGTGGGCGTTGCCGAGGGCACTTTCGATTACTGGTTCGGGGAGGTGAAGCGCGCCGTGGGCAGGGAATTCTCGCGGACAGGCCTGTTTCCGCCGGCGCGGTACTTCGGGTCCCGGGGACTAGCGGTGGCTGAGCCGCCGGTTTCTCCCGCGGCCACTGTCGCGGGATATCGCCAAGAGGTTGCGCAACAGCGGGATGCCCAGATTGAGGGGCACGGAGAGCAAGTTCTTGAGCAGCGTTGATCGCCGCTCCTGCTTTTCGTAGATCGCGTCCGATTCGGCCTTCTTGGTCGCGACGACCGCGATAATGTACTTCAAGAAGTCTACGCCGCACTTTTCGCACCTACCGCCCTGGCGCTGCTCGTGCTTGCAGGCAGGGCACTCGTAGCGCAGGGTCGCATGGCACCGACGGCAGAAGCGTGCCACGTCGCGGGCTTCGGCTCCGCATTTTGGGCAGTTCATTGAGTAATTCTAGCCTGTCGCGCCGTTGCGTCGGTTGGCTGGGGCCGAAGTGCGTCTACGTGGTAACCCTGTACTGCAGGTCAGGGGAGTCCGAACGCCTGACTGCGGATGGGCGCGCCAGGCAAAAATCAGCGGACGAACCTGATCCGCTGGACCGGCGTTCTCTTACTGCCACAATGCTTGCGTTTGGGGTCTGCCGGCCGTGGAGGCGCGGTTGCGGCCTTAGCCTGGGGCGGAGGCGCCAGTAGCCGCACCACGTGGCCGAGCCGCTCTTGGCGGTAGGGCTTGGCCATGCAAACGATCGCACCGAGCGAATGCGCGTTTGCATAGTCGCTCGGGTAGGCCGATCGCGTCATGAGCATCACGGGAACGGCCTGGAGCCGGGGCGTCGTTTTCACGTGGGCGCAAAGGTCATACCCGGGCAAGTCGCGTCCTTCGATCTCAGCGATCAGCAGCGCTGGGGTATACGCGTCGAGCACCTCGCGCGCCTCGCGGGCCGTCCCGACGGCGATCACGTCGTAGCCCTCGTTCTTGAGGTAGCTCTGCAAACACGCGCGCAGCGCGGCGTCTGCATCCATTACGACGACAAGGGGCCGGTCGGAGCCTTCGGTGCGGGCGTACTCGGTCCAGGTGGATTTCTTTCCGAGCGTGTGGCCAGCCGAGTCGACCATCTCGGGGTCCCTGCAAGCGTTGAATGCGACCGCGACGGCACGGCGGCCGTCGCCCATATCGCTCACGCGAGCCACCATCCCCATTTGCTCGGCCTGAATCGCCACCAGCGAGCGGCTGTAGGGGAAGGTTACCGCGACTTCCATGCCGGGCTCGAAGGCGGCTTGCGCGGTCGTGAATAGTATTCCGCCGCGAGAGACGTCGAGCGTCATGGAAATCTCGTCCGGGCCGTCGTTGGTTAGGTCGAGCTGGCGCACCCGCACAGGGGCCGAAATCATGGCGCGACGGCGGCTGCGTCGCTCGCGGCCCGCGGGACTGCCATTTTCTTTGTTGGATGGTTCGGCCGGCTCCTCGAGCTTCGACGTGGGATCCTGGGAATCTCGCCCCCACTCCGTCAGGGCGTCGTCCGGCCGGTTCTCGGAATTCGGTTCGAACCGGTTATTCATGGCGCTACCGACCTCCTCAGAAATACGTCAGAAATAGGTCTTAGTGACGATTAAGAGTAGCGGCTTCAAGCTGCTATCTACACTAGAAGGAAAGTCACATTTTGGGCGGTACCATTGTGGGATTGGGCGACGGTACCTTCGTACCCTTGATGGAGACACCCAGCGAGATACTATCCGAAGGTATAACCGCCCACCGACCGCGACCGGACGAGAACTGCCACGAGCCGAACGGATCAGCCGCTCGTGACCGCGTGGTCATTTCCCGGATCGTCCGCTAAAATAGCTGCGTGGCCGCCGCAAACTCCGAAAAATCCTACAGTCTCTCCGTGCTCGATCTTTCGCCCGTGCCCTCGGGTTCGTCAAGCCGCGAGGCGTTGCAGAACACACTTGATCTCGCGCGGCTGGCCGAGGATCTGGGGTACACGCGCTACTGGCTCGCCGAGCACCACAACACGCCGCTGATCGCGAGTTCCGCTCCGGAACTGATGATCGGGCACGTCGCCGACGTCACGCGCCGCATCCGAGTCGGCTCGGGCGGTGTCATGCTGCCGAACCAGGCGCCTTTGCGCGTCGCCGAGAGTTTCCGAGTGCTCGAGGCGTTGCATCCGGGACGCGTCGACTTAGGCATCGGGCGCGCGCCCGGTACCGATCCGATCACCACGCTCGCGCTTCGGCGTTCGCGCGAAGCCATGGGCGCCGACGATTTTCCGGTCCGCCTCGAGGAACTGCTCGGCTTCCTTGAAGGGGAATTTCCGGAGAATCATCCCTTCCAGCGCATCCGGGCAATGCCCGACGACGTGCCGATGCCTGAGGTCTGGATTCTCGGCACGAGCGACTTCTCGGCGCAGTTGGCCGCGATGCTCGGCCTGCGCTACGCGTACGCGCACCATATCGTTCCCGAGAGCGCGCTCACGTCGCTGCGCATCTACCGCGAGAACTTCAAGCCTTCCGCGCATCTCGCGGCGCCTGAAGCGCTCCTGTGCATGTCCGTGCTGTGCGCCGAAACGGATGAGCGCGCCGCCGAGCTTGCACGGCCGATGGAGCTCACGCTGTTGCGTTTCCGCCAGGGAAGAATGTCGCGGTTCCCGAGCGTCGCCGAGGCAACCGATTATCCGTACACGCCCGAAGAGCGCCATATCATCGCCATGAGCCGCGAGCGCTTCTTCGCCGGCTCGCCCGAGAGCGTCCGCAAACACATCACCGCTTTCGCCGGCCGCGCCGGAGTGTCTGAAATCATGATCACCACCATGGCTCACGAACACGCGGATCGTCGCCGCTCTTACGAATTGCTCGCGGAGTCGTTTTCGCTGACCGGCCAAACGCAGCAGCCGCGAGCCTCGTCGCAATCCACCGGCAGCTGAGTGGGCTTTCACTCCAATCTATAATCCTGCGCAGGGAACTACGAGACGGGCGGCAGAACACATACAGATGCCGGCACGTTCGGACGCGCGGCTGCCAACGGGAGCCTGCACGACGGACAGACGAGAGTGGAATGAGGCGTGGTGACGCCTACGCGTTGGTCGTCGAGCAGAAGCGGTCGAACGCCTGCACGAGGTCCTGGGCGATCGCGTAAGGATCGCGGCTCTCGATGTCGTGCCTCTCGAGCATGAACGCCACTTTCCCGTCGCGCAGAAGAGCGATCGAAGGCGACGACGGCGCGTAGCCCGTGAAATAGCTTCGAGCGCGCTCCGTGGCCTCGCGATCTTGACCGGCAAAGACCGTCAGCAGTAATTCCGGACGCGCGGCATGCGCCAGTGCGCGCGCCACCGCAGGACGTGCCCGGCCCGCCGCGCATCCGCACACTGAGTTCACCACCACCAGCGCCGTGCGCTTTTCGTTCTTGAGCGCGGCGTCCACATCTTCCGGCGTACGCAATTCGCGAAATCCCACCCGCGTCAATTCATCCCGCATGCCTTGTACCATGATGTCAGGGAACATCTGCCGCTCCTTTTGGGCCTATGGCGCCGCGCGAAACTTGCTCAGTGCGGTGCGCTCGTCCGGCTGCACGTCGAAGATTGTGTAGAGGCGCGTCAGTTGAATCACGTCGTGTACGCGCTTCGTCAGGCTGGCGATCTTCATCTCGCCGCCCGCTCCTCGCACCACCGTAAACGTGTTGACAAGCTCGCCCACGCCGGCGCTGTCGATGTACTGCACTTCCGCGAGATTCAGCAGAATCTTGCGCTTCCCGCCATCCAGCAGCTCCCGGACCATTTTTCGCAGCGTTGCGCTGCCTTCTCCGAGGGTGATGTCCCCCGAGAAGTCCAGGATCGACACATCTTCCGCCTCGCGACATGTCCCGAGTAATCGCATTTCTGCAACTATACCTCAAATTCGTCCTACCGCCGAAGCATCCTTCCCGCCCGATTCGCGAGTCGGCCAAGCGATGGCATGAGCGAGGCGATTGTCGCGACTACTCTCTTTGGCGCGGCTTGTGACGTGGATCACAACTCGAACGGTGTGCGAAGTCACAGCGCACCACGTCGCCGCCGCGTATACACGCCCCCACACGCGGGCTCAGTTGGCAGGATTCCATGAAACTGCTCAACTATCTCGGGCTCTTCGGAAAGTGGCCGCCTCCCGCAACCATCGGCGCCCGCTCTCCCGCTGCGCTGGGCGACGGCAGGGACATCGTGATTGGAGCCTCATTTCTACGCTCTCCTGGTCCGAAGCCGAGCCAGATCAACGTCGCGACGGTCTTCGAGAACCACCACTTCACCAGACAAATTCCGTGGGACGATGATATCTCCGGGAGGGTGCTCTGCGATTTTCTGAACAGACATCGCGGGCGGTCCATCCACGATATCGGACACATGGAGTTCACATGGCTGGGCTAGCGGCGCCTCGCTTCAGGTGTCGCACGTGATCTACTGCCGCCCGGTCTTCGCCCCTCACCACGGTGAAGGTAGCTGGTCTAAGGGCTGGCACCCGTTGCATTTCCGTGCGAATTGTGGTAAGCTGCCCTTGCTTTTGTTGCTCCTGTGATCCTCTCGACTCGCATTCGATAAACGCTGCCGGGGAAAACTCCCGACAGCTTTTTTTTTGCGTGGGCGGCGGAACCCGGGGCACGAACAGCAATCCCGGCGGCTAATCGTCGCCCCATCAACAATCTAGGAGCAACATCGGTGAGCAAAGAGCAAGGTACGGTGAAGTGGTTCAACGCAGCTAAGGGCTACGGGTTCATTCAGCGCCAATCCGGTGAGGACGTCTTCGTGCACTTTTCGGCTATCCAAGCCGATGGGTACAAGAGCCTTAACGAAGGGCAGGCGGTCGAATTCGAAGTCAAGCAGGGCCCGAAAGGCCTGCAGGCCGAGAACGTCGTCGGTCTGTAGCACCTGCCCGGCAGCTTCGTTTCGCACCAGGGGTTCAGAGTTTCGGCCGGGCGCATCGCGCGTCCGGCCGTCGACTCCCCAGCTCAGTTCGCCGCCTCAGTCCGACGCAGTGGTGGTTTCTTGATGTTGTAGGCATACTTGTCCTTATACGGAGGAAACGACAGTGCAGATCCTGTCCGAGGGCCAGACGATTCGTCACGAGCAATACGGCGTTGGTATCGTAACCGAGTCAAACACGGAACGCACTACAATCGACTTCGACGACCACGGCTTGAAGAAGTTCGTCACCGCGATCTGGGTGGCCGAACTCGTTGGTGAGCCGCCCACCGAACGCCCCACCCGGCGTCGCGGCCGCCGCAAAACCGCCAAAAAGTGACGGCGTAAGCCGGCCTTACGATCCCTTATCTGGCCAAGTCTGACCGGATAAGGGATTTTGTTTTTGTGCCCGCGGTTCCTCGGGCAGGTAGAGCTGTCGGGCCTAGGGGTTCACGAGGTTCGCTCGAATCGCGAACCGGACGAGGTCGCTGAAACTCGCGAAGCTCATTTTGCGCATGATGTGGTTGCGATGGCTCTCCACGGTCCTCGTAGAGACATTGAGCGTCGCCGCGACTTCCTTGTTGCTCTTCCCCTCAGCCAATAACTGGACCACTTGCACCTCGCGCTCCGTCAGCGGCACACCCGGCATCGGTCCCGCGTCGGCCGGGGACGTCGCGGGTCCATCGACGAAATTCTGCGTCATCGCGTGCGCCAACGTGCTTGTGAAAAACGGCAGGCGCCGCCGGGCATGGTCTACCGCTGCCATGAGCTCCGTGTCGGCGTCGGACTTCAGCACGTAGCCCAACGCACCCGCCCGTAAGACCTCGCGGGCGAGTTCCTCGGAAAAGTGCATGGAGAGAATCAAGATCTGAGTGGTCGCGGACTCTTGCTTGATCGCGCGCGCGGCATCGAGCCCGTTCATTTCCGGCAGTGTGAGGTCCATGATGACGAGGTCCGGCTTGTTTTTCTTTACGAATTCGACGGCCTGCACCCCGGTGGTGAGTTCACCCGAGACCTCGATGCCGGGCCGGTCCTCGAAAAGCGCCTTGAGGCCCCGCCGAACGACGGGATGATCGTCCACGATGACGACGCGGTAGGGTCTTGATCCGGACTTTTCGGCCTCGGGCAGGTCAAACGAGTTACGCCCTGGCGCCCCTCGCTTTTCTTCTTTGCTGCTTTGCGTCATGGCTCTCACTTTCGTCGGGCTCTAAAATCGCGTCTTTCGAGTTTCGTACAAGTGGCAGGGTCGCCCGCAAAATCGTTCCATGTCCGGGAGAACTCTCGAGTTCGAAGGCGCCTCCCAGTTGCTCGACTCGTTCACGCATGCCGGAAATACCGACACCGAGAGGCGCAACCTTGGTCAAAGCCTTGCTGTCTACGCGAAGACCGCGGCCCTCGTCGCGAACCTCCGCATGAATTTTGCCTTTCTCGCGCGTGATGCGAATCCAAGCCCTGCGGCTGCCCGAATAGCGGTGAACGTTGGTGAGTGCTTCCTGCACCATGCGGAAGAGGGTTGTTTCGATCTCCTGGGACTGGCGCCCGACGTGGTCGTCGACCTCCAGAATCACTTCGATGCCGCTACGGTCCGTAAATCCGGTGACGTACCATCGCAGCGCGGCGCCGAGACCCGCTTCGTCCAGCAGGGGCGGGTGCATGAGGTAGGAAACGGTGCGCACCTCGCGGACGGCGGACTCGGTTAGGTCAATGGCCGCCTTCCAGAGCATTTGCGCCTTTTCCTCATTGCGCGCGACGGCACCTTTGAGGCGGCTCAGGGTCATCTTCAGCGCCGCCAGGGTCTGTCCGGCGGATTCATGCAGGGCACGCGCGGCCTCGCGGCGCTCCTGGTCGCGGGTGCGCATCACTTCCTGTGAGAGCCTGCGTAAGTCCTGCACGACGCGCCTTTGGTCCGTGATGTCCTGCACCACGCCAATCGAGCCGACCGGGCGGCCCCTGGAGCCAACGATCGGAACGCCACGCACGAAGTGCACGCGGGTGCGGCCGTTGGGGCGATGGAAACGAACCATGTAGACGTAAGGCTTACTGTTGCGCCAGCCGCGGTTGGCAAGCGTGCGCGCGCGCCGGCGGTCATCGGGGTGCACACAACTCCAATACCATTCCTCTGTGAACTCCGCGGAACAATCGAGACCGTAAAGCCTGAGCAACGACTTCGAAAGCGTGGTCCTGTCGGTCTTGAGGTCGTATTCCCAGCTTCCGAGATTCGCGATACGCTCGGCTTGGGCGAGCAGGGCTTCGCTGAGGCGGACGCGCTCTTCCTCGCGCCTGCGATCGGTGATGTCCTGAGACATTCCGCGGATGCACACCACGCGGCCGGCCTCATCCTGGATAGCGACGGCGCGCGAATGGAAAAGGCGCACCTCACCTTTCGAGGTGATGAAGCGCAGTTCGTTCTCGAGGGGCTTTCCGTTTGTTTCGATCTCGTTGAGATCACGGATCGCATCGGGCATGTCGTCCGGATGGATCACGGTGTGAGTTTCGTAGCGCGGCGGCTCGATGCCCGGTTCAAAACCGAGCATGCGATAGAACTGTGCCGACCAAGTGAGTTTCTTCGTGAGGACGTTGAACTCCCAGCTACCGAGGTTAGCGAGACGTTCGGCCTGCGCTAACAGAACCTCGCTTTTTTGAAGCCGCTCCTCGAATTCTTTCCGCTCGGTAATGTCCTGGCTCAGTCCGACGACGTGGGAGATCCGCGCATCGCCGTCGGTAACCGGGACCGCGCGAGTGTGGAAGGTCCGCGTACGGCCGTCAGGGAGAATGAAGCGGGACTCATGTTCCTGGTACTGACCGGACCAGGACGCCATCCCAGGAAGGTTGGCCACTTTTTCCCGATCATCGGGATGAATCATGGCGTTGAAGCGCTCGCGGTCTATCGGAAGCCCCTTGGGATCCAGACCTAGCAGGTGGTACATCTGCTCCGACCAGAGCCCCTCGTCCGTCGTAACGTTCACCTCCCAACAACCCATCCTTCCGATCTCCTGCGCTTTGCGCAGCAGCGCCTCGCTCTTGCGCAAGGTTTCCTCACGCCTGTTGCGGTCGGTGACGTCGCGGGCGTATAAGCAGCAAGTCGTGAGGCGGGAACCGGCATGGGCCATCGGCATCACGCGCAGGGAAAACTGGTGCAGTCCGTCGGAAAGCTGGACGGGGAACTGCACCGCGTCCTCGGAACGTCCAATCCCGCCCAACTGGAGCCACTTAAAGAGATGGTCGTAGGATTCCGGCGAAAGCACGTCCCGGATTGGCCGGCCGAGCAAAGCCGTCCTCACGAGGTCCGAAAAGTCGGGATTTGAGGTCCAGACAGATTCGATGTCGGAGTCGGGACCTACCAGGATTACGAAGTCATGGAGAGCGGCGAAGAGGTCTTCGAAAGTGCAGTGGCGAAAAGTGAAGGATGGGTCCTCGGCCCCCCTCCCGTTGGAGGAGGTACCATGGCCGGTGCCGGTACCATTTCGGTTACCGAGGGTATCTGACGGCGGGTAGTGACCCGCCGGCCCTACCGATTGAAAAGCCATAGTTCGCTGGGCCCTCCTGCTCCGTAACTGACCCCAGGCGTCCGACGACGCACCAAGGTCCCGCCCAAAGGAACTGCCACGACGAAAGAACTTACGTTGCGGGGAATTTACTCTGGCGTCACGTGCGTGTCAAGCTTGTTGGGTGCCAGAATGACACTATTTCTACGGATACGGACTTCAGGGAACCGCAAGCCAAATTGCGTATTGTTCCGAGTTGAAACAGGATAGGCAAAGACATAGGGTGCAGGGACGTTCTGGAAGAGCACGAGCATTAACGTTCCGCACTTCGCTTTCCGATAAAGGTTTCGACGGGAAGCGGAGGGAGCACCCACCGGCTGGAATCGCGCGCAGCCAGATCGGCCCGCGGCCTGGGGCGGTTTCCGGGCGATCGCGCACGGGCGCTGGCTGCGTCTCTAGCCCGGCGAAAACGGGTTAGGGAATTCCGGAAACACTCTCCGCGACAACGGGATGCTAGAAGTCCGGCCGCTCCCGGTTGTTCACTCCTGGCAAACCGTGAATCTTGGAGAGATCTATGCCCGCGATGACGATGCGTCTTCTGTTTGCCGGGACACCGGCACCGGCGATGAACGAACTGCTGTCACGATTGGCTGCGCGAGGTTGCGGCGCGCATCGGGCGGAAAACCTGGGCGAGGCGCGTGAGTTGCTGGAGATCTTTCGACTGGACATCGTGCTCGCGTCGGAGACTCTGGCGGACGGCCGAGGTTACGCGCTTGCCGACGCCATGAAAAGACAGTCCGGGACGCTAATCGTGGGCGTGCCGCTTTCGGAGAGTTGTCTCTGGCTGCCGGTGGTGGAACGCGGCGCGGCGGTCCTCGGAAAGCGTGCGTTCAGCCCCGCCATGCTGGAGACCGAATTGGATCGTCTGCTCGGAATTCGGTTGAGCGAGGAACGAAAGTCGCGAAAGCTGGCGGGTCGGCCGGGCGAGGGCCAGCTTCTTTCGGACCGAACGGTCCGCCTCTCGATGCGCGACAACGCAAAGTACAGGGCCGGGCGAAGCTGATGGGCTGCGGTGTGAACGAAGCCAGTGCGGCGGCGATGAGATTACCTGGACCCAACTGAATTCTGCAGGGCGTGACGACGGCGGGAAACTGCGAGCCAGATGGCAATACCGGCGACCATCGACAGAATGCTGGCGGCCTGGGCATTGGTCAAACCAAAGAAAGAACGCGGATTGATGCGAATGAATTCGACCAGGAAGCGGGCCGCGCCGGTCAGGATCAAGTAGGCGGCGAAAACCAGACCGCGGCTCGCCGGCCGCGAGGGCAGAAAACGGGCGCCCAGGCGCCAGAGAATCCACGCGATCAGACAGGCGACGAAGAATTCATAGATCGGAGTCGGTTGGACGCGTTGGGTGGTCGGCACAAGGCCGTGCGGAAAGCTCATGCCCCACGGCAGAGAAGTGGGTTTGCCGTAGTCGCCGTCACCTGCGAGCAGGCAGCCGATGCGTCCAACACCGTAGCCGAGGGCGGCCGCGGGTGAGCCGTCATCGAGCATCTCGAGCAACGGAATCCTCTTCGCGCGCGCCAGCCAAACGAACGCGGCAAAACCGGCGATCAACCCTCCGAACCAAGCCAAGCCATAGCGGCTGAGAAGCTCTCCCGCCGGGTCAGCCAAAAGCTGACGCGGCGATTCGAGGACGTGGTAGAGCTTCGCGCCGACGATGCCGAGAAGGCAGGGAACCGCGATGAACATTTCCGCGAGTGGTGAATCCTTGGGAGCGAGGCCACGGCGCGCCATGTCTGCACGTAGGACGTAGTAGGCGGCGACCATGGCCGCGGCGACCATCAGACCGAAGGTAGGAATCTCAACCCAGCCGATATGGATGAAGGGATACACGATACGCCAATCCCCAAATCTCGCCGTTCCTCGAGGAACTGTCAATCGAGTTGTGGGCCGGGATCGGCTTACGGCGAGGCCAGGGCTGAAAGTCGAACTTGAAACCGCGCTGGCGATGAGTGCATCGTATAGCCAGAGTTAGATAGCGGCCCTCGTCCCGGCTGCCCACTAACCGGGACCGGAGGGTGCGACGATGACGCTCTCGACGCCAAACCACGAAAGACCATCAAAACGAAGAATGGAATTTAGCGTAGGGGGAGGCACGCCCCGAGAACGCGCGTTGACGGCTCCCCGACGCATGCTGCTCGCTCTTGCAGCGGTGGGGACGCTGGCGCTTGTCCCTCAAGCGGCCTTCGCGCAGCGTGGAGGCGGCGGTGGTCATTTTGGCGGGGGTGGCGGACACTTCGGAGGCGGAAGTGGGCACTACGGGGGTGGAGGCCACGCGAGCTCGCACGTGTCGACGCCACGGACGACGGGGATGCGCTCGAGCGGATCGCCCTCCGGGGCGGCCGTGCGGCCGGGGAATGCCCCTGTAAATTTCGGACGCGACAACCCATCGGTCATTTCTCGCGGCGCCGTTCCCTTGAGCTTTGCGCGACCAGGAGGGCGGGGATTCGCCGCGGGATCTGCCGGGCGCGCGGAGCCCGTGCCACAACATGTGACGATCGGCTTTCCTCCGGCGAGCGGGGCCGGCGGATCGGGGGCCTCAGGCTCTGGATTCGTGGAACACGGCACATCCGGATGGCGGCCGATGGCGCCCGTACAAAGCGGGGTGCCAAGCTTCTCCGGACAAGGTCACGACATTTGGCAGGACAACGCAAGGGGAAACGGCGTAGGAGCGGAGAACGCCAGGCCGCTGCTGGAGTCCAGGCCGATCGAGACGCAGCGGCCGCACGCATGGCCGCCTCGGCTTCGCCCGCGATTCTTCGGCCCCGGATACGGGTATGGATACGGATTCGGTGGGCTTTACCCGTGGGGATTCGGCCTGGGATTTGATTTCGGCGGGCTCTGCGACCCCTCCTGGAATTTCGGGTGCTACGGCTACGGATACGGGGATGAGGGATATTACGGTCCCTACGCCGGTGGCCTATACCTTGGCGCGTCCGGGGACGACAGCGCTGCTGCAGCCGATAACTCGGCGGACTACAGCAGCTACGCGCAAAATGCGGAGCCGAGCGATTCGTCCGAGAGCAGCTCGGGCCAGACGACGGTGCTCTACTTGAACGACGGCACGAGCTTCGCAGTGACCGATTACTGGGTGGCCGACTACAAGCTGCATTACATCGTCGACGGCGCACGCGAAAACACGATCGACCTCGACCAGATCGACGTGCAAAGGACGGTGGACGAAAATGCGGCGCGAGGCGTGAATTTCACGCTAAGGCCCGGGCCGGATTCGTCGCAGGAGTAGATGTGGTGCGGATTTTACCTTGGACGATTTTGATATACATGAAAAAGCACTTGACAGATTTAGAGACTTCCTGTACAATTCGTTTCGTTAACCTCGAAAAGTGCGTAAGCAGCAGCAAGATTCCCGCCATGGAGTTTCCCGGTTAGTTCCAATCAGTGGCTAAGGGCAGAGGTCCCTGGAGTTTGGGACTTTTCTTGTACGTGCTCGCGCCGAAACGTTGGAGTTTCGTCGGGGGCTGATGTCCCTGTAATGCTTGCGTCCCACTGCCGGAGCCCGAAGCTCCGTCCCCTAACAAACGCTCTGGGGAGAACACTTGGTTCGCTGCGACGACGACGCTCGCCGTTTGCAGCGTCGTGCCCCGACTTCGTGGTCCTACCCACGCGCGATTGACTGAACACTATCCGACGACTACCTACCGGCTTCCGCTTGACGCACCCACAGGCTTGCGTCCGCGGGTGGGGGCCGGGTCTCAGACCCGCCCCCACAAAGAACACTCATAGGCTTCGCAGCGCCGTACGCGGCGTGGAACGAGAGCGTTTTCTGGCAGCGAATTTTTTCGGGAGAGATACATGCCGAACTACAACGCACAGGTACCGCCGTACTCGATTTTTCCGGGGGACGTGGCGCTCGCCTTCAACAGCGAGGCGCCGACGGCAGGGCAGGCGAGCCAACAGTTCGCGCTGCCAAGCTACGCAGGCATGCCCAACAACGGGCGAACCATCGTGTGGCAGACGATCTTCGGGACGGCGCCGTCCGCTATCAGCGTCGCGCTCCAGACGGCGATGAATGATGTGGACGGGCAGTACGCGACGGTCGACACGTCGACTGCGACAGGCGGGGAATCGCGCACGGTGACCAACGTGCGGGCGAATTTTCTGCGCGCGAAGGTGTCGTCGATCACGGGCGGGGCGGGCGTGGTGGTCCAGATATTGGGATAGCCTGCGGGTGAGGGGCGTATTGAACGCGATCGACCGGAGGGCGGCCTTCGTTTATGGTGAGCGGAGCCGGGTGGCCTTGCGGTAGCATAGCTCCAGGATGCGAAGAGGCTTCGCGGTGGCGGTGTTGATGGTGCTTGGAGGCGGGGTCGCATCCTGGGGGGCGCAAGCGCCCCTGCGGCTGGAGGTGACGCAATCGATCTCGCGCACGCGGGAAACGCCGCACTCAAAAGGGACGGTGGCGCGCGGCAACTCGAAGGAGGCCGCGTCGCACAGCCCGCATTTCCTGACTGTAAAATTCGATTACAACTTCGCGAAGACGCCGGCGTGCTCGGCGAAAGTGAAGACAGCGTGCGTGGAGAAGTTCATCGCGTACGATATTTCCGATGGCTTGAAGCACCGCGTGAAGCTATTCGAAATCAAGTTACCTGACAAGCCCGTGGGTTTCGTTCCGGGCATCCGGCAGAAGAGCCCCGATAAACTCGATTTCGAATCAGGGATGCATCTGATCGCGGTGGTAGCGAGCGAACCCGACGGCAGGGAATCGTTAGGCGGGGTTTGCACGACTTGGATTGATATTCGCTAGCCACCGACCTGCATTTGAGTTGGTTACCCCAGCAGTTTCCTTCCTCTCTTTCAGAGCCAGCAGGAGTGAATGGCACGTTGTGTCAGCTTCGTTCGGTCGCGGGAGTACACGGCGGGTTTTGCGCGGTGCGTACGGAACGCGCGAGCCGGAGACGTCTTCTGCAGCGCCCATCGAGACGCGATCAATGGCGCGATGATGGGGATTCTCCATCACAGCGAGCCCTACCATGTCACAAAAGAAGCAATCAAAGAAGCACGCCTCCAGGCAGGGACGAGACAGATGGCGTTCGAAAGCGCCCTCGCGACACTCAACGTCCCCGCAGGGGACACCATCCGGCCCGAAGGAAAGAGGTTGCGGAGAGTCCGCGAGCAAGAAAGAAAAAACAGAGCGGCCAGGGGGACGCGAAAAGCCCGACGGCGCGAAAAAGCGGCGGCGACGGAGAAAGCGGGTGCCGATCGGCGAAGCGCTTCGTAAGCAAGGCCTGGACGAGCACACGTTGGCGGAGCGATACGCGAACGTCGTGTCGCGACTGGAAAAGAATCCCGAGAACGTAGGGAGCGGCGACAAGCTGCTCGTAGAGATTTTGAAGGAGTGCACGCGGCAGATCGAAGCCGCCCAGCCTCCACCCCCAGACGGTGGCATTCAGGTGCAGTTGGTGCATAACGTCGAAAGGCCCACTCGCGCGAAGCCGCGGAAGACGCCCCCGCCAGAAGAAACCAAGTCATGATTCGCGGCGCCTGGTTTGTGGTTGGCAACAAGGCTCGCTAGAGACAAGGGGACGACGGAAACGGCGAATCCATGGTGACGATCGCATCAGGCCTCGAGCGTTGGGCGGCGGAAGGCAAGGCGCGGGTGGACCTCGGGTACGTGCCGTTTGCGAAGCAACAGGAGTTCCACGCATCGTGCGCGAAGTACAGGCTTTTCGGCGGGGCCGCGGGCCCGGGCAAAACGAAGGCGCTGCTGATGGAGGCGATCCTCCAGGCGCACGAGCATGCGGGAGCAAACACGCTGCTGCTGCGGCGAACGTTTCCCGAACTCGAGCAATCGTTGCTGCTCTATTTCCGACGCGAGGTGCCGCGGGAGCTGTACAGCAGCTTTCACGAATCGAAGCACGTGGTGACGTGGTGGAACGGATCCACGACGCGCTTCGGCTACTGCCAGAGCGAGAGCGATGTTTACCAGTACCAGGGGGGAGAATTTCTTTTCATCGGAGTGGATGAACTGACGATGTTCACGTTGCGGCAGTGGCAATTCCTGACGAGCCGCAACCGGTGTCCAGTGACGGGAGCGTTTCCGTGCATGGCGGGGGCGACGAACCCGGGGAACATCGGGCACGCATGGGTGAAGTCACTGTGGATCGAGCGCAAAGCCGCAGCTGGGATGGAGCATCCGGAAGAGTACGACGCGGCGGACTATGAGTTCATTCCGGCGCGCGTCGGGGACAACCCGATCTACGCAGAGGACCAGAATTACTTGAAGACGCTGCGGGCGCTGCCGTCACATTTGAGGCGGGCATTTCTGGACGGCGACTGGGAGGTGTTTGCGGGGCAATACTTCGACCGATTCGATTTCGCGCGGCATGTCGTGAGGGCCGAAGAGATCGACTGGAAGCCGTGGTGGCGGCGCTGGGTTTCGATCGATTGGGGATTCGAGCATCCGGCAGCGGTGTATTGGCACGTGGCCGTGCCGGGGATCGAGAGCGCCGAGGGCGAAGCGGGAAAGATCGTGACGTATCGGGAATACGTGACGCATCGGACGCCGCCGCGCGAATTGGCCCGCGAGGTAATGGCGCGGAGCGTGAGCACTGGCGCGAGGAGCGAAAGGGACCGCCCGTTTGCGTCTCGCGAGGGCTTCAGGCATTTTGGCGACGGCTATTCGCGCGAACAGGACGAAGACACGAGGACGGGGCCGGGTGAACGCGAGAAGATCGAGGCTGTGTATCTCTCGCCGGACGCGTTCGCGAGGCGGACGGATGAAGCGTCGATTGCGGAGCAAATGGGCGACGTGTTCGCGGCAGCGGGCTTGCCCCGACCGGTACCGGCGGACGATGACCGGGTCGGCGGGTGGATGCTGATGTACCAGATGCTCGAGGCGGGCGAGTGGGTGCTGGCCGAGAACTGCATCGAGTTGATCCGGACACTGCCAAGCCTGATACGAGATCCTGCGCGCGTCGAGGATGTCGAGAAGATGGACGGCGATGATCCGGCCGACGCGGCGCGATACGGACTGAAGTCGAGATACGCGGTTTATCGCGGCGGCGAGCGGCGAATGCCGCTGGCGGACCGACTCGCGGCGCGGGCTGTGTCCGCCGATCCCACGATCCGGGCGATACAGGCAAGGAAGGCGCAACTCGAAGAAACGCGGCAAGGGAGGCCGGTGCCGTTTGCACACCGGCGACGGTGGTAATCGCAGGGATCGCGTACGAGCGAGGCGGCCATGAGCGTTTCCCGGATTTGGCAACGAATTGCACTGTGCATGCGTGTGCGCGCGACAGCACCTCGGGAAGAGACCGCGCGGCTGTGTGCGGAGATCGATCGCTTGCGCGCCGAAAACCGCGCGCTGCTTAACTCAATCCTGGGAATCGCCGGCGTGCCACCGATTCCGGCAGATTTCCCGACGAGCCGCAGTGAGTCCCCGCTGAGCACCTACCCCGCCTCCCGGCCCGGCTTCGAAGCTCCCCCTTCGAGGCCGGGTACCTCCTTGCGCTCGGGAAGCGAAGGGCGTGCGGTACGCGCGAGGCCGGGCGCGAACGGCGGACAGGCACTGGCACCTATGCGGCGACGATCGTGGCAGCAGATTAATCGAATGCTGGAGTTTGAGTCGGGGAAGAAGGCGGCGGGCGGTCGCGAAGAGTAGTCAACGGTCGTAGTTCGGGAGGCGATATGCCATTCATTCGTGGGCGGTATCACATGAATCCGACGATGGGCGCTGCGCTTGAGGCGGCACGAGAGGCTGAAGCCGCTCTGGCGGCGCTGGAGCAACACGCGCGAGAGCAGCGCGCGGATGGGAACGGCAGCTCGGATGGATCGGGCGACTCTGCGGACGCTCCCGAGGAAGCGATACCGGGTGCGGAGGCTGGTGCGGGGCCGGTGCATCGCGTCGAGATTGAGGCTGCAGAGGTTGTGCCGCCACACGCCGGAAGAGCGGCGCGGGGATTTGTGGCGCGCGTGCACCGGTTGACGACGCCAAACAGCGGCGCCGCAGAGACTGGCAGCGTCCGGACGAAGGCGCCCGAAACACACGTCTTTTCCGATCACCGTGAATTGGTGAATTTTCTTGGCGGGGAGCTGGGGAAAGGGCAGCCCGGAGGATCGGATTAGACGGAGCCGATGACGGGCAACTGCTCGCGAGTGCCCACAAGGCTTCGAGCTGCGTGAAACGATGCACGGAGCGAGCAGCATGTCCTACAATGGCGGCGGAGAGGGCGCTTGGGAAATTGGCAAGCTCCGCAATGGCCGCCGGGGCCGATGCATGGCGGGCGACGACGGCGCGTGATCAACGTGGGCGGACGAAGCCCGTGGCCGCGGTACCTCGCCTGGGTGGTTGTGATCGGGGCACTAGCCCTCGTCGGACGGCTGGCGTGGCAGGGCTGGCGGTATTTCTCGCGCCCGGAGGAGAGTGCGCCGGTGGCAGTGGCTACGGCCCCGGCGCCCAACGCCGAGGGCGATGGAGTTTTTGCGCCCTGGGAACACAACATGCTTGTGTCGATTGACACCGCTGCCCGAGAAGCGCAGACGGGCCAGATGGTGGCGGCGGAAATGGATATTGACCGAGCGGCGCTAATCGCGACGGATGTGCGACTGGCGTCGAGGGTCACGCAGGCCGATTTCTTCGCGGTCGCCCTGGGCGCGCTCGATCGGGTGCCAACAACCGAATCCGGCGACGCGGATATGCTCGATCACGTAACCCAGGCGCGAGTGGCGCTTGCGGAGCTCAGGTCGTCCCAAGGCGGAAAAGCGGAGACGCCGGCGGGGGGCGATCAGCTCGCGACGGTCGCGACGAATCCCGCAGCCAAGAAGCGAGACGAGAAAAAGATTTCGATCGATGCTCCACGTGAGCTTGACGCTGACAGTCTGCTCGATCCTTCAACCTTGGGCGGGACGTACCTAGACGCAACGTTTATGCCGGACACGTCGGAGATCCTGCTGCCGCCAGCTACGCGGGCATTCGCGGATAACGTTCGCGTGGAGAATCTTACGATCGGCGGCGCGGCGCAGACGCTTGACGGGATTCACTGGCGAAATGTGACGTTTGTTGGCACTCATCTGCGATACGAGAGTGGAGAGTTAGACCTTCAAAATGTGCGTTTCGTGAATTGCAGGTTCGGATTTCCGTCGAATGCGAGCGGCGCGCGGCTGGCGAATGCGATCGCGCTCGGGCAGACATCGGTCACGATCGCGCAGCCCGAGCCACAACCGACGACGCCGTGATCGGTATCGTTTGCGGCAGCCACACGAAGGGCCGCTGTCAGCGGCGCCTGCCTGCACGGAGCGCCAGCGCTATGACGAGCGCTCCGCCGGCCAGAGCGAACGGAGCGAAAAGCGCGGCCGCCGGGAAATAGGGATTGAAAAGCGGGCCTTCGAAAATTGTCGCCAGACCCGTGAGGATCATCATGACACCGAGCGAGATGACGGCGAACTGCTGAAAGCGGTTGAGTCGCCTCGGAGTCGGTTGTTGTCCTTCTTCCTTCCATTCATCCATCGATCCGTCAAGATAACAGAACGCATACGCCACAAGCGAGAAACGAATGTCCACACAGACACGAATTCCGCATGCGAACCCGGCGATTGTGCCGGTGGAAGGACCGATCGAGGACCGCGCGGAGACGCCGAGCCAAGCAGTGGATGTGAAACATGGGCAGGCAGAGTCCGGCACCACTTCGTACGGAGCGAACAACGAGCAACTGCCGGAGCGCCTGCAGGAAGCGCTGAGGCGGCTCGTCTTCGAGTTTTCGACCGAGTCGGAACTCTCGCGCAGGCAGGAAATCCGAAGGATCAAGCAAGCGCACCAATTCTGGCGCGGACTGCAGTATTTGTGGTGGGATGAGCGAGACCAGAACTGGCATCTACCGTTCGAGCAGAAGATCCTGGACAACAGTTCGATTGAAGATCTACCGCGATACGAGTTCGTTACGAACATTTACCAGGCGTTCGGGTTGTCGATCATCTCGGTACTGTCGCAGGACGTGCCGAGGGTGCGTTTTTTTCCGTCGTCCGCGCAAGCGGAGGAGGATGTGGCTGCCGCAAAGGCCGCGACGGAAGTCGCCGGGCTTGTGGAAAGAAACAATCGGATCGGGAACTTGATCGTCGACGAAGCATTCCACTTGTGGACCGGCGGCAAGGTGGGGGCGTACGTCCGGTTCGTTGTCGACGGGCAGCGATTCGGATTCCATCCGGAGACAGAGATCGGGCCGCGTGAAGTGAAGATTGCGGGCGACCTCTACATTTGCCCTGAGTGCGGAACCGAGACTGGGACCGAAGAGGCTGGGAATAACACGGCCGGTGAGGGTAAAGCGATTGGGCAGAACTCGTGCAAAGAGTGCGGTGCGCTGCTGAGCGAAGAGGATTACGTCGCAGCCGAGACAGTGACGGTGCCAGCGGCGCAGACGCGGTTGCGAGTAGCCAACGGGGAAGAGGTGGTGACAATCGCTGGCGGCCTGGAGTTGAAGACACCACCGTGGGCCAACGAGATGCATGAATATCCGTACATCCAGTGGAATATGGAGGTGCATCAGGCGCGGCTGCGAGCCGCGTATCCGCACGCGGCCGACAAGATCGGGCCGCCCGTCGCAACGAGCATGCAGGAATACGAGCGACTCGCGCGGCTGGCGCAGTCGCAAGGAGGCCCGCTGACGGAAGGCGGCGATTTCAACATCAACCTGATCACGTTCCAGCGGACGTGGTTGCGGCCCTGGGCGTTCTTTGCGCTCGACGACAAGTCGCTGCGAGACGAGCTCTTGCAGCTTTTCCCGGACGGAGCGTACGTAGCGTTTGCGGGCGACGCCTACTGCGAATCGCGCAGCGAGAATATGGACGACCACTGGCGTGTGTTGCACGCGCTGCCGGGCGACGGATCGAGCGGGCGGCCCGCGCTCGGTGACGCCCTGATCAGCGTGCAGGAGCGCTTCAACACGCTATCCAATCTGCAGATCGAGACGTACGAGTACGGAATCCCTCCGATTTACGCCGACAGTGAAGTATTGGACTTCGACTCGCTGCAGAATCAGACGGCCGAGCCCGGCGCGCACTATCCGGCGCGTGCGAAACCGGGGCAGTCGCTTGCGGCGGGATTTTTTCAGCCCGAGCCGGCGCAGGTGCCCCCTGACCTAGCGGAGCACGCGGCGAATCTCATGGGGCCTATCGCGCAGTTTCTGACGGGCGCGTTTCCGGCGCTTTTCGGCGGCGCGATGGCAAACAATGACACGGCCGCGGGCTATTCGATGGCGCGCGATCAGGCGATGGGACGGATCGGACTCGTTTGGCGGCGAATGAAATTTTTCCACGCGGACGTGATGCTGTTGGCGGTCGACTGTTTCCGGCAGAACCGGCCGAACGATGTGGAAGTGACGCTGTTGGGGGCGGGCGCGGCGTTCGAATCGAAATGGATCCGCCTCGCGGACCTGAAAGGCAATCTATTCAGCTATCCGGAGACGGACGAGCAATATCCGACGTTGTGGTCGCAACAGCGCGCGGTGTTGATGCAGCTGCTGGCGAATCCCGACCCGCAGATTCAAGCAGTACTGGCTCATCCGGAGAACATGGCGCTGATCAAACGGTTGATCGGGCTCGAGGAGTTCGTGATTCCGGACGAGGAATCACGGACGAAGCAGCATAGGGAGATCGCGCAGATGGTCGGGGAGATGCCCGTGGTGCATCGGGATGACGCCACGGGTGTGGAATTGCTGCTGCCGACGATCGTGCCTGACGAATTCGCGGACAATCACGGGGTTGAGCTGGACATCTGCATGCGGTGGTTCTCATCGGACGCCGGCCAGGTAGCAAAGATCGACGCGCCGGCTGGATATGCGAACGTACGAGCGCACGCGATGTTCCACCGAGAATACATGCTCAAACAGCAGCGCGAGGCGCAGCAGGCTGCCGCGCCTCGCGCGACTGGCTAGGACGCTAGCGTGCGGCGGAGAGAGCTGGGGTCCGAGGCTCGACTCTCGAGCTGAAGTCCTCTAGAGAGTCCGATCAACCGATCCCGAAACCCGAGCTCCGTAGAAGCTCCTGCTGGTGGGTGGCGGAGCGACGAGCCGCACAACGTGCGCGAGGCGGTCCGGCTGGAAGGGCTTGGCCATGCAGACGACAGCACCCATCTGGTGGCTTGCCGAATAGTCCGCGGGCTGAGCGGAACGCGTGAGTAAGATGACGGGGACACGCTGCAGGCGCTCGCTGCGCTTCACGATCGCGCAGAGGTCGTGGCCGGATATTTCCTGGCACTCAACCTCGGCGATGAAAACGTCCGGAACATTCACGCGGAGAAAGTCGAGCGCTTCCTTGGCGGTCGTGACAACGTGAACGGTGTAGCCGTCTTGGCCAAGAACATTGCGCATCATGTCCGCAACACGAACGTCCGACTCGACTGCGAGAACAACTGACTGACGCGGTTCGTTGAATGGTTCGGTGCGCGTGGGCGTGCCCTGGTGGGGCGCGTGGCCACGCTTCTTTTCGCCGACGGCGTCGGCTTTTGCAGCGACGAACTGAACAGCGATGGCGAATTTCCCCTCGTGCGGATTCACACGGACGATTTCCGCAGGCTGTGACTGATTCAAGGCACCCGGACCCGTAGAAAACGGAAATGTGACGTCGAGCATTTGTCCTTGGACGTAGCCTGGGTGCGAGGCGACGAAGAGAAGGCCGTCGCGCGAAACGTCGATCGTCGTACAGACTTCCTCGAGGCCGGCCGGAGAATTTGTGAGTTGAATCCGGAGCTGAGCGCTAATCTTGGCGCGGCGGCGCCGACGGCGTTCGATGCCAGACGGGCCTGAATTTGCTGATCCTGCGGTCTTTCCCTTTGCGGGGACAACGGTCGTCGAACTCATTCACCACCTCAGAGGATTCGCGGGGCGGCACGTCCAGGTTCTCGCCTGAACGCTGGGAGGGTTCCCCGCTAGTGATAGGTTCGCAAATCGGAGTGGGGCGGGAAATAGTACCTTGGTGCCAATCTGAACACGCTTAGTTTGATCTCAGCACTGAACGGGACGGAGGTCGTGCATGCCAGGTACACAAGCGCGAACCCAGGAACATTCGGCGACGCCGGCGAATTCTAACAGCGGGAGCGAGGCACGCTCGGGTCGCGGACGGCGGCCGGCGACGGACGACGAGATTCTGGGAATCGCGCCCGATCAGACTCAAGCGTCCACAGATCCCGGAACGCCCCTCGAGGCCACCGCGACCGGGCAGAAAAAGGAGTCGGTTGCGGACACGGGACGTACCACGCCACCAAATGCCGCAGAGCCGGAAGAGTTGCGTAGCGCCTTCGAAGCTCATCCCGACTTGGAGGCAGCATGGCGGGACGTGCAGGAGTATCGCGAAACGTTCGCAACTCCCGAAGAAGCACGAGCGGCGACGGCTCTGCTGGCCGACATGGATCGGATGGACGCGCTGTTCTTTTCGAGTCGGGCCGAGGATCATGCGGCTCTGGCTCAGAAGATCGCCGAACTCGACCCGGCGGCGTTTGCGTCGCTTGCGCAGGTCATGAACGAAATGGTATCGGAAGTGCAGAGCCGCGGGCAGACGCATAGGGAACGGGCCAATGCGCCGCGAACAGTGCGCGACGAGCCCAATGTGTCTTCCAACGCGAAGACTGAGCCGGACGGCCACGGACCTCACACCGAGGGCGCCTCCGTCCGACAAGAGGAGTTCTTTCAAGCAACGAACGCAGCAGCGGTGCAGAGTGTACTCGACGCTGTCGAGTCTCAGGTAGGGCGGTTGTTACCCGAGGGAACATCGAAGAGCGCTCGGAATCGCGTAGTGGGAGAAATTTACCGTGAGCTGGACAACGCGTTGCGTTCGAACCGGCAGCTCGCGCAGCAGGTGCGAGAGGCGTTCCGCTCGGGCGCGCTCGACGCCGATCATCAGCGCGCAATCGTGTCGCTAATTTCGGGGCGGGCGCGCCAAGCGCTGCCGGGGGTGGCGAAGCGCGTGCTCAGCGAGTGGACTTCAACGGTCATGTCTGCACATCAGGATCGAAGGGCGCGGCAGCGAACGGCGGAACGCCGGGTGGATATCGCGGGATCCAATGGAGCAGGGAACGAAGGACGGCGGACGACGAGTCCGCGGGACATCGACTACGCACGCATGTCAGATGCCGACATCCTGAATTTGTGATAAGCCGAACCGACCGCAACACCGTTCGCACTTCGGCGGCGATCCACACGCAGTTCATCTTCTGCAATCCCGTTCACGTCCGAGGAGGACATCCCAGCACAAGAAGTGATTCGACGATGGAGAGGATTTCTAGCGTCGTCATTCCAAGGGGGAATTCAATCTAATGGCACAAATGCAGAACGCCCAATCGGTCGCGCTGCAACTCGAGAAGGTGAGGGACAAGCTTCCGCTGCTCTATGAGCGGGACGACATACTGCTGACGATGATTCAGCAGCGCGGTGACGTGGAACGCGTCAGCTCACGCAACATGCGGCTTCCGCTGCAGATCCGTCCAGGGGGCAAGGCGGGCCTCGCGAACATGGACGGCGGCGACCTCGGCCGGGGGTCGGGCACGATCTATGATGTGGCGCAAGTGACGCCGGTGTTTTTCCGGCATGCGGTGGAAATCACGAAGCTGGTGGAGTACGCGTCGAACGCCCCGGAGAAGGCGATCGAGAACGCCGCCAAGCGCGAGGTCAAGAACGCGATGGTGCAGTTCCGTTCGTTCCTCGACAAAGTGATGCAGACGAACGGAAATGGTGTGCTCGGAACGATCGGGTCGATCACGACGAGCGGGTTGCCATCGGGTGTGGCGGCACAGTTTACGATGGCGAAGCCGCCCGGCGCGCAACTGTTCTACTACAACCAGACGGTGCAGGTATACGACCCGACGCTCACAACAAATCGCGGCTCGGCGAACGTACTGCTCGTGGATCCGTTCAATTCGCTGATTCAGGTGGATTCTCTGCCGACGGGCACGAGCGCGAACGACCTGATCGTGCACGACGGGCTCACGGGCTCGCAGCCGGTTTCACTCTTCGGCATTCTGTATCACCAAACGAACGCGACGACGGGCACGTGGCTGAACCTAAACCGGGCCACGTATCCGGTGGAGTTGGCGACACCTCGCGTGAACGGAAACAACTCCGCAATTACACCGGGAGCCGTGCGGCTCGCGATCAACAAGGTGCGGAAGTCTCTCGGGACGAATCAGGTGAGCAAGCTGGTCGCTTACACGTCGCTCGAACAGGAACACCAGTGGGAACAGCTGGGTGTCACCATCTCGCAGATCATCAAGGAAGGAGCGGGCGGGCGCGCGAGCGATCTCGATCTGCTCTTCACCGGGGAGAAGTCGATGGCGGGCGTTCCGATCAAATCGAGTATCAACGCGAATCAGTCTCGCGTCGATTTCCTCGATTTGTCGCACTGGGGACGCGCCGTGATGCAGGACATCGATTTCTACGATGTCGGGGGGCAAACGGTGTTCCCGATTTATGGGGCGAGCGGTGGTCTCGCGTCGGCGTACATTTTCTACTTCGTGACAGGATTTCAGGTGTGGAACGAGTCACCGAGGTCCGGCGCATACATCGACAACCTAGCCATTCCGACGGGGTACTAACGTTCGCTGTCGTGGCTGCGGTCTCGGGCGCAGCGCTGTACCGGAGTTCAGTGTACGGTGGTCGTCCCGGGCCGCGGCCGGGGATTCATCGGCAATCGAACAGCGCTCGTTCGCTGCAGTCGCTATTCCGGTGAGCCCAACAGAAAGGACCACTCGGCGGCGTAGGCCGGGTTCCCTTGAGAATCGACCGGCGTCAGGCGGGGCGAATCCATGCTGCCGTGATACAAATCGGCACGAGGGTTCGCTCCGGAGCCGGGACGAGGATCGAGGGTCATGACTCGAATGTGAGATGGGGGAATTTTCAGTGCAACGTAGGCCACCTTCATCGCGTCGGCGCGCGTTTCCTTCTGGTGATAGGCTGCATACCATCGGTCGGCCGGTGTTGCACTTGGTGAGGTGATCCACGGCGCCCATGTCTTCGTGACTTCGGTGCGATCCCAAGCGCCGGATAAGACGATCACGCGGGCCACTCTCTCTTTTTTGGCGATGTACGCAGCCATACCCGCTCCCTGAGAATGGCCGGCGACGGCAATGCGCGACCATCTCGGCCCAGCTTTCGTGAGGTACCTGTTCCAGCCTTCGGCCTGGTGGTGCACATCGAGGTATCTCAGCAAGGCCGTCAGACGAGGGACGATTGCCTCGGCCGACAAATCGTCGATGTCTTTCGTGTCGTCGTCACCAAAGACGCGCTTCTGGCGGAAGGCATCCGAACACGCCGGATCAGGATTCTTGCCGCAGATTTGGGGGACTGAGGTCGCATTATCGTATTCCAAACCGATGACACGGTAGCCGGCCTTGGCGGCGGCTTCCATGAAGGGCCAGCTGTTGGCGGGAGTGCCTCCTGTGGGAGGGAAAAAAACCAAGAGATTGACGTTCTTTGGCACGTCGAGTCTGAACAGTATTAAGTTGTTGGCGGTGAAGCGAGTGATACGGGGATCGGCCTCTGTGGGAGAAACCGCGTAAACGACGCCATCGGCTAGCTGTGGGATGGCCTCCGGAGCCTTACTTGCCTGGGCCGGTCGGCCACCCAAGTCGCCAGCCGTGATGGCGACGGCCACAGTTAGGAGCACCGCGGAGATGAGAAAAAGCAGCGTTCGGGCGTGCAGTCTCAGATCGATGGTTGCTGCTGATAGCCTCATTGCGGCAAGAGTCTACCCCGGGTAAGGCCTCGCGGAAAACCGATTATCGCTCGGTGTTGACGCCAGAGAATCCGCGGGGCTACTATGCAAGGGGAATGGGGGGAAGTTGCCCCGAGCTTGAGCATCGGGAGACTCACAATGAAAAAGGCGTTTGGAGCGATGCTTCTGATGTCGGCAATGATTCTGAGCGCTCCGATTTTGCGGGCGCAGGATCAGGCAACCGCAAACGATCCCGCGAACCTCGATCCATCCATGGCAGCCGCGACGACCACACCAATTCAGACGATTGCCCCGGTGGACGTCCTGAAAATGATGCAAGACAAAAGCGCGAAATTCGCATTGGTAGACACGCAACCGGCGGAGGGCTACGCTGAGGGACACATTCCGGGCGCGATTAGCTATCCGTGGGCGATGCAGATCAAGAGTTTCCCCATTCCGCTCCCACGCGACCGCGTGTTGATCTTCTATGGATCCTGCCCCAACGACACGAGCGACACGGTGAAGAAGCTCGCAGAGTTCGGTTATTTCAACGTGAAGATCATGGACGGCGGCTGGTACAAGTGGATGGAACTGAAGTATCCCACGGCCGGCCCCGAGAGTTCCTCACCCGATCTTTCACAACTGACAAATCCTCGGAGTAACGGCACGAAACAGATTTCACGCTGAACCGAGATCCGGATTCAGTGCTGGATTTCAATTTTCGCGTAGGTCAGGCGTACCTGTTCCATTGGGGCGTCTGTACCGCCATTTGTTCCGCCTCCCCGGATCGAAATAATCGTCGCATCGGTTAGTTTATAGCGCGCGACCGGCTGATCGTTCTTTGTGAGTACGATGTCGACTTCCGGGAAACGCTGATGGGCGGTCATGGCGCCGAGCAAACCGAGGGAAGAGACGTCGCGGTCTTTGATCAGAACGACCGGACGATGGACGGATTTGTCCGCTCCCGCCGAGTTGGAACTCGTTTCTTTCTCGATCGCGGCGATCTCGGAAGGCGTGGGCATCGTTACCTGGCGGAGCGGAATCCACGCGAGATGGGCGGGATCGGTAGACTCGCCTGCCATCTGGCGGCCGCTGGCCGTGACCATGCGCATATACCCAGCGCCTTGCGCGTGAATTGCGGTGGCGCCCACTGAACACGCTGCCAGGGCAATCACGAGCATGGCTGCGCGAAATTTCAGCTGCGGATATTTACCAAGAGCGTACATCCGTTTCCTCCAACCAGCAGGGCTAAACTAATTCTCCTACGGTTCATAGTGCACACAACCTCTCCGTGATCCGAGTGACGCGAGAAACGCACGAGGCACCGGCGGCGGTGCAGGACCGCCTGAGGCGAGCCGGTGGGACGAACCCGTACGGCGAACCCAACTATCGGGTCGTGTGGGGAGGCTTGCGGCTCACATGGATCGGCGGACGCTGGATCGACCGCGACGAAAACGACAGCGTTGTGCGCGAGACCGTAGAGCTGCGGCGCGTGCCAAAATACGTGCCGCACGATCGTTGGCATATTGAAAGATGGACACCGGCGGAAGCCTATGGCTCGCCCGACCTCTGGTACGCGCAGACGCTGGAAATCGAAGACGGGATTCGAATACCTGCGCTCGGGCCGTATCCGCACCGCGGAGAGTACGAACACTGCTTTACGCTGCAGCGGAACGATGGCACGTTCATGCCGCTCGACGCGGCCGCGTGCGATTGGATTGTGCGTGCGATCGAATGGTCTCGCCGGCAAACACAGGGAGCGACGCGGCGAGCGCTTGCCGTGCGTGAAGCCCGATGCGGAGACGATTTGGATCGCGCGGTAGACGAAATATTTTACGACTCGTAGATCCTCTGTTTTCTGTTTGCGGTGCAGCTCCGGGCTACCGCAGCGACATGAGCGAAAGGAAATTCCGTGCATACTGAAATGACTACCGCGCCAAACCTGGCGGAAGCGGGCATACCGCGGCCGCTCTCGCAGTTCGGCGGTGGGCGGCGTGACATTCGCATCGAGACGCAACCCAAGGGCGATACGGCCGCGACGGTCGCGATCGCCTCCATCTCGGACCAAGACTGGTACATCTCGCGGACCCACGGCGTCTATCACATTCCTGCATGCGCAAAAGGAGAGGCGTACGCGCTCCTGCTGATTACCTCGCGCGGGGATGTGATCGACCTCGGGGACAACCGACGGTTTCCATTCACTATTTCGGCGCGGGAAATCGCCGACGACCTGCTGCAGGATCTACACGATCACGGCATTTTCGTCTGCGCCGGGGCACGTCCCACAAACGAAGAGCTTGCAGCCGCCACTCAGCGTCGCGATACCTACTATCACCGCCTCATCGGGGAGGGCGACACGTTGTGGGCGCGCGGGCACTCGTTCAGGGAAATCTCGGACTTACATCGACGCGCGGCAATGGCTCTCGGGGTGGAGCGGGAATGGGCTTACGTCCCGATGCGCATGAGTGAATGTCCCGCGTGCGGAGAAAAGGTCAAGGCGGGGGTGGCCGTCTGTAAGCATTGCCACGCGATTCTGGACGCCGGCAAAGCCGCACAGCACGGTTTGGGCGCGCCCGCCGCGAGAGACAGCGCCAGCCCCCCTGTAGCAGCTTCCCTAGCTGCAAAGAGCGACGGGGCCAGCAAAGCTCCCACGCCTAAGCCCTGAAGCACATTTCTCGCCCAACGGCGTGGGGAGAATTACAATCGTCCCCGACGGGGCTCACAAAAAGAAGGGAAGCGACGATGCTCAAGATGCTACAGCTGCCAACCGCCGGCGTGTTCGCGAAGACCGATTGTCGAAATCCGGGCGACGTCGGGGCCGCGAGGTTATCAACAGGATTACGGAGGGCGTTTGGCGTTCGTCGGCGACTCGAGTTGATCGCGGCTCTGAGTATGTGCGCAATGACGCTGGGAGCGCTATCGCCCAGAACCTACGGGCAGGGGTCGCGCAAGGACGACATCGTATTCGGTCCCGACGGACATCCGGTGGCAGGAGCAACGGTGCGTGTCTGCCAAGCGACGGCAACCAGCACCCCTTGCACGCCGCTCGCGACGGTTTACACCGACGCCACACTCACGACCACATCGGCCAATCCCTTCCAAACTGACGGAATCGGGAATTACCACTTTTACGCGCCCGCAGGCCGCTACATGCTGCAGATTTCGAGCCCACAAATCAACGGTACGGTGACTTATCCGGATGTCATCCTTCCGTCGGATGTTTCGTCTTCGGGCGCGGGCAATAACATCTCGGCTTTCGGCCTGACTTTGGGCGGCAACCTATCCGTCGCGGGAAATGCAACGGTTAGCGGAACGCTCACTACGTCGAACTTCAATCCGGGCGCCTTCACGCCGTCGACGCTGCAGGTGAGCGGAAATACGTGTTTTGGCGGGCCGCGGCCTTACATTGACGTGACATGCCCTGCGTATGGCGCACGGGGTGACAAAGGGGCGATCATCACGACTGGAAGCATCGCCTCCGGCAGCAAGCAACTCACGGTACCGTCGGGCGCGGCCTGGAACGTAAATAATGGTCTCGTGATCGCGGGAGCCGATCCGAGCGGCAATCAGCTGACGGCCCAGATCACCGCGATCAGCGGAAACACGCTCACGCTCAACGTGAGCGCCGGCACAACCGTGACGAACGCCGCCGTGCGGGATGACGATACCTACGCGATCGTCAACGCGATAAACGCCTCCTGCAGTTCCACCATCGCCGGCATCGGTTCGTTGCCACCAGTGTATTTTCCGCCAGGAACCTACGATGTAGCTCAGACGCAAGGGTCGTCTACGACGCCGGTGCTGCCCTCGTGTACGGGGCAACAACTCGTCGGACCTTCCTCGGGGGTTGCCGTCATCATCGTGCAGGACGTCGGATCGAATCCGAGTCCCGGGCCGTTACTCTCCGTGGGAAACAATGGCGGGTATAGCCACCTAACTTTCAGCGGATATAACGAGGCGTTGCTATTTAACAGCGTCGCCAAAGTCTCGCTGAATGGGGTGGCCGCGCTCACGACCGCAGCTACCGGGCAGACGGACAACGCCGCGGTGATCATGAAGGGAACGTTCGAGGTGAACTGGATCGGCGGATTCGTCTCGAGCAATCAACTGAACGTTCCCAATTTTCTGCTCACAGACAACGGAGTGGGGCAACCCACGTATCTAATCGACTTCGAAAACTTGAGTCTGGGGCAGGGGACAGATGTGATCCAGGAGCGGGGGACCTGCGTTTCCTTGGCAGCCGGCTACATCTTCAAGAATATCGTGCGCGAAGGAGCGAACTCGGACTTCCTGACGTTCAACCAAACGGGTTCTTCCGGTTGCGAGTACGAAGGCACGATCATGGACGACATCCAGGATGCCGACAACTCGCTCACGACACCGGCCCTCATCAATTTCGACCAGCCCAATGGGTTCCTCAACGGCGTTGCCATCAAGTACGCGCTTTCGGCCAGCGGAGTCGCGATTCGTGACACGGCCTCGTCGAACCCGCCCACGAGCATCGACATCAAGGGAGGGTTCGACCTAGCCAACACGGTGGTCGATGCGTCGGGGAATGTGATCGGGCAAAACGTCGTGGTGGACGAGGTCAATGGAGGAAAGGATCACATTGGGGCGAGTGTACAGAAAGCGATAGCTGCGCCGTTTTCCATCTCGATACCGTCGATCGACGACCGGTGGTTTAAGAATGGCGCAGGGTACTCGACTCTTGGCATTGACGGAAATGCTGGAGAGCTGTTTGGGGACGGAGCGACACCGGGATATAGCGGGCAACTGATCCAGACGACTCCGGAAACCCTGGACGTGGGCTTCGCGAAACTGTTGCCGCCGACATCACTGACGGGAACTGCCGCGACCGGCGGGTCGGTGACGCCGAACACCTACTACGCGTACCTTTATTCTTCAACGAGCGCGACTTGCGGAAGCGGGGCCCAGTCTACTTTCGCCTATGCCCTGGGAATCGTCGTGAGCGGCTCGAACAACGCGATTAATTTTAGCTGGACTGCCCCGGCATTCTCGCCCTTAAGCGCATCGATCACTGGCTACTGTATTGCCGTTTACCCCAACTACATCGGGCCCGGAAACTATATCGCAACCGGTTTGTACATCGCGGGCGCCAGCACAACCAGCTTTCTATATACGGGCCAGGCGCAACCTGCCTCCGCACCCGTGTATCCAACCGGTTCGTTTCAGCCGCAGCACCGATTCACCTCGAGCTCGCTAGGGGTGAACACGATAAGTCCGCAGTACAACCTCGACGTGAATGGCAGCGCGGCGGTCAATTCGCTCAACCAGGTCCAGAAAGCCGAACGATTTTCGGGTTCGGACGCTGCGGCAAAGATCAACGCCTGCCTCAGCGCCGCGAGCACCACAAGCTCGCTGTGCGACGCGCGCGGGCTCACCGGGAGTCTCACTGGCTCTTCGCATATTCAGATCCCCGCGGGAACCATCCTACTCTGGGGCTCAGGACAACTCGCCATCAACGATACAACGGACGGAGACGCCGTCGAATTGATGGGGGACGGCAGCGCGTTGATCGGCTATCAGGAAAGTGGCATGGGCACTATTCCACGCCCAGACAGCGGCGGATTCATCTCGTGCGTGCCCGCGGGCTGCACGACGGTGAAGAATCCCAACGCCGCCACACGCAACGTCGACTGGATTCACATCACTGGCATGAACCTGGAGGCCACGGGGGCAGGATCTAAAGTGATCGATCTTACCAGCGTGGGGCACGCAGATATCGAAAGCAACCGTTTGATCATGGGTACGGGGGGCTCTTCGTATGGGATTTTCGGAGATACTTCCACCGGAGGCTTCGACTCCACAAACACGCTGATCAAACACAACGAATTCGACCCCCAGTATCAGAATGACCGCTGCTTGCATCTCGCCGGCGTCTTTAACGTCGTCGAACTCGAGCAAAACACTTGCATTTTGCCGGCGGCGAACACCGGCACGGTTTGCTTCGAGCTGGCCAAGGATTCCAGCGGGAATTATCCGAACAACGACGAATTCTACGGCAATGACTGCGAGGCGTCGTCCACCTCGTTTGGCCAGATCGGCTACAACATCATCAATGCGGACTCCGTGACGATCGGTCCCAACAACCGCTGCGAGAATGTGTACAGCTGTTTTCAATTTCCCACTGACGGCAGCGCGGTCGGCATCCATATACTCGATCCCTACATCTCGGTGTCAGCGACCGAAGTCGTGAAGCCAAATGAGCCCTCGACTTCGCAAGTCGCGATCGACAACAACGGACCCAACTGGCTGCCTTCGATGCATTTCGGAATGAATGATCTCGCGGGTCGCAATCTGCTGGGCAATGCGGGATTCGAAGGCTGGTCGAACTCTACGACGCTCTACTACTGGGGTGGCGTCACCGGTACTAACATCAATCAATCGGGAAGTGGGATTTACGTGCAGCAGGCTAGCGGGAGTTCACCCGTGGATGGCACGACTCAGGGGAGCTACAGCGCCAAGATCGGCGATAACGCGACGGCCGGCCTGGGAATCAATTCCGGCTGCATTCAAGTCGACGCGACGATGAACTACACCCTGGCGCTACGCCTCGCGGCAACCTCGACGAGCGTCAACTTCCGCCCGGGCTTCCGCTTCTACTCCGACCCCAACTGCACGGAGGCCGACAAGATCACAAACGTCGCCACGAACGCTCGTGTGCTCACCCCCGCTAATTACGCCGGCACGTCAGCGCTCGTAGGCACGGGGCCAAATTGGCAGAGTTCGAACGCCTCGCTTACCTACAACAATGGCATCACATGTAATTGCAACGTAACCGGCGCGGATTGGCAGGTGGCTGCTGCAAATTCGTGGACACCGACGCGTAACTTCGCGATCACCTTCCGCATTCCCAATGCCTACGCGAGTTCATCCACGGTCGCCCAATCGATGCGCGTCTTTATCCTTGAGAATACCGCTGCGAACCCGAACACGATCTTCGTGGACGACGCCATATTGAGCCAGGGACCAGTGAGCCCGAACGTTCCTTTGGCGGCGGCAGTGCCCGACAGCGGAAATCCAACGGTCTATGGGAATATGACCGTAGCAGGAACCCTGACCGTCAGCGGGGAGCCAGCGACGCTGACGTCCGGGACTCCGACCGCGAACGACTGCGCCGCATTCACCGGCACGAATGTGCAGGACTCCGGATCGGCGTGCCCCACCCAGTTTTCGAAATTCGCGATGGGATTTCTGTCGGCGGGGCAGGGACCGAGCGCGACGAACGCGGTTGACGTCTCCGTGATTTATCTGCCGAATATCCAGTTCTCGCACGTTACTGTCGATGTCTCTACCACCGATTCGAGTTCGAGCGATTTCTATGGGTGGGCAATCACGGATTTGTCGGGTAATGTGAAATGTTCGATAACGGCAGTGAATCTGACGGCCGGGGGAGCGAGCGACCAGTCATGCACCCAGGGAACCGTCACCTTGCCGAGCGGTCCCTACATTTTCGCTTTCACCGGCAACGCAACGACAGCCAAGATCGCCTACAGTGGGACGGCGCCTCTCGCGCTCTCGAGCGCTGTCTCGAGCTCGACGAGCTCCAGCGGGGCGATGACGTTTCCAATCTCTGTCCCTTCAGCCGGGGTGACCTATAGCGGCTACGGACTGCCGGCAATTATTCTGCACTGAGCCTAATCGTCAACCTAATCACGAGCGCTGCCGAATCCAAAGCTCTTCGTTGGAAGTTATACGAATCGATTTCCCCAGGGAGGCTTCCATGCCCGTTGTCCCCACGACTGCGTATTCGCAAGCGGAGGACGCGCTGGACCTGGCGCGCTCGCTCGTGAACGACTCTGCAGGCGCAGTCTTCACGGACGCCCTACTGATGCCGTTTCTCAACTCCGCCTACCGCGGGCTACAGCGCGAGCTTGCAGAATGCGGCGTAAGCGTTCTGGCGGAGCAGCAGGACCTAGAACTCGATACGGACCCTACCAGCGGCGTGACTCCGACGGAAATCAGCGACGTCTCGAGCCCTCAGCTGCCCACCGACTGTCTTGTACCGCACATGCTGTGGGAGCGCGCCACCGCGAACACGACGGACGTGTTCGTTCCAATGGAAAAATTCACGAGCGGCGGCAGCATGCTGAATCTTCAGCCGAGCACCTACCTCAGGCTGTGGGAGTGGCGGGAGGACAAGATTAATCTGATCGGTGCAACGCAATCGATTACCGTCCGTCTTCGATATGAACGCGTCTTGCCCCAACTAACGCTCGGAACCGATCCGGTGCAGATTCGGTCGGCTACAGATCCTCTGGCGTTTGCGACCGCAGCTCTGGCGGCTCGATCACGCGGGGCACGAGCCCTAGCGCAGGACCTGCTCGGCACCGCTCAGATGGCCACGGAAAACTTGATCGAGAGATACGTTCGTCCCGAGCAGACGAAGGGGCGACGGCGTATGCCCTACAGCTACCACCGCCGCGTCATCTATCTGTGAGGGGGAAAAAAACGCCAGAAGAGGATCACGGGAACCCGCCGCCACCATTGGGCGCTGTAATGACGTCGAGCATCACCTGAGGCATCGCGCGCGAAGTATTTAGCGGATTTCCCTTCGAGTCGAGCGCTTTGCCGGTCGCGGTCATCGTCGTCGTTCCGGCCGGAGTCGCGGGACCCGATATTGTGCTGTTCCCGTGATGGCAGCCGATCAAGATCGCCACGGCGAAACCAGCGACTGCGAATCCCAGAGGCAGACGCTTTCGGCCAGCGAGATGCCTCGGGGCGGCCCCGATCCAACTCAGAAACATTGCGATCGCGAGAAGGCTAGCCATCAGCAACAAGACGGGAGAAGTTCGACGACCTGGCGGAACTCCGGGGCGCGTCTGTGGCACCAGAGTTGCCGGCGCCGGTCCATAGGACGTGCAGCCCGAGCCTTGCGGAGGCACCGCGGCGATGCTTGTGGCCGACGAAGTCACGAAGGTGATCTTGAACGAGGTCGGAGTCCCCGCGGTGATCGCCACCTCGCACGGGGTAATCACGCAGGACGTGTTTTCGGGCATCGTCGCCGACGGAGGGCACACCAACTGAACAGATTCGCCCTCCTGCCCAAACACGCTGTCGGGCACAACCTGGCCGTTGAACACGGCTGTTCCGCCCTGATCGACGGTCAGCTCAATCTGCTGACCGCTCGCCAATTGCAAGGTGTAGTCGTCTCCTGTACCCGCGAGACCAATCGTCGCTGTGTCAGCGGGATTTGAGTCCGTAACGCTCAGGGCCGCCGTAAGGTCGCCGGTGGTTTGGGGCGTAAACGCGACGTTGATCTGGCAACTCTGGCCCTGGCCAAGCGTTGCGGTGCAGCCGTTGCTCTCAACGGTAAAATTCCCCGGCGTGGTCGCCGGAATGAATCCGACCGTGACTCCCGTCACAGTGCTCGAGGAAGTGTTTGTCAGCGTGAAGGCAGCCTGCTGCGACGTGCCTCCTGACGGTATATTGCAAAACGTAAATGGATTGGTCACTTGCGGGCAGGGCGAAGCAAAGGCCGATGGCACAGTAAGCGAGATTGCGCTCGCCGGGTCACCGAGTTGCGGCAGCTCGATGACGCGACTCAGGCCTTGCTCAGACACAAAAAGATCGCCCTTTGCGTCAAACGCCGTGTCGCCGGGGACATTCAAGCTGGTTGCAGCGACCGAGATCTTCTTGCTGGCCGCATCCACTCGCAGTATCCGGCCGGCGTTGGCGTCAGCGACGAAGAGGTTTCCGCGTCCATCGACGGCCAGCCCGGCCGGGCAGATTCCCTGGGTCTTCGGTGCCGCGATCGCGTTGCCGTCAATCGCAGGGCACTCGCTCGCGTTCGAGGAAGACGTCGCACCCGCAGCCGGGAAACCAGGGATAACGGCAATTGCTCGCGTGGTCGTCGTGATCGCGAAGACGCTTCCGGTTTCGGGCGAGGCAACGAAAACCTTCGTTCCGTCGCGCGTCACCGCCACACTCGACGGCGAAATCACTTGTGCCAGAGTTTCGAGCTGCCCGGTCGCGGCCAGGAGCACATCAACCGCATTTGCATCTTTGTCGGCGATGTAGAGATTCCCGGCGTAGTCGACGGCAACACCCATCGGAGTGCTCAGCGTGACGTTCTGGCGGGGGGCCCATCTCCCTGCGACACTTCGAATGATCCCTGGTTCGCTACTGGTGGGACCGGCAACGCTGCGGACCGTGCTGTTCTGCGAATCCGCGATGAACATCGTGCCATCCGCCGCGATGGCGATGCCACTTCGCTCGATCAGCGAGTCGGGCGCGAAATCAAACGTGGCCAACGCAGCCGCGCCACCGTCCCCGGTGGACCCAGGACGGCCAAGACCCGCAATTGGAAACATCGTGGCTGTGGAAGAAACAGGCGCTGCCTGCTGTGGCTTCACGGCGCTCGCGATCGCGAAGACGCGATCAGGAGCGGCTGCCGTCGTCAGATCCATAGCGCCATGAAGATCGAGACCCAGGGCGCGCGCCGCGACTCCCTTGACGATCGCAATGGGCTTGCTTGCGTTCGAACCGGCGATACCTGGCGCGGTTTCGGGTGACGCTTCTCCGCCCGCCGCGAATGCCGGCATCGCCTCTCGATGCGAGAGGCCGAGAATGAATACGAGAGCCGCCGCAAACGCGCAAACACCCAGCAATCGCCGCACAAGTTCTCCCTTTGTTGGAATATATCGACGCTTTGGATTCACCTGCAGGCGTTCGGGTTGCGTCGCAAGCCGCTCATGATACCAGCTACGCGAGAGGGATGGCCAGCGAAAGGCTGAGGCGACGATGGGCGTTCTCGATAAAACCTCTCGACCTGCGTTTCGGAGATAGCCCCTAATCAGCAAACCCAAGCCGACTTCTTTTCGGGTTGCCCAAGAGCATCTAGGTTCATATGGAGGAACCATGGCGTTAACCTTCTCGCTTGTCGATACGTGGGATGACGGCAAACGCATCCACGTATCGGGCACGGTCGCCGCAACAGGAAGCTACACGACCACCGGCGACACGCTCGACCTCTCGCAGTTTCCGATAATCCCGGCAACGCAAGCACCGATTCAAGGCACCGCGTGGATGGACGGCCTTTCGGGTTACGACTATGTTTTCTACCCGGGCTCGGCCATGAACAACGGCAAGGTGAAGGTATTTCAGCAGGGCACGAGTGCTGGTCCGTTCCCGGAGCTTGCGTCCGGAGCTTATCCCTCGCCGATTACCTCGGATACGATCACGTTCTACGGAATCTTCCGAAAGATGCAGTGACGATTGCTGCTGCGTTCGCTCGACGCCACGACCCGTGGTTACCTTGAGAGACCGCGGTTTGCTTCGCCGAATTTAGCGACGCGCGGTTCACTTTCCCCGAGTGATTGGCTCATGAGCATCGAAACCTTTTCTCCACTGTCGCTGAATGTGTTCGGTACGTGGGTGACGCTGCTCGATCCCTCGGACGTGCCGGCCGGAATGTCGCCTAATCTGGCGGATGTCGATTTCTTTCCGGGCGGGGTCCGCACGAGACCCGGCCTTGTGGCGCAATACTCCGGGCTTGCCGGCCTTCCGCAGATCAACGGCGTGAAGACGTATATCACGACGAACCTCGTGCAACGGACGCTCGTCTTGGATTCGCTGGGAAACCTGTACGAAGAGCTCACGCCCGGGGTTCTCGCGCTGATCGTGGCGGGAGCCGCCAAGCCGAACCTCTACCTCGCGTCCACAACACACTTCGGTCGCGAGTACATGGCATTCGGGGATGGCATGATCGGGCAGGATCTGCCACGGCAGTACGACGATTCAAACTACGACCGCGTGAGCCAGGTCGGCCCCGGCGAGGGACCCGCCGTCGGCGACTCCAGCACCGCTGGCAATGTTTCGCCCGGAATTCACCGCGTGGCGGTCATCTTCGTCACGCGCCAAGGCTACTGGACTGTGCCCTCGCCTTCAGTCGCGTGGACAGCAGCAGGCAACTGGAAAGTCAGTCTGACCAACATTCCGACGGGACCCTCGAACGTCGTCCAGCGGTTGCTTGCGTTCACTGCCTCAGGCGGCGCGAACTTTTATAACGTGCCCGCCACAATGACGCTCAATGACAATACGACGACATCCCTTACCGTTGACTTCACGGACACGATCCTACTGTCTGGCACGAGCATGGACTATCTCTTCAGCCAGATCGAATTACCGGAACAGCTTGGCGTGGTCGCGTATTCCGAACGTCTCTTCTGGTGGGGCGAACGCGCACAGATGGACAATTGGGTCAATCTCACCTTCGACGGCGGCTGGGACGCGTCGGGTAACGGTCGCCCTCTCGGGTGGCAACTCGACCCCGTTTTGGGTCCAGGCGGCAGCCGTGAATCGAGCGATACGGTATGGGGCGATGCCTATCGGATCACCGCGGACGGCGTTACCATCACGCGAGGCTATGTCTCGCAAGGCGCTATCGCCGATTCGTCCGGAAATCCGCTCATCGTGCCCAATACCGATTTCTCGGTGCGCGCCCGCGTCAAGCGGAGCGCAAATCTCTCGGCCGGCACGCTGCGCGTGAATCTGTTTAGCCCCACGGCGGGCCAGGTCGGCTTGGGCCTTTCGGTGGCAGCTACGCAAGCCGCTGCGGGCTATCAGGAATTCATCGCGGAACTCTGCCCGCCTCAGGGATCGGTCCCGCCGGACCTTTCGCTGCGGGTTTATGCCGACGGCGTCCCGGCACCTTCGGGTGAGTCGTTCTTGATCGACAATATCGAGATATTTCCTACTGATGTCGCTCAGAATCCTTCGCTCGTCCGGTGTTCGGGCACAGAAGAACCCGAGGCTTACGACGGCGTAACCGGTATCATGAGTGTCGCCGAGAACAACGGGCAGGGGATTCGCGCCGCCTTCACGATACGCAACAATCTCTATTTCGTCAAAGAGCGCAGCATGTATGTGACGGCGGACGATGATGTCAACGAACCCGCGCTCTGGCAAGTCGAGGAAGTATCAAACCAGGTCGGGACCCCATCAGCGCACGGCGTAGGCATCGGTGAGGAATGGGCCGTGATCGCGGGCCGATCAGGCCTGTATCTTTTCGATGGTAGTGAGCCCATGAAAATCTCCCAGGAAATTCAGCCCATATGGGACTCGATCAATTGGGCGTGTGGTCACCTCATCTGGGTGCAAGTCGATACGCAGCACAAGCGCATCCTGGTAGGCGTGCCAGTGGGCTTAGCCACACAGCCGAATCAGGTCCTGATGCTCGACTACACCGAAGGATTCGGCGACCCACTCGTGGCAATGCTGACCGCGCCCGAGCGCTCGCGAAAATGGGCTCCATGGAATATTCCGGCCAATTCGTGTGGCCTGATTGAACGGCCAAACGGCGTTGCTCAAATCTTTTTCGGGTCCAACAACTCTAGTGGGAAAATCTACGCGCTGACCCCGGGAACGTTCTCCGACGACGGTGCCGCAATCAACTCCTTTTACTCAACCGCTTTTCTCGCCGCCACCGGCATCAGCGGCCGCAACCTCTTCGGTTATCTCACGGCTTACGTACAGGGCTCGGGATCGCTCGCGCTCTCCGCGCTCACGCCGGGTGACGTCTCCTCGATCGCCATCGGATCCTGGACGTTGACATCTCCAGCCTCACGCGATCTCGAGCAATTCACGAACGTCCTGGCCGAACGCGTGTCCTATCAGTTCGGCACGAACGTAGCTGGCTCCTGGTTCTCACTCACGAAGCTTGTGCCCTGGGCCAAACCCGATCCGTTTGCAATCGTCCGGGGCGGCAACTGATCGGGGCCTCCGGCGCGAGGCTCTCTCGGATTGATCACGTCGAGGTCACATCTGAATGCTTACCGTTCCGCAAATCGAGGCCCTGCGAAAGACCAATCCGCAACTCTACGAGTCGCTGAAGCGCCTCGCGGGTGCTTCGCTTGGGCCCAATCAGGGCTGGAGCCTCGACAACCAAATCGCCGATGGCACCGACTTTGCTCGCGTGGTTTCCGGTGCGCTCACGGCCGGACAGGTCGATCCATCGAAGCCCGGCGTGCTGATGAAGGGGTCTGTGCCTCCCACATGGTCCGGTGCGTTTACGTATGTCTCGACGACGTCGGGTATCACGTGGAACTGGAGTGGTCTGACGATCTTTCGCGCAGATGGCTCCAAGACGACGGTAGCAAACGGTTCGGTTAGCGTCACCGGCCTCACGGCCGGTACGACATATTATTTCTATCCGTATTGGGACGATCTCGCGTCGTCGCTGAGATGGGTCGGCGGCGGCGCCGGCACGCCCGCGTATGCACAGTCGGCGAAGACGAATCTGGCGGCGCAGCAACAGGCGCTCCAAGGCCTTGTGCCGCTTTCGCAGGGTGCAGTGGCCGCCGCCACAACCACCAGCGGCACCGGCGGGGGTTCGGGTGGCGGCAGCGGCAGCTGCCTCCGGGCAGGCAGCGTCGTGCTGACCAAAGAACGAGGCACCGTGGGGATCGAGACTTGTAAAGCCGGCGAGCACCTTCGTTGTCCCTCGCCCCGAGGCGGCGAAGCGTGGACGCGCATCTTGCGACTCGAAGTCCGCGATGCTGACACGTTCCTCCGTCTGCATTTCTCGAACGGCGAATCTCTGGACGTGACGCCCCATCATATTTTCACCCTCGCCGACGGCGCCCCAATGCACGCGGAGCGCCTCTGCTGAGGCACACCCTATGACCGGCAAGGCTTATTATCTGACGACACTCCGCGACTGGCGGCGTCACTCACAGCACTATAGCAGTGCTAATGAATATTATGTTTACTTATAGCTAAGTTGTGGGTTCCGGCGGCGACGGACAGGGCTGTGCTGGCGGATTGCGGGAGCCACCAGGAACGCCGGAGGACGGTGAGCTGGCTGCGCTGCATGCGGCGGGCGGCGTAGTCGAGAATGGCTGGGGAGATTTGGCTTACCAGGTAGATGGCTGACGAATGCGCGAACGGGCGCAGCAGCGGGTCGTCTTCGTGGGCGCCGCCGGAAATCGCTTGGCGCGTCGAATAGGCGTCGAATGCGGCCGCCCCGTGCTGTGCGAAGGACAGCAGGAGCCAGGCTTTGCGCGGCGGCGTCGTTTCAGCGGCGATGACGCGAACCGGCCTCGCTGGAGCCGGGTCCGGCAGGCGCAGCGTCGAGAAGGGCTGTGTCGCGGTCGTTTCAGCCAGTGAAACATTGGATCCGTTAGTGGCACCCATCGAAAGACTTGCGGACGCGCCGGCTGCGGCCGACGGCTGGGCCGAGGAGGTCGCGATCGAGGTGACGACTCTCGTCACATCCTTCGCAGCGGGGGTATCTGTCGCAGGGCCAAAGTGAAACAGCAGCGCGGCGATTACACAGATCATCATGGGGAGTGAGGAGCCTCGAACTCTTGATGGCTATTTGCAAAGCGCCGACCGTCTGAGACTTTGCCGGCATCGCAGTAACTGCCTTAGTATCAACAACTAAAGGGAATTGCGTCGCGAAACCACGCGATTTGCGAAGGGAAGCGCGGAACGGGGCTTCCACCGAGTGGAAAAGTCCTATCGGCGGCCCAAAAGAGCGCTGACCGCCGAGGCTCTCAGAGGCTCTTCAGGCTGGCACGGGCGGCCGCAAGGGTGAGGTCCACATCCTCATCGGTATGGGCTGTGGATACGAAGAGCGCTTCAAACTGGGACGGCGGTAGGAACACTCCCCGGGAGAGCATTTCGCGGAAGAAGGCGGCGAAGCGAGCCGAGTTGGATTTCTTCGCCGCGTTGTAGTCGGCCACCGGGCGATCCGCAAAGAACAAGGTCAACAACGAACCGGCGATGTTCACCTGGCCCGGCACTTTCGATTCACGCAATCCATCGCGGAGGCCTGCGGCGAGCCGTGAAGCTTTGCGGGCGAGACTTTCGTAGAAGTCAGGGGCTTCGAGCCTGGCCAGCGAGGCTAAGCCGGCGCGCATCGCCAGGGGATTGCCAGAGAGCGTCCCAGCTTGGTAGACGGGCCCGAGCGGGGCAACCTGCTCCATGACTTCCCTACGGCCGCCGTACGCCGCAACCGGCAGTCCCCCACCAATAATCTTCCCGAGGATGGTGAGATCGGGGCGAATCCCGGCGATACCCTGAGCGCCACCGTACCCCAGGCGAAAACCAGTGATGACCTCGTCGAAAATGAGCAGAGCGCCATCTCGTTCGGTGATCCGGCGCAGCGAGTCGAGGAAGCCGGGCTCGGGCAGGACGACCCCCATATTGGCTGCGACGGGCTCGATGATGATGGCTGCGATTTTGCGGGGGTGACGTGCGAAGATTTGCTCGACCGCTGCCACGTCATTATATGGCGCGTTCAAGGTAAGCGCGGCGAACTCGGCCGGCACACCGGGGCTCGCGGAGATGCCAAGGGTGGCCAGGCCGGAACCGGCTTCCACGAGAAAGCTGTCGGCATGGCCGTGGTAGCCGCCCTCGAACTTCAGGATTAGATCACGATTCGTGAAGCCGCGCGCCAACCGGACTGCGGACATTGCGGCTTCGGTTCCCGAATTGACGAAGCGGACGCGCTCGATAGAAGGAACGGCCGCGGCGATGCGCTCGCCGAGGTCGATCTCAAGCGGCGATGTCATCCCGTAACTCGTGCCTCTGGCGGCCTGGTCGGCGACTGCCGCAACGACATCGGGATCGGCGTGGCCCAGGATGAGCGCGCCCCAGGAACATACGTAGTCGATATATTCGCGGCCATCCGCATCGAAGATGCGCGAGCCCTGGGCCCGGTCGATGACGAGCGGTTCCCCACCAACGGCTCGAAATGCGCGAACCGGACTGTCGACACCGCCCACCAGAATTTTTTGTGCCCGAGCGAAAAGATCGTGGGATATGGTCACGGCCGATTATTTTATGTGATGCCCGGCGCCGAGGCGAGCGAAAGCGTGCCGGAAACTGGCTCTATTCGCCGCTGGCGGGGGTTGCCGGTGGATCCGGTGGATCCGGGGGCGGCCTGCGGCTCAGGAATTCCTGGAAGATGCCCGCGACGGAACTTTCGCCGATCCTCACCAGCACGGTGTCGAACACCAGCCCGACGCCTCGATCTTTCGATGGGTAATAGGCGTTCGAGATGCTGCCGACGACGACTCCGCCCAGAAAATCCGAGTAGTTGGGCTGCCAGTGGCCGGAGTCGCTCTTGCAGATCACCGAATTGCCGATTGCATAGAGGACGCGCGATCCTTTGCTGCCTTTTCCTTTGTAGAAATAGCGTGGGTCCTGCTTCAGCAGCGACGGCATCAGCGCGCTGCCGATCATGGTGCCGGCGAAGATGTCCGCATAGGCAGCGCCAAAGCGCTTTCCGTACCCCTGAGCACCCTGGCCGTACTGCCGGAACTTGTCCAATCCTTGCTGAATCCCGGCCACGACGCCTGCACCCACGAACGTGAGCGGATCGATCGACGATCGCCACGCCAGCCGGAACTTCTGCTTCGAGGAGAGAGGCGCCGGGTGGGGAACAAAGGTCACGTAGAAGTTAGGGATCACTCCGAAGACGCGCTGCTTCTCCTGCTGCTTCAGTTCTTGTTCGGCTTCCCCGCCGGGAGTGACGTGGAGTTCCGTCACCACGGTCGCGAGAGCGAGCGTAATTTCGGGCACGAAATAGGTCTCGCCCGGATGCAGCGTCCCGGTAACGGACTGTGTCGCGAAGCCTTCGCCCGTGACCGTCAGCTGAAATGTTCCGGCAGCGATATCGCTGAACAGGAACTGGCCCATGTCCCCGGAGACGACTTCCTGGCTCGGGGCCGAACTCTGGGGGATCAGTTTCACGTGAGCGCCGGCGACTGCAGTTCCCGTCTGGTCGACGATCGTGCCGGTTACGGTTCCCGGCAACTGCTGGGCAGGCTGCGGCGCGGGGACCGCTTCCCCGCCCTGATTCGGCGCCGCGTTAGCCGCCGGCTGCTGGAACTGGGCCTGGACCGGGAACCCACCGATCAGGACAACGAGGGCCAGCCCTGCCAACCTTCCAGGGCGCTGGATCGTCCGACGACAGATCTCCCTCAGAGTCCATTCCATTAACGAATACCTTTCGTGTGGGTCCGAGTCGTGTTCGAGTTTCGGTTGACCAGCCCGGCTAATTGGATGCGGCACGCGCTCCAGCGGTCCTGAAAATTAGAGTCCCGCGGAACACCAACGCTGCGGGCTCGTGGAGCCCTCAAAATGTTCTCCGCCTTGCCGCGGACTTCCCAGGCACGCCCCGATCAATGCTCAAAACCATTTTATTCGGCCGGGCTTGCCTATGCAATGCGCTCGAGCATAAGGAGTTGTCTGAAGGTTCCTTCTCCTCACCGCGTGCCCACGTGATTCGTGAGCACATGGAGACGGGGGGTCAGTCCTCGTACGACCTTTGGTGCCGCCTCCGCACCAGTCGCCGCCCGGATTTCAGGGAACATTCCCCAGGTCCGTTCCGTATCACCTGGCAAGACGGGCTGAGGAGGCCCACACACGATGCGATCCATACGAAAGCGAAGCCACATTGGGGCAGTAGTCTGTTTCCTGGCCGCGGGAATGGTGCTCCCTGCATACCCGGCAATGGCAGCGCCCGCCGACAGATATCTCCACGTGAACGTCCAGGACCCGGCGAACGACGGAAGCGTCCACGTGAATGTCCCGCTTTCGCTCGCGGAAGCAATTCTGCCTGCGATCAACAATTCCGACCTGCACGACGGAAAGGTCTCGATCCACAATCACGATATGAACGGCGTAAACGTAGCGGAGCTCTTGAATGCGGTGCGCACCGCGCCGGACAACGAGTTTGTGACCGTCAACGACAAGGACGCGGACGTGCGCGTCGCCAAAGCAAATGGAAGCATCATCGTTCACGTCACCGACAAGCGGGACAAAAACCGGAAAGTCGACGTGACGGTTCCATTCAAGGTCGTCGATGCGCTTCTCGCCAACGCAAAGAACGACGAGTTGGACGTTGTGGCGGCGCTGCGGGCCTTGAACGACGCCGGTGACGTCTTGCTGGTCACGGTGCAGGACTCGAACCAGCGGGTTCGCGTTTGGGTCGACTCGCGCAACACGCAGGACTGAGCCGCCACGATGAAGCAAGCCCCTCGGAACTGCAAATCGATGTTTCAGGAGTGAGCCGATGATTCTGCTCGCCAAGATCGTGTTGGGCGTCGCCGGAGTGGGTCTAGCCGGCGCGGGTATGCTATGCAGCGAAGGGATGGTCAACGTGAAAGTCGTCGAGAAGCGACCGCAGGGCTTTCACCTGCACGTGATCGCTCCCGCGGCGCTGGCTCCTATCGCCGTGCACCTCGCGCCACGGCGCTGCCTTTCGGACGCAAGTCTGAAAATCCGGCCCTACATGCCGGAGATTCGTGCGGCCATCGACGGCTTGCATGCATCAGACGATCTCGTGCTCGTAGAGGTGAACGAACGCGAGCAGCACGTCGAGGTGTCGAAGTCGGGTGGCTCGATCGTCGTGGACGTCGATGATCCCGGCGAGACGGTGCATGTGTCCGCGCCGCTCCGGGCGATATCGAGCACGGTCGATCAGCTCGCCGCCGCGGGCTCGAGTTCGCTTTAGCGACAATCGATCGGGGTCGCGTGTGGACCCAAAGGCCCTCGCGCCCCTTCAGCCGCAGCCGGCTTACCCTCGTTAATGCGGGGCGTGGCCGGGGTGTGGTAGTGTCGCCGCTTCTCGTAGCGGGGCTCGCTCGGCGGGGACGCAATTCTCGAAGAGCCTTGGCGCGACGAATCTCCGGCCTCAAGACCATTCCAAAAGGAGCCCTCAAATGGCTGAACCCAAACCGGCAAGAGAGTCCTCGACAGGCCAATCCCAGATCGAAGGCAAAGACGCGACACTCGAGACGGGCGCCGCAAGAGTCGCGACGAAGCTCGAAGTGGTCGTGATTCCCGTTTCGGACGTCGACCGCGCGAAAGAGTTCTATGTAAAGCTCGGCTGGCGGCTCGACGCCGACTTCGCCAGCGGCGAAGATTTCCGCGTCCTACAGGTCACGCCGCCCGGTTCGAACTGCTCGGTGATTTTCGGGAAAAACATCACGGCCGCCGCGCCCGGATCGGCGCAGGGATTGTATCTGGTGGTGTCGGATATCGAAGCGGCACGCGGCAAATTGCTTGGCCGCGGCGTCGACGTGAGCGAAGTATTTCACAGCGCGGGCGGAGTCTACACCGGCACGGACGAGCCCTACCTGTTTGGACGTCACCGCGTCAGCGGCCCCGATCCCAATCGCGGCAGCTACCGCTCGTTCGCTTCGTTCAGCGATCCAGACGGCAACGGCTGGCTCTTTCAGGAGATCACGACTCGACTGCCAGGCCGCATCGACAAGGCGGCGACGACCTTCGCATCGGCGAGCGACTTGGCGAGCGCGATGCGGCGTGCGTCCGCCGCACATGGTGAGCACGAGAAACGCATCGGCAAGGCCGATCCCAACTGGCCCGACTGGTACGCAGAATATATGGTGCGCGAGCAGGCGGGCGAAAATCTGCCTCAATAGCGCGTCAGCAGTGCTTAAGCCAGCGGGCGACATCCTTCGCGTGGTAGGTGAGGATGATGGAGGCGCCGGCGCGCTGGATGCCGGTGAGAATTTCGAGCGTGATGCGCTGCTCGTCGATCCAGCCTTTCTGGGCGGCGGCTTTCACCATCGAAAATTCGGCGCTCACGTTGTACGCGGCGACCGGGACGTCGAAGCGTTCGCGCACCCGCTGGATGATGTCGAGATACGGCAGCGCGGGCTTGACCATGACGATGTCCGCGCCCTCTTCGAGATCGAGCGCCACCTCGCGTAGCGCCTCGCGCGCGTTGGCGGGATCCATCTGATAGCTGCGGCGGTCGCCGAACTGCGGGGCGGATTGCGCGGCCTCGCGAAACGGTCCATAGAATCCCGAACAATACTTCGCGGCGTAGGACATAATGGCGATGTCGGGAAAGCCGTTGGCGTCGAGCTTCGCGCGGATCGCGGCTACGCGGCCGTCCATCATGTCGGACGGCGCGACGATATCGGCGCCGGCCCGCGCGTGCGAAAGCGCGGCATCGGCGAGCAGGGCGATACTCGGGTCGTTCTGCACATTTCCCGCGGCATCGAGCACGCCGCAATGGCCGTGGTCGGTGTATTCGCAGAGGCAGACGTCGGTGACCACGAGCAGATTGAGCTTCGCTTTGCGAATTGCGTCGATCGCGCGTTGGACGGCGGCGTTCGGATCGGCAGCCTCCGAGCCGGTCGCGTCCTTGTGCTCCGGCAAGCCGAAAAGCAGCACCGCAGGGATACCGAGGTCGGCGACTTCCCTGCACTCTTCGACAATCTGATCGGGGGACTGTTGGTAGACGCCCGGCATCGAGCTGACTTCGTTGCGCACGCCCTTGCCCGGGCACGCGAACATCGGATAGACGAACCCTTCGGTCGAGAGGCGCGTCTCGCGGACAAATCCTCGCAGCGCCTCCGAGCGGCGCAACCGACGCGGCCGATGGATCGGGAATGTCACGCGGGCCTCGCAGCCGGGGAACTCCGGCTCCGGTAGTGCTTCACCAACGCCTCAGCCAAACCGGCGGCACTGCTTTCCTCTGCTTCCACGGCGACGCGAGCTCCGGTTTCGCGGATGGCGTCCGCGGTCGTCGGCCCGATGGAAACGAAACTGCCGCGCCTCGAAATCAGCGTTGTCTCCGCGGCGCCGACGATGTCGCGAAAATTGTGAAACGCCGACGGACTGGCGAAGACCACAGCATCCGCTCCCCCGTCCCGAACGCGTCCGAGAATGGCCGGATCGACCGCGCTTGGCGCGGCCGTGGTGTAGGCGACAACCTCGGTCGGATCGGCGCCAATCTCGCGGAGGGCGCGCGGCACGCGGTCGTCGCCGCGATCGCTGCGAGGCAGGAGCACTCGGCGCCCGGCGAGAGATTCGCGAAGCTCTTTCACGAGCGATGCACCCGTCTGCTTCCTTGCGACGTAATCCACGCGGATTCCTTTTTCCTTCAGCGCTTCGGCCGTCCCGGAGCCCACCGCAGCGATGAACCGGCTGGCAGGGCCGACCACCTCACACTGTATGCCGAGTCGGGCGATGCGATCAAAAATATATCGCACGGCGTTCTTGCTCAGGAAGAGAATGGCGTCGAAGCCGTCCAGGCACCGCAGCTGCTGATCGAGCTGCTCCCAATCCGCGGGCGGAGCGAACGCGACAGTAGGCATCAGGATCACCTCCGCGCCCAGAGACTCGAGGGAACGCGCCAGCCCGGCGGATTCTTCCGCCGTGCGCGTAAGGACGATCCGCTTTCCCCGAAGTGGTTGCGTCTGGTCCATCGCGTCGAGATGGTTCGGAGCCGCCGCCTTCACGCGAGCGACGTTTCGCGTTCGAAAATTCAGCCGCCGCCGGCGGATCGCCCCGCGAGGCGCAGAATCTTCCCGGCGCCGGCGTCGATCAAGGCCTGCGCGAGTCGCACGCCGATCGCTTCCGCCTCAGCCGGCGCCCCGGCTTCGTCCAGCCGGACGGTCTCCGAGCCGGCGGCCGAAAACACCGCCGCTTCGAGATGCAATTCACCTTCGCGCAGGCGTCCCCAGGCGCCCAGCGGGACTTGGCAGCCGCCCTGCAGTTCTCGCAGGAGCGCGCGTTCGGCCGTGACGCAGGCACGCGTTTCGGCGTCGTCGAGCGCCGCAACAAAGCGGGATGTTTGCGCGTCGTCGGCGCGCGTCTCGATTCCCAGCGCGCCCTGGCCCACGGCCGGCAGCATCAGGTCCTCATCGAACACTTGCGTCACTTTGTTTCGCACGCCCAGGCGCGTCACGCCCGCCAGAGCGAGCACGATCGCGTCGAATTCCCCGCTTTCGAGCTTGCGGATACGCGTATCCACGTTGCCCCGCAAATCCGCGAGCTCGAGGTCCGGCCGGTGATGGTGCAACTGCGCCTGCCGGCGAAGGCTGCTGGTGCCCACTCGCGCCGCGCGCGGCAGCGCCTGGAACATGCAATTCTCGCGCGCGATCAGGCAGTCGCGCGGATCTTCGCGCCGCGTAATGGCGGCGAAGGTGAGCCCCGCAGGAGTTTCGGTCGGCACGTCCTTCATGCTGTGGACGGCCACATCGATCTGGTCCGAAAGCAGCGCGTCCTCAATCTCTTTGATGAAGATTCCCTTGCCGCCCTCCGCGCCGATGGCTTCGTTTACCTGGGCGGTCGAGGCGGACTGCAGGCGGTCTCCCGAGGTGCGGATGCGAACGATCTCGGTCTCTACGCAGTGCAGCTTGGCCAGCGATTCGGCGATGTGATTGGCCTGCCACAATGCGAGCGAACTGCCGCGCGTGCCGATTCGCAGTCGCGTCACTCGCGATCCTCGGATTTGCGGTCGCGCGGGTCGCCGCCGGCCCGCAGGTCCAGGCCGAAGAGTTCGCGCACGGCTTCGATCGCGCTGAGTCGCCCGCGCAGGCCGCGCCCGGTTCGCAAGCGGTCGGCGGGCTCGCGCAGCAGACTCTCGATCAGCTCCCGCGTGATCGCGGCAAGGCGCTCGCGCTCTTCGGGCGAAACTCCCTGCATCTCATCGAGACGCTGCCGCAGCAATTCCTCCCGCTGCTCGTGGAATCGTCCGCGCAGATCGTCGACGATCGACGCCGCTTCCATGCCCGCGCGCCAGCCTTCGAATTTTTCCACGTGCTCCGCGATGATCGCTTCGGCGCGCGGGATTTCGGCCTCCCGCGCGCGCTTGTTCTGTTCCACGATCTCGCCGAGGTCGTCGATGTTGTAGAGGTAGAGATTGTAGAGGCCGGAGGCTTCGGGCGCCACGTTGCGCGGAATGCCCAGATCGACCACGAAAATCGGACGCCCGCCGCGCGCCGCGATCGCTCGCTCGAGCATCTCGCGCGTCAGCACACATCCCACGTTGCCCACGGATGTGACAATAATATCGGGCGCGGCCAGGACGCTGTCGAGCGCGTCCCATGCGACGGCTTCGCCGCCCATCGTCGCGGCGAGCTCTGCCGCCCGGTCGAACGAACGGTTCGCCACGCGCAGCGCTCCGATGCCTCGATTCCGCAGGTGCTCGACGACCTGCTCGGCCACCGCACCCGCACCAACCACCAGCGCAGCGCGCCCCTTGAGATTGCCGAAGATGCGTTCGGCGAGTTTCACGCCCGCCAGCGCCACAGACATCGGGCGCGCTCCGACTTCCGTTTCCGAACGCACTCTCTTCCCCACCTCGAGCGCGCCCTGAAACGCGCGATTCAGCAGCGGCCCGGTCGATCCGTTTTCAAGCGCCTTGCCATACGCGGCGCGAAGCTGGCCGAGGATTTCGGCCTCGCCCAGCAGCATCGAATCGAGCCCCGCGGCCACGCGAAAGAGATGGCGCAGCGCGTCGGGCCCCGTCCAGCGATAGATCCGGCCGTCGATTTCGGCGCGCGAAATGCCGTGATAGGAGGTGAGGAACTCCTCGAGTGTTTCAGTGACCGGAGCCGAGGCGGCGTCGGCGACGCCATACAACTCGCTGCGATTGCACGTCGAGAGCACCACCGCTTCCTCGAGTATTCCCTGCCGGCGTAGCTCCGCTGCGGCGTGCAGCGCCTGCTCTTGGGTGAACGCCACGCGCTCGCGCAGCTCCACCGGCGCGGTACGATGATTGCACCCGATCACCACGATGTGGACGCGTCCCCGAGCGCCGCCTTGCAGGCGGCGCGCGGAGCTCGTCCTCGCGTTGGCTGGCGTCGCCATCAGTAGAAGCGATGAAATCCCGTGAGATAGAGATTCACGATCGTATAACTGAACAACACCACGGCGAAATTCAGCGCGCAGATCAGGGCCGCGCGAGCGCCGCGCCAGTTCGCGCTGCGCGAAAGCCGCAAATAGGTTACGTAGACGGCCAGGATCGCGATCGTCACGATGAACTTCGGGTCCCCGAACGGGTACTTCCCCGTCAGCCGGTGCGCCCAGATCATGCCGGTCACCACACCCACTCCCAACGCTCCCAGGCCGATGTAGACGCTGCTCCGCGCCATCCGGTCCAGCACGTCGAGCGCCGGAAAGCGCCAGAACGCCACGCTTGGATGCCGCGACCTCAGCACCCGGTCCTGCACGATATAGACCAGGCTGAGCACGAATGATAGCGCGAAGGCCGCGTAGGCCCATGTGTTCAGCGTCACATGCAGTGCAAAAAGCGCTCCCCGCGCGGGCGGCTGCACCAGCGGGGGTTTCGGTACCAGGGTTTCGAGCGCCGCCAGCCAAAGCACCAGGAAAAGCGTCACGCACGCGCCCACCGTTCGCTGCCGGTGGAGAAATTCGAGCCCCAGGTAGGTCACCCCAAGCAGCCAGGCGAAAAGCGACATCGACCCGTACAGGTCGTCGTACGGGATGGTGTGCGTTCCCTGCGAGCGGTCGAGCAGCGCCAGATAGTGAACCCCGATCGCGCTCGCCAGCAGCAGCGTCGCCAGGCGCCCAACCCAGACATTCGGAGCGTAGAGAATCCGCGCGTAGCAGAGGAAGCTCGCGGCGTAGAGCGCCAGGCTCAAATAAGCCAAATGGATCGGCATTTGCAAGGGTGCGTAGGGCCATATCGCGGAAGGCCCAAACGCGTTCAAATAGGGAATTATAGCGCCGAAAGGGTTCGAAAAGGACGCGGGTGCGATGCCCGGTGTGGTGCCTGGAGCACGCGAGGAAACCGCGCCGCCCGCGGTCGCCGGGACCCTCTGTGCCCACTCGGTGGCCTCCGTGTCGAGAAGGGCGTACGAGGCAAGCGGGCTGGACGCTTCTGCTGCCCGGGTGAAGGGCTGCCACCTTGGGGAAGTGTTATGATTGCAGTGTAATCCACAAAGAGCGAAATGCAGCCAAACGGCGAGAACAAACGAGAGCTATTCCTGCGCGCGTGCCGCTTCGAGCCCACCGAACGTGTGCCCGTCTGGCTGATGCGCCAGGCCGGGCGCTATCTGCCGGAATACCAGGCCGTGCGCGCGCGTCACTCGTTCCTTGAGATTTGCAAGACGCCGGACTTGGCGGCCGAAGTGTCGCTGCAACCCTACCGGGTGCTCGGCGTGGACGCCATCATCGTGTTCTCGGACATCCTGATCGTGGCGGAGGCGATGGGCTTGCCCCTCGACGTCCCCGATTCCGGCCCGGTGCTCCAAAATCCGGTGCGCGATCTCGCGGCCGTGCGACGGCTGCGCGATTTCGATCCCGAGCGCGAGACGAAATTCGTGGGCGACGCAATCCGCGCGATCTGCCGCGAGGCGGGTCCGCATGTGCCGGTGATCGGCTTCGCCGCGGCTCCGTGGACGCTCGCGTGCTATATGATCGAGGGGCGCACTCGCGGCGACGTGTCACGCGCCAAGCAGATGCTGCGCGATGAGCCGGCAACCATCCGGGAACTGCTGGCGCGCATTGCCACGGCGACCGTCGGATACTTGAAGTCGCAGGTCGCGGCGGGCACGGCTGTGGTGCAGCTTTTCGACACTTGGGCGACCGAATTGACGCCGGAACAATACGCCACATTCGAACTCCCGGCAACGCGGCTCATTTTCGATGCGCTCGACGCTGACGGCGTGCCGAAGATCATTTTCGCCAAGGGCTCGGCTACGCATCTCGAAAGCCTGGCGCAAACGGGTGCGGACGTGGTCAGCGTCGACTGGAACACAGATTTGGCGGACGCCAGGCGTAGGCTCGGCCGGCGCGTGGCACTGCAAGGCAACGTCGACCCGTCGATTCTCCTCGGCGACGAAGCGGGCGTGCGTCGCGCCGTCCGCGAGGCTATCGAGAAAACCGGCGGCGCGGGACACGTCCTGAACCTAGGCCACGGCATTCTACCGACGACGCCCGTAGCCAACGCGAAAGCCTTTGTAGAAGCAGCGCAAACAGCGCGGGCAACGGTTTAAGATTTAAACGTGGCGCCGGGTGCTTTGGCCCGGCACTTTTCGACGATGACAAACGCGACCGCGAGAAACGGGGGAAATCTCGAGATCGGCCAGATCTCCGACGCGATTCTCGAGAAATACAATCGCCCCGGCCCTCGTTACACCAGCTATCCGACGGCACCCGTGTGGAAAGACGATTTTGGCCCGGGCGATCTCGAAGAGTTCTACGCCCGCGCAGACAGCGCCGCCACCCCGCTGTCGCTTTACATGCACCTTCCCTTCTGCGAGAGCCTGTGCCTTTTCTGCGCGTGCAACGTCTCGATCCAGAAAGACAAAAGCGTCGCGATTCCCTATCTCGCTTCGCTGAGGCGCGAAGTCGATCACGTCGCGGGCAGGGTCTCCCGCAACCGGCCCGTGGTCCAGTTCCACTGGGGCGGCGGGACGCCCACGTTTCTCTCTCCCGCGCAGCTCGAGGATCTCTTCGGCTACGCGCGCGAACGTTTTTCCTTCAGCCCTGACGCCGAGGTCGGCATCGAAATCGATCCGCGCGTCACCAGTCGCGAGCATCTCGAGACGCTGCGCCGCATGGGATTCAACCGCCTCAGCATGGGCATCCAGGATTTCGAGCCGAAGGTGCAGGAGACGATCCACCGCGTCCAGCCCTACGAAATGACGCGCGACCTCATCGCCGCTGCGCGCGAGCTCGGATTCGAAAGCCTCAACGTCGACCTGATTTACGGCCTGCCCTACCAGACCGCCGACAGCTTCCGCGCCACCATCCGGCAGGTGCTTTCGCTCGCGCCCGATCGCGTCGCGATGTTCAGCTACGCGCACGTGCCGTGGCTGCGCAAACAACAGGGCGCGTTCGCCACGCACCTCCCCGAGGGCGCCGAGAAATTCCGCATCTTCCGCGCCGGTCTCGAAGGGTTTCTCAGCGGCGGCTACCTCTACATTGGCATGGACCACTTTGCCCTGCCGGGCGACGAGCTGGCCACGGCACAGCAGAACCGCACGCTCCACCGCAATTTTCAGGGTTACACCACGAAAGCCGGCGCCGACCTCTACGGCATGGGCGTCAGCGCGATCAGCTCCATCGGCAGCGCGTACGCGCAAAACCGCCGCGAAATTCCCGCCTATCAGTCGAGCGTCACGGAGCGCGGACTCGCCACCATGCGCGGCTACCGCCTATCGCCCGACGATCTGCTCCGCCGCGCCGTCATCTCGCGCCTGCTCTGCCACACGGTGATTCCCAAGAACGAAATCGAGCGCGAGTTCGGCATCTCTTTCGACCAATATTTCCAGGCGGAACTTCAAAAGCTCGAAGAACCCCGCGCCGAGGGCCTCGTGACGCTCGCGCCCGGCGAAATCCGCGTCACGCCGCTGGGCCGCATCTTCATCCGCAACGTCGCCATGGTCTTCGACCGCTACCTCCACGAACAGCAGATGGACCAGAAGCCCCTCTTCTCGAAAACCCTGTAGCATTTGTATTGCATGACTGACAGCCATGTAATACGCTAAACCTATGAAGACTCTGACAGTCCGCTTGCCCGAGCCGCTCGTGGCGGATATCGAGGCGGAATCGCGCGGGCGGAAAATCTCGAAGTCCGATGTGGTTCGCGAGCGCCTTGAGTCCGCTCGCGGCCGACGGCGCCGTACTGCGTCCCTCGACGCCATCGCCGATCTTATCGGATCGGTGGAAGGCCTGCCCACCGATTTGTCTGCCCGCAAGAAGGAGCTTTTGCGGGCCAGCGGCTATGGCCAGAAACGTTCTCGCTGACGCCGGCTTCGTGGTCGCGCTGCTCAGCGCCCGGGATGCGCACCACGAATGGGCCGCCACGCAAGCCTCCGAATTTCCGCCGCCATGGTCCACGTGCGAGGCCGCTCTATCCGAAGCATTCCATCTTCTGGGACCTCGCGGCTCCCCAAGTCTCAGCGCGCTGATCCGTCGCCACGGCCTGCTGGTCCCGTTCAGGTTTTCCGAGAACGTGGAAACCGTCGTGAAGCTGATCGAGAAATATTCCGACGTGCCGATGAGCTTCGCCGACGCTTGCTTCGTCCGCATGACGGAGATGCTTGCCGATCCCCTTCTCCTCACCACGGACCGGGATTTTCGGCTTTACCGCCGCCACAGTCGCCAAGTCGTTCCCTGCGTGACGCCGGAATGACCGCGGACCGTGGCGCGGCCGCTGATGCCAGCCCACATGGCCTGTAGTTGAAACAGTAAGCGCTCACTTGCACCCGCACCACTTCCCCATGTGTCGTAAGTCGGGACCTCCGTATCCGTCAAAGAGGAGACAAAGCTCGGTTTCGTTGTAATCCCTGAAACGGAACCGAAACGACTGCAGCGGCTTCCCCTGCGAATACAACACCACGAGATGCTTATCCTCGAGGCTGAGTCCTTCCACCTTCAGACCTGCTTTCTGTGGCCACGGCGTCTTCTTTCCGCTGTCTATTCGAAACATGAGCGTCTTGAGGTCGAAAGAAATAGTGACTCGATCGCAGCACCCAGGCGGGTCTGGAATCACACAAAGCATTCCCGTCTTAGGCTCACCGGAAGTGGGAAACGCCGCCAGAATGCCAAGAAGAACAGCCGCCGCAGCACATGCCACGTTTCGCATTTCTCCTCCCGTCTATCACCGGCGGTGCCGACACAATTCAACGGCGTGACCACAGCATCCTACATCGATCCGCGGGGCCGGCCGCCCCTCTCGTTGACATTTTCCGTTTTCCGAAGCATAAATGCGGGCAAGAGACGTCCACCTCCGCCGAGTGCCCGGGAGAAACCAAATGGGATCTGTGGCAGCCAGTGAGAGCATTCCGAAATCGGCCGGCAGCAAACTGAACGTACTGCTGTGGATCATTCAAGCTCTGCTCGCGCTGCTGTTTCTATTTGCCGGGATCGTGAAGCTCGTCATTCCCATAGCGGCTATGGCCAAGCAGACGGGTCTCCCCGGCGGCTTCCTCCGGTTCATCGCCGTCTGCGAGACATTGGGCGCGCTCGGCCTGCTCCTTCCCGGAATCACCCGAATTAAAACAAGCCTCACCCCTCTCGCCGCCTCCGGCCTCGTGATCATCATGATCGGCGCAACCTGGGTGTCGGTCGCCAAAGTGAGCATTCCTTCGGGATTATTTCCGCTGGCAGTTGGAGTGCTCGCCGCGTTCGTCGCTTACGGCCGCACAAAGCTGGCCCCGCTGCGCAAGTAGCCCGCGCTACAGCACGACCTCCATGTGACGGTTGACACTATGACAGACGAAGCCGCATTCAAAGATCTGCGGGAATATCTTTCTAAAGTTCCCGGTATCGATCACCGCCTGGGTTATGGTTTTTTCGACGACGGTCGCTGGTGGGTCAAGTTCGCGATCGATATTCAGCATCCGTTAGCATGGCAGGTTGTTCAAGAACTAGGACACGTCCTGAATTATCTCTCGCCGAAGGAACGCCTTCCGACCGTATTCATGCCTGTGTCTCCCCCGCCCTACCTGAACGGAGGACCGCTCGCATTTCTGTCTTGGGTCATCGAGTGCAAGGACAGAGACTTCGCACCGAAGAAATGCGCGGAGTGGCTCGAGGGCCGGCTCCCGCAACCAGTCGACGACATGGACCAGTGGAGCCATGATCGGGACGAGAACAGTGACGCCCCCGCGCCCAAGCCGGGTGGCTAGCGCGCGCGAACGCGCCCCGGCAGCATCCGGCTGATCATCCCGTCCCGCACCACCAGCGTGTGAAACAAGATCGCGCCGAAGTGCGCAATGAACGCCAGGAAAAACAGGTACGCCAGGATCGTATGCGTCTCCCGCAGAACGGCATACAGTTCCACGCTGTGCGGCAGGATCGGGAAAAGATGTACCGAGCCGAAAAGGACGACGGGATAGCGCGCCGCCGACAGCATCGCCCAGCCCACCAGCGGTTCCACGAACAGCAACGTATACAGCAACACTTCCGAGGCGTGCGCCGCCTTCCGCTCCTGCGCGGACATCGTCGCCGGAAACGCCGGCAGCGTGCTCGATAGCCGCGTGATCAGCCGGATGACCACCACAATCAGGATCGCGATCCCGAGAGGCCGATGAATCGACACCAGCCGGTGGTAGTCTCCGAGCGACGCGACCATCGCGACCCCGATGCCCAGCATGGTCAGCACCATCGCCGCCATCAGCCAGTGCAGCAACTGCATGATGCCCGGGAATTTCTGCCGTTCCGTCGTCATGTTCGCGCTCACTTTTGCACCTCCGCCGGCGTGATCGCGCTTGGCTCTTTCTTCTCTCCCGCTCTCCTGGTAAACGACTGCGAGTAGATCGCCGATCGCGCGCTCAACAAGGGATCGTCCGACGGCGCCATGCCCACCGGCAAAACCAGCGGATCGAAATTGATGTCGCGCGCCGGGCTCGTCGCCTCGCTTTCCACCGTGTCGAGCGTCAGCGTGCCTGCGTCCACCTGCTGCCTTCCGCCCGGCCACGGGATCGTGGCATCGTTCGTGGGATCGCCGGATTGCGCGATTGTGAGGAGCAAGTGCCATTGCAGCGGGTGCTGCTGGATGCCGGCGATCAGCGCGTCGAAAAGAAAATTCTTGTCCTGGGTCGCCTCGCTCGCACTCGCGGGTTGAAATGCCTGCACCGGCACGAGCGTCCACCGCACGTATGCTTCGGTCCCATCGGCGTTCGTGAAGCGAAACGCGTTCAGTCCGTAAAACGAGCTGTTGTCGAAACCTGAGGACGGCGCGTGGCTCTTGATGATTCCCAGCGCTCGGATCGTTTCCGGATTCTTCGCCGCGAAGGCCGCCATCTTGGCCGGATCGGGCTGGTGCGTGCCCGGGTCGGGCTGCGACGCCACGAGGTTCTCGTAAAATGCCTCCGGGTCCTTGAACGGGAACACCGGCAGATTGATCATGGCCGTGCGCCACTGTTCGCCGTCAGGCAGCGAAAACTGCAGCCCTAGCCCACGCACGTTGCTTAGATCGTCCTTCGCGTATGGATCGCCACCGCCCACCGAAAAACGTCCGATCACCGGCACGCGCCCCGCTTCGAACACCACCGCCTTCGAGATTCGCGCGCCCGCGCCATTGCTCTCGAAGAACCCGCGCACGCACACGCCCTTCGCGTGATTCCTCCGGAATCCTGAGTACGTGCCGTTCACTCGCTGAAATTCGTCGACGAACTTTCCCGGCGTCAACTTTCCCGGGCTGAACCAGCCGCCCAGGTAGAGGAATGCCGCGATGACGCCCAGCAGCAAAATGCCGATGCCCGCCAATCGTGGCAGCGCGCTTCCTGCATTCAACAAAACCAACTGCGATTCCGCTGCCACTTCCCTTGGCGATTCCCCGCTCGTCTGCGTGGTCTTGGGATCCCGATCAGCCGCTAGTGGTGCCATGGGTCCTCCTTCTGTCTGATCCCTGGATGCGCCTTCGATGCACATGCAGGGGCAGGGGCCGCATTTTTGTCTGCCGCGTTGCTGGGCCGGAGAACTCGGAAGAAGGCTGTCGTGCTCTACGCGACGCGACGCCCATCGCGCCACACGGCGCCGCAACTATTTCCTGGGCTGTGGCGGTTGAGGCGGCTTAGCCGGCGCAGGCGGCGCGGGAGCATCGGGCGGCGGTGGTGCGAGCGTGAAATGTCCGTTGACCACCGGATTGCGCTCCTCGCCTTCGCAGTCCTCATACACCATGCGGTTGATGTGCGCCACGCGTTCGTACAGGCGTTTCACGTGCCACGGCGCCGTCAGGTGGGTGGGATCGATCACGGTGATCTGATCTTCGAGGTGGCCCTTATCGATCATGCGGATTCTTTCGATGTAGTGCGCTTTGGTGCTCAGGACGGTGATCGTCTGCTCACCCTCCACGTCCCCAAACGCCATCACGGGGACGTCCTCCGACTCCGACCCGGTGAAAGGAGATTTCACCGCGATCGTGTCGATCACCAGCGTTTGCCCTTCCCAATGCCCGATCGAATCGCCCCACGGCGTCGCCCACAACTCATCCGGCGGCGTGTGCGGCCTTCCGTCCGTGTAGACGTGCCGGACCTCACGGCTCGAGAAAATCAGCACCGTTTCTTTCGGCGTCGGCAGGATTTCGAACATCAAGGGCGAATCGAGCATGATCAGCGGGTAGCCGAACGTGCAGGCGCGCGAGACTCCGCCGGGGTCCTCTCCGTGGGCGATCTCCTCGAGCCTTTTTTTCTCCCCGGCAACCATCTTGTCCACTTCCGCTTGGATCGCCGGATTGTTTGGGGGACTCCACTGCATTTTGGTGAGCACCTGCTCGAGCGTCTGATTGAATCCGCCGGATGCGTCGGGAGTCGCTCCGACGTTCTCCCACTGCCCGCTCCAATCCGGCAGCCCCGCCTGCGCGCCGGTCGCGTGAACGCACCCCAGCAGGATCGCCGCTGCTAGCGCGCACCGCCGCAAGATCACTTGCCCGGCCCTTCCGGCGTCGGCGAGCCGATCAGCGGACCAGCCGGCCCGATTCCCGAGAGGTATTGCCCGCCTTTCGAGCCGTCGCGCATCGGATGTAGGACGAGGGTCACTTTGTCGCCTGCTTTGAGGGTCCCGGGCTTCCATCCGACTCGCACCAGATGTTCGGGGCTGGTCATCTCGATGCTCCACTCATCTTCGCCGCCGCTGTCGTTCTTCACGAGCAGTTGAATGAACACATGGGGATTGCTCCAGCGGAAATCCTTAACGGTTCCTTCGACTGTGATCTTTTTCGATTGGTCGAACATCGCAAATGAATGGTGCGCGAGCGCGGCGCTCGCGCTCAAGAGTGCGACCATCGCGACGACAGCGTACTTCCGTGCGCTATTCATCTTTCCCCCCGCTTCGTTGCGACGGATTATACTCCCGGATTCGCCAATCGCCAGTTGCTACTGGAACAGGCCGGTCCCGCGCGAGATATCCTTGAAACTCCGGTCGCAACGCGGCGTGTCCATTTTGGGGTGATATCTGATAATCGCAGGCGGTTCGTTGATACAGAGCTTGCGAGTCGAACCTGCTTCGTCGCGGACCTTCTGTCGCCTCGTCTGCTAGCTTTTCATCCCGCACTGCCACAGCGCGCAAAGAGCGGTGTTGTAGAGGGCGAGCGCGGTTGTGATCTGCCCGAGGTGGTTGTCGTGGGTCGAGAGATAGGCGGCTCTGCGCAGCACGTCCGGATGCAGGTTTCCTTCCGTCGAACAGTCGATGATCACCGCGCCGTCCTTCACGTCGCGCACCAGGTCCTCTTCCCGCTGCGCCGGGAAAGCGGTCACGATGATGTCGGCGGTCCTCAGGTACGCCAGCCGGTCTTCCTGCCGCGTTTGCGGGTGAATCATCAGCGCCGTGGCTCCGATCCGCATCAGCATGCTTTGCAGCGGAATTCCGATTCTCGGCGAACTATTGCAGATCGCCACAGTGGGGCCGCTCTGCCCCGCCTCGCGCGGAAACATGTTCTTGATCTCGCTGTGCTGGTGCAACAACGTCAGGATCGCTTTCGCCGTGCATGGCACCACGCCCTCGTACTTCTCTTCCTCACCCACGGTCTTAATGTTGAGCGCCATGCGCCCGGTGTTCTCGACCGTGAGCCCCTCGATGTCTTTTTCCGGCCGCACCCGCCGCAGGAAATAATCCTCCGTCTTGCCGAAGGGCGCCGGGAAGAAAATGAACGTTCCGTAGATTTTGTCGTAGACTTGCGCGCCCATCAGCAGCAACTCCAGCGCGTCGGCGCTGTGCGCTTCCTCCACGCGGAAATCCAGCCCGTGCTGCCGGAACTTCTTCGCCATGTAGCTCGCGTAACGCCGCGAGCCGCGGTCGGGCTCCACGTCCGGAAGGCGCGGCATGAACGCCGCGACGCGAATTTCGCCCCGGTCGAGCCCTGTTTTCTCCACCTGCGCCAGTTTCTGCTCCGCTTGAACGAACACTTCCGCGGCCGCCGCGATGCAGTCCAGCCGCTTGCTCTGCGGCACCTGCTGCGTCCAGCTCATGTCCGGCGCGTACGCCTTTTTCTGCGCGACTTCCAATGGGCTCATGTCTGAGTGACCGCGTATCCCTGACCGTGCTCTGCGGCCCGGCACCCTTCTTTATCGATCTTACGGGTTTACCTCTTCACCCAGGCAACTTTTTAGCCTGCGGTTCCCCTTGTGCCAAGACCTGCGATAAAAATGCCACGGACCATGCCGCGATCACAGGTCCGGCGGCCATTACGATTCGCGAAAATCCGAACGACTCCGGCCTCCCGAGACCAAACAGCCCAGTTCGGGGGGCGGTTCTTAGTACTCTACAGAGGGCTCGCTTACCCCGTTGGCTGCTCGTTCACGTTGGAGTAGTATTGCCGCCGAAAGGTTAAAATAGCCGGAACAGGCCCGGTCCGGCGAGCGATCACCGAGGAGACCCATGCCAAAGGATCTGTCGCGAAGAGAATTGATGCGCCGTTCGATTGCCGCAGGCGGCTTGTTCGCAGCTGGTTCGCTGATGCCGGTCGCGTCGACGCTGGCCGATCAGGCTTCGAGTCATGCCTCGACGCCGCCGCAGACCGAAAAACGAGCTCCGGCGATGCTGGAGGGCGGCAAGGTCGCGCAGCCGCGTCACGACGTTCCCGTTCTGCACAAGACGAGCATCCTCGTCGTGGGCGGCGGTCCCGCGGGCACCGCGGCGGCATTTTCGGCCCGGCGCCTCGGCGTCGACGTCACGCTCGTCGAGCGCTACGGCTATCTCGGCGGCCTCGCCACCGGCGGCCTCGTCCTGGGCATTTTTCCGCTCTACGACCGCTCGAACAAGCAGGTGATTTACGGCATCGGCGAGGACTTCATGAAGAAGCTCGACGTCCTCAAGTACGGCATCATCGATCGCAATAAAGCTCCAATCTATCCGACCTTCGATGCCGAAGCCTTCAAGTACGTTCTCGCCACCATGGTTCTCGATTCCGGAATCACCGCCTACCTCGATTGCTGGGGCGTCGACGCCATCGTCGACGGTCGCGGCGCCGTTCGCGGCGCCGTTTTCGAGAGCAAATCCGGACGCCAGGCGATCCTCGCCGATATCGTGATCGATGCCTCGGGAGACGGCGACATCTACGCCGCCGCCGGCGCCGCCTTCGAGAAAGTCACCACCAACATCGGCCTGATCAGTCGCATCGGCAATATCGACGAAGTTGATATGGCCCCTGGCCGCGGATCCGAAGACCCCAACAAACCCTCCGTCGGCAAGGCGGACGAAGGCCGCCCGTCGCGAGGCCGCGTCAACGACTTCAGCGGCCACGCCGGCAATTCCACGCCCGCTCCTCACGTCAACTGGCTCAACATGCGCGGCCCCGTCGGTGACGCTCTCGACATCTCGGACTTGACCGAGCTCGAACTCAAGCACCGCATCGGAACCTGGGGCAACGTCGAAAAACTCCGCCAGAAACAGGGCAACGAGCAGGTCTACCTGACGGAAACCGCGCCGCAGCTCGGCGTGCGCCTCAGCCGCCTTCTCGATGGCGTCAAGAAGCTCAAAGTCGACGAAATCCGCAACGGCGCCAAATTCAAAGACGTGATCGGCTACTCGGGCGCCTACGCCAATGCTCCCGCTTTCCAGATCCCCTACGGTTCGCTCGTCCCGGCGAAAGTCGAAAACGTCCTTGCCGCCGGGCGCTGCATCTCGGCCGAATTCGAAGTTGCCGACATCACTCGCCTCATTCCCGTTTGCTGGGTCACGGGGCAAGCCGCCGGCCTCGCCGCGGCCTTGTGCATTCAGAATAACTGCAAGCCCCGCGACGTGAACGTTGCGAAACTGCAGGATCTGCTTCATCAGCAGGGGGCCTATTTGGGATGATTTCTCTGCGGCGCGTACCGCGGCGGCTGATTCAGCTCGCCTGTTTCGTCGGCGCGGTCGTGCTCGTGTGGCCCGTGCTCCCTTGGGCGCACTCTCCGCGGTTCTTCCAGCAGATCAGCCCGTTCGTCACCATCTCCTCGAGCCTCGCGCGGCGCTCGATCGGCCTCGGCGCGGTCCTCGCGCTGATCGTCGCCGTCGTCAGCGCGTTCAAGAAGCGTTGGTTTTGCCTCTACCTCTGCCCTACCGGCTTCCTGCTCGAAAACACTTCCCGCGTCGGCCTCCGCCGTACGCGCTGGTGGAAGAATCTGCCGCCCGTCGGCAGGTACGTCGCCGTCCTCACGATCGTAGGCGCGGTCGCGGGATATCCGGTGCTGATGTGGATGGATCCGCTCTGCATCTTCAGCAGCCCTTTCGCGATGAATAAGTCGACGAACGCGCTCTCCGTCTTTCTCGTCAGCCTCGGCCTGGGCGTTCTGCTGGGCGCGACATTCGTCTTCGGCATGGCCTGGTGCGTCCGCATCTGCCCCCTCAGCGGATTTCAGGACATGCTCTTCGCCCTGCGCAAGGCGCTCTGGACCGCACTCGCATCGCCCACACCGAGCCACAAATCAGTGGACAAGCTCGTGAAGATACAACCGGCGTCAGCCCTCCGGAGTTCGCCGATGGGCCGCCGCCTATTTTTCGCCGGCGCGGCCGGCGCAATTCTAGCGCTCGCCGCGCGCCGCCTCGGCGCCGCCCGCTTCCGCAAGAGCGACACGCTGCTACGTCCTCCGGGAGCGGTGCCCGAAGATCGCTTCGCCGGCCTCTGCATCCGCTGCAACAATTGCGTCCACGCCTGCCCCTCGAAGATCATCGAGCCCGACAACGGTCGCGAGGCGGGTTTCGCCGGCTTCGGCGCACCCATTATTCGCTTCAATCGGGATTACAAGTATTGCCTCGAGACCTGCAACGAGTGCACGCAGGTCTGCCCTACCGGCGCGCTGCCCCCTCTTCCCCTTCAGCAGAAGAACAAATACGTCATCGGCGAAGCGCTCCCCGACAACAATGTCTGCCTCACCGCCCTCGGCCAGAAAGAGTGCAACGCATGCGAACACGCTTGCCCCTACGACGCCGTCAAAATCACCTGGGACGAAGCGCAGTACATTGCCTACCCGGTCGTAAACGATAAGTGTGTCGGCTGCGGCGCGTGCGAGGTTGTCTGCCCCACCTCTCCGGTGAAGGCCATTCGCGTGTGGACGCAAAAGCCCGCGTAATGTTTCCGCCCGCTTAAGGTTGGAGCTTCAATCCATGAGCACGGCGCGTGCGAGGAGACCCCTCGGAGCAGGCGTTGATCGCTTTCAGTCAACGCCTGCTCCAAGGTCCGAGTGGCGACTCAGCCCCGCTCAGAAGTAGTACTTGAGCGCGAACTGCATGATCCTGGGAGCCACGTCCGACGAAATCATGCCAAACGTGGGGCCGCTTCCGAGGACGGTGTTGCTGGTGCCCACGGCGGCGATGCCGGCGGTCCCTGGATTCACGAAGTTAACCCGATTTTCGACGTTGAAGGTTTCCCAGCGGATCTCGATCGATTGCCTTTCCGTGATGGGAAACTTCCGGGACAGCGCGAAGTCCACGTCAAAGTAGCCCGGGCCTTCAAGGTTGTTCACACCCTCGTTCCCAAAGGCGCCGGGCTCGAGGTATTGATTGTTGGGCAGTTTAACCGCTCCGCCTCCCGGATAGGAGAACGCGGCCGCGTTGATCCAACAGTTGGTTGCAGGTGTGAAATACGGCGAGACCCGCTTCGGAGCGCAGTAAGGACTTACGCCGGGCACTAGATTGGGACGCTGTCCGGCGATTCCGTTCGCTGCGTCGTCCGCGTTCACTCCACCCATGGTCACCGTGAAATAGCTCCCCGAGTGGGCGCTCACGATCGGCGAGAGCTGCCAGTCGCCCGCGATCCACTGGAGTACTCGCGACGAAAAGTGCGGCGATTGCAGAACAGCCGACAGGTTGAAGTTGTGGTGGATATCCACGCTGGCGCAGTTTCCGCGGTCGAATCGCCGGTTGGACGGATCGGTGAACTCCGGGGCGTTGATCGCCTGGGTCCACGGATCGGAGATGCAATGCGAATACGTGTAGTTCGCCAGCATCTGGAAGTGGTTTGAAAAACGGTGTTCCGCCGAAAGCAGAAGAGCGTTGTAGCTGCCCGTGCCGCCGTCGTCCAATCCCGGATACCCTCCGTAAAACTGTCCTTGGGCCGGATTCAACTGCGAGAGTAGGCGCCGCTGGTTCGTATTGGTACTGGAGTCGCACGGAGTGTAGGTTTTCGGCTGCACCATGCCCGTGACGTTGTTGTAGACGTTGACCGTGCAGCTGCCACTTGCATCCGGCGTGATGTACACCCCCGGATTCTGTTCCTGAATCGTCCACAGGTGCACCAAGTCGTTGCCCAGATAGCTGGCTTTCAAGAGCCAGGCGGCCCCGATCTGCCTTTGGATCGTCAGGTTCCACTGCTCCATGGAGGTGTTGTGGACGTGCAATGGAGCTGACTCGTACGATGAGTAGAACGGGTAGGGCGTCGTGGCATTCTGCGTCACCGGAAATGGGCTCACCCCGGTTGTGTAGTAAGCCCAGGGATTCACGAAGGTATCGCACGTCCCCGCCGGCGCAGGTGCTCCGCACGCTGCGGCGCCGGTCGGGGGAATGATCGTGATGCCCTCGCCCCACAGCGGTTCTCCGGCGTAGTTGTAAAAGAAGAGAGTCTCAGGCGTGTCGTAGAGAATTCCCCAGGACGCGCGAATGAGGGTCTTGCCGCTGCCGGTAGGATCCCAAGCCAAACCGATGCGCGGCGCCCAATTATTCCATTGGGTGTAGCTTGGCCGATTTCCGGTTTGGAAACCCGGATCGCCCGGATAAAGAGTTCCCGCAGGGGCGTTCGGATATTTCGTGGAGTGAACGTCCGCCAGAAAATCCGTCATGCTGAAATGACTGACTTGTCCGAGCGGGAAAGTGCCGCCCAGGAACGGCTCCCAACGGAGACCATAGTTCAGAGTTAGCCGCGAGTTGATTTTCCAGCTATCCTGCGCATAGAGGCCCAGGTACCTCCAGTTTTCGTCGTCGTGCGAAATATTCAGCTGGGTCATCGAATCGAGAGCTCCGGCAATAAAATCCGACATCGGATCGCCGGTGGCCCCGCCGGAGAACGTAAACAGTCCGTTGCAATAGACGCAGAAAGTGGAAGTTTGCGAAGGACGAATGAAGCTCGCCCCAAACTGCAACTGGTGGGAACCCTTCGTCCAGTTGTAGTCGTCCGCGAGCTGCCAGGTCTTCGTGTTTACGAGGCCCGGCGTCGCGAATCCGCCCGCGCTCTGAAAATCACCACTGATGTTGATGTTCGAAAAGTGGACGAACGGAGCGGCGGAAGTATACATCCCTTGCACGCCAACGTCGGTCGGGTTGACGATCGGCACCTGGAATTTCGTGACGCCATCCGTGTTGTAGGTGAAATGGAACGTGTTCACCATCGAATTGTTCACGAGATAGGTGTGGCCCACCACGATCGAATTCACCATGTCATCGGTGCCCGCGTTCACCACGGTGAGCTCGTTTCCGGTGTAGCTCGAAGGCTGCACTTCGTGCGTCCCGTAATAGCGCACAAAGAGCGTCTGCTTGGAGTTGATCTGATAATCGACCCTGCCGATGCCCATGTGTTCGTTTTGATTCGCCACGATTTGGAACGTGGTCACGCCGCAAGGCTCCGGGCCCACCGGAAAGTGACTCGCAAAGGCCAGTACATCCGCCGGGACCGCGTAATTGAGTTGATTGCCCGTGTAGTACGCGGCATTCAACGTCGGAGGTGTGCGTCCTTGGAAGCACTGCGTGATGTAGTTGTTAAAATTGCCCTCCAGCTCGGAAGCCGTCGGGAGAACAGCCTGGTTCGAGGGAGGCTTTTGACGGATTAACGTGCCCTGATAACCCAGGAAGAAGAACACCTTGTCCTTCTTGATCGGGCCCCCAATGGTGCCCCCGAACTGGTTGCGCTTCAATCCGTCGCTAAGCCCGTTCGGACTCTTTGCGTTCACGCTGAAAAAGTCTTTCGCGTTGAAATCCGAGTTGCGAACGAATTCAAATGCGTCTCCGTGAAATGCATTCGTTCCGGATTTCGTCGCGATGTTGATCGCGCCGCCGGTGTGTTCGCCGTACTGCGCCGGGATCGCGCTCGTCTGCACGTTGAATTCCTGGACTGCATCTGGAAATGGCGTGGGCAAGTTGAGGTTGTTAAACGGATCGTTGAATGTTCCTCCGTCCATCAGGTAGGTCGTTCCGTTCAGTATTCCGCCGGCGACGCTCACCAGATCTTCGTTCGGGTAGTTCTTGCTCGAGACGAGGTTTCCCACGGATGGCGCCCCGCCAAAACCGTACTGCACGGTGTTTGACGCGCCCGCCAGCGTGATCAACTGCGTCACTTGGCGCCCATTCAGCGGCAGGTCCACCACGCTCTGCGAATTCACCACCTGCCCCACGCCCGTGGTGGTCGTGTCCGTCAGTGGCGCTGTGGCTTCCACCTGGACGCTCTGCGCCACCGCGCCTACCTTCAGCACTGGGTTGACTGTCGCAGCCTCTCCGACTTGCAGGATGAGGCCCGTCTGCACGAAGGTAGTAAATCCTTCTTTCTTCACTTCCATCCGGTAGGGACCGAGGGGCAGATCGGGCAGCACGTATACGCCGTTCGTATCCGACGTCGCCGTCCGGCTAAGCCCGGTGTCCGTCTGCGTGGCCGTGACTTGCGCTCCTACCACCACAGCGCCGCTCGCGTCCTTCACCGTCCCGGAAACCTGCGACGTGGCCTGAGCGAATGCTCCCGCGCACCACCCCAGACACAAAACGGTCAACAAAAACAATTGGGCCGAAATCCGCTTCATGGTCCCTCCGGATTCGTTTTCTTGAATTTGGCCTAGTTGCTGGAAAGCGTGAAGTAGGTATCAGGTATGCCAGCACACACCAAGTGCCACTGGCATCGCCTCGGCATCCCCCGGACTCCCCCACCGCGCCTGTCCTTAGCATTCGCTCTCGATTGTTGTCAAGACATAAATCGAATTTCAGCCGTACATTTCCGCTCTTTTTCCTTTTTGAAAACGTGTGTTACCGCTTTTGATCGCAACGGTAAATTTCTTTTCGCCTTTGTCGCTCTGCCCTGCCCCCCGGCGCGCTGCGAATACATCGAACACCTGATTGCCTTATCCCGGCACCCGGTCCTGTCCGTGAACTACGTCACAGACTTTTGCCACGGTTTGGTACAAAATCTCTGCCGTGCCCCATTCCACAAGCGACGTGGTCGTTATCGGAGGCGGCGTCTCCGGACTTGCCTGCGCGTATCGCCTGAAGAAGCTTGGCGTCCCGGTCACTCTACTCGAAGCATCTCCCCGCATGGGCGGCCTGATCGAGACCGTCGAAAGGGACGGCTTCCTTTTCGAAACCGGGCCGCAGAGTTTTCAGGGAACGGAGACCCTGCTGGACCTGATCCAAGAACTCGCCCTCGATGGCGAATTGTGCAAAGCCGATCCCGCCGCCCCTCGATACATCCTCCGAAGCGGCCGCCTGCGCAAGGTTCCCATGTCGCCCCAGGCCATGTTGGCCACTTCGCTCCTCACTCCCGGCACCCGGTGGAAAATCGTCTCCGAGCCCTTCAAAAGGACGCGCCCGCCGGGCGACGAAGAGTCGGTGGCCGATTTCGTGCGTCGGAAATTCGGCCATGAAATCCTCGAATATCTCGTTTCGCCTTTCGTCTCCGGGGTCTACGCGGGAGACCCGGAGAAGCTGAGTCTCCGCGCGGCGTTTCCCACCATCGAGGAATGGGAGCGCGAATACGGGAGTGTCCTTCGCGGCCAGATGAAATCGCGATCGTCCTCCACCACCGCGCGTAAAGGCCCCCCGCCGCTATGCTCCTTCCGCCGCGGGATGGCGACACTCATGCAGGCCATGCGGACAAATCTCGGCGAGAGCGCCGTCCCGGGCGCGTGTGCCACCACCCTGAGCCGCTCCGGCAATCTCGGAGGCGCCGCATACGAGATCCGCGTGGCGCGTGATGGCACGACCGGCGAGACTCTCTTGGCGCCGGCCGTCGTGCTGGCGACGCCCGCCTACGTCGCCTCGCACCTCGTCACCTCGATCGCGCCTTCTCTCGCGAGCATCCTCTCCGGGGTCGCCTACGCTTCTCTCGCCGTCGTCGGCACGGGCTACCACAAACGGCAATCCGGCGCATCGCTCGACGGCTTTGGTGTCCTGATTCCCCGCAGCGAGAAGTACCGCACCCTTGGCATCGTCTGGAATTCGTCTCTTTTCGCGGGGCGCGCCCCCGATGGCCGAATGGTGATTACCAGCTTCGTCGGCGGCGCCACCGATCCCGAGATGGCCGCCAAGACCGAGGAGGAAATCCTCGCCATCGTCCAGGACGAACACGCGCGCATCCTCGGCATCACCGGTTCTCCCGTTGCCGCAGCGGTCTGGAAGCACCCGAAGGCCCTGCCGCAATACAATCTCGGCCACGGCCACGCCGTCGAGGCAATCCACGAGGCCGAGCGCACCACGCCCGGGCTCTACTTCGCCGGGAACTACCTGGAGGGCCCTTCCATCGGGAAATGCGTCGAAGAAGCGTTTCAGACCGCTGACGCCATTCGTACCCGCCTCGCGGCTCGCTGAGGCGCCCCCCCCGCGCCGGCCTTCGATCAAGTCAGCATCTCGCTTGGATCGCGGCTCCGCGCTCGTTATAATACCGGCCTCGTTTCCCATGGATACCGCGCAGAAAAAGTCGCGACGCGAGATTCTCGAGCAATTCGTTGCCGATAAACCCGGCGACGCTTTTGCGCGCTACGGGCTCGCGCTCGAATGCGTCAAATTGGGAGACGATGCCGCTGCCACTGGCCACTTCCACAGGCTCCTCGAGACTCACCCCGAGTACGTCGCGGGATACTTCCAATTCGGCCAACATCTGGCGCGTCTCGGACGGATCGACGAGGCACGCAAACTTCTTTCCGACGGAATGGTCGTCGCGCAGAAAACGGGCGACGCGCACGCGCGGGACGAAATGGAAGCCGCTCTCGCAATGCTGCGCTAGCTCTTCCCGGCGCCCGCGGCGCCGCACATCTTGAGACCAAGTCGCATTCCGCTGTTTCCGCTCGACGTCGTTCTGCTCCCCGGGATGGCGCTACCGCTCCACATTTTCGAGCCGCGCTACCGCCTCATGATCGCCCGCTGCCTCGATGAGCAGCTCGAATTTGGCATGATCCTCGCCGCCAACAACAACATCGCCTCCATGGGTTGCACCGCCCAGATCCTTCGGAAAATTCGCGACTATCCCGACGGCCGCCTCGACATCGCCACCGAAGGCCGCGCCGTCTTCCGCCTCACCGAGCTCCTCGACGAAAAGGAATACTACGAGGGCCTCGTCGAGTACGTCGCTGACGTCCCTTCGAGCCCCAATGCCGCCCGCCGCGCCGAACTCGTCGCCGAATTCGACCGCTGCCACCAGTTCCTTTTCGGCCAGCCATGGTTGCAAGGCCCTAACGAAGATGAGTCCACGCTCGCCTATCGGATGGCAGCGCTTCTGCCGATCGAAGTCGAGCGGCGCCAGTCGTTGCTTGAGTCCCGCTCGGAGAGTGCTCGTCGCGACATGGTCCTCGGCTGGATTCAGAAGCTGCTACCGAAGCTCTCGGACCGCGAACGCGCCCGCAAACGCGCCGGCGGCAATGGGCACGCCCTGAACTAGGATCTCGACGGCCTCGAGCTCGGCTCGGCAACTTGCGCCGGGGCTCGCGCATCTCTTTAGGTGTCCACAGGAAACGCCAGGGCGGGACGCACTCCGTCCTCCGAGCACAAACGAAGGTACAGTACCCGCGCGCGCGGCGTTCCTCTATAATGGCGGCAGGGCGCGGTTCGACCCGCGTCGCGCCTTCACAAGGAATCGGTGACCCGATGAGTCCACAACCCAAGAACTTGGGCGAGCTTCGCAAGAGTCCCTGGTCGGAAGATTGCTACGCGCGCCGCACCGTGCGTCAGGAGCTGCGCAACAATCTCCTCTTGAAAATGGAAAAGGGCGAGCCTCTCTTTCCCGGCGTCCACGGCTACGACGACACCGTCGTGCCTCAAATCATCAACGCTTTGCTCTCGCGCCATCACTTCATTCTGCTCGGCCTCCGCGGTCAGGCGAAATCGCGCATTCTGCGCGGCCTAGTCGGTTTTCTCGACCCGCTCGTCCCGGTGGTCGCGGGTTGCGAGATCAACGACAATCCTTACACTCCGCTGTGCCGCGCCTGCCGCGAACGCATCGCTGCCGACGGCGACGCCACGCCGATCGCCTGGCTCGGGCGAGACCAGCGTTACGTTGAAAAACTCGCTACCCCCGACGTCACTATCGCGGACATGATCGGCGACATCGATCCCATCAAAGCCGCGCGCGGCGGGCGCAATATTTCCGACGAGCTGACTATTCACTACGGCCTCCTTCCGCGCGCCAATCGCGGCATCTTCGCCATCAACGAATTGCCGGACCTCGCCGGCAAAATCCAGGTTGGCCTGTTCAATATCATGCAGGAAGGCGACATTCAGATTAAGGGCTATCCGGTTCGCATGGCGCTTGATGTGCTGCTCGTCTTCACCGCCAACCCCGAGGATTACACCGCCCGCGGCAAGATCATCACGCCTCTCAAGGACCGCATCGGCTCCGAGATCCGCACCCACTATCCGGCCACGGTCGCCGAAGGCATGTCGATCACCGCGCAAGAGGCCTGGACGGCTCGCGAGAACAAGCGCCGCGTCGAGCTGCCCGAATACGTTTGCGAGGTAGTGGAGGAAGTCGCGTTTCAGGCGCGCGAAGATAAGCGCATCGACCGCCGGTCGGGCGTGAGCCAACGGTTGCCGATCAGCACGCTCGAAAACGTGCTGAGCAGCGCCGAGCAGCGCGCGGTCCGTAACAAGGACTCGGCCGTGGTGGCGCGAGTGGCGGACGTCTACGCGGCGATCCCGTCGATGACCGGCAAGTTCGAGCTCGAATACGAAGGCGAGATGCGCGGCGCGGACAACATCGCGCGGGAACTCATCCGCGCGGCCGTGGGCAAGACGTTCACGAAATACTTCGCGAACGTCAATTTCCAGCCCGTCGTGCAGTGGTTCGAGATCGGCGGCGAGCTCAAAGTGCCTGCCAACGCCTCGAGCGCCGAACTCCTGGCGCAGCTCAAGAAGATTCAGGGCCTCTTCGAGCACGTCCCGACTCTGGGCGTGAAAGAAAAGGACGATGCCGCCATCCAGGCGAGCGCGGCCGAGTTCATTCTCGAGGGGCTCTGGGCGCACAAGCGCATCAGCCGCAGCGAAGAGCGCGGATTTTTCGCCGAGGCCAGGAAGACCCCCGACCCACGCGACCCGCGCGAGCCTTCGGGCGGCGGGCGGATGCCGCGGCGGCAATTCAATTGATGTCTGCGCCTTACTAAGGCGTCATCCCGGACGAAACGAAGGATTTCTAGGCCTCGTTCGGAGCAGCACCAAGGCCCTCCAAGGAGGGACACGATGAAATACATCAAGTACTCCCGCTACGCGCCCGACGCCGCCGACGACATCGACATGCAGGAGCTGATGAACCGGCTCTCGGACTTCTTCTTGCAGAGCGGCTTCGAATCTCCGTACGGAATCTACGAAATGGACATGGAGAAGTCGCGCGAGCAGCACATGGACCAGCTGCGCCAGGCGATCCTCCGCGCCCTCGAAGAGGGCGATCTCGTCCCGCAGGAACTCATGGACAAGCTGCGCGAGAATTCCGACCTCTCGCAGAATCAGGAGCTGCGTGACCTGATCGACCAGATCATCGAGCGCATGGAGCAGGAAGGCTACATCACGCAGCAACAATCGGCCCGCGTTACCCCTCCCCCCTCGCAAACGCCCGGCGGGCAAGTCGGCCAGGACCAACCGAACGTCGAGGCGCGCTTCGAGATCACGGACAAGGCGCTCGATTTTCTGGGCTTCAAAACGCTCAAGGACTTGCTCGCGTCGCTTGGCAAGAGCAGCTTCGGACGTCACGACACTCGCGACCTCGCGACCGGCGTCGAGTCTGGCGGCACCTCAAAACAATACGAGTTCGGCGACACGCTGAACATGGACATCAGCGGCACTCTCTTCAACGCCCTGCAGCGGCAGGGCCTGAATTTGCCGATCGATCTCGATTATCCCGACCTGATGGTCCACCAGTGCGAGTATCAGAGTTCGTGCGCCACGGTGCTGATGCTCGATTGCAGCCACAGCATGATCCTCTACGGCGAAGACCGGTTCACGCCCGCCAAGCGGGTTGCGCTGGCGCTCTCGCACCTGATCCGCACGCAATACCCGGGCGATTCCCTGCACTGCGTTCTTTTCCACGACAGTGCCGAGGAGATTCCGCTCGGCAAGCTCGCGCGCGTCCAGGTGGGTCCCTACTACACGAATACGCGCGAAGGACTGCGAATGGCCCAGCGGATTCTAGCGCGCCAGAAGAAAGACATGCGCCAGATCGTCATGATCACCGACGGCAAGCCCTCCGCGCTCACGCTCGAGGATGGTCGCATCTACAAGAACGCCTTCGGTCTCGATCCTCTCGTCGTCACGCAGACCATGGAAGAAGTTGCCAAATGCAAACGCGCCGGCATCCTGATCAACACGTTCATGCTCGCGAGCGATTACAGCCTCGTCCATTTCGTCCAGAAGATCACCGAGCTGTGCCGCGGCAAAGCCTACTTCACCACGCCGTACACCCTCGGACAGTACCTGCTGATGGATTACGTCGGCCGGAAGACCCGCCACATTCATTAGAAGGCGTCTGGCGTCTCGCAGACAATCCTGATGAGTCAGACCTTCAGAGTCGGTGTGAGAACGCGAGCCCGTGCTCTCTGTGAATGCGCGAACGCGCGACGGCTTACCGGGTCGAAATGTGAGCCTTCAGGCTCGCGAAGAAATGCGCCAGGAACATGGGGCTCCAGCCCGGTGGCTCCGGCCTCAGGCGGTCGGGGCTTCAGAGTCTGTGTGGCAACGATCGCGTTGGGGGCGGCTTCGTCTCGAATTCAGATTCTCAACTCTCGCATTTTCCGAAAGCGCCGGCGGCGCGATTGTACCCAGCCCGGCACGAAGCCGCCTGCCGGCAAGGCAGGCGCAGCGCAGTGCCGGGGCTTTGGTGCATGAGAATCCGAGTCCCGCCAGGGACGATTGACCGGGATCGGAAACCGCCGTCATCCTGAGGGTTCGTCGTTGGCCCGAAGAACCTCTCACTTCAGCCCGAGCTCGCGCTCGACCTTAGACTCGGCAGTCAGCCCGGCATCAGGCGTCGTCGATTAATTCCGCCATCGTCTTCTTGTGTTTGGGGGGCTTATGCTGCTTCTCGACGATCACGCGCTCGGGTGGCGGCAGGCCGATGCTGGCACGCGCGCGGCGTCGCGCTTCTTTGGGAATTTTCAGCCGAGGCTTCTTGCGGCGGGCCATAACCGGGACAGCATAGCAGATGGCGCGGGATCGGGTACCGGAAGGAACGGAACGAACGGCGGGCCGCCCCGGTCCTCCCGGCAGCGGCCCGCTCGCTTTGCGATGAATTAGAACGTCAACTTCAGAGCGAACTGAATCTGACGGTTCGTGGTGGACGTAGCTGTGATGGCGCCCGATTGCCCCGGCAAGCCGCTCGGAGCAAGCGTGGCCGCGAACGGAAGCCCCGTCACCACACCCAGGTTCGACGGAAGCCCGAGGTTCGTGTGGTTCAGAACGTTGAAGAACTCCGCGCGAAACTCGGCGTTGACGCGCTCCGTCACTTTCGTTTCCTTGATGATCGAGGCGTCGAGCTCCACGAGATTCGGACCTTCGACGGAAGACCTCCCGACGTCCCCAAGCGTCCCGAAAGGCTGCACGGCGTAGCAATTCGCGTTGAACCAGTTGTACCACTTCCCGAGAATCTGGTCCTTGCCGCCGGGGCACGTGCCGGAATAGTCCGGACGGTCGCCCTGAATCGCTCCGAGATCCGCCACGTCGGCCGATTCCTGGATCGTCACCGGCAGGCCGGACGCCGCCGTGAGGATCGACGTCACTTCCCACCCCGAAACGAGCCGGTTACCCGTGAACGGCAAACGATACAGCGCGTTGCCCGTGAAGTTGTGGCGGATATCGAAACTGCAGAGACCGTAGTCGTACTTCTTGTCGTAGGGGTCGGCCTGCTCGTAAATGTCCTGTTGGAGTCCGGACGACACCGAGCCATCGGTCAAGCACTTCGAATACGTATACGACGCCTGGTATTGGAAGTTCTTACTGAACTGATGGTTCAGCGCAACCTGCAGGGAGTTGTAGTTGGAGTTCATGTCCGGCATCGCGGTGTTGAGCGAACCGAAGTAGGCCTGCCCGCTGACCGGATTGAGCGGAGCGGGCGTCTTCGGATTCTGTGCCAGCGTCGAGGCGTTCCCGAAAATCGACGTCGCCGGATTCGAGCAATTCGACGTGAAATTTCCGGCTGCTTCGTCCACCGCCGAATTGGCGCAGAGCGGAGGATTCAGGTCGACTTCGGTGAAGAGGTGCCGCCCCTGCGACCCGATGTAGCCGACCGACAGAACGGTCGACGGCGTGAGCTGGTGCTGGATCGTAAGGTTGTACTGCATCTGGTAGGGCGCCGAAGACGCCTGGTAATCGACGCCGGCAAACTCCGTCACCGCCCCTGTCACGCCGCCCGGCGTGACGCCCACGAACGGATTCGGGAACGTCGGCGGCGGGAAGAAGATCAGCGCGCTGGCATAGGGCGGCGCCAGATAGTACGCCGACGCGTACAGCGCCGGGAAAATCTGATCGTGGAAGATCCCGAAGCCCGCGCGGATGGCGGTCTTGTGGTTTCCGAAGACGTCGTACGCCAAGCCGACGCGCGGATCGAAGTTCTGCGCGTTCGGGTTCGACGCGAACACGTGATTCACCGGGGTGAAACCGTTTCCATAGGGCGTGCCGGATGCGTCGGTGAAGTAATTCCGCGTGTCGGGGAAAGGCGGATTCACGATGGTCGTCAGCGGCCCGCCGGTTGGGTTGGTCGCGAAGTCGTAGCGAAGCCCGAGATTGATCGTCAGCTTCGAAGTCGCCTTCCAGTCGTCCTCGAAGTATGGGGCGTAGTCGATTTCGCGGAAGTTGCGATCCGAATCGGCGTGGCCTGGGTACGTGCCGAGAAAACTCGAAGGCGCGCCAAGCAAAAACGATTCTTCGGAACCGAATCCCCACGAGCCGCCGAAAACGAACGGCGCGGAGAGGTTCGACTGCACTCTTCGGATGTCGACTCCGAGCTTGAACGAGTGGGCGCCGTGCGTCCACACCAGATCGTCGCCGCCGCCAATCCGGTTCTGCGCGATGTCGTACGGCAGAGCGGTATTGGCGCCGAGGCCTCCGCAGCCAGGGCATCCGGCCGCGATCGTGCCGTCAGGAAATCCCGCGAAGAATTGCAGGACAGGATTCGGAGCCCTGGGCGTCGCCGCATTTTCGAACGTCCGCGTGTAGTTGAACCGCACCTCGTTCACCGCGGTGTTCGAAAGGATATGGCGCTCCTGCAACGTGAAGTATTGGTTTGCGGACTTGTCGACCTCCGGCCAGTCCGGAAGAACCGGCGAGCCTCCGAAGGGGTTCGTGAGATTCGAGCGATCCGAAACGTAGCGGCCGAAGAGCGCGTCCGAGGACGAAATGTTGTAGTCGATCCGTCCCAGGAAGTAGTTCTCCGACTGCTGGACCGAGCCGCTGTCCGTGTAGGGAGCGTAGCCGCCGAGGTCAGGAGCGCTCGGATTCGGCGTCGGATAGAGGCCGAGAACGCCCTGGATCGTCGAAGCCGCCGCGGGCATCTGGCTGCCCGCGCTGCAACCGAACCCGACATATGTGTACGGACCGCCGGTCGCGGGCGGAGGCGCCGTCGGCGAACCACACGGCGTGAAAGGCGTGGTCACCTGGCTCGTCGGGAGGTAGCCGTTTGCCACGTAAGGCTCCGGCACGAACGTGTTGTTCGTCTGTCCGAGCGCGGCCCTCAGGCCTTCGTAGTTGAAGAAGAAGAAAAGCTTGTCCTTCTTCACCGGCCCGCCGACGCTCGCGCCAAACTGATTCTGGCGAAACTCCGGCTTCTGCACCGGCGTCGGATCGATGGTGCCGTTGTTCGAAAAGTCGAAGAAGTTGCGTGCGTCGAGCGCGCTATTGCGGAAGAACTCGTACGCCGATCCGTGGAAGGCGTCCGTGCCGGACTTGCTCGCCATGTTGATCGCGGCTCCATTCCCCGGAAATTCCGCGCCGTACGTGTTCGTCAGCACCTGAAATTCCTGCAGAGCCTCGGTCCCGAGCGTGGTGCCGGTCGCCGGCGCGCCGGGGCCGTGCTCCCAGAAATCGGTGATGTCTTCGTTGTCGAGCAGGAAGGCCTGGCCCTCCGGCCGCGATCCGGCGATCGTGAACACTTGCTGGTTGCCGTAGAACGACCCTGACGCTCCGCCGCCGCCCACTCCCTGGCGGCCGCCATTGCCGCTGTTGTTGATGATCTGCACGCCCGGCGCGAGGCCGATCAGTTGCGTGTAGTTGCGTCCGTTGAGCGGAAGCTGGCTCACCTGCTGCGGACTGATCAGCGTCGAGACCGCCGCAGTTTGCGTCTGCACCTGCGACACTTCGCCCGCCACCGTAACCGTCTGCGAAACTTTGCCCACCGGAAGCGCCAAGTCGACCACCGGCGTGGCTCCCACCGACACCGTGACTCCCTTGTGGTCTACCGTCTGAAATCCCGACGACGCCCCCTGCACGTCATACGTGCCCACGGCCAAAAGCGGTACGAGATAGCGGCCCTGCGCGTCTGTGGTCGTGGTCTGCGCCACTCCCGTCCCTTCGTTGGTGATCGTGACGTTGGCGCCCACGATCGCGCCTCCACTCGGATCCGTCACCGTGCCGGTGATAGTGCCCGTTTGCGTCTGTGCCTGGAGTGAAAATAATGACGATGCGAACAGCAAGAAGAGTGCGCAAAAGGCGCACTTAAACACACACGTACCCATCCTGGACAGCTTGAGCAGCATTTTTTCCCACCCTCCGTGATTGGCCCTGGGGCGCTTCGCCTGGAGAAATCCCCTGAGGAAGTGAGTGCGCTACCGGCCTATGCCGGCTCGTTTCCACCCGAAACAAACCAGCACAATTTTTGTACTCCTCTCATACGACGAGTGTCAAGACAACTCGGCTACCAATTTTTTCGCGTCGCGAGCGAGTTAGCAGCCGCGTGCGCGAGCGTACGCTGCGCGAGTGCCCGGTCCCGCCTCATGTTCGTTCCGTTCGCCCTCGACGCGCGGCGACACAACCGAGGCGAGCCGGCGCAGTCCGTGGTAACAGAACGCGGCAATCGGATTCGCGCGGTGGCGAGGCTGGCAGAAGTGTTTGCGAGTCACTCCGAGCAAGCGCCGGCGGCACGGCAAAAGTTTGCCCAGCCCGGCAGGACTGGGAAAACGCGCGCGAACCGTCAGCGCCGTAGGTGCGACACCACAACCAACCAATCGGGGCGCTTTCTAATCAACATTCTACGGCAGGGCGCCGCGCCGCACTTTTTCGCGGAAGCGACGCAAGGTTGGCGGAAGCGTGTGGGAGTCGAACCCACCATTCTGGCCGCGAAGGACAGAATCCATGGCTTTGAAGGCCACGAGGGTCACCGGACCCCTTTCGCCTCCGAATCGGATCACGCGAATCGCCGCTCGCCACGCATCGGCACACGACTCGACGAAAGCCGTCGCGAAATCGGCGTTCCACTTCCATCTTAACCACAACGGCGGGAGATTATACCGGGCGCCAGGCGATTTGCGTATGGGATCACAACTGATTATTGAGGTGCTCGCGCAGATCGCCGCCTCAGGATTTGGGCGGCGTTCCAACTCTGCGCCGAGCCAGATCCAAGAGCTTCGGGTCGGTGCAGACTTCGTAGTAAGGGCGCGTGCCCTGGGCGCCGATTTTGGCCCCCGGCAGCAACTGGCGGACGTAGCCTTTCCGGATGACGATCGGCTCGAGCGATTCGCCCAGCGGAACCTCGCCGAAGAAAAGCTGCACGCGTTCCTTGCCCCACGGCATCGGAAAGTTTCCCGTCATCGGAGCGAGCGAAATCTCGGCGCTGAGCTTCTGGAACCCTTCGTCGTTGAGCTCGATGCCGTTGAGGTTGTAGCGCACCAGAAGCTCTTCGCCTTCGTCCTCGACGGAATCTTCCATCAGCGTTTGCAGCAGGTAGACGTTGAACGGCGCGGGGTTCGCCTGAAACAGGCGCTTGGCCATCTTCGAGCAGCTCGACAGCCGGTCGGAGAGATTCAGCGCTCTCGAGATCATGATCTTCGAGTCCGCGTCCATCCACAGCGACGGCGCGGAGTCCTGGAATGCCACGCCGACGCCCAATTCGAGCGGCGGCAGATTTCCCGCTTTCGCGCGCACGTTGTACGCCTGGGTCACCGCCAGAATTTCGCGTGATAGCACGCACGCCCTCGCCACGGCCCGGCGGCTCGCGCGCGTCGCCTCCGTCTCGTAAATCGCCAGAATGATCGCGTCGCCTTCGATGAACACTTTCGCGGCGCCATAGTGCTCGAGCATCCGCTTCACGGGCTCGTGCAGCGCCATACTGAAATGCGATGCGGGATTCATGCCCCGCGCGAGCAAGTCCTTGGTGATCCCTGTCGACCCGCGTACATCCGCCTTGATCACCACGTGGTTGACGATCGGATCCTCGGCCGGCTGCCCCTCGTCCGGGTGCAGGAATTCGTAAAGACTCTTGTTCGCGCGCGAAAGCTCCCGCGACCTCTCCGAACGCACCAGGTTGATCTGCTCCATCCATGCGGCCACCTGCTGGTAATTGCGGCGGTCGCGCCGGAGCCGCATCAGGTCTTCGGCAAACTGCAGACCCACGGCGAGCGTCTCGTCGTGGCTGCGCCGCCGGATCGCGCGCGAAGATTCTTCCAGGCGTTTCATCGAAATCTTCCGCGCCGGAAACTGTTCCAGAATGTGCTCCACGCGCTTGGCCTCGTCGCGGATCACCAGCGCCTTCTTCATCTGCTGCAAGTGGATCGGCGGCGAATAATCCGACGCGATCTTGCGGAGCTCGTAGCCCGCGAGGACGTGAACCAGCAGGTCCCGCTCCTCGAGGCGGTGGACCCATTCCTCGAGCAGCCGCGCGCAGGCTTCGGCTGTCCCCGTGGCACCGCCCGAAGCGGACTGCGCGTACTGCGCGTCGAAGAGCCGTCGCGCGTTCGCCGGCTCGTTGAGATAGTCGCCCAGGCGGCCCTGAAGCTCCTCGGTGAGGAAGTCCATTCGCTGCTTGGCCGCGTCGATTTGCGGCGCCAGATCGGCGAGATTCTTTTCGAGCGACGTGGATTTGCGGCGGAGCTCGTCGAGCTCGGCGCGCGCCTCGGATGCTCCCGTTTGCTTCCGCTTGAAGAGCCGCGGAAACGTTTCGTCGCCCTGCCCGGCGCGATTGGCCACATCTTCCTGCTCGTCTTCGATGCGTGCGATTTCCGAACGTAGGAGACGCGCCTGTTCGACAAGGCGCTCGTGCGCTTTCCGCGCTTTCGCCAGATCCTCCGAGTTGTCGCCCGAAAGAACGTACTCGCGGACGAAATCGAGCAGCAGAGCGTCGAAGACGTCGAAGCGGTCCGGGTCGTTGATGAAGTTTCCTAGAAGGACGTAGTGCTCGAGAAACAAATGGTCGTCGTTGCCGTTTTCGGCGAAGAGCAACCGGTTTTGCAGGAGTTCGTACGTCGCGCCGAAATCTTCCCCGAAGAGGGCTCGGCGCGTTTTCGCAATCGTGTTCTCCTCCACCTCACGCCAGATGCGGCAGAGCGTGCTCCCGACTTCGCGGATCACGTTCTTGCGGTCGGCCTGCAGCTCGGAGATTTTCGCGCGCAGTACGTGCGCCTGCTCGCTGTGCTCGAACACCTCTCCGCGTCCCCGAATGTAGTCCTTGCACTCGACCAGGATGCTCGAAAACTGGTTGCTCGTTTCCTGGCCGATGAATTTCACCAGCGCGAGGCGATGCAACACGTCGGTATCGATCGACTGTTGAAACTTGGCTCGCGTCACCGACTGTTGCAGCACCTCCGTGAGAATCTTCCGGAAAGCGGCGTGTTCGGGCTGGCCCGCGCGGTGCTTCCGCTCACGCTCCCAGTCCTGCTTGTAGAGCAGCGTGATGTTCACCGTCTGCCGGATCAGGTCCAGCAGGTACTTCCTGGTGAACTCGACGAACTTCGGGCTGAGGAAGACGTCATAATGGATGTTGTCGAGCCCGACGGCCAGCTTCGGGAGCCGGATTTCGGCGGAATAGGGCTCAAGCCTGATCGGCACCGGGCCGGCGGTAGACGTGACGACTCGTGTGTCTGTCATTCGGAGCCTGCTGCGAGACGAACTTTCACTTTATCCGAGAGAAAAAGCGGGGGCAATGGACCGAGGCGTAAGCGTTAATGCCAAGTACTTAGGGGACTATGCCGGAGGCGCCGCAGACGCGCGTTTCGACGACTGGAATCCCCGGGCGTCAACCACCCCCGTACCGGGCGCTGATTTCGGGCCATGCCTCTACCTGGGTCCCGCGGGTGAGCGGTGCAGCCGCAGGGCGCTCGAAGGCGGCTTCTGCGCCGCCCATCAGCCCGGCGCGAAACCCGCCGAATCGAAGACTTCTCACAGGAAGCGCGCTGCTGCCGTAGTCGGCGCGCTCGCCGCTTTGCTGCCCTGGCTGATCGATTTGCTCCGCGAACTTCTCCGCCTTCTGCGGTAGCTCCGCGAAGGCGGCCTGCGACCTCGAAGGCCTGCCCTGGGAGCCCGATTGCAGGTAAAATGTCCGGCCATGCCAAAACTAATGGAAGGCAAGACCGCAATCGTCCTGGGAGTCTGGAATAAATGGAGTATCGCCTATGCGATCGCACAAGCCTTTGTGCGCGAGGGTGCGACACTGCTTCTCACCTATCAGAACGAGCGCGCGAAGGTCACCGTCGAAGAGTTGGGCAAAGAACTCGGCGCCACCGGCTTTTTCCCCTGCGAAGTGCAACAGCAGGAGGATATCGACCGGCTCGGGGAGTCGATCAAGGCGGGCGGATACAAGCTGGACGTCGTGGTGCACAGCCTGGCCGCAGCCAAGCACGAAGACTTGAATCGGCCGTTCGTCGAGACGTCACGCGAGGGATTTCAGCTGGCGCTCGACGTGAGCGCGTTTTCCCTCCTGGCGATTTCAAAGGCGCTGGCTCCGTTGATGGCGCATGGCGGCGCGATCATGACGCTGACCTATCTCGGATCGACGCGCGTGGTGACGAACTACAACATGATGGGAGTGGCGAAAGCAGCGCTCGAAGCGGAAGTTCGTTATCTGGCGAGCGAGCTCGGCCCGCACAAGATTCGCGTTAACGCCATCTCGGCGGGACCCATCAAGACAATCTCGGCGCGCGGGATCAAGGATTTCTCGAAGGTGCTCGACGTCGTGGCGCAACACGCCCCCTTGCGGCGGAACACGGACATCGCCGAAGTCGCGGACACCGCCGTATTCCTCGGCAGTGATCTCGGCCGCGGCGTGACCGGCAACGTGATTTACGTCGATGCGGGATTTCACATCATGGGCATCTGAAGGTCAGCGCCTCTTCCCTCGCCCAGTGCGTTGCAATCCGCTAAACACAAACGACTGCCCACTATTCCAATCGACGCGGCCACGGGGCTTCGCGGCAGCATTCCTGGCTCTCTCTGACTGAGCAGCCATCTCGCCTAAGCAGGCTCGGCAAGTTGCGGCAGCATGACGCTCGCGGGATCGTCAATGATGATGCGGCGCTCGTCTTCGGCAACGTGCTCCAGGTGAATGCGCACGGCAGGCCAATCCGTCCGCAACGTGAGGCGGTCGGGCCACTCGACGATCACGATGGCGCGCTCGCTGAACACATCCTCGAGGCCGAGCGTTTCGAGATCGTGCAGGTCGCCAATGCGATAGAGATCGACGTGGTAGACGCGCGCCCCGCGATCGTATTTGTGCACCAGCGTGAACGTGGGACTCGTCACTTCGTCTTCCTCGGCGGCGCCCAGCCCGCTGGCGATGCCCTTCGTTAGAGTCGTCTTCCCCGCCCCGAGATCGCCCGAAAGCAGAATCAGTGCCGGCGGTTTCAGAGCGACACCCAATTGACGCCCGCGCGCGATCGTCTCTTCCGCGGAGCAAGTCACGATCTCGCGCCTAGGCACGAGCGCACTCGCCGTAGAACCGCGCGTAGGCGCGCGGAATCGCGCGAATCAGATCGGAAGCCATCAGCGGCGCGCCGTTATGATCGGCGTACGCGATGTCGCCCGCCAATCCGTGAAGATACACGCCGAAAGCAACCAGCTGCGCGTACCCTGCCGTGTTCAACCCTCGGCCGTATTGAGCCGCCAATCCCGCCAGCATTCCGGTCAGAACGTCCCCCGTCCCGCCCGTGCCCATACCGGGATTGCCCGTCGAGTTGATGTAAGCGGAGCCGTCGGGCGCCGCAATCACCGTGTGATGCCCTTTTAGCACCACGACGGCGTTCCAGTCCGCGGCGGACTTCAGCGCGATTTCGATGCGATTCGATTGGATTTGGTCTGTCGTGCGTCCCGTCAGGCGCGACATTTCGCCCGGGTGCGGCGTCATCGCAAGCAGGCCCTGCCGATCGCTCAGCTCGGCGGCCCGTCCCGCGAATGCGTTCAGGCCGTCCGCATCGAGAATCACGGGCACATCGGAATGGCTCTTCACCACAGTGCGAACAAATGATTGCGTTTCGTCTTGCGTCGTAAGTCCCGGCCCGATCGCCAGCGCCCGCTTCCCTTTCAGGATCGACGCGAAGAGATTTCCTTCGAGCGATCGTTCGGAGACAGAACCCACGCGAGTCGCCGCAAGCGGCTCGGTCATGACCTCGGGCGTGTGCGCGGCGATGATCGGCAGCACTGGTTCGGGCGTCGCCACCGTGACCAGGCCCGCTCCCGCTCGGAGGGCCGCCCGGGACGCAAGCACCGCCGCCCCGCTCTTGCCGACCGAACCCGCCACAATCAGCGCGTGCCCGTAGTCACCCTTGTGCCCTTCGGGTTTCCTGCGGATCGCGAAACGCGCGAACTCCGCCGGCTCGCTCCAGCGCCAATCGGCCTTCCCGGTCGTCTCGATCAATTCGAACGGCGAGCCGATTTCGCGCACCGCAAGCTCACCGGTGTGCTCGGCACTCTCGCCCAGCAACAAGCCCGGCTTCGGCGCGGTGAAGGTGATCGTGTAGTCCGCCACCACAACGGGACCGGCGACTTCGCCCGTGTCCGCATGCAGGCCTGAGGGTATGTCGACGGCAACTACATCGGCCCCGGCCTGCCGCCGGTTGACTGCGGTGATCACCTCGCCAAGCCGTCCCTCGACTGCCCCGCGCACGCCCGTGCCCAGCAGAGCGTCCACCACGAGCGCGCCAGTAGCGAACTCGACGGAGCCGCCCGTCTTGCCGGGGCGATCCACAAAAAGCTTGCCGCCCGCTTTCTTCCAGCGATTGAGATTCGTGGCGGCGTCGCCCCTCACCTCGCGCGGATCGCCGAAGAGATGGACCTGGACCTCGGCGCCCATTTTCAGCAGGTGGCGCGCGGCGACGAAACCGTCGCCTCCGTTATTGCCCTTGCCGCAAAGCACGACGATGGGGCGCCGCTTGAAATCCGGGAACCGCGCAGCGATGAAATCCGCTACGCTCTTTCCGGCATTTTCCATGAGCGTCAGGCTCGCAACGCCGTAGCGCTTCGTGGTGAGACGATCGACTTCCCGCATCTCAGCGGCGGTGAGGATTTTCATGGCGGAACGCTTACGATCGACCGCGATCGTTGCGAAACATCAGTATAAACAAAATGACGGAGACAAGATGGATTTGGGCTGCGCGTCTAACCCATGCGAGCGATCACGACTGTCATGTCGTCTGCCTGCTCCGGCGAGCCCGCCCACTGCTCGGCCGCGGCGATCATATTCTCGGCGAGGCGGCCGACCGGCAGGTCGCGTTGGCGCAGCACCTCAGCTTTGACCCTTTGCAGCCCGAACTCCTCGCCGTACACATTTTCTGGCTCGGTGATTCCGTCACTGAAGATCACGAGGAGGCTGCCGGGTGCCACCTGGATCGTCCGTTCGGTGTAGCCGGGATGTTCGAAGAGGCCCACCACGGTGCCGCCCTGATCGAGCAATTGCACGTGGTCGTCCGAACCTGGCGAACCGGGTGCACCGGGACAAACCAGCAGCGGCGCGAGATGGCCCGCGTTCGTGTAAGTGAGCGTTTTCGCCGCAGAATCGTAGACAGCGTAGAAGAGCGTGGCGTAGCGGTCGTCGGAGGTATTCACGAAGAGGTGCGTATTCACGCGCGAGATAACGTCGGCGGTGCAGCCGTGTCCGTCGGAAAGCGCGATGCTTCGCAGAGCGGCTTGCAGGCTCGCCATGAGAAGCGCGGCGTAGATTCCCTTGCCGCTGATGTCGGCTACCGCCATCCCCACGCGCGCGGGGCCCAGTTGGATGAAGTCGTAGTAGTCGCCGCTGACGACGCGAGCCGGCCGGCAGATCGCCGCAAGTTCCAGGCCGGGCAGCGACGGAAAAACGCGCGGGAAGAGCTGCTGCTGGACTTCGTGCGCGATCGAGACCTCGTGCTCGAGGCGCTGCTTCTGCCGCTGCTCTTCGATCAGCTCGGAGATCGAAGTGGTCATCTCGTTGAACGAGTCGCCGAGCGCGCCGAGTTGGTCCTTCTGGCGGACCTGGATGCGGTGGGTAAAGTCGCCGCGGCGGACGTGAAGCGTCGCCTCGTAGAGCCCCGCGACGGAACTCGTGATGGTCCGGGTCAGCATGATCCCCACGGCCAGCGCCGCGATTTCCAGCACGAGAAACACGGCGGCCGCGAGTTCGAGGACGCCCACGAGGAACGAGCCCAGAGCACCGACCGAAGTCAGGAGGTCCCGATTCACTTCCGAGAGGCGGAGCGAAAAATGCGCGAAGACGGGCAGATCTTCCACCACGGGACCCAGATCGGCGCGGACGGCTTCCAGCGTGGCGTAGCCGTCGATGTGCAGATCAAAGGGATGCGAAGGCGGCGCCAGCACACGCTTGTCGCTCGAGACCTGCTCGCCGAAAACGTAGCGCGTGCCGTCGAGCGTGATTCCCGAGGACGCGGAGTCGGGCTCCGGCTCGAGCAGCGTGAGGCCGATCGGCCCGAGCTTCGAGGGGAGGCTATCGAGCACCGAAGGCGTGATCGGAGCCACGGACAGCAGAGTAGCGTGACCGCCCGGCACCGGGATGCTTTCGGCCGACGCGAACCAGAGTTCGTTGCGAAACTCGGCGAGGCCGGAAAACTGCCTGCCGTGGTTCTCGCGGATGACCTGCTGGCCGTGATTGAGAACTACGCGCAGGCCCGGCGTTTCCGCCTGCGCTGCGGCGATGATCTTGGCGATTTCCGGGCGCAGGAGCACCGGATCGACGGTCACGCTCGAGTTGGGAGGAGGAATCTCGCGATCGGGTTTCAGATCGGGCTCGCGGCTGAGCGCGGCGGCGATCGTGTTCGTATCGGCCGCGATCACCTCGCTGCGGCTCTGCAGATCGTCGCGGAGCAGATGAGCGCCGATCTGGAGTTCGAGAAGGTACGCGGCGACGAACACCATCGAGAACAGCAGCACGACCGGCGCAACCGCCATGAAGAAATACGCCACGATGAGCCGATTGCGCAGCGACCACATGCCGCGCGCGCGGATGAACAAAACCAGGCGCACCAGGAAAAAGGCACCAGCCGCCACGCCGAGAAACGCGAGCAAAGAGGTGAACGGAAGCGACCGGCCCGATATCCGGCCGATTCCCAGCCACAGCGCGCATAGGGCGAGGATCGCCGCAGCAACACGGTCGGGCAGCGACACGTGGCGGAACAACACAGCGATTCGGCGCGGGGAAAATCGGTTCATGGATGATGCTCGGGATCTCGGAGCACCCGCGAGTTCCTATCGTGCACGATCATTTTCGCGAATCTCCTCGACCGCCTGCAAGGGCGCGGCTTTGCGGCTGGTGGCTATGGAGCTGGAGAGGTCGCGCTCGCCGCAGCCTTGCGCACCTTGCTGTGTTTGACACCGTAGAAAGCGTACACGACGAGGCCGATCGCAAGCCAGATGACAAGCCGAAGCCAGGTCTTCGCCGGGAGACTGGCCATCGCGGCAAGCGAAGTGAGAATTCCGAGAATCGGAACCAGCGGTACGAGCGGCGTCTTGAAGGGACGCGGAAGATCGGGGCGCCGACGACGAAGAATCCAGACACCGGCGCAGACGATGACGAAGGCCAGCAGCGTGCCGATATTCACGAGGACGGCCAGATCGCCGATCGGAATCAACGAAGCGAAGATTGCGACCGCAACTCCCACGACGATCGACGTGATCCACGGCGTACGAAAGCGCTTGTGGATGGCGCCCGCCCATTTCGGCAGAAGACCGTCGCGAGACATCGAATAGAAGACCCGCGATTGGCCCAACAACATGACGAGCATCACGCTCCCAAGGCCCAAGACAGCGCCCGATTTCACGAGGAGACTGCCCCAGAGCACACCGGTGGCGTCAATCCCGACGGCGACCGGCGCGGCGACATCGAGGGCCCTATAGGGGACGACGGCCGTGAGAAGCCCCGAAACCAGGATGTAAAGGATCGTGCAAATCACCAGCGATCCGATAATGCCGATCGGCATATCCTTCTGCGGATTCTTGGCTTCCTGGGCGGCCGTGGAGACGGCATCAAAGCCGATATAGGCGAAGAAGATGACGGCGGCGCCCCGAGCGACGCCCGAAAGGCCGAAATAACCGAACTTGCCCGTGTTCGGTGGAATGAACGGGTGCCAGTTGGCCTCGGCCAGGGATGGGTGTCGAAGAACGTACATTCCGGCGACGCCGATAAAAACCAGCACGATCGCCACTTTCAGGATCACGACGGCGGAATTGAAGTTCGCCGACTCCTTGATCCCGACCACCAAAATAAACGTAGCGGCGGCGATACCGAAAAACGCGATGAGATTGATCGTTCCGGTAGCGTGAGGGAGCGTGGAGGTCACTACGCCGGCAGATGTCATAAGCGTCTTGACCGAATCCAGCGTTGCCCAGTGGCCTTTGTAAAAGACCATCTCGGTGCGCGGGGTTGCGATCCATCGCGGGCCGATGTGGATGCCGAAATCGTCGAGCAAACTGACGACGTAGCCGCTCCAGCCGGAAGCGACCGTGGCGGCGCCGAAGGCGTATTCGAGGATCAGGTCCCAGCCAATGATCCAGGCAAAGATCTCACCGAGCGTCGCGTAGCCATATGTGTAGGCCGAGCCGGCGATGGGAATGAGCGACGCAAACTCCGCGTAGCATAGACCCGCGAAAGCGCAGATGATGCCGGAGAGAATGAACGATAAGACGATCGCCGGACCGGCGCTCTCCGCGGCGGCCTGCCCGGTCAAGACGAAAATTCCGGCGCCGATAATCGCGCCGATGCCGAGAGTGATCAGGTTGACCGGCCCCAGCGCGCGTTTTAGGGAATGCTCGTGATCTTCGACAGCCTCCTGCATGATCACGTTCAGCGGCTTCGTCGCCAGCAATGGATTTCCCATTCGGGATTTTCCCTCCCAAGAATCGAACCGCGCGCGCATCACGCGCAGTGATGCCGCGTTCTTCCTTGCTCTTCAGGCTTGCACTACGACTTGGCGGGCCGCCTTCCCAGCCAAGCCCACACGGCGTACACGGGCAGCCCCAGCAAAACGATGATCAGCCCCGGCCAAGTGTACTGTGGTTTATATCGCAAGAGCTGGATTTCGAGAAATATTGCCATCGCGATGTAGATCAGGGGCAGGACGGGATAGCCGAGCGCACGATAGGGACGGCTCATGTCCGGACGCCTGGCCCGCAAAACGAAGAGCCCGAGCAGCGTGAGGATGTAAAAGATCAGCTCGGCGAAAATCAGGAAGTCGAGCAACTGCCCGTAGGTCCCGGACAGGCACAGGATCGAGGCCCAGACGCACTGCACGACGAGCGCGACCGCCGGCACGTGGCAGCGGTTGACCGTGCCGACCGATCGGAAGAACAGGCCGTCCTTCGACATCGCGTAGTAAATGCGCGCGCCGGACAGGATCAGGCCGTTGTTGCAGCCAAAGGTCGAGATCAGGATCGCGAGAGCCATCAGGATCGCGCCTACGGGGCCGAAGATCACCTGCGTGACGGCGGTGGCGACGCGTCCATCAGCGGCGAACTCGATGCCGCGTGCCAGCGGCGTCGCGCCGTTTGCGCTGCCCGAGATCGGCAGCACGCGGAGATAGGCGACGTTGGCGAGCGTGTAGAGCAGCACCACCAGCCCGGTGCCCATCGCGAGCGAGAGCGGCAGATTGCGACCAGGATTCTTCACTTCGGCGGCGGTGAACGTGATGTTGTTCCACGCGTCCATCGCGAAAAGCGAGCCGACCATCGCTACGCCCATCAGCGTGATCGTGGCGATCATCCACGTGGGATTGTCCGGCGGATAGGGGTGCAGCGTGTGCCAGCCGGCGTTGCGCCAGAAATGCGTGAAATTCGTCGAGCGCGCGACGGCCGTCGTGAACCAGAATCCCAGCAGGACGAGCACGGCGAGGGCGCCGGTCTTCGTGACGGTGAAAACATTCTGCACGATCTTGCCGAGACGCAGGCCGCGCGTGTTGATCCACGTCAACAGGACGATCGATAGAATGGCGAGGAGGTTCTGGTGGTTGAGGCCGACGTTATACGGGCCCAGTTCGCCGAACCACAGATGCCACGGACCGAACGTCCCGATCTTCCACAGCCATCGCGCAGCCGAAAACCACGGCGCGATCACTCCAGTGAATTTCGCGAAGGCGATGGCGACTGCCGCGATGGTGGCCGTCTGGATCACGAGCAACATCGTCCATCCGTAGAGGAAACCCCAGATTTCGCCGAGGGACTCGCGCAGGTAGACATACTGGCCGCCGGCGTGCGGCATCGCAGCGGCGAGTTCTCCGTAGCTGAGGGCGCCAATCAGCGTCATCACGCCCGAGGCAACCCAGACGGTGAGCAGCATTCCCGGGCTTTGCACTTGGTGCGCGATATCGGCGGAAACGATGAAGATGCCGGAGCCGACCATCGAGCCGACGACGATCATCGTCGAATCGAACAGGCCGAGGCCCTTTACCAGCTCGGCGGAGGGCCGGGGGGCGGCCATTTCGGTGCTGTGTGCGCGTTCGGCCATTGTAGGGTGACGGCGAGGCTTCCTTCAGGCTCGTTCCCGCTCCGCGCGGACTCGCCGCGCGATTTCGAGATACTCGCTCGCGCGGCCCGCTGGATCGGGCGCCCCGAGCAGATCGCGAATCACGGCGACGGAATCGGCGCCGGCGCGAAACACGTCGGCTGCGAAGTCGAGCGAGATGCCGCCGATGGCCACGATCGGCTTGGACGTCAACCGGCGCACGCGGCGCACGAAATCGACGCCGACAACGGGATCCGGATTCTCTTTCGCGGCCGTCGGGAAGATGGGCCCCACGGCAATATAATCCGCCGAAGTGCGGTTGGCGTCGTGGAATTGCTGGAGATTGTGTGTCGAAATGCCCACCCAGCGGGAGGCGCCGTAAATCCGTCGCGCCGCTTCGACCGGCAAGTCCTCCTGGCCCACGTGCACCCCGCCGGCGCCGACTATCGCGGCAATGTCCGGACGGTCGTTGACGATGACGCGCACGCCTCTGGGGGACACTCGCTCGACGAGCGCGGCGGCTTCCGCCTGGATTTCGCGCGGGGTTGCGGCTTTGGCACGCAGTTGGATCAATTCGACGCCGGCATCCGCTAGTTCCAGCGCGCAATCCGCCAGGGCTCGCGGCGCGAAGGCCGGATCGAGTATGGCGTAGAGAGCTGGGAACACTCCGTCTCCGGCAACTACTTGGCCGCGATGCCCGTCAGCCGATCGAGAAAGTGCGTATCGAACTTCCCGGCGTGGAAATCGGCCTCCGCAAGGATGCGCTTGTGAAGAGGAATCGTGGTCTTGATGCCTTCCACCACGAAACCGTCGAGCGCGCCCTCCATGCGAACGATTGCCTCGTTGCGATCGCGACCGTGGGTGACGAGCTTTGCGACCAGCGAATCGTAGTAAGGCGGGATCACCGCATCAGCATAGGCCGCCGTATCCACGCGAACTCCGGGTCCGCCCGGAACGCGGAAAGCGGTGATGCGGCCCGGCGAGGGGCGAAACGTTTCCGGATCCTCCGCGTTGATGCGGCATTCGATCGCGTGGCCGCGAAAATCGAACGAGCCGACCACGTCTTCGAGCCGCTCGCCGGCCGCCACGCGAATCTGAGACTTCACGAGATCGACCTGCGTGACCATTTCGGTCACCGGATGCTCCACCTGAATGCGCGCGTTCATCTCGATGAAGTAGAGTTCCCCGTTCGCGTCGCGCAGGAACTCGACCGTCCCGGCGCTCGAATAGCCCACTTTGACCAGGGCGTCGATGACCTGCTTGCCGACGCGGTCGCGAGTCGCGGCGTCGAGGACAGTCGAGGGAGACTCCTCCAGAACCTTCTGGTGGCGCCTCTGGAGCGTGCATTCGCGCTCGCCGAGATGAATCACGCTCCCGTGCCGGTCGCCGAGAACCTGAAACTCGATGTGGCGGGGATGCTCGATCAGCTTTTCCATGTAGACGTTCGGGCTGCCGAAAGCCTGCTCGGCTTCGGCGCGGGCTGTCTGAAACGCGGGGATCAATTCTTTCTTGGTGCGCACCACGCGCATACCGCGCCCGCCGCCGCCCTCGGCGGCCTTGATCATCAGCGGCAACCCGACCTCGCCGGCCACTTCTTCGGCGGCAGCCTCATCGGGCACCACTCCGGCGCTGCCGGGAATGACCGGCAAGCCCGCGGCGGCCATCTCGGCGCGAGCGCGGTCTTTCTCGCCCATCATGCGAATCACGTCGGGCGAAGGCCCGATGAACGTGATGTGCGAGGCCTCGCAGACCTCTGCGAAATTGGCGTTTTCGGAGAGAAAGCCGTAGCCCGGATGAATCGCGTCGACATCCGTGATTTCGGCAGCGCTGATCACGTGAGGGATGTTCAGATAGCTGTCACCGCTCCGCGGCGGGCCGATGCACACCGCCTCGTCCGCAAAGCGGACGTGCAGCGCGTGGCGGTCCGCCTCGGAATACACGGCGACGGTGCGGACGCCGAGCTCCTTGCAGGCGGAGAGAATCCGCAGGGCGATCTCACCGCGATTAGCGATCAGAATCTTTTTGAACATGTGTCAGCTGTGGGAAAGTGGGCCGCGGCCACGCCATTTCGCCGCTTCAGCCGTACTATTTCCTGCCGGACGTGCGAATCCCGAAAAGCGGCTCGCCATATTCCACCGGGTGTCCGTTTTCGACGAGAACCTGCACCACTTCGCCCGCCACGTCGGACTCAATCTCGTTCATGAGTTTCATCGCTTCGATGATGCACAGAGTCTGCCCTGCGTCCACGCGCGCGCCGACCGTGACGAAAGGCTCGGCTTCGGGGCTCGCGGCGGAGTAGAACGTACCGACGATCGGCGATTTGATGACGTGCACGTTGGCTGCAGCCGCGGGCTTGGGCGCCTCATGTGCTGGCACCGGAGCGGCCGCCGCCGGGGCTGCCACGGGTTCCGAAGGCGGAGCGACAGCCGTCGCTGCCGCGGGTCTTGCCGATGCCTTCTTGAGGCGGATGTGCACTCCGCCGCGCTCGTATTCGAATTCCTCGAGCCCGTTTTCCTGCATGAAGGCGAGAAGGCGCTGGACTTCGACGAGGTCGACCGTGTCCGCATGCGCACCTGCGCCGGATGCTGACTTGGATTTTTTGGCCATTTAGAGTTCGAGGAAATCCCGCGGAGCCGTCGTCAAATCCACGGCGCCGTGCGCGGTCACCACGACGTCGTCCTCGATTCGGATGCCGCCAAGCCCTTCGAGGTAAACGCCCGGTTCGACAGTCACGACCATTCCTTCCTGGAGTACGGTTTCTTCACCTTTGCCGAGCCTTGGCATCTCGTGGACTTCCATGCCAAGGCCGTGGCCGGTGCTGTGCGTGAAGTACCGCGCCAAGCCGTACCGTTCCAAAACCCGCCGGGCCGCGCGGTCGACGTCCCCGGCTTTGACGCCCGGCCGAATGGCCTGCTTCGCGGCTTCCTGAGCGTCGAGCACGGCCTGGTACATTCGCCGAATCCGAGCAGGCGCGCGCCCGATAAACACGGTGCGCGTCATGTCGCTGCAGTAATTCTTGAGTATAGCACCCTGGTCGAGCACGACCAATTCGCTTTTGCCCATCGCCCGCGGCGTCGGCCGAGCGTGTGCCCATGCGGAGCGTGGACCGGAAGCGACGATCGTCTCGAACGACGGGCCCGAGCCGCCTCGCTTCTTGATGCCGTACTCGATTTCCGCCGCCAGATCCAGTTCCGACACCCCGGCGCGGATCCCGCGGAGCGACTGAACGAATATCTCGCTGATGAGAATGGCCGCCTCGCGCATGACCGCGATCTCGGCGGCGTCTTTGACGCTGCGAAGCTTCTCGACGGCATTATCGTCGTTGACCCAGCGCACTTTGCTGTGGGCGCTCGCTTCCAGGGCCTGCTTCTGCGCGACGGTGGTATGGCCCGGGGAATAGGCAAGCGTCTGCCGGCGGCGTCTCGAGTGCAGCACGTCGCCAAGAGCCCTCAGGAGCCCGTGCGTTGCGATCTGCACGCGCGCCCCGGAGACTTCTTGGCGCGCTTGGAACGTGTAGCGGCTGTCCGTGAAGAGCGTCGCCCGGGACTCCTCAACAAGCAGCAGGCCGGCGCTACCGGAAAAGCCGCAAAGATACTGGATGTTCGGCAGGTGGGAGACCAGGAGCGAATCCACGTCGAGCCGGGAAAACGAAAGCCGGAGCCGGTTCAATCTTTCTTCGAACCCGCTCCGGCCTGATTTCTGCTTTGCCGATTTCGCCGCCACGTCAGACAGCCGGCCCCCTCTCGGATTTGATCCCGTCTAGTTTAGCTCGGGAGAATCCGAGGCGTCAGGAAGAATAGCAACTCTGACGAGTTGGAGCTCACCGTCGTGTGCTTGAAGAGGTTGCCGAGGACCGGAACGCTGCCGAAGAGCGGAACCTGCTGCACGTCCGTCCGCTGGTTGGTCACGATGATGCCGCCGATCACGACGGTCGCGCCGTCGTTGACCGTGACCTTCGTTTCGGCCGACTGCGTATCGATCGCGGGGATGCCTTCGACCCGCGGAATCGACTGATCGATCTGGTCGTTTTCAACCGTCACGTCCATGTAGACCGTGCCCTCCGCGGTGATTTGCGGCGTAACGTCCAGCTCGAGAACGGCATCGACGAACTGCACCGAGACCGTGTTGTTGACGATGGTCTGAACCGGGATCTTGGTTCCCTGTTTCACCGTCGCCTTCTGGTTGTTCTGCGTGATCACCTTCGGCTTCGACAGCAGTTTGCCCACGCCTTTTTCTTCGGCGGCCGTGATGATCAGGTCGAGGGCGAAGTTGTTCGTTCCGAACGAGTACGAGAAGCCGCTCGTCGGAGTGCTCGCCGGCAAGTTCGAATTCAGCGGAATCGATCCCGATGTCGGGGCTGTCGTGCCGGTCGAACCGGTCGAAACGATGACCGGAGGGACCGGGGCAAAGTGAGTGATCGGGCTGGTGCCGACCGATCCGGCGCCGCTCAGGAAGCTCACAGGATTCCCGCCCGCCGCGGAGATGCCGAACTGGCTGCCGATTTCGCGCGAGAACGAACGGCTCGCTTCGACCACGCGCGCCTCGATTTCCACCTGTTGCGACTTGCGGTCGAGCTGGCGAATCAGGTTGTCGAGCACCGGCAGCGTGCTCGGGATGTCGCGAATGATGAGCGTGTTGGACCGGTCGTCCGCAATGATGTCGCCGCGAGACGATAGGAATTTCTTCAGCGTTTCGGAAAGGTCGGTCGCTTTCGCGTAGCTCAGCACGCGGGTTGTGGTGACCACGTCGGCTGCTTCCGCCTGCGCCTTGGCCAGGTCGCGGCTCTCCTCGGCTTCCTTCTGGAGCGTAGCCTTGGTGGCGATGCGGAGGACGTTGCCGTCGAGCTGCTTATCGAGGTCGTTGTTCTTGAGCACGATGTCGAGGGCCTGATCCCACGGCACATCGTCGAGTACGATCGTGAGCGTTCCCTTCACGTTGGGGTCGAGCACCACGTTGAGGCCGCTGATCTCGTGGATCAGCCGGAAGAAATCGCGCAGATCGACGTCCTTGAGGTTCACGGAAATCGGTTCGCCGGAGAACTTCGCGGCCCCAGCCGGAGCAGGAGCCTGCGCGGTATCCGCGGAGCGCGTATCGGGCGCCGCCTTCGGCGCAGGAGATGGAGCAGGCAACGCAAGCGGCTCGGCTGGAGTCGCCAGTGCCGCGGAAGACTTCGTCAGCGCGACGGGCAGAACCGTTGCCGGCGTCGGAACTTCGCCCGGCTTCGCTGCCGACTGCTGAGGAGCGGGATTGTTCCGAACCGCGGCCTTCGTCGTCACCACGTCGGCCGGCTGATCGGAAGGATCGGACTGCGTCGCACCCGAAGAAACGCTCTTGGGCGAGAAAGACACGCTGACGGTGTCCCCGTCTTGCGCGATGTTATACGCCGCAGGCTCACGCAGGTCGATCACGACGCGCGAAACCTCAGGAGTGAATTGCGCAAGCCGAATTTCGCGGACTGGATCAAGATTGCTGGCCAGGCGACTTTCGGATGTCCGCAGACGCGCACCGGCAAAGTCCAGAACCAGGCGGTCGGGATCGTGGAGCCGCATCGCATGGTAGGTGAGGGCGCCCGATCCGGAGATGCTGACTTCGGTACGGCCCGCATCCTGAGTGAGGTGAATCTGGCGAATCGCGGTCGCGTCTTCATTGGCACGCGCCATGTCGGTCGATTTCGCCGTCACCGGAGCGATCGCCGGCGTCTGAGCGGCCGGTGAGCTCGTTGCGTTGGCGACACGAGAGACGGACAGCGTTAGATCTTCCAGGTTCTTGCGGTCGAGCTGCGGCTCCACTCCCTGCGCCGTCAGAATCTCGATCCGCACCACCGGCTTGTCGCCCGAGGTGTAGTTCGTGACGCGATAGCTCTTCACGAGGTCGGAGGGCACCACTCGCGCGCCCGCCTGGTCTCCCGCGGAGACACCCGTCAGGTCCACCACGAAGAGGCTCGCGCTCGGACGGTAGGTGGTGTATTCAAACGGCGCATTCGCTTCGGCCTGCAAGCTCACGCCGCCGTCCTTCACCTCCGCCTTCACATGGACCACCGGCGCGTTGCCCGTTGCCGCCAGTGTTCCGTTCGACAGAACTAGACCGGCCGCAATTAGCGCACCGAGCCCCCACCCCCGCCACATGATCCTCATTGCTGCTCTCCTGCACTCGCGTAGATTCGTTTCGTCACGATTCGTTCGATTGGCTTACCGAATGCGTCCTTGGAATCTTCTTTAAACGTGACCCCGTCCAGACTGATCTTCTCCACGTCGCCGTCGTACAACCTGTCCCCTTCGCGGATGAAATAGACCCGCTGATCGGGGTTCGAGACCACTGCGATCATTCCGTTGCCGGACTTCACGGTACCGTCGACCCGCACCGATGCGATCACGATGCCGGCCTTTCCGGGCGGCAGATGCTCGGCGCCCGTGTCCTTCTTGTCCGTCACCAGCGGGACAAACGGATCCCGTTTGCCGACAGCCACGACTGTGTCACTTCCCGGAGCGCCGGGCGCGGCGTTCGCGTCCGCCGCGGGTGCGGCTGGCGGCGCGGCCGGCTTCGCAGCCGGTTTCGCGGCGCTGGCCTTATGCGCGCTTTTCGCCTTTTTCGGTGTCTTGCCCTGCGCCCACACGCCGGGAACCAAGCAAAACGAAACTACTAGCGCTGCTATCAGGTTCGCGGTTGTCTTTGCAATTCTCATCGTTGCCGCCCTATCGTTTTGCCGACGCCGTCTTCGTCGCCGGAGCCGCCTGTTCGGCCGGATTCGTGAAGAACGTGGTGATCGTGAATGTTCCCGTCACCGACGTCCCGGGTACGATCCGGAACTTACTGCCCGCCGTTTCCGTCCCGACGGCCTTCAGTTTCAAGTCGCCCACGTTGATGATCCGGGAAAGACGCCCGAGCTTCGAGAAGAAGTCGAGCACCGAGTAATACGGCCCGTCGGCCTGCACCTCGAAGGGCATCTCGAAGTAGTAAGGCTTTTGCGCCACCGGCTGCGCCTTCAAGGAACGGATCGAAACCCCGGAACTCAGAGCCGCCCGCTGCACCATCAGGATGAACTCGTCCGTCTGTTTATCTTCCGGCACGATCGTCTGCAGCGTGGCGAGCTGTTTCTGCAGTGCGTCCATCTCCGTCTGGAGTTCCGCCCGACGCTGCTTGTAAACGCGCAGGCTCTCGACTTCCGTCTCGAGCGGCTTCAGCTCCGCCTGAGCGCTTTCAAGCTGCTCTCGCACGCTCGCCAGCGGGAGTCCGGGGATGTAAAGCCCCGCCAAAATCAGAACGATCGCCAGGGCCACGGAGGCAAGTGCCTGTAGAGGCCAGGGCCAGTCTCGGAAACTCGTTGCCATGGACTAGCTCCTTCCCTTCCGCGCGGGAGGAGGCGGCTGCGTTGCCCCCGTCGCCTGCGTTGTGGGCGTGCCGTTCGATTGCGGGGCCACCGACACCGACATCGAGAAGCCGTACGTCTCAACCGAAGGCCGAATATCGTTTTCGGTCGCGTCCTTGATCTCCACGTTCGTGAAGTAGCCGCTCCGTTTTAACTCGGTGATGAAATTTGCGACGGCGTTGATCGATCCCGCCTCACCCTCGATGTCAAGCGAGTCGCCGGTTCGGGTCACCGAGGTTAGCCACAGCGCGTCCACGCGGCCCACCGTGTTGGCAACCATCTGCAGGAGGTCCTGCGCGCCGCTGCGGTTCTTCTGAAGCGTCTCGATCACGTCGATCCGTTGCTGCAAAGTCGCCTTCTGGCTCTCGAACGTGTCGACCTGCGACTTGATCTGCTGCAGACTTGCTTTCTCGGCCTGCAGCTCGCGGATGCGGCTCTGCGTCTGCTGCAACTGCCGGTTCTGCGACATGTAGACGACGATGAGAACCGCGCCCGCGACGGCCACCGCCGCGCCAAACAACAGGATCTGTACCGTCGCCTCCAGAGGCACTGTCTGTTTCGCGGCTTTCGGGCGAGCCTGACCTAATAGGTTGATCCGAATCATGGCGTGTCAAAACTCCTCAGCGCCAGGCCCATGGCGATTGCCAGGCGGGGCGCCAGCTCCCGAAGCTGCGTTTCATCGTGTCGCGCGGGATTGATTGCGACTTTGCGGAACGGGTAAAGCTCCTCGACCGGCATCGCGAACTCTTCCTTGAGCAGGTCGAGCAGGCCCGGCACCCGCGCCGTTCCTCCGGCCACCACGATCCGGCGGATGTTTTCGCCGCTCGCCGTCGCGCGGAAGAAGTCGAAAGTCTTCTGGATTTCCAGGATCAAGATGTCCGAAACGGAGCGCAGGATCGACGTCCGCTGCTCTTCGCTCACGCCCGCATGCGTGCCACCCATCTTGAGGTTCTCGGCGTCCTCGAAGCTCAGGTCCAGTTCCTTTTGCAGCGCGTCTGTGTATTGGTTGCCGCCGACCGAGACGTCGCGCGTGAACAGCGGCGTCCAGCCACGGATGATATTGATGTTCATCACGCTGGCGCCCACGTTCAGCAGGGCCACCACCTGCGAAGGATCGGGCTCGTAGTTGACCTCAAACGCGTTCTGCAGCGCGAAAGCGTCGATGTCGACGACCATCGGCGTCTTGCCCGCTTGCGCCAGCACGTTCGTGTGGTTGAGAATCTTGTCCTTCTTCACCGCGACCAGCAGCACGTCCATCTGGTTCTCGGTCGCTTCGAGCAGTTGGTAGCTGAGGTTAACGTCGGCAATGTCGAAGGGGATATGCTGGCTGGCCTCGGCTTGTATGCGGTCGAAGAGCTCTTCCTCGGTCATCAGCGGCATGCTTACCCGCTTGACGATCACCGAGTGACCCGAAACCGACGTCGCCACGTCCTTCGTCTTGATCTTTTGCGCGTCGAAGATCGAGATGATCTTCTCCGCCACCGACGGGGCGTCCATGATGGCGCCGTCTACCACCGTGTCCTGCGCCAGAGGTTCCAGTCCGAAACTCACCAATTCGTAGCCGTCTTTGGCCTTCTTCAATTCAACGGCCTTGACGGAACTCGATCCGATATCCAGGCCGATTAGCGATTTAGTTTTGCCGAGATTGAACATCGTGCGGCCCCTCGCTCCTCAGTTCGCCCTGCTTTGCAGGACGAATCCGCATCACGTTTGCTGCGTTTTCGCCAACTGGCGTTTGAGCGCTTTTGTTTGTCTTTCGCCCCAGCCCCGCCAGCTCATGCCACACCCCGGAATGCGCTGCAGTACTAATAGAACTGGTACGCTCCCCGTGGACCGTTTATCACATCCCGTGCCGCAGACTGTCAATCCACATGTTTCGTGTTTGTGCTTCTGGTAAAACCCCGCCCAAAGTACAGGTAGGCGACCGCTTAGGGTCGGGGCCGGCCGCGCTGGGGTTTACTCCTGCCGCACCGGGGCGACGATTCCCGGCAGGCGTCGTGTGTTTGCCTTTTGTTCTTTTGACGAAAACGGGCGCGCTTGAGCGGACGCCAAGGGGGCTCAACGATCGAGCTTCAACTTCTGCCATACATGGTCGATGCGTTTTTTTGTTGCACTATCCATTTTAATTTCGTCGGGCCAGCGTCCCGTGTATCCCTCTTCGGGCCACTTCCGTGTCGCATCGATTCCCATCTTTGAACCGAAATCTTGCCGGCGCGCTGCATGGTCGAGCGTATCCACGGGGCCCAGCACGAACTGAATGTCACGCTCCGGATCGATCGCGCACAGAGCCTTCCACACGACTTCTCGCGGGTCCTGCACGTTCACGTCGTGGTCCACGATCACCACGACCTTCGTGAACATCGCCTGGCCGAGCGACCAAATCGCGTTCATCGTCTTGCGCGCGTGGCCGGGATAGCTCTTGCGAATCGAAACGATCATCAAGTTCTGGAAGATTCCTTCGGCCGGCATCGCCACGTCCACGATTTCCGGATGCTGCATCTTCATTACCGGCAGAAACACGCGTTCGATCGCATGGCCGATGAAATAGTCTTCCTGCGGGGGCGGCCCGACGATTGTCGTCAGGTAGAGCGGGTCTTTTCGATGCGTGACGCACTGCACGTGAAAAACGGGATACTCGCCCTCAAGCGAGTAAAAGCCGGTGTGATCGCCGAAGGGACCCTCGGTCCGCTGTTGGCCCAGCTCGACGTACCCTTCCAGCACAATCTCGGCATTCGACGGCACTTCGAGATCAACCGTTTTGCATGCGACCAATTCCACCGGCTCGCGCCGCAGGAACCCCGCAAACATGAACTCGTCCATGTCGGGCGGCACGGGCAGAATTCCCGCAAGGCACGTGGCCGGGTCGGCGCCGATGGCGACCGCGACATCGAGCTTCCCTCCCTTGTTCTTCGAGAGCGCGCTCCGGTAGTGTTCCGCGCCGTGCTTCTGGGTTTGCCAGTGCATGCCGGTCGTGCGGGAGTCGAACACCTGCATGCGGTAACAACCTACGTTCCGCTTGCCCGTTTCAGGATTCTTCGTGATCACCATGGGCCAGGTGATGTACCGACCACCGTCCTGGGGCCAGCACTGCAGGATCGGAAAATCCAGCAGCGAAAAACGCTCCGCCAGCACCACCTCCTGGCACTCACCGCTGCGCACGACCTTCGGAAACACCGAGCCCAGCTCGGCGAGCTTCGGCAGCATCTTCACTTTGTCGAGGATGCCTTGTGGCGACTGCATATCGAGAATCGATGAAATGCGCTCCGCGACCTCGCCCAGAGAATCCACCTCCAAAGCCAGGTTCATGCGGCGCTCGCTTCCCACCAGATTCGTCACCGCCGCGAACCTCGAACCTTTCGGCCGTTCGAAAAGCAGCGCCGGGCCGCCCCGCTTGACCATCCGGTCGGAAATTTCGGTGATTTCGAGCACCGGATCGATCTCCTCGGAGACGCGCCTGAGTTCGCCCTCCTTTTCAAGTTTGCGCAGAAAATCCCGTAGATCGCGGTACGCCACTTGCCCTCCTTGGGGTTCGAGTCGCTCACTCTAACACGGCTTGCCTGTCCCTCGCTCAGATGGACGAGGTCGCCTCCCGGCGCTCCGTGAAGCAGAGAAACCATTTGCGCGGGTTGTGCGTCTTTACCTGTGAGAAGGCACATCGCGGGTATAAAGAGTCAGAAACTAGACAAACGACCGCTAGATCGTGACCACCAACCCCGAAGGTAGAGGTTAATGTCGCTAAGAGAATCCTATCAACAGCATAAGAAGCTGTACCTGAGTGGTGCGGCCATTCTGATCGTCCTTATAGCCGGTTGGGCCTACGCCAGGAGCCGGTCGAACGATCCGAAATTCACCACCGCGGAAGTCCGGGTGGGTAATATCACCGCGAGCGTTCAGGCTACCGGAACGATCAACGCGCTTACCACGGTCCCAGTAGGCTCTTATGTCTCCGGCACCGTCGAGTACATCTTTGCCGACTACAACACCAAGGTTCATAGCGGCCAGGTGCTCGCACAACTCGACCCGGCCATTTACGAAGCGCAGGTGACGCAGGCCCGCGGCAATCTCGAGAACGCCCAGGCCAACCTGGTGACGCTCGCGGCAGCCGTTCAGGTCAACCAGGCAAACCTCGAAAAGGTCCAGGCCAACGTCAAGTACGAAGAAGCGACGGCCAAGCGCTCGCAAGATCTGTTCCAGTCCGGAATTGTCTCGGCGGACTCAAACGATTTGACGCAATCGAGCCTCGGCCAAGCGCAAGCCGACGTCGCTTCCGCTCAGGCCAATGTCGAGCAGGCCAAAGCACAGCTTAGCCAGGCGAGGTCTCAGGTCGTCTCGATGGAAGGCGCTCTCAAGGGTGCGGAGACCAGCCTGAAATACACCACCATTATTTCGCCCATCGACGGCACTGTCGTCGCGCGCAACGTCGACGTCGGCCAGTCCGTAGCGGCGACTCTCCAGGCGCCCCAAGTGTTCACGGTGGCGCAGGACCTTACCCGCATGCAGGTTTACGCCGCCACCGACGAGTCCGACACAGGCAACATCAAGGTCGGTACGCCTGTGACGTTTCAAGTTGACGCATTCCCCACCGACCTGTTCCACGGCCGGGTGAGCACCGTCCGCTTGAATCCCACGACCGTGCAAAACGTCGTGACCTACAACACGGTGATCGACTTCAGCAATCCCGATGAAAAGCTGCTGCCGGGCGAGACTGCTTACGTGACGATCCCGACCGGTCACGCGCAAAACGCGACTCTGATCCCGAACCCCGCGCTTACCTTCAAGCCCTCGATGACGCCGAAGGCCTTGCAGGCTCTTTACAAGCAATACGACATTTCGAAAGAGGCGTCGTCGTCCCATCTCGGCGGATGGCAGGTGGTCTGGAAGCTGGGCCCCGACCAAAAAGAATTGATCCCTGTGGCGGTGCAGGTCGGCATCACCGACTACAACAACACGCAGCTCATCCAGGGAGACCTTCACCAGGGAGATGTCCTGGTGATCGCGGAGCAGGCCAAGGGCGCCGCTGGCGGAAACGTACGCCCGCCGGGCTTCGGCGGCCCGGGGCCGCGCTAAGCGCGCGATGGGAAGCCAGTCGGTGCGAAACGAGGCACGATCATGAACCCGAGAGAAGTGATCCGCGTGGCGCTGCGGGCGCTCGCGCGCAATAAGCTGCGGACCATCCTCACGATGCTCGGCATCATCATCGGCGTCGGCGCGGTGATCTGCACGGTCGCCATCGGCCAGGGCGCCACAGCGCAGGTGCAGCAGCAGATTCAGTCGCTCGGCGACAACATGGTCATGGTGTTTTCCGGCAGCGTCAACACAGGCGGCGTGCGGATGGGCAACGGCGCCACGAAGACGCTCACCGCCGACGACGCTGACGCGATCCTGGCCCACGTTCAGGGTGTCCAAGCCGTATCCCCAATCGTGGGCGCTTCCGTCCAAGTTGTGAACGGCAACCAGAACTGGCTCACGCGGGCCAACGGGACCTCGGCTGATATCACCCAAATTCGCAGTTGGCCGGTCGTGCAGGGCAGCATGTTCTCCGAACGCGACGTGAACATGGCCGCGAACGTCTGCGTCCTTGGAAACACCGTGGCGCAGCAGCTATTCGGCGATTCGGATCCCGTCGGTCAGATGATCCGCGTGCAAAATCTGCCCTTCCGCATCACCGGCGTGCTGCTGGCCAAAGGACAGTCGAGCAACGGCCAGGATCAGGACGACATGTTGCTCATGCCCTACACGACGGTTCAAAAGAAGATCTCCGGCATCAGTTGGGTGCAGCTGATCATGGTTTCCACGGTCTCGCAGCAAGCGATGGCACAGGTTCAGTCCGGAATTTCGGCGCTTCTTCGCCAGCGCCATCACCTGCGCCCTACCGAGGATGACGATTTCATCATCCGCAGCCCGAATGAAATGGCGCAAGCCGCCGAAGCCACCTCGCTCGTGATGACGCTTCTCCTCGGCAGCATCGCGTCGATTTCCCTCCTGGTCGGCGGGATCGGCATTATGAACATCATGCTCGTTTCCGTCACCGAACGGACACGCGAGATCGGCGTACGCATGGCCGTGGGCGCCACCGAAGAGGACGTGCAGGCGCAGTTCTTAAGCGAGGCTCTGGTGCTCAGCTCGCTCGGCGGCATCGCGGGTATCGCGCTCGGGATGGTGGCGTCCGCCATAATTTCCAATGTGCTGCACTGGACGACCGTCGTTTCCGTGCTCTCTGTTTTCGTCGCCGTGGTTTTCTCCGCCGGCGTCGGCATCGTGTTCGGTTATTATCCGGCGCGCCGGGCTGCCCGGCTCGATCCTATTGAGGCTCTCCGATATGAATAAGATCCGCAGCAAAGTGACAGGCGGGATGCGCCAACGCTGGCTCCTGGCCCGGATCCCGGCCTTGGTTCTCGTCGCGTTCGCCGGAATTTTCTGTGCCACCGGAGCACGCGCGCAGGCGCCCGCTCCCGGTCAGATGCCCCATCGCGGGCAAATGAGCATGCACCCTCCTACCGCTCCAATGCCGCCGGCCAGCACCAAGGTTGAGACGCCGAAGACCAACGCGTCCGGCGAGCAGTTCTTCATCATCGCTTCACTTGACCAGGCAAAATCTGAAATTCTCCTGAAGCGCCCGGATGAAGTCACCGAGCTCATCAACACGACTCCCAAGACCCAGTTTCTCGATGAGAACGGAAAGGCGCTGAAACTCTCCGACATGCGCGCCGGAGACACCGTCTGGGTGACCTCCACGGGCGGCGCTCATCCAACCGCTGTCCGCATCCGCAAGGGCCAGATGACGATCGCCGATCTCCATCGCTACTATCTCGATTATCCCGAGATCAAGTAGCAGGGGCTTGGCGACGTCCTCGGGGACCGCCGATCCGAACAACAGGAAAGAAAGATTGGAACCAACGAATTGATCTGACGGAATACCTTCTCGAAGCGTGGTCGGCACGGAACTCCTTGGCTCAGGAGAAAGCCACGTCCCCAGGGAGCGAGAGAACCGCGCCGACCCACACATCTTGAGGTTCTTTCGAAGAGACTGCCGTGACGCACATCACGCGGCCTATTCGCGGCCTGGCCTCTTAGTGTCGCAAGGGGGCGCCAATAAATGGCACCCCGTTCCCCTGACGGAACGGCCCGGCAACTTCTTCGCTGGAGCCGAATTTCGACAACCCTCTGTATCTTACTTGTGGCATTCGACTTGGCGCCTGGCGTGTCCCTTTAGTCACAGCCGCGTGGTTTCTGGCGACCGATGTGCACACCATGGATGACATTGGAATCCAAGCCACCTCGAGTGCGGGTCTATCAGCTGATTTATCCAGCCACCTGACGAGGGATTCTCAATCACTTCGAGGAGAAGAGATGAAGAAGAATCAAAAGGGTTTCTCGCTTATCGAATTGCTGATCGTCGTGGCGATCATCCTGATCATCGCGGCCATCGCAATTCCCAACCTGCTTCGCGCCCGTATTTCCGCCAACGAGTCTTCGGCGGTGGGTTCCACGCGCACGGTTGTCACCACGGAAGTTCAGTATTCGACGACCTACGGCACGGGCTTCTCGCCTAACCTCGCCTCCTTGGGCGGTCCGGCTGGTTGCGCCCCGGCTGCGGCCACTGCTTGCTTGATCGACCCCCAGCTGACGACCGGTTTCAAGAGCGGCTATAACTTCCTGGCCGTTCCGAACACGGGTGCGGGCACGGCGGTTAACCCCTACAGCGGTTTCGAGGAAAACGCCACGCCTCAGAGCGCCAGCACTGGCTCGCGTGCCTTCTGCGCGGATCAGACGGGCGTCATCCACTATCAGCTCGGCACTGCGGCGATCGGCACCGGCGCGGGAACCTGCTCCGGTCTCCCGGCCACCCAGGTCCTGCAGTAAGTCGTTTCGGAACCACAAAGAGGGGGGGAAGCCCAGCTTCCCCCTCTGTCGTCCGCAAGGCCAGACGACGACCTCCCATCTTCGCCGCCAGTGTCTCGATTGTCCCGAGATCGACCAGAGCCGAGCCCCCGTTTGCACTGGCACTGCAACTACATCGTGCCGATTTTGGCGTAGCGAGTCAGGTCGGGAACAACCGACACCACCGACACCACGCGATTGCCTCCGGACTGCCAGCGCGCCATAATGCTTCGCTCATAGACTTTTCAGGATTTCATTGTGTCTTTGCTTTCTTTCGCCAGATGGCTGTCGATGACGTCGTGGAGCATCAGACTGCACGAGTCCCAATACGCTTATCCCATCGTTGAATCGATTCACGTCTGGACCCTCTGCGTCTTCTTCGGCCTGGCGATTGTATTCGACCTCCGATTGCTCGGGTGGGTGATGCGCCGGGTGCCGGTCGGCGAAATGTCGCGGCGACTCTTGCCCTGGACCGTCGGCGGGTTCGTAATCATGGTCATCAGCGGCTTGCTGCTTTTTTCGGCGATACCCGTGCGCACGTATCAGAACATCTTCTTTCGATTCAAGATGCTCCTGCTTTTGCTTGCGGGGCTGAACGTCTGGATCTTCCATTCGAAGGTGTATCGCAGCGTCGAATCCTGGGGGCGAAACGCAGTGCCACCGAGATCCGCTCGAATCGCTGGTGCATTGTCTCTGATTCTTTGGATCGCAATTATCGTCTCCGGCAGAATGATCGCTTACAACTGGTTCGACTGCGATCGGCAGCCTCAGCCGGCCTGGATCAACTCGCTTACCGGTTGTGTGCCATCGGCGACAAATGATTAGCCTGCCTCTCTCATTCTTTGAGTGGTGCGAGCAGGGCCGGATCGGTACCAACATCCGAGAGTCGACCTGGATGTTCCCCGCAATCGAAGCTATCCACCTCATCGGTCTCGGATTTGTCGCCGGAGCGGTTCTGGTGGTCGACTTGCGGCTGTTGGGACTCGGCCTGTTCCGTCAGCCCACCGACCAGTTGGCGGAGGACGTAGAACCATGGCTCATCGGAAGCATCGGGCTCATGATCGTCACCGGTAGCCTCCTCTTCCTCTCCGAAGCCACGAAGTGCTATTACAGCGAGCCCTTCTGGATCAAGATGACGTGCCTCATGCTGGTGCTCATCTTCACTTTCACCGTGCGTCGTTACGTGATTCGAACGAGGCGAGACGCCATGCATCCTCTGCTCGCAAAGATAATCGCGCTCATTTCGCTGGGACTATGGTTCGGTGTCGGCTGGGGCGGACGCTGGATCGGATTCAACTAGACGCCGTCGCGGCTCAGCGCCTACATGAAGTTTCGGGTGTGCAGACCGGAAAGCTCTGCCGCTTCGGTCTCGTCGAAACCGAGCCGGCGCAACCGCTTCTGGCGGCCCTCATCCATTTCGCGCGTCAACTCCATCACGCGCCGGTGTCCCTCGCGCAGGTCTTCTGGCCGCCACGAACCCGCCGCTATCAGCACCAGCGCGTCGAACACCTCGGCATTTAGCCCTGCCGTGTACTGTAGCGCGTCGTGGCGGCGCCGCACGGCATCCGCCAGGCGCGGGCGGTAGCTCGGATCATTATTCAGGTGCTGCGTGAGGTGAGCGATTCCGAACGCCACGTGCCTTCCCTCATCCTGCGCCGCGAAACGGGCCACGGCCGCCGTCACCGGATCGGGCGCATAGCGCTCGATGAACCACAGCAGCGAGAGAAACGTGCCTTCGCCGAGCACCGAAAGCAGGAACGACGCGATCGCAAACTCGGGCTCGTCCACCAGTGTTTTCAACGACGCTTGCCCGCCGATCGTGGAAAGCCCGAGCTGCCTTCGCTTGAGCAAACCACGCCGCGTGAAAACGTCGATATGGCGGGCTTCGTCGGCCGCCTGCACCGCGAGAAGCTGCATCACTTCCCGAAAGTGGGGATGCATTTGCGCGATGAAACGGCTCGGTATGATCAAAGCGGCGGTCTCGTTCTCGATGAGATACGTCATGATCTGGACCACCGCGTCTTCGACATCGTCGTCCAAGTCGAATGGCGCGTCCCACGGAATCGCGGTCTTCGGATCCCACTGCGCGGCCACTGCCTGCGCGTACAATCGCGCCGCATCGTCGGACCACACCTCGATTTTGTCCACGAGATGGAAATCGAATTCGGGGCTTCCGGCCTCCACCGTGGCGCTGCGCGCGGCGAGACCCCAGCGACGAGGCGCGTGCCGCACCACCGCGTCGGGCCGTCCTGCATCGGCTTCGCCTGCGCGCTGCGCGCCCGACCAGCGATTGGCCTCCGCCCCGCCGTTAGTGATGAGGGCATAAGACGCGGATCCGTTTCGACCCGGCTCCTGACGGAACTCGTGCCCGGCATCGCGGCACCACGTTCGCAGATCGATCTCCAGCTCCGGCGACGTGCCGGCCACCGTGACCGAGCCGCCCGGTCCAGCCGACCGCAGCGCCCGCTTCACAAGCAGGTGCCCCCCGTCGGAAAACGCCAGCGAGCCGAGATCAACGTCTATTTGCATCGAGCCACAAGATTATCAACGAAAGCGTCGACGGTGCCAAACCGATCGAGCGCCGCCGAAAGCTGAGCGTAGCCCTGCGTCCGTCCCGGCATCCACCGCTTCAGCCGCTCCAGATCCAGCAGCGGCCGAACCTCGGCGTCTCCATACGACATCCCCAGGAGCAGATCGCGAAACTGCGCGATTTTCTCGGCGGGCGCGCCATCAAGCACCGTGAAATTGCAGTGATCGAAAACGGGTGTTTGCGCGAGAACTCGCGTGGCCCCCGACGGAATCGTCCCCTCACGAATGAACGCCGGGTGGTTGCCGTCCACCATGCACGCGGCGTCGGCGTCACCGCGCAGGAGAGCACGGGCCGCATCTCTTTCGCCCCCGATATGGTCGCCGTGTTTTCCCACGAGCTTGTCGAAAACAAGCACGCGAAAATCCTGGTCCGGATTCAAGCCGTGCGCGGCCAGAAAATTCAGGGGGATCAGCTTGGCTTGCGGAGAATCGCTCGCTCCCACCGCCACCGTCTTTCCTTTCAGGTCGGCGAGGTTGCTGACCGTTCCGTTGGAACGCACCACCACCAGGGACGTCAGGTCGATGTCCGTATCGCGCATGCAGATCGCCTCGGCCCGCCGGCCCAGCCGATTCATCACGCGCTCCGACTCGAGCCAGGCGAGCGGCGAGTTCCACGCCACGTGAATCTGTCCAAGGACATGCGCTTCGACTTGCTTTTCGTAATTCGAAAACAGCACGTAGTCGAAGTCAAAACCGCGCGCAGCGAAATACTTCTGAAAGCCGTCCCAAATCGTCACCACCTTGGGATCGTACGCGACGGCTCCCATGATCAGAGTGCTCGAGGCTGGCATTGGCGCTTCCTTTCTTCGCTTCTCGGGCGTTCGCCGGCTCGCCCGATCAGAAGACGTACCTTAGCGCAAACTGAATGATGCGCGGACCAACGGATGTCGTCGTGATCACGCCGAACGTCGAGGCGCTGCCCGCATTCGACGCCGGATTGTTGAATTGAGGGTGGTTGAATGCGTTGAAAAAGTCCGTGCGGAACTCCAGATCCGCGTCCTCGCGCAGCCCACCCACCACCGTGTGCTTTTGGATCGAGATGTCCCAGTTGAATTGCCCCGGGCCGAGCACCGGGTTCATCCCGACGTTGCCGTATCCGGTCGCGCCGCCGACCCCGCCAATCTGCCCCACCACCGGCGGGGCGCAAAATGCGCTGGCGTTGAAATAGTCGCTGATGCGAGAGGCGGTTGAGCCGTGCGTGAACACGTCTCCGAGCGTCTCTCCGGAACACAGGTTCGCGCCGCCTGTTCCGACGCTGCCGTACACCTGCCCGGCCCGGCTGTCGGTCAACGTGATCGGGTTTCCGCTTTGGGCAGTGGTGATCCCGGCGACGGACCAGCCGGAGAGCGCATGCCCGCTGAAACCTTGTCCGCTATTGAACCGCGGGAAGGTATAGAGGTAACTGATCACAAGCCGTTGCGGCCGGTCGTAACCGCATTCTCCAACGAAGCGCTTCCCGTCCTGCACCTGCAGCGCCGGATCGAACGCAATCGATCCGCCTTCTCCGCTCGCGGCAGTCGAGGTGCCGAGATAGTCGCCAAGGCATTTGCCCCAAGTGTAGGCAGCCTGGAATTGAAGGCCACGAGAGAACGTTTTCCTCAGCGTCGCTTGCAGCCCGTTGTAAGTCGAAAACCCTACGTTCGCCGTCTCGATGAAACCGCCCGCGCCGAATCCGAGCACGGGGACGCGTTGCGGCGCGTTCGCCGAGGTGTTCGTGGTGATGCAGCCGGAAGGGCCGCCGCAATTCACCGGGTCGGTCGGGCTCGCCAGTGTCGGAACGTCCTGCGTGAGCGTGGCCTCGGTGTGATAGGTTCTCTGGCCGACGTAGCCGAGATCGAACATGAGGCTCGTCGTAATCGCGTATTGCGTGTCGAGGCTCCAATTGAACGTGATCGGAGTCGCCAAATTCGGATCGACGCCGACCAACGACAATGCCGACGTCGGCGTGCGCAGAAAATAGTTGAACGTTCCGAGCGTGATGGCCGGCGTGTACGGAACCGCAAAAGTCGCCGCCGAATTGCTTGCGCCTGTGTGCGTGAAGGGTGCCGCGATCGGCGGTTCGCCGTCCCAGGTGTCGAGGAAATGCTGGCCGTCGATCAGCTTGTAATAAACCCCCGCTCCGCCGCGCACCACGAACTTGCCGCTGCTGCTGAACGGCTGCCACGCGAAGCCAAAGCGCGGCGCGAAATCGTCCAGAGGCGCGTGGCCGTATGTCAGCAGATTCGTTCCGCGGCGGACGACTCCCGCCGGCAGCGTGCCACGAAAACCTTTCTTCACCGTGAAGCCCACGTACGTGCCGGACGCCGGCGGAATCGGTACCGTCTGAATCAGCGACCAGATCGCGTTCGTGCCGCCGTCGGCCGCGTCATCGTATCCGGTCCCGTCATATTCCCACCGCAATCCCAGATTCAGCGTCAGCCGCGGCGTGACCTTGAAATCGTCCTGGGCGTACAAACTGAGATTGTTTTCGCGGCCGAGATTGGGGTTCGAGAACAACTGAACGTTGGCATTGCTCGTGTAGATGTTGCTCAAGGTCGTCCCGTTCTCGGCCCCGCTCATGCCGAGCAGGAAATCCGAAAAGGTCTGGAAGGTAAGCTGGCCCCTCGTCTTGCCGCAGGAGCAGACATTCATGATGTTGAACTGCTCGTCGTAGCCGAAGCGCAGCGTGTGCTTGCCATGCGTCCACGATAGCTGGTCGGACCATTCATACGATTGCACCGGCGAGAATTCGTTATCCGTCGTGCCGCCGCCGAAACCGAATCCCGCGCTCGTGATCGATATCACCGGCAGGATCGGGAAAGTCGCGCTGGCTGGCGTGACGTTGAAATCCGTGGCTGTCACCGGAAACAGGCTGTACCGGGTCGATCGAATGTAGTAACTCGAAAATCGCGCCTCGTTGACCAGATCGTTCGTCACGAGCGACGTCAGCTTGGCGGTAATAAGTTCGTTGCCGTTGATATCCTTGCGCGCGGCCCCGGGTGGCTGGGTCGAGCTCGTGAATTCGTTCACGTTGGGCGCATACGCAAAGAAATACCTGCCGGAAAGGGTGTTTCTCTGCGACAAGACGTAATCCAGGTTGAACGACACCTGCTCCTCGTGAAACGGGGCCCCGATGCTGTAGTACGAAAATCCCGATCCGCTCGGCAGTATCACTTGCGGCGAAGGAATTACGTATGTGCCGTCCGGCAACTTCGCATTCAGCAACGCCAGCGAAATCGGATTGATGTTCGATCCGTCGCACGCGACCTGATCGCTCGCTGGGTTCGCCACCCCGGTTTTTGCTGGAAAAGTGGGTGAATGGCAAAACTCCGCGCCGAGCGTCGCCGCGCTCCGGTCGTTGGTGAGCTGAGCGGGCAGCGTGACCGAAGACGTTCCTTGCGATGCCACCCCGTTGATTTGTCGCGTTCCCTGGTAAGAAAAGAAGAAGAACAGCTTGTCCTTCTGAATCGGGCCACCGAGCGTCCCGCCGTACTGGTTCTGCTTCAGTTCGCCGCGGGGATGCCCGGCCAGGTTCGCGAAGAACGTGTTCGCGTCGAGCACGTCATTGCGGAAGAACTCGAAAATATCTCCGTGCCAGCTGTTCGTGCCCGTCTTCGACACCAGGTTCACGGACGCGCCCGGATTGCGGCCGATGCTGGCATCGTACATGGACGTCACCACGTTGAATTCCTGCAGGGAGTCCGGACTGGGCACCGGAATCGACCCATAGAACGATCCGGCGGTATCCTCGGTGGTGCTCCCCGAGTAACTGCTCACCTGCACGCCGTCCATCAGATAGCTGTTGCTGGCGTCGTCATGCCCGTTCACATAGATCGCCTGCGATCCGCGCCCAAACGCGGAGGCGTCGGTCACGCTCGTCAGCACGCCCGGAGAAAGATTGAGAATCTGCGTGTAATTGCGCGTCGCAAGTGGAATCGACACCAGCGACGCCTGATTGACGACTCCACCCAGGGCGGAGGTTTCCGTTTGAATATTCTCTGTGGTGCCTGTTACCGCCACCTGCTGGGCCTGGCTGGCGAGCTGAAGCGCCTGATTCAGCACCTTCGTCTCCGTCACGTCCACCGCGATTCCGGGCACGATCACAGTCTTGAAACCCGACGCCGAGACGGTGACTTGATACACACCGGGCGTCAGCAGTGTGAACGTGTAGCTCCCGTTGCTGCCCGTCGTTTGGGTGCGCGAGACGGCCGCCCCGTTGGTGATCGTTACGTTCGCTCCCACGATTACAGCGCCGCTGGGGTCCGCCACGCTCACGGTCAGCGCGCCCGTGCCTCCCGATTGTCCCAGGAGCGCCGGGCCGCAGAAGAAGATGCCCATCAACACCAAAACCGACAATACGAGTGAACTCCTCATGCGCCTCATCGCTCCAGTAGGTTTCCACCATCGACTGGCGGAGTAGGAATCAGCCGGCCCCGCTCAGTGCGCCAAGGTCACGGCACGTCGCCTGTGTTTTTGTTGTCTTCTTTTTTGCTAAACGGCGAACCGACGTTTAAGCGTCGAGGCTTCAAGTGAAGCCGGGGATCACGAGGTGGGAGGAGAGGGATTTCATTTTGGAGCGCGTATTCTTTCCTTCACAATTGTCAGAGTCAAGTCGCTTCTGGAAAACGGCTGACCGATAGACGAGACCCGGCCAGTTTGAGTTTCACCAAAAAAGCGCAAAATGATCTTTGCGGCCCGCATCCTTCGAACCGCGGGTAACGTCTTCACGGAGCGACAATCGTCGCCTTCTTGATGTAGTCAAGCTTCGGAAACTCCCGAACGAGATAGGAGTTTCCCTCCTCGTAGAACCGATTCAGGTCGGGCCCGTTGCCGTTCGGCGGTTCCTCGCCGTAACCGGCATACAGCTTTTCGGCCACCTCCAAACCGCTGACGATTTCGCCGAAAGGCACGATCTGAATGTCCAAAACTCCCGAATTGTCCGTCAGATTCACAAACGTCTGCGTCGTGCGTTTGTTCTCCTGAAAAAAAGCAACCGTGCCCTTCGTGTTGCTGTGCGTATGTGTCGGGTCGTCGGCGATACGAGCGCGCAGCCACGCCTTCGCGACCGCCGGGTCGCCGTTGAGGCCCCAGACGGCCATCAACGGCGTCACTCGGTAGAAGCGATTCCCGTCGTAGAAGCCGGACTTCACGAGATTGTAGAAGCGGTCGGCCCCGTGGGGCGCCCAGGCGCGATGCACCTCCACCACAAACGTCCCGGCGCTCGTATCGAAATTTGCTCGAAAGGTGTCGGGCGCCCTCTCGTCGAACGCCGGCGGATTCAGGAGCGGGCTGTCGGCCAACGTTTGCTGGGCCGGAAGATTCGCGACCTTCAATACGCACGGCGCAGCAAAGAAAACGAACGCGAGCGCAATCGCGAACGATCCTCGAAGCCTCGCGAGGGCCCCGCCTGCGCTATTGCGTCGGCTTTTTCTTGTAAAGGCTTCCATATCGGAATTCGTCCGCGAACGGAATGCACTGAAACTCGAGCAACTGCGCGTTCGCTTCCACGTGCTTGTACAGAATCATGCTCAGCTTCCACGGGCGCGTGAAGTCGTCCGGATCATCGATCGTGACTTCATACCGCATGTGATACGCCGACATCGGCGTGTAGCGCTCGGTAAGGTGCGCGTTCGGACCATAAAAATTTCCGGACCGGTCCAGCCAAATGTCATGACTGAACCACTGGTCGTCGACGACGAGCGTATCGCCGTCAAACCGTCCCACCGACTGGCCCATCCAACTGTCGGTGTTGACCAGCTTCGCGCGAGTCTTTGCCGGATTCTCGCCCAGATGAATCACGCGCGCCGTCCCCGCGTATTCATACGCGAACAGTACCGCGTCCTTGTTCTGGAGGATCTGAAACGGATACGACATGTACGTGGCCCGCGGCACTCCGCCCTCGAAACACTTTGCCTCCGGGTCGGCGAAGTCCTCGACGCCGTTGTCGATCAGCAGAGGATCGGGATGGAGTCGCTCCGCGCGATACTTGTCTCGTTTCGCGAGCGCTTCGGGCTTGTAAGGGATCGCGCCCCCTTCGACCACCCCGACTCCCGCCGGCTCGGCCAGATACACACCTACCAGCTTCGGATACGGAGCCGGCTCCGCTCCGTGTTCCTCGATGTCCCAGTTGGCGGTGGTCATCGCCTGCCAGATTCCGCTGAGGTCCGGCTGGCTGTAGACGTTTCGTTTAGCTCGATATGGCGCGTCGGATCGAACGCACAGCGCCGCGCCCACAAGCGCCACGGTCAGGGAAACGATCCCGCATGATTTCGAAAGTTTCATGGTTTTCGCGCCTGCCGCGACTTCGCGCGGTCCAATCTCACTTTTCCGACGGGTCTTTTCCGTCTTTCGGAGCTCCGGTTCCGGAGGAACCGACGAAGAGAGTTTTGCCGTTTGGATACGTGATCGATCGAGCGTTCGCCCGATAGGGCACGCCCTTCGCGAGAAAGCCTTCGACGACAACCGCAGTCCCGGGCTTCAGGTAATCCTTCGTGAAGCCGCGGCGGATCAACGCCCCGGGCCCCCCGCCCTCGAACGCCCAGTGCTCTACTTGGCCGTTGGGCCCTTTCGCGTCGACGAAAATCCACGAGTGCGGATTCGTCCACTCCAGGCGCACGATGACGCCTTGCACCTTCACCGGCTTGGTCGCGTCGAACTCCGCCGCAAAGGCATGATGAGCGCGCGCGGGAACGCTGCTCGCCAGCAATGCCGCCGCCACTGCGATAATTGCCCAGGTCGTTCTACGTCTTGTCATCGGGGTACCCTTTCGCGATTGCCGGAGCTCAAGATCCGCCTCACTTCTCGGAGTCCGAGCCGCCTTTCGTTTGATCTTGTTTCGCCGCGGCGATGGCCTGTTTTCTAAGTTGCTCGAATCGCGGCTTCCGCTCGTCCACGGAGTCTTCGCCGCTCTCGAGCGAGTCCTGCTCATCGGCCCGCGCGTTCGCGAGGGAATTGGCCAGGTCCTTCGGATCCTCCTGGCAGATGGTCGTGACGCCCGCGTATGAGTCGTTTCTGCGCAGCACGTGCCGCACCGTGTACGGCTCGACGTAAACAGCCGGATCGTCGATCGTGTATTTGTACTCGAGCGTATCGGCGTCAATCCGTGTGAAGCGCTCGATCACGTGCAGCGTCTTCCCCGATCCCGGATACATCGCGCCGCCGTAATTCGGTATCACCGGCGAGCCGAACATGATGTTCGTGATATCGACTACCAGCGTGTTCCCTTCCCAGTGTCCGCGAGCATCGCCCATCCATTCGCGGATTTGCGAGGGCAGGTGTGGCTTGTCGTCCAGCGGAACGATCCGGTACTCCGGCTTGTCTCCCATCACGAATGCGACGTAGCCGGGAGACTGAATGATCTGCCTCACGGGCCCCGAGGATGCGTTCGTTCCGTAGCCGTCGCCGAGTTCGACGTCCTCGCCGAACCCCGGATCCGGCCGTCCCGGAGATGTGGCGCTTGCTCCGCCGAAACCCATGCCCCAGTTCGTTACTTCGGCCTCCGTGACCGTCGCGATGCACCGAGTGTTCAGGTTCATGTCATCCGGCGTGTCGGTCTCGCCATGCCCTTTTGTCGCCGCCTCTCTTTGGCCCCAGTAGTCGATCTGCTGCATCGTCCACGCCGGAAGCCGGCCGTTTTCCGGGTCGACGATTGCGGAGGTGTATTTCGAGATATGCGGCACGGCGTCCGTATCCGAGTACTCGAAGATCGCGTTGTAATTCGGAACCGCGCGGAACCCCTGATGCTCGACTTTGCCTTGCGCCACCAGAGCCCGCTTCGCTTTTGCCTTGGCCTCGGCCTTCGCAACTTTGTCGGCTATTTCGGCGTCGGTGTAGAACTCCTTGTTGACGCCTAGGGGCCGTTCGAGCGGCACGGTCTCATAACCCTGCCATACGCCCTGAATATCCGGATCGCCCCACTTCGTGCGCGGCTGGGTCCATGCTTTTTTCGCTCCGGTCGCGTGAGGCGTTCGCGCCGTGTGGACGCTCGTCTGCGCGAGCGAGCGCGCGGGCGCAAGAACAACGGCGCAGAATACGACGGGGAAAAGTGCGGCGGCTGCTAGGCCGGGACCGCGACGCGGTCCAAGGATTCGCGCGTTCACCAGTGCATTCGACACGTCCTTTGCACTGCTACGCGCGCCTCGAGGAAACGAAAACGAAATCCCGGTTGGCGATCCGGACGAATTGCTTCAGCAGCGAACCCAAGAAGCTGCATGCCCGGAGCCCCAAGTCTCATAAGGGCGTCAGACTAAGTTCGGCGGAGGATTTTGTCAAGTTCGCTCGCCACTTTTCGCGAGTACGATCCCCGTCCCTCCGGCTAGAAGAGCGGCAGTCCCGTCATGATTCGGCCGATGAAGTCCCGCAGATGATCGGCGGTCGGCGCCATCACGAACCCGGCTCTCGCGTCCCGAAACAGCCGTTCGATCGGCAACTGGCGCGAAAATGCCGCCCCGCCGCAGGCCTTCATGGCCAGATCGGTCACGTCGATCGCGGCTTCGATCGACGCAAGCCGCGTTTGCAGCACGAACAGCCCCGCCGCCTCGGACGAAGCTTCGATCTCCCCCAGCGCGCTCCCCAACAAAGCTCGCGCTTGCTCGGTTCGCAGGCTCATTTCCGCCAGCCGCGCGCGGAGCGTGGGCAAGTCGCGAAGCGAACTCCCCGTGTGAGCGAAACTCGTTCGCTGGAAGTGTTCGGCGGTCGCGGAGGTTGCCGCGCGGCACAATCCGTTGGCCATCGCCGCTGTCCCGATTGCAAACCACGGCAGCACCACGAAGTGCATCGCCGTCGCGCCCTCGCCGAGCGGCGTAAGCAGATCTCCCTCGGGAACATGGGCTCCCTCGAAGGTCACGCCCGCGGAGTCGTTCCCCCGCAGACCGAGGCCATCGAAGTTCCCTTCCACTCGCACGCCAGGGTTCGTCCGGTCGATCAGGTAGAGAACCGATTCGAGCGGCGTGGCGGCGCCCGGCTTTTGCGAACTCGCGACGTACGAATCCGCATGACGCGCCGACGTGACCCACGACTTCTGCGCCGAGGCCACGAACCCTCCCTGGCTTTGCGCCATCGTTGACACCGGCGCCCAGAATTGCGAACGTGACCCTCGTTCGGAAAACGCCAGCGTCGTGAGGTGCTTGCCCGCCGCGATTGTTCGCAGCACTTCCTCTTTGCGCTTCAGCGTCGTCGACGCGGCAATCGCTTGCGCCGCGGCAACGTGCATCACGTAGACCATCGCCGTCGAGCTGCAGCCCTGCGCGAGCTCCTCGACCACGGCGGCAAACGCGCGTGGTCCCTGGCCCGTTCCGCCGAACTCCTTCGCCACACACAGGCCAAGGAGGCCCTCGCCAGCCAGCGCCGCGATGCTTTCCTCCGGAAACCGCGCCTTGGCGTCCACATCAGCCGCATGCGCGTTCAGCACCTCTGCTCGAATGCCGGCAGCGCGATTCTGCAAATCCGTGCCACTCGCTTGTAGTCCATACGGGCTAGCCACCTTGCTCCTCCTTGCGCGCGACGCGCCCAATCCCGGAGTTAGACCACCCATCCGGCCACCGCGTTTCGCGACACGCGAAGTGATCTTTGGTTCGAGTTTGTCTCGATGGACTAAATAACACAGCAGGGCGGGAAAATCGATTCGGTGTGTGCGTTGGAGCGGGCGATGGGAATCGAACTAAGAACAACGAACCAAGAAAGGCGTTACCGCCCACTTTCGGTTCAATCAGAGTCAAGTGGAGTCGATCTGGGTGCGTCAGAGGGACCAGTAAATGTCCAGTTAGCCGACTTACCACTCACTTGTAGGCAGCAGACCAAACGCCGTTCGACAGTTTACTGATTTGGATATTACTTACTGTCGTTTCCACACAGGGGAACGGTTTCGGTTTACGATCATTTTCGTAGGGTCTGCGTCAACCACGGCGGCTTCATCATGGTCCTCTCGTTACAGGCAGCATTGATTCTCTCTTTTGCACTGTGGCAAGGTGCAGCACAGCAGACTGCTCTTCCCACGATGCCGCAGGAGAGTCAGAATTCGGTGACCCAACAATGGCGTGAACTGGCCGACGCCAAAAGCTTCTTCCGGGCGATGTCGCTTCTTGAAAGTCTTGGGCAGGATTCGCACGAGCGGGTCGCTGTACTGAACAGCCTTCGTGAGATGTGGACGACAGACGATGTGCTCCGGCGACCAGAAATCGCATACCTGATGTGCCAACTGGGCGACCAGACCCGAGTTGAGGACGTGGCTAAAGCGTTTTTCGCCGGTGAATACTACTACGAACGGGAGATTCCACCGGACCACGATGCGGCGGGATCAAATGCTGTTGACGCCGCTTTCCGGGTGCTGATCCTCTACGGCACGCCGGAACATCATCGAAAGCTTCTGGCCTTCCTAAAGCTCAGGGATGACCCGTTGGCCAAAGGCAGTGACCTTTGCAGGATTCTATTGGAACTGTCGTCCATCGAGGAAGGTCCGGGCCTGCCTGCTAGCTACCCGAAAGAACAATTCCCGTTTGAGCTTGTCATTGCGTGCCTCGACTACACCAAGGAGGTGGGGACAATCGTTCTTGCGCCTGGCGGCAGGGCGGAATCGCGCATGGAGCGCGACCGCGATTCAGCTACGCTCTCAGTCACGGTCCATGGCGCAGTGGGCGTGTACAAGCAACGAGGTTGCGACTACGCCGCTCAGACAATCCAAAATCTTACTTCACGGGATTTTGGTTACCGTGTCCGCGACCCCGTTTCACGGCGAGACAAAGCGGTCGATGCAATCAAGAAATGGTGGAGCGAGTCGCATACGGCGCCCCGCCGAACTGGCATAGGTCCTGATTAACGGGATCCCGACAAATGCTCAAATCTAGAGAATTTGGACGTTGCCAAGTGGAGCTCAACTCTTTCCAACGAGGGAAGTTCTGGAGCGGGCGATGGGAATCGAACCAAGAACAACGAACCAAGGAAAGGCGTTACCGCCCGCGTCTGGTTCAATCGGAGTCAAATGGAGTCAGACTGACGGTGTGTTCAAGACAGGAAATCTCTGGTGAGCCGCCTCACCGGGACTTAGCTTCCTTCTCGGTGAGCGGTTTAAGAATTCGATTCGACACAAGCGACTCAAGCAGCTCACACGTCACTGCGTTGCCGAAAAAAAGACACTCGGGATGAAAGTTATCGTACGCCCCAAATTCAAGCAGGCCATTCTTCTCGATCTGAACGTGAAGCACAACCTTGGGAACGACGCCGCCGAGTTCGGCGTAAATCTCCTTGCTTGAAGATCGTTCCAGTGGAATCACGGCAAAATCCTGTTTTGGCCAGAGCGTATTTCGCTTCAAAGCGGACGTTGGTTCGAAGGAAACACCGGGATAGCTCGACAAACGCAACGACCTCAAGTTACCCTCAAACGAAACGTGGGCGTTTCCTTCGAGTTGCTCCATCAGTGCAAGCAACAAGCGCCCTTTATCTCGAACTTTCCAGCATTTGCCCTTGATTTCCACCAGCGCATTCTACCATTCCCAATCGGAATCGCCGTGGTACAGGACGAAGGCTTTCGAGGCGACAAGGGTCAAGCGCAGGCCAACCCGTTCCAGCAAGGGAAGTTATGGAGCGGGCGATGGGAATCGAACCCACGTCCGAAGCTTGGGAAGCTTCTATTCTGCCATTGAACTACGCCCGCTCTGTTCTCTAAGCTAAACGATTATCTCACCTTACGCAACTGCCTCAAAAAGCACTCTGGTCCCATTGGTCCCAACTAACCGTGCAGCAGCGATGCGACGTTGCTCTGCTCGCACGCTCTCGACTGGAATCTCGCCGGTGTAGCGCGCCGTCATCGCTGATGAACTGTGACCCATCTGCTGACGAAGAACGGCGGGGTTCATACCGGCCAACTCCCAACGTCGATTGCATCCATGACGGAAGCCGTGCATACCGGCTTTTTGAAGCCCGGCATGCCTGAGCGCCGGGTGCAGGCCGTCAGTGAGCACATTTGTTTCGCGGAGCGGCTTTCCTCTCCGTGAGTGGAAAACGAACGCACTGGTCGAGTGAATGCCGCTCAGGAATCGCTTCAGCACCTTCATCGCGACTTTCCCTTCACGATCATTCAGCACAACCGTTCGATAGGCCGCTGCGTTCTTGCACGGTCCTACGGTGTGCATCCTGTCCACTGACTCATCGACTCGAATGGTGTTTCCCCGAAAGTCCACGTCGTCCACTTTCAGAGCGAACAGTTCGCCACATCGTAGACCAGTTGCAGCAGCGAGAAGGAATGCCGTTGCGTACGTCTGCTTTCTGGTGTCGTCCAGAGAATCGAGCTTCAGCACTGCGCGCACGACACGCTTGGAGTCGTCCCAAGAAAACGACATCGCTTTGCGGCTTCTGATTCGCATTTGCAACTTGTCTTTTTCGGGAATGCGCAAACCGTTCTGAGAAAACGGCGGCGTCTTGTCTTTGGAGACGCACGACAACACACGCTGCATCGTTCGCAGAATGTTTTTGATTGTGGTCCACGAAAGACCTTCTTTCCGCTTTTTCCTTGCCCATTCGTTCACTGCGTCGATTGTGATGTGCTCGACCGGGACATCCTTCCAGTCCGGTTCCAGATGCACCGCGAGATGCGTTTCAGCTACACACACGGTGGACTCTCGGAGCCATTCCGGTGCGAAGACTTCCCGGTAATACTTGGCCGCGAGCGCGAAGGTCTGGACGGATGGAATCCGAGCGGCATTGGAGTTGATGCCTTCGGTCGCCATGAACTCTTTGACCCGTCTCTTTGCTTCGCTCTCCGTCATTTGTCCCACACGGCAGATAACGATTCTGACTCTCTGACGCTCTTCCACGCCCGGAAGGTCTTTCCAGTAGCGGAAGGTGTACTTCCCGTTGCGTATTTCTAACTTCGGGTTCTGCCCGCTTCGACGCGACATGCACTTGCCTCTCTTTCGCGTTGAAACGGCGGCAGCGCATTCTACCACCACGGAGTCAGGAACCGCGTTTAGAGCCGGTTTGCCATCCGGGATTGGCTCGCTAGGGGGGATACAGCTTGGAGCCTCAGACCCCCCTGTTAAGTCTTGGGGAATCAACTAGCACCAGCCACGTTTTTCGACATCCTAGCCGATGCTCTGCCTGCTTTGGCCTGTCGGATTCTCTTGCGGGTGTTCGCCGCGCGGTCGCGCGATCTGACGGCGCTATGGCGCATGCTCTGGGTGAGGCTCGCGAATCGCATTGGGTCTTCGCGTTCGAGCGCACGCATAAATGCGGCGTTCGCTTCCGGGGAAACGTTCACGGGCACACTTCGTCCTAGGTTGGATTTCAGGGTTACCCGAACTGAGGGGGCTTAGCTGTCGCTAGGCTGGACCCGCGCTGCGCGGCGGACTCGGCTGTTTAAGTCTGGGCTGACTAGAGGGTCAGGAACCGGGCACCTGCCTGTTGGGTTTCAGATTGTCTGTGCCCGGTTCTCCGACTTTCTTTAGATTAGCACACATCGGCGATTGTTGTCAAGTCAACAAGCTTGGGTTTGTCAAAGAGAACTCCTTGACACATGGGCCGTGTGTTGGACCTTCGGTACCCCACAAAGTAAAACGGCTGAGCCATTCTGCCCGTCGATCTGCACTGCTATGCTGGCCTTGTAGTTACATCCCCGAAAAAGGAGAACCTAGAAAATGACAAAGCCGAACCCGTTCTTCCTGTTGAACCAAGACGCAGAGCACGTGCTCGCGCCCGTAGCGACCGCGCTTCAGGCAGCCGGTGCCAGCAAGACCGCACGCCGTGCGGCGCTTCGAGCAGCAGCGCGCCGGATGCTCAGACTCGACGCTATGGACCGCGATCTGAAAATGCCCGCCAAGTGCTTCAACCGCGAAGCACGGCGCGTCGCTGCAAAGCTTCTCGCGTAGACCCTGCTCGACCCGGCGCGTCCTGCGTCGGGCGGAAAACCAGTTAACACCTTCGGCGTGTGTGAGGCTTGGCTTGTCGCCTACAGAAATAGCGCCCGAGAATGTAACCCGCGTCACTTTTTTGGAGTGACCTACCGCACCGCTTTTCCTTGGCGCTTCGTGTATTGGTAATCAGAAGCAAGCGCTTCAGGGAAAGGTAGGGAATGAAAAGTCAGAAAGAGGAAAACGCACTTGAGAAAGAAGAAAAACTGCTGACCCAGACCTTCAAGAGAATCGTCCGGCAGTTTTCTGTGGGGGTACAGGTACAGGCAACGAAAGTACGGCCACGGAAGAAGTCGAAGGACGATACCCAGAAAGCAGCAGACTAAGTAATGGCTGCCGCTTCGCGTGTGCCAGTGCGAGCGCCCCGTGAGATGGCCATTGCACGCGAGTGGGCGGCAGCCCGAAACATGGCAGGATGAACGGAAGGGCTATCCGCTCGTAGCCAACCAGCCACCGTAGCGGCGACTCGGCAGCCGACAAGCTGAAGCCGGAATCTCCGTTCGGGAACGCACGCAGGTTTAGCGGCTTTTACGATCTATGTCAATCCGTAGTTGCCGCAAAAACTTCGGGGGCTGCGTAAGACGCGCAGCGTAGGGCAACGAACCGACATTGGTGATAGCATTTGGCCGCCCCTCGAAAGCAAAAAGGAAGCGTCGATGCTGGCACCGTTCGATCTGTTCCGCGTCGTCGCTGGGAATCCTATCTGGATTGAAACCGCGCAAACCCTCGACGCCGCGAAGACCCGGATTGACGAACTGATGCGCGCGGATTCTTGCGAGTACCTGATTTTGAGTCAGAAAACGGGAAAGCAACTTTCTATCAAACCCAGCGCCTAGGCTTGGGTTTGTCAAAGAATAACCCCCCGCTTGACTCCTGAGTTAATCTATGATATGCTGGTCTTTAAGTCGGACGTGACGCTTCCCGGCGTCATGTGAGAGGCGGCTTCCCGCCCTTCCTGCCTAGATGGTCCGCACATAGGCTAATCCAGTGGCGCGCACGCGCGTCTTCGAGGGTAGCCATGCCAACCGAAAATACTGATGTGAAAGCGTTGAAGACTCGCAAGAACGAAGTGCTCGATGCACAGGTGGCGATACTGAAGGCCGCGCAGTCCGCGCGTCGCCAGCTATCCGACGCGGAAATCCGCTCGTTCAACAACATGAGTCGTGAACTGGACGCCATCAACATCAAGCTCGGCCCCGCGAAAGCCGCCCCGCCGAAAACTTTCTTCTCTGCGCTCGCAGGACGTGAACCGGCGTTCGAGGAACAAGACCCGTTTTGGAGCGAGCGCCGTCGAAGTTAAGCACAAAATACCCATTTCCCCTTTGCAAAACAGGGGTTCCCGCAATCGAACCCTGCATTTTGCTGGGCTTCACGCGGTTTCGCGTGGAGAAGCCATCCCCAAAAGTGGGGAAAGCCTTCCCCAAAAGTGGTGACTAATAGCATTGACTGTCCCCATTCTTGGGGAAGGCTCAATACGTAGGACAGGCCGATAAACATTGGCCGGAACGCTGATTCGAGCACTCGCATTCTCTATGTATTCTGCATGTATATACAGCAGTGCTCTGTCTTTTGCTTTCGATGCTCGATGGATTGTGAGTTTGGTTTTCAAGAGAGGGTCTGAGATGGATGACTTCCTGTCAAACCTTCAACAGTTTCAGACAGCGAGAGCCAACGAACGAGAGCGCCTGTTTTGGGTGGGGCACTCGCTCATTCAGCTTCCGTTCAGGATTCTGGAATACACAGGACGATCTGAAGTGATGGTGCTCACCTACCTTTACGAAAGAGCGAGCAGCATCAGTTTCTACAGCAAGTCTGAAGTCTTCCTCGAAATTCACGTGAGCCAACAGACGATTGCGAAACGAACTGGCCTGAGTGAAAACGCCGTGTCATCAGCAGTTGTCGAACTGGAAGCCGACAACGCCATCCGAGTCGAACGACGACGTGACCCGGTGACGAAGCAAATCCGTCTGAGCGTCTATGTTCTGCTTCATTCGCAAAACGAAAGCCCTTTGACCAGCACGCCGGGTGTCTTTGGAGTCTGTCGGCAGAATCTCGATCTGCCGTACATCAGCGCACCGAAGGAGACGCGCTCGCAACTGTCACAGATGACCCCAGGCGGAAGGGCAGTCTATTTGTCGGCACTGGCACTGGCGAGCAAGAGAATCGAAACGCGTTTCGGACTGTTGCGCGATGAATGGAAGAGCGCATCGCGTCTCGGAAAGAACGCTTTCTGGCGCGGCCTGCGTGAGTGCGAAAAACGCGGACTTCTCTCGTACCAGAAACAAGTTCTGACGCTGAATGACCCCGGCACCGGCGCTCCGTCGCGCAAGCAAGCGCATGACCGTGTCGTGCACCAGAACCCGAAGTGGAAGTTCGATCTGAATTCCGTGACCCCGGAACAGTGGGAGCGCGTCGTCACCGATCTGCTGCACCATGAATTCATCATCGGTAGTGACGGCTGGTCGCGCACGCAGCGGGGCGTCTTGTGTCCGTTTTGCAAGGCCGATAGAAGTTTTGCGGTGAACTTCCTCACGTGTCAGTACCTATGTCACCAGAAGTGCGGCGAGCGGAGCCACGGACGCCTTGGCCAGTTGGTGCAGCGAGTGCTGCGAGTCAACATGGGCGCAGCCAAGGAATACATCAAGCAAAGATTGCCAGAACCAGCGAGAGCCGCGTGACCCATTCGACCAGTCAGCCGCGCCCGGCGCGCCAAGGCTGCACGTTGAGGCGCACACTGTGCGCCCAAGCACCCAACGAGCCGCGCTTATATATGAGAGGGATTGAGAGCAACCGAAGATGAGTGTGTCCGAGATTACACGACAAATGCCAGCTTCATTTTACGAGCGCCTGCCCATCGGCAGTACGGGGCGATACGCACAGGTGTGCGGAGAAGCACGCACGCTTATCCGCGCGGTCAAAGGCAAACTCGCCTATCGGTCAGCCGAAAAGCCGGTTGACGACTCGCCGTATGGCGATGCGGAGCCGCGCATTGTCCGAAATCCCTACGTGTTCATTCGCTACAACCGCGACGGAAAAGCGCGACGCGAAGAACTTGGACGATTTCTGCTCTCGGTCGAGCGACCTGTGCGCCATCACGACGGAAACCCACTGAATTTCAGAATCGAGAACTTGGAAGCAGTGCCCGAACGAATCAAAGTCGAGAAGGGCAACGAAGAACGAACGTCAACGCCAGTCCTCTGCATAGAGCCTGATCGTCTGACCATAGAGCAACAGGCGACGCGCTTGGCTGAACTGTTTCCTGAACTGCTGAAGATGACAGGACAAATCGTCAAAGACCCGCCACCCGATGCACGTGGTCCGTTCGTGACTGAAGGGCGCGCCGGTGAAATAGTCGCTCAGGCGATGCTCGAAATTCTCGAAAAAATCCACACCGGAAAAGTGCAGAACGTAGACGCGTTCGCGTTCGGCATCATCACAGCAAAAGCGAAGCGAGAGAAGAGGCGCAAAGAATACGAGATGTCGCCGATTGCCGATGACCCCGGACAACGCGCTTACAAGCGTCTTCTGCGCAAACGGTCTGGCGACAAGCCATTCGTGTCGGCCTACGACAACGGACAGCACGTGATTTTGGTGAGCAACAGTAACCGTCACCCGACCGCAGACCAGCAGACCGGGCACTTCGAGGAATAACAAATTGAGTATCGCGTTAACAACGGAATCGCGCCATGACTTGCTGATCCGGCTCAGCTATCTGGCAGAGTGGCAGCAAGTGCCGAGCGCCAGCGACGGCTGGAAACTGAAAGTCAACTGCGAGAAGGAATGCATCATCCGCGTGAAGTGCATTCGGTTAGCTGACGGACAGCGGCTTAGGTTCTATGTGACCGCGCCAAAGCCCGCAACGCAGAGCGAGTTGACCGACATGAAGCGCCAACTCGCCGCTGTGCAGGCCCAACTCGCCGCACTCGAAAAAGAAAACGACCGAGACATCGCTAAGCGGGAAAAGCATCTGATTCGTCAGCCACGTCGGAAAGCAAAGCGACGTTAGGCAAAGCCGAGCATCGTGCTCTGCATCCTGCTTGGGTTGGCACCCTCCAGAAGGCATACATAAAACGCGCATCGTGGGTGACGAACCGCCAATCCATCTTGCGTGTTCTAAAAATTCAACTCGCGGCGACGCAGTACCAGCGCTTCGTGGATTTTGCACCCAACGGAGACTTCACGCTTTTTGGATTCCCCGTCTCTTGCAGCTACGAATTTCCGACGCTGGTTGCCAGCCCTGCTCAGGCCGAAGAGTGGATTTTTGGGGACATCGGGTCAGCTATGCTGATTGCAGATCGTCGGCCTGCGGGAACGCCCGCGCCTCCGGCAGGAAGCACCACCGGCAGCCCGATTACGATTCGCGTTTTGGATCAGATCGGCGCTCTCGACGGGCAAGTCGTGATCGTCGGCAGCAGACGCGTCGATAGCAAAATTCTGATTTCTGAAGCTGCGGTTCAATTCTCCGCGACTTCGTAGGAACCAGAAAAACGAAAACCGGAGAAGGTGCAGGGAACTCACAACTCCCTGCATCGGACCCAACAAAAAGATTCCCAGCGGCGGCATAGTGCACCGGCGTTTTGCTTATCCTTCGTCGTGAGTGAACCCGTCGTGCCCGCGTTGTGCATTCCAGCGGGCCTTTGCTGGGATTTGGGAGAACCGTCGTAGGCCGGTTCTCCCTGACATGCGGGGCGGTGTCTTGCTGGCATCGCCTCGCTTTTTCTCTTCACAAAATTCCTTCCATCGGAGCATCCGTGCACGAAGACGATTCCCTTGATGCAATCGAAGTCGAAGGAGCATTGCCAGCGTTCTCTCTCGAAGAAGCAGCCGACTTCGCTACGTCAGAGCAAGTCGAATTCGATGTTGACTCGGAGTCGAGCGAAGAGCAGGACGAAGTTTCGCGGTTCGTGGCTGAGCACGTCGGAACCCGGCGCGAGACGCGGAGCTACCGGAGCAGCGACCACTACACCAGCACACTTGGCTGGACGAAGCACGACAAGACGGAGCAGGACGACTGCGTACCCGCGCTCGAAATGGCTCTCGGAGATTCCGTCAACGTCCGCGCGTTCAAGCTGGCATTCGATTCAGTCTGCCGTGGCTCTCACCGGACGATGACGGGCAGTGGTGCGTTCCTCAAGCACAGCAACGACCACATCTCGTCTCTTCCAGCGCATTGCGATTTCGTCGCCGACGTTCTGCTGTGTGCGAAGCGGTCGCTCGACCGTCACTGCTACGCGCTCGTGGTTCGCATGGTCGAGGAAGATTTCCAACTCTGGGAGTCAGTCCCGAAGAAACTGCGGAAGCACATCGCAGAACGTACCGGCGATCTGCTCATCAGGCGTCGCATCGTCTCACCAGATGCGTGCGCGGTGATCTACTGGCACAGAAGCCGTCCGCAGCGGTTTCGCCACTCTTCGAGGCTGGCGAATCTGGCACAGTCTTCGGCCCTCTAAGCTCGACGTTTATGTTACGGTAGTGCCATCATGATGTTGTGCATTCTCCTGATACTGTTCCAACAACCTATCGGGCTATCGCAGCGGCCCAGTCATCCACCGGCGGCGCAACAAAAAGGCCCGAACGCCGAAAGTCAGAAAATCGGTCAAGGCATCCAACTCGTAAACAAGACCCAGGTCACCGCCAATCCCGCTAGTCACACATCTCAGACCGGAAGCCCAGACACCATACGAATCGTTTCTGCACCCGAGCTATCAATCGCCAGAGACTCGGCGGCGTTTTTCGTCTCGCTGCTGTTGGCCGTAACAGGGATTGTCGGCATTATTGTGGCTATCTGTACCCTCAGAACGATTGCGAGACAAACGACAGCCACCGAGAACAGCGCCGATGCGGCTCTTCTCAACGCCAAAGCACTCATAAATGCAGAGCGTCCTTGGCTTCTTGTTGACATCGGGCCAGATGAGTCGAATCCACGGATTCACGTTCTCCGGGCCATCAACAAAGGGCGAACTCCCGCCGAAATGGTAGAGGGAAGCTGCGTTTGCAAGTACGAACGTGTTGGCCAGTTCGTTCCAGAAGAAAGTGTCTTCGCGCCATTCGTTGCTCCCATTCAAACTCTGACCGTTGGCGGAGATTACTTCGACATCTGCCGCGTTGATCCAGACTATATGGCGGAACAGATCAAGAATCCGCCCTGGCCTATGGCTGTCTATCTCTACGGTACGATTCTTTATTGGGACACATTCACAGACCGAACCAAGCCGGGGACTGCACCGTACAAAACTCAGTGGTGCGTTAATTATGACTATTCGACCAAGCGCTGGTATCGCAGCGCGAACAAGTATACGAAGCAGACGTAACGAGCGGGGTTCACCTTAGGGAGTTACTACGGCGATGCTTGTATTGGACGAAAGCCTTCGCAGCGTTAGGCTGTTGCGTGTAGGCTCCTTGATGATGGGGATGCACTCGCAGACGTGGGTTAAGGTGAACGCACCGGTTGACAGTGCGATTGCGGAAATCGTGTCCATCCTGAATTCAGTCGAGGGTTTGGAGACGCTCCAAAGCTGCCAAGGCGTGTCGGGTGCCCGCGACGCCTATGTTTACTTTTCGCTCGGAGAATGGCAAAATCTCTGCCGGTTCGTGTTTGACAAATGTGCGCCGCATCTTCGTGAACATCTGGGGGAAGATGTGAAGCTCGAAATCATCGCGGCGGAATCTCCCATTGCAAAATTGAGCTTCAGCGCGGACGCCGTGCCTCTGGTGACATCCGCGCTGAAGGAAGTTGTTACGGCCTAGGAACGACCGTAGCTATAGGTGTTTTCATGGCAAGGAATGCACAAAGCCTCACAATTGCTTAGTGCGTCCGAGCCTCCAACGGAAACGGCTGTTTTGTGATGCGCGTGCCACCGGCCAGTGACTAAGCGCGTCGTGCAGCGTCCGTATCCGTGACAATTGGAGCGGCGGCACTCGCACTGAAAACCAGCGCGACTGCGCGCCGCTTCTTTTGTTTCCTCACTGAAAGCCATTCTTCGGTCCTTTCCACACCGGAATTTACATCAGCCCAGTCGTGGCCTAGCGGCACCACGAAAAGCCGGGGGAAGTATACCACGATTTTCCAGTATCCGACGCCACGGATGCCGCTATTTTGCATCAGGTCTAATGCTTGACTGAATCACTCCAGCCCCGTTACAATGGCGGTGTTGTTGGGGGTGATTCAAATGGCAAGGACCACGGAGACCGAAAGGGAGACTCTCAGGATTTCTGCTGAAACTGCGGCAAAGGTGATAGCTGAGTTGGAGCAGAAGCGCGAGGCCATCGAATACAAGATTTCGATGCTCAAGCCGATTGTTGACGGATACAAAGCTCTGATTGGAAGGCGTCCCAAGAATGTCGGCGTTGCGGAACCCGAAAAATCGTCCAACAAGAAGCGGGCACCCAAAGGGATGGTTGCGATTCACGTCGAGCAAATCTTGCAGGATGGCAAGGAGTACGACGAGCCGTCGCTGCGACAAGCGATCAATGAGAAGCTCGGAATCAGGTATGGGCGAGCGACGGTCTACACCTGCCTACGACGTGGACTGAAGGACGACAGATTCTTGCAGAACGGAACGAAGTGGAGCCTCAACCCGATGAGGATACCCCAGACAATCTAGGTGCGAGCGATTGAGTGCGTGCAGTGAAGCTCCCTTATGAGGACAACTGAAAATGACTTTCAAGGACGGCGAAGAAGTTCAACTTAAGTCTGGCGGACCGGTTATGACCGTGGACCACTCTGAAATGTGGAACGGGAAGGAACGCGTGCAGTGTGTGTGGTTCGTTAGAGACGAAAAGAAGGAAGACTACTTTTCGCCCGGATCGCTCAAGCGTTATAACGGCGATTAGGACGGTAACGAAGAGTTTCAGCGACGGACCCACGCAGCGTCGTCTGCGAGTGCCCACGCGGCTGGACGGTTAGCCCTTGCCATGTATGTTCCGGTCCAAATGCACGAGATGAGTTTTTGGGAGTTGGTCAAGAACAGCCCGGAGTGGGTGGCTGTACTAACGAGCGGCGCATTTGCGGCAGCGACGATAGCCATCATCTGGCGTCAAGCATCCATAATGGGGTCGCAGACAAGAGTGATGCTCTGGCAGGCCAAGAACTCTCACCGGCACGAACTCCGACAGAATCGCCTGATTGGTAGACAGAACAGAGTAATTGAACTTCAGCTTGAGATGTCGCGAGCGCAAATTCTAAACGCCGTCCGAAAGGAACTAGCTACCAAAACTCGGAGCTTGCAAATCCTACTGGCCGGTTGCCAGCCGGACTCCCCTATGCAGATAGAAAAATGGTCCGAGGCTCAGGATTTCATTTTCGATCTGCACCACGAGATGGACACGCTCGATGTTGGCGTCTACACGGGACCATACGATGGTTGGTACGCGAGCCTTAGTGATTATGTCGATACCTTGCTAGCTGCGGTGCTCGAAGACTCAAAACACGTACATATCCTGTCAGGTGTGCCAGCCACCGAGACCTGCGCGGCTTTGGCAGCGGCGGCGAAAAGCTACGAGCCTAACTCGATTGCACTAGACATTGATGCCGCAATAAGAATGGAGTCGCTGGCGGTTAAGGAAAAGTGGGACGCTCTCAATAAGTCGTAGATGTCTCAGACTTTCTCTGGCGGGCGGGTTGATGTCGTCATCGTGACGTTCGCCACGACTCCATTTCTCGCGTTTGTCGCGCTCTCGCAGAAGCCCGCCTTGAACATAATGCAGCAAGGTCTGTGCTCCCCAAGGTGATCGGGCATAAACCATTGACGAATTGCAGTAGACTCCCTCGATTCTGTCCAAGACTCTCTGAATCGCGGCCAAGGCATCATCGACGTTCTTAATAGTCGCCGTGGGGAGAAGGTTGACGCTCTCTTTCAACGCTAATCTTAAATCACGATGAGCGATGTGCCGGTTGCGCCAGTCCGTCGCGAACTGCGCAGTTGTTTCTGCTTCGTCGATAAGCTTGCGCACTTCTGTTTTTAGTGTGGTGTCAGCAATCAGACCATCCAGACGTTGAATCGTTAGGTTCTCTTTCTTGTACGTCACCGGCGAACCCACGATCCGAGCAATCCCCAGCAGCGTGCTCTCGAACAGAGAGTCGTGGACAACTTGAAAAAAGAAAGGTGCCGATTGGTTCATCAAATCAATGCGGCTGGGCTTTTCGGAAAACAGAATCTTGAGTTGTCCCCACTTCCAGTGCAGCCACGTGACCTCATCCAGAATCACGTGATAGAGCCTGCCTAGTTCCTCGCCCATCGCTCCGATTTTGTTTGCTAAGACTTCCTCGTTCGTTTGCATGCCTCGTTCTCCGACAGCCCTACGAGACAACACTGGGACCGTTTGCCATTGCTGGAAAAGTGGTCCCAACTGGTCCCAACTGAGAGGGTAGCAGCGTAAGGTAAGTGCCGCCGTTTCAAGCCTTGGAATGGCTCAGAGACAGGTTTGGGAAGCTTCTATTCTGCCATTGAACTACGCCCGCTCGTTCCCGCGCACGATTATACATGACCAAGCGCTAGAGCCGCGCCACATCTGTCGACAAAGAACGCCTGACTCGAGATCCTCCGAATCTCCTCCGTCCCAGCCATACAAAAAGTGCCCCTTCGCATGCCTCAGCCATCGATCGCCCCATCGCTGAACGCGATTGCTTTCTGCCCGAGACCTTGTTATTTTCGGCGGTTGCGGGCTTGCAATAATTCAAAATTGAAGGAGGGATCGCGATTGACTCAACAACTGAGGATGTATTTCGGAAGATTGATCTTCATCGCGCTCGCTTCGGGCTTGTTCGCTTCGATCGCTCCAGCTCAGACTTGGCTGGACTTCAAGCATCCGGCGCCCACCGCCGCTGACTGGGCCGCTCTCGCGAAATTGCCGGACTTCACCGGCGTCTGGGAATCTCCGCTCGGAGCTAGTTCGCTGGTGATTCAGCCCGGCGAGGCTAAGGCGAATCCGCAGGATTCCGCGAGCACGTCTAAGTTTCCGTCTTTCCCGATGCGCGAGCCCCTGCCTCTCACTCCTGACTGGGCCGCCAAAGTGAATCTCTTGAGGGCGCATGCTGGCGAAGACACCACCGCCGCGAACTGCCTCCCTCCCGGCATGCCCGAAATCATGGGGCAACCCTATCCCTACGAATTCTTGCTCACGCCTGGACAGGTGACCATCGTCGGCGAGGCCTACATGATCGTTCGCCATATCTACACGGATGGCCGCACCCTCCCGAAAGATCCTGACCCCTCTTTCTTCGGCACCTCCGTCGGTCATTGGGAAGGCAAGACGCTCGTGGCCGAATCCATAGGCTTCTCTCCACAGACGACCATCGCGCCCGACGTTCCCCACAGCGACAAAATGAAAATCATCGAGCGCTTTCAGCTTCTCGATCCCGATACCATGAGTATCGAGACGACGGTCATCGATCCCGTCGCCTTGACGCATCCGTACACGACGACTCGCATTTTGAAGCGTCATGCGAATTGGACGATCGATGAATACATTTGCGAGCAGAATAACCGTAACTCTGTCACCGGCAGCGGCAAAGCCGAGGTGGACATCACTCCGCCTCCTCCCCCCGAGCCGCCGTCGAAGTAAGATCAATGAATTTCCAATACGCGGAGGCCTGGATGAAGCGCATGAAGTCAAACTCAAACCGAGCAGCGTTTGCCGTACTTCTGCTCGGAGCGTTGCTAGGAACGGCGGGCACGGCAATCGCCCATCACGGATTCGCCGATTACGATATGACGCGCCACGAAACGATCGCGGGGAAAGTCAGAGGATTCCAGTGGACGAACCCTCATACGTGGCTTTGGCTCGATGTGCCCGACGGCAAGGGCGGCATCACCCTCTATGCCTTTGAAGGAATGAGCCCGAACTACCTCGGGCGCCGCGGATGGTCGAGACACTCGCTCGAGCCTGGCGACAAGATCACCGTAAACTTCTTCCCGTTCAAGGATCCCGCGAAGAAGGGCGGTACCCTCGCCAGCGCAACCAAGGAGAACGGCGAAGTGCTGGACAACTTTGTGCCTCGGGGCGCGAAGTAGACGCGCGACTAACGGCATAGCGTCGGACGTCAAAACACCACGCCGGCCGCTCCACTACATCGGGGGCGGCGGCATCGGTGTATTAGCGACCGAACTATTCAGCCAGCGCCCCACGGCGACCACCGCGAACCAAATCGCGATCGAAACGTAGCCCGCGAACTTGGCCGAGAACGGCGGACTCGCCAAATCCCAGGTCTTCACCCGGCGATACACGGTCCGGTGAAAAACAAGCGCATTCACACCCGCCAAAACGATCAGTCCCATTTTCACCTGAAAGATGACGTTCGCGTACGCGGCCGTGGCCTCGGACATGAACAAAAGGGTTCCCGTAATTACTTGGCATCCAAAACCCAGCCAGGCCCACGGCAGAAACTGACCGGCGATTTTCGAGGCCGGTATCTCCGCCAGGAAAAGCCCCGCGAGACGCAGGCTCAGGATTGAGGTAGACGCGACCAACGCCACGCTGCCCATGATGTGGAGCGCTTCCACGGTCGGAAACAAATAATCGTTCGTTCGCATCAGCGTGCCGATGTAGGTTTGCGCGACCCAGTGAAAAAAGGCATAGGCCGGTGTCATGCTCGCCGACCCTCCCTACGAAGCTTTCGCCCGTCCCTGATGTTCGTCATCAAGCTTTCTCCGTTTCGGGTGCTGCAAAACTGCCGCGCGAGAACGCACTCATGGCGCCGTCTTCGAGCCCGACCTGTCCGATACTCAGCTGTGAGTGGTCGCCCGCGAGTGCGTCGGGCGGAATGGCCGGAAGGCATCGCTGAATCGCGCTCATGCCCCGTTGCCCCTTGCCTGCCCCGTCGCTAACTGTAGGCGATCCAGCGTCCCGCGCCAACGATACCGAACCATAGCAAGATCGAGAACGCCCCAGCAAAGCGCGCCGATAATGGAGCGACTCGATCTCCCTCCCACCTGCCCACGCTCCGGTATGCGAGGAAGTGAAACACCAACGCGTTGATCCCGGCGGCTGCAATCATCAGCATCTTAGCCCGGAACACATCGCTGCCGTACATCTTCGTTGCCTCAGACGCGAACAGCAGGGCTCCCGTCACCACTTGCAGACCAAAACCAGTCCATATCCACGGCAGAAAGCGGTCCGCTACCATTGAGACCTTGTAATCCTTGAACGCCACGCCCATCAACCGCAGGTCCAGCACGGAAGCAGCGCCGACCAGTAGAACAACGCCGAAAAGGTGGAGCGTCTCGATCACCGGAAACAGCCATGCGGAGTCGTGTATCGACTGCCCCATTGAGCTGTTTTCAAGCCAACGACAGAGGGAATATAGAATGTGCATCGAGTTCAAGCCTCGTGAATCAAATGCGATTTTTTGGAAGACATGAGGTTTGCGATTGTAGCGCTCCGTTCTCGAACTGAACAACCCGCTTGTGCACGCCGCACAGTTCCGTACTTCGGTCGATCACCCATTCTCTATCGCCTCGGCGTCGTGCCCGTAAACCCATGCAATCGCCTTCAGGAACCAGTCGGTGGACGCGTCGCCCAACTCCGCGTCTCTCGCCTGCTGCTCCGGACCGTCGGGCAGATGGAAACGCGTTTTGTTTTCCTGGGAGGCAGCTTGCACGCGCGAGGCCCGCGGTAGCCGCAATGACTCGTAGAGACGAAGCGCCCGAGGGATATCGGATCCGCCGCTCTTCGCAAGACACGCCGCCAGCACGGCGCCATCCTCGATCGCCTGCGCCGCGCCCTGCGCCCAGAACGGCAGCATCGCATGGCAGGCGTCGCCGAGTAAGGTCACGCGCCCGGCGGACCAGCACTCCATCGCCGGCCGTGCGAAAAGCCCCCAGGCGAACACCTCGTCGACGCCTCCCAGAATCGAGAGGATCTCCGGGTGCCACCCCTCAAATGCCGCCAGCACGTCGCCCACGTCCGCTCGATCGCTCCACGACTCGCGCGTCCAGGAGTCTTGCTCAACGACTGCAACGAAATTGACCAGGCGCCCGCTTCGCACGAAGTAGTGCACGACGTGTTTGTGCGGTCCCATCCATATCTGAAATTCCACCGGGAGTTTCAGATGCGCCAGGCGGTCGGCGGCCACCACCCCGCGATACGCCACGCAACCCGTGAACTGCGGATTCTCGCCGCCGAACAGGATGCGGCGCACCGCAGAATGAATTCCGTCGGCCCCCACCAGCACGTCGACCGTCGCGCTTTTGCCGTTCTCGAATCGTCCTTCGACTCGATTCCCGTGGTCGATCACCTCCGTGAGGCGATGACCAAGGTGCAAGCGTTCTGCGGGAAACCGGCTCACGAGCGCATTCAGGAGATCGGCGCGGTGAACTTGATAGTAGGGGGCTCCGCAGGCAGCCTCAACGGTCGCGCCTAGCGCAGCGCAACTCAGCGTGCGCCCGTCGTCCCACCGGCGCTGACGCAGAGTCAGCGGTTGCACGCTCGCCTTTGCCAGCGTTTCCGCCAGGCCGAGCCGGTTGAGGATGCGGCTCGCGTTCGGGCTGATCTGGATGCCGGCGCCCACTTCGCGCATTTCCCGCGCCTGCTCGTACACGTGTACATCCAGGCCCGCTCGCAACAGCGACAAAGCCGCTGCGAGCCCGCCGATCCCGCCACCGATTACCGCGACGGAGATTTGTCGGGGCGACATCCCCTTCCTAACGAATTGCCGGCTTCCGGTGCGGCGCGCTGCAAGCGAGAGTCCGGTCCAATCCTTTTTCGGCGCGACGCTTGATCCCGTTCACTTGCCCGCGGGAGCCGCATTTTCGGTCTTCAGAATGAACGCCGCCACGTTGTCGTGTAATTCCTTCAGCGAAGCCTCGTGCGCGTACACCATATGCCCCGACTGGTAGAAGTGAAACTCGATGTTGCTTTCGAGTTTCGGTGGGATCGGCAGATGCTGCATCTCGTACACGCCTTCGTAGAACGGTGTCGCGAGATCGAAATATCCCGCGTTCAGCATCACTTTGAGGTCGGGATTGTACTTCATTGCCGTCGCCAGGTCCGGCATCACGTTCGGCGCCTGCGGCAAGGCCATCGGCGAAGCCGGCGGCTGGTGCAGGAAGTCCCACCATTTCGAGGGGTCGATCTCCGGCTTGAACACTTTGTTCTCGCCGTATTTCAGGTCCTTCCGCACGTAGTCGTTGAAAGCCGAGACGTACGCCGAGCTGATCGCTGCCGACTGCGGATCGTAGTCCGCTTCCTTGCTCAGTGGATCGATCGTCGGCCCCGAAAATCGCGTGTCCAGGCGGCCCGTCGTCATGTTGGCTTCGTCCTGCAGATTCTTCTCGAACTCCCCGCCGTTGATCCGCAAGTCGGCTTTCTTGATGTAGTCGACGGGCAGGCCCGTGTAGTCGTGCAGCTTCGACGCGATCGCGTCGCGCTGGTCCGGCGATAGCGTCGAGCCGGCCTCGAGAGCCTCCGCGTAATCCGTCATCGCGAAATGTTCCACTTCCTGCAGCAGCGCCGGCAGATCGGGGTGCGCGTCCGGCAGCTTGTGGTGGTACCACGCGGACGCCGCGTACGTCGGCAGCGCCAGCTCGTACGGCAGATCGACGCCCGGATTGAACTCCGGGCTGTCCGCGTTGAAATCGAAGTTCAGTATTTCCGAAAGCAGCATCACTCCGTTGAAGTCCACGTCGCGATCCGTCTCCAAAAGGTTCGCCAGCACCGCCGACCGCGTTGTCCCGTAGCTCTCGCCGAACAAATACTTCGGCGAATTCCATCGCCCGTACTTCCCCAGGAACTGCGTGATGAAGTCCGCGAAAGCATTCGCGTCCTGATCGACTCCGTAAAAAGCCTTCTCGCGGTCCTTCCCGGCGATCCGGCTGAAACCTGTCCCCGGCGCGTCGATGAACACGATGTCGCTCACGTCCAGCAGGCTGTACTCGTTGTTCACCACTGTATACGGCGCCGCCGGCGTGTGCGAGTCATCCCTCGTCACCACCCGCCTCGGCCCGAACGCCCCCATGTGCAGCCACACGCTCGACGATCCCGGCCCCCCGTTGTAAAGGAACGTGATCGGCCGCGGCGCTCCCTGATTGTCGGACTTGAAGTACGCCACGTAGAACATGCTCGCTTCCGGCGTCTTCGCATCCTTCTCGTTGTTCTGCGGCACGTCGTCCCAGTCCTTCGTGTGCACCACGAGCGTGCCCGCGTAGGCGTCGTAGTTGATCACGTGCCCGCCGATCGTCACCGATCCCTTGCTCGCTTGCTGCTCCGGCTTGAACTCTTCAGGCTCGGCAGTCTCCGGCTTTCCCGTCTCCACCTTCACCGTCGCGGCAGCCGTTTGTCCCGTTGTCTGTGCCTGTGCTCCCGCCCACGGCAGAGCGGCGGCGGCGATCGCCACGGCCGCGAGTGACACAAAATGCATGCGCATTGAGCCTAACCTTTCCAATTTTGATAACCCACATATGACGTAAGATCGGCCGTTACGATAGCACGGACTGCCCCTCGACATCCCTCTCCCGCTCTTCCCTCCTCCGTCGCCCCTGCTTAAACTCTTGACAAGATTCACGAACTCTGGAACCGTGCCGCGTGGGCGTGCGTCTCTAATGGGCGGCACCAGGGTACACAAGGGGGAACATCCATGAAGGTCAACCGACGGAAATTGCTGTCCATGCTTGGCATGTCGCCGGCTCTTCTCGCCGGTTCCACGGCTGCGGCCGACCAGAAGAAGAAAGGCGCGCACGCCTCCTCGGGTAACGACGCCAAGCTGACCGCCGTCAGCCCCAAGGGCACGCCCCCCGCGATCCAGCTCTACTCCATGGCCCCTCGCGCCAGCTCTCTCGACGGCAAAACCATCTACGTCGTCGACGCCACCAGCTTTCTCGGCAGCGCCACTCTTCTCCACAACATGCAGGACTGGTTCGCCCAGAACATGCCCTCCGTGAAGACCGTCTTCCGCACCAAAGCCGGCGTGTACGCCATGGACGACCCCAAACTCTGGGCGGAGATCAAGGCCAACGCATACGCATGCGTCATGGCCATTGGGCATTGAGGAGGCTGCGCCCCAGCGACCGTGAGTCACTGCGTAACGATGGAAAAGATGGGCGTCCCCGCAATTCCGATGTGCACCAGGGCCTACACGGAATTGGCCAATCTCACTGCGGCTCGCGAAGGCATGCCGCACCTCCGCCAGGTCTTCACTCCGCACCCCGTGGGCGGCAAGTCGGACGCCGAGCTCGCCGCTTATCTCGTGAATCCCGATCCAGTCTCCGGCAAGCAGATCATGAAGGAGATCGTCGACGATCTCACACGTCCCCTCACCCCGGACGAAATGAAGACCGGCATGCAGTCGATCGGCGCCGGCGCCGCCACCTTCGGCCCCGACACCGCCGACAACCTGCAGGAAGTCTTCATGAACAATGGCATGACCGACTACCTGCCCGTCATCATCCCCACCGAAGAAAAGGTCGACGCCATGCTGAAGGGCACGAGCCACAGTCCGGACGAAGTGCTCCGCACGCCGCTCCAGGGCGTCGGCTATACGTCCGCGCGCTGGGGTTACAACGTCCGCCAGGTCGCCGTGAACGCCGTCATGGCCGGATGCCGTCCCGAATTTTTCCCCGTCGTGCTGGCCATGGCCGCGGCTGGCCCGCTCGGGCTGTTCGGTTCGACGACATCGTCGACAACCGCGATCGTCATCAACGGGCCGATTCGCGACAAACTGAACATGAATTACGGCCTCGGCGCCCTCGGTCCTTTCGCTCAGGCGAACGCGACGATCGGGCGTTCGTGGACCCTTATGGGCAAGAACCTCACCAACGGCGGCATCCCCGGCGACACGTACCAGGGGGGCCAGGGCAACAACATCGACTACAACAACTGCGTCATCGCCGAAGACGAGAAGAACAGCCCGTGGCCCGCTTTGCACACGCAGTTCGGGTTCAAACCCGAGGACAACGTCGTCAGCATCTTCGGCGGGCCGGACGTTCGCCAGGGACACGGCGCGCGTGGAGCGGGGGCGCTGGTCGCGATGTTCGACGAGCAGATCAGCTTCATGTTCCAGTCGATGGTCGGCGGCGACGGCGCGCTCGTGATCCTGGATCCGCTGGTCGCCAAGCGCCTGGTCGATCAGGGTTACGATACGAAAGAAAAACTGCAGGACTGGCTCTGGAAGAACACGGTCCGCACCGCGAAGGATTTTCGCGAGTCTTTCCTCGCGTCCTTCCATCTGTATCCGCTCGCGCTTCAGGGCCGCGAGCCGTACGCCACTTGGTACAAAGTTCCGGAAGACACGCTCATTCCCTTCTTCCCGAGAGCGGCGGACATCAACTTCGTCGTCTCCGGCGGCCAGGCGAACGCCTTCTTCCAGGTGGCCAACATGAATCACGGCAGGAGCGTCTTGATCGACAAGTGGGCCTAGGCGAACGCAACGAATGTTCGATCCGGAAATCGCAGCTGGACTTGAAGGGCGGGGGTGTCGTGTGAATCGAATCAAATGCTTGCGGCTGGCCGCTTTGTTTCTTGCGGCGTGCTTTCTCGGTTTGAATGTTTTACCTGCTTCGACGGCGATCGGCCAGGAATCCGAGCCTTCGCCTCAGGCCTCGCACAAGCCCGCGCCCGTTGACGTCGCGGAAGGCAAGAATCTCTACGACACGAACTGCTCCACGTGCCACGGCGTCGACGCCCGCGGCGAGGACGGTCCCGATCTTCGCGGCGTCCCCGCGGCCCTCGGCGATCCAGCCGTTGAAAACATCATCCGCCGCGGCATCCCCGGCACCGCGATGGTCGGCTTCTACACCATCACCGATTCGGGCGCCGCCAACATCGTCGCGTATCTCCGCACGCTGACCACCGACGTCGCATCCGAACCCTCCGTCGGCGACCCACAAAAGGGCGAAGCCGTCTTTCAGTCGAGCGGATGCTCCGCCTGCCACATGATCGCCGGGCACGGTGGGAGCATCGGGCCCGATTTGACGCGCATCGGCTCGATGCGCGGCCCTGCCAGCCTCAAGGAAAGGCTCCTCGATCCCGCCGCCAATCTCCCCGCCACCGGTGGCGGAGGCATGATGGGCAACAGCTGGACCCAATACGCGATGTACCGCGCGGTTGAAAAGGACGGGCACGTCGTCGAAGGCATTCGCATGAGCGAGGACTCGTTCACCATCGTCTTGAAGGACGCGACCGGAAAGTTTCACGGCCTCTGGAAGCCCGACCTCCGCTCCCTCGAAAGGGAGCCGGACAAAAGCATCATGCCGAGCTTCAAGGGCACGCTGAGCCCCGAACAGCTCGACGATCTCGTCGCTTATCTCCTCACCTTGAAGGGCGCCCAATGAAAATCTCTCTGTGTGCAGCATTCGCTTGTGCCGCTTTGTTCTGCCTCGCGCCGCGGCCCTCCGCCGCGCAGGGCGTCACCTACGACCAGTTGCTCCACGCCGATAGCGCGCCCCAGAACTGGCTGATGTACGGCGGCGATTACAGCTCGCAGCGGTTTTCGCGGCTCACGCAGATCAATCGCGAAAACGTTCACGCCCTGAGGGCCGCGTGGCTCTACCAGCCCAACCCGCCGGTCCAGCCGATCGAAACGTCCGCCGTCGTCGTCGACGGAATCATGTACATCACCGAGCCCCTCGGCACCGTCACGGCTCTCGATGCTCGCCTTGGCTCTCTGATCTGGAGCTGGACGCCCCAGCTTCCCTCCCGCCTCTACACGATCGGCGTGCATCGTTCGAATCGGGGCGTCGCTGTCTTCGACAACACGGTCTACGTCGACACGCTCGATGCCTACCTCTACGCGCTCGACGCCAAGACCGGCGCCCTCCGCTGGAAAGTGCATGTCGACGAAAACGGCCAGGGATACTCGATGACCGCTGCGCCTCGCGTCCTCGATGGAAAAGTGATCGTCGGAATTTCCGGCGGCGATGTCGGCATTCGCGGCTTCATCGACGCCTACGACGCGAAAACCGGAAATCATCTCTGGCGTTGCTACACCATCCCGGCTCCCGGCGAGCCCGGCTCCGAAACCTGGGGCAACGACATGAGTGGCACGGGCGGCGGCGGCACCTGGGGCACCGGCTCCTACGATCCGGAGCTCAATCTGCTTTATTGGGGCGTCGGAAATCCCGCTCCCGATTACAACGGCGCCAATCGCGCGGGCTCGAACCTCTACACCAATTCCCTGCTGGCCATCGATCCGGACACCGGCAAGATGAAATGGTATTTCCAGTTCACGCCGCACGATACGCACGATTGGGACGCGATTCAGATTCCCGTCCTCTTCGACGGCACGATCGACGGCAAGCCCAGAAAGCTTCTCGCTTTCGCCAATCGCAACGGCTTCTATTACGTCCTCGACCGCGTCACCGGCAAATTCGTCGCCGGCCGCCCCTTCGTCAAGGAAACCTGGGCCAAGGGCCTCGACGCCGATGGGCATCCGATCGTGCTCCCCAATATCGAGCCCACCCCCAAGGGACAATTGGTCTATCCCGATGGGCATGGCGGCACGAACTGGAACAGCCCGTCCTACAGCCCGCTCACAAAACTCTTCTACGTGTCCGCGCGCGAGACCGGAGCCTATACCGTTTCAGGCGAGCCGAAAGTCGATTTCCCGAGCTTCGGCGGCGGCGGAAGAATCAATCTCGGTGGAGATCAGGTCTACGGCGCGATTCGCGGGCTCGAAGCGACGACCGGCAAAATGAAGTGGGAATACAAGCTTCTCGCTCCCGCCGAAACCAGCACGCTCGCTACCGCCGGCAATCTCGTCTTCGCCATGAGCAACGAAGGCAATTTCTTCGCTCTCGACGCGGTCACCGGCAAGCTGCTCTGGGAATTTACGATTGGCGGCGCGGACGCCGAATCGAATCCCATGACCTATGCGGTGGACGGCAAACAATACGTCCTCGCCGCCGCCGGCACCACCTTCGTCTCATTCGCTCTGCCGTAACCCACAGGTTGCGCCAGCGCCGCGGCTCTTGATTTCTGTCTTCGCCGCGGCGATCCGCCCGGCACCTTCCGCTTCCACGGACGTAGAAGTACGGATTTTCTTTCCCCACGAAATGGCCTATTTTTTCCGCAGTAACAGGGGACTCCGGGAACCCCCTAACGGGGGCTGAGGGGGGCCTAAGAAGCGGGAAAAAGCCGATTTTGGACGGCGTTGCGACCATGGGACATTACCCGACCCATCGAGAGAAGACGCGGCGGGCCATGCAAGCCTATTTGGATGTGATCGATACGGCCGAATGGCTGAAGAGCGAGCTGCGTCCGCCACTCGATTCGTTCGACCTGACGTTCGGAGAATTTCGCCTCTTGGAGTTGCTCGAACGCAAGGGACCGCTCAGCGTGAGAGATGCCGCGCGCGAGCGCAAGTCGAGCAGGCAAAACTTGAAGAAGGCGAGCAGGCGCCTCGAACGGCGAGGCTGGGTGCGGCGGGTGGTGGTGATGCTGCCGCCGGCAGCATTCGATGAGAGCCACACGGCAAATTCGAAGAAGGACGAAAAACGGAAGGGACGTCGAGTCGGCGTGGTGGCGCTGACGCCTTCAGGGAAGAGATTCGTCCGCGACGTGATGCCGAACAATTCCAAGATGATGAAGGCGTTGATGCGAGTGCTCGATGCGCGGGAACAGTTGTCGCTGAGCCGCTTGTGCAGGAAGCTGCGCTCGCGGGAGGCCGTCGTCCAGTTTCTTCAGGAGATTCGCATGATCGACGAAGATCAGCAGGCGGTGGAGCTGAGAGAGATCGCGAGGGCTGAGCTGGAGCGACTGACGGCGAGAAGGAGAATGAGAGGCGATCGTCAGGGGCGACGGGCGAGAGTTGAGAGTTCAGAGTTTACCGTTCAGAGTTGAGAGCCCAGAGTTGCGAGTCAACCTCGCGCACCCTTCTGAGAAACGAAGGGATCGGCACCCCTTACGTTTCTGCTCGGCATGAATGGACTACGGTGTAATGTGATCGTGTGCGCAGGAAATTAGGGGTACCGGGCCGCGGTCTGATAAAGGATGCGCCACCCGCCCACTACTGTGTGATCTATGCAGCTCCTTAACCCAGGAATCAAAAATGAATCTTGTACAGTACGTCCTTCTTGTAACGCTGGCGACGCCGTTGGTGCTGAACCAACATGCGCCCCAAACTAATCAGCTTGGCCTGATCAAACAGCCCGAGACGGTAGTCCGAAGGCTCTATCACGAGGTGGTTATTCGTCATCCGTTGGGTATCCCGTCCGGCGCGAATATGAAGATTTTTGCACCATACCTCAGTAGGGCACTGCTCCACAGGATGGAGTTACGCGGTGCCTGTGAAGCTGATTTTTTTCGACAGCATCCAAGGTCTAGCTTGCTGAAAGGGCCCGGACCAACTGAGATTGGACTCTTCGCTGGCCCTGTCGACGAGGAAGCAGAGCCGCAGGCTTTCCACATTGAGAGGACTGAAGCGGAGAAAAATGGCTCCTTTCGCGTGGATGTGAGGCTCAGATTGGGGACGCGTCCAAAGAATCCAGGCATTTGGCACGTTGCGGCGATCGTGATTCGGGAAGACGAACACTTTGTCGTCGATGATGTGATTTATCTAAAGGACCAAAACCTGGACGTTGAATCGCGGTTGTCGGAGGATCTGTCCGTAGGATGCGATGGCCCTCTCTGGGTCGGCTACGGCGATAGGACGAGTGGCCCACACTAATACTCTGAGTCAGGGTGACCGGAGTCAGCGGAGTCGGTTTTTATCGATTCTTCATCCGCCGAACCCCGCCGGCCATTCCCGCGCCGATCTCGGCAACCGGGCCGCCGTCCGAAAGATTTAACGTAGGGGCGCTGCTTGCTGCGCCCTTCGAAGCCACGCATGTGCGGTAATCTGAGAAGCGAAGGGATGCGGCCCCCCCACGTTTCTGCTCGGCATGAATGGGCTGAGGTGTAATGTGATCGTGTGCGCAGGAAACTAGGGGTACCGGGCCGCGGTCCGATAAAGGATGCGCCACCCGCCGCTTACAAGTGAGGCGACGCACGTGTTCTCTAATGTATCCTTCTGGGTGTTGTTTTGGGCCGAGATTCTAACGACTTTCTGGACCTCGCTCGGCGGGCCCATCGACTATCATTTGCCCTATCCGACGACGTTCAGTTACGTTGGAGAGCACGCTCTCGTTTGGTTGGCCTTTGTATTCATCGCGCACTTAGCCTTGCAGCCTTTCGAAAGATCGCCCTTTTCGATTTCGTTTACGTCACTTACGGTGGCGTTACCAACCTACGCTCTCATGGGGTTATTCGCTGATATTGGCGCTTCTACCCTTCTTTATCACCTTCAGGCAGCGTCCTCGCGAGGAGTAACCATATGGTTCGATGGCACAAGCCCAGACCACCTTTTGAAATCTTTCCTCATTGAAAGGTTTACTACTTGGCTCGTCGTATTCCCTGTCGTGTTTTTTGTGGCGTACCGCTCTAAAGGAAAGCAGAAGGCGTTAAACCAAAACTAGTCCTACGATCTGCTTTTGTTTCCTTCGGCGGCTGGCCCTCCCTTTATGTTCATGCTCGGTCGTCGTGGGGGGCGTCGTGATAAGGGCAATCGTCTGTCCCGAGTGTCTGGCCGTCGCAGGCACTGTCGCGGCTGTGGCGCCATAGGGGCCCGCGTCTACAAAAGTCCTAACGTTTGTTGGAGGCCCGAAGGCCCACGCTTCCACCGGTAAAGCGTCGCGCATTCGCGCGTCCAGCAGGGGCTCCGCGCGCACCCCGTCCTCCTTTGGGCAGATCGCCTAGGGCACATGCGTGGCTTCGAAGGGCGCAGCAAGCAGCGCCCCTACAGCAAATCCTCCCGGAAGGCGGCCCAGTTGCCGAGATCGGCGCGGGAATGGCCGGCGAGGTTCGTCGAGAAGAGCGGAGACGGGTCGGAAATCGCAGCTTCGAAATGCTGGATGCGCGAATGCGCGACGGTTTGAAAGACGAGAAAAAGCGATGTGTCGCGCCTACGGCGCTTGAAGCTTATTGGGTTCTCGGTTCCCCGCCCTTCCGGGCGGGGCTAACTTGTGTCGCGCCTCTGGCGCTTGCGGATAAGGACGACAGCTCTAGCCGGCGCTTGCGGATCGGGACGACAGTCCGGTACTCGCGGATGAGACACGACGGTCTGGCCGGCACTCGTGGATAGGACATGACAGTCTGGCCGGCGCTTGCGGATCGGGAGACGGTCTGGCCGGTACGCGCGGATGAGACACGACGCTCTAGCGGGCGCTGGCGGCGCGGCCTAGTTCCTGCAACTCCGCTTGGTCGAACTTCAGCGCGGCGGCGGCGATGTTTTCCTCGAGGTGCGCCACCTTTGAAGTGCCGGGGATGGGCAGCATCACGGGCGAGCGCGCGAGCAACCACGCGAGCGCGACCTGCGACGGCGTCGCTTTCAATTCCGTTGCGACGCGGCCGATCGCGCCGTCCGGTCCTGAAAGCTTTCCCGCGGCGAGAGGAAACCAGGGAATGAAGGCCAACTTCTCCTTCTCGCAATACTCGAGAACATCTTCCGAGCCGCGATCCGAGACGCTGTAGCGGTTCTGGACGCTCACGATCGGAATGATCGTTCGCGCGTGCTCGATCTGCTGCACGTTCACTTCCGAGAGGCCGATGTGCTTGATCTTTCCTTCGGATTGCAGGTCTTTCAGCGTGCCGAGCTGGTCGTCGGCGGGCACCTTCGAGTCGATTCGGTGGAGTTGGTACAGATCGATGCGGTCGAGCTTGAGCCGTCGCAGGCTTCCCTCGCACGCCGATCTCAGGTGCTCGGGCTTGCCGTTCTCGGTCCACTTGTTGGGGCCGGAGCGATCGAAGCCGGCCTTCGTGGCGATCACGAGGCCCGCGGGATAGGGATGCAGTGCTTCGGCGATGATTTCTTCGCTGACGTACGGGCCGTAGGAATCGGCGGTATCGATAAAATTGATTCCGAGTTCGATCGCGCGCCGCAGCACGCGAATCGCCTCGGCACGGTCCTTGGGCTCGCCCCAGATTCCGTCGCCGGTGATGCGCATTGCGCCGTAGCCGAGGCGCGTGACTCGGAGATCATTCCCGATCGAAAATTCGCCCGCCTTCGCGGCGAGCGATTCGCCGCTCTTCGTGGTCAATTTGTCTGCCGCCATGTTTGCACCTCCCTGACTAAGATGCTCGTGCGGGTGTCCTCGTAGCAAGTGAGGAGCGACAGGCTCGGAGCCCTGGAAAGACCGGGGCTAAAAGCCCGTCGATCTAAGAGGACTTTTTCGCAGGGCTGAAGCCCTACGCTTCCACCGGCAAACCGTCGCGCATTCGCGCATCCACCAAGAGCCGGTGCGCGCCGGTAGTCCTGCGGTGGCGACCCGATACCACAGGGAGCACAGGCAGGAGTGCCTGTGCCACTGGAACCGCAGAGCCCCTTGCCCTTGGGAGCACTTGTAAGGTGGCTATCCGTCACATAGTGAGGACGACGCGGAATTCGGCTTTGCCGCTCAACATGCGGGAGTAGGCCTCAGGCGCCTTGGCGAGCGGATACTTCTCGATCATCGGACGCACGCCGGTGATTTCCGCGAAGCGCAGCGTGTCTTCAGAGTCAGACGGAGTGCCGGAGGCCCAGCCGCGCACGCTCCGCTGCTGCAGAATCAATTGAAGCGGCGTCACTTCGATTGGATCGATGGTGGCTCCCAAGACCATTAGTTCGCCGTTCGGGCCCAAGCCGTCGATGAGCGCCGACATGGCCTTCGAATTGGGCGCGGTCGCCAAAATCACCTTGGCGCCGCCAAGCTTCTGCAGCTCGGCCGCCGCGTTCGTTGCGGCACTGTCGATGTAATAGTGGGCTCCGAGTTTTTTCGCGAGGCCTGCATTCTCGGGTCCGCGCCCGATTGCCGCGACGCGATATCCGAACTTCTGCGCGAACTGAATGCCAAGGTGGCCAAGCCCTCCGATTCCCTGGACGGCCACGAGATCGCTCGGCATCGCGCCGGTGTGCCGCAGTGAGTTGAACGTCGTGACGCCAGCGCACATGAGTGGCGCTGCTTCAGCGGGATCGAGTGAGTCCGGCAACGCCGCAACCGCTTCGACAGGGGCGACCATGTATTCCTGATAGCCGCCGTCGTAGCTGATCCCGCAGATCTGCTGATGGACGCAGACGATGAAATCGCCGCGGCGGCAATTGGCGCACGTGTTGTCCTGCCCGCCGTGCCAGCCAACGCCCACGCGCTGGCCCTTTTTCCAGACCGTAACGCCCGAGCCCACTTCGTCGATCACACCCGCGATCTCGTGTCCGGGCACGCGGGGATACGAAATTCCGGGAAACTGGCCCTCCTTGGTCACCACGTCGCTGTGGCACACACCGCAGGCGACGACTCGAATCCTTACCTGCCCCGGCCCCGGCTGAGGAATCTCACGCTCTACGATTTCGAAGTCTCCGCCCGCTTTGGGCACCTGCACCGCCTTCATTTTCGCCATGATCTCTCCCTCTCCGCTGTGGATACCCCACAGCAAAATTGGATGCCCACCTTTCGCCGGCGGCTTCGCGTTTATTTTCCTTCGTTCGGAGAGAGATGCCGGGACCGTTTCGAGGTTCGTATTGAGTGCGAGCGGGATATGATGGTCGCCTGGCGCAACGAGCACCCGACAGGCCTGACGATGACACCTGGGAAGGCAGACGATTTCGCGACTCGCATCCGGCAGGCGATGGGACGCGAGCCCGCCGATCTGGTAATCAAAGGCGTCTCGATTCTGGACGTCGTCACCGGCGAACTCGCGGAATCCGACATCGCGATCACGGGCCACACGATCACCGGCACGCTGGCCGAATACGAAGGCCGCAACGTCATCGACGGCAAGGGCCTCACCGCTGTCCCGGGCTTCATCGACACCCACGTCCACGTCGAAAGCTCGATGATCACACCGATGGAGTTCGACCGCTGCGTCCTGCCGCGCGGCACCACTACGGCCGTCTGCGACCCGCACGAAATCGCCAACGTGCTCGGCGAAACCGCGCTCGCCTATTTCCAGAAATGCGCGGAAAACACCGTGATGGATCTGATGGTTCAGCTTTCGTCGTGCGTGCCCGCGTCGCCCCTCGAAACCTCCGGTGCAACGCTCGACGCCGCCAGCCTGAAGAAATTCGCGGCCCATCCGAAAACGATCGGGCTTGCCGAGCTGATGGATATCGGCGGCGTGCTCACGCTGAATCCGGCGACGCTCGAAAAACTCGCCGCGTTCGAGGGAGAAAGCATCGACGGGCATTTGCCCGGCATCCGCGGCTACGCGCTCAACGCCATGGCCGCCTGCGGCATTCGCAATTGCCACGAGTCGACCGATCTCGCGCAAGCCCAAGAGAAACTGCGCAAGGGCGTGCAGGTCTTCATCCGCGAAGGAACGGTGTGCAAGGACCTGAAGGCGCTGGCGAGCCTCGTGACCACTCGCCTCTCGCCGTTCCTGGGGTTCTGCACGGACGACCGCAACCCGCTCGAAATCGCGCGCGAGGGACATATCGATTATCTGATCCGCACCGCCATTCGTCTCGGAGCCGATCCGCGAGATGTTTACCGCGTCGCGAGCTGGTCCGCGGCGCAGGGCTTCGGCCTGCATCGGAACACGGCGAAATGGCAGGCGCGCGGCCTCCTGGCTCCGGGGTACAAGGCTGATATCGTGCTGCTGAACGATCTCGAAAAGTGCGACGTGCACAGCGTGATCAAGAATGGCCGCGCGGTGACGCCCGAGCTTTTCAAGCGGCGCGCGCGCATCGATCCGGTCGGGTACAACAGCGTGAAGAACCGGCCGGTGAAGGCGGGCGACTTTGTCGTGCGCGCCCCGGGCGCCACGGATCGGGAGCGGGACGTAATCGGCGTGATTCCCGGGCAGATTGTGACCGCGCATCTGCGTTGCCGCCTGCCACAAACGCCGGACGGCGAAATGCTACCTGATCTCGAGAACGACGTCTTAAAGCTCGCCGTGGTCGAGCGGCACGGAAAGAACGGCCACATTGGAGTGGGCTTCGTAAAGGGATTCGGCTTTCGCTCGGGCGCGATCGCATGTTCGGTCGGACACGACAGCCACAACATCAGCGTGGTTGGAGCAAACGACGAAGATATGGCCGTGGCCGTGAACCGCATCCGCGAGAATCAGGGTGGCTACGTCGTGGCGAGGGAGGGCAAGATTCTCGGCGAGGTGGCGCTGCCGATCGCGGGCTTGATGTCCGAGCGGCCGTTTGAGGACGTGGCCAAGGAGCTGCAGCGATTGCGGCAGGCCGCACACGAACTCGGGTCGGCGATCGAGGACCCGACGATGGTTCTAGCGTTCCTGCCTCTTTGCGTGGTTCCGACGCTAAAGCTCACGGATTTCGGATTGGTTCGGTTTGCGCCGCCGCAAGACGAGGCGCCCGTTCTGATAGACGATCAGCGCAGCACGCGCCGCCCGACGATCTAGCAGCTATTCTTCTGACCTTCATCTGACCGGCGGGCGTCACCAGTGTCCGGTGACCCGCGTCACCGCCGACGCTCGCGCGCGATGTCAAGCTGTCGCCAAGGAAACCAAGAGTATGGCCCGGGCCTACGACATTCTCAGAAGGCTGGAAAGCGGCGAGGTACTCGCGATCGCGTCGCGCAACGACCTGACGGAAGCGAGAAATCTGGCGGAATCGCTGAACTCCTACTGGCCGGCGGAGTACATCGTGCGTGAAGTGGCGTCAGGCAGGGAGCTTCACCTGAAAAACGGAAGCCTTGCGGACTCGCCGCAAGGCTTCACCCAAGCAAAGCATGTGATGTGAACTACTGTTCCTGCACGAATTCCTGAGTGATGTAGAGAGTGCCGTCCGGCCCGCGCGCGATCCCGATCCCGACGTGAGTGTATTCGGGGTTGAGAATGTTGCCGCGGTGATTCTCCCGGAACTTCGGCTCGTCCATAAAGAGGGCCTCGGCTTCGGCGACGTCGCGACACTTGGCGATGTTTTCGCCGGTCGAGCGCCACTGGACTCCTGCGCGCGTGACGCGGTTCGAGGGCTCGCTGCCGTCCATGCCTTCATGGCCGAAGAATCCCTCGCGAGCCATTTCCTCCGAGTGCAGGCGAGCGATCGCGGCGAGCCTGCCATCCCATTGCAACGGGCGGGCGCGGCCCTTGGTTTCCTGCGCCGAAGACGGATCGAGGCGGTCGTGGTTCACAAGGTCGAGCATCTGCAACTCAAGCTGATCGGTGCGCGGGCGGTAGTTGGCCACGGGCAGGATCTGCTGCGCGCAGAGCACGGGGACGAGCGCCGCAGCGCCCGCCAAAACAGCGGCCAAGAAGGCCGCACGCGGCCGTAAGAATCTCGAAACAAATGGGATGGCGCGTTGCATCGGAGTAGTCATGTACAGTTCTCCTACTCCGCAAGGCTAGCCGCAGGCTTCGGGGGAAAACACTGGCCTAAAGGACAGATTCGGTAGGGGTACGAATGTACAAGTGATTTGGGACGGTTAGGCTATTGCGAGGGGAACGGCTTTTTTCCACTTTCCCTGGGCTTTCAGGATCAATTCCACCACCTCGCGAATGGCGCCGTATCCGCCGTTGACGGTGGTGACGTAGTGGGAAGCGCGCTTCACCTCGATCACCGCGTCCCCGACGGCGACCGCGAGCCCGGCGCGATCGAGCAGCGGAAGGTCGGGCAGGTCGTCTCCGACGTAGGCGACTTCCTCGTCGGTGACGCCGGCACGCACGAGAATTCCCTTGTAGGCCTCAAGCTTCCTGGCCTGGCCCTGCACCACGAATTCCATCGAGGCTTCACGGGCGCGCCGGGCGGTGGCCGGCGAATCGCGGCCGGTGATAAGCCCCGTACGCAAGCCCATGATGCTGGCGAGCTTGATGCCTGCGCCGTCGTGGGCGTTGAACATCTTCATCTCGCAAACGCTGCCGTCGGGGAACGACTGCAGGCAGACGTACCCCGGCGTCATCGTGCCGTCCACGTCCATCAGGAGAACGCGAATCTTGCGCGCGCGCCGCATCACCTTCGCCGGGAATTTGATCTCGCGTGGTATCGAGGGCATCGAATGTCCATCCTAGAAGAGCTGGAGAGTCCAGAGGTCGTGGATGTGGACGACGCCTTCGAGGCGCCGCTCGGCGTCGACCACAAGCACGGAAGTGATTTTCTTTTCCTCCATCACGCGCAGGGCGGCGGCCGCGAGTTCGGTGCGCGGAAGCGTGACCGGATTTTTGGTCATGCAATCGGCGGCTTTCAGGCCGAGGACGTTTTCCTTGCGCCGCTGCATCACGCGGCGGAGATCGCCGTCGGTGATGATGCCGAGCAGGCGGCCGTCCGCGCCGGTGACGGCGGCCATGCCAAGGCCTTTACGGCTCATCTCGTAGATCACGTCGGGCATTTTCGCGTTTGCGTCAACGCGCGGAAGATCTTCGCCCGCATGCATCAAGGCCTCGATGCGGCGGAGCTTCTTGCCGAGGCGCCCGCGCGGATGGAGCGCGGCGAAATCGTCCTGCTGGAAGCCGCGACGTTCGAGCAGCGCGATGGCGAGCGCGTCGCCCATGGCGAGCGCTGCGGCCGTGGAAGCAGTGGGAGCGAGGTTGAGCGAGCAGGCTTCTTCCTTCACCGCGATGTCGAGGACGATGTCGCTCGCGGCGGCGAGCGTGGAGCGCGGATGCGCCGTCAGGGTGATGAGCGGCACGCTCAAGCGCTTGGCGGCCTCGCTCAACTCGATGAGTTCCTCGGTTTCGCCGCTGGCCGAGAACGCAACGAGAACGTCTCCCGGCGTAACCATGCCGAGATCGCCGTGGAGCGCTTCGGCTGCATGCAAGAAAATCGAAGGCGTCCCGGTGCTCGAGAAGGTGGCGGCTACTTTGCGTCCGATCAGACCTGATTTACCGAGGCCGCTGACGATGGCGCGCCCCTTGCAGGCGTGCAGGAGTTCGACAGCCTTTTCGAAGCGGGCGTCGAGACGTACGATCAGGCCTTCGATCGCGGCGGCTTCGATCTGGAGGACGCGCCTCGCCGTTTCAATCGCCGATTTTGGCTTCGGTACATTCGCTGCGCGGGCTTTCACCACGGTCGGCTTGGGCGTCATGAAGGGGCATCCCATTCACGGGCGAGAGCGGCGAGCCGCGTGATTTTTTCGAGCAGGGGCCGCAACTGACCGAGAGGCAGTGCGTTCGTGCCGTCGGAGAGAGCTTTTGCCGGATTTTCGTGGACTTCGAGGAAGATTCCGTCGACGCCGATCGCGGCTCCGGCGCGCGCCAGCGGCTCGATGAATTCCGGCTGGCCCCCGCTGGACTTCCCCTCCCCGCCGGGAAGCTGAACGGCGTGGGTGACGTCGAAGACCACCGGATAACCGAGTTTGCGCATGATGGGAAAAGAGCGCATGTCGACAACGAGGTTCTGATAGCCGAAGGAGGCGCCGCGCTCGGTGAGAATGATTTTGTCGTTGCCGGCGGCCGCTACTTTTTCGGCGGCGTTGCCGATATCCCACGGCGAAAGGAACTGGCCCTTCTTGATGTTGACGACGCGCCCGGATTTGCCGGCTGCGACCAGCAGATCGGTCTGGCGGGAGAGGAACGCCGGGATCTGCAGGACGTCGCAGACCTCGGCTGCCGGCCCGACGTGAGCAACCTCGTGAACGTCGGTGAGGATCGGCAGGCCGGTGCGCTTCTTGATTTGCGCGAGGATGCGCAGTCCTTCCTCGAGGCCGGGGCCGCGATAGGACGCGACCGAGGAGCGGTTCGCCTTGTCGTAGGAGGCCTTGAAAATCAGGGGCACGCCGAGGTCGGAAGCGATGCCGCACAGCCGCTCGGCCATCGTCATGGCGTGGGCTTGGCTTTCGATCACGCAGGGGCCCGCGATCAGGAAGAGCGGCGAGCCGGCACCAATCGTGAATTTGCCTATTTCAAAGCTTCGCGAGGGATGCATCGGATGTACCAGCGTATGCGGCTTCTCCCGCGTTTTCAACTTTGAATTGGCCGCGATGTAGCGATGCCGCACGGCGCGCCAGAAATGATTCGAAGGCGATGCGCCGGCGCGTGCGATAATGCCCGGCGTTCTGGAACCGAACCTTAGGAGCGATATGACCGAGTTCTTGGCCGGAAATGCATCCGATGCCGCCGATATTACAGCGATTTCGCAGCTGATCTTGCGTGAGCGCGAAAGCCGCGATCTCGCGCGGTGGGGGACGATGCGCGAGTGCTTTTGGCCGGATTCGCTGGTGCGCGTCAGCTGGTTCCAAGGCAACGGGCCGGACTTCGTCACCGGCTCGATCGAGATGGCACGGCGCGGAATTCCTGCGAAGCATCGGCTCGCGCCGATCCTGGTGCGGCTGGCGGGCGACCGCGCCGTGGCGAGCCTGCACGGCATTATCGACCTGCCGGTGACACTAAAAGGCATCAGCGCAACGCTTTCGACCCATTCGCGGTTTCTTTACCGCGCCGAAAGGCGCGAAAACCGGTGGGGCCTTATGGGCTTCGACGCAATTTATATGCGAGATGAGTTGATACCTGACCTGCCCGGCGAGTCGATTGCGATTGCGTCGTCGGAAGTGAGCGGATTCCGAAAATCATACCGGCTGCTATCCTATTACCTGCACAGCCAGGGGTACAAAGTGGACTCGACGCTGCCCGGCGAGGATATGCCTGAAACCGTCCAGGGCCTTTACCAAGAGCTATTTACCTGGTGCGGAATCAGCGTCCCCAAGTAGTTCATTGTAAGCCCCTTACTGGAAATGCGCCCACAGATTCAAGGCATTTGGCGAATACCTGGCGAAGCTAGGTATGGAAAAAAGTTGTGGAATCTGGTACTATGAAATACAGGAAACACCTTAGAACAAGCGGGGAAACTTTTAGATATCATAGAGCATCGGATAACTATCATGGCAAAAGAAAAAACCATAACGACAGGCAATCGTAAAGGATCGGGACGGTTGGTTCCCACCCGCCCGACCGGAGTGGAATACCGGGTTCAGTACGGCATCCATATCGTCGACACAGGCAATCAGCACGGTCGTGGCCAGCGGCCGACGAAGTGGGAGAAGTGCTCCGTGCGCCCGGCAAACGCGAGCCGCATCCCCCAGGGAGATTATTTCCTGCACGCGGATGAGGGCGGCGTGTTCCAGGTGAAGTTTACCGGGAACGAGTGGCAGTACCTGGCGGCAGCGTAAGCGGAAGGGATCGCCGCTACTCCGACGAAGATAGTTGATTGGGCGCAGGTCTCTGCGGGAAGTTCCGAGGGGCCTGCGCCCTTTTTCTATTGTCCCCGGTAAATTTTAAGCGCTGAGGCGCTGGTGCGTGTGTGCTGGTTCTACGTTGGTCGGCGTAGCTCGGGCGCACGCGTGGGCGCAGCGAGCAGCGCCACTACGGGCGAAGCGTTTTGTGAGAGGCTGCTAGTCGGCGGAGGCTGCGTCGGCGTGCGGTTCGGAGGCGCGCGTTTCGGCGGGAAGATGCGACTTGGACTGTGCGTCGGAGCCGTGGGCGAGGCGCTGGCGGCGGTTTTCGAGGCTCGCGTGAACGAATGCCGCAAACAGCGGGTGCGGCGCGAGCGGCTTCGACTTGAATTCCGGATGGAACTGGCAGCCGACGAACCACGGGTGATCGGGCACTTCGATGATCTCGACGTAGGTACCGTCCGGCGTGCGGCCGGTGATGCGGAAGCCGGCGTCGGTGAGCGTCTTTTCGTACTCGCAATTGAATTCGTAGCGGTGGCGATGGCGTTCGGAGATTTCGGTGGCGCCGTAAGCTTTGGCAGCGAAGGAATCCGGGTCTAGCTTGCAGGGCCACGCGCCGAGGCGCATCGTGCCGCCCATTTCGTCGACGCCGAGGAGCTCGCGAAGCTTGTAAATCACGCGATTGGGAGTGGACGGATCGAATTCGGTGCTGTCCGCGCGATCGAGGCGCGAAACCTGGCGGGCATATTCGATCGTGGCGCACTGCATCCCGAGGCAGATGCCGAAGAACGGGACTTTATGCTCGCGCGCGTAGGTGATGGCGTGAACCATGCCCTGAATGCCGCGCTTGCCGAAACCGCCGGGAACGAGAATGCCGTCGACGTGGCGCAGCACACGTTCGGCGGTGGCGGGCGAATCGATGTCCTCCGCTTCGATCCATTCGATCGAGACATGCTGGCGGCTCGAGATTCCGCCGTGCACGAGGGCCTCGCGAAGGCTTTTGTAGGCGTCTTCGAGCTGGACGTACTTCCCTACCACGCCGATGCGAACGTCGCCCTGCGGATGCTCGAGCGCTTCGAGCATGGCGAGCCAGCGACTGAGGTCGCGCGGAGGCGCTTCAAGACGCAGCAGGCGCAAGATTTGCTCGTCGAGCCCTTCGGCGGCGAGCGTCATGGGAACTTCGTAGATGTTGCCGACGTCAGGCGCGGAAATCACGCAGGACTCGGCGATGTTGCAGAAAAGCGCGATCTTGGCTTTGAGATCGGCGCCCAACTGGCGGTCGCTGCGGCAGATGAGGATGTCCGGCTGAATGCCGATGCTGAGCATTTCCTTCACGCTGTGCTGCGTGGGCTTCGTTTTGAGCTCGCCGGCGGTAGCGATGAAAGGAACGAGAGTGAGGTGCGCGAAGACCACGTTTTCCGCGCCGAGATCGAGGCGCATCTGGCGTATGGCTTCCATGAAAGGCAGCGACTCGATGTCGCCGACGGTGCCGCCGATTTCGACGATCACGACGTCGACGCCGTCCGCAACCTTGCGGAAGCCCGCTTTGATCTCGTCGGTGACGTGCGGAATCACCTGGACGGTCTTTCCGAGATAGTCGCCGCGGCGCTCTTTCGCGATGATGGATTCGTAGATGCGGCCCGTGGTCCAGTTATGGTCGCGCGTGAGATGGGCGGAGGTGAAGCGCTCGTAATGGCCGAGGTCGAGATCGGTTTCGGCACCATCGTCCGTGACGAACACTTCGCCGTGCTGATAGGGCGACATCGTGCCAGGATCGACGTTCAAGTAGGGATCGCACTTCTGGAGGGTGACCTTCAGGCCGCGGCTTTCGAGCAGGCATCCTATCGAGGCCGCCGCTACGCCCTTCCCGAGAGAGGAAACTACGCCGCCCGTCACAAAGATGTACTTCGGGCCGGTCCGCAAGTGCTCGATTTCCTCCGGAGGAGTCGGCGTACGAGACATTATCTGCGGAAAGAGCATTCGTGTCAAATCACGATTGCCGCGCGGATCGATTCGCCGTACGGAAGCATCGGCGGACGCGCGGGGCGGGTTTGGGCCCGCCCCGCCGCTGCCTTGCGAGCTACTCTTTTTTCTTGGGCGCCTCAGCCGCTTTCGGAGCGGCCATGTGCTTGGGGGCCCAGAAGTCGGGATCGGCTTTGACCCAATCCTCGGGCGGATAGCTCATTTCGGGGCTGAAGCGGATGAGCGTGGTGTTGTCGGACCCGACGGCAGCCTCGACCAGTTCCCCCCATTTCTTTTGGCCGTCCGGGCCGAGGGCATCCTGAAACGATTTTCCGGTGCCCATGGCGGCATCGAGCTCATCGAGAGACTTGCGCGGCGTGAAAATGTAGATCGTGCCGTTGGGGGCGCCATAATGCGCCTCGAAGAAAATGTCGTGTTCGTCGAGATTGATCTTCGCAGCGGTGGCGTTGAAGAGGGCAACGAGATCTTCCCAATCCTTGTCGTGGCCCGGGCGGACGCGGATGGTCTCCACTTCGAAGTAGCGCATCGCCGGGATATCGGTATCGGGCTTGTAGCTCCACTTCTCGTTGTAAGTCGCGAGGATCTCGGTCGAATCGGAAACGTAATCGGCGTCCTTTTCGAAAAGAGGAGCTGTCAGAGCTCGCACCTTCGGCTGCTCATCGTAGGCGGTTTCCTTCTGGAAGTCGGCGTAGGAATCGAAGCCGACGAGGAACCACGCCTCGCTGGGGCCGGTAACCGAGGTGGCGGCGAGATAGTGATCGGGCGACTTTGCGGCCGCTGCAGCGCGCGCGAAGGCCGCCTCGTTCTTGTCGTGCCCGGCATCTTTGCCGAATTTCACCATCTCACGATCGATCAGCAGGACTTTCGGGATCGGACCGCTGGCGTCCTGGGCGCGCAGCGTGGCTGCGGCGCCCGATAGACACGCGACCGCCATTGCAGCAATCAGAATCTTCCTCATGCACTTCTCCTTTTCCTGGCTCGCACCGGCAGCGATTACACCAAGCCGGGCGGTCGGGTATTTGCGCTTAGGTTTTCCTATTTGGTTCCGAAGGGGCTAGGCCGGGAAACGGGTATGATCCGGCCGGCGGCTACTATACACCGGCCGGGACGCAATGTCGCGACCGTGTTTGGCGAAACGCGGCAAGGCTCTGGAAAGTATGCGGCGCGCGATGCTATGATCGAATCTCGTCGTAGGCTTTCCTCAAGGACCGGCGCGGTCGCCAAGTGGTAAGGCAAAGGTCTGCAAAACCTTTAACGGCGGTTCGATTCCGCCCCGCGCCTCCAAACCTATAGAGTAACTCGCCGCTTCCTGAGCTCACTTGCGACTCCAGTCTTCACTGGAGCCGCTGGCGTCCCACCAAGCCTTGCAAGCGGCCACCTGTTTTCGAAAGAGCGTTTCGTTGTCCCCGGCATCGGAAATTTCACAAGCGTTCGCGTGGGCAATTTTGCCTAGCCCCGTGACCGCGAGGTAGAGAATCTGATCGCGCGCGGATGATAGACTTTGGCCTAAAGCTGGAATCGCCCTAGGGTCACCGATATTGTCCACCAGGGCGACAAGAACCTGTTCCTTTACGTCGTCGTCATGCACACTCGCAAGAATGTTCAACAGACCTGGCACGGCGGCCGGGTCTTTTATCTCGGGAAGCTCGAAAGACATCACCTCCTCAGGCGCGCCCTTCTCTCCAGTCGCGGTCAAATAGTCTTTCACCAGCGGCAGTACGGTTACGTCCCCTGTCCTCAGAGCAGCCAAGACCGCCCACTTTCTTTCTTCTCCTGCTGAATGCTCAATCTCACGGTGAATCGCCGGCCGCGACGATGCGAGCATCAACCCTCCGAGGCGTTGAAGACTGAAGATCCGGGCGGTGGCACGGCTGTCTTCCAGTCCCGCGATGAAGTCGGCCTCCATCTGCTTTGACCAATCCGCTTGCTTCAGTCTAGGCGCGAGCAGCGGCGAAACTTCGAGCGCTCCCAGGCAATCATCCGCTGGGATCATTTTCCCCTTCCGGATGTCTGCAAACACTGCCCAATACTGGCCCGGTCGGAAATTGATGCAGTCGTGCCCCATCGCCATGCCGTTCCCGACCTCAAAGTGAACGATCGGTTCCTGGGTAAGTTTTCCCCGATAGACCCGTTGCACTTGGAATACTGCGATGAAATTGAAGTTTACCGGCTTTCCGTCTTCAGTGCCCCGCTCGTGGACGTAGGCGGGGCTTGGATCCACCGCCACCCTTGTGACTCTGCCCTTGAAAATGACGTCCGCTTGTTTGGCAAGAGATTGCTCGTCGACCGCGCCCGGCGGAGGCACAAGCCTCGACCAGAGCTCGCTCGGTACAAGCGCCGCCGCGAGCGCTGCCGTGAAAACTGCCATTGCCAGTTTTCTATGTCTCGGCTTCATCGTCATCCAGCGTCGTCCGTACGCGCTACTCGCCTTCATCGACCTTCGACTGAACGAGTGGCACCGCTCTTATGACGCGGCCATCGTGGGTGCGCTCCAATAAATCGGCGCGAAGAGTCTCCTCCAGCCCATCGGGTAGGGGTTTTTCCGCAGACCGAAAGTGAACGACATATTCGTGCTGGAGCGTTCCACTGTGAGGCAGGCGCACAAACCAGTCGCCCCTACCGCGGGGCCCGAACTGGTAATACTCGTCTATTGTTCGCTCTATCTCGACCGGCACGGGGCTGCCGTTCGATTTCGGTATGGTCCAACTTATGATTTCTCGCCGCTCTTGCGTCACGGTGCCGTCTTCGATCCTAAATGGGAGTCGAGAAAGGTGGTCTGATCCATTTTCCCTAACTAGCAATTCGACACCCCAGGTAGCACATTTCATGCCGATCACGCCGTTGCCAGTCGTGAGAATCATTTGCGGCTTGGCGATGCCGCTTGGACCGACGGGTACGGTAACCAAGTCTGAGGAAGACGTGTACGGAATCATCGCGACATACGGTCCGGCATAGCACATCATTGGGGTTCGATCGAAGGGTAGGCGGTCTCTGCTTTCCTGTGCGGAGAGAGCCCACGGCTGAAGAACCTGAGCGACAAATATTGCAACCAATGTGATTCGGCGCGCACCCATGTTTTCGACTTGACCGCTGGCCTCGTGTAGTTCGTGCTGAAGATATTCTAGCGATAAACCCCGCGGCGCACTTTCAGAGTCGACAGGATGTGCGGAATCCGTCCACGGTCTGTGCCGTTGAATCCTATCCGTGCAGCCACGGGAGCTGTCCTTTGTGCGCGAGAGCGAGCAGGTCCATCGTGGAGGCGACCGCGCAGTGGACGCACACGCCGCCCCAAATCGATTTTGTCTTCCAGGCGAGCCATCCGAGAACAAATCCTGCGACCACGGAGCCGGCCGCTTCGGGCCACGGTTTCGTGAAGTGAATCATGAGGTAGGGCAACACGCACACCGGCACGGCCAGCGCGCCGAGAAAGCGCGAGAGCCCTCCGACGAGAAATCCGCGAAAGAAAAATTCGAGCGCCATGAACTGGCCGGCGTAGAGGCCCTCCCAGCACAGCAGATCGAACCACGAGCGGCCCGCCTGCGGATACATCGGGTAAAAGGTATAGAACTCCGGCGTTAGCGAAACGAGCCAGATCACCGGCAGCACCGCGCCGTATAGCCCGACGTAAATCCAGAAATGCTCCCGGAACCCCTTGAACGAGAGATTGCAGTCGCGCAGCCGCCTGCCCGGCATCGTCGCCATCACGATCGCGGGCAGCAGCAGGTAGCATGCGACGATGACGCCGACCCACCAAGCCTTGTATTTCAGAAGCCAGTAGGAGTCGAAGCTGGTCCGGCTGGGGGGAAATGCGTGCAGGAACGTCTGCTCGCTTCCGACGAATTGCACCAGGCCGAGCGCCAGGCACGCCGTGACGCAGATCGCGGCGATCTGGCGCAGATTCGCAGCGGTTGCCGCGTCGAACCCGCCGAACAGCCACGCGAGCGAATTCTGCGAATCGCCCGCACCAGTGGCAGAGCCGGTCCCGGCGATGCCGGCAACCCGCACGGCGGAGGCATCGTTCGGCGGCCCGCTGCCCTGCCGCCGGTCGCGGCGCTTCCGCGTGGCGCGCGGCAATTGTCGCTGCAAACGCTTCTCGGCCGACGATCGCTGCATCTCTTCTGTCCTTTGCGGACCGCGATTAGGACGCACGCATCGGTCCAGCCGGTATGCTCTCGCCGGCACCCATCATCAGTTGCAGATCCAGAGCTTCTTTGCGGACGCGCAAATCGAAATAAAATACCGTTGCCGCAATCGTGAGGAAAGGGTCGATCAGGGTGGCAAACGACACATTCGCGAATGCAACGGCATGGCGCCACGGAACCGCTGCTAAGGGATTCACACGCGACAACTCCGCCACGAGGTGGCCGGGATACAGGATAAGCAGAAAAGCGGCAATTCGCAGAACGACATACATGGCGTAGACAGCCAAGGCGCGGCCGGTGTGATGTCTCGTCAAAGAAAAGCTTCGCTTGAAGGATTCTCGCGCTCCCAAATCCTCGAGCACCGCGGCGGGCAACGCAACCAGGAGACGGCACGCGAAGAAAAGCCCCGGAAGCACGAACAGTACGGCGCCGGTGAAGAGAGTGAGGCCACTCAGCAAGACACCGCGCGTGAGTCTGCCAAAACGGCGGATTACTTCGACGAAGCTGGCTCTCGCGGAAATCCGTCGCCCAAAATAGAGTTCCGAAACGGCGAAAGCGGTCGGTCCTTGTGCAAACAGGTAGGCGAACACGTACTCTACGACGGTCCCTGCAAGTATTACAAGGTCGCGCAGGCCGCGAGGCTCGATGCGTGGGGGCGGCCCTTGGAGTGCCGACTGCGTCAGAACCCAAGCGAGCACAAGAATGTGAGATACGAACGAGATTCCGAAAAACAAAATGAAGTTATTGCGGTAGAGCGAAGCGGTGCGATCGAGGATCTCGCCCGCGGACATCGGCCGCAAGTCCGGAGTCGGCATTCCAGCATTCCCTCTTTCGCTCGACCGGTTTCGGATGGCGCACTGTAGCAAGGAATACCACGCGAGGCGAGCGGCAATTGTCGCTCGCGCGCTAAGCTTGACCGCGAATCGCCTGCAACGTATCGTGCCTGCGCTGCTAAAATCGAAGCCTGCGATCAACCAAGGCCCACGGAGACGCCCGAGATGAATTGCCTGAACTGCGGCACGGAGATGACCAACAACGAAGTGATCACCAAGAAAGATCGCATCTCCTACGACATGTGCGAACGATGCGGGAGCCTCTGGCTCGACAAGGGCGCGCTCGACAAGATGGCGTTCACGGTGGACGGAAGCATCGAGTATTGCGAGAGCGAAAAAGACAGCGAGCCGGAAGAAGGGCCGAAAAAGTGCCCGCGGTGCGACGACTCGATTCTGGCCAAGGTGAAGTTCCTCGAGTCCGACGACATCTTCCTGCACTATTGCCGCAACTGCGGCGGCTTCTGGCTCGACGGCGGCGAGCTCAATTTGATCGATGAGACGCTGGCGCGGATCATGCCGGTGAGCGGGAAAGGTTTTTCGGAGTTCGTCAACAACACGCACGTGCCCTACTGGTTTAAGCGCGTCCAGAAGCCAAGCGGCGAAACCGATTTTCGCGTGGAAGTGCTGCCCATCAAGGGGGCGACGCTGAAGCAAACGACGGGAGACAGCTGCCCCGCATGCGGAAACGCGTTGAGCCTGTACACGGTCTTTTCGCTCGATTTCGAGGGCTGCCCGAAATGCAAGGGCGTGTGGCTGTTCAAGGACGAGTTACGCAAGCTCAAGAATCAGGAGTCTGCGGGCTCGCTGCGGTGGATGAACGCAGAGATCGAGAACATCGAGAAGGCCAGCGCGATTCCCACGAGGCGTCCTTGCATCAAGTGCGCCGGGGTGAGTTTGATCTCCGTGATCTTCGGGAATTCCTCGGTGGTGGTCGACTGGTGCCCGAATTGCCACGGAATCTGGCTCGACCGTGGAGAACTCGATGCAATCACGCAATATCTCGGCGACGAAATGGCTCACGCAAGCCCCAAAGAAATCGAAAAGCAGGCGGCCACGGACGCGAAGCGCGTCGTAAGCGGCGGGCCGGAGAGCCGGGTCGACGAAGCGCGCGACACCAAGTCCGCTATTTCAGCGTTGATCAGCGCGTCGATTCTCGAGCATCCCAAATTCTACGATTTCATGGCAAACCTCTCGCGCCTCTTCCCCATCTGAAAGACTCGTCGCGGGAACGCGCCGGGCCGCTTTGTCCCCGGGGTTCGCTCCTGCTAGAATTTCCGTTTCGTCATTTATCGAGGAAGCTCGCCATGCTCATCGTCATGCAGTCCAACGCCACCGAGGAACAGGTTCGCGCGGTCTGCGATCGTATCGAGTCGCTGGGCCTTCGGCCTCATCCCATTCCGGGCGCCGCGCGTACGGCGATCGGCATCACCGGGAACAAGGGCGAAGTCGACATCGGCACGCTCGAATCGATGCCGGGCGTGATCGAATGCATCCCGGTCAGCAAGCCCTACAAGCTTGTCAGCCGGGATGTGAAGGCGGAAAACTCGGTGGTGCGGGTGCCGACGCCGTCGGGCGATGTGAGCTTCGGGGGCCAGGCGGTCGCAATCGTCGGCGGCCCGTGCGCCGTCGAGACGCGCGAGCAGGTCTTCACCATCGCCGAGCGCATCCGCGCGGCCGGCGTGCGCCTCTTTCGCGGCGGCGCGTACAAGCCCCGCACGTCGCCCTACAGCTTTCAAGGCCTCGGTGAAGACGGGCTGAAAATCCTGGCGCAGGTGCGGGAGAAATTCGGCATGGGCGTGGTGACCGAAGCGGTGGACAACGAGTCGCTCGATCTTGTCGAAAAATACGCGGACGTGATCCAGATCGGCGCGCGCAACATGCAGAATTTTTCGCTGCTCAAGCGCGCCGGGAAAGCGCGCAAGCCTGTGCTGCTGAAGCGCGGCATGTCGGCGACGCTCGACGAGTTTCTGATGGCCGCCGAGTACGTGATGTCCGAGGGCAATTACAACGTGATCCTGTGCGAGCGCGGCGTGCGTACGTTCTCCGACCACACACGCAACACGCTCGACCTCAGCCTGATTCCGGCCGTCCAGCGGCTCAGCCATTTGCCGATCGTGGTTGACCCATCGCACGGAACGGGACGCCGCAACAAAGTGTTGCCGCTATCGCGCGCGGCCGTGGCCGTGGGCGCCGACGGAATCCTCGTGGAGGTTCACCACGACCCGGCGCACGCGCTCTCCGACGGCCCGCAATCGATTCTTCCGGACGAATTCGACCGGCTGGTCGGCGAGGTGCGCGCGATTGCGGCGGTCCTTGGCCGCACGCTGAACTGAAATGTTCGCGGAGCCACGCGGCGGACCGGACGAGCGAAGGCCGGCTCGTTTTCTCATTGCAGCGGAAACGATTCGTTGTTTGCGCGTGCGAGCTCGATGAAAATTCGCGTCAACTACCGTCTCGTCATCCTGTTTGTTTTTCTGGCGATCCTCGCGGTCCGCGAAGTCGCGCTCGAGCTGCGCCCGTCGTTTCTCCGTCCGGGACTGCACCTCTGCGCGTACGTCGACAACACGGCGGACGGCACGGTGACGGCGATCGACCTGGTGAAGCTTGCGCCGGTGGCGACTATTCCCGTGGGCGCCGATCCGAGCGGAATTCGAGCGAATCCCGCGCGCAAGGAGGTGTGGGGCGTCAGTTCGGCGGGCGGCTACGCCTGGGTGCTGGATGTAACCACGAATCGCATCGTCGCCCGCATACCCGTCGGCGCGGGCCCCTACGCGCTGGATTTTTCCCCGGACGGCTCGCGCGCGTACGTGGCGGCCTCGGGCGCCGACACGGTAGTCGCCATCGACTGTGCCTCCCGGCGAGTGGTCGCGCGCGGGCGCGCCGGCCGCCGTCCGTGGATTGCGCGAGTCTCGCCGGATGGGAAGCTCGTGGTGGTTTCGAACCGCGACGACGCTACGGTCTCACTGCTGGACTCGGAAACGCTTGCTTCACAGGCGGTGATCCCCGTTGCGCCCGATCCCGAGCAGATCGCGGTGCTCCCCGACGGCTCGAAGGCCTTCCTCACCTCCGGCACCACGGACCAGATTTCGGTGGTCGACCTGAAGCGGCGCGTGCTGCTCACCAACCTCGCGCTCGGCGGCACCCCGGACGATCTTATCCTCAAGCCGGACGGCGGCGAACTCTACATCCCGTCCGCTGGGACGCACGGACTCGTGGTGGTGGATACGCAGACCAACGAGGTGGGCGATTTCCTGCTGCTCGGGTCGTCACCTGCTGCTGCAGCTTTGACCGCGGACTCACAGGTGCTTTACGTTTCCGATTTCGCTTCGGGGCACATCGTGCCAGTAGCGATCTCAGTGCGCCAGGCCGCCACGCCGATCTCGGTGGGGCAAGGGCCAAGAATCTGCGAGCTCACTCCGGGCGGCGACATGCTGCTCGTCGTCGACACCCAGTCGGATGACCTCGGCGTCATTCGCGCCAACGAGCCGAAGCCCAGCCTCGTGACGCTCGTGCCGACGGGATCACGCCCGCGCGACCTTGCGATCAAATTGTTCTAGCGGGTCGGGGCACATGCGCGGCTTCGAGGGGGCGCAGCGAGCAGCGCCCTACGGACGAAGCGCGCTTGGGCGGCGTGGGCGTCCCTACAACCGAATCCCTCTTGGACGGCCACCTGGTAACGGATCCTAGAGAACGGAAACTGCGGAGAGGATTCGCTTGTACATGGCATTGAGCTGCGACTCGGAGCGAAGATCCAGCTCGGAAGTGTCGAAACTCAGCACCTGAGTTTTTCCCGTCGCCTGATGATGGCGGGTGTAGGCGTGGCGCAGGGCGTCGAGATACTTGGCGTCGATCGAGGCTTCGTAGAGCCGGCTACGGCGACGGATCCGATCGAGAAGAACTTCGTTTCGAGCGTCGACATATACCGTGAGATCGGGAGGAAAAACGCTCGCGTGCAGACCAACGCTGAGCCTTTCGTACAACTCGACCTCGCGGTCGTGGAGGAGTGCTCGCGCAAAGATGGGATCTTTGGCCTGAGTGTAATCCGAGACGACGGGACGGTTTCGCAGCGGCGGGATCGTTCTTAGTTGCTCGTATCGCGAAATCAGGAAAGCCAGTTGCGCACCGAGGGCCCACCGTTCACGGTTCGCGTAAAAGTCGGGGAGAAACGCGTTGCCGTCAACGTCCTCGAGAATCAACGTGGCGCCGAGATGGAGGGCCAAAAGCTGCGCGAGGGTGGTCTTTCCCGCGCCGATCGGCCCTTCGAATCCTATGTACGGCTGGTTGTGCCCTGGCAAGTGGCTCAGGCTCCGGGGCTTTCGGGGGCCGACTCGGAGGCGGCTGCGGCCCTCTATCCCCTGACGATGGGCCCGATGATACCACTTCTGTTTCCGTGCAATCCGTATTCCACGACGGGCCCGCTGGGCCGCCCGACGATGGTTCGTGTCATCCCCCTTGTATTAACTGTTGCGAAGTGATAACTGTAAGCAAAATTCGGAGTCCATCCGAACGGGCTTGCCGCTTTTTCGATAATCGAGACATTCGAACGCTTTGCGTTCTATCACCAGAAGGGGCCGGATTCTATGAAGACAGCCGTCATGAAGTATGAAGCACTGACCGAAATACTTCCGTCACTTGCCGAACGATTTGAGGCAGGCGATCTGGGCGGGGTGGGACTTGACGCGTCGCGCGTGGCAGCTTCGCAACCGTTGAGAGAATGTGTCGCCGAACTGCTGGTCGAAGGCTGGCTGACTCAAGGCTTGCGATCGAATCATTACAGGCTGACCGAGGAAGGCTATCGCCATTTCGCGCCGCGACTGCACGCGCTCCGAACATTGGGAGATCTTGGAGCGACGAGAGTCGATTCTTCTCGCGCTCAAGAGAATTTCCCGCCCAGCCATTCGTAGGATCTCCCGGCCAGGCGACGAGACGCGTACCGATTCCCGCAGTCCATGACTCGGTGGCTTTTGGGGGAGTGCGGGCGGAGGTAAGCTCGAAGCCCAAAGCTGAAGAAAAGCGAGGAGTGGGCCGCTTGAGGCGGCCCACTCGCCGGTCGATTAGTCGGCGCTGACGGCTTGCATTTCAGGCTTGGGGACGGTGTTGATGGTCTTGAGAATGCGGGAGACGATCTGGTACGGATCGCCTTGCGAGTTCGGCCGGCGATCTTCCAGGTACCCCTTGTAGCCGTTCTTGATGAAGTTTACCGGCATGCGGATCGAAGCTCCTCGATCCGAGAGGCCGAAGCTGAACTTGTCGATGGCCTGCGTTTCGTGCAGACCCGTCAAGCGCAGATGGTTATCGGGACCGTAGACGGCGATGTGGTCGGGAATGTGCTTTTCGAACGCCTTCATGAGCGCTTCGAAATAGTCCTTGCCGCCCACTTCGCGCATGTACTTTGTGGAGAAGTTGGTGTGCATGCCGGAGCCGTTCCAGTCGCCCTTGATCGGCTTACAGTAGAGCTCGACGTCCACTTCGTACTTCTCGCAGAGGCGCATCATCAGGTAGCGGGCGGTCCAAGTATCGTCCGCGGCCTTCGCCGAGCCCTTGGCGAAAATCTGGAACTCCCACTGGCCCTTGGCCACTTCGGCGTTGATGCCTTCGTGGTTGATGCCGGCTGCGAGACACAGGTCGAGGTGCTCGTCGACGATCTGACGGGCGATGTTGCCCATGTACTTGTAACCCACGCCGCAGTAGTAGGGACCCTGTGGACCCGGGTAGCCTTCCGCCGGAAAACCGAGTGGGCGCCCGTCCTTATAGAGGAAGTATTCCTGTTCGAAGCCAATCCAGAGGTCGGGATCGTTTTCGATCGTGGCGCGCATGTTGGTGGAATGCGGCGTCCCGTCCGGATGCATGACCTCGCTGAGGACGATGTAGGCATCCTTGCGGCTTGCATCGGGATATAACGCGACCGGCTTCAGGATGCAGTCGGACTTGTGACCTTCCGCTTGCATCGTCGAGCTGCCATCAAAGCCCCAGAGCGGCAAATCCGCGAGCGTGGGAGGATGCTCGAACGACTTGAGGGTCGTCTTGCCGCGCAGCTCGGGAATGGGCTTTCTGCCGTCGAGCCAGATGTACTCCAATTTATATTTTTTCATAGTGTTTGAATGTCCAGTGGGCCGGCCCGTACAGGCGACCAGCCATGAGAATTTCGGGTGACGCAGTAACTCGGCCGATTGGAACGGTCTAAAAAATACAGGGCCAGAGTTGCGCCGTCAAATTCATTAAATCTATGCACTGCATTCAGTTTCTTTCAATCCCTCCACGGGCAGTTTCTTTGCCTCATTTTCGCCTCCCGTGCGCCAGACCGGGGGACTCAGCACTCAGACTCGTGGATTCGGCGGCGGAACTGGCGCAAAATGGCGCGAAAAAGCCGGGAGACTTCGAACTATGGTTAATGGTGACGCTCTGCCTGAACCGTGGCTGCGCGGGACGCATGACGAAGTACCCGCCGTGCCTAGAGCCGTGCTGCACGCCCTGGAGCTGGCGAAAGAGGACATCGACAGGTGGTGCGGCGACCTGAGCGACGCCGAGATCAACGCTCGCCCGGGTGGCGTTGCGCCCGTGGCGTTTCACCTGCGGCACATCGCGAGGAGCATCGACCGGCTGCTCACGTATGCCGAGAGCGGGGCGCTCAATAGCGAGCAAATGGCTGCGCTCAAATCGGAAATGGACGACGGGGCCACGCGCCGCGAGCTGCTGGACGAAATCGGAACCTCGCTAGCGCGGAGCGCCGTGCGCATACGAGCGATCGACCCGAGGACGCTCGACGAACCGAGGAAGGTGGGGCGAAAGGAGTTCCCCGCAACGGTGTGTGGTCTGCTGGTACACGTCGCCGACCACACACAGCGCCATGTGGGACAAGCCGTCACGACCGCGAAAATCGTGAAGGCGGCGAGGCCGGCGCGCTGAAGTTGCCTATCCGTGAACGGCGTGCGTCTCTTTGGGCGCATGCGAACCACGCTTGCGGCGAGTGAACTGCGCCGCCTCGGTCGAGCCCGCGAGCGCAGTAGTCGAGGCAGTGCCGCTGGTGATCACCTGTTGCACGTCGTCGAAGTATCCCGTGCCGACGAACTGCTGATGCTGCACGGCGTCGTAGCCGTGTTCGTGTTCGCTTTCGAATTCCGCGTCCTGCAGACGGCAGTAGGCGCTCATGCCTTCCTGCTTGTAGCCGCGCGCAAGCTCGAACATGGAATGATTCAGGGCGTGGAAACCGGCCAGCGTGATGAACTGGAATTTGTAGCCCATGGCGGCGATGTCGCGCTGAAAGCTGGCGATCGTCGCGTCGTTGAGATTCTTGCGCCAGTTGAATGACGGCGAGCAGTTATAGGCGAGCAGCTTGCCCGGGAACTTCGCGTGGACGCCATCGGCGAATCCGCGCGCTTCGTTGATGTCGGGCTTCGAAGTCTCGCACCAGATCATGTCGACGTAAGGAGCGTAGGAAATCGCGCGGGCGATCGCGGCCTTCGTTCCGCTACGAACGCGGAAGAAGCCCTCGGAGGTACGCTCGCCGGTGATGAATTCGTGATCGAGGGGATCGACGTCGCTGGTGAGCAGCGTGGCGCTCTCCGCGTCCGTCCGGGCAATGATCACGGTCGGAACGCCCATCACGTCCGCGGCAAGGCGCGCCGCCACCAGCTTGTGAACTGCTTCGAGCGTGGGCACAAGGACCTTACCGCCGAGATGGCCGCACTTCTTCGCGGACGAAAGTTGATCCTCGAAGTGGACGCCCGATGCGCCGGCCTCGATCATCGCTTTCATCAATTCGAATGCGTTGAGATTGCCGCCGAATCCCGCTTCGGCGTCGGCAACGAGCGGGGCCAACCAATAGGCAACCTTGCTGTCGGCGTTGTCCGCGTGATGTCCGTTGGCGTGATTGATCTGATCGGCGCGGACGAGCGCGCGATTGATGCGGCGAACGAGATGCGGCACGCTGTCGGCGGGATACAGGCTCTGGTCCGGATACGTTTCGCTCGCTTCGTTCGCATCGGCCGCCACCTGCCAGCCGCTCACGTAAATCGCCTGCAGGCCGGCGCTCACTTGCTGCACGGCCTGATTGCCGGTCATCGCGCCGAGGGCCGCGACGTAGGGTTCCGAGTGAAGGAGGCTCCAGAGGCGCTCCGAGCCGATACGCGCGAGCGTGTGCTCGATTTGAATCGAGCCGCGCAGCCGGGCGACGTCCGCGGGACCGTATGGGCGAGTGATTCCCGCCCAGCGCGGGCTCGTACGCCATTCCGTCTCGAGATTGACGTGTCTGCCATTGTTGCTCGACATCCGATCATCGCCTCCATGAGCGGCCTTGCGGCCGCGCGCCTTCGCGGGCGCGCAGCCGCTCGCGCTCCCAAACACTGTTGTCGCACACTAGGAAGAAGAAACGAGCTCGCCCATGCACGAGCATCGCTTCCAAATTCCGGGTGATCCGTTGAACCGAGGGTGCAGCAGGGCCTGCGACCTCAAAAACCGGACCGGATTACGTCGAATCCGATGGTCAATTCCCAAGAACCATCGTCGCAGCGGGCATTAGTTAAGTCAAACTGATTGTGATTATCGCAGCGATAACTTCGTGTTATCATGCAGCGCAGCGATTGGGCTTAGGCGAACGGAAGGGGGGCACGAATCGTGGAGATCGACCAGGTCGAAACCTTTCTCGCAGTGGTGATGTACGGGGGCTTTCATCGCGCGGCCGAAGCCCTGCACGTAAGCCAGCCGGCGGTGAGCGGGCGGATTCGGGCGCTCGAGGAATCGCTGGGTGCAACTCTTTTCACGCGCGGCCGGGCCAATCCCTCTCTGTCGCCCGCGGGAAAGGCGTTGCGTCCCCATGCGGAACAATTGTTACGCACGGTCGCTTCGGCGCGCCAGGCCGTACATGAACTGCAGCCGCAAACGGGCGGCGCGCTGCGCATCGCCGCGTCGCTTTCCGTGTGCACGTACCTGATGCCGGACGTAATGCAGGACTACAAGGCCGAGAGCCCGAAGGTGATGGTGCATCTGCGTTCGGGCAATTCGATGCAAGTGTTGAAAATGGTGCTGGAGGGCGAGGCGGAAATCGGCGTAGCGCGCTCGTTGAATCATCCCGAAGTCGAGACGACCACTCTGCGCAACGATCCGCTGATTCTCGTCGGCCACCCGGCGCATCCGATGGCGGGCAAACGCGAAGTGCGACTGCAGGAAGTGGAATCGTGGCCTCTGATCTTCTACGATCGGGGCTCGAGCGACTGGACGCTGAGCCAGGGGCTGTTTCGCCGCGCCGGTCTGCTGCCCAATGTGGCGCTCGAAGTCGAGACGATCGAAGCGGCGAAGCGCATGGTGGAGCGCAAGCTCGGATTCGGATTTCTGCCGCAGATCGCGCTCACGCAAGAGCTGCGCCAGGGAAAATTGATCTCGATCGAGATCGTGGACGCGGAGCCGCTCAGCCGCAATCTCGACGTGATCCATCACGTGAATCGCCCGCTGGCGAAAGAAGCCGAGGATTTTCTCCGATTTCTGCGGACTGCCGTGACGACGACATCGCCCGCGGCAAAACCTGCCGTGCCCCCGCGGATCACGCCGAAGAAATAACGGCCGTGCACGCTGTATCCGATCGAGGAGGAAGCTCGAATGTACTATCAGCCCGGCAAGACGAACCACGGCCTGCGGTACGATCCTTTCAAATCGTGCATAATCCCGAGGCCGATTGGATGGATCTCGACCGTCAGCCGCGACGGGATTCACAATCTCGCGCCGTACAGCCAATTTCAGATGCTGTCGTTCGATCCGCCGTATCTGATGTTCTCCGCCGGGCAGAATAGCCTCGGTCGCCGGAAAGACACCGTGGTCAACGCCGAGCAGACGGGCGAGTTCGTGTGGAACATGGCGACGTACGATCTTCGCGAAGCGGTGAACAAATCCGCCGAGGAGGTGCCGCCGGAAGTCGACGAGTTCGATCTTTCCGGCGTCACCAAAACGGCTTCGCACGCCGTCAAGCCCTGCCGCGTGGCGGAATCGCCGGTGCATTTCGAGTGCACGTACCACCAGACGATTCGCCTGCCGGGCAACACGATGATTTCAACATCCGACGTTGTATTCGGACGGGTGGTCGGCATTCACATCCGCGATGAGGTGATCACGCCGGAGGGGCGCGTCGACGTGCTGAAGATCCGGCCGATCGCGCGGCTGGGTTATTTCGACTACACGAGCGTCGAATCCATTTTCAGGATGATCATACCGGGAAACAACCGGCTCGTGCTCGCGGGAATGGACGGCTCGGCGCGAGGCTGAACATCGCGGGCCGGATTCGACCTCAGGGAAACGAATGGCAAAGTTCGAGAGGCATATCTTCATCTGCACGAATCAGCGGCCGGAAGGACATCCGCGCGGCTGCTGCAACCCGAGCGGCGAGGGCGAACTGCAGCGCCTGTTCAAGGTGAAGCTTGCGCAACGCGGAATCAAGGGCACCGTTCGCGCGAACAAGTCTGGATGCCTCGATCAGTGCGAGGTCGGGCCGACGGTCGTCGTCTATCCGGAAGCCGTGTGGTACGGCCACGTGAAGCCGGAGGACGTCGACGAAATCATCGAATCGCACATTATCGGCGGCCGGCCGGTTGAGCGGCTTATCATTCCCGATTCCCTGCTGAACAACACGCAGAAGAGCCCGCGTTCGGACTGACGAGCGCATTCGGCGTGTCCATCCGAAATCTGTAGAACTGCGGAGTACATCGCAAGAACTACGTACGTGCGCCGAGATGAGGGTCCATTTCGGATCACGCGAGTTCCCTCCCCCTAGCTTTTCAAACGAGTTTTTCGCGAGTTACTAAACTCTGAATGCCGCCGGACGATAAGAACTTGAGGAATATTTCCGGAGACTGTGATGCTGGTCACAGCGAGTCAATGCCCCTGGCGATATAAGAGCAAAGCGCGGAATTCCGGAGATCGTTTGAGCTGCGCCAGATTGAGCTGAAGGAGTCCCATGGAGCGCTGGAAGATTACTCGCTGGCTAACAATTGCGGCGCTCGGGTTGTTTGCTCTGTCGCACGGTCCGGTGCAGGCGCAGGGGCCGAAGGCTCCTTCGGCGTCGGATTCGAAAGACTCTACCCAACCTGAGTACGTGGGTTCGGACGTCTGCAAGACCTGCCACGAGGACATTTACAACAACTGGGAAAAGACTCCTCACTGGAAAACGACGCTGGACACGAAAAACGGCCCGTCGCACCAGGGCTGCGAATCGTGCCACGGTCCCGGATCGGCACACGTGGCCGGGGGCGGGGATGTCACGAAGATTTTCGTCTTTAAGGGTCGCTCCGCAAAGGAAATCGACGAGCGTTGCCTCGGCTGCCACGCCGGCGGCACGGAGCACATGAATGCGATCAACTCAATTCACGCGAAGAACGATGTCAGCTGCACCTCCTGCCATTCGCCCCATCACGCGGCGACGAAAGAGTTTCTGCTGGCCAAACCGCAGCCGGAGCTTTGCTACGGATGCCATCTCACCCAGAAAGCTCAGTTCGAGATGCCCTTCCACCATCGCGTAAACGAGGGCCTGATCGAGTGCACGGACTGCCACAACCCGCACGGAACGGAAGGGCCGAAGCAGGTTCGGATGTCCGCGAGCCAGGATGAAGTCTGCTTCAAGTGCCATACGGACAAGCAAGGTCCGTTCGTGTACGAGCACGCTCCCGTAAAAATCGACGGCTGCGAATCGTGCCACATGGTCCACGGAGGACCGAATGCGCACATGCTGAAAGTCAGCAACGTCAATCTGCTCTGCCTGCAATGCCACACCACGTCAAGCTTCAGCGGCGCGCCGGGCGCGCCCTCGTTCCATAACCAGGCCAGCTTTTTCCAGGCGTGCACCTTGTGCCACGTCGCCATTCACGGGTCGAACTTCAGTTCGACGTTCTTCAAATAGAGGCCGCCATGAGCCGAACGAGGCTTGGCAAAATCGGAATTTTCCGGACGTCGAAGAAAGCAGCCGCGAGCCACCGGCGGACGATCACGTCGCTGAGCTGCGTCGCATTCGCGGCGCTGCTGCTCTGCGCGCCGGCTTCCCGCGCACAAGACGCAGCCGCGGACGATAAGGGCGTCGACTCCGGAAATTACAACATCCAGCAGTCGGTCGAGTTCGGGTACCGGGCCAATTGGGTCAACGGGAACGACGACACCTACGACACGTTCGTGAACCTGGGTCCCGGCGTGCGCTTGTTCGACTACACGCTCGATATGCGCTCGCTGAATCATCAGGGGCTGCTCTTCGACAATCTGCATTTCAGCAACTTCGGGTACGGTGGCGACCCGAACGACGTGTCGCGGCTGCACATCGACAAGAACAAGTGGTACGACTTCGACGCCATCTTCCGGCGCGATAAGAATTTCTGGGACTACAATTTGTTCGTGAATCCGCTGAATCCCGCGGCTCTCAATCCGGTGGGTTCCGAAACCACCGGCTGCATCGTCAGCGGACCCGCGACGGCGCATCCGGGGCTACCCGGCTACTGCTCGAACCCGTCGATCGCGCAAAACAACTCGCCCCACTCCATGGACCTCGTGCGGCGCATGCAGGATTACGATGTGACGCTGCTGCCTCAATCCGCCGTCCGTTTTCGGCTGGGTTTTTCCCACGACCGCGACCAGGGTCCCGGCTTTTTCACGACCGACAGCGGCACGGTTCCGGACTTCCCCGAGAGCTACAGCTACACCACGAATGCTTATCGTGCCGGAGTCGATTTCCGCATTTTGCCGCGAACGACGATTTCCTACGACCAGTTACTGACGTACTTCAAGCAGGACAACGTTGTGACGGAAAATCCCCTCGCCACGCCGGGACAGTATGGATATCAGCTGGCCAACGGCACTCCGGTTGACCTGGGAGTCGTCTGGAGCACGCAGACCCCCGCGGAGGCGTTGCCCTGCGCCGCGCCGATTGCGAATGCAGGGACTGCCCCGCCCACGGCTAGCCCGACCTGCAACGGGTTCCTCAGTTACAGCCAGGTGGGACGCCCGCGGAACTACATGCCCACCGAACGGCTGCGGTTCCAATCGGACTACTTTGACCGGTTCCATATGGAGGGAGCTGTCGGCTACGGCAGTTCGGACAACAAGATTCCCGACTTTGACGAAATCCTCAACGGCTGGACCAGCCGCACGGCAACGCGAGAGAGCACGACGGCCGGACCAGCGGACGCGAAACGGGTCTCCGTGAATGCGAATTGGTCGGGGGTATATACGGTCAACGACAAGTTCCGGATCGAAGACTCGTTCCGCTACGACAACTGGCGCATACCCGGCTTCTGGGCCACATACGAGACGAATCTCTTTGGCGCCGCCGGGGCAGCGGGTTCCGGCCTTCTGCTTCCGCTCTCGCTGTTCAATCAAAGCTCGCCGGCCACCGCGACTACGTTTGCGGCGCTGTGTCCGGCCGCTCCCTACAATCAGGCGGGATGCCCGTTGCATACGTCGAGTTCCGGCGCGGACGTGACCAACGAACTCGCCTATCAGTTCCTCGGCCAGAACCTCAAGACCAACACGTTTGAGTTGCTCTACGACTTCACGAAGCGGCTGAGCGGCAGGATCGGGTACGAGTACACGAACCGCGCGATCGCCCAGGAAAGCGACGTGTTCGACACGGGGGAAACTTACTTCCCCGGCGGAGGCGGCACGGTTGCGAACCACTTCCTGGCCGCGCGAGGCGACTGCGCCCTGGTGTCGGGAGCGCTCCCGGCTGGTTGCACCCTGAACGCGGACGGCTCCATCACCGAAGGTTCGCCGGCCGATCCGGTGGCCGAGGCGGGCAACGATCCGTCACGCCAGATCACCACGATCAACGAGCACGCGCTGGTTGCGGGGTTGACCTACCGTCCGATCGACACCCTCCGGATCACCAGCGATTTTCAGCTCGGCTACAATGACGCGTCGTTCACTCGCATCGACCCGCGGCAGGTGCAGGGTTACAAAGTGCACGCCACGTACACGCCGAAGCCCTGGGCCACGCTTGAGGGCGCGGTTGAAATTCACGAAAACCGCGACAACGTCGACACGGTCGACAATCTCGAGCACGACCGGACGTACAGCTTCACGGCGATGCTCATGCCCACCCAGCGCGTGACCGTTGATTTCGGCTACAGCTACTGGGACGTCTACACGCAATCGCAGATCTGTTTCAATTATTCGATTACCTACACCAATCCAGCGCCTCCGCCATCTACGCTGCCCGTGAGCACGTCGCCACCCGGGGTGAACACGATCGCTTGCCCGATCGCCGGCGCATCGGTGGGAGCCGCAGGTCTCGGGGCGCTTTCGACATACGCCAGCACGGACCATTTCGTTCATGGCGGCTTGATGTGGAAGGCTTCTAAGCGCGTCACCGCGTCGGTGGGTTATGCGGGCAGCTTCGTGCGCGGCAGCACGATCTTTCTCAATCCGCTCGCGCCGTCGGGCACCCTCGACTACAACTACCTGGAGCCCTACGGATCGATCGCGATTGACCTCTACAAAGGCTTCAGTTACAAGGTCACTTGGAACTATTACGGCTTCAACCAAAAAGGAAACATGAATCCGTTCGGCCTTGCACCCGTCGCCCTTCAGGATTTCAACGGGAGCACGGCCACTTTCGCGTTCCGATACGCATTCTGAAAAACTGCTGCGGGGATCGCCACACGTTCGGGCGCCCCGAGGAGGACGCATGACCTGTTCAACGAACCGAAAGCCGTTCGGAGCGCTCGCGCTCGCTGCTTCACTGCTTCTGGCGGCTCTTCCGGCGTCCGCGCAGGGCGACGGAGCTTCTCTCTTCAAGTCGAAGTGCGCCGCCTGCCACAGCGCGGACGGCAGCGCCAGCGGTCCGGCCGGCAAAGCGATGCACATCCGCGATCTCGGTTCGGCGGACGTGCAGAAACAGACGGACGCGGAACTCACCGCCATCATCGTCAACGGCAAGGGCAGCATGCCCTCGTACAAGGGCAAATTGACGGACGATCAGACGAAGCAGGTCGTATCGTTCATACGCGGCCTTGCGAAAAAATAGGCCTGCCGTGGCCATCCGCGATGCCGCACACCGGCCGTTTCGCGGACAGGAGATGCGATGTCCGGGCTTACGCCAGTTCTGATCGCGCTCGTCGTTCTTGCCATCGTCTTGGCCATCTTCTTTTTCATTCGGCCCTCCGTAACGGCGGGCGCCACCGGCAAGATACTGGCGTTCATCGCCTTGTTCATTCTGCCTGTCCTCTGCGTTGTCGCGGGAATGTCCGAACACATGCAGCGTTCCGAGCAGACGCGGTTCTGCATTTCCTGCCATTCGATGGAGCCCTACGGGCGGAGCCTGTACGTCGACGATCCGAGTTATATTCCCGCGCAACACTTTCAGAACCACAGAGTTCCGGCGAATGAGGCGTGCTTCGCGTGTCACGCCGATTACACGATCTATGGGCCGCTCAAGGACAAGTTGCGCGGCGTGACGCGAATCTACATGCAGTACATCAGCACTCCGCCGAAGCAGATCACGATACCGGGCGGCTACAATAACAATCAATGCCTGCACTGCCACAGCGGCGCGCGCAGCTTCGAAAGCAATCCGGTTCATCAGGCGATCATGGACTCGATCAAGTCGAACCAGATGTCGTGCATCACGAGCGGCTGCCACGACACGATTCACAACGTGACGGCGCTCGATCACGTGAAATTCTGGAGGCCCGGGCAATGAAACTCAGCGAAATCGGCATGCAACGGCTGCTGCGAATATCGAGCGCGCTGATTATCCTGGGACTGGCGCTCGAGATCGCGAGCCTCTTGTGGTTCCACCCGCTGGCGTTCGTGCTGTTCGCCTTCGTTGCTACGGGCTTAATCGGACCGGGCGTCGTCGTCTACCTCGCGTCTCTGGTTTTCGCCGTTGAGCCCACCGAGCGCAGCTGAAGCCTTACTTGAAGGGAGCCGAGCGAGGAAAATGCGGAGAGAAAGCCTACGAGGGCGACGCCACCTCAGCGCGTGGCGTTCGCCCCGACGGACGTCGCGCAGAATATCGCGCGGCTATCTCGCGGACGCGCCGACTTCGCGGACGACGCCCGATTCGCCGCGCTCGCGAGCCAGATACTGGTCGTAAATCCAGCGGTAGGTTTTTTCGAGGCCGGTCCGTAGCGGCGTATTGGGCTCCCAACTAAGATATTTCTGGATGAGGGTGTTGTCGCTGTTGCGGCCATTCACGCCCTTGGGGGCGCTCAGATCGTAATTGCGCTTCAATTTGATTCCGGCGATTTCCTCCGCCATGTCGACGAGCTGATTGATCGTCACGGCTTCGCTCGAGCCGAGATTGATGGGCTCGTGGATCTGCGAATGCATGATCATGTCGATCCCCTTGATGCAGTCGTCGATGAACATGAAACTTCGCGTCTGGGAGCCGGTGCCCCAAATCTCGATCTCATGGCGGCCAGAAATCTTCGCTTCGATCACTTTGCGGCAGATCGCGGCAGGCGCTTTTTCACGGCCGCCGTACCAGGTGCCCCACGGTCCGTAGACGTTATGGAAACGGGCCACCCGCGTATAGAGGCCGAAATCCTCGGAGAAATGGCGGCACATGCGCTCCGAAAAGAGTTTTTCCCAGCCGTAGCCGTCTTCGGCGAGAGCCGGATAAGCATCTTCCTCTTTGAGCGAAGGAGCCTCGAAGGTCTTCTGCTTGTCTCCGTTGTAAACGCATGCGGAGGAGGAATAGAAGAATTTCCCGACGCCGTGGTTCGCGGCTGCCTGGAGCATGTGAGTATTGATCAGGACGGAGAGCATGCAGACGGCTTTGTTGTTCTCGATGAAGCCCATGCCGCCCATGTTTGCCGCCAGGTTGTAGATCTCCTGCGCGTCCTTGGCGGCGGTTTCACAATTTTCGCGGAGGTTCAGGTCGAGGCAGAGATTCTCGACGTCGTCGAAGCGCTGATACCAGTGATCCAGCGGCTTGACATCGATCGCGCGGATGCGCTTATGGCCGCGGTCTCTCAGGGAGGAAACCAGGCTCCCGCCAATAAAGCCACCCGCTCCGGTGACGACAACAACTCCCTTGCTCTCCCCCATTGCACTACCTCCGTTTTAAGTTTGCGATTCTGCGTGGTGCAGAATGCTCACTTGCCGGCGAATCGCCGAGTGCACGGGCAGCGAGGCGCCAGTAAGTAAGTGTACGACTGTGTGGTGCGGAACCGTAAAACTTATCGACATCATGTCACTCAAACTTGCGAAGCCCCAGTCGCTCCAGAGCCACGCAGCACACGAACTCCGATCCGTAGACGATGTAGCGCCGCCACAAGCGCCGGGGCTCCATGCAAAGCCGGAACAGCCACTCGAACCCGTGCTCGCGCATCCAGAGCGGGGCCTGGCGCCCTTGACCCGTGTGGAAGTCGAACGCGGCGCCAACGCCGAGCATCACCGGTACAGTCAAGCGGTCGCGATGCGTCCTCATCCACCACTCCTGCTTCGGCGTGCTGAGGCCGACCCAAATCACGTCCGGCGCCGCCTCTTCGATTTGGCGGACGATGGCCTCATCCTCGGCAGGCGTGAGCGCCCGAAACGGAGGGGTACAGACTCCTGCTATCTGTAGCCCGGAAAAACGGGCTTTGAGAGTGGCGGCGAGCTGCTCGGCAACGCCGGGCTTGCCTCCATAGAAAAAATGGCGATAGCCCAGCCCGTCGGTCGTTTCGCAAAAGGCCATCATGAACTCGGGGCCGTAGACGCGTCTGCGCAGGTTATGACCATTCAAGCGCCCCAGCCACACCAAGGGCATGCCATCGGGCACTACAAGGTCCGCCGAGTTCAGGACCACACGGAAATTCGGGTCGTGCAAGGCTTCCATCACTCCGTGCATACCCGTGACCGCCACGTAGTGGCAACCCTCCCGCTGGTCGATCCAGCCTTTCAGCTGCTCCACGGCGCCCGGAATCTGCACGGCGTCGACGCGAACGCCGAGGACCTTGAACGACTCGCGGCCGCGACACGGATCAGCTTGCAGCGTGCTCGACATGCTTGTGGGCAGTCTCAGAGACCCGGGCTCGATGGAAGCGGTGCTGCCGTAAAACCGTGCTTGCAGGACTGAATGACTCGCTCGTGGATGTCCATAAGCATCCGGTAATTCCGGGCCGCAACGTATTTCTGCTCGAATTCGCCCCGAGCGTGGAGTCCCATTTCCTGCGTGGCGTCCGGGTGTTCCCAGGCCCATTCGACCTTGGCGGCGAGATCCTTCGGATCGCCGGGCGTGAAGTGAAGGCCGGTGCGTCCATCCTGGACGAGTTCGACCAAAGAGCCGATCTTCGAAGCGACCACCGGGGTGCCGCAGGCAAACGCCTCCGCGATGGTCAGCGGGAGCCCCTCGTACCACTCGCTGGGAAAGACAAGGAAGCGCGCCCGCTTCATCTCAGCCAGAGTCTTCTCGCCGGAAACGTGGCCGAGCATCTCGATGCCGGAGAGCCCGTGACGTTTTATTTCAAGCTCGAGCTCCGCCCGCAAGGGGCCGTCGCCCGCGATTCGGAGCGGCACCTTGCCGCTGAGATGTTTCCACGCGGCTATAAGAGTCCTCAAGCCTTTTTCGGGAGACAGCCGCCCCACAAACAGGGCCGCCTCACCCGCGCCGACTCGCGGGCCCGGGTCGGGATCGACGAAGCAAGGCTTGACGACAATCTTCTCCGCCGGGAGCCCTCCCTCGATGAATTTGCTCCGCGCAAAATCCGTACAAGCGATGTAGCAATCCACCCTTTCCTTCCAAGTATGCAGGGCGCGCTGGGAGGCAAGCATGAGCGCGAGCGCTGCAGTAGCGCCGGTCGAATGCTGATAGCAACGATGCCAAACGCCGTGGAGCAGAGTCCCATGCAGGCAGTCTTCGCACACATGGCCGCCTCGAAGGAAGTCGCCGCTCGGGCAGAACAGCCGGAAATTGTGCAGGGTCTGTATAACCGGAACTCGCGCCTGCTTGCAGGCGTAGTAGGCCGAGGGAGAGATGAGCGGTATTGTGTTGTGGATGTGCGCCACGTCCGGGCGATCTCGAGCGATAAGCGAAGAAAGCTCACGATAGGTCCGCTTCGACCAAAGCGTCCGAGTTCCCAGCCGAACTCGACTCGCCAGACCGTTCAGAGCGATTTCGCCGCTGTTGCGCGTGTACTCGATTACCCGGTGGCCATGGGAAATCAGAAGGTCGCGCTCCTGCCGGACGCGCGCGTCCTCTCCTCCCGGCCTTTGGTAGAAGTTGTGGATGAGCAAAATAAGCAATGGGCGTCCGTGAGAAACCTTGCTGGCCTACGCTGCCGTCACGAGCAGGCGGGCTCACCCGGCAGCGGGGCGCTCAACGGCGAAGCAGCCGGGCGTTTTGCTCCCGAGCGCAGAGCCGGCGCCAGGGCGATGCCGATGATCAGGAAAAACGGAATCGCCCCCATTGGCGCTTCGAAAAAGTCCTCGAACATGGAGCCCACAACTAGCGCGGCGAAGCACATGAGTCCGAACGGCTGGCCTGTGATGCGATAGCTTTGGACGAGCAGTCGCAAAAGCTCGGCAATCAGTAGGGAAAAAATCAAAACGCCGATCCACCCCGAGTATCCGAGCGCATAAAAGAAATCGTTGTGGGGCGTTTGGATGAAATACCCGCGCTCGATGTATGGGTTGAGGTCACCCATGGGATAGCCGTAGCCGAAACCGAGTAACGCCGTCTGCTTACTTGCGTGTACTTCGCTCCAGATGCGAACCCACCAAATGACGCGGAACTGAGCCGTCCCTGCGAACTGCCGCACCGATCGGGCCGGCGCGAGTTCGGCGGCAAGTTCCCTGCTGACGGGAGCCACCGCTCGGGCGGCGATGTCGTTGACGGAGATTTCCCCGCCGCGTCCTTCTGGTGACTGAATGTTGATATTGGTCAGAAACATGAGCCCGAAGAGAGCCGCCAGGAGGGCGACGGCCGCTACGACTTGCTTGATTCGTCGCGTACACCATGCGAATACGGCCAGTCCCGCCAGGAATCCCACCCACTCCGCTCGAATCTGCAGCCCGAGCATGACGAAGGCGTTGAGCGCCACAAGATACCAGACTCGCTTAAGGCGAGGCTCAAACGCGATCAAGCCGAGAAGGGATACGGCGGACCCATACGGTTGTCCAAAAACAGACACCGTCGAAGATGCGCTCGATGTGCCGGGAATCGCCCACGGCAGCCGGCTGAGAAAAAGAACGTAGGCCAAACCGTAGCATCCATTCCACCATGCGAGAGCATGGACAACTCGCCGCAAGAATCCCTTTCCGCGCAAGCCGACCCAAATTCCCAGGAGTGCGAAAAGAGGATAGTAGTTGAAAGCCGTGTCACGCAGCGCGGTGAACGTCGGATAACCCCTAAGGCTGCCGCGTACGGCCTCAAAGAAACCATAGGCAAGAAACGTGGCAAGCAGCCATTCGAAGCGCTTAAGCTTCTTGACCCGCCACGCAACCCGCGCCCAGGGCCCGTAGTTCGTCCTGGGCCCGAACACGAGAAAAGCAGCGAGCACCATCTCGCCGATGTAAACGCTGAACCATGGCAGGCCGAGATAAGCGAACGAGCGGCCCATGGCAAGATATCCCACGACCAGGAAGAAGGTCAGCCTGGCCCAGCCGTCGGCAAAGGGTGGGGGACCCCACGCCTCAGCCAAATGCCTTGTTTCTACGGTCGCTGTCCCCACCTAGCGCGTTCCTTGCAAATCTTGGGATGACTTCGCTGCCTTCCGGCGCCAGTTTTCCCAGACGAACGGATAGTCGTACGTCATCAGATGAGTCTTTTGCAGCGCCTTGTGAATCTCAGCCCTAAGTTTTCGAGCGTCTGGATAGAATTCATGGAACTGGATCAAGATGTGATCGCAGACCGAAACGAGGCCGGTGTCCAACATCCTTCGCAGGAGCACAAACTCTCCGCCTTCGATGTTGATTTTGAGGAGGTCAATTCGGCGAACACCGAGCTCCTGCACGACGGTCTGGACGTCGCGAAGGCGCACGCACGTCCGCTGGTTCCCTTGCAGGTAAAGCGTTGAACCATCGCCTGCCACGGTCATCTGCGGCGTGGAATCCTGGCTGGAAAGACCGTAGTTGCAGATTTGCACTTTTGGATTGGCTCCAAATTCCGCCACCAACTCCTGATGGAACTGCGGCACCGGCTCGAAGATATACACGTGCGGGTCATATCGGGCGATGATTTGCCGGCTGAAGTGCCCCATGTATCCGCCAACATCAAAGACCGTGCTCTCCGACGACAGCGGATAGTCAAATCGACGCGTGCCGTCTGCGTCGTCCCGATACCACTTCCTGACCTCGGCTCGGTGCCTCGCAGAACGCCACAGGCCCCGAAAATCGCCGTGGCGGACGAACGACCAGGCTTTGCCGACGAGGACCATCGGCGTGCTTCCGCTGTAGGCGAGATCGCTCAAGTCGCAACCACGGGGCAATGGTATTTGCTTCCGCTCATCTTTGTCGGAGAGCCACCGCCGGGCCAGGGCTCGATGGCCGAAGCTGAGATTTCGTCACCCACGCAATTTTCGCCTACGGTCTGAGTTTGCTGAGACGCCATAGATATACCGGCGAGTTCTGCAGCCGCCAGCGCAACAGGTCCATCAAATCGGAGAGCGAGACTCTCACCTCCGCCTCCTTCTGGAACGCTTTCAGCTCCTCCATCATGTTGTTTCCTTCGCGCACGCTGAGTTGCGAGTCATGCAAACGAAACGCCGCGACGCTCGGCCGCGTCAACCTCGCGACGGCACGACCGGAAGTCACAAGTCGAAAGAAGAAGTCGTAGTCGGCGATGTTGCGGAATCTCTCGTTGAAGCCACCTAGTTCGCTGAACGCAGTCCGACGATAAATCGCCGCTGGCTGCGCGAACCCGACGCGCCCCCCGTGGACAGGGCTCAACCGAACGAGGCCGGCAAGCCGACGCGGTGGCGGAGCCTTCATCATGAAGAGAAACCGACCCTCCCAATCGACAAAATCGCAGTCTCCGTAGACCAGGTCGGCGCGTTTTTCCTCGCCGCACCTCACGAGCCTCGCGTAAGAATCGGAAAATACGACGTCGTCCGAATTGAGATACGTGACCCATTCAGAATCGAGCTCGCGCAGACCGGCATTGATCGCGCGATACATGTTGCCCGGCGGGACATAAATCGTGGGAATGCCCCACTCGCGGCAGACCTCGAGAGTCCCGTCCGTTGATCCGCTGTCAGCGACAAGGATCTCTGGACTCACGCCTCGCTGACTGGTTAAAGAGTGCAAAGTCCACGGTAGAGTGGATGCTCTATTCAGTGTCGGAACGACTACTCCGATTTGCGGTTTAGGCATATCTTTCAGATCCAATCGTTGGCGCTCACTCTAATTCGTAAAGAACCCGAGTCCTGCCGTCGGGCGACTCAGGGTCGCCCTCCGTCCTGCGCAGCCCGGCCGCCACGATGGTGTTGTGAACGCTCATTGGCGAAATATTCCTGGGAGCAAGAAGGGTTGGGTGATACTCCAAAAGAAGCGCCCTCACTTGGCCGGCCTGGATGTGGGGAAGAAGACTCAGAACCACTTCCTGTTCGAAACCCTCGACGTCGACTTTGACGAGGTCGAATCGGTCGGCCTCCCCGTCACGCAGGATTGTCTCCGGCGAAATGAATCGAAACTCCTCGACTCCGACCGTCGAGTGATACCGGGACACGACGCTTGAGAGTCCCGTGTTCACCGGCGTGTAGCTAAACAGCTGCCCGGTTTCTCCGTCTTCGCCGCCCATGGCGTTGGAATACACTCGCGCCCACGAGATTTCGTTGATCCGCAGGTTGATCTCGATCAGGTCCCGGCACTTCTGCTGAGGTTCGACTGCCAGGACCTTGCCGGACGCCCCGACGAGGCGGCCCGCCAGAGCGGAATAGAAGCCTTCGTTGGCTCCGACATCGAGGAATACTTTCCCGGGTCCTAGTTTGCGCCGGAAGACCTCTACCGTTTCCGGCTCGTAAGCTCCGTCGAGCAGAACCTCCTGGCCAAGGGTCGTAAAGGGATCCAGGTAGAGGCGCAAACCCATCTCCACAGTCACAATCCGGCGGTGATCCCAGGGTCCAAAAGCTTGCACGAGAAAAGCGCCAAGCCGGCGAGGTTTCATATTGCAAAGGCGGCGCCACTTCGCGGCAAGCGTCACGAGTGCTTTCCGATTGGCCGCGTCCTCAGACGCGCTCATCACTACAGCGGGGACATCCGCAGAACTCATCTCACTCCTCATCGTCCGCCAATCCCTCCCGCGTCGAGTGTTTGACCGGTCGTCACAGCTTCCGTGGCCACCGATCGCGCATCACGCCGCAAGAACCACGCGTAGCCGATCATCGCAGCCGCAAAAGTCAAATCGTACGCAACCGCCGATCCGAGAACCGCCGCTTGGCTAACCAACACAACGCCGGCGACCACCGTGGTGACCGCAGCCAAGAAGTTGCAGCGGAACACGACCTCGCTTCTCGACAGCCCGAAGTAATACATTCCGAGGGCGTGTCCCACGTAGGCGAACGCCGAGCCGAGGACGAGGACTCTCAGGTCCGCCCCCAAGCCCGCGTAGGCGGAGTTCGATCCGTAAACCACGCGCAGCACCCACTCCGGAAAAACCGAGATGAACGCCAAGTACGGCAGCAGGATCGAGGCACCCAGGAAAACGTAGTTTCGAACGGCACGGAGTGCGGCTACCGGCTCGTTCCTCCTCGCAGCGACAGTTGGTAAAACGACGCTGCCGACCGCGAACATCACAGGATTCGTAACCCTCACTAGGTTCAGCAATGACTGGAAGGACGCGACGTCGGCGATCTGTCTGAGCGCCAGAAACCACAACAACGCCTGGCCGATAAAAGCCTGGGCCAGGCCCACGAGCAGCGCCCATCTCCCCACACGCCAGAACTTTGCCACGAGGCTTAGCGCTCCGCGAAAGTGATCCGGACGAATTCTCAGCTGAAACGCTTGAAGCGTCGCAGCCGCGAGAGACGTCGCGGCCATCGCCTGGAACGCGAAAGGAAGCGTGAGCTTGTGAGCGAGGAATGCGGAAGCAAGCAGGGCCGCCTGTCCCACGTAGCTCAAGGCGTCTCCCCAGACGGCATCGCCGTGACGTAGCGTGGCCATCAGCCCTCGGCGCGTTGTTTCCTGGAATTGCCAGAACAAGAGAGCCAGCAGAATCCATAGCGCGACCGAGGAGGCATGGAACAAAATCGCGATTGCCGCTGTAAGCGCCCCGAGAGCGGTTCCGAGCCATGCGGTCAATACCAATGACCCACCGACCAGGCGGCACAACTCGTGCCTGCTTGCCTTGGCTCCATAAAGAGAAAGTCCGTAGACGACCGCCGCGGAATGCATGCTGACCGCAAACAGCATGAATGCGAAAAGCAGGGCGTAGATTCCGTACTCGGAGGGCGCCAGAACTCGCGCCAGAAGGATCGTCGTGATGAAGTTTCCGGCCGACACGCAGCCTTGGTCCACGAGGGACCAGAAGCCCGGGTCCGATTTCCATCGCCCGATCGATAAGGTCACGAGGCCCTGCTTCGTCCATGCCATCTCCGATTCAAGTTCGCTTTCACGCTGGAATCTTCCGCAAGCGCAGTGTCATCATCGCTCTCACCGGCCGGAGCCGCTCAGGGCGGCCGGCAGCGTCTTGAGCAGGATTTTGCCGTCGAGCCACAGGCTCCAATTCTCGATGTAGGCGATGTCGAGAGATAAATTCGTTTCGAACGACGGATCCTGCCGAGCCGTCACCTGCCACAGCCCCGTCATTCCGGGCTTTACGTCGAGCCGGCGAAGATGTTCGAGGTTGTAGCGTTCGTAGTCGTCGAGGGGATGCGGTCGGGGCCCGACCAAACTCATGTCGCCGCGAACGACGTTCCACAGTTGCGGCAACTCGTCGAGGCTGTATTTCCGGAGAAACCGGCCCACTTTCGTGACTCGCGGATCGTCCTCCATCTTGAAAAACGGCCCCGCGCGTTCGTTGCGGCACCTGAGTTTCTCCTTCTGTGCGTCCGCGTCCGCCACCATCGTGCGAAACTTGTAACAAACGAACTTTCGCGCCTTTCGTCCGACTCGCGCCGAGCGGTACAACACCGGCCCTTGGGAATCGCGCCTTACGGCAACCGCCAAGACCGCCAAAAGGGGAGACAGCACAACGAGTGCAGCCGACGCGATCGCGACATCCAATACGCGCTTGAAAAACAGTCCGATCACGGGAATGGTCCCGATGTGCAGATCCATGACGGGGAACTCTCCCAGATAGTGGATCGGGGCGTTCCAGCCGAGCCCGTCGTAAAGATCGGGTATCACTTTCACGTCGAGCCCGCGACGCCGCACTTCATCGACGATGCGCTTCACCAACTCCCGCTCGGACGGAATCGTGATGAAAACTTCGTCTATGAACTCCGCACGGATCACCCGGTCCAGGTCGTCGATGCGTCCCAGCACGTCTGCTTCGCCCACATGATTGGTGTCAACGAACCCGCGCACCCTGTAGCCCAACACGCGATTGGCGTCGAGGAACGCGGACAGCGCCCGGCCGACTCGCCCGCAGCCTACAATGAGCGCGTTGCGGGCTCCCACGCCCTGCGTGACTCGGCGAATTACGAGCTGCCGTCTGGCGAGCCGCCATGAAATCAATGTGATCAAATTCAGGAGCCCGCTGAAAATAACGACGAAGCGGGAAAACATTCGTACGCCTGAAACGAAAATGAAAGCCGTCAGCACCAGCGTTGCGCACGTCACCGCCCAAGCCACAGCCATCGATTCGCCGGTCGCCGTTTGCTCTCGAAGAGTTCGGTAAAGGTGCTGGCTCTGGCAGAACAAGACGATCAACGCCACATACACCAGCAAAATCGCTCCATACGGGCGGAAGGTCGGATTGAATGGCAGCGTCCAATGCGATGTCGATAGAACTCCGCCGCGAGCGTCTGCCCCGAAGCGAAGGTAGAACGCAATCACCGCGTCCAGCGCAACAAAACAGATGTCGATCAGCAGGTAGCCGATCTGAACCCAAGCGCCGCTCGGGATCCGGAAAGCCAGTGAATTTCTGATATCCGAACCCGGAGAGGGGCGCACGAAGGGGCTCTGAATCGCGGGGCTCTGGCCGTTCGCCGGCGCTCGCCGCGGCGCAGCACCCGTGGCACTCATCGTTGCGGCCTCCCGGTGATCGAATCGGTTGAGGACGTCATGGACGATTGCCGGCGCCCGTAAAGACGGACTTTGGTTCGCAAGAATCCGCGGGCAGCAGGCCATTCTCCGTGGTGTGAAACACCGAGGTTGGACTAAAGCTCTGAGTCCACGACGGCGGCTCGCCGAACACCGGCTCGAGGTGCGCCTCGTCAACGTCGACGATCACCGACCGTTGAATCAAATCGACCGAGAGAACCATCCGCAAATTTCGCTTCCGCTTTACGAGGATTCCTCCCGCTCCTCGCAGCGGCCCGCCGGTCACGCGGACGCGCCTGCCGACGGTCAGGTAAGGATGCGGCTGCGCAAGAGTGTTTTCGGCCAAAACGCGCAGGCAGGCGATATCCCGCTCGCTGAGGGGCGTGGGCAGGCCGCCGAAACCCACGAGTCTGGCGATACTCGGCACTCCGAGCACGCGAATGCGTTCGCGCGCCGGAACCAGCACGAACACGTAGCCGGGAAACAGCGGCATTTGCAGACGAACCCGGCGATCCTTCCAACTCCGAACTGAAGCGTAGGTTGGCAAGAACGATTCGATCGATCTGCGCGCCAACTGCTCATGCGCGCGCCTTTCATGGTTCGCGCGCGTGTACGCCGCATACCAGTGCGCATCGGACGAAATCGTCGTCGTGTTGGTGCCTTCGCTGTCTGCGGCCGTTGAGATCATGAGTGACGATCCTTGCCCAGGCATTTGCAGACCCCCCGTAATCCGACGCTTGATACAGCTTCGCCCCGTCACTTACAGGGCGTTTGTGACATAACCCATGTGCCTTCAATCACTTGACTGAGAGAGCGGCGGCGATCTACGATTTGTCGACCGACTCTCCCCGCCGATCTCCGTGCTCATCCGCCGCGGACTCGTTGCGGCGCCAAATTCTCTCAGCGCTCTTTGCGCTGCCGTTGGACGATGCACCGTTCACCTGCCCGGCAAAATCTGCGAACACTCGCCTCGCGAGGACTTTCAGCGGGTCCTCCGGGTCCATGTTCGTCCAGTTTCGGGAGCCCACGATCCACGCCAGGCCCGCACCAAGAACCAGAAACCCGCCGAGCACGCTCAAAAGAAAGCGCGGCAGAAACGACGGTTTTTCCGGAACGTTCGGCGGGTCAAGCACCTTGACGCTGGGGAGTTCTTTCGCTTCCTCCACTTTCGCCATCTCGTATTCCTGGGTCAGCACTTCGAAAACGACTTCTTGGACCTTGGCATTCCGTAGCAGGTCCGCGTACGTGACCCCGAGCGATGGCAGTTTGCGGAAGGAAGGAAACAGTGAAGGGTTCGGCGAGGACGAACCTGTTGTGTTTCCGTCGGGCACGCCACCCATTTGATCGAGCTGATGTTGCAGCTCGTTTATGCGTGCTTCGGTCGAGCGCACTCTTACGTTGTTGTCCGTGTATATTTGCCGCAAGCCTTGAAGCTCGGTTTGAGCCGCGATGAGCTCACCCTGCAGGTTTGCGGTTGCCGTAACCATCGCTCTGCCCTGCGTGGGGACGTCGAGCGCCGCGTTCTTGCTCGCGAAATCGCTGAATTTGTCCTCGGCAACTTCCAGGCTCTGCTTCACCTGCTGTAGCCTTTGCTCGAGGAACACCCGTTCGCGGTGGGCGGCGGAAGTGTCCTGAGTCGCGAGCGTCCTATCCAACTCGTTGATGTACTCCTGGGTCATGGCCGCGGCCCGTTGAGGGCTGTGGTCGCTTACCTTGATGACGATGATTCCACTGGTGTGGTCGGTGGACAGGTCCGTGCGGCCGGCTAATTTGTCGCGGGCATTGTCCCAGCGGCGCTCGTGATAGACCTTGCGAAGGTCGAATTTCTGGATGACGTCGTCGCGGATCGTACGGCTCTGCAAAACTCCCAGGAAAAGATCCCCCGTTGTTTTCAGGCCCAGGACGCTTCCGGCGATGTTCGTCAACGAGTCCGAATTCGATTTTCCGGACAATCCCGCCAGCATCGCGAGCCCTCCCAGCCCGGACGACTGGTCCGGCGGCATCAGTCGCGCGGTCGACTGATACTCGTAGGGCAACACCAGTGCGAGGATCAGGGAAAGAGCGAATCCGCTCGCGAACGCCTTGAGAAGGAATTGCCGGTGCTCCCAAAACATCTGGAGCCGCGCTGCCGTTCTTTCGCGGGAAGCTCGCCGGTCAGCCGGGTTGACGTAGTTCAGCTCGAGCTCGAGATCATCGACGCGCACGTCCCCCGATCGCGAATTTTGCTTGTCCGCCATTACGATAGCGTCTCCAGATCAGCCAAACGCTTGACGCTCATGCCTGCCGCCAGCCCGTTGTCGAGATCGGGCGAATCAGTCATCGATAGGCGCGCTCTCATTGACTCTTCCCCGCTGAGCGTCCCGACCAGGGCCAGAATGTCAGCTCGAATGACGTGGTCACGTCCGTTTGTCTCGTCGGTGAAATCACCGGAAAGTCCCACGTCTCGTACTGGACCGAACCCGACAGGCTCAGAGTCGAAGTCACCCAAGCCGAAGCGCTTCCACCCGCGTCGGTGATCGTTCCTCCGTTCGGCATGAATAGTCTGCTGACCTTCTCGTGCCGGAAATTGAGCTGCACGCTGTCCTTGGGGGTAAACCAGTAGGTCGCCCATATATCTGCGCCCTGTCCTTGGCGCCCAATCCAACTGCCGATGAGGTTCCCGGAATCGGTGTATCCGCTGACAAACCGGTTGTTCCAATAAAAGAATCCGTGCTGAAAAGGCGGCTTGATCGCCGGAGGATCGGTGTAGAGTCCCTCGGCCCGAAAATCGAGCTTCGGAATTTTGGGGATGCGAGGCATGTAGATTCCCGCGATCACGGATGCCTTGTCCCAATCGCGCCATGGGCTGATCTCATCGTCCGTAAATGCGTCTCCGTAAAGCGTCAACCAGTTCCGGACCTTGGGAAACCTGTACGTGAAATCAAATCCGCCTCTCCGATCCCCGGGATCGCCCGAGGTGCCCGGCGCGCCGTTGCCAATCGAAAAAATGGACTGGCCGAATTTATGCAGGGTCATCGGAACTCCCGCTCCGGCGAAAAGGGTGGTGATTCCCATGCCCATTTCGAAGTTCTCCGTCGGCTTCAAGCTGATTTTCCATCCGTCCATGAATGGCTGATCGCTGAGCGGCTGCGTCCACGAGCCGGTGAGGCCGGTGACCGCACTATTCACCCAGTTTTGTCCGGTGAGCCGCCCGAGGAAAAACTGGATACGTATGGGACCGGCGACGCGCAAGACGCCAGGCAGCGTGAACGGCGATACCCGATTGATCTCGAACATTTCGATCGGCGCGGCGTTGCTGCTGAAGAGCATCGGCCCGCTCTGGTCGGGACCCCACCACTGTTCCTGCTTTCCAAACGTGAACGCCCAGTTGTCGAACTGAATTCCCGCGTAGCCGTCAAGCAAGTCTGCCTGACTGATGGACGCAATCGAAGTATCCGGCGGGATGGGTGGGGCTGGAGCGCCCGAAGGAACTACGGGAAGAAGCTGCACTTGCTCGATGGCGGTCCGCGCCGAGAGCGGAAGCGCGGTCGCCGATGGCGCATATTGATACTCCACGCGCGCGTACCCGACCAATGGTCCGTCGGTGGCCCACCCCGAGCCGCCTGCGATCAGGTTCGCTCCCTGCTCGTAGGGCCGGCCATCGTCATTCACGATCGTCTGGCCGAAGTCGTATTTCGCGCCGTCACTCAGGGGCTGGCCGCTGATTCCCGTCACGCGGCTATACAGCGTCTCGACTCGCGCATTGCGGTTCGTTCCGCCGCCAAGAAAGTTGAGTTCGGGCGCGAATTCTTTGTCGAGGTCGCGCAGGATGCGGCTCGCGGTTGCGGGACTGTTCGGATCTTCGGTCACCCGGTCGCTCGCATCGCTGATCAGCCGCGCGCATTCCATCCGCGTCCACGGACGCTGCCCAAGGAAGCCCTCCGGCACATAGCCGAGCGCCTCGAGTCGTTCGAGAGCCGGGTAAATCCAGCTGTCGAGGGGGACATACGGAGAGCCCATGTTCTTGGGCTGAAAGGGATGGTCGCTGAGGAGCGTGTCCTTCCAGCTCGTCCACTCGCCGCCGCCCAAGGTTGGATCGTGGTACCTCCCGTAAACCAATTGGCCATCGAGCCAGCCGATCGCGCTGCTCACCAATACATCCGACGGAAAGTGTTGCTTGCCCTCGACGCGGGCGGCGCCGATCGCCGCGGCAGCTCCATACGCGAGCAACTGCGGCAATGGCCCTGGATACTCATGGCTCAACACGCTGGCGACCGACCATGCCACCGCCGCGTGGTCGGAAGGAAACGAATCGCCGCCGCTCCAGAAATCGCCTCGGTGGTCTCCCTGAAAGGGACGGTTTCTCCCGGTCGCATACTTCAACGCTTCGACAACCGCCAGGCTGTCGACCGCTGCCTCACCCGCCAGAAGTCCGGCTTCTCGCGCGTGATCGTTATGGGTGAAGTGGCCCCAAAGATACAGCGCGCCCGTTCCGCCCGCGAACGCGGCGATGCCGTAGTTCGAAAAACTGACGTAGCGATTTTGCGTTTTCGGCGTGTTGGAGATTTGCGCGCTTACATCTCGGTCCGTCGCGATCATTCCCGCGGTCAAGCCGCCGAGAGGCACCAGCCAGATGCTGTCCTCGATTCGAAGGCGGGCCGGGCTCGACCAGATCGCTTCCTGTTGCTTGATGATGTGTTTCACCACGGACATTCCGAGCGCATTGTTGTAATCGCCCGGATCCGCAGATTTCTTCGTCGCGGTGTTCGTGCCGCTGGCCTGCGTCGCGCGATCGGAAGGCTTTTCCGTCGCGCCCTGTGGCGTCACCCCTTGAGCGCGGCAAATCGGACTTGCCCCCGCAGCGATCATCATCATGCAAGAAGCAACCATCAACCCTCTCCTGATCCTCACACCGGCCGATCGCATCAGTAGTGGGTGGCGATGAAGACCGTGCTCACAACCGACGAAGCCACCGACGCCGCGGTGAACAGGTTCGCCCATTGCACGCCGCCACCAATCGTCTTCTCCGGAACGACCACGGTATCGCCGGGCTCCAGCGTGGCTCCGAGGGCGCTTCCGGTCCACAAGCTCTCTCTCCGGCCAATCACCGAACCATCCGCGCGAATCACGAAGATCGCTTTTCGATTCGCGGTGGTCGTCGGTCCGCCGGCCTGTTCCAGGTACCACTTCGCGCTTTTCCCCGGCCGGTAGGAAACGGCCGTCGGGTTGAATACCTGGCCGGTGACCATCACGTAGTCCGGCCGCTTCGGAACGAAAAGCACGTCTCCCGCCCTGACGTCGATGTCAGCCGTGCTGTTTTTCCAACGGTCGACGCGGGATGAAATTCGGATCGCGACGCGCCCGACCGGCTCGTTCGTCGTCAATTCGGTCAACGTGGTCTGATATTGGCCGAGCGCCATCTCTTTGGCCTGTTTTTGAGCCGGTGTTGTGTCGGGCAGATTCTGCAAGCTGCCTTCCGCGTCCTTTACGCGCAGAATCAGCTTGTCCTGCTCTTTGGCCTCGAGTTCACGCACCTGTACGCGTTCCAAAATCGCGCCGTACGGGTAGGCGTCCGGCAGGAATCCGCCGGCTCGCTCCACGACGGAACTCAATCTCTCGCCCGGCCGGATCCCATACGTTCCCGGATGTTTCACTTCGCCCTTCAGCGTGATGGTTGCGCCGAGGTCGTCCCAATTGGAAAGTTCGCGGATCGTCACGACGTCGCCGTTGTGCAAGACCTCATTCGCTTTCGGATCGTCCGACATGGCGGCCGAAATCTCGATCGGCTCATGCTGCCCGTTCAGTTGTGTCGGACCGGACCACTCGTAATGGGTGAGATCTCCCATTTGGGTGTCTGCGCTCGGTTGCAAACCACCGCCGACCCGGATCAGGTCCGCGACGGTCATGTTCGTCGTCAACGGGTACCGCCCCGGTTTGCCGACCGCACCCTCGATGTAGACAGTTGCCGGCTGCTCGGCGTTGGGGCTCTTGTGTACGAGCAGCCGATCGCGCGACTCGAGAAGAAGATTCTGCGTAGGATCACCCGCAAGGGCCGCGCTCAGACTGACGCTGAAAATCTTCGCCTGACCGTCCGGCAGGTAGCGAAACACCTGCGCATCGCCAGTCTCGGCATCGGGAGCCAGTCCCCCGGCGAGGTGGATCGCATCCGCCACGTGGATCTGTCCCGATGTCTGGTACGTTCCGGGCCCGCGCACGTCTCCGAGGACGGACACCGTTGGAGGATTCTGAAAGTCGAACCGGCTGAAGATTCGCACGGTGTCCATCGCGTCGAGCGCCGGCGCTTGCGAGGGGTTTGCCAGCGCCTCCTGCAGATCGAAGCTTTGAACCGTGGGATGAAAATCGGGCGCGTTGAGACGGATGATCTCGGCGTATTCAAGCGCGGGCTCGGGCAGCAGGTCCTTGAACGACGAGATCAAATCCGTGACGCGCATGCCCGCGTGATAGGAGTATCGCCCGGGACGGATGACGTGCCCTTCGAGATAGACCGCGTCCTCGTTCCCTTGCGTGATGGGGAAAACCCGGATACGGTCTCCGTCCTGAATCTTGAAGGACTGAAGCTGCTTCGTCGCCGCCGCATCGTCGTCTGACGACGGAATATCCAGGCTCAGCATCGTTTGCTTTTGGTGGGCGATCGTCCGCTGCACTTCGATGTGGCGGAGCGTCGCGGTGGGCAACAGGCCTCCCGCCAACTCGAGCACGCTCGCCAGGTCCGTCTCGTCCTTCATCTCGTAGATTGCCGGCCGGCGGACCATGCCCTCGACGGTTACCTGCGGCCCTATCGGCGGAACCATCACGCTGTCGCCGTCCTGAAGGCGCTGCATGTCCGATTTCACGCCGTGCAGGAGCAGATCGTACAAATCGACGGTCTGCACGACCTGGTTTCCTCGCAGGTGCTTCACGATGCGCAAAGACCCGCGAGGCGTCGGCCCCCCGGCAGCGAAGAGCGCATTGAGGGGGGTCGAAAGCGAACTGATGTCGTATGCGCCAGGATTTTCCACGTCTCCGACCACGTAGACCCGGATCGTTCGCAGCCGTGCCAGAGAAACCGCCACGGAAACATCGCGGAACTGCGTCCGCAGCGCCTGCTGCACGTTCTGCTGGACGTCCGCCAGGCTCTTGCCGCTCACGAGCAGAGGTCCCACCTCCGGCAGACTCAACTGCCCTTCGCGGTCAACCGAGCGGTAAATCCGGCGCGAGACGCTGCCCCAGAGGTCGATCGCCAATCCGTCGCCCGGCCCGACGACGTAGTTGGGGCCTGCTGGAAGATCCATCGGTATGAAGTACGGGTTCTGCGAGTTGTTGCTGAAGACGGTCATTCCGAACCGTCGTGGCTCGGCGGGGCGAGGCAACGCCTGCAAGTACATGTCGTAAAGCGAAGGGATGTCTTCGTATGGGCTCGCCGGCCGCCTCATTTCGACCGGTTCGAGCATCGCCTGATTCTGGTTGCGAGTGGAGGATCGGTAGGCCAGCAACGACGGGTTATATCCGGCCGCTCCCGCTCCATTCGCCCCAACCGCGGGATACATGTCGAACGGGCTGATGTCCGTTCGATCCATGGGCGGCTCGAACTCGGAATCGGCGAGGTACTGCCCCATCATGCTGTTCTGAGAGTTTCCATATCCTCCGCCACCCATGGAAAGGCCGCTGCCTCCGCCGAGCCCGCCCTGCTGCATGAACGGCGACCCGCTCGATCCGGCTGAAGACGAAGACCCGAACTCTCCGTCCGAGGATCCGAAAACGTCCATCGAGCCCATGGAACCGCCGCCCGCGAGCGCTCCCAGGTCGTCCTCGGACGCTCCCGTTTGCGTCAGCATCGTGCGCTGCAGCGTATCGCCGCCCCCGCCGGGCGGTTCGATCGGGGGACTCAACTGGCCGGGCTCGCCGAAATCAGGCGGCAGCCCCTGCATCCCTGCGGGAAAAGGCTGCTGATACTGGGGCGGAACTCCTTGAAGCTGTTGCTGTGGCTGCTGCACTTGTTGTGATTGCGGCTGCGGGCAGCTCGATTTGTCGCCTTGCGCGCATTTCTTGGCCTTGGCGAGCTTGTCCTGCGCCTCCGAAGCAGCCTGCGCTCTGGCCTGCTCTTCCTCCTGCGAGATCCATTTCACGCGTTCCTGAACTAGCAACTCCTGTTCTTTCCCGAGTTCCGACTCGGGATTCACGATGGGAACGAGGTAGCCGTAGCGCTGCAGCAGCGCGGTGGCGACCGCGCGAAACCGGACGTCGTTGTCCAGCCGCTGAAAGATCGCATCCTCGGTCAGGTCCGACTCGGTGATGAGCTGTCCCTGATTGGTTGCGTCTTGCGCCACCCAGCGCTTCAACTCCACCATCAGTCCCGGGTTCTGCACCAGCACCGTCTTGATGTCGGCGGAAGATGCCGCCACTTGGCTCAGGTTGTCCTGTGCGAGCGCGGGACTGCTCGAGGCTGGAGCCTGGCCCTCGCTCTGTGCTCTGCTCGGAGCCGGGAACAGCACGGCCGGCAGCGCCAGGAGCAACAAGAGTCCCAACTCTCGAAGGAATCTCCCGCGCGCAGCCCGTCGTTCACAGATCATTGAAGCCTCTCAGAAGACTGTAGTTTTCCCCGCAATGCACCAAGCACCCCGGCTTCCGACGCCTCGATCTGGTTCGACTCGATGCGAAGAGAAGCCCAATAAAAGACTGTGCTGTTTCGATCCGCTGAAATCGCGATCACCTTGATATGCGGGTGTTCCTGAAGGATTGCTTCGCAGAAGGTCGGCAGGCGTTTCGATTTATCCAGAGAGACGATCAGGAAGTCCGGCCGGCTCTGTTCAACGGCGGACGTTATCTCCGACTCCTTGTCGATCTCTCCAACGATCTCAATGTCCGGCTGGTCCGATATCGTCGCCATCACGAGTTCTCGAATTAGTCGCGGTCGGTTTGCAACGAGCACTCGAATCGGGCTCATCGATAGCCTCCTGCATCGGCCGAATTCACGCGAGTATCCACGTGTTCGCCCGGCAGCCACAGGCTCAATTTGGATTCAAAAAGGAGGGGGTATAAGAACGGGTGATAACAGGGCCAGCGTGGGGTTACTTATTTCTAGTACCCTGTCACTCTCTTAATCTTCTGTACATAGTTCCGCCTAGAGTAGCCCGGGGAATCACTGGAGGCCTAGGCTTCGGCCCGGTCATGCTCGCAAGCATCTCGAATGCCCGAGCGGTCTTCAGCACCGACTTTGCGCAGGATCCGATGGATATGGCTCTTGATCGTCTGCTCTGAAACGCTCAACTCAGCCGCGATTTCCTTGTTTGTAAGTCCGCGGCCGACCAAAGGAACCAGTTGCTGCTCCCGCCGCGTCAGTCCGAAAGGCTTGCCCGCTTTTTTCGGGCCGAGCCGATGCTGTGCCGAGACGGACTCGAACAGCACCCGCGTCAGTCGTCCCGGGCACACCGCTTCCCCGCGCGCCACGCCGCGAACCGCCGCGATCACATCCGCGGCCGCAGCCTCTTGCAACACGTAGCCGAGAACGCCTTGCCGCACCGCTTCCAGGAATGTCCGAGGATCGTCGTGCATCGCGACTAGAATCCAGCCCGGACGCCGGTACCCGTTCGGGTACGTTCCGCATCCATCGAGCAAACAGCGCAGAGAGTCCGACACCCAGACCTCCGGCACCCTCTTCTCTTCCGAACCTGCGTGCTCTATCGCTGGCCGCTCCACTGCAGCCACGTTAAATTCACGCTTCTGCGTCAGGATTCGTGCGATCGACTCCCGCAATAGGCGGTTGCTCGATACAATCGTTACCGACGTCTTTTCTTCCATCAGGGTCCCGATTTAATTGTCGCGACTGGGTTTGTGTAGAAGGTGAATCATTACAGCGAGGGCGGCCGAGGTAAAGTACTAATTTATAACGGTACTTCGAATTCGGTACATTTTGTGTTACTCCCTTGCGGGAACTACTCACTGTCTAGCGCCGTACTGCCCCATTTCGGAATACCCGCGTCATAGCCCACATCAATTCTGCGCGTAATCGCCTCGGCTTCCCAATACAGGGATCGCCGTATGCTGCCTCTCTTCTTCGGAATAGAGGCATTCGGCTCAATTCTCGTTCCCCGCTCCCGTCGAGCCGCAGAACTGCAGGAACACCGGCGCAGCAGAATGGATGCCCGAGAGCTGCGGATGAGTTGCAGGCCCGAGCCTTTTTTCAGGTCATCCATCTTTGTGACAACCCTGAGGTAGCCATGGTTACACGTTTCGTCCTCAAGTGGATGGAGAGTGAGCGGAGGTTCTAACTGAACGTTTCGACGCTGGGCTCGGTTCCGGCCACGTCGTCGATTGATCCGCTCTCACGCCTTGCCGACTCTCGTCGGGGATTCCGCGTCTCGTACAGGACATCCGGTATAGACTCGGCCGTCACATTCGCGCACTCTACGACCTTCCGAGCATGCCGCTTAGCTACCGAATCCGAGAGTTGTCAAGTCAGTTGGTCGATTGCGATGATGACGCCGAATCCATTCGCTTGGCGAGGGAGCTACAGGCCGTTCTCCAGGAACGCATCGGCCAGCTCCGAGCAAGCGTCGAGCGCCTGCCGCTTCCAGCTCGCGGTGGCGCGGCTTTTGCGAACAGCTATAAGATCGCGATTGAGTCGGTCGGCGGAAAATTCGTGGGGCTTCAGACGGGACCGAAAGGAAGTCTCGTCTTGTTTGCGGACCCTGAATCTCTGAGCACGCTGGCAATACCCGAAGAATCCTTCTCGGCCGAGCACATCGCGCGAAGACTGGCCGAAAGCAGATCGGAGTTCGGGAGCTGCGGCTAGGTCTTTCGGCTGCCCTTCATTGGCCTCTACTTCTCTACCCCGCTGCGCGCCCCGAGCCGCAGAAGAGTCTCTTGCAGATCCTTCCGTAAACGCTTGATTCTAAAAGAGGGAAAGTTGGTAGGGGCGGAGGGGATTGAACCCTCGACCTTCGGCTTAAAAGGCCGCTGCTCTACCACTGAGCTACGCCCCTGCAGAGTAGTCACAACATCTTACACGAAGTTCGATCGCTTAGACATTCACGACATCGTGAGAACTCTGGACGCGCCGAAGCGCGACCGCAAACCCTGAAACGGCGCAGGACTTTGCGTTATGGAAACATAGGGTATTTCCCGTACCAGCGTACAGCGAATACCGTAGAGCCCCAGCCTCTCTCTATATGTTAATCAAAGGCATTTAACATAGCGTCTATCTCTCTCTGACTATGTGATTGAAAACGCAGAATGTTCTGCGAACGCGCCCAACCTCGAAGATTGAACAGCCTCTCGCCCTCAATTTCCTTTGGCCTGGAGAACGTATGAGCAGCTCTGACACAAAAGCCGACATGGCCGCCGAAGTCACCCCGCAGCCATCGTCAAAACGGAACGGCCACGGCAGATCGCGCGGCGGCCCCGACTCAGGCGAACTCAGCGTAATCCTCGCGAGCCTGCAAACGGTTCGCGATGGAGATTTTTCGGCGCGCCTGCCGGGCACCTGGACAGGCATCGCCGGAAAGATTGCCGACACGTTCAATGAGATCGTCGCCGCGAATCAACACATGGCAGGCGAACTCAAGCGCGTCGGCCATGTGGTGGGCAAGGAGGGCAAAACTCGGGAGCGTACGCGGTTCCACGAGTCGCGCGGCGCCTGGGGTGAGATGGAAATCTCGGTCAACACCCTGGTCGAGGACCTGCTGCGTCCGACCGCGGAGGTGACGCGCGCCATTGCCGCCGTCGCGCAGGGCAACTTGACCCAAACGGTTCAGATGGAAGTCGATGGCCGGCCCCTGGAAGGCGAGTTCCTGCGCTCGGCGAACATTGTCAATACGATGATTCAGCAGCTGGGCGTATTCACGGCGGAAGTGACGCGCGTGGCGCGCGAAGTCGGCACCGAGGGCAAGCTGGGCGGCCAGGCGCAAGTGCCCGGTGTCGCCGGCACTTGGAAAGACCTCACGGACTCCGTCAACTCCATGGCCAGCAACCTCACCGGCCAAGTCCGCAACATCGCCGAAGTTGCAACGGCCGTCGCGAGCGGCGACCTCTCGCGCAAGATCACAGTCGACGTCCGCGGCGAAATTTTGCAGCTCAAGGAAGCCATCAACACGATGGTGGACCAGCTGCGATCCTTCGCATCGGAAGTTACCCGCGTGGCCCGCGAGGTCGGCAGCGAAGGCCGTCTCGGCGGACAAGCCAACGTCCCCGGCGTCGCCGGAACCTGGAAGGACCTCACCGACTCCGTCAACGCGATGGCCGGCAACCTCACCGCGCAAGTCCGCAACATCGCCGAAGTCACCACCGCCGTCGCGCGAGGCGACCTGTCGCGCAAGATCACCGTCGACGTGAAGGGCGAGATCCTCGAGCTCAAGAACACCATCAACACGATGGTCGACCAGCTCAACGCCTTCGCCGGAGAAGTCACCCGCGTCGCTCGCGAAGTTGGCACCGACGGCAAACTCGGCGGCCAGGCCCAGGTGCCCGGCGTCGCCGGCACGTGGAAAGACCTCACGGACAACGTCAACTTCATGGCCAGCAACCTCACCGGCCAGGTCCGCAACATCGCCGAAGTCGCAACGGCGATCGCGAGCGGCGACCTCTCCCGCAAGATCACGGTCGACGTCCGCGGCGAAATTCTGCAGCTCAAAGAAACCCTCAACACGATGGTGGACCAGCTCAACCGGTTCGCCGGTGAAGTCACTCGCGTGGCGCGCGAAGTCGGCACGGAAGGCCGGTTGGGCGGCCAAGCCAACGTGCCTGGCGTGGCCGGAACGTGGAAAGACCTCACCGACTCGGTCAACTCGATGGCCGGCAACCTCACCGCGCAAGTCCGCAACATCGCCGAAGTCACCACCGCCGTTGCGCGCGGCGACTTGTCGCGCAAGATCACCGTCGACGTGAAGGGCGAAATTCTCGAGCTCAAGGACACCATCAACACCATGGTCGACCAGCTCAACGCCTTCGCCGGAGAAGTCACCCGCGTCGCTCGCGAAGTCGGTACGGAAGGCAAGCTCGGCGGCCAGGCGCAGGTGCCCGGCGTTGCCGGTACCTGGAAGGACCTCACGGACAACGTCAACTTCATGGCCGGCAACCTCACCGCTCAAGTCCGCAACATCGCTGAAGTTTCGACGGCTGTGGCCCGCGGCGACCTCTCGCGCAAAATCACCGTCGACGTGAAGGGCGAAATTCTCGAGCTCAAAGACACCATCAACACGATGGTGGATCAGTTGCGATCCTTCGCATCGGAAGTTACCCGCGTGGCCCGCGAGGTCGGTAGCGAAGGCCGACTGGGCGGACAAGCGAACGTGCCCGGCGTCGGCGGCACGTGGAAGGACCTCACCGATTCGGTCAACGCGATGGCCGGCAACCTCACCGCGCAAGTCCGCAACATCGCCGAGGTGACCACCGCCGTCGCGCGCGGCGACTTGTCGCGCAAGATCACCGTCGACGTGAAGGGTGAAATCCTCGAGCTGAAGAACACCATCAACACGATGGTCGACCAGCTCAACGCCTTTGCCGGAGAAGTCACGCGCGTGGCACGCGAGGTCGGCAGCGAGGGCCGCCTCGGTGGACAAGCCAACGTCCCCGGCGTCGCCGGAACCTGGAAGGACCTCACCGACTCGGTCAACTCGATGGCCGGCAACCTCACCGCGCAAGTCCGCAACATCGCCGAAGTCACCACCGCCGTCGCGCGCGGCGACTTGTCGCGCAAGATCACCGTCGACGTGAAGGGTGAAATCCTCGAGCTGAAGAACACCATCAACACGATGGTCGACCAGCTCAACGCCTTCGCCGGAGAAGTCACCCGCGTCGCTCGCGAAGTCGGTACGGAAGGCAAGCTCGGCGGCCAGGCACAGGTGCCCGGCGTAGGCGGCACCTGGAAGGACCTCACCGACAACGTCAACTTCATGGCCAGCAACCTCACCGGCCAGGTCCGCAACATCGCCGAAGTCGCGACGGCGATCGCGAGCGGCGACCTCTCCCGCAAGATCACGGTCGACGTCCGCGGCGAAATCCTGCAGCTCAAGGAAACGCTGAACACGATGGTCGAGCAGTTGCGCTCCTTCGCCGCTGAAGTCACGCGCGTGGCCCGCGAGGTCGGCAGCGAAGGCCGTCTCGGCGGACAAGCCAACGTCCCCGGCGTCGCCGGAACCTGGAAGGACCTCACCGACTCCGTCAACGCGATGGCCGGCAACCTTACCGGCCAGGTCCGCAACATCGCCGAAGTCACGACCGCCGTCGCGCGAGGCGACTTGTCGCGCAAGATCACCGTCGATGTGAAGGGTGAAATCCTCGAGCTCAAGAACACCATCAACACGATGGTGGACCAGCTCAACGCCTTCGCCGCCGAAGTCACCCGCGTCGCGCGCGAGGTCGGCACCGAAGGCAAGCTCGGCGGCCAGGCGCAAGTGCCCGGCGTCGCCGGCACCTGGAAGGACCTCACCGACAACGTCAACGTGATGGCGGCCAACCTCACGGAGCAGGTCCGCGGTATCGTGAAAGTCGTCACGGCGGTCGCGAACGGCGAGCTCACCCAAAAGCTCACCGTGAACGCCAAGGGCGAAGTGGCCGCACTGGCCGACACGATCAACAACATGACGGACACGCTCGCGACGTTCGCCGACCAGGTAACGACAGTCGCGCGCGAAGTCGGCGTGGAAGGGCGGCTCGGCGGCCAAGCCAACGTCCCGGGCGCGGCCGGCACGTGGAAGGACCTTACCGGTAACGTCAACCTGCTTGCCGACAACCTCACGAACCAGGTGCGCGCCATCGCCGAAGTCGCAACTGCCGTCACGAAGGGCGACCTCACGCGGTCGATTCAAGTGGAAGCCCGAGGCGAAGTCGCGGATCTCAAAGACAACATCAACACAATGATCGACAACCTGCGGCTCACCACCGACCGCAACAAGGAACAAGACTGGCTGAAAACCAACCTCGCGCGCTTCACCGGCATGCTCCAAGGTCAGCGGGACCTCGCGACGGTCGGCCGCATGCTCCTCTCCGAATTGGCTCCGCTTGTGAACGCGCAGCAGGGCGTGATCTACCGCGAGGCCGAGGAAGCCGAGGGCCTCGTCCTCCTCTCCACGTTTGCCGACGACGGAATGGACGGCCACCCGCAGCACCTGCGCCTCGGCGACGGTCTCGTCGGTCAGTGCGCGACCGAGAAGAAAAGGATGCTGGTCAGCAATCTGCCTTCGCAAACGGTGCCGATCCGCTCGGGGCTTTTCGAATCCGTGCCGCAAAACGTGATCGTGCTGCCCGTCCTCTTCGAAGATCGCGTGAAAGCCGTGATCGAGTTGGCGACTCTCAACAATTTCACGGCGTCGCATCTTGCGTTCCTCGAACAGCTCACGTCGAGCATCGGCATCGTGCTCAACAGCATCGAGGCCACCATGCAAACCGAGGGTCTGCTCACCCAATCGCAGCAGCTCGCGGCCGAACTGCAGGCGCAGCAAAGGGAGTTGCAGCAGACCAACGAGCAGCTCGCGCAAAAGGCTCAGCAGCTCGCCGAACAGAACGTCGAAGTCGAACGCAAGAACCAGGAAATCGAGCAGGCCCGCCGCGCCCTCGAAGAGAAGGCCAAGGAGCTCGCTCTCACTTCCAAGTACAAATCCGAATTCCTCGCCAACATGTCGCACGAGTTGCGCACGCCTCTCAACAGCATTCTCGTTCTGGGCCAGCAGCTCAGCGACAATCCCGAGGGCAATCTCACACCGAAGCAAGTGGAGTTCTCGCGCACGATCCACGGCGCCGGCACCGACCTCCTCAACCTGATCAGCGACATCCTCGATCTTTCGAAAATCGAATCGGGAACCGTTTCCGTCGAGGCCGAAGAAGTCTTTTTCGCGAGCCTTCTCGACATGGTGGCTCGTCCCTTCCGCCACGAAGCGGAGAACCGCCGCCTCGCCTTCGAGGTGCAGGCCGATCCGAATCTTTCGCGCAGCCTCGTCACGGACGCCAAGCGCCTTCAGCAGGTGCTCAAGAACCTGCTCTCGAACGCCTTCAAGTTCACCGAGCAAGGCAGCGTCCGCCTCTCCGTCTCGGTTGCCGAGAGCGGCTGGAGCGAGGACCATCCGGTGCTCAGCCGGGCCGCTTCGGTCGTATCGTTCGCCGTCTCGGACACGGGCATCGGAATTCCCGCCGAAAAGCAGCGGATCATTTTCGAGGCCTTCCAGCAAGCCGACGCGGGCACGAGCCGCAAGTACGGCGGCACGGGTCTGGGTCTCGCCATCAGCCGCGAACTCGCCAGCCTGCTCGGCGGAGAAATTCAGCTGCGCAGCGCGCCCGGCAAAGGCAGCATGTTCACCCTCTATTTGCCGCAAACGTACGTCGGCCCGTCATCCGGCGTCACCAAGGTCGACCGCAAGTCTGCTGCACCGTCGTCGGCGATGCAATTGCCGCAGGCCGCCGCGGAATTGGGCGTCGAGCCGATCGAGGACGATCGCGAGAATCTGCACCCCGATGATGCGATCCTGCTGATCGTTGAAGACGATCCGCACTACGCGCGCGTCCTCCGCGATTTGTCCCGCGATCAGGGCTTCAAAGTGCTTCTTGCGATGCGCGGCGCGGAGGCCCTCGCTCTCGCCCGTGAATTCCATCCCACGGCCGTCTCGCTCGACGTATTCCTCCCCGATATGCTCGGATGGACGGTGCTCAATCACCTCAAGCAGGATCCGACCACGCGCCACATTCCCGTCCAGATGCTCACCCTCGATGAGGACCGCCACAACGGCCTCACTCGCGGCGCCTTCTCATTCGTCACCAAGCCGACCAATCCCGAGGGTCTGGAGGCCGCGCTCACTCGGATCAAGGAATATTCCGCGCCTCGGCGCAAGCGTCTGCTCGTCGTGGAGGACAACGCCGCCGAGCAGCTCGGTATTCGCGAGCTGCTGGCGCACGATGATATCGACGTGTCCGTCGTGGCGACCGGCTCGGACGCCCTGACATCGATCAAGACAGCGCCGTTCGATTGCGTCGTGCTGGATCTCCGCCTTCCCGACATGTCGGGCTTCGACGTCCTCGAGCAGCTTCGCGACGACTCGGCGATCAGTGACGTTCCCGTCGTCGTCTTCACCGGCAAGGAACTTTCGCCCGAGGAAGACGCCCGCCTGCACACGCTCGCGCGCAGCGTCGTCGTCAAGGGCGTGGAGTCTCCGGAGCGTTTGCTCGACGAAACTTCTCTCTTCCTGCATCGCGTCGTGGCCGATCTCCCGGCGGAAAAGCAGCGGATGCTCGATCGTCTCCACCGCTCGGACGAAGCCTTGGTCGGCAGGAAGGTTCTCGTGGTGGACGACGACGTCCGCAACATTTTTGCGCTCAGCAGCGTGCTCGAGCGCCGCGGCATGACCGTTCTCACCGCTGGGACGGGCCGCGAAGCGATCACCACGCTGGAGTCCACGCCCGACGTCGCGATCGTTCTCATGGACATCATGATGCCGGAAATGGACGGCTACGAGACCATGCAGGTCATTCGACGCAATTCGTCGTTCCGTCGCTTGCCGATCATCGCGCTCACCGCGAAGGCCATGAAGGGCGACCGCGAGAAATGTCTCGAGGCGGGAGCTTCCGAATATCTCGCGAAGCCCGTCAATACGGAGCAACTGCTCTCCGCATTGCGCATGTGGCTGCACCGATAGATGGGGAGCATCGCATCATGAAAATGGGAACTGGATTCCGGGCCGGCGAGACGGGAGGGGGGCGCATGAGGGAGCAGGACAAGATCAACATCCTGATGGTTGACGATCAGCCTGCCAAGCTGCTCAGTTACGAGGCGATTCTCGGCGAGCTTGGCGAGAACCTCATCAAGGCCAACTCCGGCCGCGAGGCGCTGGAATACCTCCTCAAGTCGGACATCGCGGTTGTCCTTATGGACGTCAGCATGCCTGAAATCGACGGCTTCGAACTCGCCGAGATGATCCGGCAGCATCCGCGTTTCCAGACGACTGCGATCATCTTTATTTCCGCCGTCCATCTGACGGACCTCGACCGCCTGAAGGGATACGAGCGCGGCGCCGTGGACTATGTCGCCGTGCCCGTGATTCCCGAGCTCTTGCGCGCCAAAGTCAGCATCTTCGCCGAGCTCCATCGCAAAACCAACCAGCTCAAGGTGCTCAATCGCGAATTGCGCCATCTTTCAGGCAGCCTCATCGCCGCGCAGGACGAGGAGCGCCGCCGCATCGCGCGCGACCTGCACGACGGCCTCGGCCAGGATCTCGCGGCCGCGAAAATGATCGCGGACAGCGTCTGCGGCCAGGATCACATCGCGACTCCCACCAAACAGGCGCTTGCCGACGTCAGCACGCTGATCGAACGCGCAATCCAGGAGGTCCGCAGCATCTCCTACCTGCTCCATCCTCCGCTGCTCGACGAAGTGGGACTCCCCTCCGCTCTTCAGTGGTACCTCGAGGGCGTCACAAAGCGCACCGGCATCGAGACATCGCTCGAGGCGAAGCCTGCCGATTTCCCGCGCCTCTCGCCAGAACTCGAAACGACGGTATTCCGCATCGTCCAGGAAGCCCTTACCAACGTATTCCGCCATTCGGGGGCCCGCAACGCGTGGGTCAGCCTTATGAAGGACGATCAGCAGGTAGTCGGCACCGTTCGCGATGACGGAAAAGGAATCTCGGACCGCACGGCGGAATTTCAACCGGACAGCATCGGCGTCGGGATCGGCGGGATGAGGCAGCGCGTGAAGGAATTCGGCGGCGAGCTGCTCATCCGGAATGCAAATCCCGGAACGCTGCTGGAAGTCGTGATTCCCCTCACTTCCACGGCCGCGCGCCTGGAAACGTCGCCCGCGACGATGGGGTAACGTCAACTCCAGCAAGGGCGCCGGCGGCCCTTGCGTCGAGGTCTAGCGGCTGCCGCCGTAATTTTTCTTCAGGATCGCGGTCACGATCAAAAGCAGCGCCACCAGCCGGATCAGGTAGATCCACGGGCTGCCCTCGTTCGGCCGCTGGAAAAACAGCAGCGCGACTCGGTCCACCGCCTGGATTAGAAAAAACGCGGCGAACGCCAGGAAGAGCACGTCGCGCGTGCTTCTCCAGAATTTCAGGAAAAACAGCGCGGCCGTCATCGAACCTGTCGCAATCACACCGATCAGGAATCCCTCGAGTGGTGTCATTGGCTTTCCCAGATCAGGCCGTAGAGAAGCATGGCCACTGAGATTGTGGTCGCGCAAAGGCGGTACACGAACAGATCCACCGTCGGAAGCAAAATCAAATCCACGAACACCAGCGCACCCGTGATGGCGAGACCCGCGAAGCATAGCCCGCTCCAGAGGAGCAGCTTTCTTCTCCCGCGCGCATATCCGCGCAGCAGCAGGATGGCGCACAGCAGGCTGGTGAGCGCCTCCAGGATATAAACGGTTTGGGCCATGTCACTCTCTTTCCTTCTTGAATCGAAAAGCGCGCGCGAAATCCCGCACCGCCGATGAAGCCTTCGAATGAATCATGGTCGAGATGCGCACAACCTGTTTGCGGTAGGTCACGTCCACCAGTTCGATGGTTCGCTCTGTTTCGGGCGATTTTGTTTCGTAGAAATACTGCTCCGCCGGCCCCGGGAAAGCGACGATCAGATCTTCGCGCGTCAGGTCCTGCAGGAGCGTCCTCGCCGCATCCCGCCCGGTATAGAGCCGTTTGGCTAGATCTTCCGCCGACCACTTCGATGGCCGGCTGTTCCACAGCAACAGCAAGGCCTCGAGATGAGGCACGCTGTCGATCCTGTCGGCGATGAACCGGTAGACTTCGCGCTCCTGTTGGGTATCTTCCGCCACTGCCGCGTCCCTGCTGGTTTTTCCCCCACGCAGGTTAACACACGGCTTCCAGTATTCGGCGCCGAAGTCCGCGTAAATTCACGCGGGCTTTCGACGCACGCAACGAAAGAAAATGTTGGTAAGGTTCCCTTCGGAGCTCAGTCCGCTGGTGATTCTCCCAGCTTTGGCACGCCTTGCCCGCGCTTGCGCTTCCACACGTAATCCTTGCGCACCTTCTCCTGATGCTTCTTCGCTTGCAGCAGGATTTCGGCGAAGGCGGCTTTCGCCGCTCCCAGCACGTCGCTGCCGTGGCCCGTTGCATGCAGCTTCCCCGTGGGCAACGCGAGATGCAGCGAGAAATCGAATCCCGCTTTTCGCGGGGCGGCTTCCATCGATGCATGGAGCTGCAACGAATCCGGCTGGTAATGCTTCAACAGCCGGTTCAGCTTTGCGACCTGGTGCGACAACTCCGTCTCAATCGCCTCTCGATAACGATTCTCAATCTGACTGTAGGTGATTTTCATGTGAGCGCCTCGTATTCGTGCAGCGGCGAACTGAAGGGGCGTACGCTTGCGGCGATTCCAGAATATCTCTTGGTTCGAGCGGTTTCAACCGCGGTTTGCGTTCCGGTGCGTGAAGTGTTCCGCGCCGCCCATCCGGACTGTCCCCGATTGACACCTCCTCCGGAAACGTCATACGCTCGTTACGATTCGAGCGCCTGACCGATCGTTGCCTCCCACACATAAATCTCGTCGCGCAACCGCTACGCCCGGATCGGGTCGCATTCTCGTTGGCCCGGCCGGCTGGTCCTATTCGGATTGGAACGGCATTTTGTATCCCTCGCCGCGCCCCCGGGGTTTCCACGAAGCCACTTACCTTGCCGAGTTTTTCGACACCATTGAGATCAACACGTCCTTCTACAACCCGCTTCGGCCTGATCTCGCCGCCCAATGGGTCGAGCGCGTCTCGGCGAACCCCCGCTTCCTTTTCACGGCGAAGCTCTGGCAGAAATTCACGCATGAAGACGGTGCGACCGCCGAGGACGTAAAGAGCGTTCACGCGGGCTTCCAGCCGCTTCACCGCGCGGGGCGCCTGGGCGCCGTGCTGCTGCAATTCCCTTTCTCGTTTCACAATAGTCCCGAAAACATCGCGCGCCTCACCCGTATCCTTCTGGACTTTCGCGAATATCCGCTGGTCGTCGAAGTGCGCCATTCCTCCTGGGCCGTGCCCGAGTTCTACCGCTTCCTTCACGATCAGCACGCCGGAATCTGTAACATCGACCAGCCCATCATCGGCCGCTCGATCAAGCCCGGCGAACGCGCCACGTCCGCCATAGGCTATGTCCGCCTGCATGGCCGCCGCCACGACACGTGGTTCAGCGACGATCCCGATCTGCCGAGCCACGAGCGCTACAACTATCTCTACAGTGAGCAAGAGCTCGAGCCCTGGGCGCAGCGCGTTCGCCATGTCGCCGCGCACGCCGAGACCACTTTCGTCGTCACGAACAACCATTACGAAGCCAAGGGCGTCGTGAATGCGCTCCAGCTGATCCACATGCTCGACGGCGCCAAGTTGAAAGTTCCCGAAACGCTCCGCCACCACTACCCGCAGCTGGAAGCCATCGCCGACGCTCCGCCGCGGGAGCCTACGCTTTTTCCGACGTAGTCAGGCGCACGCCCGCCGAAACCTCCTGCCGCGTTCGCGGGCACACGAGTAACGTGGCGCGTGGGAGAGCCGGTTTTTCGAGGGAAGTAATCTACTTCTTGAAGAGATCTTCGAAGGCCTTGCGCGCGTCGTTGGGCCGCGCGGCGGTCGTTGCCACCGGAGCAGGGCTCGCGTAGTTCACCGGCGACGTGTCCTTTTCGATCGTGACCCGAAAATCGAAAAACTTGCAGTCGTTCTTCGCGTCCTTCCGCGCGACTCGCTCCGGAATCGGCTGCGTGCACTCGAACTGCTTCCCGGTGTCGAAATGCACGCACTGCTTGCACGAATGCAGCTCGAACTGGCAACGCGGGCACTGCGAGTTGAGGTCGAAGCCCGGCGCAAGCACCGCGCCGCAATTCGAACATCTCGCCCGCGATACCGTTCCGACCATCCGCGGCGTCCGCGGCCCCAGCATGTCCTGCTTGGGACGCGGCGGCTGCGGTGGCCGCTCGGCATGCTCCGACCGCTCCCGCTTCTTGTCTTCCGCGTCGCGGTCGCGGTACCCCCTCTGCTTATACTTCCGATCCATGAATACCTCCCGGCGGGATTGCTCCCATCATACTCCGAAACCCGATCGGTTCATCCCGTTCTTCGCTACAGCTCGATAAGCTCAATGATTGCGTGGGGCGCCTTCCATCCGGACGATTCATTCGAGCGCGCGCTGCGTTCGCTCCGCCCAGACCTTCGAGAGCCCCTCGAACGCCACATCCGCCTGCAAAAATCCCCGCGGCTCGCCGAAACTCGACAGCGTTTCCTCCGCGGCAAGGTATCCGCTCCGCACGGCGCCTTCCATCGTGGACGGCCACCCGGTGCGCGTCCAATCGCCCGCGAGAAACATCCCCTCGATACCCGTTTTTTGCGCCGGGCGCCACCGGTCGACTCCAGGCTCGGGCGAAAACGTCGCGTGGACTTCCTTGATGACCGTCGCTTTCTCCAGCTTCGCCTCGCGGCTCGCCGGCAGTACCTCTTCGATTTCCCTCCGGCAAAGATCGATGATGTCCTGCCGCGACCGCGGCACCAGGTCATACGACGCGCTGACCACCAGTTGAAGGTACTGCCCTTTTGCTCCGTCGCCGTTCGCGCCCGCCTGCGCGTACAGAAGCGACTTGTTGAAAATCCATTGCGTCGTGTGGTCCAGCAGCGCCAAGAATGGCTCCTTCATCACCATGCGGTCGAACCAAAGATGCACGCCCGTGATCGGCGAGGTCCGAATGTGCTGCAGCCCAGCCAGCATTCCCCCCTCCTTGGACATATCCTCGGGCAGCAATCCCAGGAGAGCTTCGTGCGGCACCGCGGCCACGCACGCGTCCGCCGCAATCTCCGTCCCGTCTTCCAGCGCGGCGCCTGCGAACCGGTTCTCCCGCACGTGAATCTCGCGCACGCCGCAGCGGAACTTGACTTCCCCACCCTTGCGCACGATCGCGTCGCGGCAGCCTTCATACAGCTCGCCCAGCGGCACCGACGGAATCCCGATCCGATATCCGCCCCGGCTCCCGAGAAACGCCTTCCAGAAAACGTCAATGCCGTATCGCGCGTCCATCCGCGAAAGCTCTTCGTCGAGCGCGCTCACCAGCACCACGCGCCAGAATCGTTCGATCGCGCCCGGCGTCTGGCGCATCCGGTGCAGCCAGTCGAGCATCGTGACGCCGCTGCTTTCCGGCGGCTTGCCGCCCGCGCGAGCGATCGCCAGCAGCGCCTTCGCGATGCCCGCCTTGTCCGCGAGCCCCAGCGCCCCGAAACTCAAGAACGACGGCGCCATGTGCAGCGGCGGCGGAAGCATCGACGCGCCGATCGCCGACCTGCGCCCCTCCCGGTCCGCGAAATACAAGCGGTCGTAGAACCGGATCTTCCCTTCCGCTCCCGCCCGCCGGTAGAAATCCGCGAGATTCGTGCAGCACCCGAGCGTCACGTGCTGGCAATTGTCGACCTCGCTGCCGTCGGGCAACGTGTAGGAAGTGGCTCGTCCGCCCAGGTGGGGGCGCTTTTCGAAAAGCCGGACTTTGACTCCCGATTCAGCCAGCGCGACGGCGCAAGCCAGGCCCGCCAGACCGCCGCCGATCACCAGAACGCTTTGCGAGGACATCCTTTTTCCACCCGATGCGTGCGGTCACCAGATACTGGACTTTCTCGGTGCTCGACAGGGAGACGCGAGAGGAAAACACGTCGAAGCCGCGCTCTTCGATGCGCGCGAGCAGAGTGCTGTAGGTCCGGATCAGCGCCGCGAGCGTCGCGCGGCTGTCCGCGTCCACCTGATCGACCAGCGGCGCACCTTCTTCGTAGAGCCGCCACGCCCGCTCGGCCTCAAATGCCAGCAGCTCGCGCAGCCCCTCCGTCAGCGGCCCTTGCAGGTCGCCTGAGACACACCCGAAACGTTGGATGTCGTCGTCCGGCAGGTAGATGCGCCCCATCTCGAAGTCGGCCCGCACGTCGCGCAGGATGTTCGTCAGTTGGAATGCGAGCCCCAACCGCTCCGCCAGGTCCGGCGACCGCGGATCGCGAAAGCCGAAAACGTACAGGCACGTCAGCCCGACCGTTCCGGCCACGCGGTAGCAATACTCCGAAAGCCGGTCGAACGTCGCATACGACGCGACCGTCAAATCCATCTCCGCGCCCGAAATCAGGTCGTGGAAGTAGCGCGTCGGAATCTTGAATCGCGCAATCGTGTCCGCCAGCGCCGGCAGAACCGGATGGCCGCCCGTGTTGCCGCCCGCCGCCTCGTCGAGCTTTGCGCGCCATTGTGCGAGCCCTCGTCGCTTCGATTCGAGGTCGCCCGCTTCGTCCGACACGTCGTCCACGAGCCGCATGAAAGCGTAGAGCGCGCAGAGCGCGTCGCGCTTCGGCTTCGGCAAACCGAAAAACGCCAGATAAAAGCTGCTGCGCGACGCCCGCGCGATCCGGTTGCACTCGGCGTACGACGCGCGTACCTCTTCGCCCGGCGCGTCCATCGCACGCACGCCCGTCGCCGTCACCCGCGCGCTTCCTCCGGCACTCGCGGCGCTCGATGCTTCCCGCGCGCCGTCGTTCCGTGCATCGCTCCCGGTGAAAGCTCGCCGCACCAGCGCCCCGCCCAGCAGTCCTAATTGCCTGAATTTGGAGATCGACGGCCGCCGCTCCAGCGTGTTGTATCCCGACTTCTCGATCGCCTCGAGCACCGCCAGCCCTCCGCGGCTGAACATCTCGATATCGACGCGCAGCGCCCCCTCCAGCCGTCCCGCCAGCGGCAGGCCCGCGGCAAACAACTCCCGCGTTCGCGCAATCAACGCCTTCATGAGCGCGACGTAGCGCTCGTCGAACCGGCGCCCCGTGATGTCCGCCTCGGTCAAGCCATGCGCGGCAATCGCGTCGAGCGGAATGTAGATGCGGCCCTTTTCGAGATCCCGCGAGACGTCCTGCCAGAAATTCGCCAGTTGCAACGCCGTGCAGGTAAAGTCCGAAAGCCGCTGCGGCTCCGCGTCCCGGTAGCCGCACAGGTAGAGCACCAGTCGCCCCACCGGGTTCGCCGAATAGACGCAGTATCCCAAAACGTCGTCCCACGTCGCGTAGCGTCGGACCACCTGGTCCTGCCGGAACGCCCGCAGCAGGTCGCTGAACGGTTCGACCGGAATATCTTTCGCGCGAATCGTCTCGCGCAGCGCGATCAGCACCGGGTGGGAAGGTTCGCCGCCGGGCTCGTAGATCAGCCGAAGCTCTTCTTCCCATGCGTCCAGCAACTCCAGCGCCCGCGCGCGCTCGGGCACTTCGTCGCCCAAATCGTCCGACCACCGGCAATAGGCGTACACGTTGTAGAAATGCTGGTGGAGATGCCGCGGCAGCAGCCACGACACCACGTTGAAGTTCTCGTAGTGGTGCGTCGCAAGCCAGCGCGTGTAGCGCTCGGCTTCCTCCGCCGTGCATCCTTGCGCGGGGAGATTGCGCGCAATCTCCAATTCAGGTGTTGGCAGCATGGAACCTGATGCCGGAAACAGCCCTTAGGGGATGACTGCTGTCTTCAGCTCGCCGTTCCGGTTCTTCATATGCTCGAAGACGCGAGGAAGGTCTGCGAGCGGCACTTCGCCGGTGATGAAGTCGCGGGCGCGAATCTCGCCTCGCGCGATCGTGTCGAGCGCCTCGCGGATGAAACGCGGCGTGTGATGAAACGTCGACTTGATCGTGATCTCGGAATAGTGCAGCGCCCACGGGTCGATTTTCACTTCCGTGCCCTTGGCGCATCCCGCAAAAAGATTTACCGTGCCGCCCTTGCGAACCATTTCGAGCGCCCACTGCCACGTGATCGGCTGGCCCGCCGCCTCGATCACGGCGTCCGCCCCGCGCCCGCCTTCGGTCAGTTCCCGCACCCGGCTCACGGGATTGTCGATCTCGGAGACGTCGAATGCGGCGTGCGCCCCGAACCTCTCGGCTGCCTGCCGGCGCACCGCCCGCCTCGCCACTGCGATCACGCGCACCTTGCGTTGCGAAAGAATCCGTATGAACTCCAGCCCGATCGGCCCGCAGCCGATCACCACCACCGTGTCGCCCGCCTTGATGCCGGTCTCGTGAATTCCGCGCAGCACGCACGCCAGCGGCTCGACCATCGCCGCGTCCAGGAACGACATCCCGTCCGGGATTTCCAGCATGTTCTCGCGCACGATCCTGCCCGGGATGCGAATGTACTCGGCGTACGCGCCGTTATTGAAAAGCAAGTCCTCGCAAAGATTCGGCTGGCCCTTCTTGCAGTAGAAGCAGACGTTGCACGGCGCCGAATTGGCCGGCACCACGCGCATCCCCTTGTGAACGCCGCCATTGACCTTGCGGCCCTGGTCCTCGATGATTCCGGCGCACTCGTGCCCGAAAAGCGCCGGCGGCTGGATCATGCGCGCGTGAAATCCCTGCTTCCACACTTTCAGGTCCGTGCCGCACGTCAGGGCCACCGATACCCGCACCAGCACCTCGTCGTCGGCGATCTGCGGCTTCTCGACGCGCTCGATCTTCACGTCTTCGCGGCCGTACAATACCGCCGCGGTCATGTGCCCGTTTCTATCCGCTTCTATCATTCGTGCGTGATCACCACTTTCAGAGTATCGTCTTTCGGCCGCGCCGCAAGTTCCAGCGCGTCCGCGATGCGCTCCAGCGGAAACCGGTGGGAGATCATCTCCCGCACCGGCAAACGCCGTTCGAATACCAGCGCCGCGGATTCGGCCTGGTCCTCCACGGAAGCGCTGTAGCTTCCCAGGATTTCTTTTTCCTCGATTCCCACGGCCGCCGCGGGAAACTCGAGCTGAAGCACCGGATCGTTATGTGCAAACAGTAACACGCGCCCGCCCGGGCGCGCGAGCGCCAACGCCTCCGGCACCAATGACGGGTTGGGCACGGCCAGCAGAACGGCGTCCGCGCCGCGCCCTTCGGTCCGGGCGCGCATCTCCGCGAGCAGGTTCGTCTTCGCGGGATCGAATGCTTCCTTCGCGCCAAAGCGTGCGCTCGCCGCGCGGCGACCCGGCATCGGATCGCTCGCGTACACCGTCGCCCCTTCGTTCGCCGCCAGCATCGTCAAAAGCATTCCGATCGGCCCTTGTCCGATCGCCAGAATCGTTTCGCCTTTGGCGACGCGCGCCTTGCGAATCGCCTTCAGCGCCGTATTCACCGGCTCGACGAACGTGGCTTCCTCGAAACTCACGTCGGAGGGCAACGCGATCATTCCGCGCTCCACGATCCACGGCATCGCCCGCACGTACTCCGCGAATCCTCCGCCGTTCGGATCGAATCCCGCCGTCAGCCCCGTCTTCTTGTAGCCCGCGCATTGCGAAAAAAGCTTCCGCTCGCAATAGAAGCAGCCGCCGCATGGGATGTGATGAAAGCTCACCACGCGGTCGCCGGCTTTGAATTTTTTCACTCCGCGCCCGACGCGCACCACGGTTCCCGCGAGTTCGTGCCCCAGAATCTGCGGCGGCGCGATGAAGCCGTGATGGATCTTCTTGATGTCCGTCCCGCAAATGCCGCATGCCGCCACGCGGAACAGCACTTCCCCTTCGCCGATCTCCGGAATCGGAACGCGCTCTACCACCACCTGGCCCTTGCCACGATATACCCCGGCGCGCATCTGCCCGCGCTCCTGCGCGGCTTCCCGTGCCCCGATATCGATCACGGTGTGGCTCATATCGCGAGCGCCTCGGCTTTGGCGTTCTCCGGCAAAGGCCCGAGTGTTACGCGATCCACGTACGCATCGAGAAACGTTGCCAGCGCCGCCGCCGCCCGGCCGCTTTCCTGCGCCAGCCGGATCAGTCCTCCGATTCGCCGCGGACGCGCCGCGAGCTGCCGCAAGACTTTCGGTACGCTCACCGCTCCCCGCTCGTTGAACGTGCGATCGAAATCGAGCGGAAGATCGGACTCGGCGCCGTCGCTGATCGCGCGAATCACGGCTGCCGGGATCTCCTGCTGCGAAGCGGCGGCCAGGATGTAAAGACTCTCCATGTCCACCGCATCCCCTGAAAAGCTGAGGCGCCTTTTCTCCTCCGCCGTCGCAATCACACGGTCGGAAACCAGAAACTTCTCGCAGACCGTCGCGCCGCACTCTTTCGCGCGCGAAATCAGGCTCGCGTCGCTTCTCATCGATCTCGTTCCCGCCACGTCCTCAACGGTTCGCGCCGCCAGGATTGCTCCCGGCCGGTAATCCGGCTTCAGCCCGCCCGCGAGCCCGGAAATAATGCAAGCGTCCGGCGCCTGATCGAAAGCCTGCCGGAGGCTCTGCTGCACGGCAAACCGTCCCGTGCCGGTTATGACGACCTGTACCTCCGCCGACCCGACCATCGCATGATACGTTTGATCCCACGCACCGACAGACGCCCGATGAAAGCGCCGCATCTTGCGCCAGGGCGCGAATTCGTTCTCGAGCGCGAATGTGACCAGTATTCTCATCTGCTGTTGCAAAAACTCATGCCGCGGCTGCCCTCTCCATGGCCTTCCCCGGCGAGCTGCCCCGCATGTACCCGTGCTGCTCGTACCAGCGCACCGCGCGCTCCAGCGCCGCTTCCACCGGGCCCGGCCTGTAACCCAGCTCGCGCTCGGCTTTGTCGCTCGCCACAAACATCTTGTGCCGCGACATCTTCACGCCCTCCACGGGAATCTGCGGCTCGCGTCCGGCCAGCCGCGAAAACCACTCGTCCGCGTATCCGGCGGCCAGCGCGACGGCGTGCGGCAGCCGTACGCGCGGTGCGCGTCGTCCCGCGATCGGAGCCAGCGTCTCCAAAATCTCCTTCAGCGTCATATTCCGGCAGCCCAGAATGTAGCGCTCACCGATGCGGCCCTTTTCCGCCGCAAGCAAATGCCCGGCAGCTACGTCTTCCACGGCCACCACGTTCAATCCCGTATCCACATACGCGGGCATCTTGCCATTCAGGAAATCGACGATAATGCGTCCCGTCGGCGTCGGCTTCCAATCGCCCGGGCCAACAGGCGCCGTGGGATTCACGATCACGACCGGCACGCCCGCTCCAGCCGCTTTGATCGCTTCCACCTCCGCCAGGAATTTCGAACGCTTGTAATGCCCGATCATCTGATCGAGGCCGGCCCGCGTTCCTTCGTTAGGCAGCGCGCCGTCGTGTCCCGGCACCGCGATCGTCGCCACCGTGCTGGTGTAAACGATCCGCTCCACGCCTGCTTGCGCCGCGATCTCAAACAGCCGCTTCGTTCCCGCCACGTTGCTCTCGTAAATTTCCTCGGGAGCCTTGGTCCAAAGTCGGTAGTCGGCGGCCACGTGATAGACGCGCCGCACCCCCTTCATCGCGCGGTCGAGCGAGACCGCGTCTCGCAGGTCTCCTTCGACACGCTCGACCGGCAGCCCTTCGAGCGCCTCCATCTTGCTCGCCGGCCGGACAAGCACCCGAACGCGATTGCCCGCGGCTACCAGTTGCCGCGCGACGTGGCTTCCTACGAAGCCAGTCGAGCCGGTTACAAGCGTGGTCATAGAGTCTGGAGAACCTGAGACGTGGCGGGAGTCTTCATCTTTACCCCCAGAAGCCGTCAGCGTGTTCGATCTCTTCGGGGCGGATCTGAATGCCCTTAAATCGTTCCGTGTTCCTACGCAGATTATCGTAGCGCGCCAGTGCGTAGAGTGGAAAGGAGTTTCGATATAGGTGATATTTCAGATAGAACACTTGCGGGAAACCGGTCCCCGTGAACTCGCTCTCGTCCCACGTCCCGTCCTGATTCTGGTGCGAAATGAGCCACTCGACCGCCCGCTTCACCGTTGAATCTTCCACCGATGCCGGACTGTCCACCGCAAGCAATCCGATCAACCCCCATGCAGTCTGCGACGCAGTGCTCTTTCCTTTTCCCTTGAGCGCCGGATCGTAGTACGAGAGCACCGTCTCGCCGAATCCGCCATCCGGGTTCTGCACGGCACGCAACCACTGTGCCGCTTTCCGTCCTTCCGGCAACGCGCCAAGACCGATCGCCTCGAGCGCGCGCAACACCCCGCTCGTCCCGTAAACGTAATTCACGCCCCAGCGCCCGAACCACGCCCCCTCGGCTTCCTGCTCGCGCCGCAGATAGGCTTTGGCTCGCTCCACCACCGGGTGCGTCGACGGCCATCCGAGCTGGCCCAGGCATTCGAGCGCCCGCGCCGTCACGTCTGCCGTCGAGGGATCGAGCATCGCATTATGATCCGCAAACGGAATGTGGTTCAGGAACTGCTGGTTGTTCTCGTGGTCGAACGCGCCCCAGCCACCGTCCGCGTTCTGCATGCTCAAGAGCCAGGCCAAACCGCGCCGAATCGATGCGCGAAGACGCGTTCGATCCGGATCATCCACACGGTTCAGCGCCATCAGCACGAACGCCGTGTCGTCCACGTCCGGATAGAAGTCGTTGCGGAACTCGAACGCCCACCCGCCCGGCTCGGCCTTGCGGTTCTTCACCTGCCAATCACCAGCTCCAAGAATCTGATTCGCGACGAGCCACTGCGAAGCCGCCACGAGCGCCGGATGCGACGCATCGACTCCGGCCTCCGCGAGCGATACCATCGCGATCGCCGTGTCCCACAGCGGCGAAATACAAGGCTGCACGCGCAGCGTGTCGCCCTCTTCGATCTCATATCGCGCCAGGAAACCAATTTCGCGCGCGAGCAACGGATCGGTCGTGTCGCCGCCCTCCGCCAGCAGCGCGAAAATCGAGTTCATCATCGCCGGGTAAATCGTGCCCAGGCCCTCGCTCCGCTCCAGGCGCTCCAGCATCCACCTCCGCGCCCGATTCAGAGCCACGTTGCGAAACGGCTTCCACGGCAGGCTCTCGCAGAACTTCACGCTCCGATCGATCGCCAGAAACACGTTCTTCCATGACACGACCTGCCGGTCCCACGCCAGTGACGGTGGCAGCGTGCCCGGCTTCTTGAAGAGCTCTTCGACCGTCACTCCCTCGGGCAGCGTCCAATCCGGCTTCTGCGCGTAGACCAGCGCCAGCGGAATCACGATCCCCCGCGTCCACGAAGACATTTCGAATAGATTCAGCGGGAACCAGTCCGGCAGCAGCATCAGCTCGGGAGGAATCGCGGGCACCATCCTCCAGTCGATCGCGCCGACCATCGCCAGATAGAACCGCACGTACGAATTGGTCGCTTCGAGCCCGCCGAGTTCATGGATCCGCTTCCTGGCGCGCTCCAGATGCGGAGCCGCGGCCGCATCCCCCGCCAGGCGCAGCGCGACCCATGCCTTTACGGTCGCATTTAGCTCCGATGGCCCGCCGTAGAAGATGTTCCAGCCGCCGTCAGCGAGCTGCCGGTCGCGGATATACTTCGCCAGCTTCGCGGTCTTCCCCGATTCGAGTTCGCCCAGGATTTGCAGATAGAGGATGTAATCGGATTCGAGCGTGGTGTCGGCTTCCAGCTCGCCCCACCAGTAACCCGCCGGATTCTGCGCCGACAAGAACCAATCGATTCCCCGCCGAATGGCTTCGGTGATCGGGGATTCCGTCTCCCGGCTTCGAGCAGTCGCTTGCCCCGCGTCGCTTCCACCGCTCACGCGGAGTTGTGCCTCCGGTGTCATCAAGCCCTCAGACATACCCCACGTTCTCATTCATTAAAAAAAGCCCGGCCCGTGGCGCCACGCCCACCTCTCGCCTTACCGGAATGGAGGAATGCTTACAATCTATCGACAATAAAGGTACTTACAGGCTTACCCCTGTCTATTATCTTTCGTATCTCCGCCGCGGTCAACCGAAAACACCGCCTTAAGCCGGGGAGGCTATACCTTAGGATGTCATCCTCCCGTTGCGGGCTGCCTCAGAGTGCTTTCGCCGTCCCTTCTCCCTATTCCGCGCGGCGACCGCTCGATCGCAACTCCAGATTGCGCACCCGCTCGGCCAGTTCCGGCAGCCGCGCAAACCATGCGTATTGGCGTTTGAACTTTTCCAGGCTCCGCGCCGGTGTCCCCCACACCACCTCACCGCCACGAATCGTTTTCCCCGTGGGTATGCCCGCCTGCGCGCCCACCACGGCTCCATCCTCGAGCGTGCAATGGTCGGCCACACCGACTTGCCCCCCGAGAATCACGTTCTTTCCGAGCCGGCTGCTCCCCGAAACTCCCGTTTGCGCTGCCAGCACCGAATGCTCGCCGATCCGGACGTTGTGCGCCACCTGCACGAGATTATCGATCTTCACGCCGTTGCCCACCTCGGTCGTCTCGAGCGATCCTCGATCGATCGCCGCATTCGCGCCGATCTCCACGTCGTCGCCGATCTCGACGCCCCCCGCCTGCGGGAATTTCCAGTAGCGCCCCTCGCCAAACACATACCCGAAGCCGTCCGCCCCGATCACCGTTCCCGAATGCACTTCGACGCGATTCCCCACCTTCGCTCCGGCGTACAACGTCACGCGCGGATGAAGCCTGCAGTTTTCTCCAAGGCGCGCCCCGCGTCCCACAAAACAAAACGCCTCCACGATGCTTCCCTCGCCCACGGTCGCATCGTCCTCGATCACCACGTAGGGCCCCACGAAAGCGCTCGGAGCCACTCTCGCGCTCGCCGCCACAATCGCCGTCGCGTGCACGCTCGGGCGCGGCGCCTCCTCCTTGCTCAGCAGCGCCGCTGCTTTGGCGAACGCCAGTTTCGGCTCCCGCGCTTCGAGCACCGTCTTCCCTGCGATGCGCGTCCCCTCACCGGCGATCACGCACTCCGCGGCCGATCCCATGGCGCGGTCCTGATGTCGCGCCGATTCGATGTAGATCAAATCTCCGGCGCCCGCGCGTTCGGGACTCGCCACGCCCGTCACCCGCGCCTCGGTATCTCCGTGGACATTCGCCCCGAGATGCTTCGCCAGCTCACCGGCAGTGCATGTCGCAGTGCGAGTCATCATCACATCTCCTTTGCGGATCCCCAACCAGGCGCGCTCCGGTATCGCAACACTCGCCCTAGAACGGATAGATGGGCTCTTCTCCCGGCGGCCGCGTCTTCCACCGCTTGTGCACCCAAAGCCACTGATCGGGGTACTTCCGGACGTACTCCTCGACCACGCGCATGAATCGCTGCGTCGTCTCCCTCACGTCTTGTTGTTCGTCGCCGCTGCGCGCAAGTTCCACCGCCGGCTCGAACCGCAGCCGGTACTTCCTCCTCTGCGCGTCCCATGACAAAAATCCGGGCACCACCGCCGCATCGGTCCGCAACGCCAGCCGCGCCAGCCCCGACGTGGTCGACGCGGGAATCCCGAAAAAATCCACAAACACGCCTTCTTCGACCGTCGTGTTGTGGTCCGCGAGAATTCCGACCGTTCCGCCGTCCGCCAGCACCTTCAAGATCGACCGTGCCGACCGGTTCTTCTCGATCGGCTGGTTGCCGCACCGGCAGCGGTACGCATTGATCAGCGCATCCACGCGCCGGTTTGCGATCGGCCGCACCAGAAAATGCAACGGATGCCCGTAGAGCGCCTGCGCAAACGGCGCGAGTTCCCACGCGCTCATGTGCCCCGTCAGAAACAGCACGCCCTTGCCCCGCCGCCGCGCCGCGTCGAAATTCTCGAATCCGTCCAGCAGGACGATCCGCTCGATATTCTCCCGCGTATATTTCGGAAACTGCGAAAACTCTCCCGCCATCCAGCCGACTTGCCGGATCATTCCGCGCGACACTTTCCGGCGCCGCGCTTCGCTCCAGTCGGGAAATGCCAGGTGCAGGTTGAACATCGCCGCGCGGCGAAGCGGTGTCCGGATCGCGTAAGCCGCCGCGGCGAAGCTTGCGCCGGCCCAGCGCGCGGCTGGTCTCGGCAGCAATCCCATCAATTTCAGTCCGGTCCAGGCTGTGGCGTACTCGAGCCATTCCCGCATCGCGAGCCATTATGCGGGACGCCGAATATCCACGCCAGAGCCTCTCGCGTTTCCCGAATTTCACCAACGCCCGCACAATCCCCGCCCGCAATGCTAGACTGACAAACTTTGAGCGATCACTCGCCAACGCGTTCCGCATGGCTGCGCCCCGCACCGGTCGCGGCCGCCATCGCCAGCCTCATCTGCCTCTTCGGCAACCTCGGCGCTCTCGGCCTGCTTGGCCCCGACGAGCCCCGTTACGTCTGGATCGCCCGCGCCATGGCCGAGACCGGAGACTGGATCACTCCCCGCCTCTACGGCAAGCCGTGGTTCGAAAAGCCCGTCCTCTACTATTGGGCGGCCGCCATCGGCTTCCGGCTGCATCTCAGCGCCGAATGGGCCGCGCGGCTTCCTTCCGCCGTCGCCGCTTGTCTCGCGGCCATCGCCATCGGCTGGCTCGGCTGGAAGCATTACGCCCGCCCCACGCTTCTCGACTCCACGCGCCCCGGCGTACTCGCGCGCGACCCGGCGCTTCTCGCTCCGCTGCTTTTCTCGACCAGCGTCGCCGCCATCGGCTTCGCCCGCGCCGGCACTCCGGACATGCTCTTCAGCTCGAGCATCACGCTCGCCATGGCCGCTGCCGCCTACATCCTTCATCTCAACGGCGCGCTCCGGGCCAATCGCGATCCGCTCTCCAATCCCGCCACGCGCGATTTCTGGCCGCTTCTCGCGTTCGGCGCATTCCTGGGCGCGTCCGTGCTGGCGAAAGGTCCTGCCGGGGTCCTTCTCGCGGCCGGAGCGCTCGGGCTCTGGGCGCTCGCCACGCGCAAATGGCGCGCTCTACTTCGCCTCGCTCATCCAGTGGCGATCCTCGCTTGCCTCGTGGTCGCGATTCCCTGGTACGCGCTCTGCGCCCTCCGCAATCCGGACTTCCTGCGCGTCTTCATTCTGCAGCACAATTTCGAGCGCTACCTCACGCCGCTCTTCCGCCATCAACAGCCCCTCTGGTTCTTCGTCCCCATCGTGTTTCTCGCTCTGCTGCCGTGGACCATCTTCTTCTGGCCCGCCGCCACCGAGGGCCTGCGCCTGTGGCGCGAAAAGAGCTGGCACAGCTCCCCGGGGTTTTTCTTCGCTTGCTGGGCTATTTTCCCGGTGCTCTTCTTCAGCATCTCGGAATCCAAACTGCCCAGCTACATTCTTCCTTCGATTCCCGCGATTGCGCTGCTCTGCGCGATCGGTGTCGCGCATGCCGCCAACCGCAACTCGCCGGTCCTCATGCTTCTCGCGGGCGGAATTTCCCTCACGCTCCTGATCCTCGGCGTCGCCGGCGTGATCGCCGCGCGGCGCCTTCCGTGGGAAGCTCTCAACTTCCAATACACGCCGGAACTCGTCGCGATCGTCAGCCGTATGGCGCTTGTCTTCGTGATCGTCGTGGCGCTCTTCCTCTTCGCGCCGTCGCTTCAGGGAAGGTTCGATTACTCGATCGCCCTATGCGCCCTCTTCGTCGCGCTCTGCGTCGAAACGGCGAATCTCGCCTTTCTCCCGACGCTCGATCGCCTCTACACCGCGCGGCCTCACGCCGCTCTCATGCGCAACGATCTCCATCCCGACCGAATCTTCACCTACAAGCTTCCTCGCAGTTGGAATTGGGGCCTGGCGTTTTATTTCCATCGCGAGCTTCCCGAATGGTCGCCCGAGGACCCGAACGCCGCGCTCGTCCTCACCACGCCCGCCGGCCTCGCCGAAATCCGAAAGCTCGGCAGGATCCAGGGCGCGCTCGACGAGCCTTACGTCGGCATCCTTTACGTTCCCATCAATCAGGCGCCGCGTTAGTTCTGCGATGTCGGTGGAATATTCAGCAGGAAAAAACTGATCACTTGGTTTTCGTACGCCCGGCGGTCGTCGTCCGAGAGGTCGCGATACGTCGACTTCACCCGCAGCATCTGCTTCGGATCGGGCGCTCTCAGGAAGAGTTGCAGGCCCAGGTCGGCCAGCGCTGGTCGGTCGCTCGCCAATATGAATACCTTCGGAATGCCCGCCGTCGCGCCCAGGCGCGCCGAGACCGGCGGCTCATTGCGGAACGAGTAGTTGTACATCCGAAATGCGAAATCGACGAACCGGTCGACGTCCGGAATCGCCTGCAGCCCGGAATTTTTCACCTGCAGCCGCACCATATCACGCGGATCGGCGTAAGGATCCTCCACCGCGAATGCAGCTACGCGCTTGTCGCTCGTCGCCACTTCCAGCACGGCGTACGCCCCCATGTCCGTGCCCCACAACCCGAAGCGTTTCGGGTCCACGTCGTCACGGCTCGCCAGGCTCTGCATCGCCGCCCGAAGCTCCCCCGTCTCGCGGTATCCCAGCGTCGTGACGCCCGGCACCGTCCCGTGCCCGGCGAAATCGAACAGGAACACGTTGAACTGATGTTCCTGTAGCGCCGTCACAAGCGTAAGCACGTCGCTCTCCTGCGCCCCGTATCCGTGGCACACGATGATCGTCGGGGCTCCCCGCAGACCCGGAAAGAAAAGCCCGTCTCGGTCCGGGCCCCCCGCAATCGGGAACGTCAGGACCATCGGGTGCCCCATCATCACATTCACATCGATATTTGCCGGATTTCGCGTCGGATGAACGACTTGATACACCAGGAACACCGCGATCGACGCCACGGAAACAAAGGCGAACAACAGCAACGCCAGAAGTCCGGAAATCACCTTGGCGAGGCGCGAAGAGCGCAATTCGGAGGCGATAGCCATCCAGTAATCGTGGGGGCTCACACCATGCCCCGGCGCGACGTATGTTAGCGCGGTTCCTTTCGAGCGTAGTTTCTCATACTGTTCGCCCCGGATACCCCCGGTTGGGTTCTAGGCGTCCCAAAGCTATAATAGCCTTTTGTACGGCACGCCCATCTCTCATGCTGATTGTCGACCTCCGCACCTTACAATCACGGTCCCTTGAGGCCCTGTTCCAGGAGGAAGCCCGCCACTGGCGCAACGAGCTCCATTGGGATTACCGGGCTTCCATCGACCTCATTCGCAGGTTCATCGATTCCCGCGCCCTGGGCGGTTACGCCGCCCTCGAAAACGACGTTCCCGTGGGCTACGGATTCTACGTGCTCGAGGATCGCAAGGGACTCATCGGCGGCCTGTTCGTTTCCCCGCGCTGCAACCAGCCGCCGGTCACGCAGGCCCTGTTGGGAGAAATGCTCGGCGCTCTTCGCGGCACGCCCCGCCTCGAACGCATCGAAGCGCAGCTCATGCCCTTCGGCAGCGAACTCGACCCCGCGTTTCTCTCGCGGCATTTCAGCCTTCATCCGCGCCAGTTCATGCTTCTGCCGCTCGTCGATGCAGTTCTGTGTGGCAAGCCGCTCTCGTCCGGACTCCGCATCGAACCGTGGACCGACCGTGCCTTTGACGCCGCCGCCCGCCTCATTCAGCTCGCTTATGCCGACCATGTCGACGGGCAGATCAACGATCAATACCGCAGCGAGGCCGGGAGCCTCAAATTCCTGCGCAATATCGTGCTGTTGCCCGGCTGCGGGCAGTTTCTCCCCGAAGCCTCATTTCTGGTCCGCCCCGCCACGGGCGATCGGCTCGTCGGCATGATTCTGACGTCAACCGTCGCCGAGGGTGTTGGCCACACCACCCAGGTCTGCGTCTTGCCCGGCTACCACGGCCACGGCATCGGCCGCCAACTCATGGAACACTCGATCCAGGCCCTCCGCCGGCGCCATTACGATTCGCTCTCGCTGACGGTCACCAGCGTCAACCAGCACGCTGTCGACCTCTACGAGCACCTCGGCTTCCGCACCCTGAAGACCTTCGCCGCCGGCGTGTGGCAATCCTGAAGCGCACGTAGCGCCGGCGCCCCGCCGGCTCTTCCGTCTGGACGACGAATCGAAATTCTCGAGGGAGCGCGTACAGTCTGCATCCTCCGTTCTTCGGCGCCTGCTCCTACTTGCGGGCCGTAGGGGCGGGTTTCAAACGCGCCCGCCGACTACATCCGATAGACCCCGATAACGAGCACCGCAATTCCCAAAAGCAAGCATGGCCAAATCAAGTACGCCGGCCACGGCGACCATCCGTGCTGCTTCCGAATCCTCAGATACTCCGTGGGCATGGCGTACTTGCGTGAGCTCACAAAGACGTCATAGGCCTTGTGGCCCGCTTCTTGCATCTTGAATTGCACGTGAAAAAAGAGAACCACGAAAGCGCCGATCAGCAGGAAACCAAGAATCACGAGCGGATCGTGCCTTGTCATCTCAACAATGGCGCGCCAATTTTCTCGCAGCGGCATTGCAACGCCTCATTTTCGGAGCTGGCTTTGAGGGTTTAGAGCGTAGGACCGGGTTCTTCAGCCCAGGCTCTTTAGCCCAGGCTCTTCGCTTCACTTCCGGATCCTCACCCTCCGCCCCATGCGGCACGGCCGAATTCAAGCGCCGGAGGCGCGATTGTAATTAGCCCGGCATGGAGCCCGCCTGCCGGCTAGGCAGGCGGAGCGGAATGCCGGGAACATATACGCAAGTTCGTAGTCCCGGAGGGACGATTGAACGCTTGAACATCCCGGGCGTTCCCCTCGCGCGTAGTTAACATTACAGTCCCTCACTTCTTCACGCGGTCCTTCAACAATCCCTTCAGCTCATCCATGAATTCCTTTACATCCTTGAAATCCAGATACACGGACGCAAACCGCACGTACGCCACCTTGTCGTGCTTCTTGAGCCGCGCCATCAGCAGCTCGCCGATTTCCGTCGTTGTCCGTTCGCGCTCCGTCGCCTCGCTCACGAAGGCTTCCGCCTCGTCCACGATCGATTCGAGCTTGCTTACCGCCACCGGCCGCTTTTCGCACGCCTTCAGCAATCCCTGCAGAATTTTCTGCCGCTCGAATTTCTCGCGCCGGCCGTCTTTTTTGATCACCATGTAAGGAATCTCGTCGATTCGCTCGTACGTGGTGAACCGCCTCTTGCATTTCAGGCATTCGCGTCGCCGCCGGATCAGATCGCCCGTTTTCGCCTCGCGCGAATCGATCACCTTGTCGTCCAGATGCGCGCAGAAAGGACATCTCACCGCGGCATCTCCTTCGTGCCGGCCGATCGGTCTGCGGCGTGCTCCGCCTCGGCCAGCAGCTCTTCTTCGCCCGCTTTCTCTTCCGCCTGCGCCATGCGACGCAATTCCCCCATCGACCAGCCCGCCCGGAATAGCAACGGCACCCCCGCGATGCAGCACGACGCAAACGCCACGAGCCAAAGCACGATCGCCGCCGTCGCTGCGGGCTCCTTTTCTACTCCAAGCACCAGCGTTAACACAAGAAACGTCGCGAGCTGCGCTCCGCCCCCCACGCCCGGCAGTTGCACCGCCGATCCCACCAGCGTGAACGCCACCACCAGGATCACCTCGCCGAAGCTCAGCTCTCCAAGCCTTCCCCCGAAGGCATGCGTCACCAGCACGTACACCACCACCACCAGCGCCCAGTGAATCGCCGTGTAGCCCGCGAGCGCTCCAAGGTCCTCCCACGTCCGAATCCCCTGCAGTCCCTCGATGAACCCCTCGAGCAGCAGCACCACTTTTCCGCGCCAGCCGTGCCTCCACTTGCTGTCCTGCAGTTTTTTCGCCAGCCATCCCGCGCCGTGATAACGGAAATACACCAGAAACGCGATCGCCGCCACCAGCCCCACCAGCAGCAGCGCCCCCGTCGATCGCGCGATCCTCACGATCGACGCTCCCGCCGGGCTCTCCGCCGCGTGCCCCGCCAGCGCCCCGTGCTGCAGCATCAGCAGCGCGCAACCCGCCAGCACCAGCGTCGCCACCGCGTCCGAAATCCGCTCGAGTACGTACACGCCGAACATTCCCGGCATCGACAGCGAATCCTTCCGCGCGATCAGCACCGGACGTATCGGCTCTCCCGCCCGCCCCAGCAGAAACACGCACGTGAAGCCCATCAACGTCGCGTCGTACACGCTCCAGAATCGCGACTCCCCCAGCCACCTGCAGAATCGCATCCAGCGCAGCGACCGGATCGCGAAACACACGTAGATCACCACCACTCCCAGCACCAGAAACGAAACCCGGGAATGCCGCAGCGACGCCGCCACCATGCTCCAGCGGAAGCCTTCCAGCGTGATTGCATTTCGAAATTTGTAAACGAAATAACCGACTGCGGCGAGCGCAACCAGAAGCAGCAGATACCTTCGCGACTTTTTCATCGTCTGGCTCGACCCTAGCAGCAACCTTTCAGGGGGTCAAGCCGCGAGCCTCCTGCCGGCCGCGTGCCAACGCGCCCCGGTTTGCTCCGTCCGCTCGCGCGAAAACGCCTCCGTATCTCCGCCTGTGCAGTTCCCGCGAATCGGGTTATCCTGTTTGTGCCTTCGAGAGGGTCCGCCGGTGCGGAAATTCGAACTCGTCCTCCTGATTCACGCGCATCAACCGGTCGGGAATTTTGATGACGTAATCGAGCGCGCCTACCAGACCTCCTACCTCCCTTTCATCGAAGTTCTCGCGCGCCATCCCTCGATTCGCGTCGGTCTCCACTATTCCGGCCCGCTCCTCGAATGGCTCGAACGCGCGCACCCGGAATATTTCGACATGCTTCGCGGCCTCGTGCGCTCCTCCCAGATCGAAATCGTCGGCGGAGGCTTCTACGAGCCCGTTCTGATCTCGATCCCCCACGAAGACCGCCGCGAACAGATCGGGCGCCTCGCCGCCTACATCGAGAAGCATTTCGGCATCCGCCCGCGCGGCGCGTGGCTCACCGAACGCGTCTGGGAGCCCGAAATTCCTTCCTCGCTCGCGCCCGCTGGAGTCGACTACACGCTCGTCGACGACAATCACTTTCTCGGCGCCGGCTTCGATCTCGAACAGTTGTACGGCTACGCGCTCTCCGAAGATCTCGGCCACGCCGTCAAGGTGATTCCGGGCCTCAAGTCCCTTCGCTACCTGATTCCCTTCCGCGAAGTCGGCGAAACCGCCGACTTCCTTCGCTCCGCCGCCGCGAACCATCCCGGCGGCTTCGCCGCGATGGGCGACGACCTGGAAAAATTCGGCGTCTGGCCCGGTACCTACGAGCACTGCTACACCAACGGCTGGGTCGAGCGTTTCTTCGTCATGCTCGAACAATCTTCGGACTGGCTCGCGCTCGCCACCCCGGCGGACGCCGTTGCCTCCCGCGCGCCCCTCGGCCGCGCCGAACTTCCCACCGCCTCCTACACCGAGATGATGGAGTGGTCGCTTCCCACCGCCGCCCGCATTCGCTACCACGGTCTCGTCGACGAATTCGCCTCTCGCCCCGACGCCCTTCCCTTCCTTCGCGGCGGCATTTGGCGCGGTTTCTTCGCCAAGTATGCCGAGTCCAATCTCCTGCACAAGAAAATGCTGCGCGTCTCTCAGCAGGTCCGCAATCTCGCGCCCAGCCGCCGCCGCGACCAGACCTTCATCGCCTCGCGCGACGAAGCCACCATCCTTTTGCTCCGCGGACAGTGCAACGATCCCTACTGGCATGGAATCTTCGGCGGCCTCTATTCGCCTCATCTGCGCACCGCCGTCTGGCGCTCGCTCGCCGAGGCGGAGGCCCTCGCCGACTTGCTTACCCAACGCAGGCATCAGTATGCGAATGTCGAGCGCCTCGACTTCGACGCCGACGGCCGCGAGGAAATCTACCTAACCTCCGACCGCTACGCGGCCCTCCTCAAACCCGACGACGGAGCCACCCTTCCCGCACTCGACTTCCGTCCGGCCAACGTCACTCTCATCAACTCGCTCATGCGCCGGCCCGAGTCCTATCACGCCAAGATCCGCAATCTCACCACCGCCGAGCCGCAGGGCGCCCATTCCATTCACGACCAGGTGCGCACCAAAGAAGAAGGCCTCGAGCGCTGGCTCAATTACGACCGCTGGCCGCGCCACTCGTTCCGCGTCCTGCTCTTCGGCCAGAACAAGACGCAGCAGGACTACGCCGCCGTCCATCTGGACGAGGATGCTTCTCTCGCCGCCGGCCGCTACCGCGTTGTCGACGTCTCCGAATCGCGCGTGGCGCTCGCCTCTGAAGACTCCGTCGACTGGCCCCTCGAAAAGACTCTCTCTTTCGCGCCCACGCAGGACGGCTTCGAGATCGTCTGCGATCTCGTTCTGCGCCGCCGCGCGCGCGGCGCCGCCTCCATCAATCTCGGCGTCGAGGTGATCGTCAACTTCCTCGCGCCATCCGCGCCCGACCGCTACTTCGAATCCGACGGCCGCCGCTTCCCGCTGCGCTGGTCCGCCGCGATTCCCGGGCAGGAGCTGCGCGTTGTCGACGAGTGGCAGTCCGTCGCCGTCTCGATCGATGCGCCCAACGCGCGCCAGTTCTGGATCGCGCCGATCGAAACCGTCTCCGAATCCGAGGACGGCTTCGAGCGCATCTACCAGGGCTCGCAAATCCTCGCTTTGTGGCCCATCGAACTCGCGCCCGACTCCGAGTTCCGCGCCCAGCTCAAGTTCACCGCCAAGCGCCTCTAGCGCAAGCCTCGCAATCGATCCCTACGTTGTGTACTTGTCGATCAACTCCGCGCGCGTATTCGGCACATCGGGGCGCGCGTCGGTGTCCAATACAAAGAGAACTGCGCCGACAACGTGGAGACTCTAAATGCGTGAAACCCTGGCGACATGGTCGCCCAGCCGAGCAAATGTCCGCCGCGCTCAAAAGAGAAAATCCAGGTTGTATGCGGGCATCAACGTCGTGGGCTTTATGTCCGTTCAGGTCGCTTTGCTCGCGATCTTTCTGAACATTACACCGGACGTGCCTCTGAATCGTTACGTTGATCTGCCCGCGACTGACAACGCCACGGCGCAGCACGCCGCCCTGCGAGAAGACTCCATGCGGTTAATCGTGGCGCGCGACGGCAAGACTTACTTTGGCAGCGAAGCTGTTGACCCGGGAAAACTACCCGGCTTGATACGCGCAGCAGTGGGAAAAGGCTCTGAGAAAACAGTCTATTTGTTGGCGGATGAGAGAGCGCAATACGCTGACGTCAAGGCTGCCCTCGACCAAGTTCGGCGCTCAGGCATCCAAAACGTGGTCGTCCTCACTGAAAATCGGCAGTCACATTAAGAACACCAGCAACCCGCCAAGGGCGTCATCCTGAGCGAAGCGAAGGATCTCTCTTTGCGCCGCACTCGCACAGCCGTTCTGCTAGACTACACGCGGCGCCAAACCGAAGGAAAACATCGTGGCCGTTTCGCAGGAACTTCTCGAAATTCTCGTCTGCCCGCTGTGCAAGACCCCGGTCAAGCTCACGCCCGACCATCAGGGCCTGAAATGCGCCACCTGTCACCGCGTCTACCCCATCCGCGCCGACATCCCGGTAATGCTCATCGACGAAGCCACCATAGAAAAGGACTAAGCCGAATCGCCTTCCGCACAAGTCACGAATCACACCTCACGAGTCGCGGTTCCAGCCACTAGCCACTAACCACTAGCCACTGTCTTCAATAAGGTGGAAACGTAATCGACTGATCCTTGAAATTCACCCACAGGTGAACTTCCTTCGTGGCATTCATCTTGATTTCATCACCGTCGGGAAACGGCGAGTAAGGACTCACTTCCACGTCGATATCCGTGGCCGAGCCATTCTTGACGTGCTCGGGCCGCCCGAGCCGGTAACTTTTCACCGGGCCGTAGTATCCGTTCGCGCCCCAGTCGTCGTTGAAGTCCTTGAACGAATACGACGCCGACGGTTTCCAGAGCTGGTAGGCGTGCTGGAGGTCGCCGCGGCTCACGGCGTTCATGAACCGGTGCGCGGTGGCCACCTCGCGGTGGTAAACGAACGGGTACCAGAGATACGCGGGAAAGACGGCGACGAAAACCGCGATCGTCACGATCACGCCCGCGATTCGGATCAGATAGCGCCGCAGTTTTGACGGAGGATGATCGATGGGCGATTCGAAAAGTGCCACGAACGAAAACTCCCGCCCTTCACTCAGAAGTTAGAACTGGCGTTTGAAGAGTGCGATGCTGCCCGTAACCATCAACGCCGAGAACCCTGTCAAGATTAGCACGTCCATGTAAATGCCTTCAAACCCGGTATTCTTGATCGTCAGGTTCCGCAGCGCGTGCACCGTGTAGGTGAACGGATCGATCACCGAAATCCAGGAGAGCCACTTCGGAAACGCTTCGGTGGGATACACAGCGCCCGACGGGAAGAACAGCAGCATGTTGAGCACGCCGAAAATCGCGCGCGGCACCAGCGGATCGTCCACCCGCACCATCACGAGAAACATCAGGCTGATCATCGCAACCGAAGCCACCAGCAGTACCACCGAAAGGTAGACCAGCCGCACAGGGTCCCACAGCCGCGGAATCCCGGCGATGAGCCCGCCGATAATGGTCAGGACCATGCCCGCCATGAACGCTTTCGCCGTTCCCGCCCCGATCAATCCGCCGATCAGCTCCGTTTTGGTAATCGGCGTCAGCAGATAGCCTTCGTGGAGCCCGCGCGTCTTGTCGTCGATATACGTGATCCCGCCGCCGATCATCGCGGTGATGAAGATGCCCATCGCGGTCGACCCGGCCAGCAAATACTTGATGTACTCGATATAGGGGTATATCTCGACCGTATCGAGTTCCACCTGCGTGTCGAGGCGCGGCTGGACATCCGACGTGTTCATTTCCGTCGTCATTTCCTGAATCCGCTCAAGGAGCGAACTCGAAATGAATTGGTCGCTATTGTCCTCCGTGAAGACAATACGCGGGCGATCCTGTTGATAGTAGCGGCGCGAAAACTCGTGCGGGATGTCGACCACTCCCCGCACGAATCCCTGCCGCAGGTCTTCGATGGCAGCCGGCAGCGATTCGTACTGCACCACGCGGAACGTCTGAGGGCCGGCGGCGATGCCGTCGAACATTTCCAGCACGCGGCGCGACTCGACGGAATGGTCCTGATCGACGACAGCCAGTGCCGCTCCGTGAATCTTGCCGCCGAACGCGTAGCCGAGCACCACCAGCTGCACCAGCGGAAAAATCAACGAGCTGATCATCAGCGCCGGGCTGCGGAAAAACTTCCGCATGTCCCGCTCGATCAAAGCCCCTACCCGGTAAAGTTTCATGGCTCGATTCGCCTCACCGCGAGAACGGAGTTAATTCGCGCGCCGGCTTCTGCAGCGCGTCGCGCAACGCGCTTCCCGTGTAGTGCAGGAATACGTCGTCGAGCGTTGTCGTCTGCACCAGCACGCGTTTCACGATCACTTTTTTTGCGCGCGCCAGGTCCATCAAGCCCGCCACCGTGGCCGGCCCATCGTTCGACGTGATGTGAACCATCTCTTCCCTCTGCGTGACACCGGTCGCGTGCGCGAGTCCGCGCAACTGCTCGGTCCAGTCCGCGGGGGCGCCCTCGAATTCGGCTTCGACTACTTCGGTGCCGGGCACGCTGTCTTTCAATTTCGTCGGAGTATCGAGCGCCGCCAATTTTCCGTGGTCGACGATGGCAATCCGGTCGCAGAGCTTGTCCGCCTCGTCCATGTAATGCGTGGTCAGCAGAATCGTCAGCTCCGAGTTATCTCGCAACTTCCGGATCATCTCCCACACGTTCGAGCGCGACACGGGATCGAGCCCCGTGGTCGGCTCGTCCAGGAACATGATCTTCGGCGAATGCACCAGCCCGCGCGCGATTTCGAGCCGCCGGCGCATGCCGCCGGAGAACGTTCGCACCAGGGCATCGCGGAACTTCAACAGCTCCACCGACTCGAGCAGCTTGTCGATCAGAGCCCCGCGCTCGTTCGCCGGCACGCCGTAGAGCTTGGCGTGAATCATCATGTTCTCCTGCGCGGTGAGCTCGGGATCGGAGGTAAAGGCCTGCGGAATCACGCCGAGCACGCTCCGGACGCCGTCTGCATCGGTGCGGATGTCGTGGCCGCCGATGCGGGCCGTGCCGGACGTCGGCGGCGTCAAGGTCGTCATCATCCGGATCAAAGTGGTCTTGCCGGCGCCGTTCGGGCCGAGCAAGCCAAAGATTTCCTGCTGCTCGACCTCGAAGCTGACGTCGTTGACCGCCGTAAAGTCGCCGAATTTTTTCACCAGGTGATCGACTTCAATCGCTTTCATGGCCGCCAGTCACAATTCACAAGCCCCAAGTCACGCGTCGGTCGTTTCTAGCCACTCGCCACTAGCCACTAGCCACTTCTTCCTACAGCTTCGCAAACCAATTCTTCTGTTTCGGCGGCGGCAGCAGGACTGTCGCCGTCATTCCGGTGAAAAGCCGGCGTCCCTCGTTGGGCACGGAGACCTTGATGGCGAACGTCTTGATGTCGCGCTTCGTGCGGCTCACGTCGCGTTGCGTGGCGAAATCGTTTTCAACGCCCTTGAAGAATACGGGCCCCTCGATGGTGCGGCCCGAAGGCAGGCGCACGCGAAGGACCTGGCCGAACTGGATATCGTCGATGTAGCTCTCCTCCACATCCGCTCGCACCCACAGATGATCGACGTCCACCACGACGACGACGGGAGCGCCCTGCGCGACGACTTCGCCTTGCTTGGCGACGCGCACCGAGACGATGCCGTCGATCGGAGCATAAATTTTGGTGTAGCCGAGCTGCGTGGCCGTTTCGGCTTCGCTGGCGCGGGCCTGCTCGAGCTGCGCGATCGTGGTGGCGATCTCGCTCTGGCGCACGTCGACCTGCTTGCGATTCGCCTGCGCCACATCGAGCGCCGCCGCCTGGGCGTTCACCGAGTCCTCAAGCGACTTGACGTTCGCCTCCGAGACGCGGAGAGTGGCCTCGGCGTGATCGCGGTCCTGCGCCGATTCGACGCCGGCGTTGAAGAGGCCTTGCATGCGCTTGAAATCGGTCTGGTCGCGCCACAGGCTCGCCTTGGCCTGATCGAGCTGCGCGCGCTGGGAAGTGAGCGTCGCCTGCGCCTGCTTGAGAGACGCGTCCGTCTGGTCGTCGGTCCAGGCGAAGTTGTGGTTCGCCTCGTGTACCTGCGCTTCCAGGCTGGCGACGTTGGCCTTCGCCGCGTCGAGGCTCGCTTCGAGTTCCTTGGGATCGAGCTCCGCGATCAACTGCCCTTTCTTGACTTCCGAGCCTTCGTCCACCGTCAGATTCACGATCCGCCCCGTGATCTGCGGGCTCACGATCACTTCGTTTCCGTCGACGATTCCGGTCAACGGAATGGCGCTTCCCCGCGGCGTAGTCAGCACGTAGGACAAAAGCGCGATCGCAAAAACCGCTCCAATCAAGATGAACGGTTTCAGATTCGTCTTCATCGGGCCTTTTCTCCGTGTACGGCGAGTCCGTGCTCGAGAAAATCCAGCAGCGCGCGCTTGCGGGCGGCAATCGCCTCCGGCGCCAGCAAGTCGCGCCCGGCGACGCGGCCCAGCACGGCGGCCGCGGCAAAGTAGGAGGTGGTCATCTGGATCGTGAGCATGGCGATCTGGTAGGGATCGACGCCGCGAAATTCTCCGCGCGCGATTCCCTCCTCGAGCGTCCGCGCGAACTCGCCGTGCAGCGGCCGGAAGAGATTCTTCACCGTGCCTTCGAATTCCGGGGCAGCCTCCATCGCCTGGCGCTGAACGAGCCGCGGATAATTCGGGTGCGCGGCGAGGAAATCGAAATATCCGTTGACGTAAACGAAAAATCTTTCGCGAGGCGAAAGCTTCTTGGTGGCCGGCGCGAAAACGGAAGAGCGCAACTGCCGGGTCAGATTTTCGAGCACGGCGCGATGCAGATGGCTCTTATCGCCAAAGTAGTAGTACAACATCGCTTTATTGGCGTGAGCGGCCGTGGCGATCTCCTCTGTGCGCGCGCCTGCCAGGCCGCGTGCCGCGAAATGACTTTCGGCGGCGGCCAGAATGCGCCGCGCCGTCGCCGGGTCTTCAACTCTTCTACGTCCGCGCGCCATGTTTATTTCAGACTCCCAGCCGGTTCATGTATTCCTCGGGATAACGCGCGCCCACCGCCGCTCCGCGCGGAGCAACTTCGTCGATGCGCTTCAGGTCCGCGGCGCTGAGCTTCACGTCGAGCGCTCCCAGATTCTGGTCAAGGTACGTGCGGCGCTTCGTGCCGGGAATCGGCACGATGTCGTCGCCCTGCGCCAGCACCCACGCCAGCGCCAGTTGCGCCGGAGTGCATTTCTTTTCCGCCGCGATCTGCTCGATCCGCTGGACCAGCTCCAGATTCTTGTTGAAGTTCTCGCCCTGAAAGCGCGGCGAAATCCGCCGAAAATCCTTGGGACCGAAGTCCGCGCTCTTCACCTGGCCGGTGAGGATGCCGCGCCCCAACGGGCTGTACGGGACAAGCCCGATTCCCAGCTCGCGGCATGCCGCGAGAATTTCTCCCTCGGGGTCGCGCGTCCAGATCGAATACTCGCTCTGCAGCGCCGTTATCGGATACGTCGCGTGCGCGCGGCGAATCGTCTTCGCGCCCGCCTCGGACAGCCCGATGTAGCGCACTTTTCCCTGCTCGATCAGCCGCGCCATCGCGCCCACCGTCTCCTCGATCGGCACGCTCGTATCGACGCGATGCAAATAAAAAAGATCGATCGTCGAAATCTTCAGCCGCTCGAGGCTCGCCTCGCACGCCGCCTGCACGTACTCCGGCTTGCCGTTCACGCCGAGAAAACGCCCGTCCGGCTGCCGCATGTTTCCGAATTTCGTCGCGATGATCACTTCATTGCGCCGCTTCGCCACCGCGCGGCCCACCAGCTCCTCGTTCGTCCCACCGCCGTACATGTCCGCCGTGTCGAGCATCGTGATTCCGCGGTCGATCGCATGGTGAATGGTCGCCGTCGATTCCTGGTCATCGGGCGTCCCATACGATTGCGACATCCCCATGCACCCCAGTCCAACCGCGGAAACGATAAGCGAGCTCTTGCCCAGCCGCCGGTATTGCATGATTCCTCCAGAAAGCGGGTCGGTATTATTCAACTAAACGGTTAGTTTAATGAGCTGTTCCGTACGTGTCAAGTGGAAGTGGCTGATAGCTGGTGACGAAGGCCAGAAAAACGGCGGGATCGCGCGTGCGTCATCTGGGTTTCTCTGCGTACTCTGCATCTCTGCGGTGAGTCTTTATTCGCTTCCTCGTGGCTTCGTGCTTCTCAGTGATGCCCTCTGTGTTCAATCTAGCTTGTCGCGATCCCCAGACCATCCACCAGGTTCAGGCTGCGTTCCTTCATGTGGCGCCCGAGCTGTGGCCGGGCGAGAAAGTTCCGAGAAGGTCGTACGTGCGAGCCGGATTCAACTCGCCTAACGGGGTGCTTGTGGAGGCGGCGGAATAACGTAGCGCGGCATAGCGCCTCCGAATTGAATCGTCTCAAATATCTTGAGCGCCAATTGCTGTTGGGCGGATCCGAGGTCTTGTCCAAAGAGAGTGAGCGCACTCGAGTGGCCAGCATGGTGGAAATATACGCCCGTGATCCCGTGGCCAGGTGTTCGCGGACTCACTATTCTGGCTCGACGTCCACCGATCGATCTGTGAACGACGAGATATGCCGGTTTCCTCTCTTGCTTAAGAGGGTTCGAGTATCCGCCGAAGTCAAATGTGAGCACAATGCCGTCACCAAGAAACTCCCCAACATACGAATCAACGCCGTCTAACTGGCGAAACTGCCACGTCGACGGAGCCAAGATCGAAAACGGACCAGCATCGAGTTTGCGCCATGTTGCCGGCGCCGTCACCTGCGTCTGGGCGAGCGCTGTCCAACATCCAGCCGCCAAAGCGCATTGAATGGCTCCTGCGATAACCAATCGAACGATTCGTCTCATTTGCCAAATCTACGACTCGAGCGCGCCGCCGGAGCCCGCCGGCAGCTCGATCGAATACTTCGTGCGCGTCATCTCGCGGTGCCGCTCGAGCGCGAGCTCGATGAGCTTGTCGATGAGCTGCGAATACGGCAGCCCGGACGCTTCCCACAATTTCGGGTACATGCTGATCGACGTGAACCCCGGAATCGTATTCAGCTCGTTCACGAAAATCTTCGCGGTGCGCTTCTCGAGGAAAAAATCGCAGCGCGACATGCCCGATCCATCGATCGCCTTGAACGACCGCACCGCGTACTCCTGAAACGTCTTCACCTGGCTCTTGGTGAGCTTCGCGGGAATGATCAGGCCAGTTCCCTGCTCCAGGTATTTTGCCGTGTAATCGTAGAACTCGCGGTGCGGCACGATCTCTCCCGGGATCGACGCGCGCACATCGTCATTGCCAAGCACCGCCACTTCGATTTCGCGCGCGCTCACTGCGCGTTCCACGAGAATCTTCATCGCGAATTCCGCGGCCATATTCAACGCCGGCGTTAGCTCCGCCGCCGTCTTCACGCGCGACATTCCCACCGACGATCCCAGCGTCGCCGGCTTCACGAACAGCGGAAACCGAAACTTCTTCTTCACCAGCTTCAGCACCGCCGCCGGCTCGCGCTCCCATTGCGAGCGCGAAATCGACACATACGGCACCACCGGCAATCCCGCCTGCTCGAAGAGCCGCTTCTGCACGTCCTTGTCCATGCCCACCGACGACGCGAGCACGCCCGCGCCCACGTACGGCAGCCCCGCCAATTCGAGAAATCCCTGCACGGTTCCGTCTTCGCCGAACGTGCCGTGCATGATCGGAAACACCACGTCGAGCGTCATGCTCGGCTGCCCCGTGTTGCGCGACATCGGCACGAGCGCCGCTGCTGTCGGATCGGGCGGCAAAAACACGCGCTCGCCCGACTTCAGCACCTCGGGCAGCATCTTCTGCGCGCCCGATCCCACGAGCCACCGCCCGTCCTTCGAGATACCGATCGGCACCACTTCGTATTTTTCCGGGTCGAGCGCGCGAATCACCGACGCCGCCGACGCAAGCGACACCTCATGCTCGCCCGAACGCCCGCCGAACAGCACGCCCACCCGCAATCGTTTCGAAGATGTCATCGTAGCGCCAGCGTCTCGCCGGCCCCTTCCCAGCCTACAAAATTTTCTTTCCCAATCCCGAAAGCACCAATTCCACGCCCAGCGTCGCGGTCGTATTGTGCAAATCGATCACGGGATTGATCTCCACCAGCTCGAGCGACACCAGCGCCTTCGTGTCCGCGATCATCTCGAGCGCCAGATGCGCCTCGCGGTATGTCACGCCGCCGCGCACCGGCGTGCCCACGCCCGGCGCGTCCGTCGGATCGACGAAATCCATGTCGAGGCTCACGGCCACTCCCGCTGTGTCGTCGCTCGCGAGGCGCAACGCGTCCGACATGACCTCGCGCATCCCGCGCTCGTCGATGTCGCGCATCGTGAAAATCCGCACGCCCGATTCCTTCACGAGGCGCCGCTCTTTCGCATCGAGATCGCGGATGCCCACGAGCACCACGTTGCGCGGTTCGATCATCGGCTTGAGCGGCGCGAGCCCGGTCAGCTCAGCCGGCCCGTAGCCCATGATCGACGCGAGCGGCATCCCGTGCACGTTCCCCGACGGCGACGATTCCGGCGTGTTCATGTCTCCGTGCGCGTCGAGCCAGATCATGCCGACGCGCTTCGGTTCCTTCTGCGCGTAGTAATGCGCGGCGACGCCTGCGGCGGTGCCGACGGCAATCGAATGGTCGCCGCCGAGCACCAGCGGCATCATGTCCTCGTCGAGCGTCTTGCGCACCACCTCGGCGAGGTCCTTGCAAGCATCCGCAATCTCGCCAAGATACTTCGCGTTCTTTTCGCCGTAGTGCTGCTCTTCGGGCTGGCGCACGGCGATGTTGCCGATGTCGTCGATCTGCCGGCCGAGCTGCTTCAGCCGCTGGTGCAGGCCCGCCACGCGCAGCGCGGACGGCCCCATGTCGACGCCGCGCCGGCTCGCTCCCAAGTCCATCGGTACGCCGATGATGCGAATTTTCTCTGGCATGATGATGTCGTAAGGTTTTAAGTGTAGCGCCGCGGCCCTCAGTGCGGCATCTCCCGTGCTAATACCACTCCCGTCTTAGCCATCCGCTCGGCGCGCAAATTCGCACGCGGTTTCGTAGCGGCCGCCTTTCAGGCGGGCGCCTTTGATTTCGATGTTTCCGCCGCGCCTACAGCAGCGATCAAGGATAGACGCGATACAGCATGCGTGGGAAGGGGATGACTTCGCGGATGTGCTCCGTCCCGCAAATCCACGCGACGGTGCGCTCGAGCCCCAGCCCGAAACCCGCGTGCGGGACGCTCCCGTACCGCCGCAGATCGAGATACCACTGCAGCGACTCCTCGGGGATGCCCTGCTCGTGAATGCGCTTCAACAGCGTCTCGTAGCTCGATTGACGCTCGCCGCCGCCGATGATTTCGCCGTACCCCTCGGGCGCGATCATGTCGAAATTCAGCGCCAGCTCGGGCCTCTGCGGATCGGCCTCCATGTAAAACGCCTTCATCGCCGAAGGGTACCGGTGGATGATCACCGGCTTCTCGAAATTCTTCGAGAGCAGCGTTTCCTCATCGCCGCCGAAATCGTCGCCGAATTTCGCGGGGTTGCCGGCCTTTTGCAGCACCGCAATCGCTTCCTCATACGTGATGCGCGGAAACGGCGGCGCGATCTTTTCGAGCTTCGAGATGTCGCGGCCAAGCGCGGCGAGTTCCCTGCTCCGGTTCTTCACCACCGATTGGACGATCGCGCTCACCAGCCCCTCGCCGAGCGCCATCATGTCGTCCAAGTGCGCGTAGGCGGCCTCGGGCTCGAGCATCCAGAATTCGGTGAGGTGCCGCCGCGTCTTCGATTTCTCAGCGCGAAACGTCGGCCCGAATGTATATACCTTGCCGAGCGCCGCTGCCGTCGCCTCGACATAAAGCTGGCCCGATTGCGTCAGGTACGCCTTCTGGTCGTCGATGTAGTTCACTTCGAAAAGCGTCGTCGTGCCTTCGCACGCGGCGGGGGTAAACACCGGCGCGTCGGTCAGGATGTAGCCCTGATCGTCCATGTAGTTCCGAGCCGCGCGGATCGCTTCGGCGCGAATGCGCAAGATCGACGCCTGCCGCGGCGTGCGGATCCACAGGTGCCGCCGGTCGAGCAGGAAATCGACGCCGTGCTCCTTCAGTTGAATCGGATACGGCTCGGAATCCGGCACACGCTGCACGACTTCGACTGCCGCGATGTGCATCTCGCAGCCGCCGGGCGCGCGCGGCTCCGCTTTGATCGCGCCCGTCACGATCACGCTCGATTCCTGCGTCAGCCCCTTCAGCGCGCTAAACGCCTCGGGATTTTCCTTCAGCGACACCACCCCCTGGATCACGGCCGTGCCGTCGCGAAAAATCGGAAACAGCAGCTTCCCCGACTCGCGCAAGTTGTACAGCCAACCGCGAATCGTCACGGTCTGCCCGGCGAACGCGCCCGCGTCTTCGATTGCAACAATGGGATGTTGTGGAGTCTTCGTCTGTTCGTCAGTCATATTCGATCCAGCCAATGAACGCCTCGCCTCTAGGCGCGTGCCTTTGCTCCAGTGGCACAGGCACTCCTGCCTGTGCTCTCACGTCAGCCGCTCTCGTTTCACCGCGCAACCAACGAAACGTCCGTAGGGGCGGGTTTCAAGCCCGCCCTTCTCACACCACGCACAAACGCAACCTGTCATTCCGAGCAAAATCCCGCGCATCGCTCGAATTCGTTCCAGCCGATGAACGCCTCGCCTCTAGGCGCGTGCCTTTGCTCCAGTGGCACAGGCACTCCTGCCTGTGCTCTTACGTCCGCCGCTCTCGTTTCACCGCGCAACCAACGAAACGACCGTAGGGGCGGGTTTCAAACCCGCCCTTCTCGCACCACGCGCAAACGCAACGTGTCATTCCGAGCAAAATCCCGCGATCTTGCTTTTCCCGCGCTTCGTGCGGGCGCGGGACGCAGCGAGGACTCTGCTTTTAATATCTCCCTCGCTCACGATCTCGCGCCCGTCCCCTTTTCACTTTTCCATCCGTCCCGCCTACCGATTCCACGCCTCCGGCGACGCCATCCCCTTCTTCTCTGCGTGCTCTTCCAGCCGGTCGAACGTTGCGCGAATCTGCTCCAGGGCCGGCGCCCCTCCGGGCTGCTCTTTTAATTCGACGACCAGCGGGAACGGCTCGTCCGCGCTCGCGAACGCGCCAAACGCCGCATCCCAGTCGATCGTGCCGGCGTACGGCAGCAGGTGCTCGTCCTTCTCGCCGTGATTATCGTGAATGTGCGTGGTAACGACCCGCGACCGCATCAAATCGAAGCTCTCGGCAACGCCGGCATCGAGGTGCGCGTGCCCGATATCGAAGCAGAAACGCAAGTCGAGCCGCGTCTCTTTCTGGAATTGGACGAGCGACGCAGGCGCGCCGAGTTCGTTCGGCGTGTTTTCGACCGCGATCGTCACGCCGCGCTGCTTCGCGAAATTCGAAAGATGCTCGAGCGAACTGAACGCCGCGTCGTACTTCCGCGGATCGGCTTCCTGCCGGCCGGTCCCGAGATGTTGGATCAGGTAGCGAAACGGAAGCGTCTCGGCCACGTCGATCGCGCGCTTCACTTCGTCCACCGCATCCACGCGGCGGACGCGCTCCGTCTCGGAAATCGAAATCGGAATCCCGCTGTCGCGCCCCGGCGAAGAATTGCGTTCGGTCGGCGAATGAAGCGAATGCAGCGTCAGCCCGTATTCCTCGAGTGCGCCGCCCAGCTCGCGGATCGCCTCCATCGACCGGTACGTGAAATGCGACGAAGCGCAAAACACCTCGACGCCCTGAATTCCGGCCCCGGCAATTCCCTGCAACAACTCGCGCGTCAGCGGCTGATGAACATACCGGTACGTCGAAAGAATCCGTCGCATCCCACCCTCAGTGCAGCATCACCGCGAAGAACTTCTATCGTCCGTGGAAATCCCCCCAACGTCAATAGGATCCAATACCGATACTCTTATTTGCTTTTTGACGACACTGAACTCGCGTCGACGGGGATCTGCCCCCCGGGCAGTATGATCTCCATATGAGAAGGTCGACAATGTTTGCTGTTTTGCTGAGCGCGTTTCTAGCCTTCCCCTCGATAACGGGGTCAGACTCTCATCGCAGAGCTAGCAACGAGAACACGTCCGCGCCTTCAGCCGGTCCGGATTGCAGCGGCGGTTGGCCAACGAACATGGCGCAGGCGTTGCTGCAAAATGCAGGAATAACGGGCGGCAACAAAATCGACTTCTCTAAAAGCAAAACCGCTCGTTTGGCCTCCCAGAAGATTGGCAAAGACCTCTACCGCCAGGTATACGACGTGACTTTCACGGAGTACTCGGGACGAACAATCGAGGCTATTGCAGTACACGACGCCTCAAATGAAGAGTGTTCGATGAGCGACGTGCAGCTATTCGTGGTCTCCCAACGGCTGGGTCCATAACTAGGCGTAACCGTAACGAGCCGCGCGCGAGCGCAGGGTTTAAACGTAGAGCCGGGTCCTTCAGCCCGGCATCTTCGGCGCCGGGACTCGATTACGGCGCTGCCATCTTCAACTGTGCGAAACCCGGACCGCAAGCGAGGCGCGCTGGCTAGCGTCGCGTCGATTCTTCGAGCTGCACGCATGCCGGATAGAGTGTCACAAAAAAATGGGTCTCACCGTCCCCGGTAAGAAACAGTGCCAATTGAGTTGTCTTGTATGTCGAAAACTTGAAATCCAGCGTGCGGAACTTTCTCTGCCCGCAGTAGATGATGATCTTATGGGTAGAGTCCGCATCCAGGTCGTCGATCTCCAGGCTCTCGTTGGCCGGCCACGGAAGCGGTTTGTGGCCCTCGAATTTGATCCGGTAATCCTTGCTAGGGCAGACGACGTTTTCCGCGTTCGTCGAACCCATCCAATCCCTCGAAAGCGGAGCGACGCACACCGATCCTTGTTCAGACTGCGCAAACGAAGCGGTCGGGGGGAGAAGCGCAAGGATTGCAGCCAGCGGCATTGAGCACCGTCGAAACATGAAACGCTCCCTTCCGCGCACCGCGAGAGCACGCAAACCAGCCGCGGAGCGGCGATTGTACCCGGCCCGGCACGCAGCACGCCTGCCGGCGAGGCAGGCGCGGCGGAGTGCCGGGGTAACCGTCGGCCCAAGAATCCAGCCCCGGCAGGGGCGATTGAGCGAAGCCTGCGCGTCTATCAGGTCACAACGTCAACAGGCGGTCCGCGGAGCAGTTGCGATCTGCGTTTCTCCGTTATCGAGTTCAAGCTGAATGCTCGGCTCATTCGAGCACCGCTCGATTTGCGCCGCCAATTGAAGCGAATGAGTCGTGATCCAAAGCTGCGAATACTGCGAGGCGCGCGTGATGAGCTGAGCCAGGCCCTCGAGCAAATCGGGATGCAGACTGGTCTCCGGCTCGTTCAAAGCGAGCAGTTTCGGCGGACGTGGGCTCAGCAAGGCTGCCAAAAGACACAGATAACGCAACGTCCCGTCCGAAAGTTCGGCGGAATCGAGCGGCCTCGTCAGACCGGGCATTTGGAGCAGCACCGAGAAGCCTGCCTTGGAACTCTCGATTTCCAGCGAGGCCCCGTGGAACGCTCTGGCAACGCTTTCGCGCAGCTGCTCCCCGTCCCCGATTTCGAGAATGGTCTGTAGCGCAGCAGCCAAATCGCTGCCGTCGTGGCCTAGGACGGGAGTAAAAACGCCGATTTGCGGGCGCCGGATCGGCGATTGGGCATCGGTGCGAAAGTGGTGATAAAAACGCCAGCCGGCCATCTCCAGACGCAAAGCCGAAAGCTCGGGATACAGATGCGGCTCGCGCAACTGAGAAAGTACTCCCTCACTCATGACGAGTTCTCCGGAGTACGAAACTCTCTTGCCCGTGACATCGCGAATCCAAATTCCCTTGGGCCCTCTCTCGAAGAAAACGACTCTCCCGACTTTGGGAGCCTCGGTCCACACCCGCTCTTCTTTTATTTCGGGATCGAGCGCGAATGGATTGCCCGCCTTCACGAGCCCGCATGTCATCTCGTACGAGAACGTGTCCGTCTTCACGCCGAGCGCCATGCGGACCGGCTCCAGACGAACAGAACCCGCGCTGCGCGATTGCCGCGGTCCAGCCCAAAGCACGGAGGGCATCCCGCCTTCCTCAGCGATGACACGCGCAAATCCGCCACCCGCCGTTTTCGCGAGGAGAAACACCGCGTTGTATAGATTGCTTTTGCCGCATCCATTCGGACCGGTAAGGACATTCACCGCTTTGAGTTTCAGCCGAAGGCCGCGGATCGAACGGTAACCCGCAGCGTGGAGTTCTTCGATGGCCATTTGTTCCTGGGCCGTGGTCCTACAAACGACCTGAGAGAAACAACAGGAGAATGATCGAACCCGCGAGGAATAGCGCGGCGAACCACAGCGGGAATCGCAAACGTACCGGAATCAGCTCAAAGGAAGAATCGCCTGGCGGATCGAGAACGCCTATGCCCGTTCCCTTCCGCGGCGGCAGCCCGCTGCGCCTCGCAGAACGCTGCGGTTCCGGTTCAGGCAAATGCTCGGCGAACTCGTACGGCATGCGGAGAATGCTAGCACCGTCGCGACAAGCTTCTCAATAAAATGATGGTAAACTCAGGCCATCAATTCAGCAGAGGTTCTGTATGGTCTGCACGCACTGCGGATCGTTAGTACCAATCGAAAACTTCGAGTGCCCCAAATGCGGCACGCGCAGGACACGGGACCAGATTCTCGCGGAACCGCCGCCGGACGCGCCTCGGAAGCTCGCGGGCGTCGGCGGCTGGCTGCTGCTTCTTGTCGCCTACCTCGTCCTTTTTGTCCCAATCAGCGCCGCTTTGGCCTTGATCCGCGGTGGCGTCGGCGTCTTGGTCACGCATTCAACAAAGATCAATACCGCCCCTACTATTCTTTTCGGATGGGTCAGCGGCCTCGCCCTCATGCTTTTCGGGATCTACGCCGGAATGCTGCTTTGGAAGGAACGCCCTGGCGCGGTCGCCGTCACCAAGAGTTTCTTGCTCGCATGGTTGTTGCTTCGCGCGGCTTGGGCGCTCTTCCCCGGAGTATCCGTCGCCGATCGCGCGTGGGGGCTCGCGGACGCGCTGCTCTGGTTCGCCGTCTGGTATTCCTACCTAATTTTCTCGGAGCGCGTCGCCAATACGTACATCTAATCGTTCGGGTGTGGTGCTGCCACCTTTGTGCTGAAGGAAAAAACGGCTGGGGTGGAACTTTTCTCAGGGCGCGCCCGTATTAGCTCATGAGGTTAAGACAATGCGCCACGAAGCCAGTGATTTCGGAATTGCTCAAGCCACGATGGCAACCCCGTTCGTGATCAAGGACTTGGGGAATCATTCCCGCGAGACGATCGACACCTTGCGCGCGCTGCTCGCCGACGGCGCGGGCGCGCGCCCCGACTCGAAACGCCCGCATCTCTACGAGTTCGAAAGCGAAACCTGCGTTTTCTACGTTCACGTCTCGCCGGTGAACGGCGTCGTGGAACTTCTCGCAACCTGGCCGCGCGTCGAAGAACCCGCGCTCTGCCACTAATCGCGTGCCGGTAACGCGCCAAGCGCGTGACATACAGTAGCCCACGGCAAAGCCGTGGGAATCGATGCGCAAACGTCTCCAGCCCGCGAAGCGGGCGCAAGAGCACCCTTCACCGTTTCACAACCTTGTGATTCACGCAGCAGAGAGATCGCATGGACGTCGACAGCTGTCGCCCGCTCCGCAGGCTGAACTTCACACTTGCCTTGCGTCCCACGGCTGCGCCGTGGGCTACGATCTTATGCCCCGTTCCGGGGCTTCAAAGTGGCTTCCCAGAAATCCGAAAAAGAGGCGCTACTTGATCGCGTGCGTGCCGTGCGTTATCGCGCCTCCTGCACGAAGGGCTGCCGCGAGAATCACCGCTTCGGAAATCTCCTGATCGCTGACGCCCGCTGCGCGCGCCTGGTTCGCGTGAATCTCGATGCAATAGGGGCACTGCGTGGTGAACGCAACCGCGAGCGCCATCAGCTCTTTGTACTTCACCGGGATCGCTCCGGCAGCCATCGCTGCTTTGTCGAAAGCAGCGAACGCTTTCATCCCTTCGGGCGCATTGGCATCGATCACTTTCAGCTTGGCAAGATTTTTCATGTCGTACACGGCGGACCTCCGCAGATTTTGCAAGGGTGTCTCAGCGTGGCTGAGAGTTTGAAGTGGGCCAATTATAGGTGGGCGCCCCGGTTTGAGCAATTTCCCATTTCAGGAAGCGCGAAATGCCGGGCGGGCCGCCTCTCATCTGACCCCTCAGTGCGCAGAGGCCAAAATCCCGCCAAAAATGAGCCGCTTTAGGCCCTTTTAGCTGCGCGAAGGCAGCAAGCACTTTGCTCTCTTTATTGCAGTTTTTGCAGCCCCGCCCGCGGCACTCCCCAACACGACAGGAACTTGTTTGAATCTTTCGGGCGGGCCGCTAAATCCAAAGCGGGAAGGAGAATTTCATGGCCAGTGCCACGAATGGAACCGCGAAGGTAGTCCGCTTTCACTCCACGGGCGGACCCGAAGTTTTGAAAATCGAGGAACAGCCGATCCCGCAGCCGGGCAAAGGCGAAGTGCGTCTGCGCGTCCAGGCCATCGGACTCAACAGGGCCGAGGTGATGTTCCGCAGAGGGCAGTATCTCGAAACGCCGACGTTCCCTTCGAAGCTCGGCTACGAGGCGTCCGGTGTTGTCGACGCGGTCGGCCCGGACGTCGACAAGAAATGGATCGGGAAAAAGGCCAGCACCGTTCCCGCGTTCCTGATGACGCAGTACGGCGTGTACGGAGAAGCAGTGGTCGTGCCGCTGAACTCCGTCGCGGAGTATCCCGAAAAACTTACGCCGGAAGAAGGCACGTCGATCTGGATGCAATACCTGACGGCCTACGGCGCGCTGATCCTGCACGCGAAAATCGCGAAGGGCGATTCCGTGATCATCACCGCGGCGAGCAGCAGCGTGGGCCTTGCCGCGATCGAGATGGTCAACGCGGAAGGCGGCGTGAGCATCGCGGCCACGCGAAAGTCGGCGAAGAAAGACGCGCTGTCGAAATTCGGCGCGGCTTATGCCGTCGCGACCGAAGACGAAGATCTTCCCGCGCGGGTCAGCCAGATCACCAGCGGCAAAGGCGCCCGGGTGATCTTCGATCCGATCGGCGGGAAAGGCATCGAGACGCTGGCCCAGGCCGCCGCCGACGGCGGAACGATTTTCGAATACGGCGCGCTGGCGCCCGAGCCGACGCCGTTTCCCCTGTTCACGGCGCTGCACAAGGGCCTCTCCATCCGCGGATACACGGTGCGCGAGGTGCTGTCCGACCCGAAGCTGCGGGAGGCGGCGGAGAAATTCGTTTTCGACCGGTTGGCGGACGGCAGGTACAAGCCGGTGGTCGATCGCGTGTTTCCGTTTTCGAAGATCGTGGAAGCGCACCGCTACATGGAGTCCAACCAGCAGCTTGGCAAAATCGTCGTGAAGGTCTGACCTCCCCGGCGAGCCGCGCGGCGGGCCTCAGGCAGACCTATAGTGCGCTAGCGTACAGCATTCCCGGTATTGTGCGGTATCGTACGAAATCGTATACAGCAGGTGCGACAATTCCCCCGGCTCTGCCGGGCTTTCATCTCGTGTAGGGGTGTGACGGGGGCGGAAGAATCTCTCCGCCCCCTCATGAACTTCGGCTGGTCAGTTCCCTGCGGCGGTGGAAGAGCCGACCTGAACGGCTTCCGTCTTCCCCGCGAAATCAACCTGAGTGATCTGGTTGTTGTTGGTTTCTACCTCGGTCTCCGAGGCCTTCTGGGGCAGTTGAATCCAGTGGCACGGCGTCTGCGCGACCACTTTTCCGTCGCGGACGATCTCGAGCGTGTTCTGGTCGGAATGCGCCTCGACCTTGTACGTGCCGGGGTTTATCTGGGTGTTACCGATCGTGGTGGCTTGGGTCGCTTCCCACTCGGCCGTGTAGGTCTTGGTGCCGGCCCAAACGGGAAGTGCCAAGAACAGGACGGCGAGTCCACCGACAAGCTTCGTTGCACTGCAACGCATTTGGCTATCTCCTTTGGTCCCATGGGGTCATGAGCGGCGCAGTCTGCGCTGGGAGCGTGGAACTGAGAGACTCAGCGCGGGCTGCGTACGCTCATTAGTTTGGATGCGGAGTGGGTCGCGCAGGAATGTGAGTTTCTGTTAAGACCGTAAATGTAAGTAGATAAGTGACTTACCGTTTCACGGGCGAGCTGCCCACAGGGCGTTGAACTCTAAGCGGCTTCGGAGAGGAACTCGACCTCGAACGACGGCGGTACAAGGCCGATGCCAGCGCCGCGCGCCAGGAGTTCACGGACGGCGCGGCGGCCTTCTTCGCCATAGTCGAGAGTCCAGCGGTTCACGTACATGCCAACGAATTTGTCGGCAAGGACGGGGTCCATGTCTCGCGCGAACTGCAGGGCGTATTCGAGTGCGGACTCGCGATGCTCGAGGGCGTAGCTGACGCTCTCGCGGATGATGCGCGCGACCTGGCGGCCCATGTCGTTGCCGAGACTACGGCGAATGGCGTTGGCGCCGAGAGGCAGAGGGAGGCCGGTCTGTTCCTGCCACCACTGTCCGAGATCGACGACGCGATGCAGGCCGATCTGCGAGAAGAGCAACTGGCCCTCGTGAATGAGCAGGCCGGCTTCGACTTCCTTGTTGCGAACGGCGTCGAGAATCTTGTCGAAGGGCATCGTCACAGTCTCGACGCCCGGTTCGAAGAGCTTGAGCGCGAGATAGGACGTGGTGAGGGTGCCGGGAATGGCGATCTTCCGGCCCTTGAGATCGTCCTTCTTGATCGGATGCGAAGAGATCACGATCGGGCCGTAGCCTTCGCCGAAGCTCGCGCCGCAATCGAGCAAAAGGTATTTGTCGGCAACGAAGGCGTAGCCGTAGAAGCTGACGGCGGTAACGTCGTAGGTCTCAGTGCGAGCCGCGTGGTTGAGCGTCTCGATGTCGCAGAGGACGTGGTTGAACTTGACGCCCGGGAGGCGAACCTTGCCCGTGGCGAGCGCGTAGAACATGAAGGCGTCGTCGCTGTCCGGCGAATGCGCTAGTTGTAGCGTGGTCGTCATCGGTGTCGCGGCGGGTGTCGACATTTTATGTGACCATCCTGGCGCTCAGAAGAAGCTCACGGCCGGCCGATCCGGAGACACTTGCCGCCAAAGTTTTTGTGGCCTGGAAACTAAAAACGGCGTCCGGAGTGTGTGCGCTTTCCTGTGTGAGTGCCGTAGTCTCGAACGAGGTGAAGGATACCACACGGCGGCGGCGCGCGTACAGCCCACCGAGCGGCACGGCAAAGGCGCGAGGCGGCTACCGGGTGCGATCGGCGAGAACGTGAGGGAGCAGGAATTCCTGGAGCGCGCGGTGATCGTCGGAAGGGCCGCTATCGAGTTGCAGGCCCATGCAGTCTTCACCGCTGACGCGCACGACGCGGGCGCCGAAGCGCAACGGGGCCTGTCCCGCGCGGATTTCGAGCTTCACGATCACACTGGCGCCGACCGGCAGAGCCTGCGAGGCGCGGACGAAGAGTCCGCCCAGGCTGATATCGAGCGTGGTGCCGGTGACGCGCCTGGCTTCGCATTCGAGCGCGACGTTGCATTGGAGCTTGACGCGATTGAAGCGGCGGGCCTCGCGCTGGATCGAATCCTCGGACACGCGAATCAGGCGGAGAATGCGGTGGCGCTCGATCGGCTTGAAGAGGAAGAAGTTCACGCCGGCCTCGAAGGCGCGCCCGAGGAGGGTGCGGTCCTGTTCGCCGGTAATCATCACGATGGGCGTGGAGCGGTTGAGGCCGGTGGCGCGCACGAGCCGGACGAGCTCGATCCCCTCGAGATCGGGCATGCGCTCGTCGAGGAAGATCGCGTCGAATTTTTCGTGGACGAGACGGTCTGCGGCCTGGCGGCTGTCCGTCATGGTGACGCAGTCCATTTCGGCGGCGGTGAGGATTTCGTGCATCAGCTCGCAGGCGGCGGGGTCGTCGTCGACCACGAGAATGCGATTGGGCCGCCGGACGGCGGCGGGTTCAGCGGGAAGCGGTTTGGTTTGGGAGATGGTCATAGGTTTATGAGGCTGGCGGCGAATAAGCGGGCTGGCCGATCCAGCGGTTGATTTGTTCGCGAAGCAGGCGGAAATCGATCGGTTTCGAGACGCAGCCGTTGCAGCCGGCGCTGAGGACGCGCTCGTGGTCGGTGACCATGGCGTGCGCCGTGACGGCGATGATGGGGACGTTGCGCAGGCGGGACTGATTGCGGAGCCAGGTGGCGAGGGCGAGGCCGTCGTCGGCGCCGAGCTGCACGTCGAGCAGCACGACGTCGACTTCGTTGCTTTCGAAGGTGGCGAAGGATTGCTCGAGATTCTCGGCCGACAGCACCTCGAATCCCTCCACTTCGAGCCAATCCGAGAGCAACTCCCGATTCGGCTGGTTGTCCTCGACGATCAGAACGCGCGATTTCACGAGAGCACCTGCGATCCGGAGAGCATTACGCGTTCGAGGCGGAGCAGAAGCGCGTCCTGCCAGGCTTCCTGCTTCTGGAAGAGGGCTTCGGAATTGGCGCGGAGATAGTCGCTCTCCTGGGGCGTGAGGTCCTTGCTGGTGAGGATGAAAACCGGGAGATTCGCGCTCCGCGGATCGCGACGCCACTCGGCGAGCAATTGGAGGCCGCTGGTATCGGGCAAAATCAGGTCGAGGATCACCAACTCGGGGAGCGCGGCTTCGATCTGCCGTCGTGCCTGCGCGCCGTCCGCAGCGGCACGCACCGCGAAGCCGTTCTTCGAGAGCATCTCGGCCACAAACTCACGCGTAGGATCATCGTCCTCGATCACCAGAATCGAGCGGCCGGGCGCAACCCCGGGACGACTGAGGCACTTTTTCACGGCGCTGAGCAGCGTCGCTTTGTCGACGGGCTTCACGATGTATTCGTCGGCGCCGAGCAGCGCTCCGGTGGAAGGCTGGTCGACGATCGTGACCACGATTACGGGAATCTGCGCGGTGCGCGGATCCGATTTCAAATTCGACAGGAGCTCCCAGCCGTTGATCGGCTTCATCACGATGTCGATCGTGATCGCGGACGGCTGAAGCTCCGCCGCGATTTCAAGCGCATGGTGCGGCTCGCGACACACCGTGACGACGTAGCCGGCCGAGGTAAGCTGCGTCTCCAGAAGATGCGCGGCGCTCGAGTCGTCTTCGACCACGAGAATGCGCGATCCTTCCAGAGAGCGCCTCGGGCCCGCTTCGATCGCGCCCGCGCCTTCCGCAACGTAGGTGGGAACGACGGGCAGCGTGAAATAGAAGCAACTGCCGGAGCCGACCCGGCTTTCGACGCCTAGCTCGCCCCCGTGCAATTGGACCAGGCGCTGCGTGATGGCCAGACCGAGCCCTGTTCCCTCGGCCGCTTTTTCGCTACGGCGCAACCGGTAGAATGCGTCGAAGATGCGCTCCTGCTCCTCGGGAGGAATGCCCGGGCCCGAATCGCGCACCTCGACGCGAACGAATTCCCCGACCCGCCGCGCCGCGAGCTCGATATGTCCGCCCTCCGGCGTGAACTTGATGGCGTTTCCGACCAGGTTCATCAAGATTTGCTTGAGACGCGTGCCGTCGGCGCGGACGCTGAGACCCTGCGGCGCGCGGTGCACCAAGATATGGGATTTCTTGTCGGCGAGCGGACGCATCGTGTCCATCACTTCCGAGAATGAAGTGGCGATCGGCACACTGTCGATGGCGAGTTGGAGGCGCCCTGCCTCGATTTTCGAGAGGTCGAGAATGTCGTTAATCAACGTGAGCAGGTGCTTTCCGCCCGTGTGAATGTGCTTCACGTAGCGCTGCTGCCGCTCGTTCAGCGGGCCGTAGCGCTCTTCGGTGAGGAGGTCCGAAAATCCGAGGACCGCGTTCAGCGGAGTCCGCAACTCGTGGCTCATCGTGGACAGAAATTGGTCCTTGAACTTCGCGGCGCGCTCGAGCTCTTCCTTGGCGCGCAAGAGATTTTGGGAATAGGCCTCGAGCGAGTCCTTGGCGGTCTGAAGTTCGGCGGTGCGCTCCCGGACGCGCAGTTCGAGCTGATCGTGAGCTTTCCTCAGGTCCGTCTCGCTCCGGCCGATTTGCGCCAGCATCTCGTTGAACGAATCGATCAGGGTCGAAAGCTCGCCGTGATCGGGAAGGGGTGCTACGCGGATCGAATAGTCCTTGTCATGCGAGACCGTGCCGGCCGCCTGGGCCAGGTGAATGATCGGCTCGGCGACAGACCTGCGGAAGATCGGCGAAACGAGCAAGGCCGCGAAGAGGGACGCGAGCAGCACCAGTCCCGCGATACCGACGTATCTCAAGAGCCGGTGATTCAGCTCCTCCATATCCGAGCGGATGTAGACCATGCCGGTCGGCTTGCCCTGAAATACGATCGAGCGGACGAGCACGATTTCGTTGTCCCTGAGGACGTGCGTTTCAAGCTGTCCCTCGGGGAGCGGCGGCGGCGTGGGGATCGCGGCGTTCTTTTCGCGCGAATACTTGGCGAGCGCCTCACCATCGGGCATGTAGATCACGGCGGAGACAATGTCGGGCGCAGCGCCCAGCGCCGAGAGCGTGGTGCTCGCGGCTTGCGGGTCGTCGAACAGCACCGCCGATGCGCTGTTCGTGCCGATGATCTGCGCTTGCGTCGAAAGGTTGCGGACGACGGTCGTACGGAACGTGACCACGTCGTATCCGATGAATGCCGCGCAGGCCAACAACAACGCCGCGCCGCTGACGAGCATGTTCATCCACGTCAGCTTCCGGGCGATCGAGGCGTTGCGTCTCCGGGCGCGCATCTAAAAATCCCCCGGACGATCTTTTCTGACGTTCATGGCAACCTTGAGCAGCTCCGAGCTGAGCGTGAGACGAGCGTCCTGGGCGCTCGCGAGATTGACGTCGAAGCGGACGCGATTGCCATCGAGAATGAATCCGATCATTCCGCCCCGCTGCGAGAAGCGGGGAATATCGCTCACGGTGAGGACGCTCGCTTTGTCGAGCGCCATGAGAACTTCCTTGAGATGGTCCTGCTCGGAGGAACTGATGAAGAGGATGCGGCAATCGTCGATATCCTGCGGCCTCGAGATTCGCTTGGCGGCAACGCTCTTGCCGGCGATGGTCTCCCGGGCGAGGGTGGCATCGAGCGTCGGACCAAACGGATCGGCGCCCAGCACGCAGATCTCAAATGGGTCGCTGCTGGCAGGGGCATTCCGCTCGGGCCGGTCGGGCCGGTCGGGCCGGTCGGGCCATTCGACGAACCGTCCAAAGTTGTAGAGATAGGCTGCCTTGACCTGAAACTCGCTTGCCTTTGGCTGCTGCGCCTGAGCGCGCCAGGAAATACCCGCGAGCAAAACACCGGCTGCGACGACCACGCAGACTGAAACGCGTCGCACGGCTCGTCGGAGCGACTTGCGATACCGGGCGATTGTGTGCTCCGCGATTGGCATCACCTTGTCCACGTGATTTTCCCGAAGACGGCGCGCTTGATGCCGATCAGCGGGCCGGGATCGCCGCCAAATTCGACGTGATACGGCTGCAACAGATTTTGCCCGACGAGCGAAAAGTCGAGCCCTTCTCCCACGTGCCATCCGAGCCGCACGTCGGCAGTGCTGTAGGAGCCGACGTCTTGCGCCGGCAGCGCGGCGGAATAGCGGAACGTCTCGTCGAGCTCGAAATGCTTCGGCAGATTGAAGAACGATTGCAGGCCCACCATGCTGCCCGGGCTCGAACCCATGTACGAACCGAGTAAGCCTCCCGTATCCGTGAAATCCTGTTTATCCCGCAGCGACATGTGCAGGTACGAAAAGGAGCCGCGCACCTGCCACCACGAAGTGATCTTCCAGTCCGGCGCGATTTCCGTGCCCACCGTGTGCCCCTGAATCACGTTGGCGTAGGGCAAAAGAAAATACAGGTAGACGGGAGAGGCCGGCGGCGCGGGCGTTGGCCCGGGAATAGGAGCCTCGCCGAGGCCCGCGGGGCCGTAGCCCTGAAGATTGTCGTAGCTGTTGTAGAAGGCGGTGAAGTCGATGTAGAGCTTGCGGCCAACCTGCGTACGGTATCCCGCCTCGTAAGCGATGAGTTGCTCCGCTTTCAGCTTCGGATCCCCCTCGATCTGGAAGTAGAGCGGAATTCCCTCGTAGTATTCCTGGAAAATATCGAACTGGACGTCCTGATCGAGACGCGAGGGAGTGCGGACGGCGCGCGTTACCGCAGTCCAGAAGGATTGGCGATCGGTCGGCGTCCACATCAGCCGGACGCTCGGTTGATAATCGAAGCCGCTGAAGTTGTTGTGCTCGAGCTTCGTGCCGGCGGTCAGCGTCAGCTTGTCGCGGACGATCGGAAGCTCGTATTGAACGAAGCCGCTGTAGATGCTGTCGAGCTGGCTAGCCGGCAGGAAATTCACGCCTTCCGAGCTCTGGATGAAATGGCTCGGGCTGACGCGGGCGCCGAGCCCCCACGTCAATTCCTGGTCGCCATGGACCCGCTGATGCTGGACGAAATCGACATCGAAAGTGTCGCGCGTCTCGCCGAGCTCGAAATCCTGGCGATTGGTGCGATCGAAATATGTTTGAATCTGAATGTCGGAGCCCTCGCCCGAAGTGTGCTGCCAGCGCGCCAGCAGGTCGCCGCCCGAGAGGTACCCGAATCCCTGCTCGGCCATTTCCGCCGGAGGATTGAACGAGCCGATATAGCTGCTCTCTCCGCTCTCGCCGCGATACATATCGCCCTGCACGGTGAACGTGTCCTTCTGGCCGCTCTTCCAATCGGTGCGGAAGCCGATCTGGCCCATGCGCCAATGGTCGAATCCGTCGCCGTCGGGGTGCTCCTGCTGTCCGCGAATTTCGCCCATGCCGTAGATGCGATAGTCGAAACTTTTCCCTGCGATGCCTCCGTAGCGGAATGCGCCCGTGCCCTGATCGACGGTTCCGCTGCCGGTCGTCGCCAGAACCCCGTGCGTGTCGCTCGCGCTCTTGGTGATGATGTTGATCACACCGTTGACGGCGTTCGAGCCCCAGATCGTGCCGCCGGGTCCGCGGATCACTTCGATGCGGTCCACATCTTCGAGCATCACGTAGGGCAAATCCCAGTAGACGCCTTCGAAAAGCGGCGTGTAGACGCTGCGGCCGTCCACCAGAACAAGCAGGTCTTTTGAAAACTGCCCGGCGAATCCGCGGATCGAGACCGACCAATGATTTCCGTCGATCTGCGCAACCTGCACACCCGGCGCGAGTCGCAGCGCCTCGGGGATGTTCGTGGCGCCGGAGCGCCGAATGTCTTCTTGCGTGATTACGAAGACGGCCGCGGGAGTCTTCATCACTTCCTGCGGAGCCTTGGAGACGGTGGTGACTTCCACGTTGCCGAGCTGCTCGAGGCTCATTTCCGCGAGGTTCTGAGGGTCGTTGGGATCGCTGGACGCGTCGGGGGATGTCTGCGCGCGGCTTTTCTGGGCCGGCGCCGCAAATGCCAGAAGAGCGAGCAGCGCTTTCGCCGTGACGCGGCGGAGAATCCTCCGCGGGTGCGGGCGACGCGCGCCGCATTTCTTTTCGATTGGCTGGAACAGACGTACCACCCCGCCAATTTCTGACCGAGACATTGACCCTTCCGACGGGGCACCGAGGCACATCCGACGCAGGACGATTGCTCGCCAAGCGCCCCCAAGTAGACGCAGCAAAATAAGAACCTCCCTATACTAAGGGGAGGCACTGGGGCCCTAGGTAAGCAATTATGTAAGGCACTAGCACGATAAGTAAATGTCAGTACTAGGGTAAAACCTGTAACACGGTGGGGTGGCTAAGAGGGGCGGCTTTTCTGGCGTCGCGGGAGGCAAGTCCAGTAGAATGCGTTGCAGACGGCCGACCTGCCGGGAAGGTTTCCCCGCATGATCTCGGAGACAGGAGAGTTCCCGTGCCATCGTTTCCTGGCGTGGATTTTCTCGAATTCGATTCCCTGCTGAGCGATGAGGAGCGGCTCGCGCGGCAGACGGCGCGAAGATTCGTCGACGAGCGGGTGCTGCCGATCATCGTGGAGCATGACCGGGCGGGCACGTTTCCGATGCAGCTCGTGCCGGAGATGGCGGAGCTGGGATTTTTCGGCGCGAGTCTGAAGGGATACGGCTGCGCGGAAATGTCGAACGTCGAATACGGGTTGGTAACGCAGGAGCTCGAGCGAGGCGACTCCGGATTGCGCAGTTTCGTATCGGTCCAATCGGCGCTCGTGATGTATCCAATACATGCGTTCGGATCGGACGCGCAGAAAGAAAAGTGGCTGCCGCTGCTGCAGCAAGGGAAAGCGATCGGCTGCTTCGGGCTGACCGAGCCCGGATTCGGCTCGAACCCCGGAGGAATGCTGACCCGCGCCGTGAAGAAGGACGGCGGGTACGTTCTCGACGGCGAGAAGATGTGGATCACCAACGGATCGATCGCGGACGTCGCGGTGATCTGGGCCAAATGCGAAGACGGGCGGGTTCGCGGCTTTCTCGTCGAAAAGGGCACGCCGGGATTCAAAGCGTGGGCGATCCACGGCAAGCAGTCGCTGCGGGCTTCGGTGACGTCGGGGCTCGCGATGAGCGCGTGCAAGATCCCCGCCGAAAACTTGCTGCCGGGCGTCGAAGGGCTGAAAGGTCCGCTCTCGTGTCTCGACCAGGCGCGTTACGGAATCGGCTGGGGCGCAATCGGGGCGGCGATGGCGTGCTACGACACGGCCCTGAATTACGCGAAGCAGCGGAAGCAATTCGGCGACAAGCCGATCGCCTCGCACCAACTGGTGCAGGAAAAGCTCGTGTGGATGATCACGGAGATCACCAAAGCGCAGTTTCTGGCGATGCAGGCCGGGCGGCTAAAGGACCGGGGGCGCGTGCATCCGTCGCATATTTCCATGCTGAAGATGAACAACGTGTGGATGGCGCGCGAGACGGCGCGGCTGGCGCGGGAGATACTCGGCGCGAACGGCATCGTGGACGATTACTGCGTGATGCGGCACATGAATAACCTCGAGTCCGTCTACACCTACGAGGGCACGCACGACATCCACAAGCTGGTGATCGGCGAGCGGATTACGGGCGTTGCGGCGTTCACGTAAGCATGGCGAATGCGGAACGCTTCCCCTTTCTTTCGATCGGTGGTATATCGCCCGTGAATTACAATGATTTCGGGCATTCTTCGGCGCGCGGTGCGGCGCAAATTCACGTGACACTTCAGGAGCGTTCATGGAACAGGAACTGAGTCTGGAATTTTTGCGCGTTGTGGAGCAGGCCGCGATCGCCTCGGCCCGCACGATGGGGCGGGGCGACGGGCACACCGCCGACAAAGTGGCGGTCGAAGCCATGCGCACCGAAATGGATACCGTCAGCATGGACGGCACCATCGTGATCGGCGAAGGCGAGCGCGACAAAGCGCCTATGCTCTACATCGGCGAGCACGTGGGCATGGCGGCGCGCGACAAGAAGCATCTGTATCCGGCCGTCGACATTGCCGTCGATCCGCTCGAAGGGACCAACCTCTGCGCGAGCGGCGCGCCGAACGCCATTACCGTGCTTGCCGCGAGCGAGCGGGGCGGGCTGCTCCACGCGCCTGACCTGTACATGGAAAAAATCATCGTCGGGCCGCTGTGCAAGGGAGCGGTCGATCTCGATGCGCCGGTGAAGCAGAACCTGAAGTCGATCGCCAAGCGCCTCGACCGCAAAGTGCAGGATCTAGTCGTGACCGTGCTCGACCGGCCGCGGCATGAAAAGCTGATCAAAGACATTCGCGAGGCCGGATCGCGCATCCGGTTGATTCCCGACGGCGACCTTTCCGCGGGCATTAGCGCCGCGGTTTCGGACATGGGCGTTCACGCCGTGATGGGAACCGGCGGCGCGCCCGAGGGCGTGTTGACGGCGGCGGCGCTGCGTTGCCTGAATGGCCAGATTCTGGGCCGGCTGGTGATCACGAAGCCGGAGCATAAGGAACGCGCCGCGAAAATGGGTATCAAGGACCCGAAGCGGATCTACGATACGTCCGACCTTGCGCCGGGGAAAAAGATCATCTTCGCGTGCACCGGAGTGACGCCCGGCGGATTGCTCCGCGGCGTGAGGTTCTTCGGCGGCGGCACGCGCACGCAGTCGCTGATCATGACCCACGACGATCGCGAGATTCGCTTCATCGACTCGGTGCACATCGAGCGCGGCGCAAACGACGTCCGCGTGCGATTCTACTAGTCGGCATCCTCGATATTTGACTGATCGAATCGCACTGATACACGACAGCAGCCGAGTCAAAGACGTGGAAAGAGGAAGTCTTATTGCAAGCGGCGGATTTCATGGCATACGAGAACTTCAAGGTCGTCGAGCGCCAGCGTGCTGGACAGAAGATGCGAAAGCCGATGGCACGAATTTTGCCCCTGCCGACCTTCGGCGGTCGAAATGCCCAACCAACTAGCACCGCCCTAGAGGAGTGGAAAGAAATAATCGGAAAAACCGGGCTAGCGGCCGTCTTTGAAGATGCACGCGTGATTAACCCCTAGTACTCGATCTGCTGCGTCGGGAACGTAGGACCGCGCCATCACAACGCCTCTTTCCCCACGGGGTCTCCGGAATCCGCCGCGTCGTGCACGTTCTCGCGAGTAATTTTCTTCAGCAATTCGGCCAAATCGTATTCTTTGCGCCCCACAGGCTCAATGACGACGCGACCAGACTCTTCGCGGACGTCCACGGGTTGATCCAGTTCCAGCTGTGCCGCCTGCATTACGGCGGCAGGAATCCTCACCGAAGCGCTGTTGCCCCATTTCTTCAGCACAGTCTTCATATCTCGATTGCTCCTGGTGTCGATGTTATTTCAATAGACTGGCATCGGGGCGGCGAGGTGTCAACAATGTAGATACGGGAAAAAGTACGGCCCTGGCGCGCCCCGGTGACTTTCGTCGGGGCGTGACAGGGCCGTCGAAGGCGTGGCGATGGACGCGCGCCGCGCAGCGAGACGCTGCTAGCGGTTCAGCGCGGTTGCCGAATGTCCGCCGGCATGCGTCTGCCGGCGGGGTATGCCGTGAGGTACGCGCTCGGCTGTTTGCGGCGCGAGCGGGCGTATCTGTTGGCTCGTGTTGACGTGCTCGCTGATGGCCTGCAGCCTTTTCAGGATGCCCTGCCACTGCGTCCAATCGAGCTGGCGCAAGAAGGGGCGCAAGCCCTGAATGAACGGATCCTCGAGCACCGTCTCGCCATTCGTCTCGGGAACGAAAAAGCGGTTCAGCCCGACGCCCAAAGCTTCGGCAATCTTTTCAAGCGTACCGAGGCTGGGGGTCATCTGGCCGCTTTCGATCCGGGACAGGTAAGAACGCGAGACGCGCGAGCGTGCCTGCAGCTGGCTTTGCGTCATGCCTCGAGACTCGCGCAATTGCCGGATGCGCTGGCCGATGTTCTCGACAGTTTCGCGATTCGGCCAGTTCTCGAACAATTGGCGATCATCCCCCGGTAGATCCTGGGGCGACGGCGTCGGAATGACGAACGTCACCTTAGGGGGCAGCAGACGAAGGCAGCGTCGGCAGTTGCCAGTGCGTGTACGGTATTGGACCAGTCCGCAAACACCACAGCGGATTACTTCACGATCGAGTTCCATGCTGGCTGCTATACCTTCTTTTTCCGCCACCGGGTTCTCCTCGCAGACTTTTCCGGCGATGCGAAGGGGAGGAACAATTGAACGTCGAGGGGAAGGCAGGAACTTGGCGCGCGAGTGATTGTCTACAGGGTGCCATTTCTTGTCAAGCCCTTTTTTGTCTGCGGCGACATATTTTAGCCCCGGACGACGGAGGATGGCAACCACTTGAGACGCGAGAGATGCGGGGTGTGTCTCTTTTTGCTACGATTCGTTAGGGGGCTCATTGATCTCGAAATTCACGAAACAGCTGCTTGTGTTTTTGTGTGTCGCATTGTGCGCCGCGCCGCTTTGTAGCTCCGCGACGAGCGGCCAAAGCCATGGCTCGTGGTCGCTCAACAATATTTTGGCGCAATTGGACGCCGAAGCGAGAGATTTCCACAGCCTCGAGGCGGATGTGGAGCGCACGAAAGTGACGGTTGTAGTAAATGATCGCTCGACTGAGCTCGGGACGATTGCGGTTCGCGGCGACAAGATGCTGCTGGAGATGAAGACGCCCGATCCGCGCACGATCCTTCGCACCGGAGACGCGCTATACGTTTACACCCCGGGGTTGAAGCGCGTCGAGGAATACAATCTCGGGAAGAACAAGTCGGCCGTGGATCAGTTCTTGCTGCTAGGCTTTGGAACGGCCGGCGCCGAACTCAGGAAGGGCTACCTAATTACCGTCCTGCCCGAGACCACCGTCGGCGACCACAAGACCGTGGAGCTCGAGCTGACGCCTAAATCGGATGCGGTTCGGGCGCAGATATCAAAGATCGAGATTTGGCTGGACGAGTCGACGTGGCTGCCCGTCGAGCAGCAATTTTTCGAGACCGGGTCGGGCGACTACTCGATCGTGAAGTACTCGAAGATCGTCCGCAACGCGCCTGTGCCGGAATCGGACTTCAAGCCGCACTGGCCAAAGGGCACGGAGAAGATCAAGCCGCAAGGGATGTAGTCGTGCCAGGTCGCAGGTCGTAGGTCGAGCAGAAGAGACGGCATGCGAATGCAGAAAACTCCCCTCGTCCGAGCCTCGCTGGCCGTCAGCCTGGACGGCTACATCGCCGATGCGAACGGCGGCGTCGGCTGGCTCAACCCGTTTTTCTCCGATGAAATCGATTTCGCCGGGTTCATGAGGAGCATCGGCGCGGCGGTGATGGGCCGGAAGACCTACGACATCGCCGTGAGCGGCATCCTCGGTCCGATGCCGCCGACGAACTACCCGACCTATGTGCCCACGCACCGGCCCATGCCGAATCCGCCCGCCAGGTATGAGCCGTTCCAAGGAGAACCGGCCGAGCTGATTCGGCGGCTGCGCGAACATCTCGCAAAAAGCGGCAAAGATATCTGGCTGATGGGCGGCGGCGAAACGATTGCGTCTTTCCGCGCCGCCGGGATGGTCGACAGGCTGGAATTGAGGGTGATGCCTGTGCTGCTCGGTGGAGGGGTGCCGCTCTTCCCGCGTCACGCGCGCGGCGAGGAGCGATGGAAGCTCGTGGATTACCGGGCGTTCGGCAACGGCGTGGTCGAACTGCGGTACGAGCCTGCGAGAAGGCCGGGCGCGGGTATACCTGAGTAGCCGTTGACGCGCCGGGGCAGCGGGTCTAGGCTTTTACCCAAGGATCGGAAGCAGGAGCTGCGATGAAAACGGGCACCCTTGCGAAAGCCGTTCAGGGAGAATCGCCGGCCGAGCTGCGAAGGCATCTCTTTTATGAGACCTCGCACTCCCCTGCGCTGGCCGATCTCGTCGGCTACGAGAACGCCAAGGACATCATCGATTTCTGCTTTATCGCAAACCCTTACTATCCCACCCGGGAGATGCTCGACGATCTGCAGCGCAACCTGCCGAACCTGATCAAGTCGTATCCGACGAGCAATCCGCTGACCAGCCAGAAGAATCTGGCGACCGTGCTGGGCGTCGATCCGGAGCGGCTGATCATCGGCAACGGCGCGACCGAGCTGATCACGTTGATCGACATGACGCTGATCGACCGCATCGCCGTGCCCATCCCCACCTTCGGCGAATACATCGAGAAGATGAAGGACCAGCGCGACGCCGATCTGTATCCGCTCGATGCTGAAACGGGGTACTCGCTGCGGCTCGACGACTATCTTGCCTGGGTCCACCAGCGGAACCTCGAATGCCTGGTGGTGATCAATCCCGGCAATCCGACCGGCCAGTTCATTCCGCTCGAAGAAATGACGGACTTCTTGCGCCGCGCGAGCGATTTGGAGCTAGTGATCGTCGATGAATCCTTCATCGACTTTGCCGGGGATCCGATCCCGAGCCTGCTTCCCATCGCCGACCAGTTCACGAATCTCTTGATCGTGCGCAGCATGAGCAAGCACTGCGGCGTGCCGGGCCTCCGCCTTGGGTACTGCTACAGCGCGAATCTATTCGTGTTGAACCGGCTGCGGCGATTCCTGCCGACGTGGAATCTGAATACGCTCGCGCAATATTTCCTGTCGCTGCTGCCGCCCACCAACGCCGCATACCACGAGGGCCGCAAGCGGCTGATCGCGGATGTCCGCTGGCTCTACGGCGCGCTGCGCGGCATCCCGGCGATCGACGTCTATCCGACCGGCGCGAATTTCGTCCTCTTCAAGATTCGCAACGGCATGACGGCGACGGAACTCCAGGCGCGCCTGCTGGCCGAGCATCAAATGTACGTGCGCGACTGCTCGAACAAGCTCGGCATGGACGCGCTCCACGTGCGCGTCGCCTCGCAAGGACGCGACAAAGATTCACGCCTGGTCGAAGCGCTGCAAACGCTAATGCGATGAAACGCCCCGCTGTCCTGGTCTGCGCCCGCAGGACGATTCGCAAGAACAAGTTCATCGACTACGTAGGCGAATATCATCTCGAGCTGCTGATCGAGCTGCGCGTCCTGCCGATGATCGTGCCGGTAGTCGACGGCACGCCCGCGTGCCTGACCCAATATATGGAGCAAATGGACGGCCTGCTGCTGGTGGAGGGCGAAGACGTCGAGCCGAAACGATTCGCCGCGAAGAAGCCGAATTTCGAATATCTCGAAAAGACGCATCCGCTAAAAGATGAGATCGAGATTCGCCTGATCCGCCACGCCCTGCGCCGCAAGCTGCCGATCATGGGCATCTGCCGCGGCTCGCAGCTGATGAATGTAGTGTGCGGCGGCACACTCTACGGCGACGTGCAGAAGGAAAAACAATCGCACCGCCCGCACATCGACTATCACAATTACGACACCTATCGCCATCCGGTGTCGATCGTGCCCGGCACTCCCCTAGCCCGCTGGTATCGCCGGAAAAATCTCCACGTGAACAGCTACCATCATCAGGGCATCCGCGATCTCGCGCGAAGATTTCGTCCCATGGCGCATGCCGATGACGGCTTGATCGAGGCCTACTACGACCCGAAAGCGCGATTCGTCGTCGGCCTGCAATTCCATCCCGAGCGCATGCTAAAGGAATACGCGGGCAATCTCGAGGTGTGGAAAGCCTTCGCCGCAGCTGTGTACCGTCGAGCTCGAATGGACAAGTCAGAGGCGGAAAACTCAAAGTGAGGCGGGAGTTTTCTTCGGTGGCCAGCCGGGCGTCCAGATGTTGCCCGCAACCGAAACTTGTACCGGCAGCATCGTGATCGCCGACACGGCTTTGGCAATGGCGGACGCCCGCTCAAATCCCCACTTTCGATCTGCCACCAGAGAGGTAACAAAGGGTATCGGCCTGCCGCTCTGCGGGACCAACTCGACATGCCAAAACGAACCGCCGCCCTTGCCGCCCGAAACCTCTCGGATTCCGATCGCCAGGAACTCGGGAAAGCGCCTTTCGTTCTGCTTTTTTGCATTTTTCAGAAGGACTACACCCCGGGGCCCATCGAAAGTCACTTCGTCAAAAATCGCCTGCCTTCCCATGCCGAGCCAGCGATATCGGAGTTGAAGCCAGCGGTTCGATTGGGTGTTTTTCGAAAGACGAAGAAAATGTCCCGGATCCTCTCGTTCAACCGAAAGAGTTCCGCTGAATCCCCTAGTGGAACCGAATTCGCCCCTTTGAACCATGTCTTCCAGGATTGGGTTGCGGCCTTGCCGCAGATACCAAGACACTGCGAGAAAAAGAAGCACCGCAATCGTCCCGAAAGGAAGGATCACATCCGTTGTCCAAGACATTTTCTTTAATAGCCCTCAGACCATCTACCAAATCCTAGACCCGATTCGTTGTGGACTGGCAGTCGGATGCGAGGCCATCACCCTCGGAGTCAACTGGACTCGAGGACAGCCCTCGCTACGCCTCGGCGCCTTTTGCCGCTTTGGCTTTGGGCTGCACGGCGGCTTCATGTTCAAGCAGCGTTTGCTTGCGGCCGATGCCCCAGCGGTAGCCGGCGAGGTTGCCATCCTCGCGGACCACGCGGTGGCACGGCACCACCACCGACACGGGATTCACGGCGCAGGCGCGAGCAACCGCGCGAATCGCCTTGGGTTTGCCGATGGCACGCGCCACCTGCGTGTAAGTGCGCGTCGTGCCGTACGGGATGCGGCGAAGCTCTTCCCACACGCGGCGCTGGAACGCCGTCGCCTGCACGTCCGTCGGCAGATCGAGCTGCGGCTTGTGCCCGCGCAAATGCTCGACAACCTCTTCGACCCATTCGCCGAGGCTTCCGGCGCCGTTGGCGTCGCGGCGCAACTCAGCGCGCGGGTACTCCTTCTTGATCGCGGCGGCCAGCTTGTCGTCCGATTCGCCGAGATAGAGCGCGCTGATGCCGCGGTCGGTGGCGCCCACCAATAGGCGGCCCAGCGGCGAATCGACGATCGTGTAATCGATGTGCATGCCTTCCCCGCCCCGGCGATAGGCGGCGGGCGTCATGCCGAGATGCGATGGGGCGCGTTCATAAAGTCGGCTCGAGGAGCCATATCCGGCTTCGTACAGTGCAGTGGTCACGTTATCTCCTTTTTTCAGGCGCGATTTGAGGCGGCGCATGCGCTGCGCGTCGGCATACTGGCGCGGCGTGATGCCGATCGTGGCGCGAAAGGCGCGTTCGAGTTGATGTGTGCTCATGCCGGCGGACCGGCTGAGATGAGCGAGCGTGAGGCGAGAGTCGGAATCAGTATCGAGGCCGGGATCGGCGAGAATGTTGGCTTCGATTCCGCGGCAGACGCGCGCCACGATGGCAATCTTCGGGTCGGCCACCGGGATGGCGCGCGGGCGACAGCGGCGGCACGCCCGAAAACCCTTCTGTTCTGCCGCTTCGGCCAACGCAAAGAAAACCACCTGGTTGCGCTCCGGCTTGCGCGACGGGCACGACGGTCGGCAATAGATGCCGGTCGAGCGCACCGCGTACACGAAAGCGCCGTCCGCCGAGCGGTCGCGCGACTGCACGGCTCGCCAGCACGCTGCGCCGTCGCGGTTTTCCACAGCCAGCTGCTTCGCGGCCGAGTTTCGCGGGCTCGTTCGATGTCCGTGAGTGGCTTCCGATCTCATTCTGAGTTCGCCTCGATTTCACTTACGCGGCCACAGTAACGCATTCCGAATTGCGCCACTATCCGATTCTCGCGGTCAAAGTCGGTGCGTGAGCGCGCCTTCGCCGAATCTGCTCTCGCGGCGAACATCTTGGAATCAGGAAGAGGCGCTGCTGATTCTAAATGGCTTAGTCCATTTAGTACTAGAACTCCTGCGCTGTATACTAAGCAGCCTGTGGAAAATTCCGCCGCTGAGCCCACGGGGGTTAATCATACGGCACCAGCTTGGTGTACCACGTTGACGCAGGTTTTTGCCGCGCGCATATTCGGAAAACCTGCCAGGGGTCTTAGGGGTAGCTGTTTCAGGGGTACTTGGGGAGATGTCCATGGGAGCTGCACCGGAACGGAACGGCCAGCACGCGCTATCTCCACTACGCATACGCGAAGTCGAAAGCCACACTGAAACGATCACCGCCATCTCAGGCAAGCCCGGACCGAGACGTTTTCTGCGCGTCCCAACGCACGCGATCGGCGTCGCGGCGGAGCGCAGGCGCTATCCGCGGGCGAAGCTCTCGCTGCCGCTGGTCCTGACGCGCGTCGGCGACTACCAGGAGCCGGTGCCCGTGGCCCTAGTTACGAAGAACATCAGCTCGAGCGGCGTCTATTTCCTGGCGCCGCGCGAGATCGAGCCCGGCACAGCCATCGAACTCGAAGTCGCGCTCATCGAGCGGCCTGCAGGATTCGGCAACGTGCAGATGTGCACGGCGGCGCACGTGGTTCGCGCCGAAGAGACCGACATGCCGGGCTGGCGGGGCTACGCCGCGAGCTTCGACGATTTCGCCCTGAAGCGGGACGACGTGATCCCCCTCCGCTATCGCAGCGCCTAGGCGCCGTCGATCGCCGACGCTAGCACATCGATTCGAAGGTAAGAGACTTCCGGGTCCCAAAGCCCGGTGGCTCTGTGCTATCGAACTATCTTCAACAGCACATCTGATACGATTCCCTGCTGTGAGCCGCAAGCGATTCCGCGCGCGTGTGGTCCTGCTCGATTGGGACGGCACGCTGCTCAATTCCTACACCGCCGACTCGCGGGCGTATCTGGCGATGTTCCGGGCGCTCGAGATCGAGTGGGGGCTCGCGGAACTCAAGCTCCATTACTCGCCGGACTGGTATCAGGTTTACCGCGCGGCGAAAGTCCCTCGTGGGCGTTGGGCGGAGGCGAACCGTCTATGGCGCGCCGCCTACCTCGCCGAGCGGCCTCGTTTGCTGCCGGGCGCGCGAAGGGTGGTCCGGGCGCTGGGCAAGAGCTTCACAATGGGTATCGTCACCGGGGGGAGCGGGGATCGCGTGCGGCCGCAGCTCCGAGCCTTCGGCTTCGCGGACTATTTTTCGACGTGCGTGTGCAGCGAGGATGCCCCGCACAAGAAGCCGCACCCGGCGCCGCTGCTGCGCGCGCTGAAACGTTTGCGCGCGGATCCGGAAGAGACCGTTTACGTCGGCGATGCACCGGAGGACATCGAGATGGCGCGTAGAGCCGGCGTGCGGGGGATCGGCGTCCTCGGGCCGTTCCCAACCGCCGAGCGCCTGCGCGGCGCCAAGCCGGAGCTGCTGCTCGAATCGATTCGCGACCTGCCGCGTCACTTGATGACGCGCGATTGAGCACGACGCGGAAAGGAATCCCACCACTGGGAGGCCGAGTTCGCAGAGAGAGACGGAGCCACCCGCTGTGCCGCGCTATTTCGGCGGCGTTTGAGAAGGCCCGGGCGCAACGGGAGATGTCGCCGCCGGCGCCTCCGGCGGATTGAGTTTGAAGTCCGTCGAGCGGATGACCATCCGCAGGTGCAGCTGGTCCCCGCCGTCCGACTGATTCAAGTAATCGTCGGAGCTCACATACGTCGGCAGCCAATACTTCCCCTGGAAATTCTCGCGGTATACCTCGAAGAGCGAGAACGGCAGCTTGATGCCGGCGTCGGCCAGCTCGCCGATAAATTTTCCGTAAGTCTCCACGATCGCGAGGTCGTGATCGTCCACGTTGATCACGCCTTGAAAAAACAGCCGCTGGCGGCTCAAGATTTTCGGCTTCACCTGGAAGACGTAGGTATTGAGCTGATCGAGCTGCTGCTGTCCCGCGTACGTCAAGTCGTAGTTGGGAAGCTGGTCGGTGGTGAGAAAGAACAGCGGGATGCTGATCATCGTATTCACGTCTTCGAGCGTGTAGCTTTCAGCCTTGAGCGTCGAAACGGGAGGCTTTTCGATGCGCCAGAAGCGCCGGCCGTCCGGCTTCGTATATTCGATCCCCGTGACGGTGAACTTGCCGCCGCCGTCGCCGCCGACTTCCTCGATGCGGACGGTCTGCGTGAAGTCGTAGGTGTCGTAGACCTGCTTCGCGACGTCCTCGGCTGCCGCGAATCTGCGAATGATTTCCTGCACCGGGATCGGAGGCGGGCCGGGATGCGGCGTCGCAGGTATGCGGTTGATCTTGTAGCTGGGCGGCGGCGCGATCGGCCCCTGGTTGTCGTCCTGCGCGCGCGCCGAAATGGCGGCGGCCGATATCAGACCCAGCAAAATCGCGACAAGGGCGGATGAGCGCATCACGAAGTTGGATGCCGCAGGCGGGCCGCGTGTTGGGCGGTAATCGCGCGGGCAACCGCCCAGAAACTAACACGGCTTGTCGCTTGGTGAAGCAAAAGATTGCGGATAAAATCGGTCGTTCGGCAATCGCCGGCGAGACGAACGTGGGTGGGGAAACCAGCGCCAAGCGCTACTACGTCAGCGGGATCGTGCAAGGGGTGGGTTATCGCTACTTTGCGCAGCGAATGGCCACGCGGCTCGGAATCAGCGGATATGCGAGAAACCTGAACGACGGGCGCGTCGAGGTTTACGCCATCGCCCCGGCAGAATCGCTCGCGGCCTTGCGAACGGCGCTCGAGCGCGGGCCTCAGTCGGCCTCGGTTTCGCGCGTGGACGAGGAACACGCCGAGATGAATCCCCATTTCGCGGAAGGCTTTACGATCGAGTACGACGCTTGACCGGAGAACGCATGGCGACAGCGGACATATCGCGGCCCAACTCGCAACGCACTTCGACGACGAAAGAGGAGACGATGGAAGACTTGAAAAAACTGATCCGCGAGATTCCCGATTATCCCAAGCCGGGAATCCTGTTCTACGACCTCACGACTCTCCTGAAGGATCAGAAGGGCTTTCATTCCCTGGTCGACCAACTCTGCGAGCACTACGCCGGCAGAAAAGTCGATATCGTCGCTGGAATCGAGGCGCGCGGATTCATTTTCGCGCCTGCGCTTGCGTACCGGCTCGGCGCCGGATTCGTTCCCGTGCGCAAACCGAAAAAGTTGCCCTGGAAGACGGCTTCGGTGACGTACCAGCTCGAATACGGCACCGATCAGCTCGAGATTCACGAGGACGCGGTCAAGCCGGGCCAGCACGTCCTGCTGTGCGACGATCTGCTGGCCACCGGCGGAACGGCTGCCGCCAGCATCGAACTCGTCCGCAAGCTGGGCGGCGAAGTCGTCGGCGCCGCCTTCGCCGTGGAACTGAACTTCCTGCATGGCCGAAAAAAGCTTCCCGGGCTCGATGTCTTCTCCATGCTGAAGTACGATACGTAGAGCGGCGCTCGTTCCCCGCCCCGAAGCGGGCCCGCGAACCCCGGTGCAGCACGCTGGCAAAATGAACGAAATCGACCCTTCCCTCAGACCCACGGAGCGCTTCAGCAGCCGCGTCGAAGCCTACCGTCGCTTCCGCTCACGCTATCCGCGCGAAATCATTCCGCTGCTCGAGGAAAGGTGCGCGTTGACGCGCGAGTCCGTAATCGCCGACATCGGCGCGGGCACGGGCATGCTGTCCGAGCTTTTCCTTGAAAATGGCAATCGCGTCTACGGCGTCGAGCCGAATGCGGACATGCGCGCGGTATGCGAGGAGCTCGTGCCGCGCCACCCGCTTCTCACGTGCGTCGACGGAGCCGCGGAGGAAACGCATCTGCCGGATCGTTCGGCGGACTTTGTGGCCATCGGGCGCGCGCTGCACTGGTTCGATCAGGCCAGGTGCCGCCCCGAGTTCATCCGCATCCTCCGGCCTGGCGGATGGGTGGTGCTCGCCAGCCAGGGTCCGCACACGCGCTCGGAACCCGTGGTGCGCGACTTCCAAACCATCCTCAAAGAGCATGGCCTGGATTACGCGCAAATGCGCCACCGCTACGACCTCGACAATCTCGCTCGCCGACTGTATGCCGGCGGCGAATTTCACGAGGCCGAATTCGCCAGCGCCGAGGAGATGACGTACGAAGAACTTGAGGGCTTCATGCTCTCGCTTTCGGTGACGCCCCAGCCGGGCCATCCCGGCTTTCCCGCGATGCAACAGGCGCTGCGCGAATATTTCGCGCGGCACGAGTCGGGCGGCAAAATCCGCATACCGATGACATGCAAGATTCATTTCGGGCATCTCGGCTAGCGCGATTTCGGCGCAGACTCTCCTCGCTGGCGGACGACTTCGAAGAGCACCACGCCCGCGGCAACCGACACGTTGAGCGAGCGCACCGGCCCGGTGGTGGGCAGCGAGACGAGAAAATCGCAGCGCTTGCGCGTGAGTTCGTGCAAGCCTTCGCCCTCGCTGCCCAGGACGATGCCGACCGGACCCTTCAGATCAACCTCCGTGTACCTTTTCTCCGCGCGCTCGTCGAGGCCGACGAGCCAGTAGCCCGCTTCCTTCATTTCCTCCATCGCGCGCACGAGATTCTTCACGCGCGCGACGGGCAGATGCGCGAGCGCTCCGGCCGAAGCTCGCTCCACGGTGTCGGTCAGGCCGGCCGCGCGACGCTCGGGGATCACGACGGCCTGGGCGCCCGCCGCGAGCGACGTGCGCACGATCGCGCCGAGATTGTGCGGGTCCTCGATCCCGTCGAGGAGCACGAGCAAGCCGCGCGCGTTTTTCGCGCGCAGCAAATCCTCAAGAGCAGCCGCGGGCTTCGCCGCCACCAGCGCGGCAATTCCCTGGTGGTCGCGCGTGCCGGCGAGCCGGTCGACTTGCTGGCGATCCTCGAACCGCACCGGCACGCCGCGCGATTTCGCGAGGCGCACCACCTCTTCGACTCGCTCTCCGTGGCGGCCGCGCGCGATCACGATGCGGTCGAGCGCGCGTCCTGCGGCAAGCGCTTCTTCCACCGCGTGAAATCCCGTCATCCAATTCATGGGCTTTTTCAGTCGAACGCGGCGCAAAATTCGACGATGCGCTCCCTCGCGCCCTTCACATGCACGGCAAGATCGAGCGCCGCCGCAGAGTCAAGCAGGAGAATCACGCGGTCGAGCTCGCCGTCTCCGGCGCGGCCCGCCAGCGCCAGTCGAATCGGGAAAAAAAGCTCGCGCCCGCGATACGGCAGCGCCGCCTTCGTGCCGTCGATGATTTCCTTCAGGCGATCGGAGTCCAGCTCGCGCGCCCGGGGAGATGGATCGGCCGGCAAAGGATCGGTCAGTACACGATTCGCGAGCTCGCGGATCACGTCGCGCGCCCCTTCCCGGGCGAGGATCGCTTGATTCGAGGGCTCGCTCACGAGAGCCCTCGCGTCGTAAGCGAAAACGAGCGCCAGCAGATCGGCCAGGGCCACGCGGTCAGCGACATGCGGCGAGAGCAGGTCGGCGGCGCGCTGGCACCATCTTGCCAGGGGCGCATCGGTGGCGATTTCGCGCGCTGCGTCGAGCCAGCTTCTCTCGCGCAGAATCGCCGCAACATCATCCGCCGCGAAAAGGTTGGCGACAGGCGACGCTTCCGATGAGGCGTTGAACGTCATGCGTGGTGATTCTATCGCAGCCGAAACCGAATTATCAGTGCGAGCGCAGAGTCGCGATCGCGTGGGCGGCGATGGCCTCACCACGCCCCACTGCGTCGACGCCCTCGTTGGTCTTGGCCTTGAGATTGATTTCCGCCGCGGTGATACCCAGAGCCTTCGCAAGCGCGGCCCGCATCGCCGGAAAGTGCGGCCCCAGCTTCGGCCGCTCGCATATCACGATCGCGTCACAGTGAACGATCCTCATTCCGCGGTCGGCGAGCAGTTTGCGGACGTGCTCGAGGAAAATCAGGCTCGACGCGCCCTTCCACTTCGGATCGGTGTCCGGAAAATGCGTGCCGATGTCGCCGAGGCTGGCGGCGCCGAGCAGCGCATCGCACAGCGCGTGGCTCAGCACGTCGCCATCCGAGTGGCCTTGCGAGCCCTTGTCGAAGGGCACCTCGACCCCGCCGATCATGAGCTTGCGGCCCTCGACGAGGCGATGCAGATCGTAGCCGATTCCGGAAAATGTCATCCTAGTGGCCTGTTCGTCGGAACGGTCGGAGTCGGGGCCGCCGGCGGATTCTGAACTGGCCTATTCCCACGCAATCGACTTCCCATCATGAAAACCCAAAACGCGAGAATAAGTATGAATGGGGCGAGGTTGGCGAGAAGCCTCGTCCAGCCAACGTTATTCTCTTCGGACACTTCAACCGACGCTCCCTGCTTTCGAAGGCGCTCCGTGAGAGTCGGAATCGTTTCCTTGGGAATGGTGGTCCGGAATTTCTGCTGGGAATCGCGGAGTTCCCCTTGCACTTCGGATGTGGCAGGAGACTCGAGAAGCCGGACGGAACTCACGTTGTCCTTGTCTACTTGCCCCATGAAATCGGAATAGCTCATCTCCGGGGAAGGTGGTCCGCCGCTTCCCGCGCTACGGTTACTGGATGACATTTTCCAGAGCACGGTCGCGAGCACCACCATCAGCAGCCAGAAAAGCACGGTGCGGAGCGCGGCGGGCATCCCGCCGCCCGGGCGCCCGGCCTGATTCGGCACGAAGCTCATACTTTCACCGTGCGCCGTTCCTGTTCGAGGTAGAAGCGCGCCAGGTCCATGTCGGCGGGCCGCGTGATTTTCAGGTTGCGTTCCGAGCCGAGGACCACGAATACCTCGTGGCCGAATCGCTCGACCGCGGCCGCCTCATCGGAAGCGTTTACGTCGTCTTCCTGCGCCTTGCGCAGCGCGTCGCGCAGCAATGCGTACCCGAACACCTGCGGTGTCTGCGCCAGGACGATCCGCTCCCGCGGAATCGTGGTCGAAATCAGCGCGACGTCTTCGGGCAAGCTCGCCCGCTTCACTTCCTTCACCGTATCGATCGCCGGGATGCCCAGAATCGCGGCGCCGCGCGCTCGCGCTTCGGCAATCACGCGCTCGACCTGCTCGCGGGTGACAAACGGGCGAACGGCATCGTGCACGAGCACGATTTCCGTAGACGGATCGACCTGCGCGAGCGCGTTGGTCACCGACTGCTGCCGCGTGTCGCCGCCGTGGATCACGCGCGCCGGACGGCCCAGGCCGGCCTTGGCGACCTTATCCTGCAGCGAAGCGATATCGTCCGCGCGCGTGGCGACGAAAAAGTCCGTGATGGCTGGCGACGCCGCCAGCCGCTTCAGCGTGAAGATGATGAGCGGCATGCCGTCGAGCTCGAGGAACTGCTTGGGCGTTTCGGCGCCCATGCGGGTGCCCAGACCGGCGGCGGGAATGATGGCGGCGACTCGTCCCATTGGCGGCTCAGAAGTCTAGCGCAACGCGGCTTCCGGCGCGAGAGCAAGTGGCAAGGTTGAGTGGCGCACGGGCGAAGGCTCCGGCGGTATCTAGGAGCGGCCGGATTCGGGATAGAGCGGGCGCGGCGGGCGCTCGCCTCCCTGCGCGGGCGCGTCGCCCGAGGGCGGAGGCACGGCGCGGGGCGTCTGTTCGCCGCGTTCGTCGTAGCGGCCGAATATCATTTTCCCGGCGGTGGTCTGGTGAACCGAGGTCACGTTGATATCGATCGTTTTGTTGATCATCTTCCGCGCGCCATCGACCACCACCATGGTGCCGTCGTCGAGATACGCGACTCCCTGATTGTATTCCTTGCCTTCGCGCAGGATGAACACGCGCATCGCTTCGCCAGGCAGGACAACCGGCTTGAGCGCGTTCGCCAGCTGATTCACGTTCATGATCTCGATGCCCTGCAGCGAGGCGACCTTATTGAGATTGAAGTCGTTGGTCACCACTTTCGCGTCGTAGCGCTTGGCAAGCTCGATCAGCTTGAGATCGACGTCGGCGATCTGCGCGAAATCGTCCTCGGCGATCTGGACGTCGAGCTGCGGCATCTTTTGGATGCGCTGCAGCACTTCGAGGCCGCGGCGCCCGCGCTGGCGCTTCAGAGGATCGGCGGAATCCGCCACGAGCTGCAGTTCATGCAGCACGAACTGCGGGATCACGATCGTTCCATCGAGAAACAGAGCCTCGGCGATATCCGCCACGCGCCCGTCGATGATCACGCTCGTATCGAGCAGCTTCACCGAATGGCGCATGCTGCGTTCGCTGCCGAACAATCCGCCGAGCGCCTGCAGGTTGAGCATGTCGCCCTTGTTGGCTCCGAGGACCAGCCCGATGTAGGTCATCACGAGAAACACGGCGAGGCTGAAAAACGAACGCGTGCTTTCGGGCATCGTGGTGTGCGTGAAGATCAGCGAGGTGAGATAGGCGCCCAGAATCCCGAGAATCGAGCCGACGGCGGCGCCGATCAAGCGGCGCAGGCTGGCCCGTTGCAGGCGCGTCTCAAACAGGATTACGGCAATCGCGAAGACGAGCCCCGCGATCGCACCCGCCACATTGCTGATGCTGAACGGCCGGAAGTGATATCCGACCACAACGCAGACGACCGTAAAAATCAGCCGGAGCGCAAAGATGTCCCAAAAGGATCCCGCGCGATTCTCGAACGACCGCGGAGAGAGCACCGGCTTAAGCGGTGGAGTATCGGAGGGCGCGCCGCTCGCCGGAGTCCGGCTAGGAGCGTTAGAAGGCCTGGCCATGGTTGCACCTTATGAATTGTATGAATGCCGCTCGATTCGTAAAGCCCCTGGGATTCGAACTTCGTCAACCGGCGTTATCAAGCGTATCGTCCCCAAACCGGCATAAAATTGACTGCATACCGCACATGAAACGTATGATGCACGCAAGTATAGCACCGGGAGTCGCGCGAGAGTCAAACGGGAGCGACGACTAGTAAAGGCCCGCGCACAAGCGGACAGGCGCGGGGTGGTGCGGGCGTGTTCATTGGAACGTAACATCGCTCTGCGTTTTCAATGAGTTGCGGCGACTTCGGACCACCGGTAATTCATTTCGAGTCTTTGTGTCTCTGTAGGCTACGTGGACACCGCGAAGGGAACACCTAGACGTAATAGCGAGGGACGCGGCGGCCAAGCGCGCAGAGCAGATCCGACGTCACGGTGCCGATTTCGCGCGCCACGTCCGACACGCGAATTTCGGCTTCGCCGTCGCGGCCGTAGATCGTGACGATATCGCCAAGCTTCACGTCGGGAACGTTCGTCACGTCGAGCGTGGTCAGGTCCATCGAAATCGCGCCGACGAGTGGCACTCCTCTGCCGCGCACCAGCGCGCAACCGCGATTGGTGCGCTGCCGCAGTACCCCATCCGCATAACCGGCGTTGATCACGGCGATCCGCGACGGCCGCGCCGTTACGAATTTAGCGCTATAGCCCACCGGCTGCCCCGCGGGCAGATCGCGCAAGCTGATGATGCGCGCGCGCAGCGACAAGCTCGGCTCGACGGGCAGGCGCCGCTGCACTTCGTGGCCTTTTTGCGGCGGATCGAAGGATTGATAGTAGCCGTAGAGTATCGCGCCCGGACGAACCATGTCCGCCCACGTGCTCGGCCGCGCGCAGATTGCGCCGCTATTCGCCATGTGAACGATTCCGGGCGAAACGCGCAATGCGCGCAAACGGTCGAGGCTCGCGCGGAACGCGGCTTCCTGGTCGTCGGTCTGCTGCGCGCTGAAGTCCTCTGCCGACGCGAAATGCGTAAACGTACCCTCGAGATGAATGTGACGGGCATCGGCCAGCGCGCTCGCGAACGCGTCGATCTGCTCGGGCGGCAATCCCAGGCGATTCATGCCCGTATTGATTTTCAGGTGAAACTTCAGCGGCGACTTCACGCGCGCGGCCTTCGCGGCGCGTTCGAGGTTCTTCACGTCTTCGAGGCGCGTGACGGTCGGAGTCAATCCGTGGCGGATGAAACTCTTCTCTTCCCCGGGCCAAAAACCGGTGAGCACCAGAATCGGCTTGCGGATCCCCGCCTCGCGGAGTTCGATGCCCTCGTTTTGGCAGGTGACGCCGAAACGGTCCGCCCCCGCTTTCGCCAGCGCCTTCGATACCGGCACGGCCCCGAGCCCGTAGGCATTCGCCTTGACCACCGCCAGAATCTTCGGCTTCGGACCGATGTGGCGCCGGATCACCGCGAGATTTTTCGCGATAGCGGTCGTCGAAATCTCGGCCCAGAGCGGCCGGCCGTTTGCGTGGATTGATTTCCCCATTTTCATCTAGGATGCCAGACCCGCACCACCGGCGCGACGAAAATCCGTGCCGGAAGATCGCGGCTCACCGTTTGGGTAAACACTCCGTGATGAGGGATTGCATCTGGAGGTCCGTTGCGAGGAGAGCAAATGCATGCCGCGCATCTGCTGGGAACACAACACTTAGCACTGGAGCCTCGCTGGGCGGAGGCGCGGCAAGCCTGACGCGCTTGTGCCGATGGGACACAGACGTGATGTGGGACTCGGCTCCCGCCGCCATAGACGAGCGCCCGTGGCTCGGCGGGTGTTTTGCGCAGCGCCCGCATAAACACAGAGAACACCGAGAAGGCGTGAGACCACGGAGACCTTTATGGCGTCGGCAAGTCCGTGACGTTTGGTTGGGTGCGGAAGGCTGCCGCCTCCGCCAGTCGCAAGCGGGCGAGTGAGAAGTCACGTGGCTCTTGGCTACTTGGCACTTACCACCTGCCACTCGCCCTAACCACCAACTACTGCGTTCACTCTTCCCCGCGCGAGCCCCACGCATCCGGCGCCGCCTCTTCAAATCGCGTGTGCCGCGCGAGGAAGACGAAGTTGAGCGTCCCCGTAGGACCATTGCGCTGCTTGGCGATGATGAGCTCGGCCTTGGCGCGGTCCTCTTCCGGCAGATCCGTCTTGTAGAAATTCGGCCGGTTGATGAAAAGGACGACGTCCGCGTCCTGCTCGATCGCGCCCGACTCGCGCAGGTCGGCCAGCTGCGGCTTGCGCTCCTCCCGCTCGGGCGCGCGCGTCAATTGGCTGAGGACGATGATCGGCACCTTCAACTCCTTGGCCAGGCCCTTCAGCGCGCGCGACATTCCGGAAACCTCTTCCTGGCGATTGGTCTGCCGCCCGCTGCCCGTGGGCACCACAAGCTGCAGGTAATCGACGATCACCAGCGAAAGCCCGCGGTCGCGCTTGAGCCGCCGCGCCTTCGCGCCCATTTCGAGCACGGTCGAAGACGCCGAATCGTCGATCCAGATCGGCGCCTCGCCGAGACTCGCAAGCGAACCGGTAATCTTGCTCCAGTCCTCGCGGCTCATGTGCCCGGTGCGGAACTTGTGCGCGTCGACGCGCGACTCGGACGCCAGCAGGCGCAGCAGCAGCGACTCCTTCGACATTTCCAGGCTGAAGATCGCCACCGGCTCGCGCTGCCGCAGCCCCACGTTTTCGGCGATATTCAGCGCGAGCGCCGTCTTCCCCATCGAAGGCCGCGCCGCAAGAATGATCAGCTCGGAGGGTTGCAGCCCAGCCGTTTCGTTGTCGAGCCCCGCGTAGCCCGTGGCGAGGCCGGTGATGCGCCGCCCTTCGCTGAAAATTTTCTCGAGGCGCTCGAACCCGTCCTTGACGAGATCCTTGACGCCGATCAGCCCCGCTTTCACGCGATCCTCGGCAAGCTGGAAGATCTTCGACTCGGCGCGATCGAGGATCACGTCCGCATCGTCGCCGGAGGCAAACGCCTGCTCCTGGATCGCGGCCGTCGAGTGGATCAGCCCGCGAAGAATCGACTTCTCCTTCACGATGCGGGCGTAGTGGTCGACGTTGGTGACGCGCGGCAGGCCGTCGGCCAGCTGCGAAAGGTACGCCACGCCGCCCGCCGCCTCGAGCTCGCCGCGGCGGCTCAGGTCCTCCATCAGGGTGATCGTGTCGATGGCCAGCTGCTTTTCGCTCAGCTGCACCATGCGCTCGAAAATGTAGCGGTGCTGCGACAGGAAGAAGTCCTCGGAGCGCAGGACCTGAACGGCGGCATTGAGCGCGTGGTTGTCGAGCAGGACGGCGCCGAGGATGCTGCGTTCGGCTTCGAGATTTTGGGGGAGCGGGCGTTCGAGTGTGGTGTCGGTAGCCATTCGCCTTATCTTCGCCTATGTCCTTTTCGAGCGCAAGAGGCTTTCCGCGCACACACGGACGCGCAGGCGGCCTCTTTGCGGCAAGCCCTCGGTTGTATTTTTTCGTTCGGTGGATGCAACGCTGACGCGTTTCGCCCCGAGCGTCGAGCATTTTGCCACGATGCCGGCGGACGTCAATTACATGGTCCTGTGGATGAATGTTTAAGCGGTGGAAAATCCCATGCGTGGTGCAAAAGAAAACGGGCGCTCCGAACATGCGCCCGTGGCGAATCAATCGAATGCCTTCGCGTCAGCCGGAAAACCGCGTTTACTCTTCTTTTTTCACCGAGAGCTTCACCGTGGCGCCGACTTCGCGGTGCAGCTTCACCGGAATCTCGAATTCGCCGATGTGCTTGATCGGTTCGGCGAGCGTGATCTTGCGCTTATCGATCGTGTAGCCTTGAGCGGCGAGCGCTTCGGAGATATCGGCGTTGGTGACCGACCCGAAGAGCTGATCGTTCTCGCCCGACTTGCGCGTGAGTTCGAGCGACACTCCCCCGAGCATCTCGGCGAGCTTCTGCGCGTCGCCCCGCTCGCTGGCTTCCTTCTTCGCGAACGCGGCGCGCATCTTCTCGAGCCGCTTCATGTTTCCGGCGCTCGCCTCCAGCGCGAGCTTGCGCGGCAGAAGGAAATTGCGCGCGTAGCCCTCCGCCACCTCGACCACTTCGCCGCGGTTCCCGAGCTTCTCAACATCTTCCTGCAGAATGATTTGCATGATCCTTGTCCTCGAACTTTTCGCTCCAGGGCCGTCGCCTCCCGCCCCGGGCTTGTCATCCCGAACCCGTCCGCGTCTCTTGCGGATGGCGTGAGGGATCAGCTTTTTCTTCGTTTCCGGTCTATAGCTCGGCCGCGAACGGAAGCAGCGCGATATTCTGCGCGCGCTTGATCGCCACCGTCAGCCAGCGCTGATGCCGCGCGCACGTGCCGGTCATGCGGCGCGGGAGAATCTTGCCGCGCTCCTGAATGAACGGCGCGAGAATCTCGGCGCGCTTGTAATCGATGAAGTCGGCCTTGTCGACGCAAAAACGGCAAACCTTCTTTTTGCGCACGAAATTGCGCTTGCCGCGCTTCGCGGGACCTCCGGGGCGGCCTCCCTGCGGCCTTGGGCCACCGGGGCCACCGAAACGCGGCGGTCCCGACGGACCTGCCGGTGCGCCGGCCGGCGGCCCGGAAGGAGCCGCGGGCGCCGAAGCTGCTGCGGGCGCGGGTTGCTGTGGTGCTTGTTCGTCTGCCATTCGATCTCTCCCTCTTCTGATTCGAAATTCTGTTTAGGGGGCCGGACCTTCCGGTCCGACAAAATCGCCCATCACGAGATGGGCTTTAGCCCCTGAAGAAAATCTTCGCCGCGGCTCAGGACTGCGCGCTCGCGCGTTCCGAGCCGCCAGCCGGCGCCGCCGGCGTTGCAGCGCCCGGCACCGTCTTGCGCGGACGGCGCGCCGCTCTCCGCTCGCGGTGCTTCTTGAGTTTCTCCTGGCGCTTCAATTCCTCGTCGAGCCGCACGGTGAGGTACTTCATCACCGGGTCGGCCACCTTCAGGCGCCGCTCGAGTTCCTTCACCACTTCGCCGTGGCTCGAACGGATCACCATGTAGACGTAGAATCCCTCGCGCAGGCGCTGCACGCGATAGGCCATGCGGCGCCGGCCCCACTTGTCCGTCTTTTCGATCTTGGCGCCCTTTTCGGCGGCCGCGTGCTCGATCGTGGCGATGACTTTGTCGATTTCCGCCTCGGGCGTATCCGGCCGCAGGATGAAAATCAGGTCGTACAAACGTTCTTCCATGTGTCCTCTCGATTCCCGGTCTTCTACTGCTTTTCTTCGTCCTCGTTCGAAACCTTGCGATTAAATTTGTTCATCGCCTTCGTCAAGCCTTCCGCCAAGATCACCTCAACGGCTCCGGCGGCTTCGACGGCCATCTCCTGCGCGATCAAGCGTTCGTTGCGGCTCATCGTGCAGAGCAGATAATCCTTGCGGTCGCCCCACACTCTCTCGGGCTGCACGCCCATCCGGATGCGGATGAATTCGTCCGTGCCCAGCGTCGCGATGATCGACTTCAATCCGTTGTGCGTGCTGTTGCGCCCGCGATCGCGAATCCGCAACATGCCCCACGGCAGATCGATCTCGTCGATCAGCACGATCGTCTCCGAGGGCTCGCACTCGTACCGCTCGAGCAGCATCCGGACGGCCACGCCGCTCAGATTCATCATCGTCTGCGGCTTGGCCAGGATCACTTCCTGGCCCGCGATCGTGCCGCGGCCGATCAGCGCTTTCGCTTCGGGACGCGTGACCCGAATGCCGCCGCGCTCGGCCAGCGCGTCAATCGCCAGAAAACCGGCGTTGTGCGGCGTCCACTCGTACTCCGAACCCACGTTGCCGAGGCCGGCGATGAGTCTCATCGATCGCGCTCCAGATCGCGCGTGAACGCGCCGGAAATCGCCCCGCGCGCAGATTTCCGCCGGGCCGGCTACTTCTTCTTCTCGGCCTTGGGCGCCGGGGCTTCGGCTCCGCCCTCGCCTTCGCCCTCTTCTTCCTTCTTACCCTTCTTGATCACTTCGGGCTCGGCGGGAGCGGCCTCGGCCGTGACGGCGGCTTCGGCCGTCGGCTCTTCTTCCTTCTTCAGGATGACGACGTGCGCGAGGACGCGCGCCTTGTCCGTCACCAGCTTCATCTTCTCCGGATCGATGGGAAGATCACCCGCGCGCAACTGGTTGCCGATCATCAGCGGCGTCACGTCCACCTTGAACTCTTCCGGGATGTCGCCCGGCAAGCATTCGATCTCCACCTCGCGCGTGACGGTCTCGAACACGCCGCCTTGCAATTTAACGCCCTGCGGCTCGCCGAACGTGTGCACCGGAACGCGCACGCGCATGCGAACGTCCATGGCGATCCGCAGCAAATCGACGTGCAGCAGCGCGCCATTCAGCGGATCGACCTGCCAATCCTTGAGCATGGCCTTTTCTTCCGCGCCGTCGGCAACGCGCACGCTGAAGATCGTGTTGTGGCCGGATTCAGAGCGCAGGATGCGCGCCACCTGCTTGGCGTTGACCGAGAGCGCCACCGAATCCTTGCGGCCGCCGTATAGAACCGCGGGGACCATGCCGGTCCGCCGGGTGCGATGCGCGGCGTTCTTGCCGCGCTCCTCGCGAACTTTCCCTTCGACTGTGAACGTTTCCATGTGCCTTTCCTTATCTCACCCTTCGGGCCTGAGAAACCCTGCCGGCCCGAGAATCCTTGTGGGTCGTGGCTTCAGCCACGACATACCGTACAAACGCGCGGGGCTTCAGCCCCTGAAGTTCCCTGACACAACTGCTACCGCCGTTCTTCGATCAGATGAACAACTCGCTGATCGACGTTTCCTCGTGAATCGACTGGATGCCGCGCGCCAGAAGCGGGGCCACGCTCAGCACCTTGATTTTCGAGAGCCCTTTCGCCGCGTCGTTGAGCGGCACCGAATCGGTCACCACCACTTCCACGATCGCGGATTTCGAAATGCGCTCGACGGCCGGGCCGGAAAGCACCGGATGCGTCGCCGCCGCGTAAACCTTGGTGGCGCCGTTTTCGAGCAGCGCCTCGGCCGTCTTCACGAGAGTCCCGGCCGTATCGATGATGTCGTCGATCACCAGCGCGGCCCGGCCCTTTACGTCTCCGATCAGGTGCATCACCTCGGCGACGTTCACGTCGATGCGGCGCTTATCGACGATCGCCAGCGGCGCGTCCATCCGCTTCGCAAACAGCCGCGCGCGCTCCACGCCGCCCGCGTCCGGCGAAACCACCGTCACCGGGCCGATATTCTTCTTCTGGAAGTATTCCACCATCACCGGAGCGCCGTACAAGTGGTCCACCGGGATGTTGAAATACCCCTGAATCTGCGGCGCGTGCAGATCGAGCGTGAGCACGCGGCTCGATCCCGACGTCTCCAGCAAATCCGCCACGAGCTTGGCCGATATCGCCACGCGCGGCCGGTCCTTGCGGTCCTGCCTCGCGTACGGGTAATACGGGATCACCGGCGTGATCCGCCACGCCGAAGCCCGCTTGAATGCGTCGATCATCAACAGCAGCTGCACCAGGTGATGGTTCACCGGCGAGCTGCACGGCTGCACCACAAATACGTCGGCGCCGCGCACGTTCTCGAGAATCTGGTAGCGCGTCTCGCCGTCGGAAAAGTGCCCATGTTCGGCGCGGCCGCGCGGCACTCCCAGCTTCGCGCAAATCGCGTCCGCCAGGGCCGCGTTCGCGGTGCCGCAAAAAACCTTCAAGTTGTTGTTGTTGCTTTCGACCAGAATTGCCCACCCCCGGTCAAGCAATCACACCTGCATGCCGTCGCGGCTCAGCCCGCCTTGGCGGACCAGCCCATTGCACGGCCATATTTTTCCCTGGATAGGCTTTCGACTACGAAAACCGAATCTTCCGGGAACGCACGAGCGGCTCGGCGCGCCTGCGCTGGGTTTCGGAATACTCCGAACACCGCCGACCCGCTACCCGCCAGCGCGGCATCTGCGGCTCCTCGCTCGAGCAATCCGTCCTTGATTTCTCGAAGGCGCGGATG